>WLWD01000012.1_pt1:0-1205000 | contig 2124445 bp, 1959 predicted proteins | sample 6712731 | NCBI WGS metagenome assembly WLWD01 (sample SAMN12718690, study PRJNA576275) | sponge metagenome | isolation source: marine sponge | host: Mycale hentscheli | place: New Zealand: South Island, Marlborough, Capsize Point | collected 2014-11-01
ACACCTGCATCATACGCAGCGGCAATAAGGCGGGCTGTGGCATGGGGAGGATCAACGATCGTCATCCCTTCACATTCTTTAATGGGTTTATGAGGAATCCCAAGTGCTTCCAGAATTTCATGCGCCGGGTGGCAGAGGGTGGCTTTATTCATGAGGTACCCCCCGGACCAAAATCCACCCCCAAGGGCTAAACTTTGCTCAATCAACAACGTGCGGTATCCGACCTTAGCCAAGTCATGCGCACACAGCAGCCCAGAAGGGCCAGCCCCGACGATGATGACGTCGCTCTCAATAAGTTGATCAAATTCCTTAAAATACTCTCTGGCAATATGCCGAGTAATGTCCCGCTCTCGAAGAGGGGCCGGAGTGAGATTCCTCATGACTACATTATTCCTAGGTATAGATTTCACTGCCAGTTTGTTTAAATTCTTCTGCTTTTTCCTGCAAACCCGCCTGAATCACGGTTTGCTCGTCAAGTTTCTTTTGAGCCGCATAATCACGGACATCTTGAGTGATTTTCATTGAGCAAAAATGAGGGCCACACATGGAACAAAAATGTGCGCCTTTTGCTGCTTGGTCAGGAAGCGTGGCATCATGATACTGGGTCGCCGTCGTCGGATCTAAGGAGAGATTAAACTGATCTTCCCACCGAAATTCAAAGCGCGCTTTGGATAAAGCATTATCCCGATGCTGCGCGCCAGGGTGACCTTTGGCAAGATCGGCGGCATGAGCCGCAATTTTATAGGTAATCACTCCTGCTTTGACATCTTCTTTATCAGGTAACCCAAGATGCTCCTTCGGCGTGACGTAACACAACATGGCACATCCATACCAGCCGATCATGGCTGCGCCAATGCCTGAAGTGATGTGATCGTACCCTGGAGCAATATCTGTGGTAAGGGGGCCCAATGTATAAAATGGGGCTTCATGACAGACTTCCAGCTGCTTTTGCATATTCACATGAATTAATTGCATTGGAACGTGACCAGGGCCCTCAATCATGACCTGAACATCGTGCATCCACGCAATATCCGTTAACTCTCCGAGTGTCTCTAATTCCGCAAACTGTGCCTCATCATTCGCGTCGGCAATAGACCCTGGCCGGAGTCCATCGCCTAAACTGAATGAGACATCATAGGCTTTCATGATCTCGCAAATCTCTTCAAAGTGTGTATAGGCAAAGTTTTCTTGATGATGCGCCAAGCACCATTTGGCATGAATCGACCCGCCACGGGAAACAATCCCCGTCATGCGGTTGGCTGTCATCGGCACATAGGCAAGCCTGACACCCGCATGAATCGTAAAATAATCCACACCCTGCTCGGCTTGCTCAATGAGGGTATCTCGAAAAATTTCCCATGTGAGGGCTTCAGCTTTCCCGCCAACTTTTTCCAAGGCTTGGTAAATGGGCACGGTTCCAATCGGAACAGGTGAATTGCGAATGATCCATTCACGGGTTTCATGGATATGATTCCCTGTAGAAAGATCCATGACAGTATCGGCCCCCCAACGAATTGACCAAATCATCTTTTCAACTTCCTCTTCAATAGAAGAAGCCACTGCTGAATTGCCAATGTTAGAATTGATCTTCACCAGAAAGTTACGACCAATAATCATTGGTTCCGTTTCGGGATGATTAATATTAGAAGGAATAATCGCTCGTCCACGCGCCACCTCGTCTCTGACAAACTCTGGAGTAATGGTCTCCGGAATGTGCGCGCCCCATGATTGACCCAGATGTTGACTTACGCCTCGTGGAGGCTCGTGTATGGCCAATGGATCCTGAAGGGCTGCCCTGCGTTGGGTTTCCCGAATAGCAATAAATTCCATTTCTGGTGTAATGATTCCCTTACGGGCATAGTGCATTTGTGTCACATTCGAACCAGATTTTGCACGAAGCGGTTGCCGAACATGCTGGAATCGAAAATGTTGGAGGTTTGGATCTGTTGCCCGACGTTTTCCATATTCCGAAGAAACAGCAGAAAGCACATCTACATCGTTTCGCCCCAGAATCCATGCATGTTTGAGAGGATTAAGCCCTTGCCGAATATCAATCTCGATATCGGGATCCGTGAATGGGCCAGACGTATCATAGACCAAAACAGGCGCGTTTGGTTCGGACGCGTCGCCATGAGTATATTTCGTGGGTGTCAAGGAAATCTCTCTCATGGGAACATTCACATGTGGTTGCGTGCCTTTGATATAGACCTTCTTCGACGCAGGAAATGGCATGGTAGTTAATGGAGCCGTTGCCCCGCCGTTGCCATGAGAAGAGGGCGTGGTGGGCTGTTCTGTATTGACGACTGAGAGAGAATCGGATGAGTTCATATTCAAGATCCTTTCAAAAAGAAGGCCAGGACCGGTCACATGTCAAAGACGTGCTCAAAATAAAAAAGCCACATCAGGGTAATGATGCGGCTTCATCACAACGCATGTTCTGTCATGCCGCTTCCCTACGCTGGTATGATCCAGGTCAGGTAATGAGGGTTGTCTCTTCAATGAGAGACTCTCAGCCTATCGACTCCCCTAGCTATGAGTAAGAGATGATCGTACTCCCTGGTTTTTTCGATTGTCAATTCTTCTTTTTCAGAGTACGCCCTCCTTACCCTTCCTAGTCAGGATCAGATAGGCAAATAATGGAGAGTAGAGTCCATAAGCGGGAAGACATCCAGAGAGAATGTTTCTTATCATCCCTACTATTGCAAGAGCCTGGATATTTGTTAAAATTTGACTATGAGCTAAGGACGAGTCAGTCTTTCTTCCAGGAAAACCTGTTACTCCATCATATTGGTCTTCCATTAGAGGTGAGCGTGTGATTGCAGCCGAGGTTAGAGAATTACCGATTTCAGATTATCAGGATCTCTCGCAAGACGAACTCCAAGAGCGAATTACTGCTGCCAAACGCATGCTCGGTGATAATGTCTTGATCTTAGGGCATAATTACCAACGCGATGAGGTCATTATCCATGCTGACCTCCGGGGTGATTCGCTGTTATTATCAAAATTAGCCGCTGAACGATCAACATATCCTTATGTGGTTTTTTGCGGTGTTCATTTTATGGCCGAAACAGCGGATGTCCTAAGCCAATCAAACCAAACCGTTATTCTCCCAGACCTAGCAGCAGGCTGTTCGATGGCTGATATGGCTGCAATTGAACAGGTTGATCAATGTTGGGACGAACTGGGACGCGTGCTGGCGGTAGAAGAGGAAGTCACCCCAGCCGTCTATGTCAACTCCGCCGCTGACCTGAAAGCCTTTTGCGGAGAACATGGAGGCATCACATGCACATCCTCGAATGCACGAGCCGTGATGGAATGGTGTTGGGCTCGCCGTGAGAAAATTCTGTTTTTCCCCGATGAACATTTAGGGCGAAACATGGCCAATACCATGGGAATTCCACGGGAACAGATGATTGTCTGGGATCCGTTTCTCCCCTATGGAGGCAACACCCGTGACACCATTCAACAGGCTCGCCTCATTCTGTGGAAAGGCCATTGCAGCGTGCATCAAATGTTTCAACCAACACATATCCAATATTTCCGCAAGACCTACCCCGGCATTCAGGTTATTGTCCATCCAGAATGCCATGAGGATGTAGTGAATCAGGCGGATGTGGTAGGGTCAACAGAATTAATCATTCGAACAGTTAGCCAAGCTCCTGCGGGAACAAGCTGGACCGTGGGTACTGAACTCAATCTTGTGAATCGCCTCAAACATGAACAGACGGACAAACAAGTCTTTTTCCTCTCCCCCACCGTATGCCGATGCGCCACGATGTTTCGCATTGACGCCGCTCACCTGTGCTGGGCTATGGAAAATCTTGCCCAAGGGCAGGTCGTCAATCAGATTCGTGTTCCGGCAGACGAAAAAGCTCTGGCCAAAGTTGCGTTAGACCGGATGATGGCCATCAGCTAACGCCATCCATGGCTGTGTACCCCCAGAGATTGTCTCGTTTTCATGGATTATAAATCGACACTGAATCTTCCTCAAACGCCCTTTCCCATGAAGGCAAATTTGCCTCAACGGGAACCTGGCATGTTAAACAAATGGGAACAAGAGCATCTTTATGCACACATTCAAGAAGCGCAAGCCGAATGCCCGCTCTATATCCTGCATGATGGCCCGCCTTACGCCAATGGGCATATTCATATTGGCCATGCCCTCAACAAAATCCTCAAAGACATCATTATAAAATCTAAGACGATGGCAGGCTATCGGGTCCCCTACATTCCAGGTTGGGACTGTCATGGTTTGCCCATCGAGCATCAAGTCACAAAGAGCCTCGGAGAAAAAAAGAAAAGCCTGAGCGCCATAGAATTACGACGGTTGTGTAGAGAGTACGCTGAAAAGTTTTATCGTATTCAACGTGAGGAATTTCAACGACTGGGGATCCTGGGTGACTGGGAACATCCGTACCTCACCATGAGTCCGGAATATGAATCCTCGATCATTCGCGAATTTGGAAAATTTGTGGAGAAAGGCGGGGTCTACAAAGGGCTCAAACCGGTGTTGTGGTGCACAGTTGATCAAACAGCACTGGCGGAAGCCGAAGTGGAATATGAAGACCACACATCGCCTTCAATCTTTGTCAAATTCCCTTTTTACAAAAGCCCGGCAGAGTTAGCCAAGCCTGACAACCTAGGCATTCCGGCCTTAGCCCACGTGCAATGTGTATCCATGGTAATATGGACAACAACCCCATGGACGCTACCAGCCAATCAAGCCATCTGTCTACATCCAGATATCGACTATGCATTTGTCCAAATCGGACAAGAAGTCTTCGTCATTGCCGAAAAGCTGCTCGATTCGGTGGCCAAGGCCTGTGGGTGGACAGCATACGCAACACTCGCTGTGAAAAAGGGCCGAGACGCCCAGGGTGGGTTCGAAGGCTTGACCTGTACACGCCCCCTCACTCATGGCCTTTCACCCATTCTCCTTGGAGAGTTTGTCACATTGGAGCAAGGTACGGGGTGCGTGCATATTGCCCCGGGTCATGGAATGGACGATTATCTCCTGGCATTGGCCTATAACAGTAGGCGCGAGGGAAACAGTCTGGAGAACCCGCTCGAGATAGTTGTCCCCGTTGATGAAAAAGGCCGATTGAAGGAAGAAGTCCAAGATTTTGCGGGGCAACAAGTCTTTAAAGCCAATCCTGGTATTATCGAAAAACTCGACCGTCTTGGCCTTCTCGTCGGTCACGGAACCGTGGACCATTCGTACCCCCATTGCTGGCGATGTAAACACCCCCTCATTTTCCGGGCAACGCAACAATGGTTTGTCTCAATGGAACATGGGGAATTACGAAATCGCGCACTCAAAAACATTGAGCAAGTACAATGGATTCCTGAACAAGGCCGCGATCGAATCCATGGAATGATTGCAAATCGCCCAGACTGGTGTCTCTCGCGACAACGACTATGGGGAACACCCATCCCGACATTAATCTGTACCTCGTGTGACGCCACCTTGGCTGACCCGACCATCATTGCCGCCATTGCAGATTTGGCGAGTCACGATGGAGCGGACGTATGGTTCCAGCGATCTGTAGACGAATTATTACCACCAGAAACAACATGTCCGGAGTGCCATGGCACCGCATTTAAAAAAGAAGAGGATATTCTGGACGTCTGGTTTGAATCAGGCGTTAGTCACGCAGCCGTTGTGAAGGCACATGGCAAAGAATGGTGGCCAGCTGATTTATATTTGGAGGGATCAGATCAACATCGAGGCTGGTTTCACAGCGCCCTGTTGGCATCCATCACGACTGAAGGTACAGCTCCCTATAAAGCTGTCTTAACGCATGGATTTGTCGTTGATGGGGCAGGAAAGAAAATGTCCAAATCAGCAGGCAACGTCGTCACCCCTCAAGAGATCATCACCCAACATGGAGCAGACATTCTTCGCTTATGGGTTGCCGCACAAGATTATCAAGAAGACCTTCGTATTTCATCAAACATCGTCAAACAATTAGTCGAAGCCTATCGCAAGATTCGCAATACCACCCGTTTCTTACTGAGTAACCTCTACGACTATGATCCCACGCTCCATGTCGTGCCTATTGACCAACTGTCCGAACTTGACCGCTGGGCATTCATTCGTCTGTCGCATTTAGTCGATCAAGTACGAAAAGCCTACCAGGATTTTGACTTTCGCCAAATCATCCATGAAATTGACTATTTTTGCGCGGTCCATATGAGTGCCACTTATTTGGATATCTTGAAAGATCGACTGTATACCTTTCCCAAAAATTCATCGATTCGACGGGGATCCCAGATGGTCCTCTGTGAGATTGCAGTCACATTAGCCAAACTGCTCGCCCCTATTCTGTGTTTTACTGCTGAAGAAATTTGGGGAATGTTGCCCACCGCTGCTCGAGGCAATCCAGAGACCTCCAGCATTCACTTAACTGCCTTTCCTTCGCCACCCGTCGTGGCTCATGGACAGGCGCTTGATGAACGGTGGACATATTTGCTCGCAGTCCGAACCGTCGTGCAAGGATCTTTGGAACAACAGCGGCGTGAAAAAATCATTGGCTCTTCCTTAGAGGCCAAAGTGGATCTCTATGCCGATGCTGACCATTATGCCCTGCTTCACCCTTATGCATTAGACCTCCCTGCCTTGTTCATTGTTTCCCACGTCACCATTCACCAACAGGCATTCGATGGTAAAAACCAGCATCTCACCTCCGACCCTTCATTGGGCATTATGGTTGATGTAGAAAAGGCCGAAGGACAAAAATGCGAACGATGTTGGAACTACCGGCCCACGGTCGGAACAGATAGCCAACATCCCACCATCTGCGATCGTTGCCGAGAGGCCATTCAGTGAATCAGAGACGTCGGCACGCAATCTTAGCTGGAGTAGCCTTCTTTATCGTCGCCCTTGATCAAGCAACCAAAATCTACATCATGCAAACGATGCGCTTGCATGAATCGATTTCGATCATCCCCGGGGTGTTCAACCTGACCTATATTCGAAATCCTGGAGCTGCCTTTGGCATTTTTGCCAGTAGTAGCGGGGCCTTCCGCATGGTGTTTTTTCTCCTTACCTCACTCTTTGCCCTCGCCTTGCTTGGCACAATCTTCTATCGGCTCCACCCAAAAGATTGGTGGGGCCAACTGACCGTCATCAGCATTTTAGGAGGGGCAATTGGGAATCTCCTAGATCGGTTACGGTACGGAGAAGTGGTGGACTTTCTCGACTTCTCTGTCAAAGGCTACCACTGGCCAGCCTTCAATGTCGCAGACAGCGCTATCAGTGTGGGCGTCATCTCTCTCTTGATCCTCTTCGCCTTTGAGAATAAGCGGCCTGAGTACACTTCATCACCGTAAGAACTACCCAGATCGCCGTCACTTGAATTCAAGCATCGTGAGTGAGAGGGGTCAAGTCTAGTTTTATTATTTTAAGGCAATACTACATTGGCCAGTATTATCATGTGCTGGTACGAACGCCAGAAGCTAATCGGCAACAGATCAGGCGCCATATCGCTATTGCCCTAGTATGATAAATACAGTGAGATTTCACAGAGGTTTGAAGGGAAGCACTATGCAGGCACCGGCATTCACCATGTTGAAACCAACTTGGCCCAAGAAACTCTAGTGGAAGAGGGAAGCCATGAAAAACCGACATCATCGGAAAAACACATGGCCTCCCTCTCTTCTTGTTTCTGTGTCCTAGAAAATTGCCTTCCCCTTACCACTCTAGTTTTCTGAGGAAGGGGCAGCCAAGGCAATCATGAAAATTGACACACTTTTCATTGGTTGTTCAGCGCTTTCCTTACTAAATCACCGTATTCTTCACTCACGTTATCGAAATGCCGCAACATTCGGTCTTGAATGTCTTTTTTCGCCACGCTGAGTGAAGCGGCAATATTCATGACCAGCTGCCTTTTCTGAGTACCATCCATGATCGCAAACAGGTTGGCTGGTTGGCTGTAGTCATCATTACCGTCACGATGATCAAATCGATCCAATGATGCCGATGAAAGCCTAACTGGGGGCTCCTTGTATGTAGCATCACTGCTTGGATGTGCTTGACCATCAAAAGTTGTATTGTCGTATGAGCCGTAATTCTTTTTTCCCGTTTGGTAGGGGCACATTTGTCCATCCCGTTGATAGGTATTAACAGATCCTGCACGAGGTCGATTGACATCCAGCGCATGATAATATTTGTGCCAAGCCGGTATCGATGGGCATCGGGATAGGCAAACAATCGTGCCTGAAGCATCTTATCAGGACTTGGGCCAATACCCGGAACAAAGTTTGACGGAGACAAGGCGCTCTGCTCCACTTCGGCAAAATAATTATCTGGGTTCCTGTTAAGCTCCAGTTGGCCGACCTCAATCAGCGGATAGTCTTTATGGGACCACACTTTCGTGAGATCAAAGGTCCACGGACTTTTCTCAGCTTCTTTTTCTGGCATGATCTGAACATGGGCTGTCCAAGAAGGATAATCCCCCCTTTCGATATGATCAAAAAGGTCTTCTTGCGCCGCCCAAGGACGATGTTTGACAATCTCACCCGCTTCTTCATTTGTCAGACATTGGACCCCTTGGTTGGTTTTAAAATGCCATTTAAACCAAAACCGCTCTCCCTTTGTATTCCAAAAGCTAAAGGTGTGAGAACCATATCCATTCATATGTCGAAAGCTTTTAGGGATACCTCGGTCACTAAAGAGAATGGTGATTTGATGTAACGACTGAGGGTTTTGTGACCAAAAGTCCCAAACGGCATCAGGATTTGTGACGTTTCGCATCGGACACCGTTTCTGAGAATGAATGAAATCCGGAAACTTGAGCGGATCTCTCAGAAAAAAAACCGGCGTGTTATTGCCAACAACATCATAATTCCCCTCTTTCGTGTAAAACTTCATGGCAAACCCTCTGGGATCTCGAATCATATCGGATGATCCTTGTTCACCTGCCACGGTACTGAAGCGAAGAAAGAGATCGGTTGTTTCACCTTCATGCTGCAGAAAACTCGCAATCGTGAAATCTTTGAGACTCTTCGTTAAGGTAAAGGTTCCATAGGCCCCAGATCCTCGAGCATGGACAACCCGCTCGGGAATACGTTCACGGTTAAAGTGGGCCAGCTTTTCAATTAAATGATGATCTTGAAGTGCTAACGGGCCTCTTGGGCCAACAGACAAACTATTTTCATCATCAGCCACAGGCATTCCAAATGATGTAGTGAGTAAGTGCTTTGCCATAAATCCTCCTTCGCTTTCTTAAAATGTTGTTCTTCGGTTCTCCCTCATCGATAATAGAAGTTATCGCAAAGGCTACGTGATAAGTAAAATACTATTTTTTTTATATATCGATAGATATTTTCTATCAATAAGGAGGGGCAATGACCTTAACCCAAATCGAATATATTTTGGCGGTGGCGAAAGAGAGAAGTTTCCGTGGTGCAGCGCACACTCGGTTTGTCACTCAACCAACACTGAGCATGCAAATTCAAAAACTGGAAGATGAATTGGGAGTACTGATTTTTGATCGATCACAGTCACCAATCCTTCCTACAAAAATTGGCACACTTATTATCGACCAAGCGAAAGTGTTGTATCGTGAGGCTATGAGAATTCCTGAAATCATTCAGACTCAAAAGTTCGGGCTTGTCGGTGAATTGAGCGTTGGCATCATTCCAACCATCTCTCCGTATTTGGTCTCCCTCTTCCTCAAATCATTCAACAAGAAATATCCTCACATCGACATCAACATCTCTGAGCTCACAACGCATGCCTGCCTTAAGCATTTAGAACAGGAAGACATTGACGTAGCCATCCTTGGTACAAAGGAAGAGGAAAAGCCGTTTGTTCAGGAAAAGTTATACGATGAAGAATTTATGTTGTTTGCGAATAAAGACAATGCCTTACTGAAAAAGAAAACGGTTTCAACTTCTGACATCAACCTGAAAGATCTTTGGTTGCTAGAAGAAGGCCATTGCTTAAGCGACGCCATTATCACGACATGCAACCTTCGACAAGATGTCTCACAACTTCCAGGACATTTGAATTTTAAAATTGGGAACCTTGAGTCTCTTCGATTATTGGTGCAAGAAAATTTTGGCTATACCCTGTTACCCTATTTTTCAACGCTTAAACTCAACCCGAAAGAAAAGAGACTCTTACGAACATTCTCTGATAGAAAACCTCAACGTACGGTCTACCTCACTTTACGAAGAGGATACTTAAAAGAAGCATTCGTTCACGCCTTGAAATCTGAAATGTTAAGCTCATTACCGAAATAGCCATTCGCGGATTCATATAATAAGTGCAATTTCTCGAGCCACTCGCCTCGGGTACGATGGTGGGCTGTCGCAATCAATGTCACAGCAGGAGGAGTCTCGATGAAATCGTATCAACAGTTACGGCAAGAAGAGAGATTTTACATCTGGCAAGCCCGGCGGGAGGGAAAAACGCAAAAGCACGTCGCCGAGACGCTGGGCCGGCATCCCTCTGGAAGCTTACATATGGTCATGGGAACACGATATGACGTATTTTTCACTAAGTACATCAACATCATTGACTCTGGCAATGTGTCCTTTAAGAATTAAGTCACTTGACTCACAACCAACTGTCCACACTTTTACCGTGCAATCATCAGACCCAGAAATAAACCTTTGTCCGCTGGGAAATATTGCCAATGAATTTTGACGAGCTGTGAGACCAGAGATCGACTGATATTCTGTTCCCTTTTCAAAACTCCAAACTTTTATAGTCTGACTATCAACTGCGGAAACAATAAACTGAGAATTTGGTGTGACAGCCAAGGCTCTTACCCAATAACGCCCTTGAATCGGAATAGTCATTTTAAGTTTTACTTTCTCTAAATCCCAGATTTTTATAGTTCGATCGTCTGAAGCCGAAATGAGATATTTCCCGTCATCCGTTGATGCCAAAGCTCGTATTCGGTCAGTATGGCCAAAAAAGATCTTAGTGGGTAGCATAGCATCCAAATTAATCAGTGCTATAGTGGCATCCCCAGCAGAGGAAAGGATATTTTTTCCATCAGACGTGAATGCAATCGGCCAATGATTCCTTTCAATAGGGGCATGAGTTTGTGTTCTATTATCCAATTCCCAGAATCGCATTGTACGATCATCTGAAGTGGATACCGCCCGTTTTCCATCAGGAGAAACTACAATTGCTCTGACACGTTCAAAGTGACCTTTAAAAGGAAATGTATTGGTCTCCTCTGTTAAATCCCAAACTCTTAAGGTGTGATCATCGCTTGCAGAAACAGCAAAGGTTCCATCCGAAGATAACGCCACGGAATTGACGCACGCATTATGTCCTATGAAAGTTTGCCTTAGTGTACACTCGCGAACAGACCACATCTGGATCTTATTATCTTCACAAGAGGCCAACACATACTTTCCATCTGGTGTCGCACCCAATCCCTTTACTCCGATTGCTTTCCTTAATACTTTAAGAAAAATTCCTTTCTGGAAATCCCACAGGCGTAAGGTATCATCACTCGATGCAAACACTAGATTTTGATTATCCGGCATGATAGATAGTGCATTCACGCGATGAGTATGTCCCTTTAAATCATACCTTTCTGTCCCATCCTTCAAGTTCCATACCTTAATGGTTCGATCATCTGAAGCGGAAATCAGCCAGTTACCACATGAGGTGACTTGTAACACATTAATTTTGGCTAAGTGCCCTAATAGAGTCCTTTGTATCACTCCATTCTTAAGGTCCCAAACTCTCAATGAGTGATCATCAGTAGCAGAAATGGCATACTGACCATCAGGGGTCACTGCCAACGCTAAAGGCCGGTCCACATTATGGTAGATCGTTTTTTCTAATTCCGAATTTGCTAGGTTCCAGATCCTCAATGTTCTATCGTCGGAGATCGATACTGCCTGCTGTCCATTAAAGGACACGGCCACAGCTCTGACCCAATCTTTATGTCCTGCAAACGTTCTTACTTCCTTACCTTGCTTTGGATCCCACAACTTCAATGTGCAATCATCAGACCCTGAAATCACCAAGGACGATTGGGGAACCATTGCTAGGCAACGGATTCGTCCATGGTGGCCTTTGAGAGTCAAAATAAGAGTCCCACCTGGAGGCGTTAGATTAGGTTCTAACGGAATTAACCAAGGGGCACTCCGCCAACTCATTGCTTTTTCACGCAACATAGTAATTTCTGGAGAATGATCATCATGGAGACGGCCCAATAATTGTCTAGCAAGTTGTTTTTTATCCTCCGCCAAGACATGCGCAGAAAGTTGAAGAGTGCTGGCTACAACTCGTAATTTGTGATCGTTTGGTACAAGGAGGAAATCTCTCAAGAGACTGTTTATATTTGTTGCTTCAAGTTTGGCTTGCAACCAATGAAAATCTAAAAGAAGATTTCTTAATTCCAACTGTCTTTCTGCTTTTACCAAATGATAGGAAAACCAATGCCAGGCATAATTACTCGAAAGCCTTAAAGGGTCACCCCAAGAATTTAATAAGCGACCATGCAAAGCCGGGGAATCTATAATTTGGCCCGCCATATAGGCCCGCATAACATCATGGACACGACACATCGAAGTTCTTAAGTTGAAAACAAGAAGAGAAAAATTATCAAATTGCTGAATCAACTCCTCTACCTCAAAATCATCTAAGCCCCACAGCATGCTAATTTCTTTCAGAGGTATTTGTTCATCTTCTGGGAAAATGGCGAGTTCAAAGTAACGCATCCGTTCTGCTTCTTTGAAATGATCAAGACTTACTTCGATAGTTCGAGTAATTGCCTGATGGCGTTCTTGTGGATTCCATTGATCAAAGGCACTGACACCTTGTTTATCTAGTTTACGGTTGAGATATGAGACCGCTCCACGAATGGTGTCTCCTCTCTCAAGACGATGCCGTAATGCAGCCCCCGCCAGTTCTAAAAGCAACGGCCATTCGCCTAATCGACGAGCCAGATGTTGAAATAATTGAACATTCTCGTTCCCTGAAGTCAGCCGATTTGTGAGCATTTCCACAGCTTCTGGATTTGTCATTTCATTGACGTTTACACTTTTGGTTTCAGCAGCAACAGAAAAATTGCGAGTAGTAATAAGTCGAGCACTGTGTTTTCCAATTCGTAGGAAGGGACGTAGATGTGTTAAATCCCAGACGTCGTCGATAACAATGAGGCAATTCAGATCCTCTAGCTTTTGGGCTAGATGAATTGTGACATCTTCTTCATCGATAAAACCCGGACGTTGACCTGTGAGTGCCGCATATAATTTCGTCAATTCTTCTCGAATCTGAGGTCTTTGGCCTAAGGTAACCCATAGAATCCCATCATCATAGGCTGTAATAATATCATCGTGATGACATATAGCAGAAGCCAACGTTGTTTTCCCTAGTCCTCCGGCACCGCGAAAAGATGTCGTGATTGTTATTGGCTCCTCTTTATCTTCTCCCAGAAGAAAATTAAGGAGCTGGTTAAACTCCCTAGGGCGTTCAATCAGATTTTTGGGTAAGTCAGGGGCCATGAATGGCCTACGCGGTGCTCGGCAAGGACTTTTCAAATAATTAACGAACGTATCCCACTCATTCGCTTAGTCAAAGAATTGAGACTTTCTCATCCACAAAGGCAATCTAGAAAAAGCTAAATCTTTGTCTGGCACTCCTTTTACTGGATAAACGCAAACTCCCCTTTCCCGAGCATAACGCCATTCCTTTTCGATAATTGGAGACTTTAGGGCGTTAGGAGTTATCACCAACACCAGAAATTTAACCACATCCAGTGCTTCGGAAATTTGTTTCCACCAACTGATTCCACCTTCCAAGCAAATTCGATCTTGCCAAAGAGTAATTTCAGGCTCCTTCTCTTGCAGACGCTTTCGCAATTCAGTGGCAATCGCCTCTCCATCACTACGAGCATATGAAAGAAAAACTCGAGGACGGTCTTTTAGATAATCCATAAAGAATAGTCTATTCAAGCAAGAAATTTGTGCTTAGAATTCATCATTAAAATGGCTAAATTGAAGAGAGATTCTCGCATTGAAAAACAAATGAAATCAATGAGTTTTACAAGAAGGCTTCAAAATTTTAAAATGCAGAAAATGTTATCTTAAAAAGATGTTTTTAATATATGGCCATGTATATCACCTATCTACCTTTATCAACGTTTCTTGCAGTTTTACCTTGATTTTCAATTTCATTTTTTGATGTGTGAGAAGAGGGCGTGCGTTTGATAAAGTTTTTCTTTTCACTCACACTCAAATAAAAGAGGCATTCTATCAGCACCATCTATGATATCCCCTGCCAAACCATCAGTGGCGAGGACCAATCGCTCTCTAAATATCAAGACCATGTATTATTGATTGTCAACACGGCCTCTCAATGTGGGTTCACTCCACAATTTCAAGACCTTGAGGCTCTCTACAAACAATATCACGCGCAAGGCTTTGCCGTATTGGGATTTCCATGCAATCAATTTGGCAGTCAAGAACCAGGCAGCCATGAAGACATTCTTAGCTTTTGTCAAACGAATTACGGTGTCAGTTTTCCCATGTTTGCAAAGATCGACGTGAATGGCCCCCATGCCCATCCACTCTACCAATATCTTAAAAACGCGGCCCCAGGCCTGCTAGGATCGGAAGCCATCAAATGGAACTTCACCAAATTTCTTGTCGATAAATCTGGAAAGGTCTATGAACGTTTTGCCCCGACTACCAAACCAGAGGCCATAGCCCCTGCCATTCAAGCACTTTTGAAGAACTCGTGAAAAATCCTATCTTGTGTCTTTCTCCAAGAGTCGGCTAGCCGCGTTTCCAGAATGCCTTGTGCGCCTCGAAGACTTCAGCTTTATTCAACGGCCGTTAGGCTCTTTTGGGTCCGTACGGACGTGTGTGTCAGGCAAAACCGAGATATTTTTGAATGATGCACCATGCCTCTTATAGGCAAAAAATCCTGTGCCTCTTATGCCAGGCACGCCACACAGCTGAGAGCTCTACACGTTCCCTTTTTCTGTACCCTTCTTCTTTTTTTGATCCCCAATTAAAAAACTAGTAGTCAAACGCTTCCAAACTGACTACACTACACCAGAAACTCATTAACCTATTCTCAATAGACACATAGGACTTATTGTTTTCCGATTCAAGAAAGGACACCTCACACATGGCCCAGCAATACAAACATTTTTCCGAGGGAGATTTTGGGGAATTGCACGGATACACAGAAAAGGATGCCCCAGCCGGTACCATTGCGCTCGTGGAAGAAGATGGGACAACTCTCACACCAGCAGGCATCAAGTTTTGTCAGAAACGAGGGCTCTCCACACCAACGGTTGAAGCCATCCGCGTGTTACATGCCCAATATCATTCACCAGCCTTGAGCCATGCCGTTGAAGCACAAGCCCTCAGCGCCACATTCGTCAGAGAGCAACAGGAGAAGACCAAAAGAGTCTCTGAAGAACTCCGGTTAGACTGGGCAGCTCAAGACAAAGCCTACAAGCAACAAGTCGCCGCTAAAAAAGACACACCCTAACTCTACGTATCCATAATCATCCATATGCACGAGGAGTATTCCGATGGGAAAAAGTCAGGATTCTCGTAAAGAAACCAAAAAGAAACCAGCCAAAACCATGAAAGAAAAGCGCGCTGACAAAAAGTCAAAGAAAAGCAGCTAGGGGCTATTCGAGATACGTGAATAAACGGTTTTGAGAGTGATCTGCCCCCTTTAAACCACGCTATTGTCTATGTAACAGGCTTAGAACAATTTAAAGGAGAGGCCTATGCTACGCGTGAAATTTTCTATCGAACACAGCATCCGCAAACTCCGCAAAGCAGAGGTATGGCTTGCTCAAGGGCAAACGAGCAAGAATCTCTATCGGAAATGAGCTATGACCGCCCCCCTACCATCGCTGACGTCATGAGTATGGGGGCCTGAAACTCGATCAGGCGAAACGTCTAAAGAACTTGGAGCGAGAGAATATTCGATTGAAGCTAGCCGTCACCGACCTGACCCTCAACAAGCTAATTTTCAAGGAAGCGGCCAAGAGAAATTTCTAAGCCCCACCCGGCGATGGCTGGGGGGCGTGACCATCGGACAACAATTAGGCGTAGCCAAATAACGCATATGTCAGGTGTTGAGACAACCATGATCAACCCAACGGTATGCGGCTCATCCTCATAGTACTTTGGGATACAAACCACCAACACCTGAGGTCAAGACAACTGAGGCATCTATTCCAAAATACGCATGACTTACATTACATCATGGAACAATCACTGAGAACGAGGCAAAGCCGACCAATTCTCTTTGTCACTAGATCGCTTTCCACGCGAAAGAGGAATACACGTAAGCCCTTTGCCCATTACAAACATGAGAATAGCTTCACACAATTACGATAGTAAGGAGAAGAACGATGCCAAAGGCGAAACGAGAAAAAAACTGTGCGACATGCGAAGATGGTGGGTCCATACGCATGAGCTTTATGGTTTGCGGACGATGCGCGTATCATTTTTGTAGTCGCCATGGCGATCCAAATTTAGAAGAATGTACCACCTGCCTTGACGGTGCTGAGGACACGTAGGCTGGCGGACTCCTGTTGAGCTCTCTATACGACATTCACGAATCGGGAAGACTCAGGAATTCTTACTTGAGCCCGTTTTCATGGATAGTGCAATGCGTCGGCATGGGATGTCGACCTTCAACACAGTCACATTGACGTGTTGGTTTACCTGTACAACGGTGTTGGGATCACTGACAAACCGATTGGCAAGCTGACTAATATGGACAAGGCCATCCTGATGCACCCCGATGTCAACAAAAGCGCCAAAGGCCGTCACATTGGTCACAACCCCGGACAGGATCATCCCGGGTTCGACCTGTTCGAGAGAGTGTATGCCTTCATGAAATTGTACCGGTGCAAATTGCTGACGCGGATCACGTCCAGGCTTGGCCAATTCGGTCATAATATCATCTAAAGTTGGCTTGCCAACTTCCTCCGTGACATATCGATGAAGATCGAGGGTATGTTGTCGATCAGCATCGTTCAGCAACTCCTTCACCGTACAGCCCAAGTCTTTGGCCATCACGTGAACCAGGGAATATCGCTCAGGATGCACGGCACTGGCATCGAGCGGATGGACTCCATCCGTGATACGTAAAAATCCTGCAGCTTGCTCAAAGGCTTTTGGTCCTAAGCGGGGAACGTGTTTTAAAGCCATCCGACTCTGGAACGGGCCATGTTCCTATGGTTAACCATGAAAGTATCCTGCCCCCCATGAAAGTGAGTCCACCAATACGACATAATTGAGGGTGTTAGGAAGGAGGTGGACGATGACAAATGAAGAGGGAGATCCGATTCAACGGTGGAGCGCCAAACGCCGGACGGCGTTGGTCCTTACCATAGTCAAGGGAGAGACTTCCGTGGTGGAGGCGGCTCGCGCGCATGGACTGACGGTGGCCGAAGTCGAGGACTGGCAGCAGCGATTTAATGTGGGGGCCGAGAATGCCTTGCGGACACGCCCGAAGGATGAGGAGGCAGTCAAGGACGAGCAGATCAAGAAACTGAAACAGAAGGTCGGGGATCTTGTCCTGGACAATGACCTGTTACGGGAGGCCTTGAAACCGTACCCTTTGGCCCAGAGGACGTCCGACGCGTGAATGAGGCGCATCCGGATGTCTCGGAACGACGGGTCTGTCTGGTGTTACGAGTGGCACGAGCCAGTGTGCGACGACCGTCCCCACACCCAAGACGAGCCATTGAAGTGTCAGAGACCTTGGCCGCACAGCTGCACACGTTAATCGAACAGCACCCGACGTATGGGTATCGGCGATTATGGGCACTGTTGCGGTTTGGCCAGGGGTATAGTGTCAATCGCAAGGCTGTGTATCGGATACTCCGAGTCAAACAATGGTTGGTCCATCAACGTCGTCGCACCGCACGTCCCCGTGCGCAACGGCTGCGCAGTCGGGCGCCCCAGAGTAATCACCGATGGGCGATGGATGTGACCCATGTTCCCTGTGGACGCGATGGCTGGGGCCACCTGGCCGCGGTGATCGATTGTCATGATCGGGAGATTGTCGGGTACGAGTTCGCCTTGCGTGGCCGGGCAAGGGAAGCGGAACGGGCTCTTGAGACCGCCTGCCTGGCCCGCTTTGGCACACTGCGACCCAAGGGAGTTACCCCGGTCCTGCGGAGTGATAATGGGTTAATCTTTCAGAGTCGCCGGTTCCGCCAAGCGTGTCGGGATTATCAGTTGTCGCAAGAATTTATTACGCCGTATACACCGGAACAGAATGGGCTGATTGAACGCTTCTTTCGCAGTCTCAAAGAGGAGTGTGTGTGGCAACAGCAGTTTGAGAGTTTTGAGGAAGGCCAGAAGGCTATCAATAGATGGATACGATGGTACAACGAGGGGCGCCCACATCAAGCTCTGCAGTATCGGAGTCCTCGGCAGTATCGCAATGAACAACGATCACAGGTGGCTTGATTTCAGGGGAGCACTACAGATGGTCTTATGGTTCTTCATGTGCTTGACCTTCCCCGTCTGGCCTATCCTATGCTGGGTGCAGACATTGCACAGGATCTGGCTATGAGCATTGAGCAAGCTATGCGTGAGGAAGGTCAACAAATTCTTAAACGCACGATGGCTCATCTTTCCTACCATGCTTCACCAGTCTCTAAATATATTGAAGTTGGCACACCAGCTGAAGAAATTCTCTCTATGGCTCAGGCTAAACATGTAGATCTCATTGCGATAGGAGCTAGAGGGATCGGGCAGTTTCGTGAATTGATCTTGGGAAGCGTATCGCACCGCGTGCTGACTCACGCCCCTTGTCCCGTTTTGACTATCACTACGCCACTACAAGAGCTAAAAAATATTCTTCTTCCCGTTCATGGACCGGAAGATGCAGAACACGCAAGACATTTTCTCATGAAGCGGCCATTTCCAAGCAAGGTTAAGATCACAGCATTTACGGTTGTTCCAATTCCACGTTCAATTTTACGAACAGGGGTATCCGCTCCCGAAGCCAAAATCCAACAAGCATTGGAAAGCGCGGAACTCTTCATTGACCGTGTCGTCACCGAACTGAACATGCTTCCTTACACTGTAACCGGCATGGTTGGAATGGGCACCCCTGCTGAAACCATTTTAGAACAGGCCGCGACGATCAAATCAGATTTAATCATCATGGGAACCCACAACCGCTCAGCCGTGAATCGCTTTTTGATGGGAAGCGTCTCCCATACAGTGCTCAACCAAGGTACCTGTTCGACACTACTAATCCGGTAATAGATAATAAACCCCTAGGTCCACAATATTGCAAGGTCAGTATTACCATAAGAGTCATACTGTATTGTCTGTCCTGTTTTTAAAATTCTTTTAATAACAATCTCAAAATTTTGTTTTATATCTTCAATCGTAAAATCTCATGACCTGTTGTGAATAAGACAAATCCACGAAATACATATGTATTTCATTAGAACTCTGTCTTCTTTAGAAGACAGCTTGCAAACAATTTCCACTCCCAGGATCCTTGGCATAATTTTTGCTTTAGACATACATTGTGGGAAAGCAGGACGGAAAGTGTAAAATAGACTAGAGTCCAATCTTTTACATTAATGACAGAGGTAAAAGATTGAACATGCCAGAAATGTTTCCTGATTTGTAGATTTTTTTTCAAGGGAGGGTGAACAATGAATGCGTGCAAAAAAACCCTTGTTAATAAGAGGTTAGCATGTCTATCCGTAATATTGACGGGACTGTTGGTAGGATGGTTTGGCATTCTGTTCGCCCAAAATGTCATTCAAGAAACCCCGAATGGTCACATCGATTGGTCAGATGGGGTCATTACAGCAACGGGCCTTGGCATTCCACCAACCGATACCGTCAATGCCACGCATGCCGATGAAATGGCAAAACGTGCGGCTCGCGTTGTTGCGTATCGCAATCTCTTAGAAATTGTCCAAGGGATTCACGTGGATTCACACACGCTTGTCAAAAACTTCATGGTTGAAAATGACGAAGTGAACACCAAAGTTCAAGGAATCATCAAAGGAGCGAGAGTAGTGAAAGAACAAAAATTCCCAGATGCTTCTTATCAAGTTACCGTTGAAATGGGACTCAATACTGAGCTGCCCACAGCCGTTATTCCCTCAACCACCAAGCCAGATCCCTTGTTCTCAGTACCACCTCCCCAGAAAAACGTAGTCTTCACTGGTCTTGTCATTGATGCTCAGGGGCTCGATCTTCACGAGGCATTAAGTCCAAAGATTCTCATGGAAGACGGACGGGTCGCCTATGGCGCAGAATGGGTTGAGCAAGAGGTCATCCAGGGACAAGGATTGGTTGGATATGTACGAGGTATTCCCGCAGCGAAATCAAACAAACGGGTGGTTGCGACTCCTTTAGTCGTCAAGGCCCTCCGCGTGGCAGGGAAAAACCAAACCGACCTTGTGATTAGTGATGCTGATGCACAAACACTGCATGTTATTCCTGAAAACCTAGCGTTTTTGGAAAAAGCGAAAGTTCTGGTCGTATTGGATTAACGAGATCTGAACCAGGAGTAATAATCGTGACCTCTTGGCGAACACTCAGGATATATATAACGCAGCTTTCCCTGATTGCTTTCATTGTTTTGGGCTATCAAGGAGCAGAAGCTCAGCTGTTCGCTCTTGCCTCTCAAGATCTTCTTGATCGGCAGGGTGAAGGTGAGGTCAATTGGACCAACGGAACAATTTCAGCACGAGGCATAGGGGTTCCTCCACCACATGTCCCCTCAGCTGCAGCCAATGCCATGGCACATCGAGCCGCAAAAGCCGTGGCATTACGAAATTTAATGGAGCTGATTCAAGGCATTCATGTCGATTCCGAAACCGTGATTAAAAATTTCCTTCTCAAAAATGACGAGATTCGGACCCGAGTCAGCGGAATCATTAACAATGCACAGGAAATGAAGCGTAAAATTTTGCCTGATGGAAGCATAGAGGTGTTTCTTTCTGCACCATTGTGGGGTAAAGAGTCCATGACCTCCGCTTTCTTGGACGAAAAACACCTTGCGCCGACGAACAGAAAGCGTGAAGAATTAAGAGACGGTTATACAGGTGTTGTGTTTGATACCCGAGGCCTTAACTTAAGACCAGTAGTCTTTCCTGTTGTCACTGATGAAACCGGCTCTATTGTATACGGGCCAGAAGTGGTTTCTCGTGAGGCAGCAGAGGCCTCCGGCCTAGCAGAGTATTACGTGACTCATGAAAACGATCAGCGAGCGTCTCTTGAAACCCATGTGGTGGTTGTCGCTGAAAAACAGGCAACACATTCATTGCCCCGAGTCGGACGGCGTCCACTTCGAATCAAAGGACTGAAAGCAGCTGGTTCGTTGCATGCTAATATTATTGTAAGTACGAAAGATGCCCAAAAAATTCGAGAAGACCCGAACGTCTTGCAAGCTCTGCGAAACGCAAACGTCGTCATCATTGCCGATCCTTTGGTCGCTGGAATTGAAGGGAAACGTGTTGTGCCTCACCAACGCTTTGCGAATCTGAAAAAGGACGACATGCCGTCTCTTAGGAGCCTGCTGAATAATTCAAAAACATTTCAAATAAACAATGACTGCCTGACTCCTCCACATGTTGTGAAGACAAGGAGCTATTCAAAAAGACTACCCACCTGTGTAAAGCCAACGCTTTGCTATGGCGGAGACAGTGAACGTCACAGGCATACTGGCCGAAGCTTTTGCAAAGACTGGTGGTTCGCTCGAAAAGACTCAGGACATGTTTTCAACAGTCCTATCAGGAATTTCTAGGAGGTCATGGTTATGTTCCACAGGGTAATCCTTTGCTTGTTTCTTTTTAGTCTGCTTGGCACTGAGATATCCAACGGTCAATCCACACAAGAAGCCATAGAGAGAATAGGAAATGGAAGAATCAATTGGACTACAGGACAGATAACTGCTACAGGCGTTGGGGTGGTATCTCCCGGACAGCGAGCAATGCTGGCGCAAGCTATGGCTGAACGTGCAGCCTTTGCCATTGCCTTGAGAAATTTATTGGAAGTAATCAAAGGTATCCGCGTTGATTCAGAGACAGTGGTAGAAAATTACATGATCAAGAACGATGCTATCCGAACCCAGGTAGAAGGTATGGTGAAAGGTGCTCAACAGTTAGCAAAACGAACAGCTCCTGATGGATCGGTCGAGATTGATGTCAGATTTCCTATAACCGGCGCATTGTCAAACACGATTATCCCTCAGGAATTTGGCTACAAACACCCGACATCAGACCTTCCATTTGACCAGTCTCATCCAAAACTCAATTCTCACATGGCACCAAGTTCGTCCTTGACAGTTCCAGATCCCTTTATTCCCATAGAATCCCCTTTCCCTAAAGAAGAAGTCAGGATGAGCCAAACAGATGGATCCCAGGAGGCTCAAGACGACCCCCTATCGGAATCGATTCCCCTTCAATCCACCAACCCAGAAATGTTCGAATCACGAACGCATAAGGAATTTGCTCTTCCAGATCAACCATTTCAGCGTTCATATACAGGCCTCATTGTCGATGCTCGAGGGATCGGGCTACGACCGGCACTCATTCCTCGACTCCTTAGTGAACATAGCCAGGAATTTTATGTAGGCGGTGTCGTTAGTCGTGACCGTGCAGTTGAATCAGGTGTGGTTGGTTATTCCAAGGATCTCGTTGCGGCCTCTCGACAACATCGAATCTCCGATCAACCGCTCATTGTTAAAGGCCAACGAACGGCAGGTGCCAAAAAGACCGATATTGTTTTAGGTCAGAAAGACATTGCACGTATTCAATTAGCTGATTCCTCAACCCATTTTCTGGAACAGGCGCGGGTTGTGGTGGTGTATGACTAATGAAAGATGGATATTCACAAGAATAGTAGTCGGAGGACTCCTGTGTGTCACAACAGCCTGTTCGACAATGGGCACGACTGAGAGAGAAGTAGAAAAAGGTCTCTCCAAAATAAGTCAGCTTGATTCCCCTCTGCAAATACATACTCCACGTCTCATTGCCGTCCTTCCTTTTGAAAATACCACGGAAAATGTCGGCACAGCAGAAGAACAAGAAGAAGCAACGCTTGCACGTACAACATTTTCGAATCATTTCTCATCGCGTGGATATAAACTTCAGTGGACTGGCATGACTGATGAACTCCTGAAAGAAAAAGGCCACGAGACGACACATGATATTGTTCAATTACCTTTGAAGCAGCTTGGGCACATTACAAATGCCGATGCCATCATTTTTGGAACATTGACCCATTTCGATCGGTTGTTTTTAGGCATGTATGCTCAAGTAGCCGTAGGGGCTCAGATGAAGATGGTCGAAGTTGCCACTGGAAAGGTATTGTGGGAAATGGAAGATGTCTCCCGAGGCCATACAGGTGGACTCGCAATTAATCCTATAGGGGCTGCCTTAACCATAGCCACCAATGCTTTGGCAATGAGACAAATTGAGCTTCTCACCGAGACCGAAACACTTTTCAGGAAAATGGTCAAAACCATTCCCTATGCGACACTCAATCAAAGCGTCAACAAACCTACCATTACATTGTTTGTGAATAACGCAGCTAACCGCATACTTGGAAGTGGTGAAACAATCCGCATTGGCATGATGGGAGATCCAAATAATCGGGCAACATTTAATTTAGGCGAGTATCGTGCAGAGTTGGATATGAAGGAATCGGAGCCGGGAATCTATGTCGGAACATACGAAATCCAGCCTGAAGACAATGCCGATAATCTTGTTGTCCGCGGATTTTTAGAAGATGCAAACGGACTCATGACAGAATGGGTAGACGCTTTAGGTCCAGTCGGAATTGACACACGCGCGCCTGATTCTCTTGAAAAGATATATGCCACAGGTCGAGATCATCACGTAAGTATTACGTGGGAATCAAGTAACGCTCAAGACATTATGGGATACCGGATCTACCGAAGCGGTTCACCAATTACTGGCTATGAATCCATAGCAGAAACAGAATTCTTGACCTATCTTGATCATAACTTAGAGAACAAACAGACCTATTACTACAAAGTCGTAGCCTATGACAAAGCCGGGAATGAAAGTCCATTTTCTAAAGAAATTCACGCAACCCCTGTTGTTCCCGGGCCAACATTTGTTAGCGGACAATTATCCATGAACCAAACATGGTATGTAGGCGCAAGTCCATATATCCTTGAAGATCATGTCATTGTCACTCAAGGAACAACACTCATAATTGAACCAGGCACAGAAGTCCGATCCAGAGGAGGGAGCCTGCGTATTCATGGCCAACTAATCGCTAAAGGCCAAAATGACAAGATGATTCTTTTCACCGTTGATCCTTCTCATCCTGATGGGTGGTGGCCTGGAATGATCTTCGATCAAACAGGTGAACGAGAAAGCATTCTTGAGCACGTGAGCGTAACGAAGGCAATCACAGGCATCACGTGTTTGGCATCGTCTCCAACTCTTTCACACTCTGATATTATTCAAAATGGAATTGGCCTAATCATACGTGCTCCTTCGGCACACCCTATCATTCAACACAATACGATCATGTTAAATGTGGACGACGGCGTACAAATCGAAGAAGGAGCCCAACCACGTGTTGAAGGAAATCGAATTCTCAAAAATGGGAAATATGGCATTCAAGTGCGCAATACTCCCGGATTCGTTCTTGCCGGAAATGACTTGGTGGGGAATGAAAAATTGCAACTCTTTTCTCATGGAGGAACAAGCCTCGTCGATGGCAGTGGAAATTGGTGGGGCACCGATGATCCATCCAAAGTTCTATCAATGATTGAGGGATCTGTAACTATTCAGAGTATTTTAACGGGCAAAATTCCTGATGGGGTTCCTATGCCCATGACTATTCTGGACTCACCATTAGAAGGAACAATCGACCAATCGGCTTTCATGACCGTTGTAAATAGTCCCTACCTCATCACAAATCCTGTGACCATTCAAGCTGGAGTTGTCTTAACTATTCAAGCTGGAGTCACGATAGAATTTGAAAATGGCCACAATAGCCTGATTGTTCGAGGCGGCACCTTACGCGCTCTTGGAACAAGAACAAATCCTATTCTATTTACTTCTGCCAGCCATTCTCCAAATCCTGGAGATTACGAAGCCGCAGTGAAATTTGAACAAGAAGGAACCGAACAAAGCCTCCTGCAATTCGTAGGAATGCTCTATGCTAAGATAGCCATTATCGTAAGCAACGGTAGTCCAAATATTCATCATGCCTTTATTGCTAACAATCTTCAATCTGGCGTGAAATGCACCAGTAATTCAGCACCAAAAATTACCTATTCGACGATTAGAGATCACACGAATAATGCAGCGATTCTCTGTACCGGAACCGCCCGCCCCCTTTTCTATCGCAATCATGTTGTTGCAAATGCTTGGGGGATCATTAATCACTCTTCACTTCCTCTTGACGCTCGTGAGAATTGGTGGGGCTCACCTTCACCACCCGAAGACCTGTTTCTTGGTGTGGTCGAATACACCCCTAACTTAAAGAAACCTGATCCGGATGTCTTTGAACTCACGCCATTACAGAAAAAACAGATCCAAATAAGTCCTCCTCTGTCCTGATTGTCTTAGCGTGATTCAAGATCGCTCCGAGAGCTTCTTTCAGGGTTAAAAGAACAATGTTAAATAGAGAAACGACTGTTGAATCACAAAAGTCCACACTAGCTCTTGACGAACCCGGCATAAGAAAACAATACCCCATCATCAATAGGGGGACCAAGAGTCTTTTCATTGCACCATGCACACCATCACTTTTCATGTCTGTTTTCGACTCGACTGCTGTTTCTCGTTTCAATCGTTTACTAAAAGAAAACCTCTATCGAGACTGTTGAGCTCAGCACAGGTCATAAATACAATCTAGGATGAGAATTTTTGAAACATGCCAATGGAAAAAGAAATTGAACACCCATGACGATTTTCGGTAAGTCAAAACGCGAACTGGGCATGGGATTGAGTATCGCGGTGACTGTCACTGTGCTTATGATCTATCTCATCAATGGGTTTGAATGGTTGGAACTACGCACTTATGACGCACGAATGCAATTCCGTGGTCCACAGAGCCTGGAAACGCCTATTCTCATGGTGATGAATGATGAGCAGACGATTACACACCTCGGCATCCGCCCAGGCGAAGTTTCCCGAAACATCTATGCCAAGCTCATTGACAATGTAAGTCGAGCAGGAGCCAAGCTAATTGTGTTCGACGTCATGTTTTCTGGAACGACTACTCCTTTTGCAGATCAAGAAATGACTACCGCCATGCGAAAAGCTGGAAATATGATCCTTGCTCGTTACATAAGTGAAGGTGGGCAGGTTGTGCCCTCAGCGCCTCTACGAGCTGTTGAAGTGGGGGAAGGCTTGATTAACGTTTCTTTGGACTCCGATGGAGTGCTTCGATCTGTCCCACTATTGGGCCTGAGTTACGATAACGAGCAACTAACGCCGTTTTTGACATTAGGTGTGGAAGCTGCTCGCTTATATGCGGATCAAAAGGGAGACTGGTCATTGAACCTCGATAAGCCCAATGTGGCAAAACTCGGACCATTCGACATTCCCTACCCCAATGGGAACATGTTAATTAATTATTATGGACCATCAGGAACATTTCCTTCGATGCCACTGTGGCAAGCCGTTTTAGGTAAATTCGACCCTGGGTTAGTCAGGGACAAAATCGTGTTAGTTGGCGCGAAAGCCTCAACCCTCCATGATTTTTATCAGACCCCTTTTGTTAAACAAACAGTCTCAACCTTAACAGGGAAAGAAAACAGGATGAAAGGGGTCCTGATGACCGGTCTGGAAACTCATGCAAATGTCATCCAAACAATTTTAGATCAATCTTTTTTGATGCGTTCTTCTCATGCATTCGTGATATTTTTAATCGGTGTCTTGGGGTTTGGTTGTAGCATAATAATGATAATGGTCCCTCAAAATGCCCTTCAAGTAACGGGGATTGGGATAAGTCTTCTGCTCACCGTTGTCGTAGCCGCTATCTTCCTGTTAACGACCCAACAGTATTGGCTTGATATGGTACCGCTGGTTTCCCTTGTCAATGGGCATTATGGCATAGGAATGACCTATCAACGATATTTGTTGATCCGTCAAAAAAACCGTCTCCGGTCAATGTTCTCGCAATACGTCTCTCCTCAGGTCGCTCATCTATTATGGGAGCAACGGAGTCAACTGTTAGTAGGCGATCGATTACACCCCCAATACCTAACTATCACTACATTGATTGCCAAACTAGAGGGATTTTCAGAGGCAACGAATGCCGTTAGTCAAGACAACTTGCTGAATTGGACAAATAGCTATCTTGATGGAATGTGCCAAGTGGTCATGGAACATGAAGGCATGATTGAAGACTATGGAGATGGAATGATCCGAGCACACTTTGGTATTCCGTTGCCTCGAAACTCCAAAGAAGAGATCCGTCAAGACGCGAGGAACGCCGTACGGTGTGCGTTTGCTCTGGAACATGTTGTGGAAGCGATTAATCGAAAATGGGAAGAACAAGATATTCCAACACTGGCGCTGCGAGTAGTACTGGGTACAGGAGCAGCCGTTGCCGGAAGCGTGGGGCACGGGGAACGATTGAAGTATATGATCATGGGTGAGGCCGTACAGACTGCTCTTTGCATTCAAGAGAATACCGTTCACTCCGAAAGAGAAGAAGCCGCCAGCCAAGTTTTTTCCGGAAAAACCACAGTAGAATATCTTGATGGGGAATGGAAAACTACTGAGGTTGGTCACATGAATCAGGCTAGGTCGTGCTCATCAATACCGACGTATCGTTTTTTCGACGCACCACCTGATGACCCTAAGAACATGCATGGAGGTCAATAATGAAAAAGACAGGAACATGTGCAGGTATCATGCTCATCGTGACAACCTTGCTGGGAATCCTCTTTCCCTTGCAGATAGGAGCCAAAACTCTCGAGTCTGTTCAAGGTCGAGGATGTCATACCTATAGTGATGATGAAACGCCAAACGATGCAGAAAAGAAGGCTAAACTTGAGGCGAGGGAAGAGGCCGTCAGTAGTCATAGCGTATTGGTCGAAGCCTTTACTGAAGTAGAAAACTTCCAATTGAAGAACGATTCCATTCAAACGGCAGCCGTAGGCATGCTGCATGCCTTACAGTGGGGAGATGTCGACTGGCAAGGACGGAAAGCCTGTATTGCACTCCAGGCACTGTTAGAGGTGGATTCGGTCAAGAATGAATTGGAACGCCGAATTCAACAAAAGAAAATCAAGGACGATCTGGCATCATCCACGCTGACCACCGAAGCATCTTCCGGATTACAAATCTGGCTGAACAAAGCGGATGGCCAGTACGTTGAAGACGAACAGTTGGAAGTACACGTGAAATCGAATCGAGATGTCTATTTAAAGTTGGATTACTTCCAAGCGGATGGAACCGTGGTCCATATGGTCCCGAACATGTTTGGAGAGCGGGGATTTATTCGCAAAGGTGAGACGTATATCTTTGGCAACGACGATTCACCGGAGCGATTCGTGATTAGCCCTCCATTCGGTGAAGAAATCATCAAAGCCGTTGTGAGCCCCAGACCCTTCACGGATCATTTGCAAACCGACCAAACTATTAGTCAAAGTCGTGCTTATGTAGACACGTTAAAGAACGGCCTCAATAAGATTCGAACGCGTGGTCTGCGTGACATATTTGAAGCTTCTGTACCCTTATACACGATAAGCCGTAAAGTCCAGGAACACCAACAAGCGTTGCAGGAATAAGTGGGGCGTCATGATAACTCAGTGGGACAACAGCCTTCCAGTTGCGTTTCACAATATAGGGAAGTAAGATTCTCTGAATAATTATCACGCGGAGGAACGTTTCGTGATTAGACTGATTCGGGAAGGATCTCAAAATTACCCTTGGCTGTTAAAAGGGGTTGTGCTTGTGCTTGCGGTCACCTTTGTGGTTGGGATGGGATGGTTTGGGTTTGATCAGGCCCAACAATCTGATTCGGTGGCCCTTGTTGGCACCCATAAAATCTCTATCCAGCATTTCCGCCGAGCGTATAACAATACGTACCGTTTTTATAAAGACCAGTTAAAACAAAAAGACATCGACGAAGAGTCGCTCAAACAAACGGTGCTCAATGGACTCATTGATTCAAAATTGTGGCTTGTCGCCGCAGGGAATTTTGGATTAGCCGTTTCGCCGGAAGAATTGAAACATTCCATTATGACCCGCCAAGAATTTCAAAAAGATGGGGCCTTTGATCCCCAGTTTTATCATCGGCTCCTAGCCACAAATCACCTCTCCCCTCGTGAATACGAATCCCAACGGACCCAAGACTTGCTGTCGGAAAAAGCCCAACTGATTGTCCAAGATGTCGTGTCTCTGACTCAAGCAGAAACGGAAGAAGTCGAGGCACTAGCATCACGGCAAACCGGCAATGAAACAGATGGCGGGGATGAAGCCATTCGCGAACGTATCAAGCGACAGTTGCTCTTCCAAAAAAAGCAGCGCGCACTTCAGGCTTTTCAAGCAAACCTACGTGGAACGGCCAAGGTAGAAATCCACGAAGAATTTCTCTAAGCCCCCTTTAATAGAGCAACATTGCGTCTCCATAGCTATAGAACCGATAGCGTTCCAGGATAGCCTCTTCGTAGGCTTTGTAGACTTGGGAATATCCCGCGAACGCCGATACTAACATCAGCAACGTCGTTCTGGGCAGATGGAAGTTTGTCAACAGAACATCCACGACTTTGAACTGATACCCTGGTGTGATAAATAGCTTCGTATTTCCAGCCTGCGCCAATACGTTTCCTCTCCCAACCGATGCCGATTCGATGCTGCGAACAGCAGTCGTGCCAACAGCCACAACTCTCCGGCGTTCGGCCTTTGCCTGATTGATGAGCATAGCCGTTGATTCTGGCATGTCATACCACTCCATATCCATTTGGTGCTGATGAATATCTGGGGCCGTCACTGGGCGAAATGTCCCAGGACCAACATGAAGCGTCACCATCGCCAACTGAATACCACGAGCCGTTAGCGCCTCAAGCAATCCTGGTGTAAAGTGCAATCCAGCCGTGGGGGCCGCAATAGCACCCTCTTCCTTGGCAAACAGTGTTTGGTAATCCTGGTGGTCCTCTGTAGTCGGCAACCGTTTGATATACGGTGGGAGTGGCATGGTTCCAATACGGGCCAACAGTTCAGGGATGGGCCACTGACTCGTGATCTTGACCAATGTCTGTGTTCGACTTCGTTCGACCACCGTGGCCACCGCATCACACCCAAGGTCAATCACTTGACCAACAGAGACTCGCCCTTTTAACAAGACCTCCCAGCCGCGTTCACCATGCTCCCGAACCAAGATCATTTCCACCCGCCCTCCGCTCGGACTTTTAAAGCCTTGCAGTCGAACCGGCACCACTTTGGTATCATTCACGACAAGCACATCACCAGCTTGAAGCCATGTTGGCAAATCAACAACCTGCGTATGTGTGTATGCGCCAGATTCACGTGGAACAACTAACATACGAGCCTGATCTCTAGGGTTCATAGGATGCTGTGCAATAAGAGATGGATCGAATGGAAAGTCAAAATCGGTAAGTTGCATAGGGCTTCATTGTTTTTATAAATCGGTTACGGCGTCATTGGTGGCTCAAGGTTCACCACTCGCCGGTCCATGAGTATCGTTTTAGGATAGTAGTAGGACAAGATAGCTTGATAAGAATACCCTAGTTCGGCCATTTCCTTCATTCCCCACTGACAAAGCCCAACGGCATGGCCGGAACCTTTGCCTTCCAGCACCAAATCTTTCCCGATGCGTTGGACAGTAAATTGCGTGCTTAACACCTTGCCATAACCTATTATTCGGCGAAAATCCTGTCCTCGAACTTGTAGGACGCCTTGAGAATGGAGAATCCGTATCTGATTGACCCTGCCAGCTCGACTATATGTGTACGGTGCAATGGTCACAATAGTGCCAACAGCAAACCCTTCCTGTCGAAATTGCCGTTCAATCGTCTTAAGCGGCACATGTGCTTGCCACCGATACCGGGGAGAACCTTCATCAAACGGACATTCCACTCCTTTCAGGTAGGGAAGATCCATGGACCAGACATTGAAGGCATCTTCCGTTGGTCCCGCAGCTGTCGAAGAATAGGCTGCAAAAATTGGGGCGTTGTCATATGTCACGATAAGCCTTCTCGTAGATTCAACGGCGTTTCTTACCGATGCATTAAGGCCATCCCAACCGTGATACACCTGATCTTGTGTGCCTGCAACAACATCATAGGCACGATGACCATTCATGGTTTTTTTATGAAGTGCATAGGTTCTCGCAGCAACGGCCTGTACTTTGAGCGCTTCAGGATGCCAGCTCGGATTAATTTCTGAGGAGACCACCCCAGCGACATACGTTTCCAAGTCAATTTTATTGATGATAAGAAGGGTGGCATTTTGATTGCTAATGTGCAAATGGCCACTGACACGCCAATTGGTTGCATCTTGACTTGAAGAGTGTTGCTTGACCGAAAGCGTGAGTCCTTCCCGACTGTGCCCATAGATGATCATATGATCAGCATCATGTTGCGTGCCATTGATCATCAATCCTGTCCCTGCTGGACTCACAACTAGCGGGCTCTCTACGTGAGACCGTTGCTCTGAGAAAACCTTAAACCGAATAGATTGAGGAGACAGAATCTTGACTTCGGCTACTTGCTGAGCAAGTGCTACACGAATCTCTTCACGCGTAACCTCAGGAGAATGTGCACAGCCAAAGATGAGGCTGAAATGCGCCAAGACGATCAGAACAAGGGGAGAAACATGGTGGTTACCCATTTAATGTCTGAGGAAAAAATACAACAGGATACACCCTAGGACACTGATCAGCATACTCGTTGTAAAAGGGAAATAGAAGGAAAAATGCTCGCGTTTAATAAACAGGTCACCCGGCAATCGACCAAGCCATCCCAAAGGATTACCTTCTACCGGCCATCGCCCCAATAATGTCAACACTCCCCCCATGACCATGACGGCGAGTCCAAGAAGTATCAAGAACTTTCCTAAGCCAGACAGATCAAGCATGGACTAGGCAATAAGACATTCCGCAATTTGGACCGCATTCAGAGCAGCGCCCTTCCGGAGATTGTCCGCAACAACCCACAGATTGAGTCCATTGGGGATTGATTCGTCATTACGAATTCGTCCAACATAGACAGCATCTTGCCCCGCGGCATGGATAGATAAGGGGTACAGACCTTGTGCTGGATCATCAAACAGTTCAACCCCTGGTGCCGTGGCTAACACTGTTCGTGCTTCAGTAGCTGTAAGCTTGCGCTCAGTTTCAATATTGATGGCTTCGGAGTGTCCAATAAAAACGGGGACTCTCACCGTCGTTGCCGTAATCCGAATCGTAGAATCTCCCATGATTTTTCGAGTTTCATTGACCATCTTCATTTCTTCTTTGGTATCACCAGATGGCAAAAACTCATCAATATGCGGGAGACAATTAAAGGCAATTTGGTGAGGATAGACATTCGCCGTCACCTCACCAAAACCTAATAATTGCCGGCACTGTTCTCCAAGTTCATCCATGGCATCTTTGCCTGTTCCAGAAACTGATTGATACGTTGACACCACAATACGCCTGATTCGAGCTACATCATGTAACGGCTTCAGCGCCATAACCATCTGGATTGTGGAACAATTAGGATTGGCAATGATCCCACCATGCTCGACAAGATCACTGAAATTGACTTCTGGAACAACGAGAGGGACCTGTGCATCCATTCGCCAAGCCGAACTATTATCAATCACCACCGCACCAGCTTTTACTGCGAGAGGTGCAAATTCTTTGCTGATGTCACTGCCTGCAGAGAAAAATGCCAGATCAACCCCAGTAAAAGAATCTTTGCCGAGACACTGAACTTTGAGATTGTTCTCTTGAAATACAATGGTTTCTCCAGCCGACCGAGAAGACGCCAAAGGAATTGCTTGTTTTATAGGAAATTTGCGCTCTTCCAGAACCTGTAACATTTCATTCCCAACAAGACCTGTCGCCCCCACGACAGCTACCACATAGGCTTCTTTTTTGATCATATGGGTATCCTTTTGACTACGCCTCTTTACTCCATGAGCGCTCATCAAGGAACAAGCATTCGAATGCGATGATTAAAGGTATCCGCAATATACACCGTGCCATCAGGGTGCACCGCGACGCCAAAAGGGAAGTTTAAACTGCTTTGTTCTGGAGATTGGCCCTCTCCCGTATACTGCGCCATGCCATTTCCTGCTATCAGCGAAACCATGTGTGTATCATGGTTCCACATTCGCAGCAAATGATTATCCGAATCCGTAATCAGCAGATGCCCTTCTCGGTTGAGCGCAATGCCATAGGGGCGTGACAAGCTTCCTGAGCACTCATTCTGGCCTGGTTGAAACCGAAATTCGCCCCCATCCCCGACTTGAGTGCTAATAATGTTGGTTGTCCGATCAATAACCCGCACTCGACTACTAAAGGTATCCGACACATAGAGATTGCCCTCACAATCAATAGCCAGCCCACTCGGACCCGCGACACTCGCTTCGGTAGCTGGCCCGCCATCCCCAGAATAGGCTGACTCGCCATTGCCAACAACTGTCGTCATGACTCCTGTTGTGACATCGAGCATTCGGACACGGTTATTTCCTTGATCGGCAATGTACAAGCAATTTTTACCATCAAGTGCCACTGCAACAGGTTCCTGTAACGCTGCAGCAGTCCCAAGCCCGCCATCACCCGAAAACCTTGGTTGCCCCGTCCCGGCAATTGTAGTCATTATCCCAGTGAGCGGATCGACCTTTCGGATGCGATGATTCCAGGTATCTGCAATATAGATGGTGCCATCCAGTCCAACAGCGAGACCAGAGGGGAAATTGAGCAGAGCTTTTTTAGCCAAACCATCATCACCACTAAAGCGAGAGACCTCGTCTGATGCTTCCGCCACATATCGAATCGTTCCACTCACGTCAATCGATTGCTTAAACGCTGAGAGCGAATCTTGATCAAGATCGGCAAGCGGATCTTCTTCCTCTTTTTCTTGAGAGAACTCAGGAAAAGGCGATGAGGCCGTGTCGTTCAATAGCGTACCATCAACATAACCAGCAATGGTCGTGATAAAGCCAGTATCGTGCGAAACTTTTCGAATGGCATGATTTTCCGAGTCAGCAATATAGAGGTTGCCTTGAGCATCAAAGGCAATATTTTTGGGTTCGTTCAATGCTGCGTGGACTGCCACTGCCCCATCACCAGCATATCCGGGCTCTCCGGTACCAACAACCGTGATCATTTTTCCTGTCTGAATCGATGATTCCATTATGTTTCATCCTGAACAAGTTTGAGAATACGTGTACCCATTTCCTTCGTTCCGACGAGTGTTGTTCCAGGAGCTTCAATATCCTTGGTCCGATACCCCTGAGCTAACACCGTTTGTATGGCCTGTTCAATAGCCTCAGCCTCTTCACTCAGATTAAATGAAGAGGCCAACATCATGGCTCCTGAGGCAATCATCCCGATCGGGTTCGCTACATTTTTTCCAGCGATATCAGGGGCGCTCCCATGAATAGGCTCGTACATGGCCACATCAGCACCCATACTAGCCGAAGGAAGCATCCCAATTGATCCGGTCAGCATCGCGGCTTCGTCACTGAGAATATCCCCAAAAAGATTGGACGTCACAATCACATCAAATTGCCGGGGATTCCGAATAAGCTGCATCGCACAATTATCAACATACATGTGATGGAGTGTCACGTCGGGATAGTCTTTATGTACTTCCACCACAATCCTACGCCAGAGTTCGGAAGATTCCAGCACATTGGCCTTATCCACAGATGTGACTAATCGATTCCGTTTCTGCGCCGCCTTGAAGGCCACATGAGCAATACGAGCGATTTCTTCTGTAGTATAGACTTCTGTATTGATGCCTCGGTGACCCGTCGACGTCGTTTCAATCCCTTTCGGTTGCCCGAAGTAAATTCCACCCGTTAGTTCTCGCACGACCAAGACGTCAATCCCCTCAATGACTTCCGGTTTGAGGGATGAGGCTTCAGCTAAGGCTGAATACAGTTTGGCAGGGCGAAGATTGGCAAATAAACCAAGTTGTTCTCGCAATCCAAGAAGCGCTCGCTCTGGACGACGCTCATAGTCTAACCCTTCCCATTTTGGACCACCCACGGCCCCCAAAAGAACAGCCTCACTGCTTTTTGCCAAATCTAAGGTTTCCTGTGGTAATGGAAACCCTGTAGCATCAATAGCGTCCCCGCCAACTTGCCCTTCGTGCCATTCAAACGAATGGCCAAAACGAACACCGACGGCATCCAAAATCTTGATGGCTTCGGGAATAATTTCCCGTCCTATGCCATCACCAGCAAGCACTGCAATGCGTTTAGTCATATTCCTCCTGAAGTAGGTACAAGATCCCGCCACATGTCACGCAATCTTGTAAGGACAAGTTCATGTATTTTGCTTTTGTGGTGAGAACCCATAGTCCTCACTTTTTTGTCGCCCTGTCAGAGGCTACGGAGAATACCCGTGATGTGAGGCGCTCCGTCTTAACACAATGTTATTTTCTTATCACCCATCGCACGCTTGTCCAAAAGTGAGCGGATTTTATTCAAGGCATTGAGGTACGCATGCGCCGATGCCACGATAATATCAGTATCGGCACCATTCCCCATCACCGTCTCCCCGTCCTCCTCCAGGCGTACAGCGACTTCTCCTTGAGCATCTGTACCTCCAGTAATAGCTTTAACGACATAACTAAGCAGACGGCTCTTGGTTTGGACCATGTCGGCAATCGTCCGATACACGGCATCAACAGGACCATCACCCTCTTTGGTACGGGTAATGGTTTGCCCATCGACCAGTAACTCAACCATGGCTTCAGGCTGTTGGCCCAACCCGCTTCGGACTTCCAAACCTTTGAGGGAATAATGCTCAGGCACGCGAGTTGCTGCCTCTGAGACAATGGCTTCCAAGTCTTCCTCAAAGATTTCCTTTTTCTGATCGGCCACATGCTTAAACCGCTCGAATGCCGCATTGATTTCATCATCTGAGAGAGCATAACCCAAATGGATTAATTCTTCTCGAAAGGCATGGCGGCCGGAAAGTTTGCCCATGATCAGTCGGCTTTGCGTTAATCCAACTGTTTCAGGCCGCATAATTTCATAGGTACTTTTTTCCTTGAGAAGACCATCTTGGTGAATTCCAGACGTATGAGCAAAGGCATTCGCACCCACAATCGCTTTATTCGGCTGGACCACCATTCCGGTAATCTTACTGACCAGTCGACTGGCTTTCGAGATTTCTTCAGTGTGGATACGGGTATCAGCGTCGTAAAAATCTCGACGAGTCCGCAGCCCCATGGCGATTTCTTCCAGTGATGCATTCCCTGCCCGTTCACCGATACCATTCACGGTACATTCGACTTGCCCTGCTCCCGCATGCACAGCCGCCAGCGAGTTTGCAACAGCCAATCCAAGGTCATTGTGACAATGGACTGAAAATACCGCTTTTTCGCTATGCAACACTTTTTCTCGAAGGGTCCGGATAATATGGCCAAACTCTTGCGGCGTCGTGTACCCAACCGTATCAGGAATATTCACGGTACTTGCTCCAGCGGCAATCACGGATTCCACCACTTCGCACAAATAGGTAAGATCGGACCGTGTCGCATCCATTGGAGAGAATTCCACATCATCCACATAGCTTTTTGCGAGTTGCACCATTTCGACGGCCCGACTCCGTGCTTCATCACGTGTCATCCGAAATTGATACTGCAAATGAATATCTGATGTTGACAAAAACGTATGAATACGGGCTTTCGATGCCTTCTGAAGCGATTCCCATGCCTTCTTAATGTCTTCTGGCCTTGCTCTCGCCAAGCTACAGACAATCGGCCCTTCTACCTCTTGGCCAATTCGAGAAATGGCCTCAAAATCTCCAGGAGAGCTGAAGGCAAACCCGGCTTCGATCACATCCACTTGTAAACGAGCTAGTTGTTTGGCAACGAGTACTTTTTCTTCAATATTCATGCTCGCGCCTGGAGACTGTTCTCCATCCCGCAACGTTGTATCGAAGATGCGAATCATTCGTGCCATTGTCGTCTCCTTCCAAACAAAAAAGCCCTCACCCCCCACGGGGACGAAGGCTATCCATCCACTCTATATCTTTTTTACAGAATATTGGATGTCATGACAAGAGGGGAAAGCCTTCGTACCACATATCTACAACCCCTCCAGAGCCCACGTTCTCCTAGGCCCTCAAATCAGGCATTTATTCTTTTGGGTTAAAAAAGCGTGGAGCAGACGATTCCGCCACACTCCGCTTCCCAAACGCCCCGCTCACGGCCATGACCACCCACTCAATCATACCGGATAGCGCATAGCCCGCGCACACCACAAATAACATCAGCTGGGGATAGGCCACGACAGAGACTAATATCAACACAGCCCATACCAGATACATGAAATGGTGGCGGCTATGGAATTGTAATTCTTTCAAACTTCGATACTTGAGTCGGCTGACCATTAAAAAAGAAAGCGTCAGAGACACAACAAGCAACGCAAGGGCTTTGAATGGAGAAGCCATCTGAAAGACATGCACATCAACAATCAGCGATGTCGCAATCAATCCGGCTGCAGCAGGAATAGGCAAGCCAATGAAGTGTTTACTCTCTCCACTATTCCCGGTGACGTTAAATCGAGCAAGTCGCAAAGCCCCACAGGCGACATACGCAAACATCACCGCAGCACCAAAAAGACCTGGAGATTCCAATCCCCACACATAAATTAATATGCCCGGAGCAACGCCAAACGAAATTAAATCAGACAAGGAATCATATTGGACTCCAAATTCACTGGTACTCTTCATCAAACGGGCAGAGGTGCCATCTAACGTATCAAAGATCATGGCAATGAGAATGGCGATCGCCGCCAGTTCATATTTTCCATGGAACACGGCAACCACAGACGCTAATCCGCTAAATAGGTTGCCTGTAGTCAGAATATTCGGAATAAGATAGACACCGCGACGGCGTTGTCCCTCTTTCGCATTTCTCGAACTTTTTAACAATGATCCGCGCATGGCAATGTTGCGAGAATGGTCTCGCCTCCTTTCACCGCACTGCCTTTCGACACTTGGATGTGACTGTCCATTGGCAAGAACATATCGACTCGTGATCCAAATCGAATCAACCCAAATCGTTCACCGGTCATGACGGCATCTCCCGGAGACGCCCAACACACAATTCGTCTAGCAATAAGCCCTGCGACTTGCACGCACAACACTTTCCGATTATCAAGTCTTTTAATCATCAACGCATTTTGTTCATTTCTGACCGTGGCTTCAGGACGATCAGCAGCAAGAAACTGGCCTGGTTGATAGGCAATGTCTGCAATCGTCCCAGCACATGGCATACGGTTGATATGAACGTCAAAAATGTTGAGAAAAATGCTGATTCGTCGGCTGTGCTCTTTTAAATATCTAGATTCAAATTCTTCTTCGATGCTCACGATTCGTCCATCGGCTGGAGCAATGATCACATCTTGTCCAAGTGGAGTCTTGCGATACGGGTTTCGAAAAAACCATGCGGTGAAACACGTGAGCGCTCCCAAAACCGCAAATGCGCCATTCCATCCAACAAGACCGACTACAGCGGCAGGTATACCGACACCCAGAACAAAGGGAAGCCCTTCACGAGCAAGAGGAAGCCCTACAGCGCGATCGACCATCTCACTCTCAACATCATCATCGTTCTGCTAGTTTTTACCTTGGTCAACTAACTTATCCTTTTGCAGCCACGGCATCATTCCACGTAATTGCGTGCCAACCTCTTCAATTGGATGTTGTGCCCCTTTATGTAACAGCGCATTATACACAGGACGATTTGCCTGGTTTTCAAGAACCCACTCTTTGGCAAATTGGCCGCTTTGAATTTCATCAAGGATCTGTTTCATGGCTTGCTTGGTCTTCTGTGTGACGACACGAGGACCACGCGTGACATCGCCATACTTGGCAGTAGTACTAATAGAATAGCGCATATTGGCGATTCCACCTTGATAAATGAGATCCACAATTAATTTGACTTCATGCAGACATTCAAAATAGGCCATTTCTGGGGAGTACCCTGCCTCAACAAGAGTTTCATAGCCCGCTTGAATTAATGATGTCAGACCACCACACAGCACAGCCTGTTCGCCAAAGAGATCAGTCTCGGTCTCTTCACGGAATGTGGTTTCAATCACGCCAGCTCGACCACCACCAATCGCACTGGCATAGGCCAATCCCACGGCAAAGGTATCATGACTTGGGTCTTGATGGACGGCCACTAACGCTGGGACACCAGTTCCCTTCGTATATTCAGCCCTGACGAGATGGCCAGGGCCCTTGGGAGCAACCATAAAGACATTGGTTTTAGGATTTGGCTGAATTTGTCCAAAATGAATGTTGAACCCATGTCCAAACGCCAAATACGCGCCATTTTTCAGGAATGGCTCAATATCATTTCGGTAAATAGCCGATTGTGCTTCATCTGGTGCCAGAAGCATGATCACATCTGATTCTTTCACAGCATCAGCTGTGGGCATCACCTTCAAACCAGCAGCCTCCGCTTTTTGCCATGAGGCCCCTTCGCGAACCCCCACGACAACATTGGCCCCACTATCACGTAAGTTTAAGGCGTGGGCATGACCTTGGCTTCCAAATCCAACAACCGCAACTTTTTTTTGAATGATTTTTTGAAGATCAGCATCATTATCATAAAAGATGTTCATGATATAACTCCCTGAAAAATACGAGGAGGCCTCCCCTGTTTTAAAAAGAACGGGGAATGCCTTAATTGATTTTGGCAATTGGCCGTGGCTGCGTCACTGCTGCCCGGGTCGGTTCCCGCGCAATGGCAATTCTTCCAGTACGGACCAAATCTTTGATTCCAAGAGGCTGGAGTAGATTAATAATGGCTTGAACTTTTTGCGTATCACCCGTAATTTCGATGGTATACGAAATTGGAGACGAATCCACGACATTAGCCCGAAAAATATCTGCAATGCGAAGCGCTTCTGCCCGATCTTCCGGCCGTGTATGTACTTTAATGAGCGCTGTCTCACGTTCCACAAAATCGCTCTCATTGAGATCAACGACCTTAATGACGTCAATCAGCTTATTCAGCTGCTTGAGAATCTGTTCAATAATTGGGTCATCCCCATTGGTTACCAGCGTCATCATGGACACTGATGGATCCAAGGTTGGCGCGACAGACAAGCTTTCAATATTAAAGCCTCGCCCACTAAAAAGCCCTGCCACCCGAGAAAGCGACCCAAATTTATTCTCAACAGTTAATGAAATAATATGTTCCATAACAACCTAGACGATGCTTATGCGGTCAATATCGTATCTTTCGATGCTTGTTTGACTTTCCCTTCTCCAGCTTGGCGTACCAAAAGCTCAGGAGGGTCTTCCAGAATCATTTCATGATTTGCGCCACCAGCAGGAATCATAGGATAGCAATTTTCAAACTGGTCAACAGGCACATCCACGAATACAGGTTTGTCAATGGCTAAAGCTTCGCGAATACCTTCATCAACCTCACTGACGTCTTGAATTCTCAACCCAGCCGCGCCATAGGCTTCAGCCAATTTCACAAAGTCTGGGGTTTGGTCCAAATAACTCGAAGCATACCGACTTTCGTAAAATAAGTCTTGCCACTGACGAACCATTCCGTGAAATCGGTTATTCAGGATAAAGACTTTGACCGGAAGTTTGGAGACCACCGCCGTGGCAAGCTCCTGCGTGTTCATCTGCACACTGCCATCTCCGGCCACACACAAAACTAGCCGATTGCGAAATGCAGCTTGCGCCCCCAGCGCCGCAGGAAACCCAAATCCCATGGTGCCTAGTCCTCCTGAGGTCAACCAGTTTCGTGGCTCAGGGAGTAAGAAGTATTGAGCCGACCACATCTGATGTTGTCCAACATCCGTAGACACAATAGGGTTACGGTCAGCTGTGAGCTGATGCAAGCGATGCACTAAAAATTGAGGCTTGATCTTTTTTTCAGGGTCTTGCTCGTAGGCAAGAGGATGCGCATGTTGCCATTGACGAATCCGTTCCCACCATGGTTTCCTGAGTTCCTGGTGGTTCCCATTCGCCGTGGCACGCAGCATACCATTCAACTCAGTCAACACTCGTTTGCAATCGCCGACAATAGGAATATCGACATGGACATTCTTTCGAATGGATGTCGGATCAATATCAATATGAATGACTTTGGCTTCAGGACAAAACTCAGAAACCTTCCCCGTGACTCGATCATCGAAACGGGCACCTACAGCAATCACAAGATCTGAATAATGCATCGCCATATTCGCCGCATAGGTCCCATGCATGCCTAACATACCCAGGGAAAGCGGGTGGTCTCCTGGAAATGCGCCTAACCCCATCAAAGTCATATCCACCGGAATTTGCATTTTTTCAGCAAGTTCTTTCAACTCTTGCGAAGCCCCAGAAAAAACCACGCCCCCGCCTACATAGAGAATCGGCCGACGCGCTTTCAGAATGGCATCAGCAGCTTGCCTAATCTTCCATTTACTTCCCTCATATGTCGGATTGTACCCACGTATAGAAACAGAGTCAGGATATTTAAAGGTCGTGGTATCCATGGAAATGTCTTTAGGAATGTCCACGAGCACTGGCCCAGGCCTGCCTGTAGAAGCAATATAAAAGGCTTCTTTAATCGTGAGCGCGAGATCTTTGACATCTTTCACCAGGAAGTTGTACTTCGTACAGGGCCGGCTCAACCCAATGTTGTCAGCCTCCTGAAACGCATCATTTCCGATTAACTGGGTCGGAACCTGACCAGAAAAACACACCAGCGGCACTGAATCCATATAGGCGTCCGCTAGAGCCGTGATCACATTGGTCATACCCGGACCTGAAGTAATCAAGGCCACCCCAGGCTTTCCTGTTGCCTTTGCATATCCCTCGGCCATATGCCCCGCAGCTTGTTCATGACGGGTCAAAATGACTTCAATATCTTTTTGTTGGTGCAAGACATCAAATATTTTCAAAACCACTCCACCTGGAAGGGCAAAAATTGTCTTGACCCCTTCACGTTTCAGTGATTCAACGAAAATTTCTGCCCCGCTCAGCTGCTTCATGAGATTACACCTTTAAGTTATGGTTAATAGCACTTTTCAAGATAAAGGATGCTTCTGAGAATGATCCCATCATATGGGGATAAGGATACATTTCTAACCCATTCCAAGCCTTCTACCCTAGGGTGTTCTATCATAATATCACTGCAACACCAAGTCAAATGAAGATTAAGGAAATACTCGTGGTCTGTAGTGCTCCCCTGAAATCAAGCCACCTGTGATCGTTGTTCATTGCGATACTGCCGAGGACTCCGATACTGCAGAGCTTGATGTGGGCGCCCCTCGTTGTACCATCGTATCCATCTATTGATAGCCTTCTGGCCTTCCTCAAAACTCTCAAACTGCTGTTGCCACACACACTCCTCTTTGAGACTGCGAAAGAAGCGTTCAATCAGCCCATTCTGTTCCGGTGTATACGGCGTAATAAATTCTTGCGACAACTGATAATCCCGACACGCTTGGCGGAACCGGCGACTCTGAAAGATTAACCCATTATCACTCCGCAGGACCGGGGTAACTCCCTTGGGTCGCAGTGTGCCAAAGCGGGCCAGGCAGGCGGTCTCAAGAGCCCGTTCCGCTTCCCTTGCCCGGCCACGCAAGGCGAACTCGTACCCGACAATCTTCCGATCATGACAATCGATCACCGCGGCCAGGTGGCCCCAGCCATCGCGTCCACAGGGAACATGGGTCACATCCATCGCCCATCGGTGATTACTCTGGGGCGCCCGACTGCGCAGCCGTTGCGCACGGGGACGTGCGGTGCGACGACGTTGATGGACCAACCATTGTTTGACTCGGAGTATCCGATACACAGCCTTGCGATTGACACTATACCTCTGGCCAAACCGCAACAGTGCCCATAATCGCCGATACCCATACGTCGGGTGCTGTTCGATTAACGTGTGCAGCTGTGCGGCCAAGGTCTCTGACACTTCAATGGCTCGTCTTGGGTGTGGGGACGGTCGTCGCACACTGGCTCGTGCCACTCGTAACACCAGACAGACCCGTCGTTCCGAGACATCCGGATGCGCCTCATTCACGCGTCGGACGTCCTCTGGGCCAAAGGGTACGGTTTCAAGGCCTCCCGTAACAGGTCATTGTCCAGGACAAGATCCCCGACCTTCTGTTTCAGTTTCTTGATCTGCTCGTCCTTGACTGCCTCCTCATCCTTCGGGCGTGTCCGCAAGGCATTCTCGGCCCCCACATTAAATCGCTGCTGCCAGTCCTCGACTTCGGCCACCGTCAGTCCATGCGCGCGAGCCGCCTCCACCACGGAAGTCTCTCCCTTGACTATGGTAAGGACCAACGCCGTCCGGCGTTTGGCGCTCCACCGTTGAATCGGATCTCCCTCTTCATTTGTCATCGTCCACCTCCTTCCTAACACCCTCAATTATGTCGTATTGGTGGACTCACTTTCATGGGGGGCAGGATAGGTCGTGCAACTGGGTTAAGGGCAATCCACACCACAAGGCTAACGTGGCCTCATACAACTTAATGGCAAGACTCCTGGAAAATTTGCATGCGAGAGCAACGAATCCAAGGGAGATTGAAATCGCTACCTTGTGACACATTAACTCACGGTTTTCATCTGTTGCTGAAACCGTTGAGTTACGAAAGGCAAAGACATGCCATCTTCGTATTGCCCCAGCGTTTCACTAATTTTCTCGATTCGCACCCCCGTTGCTGGATGTGTGGAAAAAAAGCGAGACTGCGTATATTCTTTTTGAGCCTCCAATGTTTTCAAATAGGTTTGAAGACCAATGGGATTGTAACCTGCTCGATAGGCAAATTCGATCCCGAATACATCCGCTTCGTATTCTAAATCTTTGTCTAAGCCCTTCGTAAAAAGCTTATCAGTGATCTCATCAATCACATTGGAAAACATCTGAGAATCCTTTTTCATCGCGGACAAGGTCAGTTCTGAGACATTGGACAGCACCGCCCCTCGACGAATGGTACTCAGCATGTGTTTTTGTGTCACATGCGCTACTTCATGAGCCAACACACCCGCCAATTCGGCTTCGTTTTTTAGCGTTTTGAGTAGGCCGAGGGTAATAAAAATATATCCTCCTGGCGCAGCAAATGCATTCTGGTCCAGGTCATTCAAAATGGCAAACCGGTACGTGAGGTTCGGACGATCAGAAACCTCGCCGATGGTCCTACCAACCAGATTCACATATCGCGTCAACGCATCGTTGCGATATTCGCCACCAAATCGACTAAAGGCTTCTACGGCCACGGCCTCACCAATGATAGCCTCTTCTTCCTCGCCAATAGGTTGCAAAGCCTGGACGACACCCAACCCTTTTTTGAAAAGGTCAATATCTTTTTTCTTCGCACCAAAAATTCCGCCCAGGCCATCGATCAGGCCAGGTTGCTCTTCTTGCGAAGCCTGGCCTTGAGAAGAGGATTCTTTTTTCTGTTGTGGTGCCGGTTTGAGCAAATCATCAAAAAACCCGCTGGCACCTTGTCCTGTGCCGAGAAAAGTCAGGGCCATCAACATTACAGTTAAATAGGCTCTCTTCATTGTCCACCTCCTACGTATTCTCCGACCCCACCTTCTTGTTGAAACCGTGCCAATTCTTCATTAGAGATCACAAGTTGTTCCATATTTTCCACAGATTGCCTATGAATCGGATCAATCTGTTTATGTTGGGCATACTGATTGGTTGTTTCTTTCAAACCACGGATACTCCCCCCAGAACGGGCTTCTTTGGCCATCATCCTGTTATTCCCCGTTAAGCCTGATAACCCACTGCCACCACTTTTCCCAGCCGGCTTTGTTTTGGAAATTTTAAATTTGAAGACCCAGCCGGTTTTGCCATTACTCAATATCACGTAATATTGACGACCAGCTTTTTTCATGACTTCGACTTGATCCCCTATTTCCAGCGTCGTCACCACAGATGACGTGGGTGATTTCTCAGCTGTAACCTTAACCCCATTCTTTTTCGCATACATTGTTTCTGCGAATGCGGACACGGCTCCCATGAACCAGATAGCCGCCGCAAGCACTGCAACCCAGCCTACTCGTTTCATGATTTCCCCCATTGCTGCCAATAATAATGCCTCTGCATCATGGCTTCTGCCTGTTTCATACCTAGACACATCCTTCATATTTCCTAAGCGATATACGCATCTTGTCTATCTATTTTCTATAGTGTTTTGACTATTGATAATCGCCAACCAAACTAAAGCCTGCCCAATATGAAGGATGTGGGAAGTCTCGTTTGACGAGTAACTGAGCCTGACGCAAGCTTTTTGCCTTATCCATTGTGACATAGTTCCGATAAAAATGTTTCATCAGGACAGACGTCGAGAGATCATCAACTCGCCACAAAGCCGACACCAACGCATGCGTCCCGGCATAGATAAAGGCTCGGTTCAACCCAATCAGCTCACCCGCTTCCAATTTCCCTAAGCCTGTCTGACAGGCACTCAATGTCACTAAATCAGCATTAATCTCCAATCCAAAGACTTCCTTCACCGTTAACCGACGATTTGTGGGAGCATTGGAGGCTAGCCATAATGAGGAAAATAACGGATTGAATTCATCAAACTCACCATGCGCGGCAAGGTGAATAACCCCATAATCCTTAATGTGTTCAACAAACCATTCCTTTGTAGCTTTGGCTCCGGTCAAAATATCCATATCCGGATAGTTCCATTTAATACTCTGCGCCTCCAGCTCTGCCAAGGGAAGATCATAGTTATAATTTCCCAGGTCCGGATTCCCCACAGCTAATACCTTTGTGGCTTTTTCTGTTCGGCGCTGCGCAAAGGTAAATTTCAAAACAGAAGCAGCTGGCGTATAAAAAATCGGGTAGCGATCAACGAGATATTCTTCTGCATGTTTTAGAGCCGCAAAGGAAAGAAAATGAAGTGGGCCATCTGGAATAATCCCAAGGTATTTAATGTCTTCAAGATCTTGGCGAACTGGAGCAATAAGATAGGCATACAGAGCCTGCAACTCATCATCCACCGACTCTACCTGCTGAACGGCTTGGCGGTACCGTCCGATGATTTTCGCAATCGCTTCTTCGTTAGCAGGAATGGGATAAAAGGTTACACCAGATTCTTGAATCAGCCAGACATAGCTGCCCTGGGTACTGACCATATACGATAAGAGCCCGACATCAGGCGCAATCATCTGTTGCACGTCTTGCAGCGTGAGCGGGTCCACGGATACAAAAGAACTCAGCCCTGGATTCTGTTGCTTCAGTTCCAAGACCATTTGATCATACCGTGTTTTGGCATCTCTATACCGTGCCACCACATCAGCCGGTGGCTCCTCATATGACCCCACTTCAGTCTTCAAGGCCTCGACACGACGGGACATGACAGAAATGGTATCTAACGCCTGCTGATCGGCTTCATTGTTCAACGTAAGCTTTTGATTACCCAATAAATCGATAAAACTTCGAGACCGAGACCGTTCTAAATAATTGAACGCCTCATCAATCCGGTCCATTTCAATCAGAAGCCTAACCGTTTCCCGGTAAAGATCCTGTTTGTTGACTTGGAAACTATTCCGCAATTCATCAATTTTCAAAGATGCGCGCATCCCCTCGACTACGGTCACTGCATTGGCATACCAGGAAAAGGCATCGACATGGTTCCCTTGTTCCCATAAGATTCCACCTTTACCCTTTGCTGCGCGCCATTCCACTTCCTTAATGCCATATCGTTTGGCTCGTTCATAAGCTTGCGTATAATAACCAATGGCCTTTTCCGATTTTTTGAGCGTCCGGTTCACATTGCCCAATTCCAGTAATGCCTTCACCCAATTAATCGCATTCTTAATCGCTGCGCTCGTTTGTTCCGCTTGAATAAAGTTCTCTTCAGCTTCAACAACTTTGCCCATTTTGAGTTGGGATATCCCAATATTGCGATAGTCATATCCCAAGCCCCATCGGCTATTGAGCACTTCGTCAATGTGCTTGGCCTGTTCAAAATACTCAAGAGCGGTCACATAATCCCCTTGTTGCCGATAGACTAACCCTACATTATTCAGTGATGATGCCAACTCCGTCTTAATATCAGCCTCTTGGGCCATAGTCACCGCTTCGTGTAATGACAACAAGGCTTTTTCCGAATCATTCAAAGTCCAGTACATCAGACCTCGTGTGTTGTGAACCATGATCGTTAACTGGGTATCTCCGGCGTCTCGCGCCAGCGTGTCAGCTCGCGATAAGAATTGAAATGCCTCTTGATAGCTGCCTCTAAACCAGGAGGTATTGGCAAGGTACAAATACCCTGAAGCGATCAGAAAAGGATCGTCCAGCTCTTTACCAATTTGCCTTCCCTGCTGATAATATTGGTCAGCTTGTTCAAATAACCCTATTTTTTCATAGGTCAGCCCAATCTCATACAATGTTTCCGCTTCTCCACGACGATCTTCAAGCTCCCGATAAGACTCTAATGCCACAGAAAAGTTCTTTCTAGCTTCTTCATAACGTCCCAAGCGAAGATAGTAAATCCGACCGATTCGGCGATGTTGGGTCGCCACATCTCCAACTTCGCCAATTTCCTCATAGAGCGCATACGAGCGGCCAAAGTCCAACAAAGCTTCGGAGTAAGCTCCCATGTTTTCCCTAACCACCCCAAGTGTGGCGATTCCTTCAGCAAGCCTATCGAGTTCCTCTGCTTGCAACCACAGCACATTCGCACTTTCTAGGTGCTGGATAGCGACATCAAACTGTTCCAACCTCGAATAGAGAATGCCCAATTGATAGAATGCTTCTGACCGTTCCTCAGACGTTGCCGTTTCACCCAATGCCTGTAACAATTGGTTTTGATGAAACACCGCAGTTTGATACTCACCAATTTTATAAGCCGCATCCACAACCAACTTTGTCAATTCGCGAAAATCTTCCATTTTATCAGCATAGTGAATCACGGACAGGGCATGAATCATATGTTGAAGCGCTTGAGGATACTGCCCCTCCTGATAGAGCGACACCGCCGTGTTCAGTTGATCCGCATAGATGGCCGACGCAAATGCCATTTTTTCTTCTTCATTCATCCCCGCATAGCCATACAGCACAAAGGACGATGCCACGGCACTCACGTCTTGGACCTTGGCCGAAGCCTGGGCAACCGCTTCATGCGGAGGCATGTCAGTCAAACGGGCCAGATATTGTCCGACAAATTGCTCAGCCGTCTCCTTATCATATCTCCCATGGCCTACAATGACATGGGGAAAGCCCGACCGGATCAATGCATTCACCAGTAACGCTGTAGATGCCTCATGTTCTTTCGTACTATTCAAGATAATGGCCGTATGATGAGTCGATCCGGCTAGATTTCGCACACGAATAAACTCACGAACTCGTAACTGTTCGTTGACCGTAAAGGCTAAATCTTTTTGACGATTCATCGTAACAAACACATCTGTCATCTCAATAAGTTTGGAGTCGCTCACAGGGTCACCGTTCAGAGTCTGCAAAGAAAATGAGACAGCACCTGCTGTTGGCATCAGAAGAGCAGAACGCTTGCTGGCAACGGTGACATTTGTATAAAACAGGCTTCTTTGGTGGAACCCATTGATAATCTCATAACTATTCGACACTCGTGTTACCGGGATCGTATTCGGAAAGAACGCCTGAGCTTGCGTGAGAAGTGATTCGGCGGTCGACAGATAGCCTAACCCCGGTTGGCGAAGAATCTCCTGAACCTGTGTAACATTCCCTTCTATAGGAAAATATTGTACGTGCGTCCCATGATGGATAAACCCATGGCTCTGCTCGATACCAGGAACAACCTTCATGTAGCGATGTTCCGCATTAACCGCGACAGAAAGAGTTTCTGCCGTCAGTGGGTATTGCCAAAAATACGAAACCGCCCACGGATATTCTTCGTATAAGGCAAATAGGACCTCTTCCAATTCAGCCGAAAGAGCCTCGAGCTGCTCCGGCTGGCCTTGGCTCAACCCATGGCGAATCTCTTTGATCAAACTGCCAAGATCTTCCGCATACTCGCCTACTCCCGTTAAAAAAAACTCTTCGCCCATCACCTCATACAGCATGAGGCTCATTTTCCGCATGGCTAATTGTTCTGCAATGATAAAAGCTTGCTCATATCGACCATCTTCAACAAGCCCGTCAACATAAAGAGCAGATAACCGATCCAAGAATGGCATGACTGCGCTAATATGTTGACGAGGCAATGCTTGAGGGGGATACCGCATCAATTCGTCAAATGCTTGACGAAGCCATACCTGACGCTCATCCGGTTTTTCAGCATGTTCAGCTTGCAAGACAGACCATAACCAACTATTCCAAACCCCGACCATCTCAGCCAATCCGTTCAGATTTTTCTGTAGTCGCGCAGAGGCCTCCTGATTGTTCCCAGCCAGCGCAATATCTCTCATATTCAAATCAAGCATGAGCAACAAAGAAGCGTTAGGCCCATCAGGAAAAATCGTGTGATCCTCCAGCATCGCTCTGGCTTTTACATAATAAGACCAAGCGTGTGTTTTGAGGGTATACAGCATGTGGAGATGTTCAACTGCGTCTTCAATATTGTCTGAGCTGTGAGCGAATGAATCGGAAAGCGCTGAAAGGAGAAAGGCCACGTTTGTCAGCGCATAGAACGTCTGAGGATCTTTCTGTTCTTCAGCAATCTGTTCATCTAGCGCCTCAACCAACACGGCGACAATATCCCATTCAATTTCCTCCCCTGTGAGAAACTGTTCAGCGAAAAGGCGAGAAAGGTTATACACATTGATGCGTGTTCCAAAATTCAAGTCTAGCGTTTGCGTATAGCCTAGAGATTGACGCATGTAATCAATGGCCTCGACAGGCAACTCAAGCTGATGAGACAACAATCCAATCCGATTGAGCACCACGGCTTTTTCTGTCAACCGTGCAACATTCGTGTCTGCATCAGGGCTGGCGGCAATCAACGCAAGCTTTTTGAGATAATACTCTCGTGCTGGCGCCGGTTCCTTAAGTTTTTCATAGGTCCCCGCAATGTAACTGAACATGAGTTTTTCTTCGCCGATGGCATCAAATCCACTCGCGGCTTCTGACCCACCACCCCCAAGCGGAACTTCGACATTGAAGAATCCTGAACCTTTTTGTTTCTGCTTCCCTCCAAATTGTTGGATGGAATCCAAGCTAGCGAAGTAACTCTTCAATGCGTTCTTTAAAGCCTCTCGTTCTGTTTGATTTCCAGAAGAACCGAGATTGTAGAGATTCACCCCGATATTGCGTTGGAGCAACGCAAGGTTTTTCCGGTTACCTAACTCGAGGTTGATTTCCATCGCCTGAGAATACGACTGGACGGCCTCTGAATACCGCCCTAAATCCTGTTGCGAAAGCCCCAAACGTTCCAACAGCTCAGCCCTGAGAATGGGTTGATCGTCAGGGACTCGTTTCAGTGCTAATCGATACTGGCCAATCGACTCTTCGCTATGTCCTGTCTTGAAACAAGCTTCACCAAAGTTTTTTCGAAACAACAGCTCCGTCGTAGGATCCCGGGTGATGCTGTGCGATTGGTCACGTTGCCGGTAATGGCGATACGCCTCAGGATAATTAGCTAAGGCCATATAGGTATTACCCAAATTCAACAACAAGTTAGATTCTACTATCGGAAATTGAAATTCGTCGTTGAGATCCAAGGCGATACGGTATGCCTGTTCCGCTTTCTCCAAATATCCATACTTCCCATCAATTTGTTCTACTTGTTCATATGCCCACCCCAACGTTTGATAAAAATATGGAATCCCAGGATCAAGTCCGATTGCCTGCTCTATCAAACTGATGACGCTGAAAAAATCCGGGGGATTCGAATATGAAAGCGCCAGCCCCAGACTATATCGATAGACCGCATGCTCGGGATTAGCCTCAACCTGTTTTCTATACACAGCTTGGACGGCAGGAATTTCCTTCAACATCACCTTTGTATTGATGTACTCTCGATGTGCCTCCACCGACTCCGGATAGGTTTGCGTTATAGCCAAAAGCTCTTTTGCGGCAATTCGCACCTCACCGATTGCTCGGTTTTTAATAGCCTTCCTCACAAGCTGTAGCACCATGAGGCGCTTGACTCGATCAAGCTCAAGCTGATTAGTCCCTGTATGTTCCACAAGTGCAGCATAGACATCGGCTGCTTCCTCATAACGTTCTGCAGCCGAAAGAATTTCTGCTTTTTGGGTGTATGCTCGCTCAACCATTTCAGGAAAAGGCAGCGGCATGGTCAACACCTGATCCAAGACAGCAATCGCTTTGAGTTGTTCCCCATTTTTTTCATACAACTCAGCCATGCGAAGACGCGCCGATGCGATCAGTAATGGCAACGACGAGTAAGCATCAACTAAGGTTTGGAGCGAAGCGGTCTGTTGATGCACATCCGTCCCCCGCTCTGAAACTGCAATGGCTTGAGTCACGGCACGTCGCCCCCAGGAACTATTCTCTCCAAAGAGAGTAATGACATCCACAAACACCTGGAGCAGACTCGACTCATCACCCAGCGCTCGGTACCCTATCCCACGTGTAAACAGGGCCTTAGCCCTCACATCCTTATTCTCCAATCCGTCAACTTTCGCCAGATAATCCAATGCAGACAGAAAATCACCACCAAGCAAATGCAACCGCCCGACTTCAATGAGTGCTTGTCCATACACCATATCGTCAGATCGATGGTTTTCCCCAATTACCAGCAAGTCTGCAACGTGCTTTTGAATAAGCCGCGTCAATCCTGCTTGACTGAGTTGCCCTACGTGCTGGCGAAGATTCAAGACAATCGTTTGAAGCCGAGCCAAGGCACCGATGCGGCCATTCTCTCCTGCATAAGGCTCCAGAACCTGTTGCGCAAGGGTAAAGTGTCCCGCCTCGACTAGTTGCTCTACATAAGCAAAATCAAATTCCGCTCGTTGTGTTACGAGGAGGTCAGGCGCAAGATTTCGGGAAATGTTGGTGAGCCCCAAAATCCCAAGGTCCGTTTCATCCCGGTCGAAATGCCATGTGGCCTGCTCATGAGCTTGGTCAAACGACGCATATCCATTCAGGAAACGCTTGAGAGTCAGTCGAAAGATATCGCCGTTCCGAAGATCAGAAAAATAGACAACCCCCTGGGTTTCCACAGGATACAGATGAAAATGATTAGCAGGCGTCAGTTGATACAATGAGTCTAACTGATGGGTCGCCTGATTCATCTGCCCAGTCCAGATTGAGGACTGATCATCTGTGTTTACGACCCCATCTTCATTTGTATCTTCTTGATATCTGGCAAAGACAAGCATTCCCGTATCCGTCATGACTGGAGACACATCCAAGTCTGTCCCCACCATGAGTTCAACACGATCTTCAGACTCCGCACCAGGTAATGCATAGAGATTGCCCTCATGGGCATAGACAATCCAACCATCCTGTGTGATTGAAAAGGTAGAAGCATGAGTGACCACTTCCTGTTCAGCGCCATCAAGAAGCGAGCGACGAAAAACTCCCCGTTTCTCGCTGACAAGGTCTTGCTTGAGATAAAAGATGACATCTTTTTGCAAACTCCATTGCGGGAGGGAATCGCCACTAGATAAGTCCGTTAAGCGTTTTTCTTCACCCGTCACCACATCCAGGAGATAGATGTCTCCTCGAGGGTCTGTTTTGTTGGAGACATAGAGCAACTGACTCCCGTCCGCATTTAATGATGGATTTCCATCTACGGCAGGGTGGGTCGTCAATTGGCGTGGGAGGGAAATCGCCCTAGCTGATAACGATTTGAGCCAGATATCCGCATTCCCAGCTCGTTCTGAGACAAAGGCCAGATACCGTCCATCTTGCGAAGGCGCCGGGAAGTAGTCAATAGCCGGATGAGAGGTTATTTTTTCAGGCGTACTGGCAAGAACCAGATCATGACAGAACCACAAAACACACCCTACAGCCACGAGGCCTGAAAGAAAAAAGGCATGAAGTAATCTCACTTGACTGCTTTTTTGACCCATTCGCCATTCTCCAATTGAATCATGTCCCCAGATCGAGCTTTATCACGATTCAATGAGGCAAACATTTTCCTGATGCGAGGCAAATCTTTATCAGAAAGTTTTTCATTTGTTTCAATGACCCGGTGCATCACGACCTCACGATCTGCATTTTCTTCTTCCACCAGGTTCTTTACAAATGGCATCTGACCCGCTTCAACCAGATCTGGAGACAAGAGCGTGATCATCCCTTCGTTATTTTCCCCAAGCGCCTTAAGCTTTTTGAGTCGATCAATATCGTCTTTGTTAAAGGAAGCTCGCTGAATGGCTCGAATAACTTTCTTTTTTCCCGGCGGGATTTCCGGAGTTTTCTTGAGCTTCCCTTTCGGATCAATATATCGGACCGAGGCCACCAATAGAACTTCTTGATTGAGCTCCTGATATGTGCCAAGCACCTGATTCTCAAGAGCCGTACGCTCATCAACAACGGTCACCCCAACCAATGGACCACTGCAACCCACCAAAAGCCCTGCCAACCACCAAACAATAGCGTTCTTATGATTTTGATTCATGGCCTTCTCGCAAGTTTTTTCTTAATTTATGAGTGTGACGTGATTGCACTAATCATCATGAAACCACATAGGCACAACATACCAAACGAAATCCAAAATTTGAACGCTCGTTTGTGATGCCTCAAGGTCTATCCCCTATTCACAGTCCATCTCGTTCTTCGCGTGGAATAGTTAATTTTGCATCGATAAAATCCTGGTGAGAAAGATCAAGGGTCTTCGCAATCATCTTGATTTCTTCAATTTCCTGGTTAGATGTCTTATTCGCTGCATTTGCAACCATAAATAGACATCGAAGAAACGTCTTTCGTTCCTCAAACGTCGTGTAATCACGCAAGCCTCGACCTAACCGAACAACATCCAAGCCTTTGAGGATTCGGACGCGACTAATTTGGACAACCAGGCAAGCTAATTTTTCAGAAATCCCCCAAATCTTGACCAGCGATTGCACCATGGCCTTTTCTTCTTGTTCACAGATTTCTTGATCCAGCCATGCCACTCGTGCGAGCAACCCAGCAGCCAAACAGACTTTTTTAATTTCCTGTTCAGAGAGCACAAGAGGAGTCCCCTGATTGTCCATCTCGGTCACGAGCTGAAAATACACCGTATTCTTAATGTAATCCTCTAGACGACTTTCCCGACGGCCCTCCCCCTCATAATGAGCCATGCGTGACCGGACAGCTCGTCGAATCGGCCTCGTAAGGTGAGAGAATAACCCCACTCGTTTTTCTTCAATATCCCGGCGTAACGTCTCCCACATGGCGACTTCTGCCTCATCCATCTGACCATCAACCTGAACCAGGTTAGAAAGTGTCTCAAGGACTAATGTCTTATCGGCAGCAGAGGTCATGCCATCCAGAACCCGCTGAAGCAACTGATGTCGCTCTTCTTCACTGACCGGAGCAACCAGATATAACTCCAGTTGCATCCAGTCTTCACCGGAAATATCCGGCAGGAGAAAGAGCAACTCTTTCAAGGCATTTACTTCTTTATGATGTAAGGTTCCATCCACCCACGCAGCTCCGATCAGGAGTTTCCCAAGATTCAGGATAAATGCTTTGTCCGCCATACCTTCTCCTTTTTGCCAATTGATAGTCTTGTATCCAATGAATGCACATAGATATCACGATGCATGGTCACTTCCTCCATGACCAGACAACATGGCAAATTGATCTTGCCAGAGTTCCAACACCCACGCAACATGCAGGAACCATACCCATGCTATGAATTGAGGTTTTTGACATGATCTATGTACAATGTGCTCCGTGAAGAGTAAGAGTTTTTCAAACAAGGCACTGCTGAGTTGGTGAAAAAACGCTAGAGGAGACGCTGATGGGGAAATCGTTTACGCATCAAAACCGACGCACTTTTTCACTGTTCGTCTTAACCGCATTGATCCTTGTGAGCCTAAACAGTCTCTCTACGGCTGGGGACGGCGAAGCCGAACCGGAACCCACGGACCGTGAAACCGTGTTTATTGGACAAGATGGCGCGCCCATGGTCACAATCCCAGAAGGGAAGTTTCTCATGGGTTCCTATGAAGGACCTCGGAATCAACGGCCAGAACATACCATCTGGCTTGATACCTACCTCATTGATCAATTTGAAATCACGATGAATCGCTATCAAAAATTTTTAGATGAAACTGATCATGATCCTCCTCCCTTGTGGGATGACGGGGCCTCTTTTGAAGTCGGTGACCGCCCAGCAGTAGGAATGAATTGGTCAAGTGCTCTCACCTATTGTAAATGGGCAGGCAAACGCCTGCCTACTGAAGCCGAGTGGGAAAAAGCTGCCAGAGGCACTGATGGGCGACGTTATCCTTGGGGCCATATGCAACCCTTTGTCGACATTGCCAACTATAATCGCGGAGTCTGGGTCGATTATGCGATTACACTCAGATCCGTCACAGCTGGCATCAAAGGCATGAGCATTCGACATGGTTTAAAAGAAGGTGGGAAAAGCCCGTATGGCCTATACCACATGTCTGGAAATGCCGCAGAATGGGTGGTCGATTGGTACGATCGCAACTACTATGAACAAAGCCCACCGCGCAATCCAACAGGTCCTGAATCTGGAGAAAAAAAGGTCTTGCGTGGTGGGTCATGGGAAGATATGCCTAAGCGATTACAAGTCACCGCTCGCGGGTCAGCTGAGCCAAATTTTCCGGAAGAAGCCAATGACTTAACTATCGGTTTTCGATGTGCTATGGATCCCACGACATCATCATAACGGGTATTCATCTCATTCAAGAGTCATACTACAAACGTAAAAGCCTAAAGGTAACACCCATCCATTCCATGTGTTAAGCTACTTGCAAAGTAGGTTATTTTTTGGTAAGAAGCTGAACCTTCGATTACAACTAAATTCTATCATCGTACCTTATCTCCATGCCTGAAACCTCTAGAGTCATCGTATCTCAACGCAAAAACACATCGTAAATGGATAGGCTTATTATGCGATTCTTGCTTGCTAGCGTCACCCTCTTTCTTACATTCGCCCTAGGAAACTCATTCGCCATAGGGGCCGAGAACTTTTTCAAACTCAAGCAGGAAGGGATTCAGGCTCGAACAGAGAAAATTTGGGAGGTTGCTATTGACCGATTGAGTCAGGCAGCGGACATTCGTCCTGACGATGCCGAAATCCAATACCTCCTTGGAACATCGCTCGGATTCTCAGGGCAATATCAAAAAGCCCAAGCGGCACTTAGACGTGCCCTAGCCATCAATCCACACTATGGAGATGCGACCTTGGCTCTTGCTCGAAACATAAGTTGGGGCGGAGACCATGAGTCAGCCTTGGCAGAAATCACACAGTTTCTTGCAAAACAAGACAACAATGCTGAAGCGCTTACACTTGCAGGACGATTGAATTATTTCCTCAATCATTATGATCGTGCGTACACCTACTATACGCGTTCCCTTCAAATAGATCCTGAAAATGTCGAAGCCCTCATAGGCAAGGGAGACGTCCTCCTAGCTCAGAGTCGTTACAAAGATGCCGAAAAGACCTATGCCATGGCAGCCAAAGTAGCCCCTGATGCCAAAGGGCTTGATAAAAAATTAAGGGCAAGCCGGGAGCGGCCCACACGTTGGCGCGTAGATCTCAATGTCGAAGGAACATTTTTTGAGGAGAATCAAGCCGATTGGTATCACACCAACATGCAAACAACCTATACGTATTCCCCTCGCACCAATGCCTGGTTTCGTTACGAGTTCTTTGAACGCTTCAAGGATGATGGACACCTGTATACTTTAGGTGGCAGTCACCAAGTTCTCGATTGGCTCCAGGCCCGAGCGTCAATAGGGATTAGTGGTCCCCGAGCCCCCTACCTCGGCAAGGAGTATTATCAACTAGGAGGTACGGCTAGACTCTGGAAAGGTAGTCAAAGTAAGGTACTAGGACAGAAGCTTATCGGCCCCACATTCCTAACCGTTGAGAACTACATCAGTCGCTTCGACAGAAGGGGGGTCAGTAGCGTTTATAGAATAGACCCTGGACTGATACAGTATATTGGAAAAAGGTTCTGGGTAACCTTTCGTGCAGTAAACATGTGGGAATTCAAAAATGATCTTTTTGATTGGGGGTATTTCATTAGGGGTGACTGGCAACTGCTTGACCACCTTCGCTTATATGCTGGATACGCAGATGCCCCTGAACCATCAATACAAGCACAGGAATCCCGCGATAATATCGCCCGCATCCTACGCACACGCACAATTCTAGGCGGACTCGTTTATGATCTAACACCTCGCTTTGGAATTAATCTAACCTACTCCCGTGACCATCGTGACCTTGAGAAAGGCAGTGGACGCCCCAGCCAGCATAACACTATCGCCCACACGGCCGTACTTGGAACTACAATTCGGTTCTGAGCTCAACACACGTTGTATGCCCATCCTCTTTAGCAATAAAGGCAATAATGTTTTGTAATTTTTGAATGATCGACTGTACGAGCGCTTGTTCCTCTCGTTTTATTATCTTGAGCTCAGCCTCAGGAAGCCTTTGAAACCGTTCTCCATGTTGCGTAGTTCTTTTTGTCTAGCAGCTACTTACTTCTCATAGCGCTTTATCTTTTCCGCTATCGTTCTTTTAGCTTTTCCTGCGTCTTTTGTCGACTGAATCACACATTGCACATCAATAGAGCTAAGCTTAGATTCGGCAAAGGCCGTAGGCCTATATTATACCAATGCTAACAACAACTCCTAACGATGTGATCATTGCTACGATTAAATTAATTGGTACTCTAAATCATATAGGGACATTTCAGGTTCATATAATCAGATACCATCCCATGTTGAATTTCTCTGTTTAGTTATCATATAGTGATGCACAATCAAGCCGTTCCTAGTCCCTTATGGTACCTCATGAGATCAAAGCTGAAACGTTCTGCCTGATAAAGACCATGGCTACGCCTCTCTATTCACATATATGACGTGTCATCACCTAGGGAGACTGAAAATGAGAAGATTGCCTTCTTCCTTCCGTATCCTGCCTGCGACATTAGGTATCCTGCTTGTCGCTTCTATTGCGCCTGCGCAAACGATTGATGTCCCCATTATGGCACCCAAACGGGTGTTTGTCCTCCAAAACTATGTTGATAATTTTAATTTTGGCCTTAAGGCAGGTGGTGAATTACGACCGTTTGGCAAGGTACTTGGCGAATTTGTCCTTCAGGACGGTGTAGGCAATCGGTTGAAACCTCACTCTGTGACCGGAGTTGACACTGCGGCCTATTTATCCACCATTGATGAAGGATTTGGGGCTAGCTCTAACCAGGATTTCATCGGGTTCAGTAAGAGATTTGCCACAGCCACAAACCTGGAAAGCAAACTCTCCAGTAATACCATCGATGCGAGCGGATTTAAATCGATTTCATATTTTGTAAAAAATGCCGGGGACACAAGCTATTCCGAAGCTTCCGTCTCGTTGGAGCTTGTGATTGGCGATGGAGGTGATGTTACAACTACCGATAACGAGGACAAATTTACCGGAAGCGTCTGGGGCCAAGCGGCACCAAAACCTATTGCGAGTATCAAAGGCAACAGTGAGTATAATGAATTTGAGCGAATTGACCTGACACTCAACGGATCAATCAAAGGCATAAAGGGTGGCTTTAAACGCATCATCGGGCCAACAGACAAAACAACTCACACAAACCTAACCAGTGAGTTATTAAAGCAAATAACTGGGGTTAACATTGTGATGCATAGTGGTGGAGAGAGTGGAATCCGTCGTGCTATTCTTGTTGATGACATTAGTTTTTCGAATTTCAGTCTGGTTGTGGAACAAGAAAAAGTCTTTACTAAACCCGACAATACGACAACCATCATAAAATTCATCACCACTCTCACAACCAACTCAAGCAAATCAAGATCAGGCAAAGATATTTGCTTTACGATCAACCAGGACATCGCGAACCAAACCTGTGTCCCAACAAATGATCAGGGCCAGGCGGTCTTTAATTTTCCTGTCACACCTGAAACCGCTATCTTCACTATTGATGTCGAACCAGTTTTATAACGAACAGGCGTCAAACAAACCATAGCGAACACACCAAGGCAAGAAGGGACTAGTTTTGCTTCTGTTGTTTGACAAAGACATCATGCCATCCACGGGCACGCAAACTCATCCCTTCCGTGCTTCTTCTATCAAGACGTCTCTATTCGACGGGTATGGGAAGCTAAAATTCAAGATATATAAAATATACTGTTTGGTTAAGCGAATCCTTTTTATCGGATTTTGGGGTGGGATTGGCCTGGGGCTTCTCTGTTTGGGAGTCAGTCTTCTGACGTCACAAATAATTTCCTGGAAAGAGAGTGGAGTCTGGAACACCGCTGAACTTCATGTACTTGTGGATACGAATTTACAGCAAATAAAGAACGGGGAGAGGCCGCAACACCCATTCCTTCTTCAATTTGCCGAATGGTTTCATGAGCCACAGCGTTTTCATGCATTTCACCAATTTCTTGTTGGTCTTCTGGTATGGCCCTACCTTCCTTATGTTTCCATTGCGATAGGAGGATTATTCATCCTTCAAAACTTCACTGGATCCAAAAAAATTAAAGAGAAGCACTACAATGCTCTCATTAACTATTATCTTTATAATGCCAGACAGCTTTATGAAGCAGGTACAGCCCTTATCCATCCCCACAAACAATTGGCACGAGGCACAGGGACCTTTCACAAGGGGATAACCTATTGCGCCAATGTGGCATTGAAGGAAAAGGAATCAACGAGTGCTGTCCTAAAATTTGATGTCACACTTACCAATGTTGATGCCACAACGGTATTCTCTGATAACATTGATATTTCCATTCCCAAAAAAGCCATCTACAAACGATTTCGTTTGTGCTACCCCTTTGAATCTCACGGAGTTGACTTCCCTGAAATGTACATTGTCATTGCTCCTATTAGCCAGGAGATCATGGTCGTACTTATTGGACCCAAGCATTATATGTCCCCCTAAAAAATTGGTCTCCAGCTCATTTATTCACTTTCCAGATAAAACCTACAATGTTATTCCAAGCGGTTGATCGCCAATCTTTTCGATCATAGCCAGCCAAAATACTCACATTCTGCACACCAAAGAAGTATTTTAGTTGGAATACCTTTTTACCACAGGAGCCAGATTATTTGGTGAAATACAGCAGAATAAACCGAAGAGGAGAAACAAACTGGTCATTTCACTCAGTAAGAAGAAACGCAGAGGGGAGGCTGACCATCAAGAAGGTGGTCAACGAGATATGGAGCTTAGGCCTTCAATACGCTAAACCGACATAGCAAAAGGCCCTCTATTGTTCCAGACACCTATGATGGCGTTGAACTCGGGCGGTACTTTGAGAATCCTCTCCTTTCAACCTTACCCCATTCCTTTTTCCCCATAAAAAATCGCCATAACCCCCTTACCCGCCAGTAGGTCGCAATTTGGCGGTAGCCAAAGTTTTCGATAATAGCCACACCCGTCAGGATGAGCAAATCCTGCACACCAGGAAATCGTTTAAGCTTTAACTCCTCAAGAATAAGCGATCCAATACTGATGAATGTGGAAAAGACAAACGTCAAGATCACATAGGCGATAAGAAACTCTAAACTCAAGACATCAAGAAACCAGAAGGTCGGAATAAGCACATAGCCCATAGCCTCAAGAATAGGCCCCAGGACATCAGCAATAAGAATGGTAGGCATGGTCAAAAAACCAATCCGACCATAACGGGGATTAAATAACATCCACAAGTGATTACTAAACACTTCCATCGCCCCTTGAGCCCAACGAGTCCGTTGTCGTCCAAGATCATCGATTTTTTCGGGAACCTCTGTCCAGCAAACAGGTTCTGGGGTATAACTAATTTGGTAAGGCCGTTGTTCACGATACATCAGGTGGTGAATCTTCATGATAATTTCCATATCTTCACCCACCGTCCCATGGCTATATCCACCAATTTCTTTCACGACATCTCGGCGAAAGATGCTAAAGGCTCCAGAGAGAACAGAGATAGCTCCGATATAACTCCAGGCCAGGCGCGCCGCAACAAAGACACGAAGGTATTCAACCGTCTGAAGAAGCACTAAGAGTTTGCGCGACAAAGCCACGGTCTGGACTTTCCCTTCCTTGACAGTACAACCATTCGCAATGCGCACCATCCCACCCAGCGCAACAAGATCAGGCATTTGATTAAACGGTAAGACTCCTCGCAGTAAGGCATCTGGTTCTAAAAGCGAATCGGCATCAATGACACAAAACAGCGGAAAGCGCGACAAGTTAATGCCCGCATTAAGCGAATCTGACTTGCCTCCGTTTTCTTTGTCCACAAGGAATAAATTCGGGGTCTGCGAAGATCCATAAATCCCTCGGATCGCAGTATGCTTCAACCCTGGCTGATAATGACGGGAAATACGCGCCAGCTTAAATGCATCAAGAATCACCTGTAAGGTTGCATCTGTTGACCCATCATTCAGGACAATGATTTCAAAGTTTCGTAATCGGAGAGAAAGGAGAGACTGAATACTTTCGACAACTGTCGCTTCCTCATTATAGGCTGGGATCAATATGGATATCGGAAGACTGGAATCCGTCGTCATCAACCGTTCCATACCAATGTCTTCTTTCAGTGGTGGACGGCTTTGTTGGACGAAATAGACCAGGATCAGTTGAAATAAATAGATGAGATTTTGAAAAAACCCTAATGCGGTAATACCGATAGAGATGCTTAACCCAAAGATATACAGGAAGGGCTCCAGATACTCAAAGACCCCTTCTAGATAAGCCGTAAGGGAAGAGACGCCTTGAACGCCTCCTCCAATACTTTCTATACCTTCTTGGGCATCTACAGACACCTTATCAGAAAAAATGGTGAATTTCTCTTGAAATACACCTAACCATTGACTGAAAAATGACATTACACGCTCATATGCTTTTCAATCAAAACCATTTCTGCCATCTCTTTTCCTTGACTCGTTCCTTGCGCCAAGTCCTCCAAGACCTCAACGCCTTTCGTTCCTATAGTCACAAGGGCACAGCTGGCAGAATACTGCCCCCCCCAGTCCGTCTCATCTTTTACTAAGCGGACTAACGACGGGATTGTTTCACTTAAACACAACTGCCCTGCACACCGAGCGGCTTGTGCTCGCACTTGCCAATGGGAATCTTCTAGCCCCTCGAAAATCATTGGCAGCGCACGCGGAGTCCAGAAACCCGGCAGACACCGAAAAAATGCCATACGCACCTGAGGCGAAGGATCTTGAGCCAACGGGAGCAACAACGAGGTACCTTTGGTGTAACGCAGATGCCCTAACGTCTCCATAATCAGGACCTTGCTTGTCTCTGCAGTTGGTCCTGCTGGCATTGCCGCCAGAATTTCTAACAGACGTGGTGCTGCCGTCACCGTTAAGCGCCGAAACATATTCTGAAGCACTAAAGCCTGCGGACCCAATGTTAAGTCGAGTTTCTCAAAAAGCAGATCCACAGAGTACAACGACTCTGTCTCAATGAGAGTGCGCGCAGCAGCAATTCGAATATCATGCACAGGATCATCGAGAAGCGTGTGCAGAAAGGCGATGACACGAGGATCGACAAAATACGCTAAGCTGGCAATGGCCTCCAGCCTTTCCACCAGCGGTCTCTGCTGAGCAATGGTCGCAACATGATCGGGAATCCCTAGAAAGACAAGTAGGTCTGTCAGACGATGGTGATCCTTGATTTGAATACTCTTGAGCAATTCATAGGTATTCTGTACCAGGCAGCGCAGATCAGGGGGGGTCAGCGTCTGTTTCACCTCATCTCGCGTCGTAGTGCCTCGCAGATAGGCAAAAATCTGCGCGAAGAGACGTTGACGGCGTTCTGCTGTTTGCTGATCCAAATAGCGAGACACAAACCGCCGCCCAATTAAGATAAAGAGTAACAGACATGATAAACCCATCATGACAAAACAGGTTATCCAAATAATGCGCAGAATATCCATCATGCTATGTAGAACGCGCCTAACAGTTCAAACGTCCCAACCGACTTTTTCAGAACTTAGTCAAGAAAGTTACGTAATTTTCACAACAAATGTCTAGGCCGCTACCATTCATGATTGAAACGTCGTTCGGGCATTTATCTGATCTCAAATCAAAACGATGTAATTATGCCACAGAACGATAAAATTTTAAACTTTATTTTTTCTGTATGATTGAGCAGCCCATCGACAAAGGAGAAAGATAGACTTCACGATAAATGGATTTTTAGGGGCTGAAGGAGAAAGGGAGAGTTTGAACAACCCCAGGATAGTGAGTGCCATTGCTCTCAACAGTCAACGCGGTATCAGGTTTGGTGAAATCTCGAAGGGAAAATCCTAACGCAATGGTCTTTTGGAGTATTGGAGAATGCACCGCACTGCTCACCCACCCCACCTCACGCGTTCCACTGAAAAGCTTGGCTTTTTCAAGAGGCAAATGATCAGAGGGAACCTCAAGCACGAGGCCCACGAGTCGCCGCTTGACCGTTCCATACGTATCCATACGCGCGACCACTTCTTGCCCTGGATAACACCCTTTACTAAGACTAAAAGCTTTTCCTTCCAAATTGGCTTCTGGTGGAACAATGTCTTCATTCAAGTCTGGGCCAACGTGAGGATGACCAGCCTCTATGCGTAGCGACTTCCGTGCAACGGTACCAAAAGGGTGAAGCTTCAGAGTTTTCCCCACCTCCCAAAGCTTTTCCCATATTGGTACAAACCCGTCCCGTGGAATAAAAACGGTGAGGTCGGTTTCACCCGTTTCTTCAGTTCGCGCTAAGATAGCCTGATGCCCATTCACATTCTGTTTGCTGAAATGAAGAACCGGCAGATGCTCTATCTCAAAACCTAATGCTTGTTGAATCAGATGACCGGCCTTCGGACCACTCACAAGCAACTGCCCCAAGGTTTCTCGAGAATCATTCATTTTGGCTTTCGTACCATATAGGAGAAACTTCCGAAAAGTTTGAAATGTGGCATTGCCAATTTCTCCCACATCTTCAACGAGAAGTGCCTCTTCTAAACGATAGACACGGAAATAGGACAACATTTTCCCTTTGTGGTTCATGATACTAGAATAAAGCCCTTGTCCAGATTCAAGGGGAAGAAGGTCATTACTGATAATACTCTGCAACCACGCAATGCGGTCATCACCAGTGACCAAAATTTTTCCGCGATGGGAAAGGTCGGCAATGCCGACATGCTGACGGACGGCTAGGTATTCCGCGACAGGATCGCCATAATGCACGGGAATCTCCCACTCCTCGATAGATTGGAATTGCGCGCCCAGGGACTCATGCTGAGAGTGCAGAATAGATTGGGTCATAACGCAGAACCATTCGAGGCACCGATCATTTCTTCCAACAGGGCAAGCGTGCGTGCAGAAAACTCATTGCGGGAGACAATTTTGTTGATGCCAAGACGTTTGGCTTCTTTCCAAGCTTGCACTTCTTCATGATTAGCAAAGGCCAACACAGGAAGATGTTGTGCTTGGCTATCGCTTCTCACTGTTTCAAGAATCTGAGTCGCATCAAGCCGATCATCATTCATGTTGACGATGAGAGCCATGGGTTCCATTTTGGAGAGGAGCCCCACGACGTCTTCCTGCTTTCGCACGCGTTCCAGTGTATAGCCCTGCGGACGAAATGCATCACGAATTTTTGTATAAAAGAAGATGTCACTAACACCCACAAGAATGGTTTTTGTTATAGCCATCACTTATTCCTTTATCAACAACAGTCAATTCATCAAGCTCATCAAGCGCATCATAGCCCGTTTGGCCAATGTGTACTCTGGATTCAACGTCACCGCCTGCTTGTACGATTCAATCGCCCGCTCCCATTCGCCTTTTCGTTCATAGATTCGTCCCAAGTTCATATGGGGAAAAGCCGGGCTTTCATAGCGTTTGGCTTGCATGGCCCGTTCAAGCCAGGGGATGGCTTCATCCCATCGATTTAATTTGATGAGGTAGGCGCCAATGTCGTTATAGGGATTGCCAAAATCAGGATCGGTTTGAATCGCCCGATGACATTCTTCAATCGCTTCATTCAATTGTCCCATGAAGCTATACGTCCATCCAAGAAACGTATAGGCTTCGGCAGTAGGAAAAAGCTCGATAGACCGTTTGTATAACTCCACAGCATCATCCAACTGCCCCTTCATTTGGATCTCATAGGCCTGTTGGAACAAATGCCACGCAGTGACTTTGTCTTCTTCCTGGCCTTCTCCCTGACAAACAAAATCTTGCAAGTCCATCGTGTGTTTCCTAAAAATTCACCAAGGATACCGCCGTGATCTCTCTAGGCATCCTTAAATTTGGCATGAACCAGTTCGGCCGCTCGCCGTCCTGATAATAACATGGATCCAAACGCCGGCCCCATTCGTGGTGACCCGTCAACCGCCGCAACAGCAAGCCCCGCCACAAAACAATTCGGGTAAATCTCCCGCGTATTATCCACAACCATCGCTTCCGAACGAGCAACCCACATGGCACCATTCCCCGGGACGGTTGCGACCAGATTACGTCGGTGCAACAAATCAACCACAACCGCATCATGTCCGGTAGCATCCACAACAACCTTACTTTCCAGGGCAATAGGATCCACATGAATATGGTCATGGCCAGCCATCTCGACGGTCGCATTATTCACCACAACACCCTCTAAGTTCCTGTCTTGACGTAAAATCAAATCCACAACCTTTGTTAGATTCAAGACCTTGACACCTGCATCATACGCAGCGGCAATAAGGCGGGCTGTGGCATGGGGAGGATCAACGATCGTCATCCCTTCACATTCTTTAATGGGTTTATGAGGAATCCCAAGTGCTTCCAGAATTTCATGCGCCGGGTGGCAGAGGGTGGCTTTATTCATGAGGTACCCCCCGGACCAAAATCCACCCCCAAGGGCTAAACTTTGCTCAATCAACAACGTGCGGTATCCGACCTTAGCCAAGTCATGCGCACACAGCAGCCCAGAAGGGCCAGCCCCGACGATGATGACGTCGCTCTCAATAAGTTGATCAAATTCCTTAAAATACTCTCTGGCAATATGCCGAGTAATGTCCCGCTCTCGAAGAGGGGCCGGAGTGAGATTCCTCATGACTACATTATTCCTAGGTATAGATTTCACTGCCAGTTTGTTTAAATTCTTCTGCTTTTTCCTGCAAACCCGCCTGAATCACGGTTTGCTCGTCAAGTTTCTTTTGAGCCGCATAATCACGGACATCTTGAGTGATTTTCATTGAGCAAAAATGAGGGCCACACATGGAACAAAAATGTGCGCCTTTTGCTGCTTGGTCAGGAAGCGTGGCATCATGATACTGGGTCGCCGTCGTCGGATCTAAGGAGAGATTAAACTGATCTTCCCACCGAAATTCAAAGCGCGCTTTGGATAAAGCATTATCCCGATGCTGCGCGCCAGGGTGACCTTTGGCAAGATCGGCGGCATGAGCCGCAATTTTATAGGTAATCACTCCTGCTTTGACATCTTCTTTATCAGGTAACCCAAGATGCTCCTTCGGCGTGACGTAACACAACATGGCACATCCATACCAGCCGATCATGGCTGCGCCAATGCCTGAAGTGATGTGATCGTACCCTGGAGCAATATCTGTGGTAAGGGGGCCCAATGTATAAAATGGGGCTTCATGACAGACTTCCAGCTGCTTTTGCATATTCACATGAATTAATTGCATTGGAACGTGACCAGGGCCCTCAATCATGACCTGAACATCGTGCATCCACGCAATATCCGTTAACTCTCCGAGTGTCTCTAATTCCGCAAACTGTGCCTCATCATTCGCGTCGGCAATAGACCCTGGCCGGAGTCCATCGCCTAAACTGAATGAGACATCATAGGCTTTCATGATCTCGCAAATCTCTTCAAAGTGTGTATAGGCAAAGTTTTCTTGATGATGCGCCAAGCACCATTTGGCATGAATCGACCCGCCACGGGAAACAATCCCCGTCATGCGGTTGGCTGTCATCGGCACATAGGCAAGCCTGACACCCGCATGAATCGTAAAATAATCCACACCCTGCTCGGCTTGCTCAATGAGGGTATCTCGAAAAATTTCCCATGTGAGGGCTTCAGCTTTCCCGCCAACTTTTTCCAAGGCTTGGTAAATGGGCACGGTTCCAATCGGAACAGGTGAATTGCGAATGATCCATTCACGGGTTTCATGGATATGATTCCCTGTAGAAAGATCCATGACAGTATCGGCCCCCCAACGAATTGACCAAATCATCTTTTCAACTTCCTCTTCAATAGAAGAAGCCACTGCTGAATTGCCAATGTTAGAATTGATCTTCACCAGAAAGTTACGACCAATAATCATTGGTTCCGTTTCGGGATGATTAATATTAGAAGGAATAATCGCTCGTCCACGCGCCACCTCGTCTCTGACAAACTCTGGAGTAATGGTCTCCGGAATGTGCGCGCCCCATGATTGACCCAGATGTTGACTTACGCCTCGTGGAGGCTCGTGTATGGCCAATGGATCCTGAAGGGCTGCCCTGCGTTGGGTTTCCCGAATAGCAATAAATTCCATTTCTGGTGTAATGATTCCCTTACGGGCATAGTGCATTTGTGTCACATTCGAACCAGATTTTGCACGAAGCGGTTGCCGAACATGCTGGAATCGAAAATGTTGGAGGTTTGGATCTGTTGCCCGACGTTTTCCATATTCCGAAGAAACAGCAGAAAGCACATCTACATCGTTTCGCCCCAGAATCCATGCATGTTTGAGAGGATTAAGCCCTTGCCGAATATCAATCTCGATATCGGGATCCGTGAATGGGCCAGACGTATCATAGACCAAAACAGGCGCGTTTGGTTCGGACGCGTCGCCATGAGTATATTTCGTGGGTGTCAAGGAAATCTCTCTCATGGGAACATTCACATGTGGTTGCGTGCCTTTGATATAGACCTTCTTCGACGCAGGAAATGGCATGGTAGTTAATGGAGCCGTTGCCCCGCCGTTGCCATGAGAAGAGGGCGTGGTGGGCTGTTCTGTATTGACGACTGAGAGAGAATCGGATGAGTTCATATTCAAGATCCTTTCAAAAAGAAGGCCAGGACCGGTCACATGTCAAAGACGTGCTCAAAATAAAAAAGCCACATCAGGGTAATGATGCGGCTTCATCACAACGCATGTTCTGTCATGCCGCTTCCCTACGCTGGTATGATCCAGGTCAGGTAATGAGGGTTGTCTCTTCAATGAGAGACTCTCAGCCTATCGACTCCCCTAGCTATGAGTAAGAGATGATCGTACTCCCTGGTTTTTTCGATTGTCAATTCTTCTTTTTCAGAGTACGCCCTCCTTACCCTTCCTAGTCAGGATCAGATAGGCAAATAATGGAGAGTAGAGTCCATAAGCGGGAAGACATCCAGAGAGAATGTTTCTTATCATCCCTACTATTGCAAGAGCCTGGATATTTGTTAAAATTTGACTATGAGCTAAGGACGAGTCAGTCTTTCTTCCAGGAAAACCTGTTACTCCATCATATTGGTCTTCCATTAGAGGTGAGCGTGTGATTGCAGCCGAGGTTAGAGAATTACCGATTTCAGATTATCAGGATCTCTCGCAAGACGAACTCCAAGAGCGAATTACTGCTGCCAAACGCATGCTCGGTGATAATGTCTTGATCTTAGGGCATAATTACCAACGCGATGAGGTCATTATCCATGCTGACCTCCGGGGTGATTCGCTGTTATTATCAAAATTAGCCGCTGAACGATCAACATATCCTTATGTGGTTTTTTGCGGTGTTCATTTTATGGCCGAAACAGCGGATGTCCTAAGCCAATCAAACCAAACCGTTATTCTCCCAGACCTAGCAGCAGGCTGTTCGATGGCTGATATGGCTGCAATTGAACAGGTTGATCAATGTTGGGACGAACTGGGACGCGTGCTGGCGGTAGAAGAGGAAGTCACCCCAGCCGTCTATGTCAACTCCGCCGCTGACCTGAAAGCCTTTTGCGGAGAACATGGAGGCATCACATGCACATCCTCGAATGCACGAGCCGTGATGGAATGGTGTTGGGCTCGCCGTGAGAAAATTCTGTTTTTCCCCGATGAACATTTAGGGCGAAACATGGCCAATACCATGGGAATTCCACGGGAACAGATGATTGTCTGGGATCCGTTTCTCCCCTATGGAGGCAACACCCGTGACACCATTCAACAGGCTCGCCTCATTCTGTGGAAAGGCCATTGCAGCGTGCATCAAATGTTTCAACCAACACATATCCAATATTTCCGCAAGACCTACCCCGGCATTCAGGTTATTGTCCATCCAGAATGCCATGAGGATGTAGTGAATCAGGCGGATGTGGTAGGGTCAACAGAATTAATCATTCGAACAGTTAGCCAAGCTCCTGCGGGAACAAGCTGGACCGTGGGTACTGAACTCAATCTTGTGAATCGCCTCAAACATGAACAGACGGACAAACAAGTCTTTTTCCTCTCCCCCACCGTATGCCGATGCGCCACGATGTTTCGCATTGACGCCGCTCACCTGTGCTGGGCTATGGAAAATCTTGCCCAAGGGCAGGTCGTCAATCAGATTCGTGTTCCGGCAGACGAAAAAGCTCTGGCCAAAGTTGCGTTAGACCGGATGATGGCCATCAGCTAACGCCATCCATGGCTGTGTACCCCCAGAGATTGTCTCGTTTTCATGGATTATAAATCGACACTGAATCTTCCTCAAACGCCCTTTCCCATGAAGGCAAATTTGCCTCAACGGGAACCTGGCATGTTAAACAAATGGGAACAAGAGCATCTTTATGCACACATTCAAGAAGCGCAAGCCGAATGCCCGCTCTATATCCTGCATGATGGCCCGCCTTACGCCAATGGGCATATTCATATTGGCCATGCCCTCAACAAAATCCTCAAAGACATCATTATAAAATCTAAGACGATGGCAGGCTATCGGGTCCCCTACATTCCAGGTTGGGACTGTCATGGTTTGCCCATCGAGCATCAAGTCACAAAGAGCCTCGGAGAAAAAAAGAAAAGCCTGAGCGCCATAGAATTACGACGGTTGTGTAGAGAGTACGCTGAAAAGTTTTATCGTATTCAACGTGAGGAATTTCAACGACTGGGGATCCTGGGTGACTGGGAACATCCGTACCTCACCATGAGTCCGGAATATGAATCCTCGATCATTCGCGAATTTGGAAAATTTGTGGAGAAAGGCGGGGTCTACAAAGGGCTCAAACCGGTGTTGTGGTGCACAGTTGATCAAACAGCACTGGCGGAAGCCGAAGTGGAATATGAAGACCACACATCGCCTTCAATCTTTGTCAAATTCCCTTTTTACAAAAGCCCGGCAGAGTTAGCCAAGCCTGACAACCTAGGCATTCCGGCCTTAGCCCACGTGCAATGTGTATCCATGGTAATATGGACAACAACCCCATGGACGCTACCAGCCAATCAAGCCATCTGTCTACATCCAGATATCGACTATGCATTTGTCCAAATCGGACAAGAAGTCTTCGTCATTGCCGAAAAGCTGCTCGATTCGGTGGCCAAGGCCTGTGGGTGGACAGCATACGCAACACTCGCTGTGAAAAAGGGCCGAGACGCCCAGGGTGGGTTCGAAGGCTTGACCTGTACACGCCCCCTCACTCATGGCCTTTCACCCATTCTCCTTGGAGAGTTTGTCACATTGGAGCAAGGTACGGGGTGCGTGCATATTGCCCCGGGTCATGGAATGGACGATTATCTCCTGGCATTGGCCTATAACAGTAGGCGCGAGGGAAACAGTCTGGAGAACCCGCTCGAGATAGTTGTCCCCGTTGATGAAAAAGGCCGATTGAAGGAAGAAGTCCAAGATTTTGCGGGGCAACAAGTCTTTAAAGCCAATCCTGGTATTATCGAAAAACTCGACCGTCTTGGCCTTCTCGTCGGTCACGGAACCGTGGACCATTCGTACCCCCATTGCTGGCGATGTAAACACCCCCTCATTTTCCGGGCAACGCAACAATGGTTTGTCTCAATGGAACATGGGGAATTACGAAATCGCGCACTCAAAAACATTGAGCAAGTACAATGGATTCCTGAACAAGGCCGCGATCGAATCCATGGAATGATTGCAAATCGCCCAGACTGGTGTCTCTCGCGACAACGACTATGGGGAACACCCATCCCGACATTAATCTGTACCTCGTGTGACGCCACCTTGGCTGACCCGACCATCATTGCCGCCATTGCAGATTTGGCGAGTCACGATGGAGCGGACGTATGGTTCCAGCGATCTGTAGACGAATTATTACCACCAGAAACAACATGTCCGGAGTGCCATGGCACCGCATTTAAAAAAGAAGAGGATATTCTGGACGTCTGGTTTGAATCAGGCGTTAGTCACGCAGCCGTTGTGAAGGCACATGGCAAAGAATGGTGGCCAGCTGATTTATATTTGGAGGGATCAGATCAACATCGAGGCTGGTTTCACAGCGCCCTGTTGGCATCCATCACGACTGAAGGTACAGCTCCCTATAAAGCTGTCTTAACGCATGGATTTGTCGTTGATGGGGCAGGAAAGAAAATGTCCAAATCAGCAGGCAACGTCGTCACCCCTCAAGAGATCATCACCCAACATGGAGCAGACATTCTTCGCTTATGGGTTGCCGCACAAGATTATCAAGAAGACCTTCGTATTTCATCAAACATCGTCAAACAATTAGTCGAAGCCTATCGCAAGATTCGCAATACCACCCGTTTCTTACTGAGTAACCTCTACGACTATGATCCCACGCTCCATGTCGTGCCTATTGACCAACTGTCCGAACTTGACCGCTGGGCATTCATTCGTCTGTCGCATTTAGTCGATCAAGTACGAAAAGCCTACCAGGATTTTGACTTTCGCCAAATCATCCATGAAATTGACTATTTTTGCGCGGTCCATATGAGTGCCACTTATTTGGATATCTTGAAAGATCGACTGTATACCTTTCCCAAAAATTCATCGATTCGACGGGGATCCCAGATGGTCCTCTGTGAGATTGCAGTCACATTAGCCAAACTGCTCGCCCCTATTCTGTGTTTTACTGCTGAAGAAATTTGGGGAATGTTGCCCACCGCTGCTCGAGGCAATCCAGAGACCTCCAGCATTCACTTAACTGCCTTTCCTTCGCCACCCGTCGTGGCTCATGGACAGGCGCTTGATGAACGGTGGACATATTTGCTCGCAGTCCGAACCGTCGTGCAAGGATCTTTGGAACAACAGCGGCGTGAAAAAATCATTGGCTCTTCCTTAGAGGCCAAAGTGGATCTCTATGCCGATGCTGACCATTATGCCCTGCTTCACCCTTATGCATTAGACCTCCCTGCCTTGTTCATTGTTTCCCACGTCACCATTCACCAACAGGCATTCGATGGTAAAAACCAGCATCTCACCTCCGACCCTTCATTGGGCATTATGGTTGATGTAGAAAAGGCCGAAGGACAAAAATGCGAACGATGTTGGAACTACCGGCCCACGGTCGGAACAGATAGCCAACATCCCACCATCTGCGATCGTTGCCGAGAGGCCATTCAGTGAATCAGAGACGTCGGCACGCAATCTTAGCTGGAGTAGCCTTCTTTATCGTCGCCCTTGATCAAGCAACCAAAATCTACATCATGCAAACGATGCGCTTGCATGAATCGATTTCGATCATCCCCGGGGTGTTCAACCTGACCTATATTCGAAATCCTGGAGCTGCCTTTGGCATTTTTGCCAGTAGTAGCGGGGCCTTCCGCATGGTGTTTTTTCTCCTTACCTCACTCTTTGCCCTCGCCTTGCTTGGCACAATCTTCTATCGGCTCCACCCAAAAGATTGGTGGGGCCAACTGACCGTCATCAGCATTTTAGGAGGGGCAATTGGGAATCTCCTAGATCGGTTACGGTACGGAGAAGTGGTGGACTTTCTCGACTTCTCTGTCAAAGGCTACCACTGGCCAGCCTTCAATGTCGCAGACAGCGCTATCAGTGTGGGCGTCATCTCTCTCTTGATCCTCTTCGCCTTTGAGAATAAGCGGCCTGAGTACACTTCATCACCGTAAGAACTACCCAGATCGCCGTCACTTGAATTCAAGCATCGTGAGTGAGAGGGGTCAAGTCTAGTTTTATTATTTTAAGGCAATACTACATTGGCCAGTATTATCATGTGCTGGTACGAACGCCAGAAGCTAATCGGCAACAGATCAGGCGCCATATCGCTATTGCCCTAGTATGATAAATACAGTGAGATTTCACAGAGGTTTGAAGGGAAGCACTATGCAGGCACCGGCATTCACCATGTTGAAACCAACTTGGCCCAAGAAACTCTAGTGGAAGAGGGAAGCCATGAAAAACCGACATCATCGGAAAAACACATGGCCTCCCTCTCTTCTTGTTTCTGTGTCCTAGAAAATTGCCTTCCCCTTACCACTCTAGTTTTCTGAGGAAGGGGCAGCCAAGGCAATCATGAAAATTGACACACTTTTCATTGGTTGTTCAGCGCTTTCCTTACTAAATCACCGTATTCTTCACTCACGTTATCGAAATGCCGCAACATTCGGTCTTGAATGTCTTTTTTCGCCACGCTGAGTGAAGCGGCAATATTCATGACCAGCTGCCTTTTCTGAGTACCATCCATGATCGCAAACAGGTTGGCTGGTTGGCTGTAGTCATCATTACCGTCACGATGATCAAATCGATCCAATGATGCCGATGAAAGCCTAACTGGGGGCTCCTTGTATGTAGCATCACTGCTTGGATGTGCTTGACCATCAAAAGTTGTATTGTCGTATGAGCCGTAATTCTTTTTTCCCGTTTGGTAGGGGCACATTTGTCCATCCCGTTGATAGGTATTAACAGATCCTGCACGAGGTCGATTGACATCCAGCGCATGATAATATTTGTGCCAAGCCGGTATCGATGGGCATCGGGATAGGCAAACAATCGTGCCTGAAGCATCTTATCAGGACTTGGGCCAATACCCGGAACAAAGTTTGACGGAGACAAGGCGCTCTGCTCCACTTCGGCAAAATAATTATCTGGGTTCCTGTTAAGCTCCAGTTGGCCGACCTCAATCAGCGGATAGTCTTTATGGGACCACACTTTCGTGAGATCAAAGGTCCACGGACTTTTCTCAGCTTCTTTTTCTGGCATGATCTGAACATGGGCTGTCCAAGAAGGATAATCCCCCCTTTCGATATGATCAAAAAGGTCTTCTTGCGCCGCCCAAGGACGATGTTTGACAATCTCACCCGCTTCTTCATTTGTCAGACATTGGACCCCTTGGTTGGTTTTAAAATGCCATTTAAACCAAAACCGCTCTCCCTTTGTATTCCAAAAGCTAAAGGTGTGAGAACCATATCCATTCATATGTCGAAAGCTTTTAGGGATACCTCGGTCACTAAAGAGAATGGTGATTTGATGTAACGACTGAGGGTTTTGTGACCAAAAGTCCCAAACGGCATCAGGATTTGTGACGTTTCGCATCGGACACCGTTTCTGAGAATGAATGAAATCCGGAAACTTGAGCGGATCTCTCAGAAAAAAAACCGGCGTGTTATTGCCAACAACATCATAATTCCCCTCTTTCGTGTAAAACTTCATGGCAAACCCTCTGGGATCTCGAATCATATCGGATGATCCTTGTTCACCTGCCACGGTACTGAAGCGAAGAAAGAGATCGGTTGTTTCACCTTCATGCTGCAGAAAACTCGCAATCGTGAAATCTTTGAGACTCTTCGTTAAGGTAAAGGTTCCATAGGCCCCAGATCCTCGAGCATGGACAACCCGCTCGGGAATACGTTCACGGTTAAAGTGGGCCAGCTTTTCAATTAAATGATGATCTTGAAGTGCTAACGGGCCTCTTGGGCCAACAGACAAACTATTTTCATCATCAGCCACAGGCATTCCAAATGATGTAGTGAGTAAGTGCTTTGCCATAAATCCTCCTTCGCTTTCTTAAAATGTTGTTCTTCGGTTCTCCCTCATCGATAATAGAAGTTATCGCAAAGGCTACGTGATAAGTAAAATACTATTTTTTTTATATATCGATAGATATTTTCTATCAATAAGGAGGGGCAATGACCTTAACCCAAATCGAATATATTTTGGCGGTGGCGAAAGAGAGAAGTTTCCGTGGTGCAGCGCACACTCGGTTTGTCACTCAACCAACACTGAGCATGCAAATTCAAAAACTGGAAGATGAATTGGGAGTACTGATTTTTGATCGATCACAGTCACCAATCCTTCCTACAAAAATTGGCACACTTATTATCGACCAAGCGAAAGTGTTGTATCGTGAGGCTATGAGAATTCCTGAAATCATTCAGACTCAAAAGTTCGGGCTTGTCGGTGAATTGAGCGTTGGCATCATTCCAACCATCTCTCCGTATTTGGTCTCCCTCTTCCTCAAATCATTCAACAAGAAATATCCTCACATCGACATCAACATCTCTGAGCTCACAACGCATGCCTGCCTTAAGCATTTAGAACAGGAAGACATTGACGTAGCCATCCTTGGTACAAAGGAAGAGGAAAAGCCGTTTGTTCAGGAAAAGTTATACGATGAAGAATTTATGTTGTTTGCGAATAAAGACAATGCCTTACTGAAAAAGAAAACGGTTTCAACTTCTGACATCAACCTGAAAGATCTTTGGTTGCTAGAAGAAGGCCATTGCTTAAGCGACGCCATTATCACGACATGCAACCTTCGACAAGATGTCTCACAACTTCCAGGACATTTGAATTTTAAAATTGGGAACCTTGAGTCTCTTCGATTATTGGTGCAAGAAAATTTTGGCTATACCCTGTTACCCTATTTTTCAACGCTTAAACTCAACCCGAAAGAAAAGAGACTCTTACGAACATTCTCTGATAGAAAACCTCAACGTACGGTCTACCTCACTTTACGAAGAGGATACTTAAAAGAAGCATTCGTTCACGCCTTGAAATCTGAAATGTTAAGCTCATTACCGAAATAGCCATTCGCGGATTCATATAATAAGTGCAATTTCTCGAGCCACTCGCCTCGGGTACGATGGTGGGCTGTCGCAATCAATGTCACAGCAGGAGGAGTCTCGATGAAATCGTATCAACAGTTACGGCAAGAAGAGAGATTTTACATCTGGCAAGCCCGGCGGGAGGGAAAAACGCAAAAGCACGTCGCCGAGACGCTGGGCCGGCATCCCTCTGGAAGCTTACATATGGTCATGGGAACACGATATGACGTATTTTTCACTAAGTACATCAACATCATTGACTCTGGCAATGTGTCCTTTAAGAATTAAGTCACTTGACTCACAACCAACTGTCCACACTTTTACCGTGCAATCATCAGACCCAGAAATAAACCTTTGTCCGCTGGGAAATATTGCCAATGAATTTTGACGAGCTGTGAGACCAGAGATCGACTGATATTCTGTTCCCTTTTCAAAACTCCAAACTTTTATAGTCTGACTATCAACTGCGGAAACAATAAACTGAGAATTTGGTGTGACAGCCAAGGCTCTTACCCAATAACGCCCTTGAATCGGAATAGTCATTTTAAGTTTTACTTTCTCTAAATCCCAGATTTTTATAGTTCGATCGTCTGAAGCCGAAATGAGATATTTCCCGTCATCCGTTGATGCCAAAGCTCGTATTCGGTCAGTATGGCCAAAAAAGATCTTAGTGGGTAGCATAGCATCCAAATTAATCAGTGCTATAGTGGCATCCCCAGCAGAGGAAAGGATATTTTTTCCATCAGACGTGAATGCAATCGGCCAATGATTCCTTTCAATAGGGGCATGAGTTTGTGTTCTATTATCCAATTCCCAGAATCGCATTGTACGATCATCTGAAGTGGATACCGCCCGTTTTCCATCAGGAGAAACTACAATTGCTCTGACACGTTCAAAGTGACCTTTAAAAGGAAATGTATTGGTCTCCTCTGTTAAATCCCAAACTCTTAAGGTGTGATCATCGCTTGCAGAAACAGCAAAGGTTCCATCCGAAGATAACGCCACGGAATTGACGCACGCATTATGTCCTATGAAAGTTTGCCTTAGTGTACACTCGCGAACAGACCACATCTGGATCTTATTATCTTCACAAGAGGCCAACACATACTTTCCATCTGGTGTCGCACCCAATCCCTTTACTCCGATTGCTTTCCTTAATACTTTAAGAAAAATTCCTTTCTGGAAATCCCACAGGCGTAAGGTATCATCACTCGATGCAAACACTAGATTTTGATTATCCGGCATGATAGATAGTGCATTCACGCGATGAGTATGTCCCTTTAAATCATACCTTTCTGTCCCATCCTTCAAGTTCCATACCTTAATGGTTCGATCATCTGAAGCGGAAATCAGCCAGTTACCACATGAGGTGACTTGTAACACATTAATTTTGGCTAAGTGCCCTAATAGAGTCCTTTGTATCACTCCATTCTTAAGGTCCCAAACTCTCAATGAGTGATCATCAGTAGCAGAAATGGCATACTGACCATCAGGGGTCACTGCCAACGCTAAAGGCCGGTCCACATTATGGTAGATCGTTTTTTCTAATTCCGAATTTGCTAGGTTCCAGATCCTCAATGTTCTATCGTCGGAGATCGATACTGCCTGCTGTCCATTAAAGGACACGGCCACAGCTCTGACCCAATCTTTATGTCCTGCAAACGTTCTTACTTCCTTACCTTGCTTTGGATCCCACAACTTCAATGTGCAATCATCAGACCCTGAAATCACCAAGGACGATTGGGGAACCATTGCTAGGCAACGGATTCGTCCATGGTGGCCTTTGAGAGTCAAAATAAGAGTCCCACCTGGAGGCGTTAGATTAGGTTCTAACGGAATTAACCAAGGGGCACTCCGCCAACTCATTGCTTTTTCACGCAACATAGTAATTTCTGGAGAATGATCATCATGGAGACGGCCCAATAATTGTCTAGCAAGTTGTTTTTTATCCTCCGCCAAGACATGCGCAGAAAGTTGAAGAGTGCTGGCTACAACTCGTAATTTGTGATCGTTTGGTACAAGGAGGAAATCTCTCAAGAGACTGTTTATATTTGTTGCTTCAAGTTTGGCTTGCAACCAATGAAAATCTAAAAGAAGATTTCTTAATTCCAACTGTCTTTCTGCTTTTACCAAATGATAGGAAAACCAATGCCAGGCATAATTACTCGAAAGCCTTAAAGGGTCACCCCAAGAATTTAATAAGCGACCATGCAAAGCCGGGGAATCTATAATTTGGCCCGCCATATAGGCCCGCATAACATCATGGACACGACACATCGAAGTTCTTAAGTTGAAAACAAGAAGAGAAAAATTATCAAATTGCTGAATCAACTCCTCTACCTCAAAATCATCTAAGCCCCACAGCATGCTAATTTCTTTCAGAGGTATTTGTTCATCTTCTGGGAAAATGGCGAGTTCAAAGTAACGCATCCGTTCTGCTTCTTTGAAATGATCAAGACTTACTTCGATAGTTCGAGTAATTGCCTGATGGCGTTCTTGTGGATTCCATTGATCAAAGGCACTGACACCTTGTTTATCTAGTTTACGGTTGAGATATGAGACCGCTCCACGAATGGTGTCTCCTCTCTCAAGACGATGCCGTAATGCAGCCCCCGCCAGTTCTAAAAGCAACGGCCATTCGCCTAATCGACGAGCCAGATGTTGAAATAATTGAACATTCTCGTTCCCTGAAGTCAGCCGATTTGTGAGCATTTCCACAGCTTCTGGATTTGTCATTTCATTGACGTTTACACTTTTGGTTTCAGCAGCAACAGAAAAATTGCGAGTAGTAATAAGTCGAGCACTGTGTTTTCCAATTCGTAGGAAGGGACGTAGATGTGTTAAATCCCAGACGTCGTCGATAACAATGAGGCAATTCAGATCCTCTAGCTTTTGGGCTAGATGAATTGTGACATCTTCTTCATCGATAAAACCCGGACGTTGACCTGTGAGTGCCGCATATAATTTCGTCAATTCTTCTCGAATCTGAGGTCTTTGGCCTAAGGTAACCCATAGAATCCCATCATCATAGGCTGTAATAATATCATCGTGATGACATATAGCAGAAGCCAACGTTGTTTTCCCTAGTCCTCCGGCACCGCGAAAAGATGTCGTGATTGTTATTGGCTCCTCTTTATCTTCTCCCAGAAGAAAATTAAGGAGCTGGTTAAACTCCCTAGGGCGTTCAATCAGATTTTTGGGTAAGTCAGGGGCCATGAATGGCCTACGCGGTGCTCGGCAAGGACTTTTCAAATAATTAACGAACGTATCCCACTCATTCGCTTAGTCAAAGAATTGAGACTTTCTCATCCACAAAGGCAATCTAGAAAAAGCTAAATCTTTGTCTGGCACTCCTTTTACTGGATAAACGCAAACTCCCCTTTCCCGAGCATAACGCCATTCCTTTTCGATAATTGGAGACTTTAGGGCGTTAGGAGTTATCACCAACACCAGAAATTTAACCACATCCAGTGCTTCGGAAATTTGTTTCCACCAACTGATTCCACCTTCCAAGCAAATTCGATCTTGCCAAAGAGTAATTTCAGGCTCCTTCTCTTGCAGACGCTTTCGCAATTCAGTGGCAATCGCCTCTCCATCACTACGAGCATATGAAAGAAAAACTCGAGGACGGTCTTTTAGATAATCCATAAAGAATAGTCTATTCAAGCAAGAAATTTGTGCTTAGAATTCATCATTAAAATGGCTAAATTGAAGAGAGATTCTCGCATTGAAAAACAAATGAAATCAATGAGTTTTACAAGAAGGCTTCAAAATTTTAAAATGCAGAAAATGTTATCTTAAAAAGATGTTTTTAATATATGGCCATGTATATCACCTATCTACCTTTATCAACGTTTCTTGCAGTTTTACCTTGATTTTCAATTTCATTTTTTGATGTGTGAGAAGAGGGCGTGCGTTTGATAAAGTTTTTCTTTTCACTCACACTCAAATAAAAGAGGCATTCTATCAGCACCATCTATGATATCCCCTGCCAAACCATCAGTGGCGAGGACCAATCGCTCTCTAAATATCAAGACCATGTATTATTGATTGTCAACACGGCCTCTCAATGTGGGTTCACTCCACAATTTCAAGACCTTGAGGCTCTCTACAAACAATATCACGCGCAAGGCTTTGCCGTATTGGGATTTCCATGCAATCAATTTGGCAGTCAAGAACCAGGCAGCCATGAAGACATTCTTAGCTTTTGTCAAACGAATTACGGTGTCAGTTTTCCCATGTTTGCAAAGATCGACGTGAATGGCCCCCATGCCCATCCACTCTACCAATATCTTAAAAACGCGGCCCCAGGCCTGCTAGGATCGGAAGCCATCAAATGGAACTTCACCAAATTTCTTGTCGATAAATCTGGAAAGGTCTATGAACGTTTTGCCCCGACTACCAAACCAGAGGCCATAGCCCCTGCCATTCAAGCACTTTTGAAGAACTCGTGAAAAATCCTATCTTGTGTCTTTCTCCAAGAGTCGGCTAGCCGCGTTTCCAGAATGCCTTGTGCGCCTCGAAGACTTCAGCTTTATTCAACGGCCGTTAGGCTCTTTTGGGTCCGTACGGACGTGTGTGTCAGGCAAAACCGAGATATTTTTGAATGATGCACCATGCCTCTTATAGGCAAAAAATCCTGTGCCTCTTATGCCAGGCACGCCACACAGCTGAGAGCTCTACACGTTCCCTTTTTCTGTACCCTTCTTCTTTTTTTGATCCCCAATTAAAAAACTAGTAGTCAAACGCTTCCAAACTGACTACACTACACCAGAAACTCATTAACCTATTCTCAATAGACACATAGGACTTATTGTTTTCCGATTCAAGAAAGGACACCTCACACATGGCCCAGCAATACAAACATTTTTCCGAGGGAGATTTTGGGGAATTGCACGGATACACAGAAAAGGATGCCCCAGCCGGTACCATTGCGCTCGTGGAAGAAGATGGGACAACTCTCACACCAGCAGGCATCAAGTTTTGTCAGAAACGAGGGCTCTCCACACCAACGGTTGAAGCCATCCGCGTGTTACATGCCCAATATCATTCACCAGCCTTGAGCCATGCCGTTGAAGCACAAGCCCTCAGCGCCACATTCGTCAGAGAGCAACAGGAGAAGACCAAAAGAGTCTCTGAAGAACTCCGGTTAGACTGGGCAGCTCAAGACAAAGCCTACAAGCAACAAGTCGCCGCTAAAAAAGACACACCCTAACTCTACGTATCCATAATCATCCATATGCACGAGGAGTATTCCGATGGGAAAAAGTCAGGATTCTCGTAAAGAAACCAAAAAGAAACCAGCCAAAACCATGAAAGAAAAGCGCGCTGACAAAAAGTCAAAGAAAAGCAGCTAGGGGCTATTCGAGATACGTGAATAAACGGTTTTGAGAGTGATCTGCCCCCTTTAAACCACGCTATTGTCTATGTAACAGGCTTAGAACAATTTAAAGGAGAGGCCTATGCTACGCGTGAAATTTTCTATCGAACACAGCATCCGCAAACTCCGCAAAGCAGAGGTATGGCTTGCTCAAGGGCAAACGAGCAAGAATCTCTATCGGAAATGAGCTATGACCGCCCCCCTACCATCGCTGACGTCATGAGTATGGGGGCCTGAAACTCGATCAGGCGAAACGTCTAAAGAACTTGGAGCGAGAGAATATTCGATTGAAGCTAGCCGTCACCGACCTGACCCTCAACAAGCTAATTTTCAAGGAAGCGGCCAAGAGAAATTTCTAAGCCCCACCCGGCGATGGCTGGGGGGCGTGACCATCGGACAACAATTAGGCGTAGCCAAATAACGCATATGTCAGGTGTTGAGACAACCATGATCAACCCAACGGTATGCGGCTCATCCTCATAGTACTTTGGGATACAAACCACCAACACCTGAGGTCAAGACAACTGAGGCATCTATTCCAAAATACGCATGACTTACATTACATCATGGAACAATCACTGAGAACGAGGCAAAGCCGACCAATTCTCTTTGTCACTAGATCGCTTTCCACGCGAAAGAGGAATACACGTAAGCCCTTTGCCCATTACAAACATGAGAATAGCTTCACACAATTACGATAGTAAGGAGAAGAACGATGCCAAAGGCGAAACGAGAAAAAAACTGTGCGACATGCGAAGATGGTGGGTCCATACGCATGAGCTTTATGGTTTGCGGACGATGCGCGTATCATTTTTGTAGTCGCCATGGCGATCCAAATTTAGAAGAATGTACCACCTGCCTTGACGGTGCTGAGGACACGTAGGCTGGCGGACTCCTGTTGAGCTCTCTATACGACATTCACGAATCGGGAAGACTCAGGAATTCTTACTTGAGCCCGTTTTCATGGATAGTGCAATGCGTCGGCATGGGATGTCGACCTTCAACACAGTCACATTGACGTGTTGGTTTACCTGTACAACGGTGTTGGGATCACTGACAAACCGATTGGCAAGCTGACTAATATGGACAAGGCCATCCTGATGCACCCCGATGTCAACAAAAGCGCCAAAGGCCGTCACATTGGTCACAACCCCGGACAGGATCATCCCGGGTTCGACCTGTTCGAGAGAGTGTATGCCTTCATGAAATTGTACCGGTGCAAATTGCTGACGCGGATCACGTCCAGGCTTGGCCAATTCGGTCATAATATCATCTAAAGTTGGCTTGCCAACTTCCTCCGTGACATATCGATGAAGATCGAGGGTATGTTGTCGATCAGCATCGTTCAGCAACTCCTTCACCGTACAGCCCAAGTCTTTGGCCATCACGTGAACCAGGGAATATCGCTCAGGATGCACGGCACTGGCATCGAGCGGATGGACTCCATCCGTGATACGTAAAAATCCTGCAGCTTGCTCAAAGGCTTTTGGTCCTAAGCGGGGAACGTGTTTTAAAGCCATCCGACTCTGGAACGGGCCATGTTCCTGTCGATATGCCACGATGTTCATGGCGAGTTGTGACCCTACACCAGACACGGCGGTAAGGAGTTGCGGGCTTGCCATGTTGACATCCACCCCAACCCGATTCACGCAACTGACGACTACATCCTGGAGACGTTGCTTTAAGATTCCTTGATCAACATCATGTTGGTACTGCCCTACCCCAATAGCCTTGGGATCGATTTTCACGAGTTCAGCTAAGGGATCCATTAGCCGCCGTCCGATTGAGACAGCCCCACGTATGGTCACATCCTGATCGGGAAATTCCTCACGGGCGATTGCGGATGCAGAATACACCGATGCCCCGCTTTCATTGACCATCACAATTGGAATGTCCGAGGACAATGGGACCGTGCGCAGGAAGGTTTCAGTCTCTCTCCCTGCCGTCCCATTACCAATAGCGATGGCCTCAGGCTGAAAACGTTGACACAAGGCCACAATCGTTTCTCTCGCTTTGGAAGCAGCCGATGCACCCTGATGTGGATAGATCGTCTCTGTCTGACGCAAATGACCTTGCCGGTCAAGACAGACAACTTTACATCCAGTGCGAAACCCTGGATCTATAGCCAGTACCGTTTTCTGCCCCAAGGGTGACGCCATGAGCAATTGTTGGACATTTTGTGCAAAAACCTCAATGGCGATCTGATCAGCACGGGATTTTGTGAAGAGACGGGTTTCCGTTTCCATAGATGGCGCAAGAAGCCTCGTAAAACTGTCCTGGATGGCCATGATCACCTGAACCGATTCCGGCCCACTCCCTTTCAGAAACAGGCGATGCAAAAGAGACAACGCCGTCTGTTCCGGCACCACGATACGAATAGTCAGAAAGCCTTCCTGTTCCCCCCGACGCATGGCCAGCACACGATGTGAGGGCGCCGTCGCCACGGGTTCTTCCCATTCGACATAATCTCGATATTTGCTGCCTTGGACATCTTTCCCTCGTATCCCTGTGGTCTTCACTATCCCCTGTTCCTCAAATAGTCCCCGCATGGAGGCGCGTGCTTGCGGATGTTCATTGATCCATTCGGCCATAATATCTCGCGCACCACTCAACGCCTTTTCCACCGACGCTATTCCCTGTTCCACATTGAGAAACTTCTTGGCTTCAGCTTCGACATCCAACTGGGAATCTTGAGCCCAGAGACTCTGTGCCAGCGGTTCAAGCCCTTGTTCTTTAGCAATGAGAGCCCGCGTGCGGCGTTTGGGGCGATACGGTAAATAAAGATCTTCCAATTCTGTCATCGACGTGGCCGCGTGCACCTGCCTTTGCAGCACATCAGTGAGAGCACCTTGGTCTTCCAGTGAAGCCACAATGACAGCACGCCGTTTATCCAAGTCTCGCAGCTGGACGACTCGATCCCGAATAGACGTAATGATGACTTCATCTAACCCACCTGTTTTTTCTTTTCGATAGCGTGCGAGAAAAGGAACCGTGGCACCATCATCGAGAAGTTCTACCGTAGCCAGCACCTGTCTATTCGAAATCCCTAGTTCTAACGCAATGGTGTTGTCATACGATTGTGTGTTCATCGTCTCAATGAATCCTTCTTACCATGAATGCCTATCATTCCCTATTTTTCATAAAGATATTGGCAACAGTTGAATAGAAACCAAAGGCCGAGTCAAGCAACCTAGACCAGAGGCTGGCATGGTTCTGGTCGCTCCAGGCTGGTGCGACCCAGGATGCCGTTACGGTATTCTGTCAGCAAGATTCTGGCTGCTTTTTCCTTATCCAATTCTCTAGCCTTGCCTTTACGCATGCATCCTCGTTTTGTCGCGATGGCTTCGAGCACGCCCACACCATCGAGCCCATCTTCTATAAACCCATAGCGCGCTGTGAGCAGACCAGGATAGCGCGCAAGAAGGGTGGTGGCGAGGAATTCGGCGATTTCTTCATCAATGACTGCATTGGCGCCAATCGCATGGATGGTCGCGAGCATGAGACCCACGATTGGATGTTTGATTTTTGGCCACAATAGGCCTGGTGAATCGATCAATGTCGTACGGCTATTGAGGATGTGGCACTGCTGGCTTTTGGTTACGGCCGGTTCGTTCCCCACCTGTGCCAGGCGGCGCTTAAGTAATGTATTCACGAGTGTGGATTTACCAACGTTGGGGATGCCCATGATCAGCATCCGTAACGGCTTTGTCACGCTGTTGCGAGACGGAGCCAGAGGCTGACAGAAGCTAGGTATCTTGGCAGCCTGTCCCGCACGCTTGCCAGAAAGGGCAATGGCATTCAAGTGATCTTCCTGATTGTATTTGTTCAACCAGGCTTGGGTAACGACAGGGTCAGCCAGATCGGCTTTATTGAGCACTTTGAGACAAGGACGCTGGCGATGCTGCCGCAGTTCGGCGATCATCGGATTGCTGCTCGCTTCCGGCACACGTGCGTCCAACACTTCGACGATGACATCGATCGCCTCCATCGTCTTCGCCACTTCTCGGCGCGCCCTATTCATGTGACCAGGAAACCATTGTATCGACATGGGCAAAGGGCTCCCTTATGAAAAACGCTTTCTCTCTTGGGTTACCGAACAATATGTCTGTACCGTCACGTCAACGGTGGTCACTGTGGTAACGCCTCCTCTACACTTCGTCCAAGGAGAATACATCCGTAGCCTACGACAAACAGCATATAAGCTCCACTCCAACATAACGCTGCCACACCGAGGACGATGGTACTCGATATGTCTATGCCGGGACCGAATACTCGTAGTATCGCCCCCAAGTTGACCAGAAGATAGATCATCACGGTCAAGGGTCCTGCATGCTTAATTCGCCCCGTGTGACCCAGGCTAGCCCGAGTCATCACCGCCAAGGTCATCACCCCCACAGCGCCCGTCGTCAGCGCATGTAGTGCATCTTCCATGGGCAGGCCTCCCCCAAGACTGGCCCCGCCAATGGCCAGCAGTGCCATCACCAGCCAACCATACCCCACATGCAACACCAACACTAACGGCTCACGCCATGTAAGCCAGCCATGCCAGCGTATCAGACGAACGAGATTGATCACACCACCAACTATTAACATCCAGCCAGTCATAATCGCCTGTGGGTCAAGCATCCATGCGATCGCGGCAATACCAATCGACACGAGCGCAATCCCATCAAAAGGAGAAAAAGGCACGGGCCGTTTCGCCATGCCTTGCTGAACTAAAAAATCTTCGGTAAAACCAGAAGTCACGCGTCCTCCGATCAATGCAAGTAGCACCATAACCAACGCAAGCGCCATGCGCTCAGCGAAGTTTGTTGCGGCATCACTGAGCCATAAAACATGAAAGAGAATGTTGGCGCTCGCATACAGACTCATGAGCATCCCCATCGGCAACCGATCCCAGGCCTTGCTGGCAACAATTTCTCGCCACACCACCCCTGCCATCACAACCAGAAATGCTGCATCCACAATGGCCGAAGCGAGAGGAGAAAACCACGGGAGCACGATAGCGAGGCGTCCTGCTAACCATAGCGTCACAAGCAGCATGAGCGGCCACCCTCGGATTGGAGGACGATCAGTCCAATTGGGCATGGCGGTTAGCAAAAACCCCGCGATCACACAGGGCAGAAAGCCAAAGGTCATTTCATGGGCATGCCAATCTCGCGGCGCATAGAGAAACGCCATGTTGCCTGATCCAGCAAAGATGAAAACCCAGATAGGAATGGCGACGCCCACAAATAAGGCCGCACTCAAAAAGAATGGGCGAAATCCATACGAGAAGAACGCTAGTTCTTGGGAGCTCGCTTTTCCTTTAGGAGAATGGTGTCTCATCTCTACACGCAATATCTTTCTCATTCACCGTATCTCTAGAAAGTGCATTATACCTATCTCCATGAGCATATGGTGAAACACGAGAAAAGCGCTTGAGGGAGACAGTCTATCCTGTTCTGACGACAAGGTGTTATGGCATACTTGTTAGAGCACATCCGTTGACGAATAGATCCATTCTGTCACAAGGAGGTATCCCATGGGACCAACGAAAGCTATTGTCAAAGATGGCGGTATCTATAATGCAAAAACCGGGATGCTTATCAAGGACGGGCTCACGACCCATGAGACCATTCAGGACTATGCGACCCATCATTACATTGTCCTTCCTGTTGTGAATAAAACTTGCCAACCATGGTTGCTCGATGGCCAACCAATTTATTGTTTACGAGGCACTCGTTATGAAAACCTCCAAGACGAAGTGCTGCACTTAGCACGATGCCCGGATTGTGGCGGCATGGGCATCCGAGATGATGAACCAATGGTCGAATCTGACTGTATCCGGTGTGTGTCCTGCGGCCATGAGTTTGATACTCGGTTGGAGATGATGGAAAGTTAGAAACCCTCGTCCTTCCAACCATTCCACGCATTAGGCATCCACATAAGGGACGAGAGATCGTCATGATGAATCACACAACCCATTTTGACGTACCTGGAACAGATTCAAAATGTATTGTCGGTGACCGTCTCCAGGGGCAAGATCGACAAATTCTCTTTGTGAACGGATTTCTTTCCAAACGGTGGGGCAACAAAAGCAAAGCCCTTGCCGACTTGTGTCGTCAGCGACATTGGGGATTCTTTGGAAACCTCACGGCCTATCGGCAAGGAAGCAAAAAGCCAGCTTTTTGTAGTTGACGATCGCGTGCAATCACGCCTCTGGCAGGACCCGTTTGAAGCGATTGAATCCCATATCGACAAAGAGAGAAAACGCGCGAACGAGCTCAACATGCCTATTCATCACGATCACAAATTGAAAGATTTGGCACACGAGATCCATGATTCGCTTGCACAAGAGGAGCCATCGTTTACCATTATGCCGATTATGGTAGACGGCAGTCCATATTCTAATGGGATTGAGTCACGTCTGCGGCATCGCTATGCCATTGTCTCTGCATTGGAAGGCGTAGAGTATCTCCCCGAAAGCGCGGAATATATTCGCTTTATCAAGTGGGCGCACAGCAGGAAATCGCACCCTCCCGCATTGATCCTTCCAGTTGAGTGGTATAAGCCAAAACCTAGTCTTGGGGAAAAAGCACCTCAGGTCATAATCATCTGGCTAAAGGATCAAGACTTTAGCGACAAACCGTTAGCAAAACTTGCCCACCTCGTTAAGGATCTTAGGAATTCTTTTCAGCAGGCTCAATTTAGAATTCTTGGGCCACGTGGATCTGGCACTCTTGGCACAATGGTCAAGGAAGCGAACAACCATTCGGATGCTTTGAAACCACTGCAGGGAGTGGAGATCTTTTCCTCTTGGGCCACAGCTCATGATACCTTTTTGATAGGCGACCCACCTGATAACGCATCAAAGGCCTCACCAGAACCCAGCACGATAGAGGATAGATTTTCGGAATTAGGTATCACGCTGTACCGCACTATCCAGAACGACGCAATCCTAGCAGAGCAACTGATCAGAGAGCTATGTCTGCGGAACGTTAATGTTGGCGCTGTTTGTTCGACTTCAGAAAGTCCCCATCATATCGCATTAATTTCAGAATGGGATACGTTGTACGGACGAGTTTTGCCCCGCACTTTTGTTGCGGTCGCCGAGAATAACGGGAAAGGGCAAGCTAGTTCTGAACTGGAACGACATATCAATACTCTCCGTCGAGGCAATTGGCCTTCATGGACACATCACTATTCCTACTTGGCTGGACTTGATGGTGAGCTACCGCCTAAGGACCACGACAAAAGCACATCAGAGCATTCACTCAATAAGAAGGTAGAGGAAAGAACAAAGCGCGTTGCCCAGGGGATGGAACTCCCCGAAGGTCGAGGACAACTGGATTACATTCGTCGATTAGCTAAAACCTTACAGGAAGACGCGGCCGATGTACCTGGAGGGTATCGCGCTATCGGTGTTCTGGGCAGTGACGTCTACGATAAACTATTGATTCTCCAAGCCTTAAAGAAGAGTTTTCCTCAAGCTATCTTTTTCACCACCGATTTGGATGCTCAATTAACGCATTCCGGTCAGTGGCCATGGACACGCAATCTGATTATTGCATCACACTTCGGTCTTCAACTACGACAAGACCTCCAGAAACCCATTCCTCCTTTTCGGGACAGCTATCAAACAGCACTGCTCTTTTCGGTTTTGCAGGCCTTAAAAGATATAGACAAGCGAAAGGTTATCACTGAGGTCCCGCCGAGGATGTATGAGATTGGGCGTCAGGGCCCCTTTGATCTGAGCGCGCTTGATAACCCGGAATCTCCATTCAGCATCCATCCTGAGCGATTGGATCTGAATCCTTTAACGGGCTATCCACGTCAAGTCAATTTTTCTTCGATCCTCATTCTAGTCATTCTGCTTATCCTCATCATAATCCTTGCCATGTTGATTAGCAGCCGAGTGTGGACCACACTCATTCATCTGATGACCAATGGTCGGTTTTGGGCTATAACGGGGATCGCTATGATCATCGTGCTTGGTTTGACTTTTTGGGGCATAAGCGATAGAGCTGACGGTGAGCCTTTTACCCTGACAGAAGGCATTAGTGTCTGGCCAACACAGGGAATCCGTTTACTTTCATTCTTTTTATCCGGAACATTTTTTCTCTATTCAGGATGGAGCTTGCGAAAAAATGAAGGAGAGTTAAAAAAAATCTTTAGACTTCCTGACATCCAAGAGAACTGTCCCAAAGATTCACTGTTTCAACGCGTGAAAGGCATCCACGACTGGTCCCAATCCTCGCCGCACGTTACCATCCAGCAGCTGTGGCTCGACTATTTGCAACTTGGCCATTGGAAAAATCGGTGGATACGGTATGGCCCGCAAGCGGTCCTGTACCTCTGTTTTGGTGTTTTGTTGATGGGATTGTTCGGCCAACCCCATACCCCTTGCCGTGGCGAAGTGTGCTTTGACATTAGTAATGCAATCCTGGCAGCGAGCGTCGTGGGCATGGTTTTGTTGATTTTCTTTGTCGTGGATGCGACTCGGCTCTGCCGACGATTGATCAAACATCTCGTAGAAGAGTCAGTCCAATGGCCTGAGGATTTCCTCAAACAAGAGGCCAAAAAGCGAGGTGTTCAAGAATCCTTTGTGCGTGAATGGCTTGGCATCGATTTTATCGCACAACGAACGGCCGTCATCGGCCAGCTCATCTATTATCCCTTTATCATTTTGTTTCTCATGTATGTAGCTCGACATTCGTATTTTGATCGTTGGGACTTTACCATTGGCCTCGTTATTCTTTTAACCCTTAATGTCGCCTATGCCTTCGGAAACGCTGTGGCCCTACGACAGTCAGCTAAAAATGCTAAACGAGCGGCTCTTTTTCAATTAAAGAGCAAGCTACTGCCGTTGTCAGATCAAGTCCCAGCTGAAAAAGAATCCAAACACCAAATTGAGAGGGCCATTAACGCGATAAAAAATAATCATGATGGCGCGTTTCTACCCGTTACCTCACACCCGATTTTCGGCGCAATCGCTTTGCCTTCAGGAGGATATGGGATAGTACTGCTGATGGAGTATCTTGCCAACACATTTTGAGCTAAGATCGGTGTTCGCTGTTTCGGACAGCACTCTTTGAAAAGACCGCCCCTCCAAACGATACCTTATAAACTTGGCATTTTTCGTGGCTTCTGTTAAGAAGAGAGACATGAAGATCATCTGGTTGTTGATAGGAGCTTTCGTTCTTTGCCCGTCTATCGTGCTTGGGGCCACACTTTCGCAAGGGGTTTCAGATGGACAAGCTGAAGCTGCCGTATGGTCTTCTCCGGAAGCATGTGAACAAGCCGTGAAACGAGGGGAACAGATGGCTGCAGACACACCATCGACACTTCGTCTTGCGACCTGGAACCTTCGCTGGTTTCCGAATGGTCAACCCGACGATCGACGTGATCGACCTTCTCAAAAAACCGATCTTCATTGGCTCGTGTGTACCATTATTTGGATGCACGTCGATGTTCTTGCTATCCAGGAAAGTTTGGCCTCTCGCGAGGCAAACCAAGCCTGGGATCATGTGCTCACTCTCTTACGCAAAAAACTGGCGGCCGGTGGCTGTGGTCTCGTCAACGCTGCGGTAAACCCGACCACCCCCATATCGGCTATTTGTGGAATGATTCGCAGGTGTCATTATCGAAATTCAATAGTCTTTGGCAATTGAATGCTCGTGCGACATCAAAAAATGACCCATGCGCCAAAGGCCTTCGACCAGGCTACTATGCATGGGTGCAATCACGCAGCCCACATGGAGCAGACTTTCATCTGATCGCTCTCCACTCAAAATCTGGTCCTACCGTTTTTGCCGTTGAAGATCGGCATCGAGCGCTGAATCAAATTGACAAGGCCGTCGCTCCTCTACTACCACATGACCAAGATGTGATGATCTTAGGTGATTTTAATTCGATGGGAGCAGGCGACCGCCGTTCTCTCCGGTATGAGCTCAAGTCCATTCACCGAATGGTGCGGAAAGAGTCTCCTGGATTTAAAGATCTCTCGCTTACCCCTCAATGCACACACTATTTCCGTGGGAGAGGGGGGCAGTTGGACCATATCCTGGCAGCAAGTGGCATGACTGAAATAATGGAAACTACAGCTCGTGTTACTGGTTACTGCAGTGTCGCACAGTGCCGACCAATACAAGGCGCGTACCCCCTCGCCTATCGCCAACTTTCCGATCATTGTCCTGTCATTGTCGAGATCGACGACAATGACAGTGATTAATCATTCATATTTTCCCTACCAGACTATAATCTCATGACATGACCTTCTGATAGTTAAAACATTCCCTTGCTACTTATGAAGAAGCCTTCATTATGGGCAGACTTGGTGCTTGTCCTTTTCACGGCATGCAATCAGTCATATCAAAACTCGTGGTCAACTCCTTCCACGGCAACTCCCACGACTAATCAGACATTTCTTCGAAATTCTCAATACCTCACAATGCGCGATGGGATCAAGATTGCCATTGATGTCTACCTCCCCGCGCAACCGAAAAAGCCCACACTCCTCCCAACTATTTTGCACCAAACCCGATATTGGCGATCTCTTGATTATCGATGGCCATGGTCTTGGTTCAAAGACCAGACTCCACGTGGCCTCATGGCTCTCTATGCTCAACGGTTCTTGGAGCAAGGCTATGCCTGGGTTGATATGGATGTACGAGGCTCTGGGGCATCATTTGGGTCTCGACCCTATGCTTTTTCGATGAAAGAAATTGAAGATGGCGCAGAAATTGTAGAGTGGATTATTCAGCAACCATGGTCCAATGGAAAGATCGGAGCGTTAGGCATTTCGTACGGCGGAACAGCCGCAGAACTCTTGTTAGTCAATCAACATCCAGCGGTGCAGGCTGTTGCGCCCATGTTCTCAGGATTTGATTTATATTCCGAAATTGCCTTTCCCGGTGGAGTTCATCTTTCCTGGTTTACGCAAACATGGAGCTTTATTAACAGGAAATTGGATCAAAATGAGTTGCCTTTTAGCAGTTGGCTCACAGACCTTGTTGTCCAAGGTGTTCGACCTGTTGATGAGGACACCGACTCCACCTTGCTCCAGCAAGCGATCAAAGAGCACAAGCCTAATTGGAGTCCCCATCAAGAAGCCTTGGGGCTCACATTTCGTGACGATGTACCACCTTCCCATGCCACGACGAGTATTGACTGCTTAAGCCCCCAAACGTACATGGAGACCATTTCACAATCGGGAGCGGCTATCTATGGCTATAGCGGATGGTTTGACGGAGGATACTCATTTGCAGCAATCAAACGGTTTTGGGCTCACAACAAGCCTGGCCACCAATTAACGCTTGGCCCTTGGGATCATGGGGGCAAACGCCATGTTAGCCCGATCAATCAAGGCCCTGCATATTTTGATCATCAAGCTGAACTTCTCTCGTTTTTTGATCGGCATCTCAAACCATCCACTGGCAGCGGTGATGAACACTCCCCTGTTCACTATTATACTATGGTTGAAGAACGCTGGAAGTCTGCAAATTCCTGGCCGCCTCCATCGACAAAAACCCCTTACTACCTGGATGCGCATCGCAGCCTTTCAAAAGGCCTGCCAGCAGCTCATCCTGGGTTCGATCGCTATCCAGTCGATCCTTCAGCTGGAACAGGACCTCACACTCGATGGAACACATTGGTGGGGAAACCCTTGCTCACGCCTTACCCCAATCGAGTCACACGCACTGCCAATCTTCTGGCTTATACCTCTCCTTCGCTGGAACATGATATGGAGGTCACAGGCCATCCGATCCTGACGCTTTTCATAAAATCGACGACACCTGATGCGACACTTTTTGCCTATATCGATGATGTAGATGAGTCAGGAAATGTCACCTATGTCACAGAAGGGATGTTACGCGCATTGCACCGGCAACTCCAGAATCCACCAGCCTTCTATCCAACGGACCTTCCCTATCGAACCTATACACAAAATTCAGGGAGTCCACTCCAACCACATCATGTCACCAGGCTTGTCTTCGATATGCTTCCCATCTCCTATCAATTTAAAAAGGGACATCAGATTCGCTTAACCTTAAGCGGAGCAGACCAAGACCATTTCACCTCGTTACCTGGGCCACCATCGACATTGACCTTCTTGTTTTCAGAGACACATCCCTCTCGTTTGGACCTCCCTGTTGTTCGATAATGGTGGTTATCCAATATGCGACCATGCCAGGTATCCCCCAAACCCAATAGCAAAGCAGCCTGCCCCCAGTCTAAGATTTGTGGACCATCGACCAAGTCTTTGGCCTGATAGCAGAAATGGCACACTGATAAGCATACTCATCAGGAGCATTCCTCCAATGGCCCCCAAACCAAATAAGAAGATATACAGCATCCCTAGGGATATCGTTGACATTGTCGTCATGATGGCAAGGCTGAGTGCTGCACTCCCCGCTAGGCCATGGACCATACCAACAACCAACGCCTTGCACTTAGACATATGCGCATGATGGTGAGGCTCTGGGCTCCCTGCTTCATGAACATGGAGGTGCACGTGCATAGTTCCCTCATGCTGATGCGGGTGCCAATGAACCGTATACGAGTGAAAAGCCCGCCAGATGACATTCGCACCAAGGACGATAATCATTCCTGCAACGATGATCTCTAATCCTGTGGCCAATCGATCTGGAATGACCCATTTGAAAGAAAGCACAACCCCACCAACAATCATCAAGGACAATGTATGACCCACTCCCCACCAGAGGCCTAAGAGTGAAGAGTCCCGAACATTCTCTGATTCTGTTACCAGCGTTCCAACGGCAACCAAATGATCAGGATCAAACGCATGCGCCAGACCAAGCGTGAACCCCAAAACCAACGATGTGACGACCAGGTCTTCTATCATCTCGACGCTTTGTATGCCCGGTTAGGTGTGATCACAAGCACTCCATCTCGAATCGTCAAGAGCACTACGGACACACGTGAATCAGCCCGGACCACACGATTGAGTTCTTGAATGGCTGCTGTGGACGCATCCAGTGGAGGGTCACACATAACATCACCATTCCATAAGACATTGTCGATGAGAATCACGCCTTGTGGCGAGATCAATTCCACGGCCCGCTGGTAATACTTCACATAGTTGACTTTATCTGCATCAATGAAAATCACATCAAACGGTCCCGTCATATTTGCCAAACTTTCCAAAGCTGGACCTAGTTGTATGGTAATCTTGTGCCCATGAGGACTTTGCCTAAAATATGTTTTAGCAAGATCCGTCGAACTGGGATCACTATCACAGGTAACGATCTTCCCGTCATGTGGGAGCACTTCGGCGAAACAGAGCGCGCTATACCCTGTGAACGTCCCAATCTCCAAGACATGCTGCGCGCAAACAAGTTGCGCCATCATCTTGAGAAATGCCCCTTCTAATGGCCCCACCACCATTTGTGGGCATTCCATCGTTCGGTAGGTTTCCTCTCGAAGCTGCCGACAGACATCCGATTCTATCATCGAATGAGCTTCTGCATATGCTTCAATTTCAGGCAAGACCAATGATTTCATCATCAAACCCTCAGGATTATTCCATGGCACCCGCTGACTAATGCACCCATACACTATGTTTTCGCTCTGTCGTTTGCCTTATCTCTTCGCTCCTCAAGTTCAATTTCAACCCCATGCGGATTGCAACAGGACGCTTAAGGAACCAAGCATGAACTATCATAAATAGCTAATAGGGTCAAAAAGACAATCCAGCCGTTGACCAATTGCCGAAGCTGCGATTGATTCTTTCGATGGAAGAAGGAAGCATCGTTGGACAGTTGGATTTTACCACCACACCTGATTGGGCAAAACCCATTGTCGTTGCGGCACTGAAATGGCATCAGTAACGATTTAATTGTTTCTTATCGTTATCCGCAGTTCGAGGTTTCGCAACGACCACCCCAAACTGAAGAACAATCCTTCCCCGATACCAGTTATATTATTCCGCATCACGATGGACGGTCGCTGGAGAAAACGCGGGGACACAGATCGTGACATATTCTGCTCCATCTGATTCAGAGGCACTATACCTCACCCATTCTCCCGGCTCACAAACCACAGCCTGGCCGGCATGCACATCTAATACGCCGTCCTCATATTCCACTCGCAACTGCCCCTTCAGCATGATCTTCGTTTCGGAAAAATCAGGACGCTGTCCAACTTCTGACCAGCCAGGCGGACACACAATCCTGGCAATACTGACGGCATCGTTTTGTGTCGAAATCTTTCCGACATACTCTTCAATGAGTTTTGGCTTTCTGCCAAGCGGTGTGATGATGCTCGGTTGTTCAATGAGGTGTGGCATACCAAACTCCTTCCTCTCCAATACGAAAGACTCCTCACAAGATACCGGCTCAGGCTCTTTATGAGGCCTCAAATTGTCTCAGCTGCGCTTCAATGAAGTTCAAGATTTGTTCGGCATCCTCAACCATGCCATCAGTGAGATTCATCCCTAACGCAAGATCGTCTTCATCCAACGTATCCACAAACCCCTGTTCCTGAAGCAGACTCACGTCCCAAAAGAGAATTCCTGTATTCACAAATTTTCCATCAATGATGGCCGTTGCGGTAATGTTATCGCCATGCTCCGTGGGCGTACTCACAAACGAAAGCTTTGTCCCCGTCTGTTTGGCTCCTTGAATAAATTCCATAAATATTTTGATTCTTTGCAAACTCGCAAGATCCATCTCCATATGATTGTTCTCCTTACAAAAGACCTCAGATGCACTCCCAAGAAATGTTACAAAGCTGTAACCCAATAAGCACCCGAATGCAATACTGCCTCGCTAGAGTAAGACAAACAAGACCAGCATCTTTTTACCAGAATGTTCAGGACATGCTCATATCTTCCATAGAGAAACACTTCAAGACTCAGCCTACTCGTCGGATTGACGAGGCGATTCTCTTTGCCCTTCGATCCGGCGTACCGATGCGTGTTGAGCATCTGGTCTTCTCCTTGCCCCAATTTACTTGGAAGGAAATATTTCCCACGATAGAACGGATGAAGGATGCGGGTATCATTACGCTCTATCAACGAGACAGCCGCATAGAAATTGCTCATGCTCAACATCATCTTAAAGGACTCTTTAATCATATTTAACATGTTCGTAACATACCTGTTACCTGCAGGCTACATTCAACCATTATTTTTCACATGTAAAGGAGGCCACCTATGCCAACAATTTGTACCGCCGCCCTGTTCCACCTAACACAGAACGCACGCGCGCGAATCCTTCGCTATACTTCTTATAGCCTAGCCTGTGCCTTCACACTCTTGTTCGTGAGTACGGTATACGCAGGTGCTGGTTCTATGGTCGACCCGAACTGGAAACCCTATTCACGCGTAAGTGGGATATCCGGAAATGTTAATAGCATTGGGTCTGATACCCTCAATAACCTCATGACCCTTTGGGCTGAAGGATTTCGGAGGCAATACCCCAATGTAAAAATTCAGATTGAAGGAAAGGGGTCGAGCACCGCTCCCCCAGCACTTATTGAAGGGACCGCACAACTGGGCCCAATGTCTCGAAAAATGAAGGGGAAAGAAATCGATAAGTTCGAGGAAAAGTTTGGCTACAAACCCATACCATTTCCAGTTACCATTGATGCGTTGGCCGTCTATGTCAACAAGGATAATCCTGTTCAGGGAATGACAATGCCTCAAATCGATGCGGTCTTTTCAAAATCCAGGCGACGAGGCTACGAACAGGACATCAAAAAGTGGGGCGAGCTTGGAGCCGATGGACCATGGAAAAATATTCCGATTAGTCTCTATGGAAGAAATTCAGCCTCTGGCACATATGGGTACTTTAAAAAATATACTTTGAAAAATGGAGACTATAAAGATCAAGTCAAAGAGCAACCAGGATCCGCGTCCGTTGTCCAAGGAATCACAAAAGATCGCGCCGGTATCGGCTATAGTGGCATCGGCTATAAAACCTCTGGGGTACGAGCGATTCCCTTAGCTAAAAAGAATGGTGCGCCTTATGTTAAAGCGACATTCGATAACGCCTCGAACGGAACGTATCCGCTTGCACGATTTCTCTATGTGTACGTGAATAAAGCTCCGGGAAAGCCACTTTCGCCATTGGTCAAAGAGTTCATTCGATACATTTATAGTACTGAGGGGCAACAGGTCGTCATTAAAGATGGGTACTTTCCGATCCCCCAAAAATTCATCAACAAACAGCTTACGCATCTAGACTAACCTATCAACCTTCGTCTGACGGTTTTCTGCGAAGAAAATCGTCAGATGACGACTTTTGTTGTACGCTCCCCGGGCCCTCAAAACCTTATGGCTTCAGCAAATCATTCTTCCCAGGCTCCAAACATTCATCATTCCTCTCTCAACCCATCGCCTTTGCGTCGTTCCGGCACAACTTCTCGGCGCATTCGGGCTTTGGCGGATCGGGGTGCAGCCGTCATTGTCTGGGTAGGTGGCCTCGCCACAATTCTGAGCATTATGGGGATTTTCATCTACTTGCTCCTAGAAGTCGTCTCTCTGTTCCTCCATTCAGAATCTTCAGAACAGACATCATTTTCTATAGATACGACGGGCTCAAACCATTTTGACAGTCTGGCCATTGGCATCGATGAATATCAAGAAATTGCCTATGTGCTTTATCAGGGCCAACTAGGGTTTTATGATCTGGCCACGTCTCAACTTCGTCCATCGCCCGGCATGGTTTCTGTAAGCAAGACACCGATCACGGCCATTGGCAGGGCCAGCGGACGAAACCATCATATCGCTATGGGCACGCAGGACGGTCGAGTCCTTTTTCTTATGGTCCAATTCAGATCTGTCTTCGAGAATGGTGTCCGAACAATTGTGCCAAGCTTTTCGATGGGAGACCCCATCGAGATAGATACTGACCAGTCACCAATTACAAAAATTGCCTGTCAACCTAGTGATGAGGGCATAACCATCGCCATAGTCACTAAAGCCGGAAAAATCTGGGTTGCAAAGATTGAAGAGGCTGGAGGCTTGTTGTCGGAAAATGAAACCATGGTACGACGTATGGAGTTACATACACCTGACGCCACAACGGTTTCTACCCTTCTATTAGATCAATTAGGAGAAACCCTGTTCCTTGGAACACACGATGGACGTCTCGTCCATTGGGATCTTCAAGATATTGAGAACCCTCAATTGCTTAGCACCACACACATTGGACATACGAAAGACTCCATTACAAGCCTTGCGTATCTCATTGGCGACCGGACCATTATTCTCGGGACCCAGTCGGGAACGGTGTCCGCGTGGATGCCAATGCACACCTCTAATACAGAGAGCGGCACACAATTGACGAAGGTACGTGACTTTGTCACACATCCTGGTGCCATTACGGCCATTTCCCCATCCAAACGAGATAAAGGGTTTGTGACCGCTGACGATCAAGGTCATGTGTTTTTGCATCACTCAACTGCCGCACAGACCATTCTTGCTTTTCATGGATATGAGTCACCTATTCAGGATTTGGTGTTTGCCCCCAAAGCCAATGGCCTTGTGACCCTTGATGCCCAACAGCAACTCACACGGTATGCACTTGATAATCCACACCCAGAAATCACGATGAACACGCTGTTTACCCCGGTACTCTATGAGGGCTATGACCAGCCAGCGCATATTTGGCAATCCTCAAGTGGCTCCGATGACTTTGAGCCAAAATTCGGCATGTGGCCGCTCATTTTTGGAACCCTGAAAGGGACAATGTATGCCATGTTGCTAGCTGTGCCGTTGGCTGTGATGGGGGCTATCTATACCGCGATGTTTATGTCACGAGAGTTGCGCGCCATTGTGAAACCCGTGATCGAAATTATGGCTGCCTTACCATCGGTTGTCTTAGGATTTCTGGCTGGGCTGTGGTTTGCCCCTTTATTAGAAGAGATTTTCCCAGCTCTTCTTGCCATGAGTGTGACGATACCACTGAGCGTGATGGCAGCCTGCCTGGGGTGGCAGTATGTGCCAAAATCTCTCCAAGCTCGACAACGTTGGGGGCTTGACCTGGTCATTCTCATGATCGTGTTAGTCGGGACCATTAGTGTCTGTCTGAGCAGCAATCACATAATTGAATCATGGTGGTTTGATGGAAATTATAAAGAATGGCTATTGACGGTTTTTGGGTTTCAATATGATCAACGCAATGCATTAGTCATCAGTTTTGCGATGGGGTTTGCTGTCATTCCTATCATTTTTAGTATTTCGGAAGACTCACTCTCCAATGTTCCCAAACATCTGCTTTCCGGCTCTTTGGCCTTAGGCGCCACTCCGTGGCAAACACTCACGAAGCTTGTTCTGGTTTCAGCCAGCCCCGGCATTTTCTCTGCACTCATGATTGGATTTGGCCGAGCTGTTGGAGAAACGATGATTGTCTTAATGGCCACGGGGAACACTCCTATCATGGAGTGGAGTATTTTCAATGGTTTTCGAACACTCTCGGCGAATATTGCTGTCGAGATGCCAGAAGCCCCCCACGGTGGAACGCTGTATCGAGTGCTTTTTTTAGCAGGGTTACTCTTATTCACCTTTACGTTTTCTATCAACACGATTGCTGAAATCATCCGGCAACGTCTACGAGCAAAATACAGTCAATATTAAAACCATGTCATATCACGCATTCAGAAAATTTTGGGATTCCGGCACCCTCTTCGTGTGGTTCTGTGGAGGAGGATTGGGACTCTCGTTATTGATGATTGCTGGCCTGTTACTTCTGATCATGGCCAATGGGTTAGGCTTTTTTTGGCCAAAAGCCTTAGTCCAACTTTCTCTCAATGATGGCACACAGGTTCTGGGACAGATGAATGCAAAAGAAATGATTCCCTATTCCAACACACCTGATGCACCAGAAGGGAAACATCGTATTCAGCTGAAGGTTGGCAACCGTGATCTCTATGGACTGGATTTCCGTTGGATCGATGAAGATGCCATCCAAGCTCGGTCATACCCCAAGGACGCCGTGTTCGTCGAACGACGTGAGTGGGGAAATTTCTTTGGGAAGATTCTAGAAGTCCGAAAGGGGTCAACGGTCTTGGCCTCAGGCAGCCAATCCGGATGGAATGCACTCCAACCGTTGGTTCACCATGCCAATGAAATCCATGAAACCATCCAACATGTGGAAACCGATGTCATTGGAGAGATTAACTACGAGATGGAAGACATCCGGTTACAGCTTCGCGGTCTGAACCTTACGGAGCATCCAGATGACCAGGAAAAACACTCTCTGAACGCCCAATTGGAAACCTTACAATCGATTTATGAAAAAGAAGCCGAAACGTTACGAACTCTCTACGATTCATTGCGTGATTACTCCGTGGTCTTCATCGACGCCAACGGCCAAGCACAATCCCTTCCTGTCGGACAGATCATTCGTGTTCTACATCCGAACCAAATGCCCTGGCATGAAAAAGCCTTGGTCTATCTCTCTAATATCTGGATGGTATTAAGCGAAGAACCCCGAGAAGCCAATACTGAAGGTGGAATTTTCCCGGCTATTTTTGGCACCATCATGATGGTCTTGATGATGAGCATCGCTGTAGTCCCTTTTGGCATCCTCGCGGCAATCTATCTGAATGAATATGCTCATCAGGGAATCTTAGTTCGATTTGTTCGTATTGCCGTCAACAATCTTGCGGGTGTGCCATCGATTGTCTTTGGCGTGTTTGGCTTGGGCTTCTTTGTCTATGCCGTAGGCGGAACGCTTGACACCCTGTTCTTTCCTGAGTCATTGCCCACACCTACCTTTGGAACCGGAGGATTATTATGGGCCTCATTGACGCTGGCACTCATGACCGTTCCAGTGGTCATTGTTGCTACAGAAGAAGGACTCTCTGCCGTCCCTCGAGAATATCGCGAAGGCTCATTGGGGTTAGGCGCCACCAAACTTGAAACCCTTCTTCGGGTTGTGATTCCATGTGCAATGCCAGGAATACTGACGGGGCTAATCCTAGCTATTTCTCGCGCAACTGGCGAAGTTGCCCCACTGATGCTCACGGGTGTCGTGAAGCTGGCCCCTTCCTTGCCATTAGACAGCTATTTTCCCTTTCTGCATATTGATCGAAAATTCATGCATCTGGGTTTCCATATTTATGATGTCGGGTTTCAATCTCCCAACGTGGAAGCGGCTAAACCTATGGTCTATGTCACAACCCTGGTGTTGGTGGCCATCGTGGTGATCCTGAATTTAACGGCCGTCGCCTTGCGCAATCGAATGCGAAGAAAATATTCAGGATCAACGGTGTAATGGAAAGACCCTAATACGGAAGCATTCGCTCTGCCCTACGCACGTTCGCACTTTTCGTAACAAGAGCTATAGAGAACTGAGAAGCACAGAATCATGAACCTGCACATGCCTCCTTATTCAAAAGCCCCTGCCACGAAGATGACTCCCAAGATTCTCATTCAAAATATGAATTTTTTTTATGGGGCAACCCAAGCCCTCTTTGATGTCAATTTAGAGGTGCCTGCACAGCAGATCACCGCCTTTATTGGCCCATCTGGATGCGGAAAGTCTACGTTGCTTCGCTGTTTAAACCGCCTGAATGATCTGGTTGACGGATCACGGTTGGAAGGACAGATTTTGTTAGATGGACAAGATATTTATAGGGCTGATGTCGACGTGACAGACTTGCGAACTCGTGTCGGCATAGTTTTTCAAAAAGTGAATCCTTTTCCAAAAACTATTTACCAGAATGTGGCCTACGGCCCCCGCCTCCAGAAAGTCAACCGTCGTGCGACTCTTGATGACATTGTTGAAAAGAGTTTACAGGGTGCTGGACTATGGGAAGAAGTCAAAGATCGGTTACATGCCAGCGCACTCAGTCTTTCAGGTGGGCAACAACAACGACTCTGCATCGCTCGGGCACTTGCCGTGAACCCCAATGTCTTATTGATGGATGAGCCGTGCTCAGCCCTGGACCCAATCTCCACCGCTAAGATTGAAGAATTACTCCATACCCTAAAGGAGCAACTCACGGTTGTGATTGTCACGCACAATATGCAGCAAGCGGCTCGAGTATCGGATTACACCGGCTTCTTTCTTCTTGGGGAACTGATCGAATACGATAATACAAAGAAGATTTTCACGAACCCCGGCGATCAGCGCACGGAAGACTATGTGACTGGACGATTTGGATGACAAATACGATCTCAGCATGCTCAAGGAGGATTTGTGCAACGCCATTTTGATGAAGAACTCGCTGACCTGAAGGGCAAAATCTTACGGATGGGCGCCCTGGTCGAAGAGCAAATTACGGAAGCCATGAAAGCCTTGACCGAACGCAACGAAGATCTGGCTCGACAGGTCATCGAAAATGACAAGCGAGTCAATACGATGGATGTTGAGATTGATGAAGCCTGTCTGGAATTCATGGCACTGTACCAACCAGCTGCTCGAGATTTGCGATTCATTACTACAGCCATGAAGATTTCTACGGAGTTAGAACGGATGAGCGATCTCGCTGAAAACATTTGTGAACGCGCGCTCGAGCTCAATACTGAGCCTCAACTCAAGCCGTATATCGACATCCCCATCATGGCCGAACGGGCCATGGCCATGGTTCGGGAGTCACTCGATGCCTTTGTCAAAGGCGATGCGGCCTTGGCACGCAAAGTCTTAGGAGATGACGATAGTGTTGATGATTTAACCGAACAACTATTTCGAGAGTTATTGTCATTTATGATTGAAACGCCTCAGACAATTTCACGCGCCATTCGTCTTTCCTTTATAGCCAAATATATCGAGCGCATTGCAGACCACGCCACGAACGTTGCCGAACTCGTCGTCTACATGGTAGAAGGAAAGATTATCCGGCATACTGTTTGAGTGGAATTTCCACACCAGGATCTTTGTCTCTGAACACCATGGCGCCACGGCAAAAGAGGAATTCTTCAGATGTGAGGGAGCGAATCAACATCTTTCCTACCTATGAATGCACGTCCTCTTCTTGATCCTCCAACCCTGCAGTCTCTCCTTAAAACCGCTGTCCGTGCAGCAAGAATGGCTGCTCCTCAGATTCTCCAGCGATTTCGACAAGGGTCCCTCTCGGTCGAAGACAAATCCGATGGCTCTCCTGTCACCATTGCTGACCGCGAAGCAGAAACAACGATCCGCAACATCCTGCAGGATACAGAATATCCCTGTGCAATCGATATTCTCGGCGAAGAACACGGGTTGGAGGGAATAGGAACCCGCTTACGCTGGTTGGTTGACCCTATTGACGGCACTCGATCGTTTATCAATGGCATTCCCTTGTTTGGAACAATTGTTGCCCTTGAAGATACCAGAGAACAGCGTGCCTTAGTCGGCGTTATTCACTTGCCGGTCTTGGATATGACATATGCTGCCGGTCGCGGATTAGGCACCACCTGTAATGGCACGCCCGTACATGTCATGCCCTATGCCACGATTGAAACAGCCATGGTCGCCGTCGGAGATCCAGCTCAATTCGCCACCGCCAATCAGGGACAGGCTTACCGCCAGCTACAGACACTCTGTCCGTACCTTCGTGGCTATACCGACTGCTTTGGCCATACATTGGTTATTAATGGAGCAATTGGCGCCATGCTCGACCCATCCTTAAACCCCTGGGATGTTCAGGCAACACAAGTATTAGTAGAAGAAGCCGGTGGCACTATGCTCCTTCGCCCTTCCGCTATGTTCAATAAAGTCGATGCCTTATTCGGGAACCCGAAGATGGTAGCATTTCTCGCGCAGGCGCTGTCGTTTTAAACCAGTACGCTATGGGTTTTTGAGAAAGTTTTGTGCCTACGGATGTGGTTCACCATTCTCATGGTGTACGTGCAAGAGCTCTCGACCAGCCGAAAGAAGGTCCTGAAGTTGGTCAGGGGTTGAGGCTTCGGCGTAACAGCGCACAATGGGTTCCGTCCCCGAGGGCCGTATCAAAAACCAACTGCCATCACCCAGAAGTAATTTGCACCCATCCAGTTGATTGACTGAGTCTACCGATTTTCCAGCAAACAATGTGGGAGGGTGTTTCATTGTTTTAGCTAAAGTTTCTCGCATATTCTCGGTCACGGTCACATCTTCACGCTTCGTGTAACGCGGACCAACGCGACGAAATAAATCCTCAAGAAGTTCTTTGATGCTCTTTCCGGTTTTCGCAATCATCTCCACAACGAAAAGACAGGCTAACATTCCATCTTTTTCTGGAACATGTCCGGCAATAGACATGCCAGCGCTTTCTTCTCCCCCCATGATACATTCCCCTTTAGAGAGGAGTTCTCCAATAAATTTAAACCCAACCGGCGTTTCATGAATGGCAAGCCCGTATTGCGACGCCACCGCATCAATGAGATGGGTCGTGGCAACGGATCGAGCAATACCACCGGTCCATGACCGTGTCACGGCCAGATAATCCACTAAGAGCGCCAAGATAAGATTCGGATCAATAAACGTGCCGTCCCGATCAATGATGCCAAATCGGTCAGCATCGCCATCAGTGGCCAAGCCTAAATGAGCGCCTTCTCGTTTTACTGTCTCCTGAAGTTCTTGTGTCGTCTCAACTGTGGGTTCCGGCCGTATCCCACCAAAGTATGGATCTCGCCAGTGATGTAACACCGCCATTTTTGCTCCAGCTTTTCGAAGAAAATCATCGAGATAGCCACGAGACGTGCCATATAGCGGATCCATGACCAAACGCAGTTGGCCTTGACGAATAGCCTCAACATCAATGTGTTGTTCTAAGCCAACGAGATATTCCGGTCGTGGATCGAACATTCGGATAAGTCCGCTACGTTCCGCCCTTTCGCATGGCATCCATTTAATCGCACCGCCTCCATGTTGAAGTGGCGCAATGCGTTGTTCAATAGCCTGTGTCGTATGGGGAAGAGCTGGCCCTCCCCAAGCAGGAGTGAACTTAATGCCGTTATATTCCGGTGGATTGTGACTAGCAGAAATATTAATGCCGCCAGCTAATTGATGGCGAAGAACGTGAAACGCGATCGTGGGCGTTGGAGTTTCTCGATCGCAGAGCAAGGAAGGAATACCATGTGCTGCCAACACTTCTGCAGCAGCCTTGGCAAAATTTTCACCAAGAAACCGGCCATCATACCCAACAAGCACCCCCTGCCCACCTAGTTTTTCTTGACGAAGGTATTGGGCAATGCCCTGACACACAGTCCTGGCATTATGAAAGGTAAATTCTTCTCCCAGGATAGCGCGCCACCCAGAAGTCCCAAATTTTATGGTTTCCACACCATGCCCCCTCCCGTGTCAATCATAGGCATAACTTCCAGGTTACCAAACCCTGGCTAAAGAAGGCTACCATGAAGCCGTTGCGTCTCAAAGAGGTATTTTGAGATCCTGGGACGAGAAAATTTCTCCGAAAAACCTTGATAATGTGCGAGGAGTGACACACGCATGCGCTATTTCGCAAGACTTCGATTCTGGATCTTGTGGGGTCAATTCCAATGTGCCTTCATCATGATGAGTGGTTTAGGGCTACTCGGTGGACCATCCTTGTCATTTGGACTTCCGACATTGTCCCCTTCTGACCCGCAACCGATACATGAAGCCAGAATCGACATTCGAGGTCGAGTCTTTTACCCAACAACTCTCAATCTGCAAGTTGGTCATAAAACTCGGCTCATCATTCAAAACAAGGATGCTGAATTACATGCGTTTGTCCCAGTCGGTCTTTTTGCTGGAACGCTTAATATCGGTGGAAATGGTGCGCCTCAATTTGGCCCAGAAGGCCTTCGACGGGTTCTCATCCCATCTTCTGGACAAACGGAGATTCTATTTGTCCCAAAGGAACATGGCGTCTACCCGTTTTTTTGTGATTTGCCTGGCCATGTCATGAACGGATCCATCGTGGTAGAAAAGGAAAACAATATGATACAGTAATCTTATGGTTTGCGACTTCGTTTTATGAACTTATTCAAATCTGGAGGGCCATAGCTGCGATGTCTTCTCTTGAAACACCGATGAACATTCACACACATTCAGCCTCATACTCTCATGACTTAAGCCAGCACTATTCGCGAAAAGTCATCGGACCAATCAGCACATTTTTGGCTAGCTGTGTCCTAATCTCTGGAATGGGCCTCATGCAAGCCAGTGCAGAGACCACACTTGATCCCCGCGCACAAACCGCCTTCAACGTTGTGCGTCACTATGCACAAGCCTTGGCGACCAGTGACCCCGTTCGTGTCACACAAAGCGATTTTGTCTGTCTACTCAAAATGGTTCAGGAACAATCATTAGTGGATGGCCGTTTCGCACCACCCACAGACCCAGCTTATCCATGGTGTTGGAATCGCTTAACCACTACACATGCCAGGGTCGTGAGCCAGCATGATCATGCTCTTGATGAGCTATGGCCTGGCAAAGGACAATTAGTGAACTTTGCAGATTTCCAGCGCTTTCTTATTGCTGAAACCGGTGCGAGACAACTGCCCCCGTCTGTGTTTGTGATGGATCATATTGGATCAACGACTGGCTCGTTGGGCTTTGACCTTGAATTCTTAGGAACGGCTCCCTTGCCTCATGCCTCCTTCCGCATTCACAAGGATGATGAAGTCGTCGCCGTCCCCACCACACTGGTTCGCACACGAGTGGTGTACCCCGATCCAATTCAGGCTCCTGTCGCCAATGCCCCTGGAGAAAAAGACTGGGCGGTTCCCTATAAAAAGCCTGTTCGTCCCGTCAAAGCGGTGACGGTGAAGTGGGTTGTCTTATCGGGTTTGGCACAACTAGGGTTTCCCACTGATTTGGCGGTCTTGAATATTCCCTTACAAACCGAGCAAGGCACACCAATTCCTTTTGTCATTGAACCAGGAGGCTATAGCCCCAAATCTACGGAATGGTGGGAACCCGATGGCCTCTCGGAAGTCTTAGATGCCGCGATCATCCGAGCAAATGCGCTGCCTGACCGTCAAGAACGCATTACCCTCCTGAATCGAGTCTTGGCGATTCATCCCACGCATCAATTTGCCATTGAATCCCTATCTCATGAACTGTTTGACAGCCTCCTAACCTATGGACAGCGCCTTCATGGGATCAATGTCTCTAATCCACAATTGGCACAGCGCCTTGACGAATTATATTGGACAGTTCAATCACAAACGGACCGGATGGACCTTTCCCTGGGGATGGAAATGGGTGGAAAGGCCGAACCAACACCAGCAGATTTTTTGTATCGGATGATCCCTGTCATGGAGACGTTACGGACGTTGCAACCTGGCGATTTTGAAAATCGTCTTCGTTTAAGCCTTGCCTATCGATGGACTAATGACCAAATCACAGCCATTCTCACGCCTCAGAAATTATTGACGGAGGTCCCAGCCGATCAAGACCAGTTGCATGCACGTATTTTGCTAGAATTGGCCTGGTCTCGCATTAGTAAAGTGGCATGGAATCGGCATTTTGACGATCCTGACATCATGAAAGGCTACGAAGAAGCCGCGCAAGCATTTTCTTTGACCACGAATCCTATTGATAAATTTACGGCTGCCTATGCGCAGGCCTATAGCTTAGCGTTCCGGCCCAACCGGGATAATCAAGCAATGCTTGATCTTTTTACCCAAGCCCGTCATTGGTTCCAACAAATTCCAGGGGCCAATCAACAATCCTGGGAGTATCTCCTTCAAAATGATACCTTGAAAGGCCTCGTTGAAACTGATCCGGCATTCCAATCGCTCCTAACGGCAACCTAGCGATAGAAACGAGGCATCAGCTCGACATGGATGGACCATCGCAATTCAACGGGGCTCATAGCGCAGACGTTTCAGAGCCCCGTTTTTGAAGAACAGGCGATGGGACCATCTAGAGCTTCTTCAATTCAGCAAATTGGAGACAATCAGTTGACGCATTTATCAGGTGCAGACTAAGATATCAGCCATGTTTCAATCACCATTTAGACCCACAGGTATGGGGCCAGGCATGGAGCAATCACTACGTCCTCGTCCGCAATCATCTGATCAATCTCAATTTGGAGCCTTTCGCGCTTCATTACTCTACTGCCCATCTTGCCAAACGGCGACACCCACCAGAGAACGCCTCTTGCTCGTGCTTTCGACCGGGAATCTGTACGAATATTTCTGCGCTCAATGCGGAACATCAACCGGCGAAAAGACCGACCAAGAAACCCAAGACCCTCAAATCATTCTTCCTTAATTGTCTCAGGCTGCTGTTCACCCATAGTAGGAATGGGCAACCCTTCCTGGGCCATAATTCGCAAGGCATTTGTCGTCGGACAGGGCCCAGGTCTGAGCTGATAATCAAATTCTAAGGCACCCTCCGCAACGGTTTCTTGAAAATGCACATTGATCACATCTGACAACTCGCCTTCGAGGGCAGCCAATTCCAAGTCATGTGTCGTAATGAGCCCTAGTCCATTTCCCCTGACCAACGCACGAATGAATGCCTCACTCCCAATCAACCGTTCTCGATTATTTGTCCCTTTAAAAATCTCATCAATGAGATAGAGAACTGGCGCTTCGTTTCGAATAGCCACGGCATCAAGCACCGTTCGGAGTCGTTTCACCTCCGCATAAAAATACGAGAGGCCTTCATCCAGCGAGTCACTCACTCGGATGCAGCAAGAGAGCCGCATCCACGTCCATTCAAACCATTCGGCACACACAGGCGCGCCAGCCTGGGCAAGACACACATTCACACCAACAGTCCGAAGAAACGTACTTTTTCCCGACATATTTGATCCTGTGACCATAAGGAGTTGCCCTACACCTTCGAGGGAGACATCGTTCGCCACTTTCTTATCTTGAGGAATTAACGGATGCCCCAAAGCCCGAGCCGAAACACCATACCCATGATCCGTTACAGATGATATTCGACGTAGAGGCCATGCATACTGTGGATGAAGGTACGCAAACCCTGCCAATGAAGCTGCCGCATCAAGGGTAGCCAACTGATTCAACCACACCAACAGGGATTGACGAAGTTGTGAACATGCGCCTTGCAATCGATAGGCAAACCAAAGATCCCAGGGGCCCAAGGCATTCAACCCAATATGAACCAACGGATGCCCTTTGATGCTTAATCCGGCACAAAGACGTGCAAAACGATGCATCGCATGAGATGGTTGAAACTCGGCATTCACGAACGGGCCACAGAGAAGAGCAAGATGAGGCAGCCCACGATATGATCGTTTTTCCAATAATCGAAGCACCAGCCCCAATTTCTGCAGCTCTTGCTCAAGTGATAGCACTTTTCCAAATAATGGTTCTAAACGACCCGCCATTGAAAAAAAGAGCCAAGCATAAATGGCAAACGAGATGATCCAATAGCCTGGAAGCTCACCGAAGACTGCCCCTATCCCCAACAGCCCTGTCAGCCCAACCAATCCCATCGACACGATGAACGTAGATCGTAGTCTCGGAATATCAACAGTATCCTGCAGCAACGACTCAATACGATGCCCATTCAACGTTTCAGGATCAACAACGGTTGCCTCCAAGATCAGCCGATCCCGAAAGCCGTGAAGACCAGCCAGTTCTTTGACCAGCGCTTGCCGAGCATGCCACTGCGTTTCATCGAGTGGGTCTGAATTTTGCGCACATAACCATTGAAACAATCGTTCATGACCATTGGTTGAAATGGTGGAATTGACCAACCCAAAAAGCGAATGCGTCCCACTAATGTCCAAATCACTTGCATAAGGATGATCACCAGGGGTCGCAAGAACCTGAGGCGCAATTGATATCCAATCTAATCGAGACCTAGCCAAATTTTTGGTCTTGATCTCGCACCAACGACGAAGGCGAGACAATCGTCTCTCAAAACGGGTATGGTAATGAGCAATAAAGAGAAACAGGACAAAGAATCCCCCAAGGGTGATGTTACCCGTTACATGCCAGGCAGCCTTATACAAACCAAAACAAACAACCACACCGATCAAAAAGAACACAAACCGCCAACGACTCACCTGTCGACTCCGGCCAATGCCTCGATCCAGCATGTGCCTGACGCGACGGAGACCACGTTCAAGCGTCGCAATCCGTTGTGTTTGTTCCAACTGTGCCATGATGCGCAGGGACCTTACCGAGTCATCACCTGATCGTCAAATCGCATGCGACCATCCTATGTAATGGCCACCCTCTCTGTTTCCGTTTCGGCTACTGAACTCGCAGGACTATTGAACGATACAAACCTGATGGGATCATGGGAAGAAGATGGGTGTATCCATTTATACTGGGAGCACTCACACTGGAAACCAGAAATCGAACAAAATATTCAAGCCGCTCTCGATCAATTACGACCCACACGCCAGACACACCCCATCACAATTCAGGAAATTCCATGGGAGAACTGGAATGCACAATGGACACAGCAGGTCAAACCTATTTGGATCGGCACTCGCCTTATCATCCGCCCAATCTGGGAAACGGTGTCACTCACACCAGGTTGTCTTGAGCTTATCATCGACCCAAAACAAGCCTTTGGCACTGGCCATCATGCCACCACCTTTCTCTTGTTGGAATGGCTCACGAATCTCATCAAAGGGGGAGAACGTGTCCTTGACGTTGGTACTGGAAGCGGGATTTTAGCCATGGTGGCTATTCGGTTTGGTGCTCAATCCGCTGTTGGTATTGACAACGACCCAATCGCTATTACCTGCGCCAAGGATTATGCCCTGACGAACCATTTTAGCCAAGAGCTGACCTTACAGGTCATGCAACTCGAAGATGTAACCGTCGAGCCTTTTGACCTCATTCTGGCCAACTTGGATTGCCGAACCTTGCTATCGACGGCTCATCAATTTTCTCGTTTTTGTCATCCGCATACCACATTGCTTGTTTCAGGACTCCTACAGGACGGTGCCGAAGACATTCAACGCATATTTGAGCAATATCGATTCAATCTCGAAGAGAAAAAAGAACATGAAGAGTGGTTGGCCTTGGGGTTTACTCAAAAATGAAATGGACATTCTTAGGATGCCTGATCCTCCAAATAGGCAATGAGTGCTTTATAAGTCACTTCTCGAACCGTGGCTTTCGATTCCGGCTCAGTGCCCAGTCTCATCTCTAACCACACGATTTCTTTAACATAAGGCTGGGCTTCATTACAGGCTGTCCACATTTCATGCAGAAATTCTACTGACAGTCCGACTTGGACCCCTTCCGATTCAATCCGATCATCCAAGATCGCTAACAAATCTGAAATGGCTTGATCCGGACGATAGGCTACTGAGGTCAGCCCAAACGTCTTCTCGGCTGCCTCATCCTGACGAGCTTGCTCAACCAAATCATGCATGTACTCTTTTAGCAAGCCAATAATACGACCGGACACCCGCATCTCAACCTCTCTATTCAATATACGTAAGCACATTGTACTGATAACGTTGAGCAAAAACACCACATCACAATCGTTGCTTTGACAACGAATCCATTTTCTCCTCTTGAAATCGATGATGAAGTGCTTCTTCCCTGCTTTCCATTTGCCTAGATGTTTATTTAGGTATTATTACTTTAATGTGGTGAGAGAATCCAACGTTTTCTTGACTCAGTTATCAGTAGTTTGCTACGTTGATTTCCTTAAAAACTATGCTTGTGTAGGGAGCGATAGATGACAATCACAATTAATGGAAAACCCGAAGTTCTTGAAGGTTCTACGGTGTTGGAAGTCCTCAAATTGAAAGATATTGATCCCCAAATGGTTGCGGTAGAATTGAACACTCAAATCATTGAACGAGACCAGCTCGCAACCACGTCTATCAAGGAAGGTGACCAGGTTGAATTTTTGTTTTATATGGGCGGAGGATCGTGAAATCCCTGTTATTTCCTGAAATCACTGCAGGTATTGGTAGAACCCCATTAGTTCGGCTCAACCGGCTTTCACCAGAAGGGGGCGCTGCCATTTATGGCAAAGTTGAATTTTACAATCCAGGAGGAAGCGTCAAAGACCGGATTTGCCTCAATATGATCGATGAGGCAGAACGGCAAGGCACCCTACAACCTGGAGGTACCATTGTTGAACCCACGAGTGGAAATACGGGCATTGGGCTGGCACTCGTCTCAGCTGTCCGTGGCTATAAGCTGGTTTTGGTGATGCCAGAAAGTATGAGCTTAGAGCGAGCAAGCCTTCTGTCATCTTATGGAGCACAACTCATTTTGACACCAGCATGGGAAGGCATGAAAGGGTCAATTAAAGAAGCCGTTAGTATTAAGGAGCAAAATCCAGAATATTTCATGCCCGATCAATTTTCCAATCCGGCCAACCCAGCCATGCACCGAAAAACGACAGCCTTGGAAATCTGGGATGCCTTAGATGGAAAGGTGGATGCTTTTGTGGCAGCTGTCGGGACTGGAGGGACAATTACTGGTTGTGGCGAAGTATTTAGGGAACGCAACCCTCAAACACGTGTGATCGCCGTTGAACCAATGGGCTCCCCCGTTCTCTCTGGCGGTGACCCTGGTCCTCATAAGATTCAGGGCATTGGGGCAGGCTTTGTACCACGCATTTTAAATCAATCCATCCTTGATCAAGTGTTGACAATCACGGATGATGAGGCTTATCAAACGACAAAACTGTTAGCGAAAAAGGAAGGATTATTAGTTGGGATTTCGTCTGGAGCGAACGTCGCTGCCGCACAAAAAATTGCCGCCGAATTAAGTCCTGCACAGAATGTTGTGACCATCCTCTGTGATACGGGCGAACGGTATTTGAGCATCGAGAAATATTTCAACATTTAGTCATTCCTTCACGTGAACACAACAGCTGATGTATTCATGACGTGTGAACCTGTTACACTAGAGCATCATGGACTTCAATGAAGATCAAATAACTCGTTATAGTCGCCATATTCTTTTGCCTGAGGTTGGAGGCAAAGGCCAGAAAAAGTTGGCCCAGGCAAGCGTATTTCTTATTGGTGCGGGTGGGTTAGGTTCACCTGCCGGATTGTACCTTGCCGCAGCAGGAGTGGGCCGAATCGGGATTATTGATAGCGATGTCGTGGATCTCTCCAATCTCCAACGACAGGTCCTCCATCACACCCCAGATGTAGGACGGCCTAAGGTAAGGTCCGCGGAAGAAAAAATCCAGGTGCTTAATCCTGATGTGCAAGTCGAATATTATCAGGAACGACTGACAGCTCAGAACGCGTTAGAGCTTATCAAACAGTATGATGTCATCATTGATGGTGTTGATAATTTTCCGACAAAGTTTTTGATCAATGATGCCTGTTACTTTGCCGACACACCACTCATTCATGGAGGCATTTTACGATTTGAAGGTCGTGTATTTTCTATCAAACCCAAGCAATCAGCCTGCTATCGGTGCATCTTTAAACAACCACCGCCGCCAGGCCTGGTGGCTAATTGCCAGGAAGCCGGCATTATCGGCGCAGTAGCCGGCATTATCGGTACCATTCAAGCCACTGAAGCGCTGAAGCTGATTCTGGGCATCGGGCAACCACTGACAGACCGTATTCTTGATTTTGACGCGAGGAAAACAACGTTTCGGGAAATAAAGATTAAACGAAATCCCAATTGTGCATTGTGCGGCTTACACCCTGAAATCACTGAACTTTTTGAGCACGAGCAAGAAATCTGTCAACTACCCCCATCAGGAACGGTAGCCGTTTCCTGACTTCAAAGGTTTTAAGTAGGTAGACATGATGACGAAAAAGATGAAAGCCCTTGTTTGTCGTGAATGTGGGAAAGAATACCCCACAGAAGCCATTCATGTTTGTGAATTATGCTTCGGTCCCCTCGAAGTCAAATATAACTATGAGGAAATCAAAGCCTCTATTTCACGTGAATCCATCGAAGCTGGACCGAATAGTTTATGGCGCTATAAGGATCTCCTCCCAGTTGAAGGAGAAGGCACCATAGGCATCTATGCTGGGATGACGCCCTTGGTCAGAGCAAAGAACCTGGGAGCATTTCTTGGGATCGATCAGCTCTACATTAAAAATGACTGTGTCAATCATCCAACCCTTTCCTTTAAAGATCGTGTCGTAGCTATTGCTCTGACACGAGCCAGGGAAATGGGTTATGAAACAGCGGCCTGTGCATCAACAGGCAATCTGGCGAATTCCGTGGCTGCTCACGCTGCACAAGCTGGGATGCAATGCTATGTCTTTATTCCCGGTGATCTTGAAGCGGCAAAGGTCTTAGGCAACCTTATCTATCGTCCCAAGGTAATTGAAATTGAAGGCAATTATGATGATGTCAATCGCCTATGCAGTGAAATTGCGGGAGAACGTCGATGGGCCTTTGTCAACGTGAATATTCGCCCCTATTATGCCGAAGGGTCAAAAACACTGGCCTTTGAGACAGTTGAACAATTAGGGTGGCAGGCGCCCGATCAAGTTGTGGTCCCGATGGCTTCTGGATCATTGCTCACAAAGATCTGGAAAGGATTAAATGAGTTCAAGAAGGTAGGGTTACTCGACGAAGTAAAGACGAAGATTAATGGTGCCCAAGCTGAAGGCTGCTCACCGATTTCTACTGCGTTTAAAGAAGGACGGGATTTCTTTAAACCAGTAAAACCTCACACCATTGCGAAATCTTTGGCTATTGGCAATCCAGCTGACGGATATTATGCATTAAAAACAGCCTATGAAAGTGGCGGCGCGATGGATGCCGTAACCGATGACGAAGTCGTCGAGGGCATTCAATTACTTGCCCAGACAGAAGGAATTTTTGCTGAGACAGCAGGTGGTGTGACCATTGGAGTCCTACGCAAGCTTGTCAAACAGGGACACATTAAAAAGAATGATGTGACTGTAGCTTATATCACTGGGAATGGCTTAAAAACCCAAGAAGCTGTTGTAGATGCTGTGGGACGCCCTATTCGGATTCCACCAAGCCTTTCAAAATTTGATCAGACATTTGGAACACAGGGGGAATCATGATTAAAGTCCGAATTCCAACGCCCCTTCGCCCGATGACCGGCGGTAAAGGCGAAATCGAGATAACGGGGAACAGCGTTGGAGACATGATTGAACAACTGAATACATCACATCCGGGCCTGAAAGATCGTTTGTGTGATGAACACGGTGAAGTTCGACGATTTATCAACATTTATGTGAACGAAGAAGACATTCGCTTCTTAACGGGAAAAGACACTCCCTTAAAAGAGGGCGATGAGGTTTCGATTATTCCCGCGATTGCGGGTGGAGCATGATGGCAAAATTACGGTTTCACATTCGGTTTCCAGAGGAAAAGATTCCCGAGCCGATTATCTATCAAATTGGTCATGAATATCAGGTAATCACCAGTATTCGACGAGCAGACGTTCGAGAAACTACGGGATGGCTCGATGTAGAGTTTTGCGGGGAAACAGAAGAAATTGAACGATCAATTGAAGGGCTTCGTGAAAAAGGAGTCTCCGTTGATCCTATCGAATTAAACGTTGTTGAGCACGAACAAACACACCCTTGCACCATGGAATTTTCTGAAGAACAAATTCAGCGTTACAGTCGGCACATCATCCTGCCCGATGTCGGAGGAAAAGGCCAAAAAAAGATCCAGCAGGCCAAAGTGTTGGTCATCGGCGCTGGGGGCTTAGGCTCTCCAGCTGCCCTCTACCTTGGAGCAGCAGGAGTTGGCACACTAGGGCTCATCGATGGCGACGTCGTCGATCTCTCCAACCTCCAGCGTCAGGTGTTGCATACTACCCCAAATGTTGGAGTACCTAAAGTTGAATCTGGACAGCAACTCCTGGCCGCATTGAACCCTGATGTTCATGTGCAAACCTATCAAGAACACATCAGTGAATCGAATATCCTGGACATTATTCCTGAGTATGATCTCATTCTTGACGGGTCGGACAACTTCGGCACACGGTTCTTAGTAAACGATGCCTGTTTCTTTGCCAAGAGAACTCTTATTTCCGGAAGCATCTTTCGGTTTGAAGGGCAACTCGCCACCATCAAACCTCATGAAGGTTTTCCTTGTTACCGCTGTCTCTATCCAGAACCGCCACCGGCTGGATTGGTACCAAACTGTCAGGAGGCAGGGGTTTTAGGCGTCTTAGCAGGCACAATTGGCGTCTTACAAGCCAATGAGGCTATTAAAGAAATCCTTGGGCTTGGTGAGTCACTCGCTCAGCACTTATTGCTCTATGATGCACTCGAAATGAAGTTTCGCAGAGTCGGTCGCCCCAAAGACCCCCGTTGTCCCCTATGTAGCGCGCAACCCACCATCACCACGCTTGAAGAACATCACGTGTCTTGCAGCTTGTAACCCCATGCTTTTGCTCCCCTCGGCGATCCTTCACAACATGATCGAGCATGCGCGGCTCTTGGATCCACACGAATGTTGCGGAATCTTAGCAGGCGTCAATAGAGAAGTGAGGAAGCAATACCGCATCACCAACATTTTGGCCTCGTTGACAACAACGGAACTGGCCCGCTTTGATCAAGCAAAACTTTCTGACCTGAAACAACTTTCGCCAGAAGAACGGGCTGATATTGCCTTTCAAATGGACGCACAAGAAATGGCGCTGGCCCAAAAAGACATTCGAACACAGAGCCTCCAGCTTCAAGCCTTTTATCATTCGCATACGGCAAGCCCTGCACGCCCTTCGACCACGGACATTACGATTGCCATGGAATTTGAAAGTTATCGAGAAAAACTGAACCTCCCTGAACCATTGCATGTCATCATCTCCCTTATGGAAAAAGATACGCCCATCGTTCGTGCCTACCAAATCCGAAACTCCACTGCCACCGAAGTCGAGATCACGCGTTCCTAATCGGCATATACTTCTTGAGAGAAGAGATTTTCACGATGTCGAGCTGAACAGTCGTCATAATCTGTCTGCCTATTTGCCTATCAAAGGCATTCCAACATGCACACAGCTCTCAATGACCAGTGGTTACTGACACCCTCTCAACGAAACACGCCAAGATCTGCCCTCAATATTGCTGAACGCACATCATCTAGCCATTATGAATGATGGGTTTATAGTGCGGGGTCGTAGGTTACAACGAAAAGAGACCGTGCATACTCACAATTCGTCATGCTTTACGCAACACTTCCGAAAAATAGTGAACGGCAGCGCCTCAAGATGAAGCCTTTGTCCAATTAATGACGTTGCCCATATCACGAATATCATAGCCACCGAGTGCATCAATTTCCGTTTGAAACGTCCGGCTCACTAACGTGTCAAGAAACCCTGCAACGCTGGGATGAGAGGTGAGAAAGGCCGTTGGGATCACAAGATCATATTTTTCTTCTTGTAAAGGCAAAAAATCAAGATTAAAAAACAAGGCCGCAGACCGGACCCCAATTCCCATATCTGCCCTCCCCTCCACAATCGCCTTTCCCACATGAAGGTGAGACAGTTCGAGATCACCATAGCCTCGAACCTGATCTGGACGAATGCCCACCATGGTGAGCTGCTGGTCAAATAAGAACCGAGCAGCCGCGCCTATTTCTCGATTCACCACTCGCACATTGCGTCGTGTGCTATCGGCAAGACCTCGAATGGCTTTGGGATTGCCACGACGAACCATGAGGCCTTGCTCCCACGCAGCAAACCGAACAACTGTATAGGCTTTAGGCTTCAGGTGTTTTTTTAAAAATGAGATATTGGCATCATGGGTTACCGGATCGACGAGATGAAGCCCGGCAATATGCACATCACCGCGCTTAAGCGCGTCAATAGCCTGGACACTTCCCATGCTCCACCCGATAACCGACGGGGGTTTGCTTGTTGACGAAAAGTGACTCCCAGCTAAAAAAATGGCCGGGTCACACCCACCAACAATAAGCGTCTCTTCAATACGCTGAATACTCTTGAGTAGCTGGACCTGGACTTTCACCTGCCCTCTCTGAGAAGGCGATTCAAGGCCTGCTCTCAGAATTAACCCATCGGCAGGCACCGCATAGTTTAATATTTCTCCAAGATCCGCAAGAGGACGGGCAATAGTTCGATCGCCAACTCGCGCGATCTGCGCTCGAATGGCCGAGCTACCCTCAGGAACTGTTCCAATGAAGTCAGCGTAGATCACGTTTTCTGCGGAATCCAAATGAAAGAGATCTTCAACCTGACAGCCCAAGACTCGAGCAAGTCGTAGAGCCATATCCGTACTCGGCAGATAGTGATTCATCTCAATGGCATATATAGCTTGGCGAGTGACTCCAATGGTTCTAGCCAGTTCGGTTTGAGACAGCCCAGCCTGTTGCCTCAAGACACGCAAATGATTGTCAATATGTGTCATGCGGTTCATAGAATCCTACATGAGGATCCATTCGATGGAGAGGGTCACCAAACGGCAGTAAATAAGCACGTCTGAATACAAGAAGAATAATATGCAGAGGATAAGAACCAGCCGACTATTGTTAATCTCCTCCCTGAAAGGCATCCTCATCATATTCAGGCATGGCATCCTCATCCTCAAGTCCTAGCCCGCCCTGAAAAGATTCTCGAATGTCGAGAATTTGCTGGTAGGTTTGAGTCCCCACGATGTCATTTCCAAATCGTAGAAGAAATCCATCACATAAGGTCAATCCTTTCTGAAAATACCGAGGAAGGGTTTCGGCTGTGACTTGCTGCCACGTGATATAGATAAGAAATTCCTGAAAATGTCTGGCCTGAGGCAGAGAAGCCCCGAGTCGTTGGAGTATCTCATATGCATACCTCGCTTCTTCCCCATGGTCCGAAGAAAAAGTCTCTTCAGCTTCGATGACTTCTGCTTCGAGGTCACCGAACTCTTCGGATGCTACAGCCTGATGAAGCGCTTGTTGTGCAGAAACGGCTGGATCAAAATTCATTGAACCCCTTCCTAATGAATATCTTTCAAACAAAACGTTCTAAGGCTTCAACATATTTTTGACTCGTTTGATAGACAACATCTTCTGGAAGAGACGGTGGTGGCGGTTGATGATTCCACCCAATGGAGTCAAGATAATCTCGCACATACTGTTTATCAAAGCTTGGTTGAGATCGACCGGGTGTATATTCGTCTTTTGGCCAAAACCGTGATGAATCAGGCGTCAATAATTCATCAATGACCATTAACGCCTTAGTGTGAGGATGAAGCCCAAACTCGAGCTTGGTATCAGCAATGATCAACCCACGTTCCTCAGCCAATACGGCCGCTCGTTGGTACAGCATCAGACTGACCTGCTTGACTTCTTCGGCTAGTGATCCCCCAATTAATTGCGCCATCGTGTCAAATGAAATATTTTCATCATGACCCACCGTTGCTTTGGTAGAGGGAGTAAAGATAGGTTGAGACAGCTTGTCCGACTCCTGCAAGCCTGATGGCAGTGTTTGCCCGCACACTGTTCCCTGTTGTCGATATTCCTTCCATGCTGAGCCTGCAACATAGCCACGAACAATACACTCCACAGGCAATGGGTCAGCCTTTTCTACGAGCATACTTCGTCCCGCGAGTATGTCTGTATAGGGTTGACAGGCTGCTGGATACAATTCTGGGTCCATCGTTCGCACATGGTGAGGAATCAAGCCTCCAGCCTCCCAGAGCCGATCAAACCAAAACTTGGACAATTGGGTTAGGACATAGCCTTTACCCGGTATACCTTCCGGCAATACCACATCAAAAGCCGAAATGCGATCGGAGGCAATTAGCAACAGGCAATCGCCAAGATCGTACATGTCTCGCACTTTTCCTTGCCGCTTCGAGCCAAGCCCTTTAAAATTCGTTTGCACGACAACGGTTCCTGATAGATCGTTATTCATGATTGAAGATCCCTTTTGTTGAACAATGCCCCCATCTCCCTCACTCTTCATGAAGGAGGGATTACCCACAGAAGAAAGGCTCGAGACCACCCATCCCTAATGAAGACTTGCACTGTATGATCTCAGTTTCATGAGTGTCAACCCAAAACAAGCCACGCTCACTTGCTAATTGGAAAAGGAATGAGCTAGAAGTGCTTTAGGTCTCACGTGATGAAAACCGAACGCCCCATTCAAGAAAACCGATTTCTCCGTCGCGTCCATGAACCCTCCCAAAAATATTTAGAGGACTGGTTGGATGTCCCTGCCCATGTTCATCATGTGGCTCACCGAATGTCCAACCCTCCTCTGGAGCGGCCACAAAGTCGACGGGAATTTCAGCAAATCCTGAAATGTTTGGATATTCCTGAAGCCACCAGCGTCATCGGAGAGAAAGTCGGTTATGGAGTTCGCACCACCAGCAATGGGGACCGACTCATTCTGGCATGGGAAGCCCATACGGAATACTACAGTTATCAAGTCTGGCATATTCCAAAAGACAAGCAGACACTGCTTGATTTTGGGCCATTAACATTCCCCGATTACCGATTTCCATTGTGTCCATTGGGCATTCGCATTAATGCCCTGGACCTCCTCATTGTTCCAGAACTCAACCAACCCCTTGAGACCCTACGAGCGACCATGCCGGGCCCGCATGTCTATGGAAGCCGTGTCTTTGGAGAAGAGATTGCGATCTTGACAAGTTTTACACCTGACGACTATCAACGCGAGCGCTATCTTATTGCGGGCCCCTCGGCCCAAGTCTTACTCGCACAATTGAGCCGGGTGATCGATAGCGTGATTGCCATCGAAAATTATACACACTTAATCCTTCTTCCCTTTCAAGCCTTTTCACGCTCAGTTGATCAGGTTCACAAATTTGAGCAACGGCATTTGTACCAACGTGGCGTGATTACAACCCAAATCGACACCGCAACCCCCCACACACTGCAACAATGGTTGACCATCCTCACCCAAGACTTTATGAAAGTCAGCCGACTTGCCGAATCCATGCGGTATAAACTCTCGGCCTCAGTACCCTACGACACCATTGTCCGGACCCACCTTCATGGCCTAGCAGAACAGCCACTCTCGTGCTGTCAACGACTATCAGACTATATTAATTGGAAAGTGACGGGCGTGGCTGATGGGTATCAGCAATTCATGAAACGGATTAAGGCGTTGGAACACAATTTTGAAGGCACGATTGCGGTGATTCGTACAAAGGTTGAGCTCCTCCTCCAGGACCAAAATCTGGCGTTGCAAGATCAAAACCTGAAGTTGCTTCAGAGCGTTGATACCACGACCAAAAGTCAAGCCATCCTCCAACATACAGTCGAAGGCCTTTCGGTCATTGTAATTTCCTATTATCTGAGTGGTCTCGCCAGCTATATCTTTGAGGCTCTTCATGAAATGGGGTGGATCGACAGCCATGCGTTCGCCTCCGGCCTCTTTGTTCCTATCTCGATCGGGATTTCGTTTGGGTTGATTGTGCTTGGCCGAAAAATCATCCACACACATCTGTACCCAGACTCTAAACCATAAGGCGTGGAACCAGCCGTGAGCGGCATTGCACCAGACCTCCACTCTTCCCGAGGAGGCCTGTAAAGACTCTGTAGGTTTAGCCGCTATCAGAAAAGAGGTCCGGGGTCTTCCCGAAATGTTTGTGGGCAAGAAGTGTGGCCTGACGACCACGGGCCGTCCGGTCTAGGTATCCTGATTGGATGAGAAAAGGTTCATAAACATCTTCCAGCGTGCTCTTTTCTTCATGAACAGCAGCTGCAAGCGCTTCCACCCCAACGGGGCCACCGCGAAACTTCTCAAGAATAGTTAGAAGAATTTTCCGATCCATCTCGTCAAATCCAGCCACATCAATCCCCAACCAATTCAAGGCATCCTGCGCAACCTGCTGGGTAATAATACCTTGCGCTTTGACTTCAGCAAAATCACGGACTCGTTTAATGAGACGGTTGGCAATGCGTGGAGTCCCTCGTGCTCGACGGGCAATTTCTTTCGCGCCTTCGGGTTCAATCACAATATTGAGCAAACGCGCCGAACGCTCGATAATGACTTCCAAATCATCCGGACCATAAAAATCCAATCGATAGACTAATCCAAATCGTTCCCGGAGCGGGGAGGTCAAGGATCCTGCCCGTGTCGTAGCCCCCACAAGGGTAAACGGTGGAAGATCGAGCTTCATGGTCCGCGTAGAGGGACCTTGCCCAATGACAAGATCGATTTGATAGTCCTCCATAGCTGGATAGAGGGCTTCTTCCACTGATGGAGGCAACCGATGAATCTCGTCAATGAACAATACATCAAACTTCTGCAAATTGGTGAGGATGGCAGCAAGATCCCCAGCATGAGTGAGAACCAGTCCTGAAGTGGATTGGATAGCACTCCCCATCTCATTGGCAATGATGTGAGCAATTGTGGTTTTGCCAAGACCAGGGGGGCCATAGAACACGGCATGATCAAGAGCATCACCCCGACGTTGTGCGGCTTCGATGCAAATACGAAGAGAGCCTTTCATCCGCTCTTGACCGATATATTCATCCAACCGTTGAGGACGAAGAGAGCCCTCTATAGTCTGTTCGGTTTCAAGCAAGTGATTCGTGACAAGACGATCGTTCATGAAGGAACAGGCATGAGCATGATCAGACGCGCTGCCGAGAAAGGCAAAAAGAACTAAGGGAGCTCGAATTCGACATTAACATCCCGACCCAAAAAGTTGACCAAAAACCCTTGCTGCTCATATTTCAACATGGCACCCATCACATTCTCATCTCCGTAATCTTCTTTTCCTAAGAGATCACGAATTTCCTTGGTGCTACTGCTGGTTAAAACACGGCGGAAAATACCACGCGTCTTATACGCAAACCGATTGTTAATGAAGATCAAATCAACTTTGCCATCCATAACACGGACACCGGCCATCGCACCAACTGGCTTGTTTTGATCCCATAACAAGATAAACGTCCCCTCCTGTTCAACCTTGATGCCAGAAATCTTTTCATTGACTAATTCCTCAACAGCATCGACCTCAGAATCGCCCAGTTTGATCCCGTATAATGAGACCTGGGTCGCATCAATGTCTTGAGGCTCTTTCACATTGTTCCTCGTCAGCTCATATTTCTTGGCAATCGCCACTCCCCCAGCCAGAGAAGCCAGGCAAAGAATTAATAGAGCACATAACCAACGACAAGGTATTCCTCGCATACACTCCTCCTTCTAGCTCAGTAGGAATCAATCCAACCGGTAGGATTTTTCGGGAAAAGACTTTTAAAAATGCACAGTTCCTCTCTGATCCCACCTAAGGGAACAGGGATAATATCAATCTTATCGGATTGTACCGAACACCATCATATCGGTCAAATGAGGTTCTCATTCTATATGGGTTAATTCTCTATGATATACTGTACCTCTTCATGAACCGAACCATTCATATCAAAGGCGCTCGCGAGCATAATCTCAAGGATATTGACCTTGAACTCCCACGTGACCAACTCGTGGTCATCACGGGATTAAGTGGGTCTGGGAAATCCTCGCTCGCATTTGACACCATCTATGCCGAAGGCCAGCGCCGATATGTCGAATCGCTTTCCGCCTATGCTCGTCAATTTCTTGAACAAATGGGCAAACCGGATGTTGATTCAATCGAAGGGCTGTCACCTGCAATCTCTATAGAACAAAAAAGTACCAGCCATAATCCACGATCGACCGTGGGAACAGTCACAGAAATTTACGACTACCTCCGGCTACTGTTTGCCAGAATTGGCCACCCATTCTGTCCAAATTGCAGTAATCCGATCACACCACAAACAGTTCAGCAAATCGTCGATGCGATCCTTTCTTTCCCACTCAATACAAAAATTCAGATCCTCGCCCCCATCGTCCGTGGCCGAAAAGGGGAATACAAAAAAGAATTGCAAGACGCCAAACGCGCTGGTTACATTCGCGTACGAATTGATGAGAATATTCTGGATTTGGGGGACTCCATTACGCTCAACAAACAACAGAAACATACGATTGAAATCGTAGTCGATCGGTTGATGGTGAACCAAGAAGAGAGTACCTCACGCAGGTTGGCTGACTCACTTGAAACCGCGCTGAACCTTGCCGGAGGTATTGTGGGTGTGCTGAGCAGCGACAAAACCGTTACCTTGTATAGTGAAAAACTGGCCTGTATTCAATGTGGCATCAGTTATCCTGAAGTTGAGCCACGGATTTTTTCATTTAACAGTCCACATGGAGCCTGCCCAGCCTGTGATGGCATTGGCGCGATCAGCCACTCAGGCTGCCCAGGAGACATGGACGTGACGACATCTAATACATGCCCCCAGTGCCACGGCACTCGCCTCAAACAAGAAAGTCTGTCCGTAAAAATTGCAGAGCAGTCTATTGCAGACATCACAAAATTATCGATCAGGGAAACGGCTGATTTTTTTCACCTACTGCAACTGTCCGAACGTGAACGATTTATCGGTCAACGGATCTTAAAAGAAATTCGAGAACGTCTCGAATTCTTGATCAATGTCGGATTAGATTACTTAACGATCGGCCGTGCCGCAGCCACGCTTTCGGGTGGCGAGGGACAGCGAATCCGCTTAGCCACGCAAATTGGATCAGGTCTCGTCGGCGTCCTCTATATTTTGGACGAACCGAGTATTGGACTGCATCAGCGAGACAACCGACGGTTGATTCAAACGCTGCTTCGTCTACGCGATATGGGCAATACCATCCTGGTGGTCGAACATGATGCTGAAACGATGCTCGCAGCCGACCATCTCGTAGACATGGGACCCGGCGCAGGGCTCCATGGGGGCCGGATCATCGCGCAAGGCTCACCAACAGCCATCATGAACCATCCACAATCTCTGACCGGTCGATATCTTCGTGGCGAGCATGCAATCACACGCCCCAAGCAGACACGCACACCCAAAGGATATCTCACCGTGGTCAAAGCCACGAAACATAATTTACAAGGGCTGAACGCAAAGATTCCATTGGGATTGCTCACGTGCGTAACTGGCGTGTCAGGTTCAGGGAAGAGCACATTGGTCTTAGAAGTGTTATTTCACACGCTCTCTCAACTGCTCTATCAAAAAAAGCCCAAGATCGATGGATGCCAGACCATTCAAGGACATGACGCCTTGGATAAAATAATCGATATTAATCAATCGCCTATTGGCCGAACCCCTCGGTCCAATCCGGCCACCTACACAGGAGTGTTTACGTTCATTCGAGAACTCTTCGCTGGGCTACCGGAATCTCGCGTACGAGGCTACAAGGCAGGTCGGTATAGTTTTAATGTCAAGGGCGGACGATGTGAAGCCTGTGAAGGAGATGGCCTCATCAAAATTGAAATGCATTTCCTCCCCGATTTGTACGTCACCTGTGAAGCCTGCCAGGGCAAGCGGTACAATCGGGAAACTCTTGATATTCACCATAAGGGAAAAACTATTGCAGATGTGTTGGCCATGACCGTGGAAGAAGCACTGGATTTTTTTTCAGCCATTCCGCCAATTAAAACCAAACTTCAAACCCTGTACGATGTGGGGTTACACTATGTCACATTAGGCCAATCCGCGACAACGCTTTCCGGAGGAGAGGCTCAGCGCGTGAAACTGTCACGCGAACTCTCCAAACGTGCGACAGGTCGAACCTTCTACATTTTAGATGAACCCACCACCGGCTTACATTTCGCCGATATTCAACGCCTCTTGGATGTCCTCAATCGATTAGTCGAAACTGGCAACACCATTCTCGTGATCGAACACAACCTGGACGTCATCCGGAATGCCGACTGGATCTTAGACCTAGGCCCCGAAGGGGGGTACCGTGGCGGAAAGCTCGTGGCAGAAGGTACACCGGCTGACCTGATTCAAAAAGGCCAGTCAGCCACAGCAGACGTGCTCAGGGAAGACAATCACGCGCTTCAACATCCTCGACGTTCAGCCAAGCCCGCTAGCAAAAGATCGACATAAACACGTGCGGCAATGCCCGTACAAACATGATCGTCTCACATTGCCCTCACTCTTGACGTTGCCTACCAATGTTCTTGCTATTTTTTGGGTTTTTCTCCATCATACCTAGTGGGCACTCAGCTTTTCAGAACACCATGCGAATAGTGACGGTCCTTTAGAGAACGTGTACGAAACCAGACCTGGTTCTTACTACATATCATTATCATCAAAGGAGGGGACGTCATGGAAAAAACTGCCGCAATGTTTGGTGGCAACGCCACGGAAGGCTGTGTATTAATCGTTGATGATGAGCCCGATGTCAGAAAAGTCATCCGGATGACCCTGGAAAAAGCTGGCTATCAAGTCATCGAGGCTGAAGATGGGGAAAAAGCCATTGAAAAAATTAATGAAGGTGAAAACCCACTTATTCTTGATGTCATGATTACCGATATTCGGATGCCCAAGATCAATGGCGTCGAAGCAATCGATTACTTCCAAAAAGAGTATCCACGGGTTCCGTTGATCGTGCTCACCGGCTTTCCTGATACGGAATTGGCCACATCCTTGTTACGCAAAGGCATCGTGGACTATTTGGTAAAACCAGTTGAAGGAGAAAAGCTCAAAGCGGCCGTAGCGAAAGGAATGGAACGTCGCGAAATTCATCATTTGTAGTCATCGTAGTCCTACTCGATACAACCGATGTATGGCATTCACCCCATCGCGAGGCCCACAGCTCCGGGGCCTCGCATCCTCCGTCAGACTCTTTCCTCATTACTCAATGAGCCTTGTACTTCTGGCATAACTCTTCGCGTGCGCTTTCAACCAGCCTTGTTATTGACTCAGTTCATCTTTTCCCGAGTGTGACTCATGGATGAGACACCAAAAATTCGTTTGGTTATTTTGGGAGGAGGGAAAGGCGGAACGGCGTTACTCAACCTACTAGGCCATCTTCCAGCCGTAGAAATTTTAGGCATCGCTGATAAGAATCCCGCAGCTCCTGCCCTAAGCCTTGCCCGTGCCTTGGGAATCACGGTTGTCGATGACGTGGTACATCTTATTGCTAAGACAGAAACGAATTTGATTGTGGATGTCACCGGAGATCCAACGATCAAAGCAATCATTACAGCGCATAAAAGTTTGGGGACGGAAGTCTTAGGCGGAGCCGCGTCAAAGCTACTCTGGAACATCGTTCAGCATGACGCCCAAATGCAAACGAAACTCTTCCAAACCGAGAAGCTGGCCAGCATCGGCACGTTTTCTTCAGGCATTGCCCATGACATTAACAATCCGCTCTACCTGATTATGGGGCTAGCAGAAAACTTACTCGACGAAACCGATACGACCCGCAGGCGAGAACAGACCAACGACATTCTTGGCGCCGTCAAACGAATTGCGACAATCTGTCAAAATCTTACTCATTACGCGAGACAATCGACTCCATTTGATACCACAAACGTGGAACTCAACGGCACCCTGGATGAAGCCTTGACCATTGCTCATTATGCAACAACACCGAAAGATCTCTCCATCGTAAAAGACTACGCGAACAATCCAGTGATTACGGCCAAGCCTGAAGAAATGCTTCAGGTTTTTGTTAACCTCATGACGAATGCCATTCATGCTATGGAGGGGAAAGGCCACCTGACTCTGTTATCGGAATGTCAGGATGGTATTGTTCGAGTCAGCATTCGAGACACAGGATGTGGCATTCCTCAAGAAAGTTTAGAGAAGATTTTTGATCCGTTTTATACGACCAAACAACCCGGGAAAGGGACAGGGTTAGGCCTGCATTCAGTTAAAACGATTGTGAATAAAAACCACGGACAGCTATCGGTTTCTAGTACAGTCGGGCAAGGGTCCAACTTTCAAATGGAATTTCCTTCTGCCAGTCCAACGTGAGGGCAATGCCCATGAGCCCAACAAACGAAAAGGGCGTGAAGAAGACCAGCAAACGAGGACTCAAGAAAAAACTCGTCCTCTCCATGCTCCTTGTCGGAGCACTGCCGCTGCTGGTCGGATTGGCATTAGCGCTCTTTCAGGGCACTCAAGAAATCCAGGAGGTCAATGGCACAAGTTTTCAAGCCCTCGCCACCGAAACCGCCAGAAAGCTCGATCTCGTCCTAACCGAAGAAATTTCTAAGACGACTCGCATTACCACACATGTAGACATTGTCGCCGTGTTAGAGCAACGGCGAGATGCACTCGACGCGCTGAGCCCCAACGAGATCAAGCAGCTTATCTCTGCGGAAACTCAAGCTTGGAACGAAGCGCAGCCTCAGATGGTGCGCACCATCACCAAGGGCGCCTTAAGCGAAATTCTTAATCGACATGGACGACGATCATTGCATGAGCTAGAAACACCAATCCCCATCGTCACTCGCTCTTCAACATTGGCGCTCTTTGTGACGGACATTGCCGGACGTCTCGTTACCAGCATCAATGACCAAGTCCAGTATACTCACGCCAATGAAGCCTGGTGGCAAGGCGCCTATAACAAGGGCGTAGGCCAAGGCTATCTGAGCAACGTGGCCTTTGACCAGACACTCAATACCTATACGTTTACGCTTTCACTGCCGATCATGGATAGTTTGCGATACCAAGTAACCGGAGTCCTGCATCGAGTATTTGACGCCAAAGAATTTTTCTCGCCATCATTAACTCCAATTCGATTTGGGGAAACCGGTCATGTCATGTTGATTGACGGCAACGGGATCGTCATGAGCTGCCCGATCCTCCCCACTGGCGTCCGACTAGCCAACGCCGAGATCATTCCATTGGTGACACATGCTGAAGCCGGCTGGGTCGCTGCTCCCAGCGATGGGCATGGTGGTCAAGATACCTCCATTATCGGGTTTGCCCCACTACCGGGCATCAGTCGTATCACGAATGCCTCCACAGGCCTGGCCTGGCATATGTTTGTCTGGCAATCGTCTGAAGAACTGTTTGCTCCAATCCAAAATCTCTTTACCAGAGTAGCCGGATTCGGGTTACTGGCCATTCTTTTATTGACCACGTTGGGTTTTATTGCAGCAGAACGTATTGTCACTCCTATTCGCAAGCTTCAGGAAGCTGCCGGATTGATTGGTCGTGGAGCCTTAAAAGACCCTATTGCCATTCATACGAATGACGAAATTGAAGAATTAGCCGAAGCTGTGAATCGCATGAATCAGCAACTGCAAGTGGCCTTTGCTGGTCTAACCAGTGAAGTGGAATTAAAACGCCAGGAAGTCCAATACCTACAGGAATCGACCGATCAAATTTTAGGAAACGTGCCGGACCCTGTGGTTGTGTTGGATCAAGACTGGCATGTCCAATATATGAACGCCGCATCCAAGCGCGCCTTTCACCTCGAAACACATGAAGTGGAAGGCTCTCCATTCTTGGACCTCCTGACACTCGATGACACCACACAACAGCGCCTGCAACAAACCATACAATCCATTGAACAGAGTCAGGATCAACATGAACGACCCACATCATCAACAACTTCCGATCAAAAGCTGTACGACCCCATGGATCCCAAGCCACTCACAGAGACCACAGCACATGGAAAACGGTTGGACATTCACAACCGAATCTATCAGTACGAATGTTTTTTAATTCAGGCGCGACCAGGTGAACAAACCCGCATCGGCTTAGCCTTACGAGACACCACAGATGAAAGTCGCTTACACGATCAACTCACCCAGAGTGAAAAAATGGCCAGTCTGGGTATTTTAAGCGCCGGCATTGGCCATGAACTCAATAACCCCCTCGTGGGAGTCATTGGCTTTGGTGAGGCCATTCTGGAAGAACAAGATCCAGCCCATATAAAAGAACATGCAAGGAATATTGTGGAACGAGGCCAACGCATGGCTGCCATTATTCAGGATTTTACCGGCCATGCTCGTGGAGGAGAACCAACTCGACGGACGCAAACTGATATCAATGAACAATTGGAGCACGCGATCAATACCGTGCAGTCCACCCATGAAAGCAGCAAATTCGAAGTTCAAAAAGATCTTCATGCCATCCCGGTGATTTCAGCGAAGCCGGATGAACTGCGACAGGCCTTTATGAATATCCTGACAAATTCAGTTCAGGCTCTACAAGGACATGGGGTCCTTTCGCTATCTACTGCTGTCGTAGATGAGGTAATCCAGATTCATATCCGTGACAATGGGCCTGGCATCTCCAAAGCCTATCTCACAAAAGTCTTCGACCCCTTCTTCACAACCAAACGTCAGGGAGAAGGATCGGGATTGGGCCTCACAATTGCTCGACGAATCGTGAATCGTTATGGTGGACAGATTCAAATTACCAATGAAGAAGGCCATGGCACCGATTGTCTCATTACATTTCCAATTCACCCATCACCGGAGGACTCGGCGAAATGAAATCCCACACATGGCAATGGGGACTCAGTCTCCTCGGAATGATCATGATAACAGGAACCTTCGAGGCAAATACGTTGGGAGATGAGCTTTCATCTTCTCCCAGTATCCCCGTCGAGACCGTAGCCGACTACGTCCATTCTATCATTGAGGCAGATCGAACGATTTATAGTTCGCATGTCGTGAATCGAATGACCCAACAGGGAATTGTCACGGCAAATGAACATTGGGAACAGCAGCATGCCTTGCCGCTGCCGGCACAGTTCCTCCAGGCAGCAGGCAAACTCGTTGCCAAAAAAGACCATGGCGTCCGGTATCGTCTCATTAGCCTTTGGCCTATTTATGAACGAAACGGACCAGCAACCCCATTTGAACGCCATGGACTAGAAGCCGTGGGCAAAAATCCCGACAAACCTCATTCAGGCATTGTCCGCAGTGGCAAAATGAAATTTTACCAAGCGGTCTATGCAGACAAAGCTGTGGCGGAATCATGTGTCACCTGCCACAATCAACATCCCTTGAGTCCGAAACGAGACTTTGCCATTGGTGATGTCATGGGTGGCATCGTCATTACCATTCCCCTTGATTGATGGGATCCCCTGTTTTCATGCCAAATTGTGAGTGAGCTTCTGGCATAATTCCCTCCTAGGGATGGCCATACAGACATGCTTCAACGACACACAAATTGTGGAAATCCTGAAACAGGCCGATGCGGGGATCAAAGTCAAAAACCTGTGTCGAGAACATGGGATCAGTGATGCCACATATTACAACTGGTAGGCCAAGTACGGAGGCCTCGCAGTCTCAGCTCTCAAACGCCTCAAAGAGGCAGAGGGCGAACTGGTCAAGCTCAAACGGATGTATGCGGATCTCGCCCTTGGAAACCCTGCCCTCAAGGATCTGATCGAAAAAATTCTAACGCCGTCCGACAAACGAGCGACGGTGAAAACTATGAAGGAGACCCATGGCCTCTCGGTAGTTCGGTGTTGTCAGGCGATGAGGCTGTGGCCATCACGATCGTCACCTTCCTCATGGGATGACTGAAGCCTCACGGCAAAATCGCTTCGCTCAGCAGCATAAGACAGCGTTGTCCGGGAAGAGAACTATTTTTCGCCAAGAGGAGAGTAGCCATCCATCGGTGACCTTTGTCACCAACTAGAGATGGGTCAGACCACGGTTTAGGTCTGGAAGAGAAGTATATCCATCGACCTTTGAGCCCATACAGATCGGACAAAGCGGATCAATGGCTGCCTGATGCGTGATGACGATGTTACACATAATTTTTCAGTTAGGCCAATGTGCCGAACAGACCTTGGGCCGGCTACAGGGATTCCGACAGCTAGAAAAAGTGATTGAGGGCATCCATATTTACCGATGAGATCGAGGAAACCCTGGTTGATCCGGTTGCTACGTAAGCAACAGCCCCAGACACGAGAAACTCATTTTATTCTGTGACGTAATGCAACATAAGCTTTATGCGTAAAATTTCGGAGTTCATTTTTGAGCCTGATGGCACATAGCTGTGCCTATTTATTAGCCATATTTGACAACATCTCTCAAACTTATTTAACGTCCTTGGCTGTTTGCCATCAGTTCTCAAAGTACAAGTTTAATAACGAAGGGGTAAAAGAATGAAAGACAACATGTGTCATTCAAGGGTCCTGAATTGCCCGCAAGGTGTTGCAAAGATGGGCACGCTTGATTATCACAACAGGCCTACACGGCTGTTGTCTGTTTTGATGCTGACATTGTCTCTTTTCCTGTTTGGGGCAAATGGGGCTTTTGCACATAGTACAGGAAAGATGCACATGATTGAATTATGGGCAGAGAAAATAATGCCGGGTGATGAGGGTGGAAATGCCCTTTTTGCTTATCGCATGGCTGAACATATCGTCAAAAAAGGCCCAAGGCAAAAAGATGTGACATCTCGATATGCGAGCGAGCCCACTATCCCGGGACCAACAATCGTCATCGATGAAGGCGACGAAGTCATGCTCACCTTAAGGCATGTATTTGATCCGGGTGATTCGACTAGACTCGAGCAAGTCAGCGTTCATGTGCATGGTGTCCATTACGACATCCTGAGCGATGGCACCCTCGAGTATATCAATCTGGTCGCAGACGAAAGCGCCACACCCGTTATGAACTATACCTATCATTGGGTGGCGGCACCCGGTACCGCAGGGACATGGGCGTATCATGATCACAACATGATCACCCTGAATGGTGCTGAAGACAAGGGGCTGTATGGCGCACTGATTGTGAACGACCACACCAGAATTAAGACGGTAAGTCACGATACCAAAACCATGAGGTCTGCTTTTTCCAGTGTCGCCAAAGAATACGTGTTGTTTATTGGTGATGATGCATTCTGGGGACAGGAAATTAATAACCGGACCGGAAAGCAAACTCCGCTCTGGGATAATCCAGAACTGGAGGCAAGGAAAAACAGCAACGTCCGTTTTCATCTGATTGCACTGGGGACCAATACGCATAAGTTTAAACTGCCGGGCTATCGATGGGTCGATCCTGGAACCAAACAGATCATTAAGAAAAAAACAATAGGACCACTTGAAAAACATGTTTTTGCCATCCGTGCAAAGTATAGTTCTGTCTACAAAGACGTGAATTTTGCAAATCAATCGCTGGGGATGAAAGGGCAGTTCAAAGTCAAAAAATCTAGAAGAAGATGGTAACCCCTACTCAATGAAAAGGATGAAAACATGAAATCGACTAGTATTATATTTGGGGCTGTCCTAGATAACGAGAGTTATCTTAGGATGGCTGGATGCGGAAGAGTCGGTTAAGTTGGGAGAAACAGATACGGTTAATCGAGTACTTTGTATCAGGAGCTACGGCGCGGACGGCCGCAGCGTTGGTGGGAGTGAATAAAAGTACGGCGGCGTATTACTTTCATCGGTTACGAGAAATCATTGCTCAAGCGATCCAAAATGGAATGCCGCTGGCTGGGGAGGTTGAAGTGGATGAAAGTTATTTCGGTGGTCGGCGCAAGGGCAAGCGTGGTCGAGGGGCGGCGGGCAAAGTCCCGGTCTTTGGGATTCTCAAGCGTGGGGGCCGCGTGTATACGAAAGTGATTCCCGATACGAAAGCCAAGACATTGATGGGAATCATGCAGGAACGGATTATTCCCGATAGCATCGTGTATACCGATACCTATCGCTCTTATAATGTACTCGATGTGTCAGAATTTAAGCATTATCGGATCAATCATTCAAAACAGTTTGTCAAAAAACACAAGCACATTAACGGGATCGAGAATTTCTGGAATCAGGCCAAGCGACATATGCGTAAATTTAATGGAGTCCCTCGGCCGCATTTCCCGCTTTTTTTAAAGGAATGTGAATGGCGCTTTAATACCCCGAACCCACAACGCCAATTTACTCAATTAAAACAGTGGGTTAAGCCTTATATGAAATAGTTATCTAGGATAGCCCCTTATATTTAATAGAAAAGCAATGGCGGCATTGATTGGTGTTATTGCCACCATGTCTTTTTCAAGCATAGTGCTGACGTCGACCTCTCACACGATCAATATTGCAGCTGAAGCGCTTCCCAATGGTCAGTTGGGTTACAAGATGATAAGCCATGCAGGGTCAGGGCAGAGTTATCCAACGGAAGCGGTCATTCCTGGTCCCACATTGTTTGTTCAAAAAGGGGATAAGGTTCATATTACGCTGACCAATAACACAAACGTTCCGGTTGGGCTCAATATTCCAAATATCCTCACAAGCACGGCTGAGGCTGCTGCAGGTGGTGGGACACAAGCCTATTCGTTTACTGCAAAGCGGGTAGGGACACATCCCTATTATGACGAGGGTTCAGGGTTGCTGGGGTTGTTTGGCGCCCTAGTCGTCGATGCGGCTAACGGGTCCGTGCAAAGCTATGTGGATGGTGATGGCAGCATTACACCCACTAAGATTGCTGATTTGGATAAGCAATATGTCATGTTTATGGTAGGCTCTACCTTTTGGGGGGCTGAAATAGTTAATAATACGCAAACACCGCTATGGACCAATCCTGTGTTAGGGGCAACCCTGAATGATGTGGTCCGTTTCCACGTCTTGTCTCTTGGGCATGACCATACCTTTCATTTACACGCGCACCGCTGGTTGGATGATGAGGTTGCGATAGCCAAGCACGGTGTAAGGCATACTCATCCTCATGTTGGGCATCACCATCATGGGCATCATGGGTCAAAGAAACAATCGAGGAACGACAGCATTATTGATGTGAAATTGCTATCTGGAGAAGCCGATAGTCATGCCTTTACCATCAAGGCAGGAACGGGTGTCGGCGCGGGCATGTGGCATCTACACTGTCATGTTGTCTCACACATGGAATCAGGCATGGCTGCAAGATTCCGGGCAGATGAACCTGGAGCACCACTATTGGGTGTCAGCGAGGCGGGTGCAACACCCTATGGCGCAATTCTTTTGAGCCCAAACCAGACTGACCCAGGCCTTGTCACGTTTGAAATTTCCGATGAACCTGGAAGCTGGTTTAGAAGCGCACGTGGCGCGGCTATTGTCGATCCTGCTGGCCCGCTTGGCGCATTAAATATCAAAACCCAGTCATTAGAAGTGATGGCCCCTGGTAGCAGCGCGCACTTCATTATGTCGGATACCAATGCGGTCCATAACATTACAACCTTGTTGTGGCCAAGCGACGCCGATGAAGGTGAACAACATGCCATCCCATTCGATCAGAACAAAGCGTATCGTGGTGGTGGCATCGTACAACTGAATACCCCTGGCGTGTATGTCTTTACGTGTAAAATTCACCCCTATATGTTTGGCACTGTCCTTGTTGATGATCCAAATACAGAAGGGCTGGACTTGGGTGAATCCATTGATCTTGTGATGGGGGTCAATAACCTGCCAACCGTGAGCGATCTGGCAACCCGTCTTCTCAGGACATTCTTTGTCGTGACGGCACAAGAAAATTGGCAGGATTATACAGTCGGGGCACCTTGGCATGTGGATTATCCTAATGTTGACGTAAACGTAGGCGTTGGGGTTGTGAATTTAAAAGATGTCCTTGAAGCCAGATATGGGCAGGACATCGTACTGGCCCCATTAATGACTCCGGCAGATAATGGGCATCCAGCCGGTGTTGGTGAGGTCTGGATTAATACCCAGTTTGAGAAAACAGCCAGCAAAACCAAGCCTGGCACGATTACAGTACTGGATACGACAAACTGGACCATTAAACGTAAAATTGCCTTGCCAGCAATTAATATGAACCATCCACATAATATGTGGACCAATCGTGACCAATCGATTGTGTTCCAGACACAATGGTTTGATAATAAACTGACATTTATTGATCAAGTTAGCGGAGGAATGATTGATAATATTCGGATTGGTGACGCTCCTTCCCATGTGATGACCATTCCGAGTAATGATATTATTACTGTCGCCATCAATGGCGAAAATAGGATTGTCAAGATTCGTGCAAGAAAGAACGGAGACAGCAAGTTCCGCAAAAGCATCCCGACACAACTACCTGGACAGATCCCTGCAAATCCGCATGGCCACTGGATCACACCAGATGGAACCATTGTGACACCAAATATCAATACAGCCGATACCGGTTTTTATGATGGGCAGTCGGGGGAGATTTTGGCCAGGCCTTCAGCAGGTGGAAACTTCCCTCAGGGCCCACATCCGATTGCTGTGGGTATCGGCGGTGATAAAGTGTATACCGCTAATCTGCTGGATAACTCAATAAACGTGTATGATTTGGATGGCAGTCCAATCACAGTTATTCTTATTGCCCCATACAATCCTGTAACAGGTGAGGGCGCAAGTCAGTCAGGACTTTTGCCAATTCAGACGCCCGCTGATCCAACAGGTAGTGTTGTCGTGACGGCAAATACGGGTGGGAGCATTACGGTTGTGGATACCAGCTCAGATTCGGTTGTGGCAGTGCTGCCATGCGATCCTGGTTGCCATGACGTCAATTTTGGTGCAAAGGCTGGTGGCGGATACTATGCGTACGTTACCAGTAAGTTTTCCAATCGCTTGATCGTGGTTGACCCTGATCCGAATAATGATGGCACCTTCTCTGATGCCATCATCGCAGGTACTATTTCTATGGCCGACAACAATGTCACAACGGACGATGCCGTTGTGGGTCTGGCTGGTATGGGTGGGCAGGGTGTTCTTGCGATTCCCAATGTCTATAATGGTTGGGTACAGAATCTCCCTTCCAAATGGACGGCAGGACTGACAGATGCACAAAAAGATCCTGCAAATTAAATTGCATTGCAGCTTCGTTTGCTAAATTCTTGATGGACCCGCCACCGACTACAGTCGGTGGCGGGTCCATTTGGGTAAAGCTAACTTTATTGAAAGATCGGGGGTTAGAAGGATTACCGTATCTGGTTCCTGCTGAGTAAACAATCATCCCCACGTCAATTTAGTGAACCTTAGCATAGCAATACAGTTCTGAAATCATTTTTTCGAGAAAGTGAAAAAAGTCAAGAATATTCAGAAACTGCCCTCATGTCTTATTCTTCCTACCACCCACCTCGGCGATTAGCCCAAACTATCCTGCCCCCCATGAAAGTGAGTCCACCAATACGACATAATTGAGGGTGTTAGGAAGGAGGTGGACGATGACAAATGAAGAGGGAGATCCGATTCAACGGTGGAGCGCCAAACGCCGGACGGCGTTGGTCCTTACCATAGTCAAGGGAGAGACTTCCGTGGTGGAGGCGGCTCGCGCGCATGGACTGACGGTGGCCGAAGTCGAGGACTGGCAGCAGCGATTTAATGTGGGGGCCGAGAATGCCTTGCGGACACGCCCGAAGGATGAGGAGGCAGTCAAGGACGAGCAGATCAAGAAACTGAAACAGAAGGTCGGGGATCTTGTCCTGGACAATGACCTGTTACGGGAGGCCTTGAAACCGTACCCTTTGGCCCAGAGGACGTCCGACGCGTGAATGAGGCGCATCCGGATGTCTCGGAACGACGGGTCTGTCTGGTGTTACGAGTGGCACGAGCCAGTGTGCGACGACCGTCCCCACACCCAAGACGAGCCATTGAAGTGTCAGAGACCTTGGCCGCACAGCTGCACACGTTAATCGAACAGCACCCGACGTATGGGTATCGGCGATTATGGGCACTGTTGCGGTTTGGCCAGGGGTATAGTGTCAATCGCAAGGCTGTGTATCGGATACTCCGAGTCAAACAATGGTTGGTCCATCAACGTCGTCGCACCGCACGTCCCCGTGCGCAACGGCTGCGCAGTCGGGCGCCCCAGAGTAATCACCGATGGGCGATGGATGTGACCCATGTTCCCTGTGGACGCGATGGCTGGGGCCACCTGGCCGCGGTGATCGATTGTCATGATCGGGAGATTGTCGGGTACGAGTTCGCCTTGCGTGGCCGGGCAAGGGAAGCGGAACGGGCTCTTGAGACCGCCTGCCTGGCCCGCTTTGGCACACTGCGACCCAAGGGAGTTACCCCGGTCCTGCGGAGTGATAATGGGTTAATCTTTCAGAGTCGCCGGTTCCGCCAAGCGTGTCGGGATTATCAGTTGTCGCAAGAATTTATTACGCCGTATACACCGGAACAGAATGGGCTGATTGAACGCTTCTTTCGCAGTCTCAAAGAGGAGTGTGTGTGGCAACAGCAGTTTGAGAGTTTTGAGGAAGGCCAGAAGGCTATCAATAGATGGATACGATGGTACAACGAGGGGCGCCCACATCAAGCTCTGCAGTATCGGAGTCCTCGGCAGTATCGCAATGAACAACGATCACAGGTGGCTTGATTTCAGGGGAGCACTACAGACGAGGGTAAAATTCGGATCTCCTCCACGAATGTAGATTGAACTCACTCCCCCTCTTCCGCCCATCTCATCCACATGGATACCCTCAACTTGCTGAAGGATCTCGCTAACCCGATGGGCTTGCTGTTGCTCAATATCCGATCGGGTAATGATCGTTGTGCTATTAGGTGCCCGAGAGAGGACCGTAGGGATAGCCGAAGCCGATACGACAATTGTATCCAATTGAGTCACTTCTGACGATTTTTCTCCATTTACTTTCGCCGGTATCCCTAGCAAACAACCAACCACGAGCAAGAGCATAATTTGCATGCACGATGTAAAAACAGATATCCGTGCCATCAGATGCCGTAAAACCTCCGAACTGTGTAAAACTATTTCATATCATGATCAACCTATGACAGGACAATCCCATAGACTTTGTGCTGATCTTCAAGAAAAGACAATTCGAACATGCATCAGTGCAACTGATACGCTAAGTTGTCCACCTAGCAAAGACAACATGTCAGCCCCAAGAAAGAAAATACCCACTCTCTACTGTAAGCTTCCCCCAACCACGGACAGGCGCAATGTAGAGCTTTCTGGCAGAATGACCCAGGAGGTTCTTATGAAAACGAGTCGATTCAGCGAAACGCAAATTGTCGCCATCTTGAAACAAGCCGATGCCGGGGTCAAAGTCAAAGACCTGTGTCGGGAGCATGGCATTAGCGATGCTACCGACTACAATTGGAAAGCAAAGTATGGCGGGCTTGAGGCCTCGGATCTCAAGCGTCTGAAGGAGACCGAGAGCGAACTGGCCAAACTCAAACGCATGTATGCGGATCTGGCCTTAGAGAATCGGGCTCTCAAGGATCTCATCGAAAAAAAGCTCTAACGCCGACGGAGAAACGAATGGCGGTGCAGACGATGCAGGAAGCTCATGGCGTGTCCATCGTTCGAGGCTGTGCCGCAGTGCATCTGGCTCGGTCGGCGTACTATCAGGTGCCACGTGATTGGCACACCCGGGATCGGGATGTGATTGATGCTCTGAATCAGTTGGTCAAGGCCCACCCCCGCTGGGGTGTCTGGAAGTATATTGATCGGTTACGAACGTTAGGGTATCGCTGGAATCACAAACGGATTTACCGCGTCTATCGGCACTTGAGGCTCAATCAGCCTCGCCGTACGAAACGCCGACTCCCCACACGACCCTCCCTGCCCGTGTTTGTGCCAGAGGGGCCGAACGAGGTGTGGTCCGCTGATTTCATGAGCGATGCCCTCTATCACGGCTCGCGGTTTCGCACCTTGAATATCATTGATGACTTTAATCGAGAAGCCTTAGCGATTGAAGTGGATACGTCCCTGCGGGCCGAGCGGGTTATTCGTGTCCTCGAACGCTTGAAGACAGAACGTGACCTGCCCCATATGATTCGGGTGGATAATGGCCCAGAATTTCTCGCTCAGGTTCTTCAAGATTGGGGAAAGACCAATCGCGTGCTGATCTATTACATCCAGCCCGGGCGCCCGACCCAGAATGCGTTCATTGAACGATTTAATCGCACCTATCGGAATGAAGTCCTCAATCTCTATGTGTTTCGGAGTTTGGAGGAGGTCCAAGAGCTCACAGCAAAATGGATGACCGTCTATAACGAACACCGCCCTCACAAGGCGTTACAAGGCATGACCCCGTGTACGTATCACAAACCCAAAAGGCCGGAAAACTCTATGTTGAACCTGTCCGCTTGACGGGGAAGCTTACACATGGTTCTGGACAATCCGTATATCAAGCGCATGCTCCCTTGTATGCCATGACAGTATCTGTTGATAGTAGAGCTTCCTTAACCCAACCATTGCGACAAGCCACAACCAATTAGAAAAACCCATGATCATCAATAAATAGAATGCGTTTGTTTGTCTTGAACCCATCATTAATGCTTTTCTCATTTATCATCCTAAAAGCTGTGTTCTTAAACTATTATGTCGTTTGACCTCTTAACAGTCATGCCATCGATTTTAGGAATAGAAGAGGAAGTTAATACGAAGCTTGCCAAAAGCTTGCGGACTGGGATTGCCTACAAGAAGAGTATGCAGACTAGGGGTAACACCACTATAGTTGGGTTTGCGAGAAAAGATATGTATCTATTTTGGAAATTTTCAAGGGATGCATTACTCCTTTAAGAGTTCTCCCGCAAGATAAACATCTTCCGGAGTATTCAGATTCCAAAAAGATAAGGCCTTGTTATCAATTAATCCTATTTCTTCTTCTGTGAAGATTTTTCTTTTCAGGAGTTTAACGTTTAATAACTCTTGCATACGAAACATTCTTTCTTTGATCATCGTTTCTAAAAAAGGAAGACATCTCTTAGAATACCTGGCATGTAATGGCTCTAATCGGTTTTTTAACTTTGCGATGACAATATCCATTGATTCATCACATGAAACCATTAGATCAATTAACTGAGGATTTAAGAACGGCATATCACATGCCACAACAAAAATCTGAGGAAACGATGCATAGGTCAGCCCTGTAAATACTCCTCCCGCTGCGGCACAATGAGGAATGAGATCATGGACAGATCGTGCCTGAGTTGTGAGAGGCTTCTGGCTTGAATCTCCATACACCACAATGACTTCTGGGAAATAGTTCTCCAAAACAGATAGAGCCCTCTCAAAAAGCGATCGACCTTCTATCGTAATATGTTTTTTATCCTTTCCCATTCTGACGCTTTTTCCTCCAGCCAACAGCACGCCTGTTGTATTGTGTGTCTGCAATGTCATTTTTTCTGAGAGATCCATTTGCAAAATGTTTTCATTAAAAAAGGGGGTGGGTTATTCACCCACCCCCTTTTAACATGAACCAATGCGCTTCTTGATATTACGTGAAAATCTTACCTTTTCGACGGTTGGATCGACGAGTCAAGATCCATCCCTCAATACCAACGATACCAAGAGCGACAACAACAGGATAAATATAGGCTTCTTGTGGGACAGGTGGCTCAAGGACTAAGTAGTAAAATGCCGAAACAGCCATTTTTCTACCCACATCACCATTGTGTCCATCCCAGGCAAAGAAGACCATTGGGATGTATTTCCCTAATTCAATATAAGTATCCTCTTCATAGTCTCCTTTGAGGGGCCGTTGAATAATGACCGTCCAACGGCCATCTTTCCATTCAGCTTTTTTGATTTCAAGCTGTTCCGTAAAATCTCGTTCTGAGAAATCTTGGTCCCAGCCTGTCCCTTCATAAGCCTGCACACTGCCATCTGCAGTCCACTTGGTAATGTCCATGGCAAACTTCTCATCACCCCATAAATAACGTGGCTTTCTGGGAAAAGGCAATTCTTGCCATTTTATGGGAAATTCAAAGGCAACGCCATCATTATAGACTGCATATTTATTTTGTCGCCATGCGATGGACCCAGGATGTCCAGGATCATCTTCAAATTTGGTTCCACCTGGAGGCTGTTCTTCAACTCCATAATCTCCTAAATTCACCTCTGTTGGATCCCAATCGACTTCATCTTCCTGGACACTCTTCGTTCGATCATCCCACTGGAATAAAAGTGTGAGATGGGTATCATTGTAAAGGGAACGAACCCAAATATCATCGATCCTATTTACGAAGTTTCTAGGCTTATGGGTAATTTGCCCACCCATGGCAATCCACCGACGTGGACTGAGAAACCATCGTGGATCTGTCTCTTCAGTAGGCAAGTCTCCCTCAACAAATTTAGAAGGCAGTACAAAGTTTGCCTTTGGCTTGTCACTCAGTATATCAATAGCTTGCGGCTGGCCTTCCGACAGACTTTTGGCAATCTCATCTGAAACATTGCCTCCAGCAATGTTGACTTCCTCAACCTGTTCACAAAGAGAATTCACGTAATTCGCAATATCCCAACGATCTTCGACACTGGTTGTATCGGCAAACGATGGCATAGGCGTTCCGTTAATCCCAGTAGAAAATGTTCTAAATATATTTTTAACATTGTAGGGATCTTGACGACTGCCTCTAAAATTCCAACATTTATGCCAATCAGCTGGCTGAATAGAAAATCCCCAGTCATCTTTGAGGTTAAACGCATTACCGTCACCTCGACCCTCCATCCCATGACATTCAACACACTTTTTTTCTTGCACTAACTCAGACCCACGTTTAATGCTTTCGGGAGTTGGTGGAGGTGCTTGTAGCTGGTCTAGTTGTAACACCGTAAATGTTTCAAATTCTTCATCTTGCCAATCACGATCTTTGACAAGTTGCGTCGTCACAAAAGCCAACACATCCTTTCGCTGCTCGTCAGTGAGAATGCCTTCCCAGGACGGCATAGCAGACCCAGGTAAGCCATGAGTGACTGTTTGCATAAGATCAACATCAATCAGTGGCAACTCTCCACTTGCTGTATGACGAATTTTAAATGTTCCAGCATTAAAGTTTCTTGGACGAGGCCATAATCGATCAGCTCCTGGTCCATCACCAGACCCTTCAACCCCATGACACCATACACATTTTGTAAAGTAAACACGTTTTCCGGCTTCAATTTGTTCTGCTGATGGTTGCGATGGCTTACTTTGACTTTTAAATCCTTCGGGGATTTCATCTTGCCCCCAAGCTACGCCAACGCCACTCACAAAGACTATGCTCAGAAGAACGATCTTTACTATCAAAAGACTTTTATGACAATTCACCAAACCATTCATGGTTTTCACCTTTTGCATATTTGTTACTCTCATCCCAGGCTACCTCCTTTTAGTCCCAAGTCCTGGGATAATAACCAGTATGCCAGTATTCAAACATTACGACTTTCCAAATTTCGTCTGTTGTCAAATGCTCTTTCCACGGTGGCATCACTGATGCCCATGGGAATCCTTCTGGTGGCAAGCCAATGCCCCCCTGTGAGACACGCCAAAACACAAACGTCTCTTGCAATTGGGCAATTGTCCCGGCATCCGTAAAGTTTGCTGGAATGGGGTTAAAAGCATACGCCCATAATCCTCGACCATTTAAATTATCACCATGACAGAAGTGACAATTTTGGAAGAAAATTTCTCCCCCTTCTCGAACATACTTAATATACCCTTCGGCATTAGGATCCCAAGGGTTATACTTAGGATCTTTCACATCTTTCATTAAACGGCCCATATCCTGAACAACCGTAGCCGCATTGCTAAACTCCTGATCATACTTTCCTTCAGGATTAACTCGATATGGATTTTGAGATGTCTGTAAGACAAATGTTTTTCCATGGACTTTCGTTGTTGCAGGAGGAGCTGGATGTACTGTCCTCAACTCAATAGGTTCTTCAAAACTTGGCAAAAACGACTTGTAGGCAAATCCACCAATTAGAAGCGGGATAACCACTAATGAAACGACTCTAATGGCTTTGTGAAATGGAGAGACCGCATCCAAAACATTAATAATGGGACGACGAAACTCCTGCCAGGCTGCTTCCGAACCAGAAACCCACATAAAAACACCGCAAGCAGAAACGGTACCGTAAATAGCTCGAACGCTAAACGGGATAGGCGGATAAATTCGATACTTGAGATAGACTTGAATAAATGCCCATACTAGAATTCCAGCCCAGAACGTTGGAATACCCATTCCGGCTCTCTTTAATGTGTAATTCAGAAGGGCAAACACTAAAATGCAGATGGCTAATTCACTGATCATCTGCATTGGCATGTAGCCTTCAACAAGTTTTAACCACGTCATGTCCTATAACTCCCGGTTAGGATGATAGGGTGTAATACACCATTTATTTTATTAAAAAACATCATTCAACAGGAGGAGGCTCCTTACCTTCCTGCAATTGGGAAAGGTAATTTACAATTTTATTGACTGCCCCAGCACTGAGTTTTTTACCAAAGTCTTTTGGCATTTGATTGTCTGGGTAATCAGTCACAACATACGCACTTGGATCAAGAATCGATTCGGTAATATACTCACGAACTGATTTTGCATGACCTTTATAACTTGAGTCTTTTATGCGTTTAGGAGCGTTGGTGCCTTCTACAAGCTTTGGACCAACTTTTCCTGTGGCACCTTCAATACCAGGAATGGTATGACAGGCCACACAAGCTGCTTTCATGAAAATCTCATTGACTGGCTCTTCACCTGTCGCAAGAACTCCACCTGCAGCTCCGCCTTCTTCCTCTTCAGCTGTTACAGTAATACGATCTGCTTCAGGAATAAACTTCTCGTATGAAGCAACAATTTCATCATACGCCGGAGCTTCCTTCCCTTCTCGTATATATATCCATGTATCTACTGCCGCCAACTCCCCCATTGAGAGAGAAATAGGTGGCTTATGAATTCTTGGCATTGGGCTTTCCGTATCATTACTCCCTTTTACACCAAAACCAGGAACCACATAACAATTTGGACATGCATGAGATTCCGCGATGTATTCCTGAGCATTTTCTGCTGTTCCAGAACCAGGAAATGCTTCCTTTTGTACTGACGGTCGAGCTTCAGGGTTGCCTTTATGATAGTTAGGCTCATCTAATCGAGTGGAAGCTCTTGCTGGAACATCAAACAAATTTGGGGCACGCTCACTCAAGAAGCCTTGCTGAAAGCCATGGCAAAGAGGACATTGTCCCTTTCCAATAGCACCTTGAACCTTACTTTGGCCTAGACCACCAAAAATGATTTTCTCACCTTCATCAGCTAATTGCTGTGCAGACATGCTTTGGAAATCGAGCTTGACCACAGGAGGAGGAAACCCACCTTCAACTTGCGGAAGCCAATTTCCATAGCCGGATAACGCTGCGGCCACAAAGAACATAAATCCACCAATTTTAAATAAGGCTGCTAAATTGGTGAAGTACAGTCCCATAATGAAGCACAATGTCGTAATCATGACCAATGAAACTGGCAATAATCGACTTTCACCATGAAAATTTGTTGAGTAGTTAGAAATGGCCATAAACAACATGAGGCCCGTCAACATCGCAATCATGGTCTTAAATTGAAGACGCTTTTTCATCTCAGGATCAGAAATCGATGTCTGGCAATACATAAAGTAACCGACCAAAAGAGCAAAGACCGGCCACCCCATTAAAAATCCATCAACTATTAAACCTAACACCTTTGCGTCCCTCCTTTGATGTCCATCACACTATCACACACAACGACAGACATCACTCAAAGCATTATTGTTTAGTCTAACATCCATTGATTCAATGCCCAGCCGCTGGCTGGGGAACAGGCGCCCCAGCAACCGGCTCTTTCGCAGCAGCCGTCACAGGGCTCTTCATTCCCAGCGTACCAAGCCAGAAGACAAAAAGAATGGATATCCAGAAAAACAACACATTAAAAGAAATAATGTTTGCTGCAAACCCAATGGTATGGGTATAAGCCCATGGGGAGTTATCTCTCATCACTTCATTCACATGCCAGAACAAACGAACAGATGATCGAATATATCCCATCAATCCCATCATCCACGTAAAGGCTGTCGCTAACATAATAAGCGCATATTGAGAACGAGGAGATATTTTTCCCCATTTAATAGGTCCAAGCTGCCTGGCCCCTTTCAACATAGCTAAGTTCAACGGGGTCATAAAGAACAAACACGAGAGAGTCCCCGCCACCTGCGGGACTGAAAGACCAATTCTTACATTGGCTGGAATAAAATACCCATATACAGCCAGCCAGACGTTATTTAACTGTGCAACAGTAAAGAAACAGATCATAAACGTGTTCCCTAACCTTGCCCATTTCACAGCCGGAACCCTATTACCGCGTTGATACCAGATAAAGCTCAAGACAGTGGTCATGATGATTGCGTTAATGCCACCGTTTTTCGCCGACATCACCCCATAATTACCTAATACCGGGTGCTGTTGACCTCCCATAGCCTTTAGTTCAGCAGGGCTCATGACTATGGTATGCGGAGTAATAAAGACCAATAGACCAACGACTAAAATAAAGACCAAATATTTAATATAACGCTGGAATCGCTCACCTCCAGTCATCCTCCCAAGAGCTTGCCAGAGGTAATAGTTGGTCGTAAGGAATAGGATTCCAATCATGGTTGCCTGAATAATAAACAACCAGGCTAAAAGACCACCCATTAATGTAATTCCCATTTGCTGACGATAGGCATATACTTCTCGCATGAGCCAATATCCTGCAAATGGAAGAGGAATCAAGAATGCCACACCCAGGCTCATAGCAATATAACCCATCCAATCATAATGGGCTCGCTCTTCATCCGTTTTTGATGACAGGAAGCGATAGGCTGCGTACGCCGCCACTACACCACCTCCAAATGCCATATTCCCAAGGATTCTATGCACGTTCAGAGGATTCCAAAGCGCCGTATGCAGAACATGCCAGATGTTCCCAAGGTAACGACCCTGCTCATCAATACCGGCAGGAGACATCATGAAGGCAATCCACGAATTCGCCAGGAACATTAACACCGTTCCAATCACATTCAGGACGACAGACATGCTGAGATGAATCCACTTCATCACACCATGTGTCATCTTGTCCCATCCATAATAATAGATGTACAAACACCCACTCTCTGCCACAAACATGAGCGCGTAAATGTGCATCACGGGACGGAAAATGCTAGATAGATAGCCAAAGAAGGCAGGATAGAGCGTCAGGAAGGTAAAGATAAGAATACCACCAAGAATGGCGGTTAACGAATATGCCGTCAAACTAATCTTAATGAAGTCATGGGCCAGCTGATCATACTTTTTGGCCATAGCCTTATCTTTACTGACCATCCCGGCAAACTCGATACACATACAAAAGATCGGAACCGCCAAGACGAAGCTCCCATAGTACAGATGCTGCTGATTCGCAACCCAAAGCAGAACACGACTTTCAAAGTTATACCTTGGATAAAATGTTTCAGAATCCTCAGTTTTTGGAGCCGGTCCACCAACAACAGGGCCTTCAATTTTGTAATAGACATCCCGCCCAACTTCCACCTTTTCTTCTTCTGCGCTTGCACCTTCAGCTTCAGCCTTAGCTTTTTGTGCAGCCACTACATCAGGAGGAGGACCACCTGCCGCTGAACCACCGCCGCCACCAGCTAGAGCTGGAAGCGCCAAAAATATGGGAAGAAGCAACATACTCCCCATGGCAAAAAGGCCTGACGTTGCCAGGATTTTTTTTCGGGCCATTCGAAATTTGAGGCGACCCATGTGGAACCTCCTTTTCACTTTAATAGCAGTCATATGGTAGATAAAACCCTATCTCGAACACTTACATTTACCAAACAATTTTTTCCGCGACCAAAACACGAAGGCTAGCCTCTAAACATGTAGAAGTAATCAAGCCCTTGCGCATCCATCAACAACCAATCGAGGAACTGAAAATACCCGATACAAATGATAAGCGAGATAACAACATAGATCACTGTCTGCATTTGGAGTCCTCCCCAAAACGTATTTCGTTTTTACCGACCAGGAATTAAAAAATCAATCAGCCAAAGACCTTTGCATCAAGGTCAACAAGGGCACTGAATCCCCGCAAACCAATAAAAAAACCACATACTCACCGCACAGGTAAGATAAAAAATAGCTTTTCCAATTTTTACCTGGACGTCATCCTGCGGAATATCCTGTTGAGTTTCTTCCATCATGCACCCTCAGTGTAGATAAATAACCTTAATGAAATATTTCCTTGACAGTTTCAAAGACCATATGGTACTCATCCAGAAATCTTCAATGAAAAGGCGGAAAACATGCGCACCAATGAAAAATTGTTCGATATTATAGTGCTGGCTGGAATGGTTGTCAATATTCTTCTTGCAGTGTTTCTCATTCTGTACTACTTCGATTTTCTCTAGATGGATCACTGCCTAATTCCGCCATTATCTGTTTCTCACCAACATTACTTGACGAAGCGCACCGAAATCCAATCGTTTCATCTCGAAAGTCTGGAACAATAAAGCTTCGGTTCGTAATACGCAAATCAATACCACGGCTCGTGTACCCTAACCCACGCATAGTCTTGTACGAACCATGATTCGCCGCGTTGCTCTTTTCTGATGCCCCTGCCCCAATCCGGTATGCTTCCTCCTTATACCAATCACTGACCCATTCCATTAGATTCCCAGCCCCATCATACACACCAAACATGCTTTGATCTTGTGGAAAAGCCCCAACTGGCGCTGTCGCATCAAACCCATCCTCTGGCCAACCAAAATTGGCCGCGTGCCGAACATCTTGACTTCCCCATGGCCAAAGCCGGCCGTCAACCCCACGCATCGCCTTTTCCCACTCCACTTCTGTTGGCAACCGCTTTCCCACCCATCGACAAAAATCATCGGCATCGTACCAGGACACATAGGTCACAGGTTGATTGGGACCACGAAGTTGCGCCAATCGTTTAGCATAACGGGATGGAGGCCCAGGCTTTCGATGCCCAGTGGTAGCTACAAACTCTTGATATTGATGATTTGTCACCTCAAAACGATCAATCCAGAATGCTGGGGTATTGACAGTTCGCTTGGGACGTTCGTTATATCCCCCCTCATTGGTTCCCATAATAAATGCCCCTTCTGGGATCAGAACCATCTCTCCTTGAATTGGCATTTCAGCATCAATCGTGGCTTGATCGACTGGCTTATTTGACTGAGAGAAGACAACACCTTCTGGATCTGTAGGGGGAGGAGCAGACCCATTCCAAATACCGACGGCCGGCAATCCTGTCATAAGAAGTATCGCGACCAGAAAAACAAACTTGAACCGACCATCCATACTAATCCTGACTCGTTACATAGCAATCGTGATAAACATCTTCATGCTTGGCAGCCATCTCGCAGTCGTACCACTTGCTATGGTTGCGCTTCGGTCGGCTCATGACTTTTGGCACATCGAAAACCGACCGTGGCATCTGTCCGCCACATTTTAGCTGAAAACCGCTTGGTGAGCCTGGCATTTAACTTCGACTCACGCCATGATCCTCCTCGAATGACCTTAAACTCAGACTCTTCGGGACCTTGAGGGTCTCGATAGGGGGAATCTCGATAATACTCCGCATTATAGGAATCAGCAACCCATTCAGCCACATTACCCGTTGCATCATACAACCCATACGGACTGCGTCCACCCTCAAAGGACCCCGTGATACCTAAATAGGGATACCCATCCTCTTCTCCATCAATATTGGCCAAGGTGCCATGAAAATCATTCCCCCATGGATACTGACGACGCCCCTCACCACGCGCGGCCTTTTCCCATTCGGCTTCAGTCGGCAAACGCTTTCCCGCCCATCGGCAATAGGCATGCGCATCGTTCCACGTGACCCCTACCACCGGGTAGTCCGCATGCATCAATTTGGAAATATCCTCTTCAAACACCGGCACCACAGGCTCTTCCCGTTTCGTCATTTTCACAAATCGGTCATATTCACTCTGCGTCACTTCCTTCAGATCAATGTAATACGTTTCTTGATACACTGGATGTGAAGGCCCTTCATCAGGATCATCATCATCGCTCCCCATGGTGAATGGCCCTTCAGGAATCTCTATCATTTCTCTTCCTTCACTACCCATGACGGTTTTGTACATTGAAAAATCATTCACCATCACCGGTTGCATGACACGCGGCTTCATTGTTTGCGCATTTGCTCTAAAATTCTCACCAACCTGCTTGGCTTTATAGGCCTCATACACCAACATCACAATCATCAAAATAAACGACGCAAACACAAAGACAATTGCCCCAATTAATACGCCTCGATTTTCCATAATATATCCGTAATAGAATCCTTGCTGTGACCGAGCACAGCCATGTCTGTTTGTCTATGATGAGAGAGGCATACCCTTCCCACGCTTTGCGAACATCTCCACAAGCATGGCAATCCAAATACCCAAAAACCCGCCCATGGCAGCCCCCGCACCCGCGCCAACGGTTATACTTTCTTCTCCGGCAATGCCCCAAGCCAATGCCCCTCCTATACATGCACCCATGAGCACACCCAGGAAAAATCCTCTACCACCAATCATGCCAATTCCTACCCCCAACAGCACCCCCAAACAAGCCGTCGCAATGACAAATCCGTCTCCCATCAACAAGCCGATCAGCGTGCCAACCGTCCCCATCACCACAGCTCCGAGGAGAACATCCATAATCTTGCTGATTGGGTACGATGACACCATCATGTGAAAGAAGCCTTTGTCATCATTAGGAAGCATGAATCATCAGTGAATCAAAATCAATCTCGACTCCAGGCCCACCTAACAAAGAAATGCCCCAAGCCTTCGGCGCCGGTTCATGATCATGAATGTTGAGAAAATCCTGATAGGCATTTACTCGCTCTTCAACCCATTCTCCCACAGGCATGTCGCCAGAACGCACGACAACTTCCGCAGCCCCAAACAATCCGCCTTCGGTGAGCGTTCCCTTAGGCTTGGTCAGGCTCCACGTATATTTTGTCGCAACAGGAATGACCATCAGATCGGTATCAAGTGAGACATAAACTGCCGCAATCAATTCAGCATCATCAGGCACAGCCCGAACCCGCCACCGCCACGTCACCACAGGCATGGTCCTCGGGTCCCACGCCACCCGCTTATACACTCGTTGTGTGGCGCCGTTTACCGAAAGAAACGCTTCATCCTGTTCCTGTTGAATACCATAGGCCTTCATAGCGGTGACTTGACTGCGTTGCGCCTCCCACCCTATGGGAAACCCATCAGCGTCAGGCTGCTGAAAGTCTTCCAGCACAACAACATTCTGCAATGAACTTGAAGCCGTAGAACCTTCGAGGTTCAACATAAAAACTGTGGCGACCATCACGATAGGCACAAGCCAAAGCTTGCTGAAACTTCTTCCTACGCTAGCCTCACATCGAATGCTGGATCGACGACATGTCATATCGACTCCTCTCTAGAATAGACTTGCCCAATAGGCGGTTCACCCACAAAAGCTGCATCGTGGTCTTCAACAGGGCGCTGCACACGACCGGCCAACCAAAACATCACAAACACCGAAGCCCAAAACAACATCATATTGACCGTGACCATTTTTGCAGCGAATTGAATAGAGGGGGTAAACGCCCACGGAGACAAATCCGGAACCAGTTCGTTGACATGCCACCCTAATCGACCGGCCGAACGAATATAGCCCATCAAGCCCATCACCCATGTAAATGCAGCCGCTACGCCAAAGAGCACCACCATCCCTCTCATCGAAATCTTTCCCCATTGGATGACACCCCGCATCTGAGCCCCACGGATCATCAACCAGTTCACAAACAGGCCACCAAGAAGGACTGTTGCTGTCGTCGCGCCCTGCGGAACCGACAGCCCAACACGTGTGTTAGCCGGAATGTAAAACCCATAGATGGCCAACCAAATAATGTTGACGATTCCAAGAATAAATAATACCGCAATGAGTGTATTCCCCGCTCGAGCCCAAGACACCGTCACAACCCTATTGGCACGTTGGCACAATAAATAACTCAGCGCCGTCAGACAAATCATGACATTGATTGCGCCGTTCTTGGCAGACATCACTCCAAACTGGCCAATAACCGGATGCTGTGCCGCACCCATCGCTTTCATTTCGCTGGGACTCATCGCAATGGTATGGGGTGTAAACCAGACAAAAAAGCAGATCATTAAGGCATACACGATGCCCTTGAAGTACGGTTGAAACCGCTCACCTCCAGGAATACGCCCCATCGATTGCCACATATAATAATTAATCCCAAGAAATAAGACACCTACGGTAATCGCTTGGACCACAAACAGCCACGATAATAACCCGCCCATCATCGTAATGCCCATTTGCTGTCGAAACTCAAACACCGATCGCATCAACCAATAGCCGGCAAACGGCATGGGGAGCAAAGCACACACTACCACCACAATAAAGACATACCCTACCCAATCATAATAGGCACGTTCCCGATCTGACCGTGCAATAAAAAACCGATACGCCGCATAGGCAACAACGACGGCGCCACCGGACATGATATCCGCCAAAAACCGATGGGCATTTAATGGATTCCAGAGAGGAGAATGTAAAAGATTCCACATGTTTCCCAAAAACCGCCCATCCCCATCAACACCAGCTGGCGCCATCATAAACGATGCCCATCCATTGGCGAGAAGTAAGAGCACCACTCCCATCGCGTTTGCCATAAGACCAAGCGCCATATGGACCCACTTGCGAGCTGGAGAAACCATCCGATGCCAACTGTAATAATAGAGAACGAGCAAAGAAGACTCTCCCAAAAAAATGGTCGCATACAGGGGCATCATACTTTTAAAGGTCGACCCCATATAGGTCATAAAACCAGGGTAAAGTGAGATAAATAAGACCAACATGACAGACCCCAGCACGGCCGTTATGGAAAGCGACAACAACGCCACACGTAAGATGTCACGAGCGAGGCTGTCATACCGTTGGGAAACATGAGGATCACGCCTGGACAAACCTAAAAATTCCAACAGCAAGCTAAACAAGGGCAGCGCCAAAACAAACCCGCCAAAATACGTATGTTGCTGCGTTACGAGCCACACAAGCACTCGATTATCAATCAAAGAGTAACGAGGGTATTCGGCTTGAATATCTTCTGCGGAAGGTCCGGTGGGATTGCCTGAGGTTTGATAGTAAATATCTCGGCTGGCCTCCGATACACTCACATCATGCGTTTGAGCAGAAACAGCTTCCGAAATCACACACATTCCGCTAATGCTGCCAAGAATAACCAAAAAGGCAACAAGCCACCCAAACCCTATTTGTCGATGAAACACTGGTTTCATTTGTCCTTATTGCACCTGTTGAGGCTGACTAGGTTCTAACGGAGCAGGAGCAAGTGGTTGCGTCTGGTCCGTGATCCCCGTCTTGTTCAAAATACTCATAACAAATGGACAACTTTGCAGATTGCTCGGAATACTTTCCTGTAACTGACTTTCAATAAACTTTCGATTGCCTAAATAATAGGCATAGAGAGCGATGACGGTCGTCGTAGTTCCAGCAACAACACTTGAGAGAAGCAGGCCATTGAACTCCATGCGAAAAAGAAAACTCATCATTCCAACTTGGACAAGATAATATGTCACAGAAAAAGTTAAGCAGGGCCATGCCCAAAACCGCAGTTTTGGCCACCATCCATAAGGGATGCGGGGATTCCACCAAGCACGGGAGGGGTCCGTGGCAACCCAAAAGGCAAAATTTCCCATACATGCCGCAATCACACTCACCAGCAGCGCATGGACAATCTGATGGTCGCCAAGTTCTCCAAACAGCGTAAGCGGAAGCGCGCCAACAATGCCAACCAACACGGCAAGTCCCATCCATCGTGCCACAATGGATGGATTCATTTGAACAAATTGTCGAAAAGCCGTGCCATCCGGAAACGTTAGTACCGAGGAATCATGTTGTTGCTGATATCGAACATACCCAATTTCAAAAGCATCTCGCGTGACTGACGTACACGAAATAATAATCGCCATCATGCCAGGCCCATCAGGGTGGAGCAAAAAGTCATACCCCACAAATACTTTAAGCAAGGCCAACACTAAGAGAGAAAGTTGCACCCCATATGCAAAGCCAATCCATCCAACGACCCACCCTACCCATCTGAAACCATCATCGTGCCAAATTTGGTGGAGAGAAGCTTGCCTCCCCATTCGATATGCCCACAGGGCCGTGACTGAAGCAAGAATGCCGCTTAAGGAGAGAAGGATAAATGGGTCAGTAAGAGGAAATGCTAGTTTCAAGAGTCGGTAGATCAAAAACGCAATAAAACCAGGCGCTAACATGACCAACCGCTTGCGCTTTCTGACAGAAGATTCTGTCACCAGCGCATTGAGACTCGGTATGACTCGAAGACTCAACCGATGGAGCATGGGAATGCCTTCTCCTGTCTCATCTTACCCACGCCCCATTCCAAAATATCTGGCCTTGACCTCTTCCATTAATGAGACTGTCACTTCCGACAGATCACGGTCCAACGCTGTCCGTTCTAACTCAACACGAGCCATGGCTCGAATGCCCGCAGGCACCTTGGCTAATCGTTTCTCCGCTTCAGGATTCCATGAGACCATGCCTTGATGTTTCGCCTCATTCATCATCGCCCACGAAACCAGGAAAACACCTTTTTGTGTGACATACTGTTCCACGTCATGTCGTACCAATGGCTCGACATACGGAGGCAAGCGCTCAAGCTCATGGCTGGCAAGATCCGTCCAAAGTATTCCCGTTAAAAGTGACGAGAACAACGCTGGTTCAGCCTCAACGGCAAAGCGAGAAAAACATGAAGGGCAAGCACAACGCCCCAAACAGGTTCGTGTATCAATTTCCTCGACTTCTCGCCACTCCAAGGGTTGACCACATCCACACTTCATCGTGGTGGTATCCCTTACCCAATCTTTCCCGGGTACAAAATATACAGCATGGCATAGGTCATGCTTCCTGTTAGGAAGAGGATGCAGTACACCGCCATGGTAAAACGCCCAAGCACTCGGTGCCGTCGCTCCCCATTCGGCCAAATTCGTTGGATCGTCACTTCAACGCCAAACACAATCCCAATTAAAGCCAGCAACCCCACATAGACGCTGAGTTTTCCGAGAGAAAACCCAGCGGAGGCCACTCGTGTGGCAAATAGCCCCAAGACAATCACTGTGATACTCCCAAAGATGATGCCAATGCGCTTCCAGGTTGTTTGAAGCATCTCGTTGCGCAACATCCGCTTCCCGTTCGCAAACATTTGTGCACGAAAGCCTAGGACAATCATATAAATGGCCATAATCAACCCAATGACCACCAAGATAATATGAAAGGTCAGCAACGGCACAAAGACACCATCATACAATGCCTGAGATCCACCAAACCCTTCTTTCCCTTCAAAGGCCAAGACACCAAGTTGGCGGAATAAATAGTAACTAGTGAAAAAGGCTAACATAGCCACCATGCCCCCCAACATCAACCAATGATGCCCATCAGCCTTTCCCTTTTTGGCTTGAATCCAGCCGACGACAAACAACATCGTAAATACCGTCGCCATGAGTTGGCTAACATCAGCACCCATCGTCGCATGAGTACCCGCAAAACCAGGCTCTCGTAACCATTCAGACATGTCCACCTTCTTCCTGTTTCGGCCGAACACCTTGGACAATAGCATGGGGTTCGATCTCCGTGACTGGATCCAAACCCGCCGTATTCATCCAGCCCCGTACCTCTTCACTAGTAAAGCATTGCCCGCATTCTGTATTGACTAAAATATGTACGGCAAACGCGGTCGTCCAGGCAGGGCTGGTGCACGAAGGATCTAAAAATCGATCTTTCAGGACGAGCCGACCCCCTCCAACAAGATGATCAAACACCTTACGCACCAACGCCGCATTTGTTTCCCCATCTTGATAATGCAAAATATCTGACATCAGGACGACATCATACGGCCCGCCGAGGGAATCGGCATGAAAGTTCCCAGGAAGGAGCGTAATCCGCGACTCAAGATTTGCTTCTTGTATTTTTTTCTGAGTAAGCGTAAGCGTTTGCGGAAGATCAAACACAGTGGCGTTTAACTCTGGATAGGCTTGGCAAAACGCAATCGCATTTGTCCCAGCCCCTCCACCAAGATCCAGAAACTGCTTGGCTCCCTGAAGATCTAATCGAGTGGCTAAGGTTGGGCCACTTTCTTTTCCAATACGATGCAACACCGCCAAGACATTCGCGCCCATCTCGGGATCCGTTTCAAAGACATGTTGGGTGACAGGGGAACGCCCCGTTCGCACCGTTTCCTCCAGGCCTGTCCAATGAGCCCATTCGGCATCATGGAGCAAAAGAAGATGCCCGACATACTCAGGGGAAGACTTCACCAAATATTTCTGTCCCACGCCTGTATTGGAATAGCGCGCCTCTTCCTTCCGAAGCACTCGCATCGCCACCAGGGCATTCATTAAAACCGTCAACGCCCGGACATTCAGGTGACGGTGTGTCGCCAGATCATCTGTGGTGAATGCCCTGTCAGACAGGGCAGAAAAAAGATCCAATTTGACTGCCGTTAGGAGAATTTTGGTTTCCCAGTAGTACGCAACTTGGAAAATTTCCGCAAGTGACAATTCACGTGGCACGCACAACCTCAATCATTGCATCGTAGAAAGTCTGAAACAAAACGGAAGGGTGGATCTTAGCGGGGTCCAAGATCCAAACGCAAGTAACAACACCTTCGTCGTCCTAAGTCAAAAAAAAGGGCAGCAACTTCGAAAAGCTGCTGCCCTTTTGGCAAAAAACATCGATGGTTGAGAGCAACCTTCGAGGCGAATTACTTCAGCTCGAAATTTGCTTCAACGGTCGCGCCATCTTTGACATCAACGCTGATTTCAACCTTCTTCTTAACTCTGGGATGCCAAGCCATCACCTTGTGTTTCCCAGCAGGCACATCTTTGATTTCAAATGTCCCATCAGCGCCCGCCGTGGCGTAAAAGGGATTGGTTACAGGAATATACCATCCCTGCATAAACTCATGCTGATCGCATTGCAACCGCATGGTGGATCCTTTCCTCGCCATACGCATTTTAATTGTTTTTTGTAGGGTATCCCCTTTTTTGGCTAATCCAATATTGAAGAGTGTTGCCGACTTTGCTCCCAAGGTATCAAAGCTATGTGGGTTGTGAAGGACACCCTCTTTGGACTTTGGATCATTTGCATCCGCATCAGTGTTTTCTACTTTGAACTGCCCTTTGTTCACAACAACTCCGGTAAAGGGCAAAAACTCACACAACTCAGCGGTGACGGACTGAGCAGGGGCCTTTTTGAAACTACCCATCCAGCCCTTGTCCTTGATGTCCCGGACAGAAACAACTGCATTTTTCAGCCCTTTGCTGCCATCAACTTCGACTTCCTTTAAAAGACGCGTATTGCCATCTGCGCTTTTGCTTGCATTTTTCTTGCAAAATTCCACGTTGGGAAACTTACTAAAGGCAAATTCTTTGGGAGCTGGAACTTTCCCGGTGAAAGTCACTTTTCCTTTGATCGTCCCACCAGCTTGTGCGACAAGCGGAACAGCCAGAAAAACCGCTCCGACGAAAAGAGACACAGTACGAGAATAACGAGTTTCCATAATCTTTCCTCCTAATTGAAAACAATATTGACTACTTGAGGGGAGACGACAATCAGCAGCTTTAGACTACTTACCCCCACCTGCAACCAACTCGATGGGATTGAATCGTGCTACTCAGTTAATTTTATATAACAAGAAGGTTTTCAGAGTGTCAAGTCAGCCCATGAACAGCAGGCCAATTCCATTTTTTTATGGAAAATCATGAGGAAATATCAACCTGCTACGTACCAGAAGAATGAGAAAGCACCCGGGCAATGGCCCCAGCCGCCGTCGCGCGGACCGCTTCGTTCCCATCTTGAATACCACGTTTTAAAATTGGAATCACATCTCTTCCTCCTAACCGCCCAATAGAACGAAACGCGGAAATCCGAGGTTTTGGAACGGGATCTTGCGCTAACAATATTAAGGGGCCCATAACATCTCGTTTGAGGCCTTTGGCTAAGACTTTGGCCGCAGCTGATCGAAGCCCAGGGTTTTTCTCTCCCATGAGTGCTTGGATTGTATCAGCCACCACACCATAAGGACTGCTCATTTCTAAAAGCCCTGCAGCGGCAGCAGCACGAACACCGGGATTTGCATTATGCAACGCGCGGGTTAAGGCCGGGACAGCCCTTTCTGCCCTAAGCATCCCTAAACTCATTGCTGCCACACTTTGGACAGCTGGGATACGATCGGACAACATAGCAAGCAGGAGGTCCGTTGATTCAGGCAATCCAAGCTTTCCAAGAGATGAGACGGCAGCTGCTCGAATCGATGGTTGAGGATCTAGAAGGCCTTGTTGCAACAGCGGCAATGCTCGAGGATCCTCCAACATCCCTAACATGCGTAAGGCCGTCCCCCGTTCATACCCCTCGCTGGCCTGTGTCGCACTTGTGATTCGATTCCAATACTCGTCATGCCCTAGAAGAATGAGTCCTCCAGCAGCGGCAACTTGGACCAGAGGTTGTTCATCATCCAAGAATCGTTTTAGAACCGGAACAAATTTCTTGTTCCCAGACTTGCCTAATCCCTTTAAGACCGTGGCCCGGACAAATCCTGCTTGATCATCCACTAAGGCATGGAGCTGTTTCGATTGTTGACCCAGATCGAGGTTCCCCAATCCTTCCGCAATCAATGCCCGAACCATCCCCGTCCCATCGGTCAAGCCTTCTTCCAAATACGGCACGACATCATCTGATTCAATTTCTTTCAGCGCCGTATAGGCTGCGCCTCTGACTTGCTCCCGCATATCTGTGCGAAAAGGGAGAATACTATTCATCGCTAATTCTCGAAGCAAAAGCTCTTCTTCACGACCAAGACGAGCAGAATACTGTTCAAACGCCTTAAACCCTTCGGATGTTTTTCCCAATCGAACGAGGCTGAGCCATTTCAACCGATGTAAGAACGCCGGAAAAGGGTCTTGGGCTCCTGACTCAATTAAAGCTAATGTTTGCTCAAAATCGCCATGAGCAAAAGACTCTTGCGGCGTCAAAAATTGCTCGTGTTTGACCGATGCTTCTGGAGATTTTTCTGCCCTCCCGCTCACCACAAAGGTCAACATACCAAGCAAAAGGACAAGACTAAGACAATAATATGACGAACGCATCATCTTTCAATCGTGTTATAATGAAATCAATCTTTACTGATCTTGGACTTGAAGCGTACGATACCCAAGCGGAGGCTCAAAAAAATAGTCTGGTTGCTGAGAAATGTTCATATGGTCATATTGAATCGACCAGTTGCGATCCTGACTGACGAGCTTGAGGATTTGCCCACGTTCCACATCAACCCATTCGTAAAAACGCTCTCGTCTCCCTAGATGTTCGACTTCAACATCAAACAAGGTCGCAAGGACCTCTCCCACCATGGAATCACCAATGCGCATCCGGTGAAGTTCACCTTCCAATGCCACTGTTAAGGGAAACCAGTACTCCTCCGTCATTGGCAGAGCCAGCACAAGCCGTCTTGGAGAAAGGACATGCCATACTTGTTGTTTATCTCCTCGAACAATGGTCACACTCGCATTGCCGATACTGGTCTTGAGACCTCCTTGGGATTCGATCCGATATCGATTGCCCTTCACAAAAATTTGTCCTCTTATGGTTTTTCCTCCAGTTTGCCAGATGAGTCGTGCTGAAAGCGCGTGTTCTTCAAAAGAACTTTTTGCGCTGCCATCGACTGTTTGGGAAAATGCCTCAGGGCTTGCGAGCAATACCATCCCCATCATACCCCAACGGCCCAACGAAGACAGGAGGGAACCCGTTGAAAAAAACGTGAGAGACATCATTAGTTACTGCCGTTCCACAAGCGGTTGAATCGTAAGCGGACGGCCAAGCGCTTCCGGTCCAAAACGGGGTGGGCGTTGCACGGTGAGAGAGGTACGACGCCCAACAGGCGCCTGCAACTCGAAATTGACTGAGGAGGTTTCATTGACACGAATGGTCACAGCCTGCTCAAGTGGTTGTTTAATGCTCGGATGCCATACCGTTAACCGATAGTCCCCTGGAGGAATGCGATCAATCACAAATTGCCCCTCGTGATTGGTGATTGCATAGTAAGGATTATCCACCGTTAAAGCCCAACTTTCCATATAGGCATGAAATCCACATTGCATGACAAACGTTTTGCGTCCTTTGCTCATGGCAAACTGCTGGACCATGGATCTTCCTGGAAGATGATTATGCATGGCATGCATATCGCCTCGTTTGTGCTTGTGGTTAAAAGGTAAAGGCGAATTAAATAAGACTCTCGTCCCATGAGAACGTGACGTTTCATACGCTTGAATGTCATGCATGACCGGATCCATGTTCACAATTTCTACGCCATGTCCATCACGCACAACCGTTGCGAATGGCAAAAACTGACAATCCCGAGCTTCAACTCGAGGGATAGAAACAGAAAAAGGCTTACCTGCAGACACACCCTCTAAGACCACAATCACATCTTTTAATCGACTGGCTCCATCGACAGTAAAATCTCGAAGAAGCCGCCACCCATCTCCATTAGAAATACGACCACAATACTCCGGGTCGGGAAATGTCACGAGATTATACGCCTTAGGCTGAGGTACAGGACCCAGCAGCGTCACGATCCCGGTCATTGTCCCTCCATCACGCACTTCAATAACTTCATAGGCAAAAGCAGGAGCCGTCAGAAGAAGTGTTAGCACACACCAACAAACACCCCTTATCCACTGCCTATCCATTAGGATACCTCCCTCAAGGTTTTTGGAGTTTCAACGAAGGAATAATCTCAACGCCTTCACCTAGTAATTCTAACCCGAAGTGAGGATTCTTTACCATTTCATGCGCACTTCTTCTGCCTTTAGGAGCTTGGTACTGAAAGTGTGTGGTGACCGTTTCATTTGGCTCGACGGTTACATGCTGTTCGAGGTAACTCTTCATGCCAGGATGCCAGACCGTGACCGTATACGTACCCGGGGGGACATCATGGAGTTCAAACGCTCCGTCCTCTTTGGTAATAGAATAGTAAGGATTCTTGACCACCATTCCCCATGAAAACATATATGGATGAAATCCACATTGCATAACGAAGACGTTACGACCTTTTTTGAGATGGATTTTCTCGACCATAGGATTGCCGGGAAGATGTTTATGCCCAAAGACACCCGCAACTTTATGAAACGGGTTCATTGGCAAGGGACGATTAAAAAGCACTCGTGCCCCACGTTCTCTAGCTGTTTCATACCCTTGAATATCATGTTCAATTGGATCCATGTTAATCACTGTGATTTTGTCACGATCACGCATAACATTCACAAACGGAAAAAAATCGCAATCAATGGCATCGATCCTTACCTTTTCCGTTTGAAAGGGTTTTCCTCTCTTGACATCTTTAATCATCACAACGGCATCCTTGAGACTTCCTTGAGGTCCGACAATAAAATCTTCAACAATACGCCACCCTGTCCCTGTTGAAATACGTCCGCAATAGACAGCATCCGGAATCGTTACTAAATTGAATGCCATCGGTCTTGGGTTCTCTCCAGCCAGCGTGACGGTTCCCTGAATTGTTCCACCATTTGGCACTGCGGTTTCTTGATAGGCCCATGCATGGGAACCTGTCAGCACGAAAGCGACACATAAGACCACGATCATTTCCGTTCCCTTCATGAAACCCTCCTTTTCATTATCAATAATCAACCAGACCACAGCATGCTTCAAGAGCGCACGCGCCTGTTAAAAAAAACGGGGAAGCCGGACTTCGGCTTCCCCGCATTAGAACCCCGTAAAGTTCCGTATAACCCGTTATTTAAATGCGACGGGCTTGACTTTACCTTCTGCCTGAGTAGCCTTCGCTTCTTTAATACCCGGCATGGCTCCTCCTAATGGAAGGATTCGCTGATCACCAGCAGGAAGCACCCGCAGATAGCCCCATTGGCCAGACTGGGAATAGGGTAACCGAGCATTTCCATAGACATAGTCTCCCGGAAGAGCATACACACCGCCAGCAGATGATACAAAAGCATCAATGCCTTCAGATCCTGCAAACTCAACGACACTAATCATGTCAGCTCCTGGGAGAAATGGCTCAATCGGCCATTCATGTTTTTCAATGGTAAACATCCCATTTTGTTCACTGCTCGCCCCAAAAATATGCACACGCACTGCATCCCCAGCATGCGCTTCAATCGTTGGAGTCGAAGGATCTTTAGGATCATCCACTTCGCATGGTTCAAACATGCGGCCAAGTGAACACCCAAGCTCCTCTCGATAAAGGTAAGGTTCGCTACGATAATTAACCCCAATCAGCCCAGCGACGTTTTGAACATACGGCATGAAGCTGGTGCCAATAATGTTATCTTCATCTTGGAAAAACAATGACACATCTCGGTAATTCGCCCGATGTTCATTGCCTTGGATTGATCGATCAATAAGCACATCTGCTGTCCAGCTGTTTTTTCCAGAAAGATCTGCGCCTGTCTTTGGATCACGATATTGGGAACCTTTTGGGCCTACAATAATCGCACCAAAGAGTCCATTTCTCGGATTCATGGCAACATTGCCAAAATCCCACACTAAGCTTTGGGTTTCCCCAAGGAATGGATCAGCATAATAGGTGTAAGAACGGCTTTCACCTGGTGCCACGGTTTGATCACCTGGATTGTTCCCTAGATTAACCCCTTGAGAATCATTGGGGTCAAAAACCAATCCAAAGGCTGAAAAAGAGGCTCGACTCTCTTTCATTTTGTTTCTGAGGTTAATTTTGACACAATCGCCAACATTCACACGTAATGTGAGAGGCATCGGTTGGTAATCACCAGCAACCTTGCTCACTTCTTCTTCTAAGACGTAAATTTTGGCATCAGGATTTTGGACTTCGATGGTTCGTTCAAAGTCAACTTCAATGGCTTCCGGAACATTCTGATTAAACGTCATTGAAGGAAAATCAATTGCCACAACATTAAAATCTTTCACCGGAGCATCGCTTGGACAAACCGGTAATGGTGCCGGCATGCCTTCTTTCCCATATGCCTTATTCGGCAATGGTTGAAGGTCAGAAACTGGCTTATCTAGGACTCGGATAAGCCCCCATGATCCTTCAGAAAACTTTGAGCTTCTGCCATTGAAATACATGTAATCGCCAGGCAGATGGCGAGGGCCTCCGGCTTCTGGGACCACAAGGTCATACCGTTCTGCAATCCCGATATGAATAGAGTTTTTACGATTGGCTTCCTGCGCATATCGTTCCGTCCAGAATGTATGCCCTGAAACGGTAAAGACATTACTCTCGTTCATCGTGACATCAACGAGTCTAAAGACCATGGCATCACCCAGGTAGGCACGAATCATCGGCGTGCTGGGATCGCCATGCACTCGACTATTGAAAATTTGTGACGTATCTGAATTATTGGCTAACCGTTGAGCAAACGGTTCAGCTCGGAAATTCATTGCGCCACCTGTGGTATGCGTCCCTCCGTTTAAAAACGGCATCGGGGTCATTTTAATCATCTCATTTGGCGGCATAATAAATGACACGGTTCGCCCAGCTTCTAAGGCAACATCAATTGGTTGACCTGGAGGATTCCCAGCTGTCACCACATTAACGGTATGAGGCACCGTATCCATGATATGTACCATCAACTCCCTGAAACTTCCCGCGACATCATGACCAACCCGCTCAACAGTATGAATGTCCGCAACAGGTCCTGTTCGTTTGGGCTCTCCGGTCTTGGGATCATGATACGTTGAACCAAATGGTTCAATGAGTAGTGTGCAAACTGCACCATGCGGCCACGTGGTTCCTCCAAACGCATGGTCGTGACAAAACACAGACCCGACATCGACGTCAGCCCAGAATCGTTGACGAACAAATTCAACCGTGACAATATCGCCAACAGGATGATCATGTTCTAATGGCTGTGCAAACGTTAACGTTTGTCCATCGCCACCACCCATGTCTGTTCCTCCTGACGAGGAGACCATGAGTGCTTGACCAACAAAAATCATGTTTTTATCAGACAACCCATTTAATTGCGTGAGCTCAGCAACAGTTGTTCCATGTGCTGTAGCAATTTCTCCGAGAGTATCTCCTGGGCTTACGGTATAATCACCGCCTCCAACAGAAGAACCACTCCCGCCAATTCCAACAATTCGTCTAATCTCTTTATCTTCAACATTATCGGCACCAACGAGCACCAATGTCCCGACATGATATTGCTTGGCATTCGTGAGATGAATGCTCCGCTGTCCCTTCGTTGCCGCTTGGGTAAATTTCGAATTCATTGGAACAGGCAACCCTTTATCCGTTTTTTTCTCAAACATCGTAAATGGTCTCATAGACTGCTCGTAAGAAAAACCAGAGATCACACCATCAGATGCTTGATTATCAAACTGAATAAAATGAAAGTGTGTATTAATTTTTGAAGACTGGAAGTTCGTAATATCGTCATCTTCCCATTCACTGGTTAACGTCCAATCGACACAATCATAAATATTGGCACGGAAGACAAGCGGATATTTTAAATCATTATTTGCACGAATCGCTTCTTCTTCATCATGAACAACGTATAGCAATCCGTTTGGATCAACGATAGCTGGCTCCTCACCCTCTGCCGCAGATAATTCAATTGGCAATTTAATGAAGTGAATATCATACTTCTGAGATCCAGCTCGATCAGGGCATAAACTCCATCGACCGTTTTCTCCAGGCTTTGCAGGATCAACAGTACGATTGCCATCATCATCCACATGAATCATCTCCAACCAAGGAGCTGGATTGTGATCAGGGGAAAAGGGCACACGTTTGCCAAAGTGTGGCGTTAACCAGGGCCACGCGACTTTTCCCGTGGTTGGCTCAAACCAAATGGCTCGCCGTTCCCCAGGGGTGTAGCCCTGCCATTCTGGATGATATTTTGGATTGTCGCCAATCGTGGCTTCTTTTTCACTCATCGCTCGATTGCCATCCCACACCCAATCGATGACGGTTGCATCATAAGACTTCAATTGTCCAAGCTCATCATCGGCATGGCCTGGTTTTCCTTGGGTCACTAACTGCATTTCAACCCAGTCTCTGATATTCACCACTCTGGGCGTTGACTTCCAATCACTCTTTCCATCCCGAATAATACTAAAGTGGGTGCCGAACCAATTCACTGTGGTCCCCACTAACTCATCAGATGTCACAGGCCTGTGAATTCGGTTCAGACGATCAGGCAACTCCCGTAATGGTGGCATAACATCGTTCTGAATCCCAGGAACCTGTAAGGTGTTATACACCCGCCAATAGCCCCACATCCCAGCCACATAATGGTGTGCGACATGACAGTGAAACAAGAAGTCACCAGCCAACCATTGACACAACCCTGATCCACATTCAGTCTCCAAATCTAAGGCTTCAGAAGGCCCAATAACTTCGACATCAACACGATCAGACTTGGTTCGAATAACAGGGTATTTCATTGGACCATTCTGACCGGTGTTCCACACAGGCATTTGTGTCGCTCGAGGGCTCCGTTGCCATCGAATAGCCCCACCGTGAGGATGGTGGGAATGAAAGACTTCTGACCCACCATGCACAATCCTAAACTTGGCAGGATCACCCAAATAACTCCGAGGTATGGTTGGTCCCGCATCACCAAACGTATAGGAACTATACGCCATGGATTCATCTTCAAAACCAAAATATTCGTGCTGTACATGCATGTTGTTAATACCGAATGGCTCACTCCGATAGTTTAAGGCACGTGCACCAGGACGGTAAGCATCTGTTAAGGGATCCCGTTGAGGCAGGAAGTCCCCATGCTTATTGACTGGACGAAATGCTTCATCGCCAACTTCATGGTAGATCAACACAAATTCACGAAAGTCTGGACCGGTTCCATTTTCGATCATGACCTGCCAACCACTTTCCGCTTTTGTGGCGTCACCAGTCCCAAGAGGTTCCCAAAATTCAGAGCCTTGTGGTTCGACAACAAAAACGCCCATGGCTCCCATGACAGTCAGTTCTCGGTCGTTACTATAGCTATGGAACTGCCGTGCGCCTTCTTGAGTATCTGGGTGGATGTACCATTCCATTTCCACCACACCCCCTTCAGCGCCTTCTTCAGCATCTTCTCCAGGACCAGCAGCCACGGCATCAGGATTCGTTGTCGTCGCAGGCAATCCCGTGTTGCTCATGACCATGCTGGAACCATTAATGTGCAAACTGACATCTTCCCCAAATTCCAACTTATTGCGAAGGGTCACTTTGACGCAATCGCCCTGATTGCCTCGAATCACAAGTGGTTGAATCCATTGATCCTGAATACCATTTTTGACGGCACCTGGATCATGATGACCCTCAGATTCCCGTGCGGCAGCATTTTTGGCTTCTTCCTCCCGAACGTTTTCAATATTTTTCGTCAAGACATACATGTAGCCAGGATAGTAATCCAGCCATTGGTTTAAAGTAATTTCCACGTTGATTGCTGAAATATCATACGTTCTCATAAGAGCGGTCTTAGGACAGAGGCCTCCTTGAGTCGAAACAGGCTGAACATCATTACTAGACATGAGCAACCCATTCGCTGGACCGCCCCCATATTGATGCATCATCGACATCGAATTGTATCCACCTGTATTCTCATCTTGATGGTGCATTTCTTCTTGCATTTGCTCCATCATTCTCTGATGTTGCAGTTCAACCATCGCCGCTCGCTCGGCGCGACCCTCAATAGAATTTTCTGTAACAGTCTGCCCCTTCAGTCGCTCAGCCCATGCAGGGCTTTTCTGCGTCATCCCCGTTTTGTGCACCATCTCTTCTGAAGAAGTGAGCGATTCCGCCAGAACGGCGCTAAAAGGAAATCCCAGTATTCCAGCCATCAGCACACTCAGGAATACAGAGAACCCACCTTTAAAACGTTTGGAGTAAAACATGGACCGGCCTCCTTGAGAATTGAGTAGACGACAAATAGTTCAAATCAAACCCTTAGGATTAGGAAAAAAATGACGTATTCATCCTTCACGAAAATATAAAACCCTTACAGAATCCCTCTTATCTTATGTAAAGGAAGGAAGGAGGGATGAATACATTACTGGATACCTCAAAAGTGTGTCAAGCATCTTGATAAGTATCTCTTCAAGGCACCCTGCTCGTATATTCAAGATGTGAGTTCAACTGGTCGCTGCAACACATGCCTGAAATGTTTCTGCCGGTGTTGCGTATTCTAATGTTTTTCTCGGTCGCTCGTTCAACTGGCGAGCTACTTTATTGAGCTGTGCTTGCGTATACACGGATAAATCGGTTCCTTTGGGAAAGTACTGCCTGAGCAGCCGGTTCGTATTCTCATTGGATCCACGCTGCCAGGGGCTCTTTGGATCACAAAAGTACACCGCAATATCGGTCGCGAGGGTGAAGTCACAATGATTCGCCATCTCTGTGCCTCGGTCCCAGGTCAATGATTGATACAGCTCAGTGGGGAGGCGCTGGGCATGCTTAATAAGTACTACCGCCACGGTTTCCGCATTCTTCTGTTCGATTTTGGCCAACATGACATACCGCGACTGGCGTTCGACTAACGTCGCGATATAGCTGTTGTGGGTTCCGCCAATGAGGTCTCCTTCCCAATGCCCGGGTACCGCGCGATCTTCGACGGAGGCTGGCCGGTCCTTAATCGAAACGGCATTCGTAATTTTCCCAAGTCCTTGTCGCTTCAGACTCGCATGCTTCGATCGGCGAATGGCTCGCTTGGTTCTGAGACAGTCCTGCAGCTCCTTTTTCAAGACGCCTCTCGCCTGAATATACAGGCTGCGATAGATGGTTTCGTGGGACACGCGTGCTTGTTCTCTATACGGGTATTGCCTCTTCAACCACCCGGCGATTTGCTGGGGGGACCACTGCTGCTTCAGCTTTGCCGCGACGACCTTCGCTAATGAGCGATGATGAGCAAGTTTGCACCGTTTGGGCCGGTGAGCTCGATCCCAGGTGGCTTGGTCTGCCGCCGCAGCTCGATAACCATCATACCCCCCATTGCGATGGATTTCACGACTGATGGTTGAGGGAGGTCGTTCCAAGCGACGAGCAATGGAACGGATAGACTGCTTGTTGGCTAACCCACGGGAAATCTCTTCACGTTCCAACAGGCTCAAGGCTACTCGTGAGCGTGTTCTCTTGGGAGGGCGAATCCCACCGCTGGGCTCAAGAATAGGATAAATCGAGGAGGACTGTCTTTCAAAGAGGCGGCCAATCGAACTCATGGATTCGCCACGCTGCCAGCGTGCCCAAATATCCGCCCGCTGTTCAGCACTAAAGTAGATTCGGGTTCGTTGTTTCATCGTTACACTCCATCTCTAGAAAGTAAGATAAAGTGTTGCGTTGATCAATTGAACTCACAAGAGCTTGTATGTGAGGTCTACATCATCTTTTGTGCCACGACAGCTCGTAACCGAGCCAAAAGGGACTTGGCAATTGGGCCTGCACAACCATTTCCAATACTATGCCCATCAAGCTGTATGACCGGAAGGACCTCAATGGTCGTTCCGACAAGGAATAGCTCATCCGCATTGCGTAGTTCTTCTTGAAGAATATCACGCTCTTCGACAACAGAACCGGCCTCTTGAGCCAAATCGAGGATGGTCTGGCGAGTCACACCTGGCAAGAGATGATCATTCAATGCCGGAGTGGCAATGGTTCCATCCTTCACCATCATGACATTACTTGATGTCCCTTCTGTAATAAACCCTTCTCGCACAAATATCGCTTCAAACGCTCCAGCCTGCATGGCTTGCTGTTTTGCGAGGACATTGGGAAGTAGATTGAGACTCTTGATCGAACACCGACCCCAACGAATGTCAGGAAGTGTAATCACGGCGACACCTTGCGTTTCTCTTGTCTCGTCTGGCAGAGGCATTTCACGAATGGTCACTAGGACAGTTGGGACCAGGGCCAAGGAAAACCCATGTTCTCGTGGGGCCACACCTCGTGTAACCTGAAGATAGACCTTGCTTTCCTGATATCGGCTTAACCGGATACCTTCAAAGATTAAAGACTCCCACTCAGACGTTGTCAAAGGAAAGGGAACCTCAATGGCCGTAGCGCTTCGAGCCAACCTGGTTAGATGTGCCTCTAGTTGAAACGGCTGCCCTCCATACACACGAACAACTTCATAGACACCATCCCCAAACTGCACCCCTCGGTCCTCCACTGAAATCTTAGCATCTTCAAGCGGAAGGAATTCTCCATTTATATACGCAATATTTGGCATGGCTATTCCGAAAATTGTTCAATGTTCCTCTTCTTGAACATTGACACGAAACACACGACGATCTTCGGCTGTATACTTCCAGGCCATTCGCTTTTGAAATTCTAAGAGATGCTCCCCAATCTTCAGTGCTTGAAATTCAAACGTTCTCCTCCCAGAATCCACAGCATTGTTGCTCACCGTTCGCAAAAACTCATCCCCCACCAGCGCAAACACCGAAGACTTATACGATGGCACCCACTGTTCTCCTCGAGTGCGGTCTTCCCAGAGATGAATGGTTAATACCTGCCCTTGGGTCACTCGAACGAATTTGGCATCGATCCCACTGTCATTCATACCCATTCCTCTGAATTCCTTACAAAAACCCCGTGAGTACAGGCTTACATCTCTCGACACTTTGCCTTGACATACACTTGCTCATCTCTCAAACATACATCATAACTTGCCACGCAATATCCTCCACCATCAGTGCCAAACCCATTACGAACATCAAATTGCAGATCATGCCAAGGACAGGAAACAACATGACCTTTTACCCGACCTTTGGCTAATGGACCACCTTCATGAGGACAAATGTTATTAATAGCATGAAATGCGCCATTAATGTTAAAGAGCGCAATAGTTTTCCCCTGTACTTTTACAGTTCGAGACGTTCCAGATGGTATGTCTTTAACCTGAGCCACCTGGACAAATTCATCTTCATTGCATTCACTCATACGTTATCTTTCCATTATCATGTATCATGGCTGAGCAATTTACTTTTCACAGATCATCACACCTAACCGGCAATGCTTATAATTGAAGAGCAAATGTGACTTCTGTCCCTATTCGCACCTGTTCTCGCTCAATAAAGCCATCATGGGTTTCAAGAACATATCGTGCATTTTCAGGAGGAGGACCATACCATGGACAAGGATCTTGGGCACATGGCTCAACATCTTTGAGCAGATACACAACTTGTTTACTTTCATCAATCCACACGACATCTATCGGAATCAGGAATCCTTTGGTCCACACCTTATGTGGCGCAGAGTGATCAAAAATATACAACAGTCCCCCTTGCAGAGGAAGCTCTTCACGAAAGGCTAGACCAATAAGCCGTCGTTCAGGATTATCTGCAACTTCGGCATCCACGGTCACGCCACTCGGAAATTTCACCTGGATGATCTGCGTTTGCTCCGGAGCATTAAACAAAATAGCCCCGGACATAAGAAGAAGCGACATGGCAACCAGAAAAATAATGCGCTTCCGGTTTATCGACAATGGAGCCCCTGTGGAAGCATTTGCCATGACAATCAAGAAAAGAGAGGGAACCTGATGGCATGAACCATCTTCGACAAATTCAAATCCCTACACTGTACCTAATCATTAATGCGCAACCAAAAACTTGAGAAACTGAACAAAATTTCCGATACTTTTATAAAGGCACCTCGCGTGTCAAAGACAGAGAAGGAAATGCGTCCCATATTCATTATTAGAAAGGAGGATGTCTATGGCCAAGAAATGGTGCTTTACAATGATCGTAGCCTTAGGCTTCTTGAGCAGCATACCACTACCGTCAGCTCATGCTGACGTTACTGTGGCTATCGATGAATTTGTGGAAAACCTTTTTCCCAAAGCCACCCATTATTTCTGGGTAGTCAATGATACGAAAACTGAGACCTTACGGGAAGTCATTGTAGATATCAATACTATTGTCACCAAGCAAACAGGGAAGGAGCCCACTGAAAATCGATTTCTGCTGCTGCTCGTCGATGGAGCACTCTTTGCTGCACAAGAAATCCCTCTTGGAGCAGTTGTCGATTGTGGAGACGAACAGGTTTAATCATTCGCTCTACCAACAAAAAGGCCCTGCCTCCTTTTGACGGAGACGGGGCCTTTCTTTCAAAACATTGCCTCAGGGCTTAATTTATAATCAATAACTTTCCACCTAAATGTGCACCATGTAACTGACACTTGTAATCCAAAATATTGTTGGCTGTCACATAGGTGAGGTCACTGAGAGGAACACCAATATACTTGGTCTCTCCTGGTTTCAGCGTGATTTTGATGTGCATGGATGTAGGAGCAGCATATGGTGAATCTGCTGACAAATCAAACCCATGATCACCATCAAGGGTATTGGAGACTTTGATAAGAACTGGACGTCCTGCTCGACCACCGGTCGCTCCGCTGGTAAGGTCTAGGATTGAAGTCGGAGGATAGATTACTTTCTTCCCTCCAACCATCATGATGGTATACTCCAAATCGACATCCAACGACGTAAATGGTTGACCAACCACAGATCCGGTTTCGAGGTCACCAATTTCTACACCACCAGACTGCAAGGCAAGGGCGGCCGATGAGCCAGCTACAATGAAGATGACACTAAAAAGGACCGATAGAAGCACCTTGTGCATTGCCTACCTCCTCATAAAAAAACGTTAGTAATAAAAAATTTCTTTAGCCCAAAATGGGCCTACCCACTTCTTCCGTTAACACAGTTTCCTATTTAGAGTACTTAAGGCGAAGGTCCCTTATAACATAACCCAACACAGGACGCAAGGCAGATTTCCAGCAGATCCCACACCGCCCATCAAACCAGATTCCCCTCAGGCAAGGCTCAAATGCTCCGTCAACTTGTTTACCAACCGCCTTGCGGTTTTCTTCCGTTCGTCCGTAGAATGATTTCCTTTTCATCCAACGCGATTATACCGTGTCCCTCAAACCAACCATGACCTATCCATACCGACCCACTCCACCATGGCTTGGTTTCGTAACGTGGCTGAGTCTGATGACCCTGCCTTTCACCTCGGGTCAAGCCTTTTCTATTCTTGATCCTGTGGATAACAGCACATATCAGTCCAATGAAACAATCAACGTGAAGGTCGATTTAGGGGAAGTTGGGGGAATTCATGAAGTACGATACTATTGGTACGGTGAACAAGAGGACATGCTTGAAGAGTTTGTCGAACAAAAACTTGCCCTTATTTCAACCCAATCGAATCACCCGCCTTTTGGAGGCCCCCTTACAATTCCTTCAACCATTCTCGGAAACTTCCGGCTGCTGGCCGTCGCCGTACCAAAGGCAGGACGTCTGACAAGGGATAACTGGTCGATTTTTGATGAAGTTTTGATTCATGTCGAACCCCCAAACGCGTTACAAAATATTGACTTTGAGACAGATAAACCTCTGCGTTTTGGACGCGCTGGATCAGCCGTTGTCTATGATCAAGTTGATTTTCTAGGGAAAGTCTTTGCCCTTTCAGTCGTTGGACATTTTTCTGATGGAATTGTGAGATCGATTCGACTCAAAGACACTGGGACAACGTATGAATCGTCGAACCCTTCTGTCGTAACGATTGGGCCCAATGGGCTCCTTCGATTGATTGGAAATGGCCAAGCCATCATCCATGTTCAGAATCACGGCAAGCAGGCCATGCTCGATGTCGTGGTGGAAGTCAAAGATGAACCCAACGAGCCACCAATTCCAGACCCAGGCCCTAACCAAGTCGTCCAAGCTGGCTCTCTCGTCAAGCTAAACGCCTTAGGAAGCTATGACCCAGAAGGAAAGTCCTTGGAATACTCTTGGAGCCAAGTACGCGGCAGTAACGTGCCTCTCCTTGACCCCTTTTCCGCAAAGGCCAGCTTTCTTGCCCCTTTTGTTGTGGGAGAACGAATATTCCGATTCAAACTTCGTGTCACGGATGCCCAAGGAGCGGACAGCCTACCAGCATTTCTTGATGTAACCGTTCAGCCCTGACACACAACTGTGACGAATTGCATTCACAACGTGATCTGCCTACAATCAGACTAGACCTTATTCATTGATGGCACATGGTGAGAGTATCATCTCAATACTCAGGCCCTCATTCAATAAAGACACCAGGCCTCTTTCACGCCTTCATGTCTTCTTTTTACCTTTCGACCTCAGACAGTTCCCGAATAACACTATGCTTGCTAGGATTCTGCTTCTTTATTCTCACAGGCTGTCCACCGGATGAATCCCCCTTCCAAAAAGAGAATCAACGGCTACTGAAGCAAACGGCCAAACAAGAAGCTCTGATTGGAACCCTTCAAGAAAGCAACCGGATTTTGCAAGAACAGATTGACCGCCTGAATCAAGAACTACGCGACGTCAAAGCAACATTTGAGCAACAATTACAGGAGGCCACACAACTTGGGAGTGGCCTGACCATCGATCGAGAAAAACAGTCGACCCTTATAGAGACACTCCAAAAAAAGCATCTCAAACTTTCCAAAGATGCCCAATGGTTACGGACCCAACGTGAGCAATTTCGTCAAGCCCTCTTTGCGAAAACCAATGAGGCGACAACAGCCATCATGTTATATGCCTTGTTGCCAACAACCAAAGCCACTCGCCAAGCCCTCACACTCCATGAATATCCCCTGAAGGCCAGCATGGTCACAGACCAAAAGGCCGTTTATGTCACCGCAAGGAAAATCTCTCAGCCTCCATCACTCGAACTCGCAGGATTTCGCAACCAATATGTGGTGTTATTGGAGAAAATTTCCGAAAAACAGACCAAAGTCCATGTACAAGCAGAGTTTGAAAAAGTAGCAAAAAATGGGATGATGATCCAGGCTGGCCATGCGGAAATTAGCGAGATCGAATCGCGGTTGATTCAGGAAATTCAGAAAATTCTGACCCCTTCCGCAAAGCCTAAACAGCAACCAGTTGCGTCTTTGAAAGAAGGCCCTGACAAAACAATCGATCCGAAGGCTCACAGATAACGAAACCCACAGACCTTCCCTATTGCGATTTAGAAGCTCGACACACAAAAAATTGAAGAAGGCAGGGAAAAGAGGAAAGAGCGGTGAGATCAGGAGTGAGAAGCCGCTAAACTTTTTCCGGCTCGCAGGTACGTATCAATAGCAGAAGCCACTTTTCGCCCCTCAGCAATAGCCCACACAATGAGAGAAGCTCCAAGCTTCGTGTCGCCAGCAGCAAAGATACCGTCAACGTTGGTCATAAAGTTGCCATCGACAGCAACACTCCCACGATCTGTATAACGAATGCCCATCTGTGCTAAAAGTCCATCTTGCGTAGGCCCAGTAAATCCCATCGCCAATAACACAAGATCCACATCCATTTCGAATTCGGTTCCAGGTATAGGCTGGACTGTCCCATTCTCAATATGCACTCGGGTGGCATGGAGTTTCGTCACAGATCCATTGTGTCCCGTGAACTTTGTGGTTGAGACACTCCATTGTCGATCACACCCTTCTTCATGCGCATGGGACGTCCGAAGTTGCATAGGCCAAGAAGGCCAAGGCGTCGAATCAGCTCGGGATGGAGGAGGTTCAGGAAGCAATTCAAACTGATGGGCTTCAAGGCAATCTTGTCGATGCGCGGTCCCCAGGCAATCTGACCCTGTATCGCCCCCACCAATAATGACAACTCGCTTACCCTTCGCGGCAATCGGCTCTTCATCAAGAGAGTCCCCAGCGTTGATTTTGTTTTGCTGGGTTAAATAATCCATGGCAGGGTGAATTCCTTTGAGCTCTCGACCTGGAACAGGCAACTCACGTGCCCGTTCAGCACCAAGCGTCAGACACACGGCATCGTACTGACGGCACAACTGTTGAACCTCAAGATCCACTCCAACATGAACATTGGTTCGGAACTGCACCCCTTCAACTTCCATTTGCTCCAACCGACGATCAATAACCCATTTTTCCATTTTAAAGTCCGGGATCCCATACCGCAGCAGGCCGCCTACTCGATCAGCCTTTTCATACACCGTCACACTATGTCCCACTCGGGTAAGTTGTTGGGCAGCCGCCAAACCCGCTGGCCCAGATCCAATCACCGCGACGGTTTTGCCAGTTGATCTGACAGGCATGACCGGCTGCACCCATCCCTCATCAAACCCCTTGTCAATGATGTTCCATTCAATCACTCGAATAGAGACAGGATCACTGTTGATCCCCAGCACGCAAGCAGACTCACAAGGAGCCGGACAGAGTCTGCCGGTAAACTCTGGGAAATTATTAGTTGTCTGTAGAGCCTTCAGCGCTTCTTTCCATCGTCCGCGATGGACAAGATCATTCCATTCTGGGATGAGATTGATGACAGGACATCCACTATGGCCTTGACAAAAAGGAACCCCACAATCCATGCAGCGAGCTCCCTGGACCTGAAGTTTGTCTTCAGGAAACGGCTCATACAATTCCTTCCAATCCAATACACGTATTTCCGTTGGTCTCCGGCGAGGCCCTTCACGAAGGTATTTTAAAAATCCTTTTGGGTCAGCCATGGGGCACCAATTCTTTGTCAGGACTAGCCTGTTTTTTAGCCATTACGACCTTCCGCTCCGCTAACACTCGCTTATAATCAATGGGCATCACTTTCACAAACTGGGGAAGCGCGGTTTCCCACCCATCCAGAATTTTTTTGGCCTTTTGGCTGCCGGTGTAGCCGAAATGGGCTTTGATCATCTCATGCAATCGGTCTCGATCTTCGACATGCACAACTTTTTCCAGCTCGACCATACCCAGATTACAGCGTGATTCGAAAGCTCCATCTTGATTAAAGACGTAGGCCTCACCACCAGACATACCGGCGGCAAAATTTCTCCCTGTTGGGCCCAAGACCACCACAACCCCACCCGTCATATATTCGCACCCATGATCGCCCGTTCCCTCAACAACCGCCCGAGCCCCACTGTTGCGAACGCCAAAACGTTCACCAGCGTTGCCATAGAGATAGGCTTCTCCTCCCGTTGCGCCATAGAGAGACGTATTCCCCACCAAAATCGTCTCTTCTGGGACAAACAGTGAAGCTTTAGGGGGAAAGACAATAATTTTCCCGCCAGATAATCCCTTCCCCAGATAGTCATTCGACTCTCCCTCAAGGGTCATTGTGACTCCCCGAGAAAGGAAAGCGCCAAACGACTGCCCTGCAGAGCCGGAGAATTTGATTTGGATCGTATCGGGTGGCAACCCTTCAACGCCATACTTCCTGGCGATATGGCTAGACAACATGGTTCCTACTGTACGATTGACATTACGAACAGAGAGATCAAGAGAAACTGGCGTACCCTTTTGGATAGCTGGCTGACACAATTCGATTAACTGATTGTCCAAAATGTCTGATAATCCATGATCCTGAGGTTGAATGCGATGCATCGCAACCGTTGAAGCCACATCAGGTTTCCATAACAACGGCGAGAGATCTAGGCCTTTGGCCTTCCAATGATCAAGGGCCTGTTGCACACGTAATTTATCCACGCGTCCCACCATCTCAGCCATGGTCTTAACCCCAAGCTTGGCCATCAGGTGGCGGATTTCTTCTGCAACAAAAAAGAAATAATTTACGACATGATCCGGAGAGCCTGTAAAACGTTCACGCAGAACAGGGTCCTGTGTCGCCACGCCAACCGGACAGGTGTTTAAATGACATTTGCGCATCATAATACACCCTTCCACAATCAAGGGCGCCGTTGAAAATCCAAATTCTTCTGCCCCGAGCAACGCCGCAATAACGACATCTCGCCCGGTTTTCATTTGTCCATCGGTCTCGACTTTAATCCGACCTCGAAGGTCATTGAGCACCAACGTCTGATGCGTTTCCGCCAAACCTAATTCCCAGGGCATACCCGCGTATTTGATGGATGACAGTGGGGACGCTCCAGTCCCACCCGAATCACCACTAATCAACACTTTGTCTGCATGCGCCTTGGCTACCCCTGCTGCAACGGTGCCAACCCCAACCTCAGAAACTAACTTCACAGAAACATCAGCTTGAGGATTGGAGTTTTTCAAATCAAAAATAAGTTGCGCCAAGTCTTCAATGGAATAAATATCATGATGTGGTGGGGGCGAAATCAGACCAACCCCAGGAGTCGAATACCGTAATCGTGCGATAATCTCATCAACTTTATGGCCAGGCAACTGCCCGCCCTCTCCCGGTTTGGCGCCTTGCGCCATCTTGATTTGTAGCTCCCGAGCATTGGCAAGGTAATGCGCAGTCACCCCAAATCGACCGGATGCGACTTGCTTAATGTAGGAGTTTTTGGAGTCACCATTGGATAGTGGTAAAAAGCGCTCGGCATCTTCACCGCCTTCACCAGTATTGCTTTTGGCCCCAATGCGGTTCATCGCAATGGCCAGCGTTTCGTGAGCTTCTTTACTAATAGCGCCATAGGACATGGCACCGGTCGTAAAACGCTTGACGATTTCTTTAGCTGGCTCCACCTCATCAAGAGAAAGCGGTGTGGGGGCAAACTGAAAGTCCAGCAACCCACGAAGAGTTGCCCGATGAGTGCTTTCATCATTCACCAGCGTGGAAAACTCCGCATACGTTTTGGGATTATTCATCTTTGTGGCATGCTGAAGTTTTGCGATCGTTTCAGGATTCCAATTGTGATGTTCACTTTGTATGCGATAATGGATCTCACCGCCAAAATCGAGTTGACGAATTGGTTGGGGCGAGTAGGCAAATGCATGACGACGAAGGGTTTCTTCACCAATTTCCGTAATCCCGACACCTTCAATCCTAGAAGATGTCCCCGTAAAGTACTGATCAATCACATTCCGGCTTAAGCCAACCGCTTCAAAAATCTGCGCTCCACAATATGACTGCACGGTAGAAATCCCCATCTTGGAGAAGATTTTCAGAAGGCCTTTGTTAATGGCTTTGATAAACTTCCCTTGAGCCGTCACCGCATCAAGCCCTTCCGGCAAATAGCCATCTCGCTCAAAATCAATGAGCGTTTCAAAGATCAGATAGGGGTTGATCGTTCCAGCGCCATATCCTAGTAGACAGGCAAACTGGTGAACATCACGAGGCTCTCCAGTTTCAAGAATGAGCCCGACTTCGGTGCGCGTCGCTTCACGAACCAGGTGATGGTGAACCGCCGAGACGGCTAATAAACTCGGAATGGGGGCCCAATCTTCATTGACCCGCCGATCACTAAGAATAAGGAACTTATGCCCAGATTTAATGGCTTGTGAAGCTTCTTGACAGAGTTTATCGACAGCCGCCCCTACCCCATCCGGCCCTTCGGCCACGGGAAAAACCATACGGAGCTCTTTGCTGATAAAATGAGGATCTGAGATGTTTCGAATTTTTTCAAGATCTGCATTCGTGAGAATCGGCTGTTGGACTTTAATCCGCCGACAAGCTTCAGGAATTTCCGCAATCAGGTTGGGTTTAGGTCCAATATTCGTTACTAAGGACATGACCAATTGCTCTCGAATGGGGTCGATGGGAGGATTGGTGACCTGAGCAAAAAGCTGTTTAAAATATTTGAATAGCAATTGCGGTCGATTCGATAACACCGCCAATGGTGTATCGGTCCCCATGGACGAAATTGGCTCTTCCCCGGTCACCACCATGGGCGTAATGACCATTTTGAGCTCTTCTACCGTAAACCCAAAAGCCTGTTGCCGCTGACGAAGTGTTGGATGGTCGGGTTGAGGCACATTCAGTGGATCAGGAAGCTCATCCAAGGAAACCCGATGTTGCGTCACCCACTGACGATAGGGTTGCCGACCCACAATATCGGCTTTAATTTCTTCATCATCGATAATCCGGCCCTGAACCGTATCAATCAAAAACATCCGACCAGGCTGGAGTCGTCCTTTCTGACGAATCTTGCTGGCCTCGACTGGTAAGACACCGGCCTCCGACGCTAACACCACCAGGTCATCCGTGGTAACTTGGTATCGACAAGGCCGAAGCCCATTCCGATCCAGCGTGGCCCCAATCAGCTTCCCATCCGTAAATGCGACAGCAGCTGGACCATCCCAGGGTTCCTGAATGGCGGCATGGTATTCGTAAAAACCACGTCGGTCTAAATTCATTTGGGGATTCCCAACCCAAGGCTCCGGAATCAGCATCATCATCGCATGCGGAAGAGACCGCCCACCCATCACTAAAAACTCGATGGCATTATCCAGACATGCCGAGTCACTTTGCTGGTCATACACAATGGGATAGAGCTTCTCGAGATCCTTCCCGAACAGGTCAGACGCCAGTCGCCCCTGACGGGCTCGCATCCAATTCACATTTCCTTTGAGTGTATTAATTTCTCCATTATGCACGGAATACCTGTAGGGATGAGCTAATGCCCAGGCCGGAAACGTATTGGTGCTAAACCGAGAATGGACCAACCCCAAGGCCGACGTCATATCGCTATCACAGAGATCCGGATAAAATAACGGCAACTGATGTGGCAAGAGCATGCCTTTATAGACAATGGTTTTGCTGGAAAGACTGGGCAAATAGACGAATTCTCGATCTTGAATAGCCGATTCGCGAATGACCTTCTCAATTCGTTTTCTGATGACATATAACTTTCGTTCAAATGCTGCCTCGTTTAAGACCTCACGACCGACAAAAAACTGACGAATGAATGGCATGCTCTTCTGTGCAAGCGTCCCAATATGTTCTGGGTACGTTGGAACATCACGCCAACCTAATAATTGTTGACGTTCTTCCCGAATGATTTCCTCAATCACTTCTTCGCAATTTCGACGAGACGTTGCATCTTGAGGCAGGAACACCATCCCCACACCATATTCCCCAGGTGCAGGTAGCCGTACCCCACGTTCATCCGCCACTCGTCTGAAGAAAGGATGGGGAACCTGAAGAAGAATGCCCGCACCATCTCCAGTACATGGATCACACCCCTGAGCCCCTCGATGATAGAGATTCTCAAGAATGTGCAAGCTTTTCTGCACAATATCATGTGAAGCCTGCCCTTTGATGTTGACAGCAAACCCAATTCCACACGCATCTTTTTCAAACTGTGGGTCATACAGCCCTTGAGGGGGAGGAAAGCCTGGTCTCTTCATCGCATGCACCGAACTCTCTTCATTCATCACCTATGGACAAACGAAACCGTGTGGACTGTTTGAGCCATCATCTCTAGCTCCACACGAACGTGATCTGGATTTAACAGAATTGAAACACCGTGAAAACACCTATTCAGGCAGAGTGAGAACCTTACTTGATGCCTCGCGGGAGTGTCAAGAAATATGGCACGTCATTCATTGCTGGCACGACCCAAATCCTTGACAAATACTAGGGGCTTACCTACTATGCCGGCCCATGGCAGATGGACAACCAGTGGCCCCAGTGCAGACCATAGAGGACGTCTGGGAAGCGTATCAAGAAGATATCGATGAAGTCGAAGCCCACATTCGCCGAAGCCTCGATGAGCCATCGCCACTCATCAAAGAAGTCGGTCTTCATATTCTTAATGGGGGCGGAAAACGTATTCGCCCCTTGCTCTTGATTCTGTGCGCCCACCTGTGCGGGTACATTGCAAAAAAAGATCTGGCGTTGGGCAGCTTTATTGAATTCATTCATACCGCAACCCTTCTTCACGATGATGTTCTTGATGAAGCCGACCTACGACGAGGCCAGCAGACGGCTCGCCGGATTTGGGGCAACAAAACGAGTATTCTGGTAGGAGACTACCTTTATTCCTTAGCCATGTCCCAAATTGCAGGGTTTCAGAACCATGGAATGAATGAAACCCTCTCGGACGCCTGTCGAAAAATGGCAGAAGGTGAAATTCTCCAGCTCTGTGCCAATTACCAGCCTACGATCACCGAATCTGACTATCTTCGCATCATTGAATACAAAACTGGAGCCTTAGTCGCCTCGACATGCAAAGTAGGTGCGATCATCGGCGGAGCCACACCGGCACAACAAGCCGCGCTTTACCATTTTGGACTTCATTTGGGCATGGCCTTTCAATTAGCGGATGACCGACTGGACTACATCGCCAATGGCAACCGGTTGGGCAAAACGCTCGGGCAAGACTTGAAACAAGGTATGGTCACTCTTCCACTCCTTCACCTGCTTCAGCATTGTTCCACACAGGATCGGGAAACCATCATTCATCATATGATAAACCAGACTGTTGAAGAAAAGGACCTCCTGCACATCATCAACCTGATGAATGAACATGGATCCATGGCGTATGCGGCCCATCGTGCGCAAGAATTCATCGATGCTGCCAGCCTCGACCTGAAACCATTTGACGATTGCATGGCCAAACGATCTCTACGCATTGTTGCTGGATACATGCTGAATCGCGATCGCTAGCAACGCCTCATGCCAACGGGGAAACATCCGAAGAATTCTGCCCTTTGAATATTGCCAGAAAGACTAATCCAATCATAATCCAGATCACTTCCCGCATTCTTCGAACCAGAGCAAAGGCGACTCCCGTCACTTCATCATAGCCAAACCCCAGGAGCATCAAGAGATAGCCCCCTTCTTGTGCACCAAGGCTCCCTGGGATAAAAAATGTTCCACCTTTAATCAGCACCGCCAATGCCGCAATAGAGACCGAAGAAAGCACATCCACATCCACACCGAGAAAATAGAGAATGGCGTAGACTTCCAAGCTTTCCATCAACCATCCAAGGAAGTACACGCTCAATGCGAAAAGAAATGTTGTGCGCCGCTCGGCATAAAACTGTCGAATAGTGTGATCCAACTCAATGAGTTGGGATTCCCGTTTTTCTAAATAGGAAATAGACAGCTTGAGCCTTCGGAAGCATGTTAACAGACCAACAGCCAGTCCATAGCGTTGTACCATCATAAAGAGACCGAGACCAAAAAGTAGGGTCCCCACCCCAATCAATGCGGCAAAGAGATTCTGATCTGTCATCCCAAGGATCCCAAACATCAGACCCAAACCTAAGACAATAAACATGATTTGCGCTAAGGTCATGATGGTTTTGGCCGTCACCACGGAAGCCATGCCATCAACCATACGAACATCATAACGCCGCAAGAGATAGGCCTTCATGGGTTCGCCACCCATGTAGCCAGTCGGAGTTGTCACATTAATCACTTCGCCTACCATTCGAATAGCAAACAGTCGCCAAAACCCAACTTTTTCAACATGGTTTCCCAACGTTAGCTGCCACCCATAGGCTTCAAGAAGATAGACTCCTACCATCGGGACAAAAATCAGCAGCAATGCCAACAGGCCAAATTGATGAAAGGTGTGAATGAGTGGAGTGAGGCCAACATGCCAAAGAATACCGGCAAGCGCACCCACCCCAATGATAAGGAAAATGAATCTAAACACTGGCAAGGCGTGCGCGGCGAAGAGTCCAATGCAGGATCACGGCAAACAGACTTGCCCCAATAGCGCTGAGGAACAGAAACCAGGGAAGAAGCGAAAAAATCGCACAGACCATCACCACTATAGAAAAGTCACGATTGGCCACTTTACTCAGTAACCACTCTAACCGAGTCTGAGCCCATTCTGGTATACGGCTCCATCGCAAAGGCTTTGCTTGCAGAAAGCGAACACGTTGGACACCCCAAAACGAAAGACCATTGGCTGCCATCGCAATCCCTCCAAAAACCAGAGGAAGCAGGCTGGCGCTCCAAACCCCTTGCACAAAACTTCCCCAGGCAATCCCCGCAAAAATTGCGATATGAACGATATTATCAGCCATAATATCCAACTCCTGGCCGAAAGAAGATTCGCTGAAGGTTATGCGGGCAACCTCACCATCACAACAGTCAACGATCACAGACAACTGAAAGAGCAACGCACCAAGCAGCCCCATTTGATACGACCCCCATCCGAAACATCCCGCACTGCCCAACCCAATCATAAGAGAAAGCATGGTAATCATATTCGGCGTGAACCGGAAACGGATAAACAGTCGCGTCAGACAACCAGAAACTTTTCTATTGAAATACCGGTCAACCCACCCATTCAGCCCACCTTCCACTGTTTGGAGAGACTGAAGCAAGGCACACTCAGCCGATTGCAGACCGCAGACCCCACGCGCATCCACATACTCAGAGGGCTCGACCAGAATGGCATGAATCGTCTCTTCAGCAGCCGCTTGCTCGAGGGCCAATCGAAGAGGGCTGACAGAGGGAATATTCCAGGAGCCAGAAATCCCTAATAGACGAGCCGGCAAAACAACCAAGTCAGCTGCAGGCATGGAATCAGGCTGTGGGCATGACTCAGATGAGGAAATCCCTTTATAGTCATGAAAGACCACTCGCTGAGACAGCCTTTGCGAAATCCCACGAGGTGGGATGAACACACCAGGATTGGGCACACCCCTTCCAGCACAAGTTTTTCCAACCATGACCACCGCTCGCCCACCTTGGCCTTTCTCTTGAAGACGGCGAATCAGTAAAGGCGTACAAACCATTTGGCAACCGAGCACGATACAGGACCCGCTGATTCCCGTGGCTACGGTTTTCCATGTTTGAGGTTGAAGCGGGGGAAATTCCCGAATAGGCAACCATCGAATGGTCATATGAATGCGCGCATCTTGCTTGAGCAAGTGGCGAAGAGCCTGTTCTTCTTCTCCTACTAATATTAACACTTGTGCGATGCCCCCACGTTGGAGCGTCATCAGTGTCCGTTCAAACAAGGTCACGCCTCCCACTCGGGTAAGGGGCCCTTTTTCTAACGAAGTCCGTCCTTCAGCATCAAAGACACCGGCAGAAGTGAGAAGAATAGCGGTATCGATTGTTTCGATTGCCGGTTTATCGAGGGTTTGATCCATTGAAGATTCTCAACGGGTGATTCTCACTGACTAATGGAGGGAACCTTAGACTATTACCGAGCAATAACCTTTGGAAGAATCGCTTCCAGTGCCGACACGAATCCTTCAAAATCGTGTTCAGTCAACGCCCCCATATTGGCAACCCTGAAAATTTTTGATTCAAGGTGGCCCTGACCAGCATAAATGACATACCCTTTTGCCTTGAGAGCGTCATGAAGGGCCTGATAGGGAACATGCTCGGGCAGATACCAAGCCGTTAAAGAATTTGATTGCCGTTCGGGCGCAAGGACAGCGTTAATGCCCAGCCCACCCATTCGTTGACGAAGCAGATGAGCCATACGACCATATCGTTCAATCCGCTTCGCAACGCCTTCTTCCAAGAGCTCGTCCAATGCTTCATGAAAGGCCCGATAGAGTTGGATAGCTGGGGTAAAGGGGATGCTCCCTTTTTCTTGTGCTTCATAGTAGTTGGCCAAATTCAGGTAACATGAGCGTTTGGGATATTTCAGCGCCCGATCCATGAACCCCTTCCGCACAAGAGCAAATGAGACACCCGGAAACCCTTGGATACATTTTCCTGCTGTACCCGCCACTACATACATGTGCGTCCCCGCAATATCAAGAGGGTCTCCACCTAATCCACTCACGGCATCAACCACGAAAATGCGCCCTGCATCATCGACAATCTTTGCAATTTCTTCCACAGGATTAATGAGACCAACGGTCGTTTCGTGATGGACCATGGCCACCGTCGCCACTTCAGGATGTTGTTGCAACGCCAGTTTGACCTTTTCTGGATCAGGACATGTCCCCCACTCAAACTTGAGTTCAGGCACCCCAAGCCGATGGGTTCCTGCAATAGCCGATAATCGTTGGCCATAGACTCCATTGTTGATCACAAGGATACGCTTGGCTAATGGCACCGAGGACAACACCGACGCCTCAACCGCCGCCGTCCCCGATCCGGTCAGCACAATAGCCGTATAATCGTCCTCGGCTCCTGGGACAAAAGCCTGTAGTAGTTTCGTACGAATATGACCAATCAATTCCGCACATTCGGACTCACGATGACAAACATCAGGCTCCAAAAGTACCTGACGCACGCGATCGGACACATTCACTGGACCGGGATTAAGAAGAATCATGACATCCTTTCAGAACTGTTTCTTGCCTATGGAGTGACAGCCGTTTTGAATCGTTTCGTCATATCTGCTGGTTCAATTGAGACGCGATCAGCATCCTCGATTTGCTCATTCACCTTAATCAACAGAAAGCTAGGCCCCGTGTTTCCCAACATCTCTTTAAATTCATAGATGATGTCTTCCCGTTCCCACACTCGTTCGACATTCACATAGCCAGCAGATTTAGCAATGTGGTCCAGCTTCACAACACGGGAATAGGTGGGTTGATTCCCCGTCGTTCCATAGACCTCGTTGTCAAATACCACATGAATCAAATTACGGGGCTGTAACGCACCAATGGTCGCTAACGTTCCCATGCCCATCAACACATTACCATCACCATCAAAAACCACTACGGTTTTCTGGGGCTGAGCCAGTGCTAAGCCGAGCCCAATAGAAGCCGCAACCCCCATAGACCCAATCATGTAAAAATTTTGCTCGCGTTCACAGAGTTTGTGGGCCTCTCGGGATGGAAAGCCATTACAGATGATCAACGCCTGATCCGACATCAGTTCCAGTAAGGCCTTCATGGCCTGAGCACGGCTTTGCATGACACCTTCTTCGGGTTGCATCGTTAAGTCAACTCCATCATTTTTTCATAAGGACTGGTCAAAAAGATCGTCCAGCAAGGCCGCAAGCTGCGAGGAAGGTGAGGCGTACGGGCCAGTACGTTGAGCCTTCAGAAGCAATGAGAACACCGCTAGCAGTCTTTTTCAATAGGCCTTCAAGGTTGAACAGCTTTCACAATACCTTTTTTCAATAACAAAGCAACCGGCACACGTTGAGCCATAAAGGTTTGAGCCGCCCATTTGAGATCTTCAATGATTGTTTCTTGAGACAATGTTCGATGAGGAATGCGAATAGTCTCCAGCAGTTGGGGCATTGTCTGCCCCATGACCAAATGTTCAGGAGCATCTTTCCCCTCAAAGCCACGCCACGAGACAAGCAGGAGAGAGGGTATCTGATAAATCAAATTCAGCGACATGAGCACATTCAACGCATTGCCTAATCCTGAGTTTTGCATGAGAACTGCAGGGATTTTCCCTCCGAAAAAAGCGCCGGCCGCCATCGCCACCGCCTCGTCTTCCCGAACAGCCGGCGTATAGAGACGCCGTTCCCCCAATACCTCAATGATACCTCCGAGAATCGTGTCTGGCACACCGGTGAAGAAATCAAACCCGATATCCTGCAAAGCCTTGACAAAATCGTCGCTCTCAATCATCACAGCAGAAAGCTTCTCCTCAAGAACGTTGGAGTAGGGGCCAACAGATACGAAAAACGGAAATGCAATGGTCGATCAGGAATCAGCCGGCCGGAAAGCGTGCCATTATAACCAAGGGAACCACCTTTCTCAATAAATATCATTGCAGGAAGAGGGAACAACGATGTATGCTTACCCTCTACATTTGAAAAGATCATCATACGGCCATATTCCCTTTTGACTATGCCTCCCTTAAAGAATAGCTCCGGCTCTGCACGTCGATATACCAAAGCTCATGCGAAAAGTGGATTGACGGCAACACTGCCGAAGATTGAGACATGGCCGAATCAATACACAGGGTATGACATTACAATTGACGTTCCAGAATATACCGCAATCTGCCCCAAAACCGGTCTTCCCGATTTTGGCACCATTCGGATCCAGTATATGCCTGATCAGGCTTGCCTCGAGTTAAAATCCCTGAAACTATATATCCATGCCTACCGAAATCTCGGCATTTTCTATGAGAATGCGGTGAACCGAATTCTCCAAGACGTCGTCAAAGCCTGCCGACCCCAATGGGCCACGGTCACTGGCGAATTCACCGCCCGTGGCGGACTCCACAGTACCATCCAAGCCAAATTTCTATAGAACTTCGGTCAAACATAATGTCAGCTATGGAAAAAATTCCTTCCCCTCCTACCGGCCAGATCGTTTCTCAATGGTCGGGAATAGCCAAAGAGCAAGCCGTGCAACGGATGTTTACGGCCATTGCCCAATCCTACGACCTGAATAATTCACTACTCAGTTTCGGACTACACCACCGGTGGAAACGTCTCGCCATCAAAGCCATTCCGCCAATGGAAACTGGACACGCCTTAGATATTGGGGCAGGCACGGCTGATTTGGCCATGCTTCTTCACGAGCGTATGAACAACCAGGGTTCGGTCGCCGCGATGGACCTCAATGGCGCGATGTTAAAAGAAGGGTTGCGAAAACTCACTAAATTGGGACTGACCCCTCAGATTTCCTGTTTCCAAGGGAACGCAGAGCAACTCACGTTTCAAGATAATGTCTTTGATGCCGTCACCGCTGGTTTTTGTATTCGGAATGTCGGCGACATCCCAAAGGTCTTTTGCGAAATTTTTCGAGTACTGAAACCAGGAGGACGATTTGTCTGCCTCGAGTTTTCACGTCCTCTTTCCAAAGGGCTACGCGCACTTTATGACTGGTATTCATTTCACCTTCTTCCATGGATTGGCACCAAAGTGGCCCAAGACCATACTGATGTCTATCGATATCTCCCAGCCTCTATTCGGGCATTTCCCGACCAGCAACGCCTGGCTGAACTGCTTTCGCACGCTGGCTTTCAGCACGTGCAGTATCGAAACCTCACAGGCGGAATCGTGGCCATCCACATCGCCGTAAAATAATTCCATGGATTCCGTTCTCTACATCTTTTTGCCATGTAAAAAAGTCTATCCAACGGGCATCACCTATCTCGCAGACTTTATTCACCGACGACGACCAGATGTTCGCCAACAGATCTTAGACCTCTCGTTATATCCCAAATCGAAACGGCCTCAAGCCCTCCGAGACACCATGCAGGCGTTCAAGCCGGAGCTTGTCTGCTTTTCCTGGCGAGACATTCAAATTTTTTCTCCCCACGAAGGGGATGCCTCCTTGGAACATGCCTTCAATTTTTACTACGCCAGTAACCCACTAAAACGCGTGATGGCCTCATTTCAAGGATTACAAAATCTCTACCGTTACTACCAAGACATTCGTACGAACTTGTCGTATCCGTGGTTGATTCGAAACAACTATCCATCCACACGCATCATGATCGGCGGTGGCGCATTCACCGCATTTGCCGATCAATTAATTCACAAAGTACCTGAAGGGACAATTGGCATCCTAGGGGAAGGCGAGGATGCCATTCTCAAGGTGTTAAATGACGAGCCCTTGACCGAGGAGCGGTTTATTATTCGAGAACAAGGCACGGTGACCAAAGGTACCAAACATACGCCTGCCTTGCTAGACGCCTTGACCGTTGACCTTCCCTACTTAACCTCAATCTTTCCTCAATACAAAGAATATGTGGGAGAATGTATTGGCGTGCAAAGTAAACGGGGCTGCCCGTACGATTGTGCGTTTTGCCTGTATCCATACATAGAAGGCAAGCGTGTTCGATATAGACCAGCTGAACATGTCGTGCACGATATTTCTCAGTACTACCATCAGTGGGGCGCCAGACGCTTTTGGTTTACCGATGCTCAGTTTATCACCGGGAAAGACGCCTACCCGCAATGTACGGAAATCCTCGAACGCATTGTTCGAGAGAAACTCGAGATTGAATGGTCTGGATACATTCGGACCTCACTCATTACCGCTGACTTAGCCAAGCTCATGGTTCAATCAGGAGTGGGGGATTTAGAAGTCGCCATCACTGCAGGATCACAACGTGTCCTCAATAGCCTGCATATGGGATTTAAGCTGGAACATGTCTATGAAGGCTGCCGACATTTGCGCGATGCAGGGTTCACGGGAAGAGTTATTCTGAATTATTCGCTGAACTCACCTGAGGAAACCGAGGAAAGCCTCTTACAAAGTATTGAATCATACAAAGTTGTTGCCTCGATTCTTGGCGAAGATCGTGTCTTTCCTCTCATGTTTTTCTTAGGCATTCAACCCAATACGGACTTGGAGGAACGCCTTCTCTCCGAAGGATATCTCTCTGGCGGATATAACCCCTTGAGTCTAACCCCATGGAACGTTAAAAAAATGCTCTACAACCCTGCCCCCTTTAATAAGATCATTGCTAAGGCCTGCTTGGCAGCCTGGAACCGGAAGCATGGCAGTCATGACCCCAGACCCTGGTCTGGCAGCTTGAGTCAACAAAGCGCCACACAACAACAGGGACATACCTATGCCGACAATTCGTTGAGTCAAGGCATTGAACGCAACTCCGGCCGCGATGCGCTGTTAACGCTCGAACAGATACTCCGATCAAGAAAACCCTCTGACCCCACACCCCTGACCAAACCTGCGAATTCGTCCTCCTCCGTGCGTTAATCCTTCCTTTTTCTTTACCTTGACAGAAGAAAGAATTAGTCCATACTATGCATGAATAAAGGATTTTGGGGACGATGCGAGACGATATTGTCATTATTGGCGGGGGATTGGCGGGCAGTGAAGCTGCCTGGCAAGCCGCAAATCGAGGGGCGCGAGTGACCTTGTATGAAATGCGCCCCAAACGAGGCACCGCTGCGCACAAAACTGGCAACTTGGCTGAGTTAGTCTGCTCCAATTCCCTTGGATCAGCCGATAGCGTCAGCGCCCCTGGCATCCTCAAAGATGAAATGCGTCATCTCAACTCGCTGACCATTCATGCGGCTGAACAGGCCCGTGTGCCTGCGGGAGCAGCCTTAGCCGTGGATCGGGACGCGTTCGCGTTGGAAATCACCCAAACCTTGGAGGGACATCCCAACATCCGGATTCTTCGTGAAGAAATCACCGACATTCCAGATGATTGTCTCTGTATCCTCGCGACCGGACCTCTCACATCAGACGGATTGGCTCAAACATTATCAGCCTTGACCTATTCCAAACACCTGTCGTTTTTTGATGCCATCTCTCCAATTATTGATTCTGAGTCCATCAACCACGATAAGATCTTCGCAGCCTCCCGCTACGGAAAAGGTGGGGCGGACTACCTCAATTGTCCTATGGATGAAACAACCTACAATGCCTTTTACGATGCCATGATGGCCGCAGAAAAGGTTCAACCCAAAGATTTTGAACAGGTTCCATATTTTGAAGGATGTGTCCCCGTAGAAGTGATGGCAGAGCGAGGACGTCAAACCTTGTTATTTGGCCCGTTAAAACCTGTTGGGCTCGTTGATCCACAAACCGGACGACGTCCACATGCCGTGTTGCAGCTGCGGGCCGAAAACCAGCATTGCTCTTCGTACAATATGGTGGGATTTCAAACGAAACTCACCTACCCTGAACAACGGAATGTATTTCGCATGATCCCCGGGTTGGAACAAGCTGAATTTTTGCGGTATGGGAGCATCCACCGAAATACATTTGTCAATTCACCCACACTTCTGAAGAACACGCTTCAATTGAAAGTTAAGGGGACCACGTTCTTAGCGGGCTGTCTCATTGGAGTAGAAGGCTATGTTGAATCAGCTGCTACAGGAGGCCTCGCAGGGCTCAATGCTGCACGAGGGCTGGCAGGACAGCCTTTGGTCTCACCACCGTTAGAGTCAGCTCACGGAGCATTGATTCATCACATTACAACCAGTAACCCCAAGTACTTTCAGCCCATGAACACCAATTTTGGCCTCTTTCCGCCTCTTCCTAAGACGATCCGTGATAAGGCTCAAAAACGGCAGGCCATACAACAGCGAGCATTGGATGAATTTCGACAATGGACAACGCAATACGAAATTTTGTGAGGTACTTGGATCTTGAGCGGGGAGCATCCAAGGAAACGATTCGCAGCTATCGCTCCGATCTTCGCCAATTTCTGACATTTGTGACAACGATTGAGAGCCCAGGGTCTTCCAGTCCTTCCCCTCAGTCGATTACGGCACTAACGATCCGCCGTTATTTAGCCTGGCTGGCTGAAAAGCAGGAGAAAAAAACGTCCTTGGCTCGAAAACTGTCTTCGATTCGAAGCTTATACCGATTTCTCATGCAGGACAATCACCTGACTGAAAACCCGGCAGCCAAAATCCGGACACCCCGTATTGGAAGCCGTTTACCTAATGTCTTGACAAAGGATGATGCTAATCGACTGATGGAATTTCCCAAGGGTACTCACCCAACGGCTATCCGAGACCGTGCCATTTTGGAAACTCTGTATTCTACCGGCGCGCGCGTCAGTGAACTCGTCGGGATGAACGGACAAGACATTGACTTGAACGAGGGAATGGTTCGACTACGAGGAAAAGGGAAAAAAGAACGGCTTGTGCCCATTGGGCAGGTTGCTATTGAGGCCATACGAGCATATGAACGTTCGCTGGTCGGAAAACGCCAACTTCAGTGGAATCAGGAGGACCCATTGTTTACAAACGCCCGAGGCGGTCGATTATCAGCACGCAGTATCGAACGCTTAGTGAAACGCTATTCGACTCTCTTGCCACATGGCTCGATTACACCACATACCCTCAGACATTCCTATGCCACCCATTTGTTGGATGAAGGCGCGGATCTCCGAAGCATTCAAGAACTCCTTGGTCATCGCTCCTTAGCCACGACTCAAAAATATACACATGTTGCCACCGATCGGTTGATGGAAACCTATGATCGTGCGCATCCTCGATCGCGGAACATCACACCATCACAAAGGTCCCCCTTATGAAAATTCGCTCTACAACAATCCTGTGTGTCAAAAGGAATGGGGCCGTCGCCATGGGATCTGACGGACAAGTCACTGTCGGTTCGACAATTATGAAAAGTCAGGCGCGCAAATTGCGAAGAATGCACCATGACACCGTCTTAGCTGGCTTTGCAGGCGCAACGGCGGATGCCTTCACGTTATTCGAGAAGTTTGACGTCAAGCTGGAAGAATATCGAGGAAACTTAACACGTGCTGCTGTTGAACTCGCCAAAGACTGGCGGACCGACCGCATCTTACGACGATTGGAAGCACTGCTCGCAGTGGCAGACCTTGAACATGCGTTTGTGATCTCAGGCAACGGGGATGTGGTGGAGCCAGAAGACGGAATTCTGGCGATTGGCTCAGGTGGCACGTATGCGTTAGCTGCTGCCCGTGCACTCCTCACACACTCCTCATTAGAGGCACGGACCATCGTCCAAGAATCGATGCGGATTGCTGGTGGGATTGATATCTATACCAACCAACATCTCAACATGGAGGAGCTGACACCGTAAGCCATGAGCGCACATACTAAAAAAGATGGCCAAGGGCTCGATGCCCTCACCCCTCGTCAAATTGTGGAAGAACTAGATCGCTATGTCATTGGACAACGTGATGCCAAACGCATGGTTGCCATTGCCCTGAGAAATCGGTGGCGCCGCCAGCAGTTGCCTTCTGATCTCCGAGAAGAAGTGTTTCCCAAAAATATCATTATGATTGGCCCAACCGGTGTAGGGAAGACAGAAATCTCCCGGCGATTGGCTAAGCTAGCCGATGCCCCGTTTGTGAAAGTTGAGGCCTCAAAGTTTACCGAGGTTGGGTACATCGGGCGTGATGTGGAATCAATCATTCGAGATCTTACAGAGCAATCGGTAAGCATGGTCAAAACAGCCTATTTGGACCAAGTCCAAAAGCAAGCGGATGAACTCGGGGAAGAACGGCTGCTGGATCTTCTTCTCCCACCCAGCCCCTCACCACGCCCCAAAGAACAGGAAGACGGAAGTCTGGAAGGCACCCAGCGTGACACCAAACCCGTTGACAACACCAGAAGCAAACTGCGCCAACAATTGCGTGATGGGAAATTGGCCAATCGAACTGTGGACATTGAAATCAATGAACGCGGTGGATTGCCAATTGGGATTATTTCTAATGTCGGTGGAAATGTCGGCGGAATGGAAGACCTCGAAAGCAATTTACGAGAAATGCTCGGCGGGTTGATTCCCGGCAAGAAAAAGAATCGGGTTTTGAAAGTTCCCGAGGCCTTGAAAGTTTTGGCCCAAGAAGAAGCCCAAAAACTCATTGATATGGAAGAAGTCATCAAAGAAGCCATTTCGCATGTCGAACAAACGGGCATTGTCTTTCTCGATGAAATCGACAAAATTGCTGGGCGGGAAAAAAGCATGGGCCCAGATGTCTCACGGGAAGGCGTCCAGCGAGACTTACTGCCCATCGTCGAAGGCTCAACTGTCAGCACCAAGCATGGACCGGTCCACACCGACCATATTTTATTTGTCGCTGCTGGGGCCTTTCATGTCGCCAAGCCATCTGACCTGATCCCGGAACTCCAAGGCCGGTTTCCCATTCGCGTGGAACTCGAAGCCTTAACCAAAGACGACTTGATCCGGATTCTGACGGAACCCCGAAGTGCATTGGTCAAACAGTATCAAGCATTGCTCGCCACCGAAGGGATTCTCTTAGAATTTACTCAAGATGGGCTGGAAGAAATTGCTGCCACGGCGGTTGAAGTCAATGATCGGACAGAAAACATCGGAGCTCGTCGTCTCTTTACCATCGTTGAACGACTGTTGGAAGACGTGTCCTTTGAAGCTCAAGAACTCGCAGAGAAAAAAGTGCTGATTGATGCGACGTACGTGCAAGACCACCTCAAAGACATTATTAAAGATCAGGATCTAAGCCGCTTTATTCTGTAAAAAGATACACACCATTCATTATGGAACGCCTCATCAAAAAAGCCGATGTCCTGATTGAAGCACTTCCGTATATCCGCACATTCGCTGGCAAAACGGTCGTCATCAAATATGGCGGGAAAGCGATGACGGATGAAGCCCTGAAAAATGGGTTTGCAGAAGACGTGGCACTGATGAAATACGTCGGGCTCAATCCGTTGATTATCCATGGCGGAGGCCCTCAAATCAATCACATGTTATCTCGACTCGACATTAAGCCAACTTTTCGGCGTGGCGTCCGTGTCACGGATCAGGCTACCATGGAAGTGGTCGAAATGGTACTAGGTGGAAAAATCAACAAAGAAATCGTGACCCTCCTTAATCAGCATGGCGCAAAGGCTGTAGGGTTGACGGGAAAAGATGGTGCACTCATCCAAGCCAAACCCTTTAGTGCCAAAGCTTGGTCTGTCGGCTTGGCCCAAGACAGCCAAGGCCTAGATGATGATGAATATGGACTCGTCGGGGCCGTCGATACGGTGGATCCACACATTCTGACGAAACTGCAACAGGACCATTTTATTCCGGTCATTGCCCCGATTGGTGCCGATAAAAAAGGAAAGTCGTATAATATCAACGCGGACCTCGTTGCAGGAGGAATCGCTGCTGCCGTGCAGGCTGAAAAACTGTTGGTGCTCACTGACGTGAAAGGCATCCGTGACGCAAACGGCCACCATCTCTCCACACTGACTCGACAAAACACTGAACGCATGATCAAAAAAGGAACGATTAGCGAAGGTATGCTGCCAAAAGTACGCGCCTGCCTCACAGGATTAGACGGCGGCGTTCACAAAGCCCATATTATCGATGGGCGGATCCCACATTCTATTTTACTGGAAATATTTACGGATAAAGGGATTGGGACGGAAATTGTCGCCTGACTGATTGTCCCACTCGATAGGAAACAACCAGGGAAGAACATAGCCAAGGGACATTCCCAACGCACACCCTCATCCATCATTGATCTTCAGTGTAAAGGAATAACATATGACCAACATCGTTAATTTGGATAAGACAAGACGGCATCACGTTCTGTTCCTCATAGGCTTGCTATTCCTCTTGCCTGTATTGGGATGGATACCGGCATACGGAGAAGAAGAAAATTTCTTGCTCCGCGAAGACGGACGAGAACGAGGCTCACAGGACGCCCCTGTTACATTGCTTGAATATTCCGATTTTACCTGCGGGTTTTGTGTGAAGTTCTTTCAGGAAACCTGGCCACGGATTTTTACAGATTATGTGCAAACGGGGAAGGTCCGATTGGTTTATCGAGACTTTCCTCGAACCATGACAGGGCCAGCACTCGATTTAGCCATTGCCTCACGATGTGCTGGCGAGCAAGGACAATATTGGCCCATGCACGACCGATTGTTCCATAGCCAAGTCCATCCGGATCTGAACCAGCTTTCCCGAGAAGCAAAAAACTTTGGTTTGAACACCCAAGAATTTTCCGAATGTGTACAAAGCCAACGATACATTACCCCTATTTTCCAAGATCGACAAGAAGGTGGAAGTTTAGGAGTCAGGGGAACCCCAGGCTTTATCTTATTCATCACGGATCAAGTAGAAGATGGTCCGATCTTATTCATCCCAGGGGCATTCCCTTTTGATGTCTTTCAAGAACAGATCGACCGACTGCTGCTCAAGGCTTCAGAACATTCCCCTCCCAATCCATCTAGTCAGGGAGCCCATCTTTCTCAGCAACAACCCCAGTTCCCTTCCTGACATATTCAAGAAAAGGAGGACTCAACATGACAGAGGCTCAAGGATTTTGGTCCGTCGACTTACACGAGGGAGCACCAAGCTTTTTTGTGTGTATGGCTTGTCTCAATGAAGTATTCTGGGCAAAGGTGCCAATGCCCGCCTGCCCAACCTGTCAGGAAGTTTCGACCTATGAAGCCTTTACGCTAGACTCGATTCAAGATTGGGGAACCGAGGAATTGATCCGCAAAGCGCAAACGGCCTCAGAGGAAATACCGACACTGTCCCCTACTGAGGAGACCACTCCGGCAATCGTCTCGACAACATCTGAGGACCTCTCTTCAAAGCAGCCATGAGCTCGGCGCCATTCATTCAGCCCTTCCTCTTGGGAAACGAGTGGCAGACAACCGCAGCTCGAACACCTGTGACCAATCCCTACAATGGACAAGTAATTGCCGAAGTCTGTCAAGCTGGCCCCACAGAGGCCACACAGGCCTTGAACCTCGCCATGGCTGCATTTCACCAACTCCGTCAGCTGCCGGCATATGTCAAAGCCACTGCACTAGAAAACATCGCAGGAACGATTCGCACGCGACAGGAAGAATTGGCCAAAACCATGAGCCTAGAAGCTGGCAAGCCCATCACAGATGCCAGGAGAGAAGTAGGGCGGACGATCCACACATTCTCCATCGCGAGCGAAGAAGCAAAACGTATTCCGAGTGACATGATCCCTATGGATATCAGTCCGGGGATGGAACATCATATCGGCATGCTTCAACGTTTTCCCATCGGACCCGTCCTAGGTATTACGCCTTTCAATTTCCCCCTGAATTTAGTCGCACATAAAGTGGCGCCTTGCTTGGCTGCAGGAAATCCTATCGTGATTAAACCCGCACCTCAAACGCCCTTAACGGCTTGTTTATTAGGATCGATTATCCTCGAGGCCGGCCTGCCACCTGGCTCGATCAGTATTCTTCCCTGTGACAACCAAGTGGCCGAAACAATGGTGCAGGACCCGCAATTGCAGGCATTGAGCTTTACCGGCAGTGTCGCAGTAGGGTGGATGTTGAAGGGCAAAGCCGGGAAAAAACGTGTTCTGTTAGAACTAGGCGGGAATGCTGGTGTCATTATCGAACCTGATGCACATGTGGAATTCGCCGTTCAGCGGTGTGTAACAGGTGGATTTTCCTATTCTGGGCAAACCTGCATTTCTGTTCAGCGCATGTATGTCCATGATCATGTGTATGAAGCCTTTCTTGAGCAATTCCTCGAACGGGTCAAAGGCCTATCGATTGGGAACCCCTTAGAAGATAGCACGATCATTGGTCCTCTCATTGATGAAAAGGCCGCAAGCCGAGTCGAGCAATGGATTCAGGAAGCCACATCACAGGGTGCGACGGTGCTGCTCGGAGGAACCCGTCATGGCGCCATTGTGACACCAACTGTCCTCACGGACGTGACACCACAGATGAAAGTTTCCTGTGATGAACTGTTTGGTCCAGTGGTCACCATCACACGCTATCATGAGTTTGAACAGGCCTTAGCACTCTTGAATGATTCGCCCTTTGGTCTCCAAGCTGGAATCTTTACCCAAGACACCAATAAAATTTTTCAAGCCTACCGTGAACTCGATGTTGGAGCTGTCTTGGCCAATGAGGTTCCGACGTTTCGGGCTGACCATATGCCGTATGGAGGCATCAAAGACTCTGGGCTAGGCAGGGAAGGCGTTCGTTATGCCATCCAAGAACTCACGGAACCGAAGTTATTGATTATTCATCTTCCACGTTGAAGACAGACGCTTCCAGGTTTCCTGTAACGATTTTTGCCGAGGGTGCACCCCAAAAACACACAGATGGCTTGCAGAATGCGCTGAAAATTTGGCAAGATGCCGCCCGGTGCTTGCCCTGTTCAGGAATCACGCCGTGTGACTCATCAGCGAAGACCTGTTCATCATAACAATCAGGGGGTATGAAGGCTTCGTGTAATATGACGGCTATTATTATGTCTCGACAGCGTGTGTATTGCCACACCGCGTAAAGAGAGGAAACATGGTTCCTACCCATATGTTTCTCACCAAAGGTGTCGGCGTACACCGCGAAAAATTGGCCTCCTTTGAGGAAGCGCTCAGAAGCGCTGGCGTGGCCTATTGTAATTTAGTCACGGTCTCATCCATTCTTCCGCCAAACTGCAAAATCATTCCACGGAAACGAGGCGAAAAACTCCTGAACCCTGGAGAGATTACCTATTGTGTGATGGCCAGAAACGAAACGAATGAACGAAATCGGTTGGTCTCATCTTCTATTGGCGTAGCTATTCCAACCGGTCGCCATCGAACCTATGGGTACCTCTCTGAACATCACGCATATGGTGAAACCGATGAGGAAGCTGGAGAATATACAGAAGACCTCGCAGCACAGATGTTGGCCACAACGCTTGGCATTGAGTTTGATCCGGATATCGCCTGGAAAGAACGAGAGCAAGTCTTCAAAATGGGCGGGAAAATCGTTCGCACTCAAAACATTACCCAATCGGCGATTGGAAAAGCCAATGTGTGGACGACCGTTGTCGCGTTGGCCGTCTTTATCCCCATTGAAAATGCCCCTAAGCCCATTCGACACAAACGGGCTCAAAAAAAATAAGACTGCTCCTCGCAGCGAATTTTCTTTTCCCTCGACACCGAATGAGCGTGGAGCAACGAAGACCTATCCAGTGAAGCACGCCTCATGGAATTAGATTTCCGCAGCAATCCTAGTATTCTCAGTACCATGATTGACGCCATCGCAGACGGGGTGTTTACCGTCGATGCCCATGGCATGATTAGGGCGTGGAGTGTGGGGGCCACACGGATTACAGGGTATTCGAGCCAGGACGTTGTTGGAAAATCCTGTCATATTTTAGAGGGACAAAATTGCAAAGGATTCAATAAACTAACGGAGTTTTTAGAAAACCCCACACCGTACCCATGGGGTATCTGTAATCAAGAATGCAAAGTGCTCTCAAAAGACGGACGAGAACTCTACTTATTTGGCAATATCTCTGCCCTGAGAGATGAACAAGGGCAGATCCAAGGGGCAATCGGAACATTTACAGACTTAACGGCGTTTATCCTAGCTCGTGAAAAGATTGCCGTCCTAGAGGAGCAAGTCAAATCCCGAGAGGCCTTTCAACAATTAGTTGGAAAAAGCCACATCATGCAAGAAGTGTTTCGCCGACTTCGCTTGGCGGCACAAAGTGAGGTATCAATTCTACTCACTGGAGAATCCGGAACAGGGAAGGAACTCGCAGCCCGAGCCATCCACGCATTGAGTAGCCGGAAAGATCAACCATTCTATGCCATCAATTGTTCCGCCATTCCTGAAACGCTTCTAGAAAGTGACTTGTTCGGCCATGTCAAAGGCGCATTTACCGGAGCCGTTCGAGACAAGATCGGGGTGTTTCAAGCAGCAGATGGTGGGACGCTGTTTTTAGATGAAATTGGAGACACGAGTCCCATCCTCCAATTGAAACTACTTCGCGTCCTGCAAGAAGGCGAAATTCGAAGAGTGGGAGATGAACGTGCACGGACAATCAACGTGCGGATCGTCACGGCAACCAATCAAAACGTCAAAGGCTTATTAGAATCCGGTGAGATGCGAGAAGACTTTTATTATCGTATTCGCGTCTTTGAAATTGCGCTACCGCCTTTACGTGAACGACGGGAAGATATTCCTTTATTAGTCAACTCTTTTATTGCGGATGGATCTCGCACTCACCAACGTCCCGTGAAAAATATCGCCAAAGACGCCTTGCAGCACCTCATTCAACATTCCTGGCCTGGAAACGTCCGAGAACTCAAAAATGCCATTGAACATGCCTTTGTCACAATCAGTGGCGAATCAATTACCTTATTAGATCTCCCATCAGAAATTCGCCAGTCCCGTCCAATCAAACACACGTCTTCCTCCCGGCAGCTTCGGCAAGAAGATGACGCTGAACCTCAACGCATACAAGACGCTCTTCAACAAACCAATGGGAACCGCAGTCAAGCAGCAAAATTGCTTGGATACAGTCGCGTTACCCTTTGGAAAAAACTTCAACGATTTGGTATCTCCTGACCAGGTGACCTTGGCTGAAGCCATGCGTATCGAGAAAGCGCGCCGTTGTTGAAGGACAATCACTCATTAACACATCAACAATACGTTAAGTTAACAGCTTAACGATTTCGACTTTCCCGGCATGCCGTTCTTTTCGTCGTAGCCTCATAACTCTTTGATTGAGATGACCTATTTCAAAGGATTGAGATGACCTATTTCAAAGAGTTGTTACCACAGGGAAATTGGCACGAGCCTTGCTATACCTTAACAACGTGATTGGAATTTCGCCACACAGCTATTCCATTCCAATCATCAGAAGAAGTTCCTCTAGACCAGAGCTTGCTTGTATACTATGCGAATCGGTATCGACTCTCGATGACGGTGTTTGTCAGAATGCAGTGGCACCGAATACAATGCTCGAAGCGCGTCATTTTCGTGAACATTGTTAAGAGAAAACAGGCTCTATCATCATTTACCTATTGTTTTTACTGAAGGAGGTTGCAATGCATCGCTCAACTCAATCGATAATCATGGTCATAGCCATGAGTTTTTTGGCAGGAGCATTTCTCACAACCCAAGCATTTGGCGTGGAATACTTCGGCTCTGATGGGAAGTCTCATCATTCCAGCATGAAGTCTGCACCTAGTACAACTAGTTCGAAAAAGAATGCCAATGTAGGATCAGGCAGCCCTGCTGAAGGCTATACCATTCATATCCAGGCGCCACATTTGATGCCCGATGGCACACCTGGTGGGCCATATCATCACTATTGCAAAGGGATTTCCGATAAGATCTTACAATGCCTGTTGTTTGAAACCACCGCTCCGAATGCTCCACTCGTTGCAATCGAATACTTTGTGGCCAAAGAACTTTCACGCACACTTCCATTGATCCAATGGCATCGGTATTTCCATGATCACAAGCAAGAAATCGCAACAGGGCGTGTCAAAATTTTGGATATTGATGATCCGACTAAAATCAAAGCCTTAGCGGAAGCCGCATCAAAGACTGATGGCGTGATCTATCATCTTTGGCAAAAAGGGAAAGAATTCCCTGATGGAACCGTCACCTTCCCACAATCTTTAGGGCATATTTTCAATCAACCTGAGTAAGACAAGAATGATGCGAGAGGACCGATGGTCCTCTCGCATCGCTTGATATTGAATGCATATGATGTACAAGCAGCCATGCGGAAGAGTAAGGCACGTATTCATTGGCATCGCCATGCTTCTCAGCAGTCATGGGGTCGCCGGAGCTGCAGACCCAGCAGTCTTGAAACCTCGTGTTCCCGTTGATCAAATCCAAGAAGCGAAAACCTGGCATAACCCATTCCCCTCGACAACGGACAACATTGAAAAAGGCAAGCACATTTTTCACGGCAAAGCCTTTTGTGTCACGTGCCATGGAGAAGATGGCACAGGTCTTGGCAATATCCCTGGCCTGCGTGGGAAACTACCCAGAAATTTTACGGATCGAGCCTGGCAAGCAGCTCGCACCGATGGAGAACTGTTTTGGATCCTTAAAAATGGCAGTCCGGGGACAGATATGGCACCCTTTATCCCTCTTGTGTTGACTGAAGAAGAAGCGTGGAAAGTTTTACTCTATGTTCGATCTTTTGGACAATCATCACCAAAGACCTCATCCTCTCTACACTATGAAAAATAGACCATCGTCGGAAAAAGAGGAAACTATGAAATCCGCATGTCCTTTCTTTCTTGTTTGTATCGTTTTAGGCATTCTGGCAACGGATCTAGATAGTACGGCATCCCCATCTCTCCCCATTGAACCAGATGAAAGCACACGGCTGGATGAAATTTATGATCATGAATCCCGTCTCTTCCTATCGCTGTATTCTCTCCAGGGCAATGGAGAGGTCGATTATGTCACAGGGCGGACGGTAGAAAATCATTCCCGCAGCGAATATGGCAATCCAGTCTACTATATTCCTGAACATCCTATTTTCTACTGGTGGGACCATACCATGTGGAATGATCCCCTCCTTGATGGGGTTAATGGCAACGAACTGGTATACCAAGAAAACACTGACTTTGACATTTCCCGTTTTAAGCCATGTTTGTTTAATGGGCAACCCTGTTAATGCTTGCCCATAGGCATACGCGACGATACCTCATCGGGAATGTTTCTTTATAAGACATGCCGGATCGATGTCCATCCTCCGTCTATGTCCCTGCCATGAATGCATCTTGTGAGACCATTGAACAATTTACCAGCCTGCCAAAACCTTCGGCGCGCAGGCAGGTTACAGCTTACAACCTTGCTCAATAACCTTTGGGGATAGCCCGGGCTTCTCTAGGTATTTGAGATTCTCGATCATGCGTAACCCTCCAATCAAAGGGTTGTGAATCATTCAATTTTCTTATTCAAGACAGAATATTTCCCCTTTGTCTTTGGCAAGATCAGCCTTAAGTCCATAGGCCTATCTTGACAAAATCTAATTTTAGAATTATTCTATTATTAAAATAAATATAAATAGGCATGAACTTCACCTATGAAACAAAATGGCTCAGATAACAAACTGATCTCTGGACGCTTAGAAACCGCCGGGGTTATACCAACGGCTCAGAGAATTGCCATTTATCGGTACCTCCTGTGTGAGGCGAATCATCCAACTGCAGAGGAGATTAAGACATGGGCAGATAAAAACTTTCCTAAGTTGAGCCTTGCCACAGTCTATAACACGCTGAATGTTTTAATCGAAGCCAACCTGCTCAAAGAAGTCAAGGTGCCGCATGAAGCCAAGATCCTGTATGACTCGAATATTTCGTATCACCATCATTTTCTGGATGAAGACTCAGGAGAACTGGTTGATATTCCGTCCGAGCTTGTTGAAGTCACATCAACCTTAGCAAAGGAATTTCAAGTACATGACATTCAAGTTCTGATGAGAGGCAAACGACAAAAAACACGTACACAGCATTAAGACAGAAACCACATTTTGGCCATTAATCAGTAGAAGCAATGGTCATTCCATTGCAAAAGGAGGTTCATGATGCCACACACAACGACCCTATCATCCGGATGCTGGGAAAAAGCACCCACATTGATTATTTTCATGGGACTCAGCTTGCTCATCAGCATATTTATCGCATTCCCTCCCTTTGTCAGCGCCACGGAATCGTTCGAGCTCACTTTTCCTCTTGGTCTTGACGAAGACTCAGTGATCATTCCCAAGGACAATCCATTAACCAAAGAAAAAGTCGAACTGGGGAAATTATTGTTCTTTGATAAACGACTTTCCCAAAATGAAACGATCGCCTGTGCGAGTTGCCACATGCCATCATTGGCATTTACCGATGGCCAGCCTGTCTCCACAGGAATCCATCGTCAGCAAGGTGGGCGTAGCGCCCCAACGGCCATTAATCGAATCTTTAGTCTTCAACAGTTCTGGGATGGACGAGCGGCCACACTCGAGGAACAATCTGTTGGACCATTTGTCAGCCCGGTTGAACATGGATTTTTGAATCATGACGAACTCGTAAATAAGATCAACATGATCGCAGGCTATCGCACAATGTTTCAGAAGGTTTTTGGTACGGAGATCACGATCAATCACGTCGGCAAAGCCATTGCCAGCTTCCAACGGACCCTCCTGTCGGGCAATAGCCCGTATGATCGCTTTGATTACGGTGGAGAAGAGTCAGCCTTGACACCAGCTGCCCAACGAGGGATGAAACTCTTTTTAGGAAAAGCCCGTTGTACTCGTTGTCATTCGGGATTTTCCTTTAGCGATGAAAAATTCCATAACCTTGGCATTGACTGGGACACAGACCACATTGACCTTGGTCGATATGCCGTGACCAAAAACCCAGAACAAATCGGAGCCTTTAAAACTCCGACATTGCGAGAAATTTCTCGAACGGCCCCCTACATGCATGATGGCCGGTTTGCAACATTGAAAGCCATCGTGGAATTTTATGACCAGGGCGGAATCAAAAACCCTCATCAGGATTCCTTAATTATTCCGCTCAACCTTACCGATCAAGAAAAAGAGGATCTTGTCAGATTCTTGGAATCACTTAGTGGGGAAGGCTGGCAGATGACTCCCCCAACACAGTTTCCTCGGTAATGACGGCCCGAAGGAGCAACGAGAACAATAGACAAGGATGCAGGGCTCCTGGCTCACTCCAAACAGCGCGTCTGCTGCCATCATGGCAGATAGAGCACGAGGACCAAGAGTTGGTCATGCCAGAGAAGACAAGAACAGGAGCCCTAAACCTATAACAGAGGAGACAAGCACATGAGTGAGAGTCCATTTCTGACTGACATCAAAACGTTACGAGAACGTGCGCGTCAAGAGATAGAAAAAGGGGCCATCACACAAGGCTATCGAGCTGACCGAGAAACGGTGATTCGATTGTTAAATGAAGCCTTGGCCACAGAAATTGTTTGTGTGCTTCGTTACAAACGACACTATTATATGGCTTCAGGGATTAACGCACAAAGTGTTGCGGCAGAATTTCTCCAACATGCGAATGAAGAACAAACTCACGCCGATCAAATTGCTCAACGAATTGTGCAACTTGGCGGAGAACCCAACTTTTCTCCGGAAGGGATGCTTAGTCGAAGTCATTCCGAATACATAGAGGGCAAGACCTTACGTGAGATGATCACAGAAGACCTCGTCGCTGAACGCATTGCGATTGATAGCTATCGAGACCAGATCAACTATCTGGCAAACAATGATCCAACGACAAGAAGACTGTTAGAAGCAATTTTGGCCATGGAAGAGGAACATGCCGATGACCTGGTCAGTCTTTTAGAAGAACTGGGCAATGACCGTTGAGAATTTGTACGGACGTTGAATATCCCTCTGCACCCTTTCCTTTTTACGGATAGATCAAACCACCCACTATCCAATATTTGCTACAAGCCATGGGCATATAGCCACAGAGAAATTGAGGTTCCATCACAACCATTCATGTAGATATATCATTTACAAATACTCATACAACTTACACATATCTACCATCTCTCATTAAAAGAGCAGCTGAAAGAATAACCATTCTAGCCATTCACCCAACCACATTCTGCACAACATTCCACATTGCCAACCCAAGCCTCTCTGAAATAGAGAGGCTTGCCCATCTCACAAGGCACGCTTCCTGTTCAGCTTAATTCAAACAGAACAGGCTCGACTGCATCACTGACGAGAACGTAGCACAACATTCACACACGAAAACGCTCACCATTAAAAACTTCTCAGGACTTGGAACGTCCATCAAAAACCCTCAGATTGAGCTTTCAGCAAGACATGAACATTTTTTTGATTTACGGTCAATGCACATTCTTTTCTGGTTATTGAATATGGACAAGAGATTTTTCATAATCTAATATTGATATTAATAATGATTATCAAAATCTATTTAAACGTAATAACAGTTTGCAGTCCATCCAGACGACCAGCTTTCAGGGTGAGCGATCAGCTCTCACCCCGATGAGTGAGGCGCCCTTCCCTCCATGGCGCCTCGCCACTTTTTGTTCGGAGGGTATCTCAGTATGGAGGCCACCGTATGAAAACAGGATATTCCACCATACCTCACACACAAGTCCCTGCATTACTCAAAGGCCAGATGATCGTATTAGATTTAGCCCGTCTTCAAGGACAATGGGGCATTGTATGTTCCATGCCAGAAATTGAATTTGGTGACGCTGTACTCCTCAATCAATATCTTCGGGCTGTCCAAAAACGAAGGGCGGTTCTGTTAGGCATGCTTCACCTTGCACACCCACCTCTCGACCCGCACCTACCCAAAGCCAAAGCCTTGAGCATGCCGCTGTTAGCTGACCCGTCAGGATGTTTAGCACGCACACTGGGATTATCGGGTAGATCCGCACCCAATCGATGCCAGAGTTTTATTTTTGATCAAGAAGGAGTGATTCGATATCACCTTATCCATTTGTTTAATTGGCGTGGCATGTCTTTTCTATTAGAAACATTAAAACATTGTCAGGATCTTTACCCCCAACCAACCAGACAATCATCTGCCCGTCTTCCTCATCCCCTCATGCTGTCAGGGCAGGCTTACATACCCACCCCATGCCTCTAGGCAAGGGCTAACCATTACGATGTCACCCAGGAGAACTACCTTTATGCAACCAATTCAACCGACAACATTAAAAATTTGTGAATGCGGCCATCTTCACCTGACATATCGAAAGATGATCCTGCACTTTGAAAAAAGTGAATTTCTCGCCTATGCAGCGATCATCAATACATTGGCGACGTATATACACCGTACGACGAACTTTCACAAATACAGGACTTCCGTACGCAACCGACCACACGTCATCAGTCGGGAAAGTGAATGGTCCATAAAAGGGCACAACCCGGACAGCAAGAGACTGAAAATGAAAGACACATAATGCAGCCGTTGAGACAATGAATGAGAGAGGATGTTTCAAGCTGATCTCAGCCAGAAACATCTAGCGGCAGGTCGTGACAAGTTTTTCTGTCATATCCAAAGACAATGCCCACATCACATGCATGCCTCACCAAACAGAGGCATAGAGACTCACGATCACTCCAAAAAAAATCCGGCATTCTGAAACAAAATGTTCAGAGTGCCGGATTTTCTATAATGAATGAGCGCAGTGTCTTTAGGATTTCTTAAAAAAGATATCGTAGACTCCATAGGCCAGAATCAGCCCAATTGTTCCATAGTACATCGCGGTAATGCCTTCATACCCACCGCCTGGGGCATTGGCAAAAGCAGGAGCTGCAGAAAGGATGACGGTTGCCAGTGCAGTGCTCAATACTTGGATCGTTGTTTTCATTGGATATCCCCTCCTTGTCGTAATCAATGGAGCCATAACATGTTAGAGGGTCCATTGTATAAAAATGCTTGCGACGACGCAAGCATTTTTGTTTAACCGCCCGAACCTGCTCGTTAAAGAGCCTGGCAGATCACTTCCTTCATTCTGCGACATCAAGCCGAGAATGGGTTCCATCGCAGAATGGGGGTTTCTTTGTATGTTTACATCCACACCAGGCGTACCTCTTGGCTTCCGTGATTTCAACTTCAACTGGTGAATGTTCCGTGCCCGTATGCGAACCATCGCAAAAGGGTTGGGTTTGGGAACGTCCACATCGGCACCAGTAGTATTTGCCTGGGGCCATCTCCAAGACATACGGGATTCGTTGGGGAATCATCACGGGGTCACTCATCATACTCCTCCTGTTCTCATGATAATGGTTGATGAAGTTTAGTAGGATGATCATGTTGAGATATGGCTTATCCACAACGTGGCTGTGGGCCATCAGGCCCCAACGGGGTCAGCCACAGATAGTCCGCAACATGATTGTGCATAGCTTCATATATGTCTTCTTCCCGCGCGGGGTCCAAGGCCATCAAATAAATGGTGATCTGCTCAACGGTACGAGCCGTTCGTGTTTGGACGCGCTGGGGGATCGGAATATTGTATTGGATATGGCCACCGCCAGTATAACTGACGAGAGGCCCTTTGGACTCCGGTTTTGATTCAAGATAGTCAACAATGATTTTAGCCATTCCCGCATCGCGAAAAATAGACGCTTCATATATTCGTTGATAGACATGTTGCGGCAGATTAGTATGACATTGGACAATCTGCTCATAGATGACGTTCTGATAGTCTGGATCATCCAGGGATATATTGTGTGGAAGATTCCATGATTGCATAGCGGGATCAGCAAGCCCGGCTTCCAATCCCATGGTCGCAATTTTCCTCACCAAAGGACGAGGAGGATTGAGCGCATAGAGGGGAAATCGATGGGCACGGGCCAGCGTAACGAGCGGTTGATAATTTTCGTATTGCCCACCCCAATTCTCTTCCCAATGAGACACGTGGACGAATTGATCGTCGGCTAAGGCACCAACGACCCATTGATTCAAGGCCGCCTGCCCATCCCAGCTTAACATCTCCATCGCGAGGGCAGGATGGTGCCCTCTGTTTCGCAGCATCTCCAAGATTTGCGTCGCGATCTGAATATGCGAAGGATTGTAATGTTCTTCCCCGATATACACCACATCAACGTTCAAAAGATCTTGAGTTAAGGTTTCAATGGACGTCACACCCCCCTGGCGAAGGTCAAACAGTTGTCCCACCTCAAAATGAGAGGAAGGCTGTGACAGACCGGCACAAGCCGACACGTTGAGGAAAACGCCCAATACTCCTAGCCAGATCACGTGACCGAAACATGTTCTTACTGAAAATTGCCAAACGTTCATACGCCCATCTAGGATCATGACGGGTAACATACGACAATTAATTGATGATTGCCAACTGAACGAAAGCCCTGGCTTGACGGAGTGTCTCCTGGTCGTTACCCTCCCCTCATGTCGCCTCAAAATGAAGAAACACAGCCTCTAGATGGATCTTCTGCCTGTTCTGAAGAAATTGAAGCCTTTCGTCAGAAAATCAAAGGCATTCGTGAACAAAACCGAACGGGGTGGGAAGCCACCCGCAAACTGGTCTCTTCCGCACAACTACCGGAAACATTGTCACGGTTAGCATCCCATATACGCACCTCATCTTATTCGCTACCGTTCCAAGAATGGCTGCTTCAATGCTGTCAGCCAGAGAAAGTGGCAACAAACCGCCATGAGTTGAGTCACCAGCTAAAAACGTTGACAGGATATCCCACAACCAAAGCACTCCGTGCGCTTTGCCTCTTTTTGGGTGTGCATGAAGCCACGCCCGTTGAACCAGGTTCACCTGAAATCACTCCCTCCTTTCTGGAAGACCTTCTCCGACAATCACCAAATCCCTATGAGGTCTTACGCCATGTGACGGTACCTTCACTCTTAGATATCGGGGCAGGAGATCTTTCATTTGAAGAAGAATTGGTCATAGCTTGCGAACCGTGGCTTCGGCAATCTGAGAAAACGCTCATCCTGCATGCCATGGACCGCCTGCAACCCGGCTCGCAGTTAGGTGGTCGCTATCACGCACAGACCGATCGTCTGACGAACATGAAGAGCTTCCTCCCAAACCGCTTACAGTTTAAATTTTGGGGTGGGGTGAATATGGCAAACCTCTCAACGCTCAAAGAGATCTTGCCCCTCTATACCATGGTGACATGTCATGCCCCCGCAACACCGACGTTTGCATATGAGCCGACCCGTCTGTCATCCGCAACCATTCGCCTGGCCTTAACGAAAACGAAAGGTCTGTTTCGAGAGGTGCCATGGGGAAAAGAAAAAGCACTAGAGGTTGAACAAGCAGGGCAGGTCTTTAACTTTCCTGCGTGGAAATTTGAAATTCTTGGCCCTCTCGCCTTGCTAAACCTTATTGCTCATCGTGGACAACTCTGTGTGTTGTCCGCCATCGATTCCGAAGTGTTTTGGGAACTCCTGGCACAACTGCTCGACAATGAACAGTACAGACCACAGAATGTGCTGTTTGAGCCAGAAACCATTGCCGAGGTCTTTGGCACTCTGTATTCCGAACTCATACACCTCCCTATTGGGGCATCAGTCCAACTTGCTCAACTTGCCAATCTTCGAAAACAGATACCCTGCCTCTCAACTAGAAATTCCATGAGACCCGCCCTTCGGTTTCGATCGATTGAAATTCGACGTGGAGCCGTGCTTGAAGGCATTCCCAGTAGCTTTACTGCCCGCCAATTTCCCCATATGAGCGAAGAGCTCACACCCTGGTGGCTTATTCTTATTCCTGAATAAAACAAGATAGTGGCTCAGGCAGGACATCAAACCAGGCACGTGCACACAATATGGGAAGGAATCGATAAGAAGGACAGAGGGACAGACACCGTCACCAAGGGCCATGGAGACAAAACGTTATGTCAGGGAAGCTTGTAACACTTCAAGGTTTTTGATGACCATAAGGTCGCCATTGGCAGTGGCTACGTCGATTCCCTGTTGACAGGTCTCTCGACACCGATCGATCTCATCATTGGACTGAAGCGATTGCGCAAGCGCGTAGAAAGCGGCAGAGTAGCTTGGCTGAACGTGAATACATTCCTCCAGCGCTGAAATAGCCTCGGGCCAGTTCTCATCGCTCATGAAAGCCTTGCCCAATCCAAACCAGGCTGTGTCATCACGAGGATCAACGGCAAGAACTTTTTTAAATGCTTCAATGCGTGGGTTAGGCATAGAGACAATCGCATTCTGTGATTCAACAGCGTGGGACTGTAGCATGTCCGTTTTCCCATTGTCTAATCACCAACCCTATGTTACGATTCATGTCTCCCATGACAGACTGACAGGTTCATCAAACAACAATTCACAACATGTATAAGTTAGGTGAGTGAGGCTAGGCAGTGCAGCGCGTAGGCTATGTGTTTGATCCGGCATTTCTCAATCATGAGATGGGGGCCGGACACCCTGAATCTCCAGATCGTCTGCGTGCTATTCATAATCACCTACGTTCCAGCGGACTTCTGAGGCAATTGATTCAGATTGCACCCAAAGAAGCATCGCGTCAGTGGATTGCCAACATTCACGAATCTGCCTACATTCACCGGTTGGAAAGTCAGTCTCCCACAACGGGGTATGCCTCGTTGGATCCTGATACATCTCTGTCTCCAGGATCATTATCTGCAGCGTATCTGGCTGCGGGTGGAGCCATGACCGCCGTGGATCACATCATGGCTGGACAGGCAGACCGAGTCTTTTGTGCCGTCAGGCCTCCAGGCCACCATGCAGAAGCGAATCAAGCCATGGGATTTTGTTTTTTTAACAATATTGCGATTGCCACTCGCTATGCTCAAGAGCGCCATGGATTGAAACGCGTGCTCATTGTGGATTGGGATGTTCACCACGGCAATGGTACCCAACATGTATTTGAAGAGGATCCATCCGTGTTGTTTTTCAGCACGCATCAATATCCACATTACCCAGGAAGTGGACGAGCAACCGAACGAGGGAAAGGCGCTGGTGAAGGACTGACAATCAATGTTCCCATGGTAGCTGGTGAAGGAAATGCCGAATATCAAGAAGTCTTTGAAAATGTCTTGGTACCTGCCGCTGATTCGTTTCAGCCTGATATCATCATGATCTCTGCAGGCTTTGATGCTCACCAGGATGATCCATTGGCAAGTATGCGGATCACCGATCAAGGCTATAGGGAGTTATCGAACATTGTGACCCGTATCGCCAACCGTCATGCAGCTGGACGCATTGTGTCCTGTCTGGAGGGAGGCTATCACTTACCTGCACTAGCAACCTCCGTCGAACAACATCTCATCGCATTGTGTGAGAACGCGTAAATGATACAAAAGCCACGACGGAAAGGCCTGTGGCTACTCGGCCTGGTCCTGATTTCCTGTGTAGGAGCTTATTATGTTTATACTGAAATCAGGCCAGTGGTTATTTTTGGGTTACGGGATGATTACGCTCATGCCATTCCTTTTCAAAAGACCCCCCATGGCCTTGAGGGAATTTCGGCAAAAGATTGCGGAGGCTGTCATAAGGAAATTTATGAGGAATGGAAGACCAGCATGCATGCGCATGCCTACGAGGACCCATTTTTTCAAGCCTATTGGAAAAAAGACGACAATATTTGGGTCTGCTTGAATTGCCATACACCTTTGGAAAATCAGCAACCGACCTTGATTGAGAATATCCCTGATGAGCGCGTGGAAAAAGCAACCCAAATTCCAAACCCTCACTATGATGAGAATCTCCGGCAAGAAGGGGTCACCTGTGCAGTTTGCCACGTTCGAAATGGCGTGATATACGGACCGTTTGACGACTCGGTGGCACCACACCCAACGGAATTTGATCCAGCCTTTCGTACCACAAAAGTCTGTTATCGCTGTCATAATGTAGTTGCCGGGCCTCTTCAGTTTTATAATGTTGGGCCTTGTGGGACTTATCCCGAATATGAAGGCACCTTCTTCATGAAGGAAAAAGGGTTGATTTGTCAGAGTTGTCATATGCCCGAAGTGACAAGACGCGTCGCTGAAGGAGCGCCCATTCGTCAAGGGCGTCGCCATCTATGGCGAGGAGGCCATGACCCAGAAATGGTCAAACGAGCCGTGGCCATCCAAGTCCAAGCCAATCCTCCAGCGCCTATGCCAGGAGAAGAAGTCTCATTAACGGTGACGCTCATTAATGCCGGAGCTGGCCATAAAATTCCAACGGGAGACCCTGATCGCCATTTTACCGTGGAGTTTGTCGTGCGAGATCAAGACAAGAACGTCCTGGCGCAAGATGTACACACAATCGGTCGATGGATCCTCTGGCAACCGTTTATCCTAGAAATGTATGATAACCGTTTGTTGCCATTGGCCAGTCGGGATTATGCCTTCACCTATGATCTGCCGAAAGAACCGAGCAATGTGGTTGTCGACATACGAGTTCGGTATCATATTCTCACAGACGATCAACATGCTATGCTGCGGGAAAAATATGAGTTACGGACCAATGCCCCCTACGTCTTTACCATTTATGAGCGGTCATTCCCCTTAAATACCCATTTGGCAGAGGTTCTCGACGCCCAACCGATTACGCCATACAGAGGATGTGCAAGTCCACCTGAAGAACAACTGCCGCTCCTCAATCACACAACCCTTGGATAAAAGGATACACGTATGACAAGTCTCTATTTCATCGACACTGAAACGTTGGCACAGAATCTAGGGCGAGAAGGCCTAGTCTTGATTGATGTACGGGGAAAAGCGGCCTATTCTTCGCATATTCCCGGCGCCATTTCTAGCACATGGCATGAATACAGTGATCCCGAGGCCGTGGCCAAAGGGCTTCTAAATCCGAATGTGGCTGAACTCGAAGCAAAACTTCGACGGCTTGGCATTAATGATTCCAGCGATGTGGTGATCTACTCCAATCCTTTTGATAACTGGGGTGATGAAGGACGGATGTTTTGGATGCTGGAATATCTCGGGCATACCCGGGTTCGGATTCTGGATGGTGGATGGGTGAAATGGGTGGCAGAACAACGCCCGTATGAACATGATCGGCCAAATCCCACCCCTGGCACGTTCCAAGCTTCGCCACATGCGGAATTACTCATCAACAAAGGAGACCTTAAACAATTAATAAAGCGGCCGCATCCAGAAACCCTTCTGATTGATGCCAGGAGTATCGAGGAATATGCCGGAAAAGAAATTGACGGACTTCCTCGAGCAGGCCATATTCCTCAGGCCATCAATATCCCATGGAACAAATTTCTTAATGCTGATGCGACCGTGAAAGACTCAACATTGATTAAGAAGATGTTAGAGGACTTAGGATTGCGACAAGATCAGGAGATGATTACGTACTGTTTAGGAGGTGTTCGATCAGCCTGGCTATATCTCATTCTCCGATTCGCAGGATTTGAGAAAGTCCGGAATTATCCAGGATCCTGGTGGGAATGGAGCCGGGATTTTGCTGCTCCTGTCGAAAAAGATGTGAAGTTATTACACAAAGTACATGGAGCTACAGAAGGCGCATCTGCTTGAACTTAGAAACGGAAGGTGCACGCGAAAAAGACGAAGAAGCTCCTGATAAACGTAAACTATCGTAAACCAAATACGAACTGCCGTTTCTAGAAGGCTATCCAAGTTTGCACTTCCAAAAAATTCGTGCGAGGATACAAAGCAGGGGTAACACTTTCAACACTTTGTTCAATTCTTTCATAAGGAGGTTGCGCATGAAGAAAACACTTGGATGGAGAATCATCCTGATAAGTGGAGCCTTGACAGTATTTGGAGCCACATGGGCATTAGCAGGTGGCAATCCACACGTGCATGAAGCCGTATCACATGCAGAGGAAGCTGTTGAACATGGGATGCAGGGACATGCCGATGCAGTCGTCACACATGCAGAAGCCGCACTGAACCATGCCCATGCCGCTCAAAAAGAAGTCAACAATCCTCATCTCAATGAAGGGGTACATGAATTAGAAGAGGCCATTGCCCATGGTGGACAAGGACATGCCGAAGTGGCCACGAAACATGCTAAAAGCGCCGTGATGCATTTAAAAGAAGTTCACTAACTCGTCATGAACGACCCAGAGATGCTGTGAAAAGCTGTAAAAAGCGGGCAGGAATCTCTGCCCGCTTTTTTGTTTGAGCAAGGCAGTCCAAACGTCTACTCGCAATAGTCTCAGCCTGTTGCCGTGTTCACGGACTTCGTGTACGCTCTCATGCCAACGATCCTATAGTCTTGCTGGATGAGAACGTTCGAATGACCGTCCCTTTTTTCCTGCCACGTGAGCATCGTCGATAATTGTCGACAATTTGAAATATTTTGGAGTTCGTCAACGACCCCTGAGAAGGTGATTGATCATGAAAGTTGGATATTTTCAATTCGAACCGACATTCGGAAATGTGACGGACAACCTCGATGCAGCCATTGCCAAGATTTCATCGATAGACTGTGATTTGTTGGTCTTACCAGAACTGGCCATGACTGGATACCAGTTTACCTCGCAAGAAGAGGTCCGTCGATTGGCTGAGCCTGTCCCTGAGGGGTTAACCACTCAACGATTTGCCCGTATCGCAGAAGAACAATCCATATATATCGTCATTGGTCTTGCTGAACGCGATGGCCACCATATCTATAATTCCGCCGTGCTCGTTGGGCCTCATGGCTTTCTTGGCGTTTATCGCAAACTTCATTTATTCTTTGAAGAAACCCTCTTTTTCTCTCCTGGAAATACGGAATTATCAGTATGGAATCTGGGTAACATAAAGATTGGCCTTATGATCTGTTTCGATTGGATCTATCCAGAAGTTGCCAGGACCCTGGCGCTCAAAGGGGCAGATATCCTCTGCCACCCATCCAACCTTGTACTCCCACATTGCCCAGATGCCATGGTTACTCGATGCTTGGAAAATCGAGTATTCAGTATTACGGCCAATCGTGTGGGAAAGGAAGCACGAGGTGGGAAGCAAGCATTAACCTTTATTGGCAACAGCGAAATTGTTTCGCCAGGAGGGCATATCCTTCATCGAGCCTCACCAGATCAACAGGAATTAACTATCGTCGATATCAATGCTGAAGAAGCCAGAAACAAGGCAATCAATCCATATAATGATCTGTTTGGCGACCGACGCTCCACGATGTATGGATGGTGAGAAACACTTTGTGGTCTCTCTAGAAACATATCAGATGGCTCCCTATGAATGATGAGCCCCTGCTAGCTTAAAGCGGCAACCAGTCGCACAACGGAATAAAAGTAGTGAAGATTCATTGGGTAGAATTTACTTTACTCTTTCAACACCCCCGGAATGGATTTCAGTTAAGGGATGCTGCCCGATGAGTCTTTCGGTTTCACACCACCGAATCTGAATTTGTTTCTTCAATTTTTCTCTTCTAAAGTTTCCAAGCCGCACCTAGATTACTCTTGGAGAGAATCTTCGAGTAATATATGATCATAAAAATTGAATAACCATTGGTAGTTTTCCCAGGAACAGAAAAGTAAACGCACTTTTTGGTCAACCAGGATAGGCGTATCGATGAGGCGGATCATTATCAATTATAGCAATCATTGGCTTCAAGACCAAAAAGTTTCAGTCTGTGGTGTGGACATTCTCTTGATTGCTGAGGACACCTTGCAAACAGGGTCCTGGCTACGAGAGAAGAAGGAGCCAGGCACTCCCTAAGGCAATTCGATAGTAAGCAAAAACACGAAGTGTGTGGCGTTTAACATAGGCAAGAAATACGGCGATGACGATCCAGGCAACAAAAAAGGCAACAACAAGGCCAATCCCTAAGGCAAGGGCTTCTTCAAAGCTGAGCAGATGAAATGATTGAAACCATTTATAGCCTGTTGCAGCAAACATGGTGGGTAAGGCCAAAAAAAATGAGTATTCTGTCGCGATTTTTCGATCCAGCCCCATAAGCAATCCACCAACAATCGTGGAGCCTGATCTAGACATCCCAGGAATTAAGGCAACACATTGAGCAATCCCTACGCCTACTGCTGATCGAAGCCCAACGTGGGTTAACTGTGTCACTCGAATACGGTGAGGCCTCCATTCAACCGCCAAGATAATCAAACCGCCAACGATCAAACTTACTGCCACGATTCTTGGCGAAAACAGATGAGCCTCAATCCAATCATGAGAGAAAAACCCAATCATGGCTGCAGGGCAAAAGGCTATACCCAGCCCGACAAGAAACCACAGACTTCGGTGTTCCTTCATGGACTGAGCCAAAAGTCCCTTCCATTGTTGGGAAGAGGGGACCAACTGATTGGACTGAGAGGAAGCAACCATGTCGCGAAAATGCCCCTGCTCCTGGAAGGCTTCGCGAAACACCGCAAGGAGCTTGCCTCGTTCATATACAACAACGGCCAGGATAGCCCCAAGTTGAATGCAGATATCAATGCTGGCTGCAACTTTGCCTGTAAAATCAAATAGATGCCCCACGAGAATTAAATGCCCCGTCGAAGAGACCGGCAAATATTCGGTCAAGCCTTCCACGAATCCCAAAAGGGCTGCCAACTCAGGATGAAGTCGTTCCATGTGTGCGAAGCCAGAAAACAACACGACTGGGATAGATAATCAAGAATACGGGCACTGCCCACGCCATCCTCACAAACTCTTTTCGCACAGTCAAGGAGAAATATGGAGGACAGATACCTGTCAAACTCTTGACAAAACGATGCGCTTGTTCTACCTCTTTACAGATTAATCGTGCAGAAATCGCCCCAAGAGGAGACGCCCTCTAGCAGACGTCCTCATACCTGAGGAAGAACAGAAGCACAGACCAAGACAACAGAGGTACTTTCAAAAGGAGAAGATACACGATGGCCACTCATGCCTTACAGGGATTCCGCGCTATCTGTCTTATCATTGTTTCATCGAGCATTCTCACCAGCGGATGTGTCGTTGCAAAGAGTCAATATGAAAGTGTTGTCCAGGAGATGGAAAACACCAAGGCTGATCTGGAAAAGAGTCGTATGGTTGCAAAGGCCTTAGAACAAGAATTACAAAAAGTCAAAGGAGAACATGAGAAGACATCACTAGAGTTTGAGATCATGGCGTCAGAAGTTCAACGAACTAAGGAAGGCCATGAAAGAGAGCAAGCCTTTTTAACCTCTCGGGAAGAAGAACTTGAACAAAAGAGAGAGGAATTCATCGACACGATCAGTCAGATGAAGCGAGAACGCCAAAAACTCGCCAGTCAGAATCTTGCCTTGAAAACAACCATCGAACGATATCAAAAAGAGCTCAAAGACTCGACACAGCGGAACGTCGCCGCAGAAGCCACGCCACCGACGGTAAAAAAATCGCTGAAGTCCAAGGCCAAGTCAAAGCCTGCCCTTTCAGCGAAACGAGCACGATCATCTGATGTACGTCCAGTCACAGCCCCCCTTAAGGGTGCACTGGCTTCGGTCAATATTAATAAGGCTTCCGCTAATGATTTGGTGTTGTTTTTGGGATTAACGAAACGAGTGGCGGATAAAGTGGTGGCGAATCGTCCTTACCGGCTCCGAGGAGAACTTGTGGCAAAAAACGTGATCCCCAAAGCCACGTTCGATGTCATCAAAAATCGGATCACAGCAGCCCGGTAGATGAACTGAGCAGGCTTGATCCTGGGCGGGTTCTCACATCCCTTCAAATAAGACGCCTCAAGCCTTTCCTTCAAAAGTCTGGAGTGAACTCTAGTTTTCTCCACTGGTGAAAGTAAAATGTAATATCGCCGCTTTTCGTGGGGAAAATTTTTCGATATCGTTCAGTGCCATCCTCCGCTAGCTCGACAAGAACAATTTTTTTATCCAAAACCCGTGTACTCAGCGGAGCGTATAAAAAGGTATACGGTTGATCCTGATGAATAAGCTGATGCAGTTCATGGGCCAACATGCGCTGTCGATCCCGATTGTATTCCTTCCGAATTTTGACAATTAACTCATCCGCTTTGGGATTGTGATATCCGACAAAATTGAGCTGCTGCGGACCAGCCTGACTGGAATGCCAGATTTGGTATAAATCCGGATCGATGCCCATACTCCATCCCAACACCACCGCATCAAATTGTGCGGTATTGACGAAATCCTTGAGAAACACCGCCCATTCAAAATATTGGGTATGGCATTTCACACCAATTTTTTTCCAGGCATTTTGGGCAATGGTCAAAATGTTTTTCCGAATGGGATTTCCACTGTTTGTGATGAGATTAAACTCGAACGTTTTCCCGTCCTTTTCCAACCAGCCTTCAGCATTTTCTTTCCATCCGAGTTCTTCCAATATCTGCTTCGCTCCCTCAGGGTCATAGGGAAGAGGTTGAATCGCTGGGTTGTACCATTCTGTGTTTTGGGGATAGGGCCCTGTCACCCGCTCACCTTCCCCGTACAACAGATAGGTCAAAAAGTCATCCACATTGATAGCCATCCCCAAAGCCATTCTGACTCGCGGATCAGCAAACAATGGTTGCCGGTTATTGTAGCCAATATAGGTGTATCCGAATCCAAGGCTAGAGAATGCTTGATAGGCGGGATCATCCTTGTACCGAGCGACCTGATGTGGAAGAGTTGCGTAATAATCGAGAGCCCCAGCTCGAAACTCAACCTCTTGAGTCAGAATATCTGGAACAATCCGCATGTAATAATCATGGTATTCAGACGGCCCTTCCCAGTATCTCTCAAATTTGGTCAAATGAATAAATTCATCTCCTTGCCATTCCACAAAGCGAAACCGACCACTGCCAATGGGGTGACGATTGAATTGACTGTCCCGCAGACCAAAGGTTTGGCGGGCTGTTGCGGAAAGTCCTTTCGTTTTCATTTCCTTCATCATCGCACGTTCGTTGAGCAGATGCTCAGGCAATATCCCCATGGTCCACGCATTGATGGCTGGTGAATAAAGGCGTTTGTACACAACACGAACGGCATGAGAATCGACAATCTCCACAGCCTTGATCGGCTCGAAATCGGAGGTTCTCGGAGAAAGGTTCCTAGGATTCATAATCGCTTCATAGGTAAACTTGACATCACCCGCATCAAATTCATGACCATCATGAAAAGGTACCCCCTCTCTCAGATGGAAAAGAATCTCGGGATTATGTTCGGCAATAGGCAGCAATTTTTGCAATTGCGCGTTTATGTCGGGTTGGCTCGCCTGATGGTGATCATCAGAAACTGTAATGAACTGCTCGAAGGGGAAATGTTGAAAAAATCGTTTTCCAATAATAGGCTGAATGCGATCGAAAAATTCTTGATCGACTTCCCGTAATGTAAATACAACCCGCTCAGGGACATGAATGGTCACATGGACCGTGGCCTCACCTGACGTTTTTTCATCGTTCACTGGAACAACGAGTGAGGTCTCTCTTGTTGAAGGGGCAAGGATCTGCATGTGTGCAATCAGACGGGCTAGTTCTGGGGATGTACCTGATTCCAAGGTTTGTTCCATGCGCTGGACAACGCCCTTCCCTGTTACGGCAACTCCGTCAGGAAAACGATTGTTCGGGTTAATCGTCAAATAGGCTTTTTCGGTAATAGCCCAATCGATGGCAAGACGGGCGCGCAAATTCAGATGTTCATCTAAATCTAACAGCCCTTCGAAAACATGGTTGGCAATATTCGAGCTCGCCGAGTCGGCATTAAGGATGGGATTGAGGATTTTGGCGTCTCCGCTGGACCCTTCAATATAGGTAACTAATCGTTGAGGATTCCCAAGATCCTGCCGCTCATACGTCGGCACCCAAAGATAAGATTGCAGTAAAAACACTAAGACGAGAAGAGGAGCAAGAATGAGCCAGCGTTTGAGTCGCATCGTTAAGAAAAAAGGTGATGAGTCAACAGTGACGAGTCAAGAGCCGTGTTGTTAACACATAACGCGTTGCCTGTCATGGTGCATGGTTTGAGTTTGCTGCTCTGCATGATACGAACTCCGAACTAACGGACCCGATTCCACATGATGAAACCCAAGAGCGAGCCCTTCCTCTCGAAATGCCTGGAATTCCTCGGGTGTATAAAAACGGGCTACTGGCCAATAATCTTGTGTTGGTTGAAGATATTGACCAATGGACAGGATCATACAACCGACGGCTCGAAGATCCTGCATGACCTGACGAATCTCTTTATCGGTTTCTCCCATACCTACGATGAGTCCTGACTTTGTCCGACCTCCCATCTTCGCAGCCCAATCCAGTACTTCCAGCGATCGGGGATATTTTCCCTGTGGGCGAATAGTGGGAAACAAACGATGAACAGTTTCAATGTTATGATTGAGGATATCCGGTTTTTCAGCCATCACGGTAGCTAAGGCATCTTTCTTCCCTTGAAAGTCAGGGATCAATACCTCCACGGTGCACGCAAGCCTTCGTTGACGAATGGCTCGAATGGTGTCGGCAAAAACCGATGCACCACCATCGTCTAATTCATCACGGTTAACAGAGGTGATCACAGCATGCCGGAGGCCAAGCTTGTCAATGGCTTGCGCCACGCGTTCCGGCTCATCGCGGTCAAGTCCATCGGGCTTACCCGTGGTCACCGCACAATAGTGACAGCGCCGCGTGCACACATCCCCCAAAATCAAAAAGGTAGCCGTTCGATTATTCCAACATTCCCACACATTGGGACAACGGGCTTCCTCACATATCGTATGCAGCCCGTGCTGATCAATGATGCGGCGAATATCGTGATAATCGGAACCCGTTCGAAGGGTAACCTTAAACCAGGGTGGCAACCGTCTTTCCCGAAGCACAGACTTCGAGACTCGACGAATATCTTCCGGACGGACAAACGTCATGACGCAGCCTTTCGCTCAGCATGTCCGTGACAATACTTGATGCGCCTTATACCTCAACCTTCACGTCCGACCCATCAATCTGGACAGGATAGGAAACGACACAGGCAGAAGGATTATTCACACAGGCACCAGTTTTCACATTATATTCCCACCCATGCCATGGACAGGACACCACCTCACCATCGAGATCACCCTCTCCTAACGGACCACCTCGATGCACACACGTATTATCAATTGCATACAACATGCCTTCAACATTAAAAACCGCAATGCTTTTCCCATTGACTTCAGCAACAATGCCCTTGCCAGGCATCACGTCCTCTACCCCTGCCACTCGAATAACATCAGCCATTCTTGATCTCCTGTTTCTGTATCGTCTGTCAGCTCTGGGTGCCTACTTGAGCCCCATGGGTTCCTTAATTTTTTTTAGCATGTCACTAAGGGTCGACCGCGGTTGGCCCTCTTTGGGCATAGTCGCCTCAATCAATGTTGAGGCGACCTGTTGAAAGGCCTGGGTTTGCGGAGAATCAGGATCCGCGATCACAATGGGTGTGCCATTATCACCGCCAATCCTGATCTCTGGATCGAGAGGAATGCGTCCCAAGAAGGGAATCCCAAACTTTTCAGCTGCTCGTTCGCCGCCCGCATGCGAAAAAATCTCTGTTCGTTCGCCACAATGCCCACAGGCAAAATAGCTCATGTTTTCTATAATGCCTAGCAAAGGCACATTGACCTTCTGAAACATCATGATTCCCTTGCGAACATCATGAAGCGCCACATCCTGCGGGGTGGTGACCGTCACAGCTCCGGTTAATGATACAGATTGCGATAATGACAATTGCGCATCACCTGTTCCGGGCGGAAGGTCCACAAGAAGGTAATCTAATTCCCCCCATAAGACATCACGAAAAAACTGTTGAATGGCCGTATGGACCATCGGCCCACGCCAGACAAGCGCAGTGTCTTCAGGGACAAAAAAGCTCATGGACATAATTTTAACGCCATGCCCCTCAGCTGGCTTTAAGCGGTCACCTTCTTTTTCTGGCGGTTGTGTGACCCCCATCATCATGGGGACATTGGGGCCATAAACATCCGCATCCATTAACCCGACGTTCATACCAGCCTGCTTCAGCGCAACGGCAAGATTCACCGCAACGGTTGACTTCCCAACCCCTCCTTTGCCACTGCTGATAGCAATGATATTCTTGACGCCAGGAAGGAGCTGAGACGCTTCCTGGCTATCTCCTGAAGAACTCTGCTGCGAATCGGTATCTGCCATATTCTCTCTACTCCCTCAATCAAATAGTTTCCCACATCGCGTAATTTACCCCAATTGCGTGGCAAATTTTTTCCGGGAACGGCCTAACATTGGTTCATGATGGGATTGGCGATTGACGGAAATCACCGGATCGAGAATTTCTCCGCAAAGAATACACCGCCAACCAAAAAACTCCCGTGCCCCTGTATCGTCTTGAATATCTGCGAACGCATCTTTCACCATAACACCGTTGCATCGTGGACATTCCATAGCAACCTCCCTCTATTTATATGGATCAAGTGCAGGCAAGACCTTCATACATCCATCCTAACACTTGCCAGTCAAAAAGAATTTTTACGTATGATGTTCTAGAAGCATGACATCATCATCCCTAGGTAGCTCCTCTGGAAGCGAGCTTTGTCTTTCATGCTAGCAGTCTGGTTACTTGAAAATCCAGATCCTGAGGCCTAGGATACGAAGGGACGTTTCTCTCACATGATTCCTTACCCCCATATTGACCCGGTCTTCTTACGCATCGGTCCGTTACAATTTCGTTGGTACGGGTTGATGTACTTGCTGGGCCTCTCAGCCGCATACTTTTTATTAAAGACCAAAGCTGCAGCAAAACACCTTCCTATATCCAAAGAACAACTCTACGACTTAATTGTCTACGCCGCCTTGGGAGTCTTTCTTGGGGGTCGCTTGGGCTATACCTTGTTTTACAATGCCTCCTATTATCTGCAACATCCATTAAGCATTTTGGCTGTCTGGGAAGGTGGGATGTCCTTTCACGGCGGATTACTTGGGACCTGTTTTGCTATTTGGATATTTTGCCGTAAGAAAAAATTCGCCGTGTATGCCATTGCCGATCTCGCCGTTCAAGCCGTACCCATTGGCCTCGGCTTAGGACGACTGGGAAATTTTATCAATGGCGAATTGTATGGTCGCCCAACTGATGTAGCATGGTGCATGGTGTTTCCAGGAGGAGGGGAGCTCTGCCGCCATCCCTCACAACTTTATGAGGCATGCTTAGAAGGGGTAGCACTCTTTGTACTTTTATGGGTTATTGGAACAATGACCACGCCTCCAGGAACGGTCTTCTGGAGCTTTTTTGTAGGATATGGAATATTTCGGATTATTGCCGAATTATTCCGAGAACCCGATGTCCATCTTGGATTTTTCTTTGATGCCCTGACCATGGGTCAACTCTTGAGCGTACCCATGGTACTCTTTGGCGCCGCTATGATCGCACGAGGCTATCTCACGCACTCTCCACCTTCTCAACCCTCGTTGCGAACCAACACTTAGTAGCCTGGCCCTGTACTTCCGCCCCCTGACGATCCTAATCCACCCAACCCACCCAAGGCAGGTAAGACGGGTGTGCCCCCACCGCTTGATGCAGATTCTGGAACATCCCCATATCTTCGAAGGGAAGGTGAATCCCATATCACCTTGTGCCCAGGCGCCAAATTTGCTGCTTGAATGTAATAGGCATGGGCCTGCTTAGGGTTTCCAAGACGATCAAGGGTGAGGCCGAGATTATAATAGGCTTCGGCTAAATCCGGCTGAGCGCGAATAGCAGTTTCGTACTGCATTTTTGAGGCATCGAATTGACCAAGGGCAAACAGTCGATTGCCTTCTTTCATCGCTGTCGCCGCAGACGATTGACTCCCGACAGGAGGAACAAGCGTCGGTTGGACACTCTTTTTCTCTTGGCTTGCACAGGCAAACAGCCCCATCAGGAGCAACCCGATGATAATGATCTTTCCTCTCATGCATCCCATACTCATGACGATCTCTCCTTTTCACAGCTTATGCATCTGGCATCGTGACCGCAATACCAGATCGTAGAAAAATGACCTCACACATCAGTGCTGGCAGATTCAAGCAGCGACAGGCTGCCTCCCGATAGATTTGCAATTGTTCATGATAGCGTGCCGCCTGAACAGACACTTGTCCTTGTTCTACCGAATCTGTCTTGTAATCGGCAAGCCACAGGGTTCCATCAACACGATAAATGAGGTCGATCGTCCCTTCCATGACAGCCACTGGTGTTCCTCGATGAGAGGAAGCATCCAGCTTATCCCATGGTATCGAAAAAGGGATTTCTCTTCCAAGGATTTCTGCTTTTGTCAAACGGGCATACGGAGCGGATTTCACAAATACACGAAATAGTGTTTGAACTGTATCAAGTATGCGCAAGGCATCATTTTGGGAACCTTGGGGCATCCAGCGTTGCCAAACCGTTTGAATCCAAGGCACGAGATTGTTCGGATCACGAGTAAAGTCCCATCCTTCAAGAACCCGATGAGCCAATATTCCAATGACTTTTCTATCGCGCTGGCGTTGAACGGATTCAAACGATGCCAGAGTCTTCTTCCCTACTGCCTCCATCTCGCTGATAGCACAAGGCTCACTGATGAGATCTGTTTTCGAAGGATCTCGATCATGCAAGGGCGCGGATGACGATTTGGATTGATGCTGCCACGCCGTCACCGTCCCAAAAGGCTTGAGTTTGGCAATGTTCTGACAACGACGGGTTCGTTCATGCCATCGGGCCTGATATGCTTGCACGTCGAAGCCAACCTCTTTGGCTTGCCATTCATGTTCATCTAACGTAGCGCACCGGAATGATGGCTCTCGTCCTCGGACAATTTCAACAGACACCGGCATGTTACCTAGAGAAATTGTTGTGGTCCCATACCCATTCAACTCTTGGAGCAAGGCTTCCCAACTCACGCCCATCCCCTGTGCGAGAAGCGTAAGCATAGTCTCTCGGGTATTCGTAGCAAGTAGCCCGGCAGAAAGAACAAGTCGCCGTTTAGCACGAGTCATGGCGACATAGAGGAGCCTGACCTGTTCGGCTTGTTGACGTTGAGCCACCGTATCCGAGGTATAAACACTACCAAGCGTATACAACTCTCCTACTTTGACGCCAAGCACTCCAGAGGACCAGTCATGCTGGACTGAAACACGTGGTTCCCGCGACTCAGTGCCTCGGTGCAACCCAGCCAAAATAACCATCGGAAACTCAAGACCTTTGGCTTTATGAATACTAAGAAGACGAATTGCTCCCTGCCCGTCATTGGTTCTTTCGTGTTCCTCTATTAAGGCGCTTTCACTTTCGGGTGGTCGGTTGTGCAAGCGTTCAGTTAAGACCGTGCCTATTCCTCCCAATGTCATGTTTGGCTGTTGGGCAAGTGCTTCTATGATATCGCGCATCTTATAGAGATTCGCGACAGCCTGTTCCCCATCAATCGACGCCGCCGCAAAGTCCAACAACGGCAGACGATCTAAGACACAATTCGCGACATCGGGCAAAGGCAGACACGGCAAGACATGGTTCAGCTCTCGCAACATGGCATAGACGAGTTCAACTTCTCCGTGCCCATCAGCAGAAAACTCTCGATAATTTAGTTGGTTGTCCTTGGCAAGCTTGGCAATTGTGGCATCAGACATTCCCCCAATTGGCGACCGCAATACCCCAATCACGGCGACAGAATCATGTGGGAGAATAGCGGCGCGGAGCACATTGATGAAATCGATCACTTCCTGCCGTTCATAAAAATGTTTTTCTCCTTCAACCGCATAGGGAATGTCATAACGGCGTAATGCCTCGATGTACAAGTCCGCATGAGTCAATGTTCGAAAGAGTATTGCCATGTGCGCTGGTTGAACCGTGATGGAAAGGCCTTGCTCCTTGATGAGATGCTGTCCCAAGACCTCCTGACGAAGCCACCGAGCCAATTCTTCTGCTTCCATCAGGCTAGCGTTCTCCACATCAACATCTGGCGCTTCTGGTTTAACGAGACGAACTGCCATCCCTTCAGTCGGCACCACCATGGCGTCTGGATCAACAGCAAGCAACGGTTCATGACTGGGTTGAAACCCTTTGATGGTATGAACAGGAAACAGGTTAGAAAAACACGCATTGATCGGCCCTAATAATCCGCAGTGACTCCGAAAGTTCGCCTGAAGCCTGTACTGATCACCCGATCGCCCTGCGCCTAAAATCAGGTCGTGGACGACACGATCGTAAGCTTCCATCTCGGCACGTCGAAAGGCATAGATAGACTGTTTGGGATCGCCAACGATAAAGAGCTTGCCAGGGCTGATTTGCACATCGCTCCAATGTGTGGCTTCCTGTCCCATCATCTCAGCTAAATAGATAATGAACTCATATTGCACAGGATCAGTATCTTGAAACTCATCGACAAGCAACGCGCTATACTGGCTTTTCAATTCACGCCGTACCCAGATGTGATCTCGAACCAAATTCCTGGCCCGCGCCAACAAGCCCCCAAACGAGATCCACCCCTGTTGCACAAACTCTTGCCGACATTTTTGAACAAACGGCAGCAATTGTTCGAGGATCACAACAAGCCGCGCTGGCTTGACTTGTGTCATCTGAGATGCGATCCGAATGATTCGCTTGGCCATCCGATACTCTTCAAGTGGCCATGTCGTGGTTTTCGAAGGCACTGTTCGCTCAAGCATGGTGTTAGTGCATTCCAGCGGCCACGTGGTCTGACCAACTGCGGTCAAAACTTCGATGGCCTGGTCTAACATCCGTTCAAGCGTCTGATTTTGTTCATGCGTGGAGCGCAACGTTTGGCCTTGGCGAGCCAAGGCCATGGCCCATGCAGCAATGGGAGGAGGCACCATTGATCCATTCATCTTGGCAACCCATTCACGATCAAGAGGGATGAGCTCATCCGTGAATAAAATAGCCAAGGCCTTCATATCATCTAATGTCATCACGGCAAGTGCTGCTCGCCATGTCTCATGGTGTAAGCCCATTGGCCCCAATTCTTTATCCATCCAGCGACGCCATTCTTGCTCGAAATATCGGCTGAACTGGCTTCCATCATCCTCTTGAAACCCAGGATCGACAGCGCTTTGAATCGGATATAATCGAAGGAGATGCGCAGCAAAACCATGAATTGTTCCGATTTGGCTCCGCTCTAATTCCCTAATAGCCCTGCCTGCTAATTCTTGCACGTCTTTTTCTGCAAGCTGCGACCACTGAAGGAGGGCCCTTGTCTGGGCCATCTCTTGTTCCTGGGATTGGGGCAGAGAAGACGTGTGGAAATCAGAAGCCGCATAGGTGTGAAGCCTTATCAGCCGTTCACGCAATCGAACTTTCATCTCATTAGCCGCTTTATTGGTAAAGGTCAATGCCACAATCTTGCTCATGGGCAATGGGTGGGGGTACTGAAAGAGCAAATGAATCAGTCGATCAACAAGAAGCGTCGTTTTGCCTGTTCCAGCCCCAGCCATCACCACGATATTACGATCAGTGCTCCTCGCGGCATTGGTACGTGCGTCACTATCGGGGAGAGGCGAAAGCATTGAACACCGTTCACTCTTTGGGTGGGACCGCTCGGCATAACGCACGATGCGGCAGGATACGGGCTCGGTCATTACGAATACGCCACAAGCTTGGTTGGTGAGAGACATGACATAGGGCTCGATACTCACACCAATCGCAATGACTGCCTGGAGCGATAAAGAATTGTCCTTCTCGAATACCAGAGAGCATTACACGTAGCGCCTGCTCGAGAGGGATTCGAAGTGAGGAACTCCACGCATCGCCAGGAAAGCTGGTTCGGCTTAAGGGCCCCCCAGGCTGTTTCCAATTGGGAGCGATGGTATACAACCATAGACCGTGACACGATGGGGGGTCGACAGATATCGGGTGGACGCCATGTTGTCGCAGACGATCAGGAATTGTCTGCGCGGCAATCATGAGATACAGCGGTGGCTGGAGTTTTTTCCCACGGACCGCACCAAGGAGAGGATTGGTGTCTAATGAGCGAGGCTGTTTGCCGGCTGTGTATTTGTAATCAATCAGACGATAGGCCTGTTGAGACGATGACCAATCAACACGATCAATTCGCCCATTGAGTACAAATGTCTCTACCCCTGTGGGAAGGGCTACCGCTAATGTTCCTGTGCCATCTTCCTCAAACAGATATGGTTCCCAGACCGTTCCCATTTCTTCACAATCCCTTGCCAAAACCTGTTGGATAGTCTCCAACAGGTTTTGCTGTTGGAGTTCCCAAATCAACGCGTAGCCAACGGCATGGGTTTGGGCAAATGTCTCAAAAACCTCGCAGGCAGCATGAGCTAATACGTGTCTGAGTATGTTCTGGGTTTCATCCGTAGGTGGAAACATTCGGGGGATGAGTTCCTGATCTTTCAACGTCCTCAAGGCCTCCCGCAAAATTGCATGGGCCAATGTCCCCAATAAACGTGCCTCAACCTCTGTTGTCTCTTCAGGACACGGCAACGGCTTAACATTCAGCACGTGACGGCTAAAATACTGAAATGGACATGTGGCATACGGCTCTATCGCAGTTGGCGATACTCCATGATGTTTAAAAACATCCCAGCGATCATCCTGGAATCCAATCATGCCATCAAAAGCTCCCAACCTCGGCTGAGCGCTTTCTTGGGCATGAAGGGCTACAAGCCCTCGGTCAAAGAGCGTCCTCATCAGCAACCCACGTTGGACCGTTTGATTCGGAAGACATCGTGCTAAGAGACAATGTCTGGCATATTCCAAAGGAGTCAGACGCGTCATGGAAAAATGTGGAAGCTGTTTTGTTTTTTCCATAAATGACTTGGCGACAATCCGTTCAGGAACAGCGCCAAAACAGCGTTTGATTGCCCCGACATAGGAAGACGGCATGAACGGTCGACCTGTTTTGTCTGACCGTTGATACACAACGATGACTGATTCTGTTGCCGAATTTGCCAATAAATAGAACAATAATTTTTCCTCATCATATCCGGCCAGTTTTTCAGAAATTTTATACCCCAATGTGGTTTCTAATTGTCGGCGTATGGAATCTCGAAGAAAGGCATCTTCCTGAATGTGTCGAGGAAAAACGCTTTCCGTCATCCCAATGATATACAGCACACGAAAGGGAATTCCTCTCGCTTCCATCGCATCCATCACTTGAACCCCGAAGCCTTCTTCAGCCAATGTTCCAAGAGGAATAGGCTGCTCTTCCAGAAACCGGGACACGGTTGCCACAAAATCCGTTCGTGTCATGTGCTCATCCAAAGGACTTAGGGCAGCAAGTTCATCCATCCCCGCGAAAAGCGCGTCCCAACAAGCCGTGTCCCTTTCAATGTTGTCTGGTTCAGCACACCTGAGAAACTCTTGCCATAAAGCTTTGGTACTCGCGACAAATTGAGCACACGACCCCTGGCAGGGAAGTTGCTCAACGGCATGTCGAAGCATCTTCACCGCATGACACAATCCTCGACGTTGTGCTTTGAAAGATGAGGGTTCTTGTAAATGTTCAGCCTTGGTCTTCTCCCGTTCTGCGGGCTCATCGCATTCAAGCCGTTCCCATTCTGTGATTCCCTTGGTAATACCCAATTGCCGGCTGACCTTATCCCAAACATCAGGGCTGGGATTTGGCAGATCAGGGCAAAGCGAAGAGAGTTGGATATAGGGTGATGAGAGAAGATCCATCACGCGCGATCGGGGCAAGTCTTCTAGGCTCAGCTCTAGTAATTGCCTAGCAACGCGTGGAAGAGGAAACGCATTCAATGGCCGAGACATGGTGGAGGTAAAGGGAATGTCATGTTGTGCAAAAATACGGGGAATAGCCGTCTCATAGCCCGATAACGTGCGTCCAACAACACCGATATGATGGAATGCCATATTCCGCTCCTCCACCCATCCCAAAATGTCCTTCGCCACCATGGTGATTTCATCGTCCAGACCAGAGACTTGAATGATGTGGCAGACGGGCTTGTCCAGAGGACCATCACTCTCGGGCTCACGTACAGAAGATGCCATATTACCCAACCCCGATCCTTTTTCAGAAGAAGGGGAGCTAGCCAAAGGTGCTTCTTGGGCCTGTCCTTCGTTAAGGAAGGAAGGAACCGCTATGGACGTTCCCGCAAACAAGGCAGACAAAGGAACCTGATTCCGGTCAGATGGCAACCATGTCACGGCTTCTCCAGCAAGCCCGAATATATGTCGATCAAAAAACTGTTTGGCAAACTCAAAGGCAGGGTGATCACGAATGAGCGGATAATACAACGTACAGGGATAAACGCGAGCAATCGCTTGAAAAAAGTCCAACTGGACTTGATTTAAGTCATAAAAGCCATAATAGATCATACGATCTACACGACGAAGGAAAAGAGAATCGGTGACGAAAGGAAGCGCATGGATCGTGAGATCTTCGTGAGCCCAAGCTCCTAACTGCAACTTAGTTTGCTGGATCAAGCCATAGAGCCGTATAAGAGGGACGATGTTCGATGCAGACAATTGATCTGATTGGGCAATGACATCAAGAACAGACTGTACGTCAAGGCGAGCATGGGTGAGATCCTGGATCGTTGCCCAGAGAGCCGCCCACGCACCAGGAATATCAGCGACCCCAGCCCAGGCTTGCACTTCTTGCCGTTCTCCATGCAGAACGTGACGAAGCATTTCTTTAAAAAACACTGGAGACCGAATAGATTGGTCAAGAGAAACGCCTTCAACTTCTAGAATACGATGAGTTAACTGTGAAAAGGTGAGAAAATGAATATTGAGGAATGAAAGTTGCTGTTCATAGCAGAGCAGCCATTTGAGCCTGGCACGGAGAGACTCGGATGGCACGACAATGGCGATCAACTCAAAAGGCTGTGCGGCTTTGCATGCACGAATCTGTTGAGTAAAGGCAGTTTCCAGGGAAGGATGAAAAAGGCCGGCAAAAACATCCAGCATCAGTCACGATTTGCGAGAATCACAAGAAGGGAAAAGACCTTGTCGGCAGAGCAACGTTATCCGGTTTCCGGACCAATAAGTTCCCCGTTACAGTCCGTACACCCCCAATCTCCATCGATCATCGAGAGGGGCTCTCCACAAAAAGGACAGTCTGGTGGTGGGCCAGTTTCGAGCCTTGGCAGAACCGGCAATTCAATATCCAGTTCATCGTCATCCATACCAAAAGGACGGGGCGTATCCATATCTCTACCGAATCATTAGCCTGTTTTGGGAGCCAATGCTTTTTCTGCACTTTGCCGAGGGGGAACTCCGACAAACGTCAGTCGTCCGTTAATGATGGTCGCGGGAACCGCACGAACTGAATGTCGCTCAGCCAATTCTTGGCCATCGGGAGAACTAATATCGATCTCTCGATAGCTAAAACTGTATTTGACCCGAAGTTGTTTCCATAACTGTTTTGCCGATGGGCAAGCGGAGCAAGTCGATGAAACCAAAAGTGTCACATTTGCCATAGGGTGAAATTCCTCCAATTAAGATTAACGGTATGTTAGCACCACATGAAAACAGCCCGCAAGATAGAGGCAGGAAAACACTGGCAATAAGACCATTAGCATCAACCATACCGCCACTGTCGCTAGACAGTCATTCTTTTATGGTGATCGAAAGCAAAGACGTGAAAAATACTTGCGTTTCATTCTTGACGACTCAGAACTCGTAAATATGCCAGTAGGTCGTCAATGTCTTGAGCGGAAAGGTCATGTTCCCAGGACGGCATGGCTGTCCCTGGGCGGCCCTTCTGAATGGTCTTCAGTAGTTCTTCGTCTGACTTGTTGCCTGCTGCGGTCAAGTCAGCTGGCGGTGGGAGTAATGCCTGGCCGATCGGGCCATCTCCTTTTCCGCCCGAGCCATGACAGTTGACACAATGAACACTGTAAAGCTTTCTTCCATCGTTGGGATTTCCACCTTCGCTTTTTCTGGAAGAAGATCCCATGTTGGCGCGATTGGAAAAGGCCGGAAACTGCAAGGAATTTTGGCTTACCAAGTAGTCGACAAGCTGAGAAACGTGTTCATCGGGAATAGGGCATCCGAACGAATGTCTCATTTTGTCTACAATTTCAGCCCATTGGTCTCGATTGTGAGGAGGCTGCATATAGACATATTCCGCAGAATGACACATGGTGCAATATCCTGATGCAATTGAGCTCCCTGCCCCTGGCTGGAATGTGGCAGGATCATGAGGAAAACTGACAGATTCGGCCTTTACATGATCATTCCCAATTATTCCTCCTGGAAGGATCCCACACAACAGAAGTATCACATAGATCTTAAGCAAGGAAGGATTGCACCTCATGGCTAGGCCTTTACATAGCTTTTAGAGTAAGAGTTTCAACAACGTTGCGGAGGTACCCACTTGGATTCCAGCGAGCATGCCATCGTTGAGCCTCCCCAATACGGTTCACGGCAAAGGATTGCAGTTGGTACGTTCGACCCGCAACGGGAATAAACCGGAACTCCCAAGGCCGAAAGCTAAAGTCTCCATAGTCCTTTCCTATTTTTGCGGACTGCCATTGCTGCCCGCCATCAACAGAGACGAAGACTCGATCGATGCCATATCCTTGATCGAATGCGATGCCTTTGACAGTAATGGGGTGGTTAGAAGCAATCGAGGCGCCCGTCTGGAGATTCGTAATAAACGATCGAACCGTCATTCGGCTTAGTGGTATCGTTGACGTCGGTCGTTCCCCTGGCTCCACGCACCCGCACGGGTCAGCTGGAAGTCGATAGGCCCGCTTCATCCAAAACTCCTCATCCACTGCACTGAGGACTTCGATATCATTCAACATTTTAATCCAATATGTGGCATACCATCCGGGGACAATAAGACGGAGAGGATAGCCATTTAATAAAGGAAGCCGTTCACCGTTCATCGCATACGCCACTATGACCTGTTTTCTCAGTGCATCTTCTATATCGAGAGACTTGCGAAAGTCTGGGGTACCACTCGCGACCGGACTGTCTAGTCCATTAAACCGAACTTGAACGGCATTTGCTTCAAGTCCTGCCCTCTGTAGTAGATCCCGTAAACGTACTCCAGTCCATGTCGCATTACCCATTGCTCCATTTCCCCACTGTCCTCCAGGGACACGTGGATCAAAAAACCCTCGACTATTTCCTGCACACTGGCAGACCGCCGTAAGCTCGACTTGTTCGAAATCACGTTTCAATTCTTCCATGCTGAATGAAAGATGACGCTGCACTCTCCCTCGAATATGAAGAGTGAACGTATTGATATCGACGTGTGTTGGGATATTAGCCAAATGCCAACGCACAAAAAATGCGTCATTTGGTGTCAGGAGATGGTCGTTAAAGATATGAAACGGTGTCTCTAATTGAGGTGGTCGAGTGGTCATCACCATAAGTGGCCGCTTCTGAGGAAAGGCAATGAGTGGCCTTCGCCCTCGTTCAAAGGGGAGATCGACCAAGGAAGATTCCTCCGCCCACGTCAGTCTTCCCCCAAGGAGAGCCAATCCCGCTAAAACAAGACTTGACCGTAAAAAATGGCGTCGCGTTAGTCCCGAGTCGTTTAGAGAGGGAAGCGTCTTGTTTTTATTACTCAAAATACCCACAGCATTCCCTTCTGGAAGTTGTTGGGCAAAGGCCCCAATACGTTGCATAGAAAATCATATTTACGATTTATACTTATTGGCAGCACGCCTTTTTACTCATTCTTCATGTTATCTGTGCCTTTTCATACCATGTCGTTTCTTGCCACTGAATCCTCTGCCTTGGCCCATGCCATCACAACATTCCACCCCATGTCGACCACCACGGCCACGCTTAGCTGCAAAACTGCGCTCGTATCGCATCACTGTCCAAATCTCTTCATCAGAAAGGAGCCCCCCGAATGGAATCATAGCTGTGCCAGGGGAGCCATGCTTGATTACCCAAAATATTTCCCCTTCCGCACGGTGCATCCAAAATCCTCGGGAACGAAAGACGCGTGGAGGAGGATCAAGATTCGCTGCACCAGGTCCATTGCCATGACCGGTTATTCCATGACAATTCACGCACGTTCCTTTTCCTTCATACAACGCTTTTCCTTTTTCCCAAACATCAGGAGAATCAGAAAGTGGATTTTTAAGAGCCCGCGCTTCCTCAATTTTGTCAGCCGGCACCCGAGGCTCCATCATATGCTGGCCACGAGCAAAAGCAAGGTTGGTGCTTAACGAAAAAATCATCATAAAGAACACCACGTGTTTAAAATCCATAATCGGCTCCTTTCAAAAGGTCACGTGGAACGAATAATGCTGATACCCTGCCAGCTAAGTGTGCGTTATCGGTAGGATCACGTGAAACGTTGTTCCTTTACTCTCTTCACTCTCTACAGTAATCTCTCCCCCATGAGCATCCACCACATCCTTGACGATTTTTATGCCCAGTCCTGTCCCACCCCGTTTTCGGCTCATGCCTTGAGAAGTAAAAAGAGAATCACGTATTTCCGGTGACATTCCTCGACCGGTATCAGCCACAGAGATTTTTATGGCATTCTTATCTTTTTCAATAGAGCCGCGCACAGTCACTGATCCACCGGAAGGCATCTCAGGAATCGCATTGTTAATCAGGTTATAGAAAGCATTAAATAACCGCCGATCGTCTGCCTCTAAAGTTGGCAGATCCATGAGGTTTTGGGTCCGCAAGGTAATGCCTTTTTCTTCCGCATACATTCTCAAGGTTCCAAGGACCTCCTCAACCACGGTTACGATCTGACAAGGGATAAACTCCGGAAGGCTTGTTACACCTTTTACGGCATCTGCCATTTCCCTTACCTGATCCTGAATTCGACGGGCATTGCTGACAATCATGTCGAGAATTTCTAACGAGGTTTTATGGCTTTGTGATTCTGTTTGACTGACAGCAATTGGCAAACGATCAAACTGTTCGTTGAGTTCATCTCGTAAAAGGCTGGAACCCGAGAGAACAGGCATCAACATATTTTTCATGTCATGACCGATATTGCCGAGCACTCTGGTCACCTCGGCCAGTCTAGTCTCTTCAAGCAACTGTGCTGCCATCTGTTTGTTTTTCGTGATATCCAAAAATGTGACAACCGCACCGATCAAGTCCCCTTCTTCGTCTCGAAGAGGCGTACTGGTATACTGTGCAGGAAAACTACTCCCATCCTTCCGCCAGAAGAGTTCCTCATTGCCATGATGGACAGCCCCATCCTTATAGGCACGATAGATAGGACATTCTTCGGAAGGATACGGGTTACCATCTGCTTTAGTGTGGTGCCATAAAGTATGGCTGGGTTGGCCTAGCAACTCAGATGTTTTGTACCCTAACATTTGGGCTGCTGCTGGATTAACGAACGTATGATAGCCATGCAGATTAAGCCCAAAAATCCCTTCACCGGCAGCTTGTAAAATGAATTCGTGATGTTGACGCAGTTGCGCAATCGCTCGTTCAGCTTCTTTTCTCTCCGTGATGTCTCGAAAGGTAACAACTGCCCCTACAATACGCTCAAAACCATCACATATTGGTGTACTGGTGTACTGTGCAGGAAAACTACTCCCATCCTTCCGCCAGAAGAGTTCCTCATTGCCATGATGAACAGCCCCATCCTTATAGGCACGATAGATAGGACATTCTTCGGAAGGATACGGGCTACCATCTGCTTTAGTGTGGTGCCATAAAGTATGGCTGGGTTGGCCTAGCAGCTCAGATGTTTTGTACCCTAACATTTGGGCTGCTGCTGGATTGACAAACGTATGACGACCTTCACAATCGAGGCCAAAAATTCCCTCCCCTGCTGCATTCAAGATCAAACTATTCAGTTGATCCATCGGGAGGGAAGTTAAGAGCGAGGATGTACTCTTATCTGACACGGGACCATTATTCATGTGAGTTTTCCTGTGTTTGATAGATGAGTAATCTACTTCATTCCAACCCCACCCCGAAGTGAAGCCAAGCCTGAAGTAGATCATGCCGCGTAATGCACCCAATGACCATTCCATCTTTTTCGACTGGAAGATGTAAAAGACGGCTGTTCTCCATAATCTTTGCCGCTTCAGCAATGGTGGTATATGCTGTAATGGGGACCCGATCTTTGACCATCAGGTCTTTAGCCGTCACCTGATTCAAATCGACTCCGGTTTCCAAAGCATGGAGGATGTTAAATTCACTGACAAATCCAAGAAATTTTCCATGCATATCTACAACCGGAGCCCCTGGCCTGCCAGTGGAGAGCAACAGCATCGCGATAGCCAAGCCGTTTTGTTCTGGCTGAAACCGAAGCGGATTGCTACCTACCACGTTCTCGATAGTTCTAGCCCCTCCAGCCGTTATGCGTTGAGAATCCATAGCTCTGTTTCCTACCTTCTTATTTGGCCAAGCTCCGAATATAGTGAATCAATTGCCACACAGAGTCTTCGGCCATACCGGCAAATGACATCATTCCAGTTCCCGACGATCCATTTTTGATGATCCAAAACAATTGACCATCAGAAATTTTGCTCATCATTGATCCACACGTAAAGTTTCGGGGAGGAGGATTGAGTGCCGCTCCCATAGGCCCTTGTCCATCTCCCTTTGTACCATGGCAATTCATACAAGCCAGTGGTTGTGCTGTTTGTTGAAAAAGTTTTTCTCCTGCACGAATGTTCGCTGCACTGTCAGGCAATGGATTTTTCATATTTCGAATTTTGCCGGGAGCGCGTTTAACATTTCGAGGTTGCGGACAAACACCTGAAGGTCCTTCCCCAACAGCAACTTCAGCCATTTGCGGTTTTCCCTTAAACGTTGCCTTGAGATAAGCAATGACATCAGCCACACCTTGTTGTCCGATTGTAAGACCCCAGTAAGGCATATTGGGCGATTTTCCAACACTGCGACCGCCGTGATAGATCACATTGTAGAGATATTCCATCGGTAACTTCTCAAACGGAATATTGGCATGGATGGCTGGTTTTGGGCTAAGCCCAGAAGCTGCAGGCCCATCTCCTTTGCCTTCTGCCCCATGACATTGCGAACAATATTCCTGATACACAACCTGGCCTCGTCCAACGCTGGCACGAGAAAACTCTGGGCTGGTCCACGGTTCAGCGTAATGGAAATCTTTGACGCCTAGGGTCGTTAAATACCCGATGACGTCACGGAGACCAATTTCTGTCGCATCTGCGAGAAATTCCCCACTATGTGGCGTGAAATCCTGTGGATTGAGGCCAAATCGAAACAGCCAATCTGCGTTATACCGATTTCCGGAGTCGGCAAGATTCGTACTTTGAGGGCCACCAACTAATTGACCATCTTCTTCAATGGTATGACATCCAATACAGGCATGTTCTTTAAAGATTTGCGCACCAAATTCTGTACCTTTTTTTGTGACAGCCGAAACATCAAACGCTCCCACGGTCACCCGAGGATCGATCAAATTTGCGGCAAAATAGTCGGCAAGACCTTCGGCCTGCGATTTCGTCACCGTCATATGAACGTCTGGTTCCTGCCCTTGGTCCCACCGGTAGCTTTTGGCATAGAGCATGGGTTCTTGACCGGTTAGCCAGCGAATGAGCCAATCACGTTGATATTTACTCCCACCCCACATGAGATCCGGAGCTTTCAAGACGAATCGGCTCTCGCCCTGCCCTTCAAATTTATGACAAGCTGCACAAGTGGTTTTGACCATGATCTCGGCTTCTTGAGTTTGATCCGCCCACAAAATTCCAAACGACATAAGCAAGGCCAGAGCAAAGACCATTCCAGCAAATAATGTCTTGAATGTTCTTTCAGATGCGGCCGATGATGTTGGCATAGCAAAAACCTCCCTCAGGGAAAAATCCTTTATTGAACAACAATCGCGTCAACTTTCCTTGCTCGTCTCTCGACACAATAACCCATAGAGAACCCTTACAATCAGGTTTTCATAGATGGTGCAGTTCTCGTTGTTCCATGCCTTTCTTGACGGAAGCAAGAAGCCTTTCTTTCTCAAAGGGTTTTGTCAGGTAATCAACAATTCCTTCTTTCATCATGGTTACGGCCATCTGAGTATCAGGATGTCCAGTTAAGACAATAACGGGCACACGTGGAAATTCTCTTTGAAAATACTGAATGGCTTCAACTCCATTTAATTTCGGCATTCGAATATCGGTAATGATCATATCCAAAACTAACGGATTCTCGCCGCTTTGTACTGCTTGTATGGCTTGCTCTCCATCCTCTGCCTCGATCACTCCATACCCCGCCTTTTCCAGGATCAATCGTAATATTTTCCTGATAGCAGGCTCATCATCCACAACAAGAATAAGGCCTTCGGAACTCTCTCCGGAAAACATGACAGCTGACGTTAGTTGTGTGGCTTCATTCATGGCAAACCTCCAAGGTTAAAAGAGACATAAAAAAAACTGCTAATTTTTTCAAGAGCCCCATAAATATTGCTTTGATTCTCAACGTCTACACTCATAAACTCTCCAATTAGCAAAAAAAGTGCCAGAATGAAAGGCATATTCGAGCAGGCAAACAAAACGCTGATTTAAAAGGCAATTTGAACTATTTTTCAGTAAATAGTGATAACGTAATAACAGGAAGATGCTAACTTAATGATGCTAACATTAACTGTTAACCTTTTATTACACGCTTAACCAAAACGCTTTTGGCCAAATCTAGATAATGGATATAAAGAAATACACGGAAAACTTTTGGCTCGACACTCATGCAGGACGGTGTATGAGCGTAGCTCTTTTTTAAACCCAGAAACGGAAGTTTTGTAGTGCTCCCCTGAAATCAAGCCACCTGTGATCGTTGTTCATTGCGATACTGCCGAGGACTCCGATACTGCAGAGCTTGATGTGGGCGCCCCTCGTTGTACCATCGTATCCATCTATTGATAGCCTTCTGGCCTTCCTCAAAACTCTCAAACTGCTGTTGCCACACACACTCCTCTTTGAGACTGCGAAAGAAGCGTTCAATCAGCCCATTCTGTTCCGGTGTATACGGCGTAATAAATTCTTGCGACAACTGATAATCCCGACACGCTTGGCGGAACCGGCGACTCTGAAAGATTAACCCATTATCACTCCGCAGGACCGGGGTAACTCCCTTGGGTCGCAGTGTGCCAAAGCGGGCCAGGCAGGCGGTCTCAAGAGCCCGTTCCGCTTCCCTTGCCCGGCCACGCAAGGCGAACTCGTACCCGACAATCTCCCGATCATGACAATCGATCACCGCGGCCAGGTGGCCCCAGCCATCGCGTCCACAGGGAACATGGGTCACATCCATCGCCCATCGGTGATTACTCTGGGGCGCCCGACTGCGCAGCCGTTGCGCACGGGGACGTGCGGTGCGACGACGTTGATGGACCAACCATTGTTTGACTCGGAGTATCCGATACACAGCCTTGCGATTGACACTATACCTCTGGCCAAACCGCAACAGTGCCCATAATCGCCGATACCCATACGTCGGGTGCTGTTCGATTAACGTGTGCAGCTGTGCGGCCAAGGTCTCTGACACTTCAATGGCTCGTCTTGGGTGTGGGGACGGTCGTCGCACACTGGCTCGTGCCACTCGTAACACCAGACAGACCCGTCGTTCCGAGACATCCGGATGCGCCTCATTCACGCGTCGGACGTCCTCTGGGCCAAAGGGTACGGTTTCAAGGCCTCCCGTAACAGGTCATTGTCCAGGACAAGATCCCCGACCTTCTGTTTCAGTTTCTTGATCTGCTCGTCCTTGACTGCCTCCTCATCCTTCGGGCGTGTCCGCAAGGCATTCTCGGCCCCCACATTAAATCGCTGCTGCCAGTCCTCGACTTCGGCCACCGTCAGTCCATGCGCGCGAGCCGCCTCCACCACGGAAGTCTCTCCCTTGACTATGGTAAGGACCAACGCCGTCCGGCGTTTGGCGCTCCACCGTTGAATCGGATCTCCCTCTTCATTTGTCATCGTCCACCTCCTTCCTAACACCCTCAATTATGTCGTATTGGTGGACTCACTTTCATGGGGGGCAGGATAATACCCCATAAACTATACGTTAAATGTCTTGCTTCCATTGCCTATTGGAGAGAGTCGTTTTCCATTTTCCAGCGGCAATAACACTTCCTAAACTATTCCTCCACACTAACTTCTCTCCTGATAATCCTTCATGGCTTGTAGAGATTATCTGAGACAGCACCTATGCTCCTCCTTAAACTCCAATGAACATGGCCTCCTTGTTCCGATGAAGGGATATCATAAAAGAAGCCTTCAGACGCTTGCACATGAGTTTCTCGAAATATCACTAGAATTTCTTCTGTCTCGCTAGCGATACCTTCTTAGTTGTCTTACGTCTCTGCCTTTGAACCAATCTGTCTTACTTATAGAGACTCGCAACTCTGATGCCACCCGGCGGAGTTAGAAGCCTAAAAGCTATGGCATACATCTAACCTGTTGATTTCTTATAGAAAGAGTTATCTAACGATTGCAGGGCTAGCCGAGACGTTTGGAGAATCGAGAATCTGAGCTGTCTATATCTAGATATAGGCAGGATGATCAAGGCATTGGCCAAAACGCTTGATGCCAAACAGAGATGATTATATTGCCAACAATGTGAATACTCCAGGAAGTATCGTATGGGCCAACACCAAACGTTGCCCGTCATGAGCTAAAAAACCTCTCAGTCGCATTTATATGATTTAAGCTTCCCATCATAGAGCACCAGTTGGGCTCTGACTGTTTTCTAGGATACACACGTGCCAGGGCTCTGAAAGCCTATTCAGAACAGCGGGTTTCGGTCTTGATCCTAATGAGTATGGAGTTAGTACGTCTCAGTCAATGAGACGACATCGACGAAAACGAAAGACAAATCATTGAACAAAAGGAACAACTACAGCAGAGGCATGTACCTACATTACAGAGCTTGCTCTTTTTCTTGCTATCACTTTCCATCCTATCTTAGTGCAAGCTGGGGGTATCTTCAAAGGTCAAACAACCTGCATAGCGCCAGTGGTTATCTTAAGGAGAATGTTCAGTTGGCTGTGACTCTTGGGTAGCTGGCTCCTGAACGATCTCTCCAACTTCATCAGTTTCAGAAGCCGCTTCCAGTGCCTCGATATCCTCGGGCTCTTCAAACCATTTGACGAGCATATCTTCCCACCAAGCCTCATTGACTTCCGGACCAGGGTCAACCCCCAACCAGGCAATCTGCTCTTTGGTCAATGATGGATCAACAACGGTGGGATTATAGAGCGCTCGATCAATCACTTCTCGTGTGGCAAAGCCCCCCACAATCCAGGAAGGAGAATCAGCTCGACGCGACTTATACGCTTGCAATCCTATCTTGAGGTAGAGAAACACCTTTCGCTGAGTATCATCCAAAAAACCGCTTGGGGGAAGGCTCAAGGTTTTTTCAATTTTTTTGCGCCACTCACGCTGATCATAGCGAGAGGTAAGCAATTGCAATGTTTTTTCCCCATCCGGTGGATCAAGAGGCATGTTTGAACTCCACTAGTTTCCTCCTATAGTCATCTCGGAAATCTTTATTGTCGGACTGGCAATCCGACCCCGAAAGACTAAATCATTAGCAACCATTTCAATGTTCGCAAACATCGTTTTCAAATTTCCCGCAATGGTGACCTCTTCGACTGGATAAGCCAATTCGCCATTTTCAATCCAAAATCCTGCCGCTCCGCGTGAATAATCTCCAGTGACCATATTCACACCGAACCCGATGAGCTCTGTCACATACAACCCTTGAGGAATGGAACGAAGCAGATCATCCGACGACGGTGTTCCAGGTTGCAGATACAAATTCGTTGGTCCGACAGATGGATTATCCCCAATTCCTCTTGAGGCATTCCCTGTAGAAGCAAATCCAAGTTTCTTGCCAGAGTATGTATCCAAGAGAAAGTTCGTAAGAACCCCATTTTCCAAAATCACCGTCTTTCTCGTTGCGACACCTTCTCCATCGAAGGCCCGCGACCCTAAACCGCCAGGCAATCGACCATGATCTTCAACGTGGACGAAATCCGGCGCTAGCTGTTTCCCAAGTTGGTCCTGTAAGAATGAGGCGCCTTTGTATAACGAATACCCAGAAATGGCTGTAGCCAGATGCCCCAGCAATGACCCTGCCATATCCTGATCAAAGATTACCGGGACTCGCTTCGTCGTCAATTTCTTGGCTCCCAACCGGCGAACGGCTCGCTGGGCAGCTTTTTGACCCACTAATTCTGGGCTCTCCAGCAACCCAAACTTCCTGGACACAGTGTACCAACCATCTCTCTGCATCCCCCCACCGTTCGAATCAACAGCAATGGGGGAAACCGAGAGTGAAAAGGATGAGCTACGATGGGCTCCGATAAACCCATGACTATTCGCTAATACCACAGCCCCATGGACGACAGAACAGTCAGCACCTTCTGAATTGATGATACGTACATCCTCAGACATTGCCGCTTCTTCTCCACGACGAGCCAACGCGATTTCCTCCTCAACGGAGAGTGTTGTAGGATCAAACGAATCTAAGTCAGGAAAGTCCTTTGCTAATTGCGTAGCATCGGGAAGACCAGAAAGATCATCTTCCGCCACAGCTTTGGCCAAGGTGCAGGTATCGGCCACTAAACGATCTAAAGATTCCTTTGAAAAGTCAGATGTCGACACACTCGCCGATCGTTTTCCGAAAAATACGCGAATCCCCAAACTTTTCTCTCGTGCTTTGCTCAACCGATCAACAGCGGAAAGCCGAACCTGCACAGAGACGGAATCGCCTTCAGCCACTAAGACATCGGCTTCTGTTGCCCCATGAGCTTTAGCCCCTTTCAAAATGTCTTGGGCGAGCTCGGTTAGATCATGTGTCGAGACACTCGTATCTTGAGTCACCCTCCCGTTCCCCCTACCGTCATTTCATCGATCCTGATCGTAGGTAAGCCGACACCGACGGGAACGGATTGCCCTTCTTTGCCGCAGGTTCCAATTCCTTCATCAAGTTGCAGGTCATGTCCAACCATCGATACCTGTTGGAGGATGTCTGGACCATTCCCAATCAATGTCGCCCCCTTGACGGGTTTTGTAACACGCCCATTTTCGATGAGATAGGCTTCACTGGCCGAGAAGACAAATTTTCCATTGGTGATATCAACTTGTCCGCCACCAAATGACACAGCATACAACCCTTGCTTCACAGACCGAATAATGTCCTCGGGTTCGGACTCTCCAGCCAACATGAATGTATTAGTCATACGAGGCAGTGTCATACTTCGAAAGTCTTCACGACGGCCATTCCCAGTTAATGGAATGCCCATCAGTTTGGCATTCAAACGATCGGTAATATATCCACGCAAAATACCATGCTCAATCAGCACCGTTCTCGAGGTCGGGGTGCCTTCGTCATCAATGTTTAACGACCCTCGTCGAAATGGCAACGTCCCATCATCCACGATGGTGCACAGGTCTGATGCCACACGCTGGCCAATTAAATCGCTAAAGGCCGATGTTTTCCGACGATTAAAATCTGCTTCTAAACCATGTCCAATTGCTTCATGCAACAAAATTCCTGGCCATCCTCCACCAAGCACCACCGGCATGGGACCAGCAGGAGCTTCGACCGCATCAAGGTTCAGAATGGCTTGACGCGCGGCTTCTCGCGCAAAACGTTGAGCTCGGTCTTGTTCTGAAAAAAAGGAAAATTCGACACGGCCACCGCCTCCATAACTCCCAACTTGCCGATTTGTTCCATCTTCAGCAATACAGGTGACTTGCAGTCGAGCCAACGGTTGGACGTCACCAACTAAAAGCCCGTCCGACGTTGCCACCATCATGACTTTATGCTCCGTATTGAACGAGGCCATGACTTTGGTAATCCGACGGTCATATTTCCGCGCTTCAACATCAATCAAATCAAGCAATGCGACTCGATCTCGAGTCGCGATATCGGTCACCGGGGTATCTAGTGGATACAGGTCTCGACTGGGGGATCTTGTCGGCAATACGGAAACAGAAGCGTTGCCCTGTGGTGAATTGGCGATATACCGCGCCGCATCAGCTGCAATTTCTAGATCTCGTTGGGTGACATCATCTGAATACGCAAATCCTGTTTTCTCTCCTGATGTCGCGCGGACACCTGCCCCACGAGCAATGTTTTTCACGGCCCGCTTGACGATGCCTTCTTCCATCGAAACCGACTCTGAAATTCGTGATTCACAATAGATATCAGCATAATCAACATCTTGTGATTTCACTCTTCCCAATGCCTGCTGAATGGCACGTTCGTGGAGGTCAAATTGCGCTAGATTGACAACAAAAGGCATAGCAGAGAACACTAATGTATCGTTATAATAATGAGGAATGGGTCTAAATGAAAGAATCGAGTATATCTGATTCATCGACATGGAGACAACCAGGCTCACCTTAAGGATGGCCAAACAAGAATCTCGTTGCCAAGACGCGTAGGCCACCCTTTCTCATCATCAATGCCCAACGTTTTTTGGTTTGACAACATTGGGGATGGCGTTTAGACTAGATTTGTTATTCGATACCCCCTTCAATGAATCACTCCTCATCAGATCATGTTCTTCATTTGTCGGATGATCAACTTCTCCGACAACTCGACCCAGACCAACGCCCCCGACATATTGCCTTCATCATGGATGGCAATGGACGATGGGCCAAATTCAAACACCTCCCACGGATTGCCGGACATCGGCAAGGGCTCTTAGCTCTCAGAGATATCTTGGGCACCTGTCATGAGCTCGACATTCCCATTGTCACCATTTATGCGTTTTCATACGAAAATTGGAATAGGCCTGAATACGAAACCACTCAGCTCATGGCTCTCCTTGAAGAATATTTGGAACACGAACGGGCAAGATTTCAAGAATACAAGACTCGATTTCTCCCCATTGGCCGTCTCGATTCCCTCCCTGCCTCTATTCAATCATTATTGCAGACCGTGAAAGAAGAGACGCAACACTTCACACAGCATACGTTAACCGTCGCGCTCAGTTACGGAGGACGCTCTGAAATCATCGACGCCATCAATCATCTCATCACCGATGTCCAAAACGGGGTCCTGTTGAACCAACCTGTCAATGAAACGCTCTTTCAACAATATTTGGCAACCGCCAACGTACCCGATCCAGACTTACTCATTCGCACGAGTGGAGAAAACCGCCTCAGCAATTTTTTGCTCTGGCAAATTGCCTATACAGAACTCTATTTCACAAAAACTTTCTGGCCAGATTTTCGGCGGCGTGAGCTCATACTCGCGCTCCTCGATTATCAAACACGCGAACGACGCTTTGGCGGCCTCTCCCATGCTGTCACGCACTAGAGTAGGCTGTGAAGCACAAAGATCGCCGTCTGAACCCACAACGTATTTATCCTGCTCTGATTTTTGTTCCGTTGTTTTACGTACTCGTCCGGTACTTACCCCCTGTAGCGTTTTTTGCCATCATTCTGACCGCTGGTCTTTTGGCCTTTGTGGAATGGCATCGTCTCTTACTTCCCCTCACTGCGCCTCGAGGCGGAATGGCCATCGGCCTCGTCTGCCTTACTCTATTGATCAGTCACATGCAATGGCCCGCCATTGGATCGTTTGAACTGACTCTCCTCATCATCCTGAGCATTCTTTTCTTCCACCAACTCACACACCCTCCTCGAGACACCACGCTTCTTTCGCTCCCGATTATTTTATTTGGCATCATCTATATCGGCTTACCATTAGGGTTTTTACTCTTGACGCGCCAATTGCCTCATGGGGAATTTCTCATTTTTTACATCCTCCTTGTGACCTGGGCAGGAGATACAGCGGCCTACTATGTCGGCACCCTCTGGGGAACGAAGCCCATTGCTCCCATTTTAAGCCCTAAAAAAACCGTTGAGGGCTTTATAGGCGCGCTCCTCTTCGTTCCACTCATCGCCTGGCTGGCGCATCTATGGTTTCTTCCTCAATTGACAGCATGGGACTGCATTGCGACAGGCCTCTTATTGACAAGCGGCGGTCTTTTAGGGGACCTTTCAGAGTCGGCATTCAAACGGGCTAGTGGGATTAAAGATTCAGGATCGATCATCCCCGGACATGGAGGCATGTTAGACAGGTTAGATAGCCTTCTGTTTACAGCTCCCCTATTTTATTATTACATCCTCTTCGCAAAGGGAATAGCTTCGTGACAACGATTACAATCCTTGGATCAACCGGATCCATTGGCGCAAGCACATTGGATATTGTCGCCAAATTCCCTGAACAATTCTCCGTTGTCGGGCTTGTCGCCGGGACCAATGACGAAAAACTTGAAGAGCAAATTCGAACATTTCAACCAAACATTGTGGCCATGGCCGACCCTGCAGCTGCTCGCCGGTTGCGAGACCGCCTCTCCGATATCCAACTTCCTGTCCTGGATGGCATGGCAGGCATTACCGAAGTCGCTCAATATCCCGAGAGCAACCTTGTCATCTCCGCCATTGTCGGAGGCGCAGGATTGCTCCCAACGTTAGCAGCCATTCAGTCCGGACGGCGGGTTGCCTTAGCCAATAAGGAACCGATGGTGATGGCAGGTCAACTCATGCAAACAGAAGCTCAGCGCCAAGGACAACAAATTTTTCCCATTGATAGTGAACACAGCGCCATTTTTCAGTCCATGGAAGGCCACCGCAAGGCTGACATTCGCCGAGTGGTTCTCACAGCTTCAGGAGGCCCATTCTGGGACACGCCCCCTGAGGAAATGGCTACAGCAACACGGGCCCAAGCTTTGCAGCACCCAAATTGGAAAATGGGGGAAAAGATTACAATCGATTCAGCGACATTAATGAACAAAGGGTTAGAAGTGATTGAAGCCAGTTGGCTTTTTGATATTCCAGCCAAGCAACTTGATGTCCTAGTCCATCGTGAAAGTATTATTCACTCTCTTGTCGAATATCATGATGGGTCCGTGTTGGCTCAACTTGGACTCCCGGACATGCGGACACCAATCTCGTATGCTATGAATTATCCTCAACGAGTCCCTTTGCTACCACCACCACTTGATCTTGCCACAATCGGGAAACTGACATTCTTTCCCCCAGACTTCGATCGGTTCCCCTGTCTGGCTCTTGCCTATGAAGCTCTGCAAGGAGGTGGCACATGGCCTGCGACTCTGAATGCCGCCAATGAAGTTGCCGTCGGTGCCTTTTTGAATAATGGCATGAGGTTTCTGGAGATTCCCAACATTATCCGACAAACTATGGACGTCGCACTGCCTCAACCACTAACCTGTTTAGAAGATGCCCTGGAAGCTGATCGATATGCACGTGAAAAAGCCGCTACCTTCATTCAGCAACTGCCATGATGTCTGTCATCGACAGACTCACATAAAAAGGAACTGTTCTCCATGAGCCTTCCAGCTGATGCCATTTTTCTTGTTATCCAAAAAGTTTGGTGGTTTTTACTCGTCCTCGGCATCCTCGTGACCTTTCACGAATTCGGCCATTTCATCGTTGCACGATGGGCAGGGGTCAAAGTCCTGAAGTTTTCGTTAGGATTTGGACCAAAAATTTACGGGCGCCAGATCGGTGAAACAGAATATGTGCTTTCGGCCATTCCGCTCGGAGGCTATGTCAAAATGTTTGGCGAGGACCATAACGAAGTCCTGTCGACTCAAGACCGAGAACAGTCCTTTCTGCACAAACCACTTCTTGCACGCACCCTCATCGTCGCGGCTGGCCCAGCGTTTAATTTCCTGCTCAGCTACATCATTTTCACAGGATGGCTCGCTATTGGCACGCCTTTGTTCGTCCCGACATTTCAGGATCTCTCTCCTATAGTTGAAGCAATTCACCCTGATTCACCTGCAGCCCTCAGTGGCCTTCGCGTGGGCGACCGGATCATCCGAGTGAACCAAGAGCCGATGACCACTCAAAGCGAAGTATTTGATGTCATTGCCGCAAGTCGAGGCAAATCACTCACCGTCGACGTCATACGTGAAGAAATGGTGAAAACGTTTCTTATCACGCCAGAAGCTATGACCATACCTCGGCAAAAAGAGCCAATCTATCGTATTGGCATTGAAGAGTCCCCAGCACTCGTCACCTCCGTCCTATCTCGCTCTCCAGCCATGGCCGGTGGTATGCAGAAAGGTGACCGTATTACGCGAATCAATGAAGAATCTATTCATACGTGGTCTCAAATGACTAAAATCGTGAGAGATCATCCGCAACAACCACTCACGGTGCAGGTCCTACGTGAACAAGAACTGCACACCCTCGTGGTGACACCAGAAGGCAAGCGCAGTACTGAAAACGGCCAATCCGTCGAAATCGGCAAAATTGGCATCACCGGACCAGGTCGTTCCGTAATGAAAGGCTCATCACTTCTGATGGCGCCCCTTGAAGGGTTATATGCGACCTGGGGATGGACAGAACTTACAGTCATTGGCATTTATAAGATTCTCACCGGAGAAATCTCCAGCAAGAATATCGGCGGCCCCATTATGATTGCGAGCATTTCTGGCGAAGCTGCTGAACAGGGCATCGCGAATGTGGCGTTTTTAGTCGCCATTCTCAGCATTAACTTGGGAATTCTCAACTTGCTGCCAATTCCAGTGCTTGATGGAGGGCACTTGCTTTTTTTCATGTTCGAAGGCATCCTCCGACATCCCCTTGGCGAACGCCAACGTGAACTGGCCCAGCAAGCTGGGATTGTGCTGCTGCTGAGTATTATGCTGTTTGCATTTTGGAACGACATTCAACGCTTACTTCAATAAACACAGATTCTCACGAATTACGCTCGACGCCAACCAGTTGACGAATCACTTGGCTTTCCAGTTTATATGCGCACTTCACAAGTTTTTATTCCCACATTGCGAGAAGATCCTGGCGAAGCCGAAATTGTGAGCCATCGCCTCATGTTGCGTGCAGGACTCATTCGTAAAGTCGCGTCGGGACTCTATACGTACCTGCCACTTGGCCTTCGAGTCATCCGTAAAATCGAGCGCATTATCCGTGAGGAAATGGAAAATGGAGGAGCCCAAGAACTTTTGATGCCTATCCTGTCTCCAGCAGAGCTTTGGCAAGAGTCTGGCCGATGGGGGGTGTATGGCAAAGAATTATTGCGATGCCGGGATCGACACGAACGAGAATTTTGTCTTGGGCCAACACATGAAGAAATCATCACAGATTTGTTCCGACGGGAAGTCAGATCCTATCGGCAGTTGCCCTTGAATTGTTTTCAAATCCAAACAAAATTTCGCGATGAAATTCGTCCACGTTTCGGCTTGATGCGAGGACGCGAATTTATCATGAAAGATGCCTATAGTTTCGATCTGGACGAAGAGGGAGCAAAGCGCAACTATCAAAAGATGTATGATGCCTATGAACGGATCTTTACCCGATGTGGGCTTCAATTTCGCGCAGTCCAAGCCGACAATGGCATGATTGGTGGCAACATGTCTCACGAATTTATGGTCCTGGCAGACACAGGTGAAGAAACCATTCTCTATGATGAACATGGAACGTTTGCCACCAATGTCGAACTGGCCGAAGTACAGACATCCGAACAGGAATCGACCGTCCCTTATCAGCCACAATATCGTGTCCAAACACCTGGAACGAAAACGGTGGAAGAGGTGTGCAACTATCTCGGCGTAGCCCCGAATCAACTGGTCAAAACCCTGCTCTATCAAACCGAAGCTAACAACGTCATCGCTGTCCTCATTCGGGGCGATCATGAAGCCAACGAAATAAAAATTCGACGAATGTTAGGGGTTGCAGAACTGACCCTGGCCGACCCTGAAACCGTCCAAACAGTCTCCTCAGCCCCCGTTGGGTTTGCAGGCCCTGTTGGGCTCACAAACGTTCCGATTCTGGCGGACCATGCAATCCGTGGGATGCGGAACTTCATTGTAGGTGGGAACGACCAAGACATCCACCTCAGAGATGTCAATTGGGGAAGAGATTTTCAGATCGAGACCTTTGCTGACATTCGAAAAGCGCAGGCCGGTGGCCCATCTCCGTCAGGAGACGCCCCTCTTCTGTCCGCTAAGGGGATTGAAGTCGGTCATGTATTTTTATTGGGAACCAAATATAGCCAAGCCATGGGAGCAACCTACCTGGATCCTCAAGGAAAAGATCGTTTAGCCATCATGGGATGCTACGGTATTGGCATCGGGCGAACAGCTGCTGCCTGCATTGAGCAACATCATGACCACCGAGGCATCACATGGCCCGTTCCCATTGCCCCGTTCCATATACACTTGATCTCAGTCTCAGCCTCCGACAATGCCCTTAAAACCACTCAGGATCTCTACACTTCGCTAGTGCAGTCCGATATTGAAGTTTTGTGGGATGATCGAGATGAACGGGCTGGCGTAAAGTTCAATGATGCTGATTTAATTGGCGCGCCTCTCCAGATTGTCATAGGTGACAAAGGACTGACAAAAGGCACCATCGATGTAAAAGTACGGAAAACCGGTGAAAGGAGTCAGTTGCCTCCCCAAGACATCCTCCCTTTCGTCTCTAAATGGCTAGCTGAACACTCATCCCTATTAAGGCCCCAATAGGCCACCAATTGCCTTGTCATACAGGCTCGAACCTCTAGAGATTCCTCTCATTTCGTTGACAAATTAAAGAACTGAATGCTACGGTGACCTCTAAGAATTTGCTAAGAATGTGTCAATTTTTTGATCGAATGCCATGATGACTCAAATGACGATACGCGGGTTGTTATTTGACCCATATAACAATGCCTATATCATTATTTTACGAGACGAAGATAATTCGGACATGCTCCCTATTTGGGTGGATCGGTCAGAAGCTAGTGCTATTAGTTTTGCCATGGAAAATCTTGCGCCACCACGACCAATGACTCATGATCTGATGAAGACGATCCTGGATACCATTGGGGCCAAGATTTTGAGCGCCGTTGTCACAGACCTCAAGGATAATACCTATCTTGCCAAAATTCATTTATTGTACGGAGATTCGGAATATTCTATTGATTCCAGACCAAGTGATGCCATTGCATTAGCTCTTCGAGCGGAAGCCCCGGTCTTCACAAAAGAAGAGGTCTTGCATAAACAAAATTCGGAAGAGGTGGCACGATGGCTGGAAGACTTAAAGCCAGAAGATTTTGGAACATACGAGGCATAACCCACGAGAGAAGCCTACCTTGCTTCCCGTTTCGGTTTCAGAGACTGACAGAGTCTAGGTTTTATTTTCGTTCACACAGGCTCAGCGTAAGCAAACCTTCTTATTGTATCTCAGTAAGCTGACACTCAAAAGATGGAAGAACTAGAGAACACCGGTGGTATCGTAGAACACGATGCCACATTAATTCCCCTCATTGTGCATGGCGTACTCGTGGATCCAAACACCGATACGCAAATTGTCATTCTACGCGATGAGACGAATACAGAAGTCTTGCCGATTTGGGTCGGAGCCACAGAAGGCACATCCATTCGATTGGCCCTTGAAGGCATTATTCCGCCCAGACCAATGAGCCATGACTTGATCACGAGTTTTATGGATCACTTGGGCACAACAGTCAAACAGGTTGTGGTAACGGATGTGAAAAATAATACCTATTATGCTACGATTCACTTATCGGTCAACGGCATGGAACGGACCGTAGACGCAAGACCCAGTGATGCCATTGCACTGGCATTACGGGCAAAAATCCCAGTCTGCGTCACGCAGGAAATTCTGAAACAACGGGGAGATGAAAACCGTGAGGCTTGGTTAGCGAAATTAGAACCCAAGCAATTTGGACAATCTGAAGCCTGATCAACGATACAAGACCACATTCGAGGAGACACAGGAATGCGAACGTTTCAAGCAAAACCGCATGAAGTTCAGCGGAAATGGCACCTCATTGATGCCAAAGATCAAACTTTAGGCCGATTGGCTGTCCGTGTAGCAACCTTGCTTCGCGGGAAGCACAAACCGACCTTTACACCGCATGTTGATACTGGCGACCATGTCGTCGTCATCAACGCCAGTCAAGTACGATTAACAGGAAATAAACTACGAGACAAAACCTACTATCATCATACGGGCTATCCCGGTGGGCTTAAATCGACAACAGCCAAACGACTGTTAGAGAAAAAGCCTATCGAAATCCTCAACAAAGCCATCCGCGGCATGTTACCCAAGACCCCTCTTGGCAAACAATCGGCTAAAAAACTGAGAATTTATCCTGGTGCAGAACATCCCCATCAAGCCCAACGACCAGAATCTTTTGTGATATCAGCATAACACACGTATCCTAAATCGATTATCAGCGTTGAGAGGACAACACAACATGGCAGCAACACAATTTTACGCGACCGGGAAACGAAAACTTGCCATTGCACGAGCATGGATCAGCCCGGGGAACGGAAGCATTGTCGTCAATGGCAAGCAGTTTGAAGAGTATTTCTTTACCTTACCTAACCGGGTACAAGTTCAATCTGCCTTCGACCTTACAAACATGCAAGGACAGTTTGACGTCAAAGCCTCAGTCTCCGGTGGAGGCCTCACTGGTCAAGCAGGCGCACTCCGGCATGCCATTGCCAAAGCATTGGTGGTCAGTAATGAATCACTCCGATCACCATTAAAAAAAGAAGGACTGCTCACACGAGATGCCCGAACAAAAGAACGAAAAAAATACGGGCAGAAAGGCGCGAGAAGCCGGTTCCAATATTCCAAACGATAATAGGATCAGTCGGATGACGAGTACAAAGGGAAGGCCGACAGGCCTTCCCTTTTTTATGTTCCCTCATACACAATCATGGCAAAACAACGAATCCGAGTTGCAGTCCTTGGAGGCAGTGGCTATACCGGTGGAGAATTATTACGCCTGTTAGCTGGACACCCAGCCGTCACTATCACCACGGTGACCGCCGAGAAATCTGTTGGACTTCCTGTCTCCACACTCTTCCCTAACTTGGCCGAAACGATTCCACTCACCTTTACGGCACTGGACCCTGGACACCTTGTCAAACAAGCCGACATTGTGTTTTGCGCACTGCCGCATACGCAATCGATGGGGCCCGTCGACCACTGTCTCCAGGCAGGGGTCCTGGCCATTGACCTCAGCGCAGACTATCGACTCAAAAATCCAGACACCTATCACACCTGGTACCACACACCTCATTCCAAACCACACCTTCTCAAGAAAGCCGTGTATGGCCTGCCTGAACTCCATCGTTCAGCTATTCGAACAACACGCCTTGTTGCTGTACCGGGTTGCTACCCAACCGCAGCCATTCTTCAATTAGCCCCCCTCTATGCACGAAACCTGCTTCAACCAGGCTCGGTGATTATTGACGCCAAATCAGGTATTTCAGGAGCTGGACGAAGTCCGGCATTGCCATTTCATTTTCCAGAAAGCCATGAATCCGTCAAGGCCTATAAAATTGGAGAGCATCGTCACACCCCAGAAATTGAGCAGGCATTAAACTCTCTTGCTAGACAACGACGATCAACACAAGCTAAGAATCATCCATCAGACACCATCACGTTTACACCGCATCTGATCCCGATCAATCGAGGGATTCTCAGCACGGCCTATGGGCGGCTACGCACACCTCTTTCCTTGACAAGATTGCGCACCTTGTATAAAAAATTTTATGAAGGTGAATCATTTATCCGGCAACACGAAGACGTGATGGCTATTAGCCCCAGCTATGTCCGTGGATCGAATTTCTGCGACCTCGGCATTTTTTTCAATCATCGAACAGGACAAGTGATTACCGTGGCCGCTCTGGATAACTTGGTCAAAGGCGCAGCCGGACAAGCCATCCAATGCATGAACATTCTCTTAGGCTTCCCTGAAACAACAGGGTTAGACAAACTACCGGCTTACCCCTAACGCAAAAGACCATGAAGACACAAATTCGAGGTGGCATTACTGCCCCCAAAGGATTCCTCGCTGGGGGAGTCCATTCAGGAATCAAAAACGCTCCCATATTGGACCTGGCCTTAGTTGTTTCAGAACAATCTGGTCCCATAGCTGGAGTCTTCACCACAAACCAACTGCCGGCTGCCCCAGTTCTCGTAGACCGACAAAAGCTCCGACACCGCATTGGGCAAGCCATCATTGTCAACAGCGGAAATGCGAATGCCTGCACAGGGGCACAAGGCTTGCGTGATGCCAAAGAAATGGCCACCATCACGGCCCAGCACATAGAATTATCCGCACAACAGGTCTTTGTAGGATCGACCGGTATTATTGGACGTCCTCTTGCACTCTCATGCATCCGAAAGGCCTTGCCAACATTAGTCAAACGGCTTAGTCGGCGTGGACACCGACAGGCGGCACAAGCCATCATGACGACCGATACAAAACCTAAAGAAGCCGCAGCTTCTTGCCGTATAGGCAACACACTCATCACCATTGGTGGGATGGCAAAAGGATCGGGCATGATCCATCCGAATATGGCAACCATGCTCGCCTACCTCACAACAGATATTGCGATAGAAGCCAAAGCCCTTCAGCATGCACTCACGATTGCCGTCAACCGATCCTTCAACTGCGTCTCCGTTGATGGAGAAACGAGCACCAACGATACGGTGTTACTGCTCGCCAATGGTCTCGCACATAACGCGCCTTTAACCCGCCGCTCAACATTCTTTCCAGCGTTTCAAGAGCTGCTCAATCATGTCTGTTTATCTTTAGCACTGCAAATCTGTCGAGATGGAGAAGGACTGACAAAGATGGTCGAAATCCTCGTTCAAGGCGCCAAGTCGCAGCAGGATGCCAAATGGATCGCAAATAGCATCGCCACCTCACCGCTAGTCAAAACGGCCATCTTTGGGGAAGATCCCAATTGGGGGCGAATTTTGGCTGCGATGGGACAGGCTGGTGTCGCGCTCACCTCACAGACCATTACCCTGCACTTTAATGATCACCCATTACTCAAAAATGGAGAAGGCCTGGGACCCAACGCCGAGCAGAAAATCAAAACCATAATGCAAAAACCTGAGTATCGCATCACAATTACCATAGGAAATGGACCAGGCACCGCTCACCTCTGGACGACCGACCTAACCTACGACTACGTCAAAATCAATGCATCATATACAACATAAAAGCGCTCCTGGGCTTCTATCCTTCTTGGCCTGAGAACCTTCTTATTATCATCTGGCTTCATTGACAAGCTTCAATTTCTCAGATCGATCGAATGATTTAATTTCGGCCTCACGCTTCAAAGCAAGACTTCTTGTTGGTTGCTCTTCTGAATACACGACCTTCAACGGCCCTCGACCTTTGGTATACTTCGCCCCTTTGCCTTGTTTATGTGCAATCATCCGACGCTTGATATTCTTGGTGATACCCGTATACAGAGTCCCATCAGCGCACTCGACCATATAAATAATCCAATTCATCAATAACAATAGCTTCTACTTCTTAAACATCTTAGCCAACAGCCGTTTACCTCTGCATCGCTCGACCACTTGATGAATGTCATGAGCTCATGATATCAGAAGGGATAGGACTTTCTGACAACGCACCTTCTGTGAAAATTCCAGCAACATGGCCGCATAGAAACATCCATCGAGCTTATCACATCAAAGACTTCAGGCATGCCAAATACTCGAATGCGCTGGCTCACACTAGCCATTATGATACTTTTGACCGGAGGGAGCTATCTGTATTGGCAATCTCCAACACCGTGCCATCCAAACGAAGCGGAAGCCCAACTCATAGCCCTGACGTCTCAAGGAATCCACTCGGTGTATCATCCTCCGAGTCTCTCGAATTTGTTATGGATTCACGTCGGGCCGCAATGGCACGCACTTTCTGAAGATGAGAAGCGATCTCTCGATCGATTGGTCCGATGCGCAGCACGCAGGACTGATGAACAGGGGAAGGCCACATGGCAAGCAGCTTATTATGATCAAGACACTGGGAAAATGGTGGCGTTGACAAGTCGAAAATGGGGTTTTCGCCTCAAGGAAGAAGAGACACACTTTTCACAGGATCTCATCGCCCCTTGACAAGTCCGACGGATTGATCTCTGCACATGCTGCATGCATCAGGTGATGAATCCTAATCACCAACTGCTAGCAAACATGATAGGATAATGCACGATGCGTATTTTGATTGTCGAAGACGAACCCAAAGTTGCCTCATTTATCCAACGCGCGTTGGAAGAAGAAAGTTATGCCGTCGATGTCTGCCAGGACGGCACGCAAGGATTGGCCTTTGCACAAGCGGTTCATTACGACTTGGCTATATTGGATCTCATGCTACCTGGATTACCGGGGCTAGAATTATTAAAGGCGTTGCGAGCCGAAAAGATTAAAACTCCTGTGCTAATTTTGACGGCTCGCTCCGAAATTGACCAACGCGTCAAGGGGCTGGATGCCGGAGCCGATGACTATCTCACAAAACCTTTTTCTATAGATGAATTGCTCGCTCGTGTCCGAGCCTTGCTCCGACGAGCGAGCGGGGATCCTTCTGGCATTCTGCAAGTTGAGGATCTGGTGTTGAACCCAGCTACCCATGAAGTCACACGGACCGGACAGCGGGTTGATTTAACCATCAAAGAATATGCCCTGTTGGAGTATATGATGCGTAATACTGGTCGAGTCTTAACCCGCCCGATGATTTCCCAACATGTATGGGACTTAGACTTCGACACTTTTACGAATGTCATTGATGTCTACATCAGCTATCTTCGCAATAAAATCGATCGAGGGCACGATCGCCATCTCATTCACACTGTTCGCGGGAGCGGATACATGTTGACAGCGCATCGCTAACGATTATGTCCATTCGAGTGCGACTCACGATTTGGTATGGATCAGCCCTTGTCTTGATCATGCTCCTGTTTGCCTCCTCTCTGTATGTCGTGATGTCACAGACACTGCATGATCAAATCGATCATTCATTGGAAGAAGCCGCTATTGCCGCGGCACGGACATTGGAAGAGCATCGATTTGGCCCGTTCCTGCTGATGGAGGACCTCACTCAATCCTTTCCAGAACTCGCATTGTTAGATAAATTCTTTCAGATTTTCGGACCTGGCGGACAGATCACGCTGCAATCGGCCAATATCCAAACACACAACGTCCCTCTCAGTCAGGTGGCCCTACAGGCCGCGCTTACGGGGCAGGAAACCTTTGAATCGGTTCGCTTCCAAGGAGCAATCCCTATTCGGCTTTTGTCATACCCCATTCGCCGAGGAGAAACATTACTGAACATTCTCCGCGTTGGCACATCCTTACATCCTGCGGAAGAAATGTTGCACCGACTCGTGATTGTCTTATTCATCGCTTCTCCACTTGCAGTGGCCATCTCTATGCTAGGTGGATGGTTTTTGGCTGGTCGGGCTTTGCGTCCTGTAGATATGATGACCCTGACAGCACAACGCATTGCCGCCGGGGACTTGACCCAACGGATTCACACCACATCGACCGATGAAATCGGACGACTGGCATCAACATTCAACGACATGATTTCGCGCCTCCAAGCATCGATCAGACAAATCCGCCAATTCAGTGCCGATGCCTCTCATGAACTACGAACCCCTTTGACGATTATCAAAGGGGAAGCTGAACTAGCCATACGTAAAACACGAACGCCTGAAGTCTATCGAGACGTGCTCACCAGCAATCTGGAAGAGATTGATCGCATGAGCCGGATTGTTGATGAATTGCTCTTTTTATCTCGTGCCGACCTGGGCGAGATTAAAATTGAGCGTGAAACTGTCCAACTTGATGTCTTAGTGCAGGACATTCACCAACAAGCCTCGATTCTTGGACAAGGTCGTCAGATCAACACCTGTCTTGTCGAGAATGAACCCATTCAAATCCAGGGTGATGAATGGCGTTTAAGAGAACTCCTCTTGAACATTGTCGATAATGCCATCAAATATTCCCCTCCCCATGGAACAGTGGAGCTCCGTCTCATTCGGAATGAGTCCATGGTACAGTTCTCAGTCACGGATCATGGCATCGGCATGACACCAGATGAACAGTCACATATTTTCGATCGATTTTACCGAACCAATAATGCACGGGCCTATGCCCAACAGGGCACCGGGCTTGGCTTACCTATTTGCAAATGGATTGTGGAGGCCCACCATGGCCACATCCAGGTTGACAGTCTTGTCGACCAAGGCTCCTGCTTTACGATCATCCTGCCGCTTCTTCCCCCAACCAAACCCGTAAAAAGCTGAGAGCGTGACACCAGACATTCCAGCCCATTCACCCACATCTGTTTCCTGACAACAACAATGCGCAAGAATTAAAGACTAGGAAGCACCTTCGCCCAAGAGCATTCAGCCAACGGCATCGTAAAACCGTCTCCACTTTTTAGTCGTTAGACGATCGTTTGGGATCATGGCTGCTATTTCATCATAGATGCCCGAGCACACCTTAAGACCACAACAGTTTCTCTCTTGAAGTACACCACTAATATCCCATCTTAGTGAAGATGTTTCCCAACCCGCTGTGTTGAAAACCAGCCTGTCTCCTTTTGATCTAGCCAATGCCACACATGCCAATGTGCTTCGTTTGCCTTTGCCTACAGAGAGGCATATCCCTATTTTTCGATTAGAAAATTTTAATGTCTCATTAATCTTCTTTTCATATCTGAATGATACAACCATGTCAGAGTTATTCAGATGAAGTGAAGGATCATAACGTATTCATTGATATGTTTTTCTAAGGAGGATGCTATGACCCATGTCTCGCAATCTCAACACTCACAAAGATCTCACCGGAAACCACGTATCAACCTAGCCGTCGGCCTCACGCTTGGTGGGCTTCTCTTTGGATCTTTCCTCATTGGGGCCTATGACTCACCGAGCTTGTCGATCGCGGCTATCTCATCTCCAAAGGCCCTTGAGTCCACCAACCACCTCAATCTCCCGCCGGCACAAGGATTTGCCGAAATCGTCAAAGCGGTCCGACCAGCGGTGGTGAACATTACTGCCTCCAAAATCCCAACTCGGGACTTTCAACGTGCGCCATTCAATTCAGAACCATTTGGGTCTAGGCCTAACCTTCACAGACGCGACTTTTTTGGTATGCCAACCCCTCCTGATTCACAAGATCCCAGGGGAATGGGCATGGGATCAGGGGTTTTGGTTTCTCCCAATGGGTATGTCGTGACGAATAATCATGTTGTAGAAGGTACTGACAAGGTGAAGGTGTTGTTACCAGACAAACGAGAATTCATAGGAACTGTCATTGGGACTGACCCGAAAAGTGACATCGCGGTGATCAAGATAGATGGAAAACAGCTGCCTTACATCTCATGGGGTGATTCATCCACATTAGAAGTTGGAGATTATGTCTTAGCCGTAGGCAATCCTTTTGGGCTTAATGCCACTGTTACCCAAGGCATTGTGAGCGCTTTGGGACGAGGCGGTATGGGGATTACCCACTATGAAGACTTCATTCAAACTGATGCAGCCATTAACCCTGGGAATTCTGGTGGAGCCCTCGTGAACATGCGAGGCAAACTGGTGGGCATCAACACCGCGATTTTGTCTCGTTCGGGAGGATATCAAGGGATCGGGTTAGCAATTCCTGCCACAATGGGAATGCCCATTTATGAAAGCCTGGTCAAAACCGGAACAGTTGAACGCGGATATCTTGGCATCGGCATCCAAGAAATGACTTCAAGCCTCGCAACCGCGCTACGTCTCACAAAAGCAGAAGGCGCCTTAGTCACTGACGTCAAGCCAGGCAGTCCTGCTCAGCAGGCTGGACTCAAGCAAGGAGACGTCATCATCTCATTTCATGGGACCGCCGTGAACACACCACGGGCGCTTCAACATGCTGTCACGCAAACAACAGTCGGGACACAGACGTCTCTTATGATCATTCGTGATGGAAAACGTCAAGAACTCCATACGATCATTGGGGAACATCCTGACACACCTCCTCGCGTTCATGCTTCACAGTCAAAAGACAAGGGTTCCTTGGCAGGCATCGCCGTTGCCAACATCGACCCACGCCAGTTCCAACGACTTGGCCTCCCCGATCATATCCAGGGGGTATTGGTGACAGCGGTTCAACCAGGGAGTCAACCTGAGCAATCCGGCTTACGACAAGGTGATGTAATTCGTGCAATCAACCGACAGCCGATCCGATCAATACAAGAGTATGAGGTCGTCGTATCCACGCTGACAGAAGCGCAGCAAGCCTTAGTACTCATCAATCGAAGAGGGGTATCGCTGTTCCTCTCAGTTACTGTGTAACCATGCTTTTCCCAATTCTTTTCTCAGCAATGAGGTAAAAGCCAGGAGAACGTGAGCAATAAGAGCCCGTTATCACCATAAGGAGAAAGGAAGGAGCCATCATGATGCACCAACACAAAAGACAACCATCGTTTGAGTCCCATCCCTATCTAGTACCTGTTGAAGACCCTACTGACTATGACCGTCATTATCAGGTTGCTCAAAGCTTCGCGACTCAAGACGAGAATGCCTCAACCGCTCCATCAGAGAAACGCCAACGTGTGCAGAAAGAATCAAGGGGCCCTGCCCTTGAGACACTCTATTTTCATGCATTTGCCTCGCGGCCACTGCTCGACCGTAAAGACGAACTTATGTTAGCGAAGCAACTTGATTGTAGCAGCCAGACAATTCGAACATTAATCAGCCAAGCCACGAACATCCTCAAGAAACAAGAGAATCCTGCTCAATGGAATGAGGAACTGACGATGCTCCAAGACAGTCATGAATTGAGTGGGCTCTCCGCACCTGCCATTGATCAGGTCATCGATGTGCTGAACCGCATCAGCACGCCAGTAACAGGAAAGCCCCATGTGTCTCCATCGGCACAATCAAAGCTGAAGAACATTCAGCAAAAAATTTCCATGGCCCGAATCCCACTGGAACAGGCCAAAGACGACCTTGTTCAACGTAACCTCCGCCTGGTCGTCGACATCGCCAAGCGATTTACTGGACGTGGCTTAGGCTTATTGGATGTGATCCAGGAAGGCAACATTGGCTTGATGAAGGCCGCTGAACGATTTCAGTATCAAAAAGGATTCAAATTCAGCACCTATGCCACCTGGTGGGTGCGTCAAGGCATTATGCGTGCATTAGCTGATCAATCAAGAACCATCCGGATCCCTGTTCATACCACTGAAGCCTGGCAACGCATTACCAAGACAACACAATCGCTATCTCAACGATTTGGTCGCACCCCTCGAAGAGAAGAAATTGGACAACATCTGGGGATTGAACCAGAGCGAGTGAAGGAAACGCTTGAGGCATTTCTCGATCCAGTTTCCTTGGATAGCCCTCTTTCAGACAATGAGACCTATTTAGGCGAGTTTCTTCCGGATGAGCAGGCACTTCCGCCAGATGCCGAAATTCAGGATCAGCAACAACGGCAATATCTTGATCGCATTCTGGACCATTTAACACCCAAGGAACAACATGTCATCCGACTCCGATTCGGTATTGGACAAGACGAGCCTCTTACACTAGAAGAAGTAGGCAAAACCTTGTCGGTAACCCGCGAACGCATTCGGCAAATTGAAGTAGTCGCGCTAAAGAAGTTACGCTCGCCAGAAGTCAAAGAAATGTTCGCAGAAATCCGATGACTGGAATAAACTCGGAGGGGTTCCTAGCAGCGGATTCCTGCTAGGTCACAGAGAAACGCGTAAATCCAGGCCAATTCCCTATATCGCCGGAATCGGCCGGACATGCCTCCATGTCCGGCCTCCATGTTGGTTTTTAATAAGAGTCGCTTCTGATTCGTTGTCAGAGTGCGTAACTTGGCCACCCATTTTGCTGGCTCCCAATATTGCACTTGGGAGTCGTGCAGTCCCGTCGTCACCAAAAGATGTGGGTAGGCCGTAGCTTCTAGATTATCGTATGGTGAATAGGCTCGGATATAGTGATACGCCTCTTGATCATTCGGATTACCCCATTCATCATATTCTCCAGTTGTGAGGGGAAGCGTCGGATCAAGCATCGTTGTGATCACATCGACAAACGGCACTTGCGCCACTATGCCATGAAATAAGTCGGGGCGCATATTCATTACCGCCCCCATCAGAAGTCCTCCCGCACTCCCACCCATGGCAAATAATTTCTCCTTACACGCATACCCTTCACGAAGCAGGTGTTCTGCACAGGCAATAAAGTCCGTAAATGTATTGCGCTTCTTCATCAGCTTGCCATCATCGTACCACTGACGTCCAAGTTCCTCGCCGCCTCGGATGTGGGCAATGGCAAACACAAAGCCGCGGTCGAGAAGACTCAAACGAGGCGAGCTAAAATTGGCATCCATGCTAATCCCATAGGATCCATAACCATACAAGAGCAGCGGTTTCTGTTTATCTGGGAGCAACCCTTTTCGATAGACGAGCGAAATGGGAACCTGCATCCCATCCAAACCTTTTGCCCATATCCGTTCGGTCTGATATTGAGTTTGATCAAACCCTCCTAGGATTTCATCCTGTTTGCACAAGGTTTTTTCTCGAGTCACCATATCGTAGTCATACACGGCATGCGGCGTGGTCATGGACATATAGACGAAGCGCAGCATGTGCGTCTGCATTTCATGATTGTCACCGAAGGCGGCCCAATAGGTCGGCTCGCCGAAATCGAGGACATGCGTTTCCTCGCCAGAGAAGGGAATCACACGTAGCTGCGTTAAGCCGTCCTTTCGTTCTCCCACAACGAGATGATCCTGAAACAATTCAAACGACTCCAACAAGGTATCCGGACGATGTGGAATGATTTCTTTCCATTGCGATTGTTCTATACGATGGATGGACGTCACCATCAATCGGAAATTTTTTGCCTGATCGTTCGTGCGAATATACAACATCTCTCCAGCATGATCGACATCATATTCATGGCCTCGCTGACGCGGAGCCACGACTTGAAAGAGCCCAGCGGGCTCATTCGCATCTAACAATCGATACTCACTACTCACCGTCTGGTGCGACGCAATCATCAGGTACTGTTTTGATTTTGTCTTGAAGACACTTGTCACAAATGTGTCATCAGCTTCTTCATACGCCAACACATCCTTCGTAGGATCGTCCCCAACCGTATGCCGCCAAATTTGGTAAGGCCGCAAGGTGCTAATGTCTTGTTTTGAGTAAAACAATGTGCGGTTGTCATTTGCCCAAGCCATATTTCCCGTGACGTCAGGAATGACATCGGCAATCATCTCGTCGTTCGCAAGATATCGGATATGAATTGTATAGATTCTTCTTCCTTGAGTATCGACCGCATACGCCAAAAGGTCTTGACCAAAACTGACAGCCAGCGCCCCCACATCAAAAAACTCATGCCCTTCTGCTAACTGATTGACATCCAGCATAATCTCTTCATCGCCATCAAGTGAACCATGTTTTCGACAATACAGTAGATATTCTTTCCCTTCCTCAAACCGAGTATAGTAATAGTAATCATCTAGTTTAAACGGAACCGACAAATCCTTTGGCTTAATCCGGCCTTTGATCTCCTCAAATAATGACTGCTCGAACTCGGCCACATGGTTCATCACAGCCTTTGCATATTCGTTTTCAGTGTTGAGGTACGCTAACACTTCCGGGTCATCACGTTTGCTAAGCCATGCATAATGATCAACCCGAACATCTCCATGCTTTTCAAATTGTATCGGTTTAACCGCGGCCACTGGAGGCACCGGCATTTCCTGTTGAAGAGATGTGTGTATCAGGCTCTTATCTTCCACGTTTCGTTTCCTCCTATTGCACACAACGATTATTCTTCAAACCGACGAGATTTCTGTCGACCATGCTTGACGAAACCACGCTGTCGTTTTTCCTCCAGACGATGTTGGCTGACCCCTCGTGGGATGCGAGTCTTCTTTCGCACGGCCCGCTTCTCCAACGCCTGAGCAAGAATCGTGGCAAACCGTTTTAATAATTCTCTCCGATTCGCCAGCTGACTACGATGGAGTTGGCAATGGAGCGTCAACACCCCATCATGCGTCACTCGGGATCGAAGACGTGACACAAGCCGATGTTTTTGCTCATCACTCAAAGAAGAAGAACAAGGAATGGAAAACTGAAGCGTGACCCGACTATTGACTTTATTTACATGTTGCCCGCCAGGACCACCACTACGAGAGGCTTTCAATTGAAGCTCATGTTCAGGAATGGAGGTGCCCTCCATAATATTAATCACCCATCACCTCATCCACGCCACAGCAACAGACCATCCTCTTCAAGAGCTATCATAAAAAAAGCGAGAATGGTAGCAGGCAATGTCCACTGTACCATTCTCGCCCTTTTCTTGTCCCAATCATCATGGGACCGGGGTCTTATTCGACTTCGATGGGGATCAGCCTCGGCTTCACCTTTTCTTGTTTAGGAATGACCACCGATAAGACACCTTTGTCGTATTTGGCCTTTGCCTGATCCGCATTCACATGGGTCGGCAAGGTAAAGCTCCTGAAAAATGTGCCATAGGTTGCCTCTTTTACATGATAGCCTTCCTCTTGTTTTTCCGTGTCGGCTTTCCGTTCTCCACGAATTTGCAACACCTGGTCGATAACAGAAATATTGACATCCTTCATATCAATGCCGGGTAATTGCAGATCATAATAGACATAATCGTTATCTTCATACACATTCACTGGTGGGAACCAATGCCCAGCCTCACTATTACGATCATCCCATACCGGACGAGCATAGGGCCGTCCACCCCACCAATTCAATGTTCGTTCAAGTTCTGTGAAAGGGTCCCATTTAACCAACATGATCGTTCCTCCTCTTCTATGCTTTTATCTCAATCAACTTTCTTTTGTTAGGCGCCTTATGACATATGAGATAATTCGAAAGCGAGAAAAGTCAAGGCCCCCCTCATCTTCCTCGACAAGAGAAAATTTCTCGACTTGCAATGAACAAACACCCATTTCAAAGCGCATCATAAACTACTCCCCACCTCGTGTAGGAGGAGCGTCTCTCGAAAAACATGGGCATCTATTTTGTCTCTGCTGTGCCTTCAACAAGAGACACCTTGCGTTCATTTTACCCTTTATTGTTTGGAGGGAACCGAGTTAAGACTTGCTTAATAATTTCGCTGATCCTTTTTTTTCTTTCTTCTGGTGTTATGGAAATCTCGACAAATCCTTTGGCTGTCCCTCGCCAGACAAGAGAATGAGATTTTGCATCGATAATATCTAATAATAAGAACCCTTCTTTCAGCTGTTCGGCATAAGCAGAGATTACCACCGAGCTCCATCCACGCATGGAATGAGGACGGTAGCCGTAAACATCCTGAACCGTATTGATATCTAACGCCTTCTTGACAGTAATATGATAGTTCACCAAAAAATCTGGAGGATTCGTTGAAGCTTTGAGAAATCCTTTCTCTGACATATGCTGGTCAACGGTCATTTGGATTTGACGATGTAAGAGAAATTCATCTAGTCGAGAATCACCAGTTATCTCTTCTGAAACCTTCAACCATTGATAAGTATGGTAAGAGGGAAAGTCAGTGGACACATCATAATCAGAATTAACTTCAATGGAATTTGCAGCACACCCAACCAAGACCAGCATCCAGAAAAAGACTAAGAAGTCGCAGGGAGGACAGAGAGATTTCTTCATCGTTAACGAGCCTTTTTCATAAAAGTTGGCTCTTAATAAACCAGAGGGACTCCCGCAGCTAATTGAAAACGCAACACTGCACGAATTTTGTTTTCAATTTGAAGATACCGAGCAACTTTTGTAGCAGGCAGTACCTTTGCCAACTTTTTCACATTCGCCACACGAATTCTCATTTCCTCAGCTTCTGCATGGAGCCATTCCTTAATAAGCTTGCCTGCTGTGTCATTGGAAATGGAACCACTGTTAAAGGCGTTGGCATAATCAGAGACAAGTTGACCAAGCCGTTGATTCACATGTTCAATGTCTGATTGATAAGATTCGTACACAGGCCAAAAACTTTTGGCCTCTTTGTCACTCAAATTCATATTCATGGCCACGACGAGTTTTTTGTCAGCTTTGACTTTTTCTGCCAAAATCTCCATGTTGACGTTTGCAGGTTTTTGTCCTAGGGAAGGCGAGACAAGACATAGGCTGGTTACTGCAAAGAAGGCAATAAAATATGAAAAAAGTTTCATCTAAAGCTCCTATAAGTTGAATTGGTTTGGTTGTTATTGGAAGTCGGTATTTCTCATACTGTGCCAAACTTCAATTTTACTGAATGTCTTCGGTATTGTCGTGAAGAGTAGTTCCATAAGAGGGACGCGCTGGGATGCCGTTGTTGGCCTCTTAACAACTCATCACACACAAATAAAGTCGCTCTATTCGGGGGGAACACAAAATCCTCTGCCTCGTTCCTGGCAAAGACGATAGCTGAAGCGGTCACTCCAAAATTGAAAAGCCTGCTCCACATCATCCCAAGAATTAGTCGAACCCTGCAAGGTCTTTCCGCCAGCTCGACGATCAACCGCAGCAACAAGAAGTTCTCCAGTCTCCGCATCAGTTATTTTGGCTTCAATGCCGGCCTTCCCGACAAATGAATGGGTTCCAGTGGCCAATTTCTTGGCACCCGACAAGAGGTGCGCTTGTGGCAAAATAGTGGAAACCATATCCAAAACAACGTTTGATTGTTCTGCTTCCGTCAGAGCCGCTTGAATCCGCATGACCCTAGGGCCGGGTTCTTGAACGATGTGATAACTCTCTCTTCTGAGGGCTTCGATAATCTTCACATGGAGCAGTAATTGAAGTTGGCGAAGTTCTCGAAGAGGTATTTCACTGAGCCCAGAATCACCTTTAAGCCAAACGGTAACAGTATCAATGAGAGCTTTGTCGTAAGAAGCTAAGCTAATGATGGGATGGCGGTAGATGAGGGCTGGCTCACCCTTTCCTTCTTTCCGAAGCATGGAATAATCTTCTAAAAAACCAGATAGATTTACCTCTTCAACCTGTTGAGAAGGGGCACATCCAATTGAAAGGGCCAATACAAAAAAAATACACACCCTATAAGCATGTGACATACTTACTATCTTCCAGCCAACAAATCTTTTTAACAAGAGCCGCCTCCTGAGTCGAACAAATATTTAAAACCAAATCCTACCTTTTTACCCATCACGTGTCACTCTTTTTCAAATACTTTTGGGGAAGATCGGTTTGACTCGAAGAATTGAGACAAAAAATTGGCACGATTTGAGAACCGACCACCAGAAAGGCAAGGGTATACACACGCAACTTAACATGGCCTTATTTATTTCTGCCAACGTTAGTTTTCCTGTACATCCCAGTGTTCAAGTGAGTAAACTGCCGAACATTCGGTCCAATCATCGTGATAAAGCGATTAGCCTGAACCATCAAAACTACAATGCCTACAGCATTCATTTGGCCCTTCGTTTGTTTCGGACAACCAAGTTGGGATCGCATTAGCTCGGGTCCGGTGATGGAATCCGGTACAGCATGGCGTACAAGACCGGCACAACAATCATGGTCAGGACCGTTCCGAACGTAAGGCCTGCCATGATAGCTACAGCCATACCCACCCAGAAAACGTCTTGAAGCAAGGGAATCACGCCCAGAACCGTTGTCGCTGCGGCAAGGACTACTGGACGCAATCGAGAAATCGCTGAACCGACGACAGCTTGGTACGGACTTTTCCCAGCCTCAAGTTCCAGATTGACCTGATCGAGCAGGACCACCGCATTCTTGATCATCATCCCGGAGAGGCTCATGGCTCCGAGTAGCGCCATAAAGCCAAACGGCGTGTCCGTCGTCAAAAGACCAACAGTAACTCCAATCACGGCAAAAGGAATGGTAAGGACAATGACTAAGGGAGACCGAAACGCGTTAAAGAGCGCCACGATGATGAAGAGGATGACCGCGACAGCCGGAATGACGCCTGGAACGAGTGAGGCATTGGCGTCTCGTGAAGACTCATCGTCCCCGCCCCATTCCAACGTGTACCCTGGGGGAAGCGGGAGCTTCTCAAAGTCCGCACGGATGCTTTGCTGTAAAGTCGGTGCGGTGACCCCCAGGATGGGTCTAGCTTGCACGGTAATCGTTCGCTGTCGATTGCGCCGCCAAATTAAAGGATCTTCCCATTCTGTAAAGACGGTGTTGGTCACCTGTGACAACGGGATGGTATTGGTGGTCAAAACCGGCTGAACCTGGAGGACAGGAAGCCCGCCGACATTCTTTCGCTCTTCTTCCACATGCCGTAAGACAATGGGAATCAGGTCGTCTTGATCACGATACAGACCCACCTGGATCCCGTCATAGGCCCGTTTGGTCGTCTTCGCAATGTCTTCTCGCGTGACCCCTGACCACCGGCCGCGCTCCTGACTGTAGCCAGGCACCACCTTTTGCACGCGAGCCCCCCAGTCGGTCCGTGCATAGCCCACGAGTGGATTTGCCTCCAGAATCGTTCGGGCCTGATCAGCATGAGATCGCAACATGCCGGCATTCGCAACAGCCGGCCCGCTGATACGCGCCTCGACCTTCCAGGTGTTAGCGGGTCCGACGCCATACTTCATGATCGGAATAGTCAGGTCGGACATGTTCTGCCTGAACCACGAGTCCAATTCTGTCACCAGGGTGTTGATCTCTCGAAAGTCGTGGACATTGACAATGAGCTGTCCATACCAGGGATACGGCTTTTCCGGACTCACGGGCAGGTAGAAACGGGGGGGGCCTCCCCCCACATACGTGGCGAACCCCTCAATCCGGTTGTCTTCTAACAGCTTGGCTTCGGCCTTCTTGATCTCTTCTGAAACAGTCTGGACTCGAGTCCCTTCAAGAGCCCAGAAATCGATCATGAATTTCGGCATCGAGGAGTCCGGAAAGAACAATTGGCGGACATGGCCAAACCCGACAATCGAAATGACAAGGAGTAGGACCATCCCAGCCATGGTCAACACACGGAAACGAATCGCCCATTCAAGTTGGCGCCGGAAGATTGTGTAGAACCTTCCACCGTATTCATCTGTTTCTCCTTTACTGCTTGTAATAGGTAGCATATCGATACATTGCAATGGCGTGATCGTCACAGACACGACCCAACTGGTGAGCAGAGAAATCGCCACCACTGTGAACAGCGAGCGGCAGTATTCTCCAACATCTTCTGGCGATGCAAAGATCGGGTAGAAGGCCATGACGGCCACGACCGTAGCCCCCAACAATGGCCAGGATGGCTGTTGGGCCGCCTCGATCGCTGCCTTGACACGATCCATACCTCGCTTCGCCCGAACGAGGTAACCGTCAGCTACGACGATGGCATTGTCCACCATCATTCCCAAGGCAATCACAAGCGCTCCAAGGGACATGCGTTGCAGATTGATCCCAAAAATCGCCATGAGAATAAACGTCGCCAGGATCGTTGCAATCAAGGCGAAGCCAATGATCAATCCCATGTGCCATCCCATGGTCATGGCCAGCACAATGAGGACAATGCCGACCGCTTCCACAAAGCTCACGAGAAAACCGTTAACAGCCTCAGAGACAATGTCTGATTGCCAATGAACGCGGTGCAACTCAATCCCGACTGGGAGGATGGGAGTCAATTCTTCCAGACGCTGGTCGAGTGCCTTTCCGAGGTCAACGATGTTGAGGCCAGCCACATTAGCGATAGAGAGTTGCAGAGCGGGCAAGCCGTTATATCTGATTAGGGTCTGTGGAGGGTCTCGATACCCTGGTCGAACCGTTCCGATGTCTCGAATACGAATGAGTTCCGTATCACGCAGCGAGGCTGAAGCCTCACCCCCGATCATGGACTCGGCATCTCTGGTAAGTTGCCCTAATTCATCGACGACTGACGGGCGTATGGTGAGATCGGCAATATCGAGAGGCGATGTGAAGGTTCCGGATGGCGCAATCCGAAATCGTTTATCTTGAAGGTCGACCCCCCCTGCATCAACGACCTTGTTCTGAATCTGCAAGGTGTTGGCGATACTTTCGCTGGTTAATCCCAGCTGTGATAACTGCGTTTGCGATACATCTACATAGATCACCTTTTTTTGGACACCTAAGAGATCAATCCGTGCAACGCCTTTGACGAGGCTCAGATCTTTTTTGACGTCTTTGGCATACTTTTCTAATTCCGCATAACTGTACCCATCACCGGTTATGGCCAGTTGAAATCCAAAGACATCGCCATAGTCGTCCAAAACATCAGGCCTGCTAGCGCCGGGAGGGAGAGTCGTCTCAACGTCATGAATCTTCCGGCGGAGCTGATCCCACACCTGAGCCAACTGGTTGCCCCAATATCCCGGCTTGATATTCACCTCGATAAGGGAGAATCCCTCCGTAGAACGGGATTCCAAGTAGTCAATTTCGTGCATTTCCTGAATGGCCAGCTCAATGCGGTCCGTGACCTCCAGTTCAACCTCCTCTGGACTGGCGCCAGGATTATGAGGTGGTGATGACGGCAGTTTTGACGGTAAACGCGGGATCTTCAAGCTGACCGAGGCTAAAAAAGCCGGCAATTCCACCCACGAAGAGCAGCAGGATGGCAAAATAGGTGACGGCTTTATACTCAATGGCGATCGCCGCAAGATTCATCCGTTCTGCTCCACCACGTCTTCCAAAAATTTAACCTGTTGCCCTTCGCGAAGTGAGTGGACCCCAGCCGTGACAACCCACTCGCCGACCTCAAGCCCTTCGATGATCAGAATGCCACCATCCTGGAGTTCACTCGTCTTTACCTCGCGGCGGTTGACCATCATGGTTTCCTCGGCGATGACCCACACATAGGTTGCTCCAGTCGTATCAAGCGAGAAGACAGTGCCTACGGGGATAGTAAAACCGAATTCATTTGTCAGGTTATCAGGTGGATTGGCATCGCCCGTCGTTTTACCGGCCATACCCGGAAGGATCGTAAAATCTTTGGGCTGATCCATAATGATGGTAACCGGATAGGTGCGCGTCGCTTGCGAAGCCTCGGTCCCAATTTCATAGATCTTCGCCGGAACCTGCCGGTCTGGGAATGCGTCGAACTCGACAATGATGTTTGTGACATAGGGCGCAAGAGCAATGAGGTTCTCCGGGATATCTACGATCATCTCGATCCGTGCGGTATCAAGAATCCGGGCGATTCGTTGCTTGCGTCGCACTGTTTCAAAGTTTTCAACATAGGTGGCCACCACTGTTCCATCAAACGGGGCTCTGAGATAGGTGTAACTCAGTTGGTCCTTGGCCGTATCCAATGTCGCTTTGAGCGAACGGACCTCAGCTTTCGCCGCATCCAGGGCTTCACGTTTCTGATCCAGCAAGGTCTCACTCGCAGCCCCTGGGTCTTCTCGTATGATGTTGTTGATACGTCGGAAGTCACTGACAGCACGTGTCAGCACAGCCTTAACCCGATCCAAGCGACCTTGTGCATTGCGCACATTCACTTCAAAATCACGAGGATCGATTCGGGCGACGAAGCGCCCTTTTTTGACCCGATCACCTACATCGACAGGTCGTGAAATAAGAGGGCCTCCGATACGGAACGACAGGTCCACTGCTTGATGCGCTTTGGCTCGACCAGGAAACCATTGTTTGCGAAAATCCGTCACATTAGAAACTTTTACAGCCTTGACCGGTCGAACGAAAATCTTCTCTTGAGGTTCTTCTTGCCCACATCCCGTCCAAAGAAGAACTGAATGAAACATGACAATCAGCAGAGTGAATGTGCAGCGTGCACGAAATCTCATAGAGGTTACCTACATAAAAATGAGGGTTGAAGATTAAAAGTCAGGTTTTGGGAAACTTGTTGCGGCTTCAGTAGGAGGCAATACATCCATTGCCTTCGGATTAATAAGGTCTCCCCAGTCTGTCCGCTCCCCCATGACCTGCTTCGTCTCGATCGGGATAAAGTCCTTGCCTTGGCGGATCTGCCATCCCCCACCCAACGCTTTATACGTCGCAATCAGGTTCAGGGCCACATCTCCACGAGTAGCAGTCCAGGTATCCTGTTGTTGGACGAGAAACTCTTGGGAGTCGAGCACCCGTTGATAACTCACCGAACCGTCACGGTACTGAATGAGCGACAGCTTGACTGAACGCTTGGCCGCGTCGACGCTATCCGACAACAATCGTGCTCCATCCTGTGCACGAACAAAGGCTACCAAAGCATCTTCCACTTCTTGGGCAGCCTCAAGAACCGTGTTCTGATAGTTGACGATTAGTTGCTGAAAGCGTGCATCCTGGACGCGGATGTTATTGGTGAGACGACCATAGTTCAGAATAGCCCAGTCGACTGATGGCCCAACAAAGTATGTAACGCTGTCCACACTGAACAGTTCACTAAAATCAGCATTATTTGAAAGGGCTCCACCTTGGACACCGGTTTGCAAACCAATGGATCCCAGTATGGCAATGCGCGGGAAAAGATCAGATTTAGCAATACCAATACGAGCACTTTGAGCAGCAGCATCCAACTCGGCTCGACGAATATCCGGTCGGCGCTTCAGTAATTCAGCTGGAATCCCAACCGCAACAGCAGGGGGGGCAGTTGAAATGACCGCTGGGCCCTCCGAAATTTGCTGAAAGTTGCTTGGGGGCATACCAAGTAGAATGCTGAGCGCATTCTGAGCTTGGCGAAGTCCCGTTTGCAATCGTGGGATGAGGGCTTGTGTATTCCGCAAGAGCGACCTGGCTTGGGTCACGTCCAGTTCAGTCACCACCCCATTGCGAAACCGCACCTCGGCGATTTGCAAGCTCCGCTCTTGAATCCGGACATTCTCGTTGGCTAGTTCAATCCGTTCTTGAAATGTTCGAGTCAGGACATAGGTTCGAGCAACCTCAGCCGTGAGGAAGACCAAAGCGTCATCATAATTGGCAATCGAAGCAATGAGCTCGGCATCAGCTGATTTCCCCTCCGGAAGCGACCCCAGAAATCCAGTTCCCATGCTGCATCGAAGCCGGTGGAGTAATTGTAGTTGAACTTATCGACGAGCGCCGTATTCGTTGCATTCTGGCTCAACTGATTGGCCGTCGCGGCGGCACTGGCTTGTTGCTGTTGTGGGTAGAGGTTCCCCACCGCAATCCCCAGGTTCGCCCGGGCTTCTAGTACACGGATTCCGGCAATTCGCAACGGCAGATTCTGCTCGAAAGCCATCCCAATAAGAGAATCAAGCACAGGGTCATCAAAAACGGTCCACCATTCGCTGTAGTCAGCTGACTCGTTTGTAATTTTTGGATCGTCCTCCCCAAGCCACTGACCTTCCGTTGAAGCTTCTGGCGTGACAAAATCCGGTCCTACCATGACACACCCGCTGACCACTACTATCAAGGCCATCAATCCCAACAGCGCTTGCATGGGAACGAGGGGTGAGCCAAGCATGAAGGTTGCACGGCTGTCACGGTCAGGACTCGCGACCAGATGTAGAGTGACTCGTTCTTCGTTTCTTAGCCTGGGGAGAATCATCTGTATCATATTGTCCTTCATATCCTTTAAGGGCAATGTATGGAGAAAAGACACAAAGCATCAACTATAACATAGCGACATTTTGTTATTACACATTATAAAGAACCTCGTTTGAATGGATAAAAATTCGTTGAGCCCCCCTGGTATAGGTATAAATTTTAAGTGGCGCGATCTGGGCCATGTCGAGACAGCGACCATTTCAACCCCAGGGGTGCAATAAAGGTTGTGACGATCACCATCATGACGATGGCTGAAAACACGACATCGGAGATCACGCTCAGCCCCTTGCCCACGCTGACAAAGATCAGTCCAACTTCGCCCCTGGGAATCATCCCGATTCCTACGGACAACTTATCTGAATCTGTGCCCGCGAAAATACCAGAGACAATCTTTCCTGCTATCGCGACAAGAACAAAAGCCAACCCCAACACAACGGATTCGGTAGAAGCAAACGTGGCGAGATTCACTTGCATGCCCATTAAGACAAAGAAGATAGGGGCAAAAATGGATTCAAGAGGTTTCATGAGTTCTTCAATGGTCGTTCCATCAGAAGAGTACTTAGTAAAATCCTTTTCGTTCAAAATCAGACCTGCAGCAAAGGCCCCAACGATCGTGGCCAATTCGATTTGATTGGCCAGCCAAGAGAGGAAGAAGCACAGTCCAAGGGGAAAAAGAAGTTTGCAATTTCGATCCAATGCACTCACAAGGGAAAGCATCATGCGTACTAACTTGTCTCCGAACATCATGACAAGCCCGAGAAATAAGGAGGAAAGTAAGAAAATCTGTCCGATATCCAGAATATGCACCTCTCCGGTTGCCACAATCCCAACCACAATCGCTAAAATAATGAGGCCCAGGACATCGTCAATGACCGCAGCGCCCAAGATGATTTTCGCTTCCGGAGTCTGAAGACGATGTAAATCTTTAAATACCCGCGCCGTTATTCCAACACTCGTGGCGCACAATGTGGCCGCGACAAAAAGGTGAGAGGGCATTGGATCATTGGGCAGCAGCCAAAGAGTCACGAGAAAACCTAAACAAAATGGGGCCACAATCCCAACGAGTGCGACACTTATGGCCTTGGGCCCCACCCGAATCATGTCATCGACGCTCGATTCAAGCCCGACCAAAAAAAGGAGAAGAATGACCCCCAATTGTGAAAAGGTCCAGATTGCCACCGTGAGGAGAACGTTTAAATTTGCTCCAGGACCAGAAAGGATTTGAACCAGCTGACCTCCAACGCCGTCAGGCCCTAACTCGGCCGCAGAAAAAACCTTTTGAGCTGATTCCGTGACCGAAAGTCCGGAAATCCAGATCTCTCTCTAAATGGCTGAAGCTTCATTGATGTGCATCACCAAAATGGTCAGTGGTCTATCTAACCACACACCCACATTTCCAATGACCACGCCAAATAGTAATTCCCCCAATACTGAGGGTTGATTGAATTTTTCAGCGGCCCAACGGCCTAACATGGCGAATAGAGTAATCAGAGCTAACTGTAAAAGGACAAATGAAAAGGGATCGACGTGGCCTTCTCCATGTTCCTCTTCCGGATTTGTCGTGCGTTGGGTAATGGAAGACGGAATACTTTGAGAATCCAAGGTTGGTACATTCGCAGGGGTGGTATGTTCTTGCCCTATGCCTGATGCCCCGGGAAGCCACCACCAGACAAAGAGTAGAAGGAGCGTTATGAGGAAAATTCTCCCGTAACGGGACAACATGCAGATATTTCCTGGGATCCCTTGCTTAAGCTCTTACGCAGCGATACTAACTGCGCCCCTAGAACTTGTTCAATAGCAATGAGAATTTGTGAAGGCTAGCAAACAGGAGTATCCAAAAAGGTCAAGAACGACGTTACTCTCAAGGGCGAGAGGTGCACCTGAGAAAAATTCAGATAACTGCTCGACTCCCGCTGATTCTTTAACTTCCTCTTCTTTTCGTCTTCGACGACATACGCAAATCACTCTTGAAACTCCCGGGAGGAAAGCTTGGTGATACTGGCCAATTGAGCCAGTCGCTCATCCAGTTCAAAATCCTCCGGATCAAGGCAAATCATATATTGACGAGCGGTGTCATAGGATTCGGACTTTACATTAGACATTTCGAACGCGGGTTCAATTGGTTTTATAGTATTTTAACTTTTAACTAGTGGATATATTGGCTAGACTCTGAGGCATGAGCAATACCTACAGTGTTGACTTACGAGAACGCCCAGTCGCCTTTGTCCTCAAGGGCGGGTCACGGGGTACCCCTTGTGAAATCTTTCAGATCGGAGAGAATACCCTTTACCGCTGGCTTCGGCAACATCGGAGCGTGTGCCGACCAAGCGACGAAAGAGCTCCACAGAAGCGGATAACCTGTAAACAGTACCATCTCGAACTGTTCGAGTTCCCGTTTTGTGAACAGGGAAGTAAAGTGTTATAAAAAATAGCTTTGCCATGATAAAGGCATTAGAATTATCACAAGATCATGGTTAAATTCGAACGACCGCATTGTAGATATTGGAGGGAAGGGGATGGCAAATCTTCAAGATTTGCGTCGTAAGATAGGCACCGTCAAGAACACACAAAAAATCACGAAAGCCATGAAGTTGGTGGCCGCATCTAAGCTCCATCGGGCCCAGCAACGAATTTTGGCCTTTCGTCCTTATGGGCAAGAATTGCGCCGTGTGCTTGCCAACCTGAGCGGTCGTGTGAATCAATCAGCACACCCCTTGTTCCAAAGGCGTACGGTCCGGACCATTCAGGTGACAGTGATTTCGAGCGACCGCGGACTGTGCGGGGCATTTAATATGAATGTTTTTCGCAAAGCTTTCCAGGTTATCCAGGATTGTGAGAAGAAGGGGACAAAGGTGATTGTCGGAGTCGTTGGCCGGAAAGGGAATGAATTTTTTCGTCGGCGTCACTGGCCTCTTCGCGATCCAAATGTTGATGTATTTGAGCGGTTAACCTATGAGCACGCCCTCGAAATTGGATTGGAGGCGGTGGAAGCTTTTGAGAGTGGTATATTTGATGAGGGATATGTCGTCTATAACGAGTTTAAATCCGTTGCCCAACAGCTGGTGGTTGTCGAGAAAATGATTCCTATCGAACCTCTAGAAGAATTCGGCATGGTAGAGGCGCCATCCAGCGGGAGGGGCTATCTGTATGAACCCAATCAGGAGGACTTGGTGAGGAGCTTGTTGCCAAAATATGCTCAGGCCCAAGTGTATCGCATTCTGTTGGAATCATTGGCAGCCGAACAAGCAGCACGCATGGCTGCCATGGATGGTGCCACTCGCAACGCAGGTGAACTTATTAAGAAACTTAGCCTCCAATATAACAAGGGGCGTCAAGAGGCCATTACCAAAGAACTCATGGATATTGTCGGTGGAGCAGAAGCGCTAAAATAAATTCCCGTGAAAAGAGGACAGCAGATTCTTTTTTATGTCTTCAACAACACAGCACAAGAGCAAAAAGCGAGGAGGCTTGTTTCAGATTGCCCTTCCGATTTGTGCACTCGTGGCGCTGGGGGGAATTCTTGACCCTGCGGGAATGGCCAGTGGTGCCGGACTCATACTTTCGACGGTTTTCAGAGCCTTGGACTGGTTTTTCATGGCTACGGTGACGACCCTCTTAATTCTGGTGCTCTGGCTCGCCTTCGGTCGCTATGGAAACATCAAACTGGGCAGTGCAGACGATAAACCCGAATTTTCATATCCTTCTTGGCTCGCAATGTTGTTTGCCGCGGGAATGGGAGTGGGCCTGTTGTTTTGGGGCGTTGCAGAACCATTGATGCATTTTTCCGGAGCCCCAGGCAATCCACCAGGGACCCCGCCAGCCGCACGACAGGCCATGACAATTACGCTGTTTCATTGGGCTCTCCATGCCTGGGCGGTGTACTGCGTCGGAGCCCTTGTTCTTGCCTATTTTGGTTTTCGAAAGGGGACGCCCTATTTACCCGGGGCTCCGCTTCGAAGTGCTTTGTCCGGAAAGTGGGTCAATCCGACTGCTTGGTTGGCTGACCTCTTTGCCGTAATCGCTGTAGCCTTGGGTGTGGCCGGGTCCATTGGGTTGGGTGTGTTCCAACTTCAAAGTGGATTGCACGTCCTTGTGGGAACAGACCTCCAATCAACTATGATGACAGCTAGCATTCTTGCCATCCTCATCATCTGCTATATGGTTCCCTTGGTGACAGATCTTGATAAAGGTGTGAAATGGCTGAGCAATGGGAACATGATCATCGCGATTCTCGTCATGCTGTTTGTATTGTTCGCCGGGCCGACAGCTTTTCTGCTACGCACGTTCGTTACCGCATTTGGTGATTACATCACCGGCGTCGTCGCCCTCAGCTTTCAGCTTTTTCCCTTTACCGATATCGGCCCATGGCTCCAGAACTGGACGTTGACCTATTGGTTTTGGTGGATCGCTTGGGCTCCATTTGTCGGTGTGTTTATCGCTCGCATCAGTCGGGGAAGGACAATTCGAGAATTTGTCATTGGCGTGCTGTTTGTTCCTTCACTCTTTTCAGTCCTCTGGTTTTCCATCTTTGGCGGTACCGGGCTGTATGAAGAGCTACATGGACAGGGAGGAATTGTGAAATTGGTCCGCGAAGACGTTAGTACCGCACTGTTTGCGTTATTCGATCGACTACCACTTTCCGGTGTGCTCAATGGAACGGCCTTGGTGCTCTCTTTTATCTTCCTCGTCACGAGCGTGGTCAGTGCTGCCTATGTCCTGGGAATGTTTACAAGCCAGGGGTCATTGAATCCATCAGTCAGACAAAAGCTTGCTTGGGGGGGCCGCTCTGGGTGGCTTGGGGACAGCCTTGACCTTATCAGGAAACGTGGAAGCCGTTCGTACAGTCGCGTTCATCGGAGCCATCCCATTTACGCTGATCATTCTGCTTCAAATCGGGTCCTTGCTTATCGCTCTTCGTGGTGAGAAAGAGAAGGAGAAGCCATGAAAAGGAGTGGGTTGCTCTTAGCGCTGAGCCTGCTCATTGCTGCATGCCAGCCAAGCCAAAGTCCTCTCTCCATTGGTTTGCCTCCGACAACCGAACAAGCAATTGTCGCTCAGATGGCTCGTCACATTATCGAGGGCACCACGAATGTGCCGGTTCAAATGGTGAAATGCCAAAATTCTTATGACTGTGCTGGAAGCCTCGTGGCAAAACGTATCGAACTTGTCGTGGATTATTCGGCCTTCGGGTACATGTTCCAGCGTCACGTTGCGCCAACACAGAAAGGATCCTTAGCGGAAGTGCAGAAACTATATGAGCCCTTAGGGTTCCAATGGCTGGACGTGTTGGGATTCGAAAATGGCTATGTGCTTGTGGTTCCAGAAACCAAGGCAAAGAGCTTGAATCTCCAACGTATCACAGATTTGAATAAACTCGAAGGAGGGGTGAAAATCACATCCTCGAGCACGTACTTCCGCCAGCCCGTGACTGGTCTCCCAGCACTCCTTCGTCATTATGGAGTTCGGCTTCGCGGAGAAACCTTGCTCATTGATGATTCCTTTAAACGCCTTTTGGCTCTTCATGACGGGTTAGCGGACGTGGCCATCATTCGCGCAACCGATGGTGCTCTTCGAGACATCTCCCTTACCGTTCTTACCGACGACCTGGATTTCTTCCCACGGTACGATGCCGCCATGATAACACTTGCGGATACCATGACGACTCGTCCCCACGTCGTTGATGCCCTAGGTCGGTTACATGGCCACCTCACTCCAAAAACCATGCAGGACTTAAACTATCAAGTTGACATTGAAGGCCTTCCTCCAGAGGTGGTGGCTTTTCGCTTTCTTCGAGATGCCAAGATAGTAGAGACAGATTCCTTATCCGTCAGTCGAAAGGCGGAAATGATCATTGCCCTTGATTCGCCTGAGCGGTTTGGAGGCCTGACAACGTTTGTTGTCCGTGTCGTTCGAGAGGTCTTCCCGGACCACCAAGTCATTCTTTCTAAAACTGAGGACGCCGTAGAGGCTGTCGCTCAAGGAAAAGCTCGATTAGCTATCATTGGCGCAGATCGATTTTTCCCAAAAACCAAGGACCAACTGTTTGGTGAACGGGACAATCGAATTGAAGCGGCTGCTGTTTTAGGCAGCGCCTATCTCCACCTTATTCGAAGAGGAGAACAAGAAACACCCCAAGACGTTTTATCTGGGAAAATTGGGGTGAGCGTGAGCGGCAGTGCACGTGCTCGATTAGCTTCAATGGTTCTTCAAACCGTTCATAAGGAACCTGTCATCTTTGCAAAAGACGAGGAACTCGTAAAGAAGTTAAAAACCAAAGAAATAGATGGTGCCTTGATTTTTACCGTTTCGGGAGAGGCCGAGATTGCCCAAGCCTTTATTGACAAGAATCTAACCTTACATTCACTCCCCAAGGAATTAATACAAAATCTTCCGCCTTATTTGTCACCTGTCCGAATTCCAAGTGGGAGCTATCCAGGGCAAGCTGGGGAAATCGATACCGTGGGAGTTCAGGTTGTCCTTGCCGGGCCCTCGCCTTCTTTCGCGCCTGGTCCGCTGGGGGGAGGACCTGCCGCCGCTTTGCTGACCCAAAATCCTCCATTGACCGTTGAACAGGCCGATGCTTTAGCCAAGGCTATTGGCAACCTTGAACCACCCGATCCCATTCTGCCATCAGTGTGGGTCAGATCGCTTATGGAGTCTCAAGAAACCGGAAAATTGACTGCCGGCCAAAATTTACTCGACACGACTCTCAATATCGGCATCATTGTGTTTTTGGGTTGGCTGGGAGTCTTAGTCATCCGAGGACAAAATTCCTAGATAGGCTTTTCACTGTTTTGAGAAATCTTTGGATAGAAACCTATCCACCAAACTGGTGTTTACCTGGGCTGAGTGTCTGGCCCTAGCTTTTCTCCGCTGGGATATCTTCGGGAAGGGAGAAGGCTGTGGAGACAATGGATTCGCTCAAGAAGATGATACCTCCCCCTAGTCGACCTATGTTTGCTTTTTCGAAGATGTAAACAAAAAGGGATTCTGCATTCTCCTCATCCACTACCACGTTCACCATCTTCACCAGAGTAGGTTCGGGCAAATGGCCCCCCTTGGTCGATACACCTCGCAATGCAGCATGCCCTCGGCAAGGAACACTGTGAGCTCTTGTGATGCCTTTTTCACTCCGTAAGGCCAGCAGCAACAACCTGTCGCTGCCATCATCCGGTAACACGCATGTAATGACCTGGGTGGCCTCAAGGAGTAACGATTCTCCGTATTCTTGTTCTTCACTCACAAGCGCTCTCGTCTTTATTCCTTTTTAGTCAATCGATCTTTCACGCTCTGTGGAATATAAGTTGCCGCCTTTTCCAAAGGAGTGATGCACAGAAATCCTCTGGCCGGGGTATCAAAATGACCAGCATGAAAAATTCTATCGGCCACAATTTCACGCTGATCAGAGGAGACCAAAACAGTGACAATATCTTTCTCGGCATCAATAGCTATTCCCAATAATCCTAATCGTTCGCGTATTCCAGTCCCCCTGCCATGATACACTAAGGCAGCGGTTGCCCCTGCTTCTCTCGCAGCTTTCACAATATCATCAGCATCACCGCTTTGCACGACACAGGTAATCATGGCCACATCCGTTAAGTATGTGATTGTTTCACTCATAATACCGTCGATCCTCCCTAAACGTGTGGTATCCCTGAGGCTTTAGTTACTGCCAGCGCCTCGTTCCTCGCGTTGTAATCAGAGAGCAGACCAGTCGCCAAAACCGTAAGAATTGGGCCAATGGATGCCATGGAGAGAATGCCAAAGCCTTCTACCGCATTCGTGGCATTGCCAAACCCGAGACCCATGGCCAACACAAGAGGAACGGTGATCGGACCGGTGGTGACACCGGCACTATCCCAAGCCACATTGACAAATGTTTCACTTGAAAAATAGGTCAATACCAAAGCCAGAACGTAACCAGGCATGATCAACCATACTAACGGAAGATTGAAAATGAGCTTGGCCAAACCAATGGCAATACCGATTGCCACGCCAAGAGAGACCGCGGCAATCAACGTTTTTTTCTTGAACACACCATTGGTAAGACTTTGGGCAGTGGTACCAAGCGCGTTCAGGGCCGGCTCGGCAACCGTGGCGCCATAGCCCAGCCCAAAGGCAAACACCAATGAAAGCACTAAGCCCACTACATAAATATAAAGAGGAGATAATGGGACAGTGGAGAGCTCCATAAACGCAGCGGGCACAAGACTCCCAACATTACCGCCTAATTTTGAAAGACCATAGGTAAGTCCCGCGTTAAACAGACACATTCCAATGATCGTCAGACCGATTCCATACACAATCTCGCCCATGTTTTTGAGCGTTTCTTTAAGGACTAGCCGGAGTAACACAAATAGGAACAAGACCAGCGGCACTGTAACCGGTCCGGTCGTCACTGCACCAGCATCCCAAGCCAAACCGAGGATCTTGGTCAACTCAGGATCAAATGCGCCATAGAGAGTCAAGCCCAGCACTGAACCTAAGGAAATATAAATGAGAGGTTTGAGACTCCAGCCATACAGAAACCGCAACGTCCCTATGACCGCTGCAAATCCAACGCTAAACCCGATCACCAAGACGAGAAGTTCCGACCAGTCATTGAGCAGAGCGAACAAATACGGCGCACGTTCCACCGCTACCTTTTGGCCAGCTGCCTTTAAGGCGCCGATCGCGGGTTCGGCAAAGGTCACCCCGATTCCGAGAAGAAGCGTGATAAATAGCACCATGGGCAAAGGTGATTTTTGCGGTAAACGCTTGCCAATCACCGTCCCGAACGGCATCAGGCCCAGCTTGAGACCTTCCATAAAAAACATCAACCCAACGATCACGGCAAACAGACCACCAGTGATAACCCAGGAGTCTTCCACCAATTGGCGAAGAATCAAGATTTGGAACAATGCCAAATACAAGGCCAAGGGTATGACCGATTTCACTTGCTCCATGAAACGAACCGAAACATACGGCTGCAGGAGCTTGAAAACTTCCTTTGACATAAGTTTTATCGGAGTTGGCTGATAGGGGATCAGACGACCTTCCAAATCCCGTTGTAGTTTTGGGGTCAGGGCATTGAAACTCACTTCATCATGCCCGTATCCCAACTCATGTTGGTAATCTCCGAATCGAAAGTGCTCAGCCATATGATTCCTTATCCATCCACTAACTCATGGGTACAGGTTGTCCGGTCTGTTTGGTCATATTCTACGTTACTTTTGGATCCGATGATGATTACCCAAAAGGGCGGCTAGAATATCATGCTAAACCTCCTAGCATCCAGAGACCGCGCGCTGATGCCATACTTTCAACCGAATGGCCCTTCCACGGTCAGTTTTATAAGGATGAAAAAGAAATGCACGACCTACTAGGCGACGATTTAAGTTTAGGAACGTCTAGGAACGTTTGCGGCTTTTCAATTAGTGTCTCTGAAGGAGAGATATCGACGTCTCAAGCTTTCGGGGCCATCGAGATTAGAGCACAAATGAATCACAAGCCATAACATTCTTACTCTATTGATTCAAAAACACAGAAATCATGAGACTTTCATGATGAATGTTCTTTTCGGCATAGAGTTTGCGTTATTTCAGCAACATGAGCAGAATGATGCAGACACTGACCGGACTTCATGGAAAATTTAATCACAAACAGGCTTTGGATTATCCAACATTGGGCTCTTCTTTCCATTCAGAACAACTAACCAAGCAATAGCCAAATACTTCACAAATGCCCTCCCCCCTTCGCGGTCTTCTCATTGCCCAGTTTTTTGGTGCGTTTAATGACAATGCCTGGAAATTGATGGTTGCCTTGTTAACCATCAAGCAGTTGGCTTCGCAAATGGGAGCCGGCCCGGAATTTGAAGCAGCCTCCCAAGCCCAAACAACCCTCACGTTTATCGTCTTCACCTTACCACTTGCTCTCGTTTCTATTTTTGCTGGTGTCTTTTCGGATCGGTTTAGCAAGCGTTCCGTTATCGTGGTTATGAAATCGGTCGAAGTGATCCTGATGGCCTTGGGAACGTTAGCCTTGTTCCTCAATCCATCAGGTGGAGTCCTTCCACTCATTGTCTTGGGAGGAATGGGTGTTCAGAGTGCACTGTTTGGCCCAGCCAAGTATGGCATCTTGCCAGAGTTGCTTCCGCATGAACGATTATCCGCAGGTAATGCACAGATAGAGTTATGGACCTTTCTCGCTATCATCGGCGGCACAGCTATGGGAGGCATTCTGCTGCAGTTTACTGAGGCTTCTCCGTGGTTGGGAGGACTTGGATTGTTAGCGTTCTCGGTTATTGGTCTCTGGGCTTCCTGGCAACTACCCAGGGTGCCACGCGCCCGGGAAGAAGGAGGACTCCGTTTTACACTCCAAGGGGCATGGAATGCAGTTCAGGCCGATCGAGTGTTGCGGTTAGGGATTTGTGGCAACATCGGATACTGGACAATCGCCAGTCTCGTTGGGCAAGACATTCTCGTATACGCGAAGGCAGTGTTGCAGTTGGCCGACGCCTTGTCCGGGTTGCCATTGGCAACGTTTGGAATTGGTGTGGGGATTGGATCGGTCTTAGCCGGCAAACTTTCTCATTCGAAGGTTGAAGTCGGACATATTCCGCTCGGAGCTATTGGACTCACCCTCGGCCTCTTTCTACTTGGCACGATCAGCCCCGGGTTGTTCGGTACTTTGGTGGGCATGACCTGGCTCGGATTGTCGAGTGGGTTTATTGTGGTGCCCATCAATTCATTAATCCAGTGGCGCGCTCCTGAAGATCGACGAGGTGCCGTTATTGCATTTAGCAATACCTTTGTCTTCAGCGGAGTCATCGCAGGATCATTAATCGCGGGTGCACTCTCTCAGCTAGGTCTCAATGCCAGTGGCATTCTCATGGCTTCGGGAGTGTCGACAGCACTGTTAACGACCTGGGCCCTACGGCTCATGCCCGAAACCTTTGTCCGAATGGTGCTCTTCCTGATCACTCACACCCTGTACCGGCTTCAGGTCATCGGCCGGGATCATGTACCAGAACATGACGGAGCATTGCTGCTACCCAACCATGTGTCATTTATCGATGGGTTGTTACTCCTGGCAAGTGTCGATCGTCCCATTCGCTACATTGTCGATCAACACTATTACGAGCACCCTCTATTCAACTGGCTCGCTCGAACGATGGGTGCCATTCCGATTTCATCAAAAGGATCACCAAAAGAAATTCTGCATGCTCTTCGTGAAGCTGGACGCCGTTTAGATGCCGGTGAATTAGTGTGTCTCTTTCCAGAGGGACAAATCACACGGACAGGAAACCTGCTGTCATTTCGTCAGGGATTTGAACGTATTCTGAAAGGTCGAGAAACTCCTATCATTCCTGTGCATCTCGATCGAGTGTGGGGCAGCATCTTTAGTTTTATTGGCAATCGATTTATCACGAAATGGCCTGAACGCCTTCCCTACCCCGTCACAATTTCCTATGGTATGCCGATGCCGTCAACAACGGCAGCGCCCGAAGTTCGCCAGGTTGTGCAAGAATTGGGAGAAGCTGCATGGACCTATCGAAAGCCCAATCGGCGTCCCTTGCACCATTCATTCGTTCGAGCGGCTCGCTGTCATCCTTTTCGCTTTGCTTTTGGAGACATAACCCGACCGAAGGTATCGTGCATGGAATCGCTCATCGGCGCAATCGCCCTCGCTCGCGCGTTTCGTCCTCATTGGGGCACCCACCATACCGTAGGGATCTTGCTTCCACCTAGCGTCGGTGGGGTTTTGGTCAATCTGGCGGCGACACTGTCCGGTCGGACCACCGTCAATTTGAATTACACGACAGGGCAAAGTGGCATGGAGGCCGCAGCCAAACAAGCCCACCTCGATACGATTGTAACCAGTCAACTCTTTGTCGAGAAAGCAAACCTTGAACTGCCTACAGGGATCAAGATTCTTTGGATCGATGAGATTCGCAAATCCATCAGAACCGTAGAACGAATTAAAGCGTTGTGCCTTGCTCTTTTTGCTCCCATTGCTATGTTGGAACGCATGGCAGGGTCAACTTGTCGACCACAGATGGACGACCTGGCAACGATTATTTTCAACAGCGGAAGTACCGGAGAACCCAAAGGCGTCATGCTCAGCCATTTCAGTGTGGACTCCAACGTAGCGGGAGTGGCGCAAGTATTTCACGTAGGCCCCAACGATCGGCTATTAGGGATCCTACCATTTTTTCATTCCTTCGGGTATTTAGCCACTATTTGGCTTGCGGTTAATCATGGAGTCGGTGTGGTGTATCACCCAACACCATTGGACGCCGGTGCCATAGGGACATTGATTCATAAGCAACGGGTGACCATACTCATTGCAACCCCCACTTTTTTGCAACTCTATCTGCGCCGTTGCACATCAGATCAATTCGGATCAGTTCGCATTGTGTTGACTGGCGCTGAAAAACTACCAGACCGGCTCGCGCAAGCGTTTGAGGATAAATTTGGTATCCGTCCTATTGAAGGCTACGGTGTAACCGAATGTTCACCCGTGATTTCTGTGAACTGCCCAGACTTTCGCGCTGCTGGATTTCACCAACCGGCTTCACGTCGTGGCACTGTGGGGCAACCCTTGCCCGGTGTATCCGTGCGAGTCGTCGATCTCGATACGTTTGAACAACTTCCCGTAGGGAAAGCCGGCATGTTGTTGGTCAAGGGACCAAATGTCATGCAAGGGTACCTCGGCCGTGAAGACCTAACCGCTAAGGCTATGCATGAGGGATGGTACATCACCGGGGACATGGCGAATCTCGATGAAGACGGATTCCTCACCATTATGGATCGCCTCTCCCGTTTTGCCAAAATTGGCGGGGAAATGGTCCCTCATGGGAAAGTAGAAGACGTGTTGCATCAAGTAGCCAATGCAGAGACACAAGTGCTGGCAGTCACCTCTATCCCGGACGAAAAGAAAGGGGAACAACTCGTAGTGCTTCATACATTGGATGAAACAAGCATCCCAGATCTTATAGAAAAAGCCGCAGCTAGTGGATTACCAAATTTGTTTATCCCTCGCAAAGACGCGTTTATCAAAGTGGAACAGATTCCGTTGCTCGGAACAGGCAAATTGGACCTGCGCGCACTCAAACGCATCGCGATCGAAGCATTAAGACCAACCCCTAATCATTAGAATCAGGCGTCAACCTGGGGTTAGGTTGCATTTTGCCGATCATGCCCACATTCCCAGCATGCCGTAAAATCTTTGGCATGGACTTCCCCACAACGCGAACAGGTCCAAGCCGTCACGTCTGCCGGTTGAGCTTCACGCCAGTTCTTCAAGAATTCTTGGGCCCTGGGAAGATCATTGTCATTCAAAATCCATAGTTCGGGAAATACTTCGGCAAAGGGCACTTCCCCAGCTAGTGATGACCCTCGTTGATTTTTGACAGTACATGGAATGCCATCATGCTCTAGCATTTCTTTGAGCATTTCCACTTCTACGAGCGCTGGAGAAACAAAAAATTTGATCATGAAATTTACGAAACTGTCATCGTTGAGGAATGTGCATTGGCCCAAGATGGCACGTCATTGAAGACGTGTTTAGGGATTCCTCTAGCAAATTGCCCTTCATCATTCTTAGGAAATGACAGAAAGGGCTTTCTCGAACACCATACTACCACCATAACTCGCAGCATTGACAACCCTAGAGAAGAGCACGTCCTACGGCTAATCATCACCTCTCCTGAAATGACGTTCCGTCAATCAAACTTCCGTAGCTTCATCATCCAATGAGCTACATTAACTAAGTTTTTCTCCAGAGATCATTTGTCATATATCTCACAAAAATTCCATATACATAAGACCCACCAGCGACAAAGTCATCGCCAAGCAGAAAAGATTCATACGTGTCATCTATGTATTTTGAATTTTCTCAGTTGTGATTCATTCTGTTCTCTCAAGAATACATCCAAAACAGCATTCAGATAGGCGGCGGCATATTGATACGGAATAAGAACTGTATATATTTGTGGAAAAGCATCAACTCAACGAGAAACTATGGAGCTTGTATAATCTTCAATTCGAGTGCATGAATTGAGTAGAGACAAAAACTTTGAATAGACCATTTGTCCTATGTTTAGGACTCGTCATGATTGCTAGAATTTTGTTGTGTCATCCAACAGGCCTGTGGGCAAAGCACCACAGGCCTGTTATGTTTGCATTATAAATCAGATGGGGCCTTGTCCTTGATCTCAGCCCAATTCACGTCTCCCTTTTTGATATGGCCAGGGATATCCTGATTCCACTTACCTTGAATACCTTTGTCTAAATTCAGATAAAGCTTTCCTTCAACGATTTTCCACACCTCTGGATCGGCAACAAACTTCTTGCCAACCGCCATGCCATAGGCACACCACCCCCCATAAGCGGGGATGTACTTTTCGGGATTGGCTTCGAACATTTTTTTGGTCTCTGCACTCACAAATGCATACGTAACACCCTTGTAATCGGCCACGTGATACCCGCTCCCACGTTGAGAGGCACCCTCTGTGAAGTACGCAACAGGGTCATAACCACTAATCCCTGGTGTACTTTGAGTGTAATCCTGGCCAAAGGCCGGGGTCGCGACAAATGCCAGAAATAGGACGAGTGCTGGCATGCATGATACGTTCATCAATTTCATAATAAATCTCCTTTTTGAGGTTAACAGTTTTTATAAGTATACAAATCTGTATACTTTATAGGCAATAGTCAACTGAAGTGAGTCTTCATTACAACTATTTTTCACTTTCCTCAAAAAATGAATTTTCCCTATTTTTATTGATTTTAAAATAGTATGTATATTACATTCCTCTAACGTTCTTTGAGTATCCTGAAAAACAAGCAACGATATTTAAGTAAACAAATTTGTATACTTATATGAGAAAAAAATCTGAAGCTTCCTCGAAAAGAACACAATTGATCGAAACCGCAATCGAGCTATTTGCAAAGGATGGCTTTCATGCCACAGGGATTGACACCATTGCAGAACGGTCTGGCGTGACGAAAAAGACCCTCTACACGCATTTCCGCTCAAAAGAAGAACTTATTCTGGCAACGTTACACCACTATGCAGACAGATTTCGTAATGAATTTATGAGGCAAGTTGACAGGCAGGCCCGGACACCCAAGACACGCCTTCTGGCTATCTTTGATGTCGCCGAAAAATGGTTCAAAAAAGAAAATTTCTATGGCTGCATGTTTATCAATGCGACGGGAGAATATTCAAAAAATGATGCTTCAATTCGACATATCTGCATCGAATACAAGCGGCTGATGAATGGGTATATTCAAGAACTTTGTCAAAAGTTCATGGCGCGGGAACCTAACAAACTCGCCGAGGAAATTGCCCTCTTACTCGAAGGGGCCATCGTCACTGCGCAAGTTTCTCAACAACCCACTGCGGCTAAGATTGCCAAAAGGGTAGCAGCCATCCTCATAGACAAAAGAAGCTGTTGACCAATGCCAAAATCTCTCAATATCTGCTTCTGAATCAATGAAAGCGGAAAAGCCTTTGCTGGACCTCTTTCTGGTGCATCTGAGTTATGCGAAACTACTCTTCCTGAAGGTCTCGTCCTCGAAGTAGTTAAACTGGACGAGCATTCTGACCAAACGTTGATCGGTGATTGTTGCCTGCTTGCTTCACCGGTCATATATGAGGGATAGAGCATTGGCCCAATGGTTGAGCCCCTCTACGCCTTGATATTCCCAACGCACATCTGAAACTGGTGATCGTTTGAAAAACGGTCACGTTCTCCATAAGGCTAAGTAGCAGACACAGACGCCTCTTCCATAATAATCGGAGCTTCTTGCGTAACTGCACAAGTGGTCAAGGCAACAAAAGCCATGCACACAATGACACATTGCAGTTGACGCATCGTAAATTTTCGAACAATTAACATATCCACATAGCAAAAGGCAGCCCTCTCTGGGCTATGCACATTCTCTTCCAGCTTCACATTGCGGAAGGCGGGACTCTCTTGAGGGGAAGGGCCTTGAGTGCATCCGAGATCTGATGGCTCAAGCCTGCAATGTTTTGGCTCATGACCGCGATGATATCGGCAAAGACCTGGCCACATTCAATCCTGAAGTGCACCACAGGCTTTGCGAAAGACTTCGTACGGGGGAAGAGAGTGTCAATACTCCCGTGGACGATGGTTCAATAGTTGTTCAACATGCTTGATCGTCACATGGCCAAGTTTATGAAAGCAAAGGAAGCACTTATTGTCTATTGTTGAGCATCTACTTTCTTAACGGGGAGTCCTCAATTTATATTGCACAGCCCTACTCGCTTCAAAAAATCATTCGTAAAGACCCGCCTAACCTCAGCACTCAAGAGCGTCTCTCGACTTTTAATCCATTGGGTTCGCTTGGGACCATACATAGCTTTAATGCGCTTCGAATTCAAATGTTCATTAAATTTCCCCCAATGCATGGTAAAAGGGATGCCGGCTTGTTCAACGAGTTCCCATACCAAGTTGACGTACTCCTGCATGTTTTGAGTGTTTAAACCATCTAGTTCGATGACGCAGGTCGGTTTATATTTGGTGAATCCGAGCGTAGCCTTGGTGCCTTTCACAAACCGCAAAGTAATCAGAACAGGCATAATAGTGTTGAAATCTTCATACGTGCGCAACGCAATATCAATCACCTCTAAGGCGCTCGAGGGAGAAATGCCAATCCCAGAAGCAAAGACTTCCCCCTTGGTTTTTTCATCGCGGAAGATTTCTTGAAACGTTCCCGTGAATTCATATTGAAAGAGTTTTTTGACTTGGGCATTGAGTTGTTTTTGACAAATTTCTTGAGCGGACCAGGTGTGAGTTCCATGAGATGTCCAAGGAGTTCAATCCCTGATGTACCAGGGCCAATGCTCTCTTTCTCTTGAGGAGGCCGGGTATAATCCTTTCGATATTTCCCAGTAAATCCAAAAAACACAGCAGCCTCTTTAGGCCGTTTCCCTTTTTCAGCCTGATTGGGACTGAAGGTTACTTGAAAGTGATACAACGTATTTTCATTAAATGTGACAGGAAAGTTATTTCGATCCGTAGCACGACACTCTAATTCTTTGAAATAGTTATCGAAGCTAGAAAAATATGAGTTACGGACTAATGCCCCCTATGTCTTTACCATTTATGAGCGGTCATTCCCGTTAAATACCAATTTGGCAGAGATTCTCGACGCCCAACCGATTACGCCACACAGAGGATGTGCAAGTCCACCTGAAGGACAACTGCCGCTCCCCAATCACACAACCCTTGGATAAAAGGATACACGTATGACAAGTCTCTATTTCATCGACACTGAAACATTGGCACAAAATCTAGGGCGAGAAGGCCTAGTCTTGATTGATGTACACGGAAAAGCGACCTAAAACTTTGTGACTGTCATAGTTGCGTCACATGCTATCACTGTTTTGTTCACATACCCAATGAGAGAAACGATTTGATTTCCAGAAAATCCTACAGTCTCCTTTTTGGTGAGAGATGCAGCCTAACGAATTGGGTGCCACGGATCCAAGAAGCCAACCCATCACAAGATGAAGTATAGCCAGCCATTGCATATCAAATTTGCTAGAATAGTCTATCCTGGAACATCTCACAGAAGTACCTACGTGGCTGCATCGGGTTGATGATTGTGAGTATTGTGATCATCGGTGACGAAGCTCCGTGCTTCTCACAGTCGGTAATCTTTTAGCATCAGTCTGCCCGCCGAGCTGTATGAACACGTGAAGCTGAGGTACAATAGCAAAGAACACGTTGTCAGCAAAGACAGAGCACGTCAAAAGGTATCGCATGGATCTTCAACGCATGATCGGGCTTGGAGTGGTTGGGAATTTCACTGGACATTTAGAACAGGCAGGAGAAGCTCAGGAGTTTGTCCATATCCAAGTCATTGACAACCATCAGCCAAAAGGGTTGTTTCCCTTTTATGTCCCGGGATATACCTCTTCGTTTCTGAGCACCTATCCGATTTCGTCTACACACCTTACCTGCCCTCACGACGGTAGCCACGTGCAAATAGAACCCGAAATAGCCCTCATCTGTCAGCTGGGCTACCAGAAACATACAGTCCACGACCTCCGTCCAGTGAAGTTTGCTGCGGCTAATGACTGCTCGATTAGAAAAACAAGCGCGCACAAAATTAGTGAAAAGAAAAACTGGGGATGCCACTCGAAAGGCTTGTCGCAAACCCTGATTGACATCGATCGCTTTACATGCGGAGGGGTCATGGACCCATTTCATGTTGCTTCCTTCTTAAGGCGAGAGGAACAATTCCATACCTATGGAATTAATAGTCCTGTTCTGGGGTACAGCTATTTTACGAGGTCTTACAAGAATGGATCATTGAGAGAATGAATGCTCAAATTGATGAAGGTTCACTAGAATCGATTGCAGAACTGATTCGACAGGCCAGTTATCCAGAATACGCCATCATAAGCATCGGAGCCACACGGTATACAGAATTCGGCAAACAGACCTTTTTACAACCGGGCGATGAAAGTCTTGTGGTTGTCTATGACGCGTCTATTTATACTTCTGAGACCATTGAGCAACGCCTCAAAGACCGTGTCTACGAGGGGCCAGGAATATCGGTGCTATCCCAATACGTTGTCATGTAAAAAAAGGAGGAAGTCGCTCAGATCGTCGAACTCGATGAATTGCATAGCTACGTGGGGCATAAAAACTATTGCTGGGTCTGGATTACTGTTGATCAACTTGGGAACCGCTTCCTCTATGTTGTCACTGGCACCCGAGGCGTTGTGACCGAAGCACGATTATGGGCGGCTATCGAGAGTCCAATAATTGCGGCTGTCATGACCGACTCTTGGGAACCCTATAAGCAATTTGTCCCCTCAGAGAAACACAGGCAATGCAAGACCGAAACATACACCGTGTAAGGCTACAATTGTTTGTTTCGACATTTTCTGGCACGCTTCCGTCGGAAAATGAAATGTTTCAGCAAAAGCGAAACCCATGTTGCGGTATTCGGTCATGCGGTTAATGGCACAATGGAACGGGGAACGAAAATATATCCTATATTTAACAATACCGATTTAAAAAAGATGATTTCTACGGCTGTATGTTTATCAACGTGACCAGAGAATATTCCGAAAGAGATACTTAAATTCAGCCTATCTGCATCAAATCAAGCGTCTGATGAATAGATATATTCAAGAACTTTGTCAACAAGCTGTGGAACGAGACTCTAACAAACTAGCCGAGGAAATTGCCCTCTTACTTGAAGGAGTGATTGTTACCGCGCAGGTCTCCCAACAACCTGCTACCGACAAGGTTGCCAAAAGGGCGGCAGCCCTTCTCATAGAAAAAAGGAACCGCTGAATCATTCAACTTAATAACCAAGTAGCAGCCATTATTTGGGAAGTTTCGTTTGATAGATCCAATTGGGGTTTGCGCTAACTTTTTTCTCCAATTCGCGAAGTTGCGTCAAAAGAACTCCGGCTTGTTGGTAGACATGAGAAGGAAATTTTCTTCCAGGGAAAGGAACTGACGGAATGGGCACAGTGTCTTTCAGTTTTCCGTACAGATAAGTCAGATCGGAGACAAGAAGGGTGGCCAGATCGTAGACGTCGCTAGGATGGACGTCAAAATCGCGTACGGCTTCCCCTGCAGCTTTCTCATCTAGATGGAGAACGGTCATTCCCGAGAGGCGAGCAATTTCCTCCACCCGGGCAAAGCACTCGATCAACCGAAGAAAGACTTCACCAGGGTGCTTCCCTCGTTCAAAGGACGGGGAGGAAAAAGAAGGCATAGAACCGGGAAACCGAGCGAGCAAAGCTTCGGCATATTGAATACCCCACGAAATTTGCTGAAATACATCACTTGAAGAAAAGCGCCTCTGAAGCATCAAGTTGAGCTGCCGACTCGCTTGCACGATGGCTCGTCCGACTTCGGTTGGCTTCGTTGACGGCGGATGCACTTTTTCAGAAACCGTCTCGAGAATTCCCAATTCGTTCTTAATAACCATTAGCCGATCGTAAGCAGCCGTGACTAACATCCAGTTGTGATAGGGACGAATGTCTGAGGAGGCAATTGGTCGAGGTCTTAGCCCTGTACTCCCTGTTAACTCCAACGCAAGACGGTCGGCCTTGATGAATAACGTGACCGATTGAAAATACACTTCATGCGGCAAGGCATCTGTAGCCATTGGCGTACTATATGGTTGCTTTGGCTTTCCCATCTCGAACCGAACGGTTTCCAGTTCTTCACGAAACCATTGAACACGAGCTAGGACATCAGCTGGAACAATGGTCTCCGGAGAAACAGTTCGACCACTCACCGGAGGGGGACTCATCATCGCTGGCTCTCCCCATGCGACAAGGACAAGACTAAAGTGTATGACTATGATAAGCAGGAAAGCTTCTGTGCTCTTTTTAAGTTGGTCCATGAGTCTCATCTTCAGATTAATAAGGCCAGTTAACTCCCTAATCATTGGTATTGAGTGCATTTTGGTATACCTGAGTAGGCGTCAACCGGATTCCGCGAACTCGCAACACAGGCGGATAAAGGCGAAACAAGTTGGGATTCTTGATTTCAAGTCGAAAAGATTCACTTTCTCCATAGGGCTCTAGAGTCAGCTTGTTATTGAGTGACACATAAAAGTATGGGTGCCCTTCTTTGGTATGACCATCGGCACCTGGAAGACCAAGGTCCGATGTAACATCTCGGAGTCTCGCCCTCTCTTGAATTTTCTGGACGACAACGATCAAGGAATCAGCTTGGATAGGATCACCAGACTGGTTCTTGACACGAACGAAGTAGGAAACACGTCCACGAGAGGAAAGACGGCCATTGGAGAATAATTCTCCTCCTTCTCTTGTGTCATATGAAAGGAGCGGAATGACCCCACCCGTCAAATCTTGAAGATCATCGATGGACGAAACTGCAAGAAGGCTCGAGGGCATAAGCAAAAGAATAAGTAGGAAACATGCATATTTATTGACATATCGACCTGTCCGTACAACCATCGTACTTTTTCTCTACCCTTTTGGGGTTAGAGGCAATGAGGCTAGAATCCATCTCACGATCTCTCTCACCTCTTTTCCCCTTTCCCCTGGCGTGATGGTTAGTTCGACAAATTCCTCAGCTGTGACTCGCATCAGTTTTCCTGGACATCCCGGTAGTTAAGAGGTTGAATCGGCCTGGCATTCTGACCAATCGTTGTGATAAAGCGATCAGCCTGCTTTTTCGATATTTTCATAGGCACCTTCAGAATGACCCATTGAACTCCTTCAGAACAAGGTGGCGTAGTCAGTGATCCATGATAGGAAAAATGGTGTATTGTATCAGGCAAGACATCCATAAGATCAAAAGTCAAATCAGTGCTTACTTCCTGACCTTGAGCAGGAAAACGATGCCCTATATGCGCTTGCAGCCAATCTCCCACACGTGCAAAGGCAGGATTTTCCTTCCCAAAAGTCAACAGCACCCCAATCACCACGATATGACCTTTCTCATCTTGATGGACTAAGTGCATTTCCATAGGATACGCCTTTCCATCTATATGGTGTTCACTGGGATCGTGAAAATGAAATTGCCGCAATTTATATGACCGACCGTTCAATCGAAAAAAACTTCCTTTTTGATAGTTCACTTGAATAGTGTGCCCATTATTCCGAATTATTAATGGTGTCGGTTTGTAGTGAAATTCAAGGTTTTCTTGGTTATACCCAGCATGAGGCATGACAATATTGATCGGCGATTGTTGCCTACCGGTCTCGCAGGTCATATATGATGGTTTGAGCATCGCCCAATGGTCTGGCCCTTCCACGCCTTGGTAGCTCCAATGACCGTTGGCAAATTGGTGATTACTTGGGGAACGACCACGTTCCGCGTGGGGCTTCGCGGATTTTTGATGCTCCAATTTCAAAGCCGTAGAAGACCCTTGAGTCGCTGAACAAGCGGTCCAGGCCAAAAGAACAATGAAAACCATGACACGTTGAAGTTGAAGCATCATATGATTTCTCCGACGATTAACTCATAAACATGGAAAAGAAAGTCCCTCCAAGGCTATGCGCGTTTTATTCCGGCTTCACATCGCGGAGGGTGGAACCCTATTGAGAGGAAGGACCTTGAGTGCATCAGCGATCTCACGGCTCAAGTCTGCAACATTTTGGCTCATGGCCGCTATAACATCTGCAAAGTCCTGGCTGACCGATTCTTGGATGAGCTGTACTTGCCGAACGACTAAGACAGGCTCTTTTTCATTTGACAGAATTTTCCACCTCGCGCTTAAAAAAGTTCGCCCGCTGAGGTCACTGTCAAACCGCGTAACTGTAATCTGAATCTGATAATCCCGAGGTTGTACACCTCTCCAAGGATGAACTTCTACCTGATTCGTTTGCAGAAGAATGGAAAGATTTTCAGCCAAGACATTCGAAAAGTTATCTTTCAGCGGTTCGGCCCACCGTTGAAACTCTTGGATGGTCAATTCGTTCGGACCGATTCGACTCATGATTTGCGGCCGATCTAGATAGTCAGGAAAATCTATCGGGCCCACCCCGACAACTGGCGTAACTGATTCGACCGACGACGCAACATTATTAGATGGACTGGCAAGAGAATTTAGGAGGTAAAATTTTGTTGGAGCCGTTTCTGCACATCCCACAAGTGTGCTGAGTAACAGGACTTGCAGTATACGGCCAGTATACATCTTCTTTGGGTTGGTCATGTGCTCCCTTTATTTTCCTGACCCTTTTCCATGAAGAAGAGCCTCAGGATGCCGTTCGAGATATTCAGAAAGAATACGGACTGACCGTGCTGTCGCAGAGAGTTGCTTCATCCCTTCTTCTGTGCTGGCCGTCAATGTGCCAACGCGTTTGTCCAATCGATGCGCGAGCGTTCGAAGATCTTTTAAGAGCGAATTCATTGATTTCACAGAGGCACCCAACTCTCGAGAATTCGTGAATCGTTTGGCCCCTTTGATGGTTTCTAATAGTTCATAGGTGATTTTATCTAGAGGAAGTTTGCCAATCTTGTCCACGACATCCGTGAGAGTCCGGCGTAACGCATCCATACTGGAAGGTACCGTCGGAAATATAGGAATACCCTCAGTCATCACGAGGCTCTTCCTAGGAAGATCGGGGTACAATTCAAGGGAAACAAACAGTTGCCCCGTAAGCAAACTACTCATTTGGAGTTGGGCTCTCAACCCGCGTTGAATAAGTTTGCCGACAACGTCATATTCTATCAAAGATTCAGCAACGTCCGTGGCGATAACCCGCTCCGGCTCAAGTTCCACCATAACGGGAATACGTAACTTAAGTGTTTCAGGATTTAATTCCATCTTGACATCCGTCACAGTTCCAACTCGAATTCCCCTGAAGTCAACAGGAGCCCCAACTGTCAATCCACGCACTGATCCATCAAAATACATCAGATATGGGACCTTCCGAACAAAAGACGATTCCCGAATACTTTTAAAGCTTTCATACAGTGGGAACGCTGCACCGTCTTGACTGGGTTGGTTTTGACCTTGACCAACAGGAGTGTCAAATGCCACTCCACCAGCAAGCAGGGAAGCCAGCGATGCCATTTGGACATTGACACCCTCTGCATTAATGGAAACATCCAAGCCACTGGCTTCCCAAAAACGCGTACCGGTTGTCACACGTTGATCATGCGGCGATTTAATAAAGATATGGAGAAGAACACTTTCATTATCAGCAGCTAATTCATGGGAAAGAATTTCTCCAACTTGGATGTCACGAAGATATACTGGCGATCCATCATACGCCGAACCGAGTTTCTTCGCCTTCAACACATATTGCGTTCCGGGATCAAATGATTTGACGAGTGGAGGAGTTTCAAGTCCTTTAAACTCTCTTGCAGGAGTTCCAGGCAGAAGGTCGATATCAATATAGGCCCCTGACACGATTGTCTCTAATCCCGATATCCCTCCAACACCTACCCGTGGGCGAACCACCCAAAACTTTGTATTCTCTGTTAAATGCGGTTCCGTTCCATGAACGAGCGCAGCCGTGACAACCACACCCGACAAATCCTCCTTGATTTCAACTTTTTCAATCTGTCCGACCTCAACTGCCCGATACTTGATCTTGGTTTTTCCAGCCTCCAGCCCTGAGCCTTCTTTAAACGAAATCGTCACCACGGGGCCTCGCTCATTAACGGTCTTATAAGCTAACCATACACCAATGAGGATTGCGATGAGGGGGATGAGCCAAACCAAGGAAAGATGCTGTCGCTTTTCAACCGCCACAGGAGGCAACTCACTGTCGGGATCAATGCCAAGATCTTTTTCAGTCATGGGAGGCTTGCTCCGTCACATCCCAAATAAGTCGTGGGTCAAAACTCTCAGCGGCGAACATCGTGAGGACCACGACAGCAGCAAAACACACTGCTCCAGGGCCGGCTTCGATCGTTGCAATCGCCTCAAGTTTGACAAGTGCAGCAAGGATAGAAATCATAAAAATATCAATCATGGACCAGCGACCGATTCCTTCTGTCAGCCGATAGAGAGTCGTGCGGTCCTTAAGACGCCACGTGGAGTGGGTTTGCACGGAGAGTAATAAATAGATAATGGAGAGAAGTTTTAAGACAGGAACCGTGATACTGGCAAAGAAGACTAACGCCGCAATGGGCAACATATCTGCCTCGATAAGTGCAATAACTCCACTCAATATGGTATCCGGTTCCCCTTCTCCCCAGGAAATCACCGTCATAATCGGCAGGATATTCGCGGGAACATACAAAATCATTGCTGCGAGGGTTAGCGCCCATGCACGAGCCAAACTATTGGGCTTTCGGCTATGCAGTTCCATTCCACACCTCGAACAACACACGGTGGAATCGGCACTCAATGGAGGAGAGCTTGTGTTGAGCCTATGACACATATGACAGCTCAGCAACGAAGCGCGAGCCGCTGTCAATGCAAGGCTACTCATGAGACCTCCAACTCATCCCAGATAGACTCAGAGTCCATAAAAGCATCGGCAGCAGCCATGGTGAGAATAAGGCCAACAAATGCATAGAGAGAAGATCCCAAAACAATGGTGGCGAAATCGACCAATTTCACATAGGCAACAATTACACCAAGGAGGTACACTTCCATCATGGCCCACGGGTGAAGCGTTTCCACAAATCGAAACACTGGAATAGCCTTCCAGGACCGCCTTCCTAACTTCAAGGGGAGTAGAACATACAGGATACCGAAGATTTTGAGTAATGGAAACAGGACCCCTACTGCCAAGACCAGTATAGCCAGGACCCCCATTTCTTGCAGATAGAGCTCTTGAACACCTGTTAGCAAAAGGGCTTCTTGCACCCGACCTTGCAACTTAAAGGTCATGAAAGGAAAGACATTCGCACCAATGATGAGAATGAAGGAAGATAGGGTAAGACTCAGCGTGCGATTCAGGCTATCTTGTTTGTGCTGGTAGAGGCAAGCGCCACAGCGTGTACAGCTTGCCCATTCGCCATGTTGCAAAAACCGACGCTGGTGCAGCAAATCACAATTATGACATGCAATGAGTGCTTCCAACAAAATTCGGATCACCGTCTTCCTTGCTTGCCTGCCTGAGAAAAGCCTTTTTCCTCAATAACAAGTTACTGTAGCTGAACCATGGACCTCAAAAAATTCTTTTTCTCTTCACAAAAACAGGTTTTTGACAACGCCAATCTCGTGACATTCTTTACAAACCGCAAGATCGGAAAGATAACAAGCATAATGGAAATCCTTCATTGAACAAGCAATGCCAATGAGTTCTTCCTCAGCCCAGACTGTCACCATAAAATTGCTGTTTTTTGTCATCCCTTCCATGCACCCACAATCGTCGATTGGCCTCCGCTTTCCAAGAGTAGAATGACGCAATAACTCAATAAATTGATCTGTTGTATCCGAGTGTTGACTTTATATTCGATACTCCTGTTCTTCTTAGCCGCAAACGATTAACATAAGGGACGGAACGAAAAGAAGCCCCACACTCCACTTCATGTTTAGACTTCTTGATACAGGCAAGCATCCAAAATACCAAGAACCTCACTGAGAACAACCTGATGAGCGCTTTCTACGAATTTAACTTTCCGCCTTCTGTAATCAACCGCTTTGATCTGTTCGACCATAATGAACCCACTCAGAGATGATTGGTCTGGCAGTTTCACGTGAAAGGGGTAATTCCTATTCGTGTTGGTGATAGGGCATACCATGGCAAGGCCAGTATGCTTATTGAACAACGTGTTGCTCACGACTAAGGCAGGACGCCGGCCTTTTTGTTCATGGCCAGACTGAGGATCGAAGTTCAAGATGACAACATCTCCCTTTTGCGGGATATAGGACGGCATTTACCATTCTTCCTTCCCTAGAGGGGTCCCCCACGCCACTTCTTCTACCTGATAGCCTTTGGGCACCTTTGACACCAAAGCCCTCAAGTCGTATTTGCCGCGGATCTTTTTTAGTGGTTCGATAATAATCTTCTGGCCTTGGACCGACACATGAACGGCATCGCCTACTTTCACATGTGCATCCTCTAACAAAGCCTTGGGGAACCGGAGGCCTTGGCTGTTGCCCCATTTTTGCACTTTGGTCACCATGATCTCTCTCCTCTTGAGAAGTAAATGTATAGCCAAAGTATATACAAATAAAATTCACGGCACAACAAACCTTGGAGGGAGTTCCGTGAGACCTAACGTTTAGGGTAAGAAGCACAACGTTATGAGCCTCCTGGTTGACCCAATTGTTAGATGCAGTGAGGATGCCGATCCAGAATCAAGCGTTCAGGGCCATTCCATAGAGTGATGAAGTACCGGGCTACCCCATTTGCACAACCCTCCTCACATCATAGCAAAACTATGGTTCAACACATTCCGTGTTGCCCCGAAGGCTGCTGATCTGCCCCCGGTGATTGGTCTACCTCCGCTTAGAACTGAATCAGCGTTTGTCGTCAGGCGCCCCCTAACAGGAGCCCTCTTCGCACCTACTAGCCATCCACACAGAACCTATTCTATCTTTAGAAACTGTCTGTGCTTCTTGTTGCAATATCACGACTGGCAGTTATTCAGATAACTTCCCGTGAGCCTTATCAATGAATTTCTTCAGGTCTTCAGCCCAATTGTCCATGATCGATTTGGCATTGCCGTAAAATTGAAGACCACCTAGAATATCCAGTCTGGACCCTGACTGATGATCAATGGCCGCGGCAATGGTTTTGCCGGTGACTGAATCGACCACTTCCGCTTCCATTCCCGCTTCGCCTAAACCCACGCCGGTCATCTTGGTCCCAGGATGGATATTTAACGCGACTTTGGTTCTCACAATATCGGAGATGGAGGCACGCACACGGGCAACACCCGGACCTCCACTTTTCACGACTCGATAGTCTATTTCGAGTTGCTCCACAATTTGTTGATGGAAATATTGAGCCAGCTCACCCAACTTCTCTTGATCAATTCCTCGTTCTTTTCCCTTATCAGATAGATTCACCGCAACAGGGTCCACCATAAAATTGGAATAGTCGCCAATGTTTATATTGGGATTGATATACCGATGACGCCCATCGATGTCCGGATGGGGTTTCAAGTTCGAGTAATCTTTCAGAAATCCTGTCTGGGCAGCCGGGGTCGCACAACCAGAAATCAAAACCGGCGTGAGACCAATAAGTAGCCATACTATGGCAATTTTAATGTTCCTCATCATGAAAGTCTCCTTACTCTTAGTAAAATAACACCGCTTCTTGGCGCTCTCAAATTTGTCCTGATTGTCCCTATAGATTTGAGTAAAATCTTACAAGATTCGCAATCACGTTTACTATGATCAATTCCCTTATCATGCCTGCTTAAAGGAACTTGCATATCGTCAGATTGCCGCTTCTTTTAGGTAGGCTGTTAAAAAGTTGCCGGCACGATTTCATGGCATCCAGACTATCCAAAGTCTTCCCATGACCATAAGTCTGTTATTCATTCTCCTTCACATCTTCTGGTTTGATACAGTTGCTTTCCCCTCGCAACTTACACAGCCGATAGCGCGTCTGATAAGCCCAATGTTGATATGTCTCTTCAACATCATTCCAGGTGTTCAACGACCCACCGATACTTTTCGAACCGGCTCGCCGATCCACCGCAGCCAACAATAAATCCCCAGACTGCGCATCCGTGACTTTTGCTTCAGCGCTAGCTTTTCCAACGAATCCAGCAGTCCCCGTAGCTAGATACTTGATCTCTGATAATGCTCGCATCTGCGGAACAATTGAAGAGACGGTATCAAGTCCCATTGTAGACTCTTCTGCTTCAGTTATCGCGACCTGCACACGCATGACACCTGGACCAGCCTTGTGGACAATTTGATAATCTTGCTCCAAAACCGCCAGCAGCTTGGACCAGAGGTCGTCGGCCAAACGTTGGCGATCTATGGCACTGACATATTCCATATGGGAATCCTTGCCGAGCCAAACGGTGACCGGGTTCAGGATGACTTTATGATAGGAGGCCCAGTCGGTGCCGGAGTTCCGGTAAATCATCAAGGCTTCTCCACGTTCTCCTTCACGCAGCATAGAGTAGTCACCAAGAAACCCTGTCTTTTCAACAGATCGCGCTTGCCGAGTCGGAGCACACCCTGCAACGATGCTTACCAGGACTAGAGCAATGAGGCTTTGAAATATCAGTCGATTGTTTAGCATGAATTCTCCTTTTCTTCATGGAACGGTCGGGGTTCTTGCCTCTCTCATATCCTTCCTGACTTTACCTACAGATACGACCAAAATTTCACCAGATTCGGGATGACCGGGATCACGGCCACGCGGAAGGTCCAATTGGGCGCCAGCGCATCCGGCCTTACAGGAAACCACTGCACTTCAAACGCAACCCTGGCTGGAACTTTACCAAATTTCACCATCTGGTTCACACCAATACCAATAGGAACCGTGTATTTGTTCCCGGCATCAGCAAACCAATTCACTCGAATATTAGGCGCCATACCAATCTGCCACATCGCTTTGCCACCCAATTTGTATTGAATAAAATACTCCATGTTCATCTGGCTCGTTTCTTTTCGATCATCATCACCAGCAAACGACCACCATTGCATCGGCAACACCCCATCCAGCAAAGACTTGGTCAGGCAGACAGCCCCTTCGCCAGGTTTCGAGAGCAAGAGCCCGGTTCTTTTCCTGGACAAAAAGGGCTTCGACAAAAGAAACCTTCGGCTCGTTGAATCCCGAGACTGAGAAACTTTATGGAGAGTCCTCTAATCAAAATTAAATTGCGTCGAGGTTTGAATGCGCCGACCAATCCCATCTCGCCCATCCTTTAGTTCGTTACGAGCCCAAGCAAACTGAACGCCGACCGTCATCCGTGGAATAATATTCCAGACAAGATTGACTCCTGCAGACTGAAAATTCTTAATCGCCGTGCCAGGCTGCCCTCCCAGATTGTCAATTTCACCATAGGCTCCTCCAATATTCGAACGAAGTGTATCCGTCCACCAATGCTGATAGCCAGCAAACGCGGCATGGGCTGCTATCGTTTCGAATTTTCCCGATCCCGTGGGAGCAGCATCGGAGCGGGCACCAATCAAACCCTGAATATACCGGCCAACCCCATCACCATAGGTTCCCTGAAAGTGGATGTTATCTTTTCCAAGCATGTAAATTCTTCCACTAAACGTAACTCCCCAGCCAACTACGTCTCCAGATTGCCCCATTCCATTATCGAACTGAATTTCGCGAACCAACCCACCCAGTTGAAGGTGCCCCCAGGGTCCTTGTTCCCGAACATGCGCCGCAACATCCGGCCACTGGTTCAGGGCATCACTGGTATCAACACCCGGAACAGGGTCACTAAAATCTCCACTCGGATTTTCAATAGACACGGCCACGGTGGTACTGTCTCCTACCGGTTGAGTCCAACGAATTTGCCCCTGACGAGCAAAGATACCTGCATCTGGTCCCTCGTACCCAAGTGATTCAGGCCAGGCCGAAATATCCACAAATGTCGACCACGTTTGACCTGCGGTCAGTTTCCCAAGTTGACCAAAGGCATGCCTGAGGAGAAAATCTGAATTGCTGGATCCAAAAAAATCCCATTCTAGAAAAGCCCGAAACCCTCCAAACGGTGATGAAGTTCGAGCATCGAAATTGATTCGAGATTGGCGAGCTGTGAAACGAGCTTCACCTTCTTTTCTCGCATTTGGTGTGCCATCCACTGGAATCTGTGTTTGAACAAAGGTGTCTCCACTCGGAATGAAATCAAGGTCTTTAATGAAATCAAGTTTGACGTACCCTCCAACTTTTACCGAGATATCAGACCCGGGCACTTTATAAGAACCAGGAAAATCCCCAAGGACAATAGGTAAGGCCATGGTCTTCTCGGTTCCTTTATCGTTCTGAGGTTTTCCTGAATCCACGGTAGTTGACACTGAGGGAACAGCGGAAGACAGTTGTGGATCACGCTGACCTTCAAGTTGTTCAACTCGTTGCTGCAGAGCCTCAATGTGTGCCTTGAGCTCTTCGATTTCTTTCTCCTGATGTGCACTAACCGTTGGTGCCCACATGAAGACGAGGCTAATAACAATCGTCGTAAGGTTCAGAGTTCTATATCGTCCAAAACTGTCCATCTTTCTTGCGGCTAACTACTTACTCAGTTAGATTCGCCTTCCATCTCGCGGTCCTGCCAGGGAAAGAAGTCGGTCTTTTCGATTGTCCATCAGTTTGTCGCCAGACAGCAGCAGTCACAAGAGAAAATTCTTTTGTGTAATACGCATCAATACCCAGCATATCCATGCGTTCCATATATGATGTTTCAAATTCAAGCACGATGAGATCCCCGCCCACTTCACCACCTTTTCGCAATAACCATGGGATAGGGTCTGACTGAGGACTGACTTCACTGACTTCACAAACTTCCCGAACATCTTCCCCACCTAAAAGATACCGTCGACAACTCTCTTTCAATATACGAAGATCGATGTACCCGATTTTCACAAATCCTTCTTGAATAAGGGCTTTGCTCGATTTCTGGCTCAGAGCAGCTGGTTGTGTTCGCGATTGAACGGGTTCATCCAGTAAAGAATTGTAGGTCAGGCTTGGTTTAGCCTGTTGGCAACCGATGAGAACAAAAATCAGAATAAACCAAATCATATAGCCTAATCTTAAATAAGAAGTGGAATGCCAGGAACCTCTTTCTTTCTTACCAGACCTACTTTCTTTGACACCTTTTTTCACTTCTGCTCCAGTTCGACACATTACTCAACAAAAAGAATAGCCCACGGGCTCAATGGTATGGTTGCTATATCACAGGACTCAAGAGAATAAACAGAAGATTGTTCCATGTACTGATTGATGCCGTGTCAAGAAGGGGGCGTCCCTTTCGGGCAACGAGATTGTACTGAATCTGATAGATTCCGGGAAGTTTCGATTAGGAATACCCCGAAAAAATTAGCATGACGCCTAAGTAACAAGAAACTGTTATTTTTGACAGAGCACACGCGTCTGTGGGAAATGCAGAATTGTTGTAGCCCCACACCAAATCCGGCAGGCTTTGTTGACGGATTCATGTCATACCTATGTACCACAGACTGTAGGCGAGAAACAGATCGTCGTGAGAAAGGAAGTTGACAAAAAGATCCGAACACTTAACCATTCGATCCTTGAGGTTGATTGAAGAGGTAAAACTCAATGATAGATCATTCGTTCTCTAGACTTGCTCAATCTAACCGGTTCAAACACTCTTCTCAGAGCCTTTGGCGCAGTTTTCTCTTAATTAGTATTTTGGGAGTCAGCTTTGTCCCATGTGACTCCATCAGAAACGCGTTGGCCATGCCAACCGCAGAAAAAGTGTTTCATTTGTTAGATTTACCAGAGGATACAAAACTAAAAATCCTGAAAGGTGAAATTGTTAATTGGACAACAAGTAGAGCTTCTGACCGAGAACTCGTCGTTGGTCTGGTTGTACTGGTCAAGAAAAGACCTGAGGACCTGGCCGAATCCTTCCGCCAGGTCACAGAGTTTAAGGTCATTGATTCGGTGAAAGCCTATGGCCAGATAACAGGAACAGGAAACCTGGAAGACTTTGCAGGGTTAGTGCTTCAACCCAACGGAATAGAAGAGGCAAACGCTTTTCTGAACGCAGAACCAGGTGGCAACCTGAATCTGGCCAAAAACGAAATTGCCGCTTTTCAAGCCCTAAAATCTCAACTCGAAGCATCCAATCAATCCAAAAAACAGGTCGAAGAATCTCTCAAGAGCATGTTGTTTGCGCGATACCAGGCCTATCGGGGAAAGGGTTTGGCAGGAATCGCCCCCTACGATAGAGGAGATGGTGAGCAGCTGAGCCCTGGGCAGGAACTCACTCTGGCCACGAATGAATCGAAGGTCTTACGCAAAACCATCCCCTTATTCTATAAGATCCTTCTCAATTATCCGGCCATCGACGCCAAAGGATTTGAGGATCGGTTCTACTGGGTCAACATCGAGGTATTCAGACGCCCCACGTTGATCTTGATGCACAACATGTTGCTTTTTATCGAAGGTGCTTATGTGGCCTCTGAACGCCATTACTACGCGAGCCATGAATACAACAACTTGCAAACGGTGGCTGGAGCCTTGCCGGTAGAAGAGGGGACGGTCCTGATTTACGTCTATCGCATCTCAACCGATTACATCGGGGGGTTCGGATCCTCAATCAAAGATGCAGCAGCTCGGGCCATTATGGGACCCATCGTTGAAAACCTCTTCAAAACCATTCGAGATCGGGTTGAAAAAGATTAATGTTTTCGGTTTAGCCTGTTGGCAAGCGATGAGAGCAAAAACCAAAATGCACTAAACCATATATCCCAATATTAGAAGAAGGGTGTTCGTTGATTAGAGGAATGTGTTCGACTGCTGTTTTCACCGTTTGTCAGTTGATCATGCACGTCTCAAAACTGAATATCTTCACTGATATGCACTCGAGAGAGCGCAGCCTGTCCAACACGACGAATTCCTAAAAGAAACGCGGCCGTTCGCAAGTCTACTTTTTTCTCTTTGGCTAATTCAGTCACGTCTCGGTAGGCTTTGCGCATGATCTTAGACAGCTCTTTCTGAACCTGTTCAGTTTCCCACCGAAATTGTTGAATGTTCTGAGCCCATTCGAAATAGCTGACCGTCACGCCACCCGCGTTGGCCAAGATATCCGGAATAATCAACACATTTCGTTTTTGTAAAATTTCATTGGCTTCCGGTGTCGTTGGCCCATTCGCCCCTTCAAGTATAATCTTCGCCTGTACTTCATGAGCATTGTCTTTCGTTAAGACATCCCCCAAGGCAGCAGGGATCAACACATCAGCCTTCCAGGTTAAAACGTCCGAACCGGCACAGGCATTCCCACCTGGAAATCCTTGTACCGTTCGGTGTTCCTGAACCCAATCAATCAGATCGCCAACAGGCAATCCATCTGCACGGCTGACTCCACCCTTATGATCACCCACTGCGACAATTTTGGCACCTTCGGCCGCCAACAATCGTGCCGCATGGCTCCCAACATTACCGAATCCCTGCATGGCCACAGTCATATTCGATAAAACTTGCCCCCGGTCTTTGAGCGCCTCTTGAAGAACAATCATCAGCCCTCGGCCCGTGGCTTCTTCGCGACCAGGAGATCCAAAGAGGTGCAAGGGTTTGCCGGTGACCACACCGGGAGAAAAGCCGGCATACTTCGAATATTCATCCATAATCCATCCCATAACTTTTGGCGTCGTATTGACATCCGGCGCGGGGATATCCAGGGTTGGTCCAATCACTTCTTTAATCTGTTCCACAAATTTCCGAGTCACCGCATGTAAGGCTCGTTCACTCATCATTGTAGGATCACAATTAATTCCACCTTTGGCTCCACCAAATGGGAGATCGACGACCGCTGTTTTCCACGTCATGAGACTTGCCAGGCTCGCAGCATGATCCTCATTAACAGTGGGATGAAATCGCAACCCACCTTTCATGGGTCCTCTCACTTTATTATGTTGGATTCGGTATCCAAGATGGTGCATCAGCTGTCCCTGGTCGTCTTCGGTAATGATTTCAACTTTAATGACCCGAAAGGGTGTTAAAAGTATACGCCTGACTTTTTCCGACAAACCAAGAACATCCGCTGCCTGGTTAAAATAATATTGTGTCTCTTCAAGCATGAACCCTCTCCTCAGCAATGGTTATCTATAGAAACCCTGCGGACCTAGCCCATCGCTTCATCATTCAGAGTTTTCCCATATCTTCTTTGTAGATAACGGAGTCTGCTTCATACCCTTCAGGAAGTTGATGGCCAACACCTTTGTGACAATCGATGCAGGTTTTGCCTTGCTTCATCGCCTTTTGCATATCACGTTGGGCGATGAGACCTTGGGCATGGAAATCCATGGCTTCATAGGAATGGCAATTTCGGCATTCATGGGAATCGTTGGCTTTCATCTCTAACCACACTTTCACAGCGAGTTTTTCGCGCATGGCTTCAAATTTCTCACGTGTCCGAATGGCCTGAGTGACCCAACCCCACAGTTCGCCAGTGGCCTTGATTTTGCGAATGACTTTGGGGCCCCATTCTTTAGGCACGTGGCAATCCGAACAAATCGCTCGGACACCTGCAGCATTGCTGTAATGTATCGATTGCTTGTATTCCGGCAGTACAAAATTTTCCATCGCGTGGCAAGACGTACAAAACCAGAGTGTGTTGGACTGTTCCATGGCCGTGTTGAATGCACCCCAGAAAAGGATCCCCGCGATTCCACCGACGATAAAAATACTTCCCCAGGTGTATCGACTTGTGGGGCGCCAAAACCATTGCCACAATTTGGCAATCATTTGATAGATGCCTTTGCGGTCATTTCATTGATCCTTTCCCATACCGAGATTCGAACCCCTGCCGAACTTTGTTAATTTGCTCTTTACTCATGCCATTAAAATACCAGTCATGTCCTGGAATAGGCTTCAAGTATGTATGAAGCAGTTTCTTAGCTTCTGCTTCTCCAGCAATTTCCTTTAATTCCGGGATAAACTCAAAGTACGTGTGCTTGGCGACTTCATACATACCATGCCACCATGTGTAATCTGGACCACTCATGGATGCACCATGTCGTGCACGGCGTCCTTCATGATGCCAGATCTCCCACCATATCCATTCGATCTTATCGTCAAACGGGCTTTTCGTAATCGTTCCTGATTTCTTTAACTCACCCATGATAGCCGCAAGAGGCTTTGCGAACTTCTCATTGTAAAGATCAACGACCTTATCGAATTGGTTGTAATGCCCTAAAATCACAGAATCGGTATGACAAGCGGTACACACGTTCTGCATTTTCAGACGCCGTTCTTTCCAGGTGAGAACTTCCACAACATTCGAACCCTTGGCTTTCGACCCAACCTTGGGGAGAGACGTGCCTTCCGGGACATCAAACTCATTTCCATCTTGGAGGCGGACCAGGTTATTTTTCACAGAAATCGGTGGACGCAACGTCCATGAGATTCGGTCACCAACATTGTGCGTTGGCTTTTCCCCTCCGCCTGCACTCATATGACAGGTGGCACAGGTTGGTGCCGCCGAGTAGTCGACACCAGTTTCCCATTTATCTGACTTGAGATTCATCTCGTGAACTTTGGCATGGTAGATGACACCATGTTTCGACTCGTTATACACCTCAATTTGTGGATGATCAGGACCCACATGGCATTTGCCACAGGTATCTGGTGTACGTGCCTGCGCTTTGGAGAACCGGTGCCGCCCATGGCACGCTGTACAAGACCCCTTTGACCCATCGGGATTAATACGACCAATCCCCGTGTTGGGCCACGTGGTGGGAAGCGGTTTCCCATCTTCACCGATTTCAATGATGGAGCCGTGACACTGGCGACACCCAGCGTTTACTGCAGCTGGACCGCCCACAACCTCACCAAGGAGATTATCCAAGGAAGCCAGAATTTCCGCAGCCTTGGCATGGTGAGAGCCATCCATTTCCTCAAACTCTTTCGTGTGGCACCGAGCACAGTCCTTGGGGGTGACGATGACAGAAATCAACTGTCCCTTGTGCCTAAAGGCATCTTTGTCATTCCCTTCTGCCTTGTGGCAATCCAAGCAATTCACGCCCCGTTGGCCGTGGTTGCTCTTATTCCATTCAGCATAGAGCCCCGGCGTATGTTTTCGGTGACAACCCACACATTCCTCACCCTTTGGGTCACCCCAATCCTTGCCATATTCACCCGCTGGGCGAGCGGCTGGGGCCTCGCTTGGCTGCACAAGAAAAATAACCATTCCAAGAACCACCAAAAGAGAGGCAGCCATCCCAGAACGAAGTATCATTATGAGGGAATTGGAGTTCCTGACTGTTTCCATGACTATTCCTCCAGGGTAATTTAACTTAACGGTCGGGGGTAGGGTTATGGGAATTTTTACTCTCGATTTTAGAGATTGGCTATCTCTGATGCAAATAAGACGCGGAAGAATTTTGTCTGCGGCTTTTAGAAGTTAAGGAAAGGTGAGAAATCCTATAAAGGTCAGCCGAAAAAAAGCCCTGCAGGATTCTTTATGAAGAAAAATATTTGGAATTAGCGGGCAGTGATTAGTTTTCGGTTCGTAATTGCTGAAGCTTTTGACTTAACCGTACAGCCCAATGTTCAAAGGCTTGCCTAACGTCATCCCAGGAATCCATAGAACCATCGAGTGTTCTCCCGCCTGCCCGTCGATCGACAGCGGCCAGTAAGATCTCTCCGCTTTGAGAATCTGTAATCTTTCCTTCGATACTGGCACGGCCCACAAACGCTTGGGTTCCTGTGGCTAGTTGTTGCGTGCCTGTGACGAGTCGTCCTCCAGGCATAAGCGTTGAGAAGATATCCATAGCCACGTTCGATTGGGTGGCTTCAGTAAGGACAACTTGGATTCGCATCATTTCCGGTCCGAGCGAAGGAACCATAATATAGTCTTGATTCAGCTTCCATATTATTTTTGATCGGAGTTCATTAGCCAACCGTTGAAGGTCTTCTTGCGAAACCTTGCTTGAGTCCGATTCTGTCCATCGCCACACCATGATCGGATCAACATATACTTTTCGATACTTAGAAAAATCCGCTTTGGGATTTCGGTAGGTGAGAAGAGCTTCACCGTCCCCGCCCGGCTGAAGCAAAGAATAATCACCCAAGAATCCGGAAAGGTGGACATCCCTGGCTTGGTGAGTGTCACTACACCCTGTCAGACAGGCAATTCCTAACATAAAGAGCATGCCCCATTGGTTCAAATTCCAAGAAGGCCTCTTCCAGAACCATTCTTTTTTAAAACTATTCTTAGCCATACTATTCTCCCAAACGTCTATTGGGTTTTGAGTTAAGAGCAAAGCCTATTCCAGAACTTGTGGGGGTAACCAACCCTGTTTGACATAAAACTTGGCTCCCTTTTCAGCCAGTTCCTCGGCCATTTTTTGGACATTGGCTTCGAGACTGGCTGAAAACGGTAACGCATCGGCCACTTCGGACGTGATCCCGAGTCACCACTGACAGCGGCCGATGTTGCAATACTTCCTGCTGCGGCCCCTACTCCGACCATCGGACCCATTCCCGGTTTCCGTCCGCTCTTTACCTCCGACTCAAACTCCGATATGAGTCGTGTTCCAAGAGGAGTCACTTCGTAGGCTTGACCTTGAGCTTTCACCACACTTCGGCCTAAACCAAATCCAATCACCATCCGTTGAGTCATATTGCCTTCGTCGATGGACAAAAATCGGCCTTTGACCACCAATAAGTTTTCTTTGCTGAGCGGAGGGTTTTCAGATACTCACCTGGCAAGAATGCCATAACCGCCAAATTTTTTACTAAATTCTCTGATAAAGCCCTCGCAACTTTCCCTCCCACCTCAAGTTCAATTTGTTTTTTTCGGATTTCCTTCTGCTCCTTTTACCAATTTGGTGATATCAGCACCGAATCCCTCATCGATTTGAATCTGGTCAGGAGAAATAGCAAAGTCATAGATAAGTAGCCGTTCGGGTTTGGTTAGGGATTTATTCCAGAGCAATTGAGGATAAGTCTGGGTTTCTACACTCGCACACCCCACAAATGAGAAAACGGCTGCTGACAGAATTATTAGGGCATTCCAATGATGGTTTCTGGCTCTTGAGGGAAAAAACCAGCGGCATATTTTGGAAGTAGATTTTTGCATCCAAAGATTCCTATTCCTAGAAGCGAGTAATTTTCTATCGTTTATGTTACAGAGAAAATCCTTTCATTTATGAATACGCCACTCCCTGAGCCTTTGACTGAGGCGATCTGCCCAAAATTGATAAATTTCTTCTACTTGGTGCAGGGAAGACGTTTTACCTTCAAGGCGTTTTCCACCTGTTCGACGATCAACAGCCGCGAGAAGGAGTTCTCCTGTTTGACCATCCGTAATTTTCCCTTCGATACTGGCTTTGCCAACAAACGCATGCGTTCCGGTTGTAACTCGTTTCACTTCCGAGAGTGCTAAAGCAGCGGGCAATACTGTGGAGATTGTATCCATCACCGTGGATGATTTTTCTAGTTCGGTTAAGGCGACTTGAATCCGCATCACGCCTGGTCCAGATTCGTATACAATTTCATAATCAGAAGAGAGTGCAGCCAGAACCTTATTCCGCAGGAGGCTTCCTAAACATTGCAGATCTTCTTGGGAAAAATCATTGAGGGTTGATCCTTTCCCTCGCCAGACCATGACCTTATCAAAGAGAACTTTGTCGTACGTCGAAAAATCGGCTTTGGGGTTGCGGTACACATACAAGGCTTCCCCTTCTCCACCTTTTCGGAGAAGAGAATAATCAAGAAACCCCGATGGTTTGACCTGCTTGGCCTGGTAAGATGTTTCACAGCCCCCAAATGCAAGCATGCACCCGAGAAGACAAGTGATGGCATTAAACCGAATTGGAGAACACCTCCGATCTATACTCTCGATACCTCAAATGTCTATATTTTGGTTTTAACAGAATAGCCTTTACAACCATTGTCATTTCAGGATCACTTTTCCTTTTACAGAGAGCACTCTACTTCTCGATTTCCAATTGACGGGCCTTATAGCGAAAACTTATTTTGTGTCGGCTGTCGATGGAATTCATGAAGGAGTAGGGAAGACCAAATTCGGGTGTGTTGTTCAAATTCACGGGCACATAGAGGTAAAAATATTGGGCCACTTTATCAACGGCAAACCCGGAAGTGTCACGCAAATTAGAAGGCCCGAAAATGGGCAATACTACGTATTGACCATTACCGACTCCATAATGACCAAGGGTTTGACCGAAGTCTTCTGTCTGTTGCGGTAGCCCCCAGCCAGTTGCATGGTCCCACAGCCCTCCGAGGCCCACCGTCGAATTAACGAGAAATCGACCTGCAGTTCTAAGAGTGACCTCTGGCTTGAGCTGCAACAAAGCATTTAATAAATTTCTGATATCATCGATATTCGAAAAAAAGTTAGAAATCCGATCTTCCACATAGTCAGGCATAACCGCTTCATACCCAGAGACGACCGGCAGAAAGACATAGTCATCAAGTTGAGCGTTAAAATTATACATGGTTCGGTTAAACCCTTCCCAAGGGTCATAGATATCAATGGCATAGCGTGCATCAGATTTCACAATTTTACTGACTGGCTTTTGGGGCTCATTGGTTAAAGAACGATTGGAATGCGGTGCGTTGTCCTCCTGAACGAGCAGATTTCGATTTTCAGATGTCTGATTTCCCAAAGACCTGCCTGGTTTGATGGATTCGAAGTACAACTCTTCTTGTTCAATCGGCGATGCAATGTGTTCAGCAGTTTGAGACCGTAGACGATTTCGTTCGATATGTTGATTCAATACTGGTTCGGAAGTGATGACGGAAGAGGGCGTGGAAACAAAATGGGCCAACTCCATTGACTCATGCAGATTGTGATTTTTTGAGTTGGTCGTCTTGTTTACAGGGTGAACGAGAGGACCCGGATCTGAAGACGTTGCCGACCCCGTCTGGCCTTGGAAGAAATTAACCATGTACGCCACGTTGTCACGATGGTCAATATTTCCGCAGTGGCCGCCTTTCGGATACACCTTGGCACGAGTCCCAAAGACATCCTGGAGGTAGGATAATTCACCGGGGCCCAGAATGAGATCATCGGCATTATGAACCACTGCGAGCTCCGTAGCTCGCCGCAAATAGGGTTCTATGGACCGCAGACTCAGATTGCGAATCAACATCCTTTCATTTAAACCAGGATACCGTCTTTGAAAATACGGAGAAAACAGGTCTTCAAAATACTCACGAAAACTCACACGAACTGAGACTTTATAATAATCTGTCAGGGTATCTGTGGAGGAGAGTTTGAGGTCTTTGGGTTTGATATATCCAGCATTGATTAACACATCGGACGTGAAAACCATACTGGCAGAGGACATCCGAAAATCAATGCCGATCAGTGCGGCTATCTTTTCCTGTGAAGGAGACTTTTGTTTATACGCCGCATAAAGAAATTCACTGCCAAAATTCACAAAATCCCCAGTTTGATACACTTCTGAAAAGGTTTGAAATGTCTGATCGAAAAACTGGTGGACACTTTCGGGATCGTCTGAGAGATTTTGGGTCAACATCTCATCAAGAATCAACGCCGATGTATACAAACTCACCGGTGGGTTAATCAACAATGCTTTTTCAAACTGAAATGTGCCGCGGCCTTCATCCAATTGAGCCACAAAGGCTGCCTGCGCAGCCCCCAGACTATATCCAGTCAGATAAAATTCCGTGACCTCAATCTCCTTCTGGATCTGCAACCAAGCCAACACCATCACCCGGTACAAATCCTGCGCATCTTCCATGAAATGCCCAGGAACGCCTGTGGTGGAAGCGGACACCATGAAATTCGGATGAGTAGGGGACGAGAGCGACAGCACATGAAAGCCGGCTTGATAAAATGCTCGTTGGAGCATTTGCATTTTTGGTGAGTTGTACCCAGCCCCAGTACCCGCAATCACAAAAATTAACGGAGCCGGGTGGTCTTGTCGAACGAGAGAATAGCGTAGGGCTTGACTATGCCAGAGCACATCCGGGGCCTCTCGTTCTTCAAAAACGACCAACTCTAAATTTTTTGTCGGAATGTCAGGAGGCAGGTCAGCTTTGTACGCATTCGGAGTCCCCACCACTGTGGCGACAAAAGGATCACTCAGAGGGTAATCATACGCTTGGCTTTGGGCAACCCCTAGAATGAAAACGGAAAACGCAAAAATTATGCTAGAAACGAGTTTTCTCAAAAAAAGACCTTCGCGATTAAGGAAATCAATACTCTGATCTGTTGCTTTGAAACCATTTTTGGGAAATCAAGTGCTAAAACACATGGTGCATCGTTATTTGACCCAATGGAGGACATTGCGGATGATGGACCACCGAGGTTCTTGTTCTCCCGTTTCCTGACCTTGAATCCAATGAGCAAACAGACGATGCATCGTTCCATCCTTTTTCTTTAACGCGATCCAGGTATTGACAAAATCGGCTAATTCTCTTTCTTCCAGCGGTAATGGAAACACAACAGGAGCTGTTAACGGAATGGGACGTGGGACCACCACGGCAAATTCTGGATATATTAATGTCCAAGCCGATCCTTGCTCTGCCCCATAAACGAGAGCATCAATCATACGTTGCTGGTCTGTAAAAAATTCGCGTGCCGACTCAAGAGATATTACTGAAGCCTGGGGCAACTCTTCACGCAGTAATGCGGTAAAACAGGGAGACTTGCTGGGAAGCCCAACCTTAAGGCCCTTCATTTTTTTTACGTCCTCCCAACTTCCAAATTCATGTCGAAGATAATCCTGGACGATAAAGGCAAAGGTGGCATCCATAAAGGCGGCAGAAAAGTCAATGACTTGCACGTGTTGGGGCGTCGCTACTATCCCAGATACCACCACATCACATCGGCCATCATTCAATGCCATGGCCATTGTTTCTCGATTCACAAGGACAAATTCGAGGCTCACATTCAGCTCTCTGGCTAACAGATGCGCCAGTTCCACCCCCAAACCGACTAATTGTCCATCTGAATTAAAAAATGCCAAGGGCAAAGTATCTTTCATGTACCCCACTCGTATCACCCCTCGTTCTTTAATGATTTGAAGCCTGGGTAACTTAAGGTTACTTTGCAACGATTCCATCGATAACGGCTTGATGCCCTTTACTAAGACCGAGTCATGTAAAAAGTCCTTTTGCGCAAAGGTCCGGTATTTCGTGTAATCCGGCTCGGGCGCTGCACCCAAGAGGAACACTGTCCCTGCCACACTTATCCCACATACCACCACCGTGACGACGGCATAACGCAGCAGATTTTTCCATTGCACATTCAAGCGCTTGCTCAGGGCAAAAGGACCTAACAGCGCTAAAACCAAAGTATGCAAAGCCGCCAATTGGGTTCCAAAACGAGAAATGAGGACATCGCTCACTAGAAAGAGCTGAAACATATCCGTGGGAATGCGGAAGAGATCCAGCAAAAAAGGAATGGCTACAGGAACACTGCCAAAAAAGCTAAAGAGCCCCCACTGAGAGAAAAGCCGGATATTCCTGGATCGCTATTGGAACATCTGCAAACCACCCGGCGAACAGAATAAAGCTCAAGGTCAAAAGTTTGCCGCAATTGGGAAAGGTAAATGCCGTAGGCACAATCACGCCCACGGCCGAATGAGCTTCTTCTGTGCGAAGATCATATTTTGCCAACAGCTCTTTACTCTTTTCTACTAACATGGGAAGCACAATTAAGAGATTTCCGGTTGCAAAGGCCGTAATGAGAACATCCTTGGTATGTCCAAGCACATCTCGATAGGTCAGTGGCGTCAAGCTAGTCACGAAAGCCGGCAACACCCAAAATGTCAACAAAGCCCAAACAACGACATATGCCAGCAAGTATATTTGCCATCGCCCCACTTCTTCCACGTTCATAGTCCCTGCCGCACTCGCGGCAATTGCAAAGATTCCGAAAGGCGCTAACTGCACGACAAACCCAGTAATTTTCATGAGCACATTAACCAAAACCGAGAGGGGTTCGAGCAACAGCTCTTTTTTCTGGACTCCTATCAGTGCAATACCCATGACCATGCTAAATAACACCACCGCTGGCACCAAATTGTTGGCCAAGGAATAAAACGGATTCGCAGGAATGTAGAGCTCCACGAAATTAAATGGTTTTTTTTCTTCGACCAATGTTGTGCTGAAAAGTGACGCGGTTTCCCAATTCGGAAACATCAGAGGCATCAGGATCACCAAACTAAGGGTAAACGCCCATAATACCAAAAGCAGTGTTCCCCCTGTCTTTGCAAGGGCAATCGCCTCCCCATAGGTCAAACGTCCTAAACCAACAATCAACGAAGCTACAACGTAGGGAAGAACGGTCATTTGTAGAAGCTGAATGAACACCTCTCCGACGATCTGAAGGGGTGCTGCTATTTCTCCCAAGAACACCCCTGTACCTATGCCAAGGGCTAGTCCGAGAAGAACTTTAGTGGACAGTGTCATGCCGATGAATCATTTCCTTTTGGTGAAAAAACTTTTGAAATACTTAATGAAGGCTGGCGGAGGAGAGTAGCAAAACATCCTATGGGTTTCATACTGTCCGCAGTATCAGTTTTCTCATGATTTTTACAACTGTTGGAGCAATGCATGGACAGTTGGATCTTTCGGTGAAAGTGCCAGGAGACGCTTGGGATACTGAGTTGCAATCTTTTGGTTTCCATGATCACGATGCATGGTATTGTGGAACGCCAGTAATGAGAAAATCCTCACCCATTTGCCGTATCTGTCTATTCATTAGCGATACAGTTTGCAGTAATCGTTTTGGCGATGTTCCACCAATCAGATTTTTGGCGTCATCGCCACCCAACAATTTTGGGGCAACATACAACATGACTTGATGAACGAGACGAGATTGTATGAAGCTGGCATTGACTTCACTTCCTCCTTCAACCAAGACAGAGGTAATATCCGTAGCCCCCAATCGTTTCAATAATATTGGTAGTGACACATGCCCTTTTCGTGATGGTAACACCCACACGGTCACCCCTTTGGAACGAAGTTTATTCAGGCGCTGTACGGATGCCTTAGCCGTGGTGGCAACAAGGACCCCCATTCCACTCTCTGATTTCAGTATATTGGCTCTCAGTGGAATGCGAAGCCGACTATCCAACACAATTCTCAATGGTTGACGAATTGAAGACTGAGAAAGACCTCGTACCGTCAAGTGTGGATCGTCCTTGAGGATCGTGCTGATCCCTACCAAAATAGCATCCACTTGGCTTCGAGTTCTGTGGACATGTTTTCTCGCTTGCTCACCGGTGATCCATTTGGATTCACCACTAGCCGTCGCAATTTTTCCATCCAGTGTCATGGCCGCCTTCAGGATGACAAAAGGCTGTCTCGTCCGAATCCAATGACCATATCCTTCATTGAGTCGAGCAGCCTCGCTTTCGAGACACCCTACATCCACGATGATCCCAGATTTTTGAAGCCGACGAATACCTTGTCCCTGCACCAGCGGGTTTGGATCTTGCACGCCGATAACTACGCGACGAATTCCCGAAGTCATGATACTCGGCACACAAGGAGGTGTTCGTTTATTGATGTGACAACATGGTTCTAGATTCACATACAAAGTCGCCCCATGTGCTGCCTCGCCGGCATGTTTAAGAGCTAGGACTTCGGCATGCGGGCCGCCAACCTTGGCATGATAGCTTTGTGCAACGACTTGGCCATCAGCCACGACAATAGCTCCAACCATGGGATTTGGGCTCGTGGAGCCACGCCCCTTGGCTGCAAGCCGAAGAACACATTTCATGAAATAGCGATCAGTGAGCTGATCTTTCACTTTCGTACTGAACGTGGGCGGGATTTTGAATGGGAGGATTGCTTACCTGAAGACACACGACCGGCCTTGGATTTTGTGGCTGAAGCCGCACGAGCTTGTCGTTGAGATGACTTCATCTGTTTTTTGGGTGCTTTCTTGATGGCCCTTCTTTGGTCATCCGCAGCGATGGCTGCTTGAGCGGCTGCCAATCGAGCAATTGACACGCGATAGGGAGAACAACTCACATAATTGAGCCCTAACTCATGACAAAATTCCACCGAACTTGGCTCCCCTCCATGTTCACCGCAAATACTGAGTTTAATGTCAGGACGCGTTTTGCGACCTTCATCCATAGCCAATTTCATCACAGCTCCAACCCCCTCACGATCAAGGACTGTAAAGGGATCAAAGTCCATGAGATTGTTGTCTCTATAGAAGCCCGTAAACTTGGCGGCATCATCCCGTGAGAACCCATACGTGGTTTGGGTCAAATCATTGGTCCCGAACGAAAAGAACTCTGCTTCTTCGGCAATATGATTGGCTAAAACCGCCGCACGCGGCAACTCAATCATGGTTCCGACAAGATACGACAACTTGACGCCATAACGCTTCATCGTCGCCGCCGCCACTTCTCGGACAAGGTCCTTTTGCGCTTTGATTTCAGACAACATTCCAACAAGTGGAACCATAATCTCCGTCCCAATGGTTTTGCCTTCTTTTTTCACTTCACAGGCCGCTTCGATAATGGCCCGCACCTGCATCCGTGTAATCTCAGGCATGGTAATCCCTAACCGGCAACCCCGAAGACCTAACATGGGATTGAATTCATGGAGTTCCTCGACCCTCGCCAACACTCGTCGTTTTTCTTCCAGTGCCACAGAATCTTTCTTGGTCAGTTCCAATCGGGCAATCTCCACCATAAGTTGTTCGCGTTTGGGAAGAAATTCATGTAACGGAGGATCAAGCAATCGAATCGTGACCGGAAAGCCTTTCATCTCTCGATAGAGCCCAATGAAATCCTGCTTTTGCAACGGGAGTAATTGTTCAAGATACCGTTCCCGTTCTTCCTGACTTGATGCCATAATCATCCGCTGCATAATCGGCGCACGTTCTTCAGTAAAAAACATATGTTCGGTTCGACACAATCCAATGCCTTCAGCGCCAAACCCTCTGGCAATCTTGGCCTGCTCTGGGACATCGGCATTTGCACGAACACGAAGCACTCTAAACTCATCTGCCCACTTCAGGAGCGTAGAAAAGTACCGATACTTTTCAGACTGTGCTGCCGAGAGCGTGCCTTGAATCACTTGTACAATCTCTGAATCCATCACAGGAATAGCCCCACCGTACACCTGCCCTGTAAATCCATTGAGCGAAAGGTCATCACCTTCTTGAAAGCGTTGCGCTCCAATACGAACATGTTTCCCATCTGCGAAGACCTCAACCGCTTCGCACCCGGCAACACAGACTTTTCCCATTTGTCTAGCCACCACAGCGGCATGAGAGGTCATCCCACCCGTCGCCGTGAGAAAGCCTTCAGCCGCATGCATACCATGAATATCATCTGGGCTTGTCTCTTTCCTCACTAACACGGCACGCTCACCGCGCGCTTTCATTTCCACAGCTCGATCCGGGGTCAACGCAATCTTGCCCGCCGCTGCACCAGGCCCTGCCGGCAATCCTTTACCGACAGCTTGTCGGCCTTCTTCTGCTGTCCGCTCAAAGATGGGGTAGAGATATTGGGCTAACTGTTCCGGCGCAACACGCTGCACTGCTTCTTTTTTACTGATCAAGCCCTCTTTGACCATATCGACAGCAGTGCGAACAGCGGCGATGCCCGTTCGTTTTCCCACTCTGGTTTGGAGCATGTAGAGTTTCTTTTCTTGAATGGTAAACTCTAAATCCTGCATGTCCCGATAGTGTTTTTCGAGGGCTTTTTGGGTAACCATGAGCGCTTTATACGCGGAGGGCAGTTTTTCTTTTAAGGCTTGAACCGGGAGCGGTGTACGAATCCCTGCCACGACATCTTCCCCTTGGGCATTGAGAAGACATTCGCCAAAGAATGTTCGCTTTCCAGAAGCAGGATCACGGGTAAAGGCCACACCCGTTCCGCTCGTTTCGCCCATATTGCCAAATACCATGGCCATAATGTTCACTGCGGTCCCCCACGAATCTGGGATGTCATAAATTTTTCGATAGGTCTTTGCTCGATCCCCAAACCAAGATTGAAACACCGCATCAATCCCCATTTGAAGCTGAATAAAGGGATCTTCCGGAAATTCCTGACGCGTTTCTTGGCGAACCAGCTGTTTAAACTGGCGAATGAGATCCGTTAAGGCTTCCGCAGAAAGATCGGTTTCCTGGCTCACCCGACAGGTTTTCTTTTTTTCATCCAGAATGGTTTCAAACTTTTCACGAGGAACGTTCATCACAACGTGACCAAACATTGTGATAAAGCGTCGATAGGCATCCGTGGCAAATCGCTCATTGTTAGTTTTGGCCGCCAAACCTTTAACGGTTTTTGAGTTGAGCCCCAAATTCAGGACCGTGTCCATCATACCGGGCATTGAGGCACGCGCTCCGGATCGTACCGAGACCAACAAGGGACTGGCCGGATCCCCAAATCCCGCCTTCATGGCTCGTTCAATTCGTTTCAGACCTTGGAGCGTTTGTTCCCACATCTTTACCGGATATTGCTGCCCTGCGTTAAAATATTCCAAACATGCTTCTGTGGTGATCGTGATGCCAGGTGGCACGGAAATCTTGAGGTTCGTCATTTCGGCAAGCCCAGCCCCCTTTCCACCCAGGAGTTCTCTCATGGAGCCTTTCCCTTCGGCCTTGCCATCACCAAAATAATAGACAAATTTTTTGTTACGCATACCTCATCTCTCCTTTACGATAACTGGCATAATATGCATCATGTTCCACTGCTCAACACATCCCGGACCTGTGCTGAAGAGTTAACACGTTACCCATCAAGCCGGACACGATATCGCACAATCAAAAACCGCTTCAGCCTCACACCCGAAAATATCACGACTACCACAAATAGCAAAAGTCCAGCCAGGCGAAAGTCCCGGTTGCGATCACTGGCATAATACAATTTACCATCGTTTCCCAACACCAGTGGCTCGCCATCCCGAATGACATGCGTCTGCCCTGTCAGGTCAGAAAGCACGAGCCATTCAGAACACACGCGCATTGGGCCTTCGACCCCAACCACATGCGTCCATGCAACGCGGACACATTGATCCTTTGCTGCATCAAAAAATTCTGGTGGCGCCAAGATATGCTCCAAATTGACGCCACTCACCACAACACCCCCTAGCAAGACGCCGTTACACAACACGATCAAACACAACGTGACGCCCAGACTAAACCACCACACTCGTGTTTCCCGAGTTGCTGAAACCATCAGTGGCCTCCCAAGCTCCACACTTAGCTCATTTCTCCTTCACCTCCCTTTACAGCTAGACAAAAGAGGCATGGACTCCAGCATGAAGCGATGGACCATCAAAAAACAACGACGATACGCTTTATTTCCCCTGCACTTGTATATGAGAAAAGTCCGCCACTAAGCCAAATAATCGATCCACTCGATAGAGCAAGGAAAGACGATTGGCTCGAATAGCCGATTCTAGCGCATTCACTAATACGCTGTTAAAAAATTCGTCAATACTTGGTTTCAAATTGATCAGCGCTTGAAGGGCCAGATGATAGTTTCGAGCATTCAAGGTAGATGCCACTGTCTCCATTGCCTCCGTCACCATGGCCTGTAATGTATGCTCCGATTCATGTTCAAAGAGCGTTGTGTCCACAGCTCCTGTCGTCCACTGTTCTTTTTCCACCAGTCGATGAGCCCGTTTATAGCCCACCATCAATGGGTCAAAGGCTTCTTCGTGTGTTACCGACTGAATCGCTTGCATACGCAAGAACAGGTCTAAGATGTTGCATTGATTAGCCGAACATCCCGCGATGACTGACTCTATGACATCATCCCGTAAACAATGGACTATTCGGCCATAATATCGAAGTCGTTCTATGACAAACTCTTTCACCGTTGCTCTATTGTTTCCTGTTCCTACCCTATTTCTTTCAGATGGTTTGGACCCAACGAGCCTCTCACCTCCCTCTCCTAGCCGTATAATATCCAGAAGATCAACATCCAATTGACCTTCGATTAAGAGACGAACCATACCAAAGGCTTGGCGCCGAAGCCCCAAAGGGTCTTCAGACCCAGATGGCAAAATCCCTGCTCGAAAAAATTCCGTGAGCGTGTCCAAGCGGTCAGCAAGCGAAAGAAGCAGACCAATTGCGCTCTGCGGCACAGTGTCCTCAGGATGGCGTGGTTGATACTGTTCGCCAATGCCCAGACAGATCGACTCCCGTTCTCCCTCATGCCGGGCATACTCTCGCCCCATTAGGCCTTGGAGGAGCGGGAACTCACCAACCATCCCAGTTGTAAGATCTGCTTTGCTCAGCAATGCCGCCCGGCGGCACGGTTCTTTGAGGGATTCCCACCCACACCAATCGGCAAGTATGGTGACAAGATTCACCATTCGCTCGGTCTTCTCATAGAGTGACCCAAGTTTTTGATGAAAGGTCACGCTTTTTAACAGTTGTACTCGTTCAACGAGCGTGATCTTCCGATCTTCCTGAAAATAGAATTGCGCATCAGCAAGCCTAGCCGCGAGAACTCGTTCGTTCCCTTTTTGAATAACGGCCATATCCTTATCAGATAACTTCATGTTGATCGGTGCAAGAAACTGTGTGAGGAGTTTCCCATCTTTCCCCACAAGTGAGAAAAAGCCCTGATGCTCTTTCATCGCAGCGATCAAGACTTCTTGAGGCAGTATCAGGCATTGAGGATCAAATTGTCCTAGAAGTCCTCCCGGATATTCCAATGAAAAGGTGGCCTGTTCTAGCAACGCATTGTAATTCTCTTGATAGATCGTCCCTTTCGCTGAACGAGCAAGGACCCTCAACCGCGATTCGAGATACGCCCGACGCACACGATGATCGACAATGACACCGTAACGCTCCAAGGTTGTCAGATAGGTCTCTGGAGACTTGAGAATAATTCCATCCTGTGCATGAGCACGCCGAGGACCAAAGCGATGTCCCCAAGTTCTATTACCGGATGAGAGGCCCGCTACCTTCACTTTCAAGACTGTCGATCCGTTCATAGCAAGAATCCATCTCATCGGTCTGGCAAAACGGAGCCCTGTATTATTCCACTTCATGGATTTGGGAAACGACATCTGTTGAATAAGGTCTGGAAGTAAATCCCGCAAAAGACTATTCGTAGTCCTGCCTTTTTCTTCTTTGATTGCGCAAAGATATTCACCTTTCGGGGTATGCTTCACTTCTAGCTTTTCTACTGGCACCCCCTGAGACCGAGCAAACCCCTCTGCCATCTTGGTTGGCCTTCCATGCACGTCATAAGCTCGATCCTTGGGAGGCCCTAAGAGCTCTTGTCGTACGGAGGTTTGCTTCGACGCTATACCATCCACGAACACAGCAAGTCGGCGGGGAGTACCAAACGTCCGAATCTGTTCATAACCCACACGATGTTTGGTCAGTAACAGACCCAGGGTCTGTTCGAGTTGCGTTAACGCCGGTTCAATAACCTGCCAAGGCAATTCCTCCGTTCCAATTTCTAATAAAAAATTCGTCCGCGTTGATGATGCTAGCCCAGCAGTACGTTTCATTGCCTCACTTTTTTACGGAGCAAAGGAAAGCCTAAGGCCTCGCGACGTTCAAGATAGGCTGCTGCGCATCCCCGAGCCAAAGCTCTGACACGAGCGATATATCCTGTTCGTTCGGTGACGCTAATTGCTCCTCGCGCATCCAATAAATTAAAAAGATGAGAGGTCTTCATACAATAATCATAGGCAGGTAAGACAAACCCTGCAGCGAGCACTCTCTGGCATTCTGCTTCAAACGACTCAAATGTCGTCCCGATCATCCCTACATCGGCAATATCAAAGTTGTAATGGGAAAATTGCACTTCGGCTTCGTGATACAGCTCTCCATAGGTCACACCCTTTGCCCAGACAAGATCATAGACATTGTCAACTTCCTGGATGTACATGGCTAAGCGTTCTGTGCCATAGGTTAATTCGACCGTGACCGGATCAAGAACTTGCCCGCCCGTCTCTTGGAAGTAAGTAAACTGTGTAACTTCCATTCCATCTAATCGGACCTCCCAACCCAACCCCCGAGCCCCCAATGTTGGGGACTCCCAATCATCTTGGACAAACTGAATATCATGTTTTTGAGGTTTAATACCTAAGCATTGCAGACTCTCTAGATAGAGGGATTGCACTTCATCTGGACATGGTTTTAAGACAACTTGAAATTGGAAGTACTGTTGCAGACGATTTGGATTGTCGCCATATCGTCCATCCGTCGGCCGACGACACGGCTCCACGTAGGCCGCACGCCATGGTTCAGGACCAAGCGCCCGGAGAAAAGTGGCTGGATTAAAGGTACCTGCCCCTTTTTCAAGATCATACGGTTGTTGAATGATACAGGAATGACCGGCCCAGAACTGTTGGAGGGAAAGTAGTAAATCCTGAACGGTCACAGGTCAGCCCCGCCATATTTCAAAAACAGTTTTTTCGACCATACATTTGTCGAAGGTGGGGGAAACACGCAAGGACTCATGACAGAAGTTGTTAAATCTAACAACTCACCCCACATGTGTCAAGCCAACGTCTTGCATTACCTAGAGATTTTCCTTATAAACTTGGTGGCATTAGCCATTCCTCAACTCTATTGCTACACATTCATCCAAAAGGAGGATTGACGATTATGCAACACAGTATCTGGCAAGTGATGTCCTTGACAGCCCTCATTGCCTGTATGGCCTTTGTCTTCGGATGCGCAGAATATGGCGGAGCCGGAAATGGGTACAGTCATTCATCGGCCGAAACCACTCCCGCGGCAGGCCCCAGTGAAGTCTCAGCTGGCACCCAGGGAGATACCTTGGAAGCTTGTATGGCACGCATTCCTTCGAATGCCACACATGGCCAACGAATGATTGCCGAACGGACATGCCAACGAGACAATGAAAACCGGCAGCCTATTCTTGCCGTACCCGGCAAGTAACGCTTCTTTTAGCATGAGTGCTGGTCCTCGACACTCATCAAGCACATGAAAAAGGTCACGCCCTCCTCCTAACGGAAAGGCCGTGACCTTTTTCTCTCTTTGCACCCGACAATGCCCGTTATCCTTTCCGTAAGGATCATACCCTTCCAATATACTTTTGCCCCATGGTAAATTGCGTGCGGATAGAAACATTGATGATTTCTTCATGATCACACAAGTCTTAACAATCGCCGGTTCTGATTGTAGTGGTGGCGCTGGCATCCAAGCTGACCTCAAAGCCTTATCGGCTAATGGCACCTACGCCATGTCAGTGGTTACGTCCATCACTGCGCAAAACACCGCAAACATCACCGCTATCCATCATCTCCCGACAACTATTATTGAAGCCCAAATTGACGCAATTTTTGACGATTTTACCGTATCAACTGTCAAAACTGGCATGCTGGCCACAACCGACATCATTGAAGCCGTCAGTCGCAAACTGGCCCATCATGAGATCGCCCATTTGGTTGTTGACCCAGTTATGGTTTCCAAAAGCGGTCATTCGTTGTTACAACCTGACGCCATTGACATTCTGAAATCTCACTTAATTCCACATGCCTTCTTGCTCACACCGAATATTCAGGAAGCCGAAATTTTGGCAAACATGCCAATTCGCACTCTTGCCGACGCTCGAACAGCCGCAAAAGTTATTCACCAGTTGGGATGTCGGCATGTCTTGATCAAGGGAGGGCATCTTCTTGAACGCCCAGCTACAGACCTGCTCTACGATGGTCGATTTTTCAGAATGTATCAAGGAGACTATATTGACACCCCCCATACCCATGGCACCGGGTGCACGTATGCCTCTGCAATTGCTGCCCACCTGGCTCGAGGCGCTCTCCTGCCTGATGCCATTGACACAGCCAAAACATATCTTACAGAAGCCATCCGGCATGGACTGTCAATTGGTCATGGCCATGGGCCAACACATCACTTCTATTTTCTTGATTCACCGACATCGCGTTAATCCACGCCAAGGAGAGCCGCGACTCTCAATCATCGGATGGTCATGATGGAAACAGCCACAGCCTTACGAGAAGAACAGCTAGAAATTTTACGCGTGTTGTACCCATGGTATAAAGAAGAAGTTTTTCGCCGTCGTGAACAAATGATGCGGTTGACCGCCTTTGCTAGCGCCTTTCTCGTTCTATTGTTAATTACCATGATGACCGTCTCCTCGCCTCATTATCTCGATGCCACGGTTCGCGTGTTTGCCATCACCGGTGTCGCACTCTTTTCGGCCTTATTTGCCTATCTTATCCTTCAACAGCGTGACCGCCATAGAATTGCAAAACAAACCCTGATTGAGATGGAACGAGTCTTGGGACTTTATGATGAAGGCTTATACACAGTTGGGAAGGCCCTCTACCCGAAAGATTGGCAAACGGCATGGCTCAGCGATAAAAGTGTCACCGTCTATATCACAGTCGTTGCCGCACTCACGGTCTTGGTGATTGCAGCCATTTTCGTTCAAGGATAGCATGCTCAAATCCTATCGCGGCACGATGCCGACTATTGCTCCCGACGTCTTCATTGAAGAGACGGCCGTGATCATCGGAGATGTCACGATTGGACCTGATTCCAGCGTATGGTTCAATTCCGTTGTTCGTGGAGATGTTCATTGGATTCATATTGGACACCGGACCAATATTCAAGACCTGTGTCTGCTTCATGTCACTCACGATACCTATCCCCTATCCATCGGAGACGATGTCACAGTCGGCCATCATGTCGTCCTTCATGGGTGCACAGTCAATGACCGTGTACTGATTGGCATGGGCGCCATCATTATGGATGGAGCGGTGATTAGCGAGGAATGTATTGTCGGAGCAGGAGCTCTCGTCACTGAACGAACAATCATCCCCCCTCAAAGCCTTGTTCTCGATTCTCCAGCAAAAGTGATCCGTCCCTTAACGAACGACGAACACATCTGGCTCAAGCAATCCGCCCAAAACTACGTCCAGTATGCCAAACAATATCTTATTGATAGCCAGAACTCATCCAGCAAGCCGTAAAGGTCCTTTTATTTGACCGTCTTCCAAGTTGGAATGAGTCACAACGATTTGATAAAGTTCGAAACGTAAGAGAACAACTGATGCGTTGCCCCAACCAAGCGAACAATGCCCACAGACAATAACTTTGCTCATGCGAAATATTCCCGATCAAATCCTGGTGATCGGGTAAGCTACGATACATTTGAGTCGGACCTATCACCTGAATCACAGGCTTGGCAGGACGGGATGGCCGCAGCTGGAGCAAACATGGCCAAGGCAGGTGTGCGAGCGATTGTGTGCGTCTATGGCTCCTGGATTGGATCGGATCTTTTTGGCGCAGGCCGACTTGATGAAGCTGGTGGACTAAAGCGTGGATATTCTCGCGGAATTCCAGGGCTCGAATCACTCCTGTCATTGCTTCGACCGACTAGTTACCAATTACCCTTTCAAAATCCCCAGCTTTCTCCACCGTTTTCCAATGAAGACACCTTTAAATCTCGTATTGATGACCTAGTTGGCGAAACAGGAAATATCACAGCCAACTATATCAATACCTTGGAAAATGGCCTCAATCAAGGAACATCTGCCTCTCTGCCTTGTCTTCGATACCTGTGGTCTTCAAGGCATCACCACATCGGTCGTGTGGAAAGCACCCTAGATTTTTTGAATTTCCTTGCTGCCCTTTCCAAACAATTCTCTCTTGATTCTGGCCATCGCCTGTTAGTACTTGGGTTTGGACATGCCGGACATGTGCTGACGCTTTTGTCAAACTTTCTAGCTTCTGGCGAATCATCCAGCCGTGAGATGCTAATTGATACCCTTGAATCATATTATGCACAAGATCAAGACCATACTCCAATTGATGCCATTGAACGTTTACGCCAGGTGATCAGCCATCTCAATGCTGATGACGCACATCATCCAGTATTAGATATCGTGACCTTTGGGACCCCTGTTCGATACGGATGGGATACGTCAGGCATTCACCACTTGCTCCACATCGTAAATCATCGCCCTATTCGAAGCGATGGGAAACACTGGTTGGCAAAAATGGACTTGCCGCAAGTAACGTACGAAATGCCTGCTTTATTAGGAGGAGACTATGTCCAACAGTTGGCTGTGGCAGGCACAGATACGGTTCCATCTGCTACACACGAACAGGAGGTGAATGCTACCTTACAAGAACTGTTGGAACCGTATGATGGATTTGAACGTTGGCTAGAATGTGCCAGACGAGTCACTCGCTGCGCCAATGATGGCCATTGCGTCCTTATTGACTATCAACACACTCATGCAGCAATACCGAGCAGCCACCTTTTTGGTCACGCTTGCTATACGACCACACAGGCCATGCTGGATCAAACCGTGAAAATTGTCGAACATTTGTATTCCTGAACGGCTTCTTCTCACCAACTATGAATCTTTAATAGGCCACTTGAACCATCCGACGTTCCCCTGGTGGCACATTGATTCTTTCTAAATAGTTATGGTATCTGGTTGCAGGTTCGCATGATGAAGAATTGGAATGCGGCATGAATTCAAATAGTCACTTACAACATTTTTTGTGAAACACTCGACTCGCATCTTCATACTATGATTCTTGGTATTCCAAAAGAAACCTATCCGGGAGAACGACGTGTTGCGCTTATTCCTGCAGTTCTTCCATCTTTGACCAAAGAGGGGATAGAGGTCCTGGTTGAGGACGGCGCAGGAATAGAAGCCGGCTACCCCAATAAAGCATACATTGAAAAGGGTGCGACCATTGCAACATCTCGCGCCCAACTTTTTGAATCCGCTCAGATCATCGGCCAAATTCGTATGCTTGGAGCAAACCCCGAGCAGGGTCAAGCTGATTTACCCCTATTACAGTCAGGCCAGCTTGTCGTCGGCATGAGTGATGCGTTAACGCATCCTCAGACTGTCCATGATCTAAGCACTCGTAAGGTCATGGTCTTTGCCTTGGAATTATTGCCTCGGATCACCCGTGCGCAAAGCATGGATGTCCTCTCATCTATGGGCACAATCGCCGGATATAAGGCGGTCTTACTCGCTGCACATTCTCTCCCGAAAATGTTTCCAATGCTGATGACCGCCGCAGGAACAGTGGCACCAGCCAAGGTGCTCATCATCGGCGCTGGAGTAGCCGGCCTGCAAGCGATTTCGATGGCTCGCCGCTTGGGAGCTTCTGTTGAAGCTTATGATCTTCGGCCCGCGGTCAAAGAGCAAATTTTGAGCCTTGGGGCAAAATTTGTCGAACTTCCTTTAGAAACAAGCGAGGCTGAGGACAAGGGTGGGTATGCCAAAGCCCAAGACGAAGATTTTTATCGCCGTCAACGTGAACTCTTGGGCAAAGTCGTCGCTGCTAGCGATGTGGTCATTACAACAGCTGCGGTGCCAGGGAAAAAGGCTCCCGTGTTGATTACAGCCGACATGGTTGTACAAATGGCACCAGGATCCGTCATCGTAGACCTCGCTGCTGAACGAGGCGGAAACTGCGAACTCACCAAGCCTGATCAGACAATTGTAAGCGACGGGGTAACGATCATTGGTCCGGAAAACCTCGTATCAACTGTTCCCTATCATGCCAGTCAAATGTTTGCTAAAAATCTTTCGACCTTTCTCTTGCACATCATTAAAAAAGGTGAACTGACTATTAATATGGAAGATGAGATTACCCGGGAAACCATGCTCACATCCGATGGGAACATTGTCAATGCTAGGGTTGCCGAGTTGCTCAATCCGTCAGCAGAACATCACGTATAGCACGAGGATCATTTCATGGATCTGTTGATTGCAGGAATCACAATATTTGTTCTGGCCATTTTTGTTGGCTTTGAAATTATTACGAAGATTCCACCAACTCTTCACACCCCATTAATGTCAGGATCGAATGCCATCTCGGGCATTACCGTTGTGGGAGCGCTTTTGTCCGCAGGCTCTCAACATACTATGCTGACAACAACCTTGGGATTCTTAGCCGTCGTCTTTGCCACAATCAATGTTGTTGGTGGGTTTCTCGTCACAAACCGCATGTTAGCAATGTTTAAAAAAAAGTCGTAACCCATGCCTGACCTGATCATTAACATTGGATATCTTCTCGCCTCCGTCCTTTTCATTTTGGGCTTGAAGGGCCTCACACACCCTCGTACAGCTGTTCGGGGCAATCTGCTTGGCGCAACGGGCATGTTCATCGCCGTGATCATTACACTGGCCAACCACAATATTGTCAGCTTTGAAGTCATTATCGCCGGGCTCATTCTTGGTGCCATTGTGGGCGGGACCCTGGCCGTGAAGATTCAAATGACTGATATGCCAGAATTAGTTGCCTTATTCAATGGATTCGGAGGGATTGCTTCCGTCTTAGTAGCCGGTGCAGCGTTAATAGAAGCAACCTTAGGAACCGGGGCCCCGTTAGCACAAGTCACCATTGCTATAGCAGCATCAGCCATCATCGGTGCCGTCACATTTTGGGGAAGCTTGGTGGCCTTTGGGAAACTACGTGGCCTGATTAGTGAAAATGCTGTTCTCTTCTCCGGTCAGCAAGTTATCAATACCCTGCTTGCACTCATTGCACTTGGTTTGAGCATCGGGGTAATTGCCGATCCAAGTAACTTCTTGCTGTATGGGCTATTGGTTCTCGTCGCATCGGTCCTCGGCATCTTACTGGTTATTCCCATTGGTGGGGCAGACATGCCGGTCGTTGTAGCCTTGCTGAATTCCTATTCCGGTTTAGCTGCTGCAGCCACTGGCTTTGTGCTGTCGAATAATGTCCTTATTATTACCGGATCGCTGGTCGGCGCTTCAGGCATTATTCTGACCCAAATTATGTGCAAAGCTATGAATCGATCGCTGACAAATGTTCTGTTTGGTGTCTTGGCACCAGTGGGAGGCGGAGGCGCCACCGCAGATGACGTCTATGCCGGTCGCGTGAAGTCTTCATCTCCTGAAGAAGTGGCACTTCTATTTGATGCCGCACGTCGTGTAGCCATTGTTCCGGGTTATGGTATGGCCGTCTCTCAAGCCCAACATCCTGTTGCGAGTTTAGCTGCGCTTCTCCAAGAACGAGGGATTGAGGTGGAATATGCGATTCACCCTGTGGCCGGTCGCATGCCGGGGCACATGAATGTCTTGCTTGCTGAGGCTGACGTCCCCTATGAATCACTCAAGTCGATGGAAGACATCAATCCTTCATTTGATCAAGTGGACATCGCACTCGTTCTTGGAGCAAACGATGTGGTCAATCCACTGGCTCGAACTGATCCCTCAAGTCCCATTGCGGGTATGCCCATTATTGATGTTGATAAAGCGCGAACCGTGGTCATTATTAAAAGAAGTCTGAGTCCTGGTTTTGCGGGTATCCCCAATCCTCTCTTTGCCTTAGATAATTCTTTGATGCTATTTGGCGACGGCAAAAAGATGGTGCTCGATATGATTTCGAGCCTTAAGGAAAATTGAGCTGTCAGCTTGTAGGTTCCCATATAGTTATGATATGGTCCATAAGTTGACCTCATACGTTTGATATAGGATTTACGCTAATGGAAATTCGAGTCATTAACAATAATGTGGAAAAGGCCCTTCGGGTCGCTAAAAAAAAGCTGGCGGCTGATGGGTTGTTTCGAGAGCTGAAACGCCGCCGCTTTTATGAAAAGCCCAGCGTCAAGAAAAAAGTCAAGGAACGTGAAGCCGCCAGACGCAGACAAAAATGGCTGTCAAAGCGTCCCTTACGATAGGTATATTGATCCCCCTCCTTTTCTAATCCCCTCATCTTTACCGTTCTCTTAGAGAGAAGCTGTTATGCGTGATTCAGATATTCACGCGATGGTTCGCCTGATTCAAAAAGAAATTACCCAATGGAAAGAGCCCATCGTCGGGGTTGTGGCCAATCAGTCCCGTGACCCGTTCCAAGTGCTCATTGCTTGCCTTTTGAGCCTTCGCACCCAAGATCATACAACAGCCCAAGCCTGCCAACGATTATTTTCTTTGGCTACAGACCCCACTTCAATGGGACAGTTGTCCCTTCCACAGTTGGAACGAGCCATTTACCCTGTTGGGTTTTATAGGACCAAAGCGAAACAGATTCGGCTCATTTGTCAAAAGTTGATTGCGGAATACAATACAGACGTTCCATGCGACCTTGAAGACTTGCTGACGTTACCAGGGGTAGGAAGGAAAACCGCAAACTTGGTGGTCACTATCGGGTATGGAAAACCGGGAATTTGTGTAGACATTCATGTCCACAGAATTTCTAACCGATGGGGATATGTGAAAACTCGAAATCCTGACGAAACAGAGAAAGTGTTACGTGCAAAACTGCCCCCTCGCTATTGGATCCGTTTTAATGATTGGCTTGTCCCCTTTGGCCAAAATTTATGTCGACCACTCTCCCCTCACTGTAGTCAATGCCCTGTCAGTGAATATTGCAGTCGAATTGGCGTGACATCGTCACGCTAGAGAAGCAAAAGGACAAACTGGCTGGCCTTAAATAAACAATGTCGTCTCTGCGCCAGCCGCCATGGTGAGAATCGCAGGTAGCCCCATGACTTCATCAACCTGCCTGGCAACTGATTCAGTATCAACTCCCATATATTCTAAACCAGCACTACATGCGACGATACGAAACTGCCCAACTTGTTTCGCTTCTTTAAACATTTCATCAATGCTGGGAATCTTTCGCTCCTGCAAAAGCCTCGCGACTTCTTCACTATACTTCTGGTATTCCGGTGGGAAATCGATCATATTGATCCGTCCCTCTGCAACCTTTTTAATTGTCCAAAATAGTAAGACGACAATCACGTCTTTGCCCATGGCCGCAGCCGTCAGCCCAATAGTCGCAACCTGATGCAGCTTATCATACGTTGCATTGTGGGCATAAATAACGAATCGGGGAGTTTCGTTCATGGTGTCACGGGACATTCTCCAACGAGGGATGTCAGGCCCGTGTTGGCTGGATCAGCGTTAGCTGAGAAGAACTGCTATGTTGAAAGTCTTCCTGTTCAAATAGAAGACAACATTTTAGGCGTCCACAGACTCCAATGCGATGTCCGTCCTGCGTGCCCCAACGTTCCCCTTTGGCAAGTTTACCATTAACAGGGTTGAAATCCGTCAGAAAACTCGCACAGCACAAGACCAGCCCACAAGTATCCACGCCACTGAGGACTCTGGCTTCATCACGTGAGGAAATTTGGCGCATTTCAATTCGACAACTGAATTGTCGTGCAAGGTCTTTGACTAATTGTCGAAAATCCACTCGTGATTCCGATGTATAGCGAAATGTGAGTACCCGCTTTTGGATGGCGCCATAAACCTCAACCAACTTCATTTCCAGCCCTAAGGCCACAGCTCGTTCCCGACAAAATGTCCAACCATCAAGAGCCAATCGTTTTTGCTCGGTAATGGTGGCGATGTCTTGATCAGTTGCTTTTCGAAGTACACTCTTCATCACCCGCATCGGTGGCATAAATGGAATCGTCTGAGGAGGGAGATGCACTGTGCCATAGGTCAGTTCATTGTCCAGCTGTAGCATGATATGATCACCAACTTGAAGACTGGGATCCTCTGTTCTTGCTTTTTTAATTTCCCCATTTTCCCGAATCTTGACACCAACAGTCGTAATGGTCTCCGGAAAGGGCTGATCAAATAATTCGTCTTGCATCATGAAATAGTTTGAAGGGTTATACGGTTCATCTCCAGGCCTATTAGACCTACCACAAGAGCAGCCTAATGGGCAAGAAGCTCTATATAGCTATCTTCCTGACGCTGAACGACTGAGTACCAAGAATAGTTTTCAATGCTTATTCACGAACATGTGACTTAAGAAAATTCGGGATGCGATGGTCAAGCTGGTACAAGGACAATGGCGCGAGTGACTCTACAGAATTCACAACTTGCGGCGTACCTTGAGATTGATGCCGAACAATATCCAGGGCATGACCGAAATGGTACGCACAATCTTGAGAAGCCAAAAGATCTTTTAATGCTTCTGGTGGCTCCCAATGAGCCGTCAATAAGGCCGTCCGTGCCGGATTTCGCTGGCTAAACATAAAGGAGAGATGGTCCGGATACCATTCCGCTCCACCAGTCGCATAGGACACTAAAAGCCTCGCACTGGCATGAGAAGCGAGATCAGCCAGGTATTGATTTGTCAAAAACCCATTTTCTCCAACTTCCATCCATTTTCCCGGATGCGAAAGACTGGCATGGGCTGAGTAGGTACGAACTTCTTGTAATTGCTGTTGTGAGGCAAAGATTGTTGATATAGGTCCATATCGTGCCACAAGGTCTTCGATCACGTTATCTTTGATGGCAGATCGTCCATCATTTGTTGGGCCACTATCCGCATGGACCAGGGTCTGGTAGCCTCGATCGGCAATCAAATAACAATTTCGCGCCAAACCTAAGTCACAAGGATCCTCTCCATAAAAGGGCACCGCGACCACCTGACCGCCCTCAAACGTCCAGGTGTCGCCATGGGCTAACTCAATCACTTGAGTGAAGCCCAATTCTCGCATGAGAGAAAGGTAATCATAATAAAAACTGCCACGGTTCTTACGACTTGGCACAATAATTGGGATGTCCTTCGGAACATGCAAAAGTGTCCGAGGATCCACATGATCATCATGATCATGGGTTAAAAAAATGGCCGATGGCCGCGGCAGCAACGACGTCCACAACGAAGGAACCGGGGATTCTGCAAACCAGGGCATCAACCAAGGATCGAACCAAAAATATTGGTTCTGCTGTCGGTAGAGCAGCGCGGCATGGCCCAGATGGATGACATCTTGATCTTGAGTTACACGAGCCCAGTGGGCTTCAACTGATGCAGTTGGAGAGAGAGCAAAACAATCGTGGGCGTGCAGAAGTTCGATAATTTGCGTCAGATGACGTTCCCATTCGTAGCCAGAGGCGGTAGCAATCGTTCGAATTTCTGAAACCATTCGTCGTCCGTTCAAAAAGCCCATCAGCGTTCCAACCCTTGCGGCCATAGGCAGCTCAAAGGCAAAAGGGATCGCTTCTCGAGTCACCGCATTAAAAATCCGTATTCCTGTATAGGACACCGTCGCTGATTGCGTCGGATCTTTAGGGTATTCCCAGAAAAAGGTCCCATCAGGGTGACGTCCACAGCGAATGTGGGATTGAAGCCGTGGTCGTGACTGAACAACCTCAGTATAGGCATCTTCAACGAGACCAGGAAGCGCTGGATCATCGAGCGGCGCACGCTTGGCATATACATCACTAATCGCGGTTTCAAGCGAACTCAAAAGAATACTATGGACTTCATGAAGGCTGGAAAGGACATCAGGCGCAACACCGCCAATATACGGAAACGGCCCGAGAGGTTCGGAGCTTTCCAATTGCACCCACACCCATGGGTGAAGGCTAATGTATTGATTGGCTCCTAAGACATCCCAAATTGACATGATCGTTTAGCGGTTAATTCGATGGGACAATGCTGGCATTTCTTGATGTATCAAGCGTTAACATGCTCACGGTTGGTTCAAACAGGATTTGAATCGTGATCTGATCTGGATCAGCTAAATAAAATGAATAACTGCCGTCTCGATGCTGTTTGGGTGGATTGACGATCATTGCCCCTTGCGCTTGAACAAATTGATACAACCGGTCGACGGCCTCCGGAGAATTCACCAGAAACCCAAAATGGTCAAGAAACTGTGGGAAGCGGGCACGGTACTGTTCACAGTCTTTTTCAGAAATTTGATGAAGCGCAAGGTTATCAGTGCCAGAACTCAAGTACACACTGTATTCATCCGGCTGCCAGACAACCTGCATCTGAAACATCGTTTGGTAAAATGTTTGAGATTGCGCTCGATCTGTGACATGTAGAGCAAGATGCCGTAACCCTCGAATGTCCCCTGCCGGGTGTGACTGACCAATATCCATGGATCATATTCCAAGAGAAATGAAACGAACCATCTTACCTTCGAAGGCGGCTCAGGGCAACCCCAATAGCACGAGCCAATCCCTTTCAATCTCACTCAGATTACTCAAGCAGCCGGTGACTCAACCAAGACGATAAAAATCCTGAATAGTCCCCACGACATAGGCAATCTGCTCTTTGGATAATTCTGGAAAAATTGGAAGCGACAGCACGGTGTCAGCCGCGGATTCGGAAACTGGGAAAGACCCGGGACCATACCCAAGGTGCCGATAACAATCCTGTAAGTGAAGAGGGGTCGGATAATAGACCCGATGCCCAATTCCCTTCTGTGTCAGGTAGGCCATCAGTTGATCCCGATGCTTGGCTCGAATGGTATATTGATGAAAGATGGATTCGTTTCCAGGCTCAATCCAAGGAAGGGACACTCGATCCAAAAGGTTCGCTTCTGCGAACAACTGTGCATAGAGAGAAGCATGGGCTCGACGCGTTGCATTCCATACATCGAGGTATCGGGATTTGACGGTCAAGACAGCAGCTTGGAGCGCATCCAGTCGACTGTTGACCCCCATGCAGACATGTTCATAACCCGACCTGCTGACATGAACGCGTAAGGATGAGATCGTATCGCGAAGATCGGGATCATTCGTGGTAATTAGACCCCCATCGCCAAAACCACCTAAATTTTTTGAAGGAAAAAAACTAAAACAACCTGCCACGCCCCATGCACCAGCCCGCACGCCACGTCTGGTCGCGCCGATAGCCTGGCAGGCATCTTCGATGACGGGGATACCTTTGCGGTGCGCCACATCGAGGATCACATCCATATCTGCACATTGGCCAAAAAGATGGACAGGGATAATGGCTTTGGTTCGAGATGTCAATCTTGTTTCAAGTTGTGCGGGATCCATGAGAAAGGTATCAGGCCGAATATCGATGAATACTGGGATCGCCTGCAACCGAGAGATCACACTTGCCGTAGAAAAAAACGTAAACGGAACAGTGACCACTTCATCACCAGGTTGAACATCAACCGCCATCAATGCTAAGAGCAGAGCATCACTGCCCGACGCTACACCAACGGCATAGTCACACCCTATATACGAAGCCAGGGTCTGTTCTAATTCGATGACACGTGAACCAAGGATAAAATGTTGCTCCTCACACACTGCCTCAATAGCCGACATGATTTCCGACCGGATCTGGTTGAATTGCATCTGCAAGTCCAAAAATGGCACGTTCATAAATTCGACGTTCTCCTTATGACCAAAAGCTTGAAAAGGGTCATGCATTGAAGCATATCTCTACTCAGTGAGCAAGAATGACGAGGTGGTATCATTTTAAGAAAACAACAACTGCTCAGCGAGGGTTGATTCGATGAAATTCTGTAGCCATTGCGGCAACCATGTGACAAGGAAAATCCCTGTAGGGGACGCATTTATTCGATTTGTATGCGAGCAGTGCGGAATGATTCATTATCAAAATCCAAAAATTGTTGTTGGGTGCATTCCAGAATGGAAAAATGACATTCTGTTATGCAAGCGGGCGATCGAACCACGCCTTGGGTTGTGGACCATTCCAGCCGGTTTCATGGAAAACCACGAAACACTGGAAGCTGCCGCCGCACGGGAAACATTCGAAGAAGCGATGGCTGTTGTCGACATCACGTCCTTATTCGGTGTGTTTAGCATCCCATCCGTCAGTCAAGTCTATATCATGTTTCGCGGAACGATGCGAACGAACGACTATGGCGCAGGCGAAGAAAGTTTAGAGGTAGGATTATTCCCCGTGGAAGCCATTCCCTGGGACAATCTAGCTTTCCACGTGATGCATGAAGGATTGTCTCGCTATTGCCAGGACAAAAAAGACGGACGATTCCAGGTTCACCGAAGCATGATCGATCGATAATCTATCCTTCGTTCACAACTGATACTTACCACATCGCCCAGACGATAACCGCATACCGCGCAGCTTTGCCAATGGCAATATACACTAAAGCCATCAAGCCATGCATGCCTAACCATCCAGCGGCGAAACACAAGGGATCACCCACCAAAGGAAGCCAGGCAAACAGTAACGCCGGACTTCCCCATTGTTGTAATCGACTTACAGCTCGAACATCTAACCGTTTGGATAATCTCGAGAGTGGATACCACCACTTCACCATCCAGCCCATTCCCCAGGTTATCATGCTCCCGATGGTATTCCCCCCCGTTGCCACAAGGAGCAATACCCATGGGTCATGGGTATTATGCGCAACAAGCGCTGCTAAGACGACTTCTGACCCACCCGGGAAGAACGTCGAGGAGAGTAAGGCACTTAAGAAAAGGCCACCGAGAGTCATCTCATCTGATAACATTCAACTCAACCTTGACTCCACATTCATAAGTGTGCGACTTTTTTGAATGAGCGGGTGTAGCGCAGTGGTAGCGCATCGGCTTCCCAAGCCGTTGGTCGGGAGTTCGAATCTCCTCACCCGCTCCAATCCTTCAATAACTTACAACAGTTGTCGTTAGTTTAGAAATTACAGGTGTTAAAATTCTGATTGCGGATTTGCTGTAAGCTTCCCCGTCAAGCGGACAGGTTCAACATAGAGTTTTCCGGCCTTTTGGGTTTGTGATACGTACACGGGGTCATGCCTTGTAACGCCTTGTGAGGGCGGTGTTCGTTATAGACGGTCATCCATTTTGCTGTGAGCTCTCGGACCTCCTCCAAACTCCGAAACACATAGAGATTGAGGACTTCATTCCGATAGGTGCGATTAAATCGTTCAATGAACGCATTCTGGGTCGGGCGCCCGGGCTGGATGTAATAGATCAGCACGCGATTGGTCTTTCCCCAATCTTGAAGAACCTGAGCGAGAAATTCTGGGCCATTATCCACCCGAATCATATGGGGCAGGTCACGTTCTGTCTTCAAGCGTTCGAGGACACGAATAACCCGCTCGGCCCGCAGGGACGTATCCACTTCAATCGCTAAGGCTTCTCGATTAAAGTCATCAATGATATTCAAGGTGCGAAACCGCGAGCCGTGATAGAGGGCATCGCTCATGAAATCAGCGGACCACACCTCGTTCGGCCCCTCTGGCACAAACACGGGCAGGGAGGGTCGTGTGGGGAGTCGGCGTTTCGTACGGCGAGGCTGATTGAGCCTCAAGTGCCGATAGACGCGGTAAATCCGTTTGTGATTCCAGCGATACCCTAACGTTCGTAACCGATCAATATACTTCCAGACACCCCAGCGGGGGTGGGCCTTGACCAACTGATTCAGAGCATCAATCACATCCCGATCCCGGGTGTGCCAATCACGTGGCACCTGATAGTACGCCGACCGAGCCAGATGCACTGCGGCACAGCCTCGAACGATGGACACGCCATGAGCTTCCTGCATCGTCTGCACCGCCATTCGTTTCTCCGTCGGCGTTAGAGCTTTTTTTCGATGAGATCCTTGAGAGCCCGATTCTCTAAGGCCAGATCCGCATACATGCGTTTGAGTTTGGCCAGTTCGCTCTCGGTCTCCTTCAGACGCTTGAGATCCGAGGCCTCAAGCCCGCCATACTTTGCTTTCCAATTGTAGTCGGTAGCATCGCTAATGCCATGCTCCCGACACAGGTCTTTGACTTTGACCCCGGCATCGGCTTGTTTCAAGATGGCGACAATTTGCGTTTCGCTGAATCGACTCGTTTTCATAAGAACCTCCTGGGTCATTCTGCCAGAAAGCTCTACATTGCGCCTGTCCGTGGTTGGGGGAAGCTTACAAAGACACTTGACCTCTTATTTGTGCCGCAATTAGATCCGAATGTATAAGCTTAGGGATTACCGTTATCAGCATTGGAAAGCGGCTATGAGAAAAATATAACCTAGGTTCATGCGACTTGAAGTTTGGAAAATTCGACGTAGAAAGATTTTTGACCGATAGCCTGAAATGATAATCGTCATTGTGGAAATTAAAAAATGTTATGTTTCTCAGGCCATTAGCTAGAGTAGTGGCCTTTTTAATTCAAAAACCCTACACTAAAAAAGAAAGGGGTTGAGAAGTTTTCCATGCCGAGAGTGAATCACAAAATTTTAAGATGGGCGCGTACCACTGCGGGTTTGGACGAAGAACAAGCCGCAAAAAAGCTCGGCATGAAGGACACCAAAAAGACGAGCGCTGTAGAAAAGTTACGCACGCTTGAAACAGGTGATGTACCCCCAACACGCTCTCAGCTAGTCAAAATGGCTAAGCATTATCGACGCCCACTTTTGACGTTTTATTTATCCGATGTGCCCCGCATTGGGAACCGCGGACAGGATTACAGAACCCTTCCTGGGAGAGTGGAAACCACACAAGAAGCTTTGGTTGATGTGGTCATTCGTGATATTCGGGCACGACAAGCTTTGGTGCGTAGCGTTTTGGAAGATGAAGACGAAGCCGTGCAACTCCCGTTCATTAGTTCTTTACAAATGAATGATGGTGTCGACACTGCGATTGATTCTCTTAAAAAATACTTGAAATGGAAATTAAACGAATACAGAAATCAACCAGATATGGATAAAGCGTTTGCATTCTTGCGGGGAAAGGCGGAAGAAGCCGGGGTTTTTGTTTTGTTAATTGATAACCTCGGCAGCTACCACACAACCATAGATGTTGAAGCATTTCGTGGTTTTGCTCTTGCGGATGATGTCGCACCATTTATCGCCATCAATGCCAATGATACCAAGGGAGCATGGTGTTTCACGCTTCTACACGAACTCGTTCATATCTGGCTTGGAGAAACAGGGATCAGTGGCAATTATGGTGAGCAGACGATTGAGAAATTCTGCAATGATGCCGCGAGTGAATTTCTTGTTCCGATGAAAGAAATTCGACAGCTTGAAATCCATAATAAAACTGACTTCGAAACCGCCAAAGAACGCATTAAACAATTTGCGATGCGTAGCAAAGTTAGCAACACCATGGTTGCCTATAAACTGTGCCGTGCTGCTCTCATCACCTATGATCGGTTTAAAGAATTCAAAACGGCTTTTAGAGCCGATCACCTCAAATGGAAAGCCGCTCAAAAATTAAAAACCAAAGAAAAGAACGGCGGACCTGATTATTACGTCACCAAGAAACATCGCGTTGGCAGTGGCCTAATTAATTTAGTGGCCCGAATGATGCAGGGAGGGACCATTACGACTACTAAGGCTGGACGAGTTCTCGGTGTTCGCCCACAAAATGTCCCCGGCGTCATAGAACACAGTCACCCTCAGGCCGTACAGAATTTTGTCTAGGAGTAGGAAAAGCTATTGATTTATCTCTTAGACGCAAATGTTTTAATTGATGCCAATAGAGACTATTACCGTATAGGCAGTGTGGATGAGTTTTGGGAATGGCTTGTCCATCATGGCGAGCAAGGCAATATTAAAGTTCCTGAAGAAATTTATGATGAGATCAAAGCTGGAAAGGATGATCTTGCTGCGTGGGTAAAGGAAAATGAAACAGAAGCTGCGCTTAAACTCGCTGAGGAAGTCGATATTGAACTAGTAAGAAAAGTGACAAGGGAAGGATATGGGGACAATCTATCGGACATCGATCTGGAAAAAATAGAGCGTGACCCGTTCTTAATTGCTTATGCGTTGGTCAACCCGGTAGAACGAACAATCGTCACCACTGAAAATTCAAAACCTACTAAACAGGGAGCTAACAGGCACATTCCAGATGTTTCAAGGCAATTCGAACTTCGGACTATAAACACGTATGAACTCACAAGGGCATTACGCTTTTCGACCAAATGGAAAACCTTGAATTCAAGTAGTAAGCGCAATGTTCTCTACACCAGCGGAATGAACTGCTGATGGAAGAGTTTATTTGGTGTTCGATACCCTCGGGTTTTTCTGGGACGATTATTGAGATAATCCACGGCTTCTTTCACCTCTTGCCATGACACCTTCCTGAAATCCGTGCGTTTCGGAAAAAACTGGCGAAGGAGGCCGTTGGTGTTCTCATTAATGCCACGCTCCCAGGCTGCATAGGGATGGGCAAAATAGGTGCTCGCCTCCAGGGCACGCGCGACGGTTTCATGTTTTACAAACTCTGAGCCATTATCAAAGATCAAGGTCTGCACCCGCTCTTTGAAGGGGTGCAGCAAGCGGATAATGGCCTGACTGACCACCTGAGCGGACCGGCTCAAGACTCGGGAGCAGACGGTACAAAGAGGCGCGGTCCACCACCGTCACCAGCACGCTTGTGCGGTTCTGCCCGATCACCATATCACACTCCCAGTCGCCGAGACGTTCTTTCTTTTCCACTTCTTGGGGGCGCTGAGTTATCGAAACTCGATTGGGAATACAGGAGACTCGAGCGCCAGAACCATACCGCTTGCGGCGATGGTTGCCCCCTTGTCGAAGAAACGGCTTCAATTGAGCTTTCCGTGTGGCGTCACGGTAGATGAAGCGATAGGTCGTTTCATGACTGAGGTGGATCGCATGATGCTTCTTGAGATAGCCACTAACCTGTTCAGGGCTCAGGTATTGACGAACGAGCTGTGTGATGAGTGGCGCGATCTCAGCATTGAGTTTTCGATATTTTTGCCGATTGGCGTGGTGCTGCCGATGTTTCACGATTTGCATGGCCCAGTGATAAGTATAAAAATGGCACTGAGCATAGGTATTTCGCTTGATCTCTCGACAGACTGTCGAGGGATGTCGCCCAAAGGCCTCGGCGACTTGCTTCTGCTTTTTCCCCTCCCGCAGAGCTTGCCAGATATAAAATCGTTCTTCCTTGCCTAAGTGATGATAGGGTTTCATTGGTGCAATTCCTCCAGGTAGATGGTAGCGGTGTCCCCTCAGCGTAGCTGATGCGCATCACCAGAGAAATTGCACTTATTGTATGAATCCGCGAACTTCCCTTTCCTAAAGAAAAGGGGTCAGATCGCTTGCTTTAGAATATAGAGTTTAGTCAGAGTGACTTCATGCTGATCTTGATGGGTTTTTTCATCATCAGTGATAATTCTCCAAATCCAGGACATCTAAATAGCCATTCTTCTGTTCAAAAGAACGACATTCTGTACGTTATGAGAAATCCTCAAAAATGTATTTCAACAAAACTATTCCCACGGATTAATCAGCATGGCTCCTGTTCCCTCGAAATCAGCAATATTACGAGTCATGATGTGCAAGCTATGACGTTTAGCCGTTGCTGCAATGAGACCGTCACTAACTGGCACTGATCTTCCTTTCTTTTGAGAAGCAGCCTGCATTTCACCCCATAACCTGATGGTATCCAGATCAATGATCAGAATATTTTCATGATAGTTACTTTCCAGCACAGCCAGCTTATGTCGTAAGTCACGCTTTTTCTTACTTTCTTTCAGTAGGTCAATGCCTTTGATAATTTCACCAATGGTCAAGACAGACACATACGTATCATCGGGCTTCAACACAGACACATGCCGACGTACACTGTCAGAACCACTTTTACGCCACAATTCAGAAATTACACATGTATCAAGTAATACTCTCATAGATGAACTTCCCTGGCGAAGGAGTGATCTCGTTCAAAATCCACATTATCCAGATCCAGGTCACCATCGAGAAGAAACTCGATAAAATTAGGCTTTTGCCCTGTCAAGTTTTGATACTCATGTTCCGACATGACTACGACTTTATCTTCACGTCGAGAGACCATTTGAGGGCCTTCAATCAGGGCTTTGTTCACCAGTTCACTGAATCGATTTTTAGCTTCTGCTAATTTCCATTCCATAGCCTCCTCCATAAATAGCTAGATTATCTAGATCAGAATACCATTGACGACACAATCAGGCAAGAACTTCATTCTGCTCAACCAAAGTCCCTGCAATCGTGACATGCCAGACCGCACCGATAGTTCCCAGTCATTCGTTTTGTGAACATTTTCCCAAATAACCCTCTTCTTGCGTCTTTTTTTAACTTCTTTCGTCTACATAGGCAAAGAAGCAACTGTAGGAAACAAAACTTAAAACGAAAGGAGAAATACAATGAACAAGCAATCTGCCGTCAATTTTCCTGGATCCAGTCGTGTCCATATCGCCCTAGCAGTCATGGATCTGGAACGTTCGCGAACATTTTACGAAACCCTGTTGGGTGTCCCCCCGACAAAAGAGCGCCCTGGCTACGTCAAGTTTGAGCCGCAAAATCCATCAGTGAACTTGACCTTGAATGAAGTCGATGAGACCAACAACACTCGTCAACCGACGATGCACTATGGTGTTCAAGTCAAAACACCTCAAGCCGTACAGGAAGCCATAACACGGTTTTCCGAGGCAGGGCTGAAGACTCTTGTTGAGAAAAATACGACGTGCTGCTACGCCGTTCAGGATAAGGTGTGGGTTGCAGACCCAGAAGGAAACCAGTGGGAGATCTTCGTGGTGTTGGAGGCAGATGCCGATTTCCAAAAGGATAACGGGTCAAGTTGTTGTACCCCGAATTTTGTGCAAGCATCATCCGCTACATGTTGCTAAGATCACAGCGCGATGTAGTTGAATTCATGGCAAAGGAATATCTGGATGAACCGAGAGACACTATCAACAGAACACATTTGGGAGCTTCTCAGTGCCAAGCTGAGAAGCTTCCTGCTTCAACGCGTGTCCGATCCGCAAATGGCTGAAGACCTCCTGCAGGAGACATTCTTACGTATTCATAACAAGTTGGGCGATATCGATGACAAGCAACGTATCACGGCCTGGGTCTTTCAAATCGCTCGGAATTTGGTGGTTGACCATTACCGCTCCAAGGGTCGTGATCCCGACGCCGCAATGCCAGATGATGTAGAAGCCCCGACACACGAAGAAGGAAATCTCAACGAGCTGGTCGAAAGCTGGTTACCGCCGATGATTGCTCAGCTTCCGGACACCTATCGTGAAGCGGTTGAACTTTATGAACTGAAAGAGATACCACAGCAACAAATAGCCGACAAGCTTGGCATTTCCTTATCGGGAGCCAAATCTCGAGTGCAGCGAGGACGTGAAAAATTAAAGTCTCTTCTCTTTGAGTGCTGCTCGTTTGAACAAGACCGTCGAGGAAACATCATCGGATACGTGCGACACGACCCTGAGGCCTGTGACGACTGCAATGAAGCGTGTAACCCCTAACAATAGCAACCCTTGAGACTTGCGGAAAAATTTTCACAATGAGGATTTTCACATCATCGAACATCTGCCATCAGCCAGAAGCGACCATACCGCGATCATTTTGTGGGAAGCGGCAAGCCTTGTTGACGTAAGAATGAAAGTTCATTGAAGTAGCCGCGTTGAAAGACTATGTAGTCATCAACGATGTGGAAGAATCCACACCCACGTAATCCTTTCGGGTCTTTCCACTCTAGTATCGCCCAATCTCCGTCCTGAAAAATATTCTCAATCCGGCAAACCATTGTGGCACGGCTAAAATCCCGAGCAAACATCTCTCGAATGGCGTTGCGGCCTATTACTGGTTCTTGTACGACCTGATGATTAACCGCGTCTTCGGCGTAATACTCTGCCACCTCATCTGCATCGGCACGGTTGAATGCTAGCACCCAATTTTTCACGAGTTCCCGAGGTTTCATATCGTTCGTAATCTCCATTCTCGCAAAATCTATTTTTCGGCCGCTTTAGATCATGAGAATCAATTGAGCAGAAAATAATTATCAAACTTCTAAGTTGACAATTATGGTACCAATGTACCAAAATAACATTATGACAAAATCAGTCCAACGAGTGCAAACAGGTGTCCGAATAGAGAAACGAATATTGAAGGTCCTAAAAGCGCTTGCAGAGCAGCTTGATATCTCACTTGGTGACTTACTAGAAGGAATGGCACTGCACTGCTTTGAAGGCAAGGTACCGCCATTTTCAGAGGAAACCCTTCGTAAAATCGACCAACTCAAACAAGTATACGACTTGGACCTAACAGCGACTGATAGTCACAAGTTAATCGAATCTGGAGACCCATCATGAACACTGATTTGTCCAAGCTGACACAGCACTTTGAAGTCCATGAAATTGACCCAAGTGCCTTTCGCCACATTGACCACATTGAGGTTGTCTATGAAATGCTCCATAAGCATGGGTTTCTCACGACTTTGACCAAATTTTCTGAAACCATTAAGTCGATGGCGACCAAAGCCGGCGTCCCAGAAAAGTTCAATTTAACCATTACCCTCGCGTTCTTGAGCTTAATCGCTGAGAGGATACACAGGACGGAACACTCCGATTTTGAGGAATTTATTGTGCGAAATAAAGATCTCCTGTCTAAAAGAACGCTAGAAAAATTGTATTCTGCCGAACGTTTAGATTCAGACTTGGCTCGAAAGGTATTTTTGTTGCCAACTTAAAAACAGGTCAGGAATCTTGATTTAAGAATTTTATGGCCCACGCATCAACACACCGATGCAATTGTTCATCGTGTCCCATAACCGCCTTGAACTGATGCGGGGTAACACTCACGCCTCCTTTGCCTTGTAATCCGCAATACCATCCAAAGAAATAATCGACGTATTAACGAAAAGGGAAGATAGTCCTCTTGTTGAAACAAAGCGTATGGTCTTAGAGTACGCAAAGGCCATGGCACTATCTGTCAGGCAGGTTGATCATGCTCCTATCGAACGACTGACACATAACATGGGCATAGGCGATAATGAAATCAGAGGAACGCCGGCCGTCACGCTCCCTTTGCCCAACTCCACAGCCACCATGATCTGTGGCTCGAATCATTTTATAACATGCGTGACTTCAATTCCTGTATGAATGCGAACGGTTGCGATGGGATAGGGAAGATGAAAATTTATGGATTCTGAAGATTTTGTACGGGTGACCTCTTACTTTTCTGTGCTCGGCATCATGGCCACGTGGGAATTGTTGGCGCCGCGCAGGCCACTCACGGCATCGAAGCTCTGCCGATGGGGTGGGAATCTCACCATTGTGCTCTTGAATACGGTCATCGCCAGATTGTTTTTTGTGGGAGGCGTCGCAGCGGCGGCCATGATGGCGCTGGAGCGAGGTTGTGGGCTGTTAAATTGGGTTGAGTGGCCAGGCTGGCTTGAATTTGGGTTGGCAGTACTCGCATTGGATCTCATCATCTACCTGCAACATCAGGTGTTTCATCTAGCGCCAATTCTTTGGCGGTTTCACATGATGCATCACTCGGACCTGGACCTGGATGTGTCCAGCGGAGTGCGATTTCATCCGGTAGAGATCATTCTCTCGACGATGGTAAAGGCGGTATCCGTCATGTTCTTAGGGGTGGCTCCATTGGCCGTGGTAATCTTCGAGATTGTGCTGAACAGCACGGCGCTCTTCAACCACAGCAATGTGCAGATGCCCTTAAGCCTCGATCGGGTGCTTAGGTGGTTCCTCGTGACCCCAGACATGCATCGTGTCCACCATTCTGTTGACCCCCGAGAAACCAATAGCAACTACGGATTTAATGTGCCTTGGTGGGACCGACTATTTGGGACCTATTGTGCGGAACCGGCTTTAGGGCAGCTGGGGATGAAGATTGGCCTTGAACATCTCGGGCCCCCGGTCTGCATGAATTTGTTCAAGATGTTGCAGTTTCCGTTCGTGGCAACGCTTGGGCGCTATGTCGGGCGCACGTAACTTGTCCTTAGGCGAATTACTCACTTAGGTGCGCTTTAGCTTCTTTTTATCGTGATGGTGTGGCCACACTTGGTTACGAGAAAGTTGCCTCGATGCTGACGGCGTGCCAATCGCCAAGTCGCTTGCCTTGAGTCACGCCTTGGCCGTTCGTGGCTCGCACCAGAATCGTGTGTTCACCAGGTTTGGGGATTTGCCACTCATACGACCAGAGTCTCCAGGCATAAGGCGAGAGCGGAGTCGCCAATGCTGTGGATTGCCATGTCATCCCTAAATCAGTGCTGATCTCTACCTTCTCAATGCCAAATTCTCCACCAAAAGCCATGCCGTGAATCGTATACGTTGAGGTCGTCACGGTCTCTCGATCACCGGGCAAATCAATGCGTGACTGAGGCTTAATATTGGCTACTTCGGGCCATCCATCTTGTTGCCAATACCCACGATAGTCGTAGTCCACGACTTCGAGTTTCGTGAGCCACTTCACATTCTTGACGCCATACAGTCCCGGGACAATGACGCGAGCCGGAAAGCCATGATCGGCAGGGAGGGGAACACCATTCATCGTCAAGGCCAACAAAACTTCTTCCCTCTGTGCACGACTGAGCGGAAAGCTATCTGAATAGCCATCGGCACCATGCAGCACCAGATCGACCGCGTTCTTGCCGACTCCAGCTTCGTGCAGCAGTTGGTGGATGGCTACTCCCGACCACTTGGCCGTGCTAATCTGTTCACCGCCCAGCGGATTGCCAATACATTCCAACGTGGCAATCATCGATGTATGGGGACGTTTGAGTAAGTCATCATACGTCAGCGTAAAAGGCCGTTCGACAAGCCCTTCGATGGATAGCGTCCATTCGGAAGCATCAAGTGTCGGGGACACGTCAATAGATGTAATGTAAAAATCATCATTAGGCGTCAGTGGGCTGGTTTTCTTCCCAACCTTCCCATACAGGCTGCTCAGCAGACCGGCGTTGATAAGCCGTGATGGTCGCCACAACAGCGTTCCAACTGTTGCCACTGTTGAAGCAAGCATGGTTCTTCGAGAGATGTTCATTCAATATGAACCTTTCAGAGTACAAACATCATTGGTGCAGGCAAAAACCCACATCAGTTGGCTTGTGCTAACAATCGCTGAATTTCTTGTTCGGTGGTGTCATACCCACCCTCCCCAATCCGTATGTATTGAATGATACCCTGCTTATCGATGAGATAAAGCGTTGACCAATATCGGTTTCGATATTGGCGCCATGTTGCAAATTCATTGTCAATCGGGACCGCGTAGGGTATCTCATGATCATCGATATAGGCTTGTACCTTATCGACATCATGCTCATACTGAAATTCCGGTGAGTGAATGGCAATGACGACCAGGCCTTGATCCTTATATTTCTGATGCCAGGCCTTGACGTAAGGCTCGATATTCCGGCAGTTCCAACATCCAAAGGTCCAAAACTCAACCATCACAACCTTTCCCCGCAAATCTTTCAGACGCACGGGATCGGAATTCAACCAGGTTGGATTGGCAATCTCTGGTGCGAGATGGCCAACTTCCGCGCGAATATCAGGAACCTGTCCAATCAGCCCCACCCATGCCATGATGAATCCCATCGTCATTCGACTAACCATTGCTTGTTTTGCACGCATCACATGTCTCCCTCGAACAAAACTCTTCTCAATACACCCTGCATGAGGGCCATCACAACGCACTGCCGCCTAACTGATGCACGACTCTTTCTCCAGAGTCCACGACCTCACAAAAATATTACACATCCCACATGCCACAATGAGATGCTCGTCATTTGGAGGAATAGAAGAAAGTCAGATTCTAGAGGCTCTCCTACATTGACCGAGAAATACTCTTTGGGTAGAGTTGTCTCTGAAAGTCTATTAATGTTGGCCACTTGATCACCATTTGGAGGACATGAAACATGAAATTAGGTCCAGCAAAAATGTCAGTGGGGATTGGCCTGCACGTATTTGATGAATATTTGGCTGAACTCTATCACAGTGGCAAATTTCCAAAACGCATTGCTGAGAATCGCGAGACTCCATTAGGCCTAAAACACACGACCATCAAGCTGGAACAGCCACGGCTTGAGTTACGCGGCAAAGCCCAAAACAATAATTTACGCACATCGGTTCTCATCACCGGCGTGCTCAAACTTCGTCCTGAGGGAAAGCCAAAGGGGCCTATTGAATTTGAATCACCATTTAGTTTTTACGTTCGTTTAGATATCGTTCTGAAGCCAGTCACAAATAACGCACCAACGTTAGGCTTAGTGTACTCTGGTGTCGATGGGGACACGGGAGGCTTGATTAGTAACGATGATGTTGATTCCTTGTTTGAAGGACCCAGCATTGCTTCTCTTATTAATGGGGTCAAGATTGACATTCTTAGTCCGATTGTCTCCGGGTTAGGCGCATTATTTTTTGATGACAACCGTATTCCCAAGGCCAACCGCTGGTCGACCACGCTCCGCTTAATGCCCGGGAAAAATCCAGGCACACAGAAAGAAACGGTTGACGCTATTGGAATATTTGTGAATGTACCTGGGAGCTATTCAGATCCAGGCAAGGTAAACAGCCATTTACCAAAAGGGATGGGGCTTGGCGTTGCGTATAGTCGAGAAATGTTGGACTTTGTGTTTGCCAAGCAAGCGCAAGAACAAGTGGGCACTCGAGTCAACGGTGCAAAAATTAAAAGCCTGACTTTAAAAATGTCAGATACTGGCCTTTATGTGAATGGCAGAGCAGAAAAAGACAGTGCGGAGATTACGTTTAAAGGCCCAATCGCGATCAGCATGACTTGGGGATATACCAGCATTGGGCAAGACACCTCCAAAGTGTCAGTTGATGTCGACTTGCCATGGTATGCCGACATTCTGCCTTACGTAGCCGGTGTCTTCTTTTTTATCCCCGGGCTCAATATTCTGAATTTATGGATCATCCCTTTGGTGTATGACATCGATCAAGAAAAAGGGAAAGCACCAGATACGGTGCGAAGTGGGCTATCGGGTGCGCTAACGGCCGGGATGGCACAACTCGCAAGCGGATTGAAAATTGATCTGAATGAAGGAGACATTGCTCCCTATTCGATTCCCAATCATTTGACGGTGAAAGATGGCAATCTGGGATTATATGCCGAAGTCATTGTCAGCCCGTTTACGTCGCGCATCAGCAAGGCCGCCTATTCTCGATCTCAACGAAAGTTTTCCGTCTTTACGCTGAAAAACGGCAGACGATTTCGAGTAAAAGATTTGGTGTATCTCATGGAAATTGGCCGGATTACATGCCCTGGTCACCATGCAGTCGGCGGACGCTATATTCGCGCGAACCCTGATGGAACAGCGTCAAATAATCTCTTAGAGATCTATGGTCCGGCATAATAAGTGAAAAGCTATCTTAAACCATGCACATTCTTCTCGCCGCGCGTTTTCTGTGCCCGTGAATGTAGGAAATGAAAAATTAGTCGACAAAAGATCTGACTTTTACTTCTTATGAATCCCATTATCAGGAGGACCCAATGGCCAAAGACATTGCTCTTTTAACCTTACATGGGATGGGGAAGATTCAATCCGATTACGCCGACGAGCTCAAGCATGAAGTGTCTAGTGCTATGGGAAAATCCGACTGGGCCAAAGTCCATTTCGAGCCAATTTTTTTCTCCGACATTCTTCAAGAGGATCAAGATAGGGTGTGGAAAGACATGAAGAAAAAAGAGCTGGATTGGACGAAACTGCGAAGATTCTTGTTATTTGGATTTTCTGATGCCGCTGGCCTTGAACATAAAGCCGCCTATCCTAATAGTCCGTATCGAGAAGCACAAACACGAATCCTGCAAGCGTTAGATAGAACCTTTTCCCATTTTGGTAACATGTCCAAACCTGTTATCCTTGTGGCACAATCTCTCGGCTGTCAGGTAATCTCCAACTACATTTGGGATGCACAAGCGAAGACAGCCCGTCGAGGCGTATGGGTAAAACCAACGAGCACAATTCCCAAAGGATCGCCCCAAGACAAATTTCGCAGGCTCAAATCTCTCCGATACTTGTTCACAACCGGCTGCAACATTCCCATCTTCTTAGCCGGGTTTAACGAAAAAGATAGGGGCTGTCCTAGATAACGAGAGTTATCTTAGGATGGCTGGATGCGGAAGAGTCGGTTAAGTTGGGAGAAACAGATACGGTTAATCGAGTACTTTGTATCAGGAGCTACGGCGCGGACGGCCGCAGCGTTGGTGGGAGTGAATAAAAGTACGGCGGCGTATTACTTTCATCGGTTACGAGAAATCATTGCTCAAGCGATCCAAAATGGAATGCCGCTGGCTGGGGAGGTTGAAGTGGATGAAAGTTATTTCGGTGGTCGGCGCAAGGGCAAGCGTGGTCGAGGGGCGGCGGGCAAAGTCCCGGTCTTTGGGATTCTCAAGCGTGGGGGCCGCGTGTATACGAAAGTGATTCCCGATACGAAAGCCAAGACATTGATGGGAATCATGCAGGAACGGATTATTCCCGATAGCATCGTGTATACCGATACCTATCGCTCTTATAATGTACTCGATGTGTCAGAATTTAAGCATTATCGGATCAATCATTCAAAACAGTTTGTCAAAAAACACAAGCACATTAACGGGATCGAGAATTTCTGGAATCAGGCCAAGCGACATATGCGTAAATTTAATGGAGTCCCTCGGCCGCATTTCCCGCTTTTTTTAAAGGAATGTGAATGGCGCTTTAATACCCCGAACCCACAACGCCAATTTACTCAATTAAAACAGTGGGTTAAGCCTTATATGAAATAGTTATCTAGGACAGCCCCAAAAGATATTAAAGCCATTTCTACATCAAGCAAAGGCTATGACTTCACCTGGTACAACTATTATGACGAAGATGATCCTTTGGGATGGCCGTTAAAACCATTGAGTGCTTCCTACAAAAAGGAAGTCTACAAGGATAAAGAAATTAATTCCGGAGGATGGACCAGTAGTTGGAATCCCTTCAGTCATAATGAATACTGGGAGGATAGCGATTTTATCAAGCCTCTCGTGAGCAAGATGCGCTCATTGTTATGAGATTCCTCATTGTGCCCAAGACCGATCAAGGGTCCAAAACACGTATATCTACGTAATTAAAATTCATGTCCGGAGGGTTGGGTGAGAACAAGGTTCCGTAAAGCAGGATGACCGTAATGTGTAATAAACAGAACTATGTTCGTCAGCACGTGGGTATCTATTAAAAACTTTGTCTTAAGGAATCATAAAATTTCAGCGTCTCTTTTCTCGTAAGCTACATCAACTAAGTAAAGGATCGCCGAATTCTCATAGGAAGGAGGCTCACAGAGCTGACAAAATTTCCATAAACGCTCCCTTACTTTTTTCATCCTATCGTCCGATCTCCGCTAAGGGCTCATGTGTCACGACCATCTCGCCTCGGGGGTTTTCGACGAGCATATTTGTCTGCACGAGTTGGTCGGTTGCTGGAGTTGTTTGACAGTCGGGCGTGAGGACCAAGCCCCAATGTTGATTGGCTTTGCAGACATTCTCTACCAACAAAGCCTGTGCACGATGAAACAGCAGAATCCCACTTAACATATTATTCCGGCACACATTGCGTTTCAGATCTGGGCATGTGCCATCATCCCGCACCGCAAGCCCAAAATGGTGATTAGCATAACAGAGGTTGTTAGAGATATATGGTTGAGCTCCTGCAAATGAAAAAATTCCAGATTCTCGGTTGAAACATACTTCATTATGCATAAGGGTTGGGCGACTTTGAGGACCATAAATAACAATGCCCGACAAAATACCTTCTTTGGCCCGACAGTACGAAATGGTACAGGTCGAATCTAAAATGTTCATGGCCAAATGTTGGTCACTCCCGACGTAGCGGAAGGTAATCCCGGAAATGATGCCTCGAGGACATCGCTGCAGGTACAAGGGGCCGCTTTTTCGACTGAAAATTTGAACCTGGTTCCTCCCGGCGCCAATAAGCTGGATGGGTTGTTCCGCAATGAAGATCCGATCCTCATAAATACCAGAGCAAACAAAAATTTGATCGTCTGGGCCCGCATCTTGAATGGCTGCAGAGGGACGTGGATACCGTTGCGGATTCGATTGGTCAACGACTAATGTTTTGCCTCCCAATGGATTGGGTGGAGGAACCTCATAGACGGGTTCGCACTGCCTCTCATTCTCCTGTGGACTCTTTTGCGAGGCCGCGTCAGTTGAATATGAGAAGTCTTCATCGCTCATTGCCATTTGAGGGCTCCCTTCGCGGTGTATCTCTTACAGAAAGTGCCGTAAGGCTCACTGACTGAGTTGTAAAACTTGCCTCTTTTTCACCGAAGGGCTCAAAGCTTCTTTCCTCATGAAAAGAGGATGCCTCTAACTTTGATCCAAGACACAAATACTCTTATTCGTTGCTAGCGTCTGAGTTCCACATGTAACAAAAGCTTTACCTGACGAATCGAGAATATCTCCTGTCCAGGTACCATTGGGTTGTAGCTTCATAGATAAAAAACCATATATGTTCATGCCATTGCCACTTGCATTTTGCCCATCAACCTGGACTGAGCTGAAGTCGCCAACCACCCCATGCTTTTCCAAGCTGACCCCACTATTCCCAATGATAATTTGTGGTGGACGAGCGGAATTATTTGGAAAATCTAGGGACTGGTAGATATGCATATGACCTGAAAAAGAAAGGGAGACTGAAGATGGTAATGACTTCATGGGTGTATTGGCCAAAGCCGTTTGCATCATGATGTTTATGGCATTCCCCGGAGCCGTACTATTAATGCCCCATAAGGGACGATGAGTCATCATCCACGTGTTTTTACCTTGGGAGTTGGTTTGCAATTGCTCAAATTGGGCCTGGTATTGAACAGTCAGTGGATTCGCAGCACTTGCATCGCAGGCGTTCGCGGAATCCATCACCCATACACGTACATCATTCAACTCAACGGCATAAGGTGGAATCATGATGATATGCGAAGCCGGTGTCGCTGGCGGATTGCTATAGCAGCCTTGATTAGGACATTGCATTTGCGCAATGCCACCCTTCAGCGATGAACCAGGTCCTAGAAAGTAAAACCATCCGACGCCGGCCCGGCTACAGAGCTCATGGTTTCCCCGGGCAAAAATCCATGGAGCGATAGGAAGTAAGTCTTTAGCAGGGAGAAAGAAATCCTCATACCAATACTGCCATGTATCGGGCCTTGGGCTCCCGCTAGAGTTTTGGCTGTTGTAGGTGCTGTTAAACCCGCACGATGCCCCACCAAAACCACCGTCCCCTGCATCGTAGGCATACACCCCTTTCGCGATACTGCCCGATGTTCCTCGATAATTAAAGTCACCCATGTGCAAAATCAGTTGAGGATGTTCTTGGATACCGACTTTGGCCAGCTTTTTAAAATGTTTAGAGGGATTTCCTGGCTTACACTTCTTACTCTTGCAGCCTGAATCTCCGTACACAAGAACGGCCGATGGGCTCAATGTGACAGCTTGTAAATTGACGATTCCCGAAAGGTCTGTATAGGCAGTATCGGGGGAAATAATGGCCTCACAGAGCGTAACAGGAAAATTTTGTGTGGCATTGCCCGCATCTGGGTGTAAACCTCTTGGATGCGTAGGGATAGTAACACCAGCGCTGCTAGTCAGCGTGGGGCAGTGAGTGTTTGTCCCATCGACAATGACACGGGCGTAGAGGATGGTCGTGCCTGTGGCAGAGGGGGCCAATACACTATAGGCCGCATAAACTTTTTCAGCCTTTTTGAGCACAGCTGTACCTTCAGCAATCGCTTTGTCTTTTTGCGTAACACATCCACTGAATACGACAGCAATGAATAAGACAGTGAAATACGCGAGGGAACGATGAGTCATTGGGGTGAACATAGGGCACCTTCTATTGAATGATTTTTTTAGTATAAGGAGCATAGGTGGTTATTTTTTTCTGTCTCGCGGTGTATCCGATTAATTGAAAGAGTATCTTAATGCCAACATGACAACATTTCTAGCAAGATAGTCTCGTCAAAATATGCCAACATTTCAACCTTATAGCCATTTTCTCGCAAAGAACTAAAACTTGAATGAGAATAATATATGCCGCAGTATTACATGTATTCGAAAAAATTACATGGAGGACACATGGCAACCTTAACTTTGAGAGTCACAGATCAACTCGATCGCAAGCTTCGACATTTGGCTAAAGAAACGGAACGCCCTAAAAGCTATTTTATTAAAAAAGCGTTGGAATTCTATCTGCAGGAATATGAAGATTATGAGATTGCTCTAGCTCGCCAAGTCGATAAGGACGATAAAATCTTGACGATGGCCCAAATGAGAAAATCGCTTGGGGTTTGAGATCCAATTCAAAGCGTCTGTCAAAAAAGAGCTGCAGAAACTCACCAAGTCAGACCAAGAACAGATCCTAGACAGCCTTCAGCAACGTTTGGCCCAAAACCCTTATGAGGGGAAAGCTTTCAGTGGAGAATTCAAAGGGCTCTATCGTTGGCGCATCGGAAACGTTCGAGTGATTTATGAAATTCACAATAAACAACTAATTGTGCTTGTGTTAAAAATCGCTCGCCGCAAAGATATCTATCGATAGTAGGCCTACGATTCATTTTTCGACTGATCATGAACAAAAGACAGGAATTACTCATTCAACAAAAGATTTGTCCACTTATCCAATCAATGCACTTTCTCTGAATAATTGCAGGCACGGACTTATAGTTGAGTCATCCCGCCATCGACCGTCAGGTCAATTCCTGTGATATACGAGGAATCATCCGAAGCTAAAAATAGCACGGCTTTTGCCACTTCATCTGACGTGCCTAATCGCTTCATAGGATTTTCACCGGCGAAGCCATTTTTAATGCCGGAAATGGCCCCTTGTGGAGCACCAATTTTTTCAAAAATAGGCGTATCAATTGGTCCAGGAGCAATGGCATTGACCCTGATGTTTTGATCAAGCAGTTCCGTCGACAGCGTTCTGGCCAAACTTCGAACAGCGGCTTTCGTGGCCGCGTACACATTCGTGTTCGGAAATCCCTTTTGGTCAGCGATAGACGTGTTGAAGATGACAGACGCTCCTTCACTCAATAGCGGCAAGGCAGTCTGAACATTAAAAAACAGACCTTTAAAATTGACGTCGACCATCTCATCAAACGTCGCTTCATCAATTGAAGCAAACGAACCAAATGTTGCCACGCCCGCATTGAGAAACAGGATATCAATAGTGCCCACCTTCTTCTTCACTTCTTGATAAAAAGTTTGAATCGCATTCAAATTGCCCGTATCCGAGACGATCCCTATGCAACTCCCACCAATGTCTTTCACGGCAGTTGCTACGGCGTCCTTCCTTCGACCAGTGATCACAACGGTGGCGCCCTCTGCTTGAAATGTTTTGGCCGTCGCCAAACCAATTCCGCTGTTCCCACCAGTGATAATTCCCACTTTTCCTTTAAGCCTATCTGCCATGTCATGCCTCCTGTTATTGCGAATTGTCTAAAAAGGATCGTTCTCCAACGGTAATGGAACATCTTACCTGCCAATCATCTCCGCAACTTCACTGACAGCGTGGTGAAGCACAATCAAGCAGTGGCGTGATAAATGGCAAGAGGTTTTCGACGATCAACTTGTAGCCTTTTGCATTTGGATGAATCCCATCACCTTGGGTCAACTCAGTCTCAGCTGCAACGCCTTCTAGAAAAAATGGCATGAGTGGAACATCTAACTCTTTGGCTATTTGAGGATAGGTCTCGGAAAATTGCATGGTGTAGTCCTGCCCATAGTTTGGCGGTATTTTCATCCCGACGAACAAGATCCTCACTTTCGCCGCTTGAAAACGCTCAACGATGTGCCGAAGATTGCTAGCCATCTCCTGAAGGTCTTGTCCTCGAAGTCCATCATTGGCACCAAGTTCTAAGATGACTACAGAGGGCTGGCTTTTCAATATCCAATCCACGCGTCGAACGCCTCCAGCTGTGGTTTCGCCACTGACGCCAGCATTCACCACTGTATACTGATACCCTGCGTCCTGAAGACGTGCTTGCAAGAGGAAGGGATAGGCTTGATGGGGCGCCACGCCAAAGCCCGCCGTCAAACTATCGCCAAACGCGACAATTCGCGGCAACCGACCTTGGTCATCAGACATGGCTGCGTTCTTGCCTTTTGTGGCGCCCAATGGAGAAATGGCTTCTATGGGTTGCGTTGTTGAAGCCGGATGAGAAGACATACCTGACAACGAATTCTCCGATGAAGAATCACAGCCCACTGTTATCAATACCATGAGACTCACGACAACAACCAGCCAACACACACTAATCGTTGCAGACGCTCTCATGTTGGATGGCAGACCATTCTTACGATAACAAGGTGAAATTGACATATCAGTTATAATAGGCTGTGAAGAACATGATTTCCACATCCGTTATTCCTTCTTGACTCATCAGTATGATTGCCGTTCACAACCTGCACATGCAACTGAATGCCGGACACCATACGGTGACTATTTTGTCTGGTATTAGCTTTGAGATTCCCAACAAACAAGTAACCGCGATTATTGGCCCGTCCGGCAGTGGCAAGTCTACCTTGCTGGGACTGTTAGCTGGACTCGATCGACCAACGGCAGGAACGATACAACTTAACGGACAAGAGATTACTCACTGGTCGGAACATGACATGGCACAGTTTCGGCGACAATCGATTGGTTATGTGTTTCAATCCTTTCATTTAATCCCTACGCTGACAGCCTTGGAAAACGTCACGTTGCCCCTTGATTTAAGTCAGCACTCATCAGCCAAAAACCGCGCGCAAACGCTCCTAGACATGGTGGGACTCCAAGATCGTCTTCACCATTACCCTGTCCAACTCTCAGGCGGCGAGCAACAACGTGTCGCCGTCGCACGCGCATTTGCCTGTTCCCCCCCCATCCTCTTTGCCGATGAACCAACAGGAAACTTGGATAGCAACAATGGGGAACACATCATTCAGCTTTTGCTTCAATTAAATCGAGAGCATGACAGTACGTTGGTCCTCGTGACTCATGACACCGCCTTGGCCAATCAAGCCGACCGTGTTCTCACGCTACAAGATGGGCATCTCGTTTCTGATCGCTTGCTTCCCTCGGACTAACCCACCATCACGGATTCATGATGCTCTCGTTATCGTTCAAAATGGCTTGGAGGGAAACCCGTGGGCAATGGCATCGATTTATCTTTTTCTTTGCCTGTATCGCCATTGGCGTCGGCGCGGTCATCGGCGTGGGACTCTTCAGCGCCAACGTCCAGCACATCATTGCTCAAGATGCGCGCGCACTCTTGGGGGGAGATCTGCAAATTCGCTTGGCCCGACCACTTAGTGACGTAGGACTTTCGATTGTGGAATCCCTTGAAACCCGTGGAATTGAACGGTCTCACGTCCGAGAACTGGTGGCGATGGCTGCCACAGTTGACACGACAACGCCCGATGCATCTCAACTGGCTTCCACACAAATTGTTGAGTTGAAGGCTGTAGACTCGGCCTACCCATTGTATGGCTCACTGACGACCACTCCCCTGCAGCCTCTGCCGTCACTCTTGTTCTTGCCTGCCACCGCCTGTACAACGCCTCCTTGCCACGGGATCATTGTGCAAGAGTCATTGCTGATTCGCTTAGGTCTAACGGTTGGCAGCCCGCTGAAAATCGGGCATGTGCTCTTCACCATCACGGGCACCCTGCTCAAAGAACCAGACCGAGTTGCCAGTGCTTTCAGCCTCGGGCCCCGCGTCATACTTTCTCGTGAAGCCTTAGACGCAACCGACCTGGTTCAACGAGGCAGTCGAATCCGGGAACGCTACCTGCTCCGTCTCCCTTCTGTCTTTTCCCTGCAGGCCACCCAGGGTGAACTCCAAGGACGATTGGCAAAAAAAGGGGCTCGCCTCACAACGTACCGGGAAGCTCAACCTCGTATTCGTCGGTTTCTCGACCAATTATCCACGTATCTTGGATTGATTGGACTTACGGCGTTGTTTGTCGGGGGAATTGGTGTCGCCTGTACGATTCAAGGCTTTATGACTCAAAAGGTCACAAACATTGCCATTTTGAAGGCGATTGGCGCCGATGCTGGAATGATTACCAGAACCTATCTCCTCCAAAGCCTGTTATTGGGAGGAATCGGAAGCCTGCTGGGTGCAGGCTTGGGCCTCATGCTTCAAACCATGGCTCCTATTTTCTTGAATGCACTCATTGCGGTCCCACTCACAACACACATCGCTCCCCTCCCCATCATCAAGGGCATCATGCTCGGAATGCTCTCCACCCTCCTCTTTACTTTGTGGCCGCTGCTGATGATTAGACAGATCCCACCGGCATTCGTGTTTCGCCGACAGGTCGACACCTCAAACGCCCAGGCTCAAGGCAAGCGATGGTGGCAAAGAGGCCAGCAATGGATCGGGAACTTCCTGCGCGATCGACCTCGCTGGGGAACAATGCTGATGATGGGATGTGGCCTCGCAGGACTGGCCATGTGGCAAGCCCACTCCATGACGTTAGGCCTCGTGTTTATGGCCGCATTCATGATTGGCCTCGCCCTCCTCATCATGAGTGTCAACGCCCTCTTATGGCTGCTGCCTCAAGGCCAATCGTCTTTCCCGTTTATTCTTCGGCACGCGCTGGCCAACGTTCGCCGCCCAGGCAACTTTACAACCGGCATGTCCGTGGCCATCGGTATTGGTGTGATGGTACTTATGACCATTGCTATGGTCAAAACATCCCTCCTTACCACCATTGGTGAACAGATTCCTGATCAAGCACCTTCCTTTTTTTTCATTGATATCCAGCCGGATCAACAAGAGGCATTCGAAGACATTCTCCAACAATGGACAGCCCCAGGAACCTACACACTGACACCGGTGGTTCGCAGTCGCTTGGCTTCGATACGAGGTATCCCTATTGACCCAGAGGCTCATCAAGGCAAACGGAATGGCTGGTACTTTACGAGGGAATATGTTCTTACCTCGTTATCCGAAATCCCCAAAGATAATGAGATTGCGGAGGGGGATTGGTGGCAGCTCAATCCTCGCTATGAAGAATCAGACACCTCTCTCCCAGGTGTGTCAATAGAAGCCGAGGCCGCTAAGAACCTGGGTGTGGCCTTGGGAGAACAGATTGCCTTTGATATTCAGGGCACAATTTTTCCTACAACCGTTGTCAGTACCAGAACCGTCAACTGGGGAAGCTTTTCGACCAACTTTTTCATGATCCTTTCCCCAGGTTCCTTAGCTGGAGCCCCACTCACCTATATTTCCACAGCAAGCGTTGAAGAAAAGGATGAGATTCCTCTTCAGCGTACCTTGGTTACCACGCTTCCCAATGTCACAGCCATTAAAATCCGAGACGTCTTACAAAATGTGGCCGACTTGCTTCATCAATTAGCCTGGGCCATCGAAGGGTTAGCCCTGCTCTGTCTCATGAGCGGCACGATCGTGATGATTGCGGCGCTCTCTGCCAACCGCTACCGCCGACTCTATGAATCTGCCATCGTGAAAGCTCTTGGAGCAACCCGTCGTGAGCTGGTGCAGTCCTTTGCGATCGAGTGTGGCATCATTGGCACACTGGCTGGATTAGTTGGCATTGGCTTGGGAAGTGTCTTGTCATGGGTTATCTTGACATTTTTCCTCGATATCCCTTGGGTATTCGATCCAGCATTGCCAGGCTATGCCTTAGGCCTCACGGTGCTCCTGGCTTTAAGCGTAGGGCTCTTGAGTACATACCGCGTGCTCGCGCAGCCGCCTCTCACCGTACTTCGACAAGAATGACGCTAAGCATGAAGGTATGTCTCAATCGAGAGAATCTGCCGTTTTAGCAAGTACCTCGTCTTATCTTCAGGTACAAGATTCCTGAATCAAACCATCACGAATACCTTGCAATCCGAGAATAATCAAGAAATAATCAGCAGATACTCGTTGCCATCTTTTTTCCCATTCATAAAGGAGGATTGAACATGAACGCTGTCCGCTACTCTTCCCACGTGAAGGCTCATCACATTTTTCGTACAACCCTTCATGGACTGTTGGCTGTTTTCTTGATTGCCCAAAGTTTTGGTTGCGCGGCTCTCATGGTTGGTGCTGCTGGAGGAACAGCAGGTGCCGTTTTTTTCCTTGGCAAGTTAACTGAGGAAATAAATGCATCCGTTCCTACCATCCATCAAGCCACACTAGCGGCTCTCAAGGAATTGGACCTTCCAATTGAGGAAGAACGTGGAGACAAAATCACCGCAAAAATCACTTCGGAATTTTCTGACGGGAAGAACATCTGGATCAGTCTAGAGTCCAAAACACGCTCAACAACTGAAATCATCATCCGCGTTGGCCATATGGGCGAAGGCGATGAATCCCGCTCCCGCATGCTGCTCACCACCATCAAGAAACATTTGTAATGAAGAGGGGTTATAGGCCACACACCATGCCGATTAACAGATCAAACACGTTCTGTCTACGGCCTATTGGGTGGTGAGGGAAGATAAATGCGGTTCTAAATCCCATGCACTGGAAAAGACCATAATATCTTTTTCTTGAAACACGGATTGACACGCCAAGATACCTGATCCGCCTATTCCAACACGACACAATGGCACAATCATTGAGGACACCTGCTGTCCTAATGTTTCGGCTTCAGTCTGTGTTGGAGAAAGGGTCATGGAGAGGAGCACCAAGGTAGGTTGAACCATTTGGCAATAGCTCGCGAGATGGTCGATGGGAAGATTGGCACCAAGGAAGTGTGTCTGATACCCTCTCGATAGACAGAGATAGGCTACCGCCTGAGCCCCAACTTCATGGGTTTCATTAGGAGGACAGGCCACCACCACCACAGGACCTTGATTCATAACTCTCATGTGATTCATCGCCGCGTAGAGTTTCTGTTGGACATGCGATGTCACATAATGTTCTTGCGCAATATTTACCTTTCCTTCATGCCACATTTCGCCAATACGTACTTGTAATGGAATAAGAAATCGTTGAAGTGCTTCTTCAAAAGGAACCACAGCTACGGCACCATTCAATTTTTTTTCAAACGTCACGAAATCATTCTTTTGAACTGCCTCTATTAATTCCGCCAAAAGACCTTCCGAAGGAGATTCCACTTTTATGGATTGCAGAGAAGCGAGTTTCGCTTTGCCCAAGAGTTTTTCCCGACCGATATCGGCTAACTCTCCAATTGTCTGCCCTTTATCAATCTCTCCTTTGATATAGCGAAACAACGCCACATCGTCATCGCTATACAGACGATATCGATTTTTCCCTCTCTCGGGTTCTACCAGGTGATGCCTACGCTCCCAAGCTCGAATGACATGAGGGGTTAACCCTGTCAATTTCGAAAATCGGTGAATTCGATAAATACCCATAACGTATGTTTATCACTATGCATAATGTATGTCAAATGTTTTTAATTTAACTATTGACAAACTATAGACAAATGGATTAACGTTAGACATTATATTAGACAAACTATAGACAAATAGTTTTTAATTAATTTTAAGGAGGAAGACAAATATGGATACCACGTTTCAAAAAATAAACACTGAACCCATCTCAATGGATTCAAAGTTTATTACCAGCACAACCAAAGAGAGATGCTATCGCTGTGATGGCCTTATGGTTACCGATCATTGCCTCGATCTTAGCAGCGACACTCGTGAAGTAGAAATTGTGGTCTCCCGATGCATCCAATGCGGCGAAATGATTGACCCAACCATTATCAAAAATCGGTATTCCTTTCGTTCATCAATCTCCAATTTACGTCAAAAAAACCATTGGGGACGGGCAAAAAGCTTTGGCCTGCCCCTAGAGACCTCATCTGACACATCCCGAAACACAACCACAATCTAAGGAAAACACAATATGAGGGCTATAACTCCATCCATACATTGCTTAGTTGGCTTTATCAATCAACCATTGTCTAGTACTTCTCAAGGAGGATTATTCATGAAAAGCTTCTTCACATCAATTTCATTCACCATGTTCCTGATTGGATTATTGCTCATGCCCACATTCTCGGAGGCAGCAAATGACAAAGACGACATGGTTCTTATTCCACGCGGGGAATTTACGATGGGCAGCAAGGACCACAGCGATGAAATGATTCATCAAATCGTACTTGATGCCTACCACATCGATAAGTTTGAAGTCTCGAACCATAAATACAAAGGGTTCATGAAAGCCACCGGTCATGCCGCACCCGCTTATTGGGATGATCCACGCTTAAATAAACCTGAGCAGCCTGTTGTGGGTGTTAATTGGTACGATGCCAACGCATTTTGCGAGTGGAAAGGGAAACGTCTTCCTACGGAAGCCGAATGGGAACGGGCCGCTAAAGGACCTCATGGTAGTCACTATCCCTGGGGACACAAATTAGATCCTCAAAAGGCTAACTATGGACAAAATGTTGGCAAGACCAAACCCGTCGATTCCTATCCAGATGGTATCAGTGGATACGGCGTGTACAACATGGCCGGTAATGTCTTTGAATGGGTATCCGATTGGTATGATTCAGCCTACTTCCAAGTCACACCAGCTCTTAATCCCCAAGGACCCGCCACTGGAATCAACTTTGCCAATCAAGGACCCGTCAAAGTACTAAAGGGTGGATCTTGGCTCGCTCCAGCATCATCTCTCCATACGAGTCATCGTTTCTGGAATCAACCAGAGAATAATTCTTATGGTGTAGGGCTTGGATTCCGTTGTGCTCAATCAGTTGATTCTGATTCCCTCCATACGATCCGATATGATTTCATGCATTCATTGATCAGTATGGGTGAAGAAAAATGGCCAGAGGCATTAACATCCATTGACCAAGCTCTCAAAGGAGACCCAGAGAATGTCGAATATCAACAAACACGAGAATTAATTCTAAAAAAAATTACCAACTAACTCTTCGCCTTATCTTAATGGAACGAACGAGTCATGGAGTTCAACATGAACATTCGCTGGCATAGTCAATTATTCACACATTCAGAAAGGCTATCGAGAAAGCGAAGAGCCAAAACCATGTCATTCTTGGTTATACTCCATCCTTTTTTTCCTGTCGGCTATTCCAGCTTCCAGTGAAACCCCTGAAGGGATGGTGGCTATCCCATTCTCGGTTGCGGTGATGGGGATCAACCAGGACAAACCCAATGGCGACATGCATAACAATGAATCTTCCACCATGTTTCAACGACGAATGAGCATGCCGTGGTCAAAGCAGGCCTTTCATGATGAAGGGCCTGCCCATTGGGTGATTGTTGACGCGTATTTCATCGATACATTTGAAGTCTCTAACGATAAGTACAGAGTATTTATGAAAGAAACTGGCCATGCGGGACCTGCCTATTGGGACGACCCACGCCTGAATCAGCCTAGGCAACCAGTCGTGGGGGTTAACTGGTATGATGCCCAAGCCTTCTGCGAGTGGGAAGGGAAGCGACTCCCAACTGAGGCCGAATGGGAACATGCCGCTCGAGGCCCTGAAGGTTTCACATACTCTTGGGGCAATCAACCGGATCCACTCAAAGCGAACTATGGGAAACAACGTACCGCAACACTCCCGGTGGACTCTATCCCCTCGGGGAAGAGTCCTTATGGGATTTATCATATGGCAGGGAACGTCTTCGAATGGGTACAGGACTGGTATGACCCAAGTTTTTACCAGAAAACCCCACACCCCCCTAACCCCCATGGACCCGACAAGCCCCTGTGGTTGGGTGGGACCGGAACGTATGTAGATCGTCTGACAGTGGGAGCTAAACGGGTCATTCGGGGAGGATCTTGGATCGCCGCGAAGCAAAGTATCACGACAACCCATCGATTCTGGAACCATCCGTCAAATAATAGTTACGGGGTTGGGCTGGGATTCCGCTGCGCCAGCTCTGCACCTTCGACAATTAACAAACAGGTTCGCATAGTCACCATCGAAGCCATGAAGAAGATGGGGCAAGAAAAATACAATGAGGCAGAGCAATTTATCCGTAACGGGTTGGAACTCAACCCATAGAGTTCAGAATTACAGGATATGCTCTCCATGATTCAAAATCTGAAACGCTAATTGTTTTTAAGACTTACATACACAAGCGAGAGAAACCTGAGAGGGAGCTTCAGATGAGACCCAACATCTTAAGAATTCAAACCTGTTTAATCATCCTCATGACAATGCTGCTGTGGTTCACCATGAATGCCTCCGCCATTCAGTCTTCACCAGAAGCATCACCCTCGGCAGGTGACACACGTTTTCTGATTCTTGAAGCTGCAGAGGCCGTCGATGCGGCTTGGGAAATCTTTCACCAAGCCGCGATAGGAGGAACACTCGCCTCGCCTCGAATTCAATTTCAAATCGAAGAGCAACTGCATGAAGCTCGTATTCTATTATTAAACTCGAAAAAGGCGGAGAAATATCACGACTATGAAACCGTGAAGCTGATCACACAGCAACTGAGTACTTTAACACACCAAATTGTGACAGCGAGTCAGGAGCGCAAACAATGAAACGTTTTTACTTAGTCTTCCTCATCGTCTTGTCTATCGTCATCTCCCCTGGTCTCGCCATTTCGAACAGTCCTGCGATTGAGAAAGATCCTGTAGAGATGGTACCCATTCCAGTAGGACCATTTATTCGAGGCAGTGCCCAAGGCGAAGGCCGTCCTGATGAACAACCGCGTCAAAAAATTTATCTCGACGCCTTTGCCATTGATAAATATGAAGTCACGAACAGCCGTTACCTCAAATTTGTCAAGGAAACCCTCCACAAAGCCCCTTTTAATGTGTATGGGGACGGATCCATTAAAGAGGTCAGCAATATTGCCGATCTCCCAGTGGTTCAAGTCACTTGGCATGATGCAGTTGATTATTGCTTTTGGGCTGGGAAACGGTTGCCCACTGAAGCCGAATGGGAAAAGGCTGCTCGTGGTCAAGACGGGCGTCGCTATCCTTGGGGAAATGATCTAGGGGACAAAGCACAAGCAAATTATGACCGAGAGTGGGAATCCCATCAGACGTTCTCACCTGTCTCCTCACATCCTGGAGGACAATCACCGTACGGTATTTATCATCTCTCAGGGAATGTCAGAGAATGGGTCCAAGATTGGTACGGTCGAGACTATTATCAGATTGCGCCTTCCCGGAACCCACGGGGTCCAGAAATGGGCATACTCAAGGTCATACGTGGAGGATCGTGGCGTAGCTTCGAATCTGACATTCGAACCACCGCTCGAGGGAAGGGGGGGTTCGCACTTAAAACCCATGGCATTGGATTTCGCTGTGCTCGAAATCATGATCTTGTTCAACAATCTGATGCCCTGGGAGCTCAATAGCGTCTGAGGTACTTGTCCTCATGGTTGACACAAAGTTGTAACCACAAGGGTTTGTTTGAAAGGTAGGCATTGTGATGAACTGGTTGAAAGGTCTCGCCATGGCTGGGATGGGTTTAATTCTCGTTTTAGGAAGTCAATACATATCCAGATCGCAAAATTCTCCTCGCTCTTTCATCGGGATCAAACCAGAAGTGGTGGCAGCATACATCCATGCGATTATCGAAGCTGACCGAACCTTATATGCCACACATGTCGTAGAACGCATGCAAGAAACGGGAACCGTAATCGCTTCGGAAAGTTGGGAGACACGGAATGCACTGCCTTTGCCCGCTCAAATGCTCTTACTCTCAGGGATAAGAGTTAAACAGAAAGGTATGGGGCTTCAGTATCGCCTAGCAAGCCTGTGGCCCATCTATCAAAAAAATGGCCCCACAAATGAATTTGAGCGCACAGGTCTTGCCGCCATAGCCAGCAATCCTGCCCAACCGTATACCGGAATTGTGACACGAGGTGAACAACAGTTTTTTCAAGCGATCTATGCTGACCGGGCAATTTCCAAAGCATGCGTGCATTGTCACAACACTCATATCCTGAGCTCAAAACGAGATCATCGCTTAGGAGACGTCATGGGAGGAGTCATCATTTCGTTTCCCCTATCAACAGAATAAAGATAAGAGTGCCAACGTTATCACACAAATTGGTTACCCTATTTAAGAAGAAACCGGAATCTTTAATCATCTAATGCACGTAGCAGGAACTCACCATGTGGAAACGACGACTCAACCTTCTCTATGGAATCAGAACGCCTCTCAATGCCGTATGGGCCATCACTCTAGGCGGGCTACTCATGATTAGTTCGCCTGTCCTTGCGTATGAAGAAAAGAAAGACTTTCAGGGAGGTACATTAATGGGTGTTGTGTCGTTAAAAACTTCTCTCCCTACACCAAGAAGGCATAATCTTGTTGTATACCCTGATCCATATTTTTGTGGACGAGTTTCCGATGGTCACGGTTGGCGTCTTTCACCATTTTTACAACCAGGAACGGACCATACCCTACCTGGCATTGTCGTCTACATCAAGGATATCAAAAAAGGAAAACCCACTGACGCTCAAACACCAATCATTAAGACACAAGACTGCCGCTTCTCTCCATATATCAGCGTTGTAGGACGCAACAAGGTCATAACCTTTCAAAACTGGGATCCTGTCATCCATAGAGTAGAAGTCTTTCAGCCTTCGATCGAAGGAGCCCGATTATTAATACACGAGGATCTTCAACGAAATCCAAACAGCCAAAAAAGTGATTTTCTTACGATGGGCAAACAAGGGAACCATGTTCCAGGTTCCAAGATCATCTATACGGTTCAAACATCGGGCCCACTGATTTTTCGTTGCAGCTACCATGACTATATGGAAGGGTGGAGCCTGATTTTGGAACATCCGTATTTCTTCATAACCCGCAAAGATGGGACATTTTCAATCACGGACATTCCCTCTGGAACCTATACACTTATCGCTTGGCACCCATCAGGCACTGCAGAAAAGGTCATTCAAGTCCAATCAGCACAAACACTGAACATCACGCTCGATTTTCGACCGACTCCTGTAAAAACAGACCTCCAAACTGAGTCAAAAGCCAATCCATTTGGCATAGACTTAATCGGAGATTCTCGTATTGTCCCCACTGTTGAACGGCAACAATGGAATGAATAGGCAAACCCTCATCCTCATGAGACAACGGAGCAAGAACGCTGAATGGCAGGGCAACCGTCCTCGACGAATAGACATGCCGATGACCTCTAATATGGCATCCATCAGGACCCAATATTGTTCTCTTCCACCACTCAAACTAGGTGAGGCTCAACGATGAATATCCTTCTTGCAGGGGGTTCAGGATTCATTGGCAGCTATCTATGCCGCACTCTCTTGGGGATGCACCATAACCTGATGGTCCTCTCCCGAAATCCCTCACAGGCTCGCCAACATTTACCGAAAGAGGTTTCTCTCTCAGAATGGAATGGGCTGACTACCCACGCGCTCGAACAACTCCTCGAAAGGACAGATGCGGTCATCAATCTCGCTGGAGCACCCATCGCCAATGCTCGATGGACTCAGGCGAGAAAATCCCTGTTACGAAACAGCCGCATTAATCGGACTAAGGTGCTGGTCGATGCGATGAGCCGACTTTCCAAGGACAAACGCCCCGGAATGTTCATTAATGCTTCTGGAGTCGGATTCTATGGGCCACAAGATGTCGAGAATATCAGTGAACAATTCCCCCCGGGTCAGGGGTTCTTAGCGGACCTTTGTGTGGATTGGGAAAAAGAAGCCATGCGTGCAGAACAGTATGGTATTCATGTCGTCTTGTTGAGGATTGGCATGGTGCTTGGCAACAATGGAGGCGCCTTATCAAAGATGGCCCTGCCCTTTCGATTTTTTCTCGGAGGTCCGATCGCACCTGGCACTCAACACGTTTCTTGGATCCACCAGGAAGACCTTTCACAATTGGTTGCCTGGATTTTGGAAACCAAACATTGCCGAGGTCCAGTCAATGCCGTGGCACCAGAAGTCGTTACAATGCAGAAATTCTGCCATGAACTAGGCAAGGTATTAGACCGGCCTTCTTGGCTCCCAGTCCCTGAATTCTTGCTCAAAATTGCATTGGGGGAATTAGCCACCATGATGACAACGGGCCAACAGGTTATCCCCTCGATTGCCCAGCGCCACGGCTTTACATTTCGCTATCCAAACCTCGAACATGCATTACACTCATTGTTCCGCGAATTATCACAGCACCCTTGATTATCAACGTCCTGAGGAGGCCCCCATGCACGTTCTATCACACCATATTTCATACACTCATCGGACCATTTTGCGTATATTCATGATTGTCTTGGTAGCCCACATCATCCCCTTACAAACTCATGCCACTCCTTTACTAGCTAAGGGGGATGTCTTGCCAAACGCAACATTGATTGGATCTGACGGATCCGAAGTGCAGATTAGGCACTTAACTGGTCGTGTAAAAATACTCAGCATGGTTCCGCAATTGAACACTCCCGTGTGCGACGAACAAACCCATCGACTTAGCGAGCAAAACAATGGCATAGACCAGCAGGTAGAAATTGTCACGATCAGTACGAATACCGCCAAAGACCAATCTCAATTTGCAGAAAAGGCAAACATCCATAACATCACGTTTCTTTCTGATTTTCCTAACTTCGATTTTGGGCACAAGACCAAGTTGCTCCTCGCAAACCATGGCATTCTCCAGCGAGCGGTTATTGTCGCCGATGACAACAACATCATTCGATACATAGAACAGGTACCCATGGGCCAACTACCCAACTTTGACCAAGCATATGCTGCTGCGCGAAAAGTCCTCAATTCCCTACGTTAATGAGGAGTTTGCCATGACCCAACACATTCTCGCATACCTTCACGTGCTCGCCATTGCCATTCTAGTTGGCAAGGTGGTGTTTCTTTCATTTGTCACCGCACCCATTCTTGCTAGAGCTCTCGATACTGAATCGTTTACCCGTGTTGTCCGCCAACTCTTTCCGCGTTACTACGCACTCGGCATGATGAGCGCAGTGATCGGATGGGCCACGATTACCGCGTTAGGCATCCAAAGAGGTCTAGGGCCTTTCGATCTTGTTTCATCAGGACTGTGGTTGGGAATTTTAGCGATTGAAAATTATTGCCGCACACCACTAACACCTCAAATGAATGAACTGAGTGACCGACTCAAAGAAAACCTCGCAAGAGGAATCAATACGCCACTGATACAACAACGTCGTGACTCGCTCCATCGATTGACCATCAGGCTCAATAGCGCTGTCTTGGCCATGGGATTGTGTTTGCTCGGCCTTATCTGATCATGGATTATGTAAATGGAGGGAAATTGCCATGAAATGGAATACACACTATCACTACTTTCACCCTGTCATGCTCACAACTTTTCACTTTAGATGGATGGCGCAACATGGCCTCATCTTGATACTCTTACTGTTCTGGCCAATGACGATCTTTGCCGAAGCACCTCGACAGCTTCCTTCAAATCCACACCAGACCTATCCCGTAGACCCTACAATGTCCAAAGGAATTATTGGTGTTGCATTGAACCTGTCAGCACACCGCGTAGGAGATCCAGCCAAATTGTATGTTCGGGCGATTCATCCAGAAGGCCCTGCCGCCAAGGCTGGAATCATGCATGGTGATGAGATTATGGCTGTTGACAGCACACTTCTCACTGGAAAGACCTATGAACAGATTGTGGGAATGATACGAGGCCAGATCGGAGACCCGGTGACACTTCACGTCAACGGCACTCAAGGAGATCGAACTGTTTCCATCCAACACATTTCGGAAGCCACATTGATGGGACAGGAAAAGACCTGAGCATTCTAACGGCTGAGTTTTTTATTGGCTTAACATGTACATCCTGCTAAATAAAATAGCCACTCCACCGATGTCCAATTAACAAGCACACGTTCAGGACTTTCATGGCACGCTCTGAGACCAACAAGAAAACAAAAACCCGAAACCCAACGATAATCATGCCTTTGCATGCATCAACACACAACACTGAAGAGTCCAAAAAAACGGATGGGTCCTGCAATCTTCCTCGGTTAGGCATCAGCCAATGTTTGCTAGGTGACGAAGTTCGCTATGACGGCGGACATAAACGAGATCGATTTCTCACACAAGTCTTAGGCCATTTCGTCGAATGGGTTCCCATATGTCCAGAGGTAGAAGCAGGGCTTGGGACCCCACGTGAGGCTATGCGATTAGTTGGCGACCCACACAACCCTCGACTGTTGACCATTAACCGTCAGATCGATCACACCTCAACCCTTCGCCAATTCTGTGCCAGACGCATTCGCGAAATTCGAGGACTTGGGTTGGATGGGTATGTCTTTAAAAAAGATTCTCCAAGCTGTGGTATTAGACACGTCCGTGTGTATCGCCCTGGTTCCCAACCCACTCGAACTGGGGTTGGGCTTTTTGCTCAAGCTTTTCACGAGGCTTTTCCTTTCATTCCCATCGAGGACGAAGGACGCTTGAACGATCAGGACATTCGAGAGAACTTCGTGCAACGTATTTTTGGACATCGCCGATGGAGAAACTTATTTCAACGGCGTTTAACGCGTGGTGCCATTGTGCAGTTCCATACCCAGCACAAGTATATGCTGCTCGCGCACAGTCGGCCGCATTATCACACACTGGGCCGTTTGGTTGCTTCCGCTCAGAGCTTCTCTCCTACTCAACTAGCTACTCAATATCGGATGCTCTTTATGGAGGCGCTAAAAGTAAAAGCCACCATCCGTAAACACGTCAATGTGCTCCAACATCTCGTGGGTCACTTCAAACACCAGATGACCCATGCGCAAAAAATCGAAGTGCAAGAAGTCATTGCCGAATATCACCAAGGTTTCACACCTCTCATCGCTCCACTGACGTTGATTAATCATTACATTCGTGAATTCAAGATCGACTATCTCGCAGAACAAGTGTACATTCAGTCTTATCCGAAACGACTGATCACGCATCAAACCCCTTGACGATAGAAAGAAAGGAGATATGACAATGAATGATAACGCGCATGGTGTTATTCTGGTAGGTCACGGAGGTATTCCTAAAGATTACCCCTCGGATCTCGTATCCAAACTCAAACGTTTAGAAGCTCAACGACGAGCATCGGGAAGCCCCATGTCCCAAGAAGAACATGAGTTAGACACACAAATCCGAACATGGCCTCGCACCCCCCAGACGGATCCATATCAAGCTGGACTGGAGTCTCTTGCTGCTCACATGTACCCCCTCTTGAATGGCGCTCACTTCGCCGTTGCCTACAACGAATTCTGTGGACCAACCTTGCCTGAGGCGGTTGAAGAGGTCATTGCCAAAGGCGCTCACCAGATCACCGTTGTCTCGACCATGTTTACGCCAGGAGGCTCACATTCTGAATTCGAGATACCCGAAGAGCTTCAGGAACTGCGCACGAAACATCCAAATATCACACTTAACTATGCCTGGCCTTTCAACCTCGACCAGGTTGCAGCCATGCTCATGGAGCACATTCAACGGTTTCAGTAGAGACTGACGCCCTGAGCAACCGCAAGGTTTTTGGCTAGCCGAAGACGACTCGAGTGCAAAAAACAGGATTCACAGGGGCACAGTCTTCCACCTATTCCGACGTACACAAGTTAATTAGATTAGACTCCATTCTTATTCATTTTGGACCTTCGCTATGTCACACACCATCTTTCACCTTTCATTTCCTGTCACGAACCTTGACGCCACTAAGCAATTTTATGTGAATGGGTTAGGCTGCACTCTCGGTCGAGAATCTCACGTGGCTCTTACCCTGGAGCTTGGAGGCCATCAACTCGTGGCCCAGTTGTGCAAAGACCTTGTTCAGCAACAACAAGGCATCTACCCGAGACATTTCGGATTAGTCTTAGACTCTGAGGCTGCGTGGCAACACATACGAGACAGGGCCAAAGCCCATGGATTGAAGTTTTTTCGAGAACCCTACCGACGATACTCCGGAAAACGGATCGAACATCAGACCTTTTTTCTCGAAGATCCTTCTCACAATATCCTTGAGTTCAAACATTACACATATGAATCTGCCATCTTTGGAGAACATGACCATGCCACCATTGGCGATGACCAAGAACGACGCTCACCATGATTGAAGGACAAGACATCACTCAAGAGATAGAGGCCCCATTCTGTCACTTAATCAGAATACCCAAGTGTTGACGGTGGTATATTTCCAACACGGAAGAGGTCTTCTCTTTCATCACGTGCCTTCCGTTCAATCCCTTATGGTATAATTTGATATCAGGCCGCTACATTTTCGTTTTATCGAAAAGGGAGATCGTGTCATGTCGCTATTCCAGAAAATGCTCATATCAGTGTTCCTCTTTTTGATCGTCACGATTGTTGTGATCTTCGCCAGTCACCAGGAACCGTCTTCCCTTGTCTATGACGCAATTGCCAAAGAGCCCAGATCTCTTCTCTCCGATACAAGCCTCCCCAACAGCCGCATTTCATCCGAATCTGGAATTTTCGCGTATACCATGCATGACATTGATGGCAATCCCTTGCCCTTGAACCAGTTCAAAGGACAAGTCATTATGATCGTCAATACTGCCAGTTTTTGTGGCAATACACCTCAATACGGCGGACTTCAAACATTATATGAACGCTATCGGGATCAAGGATTTACCATTCTCGCCTTCCCCGCTAATGACTTTGGGAAACAGGAACCCGGCAACGATCAGGAAATTGCCGAATTCTGCTATACCAAATATGCCCTAGAGTTTCCCTTGTTCAGCAAGATTACGGTTATTGGTGAGAATAAACACCCCTTGTATCAATATCTTACTGAACACACACCTTTTAAAGGTGAAATCAAGTGGAATTTCCAAAAGTTTCTGATTGACCGCTCAGGACACGTCGTTGCACGGTATCGTCCTGGCATGAAACCACTTACCCAAAAAATTATTGACGATATCGAAGACGCCTTAACCAAAGCATGAGCTGTGCCCCTTCATATTGCCACGACTAAAACTAGAAGGTTTGAGAAATTTTTTAAACGTTCTGGGGTGGACATACGCATCTTGGGACTGCTGTTCATCGCATCTGGCTGGATTGATCTTTTCTGGATTCTTTCCTACCCCAATTATGCCCTCACAGTCTTTGGCGCAACGTTTGAAGGATGGGGAGGCACGCTGATCAAGCTCCAACATCCTTGTATTCATTGGATCATTGGCTATGGGTTTTGGAACACCCAGCGATGGAGTTATCGACTGTATCTCTGGTATTTGGGCTTGGCGTGCATGAGCGAAATCACGACGCAATTATTTCATGGCTATCACCCGACTCGCACCACCATGATTGTCGTGAGTGTTCTCTTTGGTTCGTATATCATCGCACGGCACCGTGTATTTCGAGCATTGCCTCTTTAAACAATACCTGTTTCAGAACAAGTGTAGCAGGCAGGCTCTCCCTTCAATCACCTATCTAAGTTTCCAACGGATCGACTTTCACTCTGAATTGCAGCTTTTTGTTTCTTGTTTCTTTTTCAACGTCCATTAATGCTGCACGAACAATGTCACGAGTCCGATCAAAATCCTTTGCTTTAATCAATATCTTAGAGCAATGCATGCCCGCCCCATATCGGACACGTGACGGAATGGGACCCAGCACAAGATTGCTCCCACTCAACAGCAGGGGAGATTTCCTCGTGAGGAGCTGATCCATACGCGTTTGAATCAGCCTGGCCCACACCTGTGCCCCTGCCTGCACATCTTGCGGCGTTTTGCCTGTGACCTGTAACACCATAAGGTTTGAAAACGGTGGATAGGCTAAGGGTTCTCGAAGCGCGAGTTCCTGTTCATAAAAATACAAAGGATTCTTGTCGGCAAGTGCGCGCATTACATGATGGGTGGGCAAATAGGTTTGCAAGACAACATGCCCTCCCTTGTTTTCAGGTTCAGCTAGTGCAATGGCTTTTGACAACTGATGGAACCCTCGTTCAGCAGCACGGAAGTCAGGGACATGCAGTCCTGTATCCCCGTTGGGGATACCCACAAAACGAACCGGCGGTAAAGACATTCCTTGAAAAAGTAATTGCGTCCCGATCAAAATTTTGATGCGTCCCTGTCGGAACTGATTGCATAGCGCATGCGCCTGAGACGCAGTCGGTGTTGCATCACTATCCAATCGAGCTTGTGGCACATGAGGAAACTGGAGTCGGACCAGTTCCTCAACCCGCTCAACACCAACCCCAACAGGATGCAGTTGTGGCATGAAACAAGACGGGCACGTCAGAGGCAGTGGTTGAGTATGATGGCAATAAGCACAGGCCAATTGAGGCGGCGTTTTGTACATCGTCAATGGAATATGACATTGCAGGCACTGTGGCGTGGCTCCGCACGCATGGCAGCTGAGTGCTCGAGAAAAACCTTTCCGATTGAGAAAAATTACTGCCTGCCCGCCATGCGCTACGGCTTGCTGGATCCCCGTGACCAGAGGCTGAGACAGGACACTCCCAAATGCCGTTTCTTTCAAATCAATCAGATCAATATGTGGGAAACACAGCGCTGGCTCACGTGCATTCGAATGGGCTGAATGGGAAAACGCATGGAATGTTTCGACTGTGGGACTAGCTGTGGTCAGAAGCAACACCGTCGAATGCGATTTCGCCCGTATTCGGGCGACTTCACGAGCGTGATAATAAGGACATTGATCATCTTTCAAGGAAGCGCTTTCTTCGTGAACAATCGCAATAAGGCCTAGATTCGGGACTTGGGCAAAGACGGCAGACCGCGTACCAATCAGAATACGGGCGGTTCCTGCCGCAACACGGAGAGTTCTTTGACGATGAATCGATTCCGAGAGCCCACGATGGATCACCTCAACTTGGTTCGGCCAATACCGATTGGCCCACTCCGCCAAACTGGTGGCATGCTCAATATCATCCGTAATAAGCATGCTTGTTCGTTGAGCTTCATAGGTTGTGTGAACCGCAGACAACAAGAATGAACACGAAAGCTGATCCGATGCATAGTATAGTATCTCTCGATGCTGCTTCTTTTCTAAAGCTTGTTTCAGCTCATGAAGCAAAGGGAGAGATTCTGCCGACGCGCGCAACTCCGTTAAAGGCTGTTGTTCTGTGGATGGCTCTCTCGCTTCCACTGTTTCATGATGGATACGAGGAATAGTAGCGGAGTCGACCTTGTCACGAGTTTTGATACTGCGCTCTTCCTGGATCAATCCTCGACGACTAAGTTGTGGCAGATATTGCTCCACCGCCTTGATCTGTCGCTTTAAGGTCGTCACGGTTAATCCCTTTGCCGCATGTTCGAGACGTGAAAGAATCTCGATCAGCGGAGGTGCCAGCCGGCTCATTTCTCTAAACGCCTTGCCTTTTTCCGTTAATCTCAATCGGCGTGTCACTGGAACACGCGCAACGGCCTGAGAGGGTCCAACCAAACGCAAGCATAGGCCTAATGGTGCGATATAGTAATCTGAGATATGCTTGGCAACAGTAATGAGCGACAGATCCAAGCTTGGTTCGCCACAAGAAGGGATGAGCTCCACAATGTCCTTGAGATAGATTGCTGAGATAGGCTGCCTGCGAAAGGATGCGGTGGTCGTGGTTCCTACTTCAATCACCATCCCCTGAACCGTCGTCCGCCCTAAGGGAATGAGCACATGACTGCCTACTTGGAGGATTTGCTGGAGATGGGGGGGCACGCGATACGTAAACGATCGACTGAGGTTTCTCACAAGAACGACGTCAGCAAGCATAGAGCGTGCCGTTCATGAAGGAGACTTGCCGATAGCTTCGATCGACGATGCCCCTACTACTGTCTCTTCTTGTTTGAGCATCTGATGAGGTGGTAGGGTATACCATGATGATCATCCAACTTCTGCGCATGATGGCTCTAGGGCTCCTCATGTTCTTGGGCTTGTTGTTTTCGCTTGCTACAGCCCAGATGATACCACCTCACACGCTCCACTCGGAACAGACGTCTGTGCTTCCTCAAGAGCCAGATGAATTCGATCCACAAGAAATCAAAGCCTACTATGATTGGCGCAATGATATGTTTTTTCGCCTCTTCGATATTACCGGATCTGGAACCGTCAATTACATGACCGCCAGACGAACCTATAAAGTCTGGCTTGACGATTTTGGCACCCCTGTGGTCATTACAAATGCAGACCCATTATTCTATTGGATCGATCGCAATGGAAATGGAGAGTTTGAGCAAGATCAAGGAGAAATGTGGTCAGATCCTCTGGAAGACGGCGTCACAGGTAATGAACGGCTCTATGACAGCAGCGATCTTCAAACACCCTCAACGCACATGCCCTTGTGGTCAGCACCACAACCGTCATAGAGTCAGACTATGGATACCCCAAAACCTTCTCCACACACCAAACCACTTGTCAATTCAAAGTCGAAATCTCGTATTTCGACCCAAATTCACCGGCGCAATAAAGCCAAAGCCGTTTTTCCTATGACCGATGAATGGCAAGATTCTACACCAATGCCACTGCCCCATCTCCGAACCCCATCGGACAAAATGGGGAAGTAAGACTCAGGCTGTGGTCATAGACTACGCTCGGCTTTCTCCATGTAAGAAGGCCTACAGAATGGATAGGCTGATCAATGGGAAGGAGAGGTCGTGTTTTTTTTGCTTTTCTCTAAGAATTGGTCAACATCTTGTCGCACTGTCTTCCGGACTGATTCACGAACATTCGTATCGTCGACCTTCATGCCAGCGTCATTAGTCACATAAAATACATCCACCACTTGATCTAACCTCGTAGAAATTCTGGCTGCATGCAGGACTAGTCCAAGGTTAAAAATAGAACAAGCCATTACATACAAGAGCCCCTGCCGATTTTCTGCAAACACGTCGATAAGGGTAAATGTAGCCGACGTCTCATTATCGATATGCACCTCTGTCTGAAATTGATCATGCGGAAAGGGTTGGCTCAAGGCGAGACGATGATTCCGGCCCATCAACTGTGCAACGGAATCGTTGCCCTTCAAAATCCTTGTAATGGTCTGGCCGACGTTGTCCAACCGTTGCGCTGATGGTGCTCCTTGGAAATCAGGGTCAGTGGCAAAAAATGAATCGATGACGATACCGTCCTCTCGAGTGATAATCTGAGCGTCTAACACTTCCAAGCCTTTTGCCGCTAAACCTCCCGATACATGCATAAAGATTCCTGGTATCATCCTGTCATACACCACTAATGTATATTCACAAATATTGAGGGATGGATGATAGGCAGAAGTGACAATAGGATCTTCTGGGGTAAGCTGATTAATTGCCATAAGATGCGCGGCAATACGATCAGGTGGAGTCCCCGAGACGTATCGAATAGGAAACTGTGTGAGTTGCGATTGTACCCACTCGGCGTCGATGACATCTGCCTTGCCCATTTGATGGGATGCAACAGATTCAGGCAATGCCTGACACACCTCTTCAGCCAAGCGTGCAATATCGACCGGTGCGGTGATACCTTCACGTCCACCCGACACTTCCGGCAATGTTCGACAAAACAGTTCAGCTAAGAGAGATTCTTTCCACTTTGTCAAAGTCTGTGGCCCAACCGCCGCAATATCGGCGATCGTCAGGACATACAGTTTACGCAGGATGTCAGGTGTCCCCACGGCTTTGGCAAAGGTCAACAACACCTTTTCGTCATAAGGATCGCGGCGAAAAGCGGTATGCGCCATTAGCAAATGCTGATGCACTAAAAACTCTAAGGTTCTTGTTTCTTGCGGGTTGAACCCCAGGCGGCTCGCTGTATCTTGCGCAATCTCTTTACCAACCTCGCTATGATCCCCTGGTAATCCTTTGCCAAGATCATGCAGCAACAAGGCCAAGTGCAGCAAATCTTTATTACGCATATCCCGATAGACATCTCCAAGCAGTCCCTGGTCATCGGCGAGCCCTTCCGCCTGACGCACAGCTAACACACTATGCTCGTCCACAGTGTATTTATGATACTGATTAAACTGCATCAAGCCCCGAACCCGACCAAAAGCCGGGATGATTTTTTCTAAGAGACGAGCACGATGCATCGCTTCTAACGTATCAGCAATTCGCTTGGGGCCCGAAAGGATTTGCCGAAAGCGTTGACTCACTAACGGTATCCGATAGGCATCATCTTGACTGCCTTCTAGTTGACGAGACAGTTCATCCAACACCACACTATCAACAGTCAGCGACTGCTTTTGAGCTAATTGAAATAACTCAAGGAGCACGTCTGGGTGATCTAAAATATATCGCACTTTCTCAGAAGGAACGGTGACCCGTGCCCCTGAGATCTGGAAACATTCGGCAACGAGTGAGATCGGCATTATCTGACGAATCTTCTTCCACCACCTTCTCTCCTGAGCACGATCAAGAAAGCGCTGACATCGATCATGAATGCCAGTGGTATGACGATAATACCGTTGCATGAACTGCTCAACCGCCAACAGGTGAGGGCGATCGGAAAACCCAAAGTGCGCGGCGACTCGAACTTGTTCATCAAACGTCAGAATGTCCTGAGCCCTTCCGGCATAGAAATGGAGAAAGGCTCTCACCCGCCAGAGAAACTCTCTTGCTTCAACGAGCGCCAGATAATCCTGGTTTGCGAGGACCCCTCGGTCAGCCAGTTCTCGAAGCGTCGAAGCTTGATATTTGGCCATCCCCACCCATTGCAGGAGGTGCAGGTCACGCAATCCACCTTTCGTTTTTTTGATATTCGGTTCAAGCAAATACACCGTTTCACCAAATTTGGCATATTCTCGACGACGCTCTTCCCGTTTGCCATTGATAAATCCATCAGGACGACGTCCTAGAATCTTCCGTTGGAACCGACGCGTGAAATTCTGAAACACTTGCCTGTTCCCGGCCAAGAAACGTGATTCCATCAAGGCCGTTCTGGTCGAAAGGTCACCTTCAGCAATAGCCAGGCCCTCTTGAATCGTTCGCACACTATGTCCGACCTGAAATCCCAAATCCCAAAGATGGTAGAAGACCTGCGATGACAACGATGAAACAACGTTGCCTCCGCCTGTTTGAAACAATACCATGACATCAATATCTGAATACGGTGCCAATTCACGACGGCCATATCCTCCAACAGCCACCAGACAACAATGCTGCAACCCTAAGAGAACCTCCGCTGTTTCTTGACGAATGACTTTTTCATAGCGGCTGATTAACACCGCATCGACCAAATCCGTAAACACGGTGATCATTTCTGAGCCAGATGCTCCCTGCAACAAGCGATGATGCAACTCGTCTCGCCGCGCTTGAAGCACGGTTTGTGCCGAGAGCGTCTCGCCATCAATGCGTTGCGTCTGTTGTCTGGCAAACGTGATCTCTGCATTCATATGAGCGACGTCCCTCATTGATCTTACGGGTATTCAGTCAATTGCCACCGTGCCATACAGCCCCAATCTCCCTAATACTTCGTATAGCGATTCGTCACTGGCACACGACGATCTTTGCCTAAAGCCCGTTGTGTGATCTTGATCCCTAATGGCGCTTGCCGACGTTTGTATTCACTTCGATCAACCAGGGCCAAAACGCGTGTAACCGTGGCACGTGTGAATCCCATGGCGACAATGTCCTCAACGGATCGATCTTCCTCTACGTAGGCCTCTAAGATAGGATCCAAAATATCATACGGTGGTAACGTATCCTGATCAATTTGATTCGCCCGTAATTCTGCGGACGGCTCTCGTTCAAGAATTCGTTTGGGAATGACCCCCTCAGGGTACATCTGGCTCGATTGGTGATTGCGCCACTGAGCCAACTCATACACTAGTGTTTTGGATACATCTTTAATCACGGCAAACCCGCCAGCCATATCGCCATACAGCGTGGCATATCCCACACTCATTTCGCTTTTATTGCCGGTGGTCAAGACCAAATATCCAAATTTATTCGACAGCGCCATGAGGATGTTTCCACGAATTCTTGCCTGGAGGTTTTCTTCTGTTGTGTCAACCGCTCGTCCCTGAAACGCTGGCGACAACAGCCCAAGATAATTGTTCAACACTTTTGTAATAGGAATACGAAGCAAGGGAACATCCAACTGCTTTGCTATACGCCCAGCATCCTCACGACTTTCCTTTGAGGTAAAAGGTGACGGCATACAGACACTCAACACCTGAGAAGGACCTAAGGCATCTGCCGCAATGATCAGTGTCAACGCCGAATCAATTCCCCCACTTAGCCCAATCACAACCTGCTGAAACATGTTCTTTTTGACATAATCCCGCACTCCCAAGACCAAGGCCTGATACACATCTGCCAATGGTTCATGTCTGACTGATCGTCGAGCAGACCGCCGCCTTGGTTTTAGGGGCGCAGCAGTTTTTGAGACGATAATTCGCTCCATCTTGCCCTGAGCGTTTTTGCTTATGATCTTCTTGCTTATCTTTGTGTCAGCCTGTTTGCCTTTACCTTCCACCGTCACATCGACAATCAACAGATCTTCATCAAATGCTTTTCCATGGGCCAGAACGTCTCCATGGTGATCCACTAACAGACTATTTCCATCAAAGATCAATTCATCTTGCCCGCCAACCATATTGGTATAACTGACAACGACACCATATTCCCGGGCCTGCGTGACCAACATCTGTTCTCGAGTCTGCCGTTTGCCTATTTGAAACGGAGACGCATTGATATTCACAATCACATCCGCGCCTCCCGCTATCACCTCCGTTCGAATCGGCCCATTGGCATACCACATATCCTCACAGATCGTGATCCCCAGCATGACACCATTGACCATACAGACGAGAGGTCGCTCACCTGGGTAAAAATATCGGCTTTCATCAAAGACGCCATAATTCGGGAGAATCATCTTCCTATAGGTCCCGACCCATCTTTGGTTGGCCACAAGAGCCGCCGCATTGAAAATTTTACAAGGACCGGACGGAAGCACCTTTGGCTTGACAATTGGCGACTGGCAAGCTGTGTCTTCATCAATAAACCCAATAATGGCTACAATTTCCTGACAACGCTGTGTAACAATATCCAACCCTTTTCTGTTTTCTCGAAGAAAACTACGTCTGAGCACCAAATCTTCTGGTGGATATCCAGTAATGGCTAATTCCGGAAACACCACGACATCGGCTTTGGCTTGACGAGCTTTCCTGATCCATGTCGTGATGGCTCGGACATTCCCTTCCACGTCCCCAACGGTGGGGTTCATCTGTGCCATAGCGAGTCGAAGTATTCCCATAAAAAAAACGTCCTCACCTCCAGCGGAGATTGAGGACGCCATTGTCCTGGAGTGTATCTTTCAACACCTGGCTGTCTGCCAGACGTCCATACTACGTCAGAGGTCTTCGGTTCACGCTTGTAACAATCGTCAAGACCGCCTGTCAAGCAATGATACGCCCGGGTGTCCTTCCAATTCTTCCGCCAGAATAATGGCTTCCGCGATTTCACGCATAGATTTGCGCATGTTCATACTTTGACGTTGCATTAGCCGAAAAGCTTCGTGTTCTGAAAGACCTCGCGATTTCATTAAATAGCCTTTGGCCCGCTCAACCAGCTTTCGAACCATCAACGCTTCCTGCATTTCAAAAGACTTGTCCAGGAGCCGCGTATGTTCAATCGCGACCGCAGCCTGATTCGCAATGGCTTGCATGATTTTTATTTCTTCCGGCGTATAGGTATGTCTCGTCGACGTATAGGTATTGATGACCCCGATGGCCTTTTCTTTGCTCACCATCGGAACCGAAAGCATAGACACGAGCCCTTCAGATTTGGCTAAGTCTTGATAGTAGTATCCTCGTTCCTTCGTGACGTCCAAAACCATGAGCGGGGTTTGCTCCTTCACGGCTCGGCCACTGATGCTTTTCCCAATTTGCAGCGATGGTTTCCGGCGATAGGCTTGGCTCAAACTTTGCGTCGCTGCAATCTTCAGCTCTCCTTTGGATTCATCCACTAACATAATCGACAAAATTTTAGAGTTCATCATCTGAGCCGTCATCGTGACGATCAGCTGTAGCACTTCCTCAATTAATCGATTGGATGACACCGTCTCCGATACTTGCGATAACGTATCGAGTTGTATTGCCTGATGCCGCATTTCTTCGTACAACCGCGCATTTTCGATAGCGCCACCAACCTGTTTCCCAATGGTGGAGAGGAGCGCCAGTTCAGCCTCCTGATAACGCTTTGACCGCTTATGTTGCACATTGATGACACCGATGACTTCTCCTTTGGTCACAATGGGCACTGAAATAAAAGCCTCGTATCGGTCTTCAGGCAAATTATGGAAGAACTTAAACCGTGGATCGTCATGCGCCTTACGAGGAATGACCACACGCACCTGCTCTCTCGCCACCCACCCCGTGATGCCTTCTCCAAGCGTGACGGAAATCCAACCGATCAATCGGGGATGAGGGTTTTTTGATGCCCGAAGAATTAATTCATCTTTGTCGTTGGAAAGCAAATATAACAGGCAGGCATCTGCTTTCATCACTTCAACCACCACTTCAACGATCTGTTTGAGCACCACATCCAAATCCAATGTGCTACTAATGGAATCGCTAATGCGATGTAATACTTCCACTTCTCTCGTTCGTTCACGCAGCAGTGCTGTGCTATTCTTATTTGCCTTGTGTTCTTTTGATTCCTTGGCCATCATGTCGCCTGCTGCCGTCCTCGTTTTTGGAACCATTGTTTGACCACTCTTCGCTCCAATGGCTGAACAGTCACCTTGCCTATCTGACTGGGCAACACACAATGGATGGCTCCACACACGACTTTTTTATCATGAAGCATCGCTGACCACAATTGTGAGAAGGTGGTCACAGACGGCAGACCGGTAGGCAGTCCCACGCGCTGCACCAGATGTTGTTGTCGTTCTACGATCTCTGCCGAACAATAGCCAAGAGCATGGCTGATCTCCGCCTCGAGTACCATACCCATGGCTACGGCTTCGCCATGGATCCATTTGCGATACTTTCCCAATGCCTCCAAGGCATGCCCAACCGTATGGCCATAATTTAAAATCTGTCGTAGCCCTGACTCGCGCTCATCCTTGCGCACCACAGAGGCTTTAATCTCACAACACCGTTTGACGAGATACCGCACGGCCTCGGGCTGCATTGTCAAAATATCATGTGTCTGTTGTTCTAAATAGGCAAAAAACTTGGCGTCTGCGATGACACCATACTTGATAACCTCTGCCAAGCCAGCCAACCATTCTCGCTTAGGCAAGGTAAGTAGAACGGCAGTGTCTATGAGGACAAGCGCTGGTTGATAAAAGGCACCAATCAAGTTTTTTCCACGTGCATGATTCACCCCAGTTTTTCCACCAACACTGGAATCTACCTGTGCAACCAAGGAGGTCGCGATTTGAATAAAGGGAATGCCTCGAAGATACATCGATGCCACAAACCCTGTAATATCACCAATGACGCCTCCTCCTAGAGCCAAGAGCACCGACCGTCGTTCAAATCGTTGAGCCACTAATTCATCAAGAATCTTTGAGGCCCACCTCAATGTCTTTGCTTGTTCTCCATCGGGAAGGATTATCACGTGCGGCTCATAGCCATGTTTTCGTAGATGTCGAACCAGCACTGTTCCATAGAGACGATGAAGTCGGGCATTCGATATGATGCCGACTTGTCGTGACAATTTAAGAGGCGCAAGATATTGGGCCACGTTCGCGATGAGGTCTTCTTGAATCAGGATGTCATAGCTTCGCTTGCCTAGTGACACCCGCACAGAGGATGGTTGATTCGTCATTACACTATTCCAAATGAGAGAGGAGCGAAAAGAGCCATGAGGTACGCATTATCCAGGCTGGAGTTGAGATAAGACTCGATAGGAATTACATTCGAATCACGACACACCCATGTGGAGCACCAAGAGAAGATTTAAAAATCTTTGACATATGCCTGATAGGATTCATAATTTCGCTTCATTTCCATCAGACTATCTCCACCGAATTTCTCAATCATGGCATTGGCCATCTCAAACGCAATGACGGCTTCGCCAACAACCCCGGCTGCCGGTACAGTGCAAATATCTGAACGCTCAACAGTGGCTTCAAACGGCTCCTTCGTCTGGATATCAACACTTTGTTTAGGGCTATACAAAGTTGCGATGGGCTTCATGGCCACTCGAATGACAATGGGCTCTCCATTGGTAATTCCACCTTCCAGGCCACCAGCATTGTTGGTTTTTCGAACGAATGCGTTTTCCTGCGCATCATGATAAATATCGTCATGGACCTCAGACCCAAACCGTCGAGCTGATTCAAACCCCATACCGATCTCCACACCTTTCATGGCTTGAATACTCATCGCGGCCATGGCAAGGCGTGCGTTCAATCGACGATCCCATTGGGTATAAGTTCCTAGGCCAATCGGCGCATTGGTCACCACGACCTCAAAAACTCCTCCGAGCGAATCGCCTTTGTGTTTGGCTCCTCTGATCGTCTCGATCATTTTTCCCCCAGCCACAGAGTCATGACACCGCACTTCCGAGTCTTCTGCCAATGCATAAGCATTTAGGGGGTCGGTGACATTTGACGCCACAACCTTCCCAATTTCGGTTGTATAGCTGACCACCTGCATGGAAAATTGAGCGAGTAAGGCTTTCGCCACCGCTCCAATGGCCACACGAATGGCTGTTTCCCGTGCGCTTGCTTTTTCCAACACGTTTCGCATATCCCGATGCCCATATTTAATGGCCCCCACTAAATCGGCATGCCCAGGTCGAGGGCGAGTCACCACTTTCTTTTCAGGAGGCGGTGGCCCCGGCTCCGCCGCCATCGTCTCCTTCCAATTTTCCCAGTCTTTGTTTTGAATAAGCAGCCCTAAAGGGTTTCCCAATGTCACCCCTTTTCGCACCCCACAAGAAAACTCAATTTGATCTTTTTCAATCCTCATACGGCCGCCCCGACCGTACCCTCCCTGACGACGGGTCAAATCTGCATTCACCATCTCAGCCGTTAACGGCAACCCCGCCGGAACCCCTTCTAATACAGCCATTAAACATCGCCCATGTGACTCTCCGGCATTGAGATATCGCAACATTGTTTCTTCTACCTACCTTTTAATCGAATAGCCAATATATTCTCGCGTGTCTTGATGGCATACCTCACAGGCCTTTTCACAACAAAGACCAATCGCAATTTCTCGGCATGGGGACTAATCTGTATCTCTTGCAATAATTGATGAACGACCGGAAGAACTTGAAAACTCAGCGATGTCACCACATACGGCAAATCCACACCTAATCGATTACCCCCGACTGCAACCACTCGGTAGGGTAACATGCCATCACCATAAATGACTACCGTGACTTCATCATGGCCCCGCTGAACAGCAATACGGGTAAGCTGTCGAATAGGATATGTGGTGGAATTCCTGCTTGTTGCCATGACATATTGAAAACAACGGGGATTTGAAAATCGGCATTACGGTGATGTGACCATGTGAGCAAAGCCTATGATGCGTTCAACGAATTGAACAGGACCATCTTGCAGAGGCTTTCGCGTTTGGACCACAATAGACGCATTTGTAATCTCCGTCACCACGCCTTGATCATGCTCAAGAATACTACCAACGTGAACAAATTGCCTGTGCCCATCGCTGGTTGAGAGAAGCGCACGAAAGCCTGCGGTCCCAGAGGTGACACCAAGTAGTATCAGATTTCTGCTTGGCACTTGTTTCCCATCAACTTGCTCATGGCCCTGCGTAACAGGCAATGAGAAAGGGGCAAAGGGATCGCGTTGGGTCCCAGGAATGTAGTGAAAAGAATCAACCCTCGTCAGGGCACCCGATGTGGCAGTAGGCCACGCAGTCGGGTCACTTCTCTTCAAGGAAATGGAACCCGGCTCATAAGCAATGAGTTCAAATGACGCGTTAACCGGAAGCCGTCCATTGGAATCCGACACCACCTGCATGATGAGCCCTTGAACAGTGAGGATTTTTGGCAATTTCCGAATGTGATCAACAAATAGGGCCAACTGATGGTAGGCACCTTCTATTTCCAACTTGACTGACAGTCGCCTCAAAGGACTGGAAGAATCGTGAACGCGCTCCCTGGGTTCCCAAAGTGTGACCACCACATGAAACTGTTGGGCTGCCGCTGAAATGTCATGAAATACCTGTTCAAACGCAACCGCTAAACCCAGTCGCTGTTCTTCCTGTAGAACCTCTGCTTCTAATCTCCGTGTATCAACCATGAGTGTTTCCCAACGAGTACTCAATGCTTCCGTAACGAGCACTTGTTGAGCCAATGCCAGACGTTCCTGCCTCATTGCCTCAAACTCACGACTTTTCGGCATAACAATCACGGTATAGCACAACACTAGAATCAGACAATTTATGCCTACATAAAGCCCCCTCCGCTGAAAAGGCGTGATGTCTTCTACCCAATCAAAGAGACGTTGCGACAGTATAGGAAGCATCTTTGAGACGTACCACAATGGTAAAGGCATAGGTAACACGGTTGGCATTTCGTTCAGCCCGTGTTTCAAAAACCTTGATCGATTGAAAAAATGGGGTTTGCTTAAGACGTTTCGCAAATCGAGCCACGTCCTTCCTAGAAACAGCAAATCCATCAAGATGTACAACCTGTTGGTCAACTTGTAGTCGAACGAGCCAAAGAGCCAAAGAATCCACATTGTGACTGATCGTATCCAACAAACGAATGGGTTCTCGTTGGCGGGATAATTGTTGCTGGATGACTTGTTGATAGTCTTGGAGGTTTTTTTGATGGATTTCAAATTGTTTGATGTCTTTGACTCGATTCTCTAGGAACCGCAGATGGGCTTGTTGGACTTGAAGGACCTCATCGACCTCATTCGTGGCTCGATCGAATAGGAATGTCACGATAACGCACACCACAAGTATCACGGCGATGGCGCCCAGACCAACTTGCATTTCAATCCGAAGACGCCGCCGCTTTTCAAGCTCGGCGGCTCGCTGGCTCGGGAACAAATTAATACGCGTCATCGGTCTCCTACGGTTCGTCTCGCCAAACCAACTCCGACGCCAAACATATGGGCATACTGTTTCAGGAATGCGTGATCGACTCCGGCGTCGCTTGTATCCACGGCATGAAATGGATCTGCCTGTTCTACCGGGATCCCAACCCCTTCCTGTAACGCTTCCAATAAACCAACAACCCTTGCATACCCTCCACACACAACAAGCCGACGAACACCGCCATTGGGCACAGTCTCGCCAAAATGATCCAGCGTCTTTCTTACCTCACCGATTATATCTTGACAGAAGCCATTCCGCTCCATGATTACCGATTCTTTATCCACGTCACAAAAGAAGACGGCCTCAGCTTCGGCTCGGTCACAGTCTAGCGAGAGGTAAATTTTCTCTATATAGTCATCACTCCCACATGAAGCATCGCGTATCAACACTGGAGCTTGCCCTCGAAGCATGACCATATTCATCATGCTACTTCCAATGTTTAGGATCATCACATAGTCTGAATCCGCCATATCCACATTCATCGCATACATGTTGGCCAGCGCAAAGCCCTCCACATCAAGAACCGATGGAATACATCCAGATTGCTGCAACAACGTCATCCGCTCTTCTACGATTTCCTTTTTCGCAACAATGAGCAGAAGAGACATGGTCGATGGATCCAAACGATTTACGGCATCATCGAAAAACAGAGGCCAGTAATCAATATAGACATCATCGATGCTGCCAGGAATATATTGCTCTCCTTCCCAGAGCATATAGCGCTCCAGCTCCTGGAGAGGCATGATAGGAACCGAGACGTGCCGTACCATCACGGAGGCACCGGCAAGAGAGATCGCGAGCCGTGTATTTGCGATGTCATAGTCTTCTAGCAAGGTGTGAAGAGCTGCACACATCTTCGCCTGATCCAAAATGATGCCTCCCGCCATGACTCCTCTCTCCAGGCTTGTGATCCCACACCGTACCAACCGATACGCATTCTTCTGCCACTGCATTTGCACAAGTTTGATAGCACGGGACCCGATGTCTAATCCCATAATGTGATGTGAGGCACTCAAGGCCGAGACAACCCGCTTACGAATGGGACGAAACATACGGGTGAAGCCTTGCGCCAATCCAGTCATGAATACGGTGCACCCTGTTGACATATGGCACCATTCCATACCGAGGATGCAGATGCTGAGGAGACCGGACCTGTCCCTTGCCCTCCCATGTTCACGATGGAGAACACACAAGACAGGGCATCGGCATCATGAGAAAGCTTGATGAATATCCCGATGGCGAATGGACACGTCATAGCCGAGTTCTTGACAGATTTGTTGTATTTGAATGCCAACAGCCACTGATCGATGATGCCCCCCCGTACAACCGATGGCAATTGTGAGATGACTTCGCCGTTCTCGTTGATAACGTGGAAACAGAAAGATAAAAAATTCACGCATATGCTGTAAAAAAACCTGCGCGTCATGGGTCTCAAGGACAAATTGTTGAATCGCCTCATTCTCGCCGGTGAAAGACTTAAGCGTCGGGACGAAATTTGGATTCTTTAAAAATCGGACGTCAAAGACCAAGTCGCTGTCAAAAGGAACTCCATATTTGTACCCAAAGGTCAACAGTGAGACCTTGAGACTTTGCTTATGATCACCCGCACTAAAATGCCGAATCATCCAATCTCTAAGATCGTGAACTGTTAACTCCGAGGTATCCAAAATGTGATCAGCTCGATCACGAATTTCGTGAAGGTACTTACGCTCAAGTTGAATCCCTTCTAGCGCAGGTCGTTGTGGAAGGAAAGGGTGAGGGCGACGGGACTCTGAAAACCGGCGCACTAATACGACATCTGACGCTTCCAAAAACAGGAGACTCACGGCATGTCCGCTGGACTTCAGACGATCAAGATTGGCAAAGATATCGGCAAAAAACCCTCGCTCTCGAACATCAATCCCTAATGCCACATCATGAACTTCACGCCCACTTTTTCCACAGAGATCAGTAAACTTTTCGAACAACGCCGGTGGAAGATTATCAACACAAAAGAACCCCAGATCTTCAAGGCACTTTAAGGCCTGACTGCAACCAGACCCTGATGATCCGCTGACAATGACTAAACGAAGCGTATCCGGCACCTTAGCATGCATTTTGGCTTCTTTCATTACAGAGCGCCATGGAGCTGGGATGACCTGTTTTCTCAGAGGATTCGTTTGCGTTGACTCACCGGAGCAATATTCAACTCAACCCGATATTTCGCGACAGTACGGCGGGCAATGATAATATCTCGTTTCCTCAGCCTTGCCATGATCTCTTGGTCCTTGAGGGGATGGCGAGGATCTTCATTGGCCACGATTTCCCGAACAAATTCTCGAACCGTTGTCGAGGAGAGATCTTCTGCCCCAGGAGTCATACATTGAATAGCGGCATTAAAAAAGAATTTCAATTCCAATATCCCTTGAGGACAGTCCATGTATTTGTTTGTTGTGACACGGCTGATGGTTGATTCATGCATTCCCACATCTTCCGCGACCTGTTTCAACACCAAGGGTTTGAGATATTGAATCCCTTTTTCCAAAAAAGGCTCTTGGAATTGCACTAAACTTTTGACCACCTTGACAATCGTTTTATTTCGTTGGTCAATACTGCGAATGATCCACTGCGCTCCACGCAGTTTTTCTTCCAGGTAGGCTTTGGTGACGCCTCCATCATCCACACGGTTGGCCATCATCCGTTTGTAATACGGATTGATGCGGATTCGAGGAAATCCCTCTTCATTCAACATAATAACCCATTCCCCTTCCTCTTTTCCCACAAAGACATCAGGAATGATGACATGATTATGATCGGCGGAATACGGACGACCGGGCTTGGGTTCTAATCCTTCAATAATATGAACCGCATGACAAACATGTTCGAAAGGGACCCTCAACGCTTTGGCAATGCTCTCATACCGTTTCTTCTGTAATGCCTGAAGATGATTGATGACAATGCGCTTTGCTAATTCCTCCGAAGCCGAGGCAGGGAACTGAGCCTGGTTACCGATGGGATCTCCCTCTAAGTGATTCAGCTGAATTAGCAAACATTCCTGAAGATCCCGGGCAGCAATCCCTGGAGGGTCAAACATTTGTATGTGCGTTAAAACGGACTCCACATCATCCACGGGCACATGCGCATCCTCGGCTATTTCTGAAAGAGGAACACGGAAGTATCCGTCTTCATCAAGGTTCCCAATTACCATCCGACCAATAGACCATTGACGGCCTTCCAGTGTAGAAAGTCGTAGTTGCCATAATAAATGCTCTTCAAGCGACGTTGGTTTTGTCAGGGTGTGCTCATAGGAAGGAAACTCTTCATCGGAAGATGAAGTATATTCCATTGCTCCTGTTCGCCAATCATTTTCATAGTAGGTGTCCCATTCTTCCGAGGAAAGGGGCTCAGAAAATTCTTGAGGCGTGCCTTCTCCTCCTTCCAATGAAACGAGCTCTTCGGACTCCTCTTTTTTTTCTTGCGCCGGATCATCCTCCCCACTACTTTCACCATCATCAACATGAGCCAATTCTTCTTCGAGAAGAGGATTTTCGACTAGCTGTTCTGAAAGCACTTGTTGAAGTTCAAGCCGCGACAATTGCAGCAATTTAATGGCTTGCTGAAGCTGAGGAGTCATGACCAATTTTTGGGTCAGACGAAGATCAAGACGTAAGTCCATAGGTCAATACTCTGAAAACGATTCGATGTTCCTTAATATTGCATGTGAATAAGGCATCTAGCCTCAAACCTACTCATACGGGAAACCACTCCCTCCACCACCATGCGGCAAGAGTGGAGAAGAAGGGAAAAGTCATAGTTATAGTTGAAAGCGCTCACCTAAATAGACCGCCCTTGCTTGCGGACTATTCACAATGACTTCAGGAGAACCGGACTCTAAGATCTTTCCTTCATTGATGATATAGGCTCGATCTGTAATAGACAACGTATCCTGGACATTGTGATCCGTGATGAGAATGCCAATATTTTTGGCATTCAGCGATTTAATGATTTTTTGAAGATCCCCAACAGCAATGGGATCAATCCCTGCAAATGGTTCATCTAGAAACAAAAACCGCGGTCTCGCCGCTAATGCACGAGTAATTTCCAATCGCCGCCGTTCACCTCCAGAAAGGGTACAGGCTTGATTCTTTCGTAAGGGCGTCAAATCTAGTTCGTTCAAGAGCTGGGTCAACCGTTCCTCTCGTTCCGAGCGGGTATAGTCCAATGTTTCCAGGACGGCCATGACATTATCTTGAACCGAGAGACGCCGAAAGGTGGACGCTTCTTGGGGAAGGTATCCAATGCCTCTCCGTGCCCGCTGGTACATGGGAAGATGAGTAATGCGTTCACCATCCAGGGCAATAGAGCCTTGATCTGGCTGGCATAAGCCCACCACCATATCAAAGATTGTGGTCTTTCCTGCCCCATTCGGGCCCAGCAGGCCTACGACTTCCCCAGCCTTGACCTCAAGACTCACCCCTCGAACGACAAGCCGCCCTTTGAAACTTTTTTTGAGTCCTTTAGCAATAACTCGATGATGAATCTTTGGTGGGTCATCTATCGGCATACCAGAAAGCCCCGTGCAAACGCGTATTATTCTTCGCCTTCCTCATTGATAATGGACACACGAGATCCACCTTCCACCACACTACGATCTTCCTCTAAATAGAGCGTCATACGTGGACCACTTACCCGAGTTCCCTTTTGCCAAGCCACTGGAGACCCAGTTAGGACGGCTTTTTCTTCGTCTTTATAATACACGGCATGTTGACACGTCGCTTTCCCTTCACCCTTCTTAATGCGGACCTGGCCTTTCGCTTCAACGATTTCGATCTTTCGTTGTGAAGACGTATTGGATTCGTCTGGAACTGCTTCTTGTTTAAAAAACACAATCATGACATCAGAATGAATCACCAAATCTCCTTGCGTAAAAACAACAGCGCCTTCAAACGTTGCTTTGCCTTCCTTGTTTTTGGAAACCATGGATTGTGATGTAATGGTGGTTGGCACTACCGTTTCGGCCAATGTGGTGTTCACAAGCACGCCCCAGAGACAGGCAGACATTCCCCAAACGATGAACAGACACCAGATCTTAGGAGGTAAGCTCAAGCTGAACATCCTTTAAAATGGTAAACTCTCCAGATTCCGGATTTCCGACAAGGCCCGTACCAGTGAGGGTTAATCCATTCCCTGTAATATGCACCGGATCATCCGTGTGGAATTCCTGGTTAGCATTCTTCCATCCCAGATGTTGCGTGAAAATGGTATAACCATTCGCCAAGGAGACAACAATTGGATCATGCTGATTTTCCAATTGAAGATCATTGGTCTCGGTATCAATTGTCCCATTTTCCGCGTCAATGGTCATACCCCATCCACTGGGACGATACCAATGGATCTGGACATCTTCCAGAAATGTCTGGTGTTCTGATTCGAAAACCCGTGCCAGCCTGGCCTCAACTTCCCACTGAATGGCACCAGATTGGGTTTGTCGATAGGTAAACCCTTGAATGCCGGCATCGGCCGATTCAAGAACAGAATGGGAGACAGTGGCTGGAGACGATTGCAAAGCCCGCCATTGAACGACGAGAAGGTATGCAAAAAAGAGAATTGAGCACAACACGGCTCCTGTTAAAGCACTGCGAATCCATCGCACACCCATGAAAGACATCGACCCAATCTACGCACCAGCGCTTAAAAACACAGAATACCATAGGCCCTAATCCAAGTAAACTCATCCCTAAGAACGCTATCTAATTGCACACATAGGTAAAGGAGATGAAAATTGATGAGAAACGTTGGAGCACGAAAAGCATAGGCTGAGAAGATGTCGTGGGATTTGCCCCACGGCACCCAGACAAAAACAGAGAACCTATCAAGCCTCAGATGGGGAAGGTGCTATGGACGAAGGGCTTGTAGATGTTCCCTCCCCCCCACGTTCAACTAATTCCAAGGCAACAAGCTGTGCTGCATCCCCTGGGCGTGTACGGGTATGAATAATCCGTGTATAGCCACCTTGCCTGGCACTGAATCGTCCTGCCAAGTCCCGAAAAAGCTTTGCGACAACGTCCTTCTTTTTCAGCATTGTCAGCGCACGACGTCGGGCATGTAACGTCCCTTCTTTGCCAAGTGTAATGACCTTTTCCGCTATGCCACGGACTTCTTTGGCCTTGGCTTCGGTGGTTTCAATCCGTTCATGCTCCAACAATGCCGTGACAAGGTTGCAGAAGAGCGCACGTCGATGTTTAGTATTCCGACCTAATTGCCTGCCTGTTTTACGATGTCTCACGATAATCCTCTTGATTCAAACAGTCTGCGGTAAGTTCACACATCATTACCCTTTTGAAGCAATCTTTACCCCTAACCCTAGCCCCATTTCAGTTAACACGTCTTTAATTTCGTTTAGGGATTTTTTTCCGAAGTTTTTGGTCTTTAACATTTCCATTTCTGTCTTTTGCACCAGATCTTCTATGGTCTTGATATTAGCATTTTTCAGGCAATTGGCTGCTCGAACCGAAAGCTCAAGCTCATTGACATTCCGCGAAAGATTTTTATCCAGCTCGCTTTGCCCTGCCCTATCTAGTACTTCCTGTTTTGCTTCAGGGAATTCCTGACTGGGGATACAGATATCAAGGTGTCCACGTAAAATCATCGCCGCCGTCGCAACGGCATCTCGTGCAGACGTACTGCCATCAGTCCACACTTCAAGATTAAGCCGATCATAATCAGTCATACGCCCTACACGGGCATTTTCAACATGAAAGTTGACTCGCTTGACCGGTGAAAAAATTGAATCCAAAGGAATCACGCCAATTGGCAATCCTTCCTCTTTGTTTCGTTCAGCTGGAACATATCCACGTCCTGGCTTCACGATCAATTCCATGTCAAAATCCCCATCTTTATCCAATGTCGCAATATGAAGATCAGGGTTTAACACCGTGACTTCTGCATCACCTTGAATATCGGAAGCCCTCACTTCCCCTGGGCCTTTCTTTTTCAATCTCAAGGCTTTGGGTTTATCCGTGTGTAATTTAAACCGAAGGTTTTTGACATTAAGAATAATGATGGTGACATCTTCTGTGACGCCAGGGAGAGTAGAAAACTCATGAAAGACCCCTTCAATTTTTACAGAAGTTGCCGCAGCACCTGGAAGGGAAGACAGAAGCACGCGACGCAAAGAATTGCCTAGGGTCGTCCCAAACCCTCTTTCAAAAGGCTCGGCCGTAAACTTGCCAAATGTTGATGATGCGGATTCCTTATCTAACTCAAGTCGCATAGGCAACTGAAAGTCTTTCATCATATTAATCATGCTTCCCCCTTCGCCTCATCCAACGATTAGCCGGAGTCTTGTATGCTCGTATTTCCGCTGAACCAGAAGAGACCTTATTTTATCGAGAATATAATTCGACGACAATTTGCTCATGGACCGGCACTTCAATGTCTTCCTTGGATGGAAGTGCCCGCACTTGCCCTTTGAACGCATTACGGTCAATATCAAGCCAATTCACCACATCTTTTCCATCTGCCGTTGCAAGAGACGATTGAATCGCCACCAATTCTCGGCTTCGTGGTCTGACTTCAATAACATCATCTTCTAAGACTGTATAGGAAGGAATATCTGTCTTTCTCCCATTGACCAGAATATGGCCATGATTGACGACCTGACGGGCCTGCTTTCGTGAGAAGGCAAATCCTAACCGATAGACAACATTATCTAATCGTCGCTCCAATAAGCTCAACAGGTTTTCACCTGTGACCCCAGATTGTCGCTCAGCCCGTTTAAACATTCCACGAAATTGTCTTTCGAGAACGCCATACATCCTTCGTAATTTTTGTTTTTCACGCAACTGCGTGTTGTATTCGGTGACACGAGACCGGCGAGATTGACCATGCTGACCCGGCGGATAACTCCGACGTTCAATCGCACATTTTTCAGTCATACACCGAGTTCCCTTGAGAAAAAGCTTCACGCCTTCTCTCCGACAATTTCGACACACAGGCCCTGAAATATTTGCCACGTTATCAGTTCCTCCTTAGCTTCTCATGACCTTCTTTATTACAACGATCACACACGCCGCCGCTTAGGCGGACGGCATCCATTGTGAGGGATCGGCGTCACATCTCGAATCAAATTCACGCGAAGTCCCACAGACTGCAAAGCACGCACGGCCGACTCTCGACCAGAGCCCGGTCCATTGACATACACATCGATTTGCCGCATACCCTGTTCCATGGCCTTTCGCCCAGCCGCTTCGCCAGCACGCGTAGCCGCAAAGGGTGTACTTTTTCTGGATCCTTTAAATCCCAGGCTTCCCGCACTCGACCAAACAACGGCATTCCCACTCAAGTCTGTAATCGTAACCAGGGTATTATTAAATGAGGCCTGGACGTGAGCAACACCAGCTTGCACAAGCTTTTTTTCCTTTTTCTTCCCTTTCTTGACACTCATTGTTTCAATCCTTTTCTCGATATTGCCCAAAAACGTCGGCAAAGATACCCTAGAAATTTATTTTTTTCTTCCTCCAATGGCCGCTCGTTTTCCCTTACGAGTCCGAGCATTGGTTTTTGTCCGTTGGCCTCGCACCGGTAATCCACGTCGATGCCGAATGCCTCGATAAGACCCAATATCCATTAGTCGTTTAATCCCTAAGGTGATCTCTTTACGAAGATCACCTTCAACACGAAGGTTTTTCTCAATAACGTCACGAAGTTTGATAACTTCATCTTCATTAAGATCCTTGACTCGGACAGAACCATCCACACCGGCTTTTTTCAGTATGGCTCGCGCATTCCACGGTCCGATACCAAAAATATACGTTAACCCTCTGTCAACACGTTTAGCCATTGGGAGATCTACACCTGCGATACGTGCCATGAGCTACTCCTCACTCTTCAACAACGCCATTTTTCGACAACCGGACAATTGAACTTGCACCCGACACCAGTGAAAGGACCTGGCAAGAACACAACAAACTCTCTGGAACTTTGCGTGACTCATACTCATCCTTGTCGTTGTTTGTGCCTGGGGTTTGTACAGCGAACCCGGACCACCCCTCGCCGTCGGAAGACAGTACATTTTGAACAAATTGGTTTCACTGAGGATTTCACCTTCATCTTCCACTCCTCCTCACACTAAACTTTTCACTTAAAACGATAAGTAATCCGACCTCGTGTCAAATCATATGACGACATTTCGACGGTTACTCGATCTCCAGGAAGAATCCGTATAAAGTGCATACGCATTTTTCCTGATATATGAGCCAGAATTTTATGTCCGCTCTCTAGTTTGACTCGAAACATCGCATTCGGCAACATTTCTAAGACAACGCCCTGAACCTCTATGACATCTTCTTTTGGCATACCGTCCACACACCTACAATAATACAAGACAAAGAACAAGAAGAGTGTTCATGATAACGCAGTCAACACTCGTGGAGGACCATCTGGCTGAAGAGCAACCGTATGCTCAAAATGTGCTGACCAGCTGCCATCTTGTGTGACTGCCGTCCATTGATCTTCCAAGACTCGAACCTTCGCTCCCCCCATATTTACCATTGGTTCGATGGCTAATACCATCCCCATTTGCAAACGAGGCCCTTGCCCAGCCCGTCCATAGTTTGGCACTTGCGGTTCTTCATGCAATTGCCGACCAATCCCGTGTCCAACAAAGTCTCGAACAACCGAAAAACCAAAGGCTTCGGCATGAGACTGAATAGCATGAGAAATATCGGACAACCGATTCCCAACCACAGCAGAAGCCACCCCTTTGGCCAAGGAATCTTTCGTCACCTGCAACAAGGTTCCTACTCGATCAGAAACAGCACCAACAGGAACGGTAATAGCCCCGTCCCCGTAAAATCCATGGACGATCGCCCCTAAATCCAACCCTAGAATATCCCCGTCCCGTACCTCACGCTTGGAAGGAATGCCATGCACGACTTGATCATTGATCGATGCACAGAGTGTTTTTGGATAATTACGATATCCTTTAAAAGCTGGAATAGCACCCTTGTCCCGAATACATTCCTCGGCTACTTTATCTAATTCCAAGGTCGTTATCCCAGGTTTGAGTAACTCTAAAAGAACCTGGTGGGTTTCGGCCACAATTTTTGAAGCCTGAGCCATAAGCTCAATTTCCTCTTGCGTTTTCAAAATGATCATAGGCACTTACACTTGAGTCAGCACATTGACTAGCCGCGCATGGACCGAATCAACCGCCCCAAATCCATCAAGCTCAGTTAAAATGTTTTTCTCCTTGTAATACTCAATTAACGGTGCCGTTTGATTCGTATAAACGAGCATTCGAGACTCGACTGTTTCTCGTCGATCATCATTGCGCTGAATGAGTTCCGCTCCACAACGATCACATATTCCTTCCAGCTTAGGCGGACAGCTTGTTATATGAAAAACTGATTGACAAGCAGGACAACTTCTTCGCCCACTCAATCGATCAACAATATGTTCAGAGGGAATCACAACATATAATACATGATCAAGTGCGATATGCTCTGACTCCAACCACCGCCCTAAGATATCGGCTTGTGTCACGGTTCGAGGAAATCCATCAAGAACAAACCCCTTGGCTGCTTCAGGAAGAGAGAGTTTTTCTTGAACCAGTCCAATAACGACTTCGTCGGCCACAAGTTCTCCACGATCCATATAGTCTTTAGCTTGAATCCCCAATGTCGTCTTTTGCCTCACTGCCTCCCGGAGAAGATCCCCCGTTGAAATTTTCGGAATCTTGAATTGAGAAGATACGAGTTCCGCTTGCGTGCCTTTTCCAACACCCGGAGCACCAAGTAACACCAGTCGCATGCGATTATCCACTCCGTCCTTTTAGACGACCCTTGGCTAAGAATCCTTCATAGTTACGCATTAACATATGGGACTCAATTTGCTGAGCCGTATCAAGTCCCACACCAATCACAATCAACAACGAAGTTCCGCCAAAGTAAAATGGTACATTGAGACGATAAATCAACAATTCTGGAATCACACAGACAATGGCCAAGTAAATAGCACCGGCAAAGGTGATCCGTGTCAACACTTTATAAATATAATCTGAGGTTCGTTGCCCTGGCCGAATACCGGGAATAAACCCACCATACTTTTTCATATTATCAGACATATCTACGGGATTAAGCACCACCGCTGTATAAAAAAAGCAAAAAAACAAAATCATCGACACATATAACAGAGTGTATAAAAACGAACCTGGAGCAAGTTGTGCGCCAATGGCTTGGACCCAAGGAACCTGAATAAAACTTGTAATCGTTGCAGGAAAGGCAATAATCGAAGACGCAAAGATTGGCGGAATCACGCCTGCCGTGTTGATCTTCAGGGGGATGTGTGTGCTTTGCCCACCAAATACCCGTCGGCCCATTACCCGTTTGGCATATTGGACCGGAATTTTTCGACGACCGCTCTCAAGAAAAACTATCGCCGCAACAACCCCAAGCATCACCACCACAAGCAACACTAAAAGAATTAGACTTAATTGTCCAATCTGATAGAGCTCAAATGTCTGAGCAACTGCGCTCGGTAGTCTCGCAACAATTCCCGCAAAAATAATTAACGAAATGCCATTGCCGACGCCTCGTTCCGTAATTTGCTCCCCTAACCACATGAGAAATGCGGTCCCAGCCGTCAGGGTAATAATGGTCATTAACCGAAACGGCCAACCAGGTTCGAGCACAAAAGCTCCTTGATTCATCCCCTCAAGCCCAATGGCAATACCAAAACCCTGGACTAAGGCAATGCCAATCGTACCATACCTGGTATATTGGATAATGGTTTTTCTGCCGCGCTCACCTTCCTTAGCCAGCTTTGATAAATGAGGAATGACAACAGTCAGAAGCTGTAGAATAATCGACGCGCTAATATAGGGCATGATTCCAAGCGCGAAGATGGTCAGACGAGAAAGAGCGCCTCCCGAGAATATATCTAAAAACCCCAGAAGCGCTCCGCCACGATCATGGAGAAACGAGGCTAATTCTTCATTGTTAATACCAGGTGTCGGCACATGAGCGCCCACTCGGTAAACAGCTAACATGGCCAAGGTAAAAAGTACTCGGCCACGTAACTCGGGAATTTTTAGGATATTTTGGAAGCTCGTGATGAGCCGTTCAAGCACGACCTGTGACCCTGACCTGTCCGCCTGCTTGCTCGATCTTCTGAAGTGCTGACTGGCTAAATTTATGAGCTTCGACCACGAGGGATCGAGTCAGCTCACCCTTGCCTAAAATCTTCACAGGCCACGTTCGGCGTTTGACAAGACCTTTTTCTATCAAAATCTTTGGCGTAATTTCCGATATGTCCTCTAGCAATGCCAAGTCTTTCACATTCACAACTGCATATTTGACTTGAAAGACATTATGAAAGCCTCGCTTAGGAAGACGACGCGCCAATGGCATTTGGCCACCTTCAAAACCTTGAACATTGGCACGCCCAGATCGTGCCAACATACCTTTATGCCCTTTTCCAGAAGTTTTTCCAGAACCTGAGCCAGGGCCTCTTCCAATTCGCTTTTTTTTCTTTTTTGACCCAAGCGCAGGGCGTAAATCATGTAATTTCATAATGAATTCACTTCAACGAGATGCTGAATTTTTTCAATCAGTCCCCTAACCTGAGGAGTATTAGGACGTTGGACTGTTTTACGGATCCCACGAAGGCCCAATCCCCGCAGAATAAGCTGCTGATGAGCCTGTCTTCCAATTGAGCTACGAACTTGCGTAATGACAAGCGTTGAATGGTTGCTGGGAATCTGTAATTTCATACAAACCTGTGTCTTGGCTGAGGCTATTCAATCTCTTGCGTGCGATGTCGAAGGCGTCGAGTTTCCGCAGGATCTTTCAATTGAGACAACCCTTCGAGTGCTGCCCGCACAACATTGAATGGATTACCACGGCCTAATGTTTTGGCAATGATATTATGGACGCCTACAACCTCTAAGATTGCACGAACCGCCCCCCCGGCAATGATACCGGCACCTTCTCTTGCTGGCTTGAGCAGAACATGTTCTGCCCCAAAATGCCCATGCACATCATGGGGAATACTGCCATTTTTCAAAGGCACTTTAATAAGATTTTTCTTTGCTTGTCCTACGGCCTTTGCAATAGCTGGGGGCACTTCCGTGGCCTTGCCTTTTCCAATGCCGACCCATCCATTCCCATCTCCGACAACCACCAACGCACAAAAGGAAAAGCGCTTTCCGCCTTTGACGACTTTGGCAACACGGTTGACAGAGACTAACTTATCCTTAAGACTTAACTCTTCAGGATTAATTCGCACTAAGAGATACTCCTTACAATAATAAACTGTCTCATTATAAATTCAGGCCATGCGACCGAGAGGCATCAGCTAAAGCCTTAACACGGCCATGATACAAACACCCCCCTCGATCAAAAACCACCGCTGAAATATTGGCCGTCTGCGCTCGTTTTGCTAATAATTCCCCAACAAGCTTGGCAGTCTGCACATTTCCTCCTACAGCAGGATTTCCACGAATATCAGCGTCCCTGGATGATGCTGTGACCAACGTTCGCCCAACCGTATCGTCAATAATTTGGGCATAAATATGAGAATTGGTACGCGCAACACTTAATCGTGGGCGCTGAGATGTACCAAAGATACGTTTTCGAACTCGTGCCTTCCGACGATAGAACCTTCTGACCTTGTTTAATTGGGACATACTCCCCTGCCTTTTACTTTTTCCCGGTTTTTCCAGCTTTTTTTCTTAACGCTTCACCAGCATATTTAATGCCTTTTTGCTTATAGACATCTGGTGGTCGAACTTGACGGATATCCGCGGCGACTTGAGTCACAAGTCGTTTATCGATCCCACGAATTGTGATAGCAACCTGTTTCTCTATGCTGGCCTCCACGCCAGAAGGAATATCGAGTAAGATAGGATGAGCAAAGCCCACGTTCAATGTTAAGACTTGGCCTTGCAATTGCGCTCGATATCCAACACCGGTTAACTCCAATGTTTTTTCATAACCTTTTGTCACGCCATTCACAATATTTTGCAACTCAGCCCGTGTCAATCCATGCAATGCACGAAGAGCCGGTGAGTCCCCAGACCGACGAACATGAATGGACTCATTCTCCACCGCAATATCCACCCCTTGAGCCAAGGCCCAACTCAACCGACCGCGTGGCCCCTTCACAGACACATCGCGATCCTCAATTTTCACCTCAATCTCTGAGCCAATAGGAATAGGCTTTTTCCCTATCCGTGACATAACATCCTCTGATCAATCATAACGCGGCATCTCATAATTATTAGACCAGTCAATTCTATCTCACCAAATACATCCGAGGACCTCACCACCCACACCATGCTCTCGGCATTGTTGATCTGTCATCACACCTCTCGAAGTCGAGAGAAAAGTGACACCAAGACCACCCATGACACGAGGAATATCATTTTTCCCAACATAAGCACGACAACCAGGCTTGCTGATCCGTCGAATACCCGTAATCATAGGTTTTTTCTTCCTACCCGGGAGATACCGCAGTTCGATTTTTATGACGGCATGTTTACTATCCGCCACAGTCCGCTCATAGTCCTGAATAAACCCTTCAGATTTAAAAATTTTCAGGACCGCTGACTTCATATTCGAGGCAGGGAGGGTCACCGTTTCATGACCTCGCTTCCCAGCATTTTGAATGCGGGTAAATAAATCGGCTAGTGGATCCGTCATTGACATCTCTACACCTAATCCTTCAATCACAAACTACAAACAAAGAAACTCACCCCTTTAACAATCTTCATTTCTCAAAATGTTGGCATAGCACAGATGCTCACCAACTCGACTTCCTCATACCAGGGATATCACCACGAAGACTATGAAACCGGAAACAAATCCTACACATAGCAAATCGTCGCAAAAAGCTGCGCACTCTTCCACACAAAGCACATCGATTATATCGTTGAACTGAAAACTTCGGCTGGCTGGCCGCTTTAATCTTTAACGCTTTTCTGGCCACAACGCTCCCCTAACGTGTTGGTTCCGCACGATTAAGACGAAAAAGGTATTCCCAAATATCCCAATAAAGCTTTGGCTTCATCATTTCTTTTTGCACTTGTTACCATCGTAATATCCATCCCATGAATCGAGGCAACGTCATCATATTTAATTTCAGGAAACGTTAACTGCTCCTTGAGACCCATTGAATAGTTCCCTCGACCATCAAAACCTTTTGGAGAAACACCACGAAAATCACGAATCCTTGGCAAACCAACATTGAGAAAGCGATCAAGAAATTCATACATGCGTCCGCCCCGCAATGTCACTTTAGCCCCAACAGGCATTCCTTGTCGTAGTTTAAAACCGGCAATGGCTTTTTTGGCTCTTGTCACAATGGGTTTTTGCCCAGTAATCAGTGCAAGCTCTGACACCACACCATCCAAGAGCTTCACATTTTGCACCGCCTCTCCCATGCCAACATTGATGACAATGCGCTCAAGCCGAGGAATCTGCATGGGGTTTTTATAGGAAAACTCCTTCAACATTTTTGGAACAACTTCTTCTTGAAACTTCACCTTGAGCCGAGGAGAAGAAACCGCTTGTGACTGGGCACTCATTATTGTATCCTTTTTAGCATGTAACAGAGCATGTCACTCACTTTTCATCCAAGATTTCATCTTCGCTTTTCTTGAAAAACCTGACTTTTCTCCCACCATCCAGGACCCTTATGCCAACCCTCGATGGCTTTTGCACTGACTCAGAATAGAGCATGACATTGGAAATGGCCAACGGCCCTTCACGATCAATCACTCCACCTTGACGATTCTTTTGAGTGGGCTTCGTATGGCGCTTTATCATGTTCAACCGTTCTACAGTCACAACACCCTTTTCTGTATTGACTGATAGAATATTCCCGGTCTTCCCACGCTCCCGCCCTGCAATAACCATAACGGTATCACCTTTTTTCAATTTCGATTTCTTTGACCTCATGGATGAGGCTATTGAACGACCAGTTCGTCTCATAACATTACCTTTTGATGAACGGCCTAAATTACTTCTGGAGCCAGAGAAACAATTTTCATATATTTTTTCTTCCTGAGCTCTCTCGCAACAGGGCCAAAAATTCTTGTGCCAATGGGATCGCCCTGATTATTCACTAACACACAGGCATTTTGATCAAACCGAATATATGAACCATCTTCACGACGACGGGTTTTTTTTGTTCGAACAATGACAGCTTTTACAACTTGACCTTTTTTGACTGAGGCCTTAGGAATGGCCTCCCGAACCGAGACAACGATAATATCACCAAGTCCTCCATATCGCCTTCTGGTTCCACCCAGCACATGAAAACATCTGACACTCTTAGCCCCAGAATTATCTGCAACTTCTAAATAAGTATAATTTTGGATCATGGCTTAACACTCCAGGGGATTACCTTGCCAGCCCCCAATACTTTTTGCACCAGACGTTTCAATCGTCAGAATTTATTAAAAAGCAACCTACCCGAATCAGGAGAGCGACTTTGCATACTCGCCTTGCTCCACGACTTCTGCAACACGCCAATGCTTCTCTTTTGATAATGGACGTGTGTGGACAATTTTCACTCGATCACCTATCCGCACACGGTTTGTTTCATCATGGGCCTTAAACTTTGATATTCGGCGCATGACCTTTCCATAGAAAGGATGAGACACAATACGCGTCACCGCCACAACAACGGTTTTTTCCATTTTGTCGCTCACGACCATTCCATAGACAACTCGCTGCTTACTTTGCTCGCTCTTCATCCTATACCCATTCCTAACGACTTAAACGCCAAACAACCGTAGAGGAATCCAAAAATAATCCACGCATCTCGCCCATTAAGCAGACAGCTCTTTTTCGCGCAATAACGTCTTCACCCGAGCCACATCCCTACGAGCCCGACGAATCTGCATCGGATTTTCGATTCTTCCCATCGCTAACTGACAGCGCAGATGAAATAATTCCTGCTTCAACTGATGAACTTTTTCTGTCAATTCCTCTTTTTCCATTCCCCTAAGACCCTGAACATCCATAGACACATCCTCAAGAAATGGGCAATTCACCCCGAACGACAAATCTTGTTGCCAGCGGAAGTTTATGACCTGCCAGGCGAAAAGCCTCTTTCGCGACATCCCTGGAGACATCATCCATTTCATAGAGGATACGGCCAGACTTCACAACCGCCACCCACAACTCTGGATTTCCCTTCCCTTTTCCCATTCGAACTTCAGCAGGCTTTTTCGTGACAGGCTTGTCAGGGAATATTCGTGTCCAAATTCGACCACCCCGCTTGACATACCGGGTCATGGCAATTCTTGCAGCCTCAATCTGCCTCGCAGTAATTCTTCCAGGCTCCAAGACCTTGAGACCATATTGGCCAAAGGAAACATCTCCACCTCGATAGGCCTTCCCCCTCATTCTTCCTTTTTGAACTTTTCTAAACTTAACTTTTTTCGGCGAAAGCATTCCAAAAACCTTGACTGGTTAAAATTTCATTCTCATTACAAATAGGGCTATTTACAGAAAGCCTAGCTGCGTTTCAGATTTCCCAACTTCCTGGATGTCAACTTCACCTTTATAAATCCAAGCTTTTACGCCAATTTGCCCCATAGTCGTGTGCGCTTCCGCGAACCCATATTCAACGTTGGCCCGAAGAGTATGCAACGGCACGCGTCCCTCTCGATACCATTCCGTTCTGGCAATCTCATTGCCACCTAATCGTCCAGCACAAGAGACACGAACACCCTGTGCGCCCAATCGAAGTGCCGACGCAACACTTCGCTTCATCGCTCTCCGAAACGACACACGTTTTTGTAATTGTAAGGCAATATTTTCTGCGACAAGCTGTGCATCCAGCTCAGGTTTTTTGATCTCCTTCACGGTCACATAGACTTCACGATTATATTGCTGCTCAAAAGAAGCCTTTAGCTTATCAACCTCAGCCCCTTTTCGACCGATGATAATACCGGGCCTGGCTGTGTGAATAATAATCTTCACCTGGTTGCCAGACCGCTCTAATTCTACGCGGGAGATACCGGCATGATAGAGACGAGACTTTACAAGCTCTCGGATAGCAATATCTTCATGAAGAAGCTTGACAAAGTCCTTCTTGGAATACCAACGAGAATTCCATGTTCTCGTATACCCCAGCCTAAAACCAAAAGGATGCGTTTTTTGACCCATAGTCGCCCACTACCCCTTTACGCCATACCTAAATTGACCAGTAACAGACAAATTAAGACCCTACAACAATTGTGATGTGGCTTGTTCGTTTATGGATTGGATTGGCTCTTCCCATAGACCGAGACCGAAATCGTTTCAGCGTTGGACCAACATCGACAAAAGCACGCACAACCGTTAGCTCCTCTTCACTACCGACATCATGATGCCCTGCATTGGCAACTGCAGATCGAAGCAGCTTTTCCACGACTCCAGAAGCCGCTCGTGGCATGTACCGTAAGACACTCAAGGCATCTGGAACCCCACGACCTCGAATAAGATTGACGATCAGACGACATTTCCTTGGAGTCATTCTGACAAATCGCAGAACAGCTTTAGCTTCAGACATAGCGATGCCCCACTAACATAAATGTTTCTGGCGTACTAGATACCGACATCATCACTATTTCAAGGCAACAGCTTTTTCCGTTCTTGCTGCCCCATGCCCTTTAAACAGACGAGTTGGTGAAAACTCACCCAACTTATGCCCCACCATATTTTCTGTCACATACACTGGAATAAACTTTTTCCCATTATGAACTGCAAATGTACAACCAATCATCTCAGGCATAATTGTAGACCGTCGAGACCAAGTTTTAATCATTTTTCCATCTTTTACTTGATTCGCTCTTTCAACTTTCTTCAAAACCGAATCATCCACAAACGGACCTTTTTTGATCGACCTTGGCATACAACTAACCCTTTATTTTTTCCTACGAGAAATAATAAACTGAGAGGAAGATTTTTTTCGCTTTCTCGTCTTATAGCCTTTCGTGGGAACCCCCCACGGAGAAACAGGATGCGGATTACCCTGCCCAGCTTTCCCTTCACCACCACCGTGAGGATGATCAACAGGATTCATCGCCACACCCCGAACATGTGGACGACGCCCCATCCAAACCGAACGACCTGCCTTGCCGATCTTGACTTTCGCATGATCAAGATTCCCAACCTGACCTACAGTAGCCATACAGGCACCAAGAATTCTTCGCATCTCGCCAGACCTCAAACGAATCTGCACATACTGCCCATCACGGCCCATCACTTGCGCCGAAGTTCCGGCGCTACGAGCTAATTGGCCACCCTTACCAGGCCTCAGCTCAATGTTATGAATGGTTGTCCCCAAAGGCATAGCCGAAAGAGGAAGCGCATTCCCTGGCTTCACATCAGCCTGCAAACCAGACTGAAGCATTTCGCCTTTCTTGAGACCATGGGGAGCCAAGATATATCGCTTTTCCCCATCGGTGTAATGCAAGAGAGCAATTCTAGCCGAACGATTAGGGTCATATTCTATACGAGCAACTTTAGCAAACACATCAGTCTTATTACGCTTAAAGTCAATTCGTCGATAGAGACGTTTATGGCCACCACCACGAAACCGACTCGTGATTCGACCAGCATTGTTTCTTCCCCCAGAATGAGGGAGCGACTCCGTCAAACTCTTTTCCGGCCTGGCCACATCCAACTGCTCGCCAGTGAGGCCAGTCATGCCTCGCCGCCCCGGCGATGTTGGCCTATAGTCTTTTATACCCATGCCACACCCTTACAAATGCATTGATTCGCCCACAAACAGTTTTCATAAGCAGCTCAAACTCTATGCACTCTCATACAGATCTAGCTTTTCACCCTCCTTGAGAGTGATAATCGCTTTTTTCCAGCTCGCCCTTCTTCCAAGAAATCGACCCTGTCGTTTTCGTTTTCCCAGCACATTCATGACATTAACAGACTCGACCTTCACCTTAAGCGCAGACTCAACAGCCCGACGAATTTCAATTCGATTGGCATCAAGACTGACCTTAAAGGCCACACAATTAGACCGATCCCTGAGGTTTGTGATTTTCTCACTCAAGAGTGGCTTAATTAAAATATCAAAAGGGTCTCGATTCATGCCCATAACCCCTGGATAACTTCAACTTGATCCTCAAGAACCAAAAGCACGTCATAGAGCAAAAGATCATAGACATTAAGACCTTGAGGGTGAACCACCTTCACGTCCTGAAGATTTGACCCAGCCCTATCCCATGCTAGCGATTGCTCTCCCACGACAATCATCGTTTTTTTCGTCAACTGGAGTTGACCTAAAACCTTGACTAACCATTTGGACTTAGGTTCAGGAAGATCGCCACCAGCATAAACAATAACTTCACCATCTGCACACTTCGCAGACAAGACGCTTCTCAATGCAGCCCTGTACATTTTTTTGGGCATGTGAAAGCCATACTGTCTTTGCTTTGGCCCAAAAACAGTACCGCCATGACGCCAAATAGGAGACCGGTTCGACCCCGCACGAGCACGACCCGTATGCTTTTGCTTCCATGGCTTTCGGCCAGAACCACTCACTTCCCCGCGACCTTTAGTGGATGCGCTCCCCTGCCTCAAAGAAGCTCGCTGCATGACAACAGCAGCGTGAACAAGCGATCGGCTTGCCTTCACACCAAAGACGCCATTCAATTCAACTGAACGCACCTTCTCGCCTAAATTATCAACAACATTCACATTCGGCATATATTACTTCCCTGATGATTTCCGAATAACGAGCATGCCACCAATAGGACCAGGAACCGCGCCACGCACCAACAGCAGATTTTCATCAGGCCTTACATCGACAACCTGCAACCCCTTGACGGTAACTTGCCCGGACCCCATATGACCTGGCATGGCCTTATTCTTCCAAACCCTCGAAGGATAGGAGCTGTTCCCAATCGAACCAGGCGCCCTATGAAACATCGAACCATGAGAAGCAGGACCACCCGCATAGTTATGACGCTTCATAACCCCTTGAAACCCCTTACCCTTCGACACACCAGAAACATTAATGTACTCACCCTTACCAAAAATACCTACAGTCACAATATCGCCAAGCTGGCCAGAAACTGACCCTCTAAACTCCCGCAAATACTTCCACAAGCGACCCTGGCTTGACCGGAGATGTCCCAATTCAGGTTTATTTAGCTTACGCTCGACTACCACATGAAACCCAAGCTGAACAGCATCATAACCATCCCGAACTACGGTTTTAATAGCCGAAATACCACAAGGACCGGCCTCAATAACCGTGACAGGAACAAGCTGGCGGCTTTCATTATAAACCTGAATCATACCCAACTTTTTCCCCATGAGCCCTCGAGGATCCATACATTTCCCTCAGTATCAAATAAAAATATCTAAAACACTCTATCCAAAGAAATTTACAATTTAATCTCAACATCAATGCCAGCAGGAAGACTCAACTTCATCAACGCGTCCATCGTATCAGGAGTTGGCTCAAGAATATCGAGCAACCGCTTATGCGTTCGAATCTCAAACTGTTCTCTCGACTTCTTATCTGCATGAGTCGAGCGCTGCACAGTAAATTTTTCAATTCGTGTGGGCAACGGAACCGGACCAGACACCATAGCCCCAGTCTGCCTTACCGTATCAACAATATCACGCGCAGACTGATCCAATACACGGTAGTCAAAACCTTTTAACCTAATTCGAATCCGCTGATCCACATTCACCCTGCGCTCTCCTCAACAATAAAGATACATCACGTAACGATTTCCGTCACCACGCCTGCGCCGACCGTCCGTCCCCCTTCCCGCACCGCAAACCGCAACCCTTGCTCCATCGCAATTGGCGCGATCAACTCGCCCGTGAAGGACACATTATCACCCGGCATAACCATCTCCACCCCGGCATCTAAGTGCACCACGCCGGTGACATCCGTCGTCCGAAAGTAGAACTGCGGACGATAGCCGTTGAAAAACGGGGTATGCCGCCCCCCCTCTTCTTTCGCTAACACATATACCTCCGCGCGAAACTTTGTGTGCGGGGTGATCGTCTTCGGCTTCGCCAAGACCATGCCGCGCTCCACGTCTTCTTTTTTGGTCCCCCGCAACAACGCGCCAATGTTATCCCCCGCTTGCCCTTCATCGAGCACCTTGCGAAACATTTCAACGCCGGTCACGATGGTGGTCGCGGTATCCCGCAATCCCACAATCTCTATTTCATCGCCCACCTTAACTTGTCCGCGCTCCACACGCCCCGTCACGACAGTCCCACGCCCACTGATGGTAAACACGTCTTCAATCGGCATCAGAAAGGGCTTATCAATTGCCCGCTCTGGTGTAGGCACGTAGCTATCCACCGCCTCCAACAATTTCATGATAGATGGCACACCAATATCGCTCTGATCCCCCTCAATGGCCTTGATAGCTGAGCCCACAACAATGGGCACTTGATCACCAGGGAATCCGTACTTGGTCAGGAGTTCACGCACTTCTAATTCGACCAACTCCAACAGCTCTGCATCTTCCACTTTGTCAGCTTTGTTGAGGAACACGACGATGTAGGGCACACCTACTTGCCGCGCCAGAAGAATATGCTCACGGGTTTGAGGCATCGGCCCATCCGCGGCAGACACGACGAGAATGGCGCCATCCATTTGGGCTGCGCCTGTAATCATGTTCTTCACGTAGTCCGCATGACCAGGACAATCGACGTGTGCATAATGTCGCTCTTTGGTTTCGTATTCCACATGGGAAATGGCAATGGTCAAGATTTTGGTGGGGTCTCGCCGGCCTTGTGATTCACTGGCTTTTGCGACTTCATCATAGGGCACAAATTTCGCCATCCCTTCTTCGCCCATCACTTTCGTCAAGGCAGACGTTAGGGTTGTCTTCCCATGGTCCACGTGCCCAATCGTTCCCACATTTAAATGCGGCTTCCGCCGCTCATATTTCGACTTCGCCATGCCCTCTCCTCCTAGACAGCCCGTGCCCCTACGAAAGAACCTTCAAAAATTCCCACAAGAACAACAAGACACATCTTGAGACAAAAACCCAACGACTCTTATTCTCCCGCCTGCTTTCCAATGATTTGCTGAGCAATTTGCTTCGGCACAACCTCGTATTGCTCAAATTCCATACTATAGGTGGCTCTGCCTTGAGTGCGTGAACGCAACCCCGTTGCATATCCAAACATCTCACTAAGAGGCACCATTGCATCAACGGCTTGCGACCCAGCCCTCGCCTTAATGCCCTGAACCTTTCCACGGCGAGAATTCAGATCACCAATGACATCTCCCATATATTCCTGAGGAACAAGAACCTCAACCTTCATAATGGGCTCCAAAATGGCAGGATTCGCCTTTTTACAGGCAGACTCAAAAGCCATGGAACCTGCAATCTTGAAAGCCATTTCACTTGAATCCACCTCATGAAAAGAACCATCGAAAACAGTGACTTGAATATCCCTCATAGCATATCCAGCCAAGACACCGGATTCCATACGCTCCCTCACGCCCTTTTCAATGGCCGGAATATATTCTCTAGGAATAATGCCACCAACAATTTTATTGACAAAGTTTAAGCCAAGGCCGGGATCCGACGGTTCAACCTTAAGAAACACATGCCCATACTGCCCACGACCACCTGACTGCTTAATATATTTCCCTTCAGCTTCACCATTTCCCCTAATCGTTTCTCGATAAGCAACCTCAGGCTTCCCCACGTTGGCTTGAACCTTGAACTCCCGAAGCAATCTGTCAACAATTATTTCAAGATGCAACTCGCCCATACCGGAAATAATGGTCTGGCCGGTCTCTTCATCAGTCCGAACATGAAAGGAAGGATCCTCTTGAGACAATTTCTCCAATGAAAACCCAAGCTTCTCAAGGTCTTGCTTAGTCTTTGGCTCCACAGCCATAGAAATAACAGGCTCAGGAAACTTAATGACTTCCAATAAGATTGGGTGCTTTTCATCAGAGAGCGTATCCCCAGTGCGAGAACCCTTCAGACCAACCGCCGCCGCAATATCTCCGGCATACACAACAGAAATTTCTTCACGCTTATTCGCATGCATCTTCAACAACCGACCAATCCGCTCCCTCTTCCCCTGAGAAACATTAAACACATACGACCCTGTTTCCAATTTCCCAGAATACACACGAAAATATGTCAACTGCCCAGCAAAGACATCCGTCATGATTTTAAAGGCTAACGCAGAGAAGGGTTCTTCATCACTTGTGCCCCGCTGAACCTCACCACCCGAAGCAGGATCAACCCCAGAAACTTCCGGGACGTCAAGCGGCGAAGGAAGAAAATCAACAACCGCATCCAAAAGTGGCTGAACACCCTTATTCTTGAAGGCAGACCCACATAAAACTGGAGTAATCTTTAAGGTATTGGTCCCAACACGAATTGCCCGCTTCACCTCATCAACTCCCAAAGACTCTCCTGCCAAATATCGCTCCATCACTTGCTCATCAAACTCAGCCACAGAATCAAGCAACTTTTCCCGATATTCATTAGCCTGATCCAAGAGACTAGCAGGAATGTCTTCTTCCGCATAACTGGCGCCAAGACTTTCATCGTCATACACATAGGCCTTCATAGACAAGAGGTCAATGACGCCTCGGAATTCAGCCTCTTTCCCGTATGGCAACTGGACCGGAACCGGGTTAGCACCCAATCGCTCAACAAGCGAATTTAGGCTCGACCAAAAGTCAGCACCCAACCGATCCATTTTATTTAAAAAAGCAATGCGCGGAACCTGATATTTATCAGCCTGACGCCAAACCGTCTCAGATTGAGGCTCTACCCCCTGAACAGAGTCAAACACGGCAACTGCACCATCAAGTACACGAAGCGAACGCTCAACCTCTACCGTAAAATCAACATGGCCCGGGGTATCAATAATATTAATTCGGTGATCACCCCAGAAGCAGGTTGTCGCCGCAGAGGTAATCGTAATCCCCCGCTCACGCTCCTGTTCCATCCAATCCATCTGCGCAGCCCCCTCATGAACCTCTCCAATACGATGCGAGACCCCGGTATAATATAAAACCCGCTCAGTCGTCGTGGTTTTACCCGCATCAATATGAGCCATAATACCGATGTTTCGAGTCCGCTCTAATGGATATTCTCGGCCCACAACTACAACCTCAAACAGAAAAAGATCTAAACCAAACTAATGATACTCACCAACGGTAATGGGCAAACGCTCGATTTGCCTCAGCCATTCGATGCACTTCATCACGTTTCTTGACAGACGCACCAGTACTATTTGACGCATCCAATAACTCTGCAGCCAATTTCTCTTGCATGCTCCGACCTGACCGAGACTGAGCACTCTTTTTAATCCAACGAAATGCCAGCGCAACCTGGCGAACATTGCGAATTTCAATTGGAACCTGATAGGAAGCCCCACCGACACGACGAGACTTAACCTCAACAATAGGCTTCACATTTCCAAGGGCAGCATGAAACACCTTGAGCGGATCATCGCCAGTTTTTCCCTGTACAATCTCAAAGGCCTCGTAACACACCCTTCTCGCAGTACTCTTCTTCCCCTTGCCCATCAGAACATTAATAAACTTCCCAACGAGCAAATCGTGGAAACGCGGATCAACAACAATCTTCCTTTGAGTAGCGCTTGTTCCTCTTGACATATCAATCCATTATTTTAAATACATAGACAGAAATTTTATGAAAACCTATTTAGGACGCTTCGCACCATACTTGGAACGCCCTTGCTTTCTATTAGCAACGCCAACGGCATCCAAGGCCCCTCGAACCATATGGTAGCGAACACCAGGCAAGTCCTTAACTCTCCCGCCCCGAACAAGCACAATAGAATGCTCTTGCAGGTTATGCCCCATCCCCGGTATGTAGGTCGTAATTTCCACGCCAGTTGTCAGACGAACACGAGCCACCTTCCGAAGGGCAGAGTTAGGTTTTTTGGGAGTGGTCGTATAAACACGAAGACAGACCCCACGACGCTGCGGACAGCGATTCAGTGCAGGACTTTTGCTCTTAACAGTTAAGGTTTTTCTTCCCTTACGCACTAATTGGTTGACTGTTGGCATCTCGTTACATTGACTCCAATCGTCTAACATTACATTCATTTTAATGGCACTGGACAACCGTCCGATTATATTGCTCCCCATCAGAGGTGTCAATAGACATAACCCACTCTTTTCACATTCAAAGCTATTAAACCCATCATAAACACCAAATAGTGGATTGCAACCACATAATTATTTCCAGCAAGTCGCATTAGGCTAGTTAAGGCTCACCCACTAACGCGGTGCCCTCTTCTTCAGGTGACTCAAGCGGAGCCGCTTCAACAGGCTTTGGCACAAATGTTTCTCGATAATACCCAAACCCAGTTCCCGCAGGAATCAGCCGCCCCACAATGACATTTTCCTTCAACCCTCGCAGATCATCAACGCGACCGTTAATCGCCGCTTCAGTCAGCACCCTGGTTGTCTCCTGGAACGAAGCCCCTGAGATGAAACTATCGGTGCTCAAGGATGCCTTCGTAATGCCAAGGAGAACAGGCTTTCCAATCGCTGGTTTTCCACCTTGCGCAATCACACGCTCGTTTTCGTCCATAAACACAAACCTTCCAACCTGTGTGCCTGGAAGAAAATCCGTATCACCAGGATCCTCAATCCGAATCTTTCGCAACATTTGTCTTGCAATAATCTCAATGTGCTTATCGTTGATAGACACACCCTGCAGCCGATAAACTTCTTGCACTTGATTCACAAGGTATCGCTGCAACTCCCTAGGCCCTAACACACTCAAAATATCGTGCGGATTAGCAGAGCCATCCATCAACGGCTCTCCAGTTCGAACCCAGTCCCCTTCATGCACATTGACATGCTTTCCACGAGGGATGAAATATTCCTTCACATCCCCTCGCTTATTATCGACTGTAATTTTCCGCATGCCCTTCACGAATCCACCAAACGACACTTCCCCGTCAATCTCACTGATCACCGCCTGCTCTCTTGGCTTTCTTGCCTCAAACAACTCAGCCACCCTTGGCAACCCACCCGTAATGTCTTTGGTCTTGGTAGTTTCCCTTGGGATCTTCGCCAACACATCACCAGGGTGAACCAACTGGCCTTTTTCGACGAACAAATGCGCCCCGACTGGCAAGAGGTAGCGGGCAGGCGCCCCACTATCAGGCAGTTTGGCGGTTTTACCACCTTCATCTTTAAGGGAAATTCTTGGCCTGAGATTTGTACCCGCTTGTTCGATGATGACTTTGCGCGAAAGCCCAGTCACTTCATCGACTTCTTCCTTCATCGTCACCCCTTCGGAAATATCACCATATGCGATTTTTCCACCCACTTCCGTCAAAATGGTGAGCGAATACGGATCCCACTCGACAAGCTTATGCCCAATCTCAACCTTGCCGCCATTTTTCACTTTAATTTTGGCTCCGTACACAACGGAGTATTTTTCCCGTTCACGACCAGATTCATCACAGATGGCGATTTTGGCATTCCGGCTCATCACCACCCAATCACCTTCTTTATTTTGAACGGCCATATTTTTATTATGATAATCCACATTCTTTTTGGCATCAAAGCTAAGGTACTTCATCATCCCGCCATGAGATGACTCCAATACCGTTTGTTCAACGACCTTACTCGCCGTCCCTCCAATATGGAAGGTTCGCATGGTCAACTGCGTTCCCGGCTCACCAATGGACTGCGCGGCAATGACTCCGACAGGCTCACCCTTTTCAATCAAGTGCCCTCGCGCAAGATCACGCCCATAACATTTCACGCAGACACCCCATCGAGCTTGACAGGAAAGAACAGATCGAATTTTCACGCTGTCGGCTCCTGCCTCCACAACGGTCTTAACTCGCGTTTCATCCAATTCCTCATTGGCTCTCACAATAATCTCACCAGTCAATGGATCATGCACATCTTCAGCCGCCAGCCGACCCAGGATACGTTCCGCTAATGGCTCAATAACCTCTCCCCCCTCCACAAGAGCTGAGACGGTGATGCCATCAGTAGTTTGGCAATCTTCTTCACAAATGATCACATCCTGAGAAATATCAACCAACCGACGGGTGAGGTATCCAGAATTTGCGGTTTTCAAAGCGGTATCAGCCAACCCTTTTCTGGCTCCATGCGTTGAAATGAAATATTGCAACACTGAGAGACCTTCACGGAAATTGGCGATAATCGGAGTTTCAATAATTTCACCAGATGGCTTGGCCATCAACCCTCGCATTCCACCAAGCTGCCGGATTTGCTGTGAGCTCCCCCTAGCTCCAGAGTCAGCCATCATGAAAATCGGATTCAGGGCATCTTGCGGTTTTTGCCCACCTCCAGACTTGATCTCTTTCATCATTTCATTCGCAACCTGCTCACTCACATGCGCCCAAATATCAATGACTTTGTTGTACCGCTCGCCATTGGTGATAAGACCTTCGCTGTACTGCCGTCCAACTTCTTCGACGTCCTGTTGAGCCTGTTGCACTAACCCTTCTTTTTGAGTCGGGATGTGCATATTGTCAATACAAATAGACATGCCAGCTTTCGTCGCATACGTAAACCCTAACTCCTTGAGCTTGTCTAACATCACGACGGTTTCGCTCAGGTTGGTCTGTCGATACACGGCATCAATCATCTTGGTCATTTCTTTTTTCGTCATGACCTGATTGACCAAAGAAAAGTCAATGCCAGCAGGAAGAATCTCAGAAAACAACACCCTACCCACTGTGGTGTCAACCAAGCTATCTTGAATGCGCACACGGATTCTTGCTTGCTCTTCTACCTCTTGCGCATCATACGCAATACGGACCTCTTCTGGGGCAGAGAGTATTTTCCCTTCCCCCTTGGCACCATCCCGTTCCTGGGTTAGCCAGTAACACCCCAAGACCATATCCTGAGAAGGCACGGTCAGCGGCCGCCCATTGGCAGGGGAGAGCACATTATTATTGGCCATCATGAGAACCCTGGCCTCAATTTGTGCCTCAACGGATAGTGGCACATGGACGGCCATTTGGTCGCCATCAAAGTCGGCATTAAACGCAGCACAGACTAACGGGTGAAGACGAATCGCCTTTCCTTCAACTAACACAGGCTCGAAAGCTTGCATACCCAATCGGTGAAGAGTCGGGGCCCGATTTAACACCACTGGATGTTCTCGGATAACTTCATCTAAGACATCCCATACTTCAGGCCGCTCCTTTTCAACCAAACGCTTAGCGCTCTTAATGGTTGTGGCAGCTCCTCGTTCTTCTAATTTATAAAAGATAAACGGTTTAAACAGCTCCAGCGCCATTTTTTTAGGCAATCCACATTGGTGAAGCTTGAGTTCGGGCCCCACAACAATAACAGAACGGCCTGAATAATCCACACGCTTCCCCAACAAATTCTGTCGGAATCGGCCTTGCTTACCTTTCAGCATATCGCTCAAAGATTTCAACGGCCTTTTGTTGGCGCCACGAATGGTTCGACCTCGCCGACCATTATCAAACAACGCATCCACCGCTTCCTGCAGCATGCGCATTTCATTCCGAATAATGACCCCTGGCGCTTTTAATTCCACTAATCGTTTCAAACGATTATTTCGATTAATCACTCGTCGATACAGATCATTCAGGTCTGAAGTCGCAAAGCGCCCTCCATCTAACGGCACCAGAGGGCGCAACTCAGGAGGCAAAACTGGAATGGCATCCATAATCATCCATTCAGGCTTATTCCCAGAGACATAGAACGCTTCGATGACCTTCAACCGTTTGGTGAGTTTTTTGCTCAAGGCAACCGACGTGGTGGCTTTCACTTTTTCATGACGAGAATTCCACAGTTCTTCAATATTAATACGCTGTAATAACTCCCGAATCGCCTCTGCCCCAATACCAACTTTAAAAGCTTGCGAACCATGTTGGTCAACTTGCTCACGATATTGCTCTTCTGTAAGCAGATCTTTTTCTCGAAGAGACGTTGACCCTGGATCTAATACCACATAGGCTTCAAAATATAAGATCTTTTCTAATTGCTTGAGGCTCATGTCCAACAAAATACCAATTCGGCTGGGGACCCCCTTGAGAAACCAAATGTGCGCGACTGACGCCGCAAGCTCAATGTGCCCCATTCGCTCACGACGGACTTTGGACTGAATGACCTCAACACCGCACTTATCACACACAATCCCACGGTGCTTCATCCGTTTATATTTTCCGCAATTACATTCCCAATCCTTCGTTGGCCCAAAAATTCTTGAGCAGAACAATCCATCTTTTTCAGGCTTGAACGACCGATAATTGATGGTCTCAGGCTTTTTGACTTCCCCATATGACCACGACCGAATTTTTTCAGGCGAAGCAATGCGAATGCGCATCGCATCAAACGAGACGGCATCACGAGGCTTTTCAAATAACGCATAGATGCTATTCAAAGTTATCTCCTCCTCACTTAAGCCTTCATGAAATCTCTAGAGAGCGTATTGAATACATGCAGAACGCCCATCTTCAAATAAATACCTGTCTTCTACAATGAAAGACTGTGCTTGTCAGGAAAATAATCCTGATTTAACAACTCACAGCTAGAACCCCTTAGTCCGTAGATTTCATCAATTCCACATCAAGCCCAAGACTTTGCAATTCCTTCACTAACACATTGAAGGATTCAGGTAGGCCAGGTTCAAGGAAGTTTTCTCCCTTCACAATGGCCTCATACATACGAGACCGACCAGGAACATCGTCGGACTTCACCGTTAAGAACTCCTGCAGCATAGATGCCGCGCCATAGGCCTGAAGCGCCCAGACTTCCATCTCTCCAAGGCGTTGCCCACCAAATTGAGCTTTCCCCCCTAGCGGCTGCTGGGTCACTAAAGAATATGGGCCAATAGAACGAGCATGAATTTTATCATCAACCAAATGATGCAGCTTCATCATATAAACATACCCAACCGTGACGGGGCTCTTAAAAGCCTCACCCGTCTTCCCATCATAGACAACTGACTGTCCGCTCTCAGGCAAGCCAGCTTTCCGCAAGAGCTCTTTAATCTCTTGCTCCGTTGCACCATCGAAGACAGGACTGGCCACATGAAGACCTAATGCTTTTGCAGCCCATCCCAAATGCGTTTCAAGGATTTGCCCCACATTCATTCGAGAAGGCACCCCTAACGGATTCAAGGCAATTTCCAAAGGCGTCCCATCCGGCAAATACGGCATATCTTCTTCGGGAAGAATCCGAGACACCACACCCTTATTACCATGTCGCCCGGCCATTTTGTCACCAACGGAAACTTTTCTCTTAATCGCCAGATAGACCTTGACCAGTTTGATTACACCCGGCGGCAACTCATCACCACGTCGCAACCGGCCAACCCTCTCATCATAAAAGGTTTGGAGAATATCAATTTGATCTTTGACAGCGCGCTCGATCTCCTCCAGCTTCTTTTGCTCATCCATGTCTCCAAGGATAACCCGCCTGGCGTCATCATCAGATAACTTTCTGAGGACATCGGCTGTAATTTTCCCTTTTTTCTTTAAAATAACCTCGCCGCTCTCGGGATCCATCAAATCACGCCCAACCACCTGCCCTAAGAGAAGCTTGCGGATCTTCTTATTTCTTTCAACTTCAATAATGCGCAATTCATCCTGATAATTCCGCTCCAGGACACCCCTGTCCTCTGATTCAATATGCTTTGACCGCTCATCCTTATCAACGCCCTTCCTTGAAAAAATCTTCACGTCAACGACAATGCCTTCAATACCAGGAGGCACCTGAAGAGATGTATCCTTGACGTCTCCAGCTTTCTCACCAAAAATAGCACGAAGCAGTTTTTCTTCAGGTGTCAGCTGGGTTTCCCCCTTGGGCGTGATTTTGCCGACCAAAATATCCCCAGCCTTGACTTCCGCACCAATTCGCACAATGCCGCTTTCGTCAAGGTTGCGTAAGACCTCTTCACCTAAGTTGGGAATATCCCTCGTGATCTCTTCTTTCCCAAGTTTCGTATCCCTCGCCTCGACCTCAAATTCCTCAATATGGATAGACGTAAACGTATCATCTTTCACTAACTTTTCACTCAGCAAGATCGCATCTTCGAAGTTATAGCCTCCCCAAGGCATGAACCCAACCAAGACATTTTTCCCAAGCGCCAACTCCCCTCGATCAATAGACGGGCCATCGGCAAGAACCTGGCCCTGACGAACCGGTTGCCCCACTTGCACAACAGGCGTTTGATTTACACAAGTGTTTTGATTAGTCCGCTGGAACTTCACAAGGTCGTAAGCATCCAACATGCGACTTCCCTTACGCTTACTGTCAGGCTGCGAAGCCTCCGCCCTGACGACAACGCGACAGGCATCCACACTCTCAACCACACCCTCTCGCCTGGCTTGCTCCACATACCCAGAATCACGTGCAACAACGGCCTCCATGCCAGTCCCTACAATCGGGGTCTCACTTTGAATCAATGGCACAGCCTGTCGTTGCATGTTTGACCCCATGAGCGCACGGTTCGCATCGTCATGCTCAAGAAACGGGATCAGGGCTGTGGCAACACTCACCACTTGCTTTGGGGAAACATCCAGATAGTCAACCTCATCGGGAGAAATGGTCATAAACTCGCCAGCTTTTCGAGCGGTCAAGGATTCCGACATTAATCGGCCTGAACTATCCACCTTAGAATTGGCCTGAGCAATAACACTTTGCGCGCCTTCTAATGGCGAAAGAAATTCCACCTCATTGAACACGCGACCCTTTCGAACCTTCCTAAACGGCGCCTCAATAAACCCAAACTCATTAATCCTGGCATATGTCGCAAGAGAGGTAATCAAGCCAATGTTAGGTCCTTCAGGTGTTTCAATAGGACAAATCCGGCTGTAATGAGAAGGATGAACGTCGCGCACCTCAAATCCCGCACGTTCTCGGGTCAACCCGCCAGGCCCAAGAGCAGACAATCGACGCTTATGCGTAATCTCTGCCAAAGGATTGGTTTGATCCATAAACTGAGAGAGTTGGCTTCCAGCAAAAAATTCTTTGATCGCTGCGACAATGGGCTTAGCGTTAATAAGATCATGAGGTAACACTGTTTCCATATCGAGCAAATTCATTCGCTCCTTTATACTTCGCTCCATGCGAGCCAAGCCTAAGCGAATTTGATTCTCTAACAGCTCGCCCACCGAACGAACACGACGATTTCCCAGATGATCAATATCGTCGACTTCACCTTTTCCCATTTTAAGATCAACAAGACACCGCACCACTTCCACGACATCTTGTGCTGTAAGTGTCCGCTGCTCTAAAGGCAAATCTAGGGCAAAGCGACTGTTCATTTTGAGCCGGCCAACAGGCGAAAGATCATAGCGTTTCGGATTCAAAAAGAGATTTTCAAATAGTGTTTTGGCTGATTCAACCGAGGGCATTTCTCCAGGCCGAAGACGCTTATAGATTTCCACCCAGGCTTCTTCACGAGAATTCGTCCTCTCAGCTTCAAGCGTATCCAGAATAACGGGCGTCGTGGTTGAAGCATCCAGGTAGATCACCTTGAATTTGTCTATACCGCAATCGGCAATTTTCTCAAGAGTAGCTAATGTCAGCTTCTGATTTTTTTCAACAAGTAATTCCCCACTGGAAGGATCAACCAACTCCGTGAGAATAGCTCGACCCACAAGCTCTTCCGCCTTAAGCGGGACCTCTTTGAGCCCCGCTGATCGAAGTTTAGACAAGACACCCTTTGTCACCCTCACGCCTTCACGAGCCACAAACTCTTTGCCTTCTTTGTCCGGGACATCCATCGACAAGCGAAGACCCATGTGCAATTCAGAGTCAAGTTTTCGGAAGAACTTGCCTTGAGCGACACGAATGTCCTCAATAGGGTAATAGATTTTTAAGAGTTCATCGGCAGAAAACCCAATCGCTTTCAACAAGATCGTCGCCGGCATTTTTCGTCGACGGTCAATGCGTACATATAAAATATCCCGAGCATCGAATTCAAAGTCGAGCCAAGACCCTCGATAGGGAATGATACGAGCAGAAAATAATACTTTCCCACTCGAATGCGTCCGCCCCTTGTCATGACTAAACGAGGCTCCAGGCGAACGATGCAATTGACTGACAACGACACGCTCTGTCCCGTTGATAATAAACGTCCCTCGGTCCGTCATCAGCGGAAGCTCACCCACATACACCTCTTGCTCCCGAACATCTAGCACTTTACTCTTCACACCTTTTTCTTGGCTATCAAACACCACAAGTCGAATGCGAATCTTGAGTGGCGCGGCATAGGTCATGCCCTGCTCAAGACATTCACGCAAGTCGTATTTCGGAACACCAAGAGAGTAATTAGAAAACTCTAAGGTCGCGGTGTTGTTATAATCCCCGATAGGGAAGACACTCATGAGAGCAGACTGCAATCCCTTTTCCTGACGGTAGTCTGAGTCTACTTCCTGCTGAAGAAAATCTTCGTAGGATAGCTTTTGAACCGCGACAAGGTCCGGAATATGAACAGTCGATTTGATCTTAGAGAAATCTTTGCGATGAATGATTCCCGGAAGAACCCGTTGCGCCATGTACTCTCCTTCCCTCTGCAGTCAAGCCAAAGTCTTCCCGTAGAACAGGGAGCCTCTCACCCGCAGTGCACCAGATACTCATTTCACTTCTACAGTCGATCCAACTTCTTCAAGCTTTTTCTTGATGGTTTCAGCTTCTTCTTTTGACGCACCTTCTTTCACAGCCTTGGGCGCGGACTCAACTAAATCCTTTGCTTCTTTCAAGCCAAGCCCTGTGATCTCTCGAACCACCTTAATCACTTGAATCTTTTTATCACCTGGGACGGTGGCAAGCACGACATCAAAAGCATCTTTCTCTTCCTCAGCAGGCGCTGCCGCCGCTCCGCCAGGAGCGGCCGCAACCGCAACAGGCGCTGCCGCTGTGACACCAAACCGATCCTCAAGACCTTTAACCAATTCGGATAACTCCAGGACACTCATACTCTCGACAGCACTAATAAATTCATCTTTTGATAACTTCGATTCTGCAGTTGCCATTTGGCCCTCTCCTTTCCTTTTTTCTTGAATCGCAACTAAGACCGCAACAAGACCACGGCACAAGCCACTCAACGCACCCGCAAGACCCCGCATTGGGCCCTGCAAGACAGATAACAGCATGGATAACAGTTCGTTTCGAGACGGCAAATCAGCAGCAGCCAATAACTGAACAGGCTCGACGGGATTCCCTTCAAGTACTCCGCCTCGATATCGAATCTTTTCTTCACATTTTTCACTTCGAATAAAATCTCGCAAAATCTTTGCCGGCAAGATGGGGTCATCATATCCGATAATCAGCGCAACTTGCCCTTTAAACAACAGCTTAACGGGCAAAAGCGTCGTGCCCTCCACAGCCCGTTGCGCGATGGTGTTCTTCACAACCCTGACCTCCGCCTGAGCAGCTCGCAACTGTCGACGCAGCAAGGTGAACTGATTCACCGGAATTCCCCCACACTCTGCAACAATCGCCAATCGTGCACGTGAAAATTGTTCGTGCAACTCACTAGCGATAACTGCCTTTTCCGCTTTTTTCATATCACAACCCCTTCTCCCTCACGCATTCAGGCCTCAATCAAAATGTCGAGCAATCGTCAAGCTATCAAGGGGGATCCCAGGACCTTGGGTACAAGAAAGCGTCGCATTTTTGAGATACCTTCCCTTACTAGAGGAAGGCTTCGCTTTCATAATGGAACTAAAAACAGCTTGCGCATTTTCACTAATTTGACTAGCAGAAAAAGACGCTTTCGCAACAGGAACATGCACAATCCCCGCCTTGTCTACCTTGTACTCGACACGCCCCCTTCGAATTTCTTGAATAGCCTTCGCCACCTCGAAGGTGACCGTCCCTGTCTTAGGATTCGGCATCAACCCTCTGGGACCAAGCACCTTCCCCAGTTTCCCTACTGAAGCCATAAGATCAGGCGTCGAAATAGCCTGATCGAAATCCAACCACCCTTCTTTAATCTTCTCCATCAGCTCGTCTGCACCGACATAGTCCGCACCTGCCTCTCGGGCTTCACGTTCTTTTTCCCCTTTAGCAAATACCAAAATCCGAACGGTTTTCCCGCTGCCATGCGGAAGCACCGTGGTTCCGCGAACCATCTGATCGGCCCGCCTAGGATCAATACCTAGACGTATGGCAAGCTCGACCGTTTCATCAAACTTCGCAAAGGCGACATCCTTGATCAGTTCACCTGCCTGCTGAAGGCTATATCCCCCTACCTCAACTTTGGCAGATGCTGCTCTTAAGTTCTTACCCAAAATGAACCTCTCTTTGTTGAATCGCGATGTTATTCACTAACCGTAATGCCCATACTACGAGCAGTTCCTTCAATAATCTTCATGGCGCCCTCAACGTCTAATGCATTTAAATCCACTTGCTTTTGCTTTGCGATCTCTTGCAACTGGACCTGGGAAATTTGTCCAACTTTATCTTTATGAGGCACGCCCGAACCCTTGATGATCCCAGCAGCTTTCTTGAGAAGATCGGTGGCTGGAGGTGTCTTGGTAATAAAGGTAAAGGAACGATCCTTATAGACGGAGATAACAACAGGGATAATACTCCCTTCCTCCTTTTGAGTTTTGGCATTAAACTGTTTGCAAAACTCCATGATATTCACACCATGCTGACCCAATGAAGGACCGACCGGAGGAGCTGGATTCGCTTTACCTGCAGGAATTTGCAATTTAATCTGTGAAACAATTTCTTTGGCCATCGCTGAAAGCTCTCTCAGTTAAATAGATAGTATAAATATGCACGATGTCATTGATGGAGCCCCTCCTTCCACACGCAGACCCCCCGACATTCACCCACGCTCAATTTGCGAGAACGTCAGCTCAACAGGAGTTGAACGCCCAAAAATGCTCACGAGCGCCTTTACTCGGTTATGATCAGGGTCGACCTCATCAATCAACCCATTAAACCCCATAAAAGGCCCATCAATAATTCTGACATTGTCACCCTTCGAAAATATGACCCGTTCCGTCGTGGCAACAGCCCCAGATTCCAACTGCTTAAGCAATGAGTCCACTTCTTCATCTGTCAGTGGGATAGGGTGAAGTCCCCCTCCAACAAACCCGGTTACTTTGGGGGTATCTTTAATCATAATCAGCGTTTCATCACGAAGCGGATCCTCTAACTCAACAAGAACATACCCTGGGAAAAATTTTTTCTTGGACAAACGGCGCTTACCCTCCCGAATCTCAATAACATCTTCCGTCGGAACCAAGACCTGCCCAAGCTGATCCTCCAACTTCATTTGGGTCGCCCGCTCAGCCAACGTGGCTTTCACACGCCCCTCATACCCTGCATAGGTATGAAGAACATACCAATGTTTTCCCATTCAATCTCCTCTACTTACTCAAATCGTTTACAGCATGACGCTGATAAGCCAAACCAGAAGAGAGTCCACGAGCGACAGATACAAAGACATAATGACACAAAAAACTAGCACGACGGAGGTAGAGCCCATCGTCTCAGACCGCGTAGGAAAGGAGACTTTTTTCAACTCGGCCCGCACATCGGCCAAGAACTCTACGACGGTCCCCCAGAGTCGCTTAATCACAGACCTCTCCCATACATCAATCCGTCACACACCATCGATGATGGCAGGGGCACCAGGAATCGAACCCGGACCTTCGGTTTTGGAGACCGACATGCTAGCCGTTGACACCATGCCCCTCCGCTGTTCATGATCGATTAAATTCCACTTTCCTACGTCCAATGAGCTAAAGATCCAAACACCAGCTTACTTTGTCTCTTTATGAGAGACATGCTTTCGACAAAACCGGCAATATTTTCTTCGCTCTAATCTATCCGGATCATTTTTCTTGTTTTTCATCGTAGAGTAATTGCGACGCTTACATTCTCCACATGCCAATGAAATAATTACCCTCATGACCTAGTCCCTCAACAATAAAGATACATCACGTAACGATTTCCGTCACCACGCCTGCGCCGACCGTCCGTCCCCCTTCCCGCACCGCAAACCGCAACCCTTGCTCCATCGCAATTGGCGCGATCAACTCGCCCGTGAAGGACACATTATCACCCGGCATAACCATCTCCACCCCGGCATCTAAGTGCACCACGCCGGTGACATCCGTCGTCCGAAAGTAGAACTGCGGACGATAGCCGTTGAAAAACGGGGTATGCCGCCCCCCCTCTTCTTTCGCTAACACATATACCTCCGCGCGAAACTTTGTGTGCGGGGTGATCGTCTTCGGCTTCGCCAAGACCATGCCGCGCTCCACGTCTTCTTTTTTGGTCCCCCGCAACAACGCGCCAATGTTATCCCCCGCTTGCCCTTCATCGAGCACCTTGCGAAACATTTCAACGCCGGTCACGATGGTGGTCGCGGTATCCCGCAATCCCACAATCTCTATTTCATCGCCCACCTTAACTTGTCCGCGCTCCACACGCCCCGTCACGACAGTCCCACGCCCACTGATGGTAAACACGTCTTCAATCGGCATCAGAAAGGGCTTATCAATTGCCCGCTCTGGTGTAGGCACGTAGCTATCCACCGCCTCCAACAATTTCATGATAGATGGCACACCAATATCGCTCTGATCCCCCTCAATGGCCTTGATAGCTGAGCCCACAACAATGGGCACTTGATCACCAGGGAATCCGTACTTGGTCAGGAGTTCACGCACTTCTAATTCGACCAACTCCAACAGCTCTGCATCTTCCACTTTGTCAGCTTTGTTGAGGAACACGACGATGTAGGGCACACCTACTTGCCGCGCCAGAAGAATATGCTCACGGGTTTGAGGCATCGGCCCATCCGCGGCAGACACGACGAGAATGGCGCCATCCATTTGGGCTGCGCCTGTAATCATGTTCTTCACGTAGTCCGCATGACCAGGACAATCGACGTGTGCATAATGTCGCTCTTTGGTTTCGTATTCCACATGGGAAATGGCAATGGTCAAGATTTTGGTGGGGTCTCGCCGGCCTTGTGATTCACTGGCTTTTGCGACTTCATCATAGGGCACAAATTTCGCCATCCCTTCTTCGCCCATCACTTTCGTCAAGGCAGACGTTAGGGTTGTCTTCCCATGGTCCACGTGCCCAATCGTTCCCACATTTAAATGCGGCTTCCGCCGCTCATATTTCGACTTCGCCATGCCCTCTCCTCCTAATGACTCAAGAAAACCCGTTTAACTCGACCATTACTCCACTACGTGAACAACTAATGTAGAGGCCCGACACACTTACCAACCTTAATCAATCCGAGCTTGGCATTTGTGAGACATGCATGGAGCCCACGACGCGGATTGAACGCGTGACCTCGTCCTTACCAAGGACGTGCTCTACCAACTGAGCTACGTGGGCTTGTCATTCTTCAAACATCCCATGCCCAAAGCACATATCAAAGTTCATGCTTCCATAAGAAGGTATGGAGCGGGCGACGGGATTTGAACCCGTGACAGCCAGCTTGGAAGGCTGGAACTCTACCACTGAGCTACGCCCGCCCACTACACTGAGTATATACCTGTATTACAGTCCTTTTACATTGAGAAAAAGAAAGCTGCCTGACTATTTTGGAGTAGCCACAAATCCGGAACCCACTTTAATCCATCAACAATTTTACGACTTCCACCCCACAGCACCATCCAACAACACAAATTACTCACATACTATAGTTATGGTGGGCAGGCAAGGGTTCGAACCTTGGAAGCCGATGGCAGCAGATTTACAGTCTGCCCCCGTTGACCACTTGGGTACCTGCCCCTGTACATTACTGACTTGAAAATCTTCCTCAAGTAGTCAAAGTTAGCAGGAAAGATCGCTGATTACGGTGGGACAATCGTAGCCTACCCCAACCATTAAGTTAGGCAATACACCTTAGTTTAACCGGCTAACCCACAAACCATGCATTATAATGAGAAGTGTTAATAACGTCAACTCACCATTTATTGACGTGATCACAGCCACATTTTAATGACAATGTGTACGTATTTTAGCTGCCCAATCCCCGATTTGACTTTAGTGAAAAGGGACTTCTACCATGGAAGTCATGCAAGCACATGAAATGTGTGCCTGTTGGCATCGTTCTGCCAGCTGGTCTTTTTTTACCCTTCTCCTCGTTCTTATTCTGTCCTTTTCCCTTTGGGTGTCTTCAGCACAGGGCTTACCTGTCGAACCGTTAGACCTCCACACAGGCTTGGCAACGGTTCAGACTTCCAAGGGAGTCACACTCTATGCTGAGATTGCCAATACTCCCCAACAAAGGCGAAAGGGACTGATGTTTCGTCATTCCCTCGCACCAGATCATGGTATGCTGTTCATCTTTCAAGATTCAGCAAGATGGACCTTTTGGATGAAAAACACGAAAATGGCATTAGACATCATTTGGATCGACAAAAAGGGAAAGATTGTCGATATTCACCATAAGGCTCCAATCTGTGAGAGAGTCGATGATTTTTGCCCCCGATACACGCCTCGAGCCAAGGCGTTGTTTGTGCTTGAACTTCGCGAAGGCATGGCGAGTACACTTGAGTTAAAGCGGGGAGCAACGCTCACCATCACTCTGCCCTGAACGGCAGGCACCCCATCTTGTTGATTATCGAGAACCCTGCCATCCACGACGTCGAGTCGCGGTGGTGACACCATCCACACGCTCAATCGCCTGAAGCATTCGATCTAGATGAAGCGTGTTGGCAATGTCAACGACGAAGTCCAGTACTGCTTTCCCATCATCTCGAGTTGTGATTTCGGCACGACTAATATTCGCCTGGCAGCTCGAAATTGCCGAAGACACCTTAGCCAACACCCCAGTTTGATTCATGGCCACGACCGAAATTCTGACGGCATGTGTGCCTTGGATATCCGTCTCCCACTCAACCTCAACTAACCGTTCTTTTTCATAGTCCAATGCTTCCCAATTCGGACATGTGACAGAATGAATGGTTAGCCCACGACCTCGCGTGATATACCCCATGATCCGATCACCGGGAATCGGATGGCAGCATTTTGAAATTTGCATCAGCACATCGCCACTTCCTTTAACTTTCACAGCCTTGGCTTCTAATAACGCGGGCTGAGGTTTGAGCAAGAGCACCTCGCTGATACTTTCATCTTTCCCTGGCTCAGAATGCTGAGCAGGAAGCAATTTTGTCACAACTTGCATAGCCGGGAGACGACCATACCCCACCATTCGGATTAATTCTTCAACAGTCTCCACTCCAAATTCCTGTGCGACCCGAGCCAACTCATTGGATTTAAAAAGTTGCGCGGAAGAAAGATGGTGTCGCCGGAATTCTTGTTCCAACAAACGACGGCCCAATTCAAGCCCTTGCTTTTGCTCTTCCCCTTTTAACCAATGTTTGATCCTAGCCTTGGCGCGCGTTGTTCGGACAAATTTGAGCCACCCTTTATGGGGAACTTGATTGGCCGAGGAAATCACTTCTACGGTATCGCCACTATTCAAGTGATAGCGAAGCGAGACAATCTTCCCATTGACTTTGGCTCCTAAACAATGATGGCCCACTTCTGTATGAATCGCGTAGGCAAAATCCACTGGGGTCGAGCCAGCAGGCAATTCTTTCACTTCACCTTTAGGAGTAAAAGCAAACACCACATCATGAAACAGATCCAAGTGAAACAAGTCTAATTTCACGGAGTCCATAAACTGCCGGTTATCCGACAAATCCTTATGCCACTCCACAAATTGACGAAGCCAGCTAAATACTTTTTCATCTCGATCCGTAATAGCCCCGTCTTCTTTATATCGCCAATGGGCTGCCACACCATATTCGGCAATCCGATGCATTTGCGCTGTCCGAATTTGAAATTCCACATGCTCTCCTTGAGGACCTAGAACCGTCGTATGCAAGGACTGATATAAATTAGACCGTGGCGTCGCGATATAATCTTTAAACCGTCCGGGGACCGGAGGCCAAATTGAATGGATCAACCCAAGAATGGCATAGCAATTTAATTTTGTATCCGTGATAATCCGAATTGCTGTAAGGTCGTACACCTCCTCAAAAGAAATGCCTTGGCGTTCCATTTTTTGATGAACCCCAAATAAATGCTTGGGACGCCCCTTCACCTCCCCTGACAGACCAGCTTTCTGTAATGTTTCACACGCAATCGCAATGACCGATTCAATATATTGATAGCGTTCCTCATCTCGTTTGGCGACACGGAGTTTTAACATGGCATATGCATCAGGATTTAAGTATTGTAGACAGAGGTCTTCTAACTCCTGCTTCATCCAGCTCATGCCCAAGCGATTCGCCAGCGGCGCATAGATCTCTATCGTTTCTTGCGCAATTTGTTTTTGCTTGGTTTCTTCTAAGTGCTCCAACGTTCTCATGTTATGAAGACGGTCAGCCAACTTAATAAACACTACACGGATATCATCCGCCATGGACAACACCATTTTCCGAAAGTTTTCAGCCTGTTTTTCCTCATAAGATTTAAACGGGATTTTCCCAATCTTCGTAACACCATCGACCAGCCGAGCCACATCCTTTCCAAATTTTTTCTCGAGCTCTTCCTGTGTGGCAACCGTGTCTTCAACGGTATCGTGCAATAACCCAGCAACAATTGCTGTCACATCGAGTTTAAGAAATGAGAGAATGCCTGCTACGGCAAGGGGATGTTGAAGATAGGGTTCACCAGAACGGCGAATCTGTCCAGCATGCGCAGTCGCAGAAAAGTCATAGGCAAGGCGAATCAGACTTGCATCGGCATCAGGAGAGAAGCTCTGAACATCTTGAATCAGTTGTTCAATTTCAGTCAATGTGGCAACTGACATGGCACGTGCCTCAATGGTTGACTGCGTCTGAGATCTTTAATGCGTAATTGGACTCGATCCAGACCCTTCCAATGATTGATTTCAGGAATAAATGCCAGATCAATGGGTGACTGCAAACAAGTCCCCAGTTGAGCGAAATGCCCCATCCGAAAACCAATGCCTTCAATAGGGGCAGCGCCTTCATGACGGACCATCAATTTTAAGTGATTATCGCCAACGACCCGCTTCTCAAGCACGGTCAGAGCCGTGGCCACCAACACCGGTTCGGGGTTTCCCATACCAAATGGATGTAATCGATCAAACTCGTGAAGAAGGCCCGGATGAATATCCGATAAATGCACGGCAGCATCAACACGCAAGACCGGCGATTGACTTGATTCATCAAGAGATGTTTCCACCGCCTGCTGAAATTGTTGACAAAACGCGGGTAAAGCTTCTTCTTGCAGCGTTAGACCCGCTGCAGCTGGATGACCACCAAACGACTCCAACCATTCGCGACTCTCTTGCAAGGCACGACACACATCAAACCCCGGAATGCTCCGAACAGACCCTCGACCCACACCATACGCATCAAATGCAATGACCACAGCAGGACAATGGAATCGTTCAACCAGCCGGGCAGCCACAATACCTACAACGCCGCCATGCCATTCTCGTGAACCCACGACAATCGCCGGAGGCGGATTCTCCTCATCAACCTGCAACCTGGCTTCTTCAAAAATAGCCTGTTCAATTTCGCGTCGCTGACGGTTGAGTTGCTCTAAGGTCCCGGCAAGCACGGAGGCCTCCTGCTCAGAATCGGCGAGAAGAAGACGAACCCCCATTTGGGCATGCGCCAAGCGGCCAGCCGCGTTAAGAATAGGCGCGAGCCGAAACGCAACGGTTCCCGTAGTGCAGGCCTTCTCCACACCCATACGTTGTTTGAGTGCCTGCACCCCAGGTCTGGGATTCGTTGTCATTTGCGCTAAGCCACCAGCAACGAGGTAACGATTCTCATCACGAAGCGGCACGATATCGGCAACCGTCGCCAATGCCACTAAATCCCGATATGATTCGACGGGAGGCCCGTCATTACCGTATCTGCTGGCATAGGCCTCAGCCACCTTATAGGCAAGACCCCCTGAACATAATCCAGTAAAGGGATAGAGAGAGTCTGCCCGTTGCGGGTTCAAGAAAGCCAAGACATCTGGGAATCGATCTTGGATTTGGTGATGGTCAGTGACAATCACATCCAGCCCTAACTGCTTGGCCAGGGCAACTTCTTCATGTGACGTTGTGCCACAATCAGCCGTCACTAAAACCGACACCCCGTCTCGGGCCAATTGCTGAATGGCCTGTGCATTTAACCCATAGCCTTCCGTTTTACGATCAGGGATATAAAAGACGGCACGCGCGCCAGCACTCCGAAAAAACAACAAGTGGAGACTGATCGCCGTCATCCCATCTACATCATAATCACCATAAAAACAGATCTGTTCACGGGCAACAATCGCGTCATGCAGCCGATCCACCACATGCGTCATGTCCGGCAAAAGAAACGGATCATGACTCACGGCTGTGTCAGGAGATAACCAAGATCGTGCCTGCTCAGGATTCACGACTCCTCGCCCATAGAGCACGGCTGCCGTAATCGGAGAAATAGACAGCGCCTCAGCCAACCCACCCGTAAGGGAGGCATCCACGTCTCGTAATAGCCACTGTTTTTGAATCCTTGCCATTTGTCAGCTCTATTCAGAACAATAGGCATAGGCGTCCGTGTGAACGTCCATAAAATACTCACTCGCGTATGGCAGACACTCAGATCATAGGATGCCTCAAAACCCTTGTCAAACAATGACAACGCCTATCAACCCTCAGTAGCCATCAAGAAATTTTGATAGGCTAGATCATCTCGAAACAACACTTTCTCATCACCAAGCAAACCCATTGATGCAAAAGGATAAGATTTTCGCAGATATGGGGAAAGCACAATGCAGCCATCCTCACGACGGTGATGTGTAAGCCATGAATCAACTAACTAGCTCTGCGGACAAACCGGTAACACCCAGCAATGGCTTGGCGAGGATAGTACCGCCACGCTCAAGATATTGTCCCCGAATAAAGGCCCCATAGATGGGACAAGGGACGTGAAGAGCTCACGAAATGTTTATGACAGAATGTTTAGGAAGGAGTGCAAAAGGGAGGGCACCGATTACTGCCCTCCTTTTTGTACATAATTTTTGACAAATTCCGCAGCATTCTCTTCGAGGACTTCGTCAATTTCGTCCATCAAATCATCAGTAGCTTCTTGTAACTTTTTTCCGCTTTCCACCACCGTGGGGTTGGGATGGACCGCCTCATCTTCCTTGGTTGAGGTAGACGCATTGGGTTCTGATGTTTGCTCTTGTTTTTCCACCTGAGCACCTCCCCTGTAACAGGAAAAGAACGATGGGTCTCATTCATGAGACATCGACAGTATCCTCTCTACATTCAGAACACTGAACGGTTTTTTTTGAAGGTCAAGCTCAGGTCTCGTATTATACCAGAAACGGTATAATCAAAAGCGCAACAATATTAATGACCTTGATCATCGGATTAATCGCTGGACCAGCAGTATCTTTAAAGGGATCACCAACCGTGTCACCGGTCACAGCGGCTTTATGGGCAACCGTCCCTTTCTTCCCCTGCTCTTCAATAAGCTTTTTGGCATTGTCCCAGGCACCGCCACCACTCGTCATCGTAATCGCTAAAAATAACCCCGTAACAATGCTCCCTACCAGCATACCTCCCAGCGCCGTGGGCCCCAACACAACCCCAACAAGGATAGGCGCCAGTACAGGAATAATACCAGGCACTAACATCTTTTGAAGGGCAGCCTGGGTAACAATATCCACACAGGTTCCATGCTCAGGTTTTCCGGTCCCTTCCATAATTCCTTTGATATCACGAAACTGTCGGCGTACTTCTTCAACCACAAGCCCACCAGCCTGTCCAACAGCCTTCATACACAATGCCCCAAAAATGAACGGGAGCATCCCACCCAAAAACAATCCGACGAGAATATCAGGATTCGAAAGATCGAAGGTAATCGTAGCCGATCCTGCTTTAGCTGCACGCGCATATTCAGCAAACAACACAACAGCAGCCAAGCCCGCTGAGCCAATGGCGTAGCCCTTCGTCACGGCTTTTGTCGTATTACCCACGGCATCTAAGGCATCGGTAATTTCTCGAACATCCACGCCCAAATGCGACATCTCGGCAATCCCACCAGCATTGTCCGTAATTGGACCAAAGGCATCAATCGCCACCACAATCCCTGCCATGGATAACATAGACACGGCCGCAACCGCGACGCCATAGAGCCCTCCTGCGTCAGCTCCGCCGCACACATAGAAACTTGCCATAATCGCCGCAGCAATCACCACGACAGGAAGAGTCGTGGACTGCATCCCAACTGCGAGACCGGCAATAATATTCGTGGCATCGCCCGTTTCACTTGATTGCGCAATGTCTTTGACGGGAGCATAGGAGGTTGAGGTGTAATAATCCGTAATGAACACCATGGCAATCGTCACTACAAGCCCAAGGAGTGCCGCCAGAAAATAACTGATGCCTGACACCTCACCCACGCCATCCATTACGCTCACGGTCACGGGGAAAAAGGCCACAGCTGCAATGCCCCCGCTCACAAAAAGCCCTTTATACAAGGCTGACATGATCGTGCCACCTTCGGTGACCTTCACAAAAAACGTCCCGACAATCGTTGCAAAAACCGTTAACCCTCCAAGGATCAGTGGATATAACACCGGTCCGGTTTGTCCTGGGAACATGCTCATGGCCAACACCATAGCCGCCACGATGGTCACAACATAGGTTTCAAACAAATCCGCGGCCATACCGGCGCAGTCGCCAACATTATCCCCTACATTATCTGCAATCACCGCGGGATTTCTTGGATCATCCTCTGGAATACCCGCCTCTATTTTCCCGACAAGATCGGCGCCAACATCAGCGGCTTTGGTGAAAATCCCTCCGCCCACACGAGCAAAAACGGAGATGAGACTTCCTCCAAACCCTAAACTAATCAGGGCATGCACGGCTTTTTCTGGGCCAGCGACCCAGACTCCCACGGCATAGAAACCGGCGAGTGCCACCAGGCCCAACCCGATCAACAAGAGCCCCGTAACCGCACCGCCCTTAAAAGCCACATTCAAGGCAGGGTTCAACCCCATCGATGCCGCATGCGCCGTTCGCACATTTGCCCGAACAGCAATAATCATTCCAACATAGCCGGCAGTAGCCGAGGCTGTTGCTCCCACCAGAAATCCTATGGCCGTCAACAACCCAAAGTTTTCAGAAAAGAGGCCAGCAGCCCACAAAACCAAGAACATCCCAGCGGCCACCATACCAACGGTTCGATATTGTCGGTTCAAATAAGCAGAGGCGCCTTCCTGAATCGCCAACGCAATGTTTTGCATGGTCTCGTTTCCCGAGTCCAGCCGAAGCACCCAAAAGGTCAGATAGAGCCCATATGCGATCCCGGCAACGCCAGAGACCAAAGAAAACAGAATGACCATACTCGAAAAATCCACAGAACTACCCTCCTCTACAAATCCACAGCTAATTAATTTATGTCTAAAAAGCGGATCATTGTATCTGCTGTAGTCCTGGCGATCAAGACAAAAAGCCACCCACGTCATCTCGTGAATGGAGGATTGCCTCATCGCACTCGTGACGATCATAGTTGCCCAGTCCAGGTAATTTTGTTAACGTGAAGCACTGACGTTCCATCGTCACCAATCTGTAATAGGAGTCTTTCATGGCATGGGAACCAAACGATCCTTGGGGCCGGGGCAACCAAGATCCTCTAGACGACGTCCTTAAAAAAGCCCAAGAACAATGGCAACGCATGAAGCCCACCCGAGGGATAAAGCTCGTTATATGGGTCATTATACTAACTGTTGTTTTTTCCCAAGCCTTCTTCAAAGTTGAACCCGATGAAGAAGGGTTAGTCAAACGCTTTGGAACGATCGTTCGCACCGTTGGGCCAGGACCACATTTCAAAATTCCTCTGCTTGAGACCGTTACCATGCCTAAAGTCGAAAAGCTGCATCGTGTCGAGGTTGGGTTCCGCACCGATCCACGAGGCCGGACCCGTCCCGTTCCGAGAGAGGCCCTCATGCTCACCGGCGATATGAACATCCTCTCGGTAGAGTTTATTGTGCAATTTAAAATCAGCGACGCGACCGCCTACCTCTACAATGTGGCTGGCATTGAAGCCACTATTCATAAGTCAGCTGAAGCCGCCATGCGAGAAATTATTGGGAAGAGCAAAATCGATGAAGCCCTGACTGTCGGCAAGTCTCAAATTCAACAAGATACGCAAAGCCTCTTGCAAAGTATCTTGGACGAATATCAAGGTGGCGTACAAATCTCCACGATTCAACTGCAGGACGTGAATCCTCCCGAGCAAGTCGCCTCAGCATTTAAAGATGTAGCCAGTGCCAAAGAAGATCGAGAAAAACTCATCAACCAGGCTCATGGGTATCGTAACGACATTATTCCCAAGGCCAAGGGTGAAGCCGCACAAAACGTGAACCAAGCCAAAGGCTATGCCCAAGCACGGATCACCAGAGCTGAAGGGGAAGCCAACCATTTCCTTCAGACCTTTAAGGAATATAAACAAGCCAAAAATGTCATTAGTAAACGAATCTATATTGAAACCATGGAGGAAGTCCTTTCTAAAGTAGAAAAGGTGATTATCGACCCTAAAGCTGGGAGCAATGTGTTGCCTTACCTTCCGCTTGATCGAATCTCCGGGAGGGCCACACAATGACCAAACAACATCTTATTCTTGGGATTGCCGGAGTGATTCTTCTGTTGTTCGCACTCGGGATTTCTCCGTTTTATGTTGTGGATCTCACCGAAACAGCCATTGTTGTGCAATTGGGAAAACCCGTGGCCACCGTGACCGAGCCTGGGCTCAAATTTAAAATTCCCTTTATTCAAGAGGTGACCTATTTTGACAAGCGCCTCATTGATTACGATGCACCCGCCCGAGATGTCATTACACAAGACAAAAAGACGATCTTGATCGATAATTTTGCGAAATGGCGCATCGTCGATCCCTTGAAAGTCTACCAAGCCTTCCAAACCCAACGAGGTGCCTTGCAACGGCTGGATGATATCATTTACTCGGAACTTCGAGTTGAATTGGGACGCCATGACTTGAACGAAATCGTTTCCGCGAATCGGCTCATCATTATGTCCGAGGTCGCGAAACGGGCCAATGAGATATCCTCAGCTTTTGGATTAGAAGTCTTGGACGTGCGGATCAAACGGGCCGACCTTCCTGAGCAAAACGAAAAGGCCATCTTTGCACGTATGCACGCCGAGCGGGAACGACAAGCCAAGCAATATCGCGCGGAAGGGGCAGAGGAAGCCCAGAAAATTCGATCTGAAGCAGAAAAAGATAAGGAAATCCTCTTAGCTGAAGCTTACAAGACTGCCCAAGAATTGCGCGGGGCCGGTGATGCCAAAGCCTTTAACACCTATGCCTCAGCCTATCAAAAAGGGCCTCAGTTTTTTGAATTTACCCGATCCATGGAAGCCTATAAAAAAACCTTCTCTCCTGAGGACCGGATTATCCTCAGTCCTGATTCGGGATTCCTTAAACATCTCAATAAACGGTAAGCCTTGCTCATCATGAACCGATCCCTCTGACAGTTTCGTATTCATGGCCAATGACGAACATCTTCGACTCCTCCTTAACGGGGGAGTTGAAGCATGGAACAAGTTCCGCAGGACAAATACCACTGTCCAACCAGACCTGCAAGGCGCTGATCTTTCCGGATATGACTTTACCGGTATTGATTGCAGCCAGACCAATCTTTCTGAAGCCGATCTCTCCGATTCGTATTTATTCCGAGCAAACTTCACGGAAGCCAACCTCACCAAAGCCAATCTCACGGAAGCTGACTTTATCGAAGGCAACTTGATCAACGCGAACCTGTCTCACGCCATGATGGTGCAAGTTGACTTAACGGGAACCGGCTTGATCCGAGCGAACTTGGAGGAAGCGAACTTATCGAGCGCAAACCTGACCCGAGCCTCGCTCCCCTGGGCCAATCTCACCAAAAGCAATCTTTCAGGAGCCAAACTTTATATGGCTGACCTGCGAAACGCCATTCTGCATGAGGCTAACCTGCGTGAAGCGGACCTCCAAGATACCTCACTCACTGGAGCCGAAATGCAGGAGACCAGTCTCCAAGACACCAAACACCTAAGACTTGATCTGCTAAGCAAAGCAAAAAGCCTCTATCAAGCGGAAATGGATCCTGTGCTCAGGGGACAAGTGGAAAAAGAGTTTCCTCATCTGCTGGTGCCACCAACAGATCCAAGCCCATCGTCTTGAAATAGATGAAAAACACGGGCCTTTCCGAATAAGGAAAGAGACCATGCCTCCCACATCAAGGAGCCAAACCCACAATATCGCTAAACAGAATTGCTAATGAAAATTTTCATTACTGGAGGGACATCGGGTCTTGGACTCGCCTTAGCCACCCTCTACCTGCAAGATGGACATCATGTAGGGATCTGTGGAAGAAACTTGACCAAACTTCCCGATGGGATAACCAAAAACTTTCAGCAACTGCGTTGCTATGAAGTGGATATCACAGAAAGGGAAGCCGTGAAACGGGCCGTTCAGGAGTTTACCCTGAATAATGGGCTAGATGTCATGATTGCCAATGCAGGACGTTCTCATGGAACGAAAACCTCCATTCCCGATTTCGGCGTCTCAGCCGATATCATCAAGGTCAATATGTTGGGTGTCCTGTATGCATTTGAAGCCGCGCTCGAATCAATGCTGCCGCAAAAGCATGGACATCTTGTCGCGATTGCCTCGGTTGCCGGCTTCCTCGGACTTCCCGGCGCCGGAGCCTATTGCGCCTCAAAAGCGGGGGTGATCACGCTATGCGAATCATTAGCAATTGATTTGAAACGGAATGGCATCGCTGTCACTGCTATTTGCCCAGGGTTTATTGATACGCCCCTGACTCAACAGAATGAACACCCCATGCCGTTTTTAATGAGTGCCGCGCCTGCCGCTCAACGAATCAAACGCGCAATAGAAAAGCGAAAAACCTTATATCTGTTTCCCAAAAGAATGCAAGCGATCATTTACGTGTTGGCCACCATGCCACGCTGGCTCTATCGAATGCTTATGCGAATCCCTACCTCCTAACCACAAGACAATGAACACGCAACCTGAAAGGGATTAAGAAACAATAGCCTATCTGTCATTTTTTGTGACGATCTTCACACGCACCATTCGCTCCAGACATTCCAGCCTAATATTCAGTATGACAACATGCTGAACTTCAGGACCTTAAGACATGAGCCATGATCTCTTAGGAAAAAGGCAGGCTTTTCTTACAGAAGAGAACTATAAGGTCTTAAAAACCCGCCTTGCGGCGGCGAGGGTGTGGTGGAGCATGGCGGAGGTGTGGGCGGTGGAGAGAAACGCGGCCTCAAATTGCGAGGGGGCGACATAGATGCCCTCGCGCAAGAGGCCCTGAAAAAACCGGGCATACCGCTGGGTATCCGCCCGCTGCGCCGAGGCATAATCCACCACCCGCCGGGCCGTAAAAAAGCCCCCCAACATGGACCCGACCCGCGTTTGCCGATATGGGACCTTGGCGCGCTTCGCTGCCGCCCCCAGCCCTTCCGCGAGTTCCGCCGCTCGCGCCTCTAACGTCCGGTAGACCCCCGGCGTCAAGCGCCGTAACGTCTCCACCCCAGCCGTCACCGCTAATGGATTGCCCGATAACGTGCCCGCCTGATACACCGGCCCCGCCGGCGCCACCTGTTGCATGATCGCCCGCGTGCCCCCATAGGCGCCCACCGGGAGCCCCCCGCCAATAATCTTGCCTAAACAGGTGAGATCCGGCGTGACCCCATAGAGGCCTTGCGCGCCGCCATACCCCACCCGAAAGCCCGTCATCACTTCATCAAAGATCAGGAGTATGTCATACCGTTGCGTTAACGCCCGGAGGCGCGGGAGAAAGTCGTCGTGTGGGGGCACCACCCCCATATTGCCGGCGACCGGTTCGACAATGATACACGCCAGGCGTTTCGCATAGCGTCTCACCAGGCGTTCCACGGCGGGGTAGTCATTGTAAGGGGCTGTCAGGGTCTGTCGCGCCACACTAGCCGGGACGCCGGGACTATCAGGAATGCCTAAAGTGGCCACCCCCGATCCCGCTTGGACTAAGAGCGCGTCGGCATGGCCATGATACCCCCCCGCAAATTTGAGAATGCCCTCACGTTGGGTATAGGCCCGCGCGACCCGCAAGGCACTCATGACGGCTTCTGTGCCCGAGTTGACGAGACGCACCATCTCCATGGAGGGGACCGCCTGGGTAATCATTTGGGCCAATTGGACTTCATGGACGGTCGGGGTGTAGTGCTCCCCTGAAATCAAGCCACCTGTGATCGTTGTTCATTGCGATACTGCCGAGGACTCCGATACTGCAGAGCTTGATGTGGGCGCCCCTCGTTGTACCATCGTATCCATCTATTGATAGCCTTCTGGCCTTCCTCAAAACTCTCAAACTGCTGTTGCCACACACACTCCTCTTTGAGACTGCGAAAGAAGCGTTCAATCAGCCCATTCTGTTCCGGTGTATACGGCGTAATAAATTCTTGCGACAACTGATAATCCCGACACGCTTGGCGGAACCGGCGACTCTGAAAGATTAACCCATTATCACTCCGCAGGACCGGGGTAACTCCCTTGGGTCGCAGTGTGCCAAAGCGGGCCAGGCAGGCGGTCTCAAGAGCCCGTTCCGCTTCCCTTGCCCGGCCACGCAAGGCGAACTCGTACCCGACAATCTCCCGATCATGACAATCGATCACCGCGGCCAGGTGGCCCCAGCCATCGCGTCCACAGGGAACATGGGTCACATCCATCGCCCATCGGTGATTACTCTGGGGCGCCCGACTGCGCAGCCGTTGCGCACGGGGACGTGCGGTGCGACGACGTTGATGGACCAACCATTGTTTGACTCGGAGTATCCGATACACAGCCTTGCGATTGACACTATACCTCTGGCCAAACCGCAACAGTGCCCATAATCGCCGATACCCATACGTCGGGTGCTGTTCGATTAACGTGTGCAGCTGTGCGGCCAAGGTCTCTGACACTTCAATGGCTCGTCTTGGGTGTGGGGACGGTCGTCGCACACTGGCTCGTGCCACTCGTAACACCAGACAGACCCGTCGTTCCGAGACATCCGGATGCGCCTCATTCACGCGTCGGACGTCCTCTGGGCCAAAGGGTACGGTTTCAAGGCCTCCCGTAACAGGTCATTGTCCAGGACAAGATCCCCGACCTTCTGTTTCAGTTTCTTGATCTGCTCGTCCTTGACTGCCTCCTCATCCTTCGGGCGTGTCCGCAAGGCATTCTCGGCCCCCACATTAAATCGCTGCTGCCAGTCCTCGACTTCGGCCACCGTCAGTCCATGCGCGCGAGCCGCCTCCACCACGGAAGTCTCTCCCTTGACTATGGTAAGGACCAACGCCGTCCGGCGTTTGGCGCTCCACCGTTGAATCGGATCTCCCTCTTCATTTGTCATCGTCCACCTCCTTCCTAACACCCTCAATTATGTCGTATTGGTGGACTCACTTTCATGGGGGGCAGGATAGGGGCGCCAAAGCTGGTCCCCTGCGCGAGGACCTGGGTTAACCGTTGGACGATCGCGGCGGGGGCATGGCCCAAGATCATGGGCCCCCACGACAGGACGTAGTCCAGGAACCGATGGCCATCGAGGTCATAGACATAGGCCCCTTTCGCGCGGGTGAGAAAGAGCGGCTGGCCTCCGACGGCTCGAAAGGCGCGGACGGGGCTATTGACGCCCCCGGGGATGACGCGTTGGGCGGCGTGAAACCAGGCGAGGGATTGAGGGGTGGCGAAGGCCGGACGGGGGGGCATGGTTACCAGCGGAGGGAGCCGTCTTGTTGGGTCATGGCATTATCGGCGGCTTCCCAGAGGGCTTCTTGTTCTTGGTTGGCGAGATCGGCTTCCTGCTGGGCGGCTTCGGAGAGGGGTGGGGCGGCCCCCTCAACGCGGGTGGTCCGCGGCGCCGGTCGAGTCGGGCGGGGCTGGTCTTTTCGTAGGGCATTGACAGGCATAGGGTCCTCCTTGGGCCAGGCGTCGAAGCGTCTCTAGGCGTACCGTGTTTCTCGCCGCCCTGTCAAGTCACCCCCATCTCAACTAGGGGTGGTTATTTAACAGCATCGGCACTGAAATGTCTTAGGCTGGAGATTGATTAAGATTGGTGCTAGGTGGTTGACATCATAATGATACTCAAGCCTATTATCCATCCAGTAAAATTTTTGAGCAGGAAATTCCGCCTTTGAAATTTGTGAATGAAGATTTTCATCACTTTGCTATCTGTTTTTATCCACTCACCGGTTGCAAACGGCCTTATGCTTCCCTAGCCTTTGATTCATATGCGTATGAGGCTATGAATAGTCAAATTTGTTTTTTTGCGGCTGGCCGTTTTTCAAAGAAAACTAAAATGCTATACATGGAAGACCATACATGTTAAATCCCATGTCATCTCATTCAATTTCCCAAAGACTATAGGCATGTTGAACAAGCCAGACTATGTGCTTTCTATCATGAACTGTAGTGGACGTATGAAAATTGGAGCTTCAACCAAGTGTTTAGCTTTAACCCTGGATGCCAGATAATCATGTCAGATGAGAGCTACTTTGACGTAGATTCAGATCCTGCGCTTGCCAAACGAATTCGACTTGAACGGACAAAAGCAAGAGATTTACGACGGACCCAATGGTGGAAGCGTCAAATTGCTAAAGGGCAATGCCATTACTGCAAGGCATGTATTCTTCCTATATTACTTTCCATGGACCATATCGTCCCACTTGCCAGAGGTGGAAAATCAACAAAGGGAAATATTGTACCAGCTTGTTTAGAATGCAATAAAAAGAAAAATCTAGAAACCCCGGCCGAGGCCAGACTTCGAGATTTGGCTTCACGAAAAGATTCTTCTTCAAACCCTAGAGAAACTAGCTGAACGGTAGAGACATAGGAGTCTCTGTCCTAGGCAAACTAGGGAGTTGTGTCTTGAATTTCCTCTAACCGTCTCTTTGCCATTTCAGCATGATCTGACTCTGGGTATGATCGTATAATTTCATGGTACAGCTGCTTAGCATGTATCATGTTGTTTTGCTTTTCCTCAAACTGAGCCGTATCAAACATACTGTCTGGGCTTTCCCCACCACAACTTGCTACGCCTATCAAGATTCCCAATAACCATACCCGGCATTTCATACAAAACTCCATCTCGTCAATTGCATTGGCTCTACACTCTCGTCTTCCCTCTGCATAGTAAGAAGAAGGCTACACAAAAAAAGGGCAGGGTTCGTATGAACCCTGCCCTTTCCTCCTACTGCAATAAAAGTAATTATTACAGCCAGTTGACCCGTTCTGCAGGCCGAATGTAAATCGGCTCTTCAACCTGCTGACGAACACATTCCTTACCAGACTTGTTAAAGCCCAACACGGTATCGTTATACATTTCAAACTTCTTACCGTGAATCTGGGTTTCAAACACTTTTGGCCCAGGAATGACATCGTAACGGAAAATGATTTGCTGACTGGCACGCCATAATTGCAACACGGCCAGCAACTCACGGCTTGGCACCAGGTATTTTTCAATTGCATTATCAACACCTGGACCAAACATTTGACGAATATATCCACGTGGAGCTTGTCGTGGAGGAATATAGAAACCATTTGGCTCAGTACCCCATTGTGGGTAAAGAGGAAGGGCAACTTGTTCCACTCGAATCGTGTAATACAATGGATTCCAGCGATCTTCTGCCCAAAGACCATCTTCCCCAACTTTGACCAAGCTCTGCAAGCGGATTTTTCCTACACAGGCGGCCATACACCGTGTTTCCATTGGCTCACCACCAGTTAAAGGATCTTTTCCTTCAACACGAGGATAACAGGCAATACACTTTTCCGTTACCCTGGTTGTTCCACGATACATGGGCTTTTTAAATGGGCATTGTTCCACACATTTTTTATACCCACGGCAGCGGTTTTGGTCGATCAACACAATCCCATCTTCTGGCCTCTTGTAAATGGCCTTACGGGGACATGCCGCCAAACACCCAGGATATGTACAGTGGTTACAAATACGTTGAAGATAGAAGAAGTAGGTTTCATGTTCTGGAAGGCTGCTTCCAGTCATTTTCCATGGTTCTTCCTTTGTAAAACCAGATTTATCAATACCTTCAACGAGAGCCCGCATGGATGTGGCGGTATCTTCATAAATATTGACAAACCGCCATTCTTGGTCTGTTGGAATGTACCCAATGGCTGCCTGGCCAACCTTGGCTCCAGCATCAAAAATGGTCATTCCTTCAAACACACCATATGGAGCATGGTGCTTTCTTCCCACGCGAACGTTCCACACTTGACCGCCTGGATTAACCTGCTCAATCAATTGTGTAATTTTCACATCGTAGAACTGTGGGTATCCACCATATGGTTTCGTTTCCACATTGTTCCACCACATGTATTCTTGGCCTTTAGAAAATAGCCAGGTTGACTTATCTGCCATCGAACAGGTTTGGCATGCCAAACACCGATTGATATTAAAGACAAAGGCAAACTGCCACTTTGGATGTCTTTCCTCGTAAGGATAGAGCATCTTTCTGCCTAGTTGCCAATTATATACTTCTGGCATAGTTTCCTCCGTTTCTGTGAACTAAAATTTCACTCAATTCCCTAATCATTCTAGGGTACGTAGGGCTGGAACCTATTTCCCAGCCCTACGCGAAGTTGTATTACACCTTTATCTTAATATGATCACCCTTCAGCCATTTAATCATGAACTCATTTTCTTGGCCTGGAGTGAACCCTGTTCGCACTGGTTCCCATGGACCGCGTCCTCCGATACCACCGTCTTCTGCTTTGGTGATTCGGATTAAGCATTCTTTAGGAACTGTGTTGACAGCATGGTTATCAACCTGATAGCCGAATTTAAACTTCCAGGCAACAGCATGCTTACCAGGTAGTGAGTCCAATTGATGCATTGGCATCAACCAGTCACGAGTAAACGATTGCTGTGCACCATAACGGAAGTTTGATTGATATCCAGTATCCATCGCGATGGCTCGTCCATCTGGACGGGTTTCATGTCCCTTTACTGATTTCGCAGTTGCGACGTAGGGAGCATGTTTTGCCATTGTGACATGGTATGGGAAGGCCGGGTTATACTTTGCCCGAATCATTAATCGAGCAACTTTGTAGTAAGGATCACTCGGCTTCCAACCACGATATGGACGATCAACAGGGTTTCCATCAACGTATACATAGTCACCATCATTGATACCACGGTCTTTCGCGGCCTGAGGGTTAATGTGGAGTTGATGTTCACCAACACCTGGAGTTCGTTTATCCATTCTGTATGCATCACCAAAGTTTGATTCATACATTTGGACCCAGTCATTGACTGACCATTGGCTATGCACTCTGTGACGCGTTTTTGGCGTTACACAATAGAACTGATAGCCTTTTTCCCACAATGGGTTGCTGTACCGCTTAATTTCCTGCCATGGCAACTTGATGTTTCTGACTGTCTTGTCATCATGGTGTTGCGCGGTAATAGGAATACCATAGTCATCAGGTCTGACGTATGGATTGGTTGAGAAGATTGCATTAGGAAGATACGGGGTAGCCTCTGTTCCTTCACGATGAGAAATAAAGTTTTCACCGTATTCAATGGCTTCTGGCTCAACCCGATAGTTTTCATATCTTCCTGTACGAGTCCATTGAGGCTTACTTTCATTGGTCTCTTCCCAGAATGGCTGCCGTGGATAGGTACGGCACATCACCATCCAGCCCTTTTCAGATTTAAGCATAGTGTCAACACTATACCCATAACCTGTGGAGCTCGCATCAAGGAGACGTTGGACGTAGACGTCAACACGATTATCATAGACAAACTTAAAGTAATCGCGGAAACGTCGATCGCCTGTCATTTCTGTCAATTTTGCTGCAACACCTGCAACGGTATCCAAGTCATTCCGAGTATCGTACAGTGGACGAATACCACCTTTCCATACCTGGAACCATGGGTTTGATACTGTTGCCGTATGTTCTGGATAGGTAAACTCCATCCATGTGTTCACGCCCATCGCCACGTCATTATGGTTGACGTCCGATGTCATTTCCACGTCTTGCGTAACCAAAGTTTCGTTATGAGGATCAACGTTTTTCACCATGTCATAATGGTGTTTTGCATTATTCAACACGTTAACGTTGGCCACCCATCGGAACTTACTTGGCGTAGGCATATGAGTTTTCCCAGTAAACACACGCCGTCCGTATTTTGGAGTATTGACAATCAACGCCGTATCACCATGGTTCCAGTAAGCGACTTCTTCACCATAGTAGTAACCACGAACGTTGACTTCTTTTCCATGGGCACTCGCATCCAAGGTAATCTTGAATGGATTTTCTGCAGTGTGCGTTCCAAGACCTCCACCGCTCCATGGAGTTGACGTCCAAATACCGGCTTTGTAGTTACCAGCCCAGGTATGTTGGCCAGTTCCAAATTTCCCGACGTTTCCAGCAACAATCAACACCATGGCTGCACCACGAGCGGCAATTGTCTGATGGAAATAGTGGTTGGTTCCTTCGCCATTATGAATGGCAGCAGGCTTAACCGTTCCACTGTCTCGTGCCCATCTCACAATCAAGTCTTTTGGAGCCCGATTGATTTGATGAACAGTATCCAAATCGTAATCCTGCAAATGCACCTGATACATTTGGAAAATTGGCAGAACGTCGACTTCACGACCATTCAACAACTTCACCCGGTAAGTTCCGGTCATGGCAGGATCAATTCCGCTTCTGCGAGAATGCCAACCGACCAACTCTCTATGTAGTGGGACAGCGGCATTTTTGTTTTGATCCCAAACCATAAAACCACCCAAACGAGCGATTTTTGAAGGATTCAATGTTTGCACTTTCCCAGAGTAGGTCTTTGAGAAATCTGGGAATTGATAACCTTCGACCACGTCACGTGGATCCAAATATTGAAGAGTATCAGTTCTTACTAACAATGGAAGATCTGTGTAGTGCTTACAGAAATCCACATCGTGCATGTTTTCATCGAAGATGATCTTCAAGGCACCAAGGAACAACGCGGTATCAGTGGTTGGCCGAACAGGGATCCAGTAATCTGCACGATAGGCAGTTGGATTATATTCTGGCGTAATGACCACCAAGCGAGCTCCACGCTCAATGGACTCTAACTTCCAGTGAGCTTCAGGCATCTTGTTTTCAACGAAGTTCTTCCCCCAACTGGTGTTGAGTTTAGAAAATCGCATGTCATTCATGTCGATATCCGAAGTCTGAACACCAGACCAGAATGGATGACCAGGATTTTGGTCACCATGCCAGGTGTAGTTCGACCAGTACCGACCACCTTGCGCCTGATGTGGCTTTACTTTTCTGGTGTAGGTATCAAGTAACGCACCGCAACCACCATTCATTCGGGTGATACCCATCTTTCCAATAACACCCAAGATCGGCATGCCAGCACGGAACTTCATACAACGAACACCGGAACCCTTTGTCATTTCAATCATTTCAGGTGGATAGCCTTGCTCACGTAAACGCCGAGCACCAGACTCACCACTATACCGAGCTGCAATGATAATCATTGCCTTGGCAAGATACGTGAACGCGGTGTCCCAAGACACCCGAATCATATCGTCAAGATACCGAGCATTAAATTTGTACTTTGCCATGCTCGCTGGGGTAAATTCAGGGCTTCCGTCATCCATCCATTGCTTCCATCCACGGCGCATCAACGGCCCTTTTAACCGATAGGGACCATATACACGACGATGGAAGGTATACCCCTTCAAGCACATCCGTGGGTTATGAGCAAAGGTTCCACGATTTCCGTAAAGGTCTTCGTAGGTTTGATGGTCATAGTTTTGCTCAACCCGCATAACCACACCATTTCTGACAAATGCTCGAATTCGACAGGCATGGGTGTCATTTGGGGAGCAGACCCATGTGAAAGAGGAGTCATATCGATATTGATCATGATAGACACGCTCCCAAGCACGGTCTGGATATTCACCAAGCGGATTACCCACTTCGATCACGGGTTGAAGCGCTGTTAACGCTAGTGCCTTATCAGCCAAGGCAACTGCGGCAACGGTGCCCGTGGAAACCTTTAAAAACTGTCTTCTTGAAAGAAACATTTCACATACCTCCTAAATGTGAAGACTGGTAAGCGGCAAACATCTTTTTGCCATACGGAACATCCCAATTAAGGGATAAGAGAACAAACCACCTCCCTTCGAAAACCTCACCTTTTGTTTGTGTCGATAACATTTTGACCATATAGATAATTCATAATCTCACATATTTAATGAGTACCTGACATAATCAGGCTCAACTGTACATTAGCAAAAATCAATCCACATTGAAAATTAATCTCAAAAAAATTGTAAGTCATTGAAAGTTATAACAAAATATCATATCAATCTAGTTAACTAGTTAAAACTGAACTTCATACCTTAACGAAAATGGAGCATATTTCGTAACATGTCAATCGAACCTATCTAATGAATCACACCAGTATTATTCTCAATAAATAAAAAAACCATTAATTATCAATAGATTACGAATTAAATCCCATGATGTTACAAAAAGGTAACTCCATGGGATTTAAAAATGGGTTTTAAGTAATTCTATAAAAAACCAATTGTTTCTATAAATCAGTGCAAGAAAATCATTACCATTTGGTAACATCACAAACACCAAGCAATGGCTTATTAAGCATTCTCATCATTAAACATGTTCAATCGGCATGGATAGGGATTTTCGACCAATCCATACCACCATTGGCAGAGTGATACGCCCCTCCCCCATTCGTTCCAATATAAAGCACGTGATCATCCTGTGGGTGCAAACGAATAGCCCGTATATTAATGTTATCTAGTCCTTTATTCATGAACACCCAGGTATTCCCGCCATCGACACTTTTCTGAACCCCTTCAGCTGTCGCAATATATAAAATGTTTGGGTTACGCGGGTCAATAGCCATCGAACTCACATATCCTTTGCTGCCAACTGTGCCAAGGCCTTTCCATGTCTCTCCACGGTTTATGGTTTTAAAAACCCCGCGAGTTGTCGCTGCATAGACCGTATCCGGAGTAACTGGGTCAATAACCAGGATGTTCACACCCAAAGCCATAGAGGCCATTTTCGCATCTGGCGGCACCAGCCCCGTGTTCACTTTTTCCCAATGTTCCGTCGCATCCATGCTTCGATACACTCCCCCACTGGTCCCTGCATAGACAATGTTGGTCCGGGTGGGGTCAACAGCTAAAGAGACAATAAAATTAATCTCCGTCATGCCCTGCATACGCTCGACCCATTGCGCACCCCCATTCGTGCTTTGAAAAACACCGACTGTCGTTGCCGCATAAAGGATCTGACTATTTCGGGGATGTAAAACAAGTTGTTGAACATTGACAGAAATTGTGCCCTTTTGAATACCCGTATTACGGGAGAACCACCGATGCCCACCATCTGGACTCATATAGACCCCGTCACCCATCGTCCCCGCCAGAACATTTGCTGGCAAATGAGGATCAACGAGGACGGTCGTCACACGGACTCGGTCCAATCCCTCATCAAGGCGTATCCAAGACTGGCCACCATCTCGCGTTTTGTAAACTGATTCATCTGTCGCAATGTATAGGATATTGGACTTCTTGGGATGAATGGCAATCGAAACAACCGTATCTCGACGATCAGCACACCCCACGTGCACAAGGGCCAAAACCATTAGTCCTAAACTAACGATACAAATCAGGGATACGTTTCTCTTCATATAAGCACTGTACAATCAATAGGCCTTCCGTAAGGGCTTGGCATATCCTGTTAATTCGACATACCCCATCCCTGTCGTCGCCTTTCCCTGGAATTCTCCAGCCACATCCACCGCGCCTTCCCAATAAGCAACCTGAGTACTGCGATGCGTCACGAGTTCTTGATTGGGCAGACGAGGCACCACAACAAGCGCCAACTCAAGCGAAGGAATGCGAACCTGCCATTTGGATGGATACTGAGCCTTCGTCACAGGACTTTCCCAAATATCTTGAACCGTGATATGAATTGCTTTCAGTGAGAGATGCTGTGTGGTTCCATCAGGAAACACCATCGTGCCACTTGAAACAGCGTCTGGCGATCCATCATGTTTCCGCAATTGATAGATCATGATTTCGATATCGCCCTCTAACTGAATGCTAAACCAATCCCATCCAACCTGATCATCGCCCAGTTCCCCCGATCCAAATTCATGGTCCATCCAACTCAGGCCCTTCACAAGAACCTCTTCGCCATGAATGTTTAGCATACCTTCCGTAGAAAGTCGTGAAAGCGAATAGTAATGAGAGGCTTGTCCTGGCAAAAGACCTTTCACACTCACGCCATGAGTTCCATGTATAACCGGTGGCTTTTGAGGGCTCACGTGCAGATCGAGAGAAAAAGTCTCGGCATCAGCATGTAATTGAATCACACGATGATCAGCGGATACAGCCTTACACACCCATTCATCGATCCAGACGTCCAAAAAACCCGACTGAGCCCCAGCCTTGCCTAAACCGGCTCGACTCAATTTTTCAGCAAACTGAAACTGCTCATTGTGTTCATCGTTTACTGCGGAATGCGCAAAATATAGCTGTCGAATCGCCCAGGCCGATGGATTGTCGAGACCATGAGGGAGATCAACCGCTCGTCGAAAAAATGTTAATTCATACCCAAACCGACGGCCATCTTCTCCAAAGAGATGACCAGTGAAATACCACCATTCCGTACGAAAGGCATCATGCGAACCATGATCCTCGGGAAAAGAGAATTCATAGCCAGGACGCGCTTGGGCAACGTCAAGGGGAAAATCATCCAGAGCATGGCCCGCTCCGGTCACAATACTCCCCGCGCCCAAAAGAAACATCCCCGTGATGACAGAGACTAATTTCCACATATGAAGAGACAAGGTTGAGGGCTTGGACAACAATCGTTTTTTCAAATGCCAAATCCCGTTGACAAGACTCAAGACGGTTAGCTAGGGTTGAAGACGATGAACTCCGTTATTGCTATTGAGGCAACCAGCCTCGGGAAAACCTATGGTCACGTCACGGCTATTCAAGACATTTCCCTCACAGTACACAAAGGGGAAATCTTTGGGATGCTTGGCCCCAATGGAGCGGGGAAAAGTACCACACTCCGTATTCTCATTACGATCTTACCGCCGACGAGCGGAACCGCAACGATTCTAGGACACGACACCGTCAAGGAAGCCGAACATGTCCGCAGCCTCATTGGTTACGTCCCCCAGGAACGAGCCATCGACCGGTTCTTGACTGGCAGAGAGCACCTCCTGCTCTTAGGAGATCTTTATCATCTGCCAAAAGCCGAAGCCAAACAACGCATTAACCAGCTACTGCAGTTAGTCGATTTAGAAGAACATGCCGACCGTCCAGCAAAGACATATTCGGGAGGGATGAAGCGCAAGCTGGACATCGCTTGTGGCCTTCTCCCAAATCCAGAAATTTTATTTTTGGATGAACCCACACTCGGACTCGACGTCCAAAGCCGTTTACGAATCTGGGCCTATGTGCGTCAGCTGAAAGAACAAGGCATAACGATTGTGATGACGACGAATTATCTAGAGGAAGCCGAACAATTATGTGATCGTTTAGTCATCATTGACGAAGGGCAAATTCGTGCACTGGGCTCGCCAAACGAACTGAAAACCGCGCTCGGAGGGGATAGCCTTTCCCTCACCTTGAAACAAGTCGGAGAGCATGATTTCCAGCACATGTCCAATGAGCTCGAATCTTTTGCCTGTATCCGTCACATTCAAACCACCGCAAACGGGTTAGATATTCGGGTGGACTCCCCAGAAAAAGCCTTACCGACAATCCTAGACGTTGCCAACAAAGTGAATTGTCGCATAGAAGGTATTGAATACCACCGGCCTCGGCTGGACGATGTCTTCATCGCACATACAGGCCACGCCATTAAGGGTGGGGTTCCTGATGAGGTAACCGAATAAGGCCCTCATACAATCAGCCATGACCCCATACCGTTTCCTTACTTTCATGTTTCCTATGAGTTGCCCTTTATGACCTATCAACATCTCACACAAGAAGTGATGGCCCTCACCATGCGGTGGGTCCGGAGATTGAGCCGCGAAAAATTCAGCATGCTTTTCACGCTGATTCAGCCTATGTTGTTTTGGCTCATTTTTTTCGGCAATCTATTCCAACGTGCAACAGACGCCCAAGCTTTACAAGCGCCTAATTATATGAGCTTTTTGGCTGCGGGAGTCGTGGTCATGACCGTGCTCAATAATGGACTGGCCGGTGGAGTCGACCTCCTTTTTGATAAGGAAAATGGGTTTCTGGAACGACTCATGTCTACCCCCATTCATCGGACATCCGTTATTCTCAGCCGTTATTTGTTTGTCACATGCATCACGTCGTTACAGATTCTTGTCATTTTGGCTGTCGCCTTTCTCTTTGGCGTCACACCCATTACCGGACTGCTCGGCATCGCCGTCATTCTCTTGATCGGAATGCTCTTTGGCATCGGATTGACGGCCATATCCATGGCCATGGCATTTTCCGTCAAAAGCCATGGGGACTTCTTTTCTGTCCTTGGGTTTTTATCCCTCCCCATGATCTTTCTTAGTTCTGCCCTCGTGCCACTATCAGTCATGCCGGGATGGATGCACATGATTGCCTTCCTGAACCCCATGACCTGGGTGATTGAAGCCGTCCGGCCCTTGATCATTACCGGATGGGCAGCAGCACTGCCACAAGTTGCCACAGCCACGATTATTCTGCTGATCTTTGATGCCCTCTGTCTTTATGGAGGATCGAAAGCCTTTCAACGCGCGATTGGATAACTGCTTTGCTGTCAGCAGACACTTCCTTCCAAACATGATCGTTTATCTCGCCCGCATATGAGCACTCGTCGTGCAGAAATTATTGAAACACCTTGCCCCAAACGGGCAATCCCTTAAGCGAAAGAAGCCGTCAACGGCCAACGCCCCCAAAGGACATGCAAATGTCATCTCAATTCTGCTCCTAATCGGACTCATCATTGCCAGCATCTGGACCTGGAATCACCTTTCCTTCGATACACAAGATTACATTACTGACGAAATCATCCCCATTCTTTTCGTCATCATTCTCTCAACCCTCGCCATCTGGCTGAGCATACGAAAATTCAGAAATCGTCGGTATCTTGTCAGAAAACAGCAACAACTTATTGAACAATTTACGCAAGAACGGTCACCCCAAAAACGATTTGACCAGGCCGTCACCCTGATTGAATTGAATGGGTACGAGCTGCAAGGATTAGAAACGATTAAAGACGCATTGGCCGAATCATGCATTGTCACCTACAAGATGGCTATCGGAGACAAGCAGCATCGCATACGTGGCATGGCCATCAGCCATTTAGGCGCCCTCCAAGATCAAAAGAGTGTGCCCCTGCTCATTCGTGCATTGGAGGATGACCATGCCTATGTTCGTGGATGTGCAGCCTTAGCTCTTGGAAGAATGAGAGCTCAGGAAGCAAAAGAAAAATTACAAGAAATGATGAAAGAGGACTGGGATCAAACCGTGAGAAGCCGATCGCGGGAAGCTATAGAAAGGATGAGTTAAAGAAACGTTGAACAATAACATCTGCTATTGCGTGACCTGATGCAATGCCGCTTGATCAGCTGACGTAAACCGATACCCTTTTTCATACAATCGGCCCATACCTGTCGTTAAAACAGAAAACTCCCCGGTATGACGAACAGTATCAAAGGTCTGCGTGAGGGACACTAAGTAGTCAGCAGGATAGACCCCCGCCGGAAATTTCATCTCAAACGATTCAAACACATCGCGCAATTCAGCATCATTGTACGCCCCATTATCATCAGCATCGCCCACAAGGGCAAACTGATAAAACGTCAGACTCAGCGATAAAGAAGACTGCGTCTCACTAAATGCTTGCCGAGCTCCTTCAAGCCCATTTGGGTATTGCGCAAGACAGCGATGCGTATCCGCTGATGCGGGAACTGACAACAATTCAACCTGAGGGGAAGGCGGACGCTTGCGGAGCTGATGATAAAACCATTGAGTACAAGACTCTGCCGCAACAAATTCACGTTTATCTCGCATGATTTGCTGATTAATATGCCCGGTAAATCCACGAAAAACCTCAAGCTCCGTCGCATCCACTGTCACCATGCCACAAAGAAGCGTGCCAAGGATGACAAACGAGGACATGACGGGAACCTGTTGTATGGGCCTCTTCATAATGAACTCACTATACCATAAGCAACGAGAATCCAGCTAGATTTCCTTCTGCAATCTTGCCTACGTTCAGCAGCTACCCCTTCCCGTCAATACATCAAACGATCAAAGATTTCGGCGTGGACTTCTGCATGGTAGCACCACGGTTCTCGTGGTCGTGCAGAGAGGTCAAGCCATACAGACGGCATAAAGGGTAAGGTCACTGAGGAGCCATAATCTCGTCTTGCGCAACATGGCCCCGCATTGACTTCTCGATGATATTGCTCTGAATTTCCCAGGCAATCACATGCGCCAGTTGGGGAGCTGGTAGCGCCCCCATGGGCAAGCCATTCGTTTCCGCATAAAATGGATCCTCCGGGTCGGCGACTCGATGATAATTCACCAAGATCTTAGCTGGTTGTATCGTTTGCCCTCGGGCTCCTACCTGCACGGCCTTCTCCTTCGGAAGTACGCGTGTTCGTGTTGCCCAATCTCGCTTCTTGATTTTAACAAATGACACATTCCAGATCTTCCCATTGAGCAAGCTTCTAACAGCTATTAGGGTTTGCTTCCCAAAATAGGCTTCACGCACAATCATCTGAAGCGCTTCGCGCACTCGAATGTCATACAACTTCGTCGTTGAATCCTGGTGCATGGGAGGCAAGAGCGTTGTGGTGCCAACATCATAATACGATTCACCATCCAGACTGTTAAAATCGTCGACAGTTTTCAGATACGTTGAAAAAAGGGCATGCAGGACCTGTTCCCGGTCATCGCCTGACATGTTCGAAATTTCTTTGTTGGTTTTCACTGGAGCATTCTTCAAATCTCTTTGGGCCATAATCTTTTTCGGTTTTGGCTTTGTCGCTGCTTTACTCACCACCCATTGAAATTCTCTCGCTAAGACTGGTGCGAGTTTTGCTGGATGGTTGAGATACTCTTTTACTTTCAATGCTGATGCACTGATCAGCAATGTAACCTGTCCCTTGGTTTTGGTTCGAGCAACCAAAAAGGAAAACTCTTTCCCAGCTCTGTTAAAAACCCTAGGTTCAATAATGACCTTCTTAAGAACCCCTTTTGTTAAGGCTTCATCAAACCGGTGATGATGGAGGCGATTCTGAATCAAAAGACCAAACGTGTCGATGACTGTCTGCAATGCCTCATTAGCTTGCCCTTGATCAAACACTCCATTCTTTCCTTGTTGTGTCTTGTTTCTTAAGAATACCTGAAATGACACACCAGGAATTGAAGAGCCCTTTGTACCTTCCAGTATTTCTCTATCAGGCACATGATGTCCCCCATGCCCTTCATGACCACCCATAACCAGTGTCGGAATCAACAGCAAGCAACTGATAAACCAAAATGGACCGGATATATGATGATTCATCTTCTTTCCCCTTTAATAACAGCCATCTAGCAGAACAGTGGGTCGACCTGTTGTTCTTATTGTACACCTGAACAATACGCGTTTCAGAAGCCATACTATTCACAAGCCCACTCTGCACCCTTTACAACCTTCGAAACAATGTAATGGCTTGTCACACTAACACCTTAGATCTTATCGTTCACCTTATTGCAATTACCTTGCAATACCATTGACTCATCTTTTATGGATCTGCTAGATTGCCAACCCATGCTTGGCACTCGACAACCCTCTTCTCTCTTCGATCGTCTTCAACGACCGTTGGCATTCATGATCGCACTCATTATGTTGGGCTTCCTGCCTTTCGTGGGTGCACTGGATATTCATCATACCTTTTCTGATCTCGATCGGGACGGTCATGAACATCATGCGTTTGATATCTGTCAATGGGTTCAACACCATGCTCACAGTACGTTTGACGTTGAACCACCGACATTAGACATTGCACGATTGACATGCTCGCCTATCATGATAGGCGGCCCTTCTCTAGTCAGAACCCATTTCATTACTCTCGTTACTTCTCCTCGCCCTCCGCCAATCCGTTCTTTTCCACATTATTCATCGTTGTCATAAATCTTTCAGCATGATTGGCGTATGGGGTATTCCCTGATATGCGCTTTAGACATGCTTGATACTAAGCGGAGGAACGGTATATGCCGGATTGTGATATTTTCAGTATTTCAGTAAAGAGCAATTGTGTCCATTCCTGGAGAAAAAAGGTTCTGTATTTCATCATATGTAGTGGATGCTTCGCAGGTTCTCTTATTTGGGTTCCCTCCTCGTGGTCTGAAGAACGAAAGCGTTCCAATGTCGAAGAGGCACACCCAGGGTTGCGTCCAACCGTCAAGACAAGGGATATGCTCCCTCGAGTGGGAGGCACGCCTTTGCCTGAGGGTTCCCAGGACACCAATCCAGAACTTCAGGAAGAGGAGCATTCTAAGCCTCTAACAGAATCCGAAAGGTCGTCAGAAGATCAAAAGAGTTCGGATGTGGAACAAGCCCATCCTGGGTTGCGCCCATCCGTTAAGACAAGAGACATGTTGCCCCGAGTCGGAGGAACCCCTTTACGGGCAAAACCAGAATTAGCAATGCCGAAGGAACCTCGGCAAGCAGCAGTAACCAAGCGTCAGAGTTTGCTAAACCGGTTTAATCCCGCTATTGGATTTATCATTGAAACAGTTGGAGGATACTCCCAACGGCGTCAACGATTTAATGGCGGCTCCGGAGATGATGCCAATGCCGTGACAGGCACACGGTTTCCTAAGGGAGCCTTTGCCAATATTCGAACATTGGAATTTTTTGCTTCAGCTGAAGTCGATCCCTTTGTTCGGGCATATTTTATTGCTTCTATGCATGCCGAAGGCGCCAACGAACGTGGAACGGAAGATTTTGGAAAAGCGTTTTTTGAACTGGAAGAAGCCGCTATGCAAACGACTGCTTTGCCCTATAACCTCGCTATTCGAGCAGGAAGATTTTTTGCAGATTGGGGATACCTCGGCCGACGACATTCTCACGATCTTCCACAGATTGATGTCCCTCCCTCTCTGGCCCAATTGTACGGAAACAATGCCACAGATGGAATCGAAGTATCGTGGTTAGCACCACTCCCGGTATTCGCCATGTTCACTGGAGGATGGGGCAGCCGATTCGGTTCATTGGGCGAAGATATGTTGTCCCCATTTCAACAACAGATCATTCAAGGCAATACGTTCTTTGGTTCCGCCCGAACGTATTATGAGCTCAACGATGATCACAGCCTCGAACTTGGATTTTCAGCCATTTATTCTCCCAGATCCCGGGTTCCCGAAGCCGAAGAAAATTTTCTTGCCGTCAACTCCGACGACCGTATCGATCGTCGAACGTTTGATTTGGACTTTCACTATCGATGGTATCCCTTGGGTCGAGGACTCCGACAGAGTCTTTCAGTCCATGGAGAATTTTTGTGGGACTTTGGGCAAGGGCGAAGAACGACCACGGGAAACACAAAATTTCGGAAAACGATGGGAGGCTATGTCTACGGAGAATATCGGCTGAGCAAGCGGTGGCGGCCTGGGTTTCGGTTCGATTGGCGGCAACTTCCTTCAGAACCAGCGCTTGTCGAAAACGTTTCGACAGGATTATCCGGTTCTACCGCCAACACAAGCGGCCATCGAACGACCATTTCAACGTATTCGCCCTACATCACGTGGTATCCAAGTGAATTCAACCGTTTCGTCTTGCAATACAATAACATTCAACACGGCAATGCCAAAGATAATCATCAACTCTTTCTCCAATGGCAAGTCGTGATTGGAAGTCATCAACATGGATTCACAGAACGTGATTAAGACGTTAAGGATAATAGGCCGACACAGTTGTGTCGGCCTAACCATAGGACTCCTTCTGGTTGCTAGCTTAGGTATGGCCAGTCGACAGTCTATCCAGGAAGGTGGAACAATTCGTGTTGTCACTTCTATACCAGACCTCGCCGATCTGACATCCAGAATTGGAGGCAAGCTGGTCTCTGTAGAAAGTTTGGCCAAAGGACTCGAAGACCCTCACGGCGTTCCGATCAAACCCAGCTTTCTTCCAAAACTCAACAGAGCCGATGTCCTCGTCGTGATGGGCTTGGCTCATGAACATGCCTGGTTGAATGCATTAGTGCAAACCGCACGAAATCCAAACATTTTACCAGGCAATCCGGGGTTGATTGATTGTTCGTTGCATATTGCCCCAAAGCAGATTCCTCTAACCTTGTCTCGTCGTGAAGGAGATCTTCACCCTCAAGGAAATCCTCATTACAATCTCGATCCTCTCAACGCCATCTTGATGGCCCAAGCGATTGCCGAAGGGCTGAGTCGCGTCTATCCAACAGGCCAATCCGCCTTCGAAGCCAATTTCAAGAAGTTTCAAGCACACCTCACACAACGGATCGTTGAATGGCAAACGCTAGCCAAATCGTTTCGTGGGGTTAAATTTGTCTCCTATCATCAAGACACAATCTATTTTGCCGAACGCTTCGGGCTTATCGAAGCAGGGCATATTGAAATTCGTCCAGGGATTGAACCAACCCAACGTCACCTAATCAGCTTGGTGAACACCATGAAAAAGGAAGGAGTGACATTGATCCTTCGAGAACCATATTTTGGAGAACAGCTTCCCAACTGGGTCGCGCAACAGACTGGGGCACGCGTGGCTAAATTCCTTATCATGGTGGGAGGCAACTCCGGTGTGAAAACCTATGAAGATTTAATCGACTTTAATCTCCGGTCTATTCAGCAAGCCATTCAATCCGTAAATCAGGAGCACTCATAATTTATGGATCCGCTCCTCACGCTTGAACAGATGACGATGGGCTACCGTGGGAAACCAGTGTTATCCAATCTCACATTGGACATACACCATGGCGAACTCCTTGCTGTGGTGGGGTCAAATGGTTCTGGAAAAACCACATTTTTAAAGACACTTGTAGGCATTTTGCCCCCCTTAATGGGACGCTTTTCTACCAAACCCTTGCGACCAGACCATCCATTCCAAGTTGGATACGTCCCTCAACGCGCCACCCTCAATAGCTTACTGCCTTTGACGACAAAAGAAATCGTCGAAATGGGCACCTATGGCACCCTAAAGCCCTGGCAAAACCTAGGACAAAATGAACGGAGGCAAGTGGAATGGGCCATGGAGGCAGTCGGGATTCAATCGTATGCCAAATTGCAATATTCAGCGCTCTCAGGTGGTCAACAACAACGTGTGTTGATTGCACGTGCCCTCGCTTCCAAGCCTGATTTGATGATCTTGGATGAACCACTCGCCAGCTTGGATCAGGAGTCGGTAAAAACCATGGTCACATTGCTGCTGTCCCTTCGAACTGAAGCACACCTCACCATCTTATGGGCCGACCATTTTATCCCAACCATGGCAGCCATCGTACATGAGGGCCTCCTCCTCGAAGACGGAACTATTTTCCGAGGCAAACTCGATGACTTGCTTCGGCTGTCCGCTCATTGGACACTATCCGAATAACTTGAACCAATGCAGGAACTCCTCGACATTCTTCATCCCTCCTATGTCCTGAGAAATGCACTCTATGGAGGCATACTCACCGGCATGGTCCTTCCGTTAGTCGGCGTCTTCATGTATATGCGGCGGATGGTCTTCTTGGGAGTGGCCTTGCCACAACTCTCGGCCGCAGGGATTGCCGCAGCGGTTTTTTGGCATGCGACTTTCCACCAAGACCAGCCGATACACAGCGACTTTTTGCAAGCGCTGCTCGGGTCTGCCGTCGTCACCACAGGAGCCTTATTGCTCTTAGCATGGCTGGAAAGTCGAATGACAGAATTAGCCGAAGGCCGCATGGGCGTCCTGTATGTTTTTGCTGGAGCTGTTACTATTTTACTCGTCGCCTCTGATCGAATTCCCGAAGTTGGCGTACTCCGTCTCCTCCGTGGAGATATTATTGCCATGTCAGATGCAGACCTGCGTGTCCTGATAAGCTGCTGTGCCTTAATCGTGAGTGTCTTATGGTTTTTTCGAAAAGAACTGCTCTTGGTCTCGGTCGATCGAGATCATGCGATTTCACTAGGGAAACGAGTCTGGCTATGGGATATACTGTTGTATGGACTGTTGGGAACCGTCATGTCATTGGGAGTTCTTATGGTTGGCCCATTAGTTACATTTGGATTTCTGTTACTTCCCCCCATGATTGTCATTCCCTTAATAACAGGCATTCACCTATTACCGTTCTTTGCGGCGGCTGTTGGCATGTTCATTGCCGGCAGTGGCTTTTTGCTTTCTTATTCACTTGATTGGCCCACCGGAGCCACAGATGCCTTACTGGGGTGCATTGTCCTTGCCATCGTGACAGCCGGGCAATGGGTCATTCGATGGGCTAAACACCGCATTTCCTCATAATGGTAGAATCAGTCGACTTATTTGACAGAAAAGAGAAATTCATGATATTTCTTTTTGCAACTCTCTTGCAGTTGAGAACAGGACACTCCAGTATATGGCTGTTAAGTTAAAAGATGAACTGAAGGCAGCAGGCCGACGATTGACCCGACCACGACAAGCCGTGCTTGAAGTGTTAGAACAGTGCCAATATCCCTTAACTGCCTCAGAACTCTACCAGCAGTTACAAGAACATCACGTCTCTATTGATTTGGTCACAGTGTATCGGACGCTCACGGTATTAAAAGAGTTAGGGCTTATTACACAATTGGAGCTTCATCAAGAAGGACAGTTTCGTTATGAAATCCGTGAAGGACGCGAGCATCATCATCACATTCGTTGTCAAGGATGTGGGAAAATTGCCGACCTGCTCCTCTGTCCATTAAAGAAATTGACCGCATTCATCGAAAAAGAAACGCGGTTTATCGTTGAACATCACTCATTGGAATTCAGTGGGTGGTGTCCGAAGTGTCAATAACCATCTAACCCCCTAAGAATCTACCTATGAGCGTATTTGGTCAAAAACTGTCAAAAGCTGGATCTATCGCATCGATGGTCTGTGCCATTCACTGCGCGTTAACCCCAATCGCGTTATTAGCACTCCCCATACTAGCCGCCAATATCGACGGTGGCCTTGAAGCAACAATTGGGGCCTTTGCAGCGCAAACAACCGATTATCTCTTATTCGGCCTGATTGCCATTCTCGCAGGCTTTGGGCTGCTCGCGACATACCCGCTTCACCGCGATCGTCGACCAGTGATTCGAACAGCCCTAGGCTTGGGGATTATGTTAAGCGCACACCTGTTTCTTGAAGAAGGCAGTGCAGGGGAAATTGGGTTGGTCGTTGTTGGAGCATCAGTGATTACCTGGGCAAGCTTTCTAAACCGCCAACTGTGTCACTGCCAAGGCTGTGAAACAGAAGAACCCGCCAAAGAACAAGAATGGGTGAATACCTCCTCCGCCGTCCAGGAACCCTCATAACAAAAGACCCCGCGACAACGTCGCAGGGTCTTAATACAGAGACATCCTCTTTCCTAAAGTTCTACTCTCATGGCAAGCCAGAGAGAAGACAGGCTATGGGCATTAATTGGTCGTTTGAGTGCTTGACCGTTTCTGTAATTGCTCAGCTAACTCATAGAGCAACCGTTCTGTTTCTTCCCATCCAATACACGCATCGGTAATGGAGACCCCATAGGCAAGAGGATGATCCTTTTGCCAAGCTTGCTTCCCTGGCATAATATTGCTTTCGAGCAGTAAGCCCATAATAGCGTTTTGACCTTGGCACACCTGATTCATCACCGTATGTGCGACATGATTTTGACGAGTGTGATCCTTCTCCGAGTTCCCATGCGAACAATCCACCATGATGGGACGTGGGATTCCTTCTTCCCTTAACGATTCGGCAACTTGGATGATGTCCTCAGATTGGTAATTGACCTTTCCGCCCCCTCCTCGAAGCACAATGTGCTGATCAGGATTGCCATTCGTTTTGACAATGGACGTCAAGCCATCCAAGTTAATACCCACAAAGCTGTGTGGTTGACGAGAGGCAATCATGGCATTCACCGCGACTTCAGACCCACCATCCATCCCGTTCTTAAATCCAACCGGCATGGACACGCCACTTGCCATCTCACGATGGCGTTGGCTTTCCGTGGTCCTCGCGCCAACAGCAGCCCAACTAATCAAATCAGAAATATATTGTGGAGTGACCGGGTCCAGAAATTCTGACGCACAGGGCAACCCTTGATTGTTCACATTCAAGAGAATAGTTCTCGCTAAGGCTAACCCAGCCTCAATATCACAGGAACCATCTAAATGCGGATCATTAATGAGGCCTTTCCATCCCACAGTCGTCCGAGGCTTTTCGAAATATGTCCGCATCACGATTAAGAGATGCTCGCGTGTCGCATCCGCAACCCGTTTTAATGATTCGGCATAGGCATAGCATGCCTCCGGGTCATGGATCGAGCAAGGCCCCACAACCACAAGCAACCGGTGTTGATCGCGCCCATGAAGAATATCGCGGATTTCTTGTCTGGTCCGAAGCACCAATGCTTTGGCCTCTTCCGTAAGGGGCAACGTGGTCTTGATTTGGCGAGGAGACACCAGAACGCTAATATCAATAATATGCCGATTCTCTATTTGTTCAGACATGGAAACGCCCTACCTCTCATAATAAACATGGGCGTCATTATAGGAGATCGTCCATTTTGTGACAAGGGAGCCTCTCTTCTACCCGATTCAACGAGGCTGAATGGTACAGAATGCTTCTCAGATGAAGTGAGTCTGAATCTGGGAGTGTTGTTTTATGATGAGAATTGGTTGGCATAAATTGGCCTTATTTTTCACTTGCAGGATCGCAACCCAAACCGCATTGAAGCTGGAGCAACATTGAAATACATCGTAAGGCAAATGACATTTGGCTTGATTCTAAAATTTTTCAATTCCATTGATACAAGGCGGGTCATTGACAACGTATTTATTGCTCCAGTGATTCCTGAATCTGCTGAATTTTGTCCCGTAAGATTTGCAACTCCTGTTTGGTGGTTTGTCTTGTTTTCGAGCTGGAGGCTGAAGATTCTTCCGTGCCTCCACCTCGTGTCAAAGCAGGCGCTTGATCGGCTAGACGAGTCATCTCGATGGTCAAAGCATGGTCTGGATGAATGTCTAGCTGTTCATGAAAGAAGTTGGCGTCATTGGGCACGACATAAACAGAATCAAACCAAAGAGTCCAGCGTGGAGACCGACTAAATGATCGATTCGGCCGAGAAAGAGACGAACGGCTATCTTGAGTCATCTGATAGCTAGACAAAACGAATGCCAGTGACGAGTCCAATACAACCAGGGCTCCAGATATAGAAGTCGATTTATTCCCCTGCTCGCGCAGCACGGTAAAATGAATGGCTTCTTCCGCCGTTGCTAAGGCAAGCGCCTTAACCAAGGAAGGGGTAAGAAACGTAACTGCTTGCTCTGAAAAGAGAGGGGTGCGTGACGGCTGACCCGCAAGAGGCGCGGTGAGTGGATCAGGCTGCTCTTGAATAGAAAGCCCACGAAGAAATTTCTCGATAAGCATGACGGATATTGTTTGGGGATGCGATACGCGTCGAGTTGAATCAGCAAAGGACTCTAACCAAACTACCCCTTGAGGAGTCTCAAAGACTGGCGTGCCCACCGTGGGAACCATCGTACAGGCACTGATGAACACAACGATAACAGTGGCAAGTCTTAGGGAAAGGGGCATGGATATCATTGCTGTTCACGAATGGCCTGAGCCCGTGCCTCCAGCTCTGAGGCCTCCATGCTTCGGTCAGCTTCCCGTAACAAAGAGGCATAATGCCCAAGAATGATTACGATGTCTGAATGATGAGGACCATTGGTCCCTTCTTTCAGTGATAAGCACCGCTGATAGACGGCTTCAGCTTTATCATAACTTTTTTGATGACGGTAAAACTCCGCCAAGCTATACAATACACTCAAAAGGAGAGGATTTGCCGAGCCGAGTGTTTCGGCGGTCTTGACCGTCGCAAGCAGATTCTCCTCGACAGCCATATCCTTGTCCAACGCTTGAGACATGGCCGCAGGCTCTGGAGGAACCGTCTTGGAGGAGGTGGAGTTGGTTGAGGTGCAGGCGGTTATTCCTGTACTAAAAACCAGAGCAAGCATCACCATGATGCTCCCAACCATCATTCTCGTCGATATGACTACAACCATAGCATTACTCAGAACGTACTGCACGTCAATTATCAAGATCAACAGTAATCTATGCGTCAAGATGGAGACACAGCCCATCTGGTCGATTCTCTCACACCAGCATCATGGTTCAGGTTCGGTCAGGGGTGAGCGGCGGATAAAACATCACCGTCAAAGCTTCCAGATTGTTTTTAAGACGGTAGCCATTTGCATAGCGCTCATGCCAAAAGACTCCAAGAACTTCCACGTCACGACCTGTTGTAAGTTGAATATCTCCTCGTGTGCGATCGTGCCGTCCATAGACAACGAGCGTCTTGCCCCCCTTCTGCAATTCAAAGACAAAGTCAATAAATAACTGCGTCTCATCAACATGCAACTCAAGCCGAGAAACTGTTCCGCGAACGCGAACGGTTTCTTCATGAAACTGCTCAGGATGGTCAAAGAGCTGAGCAAGAGGCACTACCTCGTCAGCCCAAACAAGAGGGACCAGCCCTAACAACAGACACATGACCAACCAGGGCATTGCCATTATTCTCCTTTGTGCCTTTCATCATACAGAATATACAAGCCTAGGAACGCTTCGACAGTCACAGTGTTCAAGCTGTTATCCGATCGCGACACTGGTTTTTGAGAATATGCAATTGCGCGCATCTCCATGTGGTTGGTATGATCATGGTATCCGTCATGACTCGCCAACAACGATATCAGCGACGTCACAAGGAAGCGGGCCTATGTATTTATTGTCCCCGCAGAGCCGTGAGTCAATGGTTTTGTGCCATTCATCTACAAAAACGTCGAAACATGATGCGAAAACAGAAAGGCAGTCGCCCTTGGCATCCTGGTGGTCCTGGACGCCCCCCACTTCTCAAAAAAAACCAACCCTCTCAAAAATCCTAACGTGTTCGACTCTATCGCACAGCATCTAATGCCTGCCATATGCTTGCCAACCATGTCCTTTCTGAATACCGCGTTCACGTAAATCGCCCAAGAGCTTAGGAAGAACCACCATTCCCATGGTCCATCTTGATTACTATGTCACTTTAGGTGTTTCCCCTGAGGCCTCCGACGAAGAAATCAAAAAATCCTACCGAAGGTTGGTGTTTCAACATCACCCTGATCGGAACCATGATAACAAAGACGCTCAGGCTAAAATTCGGGAAATCAATGCGGCCTATGAAGTCTTAGGTGACCCTGAAACAAGAAAATCCTATGAACGGTTGCGGTTTGGGGGATATGGAAAATCATCACCTGACTATGGAGACATACAGGACGAAGCCGTTGACCTAAGCCTTATTCTCTGGAAAATGGAAAAAACGCTTTGGGACGAAGCTCGAAGAGAACTTTTTTCCGTCTTAATTCAAGACAGCGCGAAAATCAAACAAGAATTAGGTGTCATCCGAAAACTGACGGTCAGCCATCAAGGATATGATACGTTTCTCGAAGACATGGTGAAGAAGCGTGGCATGGAGATCCTCCCTGACCTGGTCACCGCAGAGATGGAAGAACGGCGAGACCGCTTGTTGAACGTTGCCCTGCAAATGATGGTCTCTCAAGGCATCACTCGAGCCGGCAATCAGGATGACGAGACTGGCATCCAGATGCAATTACGAAACGCCTATGATCGTGGAAGGATAGATGGATATTGCGAAGCCTGTGAGCTATTTTATGCCAGACGTTAACGGGCATTAGGTGTCATAGCACTAGACACACATGGCTATTTTCCATTGTCACCCTGCCAAAATTTTGACGATGGCGTTGCTCACCTATGCTGGGTATTGTAAGAAAGATGAGGCGTCCTGAAAAGTCATCTAGGCTCATAGAGAAATTTTAAATCGAAGGAGAACACAATGTTTCAATCATGCACGCGAACCTTTCGCCTCACAGCAAGCTTGCTGTGCCTGCTATGGGCAGGATGTACCACCATCATGTTAGAAACTGGCAAAAAGGCTTTTGAGGATCGCACCACCGAAGATCAAATCACAGATACCAAAATTACGACAGGCATTTTGTCACGGTTTTCTGAAAAGGATAAAGGGTTACTACTCGATGTGAGCGCCGATGCCTGGGAACAACAGGTTTTGCTAACTGGAACGTTGGATAGCACAATAACGCGGGACGAGATTCTGCAGCTCGTTCAATTAGATCCCCGTATCACAGCAATCTATGATGAGATCCAAATTGTCAGCCCTGAAGAAAAAGAACGTCGCCGGAAGCAAGCGGAAAAACAAAAGGCAGACAATACGGAAGGCATGGGCCAAACCGTTGATGATTTTTGGATTGCGGCAAAGATTGAAGACCAATTGGTTGCGACCAAGGGCATCACCTCCGTGAATTATCGCTGGCGTTCTGTGCGAAACCATGTTTATCTCCTAGGACGAGCACGCAGTCAGACCGAGTTAGACAAGGTACTCCACATTTGTCAGAAAACAAAAGGCGTCACATCCGTCAAACATTTTGTGAAGATCAAACCATTGTCTTAATCATTGTACTTCGCATCAACAACGTCAATGCCAGGCTGCTGACGTCTCCCCCGAAAAGAACGGCAGGTTGAAACTGAGGTAGAATGGCAGTTCCTTAACCCAGAAGGTCACTGGCTCTTATCGAGTTTTACAAGAAAGGATCCTCCCCTTAAACCCAGTCCTGTAGAAACAATCGATAAGAGCCGGTGAGTGAAACATTCCTGAAAACTGGTGTTCTAACCCTGAGGTTAAAACGACTTTCTTACTCTTACAGAACAACGATCTTCATTTCACCTACTTCTTACAAAAGCTCCGTTCATAAGCAATCACTTTCCAGGCTTCCTCCTCCGTAATAGCACTTGGAATCAATGGCACCATTCCTGTGCCTGGACTGCCATTCTTGATTACCCAAAACAGTTCACCATCTTTCCGTTTTTTGTGAAATTTGCAATTCGTGAAATCCCGTGGCGCTGGGTTCAAGACTTTCCCTGCCGGCCCATCGCCCTTTCCGGACTTTCCATGACAGTTGAAGCAGGTGCCCTTGCCCTCAAAAATCTTTTTGCCTTCTGCAACAATGCCAGGCGAAGCCTTGCTGGCTTTCTTGTAGAACGGCGACTTCATTTTCTTGGCCGCTCCTCGTTGATCTTTCGGCACTCGAGGCTTTAATGGATCGCGCTCAGCGCCGGCTAGCACAAGACTTGTCGAAAGACAAACCATCATGGCAAGTAAACTGATAATTTTGAACGTTTGCTTCATGACAACCTCCTTTCTAGTATAAAGAGAAAATAATACTTCGTGAATGGAAATGAGCAATTAGGATGCCAATATGGCAAATCACATAATTCTTTATGTATTTCATGGGCTTAGAAACCAAAAATGAAAAACTCCTTATGAGGGTTGTTCCAAGAGATTGTTTCAAAATTCCAGGTGACTGCATCAAATGACACAGGTTGGAACAGAGAACCAAGAGAGAGGCCGAAGGAAGAAACATTCTCAAAGAGAGTCCGGACAAATTGTGTCTGATCGATTGTGGGTTTCCCTGTTAAAAAAGGTTGGTCTGGGTAGCAAGGGATGATATTGTGAGATACCATTTTTCAATAATACGGGACTTTCTGTAACGCAGGAATGACAGAGATTGATCATTTAGTCACCCCTTTAAAGCGAGGCTCCTGAGGACCATGAGCGAAAAACCACGTCTTTCTGCCCAATTAGTAGGATTGCTTACGCTCTTTATTATAACGCTGGCAGGAATTCTGGCGTATACCTTTCTGGCCATTAATAAGCAAAAAGACGACGCAGTCGTGATAGACCTTGCAGGTCGTGAGCGAACACTCATTCAAAAAGATTTAAGTGAAGTGCTGTTGATCTCTCAGGGGGCTAATCCCGAACAAGCGGAAACCAGAAAAATATTACGTGCGACTTTAGATGCATTGATTCATGGAGGTCGAATCGTTTTGAACAAGGGAACCGGTGAGTCATTTTTCATTCCTGGAGCCCCAACATTGGAAATTAAAGAACGACTGGCCACCCAAAAGACACTCTTAGCCACCTACGTTGAGAAAGCCGACTCCTTTTTGGAGATTCCCAGGGATGATTCGATCTGGCCTGCGAAGTTTCAGGAACTGTTAGGCTTGCACACGGTTTTTCTCAACGGTGCCGATGAAACGGTCAAACTCCTTCGCGATTATTCACGGTCTAAAATGGCCGATATGCTCAAATGGGAAGTTGCCATAGCATTGGTGGTTGGCGTCTTCATTGTGCTCATGACGCGCAAGTGTAGTGCTCCCCTGAAATCAAGCCACCTGTGATCGTTGTTCATTGCGATACTGCCGAGGACTCCGATACTGCAGAGCTTGATGTGGGCGCCCCTCGTTGTACCATCGTATCCATCTATTGATAGCCTTCTGGCCTTCCTCAAAACTCTCAAACTGCTGTTGCCACACACACTCCTCTTTGAGACTGCGAAAGAAGCGTTCAATCAGCCCATTCTGTTCCGGTGTATACGGCGTAATAAATTCTTGCGACAACTGATAATCCCGACACGCTTGGCGGAACCGGCGACTCTGAAAGATTAACCCATTATCACTCCGCAGGACCGGGGTAACTCCCTTGGGTCGCAGTGTGCCAAAGCGGGCCAGGCAGGCGGTCTCAAGAGCCCGTTCCGCTTCCCTTGCCCGGCCACGCAAGGCGAACTCGTACCCGACAATCTCCCGATCATGACAATCGATCACCGCGGCCAGGTGGCCCCAGCCATCGCGTCCACAGGGAACATGGGTCACATCCATCGCCCATCGGTGATTACTCTGGGGCGCCCGACTGCGCAGCCGTTGCGCACGGGGACGTGCGGTGCGACGACGTTGATGGACCAACCATTGTTTGACTCGGAGTATCCGATACACAGCCTTGCGATTGACACTATACCTCTGGCCAAACCGCAACAGTGCCCATAATCGCCGATACCCATACGTCGGGTGCTGTTCGATTAACGTGTGCAGCTGTGCGGCCAAGGTCTCTGACACTTCAATGGCTCGTCTTGGGTGTGGGGACGGTCGTCGCACACTGGCTCGTGCCACTCGTAACACCAGACAGACCCGTCGTTCCGAGACATCCGGATGCGCCTCATTCACGCGTCGGACGTCCTCTGGGCCAAAGGGTACGGTTTCAAGGCCTCCCGTAACAGGTCATTGTCCAGGACAAGATCCCCGACCTTCTGTTTCAGTTTCTTGATCTGCTCGTCCTTGACTGCCTCCTCATCCTTCGGGCGTGTCCGCAAGGCATTCTCGGCCCCCACATTAAATCGCTGCTGCCAGTCCTCGACTTCGGCCACCGTCAGTCCATGCGCGCGAGCCGCCTCCACCACGGAAGTCTCTCCCTTGACTATGGTAAGGACCAACGCCGTCCGGCGTTTGGCGCTCCACCGTTGAATCGGATCTCCCTCTTCATTTGTCATCGTCCACCTCCTTCCTAACACCCTCAATTATGTCGTATTGGTGGACTCACTTTCATGGGGGGCAGGATACAAGTTACTCCTTGCTAATCGGCATGTTCATGCGGAAATGGCCGAACGCATTCGTGCCGAAAAAGAACTACGGGAAAGCGAGGAACGTTATGATATTGCGGTGAAAGGATCTAACGATGGATTGTGGGATTGGGATATTGCAACAAACCAGGTTTATTATTCCTCACGGTTCAAAGAATTATTAGGCTTTCAAGATCCGGAAATGGATAATCTCTTTTCAAGTTTTGAATCAAAGTTACACCCTGAAGACCATGATCGAGTCATAGAAGCGGTTCGTGCTCACTTAGAAAATGCGGTTCCCTATGATATCGATTGTCGATTAAAAACGAAGTCCGGCGAACATCGTTGGTTCCATGCACGTGGAGAGGCAATTCGGACGAAAGAGAAACAGCCGATACGGATGGCAGGGTCCCTCCGCGATATTACGGAACGGAAAGAAGAACAGGAAGAATTGCGTCGCGCTAAGCAAGAGGCCGAAGTGGCCAGTCAAGCAAAAAGTCAGTTTGTGGCTAATATGAGCCACGAATTACGAACGCCGCTTAATGCCGTCATCGGCTATAGCGAAATGCTTCAAGAAGAGGCAACTGACCAGGGTCAGACACAATATATTCCAGACCTTGAAAAAATTGCACTTTCCGGAAAGCATTTGTTGACCGTCATTAATGATATCTTAGACCTTTCCAAAATCGAAGCAGGAAAAATGGAAGTGCACCCTGAAACCTTCCAGATCACATGTTTAATCAACGATGTAAAAACAATCATCGCGCCACTTGTTGAAAAAAACGAGAATATCCTGCAGATCAATTGTCGGGGAGATGTTGGTGAAATGTATTCCGATTTCACAAAAGTTCGGCAAGGCCTCTATAACCTCCTCAGTAATGCGTGCAAATTTACAAGTCACGGCACAATCAGTCTCGTGATCACACGAGAACGAGTTAATTCCAGAGAGTGGATTTCCTTCCGTGTGACGGATACTGGAATTGGTATGTCTAAGCAACAACTTGACATAATCTTTGAGCCTTTTTCCCAAGGTGATCTTTCCACCACTCGCAAGTATGAAGGGACAGGACTCGGGTTAGCTATTACGAGAAAAAATTCTCATCTACTCGGAGGTGATATCCATGTCACAAGCGAAACGGGAATAGGATCCACATTCGTGATGACCATTCCCGCATATTGGTCAAAAACACTCATGGTTCAAGACGTTTCCCCATATCAATTATGAAAAAATTGGTGATCGTTGAAGATAACGAATTCAATCGAGATATGCTGTCTCGCCGATTGGAGCGCAACGGTTTTCACATTCTTGTGGCCGAGGACGGGAAACGAGGAGTGGAAATGATTCGACAAGAAAAACCCGATTTAGTGCTCATGGATATGAATGTGCCAGAAATAGATGGATGGAATGCTACAAAAATCATTAAACAAGATGAAGCAACCAAAAATATCCCGGTGATTGCACTAACCTCGCATGCTATGGCGGGAGACAGAGCACGCGCACTGAAAGCCGGGTGCGATGAATATGAGTCTAAACCCTTGGACTTCTCTGTTCTTTTGAAAAAAATACATCAGCTTTTGCCATAGAAAGACCCATGACTTCTTCACAGAAGGCCTCCATTTTGGTAGTGGACGACAATCCCGATAATCGTGATTTATTAGTGCGTCACATTCAGCGGCAACAGCATTCGGCTGTCACTGCAGAGAACGGACAAGAAGCATTGCAGTTGTTAAACGCTCAATCTTTCGACTTGGTCTTGCTCGACATCATGATGCCGGGAATGAATGGTTTTGAGGTATTAGAACACATAAAGCACAACCACCAGTTGCAGGCCATTCCCGTAGTTGTCGTTTCTGCGTTGAATGAATTAGACAGCGTGGGAAAGTGCATCGAATTGGGTGCGGAAGACTACCTTGTTAAACCCATTAATTCCAAACTGTTGAAAGCAAGGATTACGAATTGCATCGACAAAAAACGGCAACATGATCGAGAATAGGCACACCATGCAGAACTGGCACGATCGAAAGCACAACTCGAACAGTTATATTCTCAACTTGAAAAAAGTCGTGACGATTTGGCTTCCATACTGGATCAGTTGGAGATCGGCACCATTTTGATCGATTCTCAAGAGAACATCGATTTCATCAGTCGAGCTGCATCAAGGATTTTTCATACACCCATGCGGGATGTGCAAGGCCAGACGTGGAAGAATGTCATTGCACTACCAAAGGCTGAGGAATCGGCCATCCAAGCGATGTTACAACATCCGTCGCATGAACGATCTAAGGTTCGTATTCATATCGACTCACCGATCGGCAAACGGTTTTGGCTGGAAGTAGATGTCAAGGATGATCCCCAGGATTCTACCAGGAAGCTCTTTGTCTTGTACGACACGACCGAGGTTCACGATCTTCGCCAAATCATCAATAAAGAAACACAATTTCAGGATATGGTAGGGAAAAGCCAAGCCATGCAAGACGTATATCAACGTATTACAGATGTGGCTCCGCTTGAGGTCTCTGTCTTAATCACGGGTGGTACAGGAACAGGAAAAGAGCTGGCGGCACGAGCTATTCACTCATTAAGCCGACGAAAAAACAAACCGTTTGTGGCTATCAATTGTGCAGGATTGACCGAAACCCTATTAAGCAGTCAATTGTTTGGTCATAAAAAGGGAGCCTTTACCGGTGCCATTGACGATCACCTTGGGCTATTTGAAACCGCAAATGAGGGAACACTCTTTCTTGATGAAATCGGTGACATGCCCCTAGGCATTCAAGCCACGCTCTTGCGCGCCATTCAGGAAAAAGAAATTCTTCGATTGGGGGAGTCCGTTTCCAGAAAAGTGGACGTTCGTCTGCTGGCGGCAACACATGCCAATTTGGATGAATATATGAATGCTGGAAAATTCCGTTCCGATTTACTGTATCGCATTCGGGTGGGCCGGATTCACCTGCCAACCCTTCAGGAACGACGAGAAGACATTCCGTTATTGGCTTCTGTCTTTTTGGGTCAAGCTCGAACGGCGAGTGAAAAAACCGAGGTGCAAGACATCAATCGTGAGACCATGCAATTATTAATGCGATATCCCTGGCCCGGTAATGTTCGTGAACTAAAAAGCGCATTGGAATTCTCTCTCATCCACTGTCGAGAGGCCATCATTCAGACGTCAGACCTGCCACCCGAAATTGCCGATGTGGATCCTGAAATTCTCATGAAGGGTGAAAGCGAACTCGATGAAAAAGAACGTATTGCTGCCGTTCTGAAACACACTAATAATAACCGGTCCGAAGCGGCAAGGATATTAGGCATGAGTCGTTCCACGTTTTATCGGCGCCTGATTGGGTTGGGATTGGCTTCGGAAAAATGAAAGCCTGGGGTTTTACTCCACAAACTATGATCAATAACCAATGATGAACTCCAGCAAAGGCTGATGATATATAAGGAGATGGGAAATTTTCATGATAAAAGAACTGCCGGAATGGGCCAAAACCGCACAGGCGAAATGGAGATATAAGGGACAGAAAAAACCTCCTTTCGCTATAGAGCCTTCCCAAGACCAAGAATCTGTGTGGGATTATCCTAGACCCCCCCGTCTTGTGGCTGATTATCGCCATATTGTTGTTCGAGCCGATACGCAAATAATCGCAGACTCTCGATCTGCGTATCGTGTATTGGAAACAGCGAGCCCACCAACTTTTTATATCCCACTACACGAAGTCGTTAGAACGTACTTAACTCTAGGGCCTCAATCCTCTCTCTGCGAATGGAAAGGGATCGCTCAATATTGGTGTAAGCTTCCCCCAACCACGGACAGGCGCAATGTAGAGCTTTCTGGCAGAACGAGTCGATTCAGCGAAACGCAAATTGTCGCCATCTTGAAACAAGCCGATGCCGGGGTCAAAGTCAAAGACCTGTGTCGGGAGCATGGCATTAGCGATGCTACCGACTACAATTGGAAAGCAAAGTATGGCGGGCTTGAGGCCTCGGATCTCAAGCGTCTGAAGGAGACCGAGAGCGAACTGGCCAAACTCAAACGCATGTATGCGGATCTGGCCTTAGAGAATCGGGCTCTCAAGGATCTCATCGAAAAAAAGCTCTAACGCCGACGGAGAAACGAATGGCGGTGCAGACGATGCAGGAAGCTCATGGCGTGTCCATCGTTCGAGGCTGTGCCGCAGTGCATCTGGCTCGGTCGGCGTACTATCAGGTGCCACGTGATTGGCACACCCGGGATCGGGATGTGATTGATGCTCTGAATCAGTTGGTCAAGGCCCACCCCCGCTGGGGTGTCTGGAAGTATATTGATCGGTTACGAACGTTAGGGTATCGCTGGAATCACAAACGGATTTACCGCGTCTATCGGCACTTGAGGCTCAATCAGCCTCGCCGTACGAAACGCCGACTCCCCACACGACCCTCCCTGCCCGTGTTTGTGCCAGAGGGGCCGAACGAGGTGTGGTCCGCTGATTTCATGAGCGATGCCCTCTATCACGGCTCGCGGTTTCGCACCTTGAATATCATTGATGACTTTAATCGAGAAGCCTTAGCGATTGAAGTGGATACGTCCCTGCGGGCCGAGCGGGTTATTCGTGTCCTCGAACGCTTGAAGACAGAACGTGACCTGCCCCATATGATTCGGGTGGATAATGGCCCAGAATTTCTCGCTCAGGTTCTTCAAGATTGGGGAAAGACCAATCGCGTGCTGATCTATTACATCCAGCCCGGGCGCCCGACCCAGAATGCGTTCATTGAACGATTTAATCGCACCTATCGGAATGAAGTCCTCAATCTCTATGTGTTTCGGAGTTTGGAGTGAGGTCCAAGAGCTCACAGCAAAATGGATGACCGTCTATAACGAACACCGCCCTCACAAGGCGTTACAAGGCATGACCCCGTGTACGTATCACAAACCCAAAAGGCCGGAAAACTCTATGTTGAACCTGTCCGCTTGACGGGGAAGCTTACAATCTTCCCCTGTAGTACCGGACACCGAGTTAAGAATTATATACTGATTCGAAATGAGGTGTTAAATGAAACGAACCCGCAGGCATCACAGTCCAGAATTTAAGCGAGAAGCCGTGGCACTGGTGGTGGAGCATGGGTACAGTTGTGCGGCAGCTGGCCGCAGTTTAGGAGTGAGTGGCGTTTTGATTGGGCGTTGGAAGGGCGAACTAGAAGGCTACGCTGCAGAAGCTTTTCGTGGTTACGGAAAACGCACCGCTGAGCAGCAACGCATTCATGAGCTTGAATCCGAGAACCGTCGACTGCGAATGGAGCGAGACATCTTAAAAAAAGCCACGGCCTTCTTTGCCAAGGAAAGCACATGAGGTATCAATTTATTGAGAAGCAGCAGAAGGCCTGGCCGATCAATCTCATGTGTGGCGTGTTGCGAGTCTCTCGAAGCGGTTATTACGACTGGGCCTCACGGGATCTGAGCCACCACAGTCGTTCAACCCAAGACCTGGATAGACGCATACAGGCGATCTTTGCCGAGCACCAGCAACGGTATGGAGCCCCCCGGATTACTACGACCTTACACCAAGAGGGCCGCATGTGCAGTGAGAACCGCATTGCCCGACGAATACGTGCCCTCAACTTGCGAGCCATTCAGGCGAAGAAATTCAAAGTCACGACCGATTCGCAGCACGCGAAACCGGTGGCGCCCGATCTGCTCAAGCAGGACTTTGGCGCCGCAACGCCCAATCAGAAATGGACCACCGACATCACGTATGTCTGGACCGATGAGGGGTGGCTGTATCTGGCCGTCGTACTGGACCTGTACTCACGAGCTATTGTGGGGTGGTCGATGAACCAACGCATGACGCAACACCTGGTCTGTGATGCGCTCACGATGGCTTTGTTCCGTCGCCACTTTCCCACGGGCACGATCCTTCACTCTGATCGTGGCAGTCAGTATTGTTCAAAGCGCTATCAGCAGTTGCTCAGGCACAACGGGCTCCGCTGTAGCATGGGACACAAAGCCAACTGTTACGATAACGCCGTCACGGAGAGCTTCTTTCACACACTGAAAGTCGAACTCATTCACCGAGAACGGTATGTGACGCGGCATAAGGCACAGTCCAGTATCTTTGAATACATCGAAACGTATTACAATCGGCAGAGAAGGCACTCAGCGATAGGGTATCAGATTCCGATGCTATTTGAGCAAGCCGCTTAACTCCGTGTCCGATGTCGTAAGGGAAGATCAAGATGGATGGAGTGAGCCATCTATAACTGGCTGTACTGGGAACCCTAATATTCCATTCAAATTAAGTCCTGGTGCTGGTCCCGGTGCTGGTCCTGTAAGGTTTGGGCCAGGAGGTCCAAGAGGAGAAAGTCCAGGAAGTCCTCCTGACGCTGAATCTGCAGTGGTGCTCGTGCCGGTGCCTGCAGGGGTACTCGTATCTGCAAACGAAGTTAGGCTTGTTACATTTATCAACCATAGCAGGCTTATTGTTAGAAATAGAAACAGTCTTATGGTTAAGAAGGTTGTCTCCATAGCTATAAGCCTCCCTTCTAAACTCTAGAAATTCAGAATGAATTTATCCTTCTAGAGAGATACCAGACTATTTTCCTGTTCATACAATGAACAGAACAGGGGTTCAATGCTGGAATCGAGTTAAATCGTCGTATCCCTAATATCACCAAGGAATCAAATGTCCAAGCATCTTTCATGCCAAGCAGAGAGGATACAGTATTGTTAACTAGGTCGTGTTCACAATTAATAAACAATTCGTTTATATTCCCCGACATTATGAGTCCTTTTCTTGTGCATGAGGCTCGGTAGCTCGAACGATCTTGCGACATGCCCAATGTTCAAACTGAAAGACCTGCTGTCGGGTAAGGCAACCGACTTTGTCAAGCTCTTGAGTAGGTGAGGAGAATCGCACATAAAAAGTTCTCTTGGTCAACGCCCTCTCCATAGTGTTGCTAATGAGAATCTTCAGATACCATGGGCCGACTCACTTTTGAGCTGAGGAACGATATTATTGCTGTTCGCCCTTGCTAGATGAGTCGTCATGACTTGCTGATTGGTTCAATATCTGAAACATTGCCAATACCAAACATTTTCCAATGTATTTCCTGAAAAGGAGCAATAACCATGCCACGTTGATATGCATGGCTGGGAAACCCATCGAAACTTTGAAAACACCTGTGTGTGCTGGGGAGAGGACAATACCGTTCCTTTCCAAATGTGACAAATCGTCAGTCAAGATGTCCTAAATCGTCACAGCATGTTCATGAAGAGGACACCTAAAAATAGTGGACATACTTCAGGCATACTGATACAAGACTCCTCTTCGGCAAGAGCTTTGGCCCAGTCAGACAGAATTTTGAGGGGAGGCTTTGACCCAGCTTTGGAATGGGCAGAGCCGTTTCCTAAGGCATCAGTCTTGCACCTACCAACGGTCAACTAACTGAGGAAAGGAGTCTAGTTTTGGCCATGTGGATTGGATCGGGTGAATCAACGGATTGGGGTTGGCGACTCTTTAGGAGGGCATTTTCTCTCATCCTCCTGGCCTGCTCTGAGTTGTGTTTTGCCGAGGATCAGACACGTTCTATACGACTGCCGTCTGTACCAGAAAATCTCAAGCAAGAAATTAGAATGATCGAAGAAGAGACGGTGACACCAACACCTGGAAAAGCAGTACGAATTTCCGACGCTCCCTCTAATGTCTATGTCATTACGGCGGAGGAGATTAAGCGTTCAGGGGCGACGGACCTGCCAACGATTTTGCGTCGGGTCCCGGGGATGGAAATCATGCAAACAACCGGGGCTGAATTTAACGTCAGCGCCAGGGGGAATAATCAATTGGCTGCCAACAAGCTCCTGGTCTTAGTCGATGGGCGCTCAATCTTTCTCGACTTTCAAGGGGGGGTGCACTGGAAGCTGCTGCCGGTAACGCTTCCAGAAATTAAACAGATTGAGGTTCTCTTAGGCCCTACATCCGCCGTGTATGGATTCAATGCCTACGATGGAGTGGTGCACATATTGACGAAGGATGCAGCTGAGATGAACGGCACCCTCTTGCAAGTAGGGGGGGGAGAATTGGGGACTCTGACCAGTAGTGCTATTCACAGTGGGAGGGTGAACAAATGGGGCTATCGGGTGTCAGCCGGGTGGGACCAATCCCAACAATGGCGGAATCGCGACGCGTTGGCCTTTCGCGCGTACAAATTTAATCTTCACACGAAATACTCTCTGCTCTCTGACTCTACCATCGAGCTCCTCGGAGGCTTTGCAAAAGCAAATCGAGATGACACCCCACTTACACGAGGCGCACGGTCAGCGAGTACCCCGTCCTCAGGCTATGTCTACGCCGTGTATAAACATCCTCAGTGGCTCCTCAACGCGTGGTGGAACCGGATTGAAGACACAATAGAGGCGATCACACTGCCGGCTCTTGATGATTTTTTTTGGGGCTGTCCTAGATAACTATTTCATATAAGGCTTAACCCACTGTTTTAATTGAGTAAATTGGCGTTGTGGGTTCGGGGTATTAAAGCGCCATTCACATTCCTTTAAAAAAAGCGGGAAATGCGGCCGAGGGACTCCATTAAATTTACGCATATGTCGCTTGGCCTGATTCCAGAAATTCTCGATCCCGTTAATGTGCTTGTGTTTTTTGACAAACTGTTTTGAATGATTGATCCGATAATGCTTAAATTCTGACACATCGAGTACATTATAAGAGCGATAGGTATCGGTATACACGATGCTATCGGGAATAATCCGTTCCTGCATGATTCCCATCAATGTCTTGGCTTTCGTATCGGGAATCACTTTCGTATACACGCGGCCCCCACGCTTGAGAATCCCAAAGACCGGGACTTTGCCCGCCGCCCCTCGACCACGCTTGCCCTTGCGCCGACCACCGAAATAACTTTCATCCACTTCAACCTCCCCAGCCAGCGGCATTCCATTTTGGATCGCTTGAGCAATGATTTCTCGTAACCGATGAAAGTAATACGCCGCCGTACTTTTATTCACTCCCACCAACGCTGCGGCCGTCCGCGCCGTAGCTCCTGATACAAAGTACTCGATTAACCGTATCTGTTTCTCCCAACTTAACCGACTCTTCCGCATCCAGCCATCCTAAGATAACTCTCGTTATCTAGGACAGCCCCTTTTTTTTTCGTCACCGGCCTCAAGGGCGAGACAAGGAATAAAGGCAAGAGTGATTCCTACAACCTGTTGGCCCAACATTCCTCCCAATGGTTGACCACTGACGTGACGGTTGGGATCAATTACCGACACAATACCCTCTCCTCAAATTTTACCAATGGCTTCCATGATGAAAATCGTTTGGGGATATACCTGCAAGATGAATGGCTGCTCACGTCTGGCCTCCGGCTGATCAGCGGGGTTCGGTATGACCTCAGTTCGGGGATTACGCCTACCGTCAGCCCCCGGATTGCACTCATCGTTTACCCACGAAAAGACCACACGGTGCGTCTCTCCTACGCAGAAGGGTTTCGGCCTCCTACCCTTGTTGATCGCCACCTCCACTTCCTGAATAACGTTTCCAGGCCACTCCCCAAATCTGTTTCAGTCATGGGCTCCTCTGACTTGAAGCCCGAACATATTCGGTCGTATGAGTTAGGGTACCAGGGTTGGTTTTTGAAGCATCGCCTGCGGACACGTGCCAGTATCTTTTACAATGAACTATCCGATTTGATTGAATTTCGAGGTGGAACTGCACCAGATCTTTTGCCCACTGTGGCCACCAATGTGGGTGAGGCGGAGATCTATGGAAGCGAGATAGGCCTAGAAGCGTGGGTGACACCCTGGCTCCGAGGATTTGTGAACGTGACCTATCAAGACATAGAGCAAAAGATTTCTGAGGAAAATCGTCGGGTAGGCCCTGAGTTCAAAGTTAATGGGGGAGTCCGGCTGGATGGCCCCTATGGTCTCAGCGGGGAAATTTTGGTGCATTATGTAGAAGCGACAACCCATCCTCCGATTGATGTCTTTAGCTTATTTGCACCACTCGGCGTGGAGGCACCGCCCACCCACCTGAACAGCTACACCCTCTTGAACCTCCGTGGTGGGTATCGGTTCTGGGACGATCAGGCCGAGTTGGCCGTATCTGTGTTCAACGCCTTGAACGATCGACATAAAGAGCACCCGCAGGGAGATTCCATCGGCAGCCGCGTGATGGGGTGGCTAACGGTAAAATGGGGTTTTGCCGAGAACTTTCAAAGAACTATAGAGGGGGTCACTTTCTAATAATAGGCTTACGATTAGTACGCTTACGATTTCCTCAATGCCATGCAGAAAAAGGTCACGGGGAGCAGAGGACCCCCTTGGGCCCATACCTTGAGAATTTCCTTTGCTACCATGGTTTGTTTAGTAGTAAACTTGACGAAATGTTTTTGAAACTTTCCTCTTCACTTTGCTTGATGATACAGATGCTCTCCATTCCTCCCCACCACGGGGCACGCACCCGTCGATGGCCTTTGTTGGTCTTCTTGGTCTTCTTATGTGTTGGCTTCAAATCGGTCGAGAGTGTAGCGCATGAGATCGCCATTCTCATCTCCGCCGACTTCCCCCCCTATCATCAGGCAGTAAACGGCTTTGCCAGTAGGCTTCCACCTCAAACTCAGGTGACTCAGTATCATTTAAAGGGGGACATACTCCAGGGTCAAGAAATGGCCATAAGTATCCGAGCCTCCCAGGCCGATCTGATTTTGGCTGTCGGATTCAAAGCCGCATGGGCAGCCCAATTAGAGATCGTGGATGTTCCTGTTGTGTTTTGTCTGGTCTTGAATCCTGTAGACCATGGGCTTACAGCTCCCAACATGGTAGGAATCTCTTTGCGAGTGCCAAGTCATCAACAATTGCAAGCCATTCAATCGGTCCTCCCTTCCGTCCAGTCCGTAGGTATTGTGTTTGACTCAGAAAAATCTGGCTCCTTTGTGGCAAAGGCGGAGAAAGACGCTCAAGACTTGGGGGTAACGCTTGTCTCCAAGGAGATTACTGATTCTTCCGAGTTGCCGGAGAGCCTTCGAACGCTTCTGCCACAAGTGAACATTCTGTGGCTTATTCGTGATACTACGGTGATCACCGAAGAATCCATTCCCTTTATTTTAAAAACAGCCTTTCATTATAGACGCCCCGTGTTTGGATTTTCGTCTGGGCTGGCTCAACATGGAGCTCTCGCGACGTTATCCGTAGACTACACAAAACTGGGCGAGCAAGCTGGCACCCTCGCCAAGAAGATTCTCCGTCAAGGAGCACTATCCTCATCCCTTCCCCAACTTTTGGATCCGCAACAGCCCCAACTGGCGTTCAACCTTGGAACTTCTCAGTTTCTTGGGCTTTCCACTCCTTCAAAAGTGATTCAATTGGCCGGTACCGTGTTCGGCGGTTCCAGTGTGCGGGTTCAGATGGATGCATCAGGTCAGTCGAACCCCAAGGCCGGCGTACCAGAAGACACGTCAGCCATTCAATAATCTTTCATTAATTATGACATGGCCTTTAGATCCTCTATCCCTTTCTTTCGGTTTTCTCTCCGTCACAAACTCACCCTATTCATTAGCCTACTTATCATTGGAGTATGGTGCACCCTGAGTTGGTATTTGATTGTTCAGCAAGCTCGACTCATTCATAAGTCCTTAATCGACACCAGAACCATTCTGACAGAGCGACTGGCCTCTACCAGTCTTTTTAGTGTGATCACCAGAGATACGGTCAGTCTCAGCTTCTTATCTAAAGAAATACGTGGAATCCCTGAAATTAAATATATTCGATTCTTAGGGGATCAAGGCGAAGTTCTGTTCGTTGAACCAGAAACCGATCTGGGAATGAAACAGGTTTCTGAACTCAATAACCTGCTGAGGATGGAGTCATTCATTCAAACCCAAGACACCTCCTTTCGAGTCATCGGGAAAAAAGTGGAACCCTTCGATGATCACTTGACGACCACTGAACTGCTGTTCATGATGATGGGTATCGCCAAGGGAGAAACCATTTTTGATGTCATACACCCCATCCGTGCGCCTGAATTGGATCCATCCCTCCTACAAGATTTGGAATTGACCTCTCTCGGAGCTCCTTCTGATAAAACCCTTCACGGATTTATCCAAATTGGGATCAGCAACAAGGAACTTCAAGATAAAATTCTCTCTATGGCCCAACAAAGCCTCGCGAGGACCGGGTTTATTATTCTCACGGCACTGGGCGTGACCATTCTCTTGGCAGGTCGCCTGGTGACAACCCCTTTGAAGAATTTGGCATCTCTGACCACCAAAGTCGCAGGTGGGGACCTCACGGTAACCGTGAAACCAACCACGACTGACGAAATTGGAGAGTTAGCTCAAGCATTCAATCACATGATTTCCTCTTTGGAACAACGAGATGCGGCGTTAGCCCATCAAATCAAACGCTTGAGCACCATCAACCAAATCGGAACGGCCATTGCTTCATCGCTCGACCCCATACGAGTATCAGACATGGTGTTGGAACTCCTCGTGAAAAATGTGGGTTTTCAGCGAACGCTGTTGATGCTATACGACCCTGAACGCCACATGGCCTTTGATGCTCGTATTGCGGGGGTTTCTCAGGAAGTTGCTGAGGCAGCTTGCATGGTTACTATTCCCATCGAACAAGACGGACCTCTTCCCTCAGAGATCCTCATGAAAGGAAAGAGAATCTTGGTTGCGGACCTTGAGGACATCGCGTTTCGAATGGATCCTCAGCTTTTACAATGGGCTCGATCCATGGAGACGACTTCTCTTATCTTAGCCCCCCTAACAAGTCAGCAACGAATCTTAGGATTTGTTGGAGCGTCCCGTGGCAATGTTCCTTGTACTCAAGAAGACCTGGACTTACTCTCCACGATTGGCAGCCAAGTTGGAGTTGCCATTGATAACGCCCAAGCCTATCACCAACTTGAGACGTTAATGAAAAACTTAGATGAACGAGTCCAAGAACGAACCGAGGCACTTCACCAAGCCAATGAAGAACTCAAAGAGCTTAATCGGCTCAAATCGGCTGTTGTCGCAAGTGTCTCCCATGAACTGCGAACACCTTTGGCATCCATTAAGATGCATGTGGATAATGCGCTTGATGGAGGGATTGGCTATCTGAGTATAGAACAAAGAGGTTCTTGGAACCGTGTTCGGAATGATACGGAACGACTTTGTCGGCTCACTAACAACGTGTTGGACCTTTCACGGATAGAATCTGGTCATTCCACCCTGGCCCTCATCTCTGTCTCTTTGCCCGAAGTCGTTAGCAAAGTGGCAGATACCCTTCAACCCTTCGCCACCAAAAATCATCTCAAACTTAAAGTGATTACCCCTTCGAAACCGATAATGGTCTGGGCTGACGAGGATAAACTAGACCAGATCCTTGTGAATCTCGTGCACAACGCTTTAAAGTTTACTCCCCAAGGCGGTGGTGAGGTCCGAATTATCACTGAGCAAGGCATGAATGGCTACGCACAAGCCTGTGTTGCTGATACAGGCAATGGTGTTCCCCCTGAAGACCTAGAGAATATCTTCCTTCCGTACTACCGATCTTCCTTGGCTACCGTTAAAAATCGCGGTGCAGGGCTTGGTTTGGCTATTACCAAGAGGTTGGTCGAGATGCATGGTGGAACACTTTGGGTAGAGAGCACCCCGAATCAGGGGAGTCGCTTCTTTTTTACATTGCCTCTTGATAATGCTGGAACCGTTCCTAGTGTTTCTCAATAATCTTCACTGAATGCGATGCTTCCACTCTTTCGATCATTTTGATGGAATGGGAGGTGAACTCGGAACTCTCAGGCGTTTCATCAGTCGGACAAAATACGACCGATGAATTTTCAAGGCCTCTGCAGCTTTGGTTTGGTTCCATCCGGTTTGTTTGAGTGCTTCCCACAACAAAAAACGGCTATGACTGTCCATAGAATCCCGATAGGAGGAGATATGCATCAAGGGCGTTGATTCTTGGGGACTCTGTGATTCTCCTTCCCGTAATCTCAAGTCCTTCGGTAAGATTTCGTCTCCCTGACTTAAGAGCGCAGCCCTTTCTAAGACATTTTCAAGTTCACGAATATTTCCTGGCCAATGATACTGCATCATGGCCTCCAGAGCCGAAGGGCTTAATCGAAGGGCTCTCTTTTGCTGTCGGGCTAAGAAAAGTCTGACCAGTTTAGGAATTTCTTCTACCCGCGTGCGAAGTGGAGGTACGGTAATCGAGAAAATGTTCAGACGATAAAAAAGATCCTCTCGAAACGTTCCTTCGTCAATACATTTATTGAGGTCCTTATTGGTCGCTGCAATAAAGCGCACATTCACTTGGATGGGGGTCGTACCTCCTACTCGATAAAATTCTTGATCCTGAAGGAGTCGTAGAAGCCGACCCTGTAGTTGAGTGGGCATATCCCCAATCTCATCCAAAAACACGGTTCCTCCATTTGCCGCCTCAATCTTTCCCTTCTGTCTTTCCTTGGCGTCTGTAAAGGCACCTTTTTCATGACCAAACAGTTCATTCTCAAGGAGGTCTTCTGTGAATGCTGAACAGTTAATCGCCATGAAGGGACCAGCATGACGATTGCTCCACCGGTGAATATGCCTTGCGAGAATCTCTTTTCCTGTTCCTGTTTCCCCCAAGAGGAGGACCTTTCCGGATGTGCTGGCTACTCTTTGAGCCTCATCTACTACCGCTTTCATAGAAGGACTTTCTCTCACAATGGTGCCATAGCGATCATTGATCTCCTGATCCAGGTGTTCCGCCTGTTTTAAACGAGAGGTTTGTTCAATGCTCCGTTGAATGAGGACGGACAAGTGTTCAAAGTTAAAGGTTTTGGTTAGAAAATCATAGGCTCCCAATTTCATCGCATCGACGGCTGTTTTTATATCACCATAGGCTGTCATGACAATCACAGGAGGATCAACCAACTGATACACCCCTAGTTTTTCCATCGCCTCATTTCCTGGATTTATTCTCATCTGCTTCAATACATCGAGCCCAGGCAATTGAGGCAGTTCCAAATCTAGCAACACGAGATCAGGAGATTCTTGCTTAATTTTTTTGAGAGCGTCTTCACCATCCCCAGCTGTGACAGCATTGTAGCCCCACATCACTCATTGCCATGCAGGAGGCCGCACATGAGTGCCCGTCGAACGAAAAGACTGCTGCTCCGTTTTCCTCCCATCATAGCCAAGGGTACGCCCAATGGCTGCGGCTCAAACGATCAGTCGACTACTTGACGGCCTCCCAGGCCATGACTGACCTCTTGCACCAGGAAGGTGTGGCTCTGGAAACGTTGCAGCAGACTCGACAGACGCTTACTGAACGCGACACCCCACAACAGCGGCGAGCCTTGATCAAAGCTGAACAGGCCTACGACAAGGCGTGGCAGGCACGAGAAGCACAAGAAGAGACCATTTGCCAGCAGTTTCACTTGTTCTATTGGTGGGCCCCCGACGCTCCCGGCATCACCCCAGACACGGCCTGGACCCTCTTCTATCCCCAGCTCCAGCCCAGCTCGGTGACCGTGCTCGATCCACCGCGGTCCCGACAACATTCTGGGGGAACCAAGACTACCCGCGACGGCACCCTCTTGCTGGAGGTGGATACGAAGGCCCCGATCGAACACACACTGGAGGCCGTAAAACGGATGCTGCACTTCCATCGGCGGGCCTTGAAGCCAGCCACGACGCGACAGCATCCGGACAAAGACATAGAAGCCCTGGTCATCTATGACTACTATTGTGAACACCCCTCGTTTGCCGCTGTCATGAAGCAGTTCAAGCTACCCAAAAGCACTGTGCAGAGCCGGTTTCTCCGCGGCCGCTATCTAGTGGATGGGGATGCTCCCACGGGACCGATGAAACACCGCCGGGCCCAAGTCCTCAAGAACCCTGAGGCGGAGTTTCAACTCCATCTCGGGACCTGCAGCCGGTGCCAAAAGGCCCAAACCGCGGAGGCACTCTGTCCGAAATTTCTGGCTTATGTCGACAAAGACACCAAAGCATAAGTCGTATCCCATAAGTTAAGCCCCTCCCTTATTTCGGCGCTTCCTATATTAGAATCACAATTTATGGAGGTGCTTGATGACCTATCCCTTTGCCAGTTTGTTCCAACGCTACGTGCCTGATCTGAGTCGTCCGGATGCCGAAGGCTGGGCCTCGGGCTCTTGTCCCTTCTGCGGCGACCCCGACACGTTCCGCGTCAATCTGCGATCCGGGCATTGGGTCTGCCTCCCCACCTCGGGATCGATTCAGGATGGAGGTGATGAAACATGACCGCCAATGAGCTGAAAGCACGCGTGTCCATCGAAACCGTCTATCAGGCATTAGGAGGACGACAAGGGACCAATGGGTATTGGCATTGTTTACAACCGGAGCGACACAATAATGGTGATCGGAATCCTTCGGTCCAGCTCCGGCAGGACCGGGGTTTTTGTTGGTCGCAGGAATGTTTTGGGAACAAAGGGGCAGATATTTTTGCACTGGTCCAAATAGTGAGACAGTGTTCATTTGCTGCTGCCAATACCTGGTTACTAGAAAGCTTCCAATTGAAACCGGCATTACACTCTTCTCAAAGACGAATCCTTCGTCGGTATCAGTGGACAGATCACCACGGCCAGGTAGCCTGGCACCTGCGATGGTCATGCGGAAACAAGTTTAGCTGGAGTCAAGATTCGGAAGGGAAGACTTCAGGATTAGGCCCCTGTCAGCCCACCTGTCGGAATCTGGACCGTATGGCCCAAGCCCCGGCCATTATTCTTTGCGCCGGAGAACGTGACCAGGACACCCTCAACGCGATGCTTGACGCGTTAGGACTCGAAGAAGTCTTTGCGACGACGCCGTACACCGGCGAATCCGCCATCCGCGCTGACGTGTTAGTGCCGTTGCATGGCAAACACACGATATATCTGAGTGGAGATAATGACCTTACGGGTCACACGTATGTCGAGAAATGCGGGCAGTGGTTGGAAGACAAAGTCGGCGAGATCAAGCAGCTGTCTGTGCCTGAAGGTTCGAACGATTGGACCGACTGGAAGACAGCGGGAGGCACCCCTGAGGCATTTCTCGAATGCTTGCAGAACGCGGCTCATTTTTCTTCTTCCGCCGATAAGGAATCTACCCCGACAGAAGAACACGCAGATGTCGTGCAACAACCGTTGACACCGTCAGCGATGACCCCGTCTCCTGTCCTGCCCTTACAAGAGGCCGTGCTGGATTATTCCGCAATGCTCTCGCTCGCTGTGCCAGAGCGAGCTTGTCTGTTCTCGTTTCTGCCAGTGGGTGGCAGCGTGATGCCGTTCGGCCCTCGTGGGGTGGGCAAGACGTTTTTTAATTTATCCCTCACCGCGAGCCTGTGCACGGGGACTCCCTTTTTACGGTGGGCAGCGCCAGAACCCACGGGGGTATTGTATGTGGATGGGGAAATGGATCTTGGCGAACTGCGCGCGCGCATGACCGCTTTACTTCCGGAACCGCCCAAAGCCCCCCTGCGGTTTCTCACAGGTCATTACGTCTATACCACCTTACAACGAGACTTAGTCCTGACCAATCGAGCGGTGCGTGAAGAAATCACACATATTCTCGATGAGGATGCGGCCCTCCGTGTCCTGATTCTTGATAACATCTCCTGTTTGTTCTCCGGCATTGATGAGAATCGCAAACAGGATTGGGAGCCGATCGCCGCGTGGTTGGTGCACCTTCGCCATCGGGGCATCACCGTGGTCTTGGTGCATCATGGCGGGAAAGGGGGACAACAACGGGGCACATCCGGCCGTGAAGATGCACTCGATACGGTCATCAAATTGAGTCCACCCACCAATTACGATCCCAAGGAAGGCTGTCACTTTGAACTCGGGTTTACCAAATGTCGATCAGCCAAAGGCGAGGAGGTGGGTTCTCTGGATGTCCGGTTACAGGAACAGCAAGGGCGACTCTCCTGGGTATGGAAGCCGCTGGAAGTCTCTAAGGAAGATCAAGCGCGTACCCTCTTTGAAGAGGGCATGACTTCGCCAAGTGAGCTGGCAAACGCGATCGGGATTACCAGAAGATATGCGTCGAAATTGTCATGCAAGTTCAAAATGAAGCAGGGATGTGTTCCTGGAGGTTTCCTCTAATGTTTCCTGGGCACCGGGCAGGTTTCCTAAATTCTGAGCATAAAATTGCACAGAGGAAACAGGAAACGTTGAAGAGCATTCCCTTCTCCATCGCTGGGATGGGTGGTTTCCTGGAGTGGAAACAGAAAGAGGCTGAGGAAACGTGTGGTTTCCTCCAATGTTTCCTAAAAGGAGTAGACGATGGCCATTGCCGGGGTTAGTGTTTGTCCATCTTGTGGAGCGGTCATCAATATCCATTGGGCATCGTGTCCGGCCTGTGCCACGGCCCTAGAACCCCAGGCGGTGCCTCCCCCCACTCCGGAGCAATGGGTCACCTCTTGGCGAGAGCTCGCCCACCTAACTAACGGGATCGAGAAAACCGAACAGCAATTTCACCCAGTTCTGCAGGCTCTGGATGAGTGTGATAGGGCTTTCCTGCCTAATGATTGGCCACGGTTTCAAGCAGCGGTTGAAAAAGTAAGACGAGTGGTCTCAGAAAGAGGGTGAACGTGGCGGTCAATCCCAACAAAATAATTCATGCCGAGCACAATCTCTTAGAAAGGCCAATTAATGTTGGAGGAGCGGAAGCCATTGGCTAGACATGCCTATTTTCAGTCAGCGGCGAGTCTCGAATATCAATTTGGGTTCTAGGCATCGCTAGATAAAGCATGAACTCTCAACAACTGAAACGATTGTTCACTCTTCATGAAGCCGCTATCTATCTTGGCCGCTCAGTGTGGTCAATCCGACGATTGATTTGGAACGGGGACTTACCGCAAGTACGGGCTGGTGGACGCGTCCATGTCGATATTCGGGACATGAATGAGTTCATCGACAAGCATAAAGAAGAGGAACTCACTTGAAAGGACTTGCCTGGAAATAGAAAAGAGTGCTAACATTTATGTTAGCATTATGAATCGACTTGTCAAACGTAGGAAAGAAAAAGGATTGAGCCAACGAGGCCTTGCCAAAAAAAGCAAAGTCAGTCATGTCACTATTGCGCGAATTGAAACTGGCACGTTTGATCCTAGGCTCAGTACCTTACGGTCATTGGCCAAAGCTTTAAAGGTCAAAATTCATGACCTAATCGATTAAATACTGAGGTGACACATGGGCATGTTATACCGACGCAAGAAGAGGAATCCGAAGACCGGCAAGCTTGAACCGACAGGTCCCTGGTGGATGAAATATTACGATCAGGGCAAGCCCGTGTACCGAAGTACAGAGCAGTATGAGAAACGAGAAGCACAGAGAGCCCTCCAGAAGGCTGAGGGTAAGGCCGCCGAAGGACAGCACGAAGGTCCGGCCATTCACCGTACAAAGTTTGAAGATCTCATTGAAGACTTGCGACGAGACTATGTTTTAAATGGTCGCAAGACATGGCCTCGCCGCTTAGAACATCTGGTACATCTTCGAAAAACATTTCAAAACATGCGAGTCAAGGCTATCACGACAGACCGGCTACAGGAGTATGTCTCAAGACGATTGAGTGAAGTTGCCTCCCATGCAACGATTAATCGTGAGCTCGATTGCCTTCACCGAATGATGGTCTTAGGTGCTCATCAGACTCCTCCAAAGGTAGGTCGGACTCCGCATTTCCCTAAACTGAGAGAAGACAATGTGCGTGAAGGGTTCTTTGAACACGATGAATTTCTGGCTCTTCGCGCTGTTACACCTGATCACATTAAAGTAGCGATGACAATCGCCTATTATACTGGAATGCGTAAGCGTGAGATCATTGGTCATAAAGGGTTACGGTGGGATCAAGTCAATTTGGAAGAAGGAAGCATCCGTCTAGCATCTCAGCAAACCAAGACAAAAGAATCACGTGTGATTTATATGGCTGGTGACTTCTTGTTTGTCATGATGAAGGCAAAACAGTTAAGGGATCTCAATTATCCGCATTGCCCATATGTCTGTCACCACGATGGCAAACCTTTCAATGATTTTCAGCATAGTTGGAGAGCAGCTTGTCGTCGTATTGGTTTAAAGGGAAAAACTTTCCACGACTTAAGACGTAACGGGGTGCGCAACTTGGTTCGTGCAGGAGTCCCAGAAACCGTGGCCATGCGCATCAGTGGGCATAAGACTCGCTCTGTTTTCGACCGTTACAATATTACCAATGAGAAGGATCTGAAAGAAGCCGCAACAAGACTAGCAGACTATCTTCGAGAGGAAATGGTTACATTTACGGTTACACCTTCAGATTTAAAAGAGGAGAAAGTTATACCAGATAACTCAGAAGTTGTTGATTTTATTGGCGGAGGGGGTGGGATTCGAACCCACGGTCGCTTGCACGACGCCGGTTTTCAAGACCGGTCTATTCGTCCACTCTAGCACCCCTCCACATCTCTAAACTGCTGTAATCAGCTATGTCGTCTATACAGGCTCGATAGACCTTACGGAGAGAAGAGCCATACTACTGAGAGCCCCCTGTTTTTTCAACATTGAGAAAATTTGTTATGGCTCTTGGCAACCACTTCTTCTTTTTGCAGAATTGTTATGGTAGCATGCGTTTGACTTATGTTCTTTGGTCTTACTCACAGTTCTCTTCGCTCTATCTCACCACTTGGCATTTCCTCTCACAATCCAATGGAAAAGTTCTCAATACACTCTTGAGAAATTCACATGTTTGACGAAGAGGATGGGATCGTAATTGGCATGAATGGAGAAACACTGACCGATGAAATTGGAATGGTCTCACGAGAAATTTCGATTGACGAACAAGTCCTCTGCAGTCGCTAGAGAAAATCTTGGTTCAGGTTTAGGAACACGTAGGGTTCTTCGGTTTCTGCAGTGGGGTACGCTCCTGATATTAGCAGTCTGCCTTCTTCACATTCCTCTTGCTGAAGCGAAACGCAAGCGAGCTTACCGTCCACCTCCACTGAAAGTGCTGAATGTTTCGATGGACCCGGTACCGTTTATCCCAGGGAAAGACCCTCTTGAAATCACCGTTGAGGTCGAATTGCCTGAAAAAATGAAAGGGAAAAATGAAAATCGTCAGAATATCCTTGAGGTCTCCTCGCTCATTAGTTTTCCCACGAAGCGATCGATTCGGTTTCTTGCTCATCGCCAACAGGTTGTCCTCTTACCCCAGCAAACCGCCAAACAACGGGCCTATTCTGTTTTACGATGGGATGGGAAGGATCAAAGCGATGAATTTGTCGAAGCCGGCCAGTATGAATATGAGGTTCGAGCAAAACTGATGGCCATTGGAGAACATGGGCCGCGCACAACGATGGTCTCCATACGAGCTCGAGGAGAGGTCGAAGTGAAACCGCCTCAACACTCCTCTTTCACAGGGAAAAGACCCTCGCAGCACCCTGAATATTTCCCGCTGGGACCGGAAGCTGACGAATTAGAACGCAGCACCAAATGAGAAACGCCTCATCTCTCTCCATTCAAAGCCTTAGTCATACAATCCCCACGTAAAAGTGTCGCTATGCGCCCTCTCCAAGAAGATTAATCCGGTGAGCAAGACAAGCCGCCCCAAATCCATTATCAATATTGACCACACCGACGCCACCTGCACAAGAATTTAGCATGGCCAACAACGCCGACAGGCCACCGAAATTTGCGCCATAACCCTGACTCGTTGGAACCGCAATCAGCGGACATTGGACCAAACCACCTATCACACTTGGCAAGGCGCCCTCCATACCGGCGACCACAACCACAACCCGCGCCTGGCGTAATCGGTCAAGCGTTGGGACAAGACGGTGCAGGCCGGCAACACCGACGTCGTATACCGTATGCACACGACTGCCCATCACAGTCGCACAAATTTTCATTTCTTCTGCAACAGGAAGATCAGCTGTCCCAGCCGTCACAAGGACAATGTCTCCTTGTAAGGAAACCGGACGGGATTGCAAGACAACCAGGCGAGGGAGCTCATGATAGACCACTCGGCGATTCCACCGTTTCAGAGCCTTGGCAATATCCGAGTTCACACGGGTTGCTAATAATGTTGCTTGGGCTTTACGCAGGCTTGTGGCAATTTCTACAACTTGGGTTGCGGTTTTCCCTTCACATAAAATGACTTCTGGAAATCCTTGGCGAAGACTTCGATGGTGATCGACCGAGGCAAAGCCTAAGTCTTCAGACGGCAAGAGCGCCAGACGGGCCATGGCCGATTCAATCGAGACACGTCCATTTTTGACCTGAGCAAGAAGTTTTTTCAGTTGGCGAGGGTCCATGACGGTATTAAGACGAAGAGGGAAATGTGGAAAGAGTTGTCGAATCACTTTCACGTTTTGCAGCCCGAACCATTAAACTGCTCACCGCTTCCTGTGGATCTCTTTCCTCAAAGAGAATGCCATACACACTTTGGGCAATGGGCATATCAATGCTCAACTGGTTCGCAAGGCCGACAACCGCACGAGTGGTTCGAATACCTTCAGCTACCGTCTTCGTTGTTTGTAAAATCTCAGGTAAAGATTGCCCAGCACCAAGTTTCTGTCCGACACTATAATTTCGGCTAAGCGGTCCCGTACAGGTCAGCACAAGGTCTCCCAAGCCAGAGAGCCCATAGAGGGTGCGCATATCGGCACCCAAAGCAGTGGCAATCCTCACCATTTCAGTTAATCCACGGGTTATGAGAGCGGCACGAGCATTGTACCCAAGGTCCAAGCCATCCACGACGCCTGCCGCAATAGCCATCACATTTTTTAATGCGCCTCCTATCTGAGCCCCCAACACATCCGTTGAGGTATAGACGCGAAACTGAGGAGTCATAAAGACGGTTTGAAGGGACGTCACCAATTGAGAGTCTTTTCCAGCAAGAACAACCGTCGTGGGCTTTTCCTGACAGACTTCTGAGGCAAAACTGGGACCCGCCAAGACTGTCAGCCACGAGTGCCAAGAAGGCGGGAGAACCTCGCACAAGAGTTGAGACATAAAGTGATGAGATCCCTCCTCAATGCCTTTAGAGGCAATGACAACAGGACGAGGCTCTGACAACATGGAGCCAAGGCGACTGCATACTACACGCATGGCATGGGAAGGTACTCCCAAGACGAGAAGCTCTGCATCTTGGACGACCTCTTGAATATCGGTTGAGGAACGTAACCGATCAGGCAAGCGCACCCCTGGCAAAAACAGGGTATTCTCGCCGTGAGTTCGAATGGTTTCGACCACCTCGGACTCATACGCCCAAAGATGGACAGTCAATCCTTTGTTCGCAAGGTGTCGAGCGAGTGTAGTGCCCCATGCTCCAGCCCCAATGACCGCGACACGATGGATGGGTGTAGACAATTGATTCATAAAAAAGACTGAGGGGAAATCAGGGAGGCAGTATAAGAAGGAGGGTGTTGTCTGTCAACGAACCAACAACAAGTTGCTTGAGTCATCCACACTGACTGGAAAGCGGCCCATGACTCGTGTAGGCTTCGGCCCTAGAACCGGCCATTCCCGTTTCCAGGGTAGAAGAACTGAACAGCCATCGTATCGCGATGAAGACTGAGGCAAGACCATGAATGAGATGAAGCCCTGTCCATTTTGTCAGCGTGATCTGCCGCATCATGCCAGGTTTTGTCCCCACTGCGGGAAACAGATTCCGGCCCCTGCAGACGCCACAGAGCCTGATGCGCTCAATATCCACATCTTATATCTTATGGTTGGCACCCTGATCATTGCCCTACTCTTTCCTCCCTGGGAAAGCCCACCAGGGGACCCTCCGCAATATTTAGGATTTCATTTTATCTTTGAGGGGCCAACGCCTACCGCTGTTGTCAGTCGAGCACTGCAAACCATCGAGCTGGTCACGATTGCGCTCGCGGGGCTGTATGGATCCTGGTACTTCAGAGGAAAATCCTAGCAGAGGACAGTGAGGCTCACGAAGACGATGCACCAGCAGTTCGCTCGTGTATGTCGACGTAGTCACGATGCCGAAGCCCCGTATAAATCTGACGGGGGCGACCAATTTTGACACGTGAATCGGCCATCATTTCCTTCCAATGCGCAATCCACCCCGGTAACCGACCAATGGCAAAGAGGACCGTGAACATGTTGGTGGGAAACCCCATCGCCTTATAGAGAATTCCACTGTAAAAATCCACATTAGGATAGAGTTGTTGGGTAAGGAAAAAATCATCCTGCAAGGCTATGGCTTCGATCTGCCTGGCAATATCCACTAAAGGATCATGAAGACCGATCTCCGCCAGTACGTCGTCACAGGCCTGCTTTAAAATCTTCGCTCTTGGGTCATAACTCTTATAAATTCGATGCCCAAACCCATACAGCCGATACGGATTCTGGCGATCCCGTGCCATCTCCACATACTTGTCAACATTGCCGCCATCGGCATGAATCTGTTCCAACATTTCCAGAACCTTTTGATTTGCGCCGCCATGCCGTGGCCCCCATAAGGCATACACACCCGCAGCCACGGAAGCAAAAAGATTCGCATACGAAGATCCCACCAATCGGACAGTGGCAGTGGAACAATTTTGTTCATGATCGGCATGAAGAATGAACAATCGTTGCAAAGTCTTCGCCAAAATGGGAGTCACGTTATAGGACTCCGTGGGAACCGAAAACATCATGTGGAAAAAGTTTGTGCAATACTCAAGAGAGTTCTTCGGATACACAAAAGGCTGGCCAATGGATTTTTTGTACGAATACGCGGCAATCGTTGGCAGTTTCGCAAGCAAGCGATAAATTGAAATATTCACCTGTTCCGGATCCGTGGGGTCATGACTATCCTGATAAAACGTGGAGAGGGCTCCGGTCACCGCAGAAAGGATTGCCATGGGATGCGCATCTTTGGGAAACCCATCGTAAAATCGTTTGACATCTTCATGGAGCATCGTGTGCCGGGTAATAGCATCCTGAAATGTGTGAAATTCCCCCGAGGTCGGAAGGCTGCCATGGATCAACAGATAGGCGGTCTCCAGAAAATTCGAACGGTCGGCAAGTTGTTCAATCGGAATGCCACGATACCGAAGGATGCCCTGATCTCCATCAAGATAGGTAATGTGACTGGCACAGGCTCCAGTATTAACGTACCCAGGGTCAAAGGTCGTCATCCCCGTCCGTTCCCGCAATCGACTGATATCAATCCCCTGCTCGCCCTGTGTACCCTGAATCACGGGGAACTCCGTCACCGTCCCATTCACATCCAGTTTGACTCGTTTATCCATGATCACCCCTCGCTCACGTCTTCTTTCTTATCATTGTACACAAGTCACGCGTGAAAGGATGCGCCACACATGAGGGCTTTGACTCGTTGAAGAACGCTCCTATATAGTCCAATTGTCTTCACCAGTCTTTTGCCCTATGCCTACATTTCTCCTGACATGGATTCATCTTGTTGCCGTCGTGACCTTGGTTGGCGGATTGATTTGCCTTGACGTGGTCTTGAGACCCATTCTGAACAAGCTTGAGCCTATGTCACAACGGATGGAGGTGATACGACAGACCAATCGTCGATTTCGGACCATCGCCTGGGTGAGTATTATTACCTTAATTGTGACAGGCGCGGCGCAAATGCTCAATGAGAGCGGAACCGCGAGAATTGAGACAACATGGGGCGTGATACTCATGATCAAACTCTTGGTCTTTGCGATCACGTTTGGGCTTCTGCTTATTCATGATTTCATTCTCGACCCTCACACACACGTGCCTGATGCCATCCCGACACCCTCACGCCCACCGCATCAGCCCAGCCGAACACATTGGCTTCGGCACACCATCCTGTTCTTGACGCTTTGTATCCTGCTGATCGCCAGCTATCTCACCGCAATGTAAAGGGACAATGGGGGCACATGACACCCAATCGTTGCCAAATCGAGGCTTGTATTACCCGCGTAAAGTGATATACCCTTTTCCCTATTGTTCAAACACCCTCATGGCTCAAATTACTAAGATGAATATGAAGGAGACAACGATGAGCAAACCGTTGAAAGGAACAAAAAGTCACGATAACCTCAAAGCCGCGTTTGCTGGAGAATCTCAAGCAAATCGACGGTATCTCTACTTTGCCCGTCGAGCAGATATTGAAGGCTACCCCGATGTTGGGGGCCTCTTCCGAGACACCTCGGAAGCTGAAACCGGTCATGCCTTTGGACATCTGGATTTCTTAAAAGAAGTTGGCGACCCCGCAACCGATCTCCCCATTGGGAATACAGAATCCAACTTAAAAGCCGCCATTGAAGGGGAAACCTATGAGTACACACAAATGTACCCAGGGATGGCGAAAACAGCGAGAGACGAAGGATTTGAAGAATTAGCTGAGTGGTTTGAAACATTGGCGAAAGCCGAGCGATCACATGCAAACCGGTTTACCAAAGGGTTGGACTCGCTGGGTCAATAATCTCTGACGAGGTGGAGCCTAGTCTCCACCTCGCACCTTCCGTATTTATTTTCATTTATCCTCATTGATCTGATCAGAAGGACTGCCGTGAGTCGATTCGACCTCGTGACCCCAGGATGGGGTCGTCCGGAACTCGAACAAGAAACACACCGAGTTTATGATGTGTGTGACGGCTGCCGCCGGTGTTTCAATTTATGCCCATCCTTCAACACCCTTCTTGATCGTATTGATAACTATGACAGCGATGTCACCAAACTCACGAACCCAGACTTCGAGCAAGTTGAGAAAGAATGTTACTCGTGTAAACTGTGCTACAACCATTGCCCCTATACGCCTCCGCATCAATATGGCATCGATTTTCCGCATCTGATGACGGCATGGAAAAAACAACGGATTACGGAACAAGGCATCACCTGGCGCGACCGGCTCTTAGTCAAAACCGATCGTCTTGGAAAATTCGGATCCCTCACGGCCACAATCACAAATTGGGCCTTACGCCAGCCATGGATACGGAGTATCATGGAATCCACCATCGGGATTCATCGTGATCGGCACGTGCTTCCCTATGACAAAGAACCGTTTTCAACATGGTGGCAGGGCCATACGGCATCGACACCACAGACCTCACCAACCCGCAAAGTTGTGCTGTTTCCAAGCTGTCTGGTGAATTACCAGGCTGTCGACATCGGCAAAGCGACCGTACAAGTTCTTGAGAGCAACGGCATTGAAGTTGTCGTGCCTAAAGGGCAACAATGTTGTGGGATGCCGTCGTTAGAGCTAGGCGACATCGAGACCATGGCGCAGACAGCACACCAGCAATGGCACATGTTCAAGCCCTATGTGAATGAAGGGTATGATATCGTGATTCCAGCGCCAAGCTGCAGTCTGATGTTTAAGCGGGAATATCCCTACATCACCAAAAGCCCGGAACTCGAGCACATGGCAACACGAACCTTTGATGTCTGTGAATACCTCATGAGAGTCAAAAAAGAAGGTGGGCTCTCCATGACGTTTCACTCAAACCCTGGCCGCATTGCCTATCAAATTCCCTGCCATTTGCGAGACCAAAACATTGGGTGGAAGTCCAAGGAACTCATGGAGCTGACCGGCGCACAGGTCAACCTTATTGAACGCTGTTCCGGACATGACGGAACCTGGGGCGTCAAAAAAGAATTTTTTGACCTCTCAATGACTATTGCCAAGAAGGCCGTTCGTGACATTGACCAAGCTCCTGTCGACCGCGTGGCATCGGACTGTCCACTGTCCGCTCTCCAGCTGGACCAAGCGAGGACCGGACAATCTGACGCGGTACTCCCAACCCTTCATCCGATTCAAATCGTCCGAGACGCGTTGCAGAGGCAGCCATGACACCCGTGACCATTCAAGACTTGTTGTCATCTGTCGACTATGAGCATTGTCGGCAAGAATATCGGCAACGCATCATTGAACGAAAAAAACGGAGACGGATTACCGTGGCAGACTGCATCACCCTCGTGTTTGAAAACCGAGAGACCGTGCAGTTTCAGACACAAGAGATGATTCGTGCAGAGCACATCGTTGATACTCAGAAAATTCAAGAGGAACTGGACGTCTATAATGCATTACTCCCGACCAAGAATGGGCTCAGTGCCACCCTCTTTATTGAAATCACCGATCAAGATCGTATTGAAACACTCCTCAATGCCTTTCGGCACATCGACGGCCCGGACACACTCGCCATTCGTATCGGCAACGAAGTCGTCTATGCTACCTTCGAGAGCGGGCATAGCAAAGAAGATAAGATCAGCGCCGTGCATTTCGTCCAGTTTCCCCTGACACCAGCCTGCACGGCCATGCTCCCAGACCTTCATACGTCGGCATACATTCAGATCCGGCACCCCTACTGTCAGGCTGACGTGTCCATCCCCACGGCCTTGAGACAGGAATGGCTCACAGACCTAGACATCCCTTTGCCCTAACAGATCCGGAGAAACTTTTTTCGAAACGATCTTTTCAAACATGCCGCTATCAAGTAAGATGCTCCGACGCAGAGGGAGGACCGTCTTCCTTGAAAGCCTTTTCTATTCGTACACAAGAGACACAATCTCATAGCGTTCAAACGTCAAGACTATGGCTACCCTCCCCTCGCAAGAAACACCCTTTGCTGCGAAAGCCATCCCATTTGGAGAGCTGTTAGAAACAGGGAAGATTCCAGAGAGAATCTTAGTGAGCGACTATATCACCGAACAATTTGTAGAACGATTAGTCCATTATGTTTTGAGTGTTCCTAAAAATGCATACTCTATTGCCAAGTTATCGGAGTTACTCGAACAGCTCGACCCTCGCCAACAAGTTTTCTTTTTCAAAAAATTAAAGGAAACCAGTCCACATAGCCTGAAAGATTTCGCCCCCCTCTATTACGGGTTCATGGCCGAGTTTCATCCACTTTTGTTTACGTAAGCCATTCTGCCCTCATTCTTTACGTCCAGCTATTCATCAACGCTCGTCAACATCCTTGCTATGCTGTCGGTTCAACGACGGTTCCTAAAGGGATGCACAGCAAAGTCGATGGCGCATGAAGCGTGCAGGCTAGTACCTGAGCACGACAACGGGCTGAAAACCGCACTGATGCCCTTTTCCAACATTCTCAGGCATGGGAAATGCAGATATTTCTGCCCATGCATATATGCCGGGAAGGATATACCCTTACTGAACTACTCATCACGCTAAGCATCATGGGCATTATTGCAGTCTTGAGCGGTACTTGGCTTCTGGAACACATGCCAACCCTCCGCATACGTGGAGCGGTTCGCCAGATTCGGTCTGATTGTCTCGCGGCAAGAATGGCTGCCGTAAACCAAGGCAATGAATTCCGTATATTTTTTCGCGATCCGTATCGATACGATATTCTTGACGATGACAACAACAATGGGAAACCTGATGCTGGAGAGCAGATAGAGTCGAGAGATCTGCGGATTGAGTATGGCGATGTCACACTCAATGCTACCAATGATCCTATTTTTCATCCGAGAGGAACAGCGTCGAGCCTCGCGACCATTACGCTCACGAATTCAGCCGGAACAAAAACATTAACAGTGGGGATTACTGGAAGAGTGAAAGTACGTCTCTCATGAGCACAACACGTTTATGGAGACAGCCACAGACGCTGCGTCACAAGATAGAAGAGACTCAAGGCCTCACATTGCTGGAAGTCATGTTCGCGATGGCTTTGGTAACGGTGGCACTGTTTACCCTCTCCGGGCTTGCCATTGTCGGAATCAAAGGCGCTTCAACAGCGAACAAGTTGACCACGGCGACAACGTTGGCACAGGAAAAACTTGAAGACATAATCAGAACGGGATATAGGCCTCATCTGGCTACACGACATACAGAAACTGAATCTTATGGATCGATTCCAGATTTCCCTCTCTATAAACGGGTCAGTCAGACCACACCGCACACCCCCCTTTCGGGCATGCACACCACAACCGTCATGGTCTCATGGGAACAGGATACTCATTCCGTCACATTGACGACGGCATTCACAGAATGAGGAACATCCAAGGGTATCAACCGTCACAACATCAACGGGGAGTGACGTTGGCCGAACTGCTGGTGGCATTAGGGATCAGTACCGTAATCCTTGGCGCGATCTATACCGTATATCTGACACAAACCAAAACCCAAATCGTGCAAGAAGATGTCGTGGGCATGCAACAAGAAATACGAGCCGCACTCAATTTACTCGTCCGTGAATTGAGGATGGCAGGGTATGACCCACGTGGGGTTAATGCCGATAACGATCCAACCAATGATTTTGAAGGCATTGTCTACAATCCGTTTCATCTCCATATCCAGGCTGATCTGAGTGGCAATGGGAATCTCAGCGAAGCGAATGAATCAATTCAATATTCACATGACACCACAACACTCACACTTAGGAGGAGAACAGGAAGAGGCGGGTGGCAACCACTTGCCGATCAGGTCCAGGCATTTAGCGTAGAGTATTTTGATCAAGATGGCCAACCAACCACGACCTCTGCCCATATTCGAACGGTCGAGCTCACCATCACCGCACAAACAGCCCATGTTGATCCTCGCTATCCCAAGAATAATGGGCGCCGCACCTTCACACTTCGATCTCGCGTCCAACCACGAAACCTTGCTGTGTATCAGGGAACGTCGTAATGTGAGGCAGGCCCGAGAACCGTCTGTCTACGATTGAGCCAACCCTTTGAGCGCCTCACGGATAAGGTCTCCAAGCGAGAGGGAACCCTGATATTTCGCTGCACAGGCCTTAACCGTTTGTTTGACTTCTTGTGGGCGATAGCCAAGATTAATGAGTGCCGAAACGGCATCGGTCTCCAATTGACTTGACGGAGAGGGTACGGGCAACGCCGTTGAAACAGGGAGCACCGTTTGAATGGTCTCGAGTTTATCCTTCAACTCTAAAATCATCCGGCCGGCCGACTTTTTCCCGACTCCAGGAACTGTGGCCAGTTTTTCCGCGTTATCGGTTTGCAGCGCCAAGAGCAAATCCGCAATTGGTAAGGTTGACAAGACATTCAACGCTAGCTTTCCCCCAATCCCAGACACGCCCGTTAGCAATCCAAAGGCGGATTTTTCCGGCTCGGTGAAGAAACCAAAGAGTTGAATCGCGTTGTCTCGGAAATGCGTATGAATGTGCAACCCGACGGTATCATCGAGGTTGGGAAGGGCAAAATACGTACTGAGGGGAATGAGGATGTCATACCCAACGCCATGAACGTCGAGGATGACCTGGGACGGAGCCTTTGAACTAAGCCGGCCCGTCAGATTGGCAATCATGATTATCCAACTGCGGCAACCTTTTCCATGACATCATCTGAGATATCAAAGTTGGCATGGACTTTCTGAACATCATCATGGTCATCAAGAACTTCCATGAGTTTCAACATTTGCTCAGCGGCTTTTTCCTCAAGCTTGATTTGATTTTGAGGAAGAAAGGTCACTTCAGCCAAAGACGGTTCAATCTGCGCGCCATGAATCGCCTCTTTGACCGCCTCAAAGTCTGAGGGAGATGTCGTGATTTCAAAGGATGTCCCTGACTGTTTGACGTCCTCAGCACCCGCTTCTAAAGCCACGTCAAGCAAGCGATCTTCGTCAACCGTTGTCCCGTCAACGACCAACAGCCCTTTCTTATCAAATTGCCACGCAACCGCACCAGCTTCAGCCATATTGCCATGATTTTTCGTGAGGAGACTGCGAATTTCGGCAACCGTTCGATTCCGGTTATCCGTCATAATCTCTAACAACACAGCCGTGCCTCCCGGGCCATACCCTTCCAAAGCAAATTCCTCGTAATTGACGCCAGGAAGTTCACCGGTTCCCCGTTGGATGGCACGCTTAATCGTATCAGCCGGCATATTGGATTCCTTCGCTTTTGCAATACACAAGCGAAGCCCAGGGTTTCCATCAGGATCACCGCCATTGCGTGCCGCAATCGTGATATCACGGATAATTTTGGTGAAGATTTTTCCGCGCTTGGCATCCTGCGCGCCCTTATGCCGCTTAATTGTCGACCAATGACTATGACCACCCATATGACATTCCTATTGGCAAGAAATCAAAGAAAACTCCCAAAACATTCAACTGGCTGCTTGTAACATACCGAAAAAAATGTGTCAACGACGCAAACCCTCTCCATACAGCCTCTATACGCACCTGCAACGGCCAGAGATGGCAGAGCCGTGAGAGACTACAAAAACCAAGCGGAACCGTTCTCTTGCGTTATTCATCAAGAGAGCATTCTTCAATCGCATCCATATGGTCCGGATAAAAAACAACATAGTCTGCGATGGCTGAAACCGAAGAGAATGGGGCTTCGTAGCTCCACACAGCATTTTCTGCAACTCGGCCTTTAACATCGACCGTAAAATAGGACGCATCCCCTTTAAATGGACAATGCGTCGTATGATCCGTCTTGCGTAAGTAGGACATCATCACATCTTCACGAGGAATGTAGGGAACCGACGGCAAAGGCCCTTCACGAAGCACAAGCGCCCGTTGCGTATCAGCAATGATCGTACCATTAAACGTCACTGTCACGCGGTTTGGATTCTTCTCGATCGTAATGGCATGAGGATGATTCGTGGCGGTCATATTCATCGTTCCTTTCGTCGCTATAGCAAGGGCTGAAATCTCATCAACTTAGGATGTCGTCTCAAACTGACATGTTAATCATTTCAAGACGGGTTACCTCATCAGAGGTTAGTTCGAAACCATCGAGAATGTGAAGGTCTTCCTTCATATGTTGCGCGCTCGTTGTTCCAGTTAAGGGAAGCATGCCCACTTGGAGCGCGAATCGAAAAAGAACCTGTGCGGGCGTCACGCTCAAGCGCTCAGCCATCGCATGGACTTCAGGATGTGGCAAGACATGTTGGTTGGCGGTAAGCAGAGAAAAACCTTGATAGACAATATCATAGGCTCGGCAAACAGTCCGAACGTCGTGGTCCCATCCCATCATGGCAAAACACCGATTCTGAACCACCATGGGCTTGATCGCCGCCTGTTCGCACAATTGCTGAAGTTGGTGCGCATTGACATTACTGATACCGATCATCTTGGCATGTCCTGCCTGATAAATCCCTTCCAAAGCTTTCCAGATGGCCCAATCCGACGAGCTCAATCCCATCCGTGAAGAAGGCCCATGCAAGACATACGCATCGACATAGGATGTGTGGAGATGTGTGAGTGAACTCTCAAAGGACTGAGTCACTTGGGTCGCGGGGTCTGCCGTGGGATCATAGGGAGTTCGATGATCTTGACCACCGACCGAGGTAAACTTGGTTTGGAGAAAGAGCGATTCTCGTGAGACACCCTTCTCTGCAAGCGTCAACAAGGCCTCGCCCACCAGCGCTTCCCGGTAATGAATAATTTGATTCGCCGTATCAATAGCCGTGAATCCCGATGAGACGGCTAATTCAACTAGGGTAGACGTCGTCCCTTCCTTCCACGCCGTGCCATACATCAACGCCGGAATGGTGACATGATTATACGTGGTGAATGTCATGATGCGTTCCCTTCTCGTGATCTGAACCTTAGAACAGACATGTCGTCAACCCTGAGGCTGGCTCAGCTGCCGTTTCGTCTCTAATGCCGTCCATCGAGCATAGCATTGCTCCACATAGGCTTCCGCCGCTTTCAGGGCATCATAGGCCTCTTGAAGGTCAAGATGATTCGTGGCAATAGCTGGATCTTCCGTTTTAGCACGACAGACATCTCGAGCTGTTTCGGCAGCGAGGATACGCTCCTCAATGGTGTCATATTCTTGCTGTTCCCGAAAGCTCAACTTTTTAGGCTTCGGCGATGATGACGCACGGCGTGAGAGACGAGCCGATTTTGATTCCGGTGCCATGCCAGCCCGTTGCCGGCGAAACCAGACTTCCCATTGTTCATACTCAGCAAAGACACCATGAGCGCCATGCCCGTCGAACCCGACAAAGTCCGTACAAACAGCTTCTAGCATATACCGATCATGCGTCACCAACACGAGTGACCCCGGAAACTCGCTCAAACTCTCTTCCAACACTTCACGGGTAGGAATATCGAGATCATTGGTTGGTTCATCCACAATCAAGACATCGGCAGGTTGAAGCATCAATTGGGCAATCACAGCCCGGGCTTGCTCCCCTCCTGATAAAAGGGCAATGGGAAGATCGAGCTGTTCGGGTTGAAAGCGAAACCGCTTCGCCCATCCAGCAAGCTGGATGGTCTGGCCTCGATAGGTCACCGTATGGCCCGTGTCAGAAAGGGTTCGCCGCAACGTCATGGTGGGGTCGAGACGATGACGATGTTGATCAAAATAGACCATCTGCAAGTTCTCCGCATGAGTGACCGTTCCTTGATCAGGCTCGAGTTCCTTGGCCAGCAACTTGAGGAGGGTCGATTTACCGGAACCATTTTGTCCTAAAACCCCAATAGCACGCCCTGGAGCCAACACCATCTCCACATCCCGCATCAACACCCGTGCGTCAAAAGAATGGGAGAGCTGTTTCGCAACAATCAATTGCTTGGTTCGACGACCGGAGCCGACAAAATCAACGGAGGACTCGGTTTCTCGTAACCGCGCGGTCGTCTCCACCAATTCGGCCTGAAGAGCATGGGCGGTGTCTACTCGATATTTAGCCTTCGTCGTCCTGGCTTTGAGCCCACGCCGCAGCCATTCCACTTCTCGTCGGACTTTGCCAGCCAGAGCTTGGACCTGTTGCGTTTGCACATGCTGATAGTCTTCTCGTTTCTGCAAGAAATCTGAGTAGCGCCCAGTGACAAGAAAGAGGCCATCGGGATATCGTATGTTCAGCTCCGCCACTTTCGTTGTGGAACGATCCAACAACCACCGATCATGACTCACAATCACCCAAGCCCATGGAGCTTGAGACATCATGGACTCCAACCACTGCATGCCTTCTACATCGAGATGGTTAGTCGGTTCATCCAACAACATGACATCCGGGATTTGAGCCCACCCACAGGCAATGGCTAACCGTTTTTTCCATCCACCGGATAGCGGACTAACGTGTTGATCTCCATTCTCAAATCCTGTTCTTCCTAACGTTTCCTGCACCCGTGCAATGCAATCCTCTTCAGACACACCCGACGCGAGAGCAGCTTGTTCAAGGACACTGGCCACCGTCGCATCGGGAGCAAACGTCGACTCTTGAGGAACATAGGCAATTCTGAGGAACTGACGTCGAACCACATCACCTTCGTCGGCAGGTTCAAGCCCGGCCAAGATCTTCAGCAATGTGGACTTACCGGATCCATTGGGTCCAATAATTCCGAGCCGGTCATTATCAGAGACGCCAAGCGTAAGGTCCGTGAACAAGCGTTTCGTCCCAAACGACTTACTAATAGACTGACAATGGATCAGGGCCGCCATGAAATGCGTGTTTCCTTTTTACGTCAGCATGTTTGGCAGGAACGCGATGGGCAAAAGGACCAAGGGGGATCTGAAGAGTGAGCAAACCGTCAGGCCGCCCATTATCACTCCTGAGAAAGACGTTAGCAAGACATGCGGATAAATGACTTCACCACACTTAATAGACACAGATATACCGTTGTGTTCCATAGTAAAACGGCTTGGAAAATGCGGCCAGGATGGCGTCTTCTTCTGCATATTTCCAAGCCTGAAACCACACGGTTTTGGTAGGACGATAGACACCATTTCCCAGCCAATCCCGATCTTTCAATCCTGCATTGATATGCTGAAGTTCAGCCTCTATCCCATGCATCAATGTCGTTTTTCCTGAGCCTCACGAGCCATAAACCCCCAGGACCAATGGCGTCTGGTTAGTTTTCTTTGCCACCATCTCAGCCAACGTTTGGGCATATTTGTCAAACCCAAACTCGAGATTGCCCTTCAACGGCTCATCACTGATGATATGTGGGGGGTTGGAGTTGTATGATCGGGGATTGGCCATGCTTATGTTTGATTGGGGCCTTTGAGTTCCATTCTGGTGCGTTCAGCTTCTTCAACAAGCACTGTGGTCTTTCGATACACGGGCATAGATACTGAGGGGGAGTCTTCGTCAAGGGCATTCCAGCGATCACGGAATGATGTCAGAAATTCTTGGATGGTGTCGGGCTCTGAGGATGAAACGGCCATGACTTGTTCGATTTCCCGACGAAGCCCGGCGTACTTGACAGCCGCGACTTTATGCTTTTCCGCCAGTTCGGGATAATTGAGAAATGTCTGCAAGCTGGATAACACTCCAGCCGTAATACTGAGCAAGCCCACCACAATCTGAATCGCGGGATGTGGCGATTCCGAAATCGTGGCAAAGACTGCCGTGCCCACGACGGTAGAGACAATCACGACAGGTGTCCCAAATAATCGATGCCGCCGACTATAATCGGCCGCCGTGGTATGGTGAGCTAGTTCAAGAATACGCATGCCTTTATACCACCGACCGAGTATTTCCTGTGGACTGATATTTAGTATTAGTGACATGATGAATCTTTCATGAAGGGATCGTTGAATAAATCCCCTGTTCCTTCTGATGTTTGAGGGTCTCTGTCAAAACGGCCTGCAACCAAAAGATTTTTGAATGCTTCAACCGTTCCATAACAATTGATGAGTTTGTGATGTTTATGAGAGTTAGGTATTCATAAGAGATTGTGCCCGTTTGTATTCTCGAAGGAATCCCGCATTGGGGATCAGGCCTTCGCCTTTTTCTGAAAATTCTGGTTTGAGGCCATGGACAAAGTACATTTCCATTTCCCCTTTGTTTTTAGCTTGAATCTTTCCACGTGGTTCACACGAAAACCAATCTTTCACACGTTCATAGGTATCGCACGAGATATTGATTCGACCAGCTTCGCCCGATGATTCCATCCGACTGGCAAGATTGACAGCATCTCCCCACACATCATACGCAAACTTTTCTTTTCCGATCACACCGGCAACCACCGGCCCCGTATGAATTCCGACTCGCATGCCACAGGCAACAGCATGGGCTTCTTCTAGCTTCTCAGCCCGTGCCATGAGAAATTGTTGCATTTCCAACCCCGCGAGAATGCAATCCATCGGATGCGTGACAGTTGGTTTTGGCAGACCGCCGGCTACCATGTAGCTATCCCCAATTGTCTTCAGTTTTTCTAAGCGATGTTTTTTGACTACGGTGTCGAAGTGATTGAAAAAGATACTTAATTCATCAATCAACGCTTGTGGAGTAAGCTGTTCCGCCATTTTTGTGAACCCGATAAAGTCCGTGAACAAAATCGATACATCATCGAATTTCGCCGGAGTACTGGATCCATACGCAATGAGTTCTTCTGCGACGGGTTTAGGTAGGATATTCATCAGCAATTGTTCGGACTCCTGTTTGCTTTCTTCAAGTTGCTGATTGAGTTTGGTCAACTCGACCTGGGCTTTGGTCAAGGCTCGATTCTGTTGTCTTGCATTTTCGTAGGTCGATAGGAGGAGGTTTAAGATTCTCTGACGAGTTGCCGTAATGGTATACTGCTCTCCCGCAAATACCACTTCTTCCTGTTCATGTTCTGGGGAATGGTAAAAATCTTTCAGCAACGCCCCCACACGAGCCAGCAGAACTTCTTCATCATACGGTTTGGTCACATAACTATCAGCGCCCGCATTGAGCCCCTTCATTAAATCCGTTGGACTTGCCAGCGACGTCAGGAGCATGACCGGTACATCCTGAAGTTGTTCATCCGCTTTAATGGCGACACAGAGTTCATAGCCATTCATGACTGGCATTTCCACATCCCCGATCACCAAGCCAAATGGATGCTCCCTAAGCTTTGGCAGCGCATCACCGCCATGCTTCACTATCGTCGCTTTATATCCATGTTGGGTCAAGATCCGTCTCAACATAGTCGCTTGGACAGGACTATCTTCCACAATCAGGATTTCTTGATTATCGGCATGAAGGATGGTCTGTTCCATGAAAAGTTCCTTTCCTACTCCTTATCGGCTCACCGCTGACACGATGGTTGGGGCAATCTTTTGTAAGGGGAGCACTTGTGCCGCTGCCCCCAGTTCAATCGCCTGCCTGGGCATGCCAAACACGACACTGCTCTGTTCATCCTGTGCAATTGTCAAACTGCCCGCTTCTCGAAGCGTCTTGAGCCCAGCAACGCCATCACGTCCCATCCCGGTCAATAACACACCAATGGCCGATTTCCCATACCAGTGTTTAGCGATGGACTGAAAGGTCACATCGACTGACGGTCGATGCCCTTCGACGGCTTCGACCGTTGATGAGCTCAAGGCCCCTTTGACATCTAATTCTAAATGCATGCCTTCTATTGGGAAATAGATGACCCCTGGTTGTGGGACAGTACCCACTGTAGCCGTTTTGACCTTCATGGCACATTGGGTAGATAGCCAATCCACCATGCCTTGCAAAAACCCTTCGCTGATATGTTGAATGCAGATCACGGGTACAGGAAAGTCTGCCGGCAATCGAGTTAAAATTACCTGGAATGCCTGCGGTCCTCCAGTTGAAGCCCCCATAACCACCAGCGAAAACCGTCGCGATGACCGGGACGGTGACGTTGGCTGAGAAAGGGAAAGCGATGGTAAGCTCATTGCATCTTCCTGCCGGCGAAAGACGACTACACCAGCTAGGATCTTGATTTTGGCAATGAGTTCCTGTGCCTTCAGCAAAAAGTCCTCGGTTTTCCCTCCTCTGGGTTTTGGAAAGACATCAATAGCTCCCGCTTCCAGCACCTGAAAAATCGTACGAGTGTCCTCTTTCTGTACATAATTACTGACCACCAAAATTGCTCGAGGATAGATCTTCATCAGAGTTTTGGTGAGTTCCAAGCCATCCATGACTGGCATTTCGAGATCCGTACAGATGACATCCGGGGCAGCGGACGGAATCAGATCCAAGGCTTCTTTGCCATCTTTGGCGGTCCCTACGACTTCCACAGCTGGAGATGTGGCTAGCATTTGCTTGAGGATGGTCAAACAGACCAAGGAATCCTCAACGAGAAAGACTCGAATACGCCCATTCGTCATCTATATCAAGCCCCTGATCGTCTCCAACAGTTCCGCATCACTGGACGTGGCCTTGCTCAGATAGGCGGTAGCCCCTGCCTCCATTCCATGTTGTTTATCAGTTTCGGTGGAAAGAGACGTAAACAACACAATGGGCACATGGCCCCCCGATTGTTCACGAATTGTTCTGGTCAACGTCAACCCATCCATACGAGGCATTTCCACATCAGAAAGTATCACATCGAATTCAGCGGTCTGCATCTGGTCGAGTGCGTCCAAGCCATCTGTTGCACTGGCCACCACATAGCCTGCATGCTCCAGCATTCGGCTGACTCGCGTCCGAATCGTTAAAGAATCTTCGACCACCAGGACACGCCGCTTTCGCCTTGTGGTGACAGGCATGTTTTCTATTGCTGACCGATGCCCCAACATTTTCCTTGCTGAATTAATGATATCGTGTGGGTTCAAGACAATACAGACTTCACCGGAGCTCAGAATTGTCGAGCCTGAAACATGCCGAACCCGCTGTAAGATCCCATTGTGTGGTTTCATGACAATCTCTTGTTCATCGAGAAAGGCTTCGACCAAACAGGCCACCTGCTCGTTGCCAACTGTAAGGATCACGCAGGGGATGGCCTCTGCCCTATTTTTTGATGCGCTAAGAGCTTGTTGCGCTGGCAGTGGCGAATTGATCTCTAATAGACCGGCCAATCGGACAACCGCCATAGATTGTCCTTGGAGAGTGATCATCTCTCTCCCTTCTAGATCGTCGATATCGTGTGGATCAATGAGACAGGTCACCTGCACATTGAATAACGGCAGAGCATAGGGATACCCATGAATGGCAATGAGGAGGACGGGCGTGGTGGCAATGGTCATCGGCAAACGAATCTGCGTCATGCACCCTTTTCCTGGCGTGGAATCGAGGTGAATGGTGCCTTTGAGCTGTTCCACATGAGTACGCACAACGTCCATGCCCACACCTCGACCCGATAATCCGGAAACAACGTCGCGAGTCGAAAACCCGGAGGCAAAGACCAATGACTGAATCTCGGCAGGTGTCATCGCAACAAGGTCTTCTTCTCGACACACCTGTCGTTCAAGTGCCGTCCGTTTAATCGCATCCATATTTAATCCCTGCCCATCATCCTGAATTTCGATCACGACCTCGGTGGCAGTCTGATATGCACAAAGCCTCACGGTCCCTGTTCGAGGTTTGCCTCGTTGGACTCGGTCTTCCGGCAACTCAATCCCATGGTCGATAGCATTGCGAATTATATGCATGAGCGGGTCTTTCATCTCTTCCACAATTTGCTTATCTGCAGTCGTTTCTCCACCTTTGATGACCAGATCCACTTCCTTGCCGAGATCTCGAGCAATGTCTCGTACAAGGCGACGAAACAGCTGAAACAATGTAGAAAGCGGCAGCAAGCGTACCATGCGAATCCCTTCCTCGAGGGCATGCGCAATCGTTTCCAAATGTCGATGTTCTTCAGTCGTCGCTTGAGCCAATGACTCAAGCAGGTCCCCAATTTGGTTGACATACTCGGATTGCGTTGTCCCCTCTTGGGCGATATTAGACTCGAGCATCGTGGGCTGTTCGACCACATTTTTTGCCGCCATATTCTGCATGACCTCTCGATTCCATACTTCCCAGAGCGCAACTAGCTGAGAAACCTTTTCTACATAAAGATCCATACGAATCTTTGCCACTTTGAGTTCACCGGCTTGGGTCATCAACAAGTCCAACTTGCTGGAATCCACACGGATCGTGTTCATGTGAGAAGATGGACGAGGTGAAGATTGTTGCGAAGGCTGCGGAGGAAATTGAAGTGGTGTGATCCCTGAGGTCTCAATGACCGGAGGCACCTCGTCTTTGACTGCCAACTCCGACGTCTTTGCGAGAGCCACCTCTGTTACCGACAGAGTCTCCTGAGCATGATTGGAGGTGTCGAGAGATGAATGGGACTGGCCCGAGTCTCGAGTGAATCGATCTAAGAAGGTCGCCACATCAACGCCTGCCATTGTTCCCGTAATGGCCTCATCAACTAGTTTCCGAATGCTATCGAGCCCTTGATACAGTCCGTCAAATAAATCTGAGGACAGAGGAACTTCTCCACGTTTAGCCGCACCGAGGACATCTTCGAAACAATGCGCAACAGTTTCCACATCCGTCACACCCAACATCCGAGCCGCACCTTTCAGGCTATGGGCCCCACGGAAGACTTCTTCTAGGACTGGCCGATCATGCGGATTGGCTTCAAGCCGCAACAGTCCATCGTCGAGGTGCTGCAGATGCTCTTCGCTTTCAATGCGGAAGAGTTCTCGCATTTCTTCATCTTCAATCATCATGAACGATTACCGTTTGCTTCCTAAGCATTACGCGATCATGCCCAGTCCTCACTCTTGTTCGTTTACCATCATGGCTCCACTGGTCAAGAGCTTTGGCACATTGAGGATACTGGCTAGCCCTCCACGATACGGAAAGGTGCCCGACAAGTATCGCTCGTTTTCCACACTGGTCGCGAGCGGCAATGGTTGCAACGCGGTATGGCTCACATGTATCGACTCAAGCACGTCATTGATCAATATGCCCACCAGTAATTGACCGCAGGTGATCACCATGACCTTGGTTGGAAGATGCCCCCCATGAAGAGTGAAATTCAATGTTGTTCGAACATCAATCAGGGTCAAGATATCCCCGCGCAAGTTCATATTTCCGACAACAAAGGCCGGGCAACAGGGAACAGGTACCATATGCCGCGCCTCGGTGAACTCTCGAATGTATGACAAATCCACCGCAAGGTAACTTTCATTCAACTGGACAACCGCGAACGGGAGACATCCCGATACGTCCTCATGGTCTGGCTGTTGCTGAAGCGCGACTGCTCGTTCCTGCAACACGACCTGTTCCTCGTGCGTCACTGTGGGCCAAGACAATGCTTCTGTCTCTTTGAGTGGTTCTTCAGTCGACGGGGCCATCATTTCAACATCATGAATCACCGTGGCGGGGTTGATGATCATCAACAGCTCCTGATCTACTTTTGCCATGTGCTTCACAAATCGGAGCTGTGCGTCGACGCCAACTTCCTCAAGGGGCACCACACTAATTTCTGACTCGGCAATACCCCGCACATCTTTAACTTCATTGACAATAACCCCCACCGTTAACGTATTCCACACAAAAATGACGACACGATCGTTGAGGTGAAAGGTACCCGACGGATATCCTAATCGCTTGGCTAAATTAATGACCGGGATGAGATCACCACGATAATTCAGCATGCCTGCGAAATGAGTAGGAAGAGATGGGATAGGGGTCAATGCTGGAAGCCAGACAATTTCACGCACCGTATTGGCTTCAATTGCGTAATGCGTATGACGAAGCGTAAAAATGAGGTAAGCGGTCTCAGCGATCATGAAGAGAGTCAGCTCATAGAGAGTTTCATCACTAGCTTCACATGCTGTTCCTGGCACGCTTTTTGGCTATTGCTCAAGATCGACGTCTTGAACCAGACATGAACATCCTTGCTGTTTCATGCTCTTCGCCCACACTGTCCTGCAGGCCCCAAAGGGCTAGCAGATCATCACATGTCGATTTCATGAGGCTTCGAGCCGTGGGCACACGACGCCCGTCACATGGCTTTCAGCCGGTGTGCGGCGTCATTGAGCGTTTGAATCCCCGCACGTGTCTCATGCAATCCAGCGGCTGTTTCCTGAGCACCTTTTCTGATTGAACTCATTGTATCCACGGCTTGTTTGACCGCCGTGGCTTGCTGTTTGACATTCAAGGAGATTTGCTGGGCATTTTCTAATGCCAAATCGAGCGCAGCTCGGACATCGGAGAATTTATCTGCCGCATGTCGAGCCATCTGCACGGCTTGTTCGGCAGTATGCATGCCGTCCTGTGTCACCGACACCGTCGAATCCGTCTTTCTTTGAATATCCTCAAGCAACGTATGGATTTTTTCAGCTGAGGCTTTACTTTGGTCAGCAAGCTTTCGAATTTCTCCGGCAACCACGCCAAAGCCTTTTCCATGTTCTCCGGCTCTGGCAGCTTCCACTGCGGCATTCAATGCCAGAAGGTTCGTCTGATTGGCGAGATCGCTCACGAGTTTCGTGATATTCCCAATTTTTCCCGTATGATCGCTCAAATGGCTAATTTGCCCGGCAATATCTTGGACACGATCCTTCATGCTGAGAATTTCATCCATCGCCTGCTGAACCATCAAAGCGCCTTCTTGTGCCAGTTGAGAAGCCTGTTGCGACCGATGGGCTGCTGATTCGGACTGTTGGGCCACTTGTAGCGATGAGACACTTAAACCCTCCATCGTTTCGGTCGTTTGTGTAATGGAAGCGGACTGCAGCATGGCGGTTTGTTCCTACTGTTCGACAGTCGCTGCAATTTGTGACGACGTTGATGACATCACACCCACAGTTTCACGAAGTGGTTTTTTGATTGAAAAGTGACTCACCCCAACCACCAAGGTAAACCCGGAGGCAATAATGATCAATAAGAGCAACGTTCCTACGAAGAGATCATGCTCCACTTCATCAACGGGGGTGATCACTTCCACAACACCACGAACGTCTCCAACTTTTCATCCAGTTTTTGGCGTTTCCGGATGGTTGTTATGACAACCGACACAGGCTGGACGCATCACATCCGCAATGGCATAACGGACCGATAACCTGTTGCTGATTGTTTCGAACCGATAAAATGGCGATTGAGGATCGCGTTCTAGTTGCTCCAAGGCATCCAGTTCAAATTGATCATATGTTTCTGTCGGCTTTCGATGAGGGAAGGGATACCGACTATATAACCGAATGCTGGTTCCAGGGTTAGCTTTCGCAATACGTTCTCCAACTTCGTTGGTAAACGTGGCCGGGAGCGGCAGTGTGACCTCATCTTCGTTCCAATCGTAATTCACTCGAATCTTGTTGCGCTTGGCACGACTGACGACCTCCTTAGTATAAAATGTACGAAGTAGCGTGATTTGATCTGCAAGCGCTTTGGCTTTATCGACCCCGACTTGTTCGATATTTTGTGTTTTAACGAAAAAGAGCACCCCTCCACAGACTATTAAGACCATCAAAGCACTCAAAAGAATAGGCAATACAACCTTACTTTGCTTTGTAGACTTTTTCATATCTTCCATGATTAAACCTTCTATTTGACTTATGGAACGGGAAATGCTCTGAACCCGTCATGAGAAATCTTGCATGACTCATCATTGAGACTCATCTGAAGTCGAATCCAAAGAATTGAAATGCCCTCGTCTGCTGGGCCTACCCTGAATCCACAACAGCCATCCAGCTGTTTATTGTAGCATGTAATGGGAAGATCTAGCGATTCTTTCTCCAACCGTTTCTCTTTCCGCACTTGCATTACACGTGAATACCCTGAAACAATAAATATAGCAGTATATTCAGTATCTTCACACTGTGAATGAGAGTCCCATGGCGCCGCGCACAAACCTCTTTCCCACTCAACATGTTTCTGTCACCGCAGCTCCATCATCGATAAGCTACCAATTAATTGCGGCAACTGCTTTGTTCATTCTTGCCATTCTTGGCATTATCCTATTCACCATTATCACGATTCAGAACCAAAAATTGGATTCGCTTGTGATCGACTTAGCGGGTCGCCAACGCATGCTGCATCAACGTCACATGAAAGAAGTTATTCTGGTATCCCAAGGACATCAGGCTGATTACATGACGACTCGGACGATTGCCTTTGAAACCTTGCAAGCATTACTGCATGGCGGAGTTGCACGGGTCAACTTGCAAACGAATCGAACTGATATCATTCCTTCTGCTCCTTCCCCCGCGCTCATTGAGAAACTTCAAGCCCAACAGACACTGCTTGCTGAGTTTGCCCAGAAAGCTGATACCTTTCTTCAAAATTCTTCCACAGACTCACATCACACACCACACCTTCATGCTCTCCTCGATTTAACCGCTAATCTACATACTGTTGCCGATGAGGCCGTCAGGCTCTATAGCCTCCAGACCTCTTCAAAAATTCAGTGGATGATTCGCTGGGAGCTCATCATTGGCGCCATGGTTGCTGTGCTCGGCATCTTTCTCACCAGACAAGTCCTACGTGCAACGCGGGCATTGAAGGAAGAAACAGCCAGTCGACAACAGTCAGAACTCTCGCTTCAGGAAAGTGAAAAACGGTATGAGCAAATCGTAACTACAGCCAAAGAGGCCATTATTACCATGACATCGGATCAGCATATTCTGCTATTCAATAGCGCAGCAGAAAGTTTGTTTGGGCTCCCTAGTCCATCGGCCAAGGGACAACCCTTCTCTCAATTTCTTTCTGCACAGTCTTCTCAATGGCTGACACAACACATTCACGCGTCTCATAGTCGGGAAGGCCAAGAAGCCATGATTTCTGAAAAGAAAGGATTACACGGGAGACGGGCCAATGGGCAAGAGTTTCCCGCAGAGGCGACAATCTCAAGTATCACCATCTCTGACCAAACCTTCTTTACGATTATCTTTCGCGATCGGTCTTCTGATGTGATCGTTCCGATTTGACCTTCTAATATGAGGCATGGAAGCTCTTTCCTCTTGTACTCCTAGGCCATGGCATAACACACCTGATGCATCCTTCCTTAATGGAATCAGTTGACATCCATAGGAGTCCCCCGTACGCTTCTTAGTAGATTCTCCGGAGCACCCAATGCCCTCAGACCTTCAGATTCGTCATTCAGCAGCAGGCCAAGACCCTACGGACAATGTGATTCCCCTCAACATTCCGAATAGTCTCACCATCCTAAGGATTGTTTTGATTCCCGTGTTTGTGGGCTTTCTGATATATGGTCGTTATACCTCCGCGCTCCTGACATTGCTGGTAGCAGGAATCACTGACGCCCTTGACGGCACGATCGCCCGGTTAGCGAATCAACAGACTCAGTTCGGGGCCTATCTCGACCCACTTGCCGATAAACTCCTTTTAATGTCTTCTTTTATCACATTAGCTGGATTAGAGCTCGTGCCGGCCTGGAGTGTCATCCTTGTCGTCAGTCGTGACGCCATGTTACTGGCTGGCACACTGCTGGCCCACCTAACAGCCGTACGCATGAATGTTGACCCAACAGTCTTGGGGAAAATGACGACATTGTGTCAACTCATCTATGTCTTTCTCGTGGTCGCCCTTCACGCCTGGTCAACGAATCTTTTTCTCCTAGAGCCTGTACTTTATGTGATGAGCGGGCTAACCGTGGCATCAGGATTGCGTTATGTTTTTCGAGGCATCAAGCAGTTACACCCATCTCCATGAATCCTCCCCATGCTCAGAGGTCAGACACCACCCCCATTCAAGAACCACTCGGTCAACGCCTCATCAACGCTGGATTGATTTCCGATCAACAGCTTCGCGAGGCCCAACAGGTCCAACCACGCTATGGTCGGCGCTTGAGCAGCCTTCTCGTTTCCATGGGCGCCTTGACCGAAACGGCCCTATGTCAATTCCTGAGTCATCAATATGGAATCCCTCTCCTTCAAGCATTCCCCCTGGGATGGAGTCCCTCTCTGGTGGACCTCGTTCCGCATGAACTCGCCAGAGAATGTCTTGTTGCTCCGATCACGATAGTGGAGTCCCAATTAACCCTTGCTATGGCTGATCCTTCCAACGTTGCCATCATTGATGAACTTACCTTTCGAACAGGATGCCAGCTTGTGCCCTTGGTCACCACAGAATCTCAAATCCAGACATATATACAGATGCTGTATGGTAGGCCGGCATGGAACCCATCTCACCATATCGCCCACCCTATGAACCAAGCGAGCACTGCGCCGGAAGGAGCACCCACGTCTCAACAAGAATCAGCCACTTCTCTGCCCATCGACGCACATCTTCATCCCCCTCAGTTACTTCAAACCAAGGAGTTGGAACACTTATTGGAAGCCGCCGCTGCGACACTTTCCGTGAGTGACCAATCTGGAAAAAGCGATTCCTCTCTTGAAAAAAAGGCGCCCATTGTTCAATTAGTCAATCGGATCCTGGGTGAAGGTGTGGCAATGGAGGCCAGCGACATCCATATTGAACCTTATGAAACTCATGTCAGGATTCGCTACCGGTTAGATGGAGTCTTACATCCCGTCATGACGATTCCCCTCACGCTTCGCAATGCTATCATTTCCCGACTGAAAATCCTTTCCCATCTGGATATTGCCGAACGACGATTACCTCAAGATGGGAGGATGAAATTCCAACAAGCTGAACAGAATGAGATTGATGTGCGAATTTCAATGTTGCCTGGCCTTTATGGAGAAAAAATCGTGTTGCGTCTACTCAACCAGGCCAATCTCCAACTAGATATGACGAAGCTCGGGATGGAGCCACAAGAGTTGGCAGCCTTTCGCAACACGTTATCCAAACCGTATGGCATGATACTGGTGACAGGCCCCACCGGGAGTGGAAAAACGACGACATTATATTCGGCGCTTCAGGTCCTCAATTCCCCAACCGTGAACATTGTCACCGCAGAAGATCCCGTCGAGTACAATTTTCCCGGTATTCATCAGGTTCAAATCAAAGAAGACATCGGGTTCAGTTTCGCCGCAGCCTTGCGATCGTTTCTCCGACAGGACCCTGACATTATCATGGTTGGGGAAATTCGTGATCATGAAACTGCACAGATGGCGATCAAGGCCGCTCTCACCGGCCATCGCGTCTTATCAACAATTCATACCAATGATGCAGTACGAACTATTTCTCGGCTGCTGGATATGGGTATCGAGCCCTTTATGGTTGCCTCATCAGTGGCATTGATCATTGCACAGCGGCTGATTCGGCAAATTTGCTCATCGTGCCGTGAACCCTATGCCGTACCGGTGGCCCAACTTGTCGAGATTGGATTCAACAAGTCTGATGCTGGTTTGCTCGTTCCGATGCGAGGACGCGGATGCGCAGTGTGCCATTACACAGGATACAAAGGTCGCATCGCACTATTCGAAGTGTTCCCCCTCTCTGAAACCCTGGGCCAAGGAATTCTCCAGCGTGTGTCTCCTGGAGAATTAAAAAAAATGGCTATGGCCAACGGGTTTCGAACCCTTCGGCAAAATGGCCTTCAAAAAATTCAAGATGGTGTGACAACTATTGATGAAGTACTCGGGGCTACAGAACAGGACGTTGCCCTTCTCTAGCAAGATCGAATGCGATGCCAACATTTTCGTATCAAGGCGTAACGCGTCAAGGCGAACGGCAGACAGGACAGGTCGTAGCCCGCGACCCCAAAGACGCCACACGCGTGCTGCGTCATCGCCAGATCTTGGTCACACGCCTTCGGGAAATATCGGAAACGCATATGCTGTGGCAAAGTCTCTTCCAACGCTCCCGAATTTCTGGCAAAGACCTGGTTGCCTTCACGCTTCAGTTTGCCACGATGATCAAGGCGGGTATTCCTCTCATCCAATGTCTGAATATTCTTTCGAGTCATGCCAACACCTCAATATTTCGACAGACTCTCATGAGCATTCGGCAAGATGTCGAAAAAGGTAGTGCCTTGGCTGATTCATTTCGCAAACATCCTCGTGTGTTTTCCCCTTCCTATATCAGTATGGTGGAAGCTGGTGAAGCCGGGGGGATGTTAGATTCTGTCCTTCCCCGGTTGGCTGTAAGCTTCCCCCAACCACGGACAGGCGCAATGTAGAGCTTTCTGGCAGAATGACCCAGGAGGTTCTTATGAAAACGAGTCGATTCAGCGAAACGCAAATTGTCGCCATCTTGAAACAAGCCGATGCCGGGGTCAAAGTCAAAGACCTGTGTCGGGAGCATGGCATTAGCGATGCTACCGACTACAATTGGAAAGCAAAGTATGGCGGGCTTGAGGCCTCGGATCTCAAGCGTCTGAAGGAGACCGAGAGCGAACTGGCCAAACTCAAACGCATGTATGCGGATCTGGCCTTAGAGAATCGGGCTCTCAAGGATCTCATCGAAAAAAAGCTCTAACGCCGACGGAGAAACGAATGGCGGTGCAGACGATGCAGGAAGCTCATGGCGTGTCCATCGTTCGAGGCTGTGCCGCAGTGCATCTGGCTCGGTCGGCGTACTATCAGGTGCCACGTGATTGGCACACCCGGGATCGGGATGTGATTGATGCTCTGAATCAGTTGGTCAAGGCCCACCCCCGCTGGGGTGTCTGGAAGTATATTGATCGGTTACGAACGTTAGGGTATCGCTGGAATCACAAACGGATTTACCGCGTCTATCGGCACTTGAGGCTCAATCAGCCTCGCCGTACGAAACGCCGACTCCCCACACGACCCTCCCTGCCCGTGTTTGTGCCAGAGGGGCCGAACGAGGTGTGGTCCGCTGATTTCATGAGCGATGCCCTCTATCACGGCTCGCGGTTTCGCACCTTGAATATCATTGATGACTTTAATCGAGAAGCCTTAGCGATTGAAGTGGATACGTCCCTGCGGGCCGAGCGGGTTATTCGTGTCCTCGAACGCTTGAAGACAGAACGTGACCTGCCCCATATGATTCGGGTGGATAATGGCCCAGAATTTCTCGCTCAGGTTCTTCAAGATTGGGGAAAGACCAATCGCGTGCTGATCTATTACATCCAGCCCGGGCGCCCGACCCAGAATGCGTTCATTGAACGATTTAATCGCACCTATCGGAATGAAGTCCTCAATCTCTATGTGTTTCGGAGTTTGGAGGAGGTCCAAGAGCTCACAGCAAAATGGATGACCGTCTATAACGAACACCGCCCTCACAAGGCGTTACAAGGCATGACCCCGTGTACGTATCACAAACCCAAAAGGCCGGAAAACTCTATGTTGAACCTGTCCGCTTGACGGGGAAGCTTACATATACACCGGAACAGAATGGGCTGATTGAACGCTTCTTTCGCAGTCTCAAAGAGGAGTGTGTGTGGCAACAGCAGTTTGAGAGTTTTGAGGAAGGCCAGAAGGCTATCAATAGATGGATACGATGGTACAACGAGGGGCGCCCACATCAAGCTCTGCAGTATCGGAGTCCTCGGCAGTATCGCAATGAACAACGATCACAGGTGGCTTGATTTCAGGGGAGCACTACAATCTGGCGCTCAGATGATACTGTTCTCTGAGGAAAACCGATCATGGCATGCCACCTATCCAGAGGGAGATAGATTTCTTGAGTCGGGGTTCCAGATGGAGGAGGCCAATAGGGTGTATTGAAAGCCACACACCCACCCAATCTACAAAATAGGCAAAGGACAATGGGGGCAGTATCGTTTATAGGCTCACAACGCCATATTATCTATGACTATTTATGAAAGATGAAGCTATATTGGGCTTCTCCCACCGAGGTTACCAACCTGGAGATGTTGGATGCTTATAATGAAGGCTTGGGCAGTCGAAAATCTGTTTATGGTTCTTCTCCCCAGCTTTTTCCTCTTGCTTGGCCTACTCACTCGTCTATTAATAAGCATTTCCATGCTGATGTCTTAATAGAAATAGATAGGTAAATTTTTTCCAGGAGACATAACAGAAACTCAATCTATTTGAACCGAGAAATAGTAATTGAACGTCATCGGATTAATTATCTTAATCATTGTTCTCGTGTTCATTATCGTCCTGATCATCTTTTTTGTGTTTCTTTTTGTGTCGGTGCTCGGGTTTCCTTTTTTTGTATTCTTTCCAGATTTTTCGTTTCTCTCGCAGTTGTTTATACATTTCTGCTTGCTCAGGTGTTAATTCAGCTTCGATCTGGCCTCGTGCAGCTTGTCGGACTTCTTTCATTTGTTCCCGCAGTGTCTTAATTTTTTTGGATTTCTGCTCCAAGATCGGGGAAAATTTTTTTCTTTGGGCTTCGGTGAGTCCTAACCGTTTTGTCAATTTTTTCAACTGCTTCTCAGGGTTGGGGTGTTGTCCTTTATGCCCATCTTGGGTCCATGCTGATGAAGCAAACAGTGTTAGAAACAAGAACAAGACAAATAATGTTGTCATAAGATAGGGCATGCTTCTAAACATTTGTCCGATTTTTTTTGTAGTCTGATTGCCAAGAATCATTGTTGCCTCCTTATTATAATATTGTTATCCACACACAGACTTTGTGCTTCTCATCAGTATACCAAGTCTATGTTTTCAAGAAGATCCTCAGCGCGGGTAGAAATTATGTGCAGCCGAGAGAGAAACCCTTGCATACCACACAGCCAATTCCAACGTGGTCAGATTGCCCAACGAACTGCAAGGGCTCTGTTCTTTGATTGGTTGAGAGAAAGCAGATTCGCCGCATCAAAATTTCCTGGCATGCACGATGTGACCCTTTATCAATGTTTGTACTCCTTCGACATTCCATACCCTCACCCAACCTTATTTAGTAAGTTTAATGAGTTCATTGTATAAGATATGATATAATTTTGGGGGCTATCCTAGATAACTATTTCATATAAGGCTTAACCCACTGTTTTAATTGAGTAAATTGGCGTTGTGGGTTCGGGGTATTAAAGCGCCATTCACATTCCTTTAAAAAAAGCGGGAAATGCGGCCGAGGGACTCCATTAAATTTACGCATATGTCGCTTGGCCTGATTCCAGAAATTCTCGATCCCGTTAATGTGCTTGTGTTTTTTGACAAACTGTTTTGAATGATTGATCCGATAATGCTTAAATTCTGACACATCGAGTACATTATAAGAGCGATAGGTATCGGTATACACGATGCTATCGGGAATAATCCGTTCCTGCATGATTCCCATCAATGTCTTGGCTTTCGTATCGGGAATCACTTTCGTATACACGCGGCCCCCACGCTTGAGAATCCCAAAGACCGGGACTTTGCCCGCCGCCCCTCGACCACGCTTGCCCTTGCGCCGACCACCGAAATAACTTTCATCCACTTCAACCTCCCCAGCCAGCGGCATTCCATTTTGGATCGCTTGAGCAATGATTTCTCGTAACCGATGAAAGTAATACGCCGCCGTACTTTTATTCACTCCCACCAACGCTGCGGCCGTCCGCGCCGTAGCTCCTGATACAAAGTACTCGATTAACCGTATCTGTTTCTCCCAACTTAACCGACTCTTCCGCATCCAGCCATCCTAAGATAACTCTCGTTATCTAGGACAGCCCCAATTATTTTATGGGCAAATGAAAAAAGAAGGTGCTTCCTTCGCCGAGCTGACTTTCAACTCCAACTTCTCCATTATGGAGGTGGATTAATTTCTTGACGATGGCTAACCCCAGACCTGTCGATTTCTCACCGCCCGTGGGTTTTGCGCTTAACCTCTGAAACTCTTGAAACAATAATTGCTGGTCTTCTTTAGAAAGCCCTGGTCCCTCATCACGAACCGAAAGCTTGACTCTATTCTCTGTTTTTTCTGTGGTGATAACAATGTTGGTGTTGGGAGGGGAGAACTTGATAGCGTTCCCAACAAAATTGCCTATCACCTGTATGATAGCGCTTTGATCAAAACACAATGAGGGAATATCGCTCAAATTCAGATGTAGAGTGATATTCTTTTTCTTGGCTAACAGTTGGTTGAATTCGACTTGTTGCTTGACTGTCAGGTTAAGATCTTGAATCTGTTTCTCCAATTCGATCTTGCCACTTTCAATTTTCGAGATATCGAGAAGATTTTCCAACAACGCTTTCATGAATGTACTGGCATGATAAATACTTCCGAGCATATTCTTCTGCTCGTCGTTGACTTCGCCCACCATGCCATCTCTGATGATTTCACTGAAAGATCGAATCGTGAACAAGGGATTCCTCAGGTCATGAGAGGCAATACCTAGGAATTTGTTTTTTGTCTCGTTTAATTCTGCCAGCTGTTTGTTCTTTTGCCTGATTTCTTCCTCCGCGTTTTTGATTTCAGTCAAATCTCTTTCTATTGCCGCAAAATGAGTCACTTCTCCGTTACTGTCCTTTAATGGGATAATATTGATATCCAGCCAATACTTTCTTCCAGACTTTGAATAATTCACAATAGCCGATCTGAAGGGTTCTTTTCTTTCGAGAGCTGTACGCATTTGGGCTCGCGTTTTGGGGTCGGAATCCGGTCCCTGTAAAATTCTAGGAGTTTTTCCAATGACCTCCTCCGGAGTAAACTCGGTCAAATCGGTAAACGCTTGATTGACATAAACAATTTTGGGTCCGGGTTCATCCAGCGGATGGGCTTTTGTAATAATGACAATATCGTTGGCAAACTTCACAACATCTTCAAGTGAAAAGTCTTTTTTCATAACGCTGCCGGATGATGTTTGATTGGAATGTGCTTGTCTCTTCAAAGCTTTGCGCAACTTAGCCTTCGCCGAGAACAGGCTGAAACTTACCATACCATTCCACAAAAGCCTAGATGTTTGGCCTTGGTTCTGGAAACAAAAAAGGAATAGTCAAGGTAGTACTTTCTTTTGGTCTATCCTCTAATGTGGAAACAATTGACCTCGTGAAATGTTGAGCCAGACTCAGGAAAGTCTACCACGGTCGGTTCGAGCGAAAGTGAATAGGCTCGCTTGACGCACTTCGTAGGAAGGCGTAGGCTTACATCATTGATACGAGTCAGTCGAGGTGTACATGGGGTGACTGGCCTAAAAATAAGTCGTCTGAATTCAGGACTGCTTTATCAAGCCCTTCGGGTGGGAACGTGCCCGAAGGGCTTTTTTGTTTTCAGCACAGGGTGAAAGGAACAATGTGCCTGCCCGCAGATTCAGACAGGAATTCGGTTAGCTGGCTACCTTAACTTCTTAGGCAGGCGTGTGAAGTAGGCGGACGCGGAATCTGAATGGTCTCCTCAGGGGGACTACCCTCAGAGGAGGCTTACAGCAGAAAGGAGGTCAACATGTTCACAACACTGGGACTCTGGGGATACCTGGGAATTGTGGTCGCCCTCGCCGTGATGGTCTGGGTCTTGTATCTCTGTCTGGGCTTCCTGTCCCCTAAAAAAAGAGCTAGGAGGGCAAAGGGCTGTGTGATGGTCGTCGAGGATGAGTCGGACGTCAGAGAAAATATACGCGTGAAGCTTGAGGAGGCTGGATACGACGTGATCGAGACTGAAGACGGAGAGAAAGCTATCAAGGCGATGGGTTCGGGCGAGAATTCCTTTGACGTCGACGTCATTATCACGGATATCCCCAAGAACAAGGGCCTAGAGGCAATCACCTATTTCAAGAAGCATTACCCGAGCATCTCCCTGATTGGCCTGACCGGGGTACCGCATTTCGAGATGAGGAATACCCGACCAACAAAAATTGCTATCCTAGGAGGCGGCAGAGGTGGAAGCGCGCTGCTCAGTCTATTCAGCAGTTTGCCCGGCATGGAAATTGTCGGGATCACCGACAAAGATCCCAACGCACCAGCACTGAAATGTGCCAATGAGCTGCGTATCCCAGTCATCCACGATTCAATGAGCCTGATTGGCTCGGAAGGCACGGATCTGATCGTGGACGTGACCGGCGATCCTCATATACAGCAGCTCATTGCTGAGCATAAGGCCCCGGGGGCGGAAGTATTGGGAGGCGCAACCGCCAGACTCCTTTGGAATGTGGTTCAGCACGAGGCGGAGATGCAGACCCATTTCCACCAGAACGAGTCTTTGGCCAGTCTGGTCTCACACGGGATGCTCGTAAACTATCTGGTCAAACCATTTCAGGAAGAGAACCTCTTAGCGTCAGTCACCAATGCAATGGAGCAGCGGGAACTCCATCGGTTATAAGACGCTCAAGTCAGTACATTATTCCTGTACAGCAAGAGAAGCTTCACGTCTGTCGCGAGGCGTTCTCTTTTTTAGCAGGAAGTACATGCAGAGGAGGTGTTGTCATGATCAAAACAACTTTCTTGTGGAGAATCCTTCTTGCTGGGTTTGCGTTGGTCGGGTATGTGGGCTGTTCCTCAGGAACGAAAGAAGCTGGTGGCGAGGCCTGTGTTGACCCAAAGGTGGTTGCAGACTATGTCCATGCGATCATTGAAGCGGACAGGACCTTGTATGCTTCACTCGTGGTGGAAAGGATGAAGTATCATGGGAAAGACCTGGTGTCAGAAGATTGGGCCCAGAAGGACAAGCTTCCTCTTCCCGCTCAAATGCTGCAGTTTGCAGGGCTTGAGGTGGAAAGGAAGGGAACCGGTCTGAAATACCGGCTAGCGAGCCTGTGGCCTGTTGATAAGACCAATGGTCCGGCCAACGACATCGAACGAACAGGATTGCAGGCGGTGGCGGATGATCCGAAAACAGTACATACGAGTACGATCAAAAGGCCAACAGGTCCCCACTTCAAAGCGATCTATGCGGATAAAGCGGTCTCTGAAACCTGCGTAACCTGTCACAATAAACATTCGCTCAGTCCAAGGAATAACTATAAGCTCAACGATGTCATGGGGGGTATCATTATTCAATTTCCCTTGAAATGATCGGATGTCGGTTCGGCACTCAAATTTACATCACCAACGAGTCTCAGACCTGCGGGTGTGAGGCGCTTGGGATTTTACGCCCGTCGGTGAGCGTCGCGCGCGCCTTCCCCGAAAGCGTCACTGCCCGGGATACGCTTGAAAATCTGACTAAACATGCCGCATGATTCGTTCACATTCAACATGAACCTTTTAGGGATTTAGAATGTAAAAGGAGAACGTATGGAGTGGAGAGCCAGTCATATTTTAGTGAAAGAGAAAGCATTAGCCGACCAACTGAGAAGCCGTCTGAAAAGCGGAGGAAACTTTGGAGCCTTGGCGCAAGAATTTTCTACTTGTCCAAGCAAGTCTAAAAGTGGTGATCTTGGGTGGTTTGGTCCAGGCAAAATGGTTAAGTCTTTTGAAGATGCCGTCAAACGCATGAGTCATGGAAGCATGAGCCCAGTCGTCAAAACTCAATTTGGGTACCACATTATTAAAAAAACTGGGCAGAAGGATTAAGCCCAAAGAAGAGGAAAAGGGGGCACCCTTCGCTTGCCAGTGAAGATTTGACAAGTTCCACAGTGTCTGATAGAAACTGAATTGAAGCAACAAAGAAGTTGCTGAGTGTTTCAGGACAATTGGCGTCCATTTTCCAAGAGAGGGAAGTGGGCGTTTTTTTTGCCATGACCTGGCACCACAGTGCTGGTGGAATGGAGAATAGTCAATAAACAGGTTCCTGATAAACCTTATAAACCTTGAGCGTGCACAAACGAGCAGCAAATATAAACGAAAGGGTTCATACAGCAACGGCCCTTATGTTTAGGGCGTAGTCCATTCCACGAGTGAATGGATAGAGATGTGGCAAAGGCGCCACTGCGGTGACGAGGCTGAATCTATCAGCCCAGGTCGCAAGCAGGTGGCGCCTTTTTTTGTGCGGGAACTCTTAAAAACTATGAGGAAGAAGTCTGGTCATGTGTTGCGTGGATGTCGAGCGGATGAGGCTGCGTTATTGGATGTCTTATCCCTGTGATGGACATGGGGCAGCGTACCGTTAAAGAGAAAGTATTGATTCCTCCTGAACGAGCGACGTCATCAGTCACGCGAATCGTGAAGAATAGGGAGCTAGAAAATCGATGAATAAAGTTGAAGCGCTGAAAGCAGATAAAAATGGTCTAGATGTCCTCGCGGATCTGGAACGGTATGCGCAATTAGGATGGGAGTCGATCCCTGAACAAGACATTCAACGATTGAAATGGTACGGGATTTTTTTACGAAATCCGACACCGGGATCTTTCATGCTTCGAGTGCGCATTCCTGGTGGGCGAATGACATGTCCGCAATTGCAGATGTTGGCTGATTTGGCCAATACCTATGGAAATGGAGTCATAGATCTGACAACCCGTCAACAACTTCAACTCCGCCATTTGGTCATTGCCAATGTTCCTGCGGTGTTTCAGCAGATGCACGAGGTGGGTCTCTGTTCTGTGCAAACCGGCATGGACAATGTGCGTAATATCATGACGTGTCCTGTGGCCGGGTTAACGGCACAGGAGATACTGGATGCAACGGGTTTGATTCACCAATTGAATGAAGAATTTGTAGGCAATCGTGACTTTTCCAACCTTCCCAGAAAATTCAACATGGCCGTGACGGGCTGTCCGGATAATTGTTTGCATCTGGAAACGCAAGACTTGGCGTTCATCCCCGCAACCATTGAGCGTCCAGAGGGGAGCATCGCGGGCTTTAATGTTTTGGCTGGGGGAAAGCTCGGGTCGGGAGGCTACCGCATTGCATCGCCACTTGATCTGTTTGTTCATCCTTCAGAAGTGATTGGTGTCACTCGTGCCATTCTCCGTCTCTTCCGAGATCATGGCTGTCGAGAATCCCGGACGACAGCACGATTGGCTTTTTTGTTAGATGAGTGGGGAGAAGCACGGTTCCGACTTGAAGTCCAGCGAGAGGTCGGTTGGGAATTATTACGAGCCGGAAATGACGCCAGAGAATCGAGAAGTCACGACCATATGGGGGTGTTTCGACAAAAGGATCCCGGCTTGAATTACGTTGGGCTTAAAATACCTGTGGGGCGTTTACAGGCTGAGGATCTAGCAGGAATTGCTGATTTAGCGATGCGGTATGGTTCAGGAGAGGTTCGTCTTTCACCGAATCAAGCTATGATCATTCCCAATGTGTCCGATCGAAAACTGGGTGATCTTACCGAAGAACCACTCTTGAAACGGTTTGTCTATAATCCCACTCCTATTCAAAAAGGGTTGGTGAGTTGTGTGGGTAATGACTATTGCAACTTGGCGGTGATTGAAACCAAAAGCCGTGCGGTTGACACCGCTAAGCGCATAGAAGCCATGATTAGCCCAGACATGAAACCCATTACCATGCACTGGTCTGGGTGTCCGGCTGGGTGTGGCAATCATCTGGTCGCCGATGTAGGGCTATTAGGGAAAAAGATCAAAGTGAAAGGCGTCGTGGTTGAAGCCGTGGATGTGTTTGTGGGAGGCCGTTCCGGCCCTGATCCGAAACCGGCCATCAAGCTCTTGGAAGATGTGCCATGCGATACGCTACCGGAAGTGTTATGCGGCATTCTCCCGTATCATTCCCGAGAGAAAATGCATTGGAACAAGCAAAAGACTCCTCGCAAGCGAACTCAGCCTCAAAGGGCCATGGATCGAAGCAGAGTCAAACCACGAATGGTCCATGACGCTGCCGTTTTGCTTCGCTCAACTCCCGGGTTGCGCTAACCCGTTAGTCGTGTCTCGTTTTATGCTAACCAGCCAGCTCTTCTCTTTGGTTGAAGAGTCGGAATCGTATGCTGCCAGATTTCTATAGAAATCTCAAAAGAAAGAGGGGCCAATTTTGACGTAAGACATGTCCTCAGAGTAATGCAGTCGGGGATGAGTAAGAATTCATAAGGCGTATACGACGAACCGTAGTCATAATAAAAAAGTTGCCCTCCTGTTTCCGTTTTTTTCTCCACATTTCCATAGTCCTCGACATAAGATTGTTGAATAGGCTTTCGATCTAGGGTATAAGGCCGTGTGGTCGTCAACGTTGAATCACAAGCTTTCCTCTGTGAAAGCAGTTGTCTATTTCTTTGCCTCCGCCTTTTGGGAAATTTGTCTGATGCCTGTTGATCTGCGCACACCGTGATGATGTTCAAAGCTTTATTGAAATCTCTTTTGTCGAGCTTTTTCGACCTCTTGCCTATTATTCTCGTGATAGGGTTTTTTCAATTCGCTGTCTTGCAACAACCCATCCCTCATATGTTCAGTATTCTCGTCGGTGGGCTTTTTGTTGTTATCGGACTGACATTGTTCGTGCATGGGTTGGAGATGGGCTTGTTTCCCATCGGCGAGGCCATGGCCTATGCGTTTGCACAAAAAGGAAGTTTGCCCTGGTTGCTTCTTTTCGCATTTGCTCTAGGATTTGGTACGACCGTGGCTGAACCTGCCTTAATTGCGGTGGCTCATGAGGCTGCCAACGTTGCGGCAGAAGGCGGAGTGATTGACCAGACCGCTCAGTCGCGGGAGGCCTATGCGTTTGAGCTACGACTGACCGTGGCGTTATCTGTAGGGTTTGCTATCGTTGTTGGGGTGTTCCGTATCATTCGTGGTTGGCCCGTGCAATACCTGATTATTGGTGGGTATATCGGTGTCGTCATCATGACGATGTTCGCTCCAGCAGACATTATTGGTATTGCGTATGATTCTGGTGGCGTCACAACCTCAACGATTACCGTGCCGCTGGTGACGGCATTGGGGGTTGGCCTGGCATCATCAATTCGTGAGCGAAATCCAATGATTGATGGATTTGGATTGATTGCGTTTGCTTCCTTAACCCCAATGATTTTTGTCATGGTTTATGGCATGGTGAGATAAGAGATGGTTTGGGAGACACTCACCACTCTCTGGTCTACGGTCACGGATGTTCTGCCTATTGCCACCATTATTTTTGTGTTTCAGCTTTTCGTCTTACGCCGACCCGTGCCAAACCTCGGCCGTGTCCTTCTCGGATTTTTTTATGTGTTGGTAAGGCTGGCATTTTTTCTCCAGGGGTTAGAAGTGGCGCTGTTCCCCTTGGGAAAGTTGATGGCTAAACAATTGACAGATCCCGTTTTTATTTCCGGGATTGGCCACACGGCTTTACTTGTGACCGAACAGAGTTGGTCACAATATAAGTGGGTGTATGCGTTCGCATTCGCCATAGGATTTGCGACCACCATTGCCGAACCTGCTTTATTGGCAGTGGCTCTGAAAGCTCATGAGGTGTCCGGTGGTGCTATTGGGGTGTGGGGGCTACGGGTGGCCGTGGCCTTGGGCGTTGCCGTTGGTATTGCCTTGGGAACTTTTCGCATTGTCACCGGCACCCCGTTACACTGGTATATTATTGCTGGGTACGTCCTCGTGATTGTCCAAACGTTTTTTGCTCCGAAGATGATTATCGCGTTGGCGTATGATTCGGGTGGTGTGACGACCTCCACCGTCACGGTGCCGTTAGTGGCGGCTTTAGGTTTGGGTTTGGCCAGCACCATTCCTGGCCGCAACCCGGTGTTTGATGGATTTGGGTTGATCGCGTTTGCGAGCTTGTTTCCCATGATTACGGTGATGGCGTACGCGCAAATTTCTGAATGGCGGGCTCAAAAGGGATAAACCTTTACCACGGAGTGATGTTATGCATTTCAAATTGATCTGCGCATTTGTCCAGGACAATAAAACCCATGCTGTCATGGAAGCAGCACGGAAAAAGGGGGCGACCGGCGCTACCGTTATCAACAGCGCACGGGGCGAAGGTCTTAAATCACCAAAAACGTTTTTCGGGCTTAATTTGGAAACTCAGCGGGATGTGCTTCTTTTTTTAGTGGAAGAGCATGTGTGCCGCGAAATTCTAGAGTCCATTGCGAAGGTGGGTGAGTTTGACACAAAACCCGGGACTGGCATTGCCTTTCAAATTGATGTTGAAGATGCAGTGGGGGTCGCCCACCAAGTGGAAAAACTGCGAGAAGTCATGGGGGAGGAGTTATGAAACAGAACGAGCTGGTCCGAGTCAAAGACGTCATGAAATCGGAGTTTGATTTGATCGATGGCCTTCTTACTGTTGCGGACGCCCTTCGGCAGGCCAAGCACTTGGAAACCGAATGCCTAATAGTCAATCGTCGCAACGACGATGATGAGTACGGCATCCTGTTACTGTCGGATATCGCAAAAAAAGTGTTAGGGGCTGATAAGGCCGCTGATCGAGTGAACGTGTATGAGATTATGAACAAGCCGGTGGTTTCTGCGCGTACGGGTATGGATATCCGCTATTGCGCCCGGCTCTTCGATCATTTCGGTCTGAGCTTAGCTCCAGTGATTACCGAAGGCATAGTCGTTGGCATCGTGAGCTACCGCGATATTGTCTTACGAGGATTGCGCGATCGGTTGTAATTTCAAGAAACGTTTGTTGCTCAGACAGTACTTCCCCAATGACTAGTGCTCTGAGGTTAGGCTGTGTCTGCTGCTTTAGGAAATGATCTTATCGTTGTTCTTCCGCTATCAAAGCCCATGGATGTTTAGAAGAAAAAAAGGGATCTACAGGAAACGTTGGCTCCATCCGAAGAGTAACCATTTCTCTTATCAATATTAGCGTGATAAGCTCCGTGCGGCTAGAAATTTAACCCTTCAATAAGAATTCTATTAGCTGTGTGCATTCCATTTCAAAACTACAAGAAGTGCTAGTTGCGTTCGCAGCGAGCATTCGAGAAACCTGGAACTTCAAAAATCTTCTTAATGCATCCTATGTTCCTGTGATTTAACAATGCTGGCTCGTTCAGTTGCCTTTGCATTTCCTCTGTTGAATCCTTAGAAAGCATCCATCCTAATGGAAGTTTGGCTCTGTTTTTTTCTTTAATCAGGTGAAAATGCAGACAGTTTCCACCTTCAAGGTAATTCATAAATTTCTCGCACAACTCAGTCCGAGCTTGATTCCCACGTCCCTCTCGAACATTGAGCAACGCACGGATTGGTGAAAGGATCTCACCAACCCAAGTTCTTTTATTTTCGGTAGGTTTAGAGTTTTTTCCATCGGTTCGTTACTTATATGAATTAAAACCGGATGGATATTTAGTTCTTCCTCATTCATTCCACACAAGTCATCTCTATTCCGGCAAGTCTCTAGTGTTAGTAGAATTTCAGAGAAAATCTCATCACTTGTGACAGACCCAGAGTTCTCAAAATAACCGCCGTCTACTACGTGTATCCATTCAGGATTTGGATTATTATCAAGTCTCCGCACCGTTCCAGCCGGACTTACATATGTAAATCTGGCACTCATATGTACCGCTGTACTGAGAGGTAGATCATATCCGACTACTTCGATCCCATCCAGTGCATCATTAAAGGTTCTGTTGAATTCACCGGAACTGAGACCTAAGGGGTTCACGATTAACCTTTGTCCAGTCTCTACCACAGTGCTATTCAGAAATAGAAAAGGCGGAAACGCTCTTGCATCATTTGAGTAATTGGAATGCCAAAGTTCATTAAATGGACTTTCAAATACGTGCGTATTTTCATGAGTAGTCCAGGCGCTTTCCCATGCTTTCTCTAAAGCCATGGCTCGATCATCGAAAAAAGCAAAAGGCAAAAACCGTTGAAACATATCGGGGAATACCATTGTTGATACAGTTGGGGCTAGAAAATCCTCGCGTAGAATTCTCATTGCTCGGCAGCGTAAATTGCCTGCTAGATTTTTCCCATTGTCTCCTGATACTTCTGTTGGGATTTCATACTTGCATTCATCTTCTGGGGATGCTATCAAATCTGCAAAAACTGCAGCACCAAGACTACCTCTGGATACACCGCTGATAGAAAACACATGTGAAGTGAAATCTGGTATTTCGTCATGCAACTGAGCAAGAACCAGAGCAGTCCAGAATGTTGCTCGCTCCCCCCCTCCCTCTGAATCTACTAAAATGACAGGTTTCTTTTTCCCTATTTTTTGGCCAAGGGGTTTTTGGTACCAGTCTAGAAAGCAGGCGCCTAATCCCACAACATTATTTTTTCCGTCACTTGTTATCCGTTCATTGAGGAACAAGAAGAGCGAACCCCAAAAGGACAATTGCTGGGGAACCAAAATATGATGAGATTTTCTGCTCCCAAGTTGAGAAGATGATCATTCCCACGGGATTTGCTGCTAAACTGAATAAAATAATTTTCTTCGTTAATTGTGGCAATTCAGAAAACTTCTTAAAATTCTTCTGTTGGTCAATTAAGGACTGAAGACCACACCATGAACGACGAAAATAAACAAAAACCAAAAATACTATGCCACTAGATATGATAATAAGCGACTGAATTATGAATCCCCACATCGCTTTTGAATCATTGAGATTAAAGGCAACTATAAGCATAGCAATCCCCACTAAGAAGAAGACTGCCGCTCCGAGAATTCTGGGAACATGTGTCTTAAAAGGTTCTATGAATTCTCTCTCAAAATCCTTGTCTAATGCTTGGGCTGAGGTTGTGTAAGCTTCCCCCAACCACGGACAGGCGCAATGTAGAGCTTTCTGGCAGAATGACCCAGGAGGTTCTTATGAAAACGAGTCGATTCAGCGAAACGCAAATTGTCGCCATCTTGAAACAAGCCGATGCCGGGGTCAAAGTCAAAGACCTGTGTCGGGAGCATGGCATTAGCGATGCTACCGACTACAATTGGAAAGCAAAGTATGGCGGGCTTGAGGCCTCGGATCTCAAGCGTCTGAAGGAGACCGAGAGCGAACTGGCCAAACTCAAACGCATGTATGCGGATCTGGCCTTAGAGAATCGGGCTCTCAAGGATCTCATCGAAAAAAAGCTCTAACGCCGACGGAGAAACGAATGGCGGTGCAGACGATGCAGGAAGCTCATGGCGTGTCCATCGTTCGAGGCTGTGCCGCAGTGCATCTGGCTCGGTCGGCGTACTATCAGGTGCCACGTGATTGGCACACCCGGGATCGGGATGTGATTGATGCTCTGAATCAGTTGGTCAAGGCCCACCCCCGCTGGGGTGTCTGGAAGTATATTGATCGGTTACGAACGTTAGGGTATCGCTGGAATCACAAACGGATTTACCGCGTCTATCGGCACTTGAGGCTCAATCAGCCTCGCCGTACGAAACGCCGACTCCCCACACGACCCTCCCTGCCCGTGTTTGTGCCAGAGGGGCCGAACGAGGTGTGGTCCGCTGATTTCATGAGCGATGCCCTCTATCACGGCTCGCGGTTTCGCACCTTGAATATCATTGATGACTTTAATCGAGAAGCCTTAGCGATTGAAGTGGATACGTCCCTGCGGGCCGAGCGGGTTATTCGTGTCCTCGAACGCTTGAAGACAGAACGTGACCTGCCCCATATGATTCGGGTGGATAATGGCCCAGAATTTCTCGCTCAGGTTCTTCAAGATTGGGGAAAGACCAATCGCGTGCTGATCTATTACATCCAGCCCGGGCGCCCGACCCAGAATGCGTTCATTGAACGATTTAATCGCACCTATCGGAATGAAGTCCTCAATCTCTATGTGTTTCGGAGTTTGGAGGAGGTCCAAGAGCTCACAGCAAAATGGATGACCGTCTATAACGAACACCGCCCTCACAAGGCGTTACAAGGCATGACCCCGTGTACGTATCACAAACCCAAAAGGCCGGAAAACTCTATGTTGAACCTGTCCGCTTGACGGGGAAGCTTACAGCTTGATTTCAGGGGAGCACTACAGGTCGAGGGGCGGCGGGCAAAGTCCCGGTCTTTGGGATTCTCAAGCGTGGGGGCCGCGTGTATACGAAAGTGATTCCCGATACGAAAGCCAAGACATTGATGGGAATCATGCAGGAACGGATTATTCCCGATAGCATCGTGTATACCGATACCTATCGCTCTTATAATGTACTCGATGTGTCAGAATTTAAGCATTATCGGATCAATCATTCAAAACAGTTTGTCAAAAAACACAAGCACATTAACGGGATCGAGAATTTCTGGAATCAGGCCAAGCGACATATGCGTAAATTTAATGGAGTCCCTCGGCCGCATTTCCCGCTTTTTTTAAAGGAATGTGAATGGCGCTTTAATACCCCGAACCCACAACGCCAATTTACTCAATTAAAACAGTGGGTTAAGCCTTATATGAAATAGTTATCTAGGACAGCCCCTTTTCTTTTAATCTGTTGAGGAATTCTTGCTTTTCTGGGACATGCCGTACTTATAAAACGACATTGATGATAGATACCGATGAATATATAAGAGAAAGTCATGCATGGACTATCAAGAATTAGAATATAGATTGACCGCCTCTTCTGAATCATCACGGTAGTGCTGATTCGACGGCAGATTCCAATCGTTTCAATCCTTTTTCAGTGTCACTTCCAATATGAATACGAATCACCCGTCGTTGCCGTAATGTGAGACTTTGCATGTCCCCCAAGGCCTGTGCAGCTTTCAGTGTTCCAAACCCATAAGGTTCTCCAGGAATCGGCAGATCTTCCGTATCATCACACGTTATTTGGATAAAGACCCCCTTGTTGGGGCCTCCCTTATGTAACTGACCAGTTGAATGAAGAAAACGAGGACCATATCCCAGCGTTGTCGCCACGTGCTTGGCATTTCGAATCCGCACGCGAATGTTACTGAAGATTTGATGAATCGCTTTCGTTCGTTCCACATAAGCATTGATGGCCACATAGTCTCCAGGTCGCACTCGATCTAGATGCGCCATAAGCATTTCATTGAATGTTGTCACACGACCTAATGCCTGACGATTATGAGAATCTGCATATATTTGAATGTCCTGATCGACTAAGGCTGGCTCAGGTTCAAGGAGCGTTCCTGTCTTTACGAATTCTTCCAAGTAGGCCTTTGTATAGTCTTTATTTTCCTGAACATCTGGTTGATCAAACGCATTGATACCTAATGCAGCTCCCGCAACAGCCGTAGCCATTTCCCATCGGAAAAACTCTTGCCCAAGATTGAGAAGATCCGTGACGGCAATGTGTATGACCGGATGTCCTGCTTTTTGTACGGCTTCAATGCCCTTTTCCTGATCCAAACCCGGTGCTTTTGTATCGCGAAGATACACGAACACTCGGTCGGATCCATACACCGTGGGATCGCCAAGCGGCTCCTCATCCACCGGTACAATGCCTTTTCCCTCTTTTCCGGTACTCTCGGCAATGAGTTGTTCCAGCCACGCCCCTAACCCATTGATGGTTGGAGAAGCAATCAATGTCACTTTATCGCGTCCCATCTTTGCCAATTGCGCCAGGGTTATACCCAGCTGTACACCAGGATTGTCTTCAGGGGGCACACAAGCCGCGCAACTTTGTCGCATCTGCTCAGCCCGTCGCAGGAACTGTTCGATGTCCATGCCCATGATCGCCCCAGGCACCATGCCAAAGTTTGACAGCGCCGAATACCGCCCGCCGATGTCGGGCACTCCTGGTAAAATGGCTCGGAAGCCTTGCTCGTGCGCGACCTGCTCCAGCGATGAACCAGGATCAGTAATCGCGATGAAATGCTCTCCCGCATGCTCGCCCTGTATTGCTCGTATGCACTCGTAAAAATATTTGTGAAAGGCTACGGGCTCAACGGTCGAACCAGACTTACTCGCAACAATACAGAGTGTCTTGGCTAAGTCGACCCGCTGTTCCAGGCTCTTCACTTGCCCCGGCACGGTGCTGTCTAGCACATGAAGTTCCGGATAGCTTGGCACGATACCAAATGTCATTTTGAGGACTTCAGGACACAGACTGCTCCCTCCCATTCCTAGCACTAACACATGCTGAAACCCGGAGGATTTGATCTCTTCTGCGACGCGCATCAGGCTTGCAAGGCTCTGAATTTGTTGTTCGGTAATGGTCAGCCATCCCAATGATTGTGTAATCAGAGCCTGATGCGTCAGATCCGAATGCCATAACGATGGATCTTTCGCCCACAACCGACGGACGGCATTTTGTCTTTGCCATTCCTTTAACGTGGCCGTGCTCTCAGCCTCATCCCCCGCAAGGACAATCATCTGATTATTCAGCTTCGACCCCAGGAATGCTTCCCGTTTGCGGCTCACTGCTCCCATCAGCTTGTCAAATGCATCGACAAAGAGTTGCGCGCCGTCTTTCAGCAATGTCTGTGTCACTGCGTCCATTGAGATTCCACTACTCGCCAGTCGTCCCATCGTGGCTTGAGCTTCATCGACACCTTGTTGCAATGTTGTTCCCACCGTTCCATGATCTCGAAAGGCTTCAAACGTCGCTGTCGGCATGGTGTTGACGGTATCAGGCCCAATCAACTGATCCACATAATAGGTATCTGGGTATTGAGGATTTTTGGTGCCGGTGCTGGCCCAGAGCAACCGCTGCACCTGTGCGCCCTGGGCTTTGAGACTCAGAAATTGTGGACTCGTGAAAATTGTTTGAAAGGTACGGTACGCCAATTTGGCATTTGCAATCGCGACCGTACCCATCAACGCTTCGAGCCTGGCCCGTTTCTCCATGTCTGTTTCATGTTTAGCCTTCGCGTCTAATTCTCGATCAACCAGCGTATCAATCCGGCTCACGAAAAAACTTGCAACCGACGCCAAAGTCCGCACGTCTCCACCTTGTTTGGCAAACGTCTCCAAGCCTCGGACATAAGCCCAGGCGACTTGCTCATAGACATCCTTGCTAAATAACAGTGTCACATTAATATTGATGCCCATCCCCAGCAATTGCTCTATCGCGGGGAGCCCTTCAGGTGTTCCGGGTACCTTAATCATCACGTTAGGGCGATTGACCGCCTGATGCAGACGCATGGCTTCCTGGACGGTGGCGTCTGTCTCAAACGCTAGGTCTGGAGAGACCTCCAGACTGACATAGCCATCCTGCATGTGACTGGCCTTATACACTGGAGACAGCACATCGGCAGCATCCTGAATATCCTGAACCGCGATGGCTTCATAGATCTCTTTCACGCCATTGACCTTGGCAGCACATGTGTTCAACACCTGCTCATAGTCTGGACTTCCGGCAATGGCCTTCTCAAAAATCGCAGGGTTAGACGTCATGCCCTTTAAGCCATCCTCCTCTACCATTCGCTGCAATTCGCCTGAGGTGATTAAGGTATGGCTAATATAGTCATACCACGGACTCTGGCCGCATTGGCCAAGCTGAACTAACGGATTCATAGATCATCTCCTTCAAGCAAAGACTGAATCACCTACTCTGGAACGTAGGTCGCGAAATCGTACCATGTTTCTCCACTTTCCTTATAGATGTCCCCTTGAGAGATCCCGTAGAGAGGATGTGCCCTCCTTCCGCTCATAACGAGCCCCTGGCAGGAGCAACTCCATTCTGTCGAGACTCACACCATCCGATTTGCAAACGATAGAGACGCAGACATAAGATAAACGCCTACGATGATTGTCCATCTCACCAATCCAGACAGCACGATTACCATTCAAGGCCCGAAACAGGTCCGTCAGCTTCTTCAAGACCTCAACCTCATTCCTGAAGCCAACCTGGTCATTCGTGGCGATGAACTTGTGACGGAGGACACCTTCCTAGATGATCTCGACACTATTGAAATTCGATCGGTGATTTCAGGCGGATAAGGAAGACCACCATGCGCTGCCGCGTTTGTCGAGAATCTGCCGTGATCAATCTTCCACGGCACAATATTGCTTTTTGCAAAGCGTGTTTTTGCAATTTTGTGCATACGCAGGTGACTCGTGGCATTAAAGCTCAACAGATGTTCACGAAAGACGATCGAATTCTCGTCGCTGTATCGGGCGGAAAGGATAGTCTGACCCTCTGGGAGATTTTACTCAGCTTAGGATATCGCGCAGACGCAGTATATGTGGATTTAGGAATTGGTGACTATTCCATTCGATCCCGTCAAAAAGTTCAGAACTTTGCCGACAAGGTCACCCAGACCCACGACGCAACCCTGCATATCCATACGGTTCGTGAGGAAGCAGGAGTCGGCGTTAAAGAATTAGCCAACCTGGTTCACCGACCAACCTGTTCAGCTTGTGGCACCATTAAACGGTATCAGTTTAATCATGTCGCGCTTGAGCAGAATTATGATGTGATGGCCACCGGCCATAACTTAGATGATGAAGCCGCTCGCTTGCTAGGGAATGTCCTCCATTGGCAGACAGAATACCTCGAGAAACAAACCCCGGTTCTGCCCGCATCCATTGATGGCTTCGCCAAAAAAGTCAAACCCTTGTATCGGCTCACGGAGCGAGAGATTGCCGCGTATGCGGTGATTAATCGAATCGACTATATTATTGAAGAATGTCCAATGGCCAAAGGGTCAAAAATGCTGATGTATAAAGATGCCCTCAATCGCTTGGAGACAGAATCCCCCGGAACCAAACAATCTTTTTACTGGAAATTCCTCGAGCAACAAGCCAAAAAGGGAACCACGACCATCGTCGACCGCGACCGTGCCCAGCTTCATCCTTGTCCTACCTGTGGGCAGCCCACCTCGGCGGAAGTCTGCTCCTACTGCAAGCTGCTAGCGAAAGCGAAGATGGCAACATCAGACTGTTGAAAAAGATGGCTAACTGGCCCTTTTCAACAATTTTGTTGCATTCTGATAGCTGAGTTGTGAACAGGCAGGATCTACGATTGGCACATACCCGACGATCATTTAGCTGATACAGCCATCCTGTACATGAATCAAGCGATCCGCTTGCTGAGATAAGTGTTCATTGTGCGTCACAATGACGATGGCACTCCCACTCTTCTGATTGAGCTCTCGTAAAATCGCGAAGATGTCCTCACCCGTGTGCGTGTCCAAATTACCAGTCGGTTCATCAGCCAGCACTAAGTCGGGTTTCAGCACTAACGCGCGCGCGATGGCCACACGTTGTTGCTCCCCACCTGATAACTCACCGGGCTTGTGATGAAGCCGATGACCCAATCCAACATCGGTTAAGAGCGTTTGCGCGTCTTCCCTGGCCTCGTCTTTCGACCGCTTTTGAATCAGCGCCGGGAGGGAGGTATTTTCCAACGCGGTAAATTCCGGAAGCAGATGGTGAAATTGAAAGACAAACCCGATTCGTCGATTCCGGAATTCCGCTAATGCTCGTTCCGACCATTGAAAGACATCGTGGTCTTCAAACAACATGGTACCGCTGGTTGGCCGATCTAATGTGCCCATGATCTGCAATAACGTGCTTTTTCCTGCTCCGGATGCTCCGATAATTGCCAACATTTCCGCTGGGTTGATGGTGAGGTGGATGTCTCGTAAGACGTCAATCGTTTGCTGGCCCATCACAAACGATTTATGGAGATTGTTGATTTGCAGCAAGCAAGACCGACTGGCTGCTGGGGAGATAGCGTCACTACTCATAACGGAGTGCGCTCACCGGGTCGAGTTTCGCTGCTTGCCAGGAAGGATAAAGGGTGGCCGCAAAGCTGATCGCCAGCGCAGAACAGGCCACCAGCAACACATCCACCGCTTGAATATGCACAGGAATCTGGGAGATGTAGTACACACTGGCATCAAAGGTCCAATAATTCTGGATCAACCATAGAAACGTATAGCCCAGAGGAATGCCAATGCCTGTGCCAATACCCCCAATCACCAGACCGTTTAGCATGAAAATGCGCATGACCGCATTGGGTGTAGCGCCCATCGCTTTGAGAATGGCAATCTCGCGTTGTTTTTCATTGACGATCATCGTGAGTGTGCCGACGATATTAAATGAGGCCACGAGGGTAATGAGCACGAGCAAGAGAAACATCATCGTCTTTTCAAGTTTTAAGGCTGAGAATAAATTCTTGTTCATCTGCATCCAATCCCTAGCACCATACGTAAAGCCAAGCGCGACTTGAATATTGCTGGCAATCTGATCAGCCACAAACACGTCTTGGACCTTCACCTCAATGCCCGAAGCTGTATCCCCTAACCCAAAAAACTTTTGTGCTTCTTGTAACGAGATATAGGCCAAGGAAGAATCATACTCGAACATGCCCGATTCGAAGAGCCCAGCAACGCGAAATGGACGAATCTTGGGAGTCATGCCCATCGCACTGATGGTCCCAACGGGAGAGACCACATTGACACGATCACCCAGAAAAACACCGAGACGAAGCGCCAGTTCTTTACCAAGGATAATCCCTGGTTTGGACGCATGATTAGCTGTTGATTCATCGCCTATTGTGGTTTTCGCTCCAACCAACCCTGCTTCAAGGGCACCAAGCGTGCCATGTGTCAAATTATTCGCAATTTCCGTTACGGTGGGCTCTTTCTCTGGATCGATTCCACGCAGGACAACCCCTTGCACTCCGGACTTGGTTGTCAGCAAAACTTGCTTAAAGATAAACGGTGTAGCTGCAATCACGTCGGGCACGGTCTCAATACGTGTCACCAGCGCATCATAGTCTTTCATTGTTGCCTGCCCGCGTTCCTGTACAACCACATGAGACGTTGTGCCAAGAATCTTAGCTTGCAGATCTTCTTTAAACCCGGTCATGATGCCGAGTGTCCCAATCAAGGCGGCCACGCCCAAGGTAATCCCGGCAATAGAAATAAAGGTGTTGAGAGAGATCGTCCGAGTACGACGTTTTGCACGGAGGTACCGCAGTCCGATCACGATCTCATACGGAAGGGTCACGGAGCCTTCTCCGGACGGAGTTGCGGAAATAGAATAACATCCCGAATCGAAGCCTGGTCTGTCAGCAGCATGACCAACCGATCAATGCCAATGCCTTCCCCAGCCGTGGGTGGCATGCCATATTCCAAAGCCCTAAGGAAATCCTCATCAAGCACATGCGCTTCTTCATCACCCGCCTCTCGTTGAACCGCCTGCGCTTCAAATCGCTGTCGTTGATCGAGTGGATCATTCAACTCGGAAAATCCATTAGCGAGTTCTCGCCCGGCAATAAATAACTCAAACCGGTCTGTCAGAGCTGGGTTCCCATCTTTTCGTCGAGACAAGGGTGAAATATCTGTAGGATAGTCGGTGATAAATGTCGGCTGCGTCAGCTTTGACTCAACCGTTTCTTCAAACAAGCGGTGCAAAATTGGCAGAAGCTCTGCATTGGGGTCCACATCAACATGAAGCGTCTTCGCTGTGTGCAACGCCAGCGCTCGATCATCGAGAATCTTCGGATCCACACCGTTGGTCTCCACGATGGCATCCAGATACGAAAGCCGCCGCCAAGGCGGGGCCAAATCAATCGTCTGCCCTTGATACGTAAGACACATCGAGCCACAAACTTCCTCAGCCAGTTGGCCAAATAGAGTTTCTGTCAATGTCATCAGATCATGATAATCCGCATACGCCTGGTAAAACTCCAACATGGTGAATTCTGGGTTGTGAATTGTCGAGATACCTTCATTTCTGAAATTCCGGTTGATTTCAAACACCCGCCGGAACCCACCGACGATCAACCGCTTTAAGTACAACTCAGGCGCAATACGCAAATACAGATCAGCATTGAGACTGTTATGGTGCGTGATAAAGGGTTTCGCTGCCGCCCCACCAGGAATAGGGTGCATCATGGGCGTCTCAACTTCCAGAAAACCCTGCTCGGTGAGAAAAGTCCGAATGCCGGCAATGATACGGCTCCGGGTGCGAAAGATCTGATGGACAGATGGATTCGCAATGAGGTCGACATACCGTTGTCGGTATCGCATTTCGATATCGGTCAACCCATGCCATTTCTCGGGTAAAGGCCGAAGACCTTTGGCTAACAAGGTAAGCGCGTTAACTTCTACCGTCAATTCATCCGTTTTCGTCCGAAAGAGGCGGCCCCCAACACCAACCCAATCACCAAGATCCAAGGTTTGAGAAAGATGAAACGCTTCATCACCGACCACATCTTTTTTGAAATAGACCTGAATCTGATGTTCGCCTTCTCGCAGTGAAGCAAACGCGGCTTTGCCAAAACGGCGAAGCGCCACAATGCGCCCCGCGATCCGGCACGAGAGATTGGCCTCCTCGAGTTCTTCCTTCGTGTTCTGCCCATGTGCATTCAGCACCGTTTCGATGGGATGTGAGACATCAAATCTGCTCCCATAGGGCGGCACCCCCAGATCGTGTAAGGCTTCAAGCTTGTCTAGACGCTGTTGACGCTGTTCGTTCAGTTCATCCATAGAGGATAGTCTCGTCTGTTAATGAGATGGTTGATCTTCTCCATAGCATAGCCAGAGGTCACTTCCTCAAAGGAAGAGCTTGAGAAACCGTGGTTTCTCAATACTAATGAATGTTTCAATGAAATGCCTCGCGGCCTACAGCGGAGTATTTCATTGAACATCAATTGGATGAGACCTCCGCCGCACGATACTTTAAATAGGCTTCGATGAAGGGGGTTATCCCGCCATCCATCACAGCACTCACGTTGCCAGACTCTTCATTCGTTCGATGATCCTTCACCATCTGATAGGGTTGAAACACATAGGATCGAATCTGGCTTCCCCAGCCAATGTCTTTTTTTTCACCGACAATATTTTGAAACTCCGCTTCCTTCTTTTTTGATTCCACCTCGAACAATTTCGCCTTCATCACACGCATCGCGCCTAACCGATTTTGGAGTTGTGACCGTTCATTTTGACATTGCACCACAATGCCTGTTGGGAGATGCGTCATGCGAATGGCGGTTTCGACTTTGTTGACGTTTTGGCCACCAGCGCCGCCGGCGCGAAATGTATCAATTTTGAGATCCTTCTCATCAATCTCAACCTTTACTGTGTCATCAAGTTCTGGATAAACAAACACAGACGAAAACGACGTATGGCGGCGCTTATTGGCATCGAAAGGAGAAATCCGAACCAACCGATGGACACCGGCTTCGGCTTTGAGATAGCCATAGGCATGCGGGCCACTGATTCCTAATGTCACGCTTTTAATACCCGCTTCGTCTCCTGGTTGCAGATCAATGGTCTCGACGTTGTACCTCTGTTGTTCCGCCCAACGCACATACATCCGCATAAGCATCTGAGCCCAATCCTGAGACTCGGTTCCTCCAGCGCCGGGATGAATGTTGAGAATGGCGTTGGCCTGATCATGCTCGCCAGATAGGAGCATTTCGACTTGAAGATGTTCAAGCGTCGCTTCCAGCTCTTGCAGACTCGTTTTGAGTTCTTGCTGAAGGTCAGGATCGTCCTGCTCACCCACTAATTCGATTATCGCTGATAAATCGACCTGCTGACGTTCGAGATCGGTGACTCTGAAAAGCTCCCGTTCGATAGTCGCCTTTCGACGTCCGACCTTGGCCGCCACGCCGGCGTTGTGCCAAAAGTCAGGTTGTGCGCTTTCTCGCTCGATTTCATCAAGTTCGTTGGTTAACCGAGGAACGTCAAAGACGCCTCCGTAAATCTGAAATCTGCTCATCAATCTGTTTCATTCGCGTAGCCAAGTCTTCAATCATGCCATGTCTCCTTACAATATTCCTGTTACGGCACAATGCCGTCTTGGTGGCCGGTGCGGCGCGCCAACCATAACAAAATTCCCGCAAGTATAACACAGCCCCAAGCAAACACATTGCCAAATTGGGTGTAAAACGTTTCTGCAGAGCGGAGGGGAATCATGCCGGCCAGAGATTGCGCCGTGTAAATAGACGTAGCCTTGCTAATACGACCGTCCGGAGCCACAAAACCGGAGATACCGGTATTGGCTGCCCGTGCAAACGCCATTCGGTTTTCAACGGCTCGAAAGACCACCATAGCAAAATGTTGATAGGGCGCCACGGTCCGTCCAAACCAGGCATCGTTGGTAATCGTCACTAAAAAATTCGCGCCTTCATTGGCTAACGTGCGCACAAGATCCGGAAAAATCACCTCAAAGCAAATGGCGACACCAAATCGAATGGGTGATTCAGATGATGAGAGCTCTTCGGGACTCACGGCAACCTGTGGGAGAGACAAGAGTGTCGGTCCGGGCCCCGATCGAAAATCTCCAATTCCCACTACGAGTTTATCTAAGAATGAAAAGAGCCATTGCAGGGGGATATATTCACCAAATGGCACAAGATGTTGTTTGTCATAACGCCCAACAATTTCACCACTCCGGTCAAGTAAAAACGCGCTATTCAAAAGATACGGGTGACGATCAGGGTCATATCGCAAGGCCGGACTGCCAAAGAGCAATGGCGTATTTGTTTTTTCAATCAATGAGGCAACTAGCGCCTGATAGGCTGGCTCTTGTTCATAAAGAAATGGTGTGGCCGCTTCTGGCCAAATGATCAAATCATTTTCTTTTCCCGTCTCTTGAGTAAATTGCATGTACCGATTCAACGTCTCTTGGCGATAGGCCTGATCCCATTTCTGCCCCTGGTCAATGTTTGCTTGGACCAGACCAATGCGAAGCCTCTTGGTCTCACCAGCTAAAAAATCTTCATGACCGAGTGACCATGTGCCATAGGCCATCACAAAATATAGAACCGACAACATGCACAAAGATGCCCGCCAAGGGAAAGGCCACGTCGAATGCGGTCGACGTCGAACGGAGAGCCAATCTCCTATCTGATAGAGGACAATATTGACAAGCACCAATAAAAAAGAAATCCCATAGACGCCGGTGATATCAGAAAATTGAATGATGGTTAAAGCCTGATACTGCGAATAGCCGAAGAGTCCCCACGGAAGCCCACTGAGAAAAGATGTGCGGAGGAGTTCAAGCGCAACCCACAGACTTGGTGCTCCCAAAAACAGAAGATGGGCATGTTGCCGTTGCATCCATGCGACACCCAATGCATACAACGCCACATACATTCCTAAATAGGCAGCCAATAACAGCATGAGACAGACACTGATGCTCAACGGGACTTTCCCATACAAATGCATGGCTGTAATGACCCAATACATCGTCCCCACAAAAGCCACAAGTCCAGCCAACCAGCCACACCAGAAGGTCTGCCGCAGCGTCGCATTCCGCAACACCCAATGAAGAGGAATCAAAGCTATCCAAGCAACGCCACTCCACGGCGCATCAAGCCCCATGTCCGCCAAGCACAGGCCATACAACAGGCCTGTCAACACCGCGCCACACATATATTGTAGTCGTTGAGACATTTTCCCTACCGTAGGGGAAACCCGGTAACGATGCAAGGTTGAGATCAATGAGGGGTGAGGCAGAATGGGAAGCAGTGAGAAGGCAGTATGTTCGTCATCCCTCTCCATTCATGATCGTCGAACCATCAAAGAGAGGAATGCGATGAGACACCAAGCCCTTGAACCTGGCCATTGCCGTTTCACTATTGGGCCCTGTTAGCGTTTCCAATCCTTGAACCGTTTGAGCAGTTCATCGCGAATGGCCGGAGGCATGGGCTCACTTGGAAGCTTCTCTAAAGTTTTAATAGTCTGTTTCATTTGACGCAAATAATTTCTGCAGCCAAAACACATACCCAGATGCATGTGAAACCGGACCCAGTCCCAAAAGGGTAACGCACCTTCTAGATAGTCGGTAATAACATTGGTGACGGCTTTGCAAGTCATGTTTCCTGCCATGTAACTCATAAGTGCCTGTTTGAGTTTGCTAGTCATCGCTTACGTGAGATCCTTGCACATAGGGCTCCAGTATCTTTCTGATCGAGACCTCGCACGATGGAGAAGAACACGCTGATTAGTCTCTGTGAGATCCAGAATGTTACAGACTTCAAGGGACGTAAACCCCTCAACATCCCTCAATGTGATCACATGCCGTTGGGTCGGGGGAAGAGAGGCAATCGCGGCATCAATCTGTGTGCGGCTTTCCTTTGAAAGAAGCAGTCGTTCTGGCGTGGCCGCATCCCAACTTTGAGGGAGCACCGCCCAATGGTCACTCATGGGGCCACTAGCAAGAAAATATTCCTGCTCAGGCTGCTCGTTCCCCTCATCATCAAGGAACCCATGAGAAAGAGGTTCGTACCGGCGTTCGCGTATGCCTCGGGTCTTGGCCCGATTGATCAAAATTCGAAATATCCATGTTTTCAGTGAAGATCGGCCTTCAAATTTTGGCAGGCCTTCAAGCACACCCAACCAGGTTTCTTGGACAACTTCTTCTGCAACCGCCTGACTAGGCACATGGGCCATGGCTAATCGCAGAAGAGGGCTATAATAGGTCTCGACTAATGCAGAAAAGGCCGCTTCATCGCCTTGAAGAAGAGCTTTGAGCGTTTCAGCTTCTTGGGGTGAAGGTACAGGTGCACTCATGTGGTGAGAAGACGCTGACGGACCTGAATAGCAGGCATCGGCATAACCACAAAGATCCTGACTAGAACCTTACCCCTCCTCCTCTTTGATAGGAGGAGAGGCCTAGGCCATGACTTGCCTAAAATAATCCAGACGCATGCCCGGAAGAAGCCATAAAGAATAACATGGGAATAGAGAGCATCGTATTTGTTCGGGAGGCCAAGAGGGCCACACGAGCGGACTTGGCCTTTTCCTCGGGAGTGGCTTCTTTCATGCCCAAGACTTTTTTCTGATTAGGCCAAATAATCCCCCACACATTGAATAACATAATGGTGCCTAACCAAGCCCCCATCCCAATAATGGCATGCTCCCCTTGCAACATAAATGCCGACCCCAGCCTGCCTTGGTTCACTAAGAGCGCCGCGCCAAAAAGCCACGTCAACAAGGCACCCCATCGAAACCACCACAAGGCATTGGGGACGAGCGATTTGAAGGCTTCAGCCTTAGTTTCCGGCGTCACCACCTTCAAAAATGGGACTTGGATAAAATTAAAGTAGTACAAGATACCGATCCAGGTAATACCTGCGAGGAAATGCCCCCAGGCTAACAATGTTTCCATATTTTCGACCTCTTATGTGAAATGTCCGTGAAAGTTGGTAAGACGTGTTCAGCTCGCATCACACGAGCAGGCTGACGACAACATACAGAATACCCGTGAGCACGAATCCAGCAATAATCGTCCCTGAAATGGTATCGAGTGGATTTCCCATCTATAAGCCTCCATGATGAATTTCATGAAAATGATCTGTGAAACGTTGACTCAGCAAATACCCTACCCCATTCACTGAACCCTCTTCAAGAGAGTTCTGACTTTCCCCTTGTGGTCGCTCGCCTCTGCCGTGTTCGTTTTTGGGGTGGGTTGGTGTGATCTGGCAGGCAAAACCGCCAGGGTTTGGCTGCCCAGGTTCCCGCATAATCGATACCAATTCTAGGAAGCGCCTGGATCTGCCTGGGGGGAATACGTTCCCCTCGATCTTCAATCCAAAGGGCCTGCCCCAAGGTAGCATCCCATGCATTCAGCGTTCGATCAATATTCAGATGCCGAGAGACCCGCCCAGGGCCATTGATCCGCACACGATCAGAAGGGACGCCTGGACCATCAACCTCAATCCCGCGGATTAACACCGCTGCCGGAAAATCAATCCGTTCCGTGACCAAGTTGAAACAATGATACATGCCATAAATGAGGTACACATAGGTCATCCCAGGAGGACCAAAGAGCACTTCCGTTCGCTTGGTTCGCCCTTTCGAAGCATGACAGGCTCGATCCTCAGGCCCCACATAGGCTTCGACATCAACAATCCGAACCACACAGGCATGATGTTCGCCTTCACGAATCAAATATTTTCCCAGCAAATCTTTGGCGACATGCAATGTTGGTCGATGAAAAAATGATTGAGGAAGCGGTTGCGGAAGAATCATGGGACCTTGTCAATACACGTGAAGCAGAGGGTGAAAAACTCCTTGCCATACAAGCTATCTCTGTCACTTATGAAATTGTGTCGTGTTCCAACTGGGAAAGAAGGAACAAAAGAACCTTTGGCAGGTGATATTCGCCTTACTTCCTCGCCGGAAGTTTGGCTTGCGCCTGTTCAATCGCTGTTAACATTCTCTCACGGGTGGTCCCACTAAAACCAGCCAACAATGCCAACACCCATTCTTTAGAAGAGACAAAGGCCTCATGCTGGCTCACAAAGTACTTTGTGCCTTCAAAACTCCATCCCAACGTAAAATCCTCTGGTTGGGCGATCACAGTCGCATGCAAGCCATTCAGATTTTTAGAAACCTGATCATCTTGTCCTTGCCCCATGAAGGCAAGAATTTTGAGGAGACTCAAAGGAATTATCGCCTGCGCATCGAGAGCTGGCTGCCCCAACAAATCGGACAAGCGTTGTGCCGCCGCACCAAACCGCCCTGTAGTCAGATGCACCTCGGCAAAATTCATCTTGGCTGATTCATCATCGGGGTGGGTTGCTAGCCAGGACTCATTGAACGCATAGGCCTCGTCAAAGTAAAAGAGTTTTTCATGAAAGACCCCATTCACAGTTAAATACGCATCTTGATAATCCGGGTAGAATTCCAACACATTCGTGTAACTGGTCACAACCTGTCCCCAATCCTCCAGGGCTACAGCCGCCTCAGCCAGATTATTATGCGTTTGCGCCCATTGTGGCGGTAAAGATTCTCTGGTCCGCACCTCCAATGCCGCCCGATATGCCGTCACCGCTTCGGCTAACAGCGCTTGGCCTGCCGCACCCCCCGTGCGAGTCCCTTGATTGCCGAGCGCAGCCCCTAAATTATTCTGGGTCGTAGCCCACTGTTGTGGCAATGCCGTCTGTGTGTACACCTCCAATGCCGCCCGATACGCCGCCACCGCTTTGACTAACAGCGCTTGGCCTGCCGCGCCCCCCGTGCGAATCCCTTGATCGCGGAGCGTAGTTCCTATTCCAACCTGAGCGCTGGCTTTTCCCTCTTTTTGCCCAAGTTGTTCGTATGCCTTGATGGCTTCTTTATATGCTTGTTTAGCGCGTTGGAGATGCTCATGCACCGCTTGGGCCTTTGTCCGGATTCCAATGGCCCAGTTAGCACTAGCGATAGCCATCTGTACTTCTGCCCATAATTCGGGAAAACCATCTTTTTCAAGGCTTTTCCCTGCATTTTCATACTCTTTGAGAGCTTTACCGAACTTGTAATTGTTGTAAGCCGTATCTCCGGCAAGCCTAAATTCTTTGACGGTTTCCTGGGTGAGCCTCGAGAAGGCCTCCTGCTGGTGTTTGAGCGCTTCTCGTGTCTTTTGTAACCGTTTGGCTTTGGATTGAGCTGCGTGGTCAAAATATTCTATAGCTTTCCCAAAATTTTCCTCGGCTAACTCTTTGAGCCCCTTCTTGTGGAGATCTTCTTCAGAAGCCTGCTCGTTAACCGTGACTGTGGCCGCCCATTTCTGAATAGCATGTTGTACTTCTTCAACTCCCAACCCATACTTCTGGGCCCATTCTTGAACAGGGCCAATTAAATCCATCTTTTGCTGCTCCTGAGTTGGATTCACTGTTTCTTTGACTTGAGCAACGGCTTTTTCCAACATCCGCTGGACATGCTCTTCGGATAAAAACTCCTTGGCTCCTAGTGGCCGTAGCCGAACCTTGATCACTTCGCCTATTAAATCCTCTGGTACATAGAGTTCGCCTTCTAGCGGATGCTCAATTTGCCAGCCTTCGTGGTCAATGAGGAGTGTGATGAGTTTTCCTGGGCTGAACCGGGCACGGAGGCGAAGACGAAATTTTCCATGAGCTTTGGTGTGTGTTTTATCACCAGACTGGGCTAAGGCCACTTCAAGCCCTTCGGCAGGTTTGTTTGTTTGGCTCGGCTCGACATACACCACTCTGCCTTGAAGATAGCGTGGAGTCGTGGGGATCTGCGTGTTGGCTAATACGTCATGCTCCTTCGTGATCATATTGAATGCCACCAATGGAAACAGCGCAACCCACCAGACGATTCGAGTTTTCATGGAGAGTTCCTTTTCATGGTAAACGACAGGGTAGTGGCACCTAATTGCAGGTCATCTTCGTATCGGATAAATCCGTCTTTTTCAGCCTGAAACTCCACGTAGGCTTCTTGGCCAGCTTTGGCTGTTAACTGAAACCGGCCAAATTGATCGGTAACGTCTGTGGATCCAGGTTGAGGAAAATAGCGAGGCAACGTCACTTTGACTCCTTCTAACAGCTCATTGTTCTTATCACGAATCAACCCTTCCAAGACTTGTTCAACGATTCCGGGCTCTGTGATTTCGGTTTTTCTGTGGATTTCTTTTTGTGATTTATCCTGATTTCCAACCGGAAGTCCTTTTTGTAATTGTACGAACAGGATCGGAATGGTCAGAATTCCCACCATTAATCCCACCCAGGTTTTCCATCGTTCAACTAGCGATTTTTTTGTTGGCAGTAGTTGGGCCGTTCCAATATGAATATTCCCCTGCACTTGGTAGATATTTCCACCCACTGACAAACTGGGTTGGTTGACGATGGTATGGATGTGTTGGATCAGGGGTTGCGGTTCCGTGACCGGAGCTGCTGCTAAGGTTTCCAGAAGTTTATCGTGCTGATTGCTAGAAACCGATGGGGGCAGATTCTTGAGCGCACCCATGATCTGTTCCCCTGCTTGCTGAACATCTCCATCAGCAATGCAGTGCGAAGAGTTGAGGATGGACGGAAGGGCGGTTTCGTCTAAGAAACAGGATACGATAGGTTTTTTCAAGCCAACGGCAATGGTCCATTCCAGCTCCACAAGGTCGGACTGATTGGCCTGGGCGGACCAAAGGAGGATGACCGCATCGGATCCCGCAATAGCATCGCCCAGTTTCTTAGGCCAGCATTCGCCAGCATGGAGTTGGGTTTTATCTCGCCAGGCGTCGATGCCTTTAGCGGTAAGCTCGAATTCTAATTGGCGAGCATATTCTTGCTGCTCATTGGCGTAACTGAGGAAGACATTCGGCCTTTTTCCCATCCTGTCTCTTCTCCCTCACCCTCAGTCTTTCCTCACTGGGAAGAAAGGGCTCTCGTACCAGAGGGCAAACCGCACATGCCGTTTCTATCAAGACGCCTTGCCGAAACGGCTTTGCACAGCAAATACGTGGCCCTACTTGATTTGAGCAAGCCTAATAGAGATAGGCAAAAAGCTCAAGCAGATGGCGGCATGGCCCCCTGTGTATAACGGACATGGTACGATCTTGATCAGATGAATCCGTGCTTTAGGGTAGGCATGGAGATTAAAAGAAAGAGGAGATGGAAAAGACACATAAACATTGCGTTACGCATTTGAAATTGGCTCCTCATAAGGTGGCAAGGTCATCAATCGTCCATCTTCGACAGGGCCTCCCATAGTGAAATGATACAAGGATTGAAACCTGGTCTTTGGGAAAAACCCAAATACCCGATGAACAGGATCATCGAAGAAACACCCGATTCCTGTGGCACGCACGCCAGCAGCTTCAGCTTCCAGATATAAGACTTGCCCAATCAATCCCGCTTCCCAAAACAGCCGCCGATAGAACCATGGGCCATATGTTGTGAGCGAGTCATCAAATTCTGCAATCATGCCTAAGGAGAAGGCACTCTCACCAGCGATTTCTTGCCCGCAACTCAATTGCGTGGCCAACTGTTGCGCATTGCCTTCTTCCAAGAGATACAACGGGATATCCTCGGGACATTGGTCGGGCTTCGTCCACACAAATTGTTCATGCATCGATGCTTGGAAGAGTTGTTGCAAGGCAAGGTCCGCATGACGAAGCAAGAGATAGAGCCCAGAGGGTAGATCATCAACGCGGTGAATAAACAAAGCCAGATGAATGGTCGGATTCCAGGGAATTGAATCCCAAGGAACAGGCCGATGTAACACAGGGTGCTGCGCCTGCGGAAGAATTCGTTGTAACATCCGGAAGAACCGATCTCTAGCAATGCTCGTGACCCCATTGAATGCGACCGCACTGCGCCGCTGATGAATAATCTGGCCTGCGGTCGAGGACGTGTCCTGTTCCTTCGTACGTGAGAAGAAACCGTTTCCTGAGGACTGACTTCGTAATTCCAGGGCCTCCACAGAAGATTTCCACGACGCTTCATTCACATCATCAATAATTTCCCAGGGCACCGGATTCTCGGTACTCAGACGATTGGCATGCCCCTGCCATGTCTGCTTTGTGATGGCGGATAGGCTCTCGTGATTGAGACACGTCGGAACCACCTCAGGGTCTGTGGGGGTTGTCGACCACACTAAGGCCATGAGTTCAGGGGATTCCCGTTCAGCATCAGGAAAATCTTCCGCACGGTTGAGCCCAAGCAACGCCGCAACCATTTCATCTGACATCCCATCAAGAAGCGTCAGCTGCCAACCCAAGGTCGCGGCGGCAATACGACATGTGCCAATGGCATGCCCGATATCATGCTGACAGTACCGAAATGCCCGTTCCCCATACTTCCAGACTTCTCGCCAATGAATCGAACTCAGGCCGATGAGAAAAGACTGTGCTGGCAATCCTTGGAACACCTGATTGGCGAGTTCTTGAGCACTCACCAATCGCTGCTCAAACCCATGTTCCTTGGGTGCATAATGATAGAGCCCTGCCTCAAGTGCCAAGCCTGGCAGGTGCTTCAGAAACAGATATCCTTCCGTGGGGTGCAGATTGCCACTGGACGGGTTACTCCGCAAAGCCCAACGGGTGTCTCCATATTGCTTCCACGCCGTGATCGATAACGCATATTCAAAAAAACGAGACAGTGTCGTTAGGGTGATCGGCTGTGACGGAATGGAACGTTGCCCCACGACGTTTTCATACAGCGGCGACACAGGGGCATCGTCCAGTGTAAGCCGTGATAGAGGCAGAAGCGGTGCTCCGTGAAATCGACGAAAGGGATCAGGTTGGTTAGCCCAGTCCAAGTACCCCAATGAACGAGCATATCGATTGAATTCATGCTTCGTGGCCTGATGGTAATGCTGAACCCGTTCCACCTTTGTTGGTGATTGAGTTTGATTCACATCATCAGACATCGTTCAATTGCTCGTCTTTTCCGTCGTGTATGACAGGGATACCTTCTCAAAGCAAGCGGTTGAGAACTCATGAGTTTTCAATGGAATGAGGACCTTATTAGCAATACCCCTACTCCATGGAACGGAGTCTTTCATTCAGACATCAAGATTGTCCGCAAGCCGTGCATTGGCCATGAGAAATTCATATCTGGCCTCAGTCCGCTTGCCCATCAAGTCATGAAAGGTATGATCGGTGCGCAATGCATCTTGAAGTTCCACTTTCAAGAGTCGGCGAGTGACAGGGTGTAACGTGGTCTCTTTTAGTTGTTGCGGAAACATTTCACCAAGACCTTTGAAACGGCTGATCGTCAGCTTGGCATTGCTACGGGCCTGATTGACAATAGCATCCCGCTCTTCATCGGTTCCCGCCCAAAACACGTCTTTGCCAATGTCCAGTCGATACAACGGCGGTTGCGCGATAAACACATGCCCATGGGTAATCAGTTCTGGAAGATGTCGAAAGAAGAACGTCAGTAGGAGCGTGCTGATGTGAAATCCATCAATGTCGGCATCCATAAGCAGAATGACTTTGTCATATCGAAGCCGTTTAAGATTAAAGTCCTTACCGATGCCGCACCCTAGCGCTTTGACTAAATCCGCTAATTCTTTGTTTTCTACAACTTTTGCTAAAGTAAGATCTTCGGTGTTCAACACCTTTCCTCGAATGGGCAAAATGGCTTGTGTTTTCAGGTCACGACCCTGTTTCGCTGTCCCTCCAGCCGAGTCCCCTTCGACGATGAATAATTCGCTCACGGAAGGGTCTGTACTTTGACAATCCGCTAGTTTACCTGGGAGATTCAGCCGATGACTCACCGCTGACTTCCGCATCACCGCCTTCGAGGCTTCCCGTGAGGCTTCGCGGGCACGTGCGGCTAAAATCATTCGACTAATCAACGTTTCGGCCACACTTTGATTGCCATTGAGATAGGTCTCTAACGCCGGGCGAATGGCGCTATCCACCAAGGCTTGGACTTCCGGATTGTTGAGCCGTTCTTTGGTTTGTCCTTGGAATTGCGGCGTCAGCACAAACACACTCAACACCACCGCCAATCCTTCTCGAATATCTTCCGCTTGTAACGTGACGCCTTTCGGTGTGAGATTGTGCGTCTCAATATAATGACGGACGGCTTTGATAATGCCTCCGCGTAGCCCGGCTTCGTGTGTCCCGCCATTGGGTGTAGGCACGCCGTTCACGTAACTCCGAATATATTCAGCCGGCTCATCAGTCCATTGCAGCGCCACCTCCATCCCAAAGTCATGAGAGGATGCGTCCTTTCCATTGCCGCCATTCACCGTACGATCCAAAAAAAACACAAAGTCTGCCGTTGGTTTTCGATCTCGGTCCGCCACCAACTTCACCAGGAATTCCCGAATGCCCTGCTCATGGACAAACTGATGGGTTGCTCGCGTCCCTTCATCACGAAATGTCAGTTTCAGCCCCTTATGAAGATAGGCCTTGGCCTCTAACGTTTCCTTCAGTACGTCTGCATCAAATTGTGGATGCTTTCCGAAGATGACGGGGTCTGGTTGAAAGTAAACCGCCGTCCCAGTGCCTCGTGCAGGTCCAACTCGCTTGACATTTTCCTGCGGGATTCCCCCTTGATAAGTCTGGCTCCATTCCACGCCATCACGTTTGACCCGAACCTCCATATATCGAGATAGTGCATTCACCACTGATGCCCCGACCCCATGCAATCCCCCAGAATGGATATAGCTTCCTGTTTCAAATTTTCCTCCGGCATGCAGCGTGGTCATGATGATTTCCAACGCTGATTTCTTGTGTGTGGGATGCTTGTCGACGGGAATGCCCCGCCCATTGTCCGTAATGCGGATGCCATCACGAGCCTTGTCTAATTCCACCAAAATCGTCGTGGCGTAGCCATTGATGACCTCATCAATCGCATTGTCCAAAATTTCCCAGACAAGGTGATGGAGCCCTGTCTTATCCGTTCCTCCAATGTACATCGCCGGCCTTCGCCGCACCGGCTCAATTCCTTCTAACACTACAATATCGCTGGCATCGTACTTTTGAGGCATGCAGGAGATCCCTTTCGTGACACGATGATATGCCTTACCACAAGCAGCGAGGCAGACATGTCATATCGATGAATGACGGTTCCTTCTTTGTATCAAACATATGCAGCAATTAACAGATCCATGGCAGCAGGGTTGTACATTCCCCCTGCAATACGTATTCTTGATTGTGCTTCATGTCTGTACACGTATTGATCGCAACAAGAGTCAGTGACGATGGAGGAAACGGGTATACCTAAGATCCAACGATATGTGAAGAGGACAGGATCGCATTTTCTTCCCTCATTCAAGACAGACATGTACCAACGTCATTCGCCTGTTCTCACTCGTTGGCCATGCTGGTTACTCACGGGATGTCTTGCATGCCTGTGGACATTCTCACCTTTACCAGCTCAATCTGCACCTCAGCTAGCATTAGACCCGGTTATTGTCAAAGGCCTGACTAACCCGCTCTTCCTCACACATGCTGGAGACCATAGTGGGCGTCTCTTCATCGTGGAGCAAGGCGGGCGTATCCGCATCGTGGACAACGGGCATTTGCGCCAAACCCCGTTTTTGGACATTTCCACCAAGCTTTCGTCCGGTAGCGAGCAAGGCCTTCTTGGGCTGGCCTTTCATCCTGCCTATCAACAAAACGGGCGTTACTTTATCAATTACACCCGAGCTAAGGATGGCGCAACGGTTATTGCGGAGTATCATGTGTCATCGAACCCTCACCGTTCAGGCCCATATGAGCACAGGCTACTCATCATTCCCCAACCCTACAGAAACCATAATGGCGGCATGCTCGCCTTTGGTCCAGATGGACTGTTGTATGTCGGCATGGGAGACGGGGGCGCAGGAGGGGATCCGGAAAATCGGGGACAGGCTCCACATGCGTTGCTTGGAAAGATTTTGCGAATCCCTGTTGATCCTCAGGCACCGGGCAGGATTCCCAACGAGAATGGGGTCACTGAGCAAGAAGGCCACCCTGAAATTTTTGCCTTGGGGTTTCGCAACCCCTGGCGGTTTTCTTTCGACGCCCTGAATGGTCAACTGTGGGTAGGCGACGTAGGCCAAAATCGATGGGAGGAAATCGACGTTGTGCGTTTTGGAGAAAACCACGGATGGTGGATTATGGAAGGCCGCCATTGCTTTCGACCAACAACAGACTGCGCCACACAGGGACTAACCGACCCCATTGCGGAATATCACCATGAAGGCTCTCGTTGCGCCATTACCGGAGGCTATGTCTATCGTGGAGTACATATGCCCAGCTTGTATGGGACATACGTTTTTGGGGATTACTGTAGCGGAGAGATTATGGGCTTGGTCAATGGAAAGGTGGAGGTCCTGCTACCCACGGCTGCCCGAATTGCTTCATTTGGTGAAGATGAATTCGGCGAGCTGTATCTGGTGGATCATCAAGGTTCGATTGCAAGAATCACGCATAAGGCATCCACGCCTCACCCTCGGTGAGACGAAAGGAACCAGGTCTACCGCATCGTCCGTTCAGGTGTCATCAGCGAGACCTTTTTCAACAGGTCAATCTCATCGAGCACCTTCCCCACACCAAGGACGACGGAAGTAAGCGGATCTTCGACCGTAATAATCGGCAAATTCGTTTCTTCCTGAAACCGCGTGCTGAGCCCTGGAAGCATTGAGCCTCCTCCGGTAATGACCACACCGCGATCAATAATGTCGCCCGCGAGTTCAGGAGGCGTGTTTTCTAAAGCCGTCCGAAGTGCATTCACAATTATATGAATAGGTTCTTCAAGCGCCTCTCGAATTTCGGCATCATTGACCATGACCGTCCGCGGTATGCCGGAAATCATATCTCGCCCCTTGACCATCATGGTTTTTTGTTCTTCCAGAGGATAGGCCGATCCAACTTCTATTTTGACTCGTTCCGCCATATGATCACCAATCAACAGATTGTAGCGGCGTTTGATATAACCCATAATCGCTTCGTCCATGCGATCCCCGGCGACTTTGACGGATTCACTACAGACAATGCCCCCAAGCGAAATCACGGCAATATCTGTGGTCCCGCCACCGATATCCACCACCATGTTGCCAGAAGGCTCCGTAATAGGAAGACCGGCTCCAATCGCAGCAGCAACCGGTTCTTCGATGAGGTACACTTCTCGCGCTCCCGCATGCGTGGCTGATTCGCGTACGGCGCGCTGTTCCACCTCGGTAATGCGGGATGGCACACCAACAATGGTGCGGGGCCGGACAAATGCATTGCGGTTATGGGCCTTCGTGATAAAATATTTCAACATGCGTTCGGTCATGGCAAAGTCGGCGATAACCCCGTCTTTGATTGGTCGAATCGCCACGATATTTCCTGGTGTTCGACCCACCATCCGTTTGGCTTCAGCCCCAACCGCCAGGACAGAATTGGATTGCTTTTCAATTGCGACGACTGATGGTTCGCTGAGAGTGATCCCTTTGCCTCGGACATACACCAAAGTCGTCGCCGTCCCCAAGTCAATGGCTAAATCTCGTGAAAACCAGCCCAGCACGTTTCCAGCCCAGCCCATAATGTACTCCTTACCTTGTCACTAAATGTATTCGTTGGTGTTGTTTCAACATCTTGATTTCAGCATGCTTACGATCTCAAATCTACCGAAGATGACAGAACCCGCCACGTTCGTGCAGGATGGTCAGCCATTTGACCATGTGCGTGGGACGGACCACCGACAGGATATATGGTTAACTGAATGCAGTATCAACGTGGGAAATCCACTGACTGTGTCCTGTGCAATTGTTGCGTGTGATGGGCCGAGCCGGACTGTGAGCCATGTTGTGTACGGTCTGGCAATAGACGCTTCAGGCTATGGTATCATCGCTCATGTGTCAAGGTTTTTCTCATAAAAAACAGGGAGCTTTGACCAGAGTTAAGACTCACAGAACCCTGCCAATGCCTCTTGAACTTGGAAATGGTCATGATAAGATGGCATAACAGTTGTGGCGCAGGATCGCCTTGTAGGAGGCAATCTCTGCTTGAATATATATTGTCTACCTGAAGGATACGTAAAACCGTGGGACAGAAAACCTGGATCTTGATTGCCGGCATTAGCCTTGTCACCGTATATGTCGTATTTGTTGCCGTGATGCGATGGGGAGATACGACACCTCCAGAACTAACCTTAAAGACTGCATTTGATGTTGTCGGTCCTGAAACACCACTTTCCATCCATATTGAGGACCACGAAACCGGTTTACAAAGCCTATCCATCCGCATTGAACAAAATAGAGAGTCGTTCACGCTCACCGACCAACATTTTTCATCTCATGGGTTCTTGACACCGGATGGAGGAGACGTCAAGACTTTTGATTTCGACATTACACCGTTTGCTGGAGAAGATATTCCCCGACGGCGCGGGCCGGCCTCGTTAATCATTACCGTCAAAGATTATTCATGGCGCGGATTCTTTGAAGGCAATTTTCATCGGCTGACACACCAATTTTCGGTCAAATTTACGCCCCCTCGTCTTGAGGTCCTTTCTTCGCATGATCCAATTCCTCAAGGAGGCTCGGGGATCGTGTTTTATCGGGTGTCTTCTGATGCCACGACGCATGGCATCCAAATTGGCGGTGCCTATTTCCCAGGGTACCCTCACCCGTATCGGGATGACCGGCAGTTTGCGTTTATTGCGGTTCCGTACAACGCCAAGTCTACCCAACCTATACAGCTTGTGGCTGAGGATGGACTAGGCAATACCGCCATCCAGACCTTAGACTATCGTATCCGCAGGCAAAAATGGCGAAGCCGGCAGATTCGCATTTCCGACCGCTTTATTCAAAAAACGGTAATGCCTGTTATTGCCCGGACGCCAGAGATCGAGGATCAGGGAGATCCCTTGAAAAACTTTTTAGCGGTCAATAGAACACTTCGTGCTCAGCACCAAGAGCAAATTATGACCTTTGCCTTGATGAGCCAGCCTGAATTTTTCTGGGAAGGACCTTTCGTACAACTGTCCAACTCTCAAGTCGAGGCTGGCTTTGCTGATCACCGCCGATATGTGTATCACCGAAAAGTCGTTGATACTCAAGATCACTTAGGATTTGACTTGGCTGTTACCAAACGGTATCCCGTAGAAGCCGCAAATTCTGGGACCGTGATCTTTGCTGATTACTTTGGGATTTATGGCAATACCGTCATTATCGACCATGGCTATGGGCTCCAGTCTCTGTATGCCCATCTCTCTTCAATGGATGTGAAAGAGGAAGAATGGGTGAGCAAAAAGCAAATCATTGGCCATTCGGGCACCACAGGACTTGCAGCCGGAGATCATTTACATTTTAGCCTGTTACTGCATGGCGTACAGGTAAATCCCAAAGAATGGTGGGACCCACAATGGATCAAAACACGGATTGCTGATCGGTTAGGACTCCTCCCCCCTGAAGAACGTCCTATGCAACAACGCCAACCTGTCTCTTCACCTCAGGGACCCTATTTTCCACCTGTGCATCAGCGCCCTCCTTCAGACAACTAATCAACCTCATTGTGTCTATCGCCTGAGAAGCCTTGCATATGGCCAGAACAACACGTCCACGCACTGACAATAACCAGACGGCGGTGCCAACAGTCACCACAGTGTCATTGGACGAAACCACGCGTCAGCGCTATCTCAATTATGCCCTGTCGGTCATTACATCTCGGGCGCTTCCGGACATCCGTGATGGGCTGAAGCCCGTTCAGCGGCGAATCTTATTTTCTATGTACCACAATCATCGTCTAACCCCAGACCATACGCCCATTAAAAGCGCGAAAGTCGTGGGATCGGTGATTGGTGAATGGCACCCTCATGGCGATTCGGCTGTCTATGATGCCATGGCTCGAATGGCCCAACCCTGGTCGTTGCGGGTTCCGCTCGTTGACGGTCATGGCAATTTCGGCAGCCTTGACGGGGACCCTCCCGCAGCCTACCGCTATACGGAAGCACGATTGACCTCAGCAGCTTTGGAGCTCCTCTCGGAACTCAACAAAGACACGGTCAACCTGCAACCCAATTACGATGGCAAAGGAGAAGAACCCCTTGTGTTGCCGGCCAGGTATCCCAACCTGCTCGTCAATGGATCGACCGGCATCGCGGTAGGCATGGCCACGAATATCCCTCCCCATAACCTTGGAGAGGTCATTGAAGCAGCCATTGCACTGATTCACAAACGCGATGCCTCAGTGGCTGACTTGATGAGACACCTTAAGGGGCCAGACTTTCCCACAGGTGGAGAGATTTTGAACAATCGTGGGGAACTTCGGGATATTTATGAAACAGGACAGGGAACTATCCGACTCCGGGGAGAGTATACGGTTCAGCCCCATTCATCGGGAAAAACGGAAATCATGATTACGTCCATCCCGTTTACCGTTGATAAATCAACCATTGTCGAGCGGATCGGAGAGCTGATTGTGGCGCGTAAAGTCCCGCAGCTTTTGGATGTACGGGATGAATCCACGATGGATGTACGGATTCTCTTGGAAGTCCATAAAGATGCGGACCCCCATGTGGCAATGGCGTACGTGTTCAAACATACGCCGCTCCAACATAACTTTTCGGTCAATCTCACATGTTTGATCCCTGTAGCCGGGTCATCTGTTGCACGGCCAGATTGCCTGAATCTTAAACAGATTCTGGAACAATTCATTGACTTTCGCTTCGAGACCATCACCCGACGGTATCAATATGATCTCCGCGTCTTAGAACAACGCCTGCACATTTTGTCTGGCTTCAAAACCATCTTCGATGCTCTTGATCACGTGCTCACACTCGTCCGTCAAAGCGATGGCAAACGTGACGCGGCCGAAACATTGCAACGTGACTTTGCACTTGATGCCATTCAAACCGAAGCCATTCTGGACACACCGATTTATAAACTGTCTCGTACCGATATTAAAAAAATGCTGGATGAATTGGCTGAGAAGCGCCGACAAGCCAAGGACCTCAAAGCTCTGTTGGCGTCGACACCAAAATTGTGGGACGTCGTGAAGAATGAATTACAAGACATCGCCAAAACCTATGCCGATAAACGTCGAACAAAGATTGGCCGACGGCAAACCGAGGATGTGCCCTTTGACCCAGAAGCCTATATGGTCAAGGAAGATGCCGTGGTCACCATTTCAACTGATGGATGGATTCGACGTGTTGGGATCATCAAAGATCTGGCCAAAGCAAGGGTCCGCGAAGGAGATCGTCTCATGGCGGTCTTAGGGGGTAACACGGTCGAGAACATGGTGGTGTTCTCAAACTATGGCAGCGCGTACACGATTCGAATTGGCGACATTCCTCCAGCCCGAAGTGGGTACGGGGATCCCGCGCAAAAGTTCTTTAAGTTTAAGGATGGAGAACGGATTGTCGCCGCCTATAGCTTGGATCCTCGTATGGAACAGACAAGACCTTTGCCCCAAACCTCCCGCGTTGAGTCGCAACTGCCTCTTTTTGAACAGACTGCCGACGCACTTTCACCAAATGGGAGACAAGCGTTGGCGATAACATCATCGGGAATGGGCGTACGATTTGGACTAGCGTCGTTCCATGAACCCTCCACACGCCTAGGACGAAAGTTCATTAAAATGAAGGAAGGGGAAGAAGTTTTAGGGGTAGGGTTTCTCAATGACCCCATAGAAGAATCTCTCGTCGCTGTGGCCTCAACCCGTGGCCGTGCGCTGCTGTGTCGAGCCGAAGACGTATCGTTTCTCTCCGGACCTGGAAGAGGCGTGATCGTGATCAAACTAGAGGGCACCGATCAGGTGGTGGGCTTTACCTTGCTTCAGGAAAAAGGCGCCCAATGTGTGCTCCTCAAAGAAGATGGCTCAAAAGTGACCCTTTCAGCCAGAAAATACCAACCTGTTAGCCGAGGAGGAAAAGGCCATGCGTTATGGAAGCGCGGACGCCTTGCCAGCATAGAATTGCCTGAAATGGTGCTGCCCGTTTTTCCAACCGAAAAAAACGGTGATTGACCAGTCACTTATTGAAAGTGATAAATCACGAGAATCTTCGTGCCGGCAACTACAACCCTCTATCCAAGAGAGAATTTGCTTGAAATTTGCACGAGATTTTCCTCCTCTTTACCCTGGATAGCACTCTTTGTTTTTTAACGTAAGTGCGATAGCAGTCTGCTGCTTCCCTGGGGTTATTGAGGTGAGCCTTGGTGCTGTATGATGAATTATGTGTGAATGTGAATACTATTTCTCTCTCCTTCTTCATGCACAGGGTTAGTCAGTGCGCCAATGCGTTCAATCTCAATAGTGACCTGATCTCCTGATTTGAGAAAGACCGGTGGTGTTCTCACGAATCCAACACCTTGTGGAGTCCCAGTAAGAATGACTGTACCGGGTAAGAGCGTCGTGCTTTCACTGAGAAAGCTAATGAGTGTGGGCACGTCAAAGATCATATCGGATGTGGTCCAATCCTGCATCGTCTCGTTGTTGAGGATGGTTTTGATCGTGAGATCGTTTGGATTGGGGATATCATCTGGTGTCACCAGACAGGGTCCGAGAGGACAAAAAGTATCAAAGGATTTACCTCTACACCATTGCTTGCCGCCTCCCTCTTTCTGCCAACGACGGGCACTCACATCGTTGGCACAGGTGTAGCCAAGTACATAGTCGAGTGCTTCATGACGGGGAATGTTTTTACCACGTTTTTTTATAACTACCGCTAACTCACATTCATAATCGACTTCACCAGGAGCAACTTTGGGGATAATAATGGGATCATTGGGATGATTGAGCGTATTGATGGCCTTGATAAAGACAGCCGGATGTTGCGGAATCTTTGCGCCGGTTTCCTCGGCATGTAAACGATAGTTGAGGCCAATGCAGAGAATCGTGGTTGGCTCAACCGGGGCGAAGAGTTTTTTAACTGATACGACGTCGTCTGTCGGATAGTAAGTGTCGAACGGATTCCCCTCGATGCGTCGCGCTGACTGGGCATCGACATATTCGCCATAGTGCATGCCCCCCGCATGATCCCGAAATCGGACAATTTTCATCGAGCGCTAGTTTGTCACTCTCTGCCCCATTGCCCCTTGGCACTTGGAGCACACAGTGCCAAAATGGAAAGAGAGTTCACTGGCAAGATTGTCCATGATCTTACTCCTTGGGCTCTTTCATCATGAGTGGAAAATTCAACACCCACATTTCATACATCGGAATGATGAACATGACCAAAAAGCTTCCCACGAGGAGAATGTCCCCCGTAAGCATCGTAAGGACAAAAAACTTGGAGACATAGGTAATGAGCCAAGGGGAAATGAGGTCTAACGTAACACCGGAAAACGCTGCCCATGTCGTGATAACTTTGACCGTCGTGCTCGCAACGGTGAGATAGAGCACATGCACCATAATCAGAAACACGACGGGCATTGTGAAAAGATGAAAATGGGTGGTTTCGGCGAGTTGTCCAAACGACATGGGTTCGCCAAAATTGGCATCGGAGCCACGATAATGCTCCGCAAGACCTTTAGGAGAGAGCTCCGTCATACTATGAGCCCAGAAAAATGTAAAGAGGAAACCCGCGAGCATGAGGAGGAGAAACCAGCTGTAAACCAGCCGGATATGGCGATCGGTGTCGCGCAGACGAAACCGCGTATTAAAGTTTCGCATACAATATGGCCAACATCAAAAACCTAAAAAGGATTCAAAAAATCCCTTTTCCGTATTACCTGCCATCACAGCCTTGCTCCCAAGGCCCTGTGGTTTGAGATACAATTCATCCACCAAGACAAGGACTCGCTTGACACCCGCGCTTGCCGAACGAACGGACATGGTCGCTCCGGTAATATTAATAATATCCCGGTTGATCCGAATTGGATCACCCACGTCTTTTCCTTGGTATTGGTAATTGAATCGTTTGGTGGCAATTTCATTCCCGCGTGATTCGCGATACACTAATACTTCAAAATTCGTGACCGCGCCTTTGGGGTCCACTCCCACCATATACGTAATAGGTCGATGTTTTCCAATTGTGTTCTGGACGATGGCATAGCCATCAATCTTCTTTTTCGTTTCTCCAATGTAAACCGTAAACAGTTGTTCCGGGAACTTCCAACCAATTCGCTTTTCGACTAACGCTTTCTGTGCAGGCGTGAGAGTAATCGTTTCTTTGCGAATCTGATCGGACTCTGGGAACATCACATTGGCAGCGTCAGCCTCAGTAAAGTAGACCTCCTGATGTCCAAGTTCTTGTGGAGTCAGAAAACGTTTTAACTCGTTATCCCAAATGCGCTCAGACGGTTCAGCTTGGCTGTTAGCGGCAACAAGACATGTTCCTAGGGAACACAGACAGGCCACGACCAGGCAAAGGGTTCGGTGGACAATACTAAGGCCTAACATCCCTTGGCCTCTAATTTATTATGAATTCTATTCACTAAGCGCTGCTCTTCTTCGGGAACAGCAGGAATCCGCCGCCAAGCCTGTGACTGAGACTGCACTCCATACGGCGAAAAAAACTCTCGCGCTTGATGCACAGAAATGCTAGTTCCCGTCTGATGCGCTTCCAGGTTCACGAAAAACCGAAGTCGTTCTTGGTTCACATTTCGCTTTAAGGGACCCCCTGCAGTTCTTGACGAGACGGCAATCCAGTCAGTCTCGATGGTGCCACCCTCTTCATCGATCTTTCGTAGTTCAAACTCACTAACGCTCGTGAGGGCTACCCCCCATGCTTGATCAAATGAGCAGACCGTCGTCACGGTGGGTGCGCCGGATAACCCGGCACACCCACTGAGAACCAACGACAGACTGAAGAAAAGACTACGTTTGAAAATCATATGCTTATGATGGCCTTACCCTCAGAAGTAGGTAGCCATGGAAAACTGCCAGCCACTGTTTTTAACCGAAGGGACTTCGTCATTAAAGGTATAGGCAAACTTTACGACAGAATCCTCGACTGGCCGATAGTTCATACCGAGTGTTAAACGTTGAAGATCATTTGCATTGCCCCTTCTATCAGAATTGGTATCGGCTTCTCCCCAACGCACCACAGCCGTAAAGGTCGAGGCATCACTAAAATACGTCGGTGCCATACGTTTAAAGGCTTCGGGCATGAAGTGGAAATTTCCTTGCACATAGTATCCATTCATACTTTTTGGTGGGACACCAGATCCAGACATAGGGTTTCGGTTTCCGCCCTCAACGTCTACCCAGGCTGCTTCCCCTTGAAGTTCAAATGGACCACGTTGAATGTTCCCATCAACAGCCCAAATCGTGAGGTCATTCTTGCTGCGAGTGTCCCATTTCCCATGATGAACTGACCCGGCGACCTCGATGCCTAGGATGGGACTCACTGATATACGACTGACAATGGCTTTGTTTTCATTGTTGTCTGTTTTAAGGCTTCCTCTAGACGATCGAAGTCCGGATCCTTCCGTTAAACTTGTTGCTCCTCCAGCGGTGGAATCTCCTTTGAATCCTTGAGTCACATAGAACTCATAATCGACTTTGGAAAGTTGCGTGGGATAAAAAGTGCCATAGAAGCCAATCCCTGACTCAGCAAACGTCGACGGAAGGATTAACCGACTGACCATTGGACGAAGGGGTAAATCATTCAAGGGTGAATCATGAATCAAGTTAAACCGGCCCATGGGAATCAAAAGAATCCCAGCCCGGAGGTTGATCCAATCTTCAAATCGATAATCCATTGTGGCGAATTCGATTTTGACATCACCATCACCTTGATTGCTTTGAGGCCCCCCATGCTCAATCTCAAGCTCCGTGGCTACACTCAGTCGATCCGTGACTTGCGAATAAAAGAACGGCACAAATCGTTCCTGATCGAATTCAAGCCCATCACCACAATCACGCGATGAACCAGCACAATCACTAATTGTAAAATCTATATATCCACCAACGATGGTTTTCGGGGCTTTGACGAATGGTTTGGCGTAAATAGTTCGTCCCCCTTCTAATGTCGATCCACCAGAAAAATTGACACCATAGGCTGGTTTCGATTTTGCGGTCTCTCCCAAGCCAAGATCTCCTCCCGGTGGACTGGGCATTCCTACCATGCCCTCCTGGCTTCGCTGTTTGGCTAGCCATTCTTCGAATAGGCCATGCATTTCTGCTTTTTGCTGTTCAGTTAATCCATCCGATGATGCACTCCACGCTGTCGCGGATGACATCATACATAGGGCAAGGAGCCCCCCAAGAATCAGCCACTGCTTCATTGATACGCCTCCTTACAAGCTGATAAGGGACTCTGTGGGTCCTCTACGGTTTATGAACATTGGGAACTCTTGTGGTCCTCTTGTGAATGACTCAGCAAACCTGGATTGTCAATTCTGAATCGGAAAAGGCTGCAAACGGAATAGAGACCATTCGCTTACAACGTTTGCATTTCAACTCCACCCGTTGATGGCAGAACTTGGCAATGAGCTGCCCGCAGGCACAACGCGCTTCCGACCCTTTGCATGGTATTTCTTGAGCCATGTGTTTTAGTTATGAGATAATTACTAACAATGAGAATGATTCTTCTTTTTATCTTTTTCTGTATTGAAATTGAGAATTGTTATTAATATTCTAAACATTAGGATTTTGTCAACCCTTGTCTGTTCCAGATGCGTCCTGCCTTTGCCAATGTGGCTCATGAGCACGTTGCTCGCCATCATGACAGGCTGTACAGGAATGGGGGCAAACCCTTTGAACAAGGCCATCGAGCCCCATTCCCTTGTGATAGGAGGCATTGAAATCGAGACGATTGGGCCTAACCCTCGCTCCTATGACACCCATGTCCGGTTTGTTGATCTCTATCATCTCGATCGACAGGAACGTATCCGAATCCGTTTGACCGATCACGATCCTCTATTTAGCATGCTTCTGCCAGCTGGACGGTATCAGCTGTCTCGACTCCAGATTCATGAAGGTCCGTTTATGGGAGAAGCCAATCTCCATTCCACCTTCTCTGTGCCTGCAGAACGTGTGATCTTTTTGGGTACGTGGCAATTTTCTGTGGACACGCCACGGACTCAACGCATGGTGAAGATGGACATTTCAGAGAAACATCCCTCACTTCGACACATTCTGAATAGTCATGCGGCCTTTCGTGAACAACCAATCGATGTAGTCTTGCCCGATCCTCCGGTTGATTCATTTCGGTTGTTTTCGGTGGCGCCGTATCCGAAAGCTCGCTATTTTTATAGAAATTAATCACAAGCAGTGTCTCACATGTTTATGCGGTGATTGAGGAGTTTGCCGAAATGTCATTGTTTCCTCCATGGTTACAGCTCCAAGTCAAAATAGTGCTTGTTCTCTCTTTGGGGTGCCTGCTCTTCCTGAACATTGGCTGTGCTTCGCGTCCTCATATGGTCAAGCGTAGCCAAATGCTCATGGGGACCTTGGTGTTTGTCACAGCCGTGGCATCCGATACAGAGAAAGCCCAAGAAGCTGTAGCGACAGGATTGGCAGAAATTCGAAGGTTGGAAGAATTGTGGAGCACCTGGATTTCCACCAGCGAACTTTCTCAGATTAACGCCGCGGCGGGAAAGACCCCCGTCACGGTCAGTCCAGAGACCATGGCGCTGCTCACACAATCTTTCGAGATGATGCGACGGACCGAAGGTGGATTTGTCATTACCATTGGTCCCGCCGTGAAAGCCTGGAATATCAGTGAGCAAGGACGTATTCCGACAGACCAGGAACTAGCGCATATATTCCCATTGCTTGAGATGTCCCACGTCCAATTAGACGAGGACGCCAGCACGGCATTGTTGGCCAAGCCTGGAATGCAACTGGATGTCGGAGGTATTGGCAAGGGCTTTGCGGCTGATTTTGCCGCTCAAGCCATGCGGGACGTTGGCGCAACAGCTGGCGTGGTCGCCTTATCAGGGGACATCACCACGTTTGGGCGTATGCCAGACGGGCATCGGTTTGTCTTTGGGATTCAACATCCTCGGGAGGAAACTGGGGTTGTGCTGGCACGACTCGAGCTGGAAGATGAGGCGGTATCAACCGCCGGCGATTACCAACGATTTTTCATGAAGAATGACCGACGCTACCATCATATACTTGATCCGCAAACATTGCGGCCCGCACGCCATGTGCAAAGTGTCACGATTGTGGCAAAAACCGGCGTCATGGCTGATGGACTCGATACCGGTATTTTTGTGATGGGGACGGAAAAAGGCATGGCCTTGATCGAACGTTTGCCTGGCGTGGAAGGCATTATTGTCGACGAAACAGGAAATATCCTCGTCTCTTCAGGGTTGAAGCACCGTCTGATGATCGAAACCATCCAGCACAATCCATAGCAGAGGCAAAAACGAACAGACCGATTAGCACCAAATTGTGAGGATTACAAAATGCCCACGGCATTCAGGAAAACAATGAGCACCGCAGTGGGAGCCAAAAAGCGAATGAGCATTTGCAAAGCTGATACCCCGTCATATCCTGCATCTGTAATTCGGATTGGCTGACTTGAGGAGTCATCAACCATCCGGAAAAAATGGCGAGCGCAATGCCACCAAGAGGGAGCATCAAGTTGGAGGTCAGAAAATCAAGAAGTTCAAAAAACGTCATGTCAAACAGCGTGGTCTCAACGCCGATGTTGAAAGAGAAGACCGTTCCGAGACCTAAGACCCACGTGAAAAGTCCACACCAGATTGCTGCAGTCCGGCGAGTCATTCTGAAGTTTTCTACACACAAGGTGACGGCTGGTTCGATCAGGGAAATAGAAGATGTCCAGGCTGCCACAAGCAGCAAAATAAAAAAGAGGACACCAAAGGCCAGCCCCCCAGGCATATGCCCAAATGCTACTGGTAACGTTTCAAAGATTAAGCTTGGTCCGGCTTCCGGTTGCATGCCCTGAGAAAACACAATCGGGAAAATAGCCATTCCCGCAAGAAGTGCGACGAGGGAGTCCGCAATCGCAATGGCAACCGAGGTTTGCGCAATAGACGTCCCTTCAGGAACATAGGAGCCATAGATCATGATGGTGCCCATGCCCAAGCTCAAACTGAAAAAGGCTTGCCCCATAGCGGCTAACATGCTTGTTCCTGATAAACGACTGAAATCAGGAGTAAAAAGAAAGGATAACCCTGTGGTAAAGAATCCTGTGGTCATCGCATAGCCAACCAAGACCACGAGTAAGACAAAGAGAGAGGGCATCAGGTACCGCACAGCTTGTTCGAGACCGCCCTGCACCCCCCGGGCGACGATGCCCATGGTCATGACCAGAAAAAGCGTATGCCAGAAAAAGAGCGTGAGTGGGTCAGAGACAAATTGTGCAAAGAGATTGGTGGCAGCCTCTCCGGTGGCTCCGGTAAATGTTCCCATGGCCGACTTCACGATATACGCGAGCGTCCACCCTCCAATCACACTGTAATAGGAGAGAATGAGCACCCCCGCTAACGTGCCAGAGATTCCCAGCCATTGCCACTGCGAACTCACACCAACTTCCTTGGCCAAGGTACGCATGGTATTGACTGGACTTTGACGGCCACGCCGGCCCAGCATAACTTCCGCCATCATCATAGGTATCCCAATAGCCGCAACACACACAAGGTACACGAGGACAAAGGCACTGCCCCCATGTTCGCCCGCAAGATAGGGAAACTTCCAAATATTCCCAAGTCCGACGGCAGCGCCGGTTGCAGCCAAAATGTAAATCCACCGCGAAGACCATTGGCCATGCATGGATTGGTGATTAGAACTCATCATAAGTCAGGCATGTCTCGATGAACGGGAAGGGGAGTGTAGCGTGGGAAAGCCGTGTATCTCAAGGTTCATGTGTCATGCGTCGCGGTATCCTCATCATCCATGTACTCTGACAGAGACATCATCGGCCAACTACATGCAATGCTTACTCTGGACAACCGGTGCCCAAAGAACCATGGTGGGAGGGCTGATCGTCGACCATGTTCGTTGACACTAGAGCCGTGACTTGGGCCACTAATCGTTCTTGCATCGTCTGTGCCGCTCTGACCCTCGCAGCCTCTCCGGTCACATGCCCTTCACGTCCGGAATCCGATGCGACCCCAATAATCCGATTTGTGGCAGCATCCAAAATTTTGAATTCTCCACACCATCGAACGTAATGAAAGAGCGGATCCGGCAGTTCAACATCCCACAGACGGCTTCTGCCTTCAATGACGACATGTGGTTTCTCCTGTGTGGACGACACAGCGCTATCGGGAAGGATTCCAGGTTGATCATCCCCTATTACCTTGAATCCATGCCGCGTGAGGCCTTTCACCACCGCTATGCGTAAGGCTTCAGATTGATCGCCTGAAACGAAAACTTGCAGCAAGAACTGTCGACTGAAGATCTGCGATAATTGGTTGGATAACGCTACGATCTGATATGGCGCTGGGACGCCAGTCCCACTGTCTCGAATGACTCGCAGATCAGCATTATCCGTTTCTCGAAGCATAAGGATCTTGAGCGCACGTTGCAGATTCCGCACATGGTCCAACTGATCAAAACCCTGCTTGGCTTGTTCGACAATTGTTTTGACGTCATGATCATAGTCCGCTATTCGTTCGAGAAGCGCCTGTTCCGCTTTGGCACGGTCAATTCCTGCTAACACAAATGATCGGCTATGATCTGAATTGGTCCAACGGTCCAAAATGTGGACATGCGCTAATACTTTGTCGGTGGTAACGTGCGTAACAGAATCGACAGTCAATGTGCGAACATGCGAATTGCTGTCTTCCGTTTCTGAAAGCCGATACGATTCTTGATCCTGCGATTGGTTTTGAACTCTAGCCTGAAAAATTTTTGCCACCGCGGCATAGGCACGCCGTTCGGCAACTGACTGCGTGTCGGCCTCTCCCACACCAAGAAGATAGCGGTCGGCTGGGTATTCAGGAGTGCTGCCCATCCTGGCCCACTTCGGAGGTTCAGCAGGCCCCCCAAGGACACACCCCACAGAGACCAAGAGATAAACAAGAAGAAGGCATCCCACCCCCACTCGCTGTATGGCCCCCAATGCCATCATGCTAAAAGACCACTCGTTTGGTGATAAGGCGAACCTGACCAGGTTCGAGGGTCACAGGCCATTGAGATTGAACGCCCAAAGGCTGCCCATTCCGATCAACGGATTGAAACTGTAACATATAAGGACCCGCAGGCAGCCAGAATCGTGCCACTTGAATTTCATCAGGCAAGGTGCGCCAACTCCGTTTGTCCGACTCTTCTGACGCTAGCACAAATATACGAGCGATGGCGCTCACAATCGCTCTCACAAGATCTTTAGATTCTTTATCCACTGCTGCCCCAGCCCCAATCCCTATTCCTTCGGCCGCAGCCATTTTCCCCGCAGCCCGAGCCACGGCCTTCACAACCAGACCCGCATAACGATCATCAAGGTTTTTCTTAGCTGTGGCCGCTCCATTATAGACTCGTTGTGTCTGTTCCTCACGAGTGCTGTCCGCGCTTACCATTCGCACCGTGCTTGATCGAACCTTGGTCTTTTGAGGAATCAGTTTCGGCACCCCGATGCGGACAATATGACCATGAATGCCATACAGGAGGGCCTGTTTTCGGGAACGCCGAGGGGAGTTGAGCGATTTCGTTGTGGCGAGCAGGTTCAGCGCATCCATGCTAATGGGCACATCAACAAATGTATCCTCAAGGTACGGCGCCCGTCCATTCAGACTGATCACCACGAGTTGCGCCCTAGCCATTCCCGACATTTCTTGGGGCGCGGGAAGATCCTGAAAGGCCTGACGATAGGCTTCATGCTCCTGATCCAAATGCAGCATCTTCGTGACTCGCAATAAATCCTGACGCAACACTTGCGGGGGCGTCATCCCTAACCATGAGCTTGCTTGTGTATACGCCGTGTATGATTTTTCATACGCAATCAAGGCATTGGGCAAATCCCCTGCGGTTTCATATAAAAGCCCAGTGAGGTAACGCGCAAAGGGATCTTCATGGTAATCCTCAGGATCGACAGAATCCGTCAAGACATTCAGACGGTGATCAATTTTTCGTGCCTCAACTAGCGCTTCCTCAAAATCGCCTAACACGCCATAGTTAAGGGCTTTCACGACATTGACCATGACCTGTTCATAAGGTTCTCCTCTAAACGGCAACTGCAAATCGTTGAGCAAGAGAGCCGACACTTCGTTTCTGAGATGCCGCGTATAGAGATCACCAATCAGAGCATCGGCTTCTTCCAAGGCCTTGTTGCTTTCATGGTAGTGCCCAGCGAGATGCAAGGTCATGCCCCGATCCATCAAATACAATAACCGGCTCTGGGATCCATATGTTTCCTTGGCCGCTTCAACAATCTTGACGGCTCGTTCGGGATTGCCTTGACGAAGGCTTGTTTCAAGCGTGGGATAATGCTGGGATCTTATGCCACAGGACGTGACACACAGCATTGAGATGAAAAGGAGCAACCACCGAATTCGAGGGAGCCGAACGCACAGGGCAGACACCGCAGAACGACAGGTTTGGAAAATCACAGGCGGCCAGACGTTAACCTGACGATGGGCCCAGACGGGACAAGACACTTGCACAGAAACACATGACGCTAAAAGAGCGTGCGTTCCCGCTCAATAACTTTTTTAATTTTATGCTGGCCGTACCACGATTTCACATTGTTGGCCAGATCAATCAATTCCAGGTCAACTTGATAGAATACGGACTTAATACCATCGGCCTCGTCTTGGATGGAGGAAATCTGGCCTTTCATCATATAATCGGCGCCAACCTCACGCCCTGGGACTTTTTGTGTGGATTCCAGCGCATGGACCGCCTGATCACGCCGTTCCTCTCGCACCTCCTGCCGTTCGCCTTTATCAGCCACAAATGTCACCTGCTGACTGTTTGTCATCTCACGTTCAAGGTCTGTAACAAATGTCTGTACATTGATATGTTCATGGGTGCGATTGAGGATCGTTCCAACAATCACGACGGGTTGCGTCCCTTGAGATTGCGTGAACGTCTGAAGCCAGGACCGTTTCAGCATTTCACTGATCATTTTTTCCGCGACTTTCTGCGAATCCGTGTCATTCCACCGGCCGCTAAAATCCGTCTCTAATCCGGTCTCCACACGTGTGACCCGTTTGCCGGATCCACAGCCAGGCATTCCGATAAGCACCGTTCCAATACAGACTGACAGCACAACAATGGCAAATGGTTTCATAGTGGTCTCACCTACATCTTATGGAGTCACACGGCGTTTGGCTTCTTCTGCTTCCAATTCTTTGAAGACGCGTTCGCCATGGTCTCGAGCAAAATCTCTGACTGGTGGATCGAGTTCGTCTGCCTGTTCGAGCATGTCTTGCGTTTCCTTCAGAGACATTTTGACCAAAACATAATAGGCAACACGCTCTTCATCTTTATACCGACCAACTGGACGGACGTCACGCAGTGTCACCGTCGTTAAGGTTTTGACAGCTCGCTCGATGTTCTGCGCTTCAGTCGATTGTAGAATATCTCCAGTACCCGTCGAAGTCACATAGTCACGCATTAAATATGCCGTATAGGCTTTCACGCTTTTGGCAAGTTCTGCACGAGCACGATTTTCTGCAGTTTCCCAAGCCAATGGTTCGTTCCGGACCCCAACCACAGACCCCACGCCATACAGAACTTGTTCATCTTCTGTATTCAGAATGCCAGAGCCTTCTGAAACCCAATCAGGCGCACCACCACACCCCGTTAGCCCAACCAGTATCCCGAATATACACCCCACCCATATCAAAGAGATCTTGAAAGTCTTTGTCTGAACATTCATCGTTCGCCTCACCATGTCCTACGGTTAACTGCTGCCTTCCTCAACACCACGCCCCTGATTTCATGGCTGAACCATTAGAAAGCGCCCTAAGGAAAATGCTACCCTATCTTCCCGATGAACGCAAATACGTCACTGGTATCAGATCATACAGAAGGAAGGAGTGCATTGTGGCCGAAGTCAAAATTGAAGACGGCATCATCAAAGTCAAAGACCTCGACATCCAAGACGCCAAGGTGGCGAAAATTCTTGCAGAATACCCCGAAGCCCGTTGGAGTGAAGTCACCCGACGAGCCTTAAAAATTGGGCTCGGCTATCTTCAAGGCGGGGCACAGGATTAGACACTATTAAGGATGTTGCCTCACCCTAAAGGAAACTTCTGATTCCTAGCGCCCAATACGCTCAAAGAGACTTCTCATGCCGATTCATTTTTCAGATAGTTTCTTGAGCAATTCTTGGGGACATTCCTCTAGAATCCAAACAAACTTACGAGGAACCATTCTAGGCGCAGGCCTTGGTAGACGCCTCGATCCTCTGACCACGCACCACTTACCTAAACCGCTCTTTCCCCTTGGAGGGAAAGTCCCTATTGCAGAAGTTTGGATTCAGCGAATGATTGAGTCAGGGATCACAGACGTTTCAATGAACATCTGTGTGTTAGCTGAAACGATAAAACGTCATTTTGGAAACGGAAGTCGATTTGGGATTGATCTAAAATACCTCGAAGAAGATACACCAACAGGCACACTAGGTGCAGTATGCAAACAAGCACTTGGAGTAAACACCAAACAACTCGATCCAGAAAAAAATCCTTCAACAATTAGTGAGTTCACGGGGTCAACCATTCTTGCGCCAAGTGGAGATATTGTCACCAACTTTGATTCAGATTTGTTAGAAGAGATGTATGCCACACACCGCAAGATGGGGGCAGCCATAACTATGGTAGTTACCCAAGTTGCGGAAAACAGGAAAAAAGACTTTGGAACAGTAGTATTGAAGTCACCTGATCAAAATAAAGGACTCATAAGTCAGTCAGGACAAATTGAGCAATTTATTGAAAAAGACCAAAATTCTCCTAGTAATCTCACAAACGCCTCAATTTATATGATTGAAATGGACTTGCTGAAAACAATCGATAAAGTCAGAACCGACGCAAAAGCTGAGCTGGAAAACCCTTTTTACGACTTTGGAAAGCACGTCTTCCCCGCAATGCTGGGCAAGCTCCCCTATATAAAGCTCCCCAAAGACTACCTTCTGTGGGCTATCCAATATGATGGAGGATGGTTTGACGTTGGCAACAAGCGAGATTACTTAAAAGTTAATCAGCACTTGCTTGATGGTAGAATCAATGTTGCGCTTCCTTATGAAAAACTTCTATGGGGATACTTAGGCACAAATGTTTCGATTGACTTTTCTACGGTAGATATTCATCCACCCGTCGTGATTGGCAATGACTGTGTTATTGAACCCGGAGTCAAGCTAGGGCCTTACGCCATTATTGGAGATGGATGGATTGTCGAGAAAAATTCAACAATTCGAAACTCTGTCTTATGGGAACGGTATTCTTATTTTCCCAAAAATGGAGCCGAAGTATCCGCTGCGGATCGTCGGTTGATTGATCGGCATGAAGTCAGAAGAGATGTCACAATTGACGAAAGTATTATTGCCTCCGGTACCATTACCACAGATGTGACAGGAAAAACTGTACATGTTCTTGAGACAGGGGAACTTGAAGGTATTTCCATCGACTATATACCTGACGAACCACGCGCCTAACCTCGAATGGTCCTTTGTCAGAAAATCACAAACAATCTAACAAAGTCCAATGGACTTTGTTCTCCTTGACAGTCTTTTTCAATCTTGTCACTTGCGTTGAATAATCTAGAAAATCATAATGATCAAGTGCCTTATCGTTTACCTTATTATGTTAGACATCTAAGGAGTCAGACAGATGGCAGAACAGATTGAAACCCTGTTAAAGACAGGCCGCATCATCGAACCCACGTCACAGACAAAAGCTCAAGCCCATATTCAAGATTATGAAAAAGCGTATGCTCGTTCCATTGAAGACCCTGAGCAATTCTGGGATGGCATTGCCAAAGAGCTAGATTGGTTTTCTCCTTGGGAGAAGGTCTTGGAATGGAATTATCCCTGGGCCAAATGGTTTGTTGGCGGAACATGCAACATTACCTATAACTGCTTGGATCGGCATGTCCAGAGTTGGCGAAAAAACAAAGTTGCCGTCATTTGGGTGGGGGAGGAAGGGCAAGAACGCATCTTCACCTATGCCGAACTCTATCGGCAGGTCAACAAATGTGCCAACGCGCTCAAAGGCCTCGGCCTCAAGCAAGGCGACCGCGTCACGATTTATCTGCCCAAAATCCCGGAACAAATCGTGGCCATGCTCGCTTGTGCCCGTATTGGGCTGATCCATTCCGTTGTGTATTCAGGGTTCAGTGCCCCAGCACTAGAGTCACGCATTAAAGATTGTGGTTCGCGGCTGGTCATCACCGCCGATGTTGGGTATGACCGAGGAAAGAGTTTGAATCTGAAACAGGTAGTCGATGAAGCGGTCGCTCGTTGTCCATCGGTAGAACACACGATCGTCGTTCGGCGAGAACAACCTGGGGTCCCACTGGCACAGCCAAAAGAACTGGATTGGGAAACATGGGTGGAAGGCTGCTCACCTGTATGCGAAGCCGAACCACTCGATGCGGAAACGCCTTTATATTTCCTCTACACTTCGGGGACAACTGGCAAACCTAAAGGGGTCGTCCATGTTCATGGCGGGTACATGGTCGGAACATATATTACCTCAAAATATGTCTTCGATCTCAAAGACGACGATATCTATTTTTGTGTCGCAGACCCCGGTTGGGTCACTGGCCATAGTTACATTGTCTATGGCCCCTTACTGAATGGAGCAACGATTTTGACTGCAGAAGGCAAACCAAATTACCCCACGCCAGGCCGATGGTGGGAGTTGATTGCTCGATACAGCGTCTCCATTTTCTATACGACCCCGACTGCTATTCGCTTACTCATGAAATATGGTGAAGAATGGCCAGCCAAATCAGATCTTTCTTCATTACGCATCTTGGGATCGGTGGGCGAACCCATAAATCCTGAGGCCTGGGAATGGTTTCATCGAGTCGCTGGCGGCGACAAGCCCATTATGGACACATGGTGGCAAACAGAAACTGGGATGATCCTAGTCACCCCATTACCGTCTGTTCCTTTAAAGCCTGGATCGGCGACTCGACCCTTTCTCGGCATTGAGGCTGATGTAGTGGATAAGGAGGGAAACAGCGTTGGCACGGGCGGTGGATTTGCCGTCATCAAAAAACCCTGGCCCTCGATGATGCGGACTATTTACAAAGATCCCGAACGGTATACCACCTATTGGAACACTATTCCTGGCTGTTACACAGCTGGCGATGTCTGTCATAAAGATGAAGACGGCTATTTTTGGTTTATGGGACGGGCTGACGATGTAGTGAAAGTCGCTGGGAACCGCATTGGAACGGCTGAAGTGGAAAGTGCATTAGTCAGTCATGATGCCGTTGTGGAAGCTGCCGTCATCGGTAAACCCCATGCGACCGCAGGTGAAATGATCAAAGCCTTTGTCATTCTCAAAGAAGGGCAAACCGAAACCTCAGACATGATCAAACACCTGCAAGCCCATGTCTTGCAGGAGCTGGGGAAGATCGCCGTACCTAAGGAAATTGACATCGTCACTTCATTACCGAAAACTCGATCTGGCAAAATTATGCGTCGTGTGTTGAAAGCCAAAGAACTGGGACAAGACCCCGGGGATATTTCGACCTTGGAAGAGTAAACGAGAAAAACACACGCAGCCTGACCTCCATCGTATGGAGATCACAAAACAGGTGGCTCGTTTATTGGTAAGTACTGTGTCTCATTTCATCACAGGCAATCCATGTGCTGCAGCTCCATTCATAGAATTGGATCAACAGCCACAGCGAGAGCGGAATGATAACCGCGACAGAAACGGCAAAGAGTAAGATACGAAGAGGAGGAGAGAGTTTCATGGTGTCAACCCTAGAAACAGCGGTTGGGCGCAAAAGAAACATGGCGGAGATTGGTGGGCATGGTGCAGGAAAAACATTCGTGGTTACCTTATTTGGTAATGAGACATTCTTTCCTTGTTCCAGGTGCGTCAAGAATTGGCATGGACTTTTGTGATCCAGCTGCCGTTTCTAGGTTATATCAAACCTCGTTTTTGAAGATAGTCCTGGTCAATGACCGTTGGTGATTTTGGAGGAATGTGTCCACTGGCCTGAAGGAGACGCTCCACATACTTTCCTATGAGATCAGTCTCAATATTGACTGAATCTCCAGGATGCCTAATCCCAAGAGTCGTGACCTTCGCCGTATGAGGAATCACGGCAATAGAAAATGTGTTGTCGGAAACATGGTTGACCGTCAGGCTAATGCCATCGACGGTCACCGAGCCCTTTTTCACACAATACGGCATCAGCGTGTGAGGCGTTTCGATTGTCAGCAATGTGGCATGCCCATCCTGTTGCCGCTCTCGAACAATTCCGACCCCATCCACATGACCTGAGACAAGATGCCCACCAATCCGTTCATTCAGTTTCATCGCTCGTTCGAGATTCACCGCTGTGCCCACATGTAACGCACCAAGGGTCGTAACCCCGAGTGTCTCATTGGAGACATCCACAGAGAAGTCCTGCGCGCCAATTGCGACAACGGTCAGACAAACCCCAGACACACTGATGCTTTCTCCAACATGCAAATCCTGAAGAGTCGTTGAGGCCATGAGGTTCAAGGTTCCTCCCGGCAACCCTTTCTCAAATGCCTTGACGACCCCCATCTCTTCAACGATTCCACTAAACATGTGCTTGCCTCTTATTTCCTCAAAATAGACCAAGCCAAGAGAAGAAAGACGACTAGCAACACCACCACGCCCAGGCCAGCGAGGACTCCGATGACCACGTCAACCGTTCCCATTGTCTCATTCATCTTCTACCTCTTCTTTTGGGACTGCGCAAAGACCGTCCAGCAACACCATCAATCGCCAAGCAGACGAGCGCCTATGGGTATTCCGTTCGTCGAATAACGACCAGCCTACGCGTAAGCTAGCGACTTAGGTCAACAGGCCTTGTCATCCATCGACGAACTGCTTGCTATCTGAGTACGATACATGACCGCACCAAATCCTAGTGCTGCGACAAGTTGAATCGAGCCAATAGCGATGAATCCGCCAGTATACCCAATTGTTCCGACTAACACACCCGCAACGATCGGGCCGCCGGCATGGCCAATATCCATAATTGTTCCGCGCAGCCCCATCCCAGCCCCCAAACGTTGGCCGCCTGACAAGTCGGCGATCAATGCGGCCGACGAGGACGTCACAACCGCCTCCCCAAATCCAAAAACAGCCGCTAAGAGCAAGAGAAAAACAAAGCCTGTCGTCTGAGAGATTCCCATAATCGCCAAGCCACAAATAACCAGGCCGAGCATAATCAAGGGACGACGTCCTACCCTGTCCGAAACCCGACCCATGAACGGTTTCGCAACAAACGAGGTGAGGCCTTGCACACCAAACAACCAGCCACCTTCTGCCAGAGAGAGGCCGACAGATAAGCCATATAATGGTAAAAATGCCATGAGGGTTCCATTCGCCATCATTTTGGCCGCTTCCGCCAAACTTGTCATCCGCATCTGGGAATGACTGATCACCCGTTTCACACTTGCCAACAGATCAGACACCGTCGTGGTCGTAACCTTTGGCGGAACCACAGTCGACGATGGCGCCGCCAAGACCACCATGTACAAAAGCAACGCAAGCACCCCAAAGACCCCAGCAATCTCAAAAGTGAGGGAAAAGCCTGACTGATCAACCAGCCACCCCCCCAAGACAGGCCCAACCAAGGCACCGCCTTGTGCTGCCGACGTGTACCAGCCTAACGCTGCCCCTCGTGTGTCCTGATACATCTCTGCGACCATTGCTAAGGCTAACGGCGTAAACGTGGCGGTGGCCAATCCATGAACAACTCGCAAGACAATCAGCGTCTCCACATCCGTTACATGGGGATAAGCAAAGGGAGGAAACGCAAAGGCCAATATGCCAATGAGCATTAACCGTCGTCGGTTGATGACGTCCGACAACACCCCCATCGGTAATTTTAAGAGCACGCCTGTCATTGTCGAGGCGGCGATGACCATGCCAACGAGCGCCGGGCTTGCACCAAGGGACTCGGTAAACGGCGCCAATGCTGGCATCCGGACCAAATTGTAACTGATAAACGACAGAAACCCGACACCACATAACACGACAAACAGCATAGTGGGGGGATGAGCCATGACCTCAACGCGACCATCGGCTGGAGAATGCGGAGATCGTATCATCCAACAACGGCCTGCGGTCGTAGGTCATGATTGTCATCCCTCTGGATCCCTAACCAGAATTGAGAGGACATGTTGAAGTCCCGTGTCAATTGCAGTGCGGTATCTGTGATAACACTCCGTTTGCCTAATATGATTTCATTAATACGGCGTGGCAGCACGCCGATATGGAGGGCCAGACGATTTTGTCTCAACCCCATTGGCTTCATAAACTCCTCTTGCAAAACTTCGCCGGGATGAACCGGTACGAGTTTCTTCGTCGCCATGGGTCTTCTCCTATTCAAGACAATAGAGCATCGGATGTTCTCACTATCACCCCATACCACACATCATTGATGACGGGTTACTCCTACTAAACATCTGGCAATAAGGTCAAACACCTTCTCCCTATTTTCTTCACAGATGTTCCTGATACAATCCTAGTCTATTCATGCCACCTGCCATTCATCCAGTTGACTTAGTTGAGGTACTGCGCTCCAAGCGGCTCACCCCGGCCATCGTGTTTCTCACGTCACGTCGTGCCTGCGATGAAGCCATCGATGGCTTTGCCTATCGGAGTACACCGATTCCCCCGACCCGTTCAGCCGCCATCGCACAGGTGTTGAAACAGGTCGCCACCGAATATCCCAGTATTGCTGATCATCCGCTCACCCAAACCGTGCAGCAGTACGGCGTGGCAGCTCATCATGCTGGCCACCTCCCTTCGTGGAAAATTGCGATTGAAGAATTGATGCGTAATGGCTGCCTCGATGCAGTATTTGCGACAACCACATTGGCCGCTGGTGTCGACTTTCCGGCCCGCAGCGTGGTCATCACGCAATCTAGCGTTCGAAAAGCCAGAGATTTTGCCGATTTAACGATTGGGGAAATTCAGCAATTGGGGGGTCGTGGGGGCCGTCGCGGAAAGGATCTGGTCGGATTTGTCGTGATCACGCCCTCACCGTACATTGATGTACACGTCCTTGCCCGAGGTCTAACGAGATATCCAGAAGCCATCGACAGCCAATTCGTGGTCTCCTATCCCATGGTGTTGAATTTACTGAAAGCCCATGCCCTGGACCATATCCAACCGATCTTGGCGAAGAGTTTTGCCCAATTCCAATTGAATAAACGAGCCGAGACACTTGAAGAACAACTCGATGCACTCCATGTTACCATGCAGCCCTTTGGCCCTCGAGAATGTATGGATTGGATTAGCCAATGGCAGGCCTTTGACCAGGCAAAAAAACGAAAGACGCAACGCTGTTCTATAGAATTGCAGGATGCCCCAGACGTGAAAGCGCGATGGCCCTTCCTCACCCTAGGACGCGTCGCTGGACTTTCAAAAGGCAGAGGCATCGTGCTACGGCAATACCGGAGCAAAAACCGTCGTCAGGCTATGCTGAGCGTCCTGCGAGAACAAGGCAACATTATCGAAAGTCCGGCACATATTGTCACACAGGTGTTTGACCATGTCGTCGAACTGGAAGAATTTCGTCGATTTCCCTGGTGCACACCAGCCAGCATGGACAACGCCCTGCATCAACTCCAAGAATTGCCAAGACGGTTGCGCCCTCTTCCGATCCTCATGGAAAAAGATGACATTGATCCCCCCATGCTCACAGACGTGCTGCAAGAAGAATTTCCCTGCCCTACTTGTCCGTCGCAAAAAGCCTGTCGCCGTGATTATCCGCAAGCCCTTCGACTGCGGCAGGAACAGCATCGGCTGACAAAAACCATTCAAGCCCTTCATAGCGAACTCTGGCACCGATTTCATGAACATATCGAAGTATTACAACGATTCGGATACTTAACCCCAACATGCCAGCTCACCGAAGACGGGGAATGGGCGCGGTTGATTCGAATCAATCATTCGCTCCTGCTCACTGAACTGATTCGCATGGACGCCTTTACCGGCATTCCACCGTCCCTACTTGTGGGAGTTCTCGCTAGCATCTCCCATGACGATGATCGGCCAGGGGCCTTTCCTCGCCGAAGCTCTGAATTGGGCACGCTCTTACGACAAGTGAGAACTCTTGCGGAAACCCTAGCCCCGGATGAAGACCCACCGCTGCTTCGTTCTGATGTCGCCGCGTTGGCAGAATATTGGGTCAACAACCCAGCGGAATCCTGGGCTCAGGTTATTCGAAAAACCACGATGGCAGAAGGCGATGTCTATCGACTCCTCGCCCGAACTCTAGAATACCTCTCACAATTTCGAACGCTCAAAGCCACACATCCTGGACTCGCCGATATTGCCGACCAGGCCATGGCACTCATGCGACGCGACGTCTTAGAGGAATTGCCATAAAGAGAAAGAGGAATCGGCAATGCGTAACGAAAAATGGGAAAAAATGAAAAGGGCAGGTGTTATGCATCACCCTGTACACAGAAGCATCACGTCCAGAAGGAACATGGAATGACCAAAGACGAACTCGCGAAGCGCCTGGAACATCAATCGCTGCGACAACTGCACCGGTTAGCGAAAGACCGGGTCTCCCGTCATATTCGAATGGGCAAAACCCGATTGATTCAATCCCTCCTTCAGCTTCCACCAGAAATGTACATTCAAATCAGCCATGAAATGCAAGCCCTTCATTCCCAACCAAAGCCTGCGGCAAAACGACTCTCGACGGCGAAGCCCCAGACGCCATCAGCTCGAACACCTCGCCGGTCCCCTGAAACTTCAACCTCATCACCTTCAGACCCATTGACGACGATGGGAGAGTTGTTGGATGGGATCGGAGTCCCCGCGCCAGCATCCTTTGTTCCTGATGCGTGGCAAGAAGAAGCCATTGCGTATCTGACGTCTTCCGACGTCATTGTCAGTGTCCCTACCGGAAGTGGAAAAACCTATGTGGCATTAGAAGCCATTCGACGAGCCATTGAGAACGAGCGCACTGTGATCTATACCTCTCCCTTGAAGGCACTTTCCAATACTAAGCTAACAGAATTTTCGCATATTTTTGGGGCAGACCAAGTCGGCATTCTCACTGGAGATCGAAAAGATAATCCTCACGCTCCCGTGCTTATTATGACCACGGAAATCTTACGCAATCTTCTTTATGACGCCACCAGTGGGGAAATTGATGTGCGATTGGATACGCTAGGCCTGGTGATCATGGATGAGTCGCAGTACCTCGCTGATCCTGAACGAGGCGTGGTCTGGGAAGAAACCATTATCTTTTGCCCTACACAAGCCAGACTCTTGCTGCTCTCAGCTTCCATCGGCAACCCCGAAGAAATCGCAGCTTGGATGACAAGCATTCGCTCTACCCCCTGCCAGCTCATCTCACACCGCAATCGATCCGTGCCCCTACGCGGAGGCTACCTACATCCCAATGGCAAACTGACGCCGCTGTTCAAAACCAAAGAAATTGCCCAAGGAAAGGGTTATGCCTTTCACCCCGAAACTAAACGCCTGTTTGCTCAGTACGAATCGGAAACGCTCGGCGGTCGGTATCGGCGATAACTAAATAGTACCCGTGTTGAAAGTCTGTCCCTTCTTCAACTGCTTGAGCAATTATGGCCGCGCTTCGAGAATAAGATTAAAAGGGGTTTCGGTTGCACGACGGAAGCGTGTAAAGCCTCCTGACATCACAACATCACGTAGCCGCGCCTCTCCTGCTTGCGCCCCAAGAGCCACTCCCACTTCTTGGCTAAGTGAGACTGGGGTACAAACCGTTGTGGAAAAACCATAATAGACCCTGCCAACTGGATTGAGATTCTCGGCAAGGCTATCCTTTGCAAAAGGTTCAACAATCAGCCAGGTCCCATCATGAGCCAGCGAGGCCTTCACATGCTCTGCCGCGCCAACTGGATCACCCATATCATGGAGACAATCGAAAAACGTTACGAGATCGTAGTGATCGCCAGGGTATGTTTTCGCCGTTGCGACTTCAAATCGAACATTTGTTAACCCTGTATCCTTGGCCATAGATTCCGCTTCCTCGATTGAGGGAGGATGGATATCAAAACCCACAAATTCTGTATTGGGAAAGGATTTGGCCATGATCAACATCGAGTGCCCATGACCGCACCCCACATCAGCCACCCGAGCTCCACGTTGAAGCTTCTCTTCCACACCCTGGAGTGCAGGAATCCATGACGAAATTAAATACGCCTGATAGCCGGAGCGGAAAAACTTGGCTGTGCCACAGAAGAGACAGGGATGGCGATCACCCCAGGGAATGCTATGCCCCGTACGAAAAGCATCTGTAATCTTCGGCTCGTCAGCTATAACAGAGGCAATCGAGTAAAAGCCTCCACAGGCATAGACGGGAGAATGCTCATCTGCAAACACAGCCACCTGCTCGGGGGTCATTGAAAACTGATTCGTCTCCGAATGGTATTCGATATACCCTGATGCTGCCTGGCTTGCCAACCATTCACGGATGTAGCGTTCCGTGGTCCCTGTACGTTCTGCAAGTTGATGAGACGTAAGAGGGCCAAACTGGCTTAACGCTTTGTACAATCCAAGCCGATCACCGGTGAGAACAAGAGCGGCTCCAATCGCGGCCCCCATATCACCGATTATTTTTCCCATAAACTCATTGAGTTTTGCCTCGTTCAAGGCCATGTCTTTCCTCCTTTTCACGAATTGACCTCGGCCTGTTTGACCACACGACTGACCGTACTGTAATGCACCCCAAAATGCGTGGCAATGGCCTTCAGCGTATACCCACCCGAGGCAAACGCTGCCGCCATCGCAGCTTTGGGATTGCCATGTTTTCTGGCGTAGACGGCTAATGGTTGAGCTGGGACACAGCGGTGTACTCGGGGTACTTCCAAAAAGTCCCGATCGGTCTTGATACGTTTTTGACTCTTCTGGATAAACGCATCCGACCCTAAATAGATTTGGTGGCGCAGTGCTGTCCAGATAGGTTCTTGCCCTCGGCCCTCGGAGACAAATTGGCGATAGGCTTCTTCGGCAGCCTTTCGCCTCTTCCCAAAGTGACTCAACACCCAGTCTCCTATGAACCAAGGCGAGCTGCTTGCCTGCCCAGCCGTAGCCCGATAGCTGCTCCACGGCCACTCACGCGCACTCCGGACTATTCCTGCTCGTACAGGATTCAACACGACATAACGACACAATTCCAGAAGATAACTTTCCCGCTCTACCAAAATAGCCGTAAATCGTCCTTGGAAGACATGACCAGTTCGGCCATACTGTCGATTAAAGCGTTGGGTATACACCCCATTAAGTTGCCTCATGCCACTGGATAAATTGGCTTCAGGAGTCTCGATGACGAAATGATAGTGATTCGTCATCAAACAATAGGCATGACACCGCCACTTGAACCGGCGACTGACTTGAGCGTAGACGTCGAGAAATAATTGTCGGTCAGCATCGTCCAAGAAGATATCGCCCTGGGCATTCCCCCGAGCTGTGACATGATAAAGAGCACCAGGAAATTCAAGGAGAAGATGGCAAGCCAGGGTGAGAATCTGTATAGAACGTAGTTATACAAGACCTGACCCTTAATTGGTCAGGTCTTGTAATAACATATTCAGAAGGAGTAGCATTTTGGGATGGCTCGTCCACTTCGCATTGAATTTCCATGTGCGTTCCATCATGTTAGCTCCCAAGGGCATTCCCGTGAGGATACTTTCGTGGATGAGACAAACAGTGCCACCTTCTTGGGTGTGTATGTCCAGGAAAGCCAGCAGTCTACGTTCGCCAGGCTGTGACACCTTACGTGGCGATGGTGAAAACCTTTGCCTCTATGAGGTATATACTGAAAACCATTGTTATTGATTTTGAGGTTACTTGTGTCATTACCGCATTTAGTTAAAAAATATCCTGGGCTGACTCATCAACATTTGGTATTTCACAAACCCTATGGGGTGTTGTCGAAATTCACTGATACAGAGGGGCGGCCGACGTTGGCAGATTACGTGGATGTTCCACACGTCTATCCGGCTGGTCGATTGGATATGGATAGCGAAGGGCTATTATTACTGACCTCTGATGGAAACCTTGCGTCTCGCTTAACCTCTCCCTCTTTTAAAATTCCCAAGACTTATTGGGTGCAAGTCGAACGCATACCCAACGCATCGGCTCTTGAACAATTGCGGGGTGGGGTCCTTGTGAAAGGTAAACAGACTCGCCAGGCACAGGTTGCGATTCTTGCTACAGAACCCAACGTACATCCTCGACCTGTCCCCATTTGTTTTCGAAAATCTGTGCCGACAGCATGGTTACAAATAGAAATACACGAAGGCATGAATCGGCAAATCCGCCGCATGACGGCTCAAGTGGGGTATCCGACTTTACGAATCATTCGAACGGCGATTGGGCCTATTCAATTGGGTTCCCTCCCTCCTGGAACATGGCGAGCGATTCATGACGAAGAGCTCGATCAATTAGCAGAAGGTTTTAAAAACCAAAAAACGGTCACAGGTTAATATGAAGATCAAGTCAAAGGGGTCAGGTCTTGTATTGCTATATCCTATCTCCGCCTATCTGAACCTCTTTCAAGTGAAAGCTTATCAAGGCTCCAGCAGCGAACTATACAGGGATGCTCTTGAGCTTCAGCACGAACGGATTCCTTTTAAACCAAAAGGCTCTTACGCTACGGTTAAGATAACAGTATGGCTTGTTTGTCTGTAATAGTATGCTGTTTAACAATTGAGCTCTTCGAAGAGATGAGATCTTCGTTTCCTTACGATGGATATGAATAGCCACCTGAATTAAATTGGGAGTTTCAGACAAGTTGTATCTGGGAAACCTAGAAGCTAAACGAGACTGGCGCTATGCTCTGGCATACATCCAAGCTATGTGGACGATACAACAGACATATATAATCCCAAGACTCTATCATCCAACAGGAGACACACATACCGTGAGCGGATTTATTGAAATCGACGAATGCTCCTTTCAGCTTACAGAGGTAGAGGTCGCAAGAAGATGCAAGCCAAGTAAGAGTTGTTGAGTTAGGAAACAAGAATGTAAATGCTCTGAGCGTATTTCGAGATAACTATCGAAAATCTCGTCGACTTAACCACAAGGCTCACAGAATTCAATGAAGCAATTACGTAAGATGCGTCAAAACCAGATAGTCAACTAAAAGGTTTAGTGGATGCGAGTAAGGCCGTAGAGGCTTGAGGATTCCCCTTCACAAACTTTCCTTGAGCAGAGACGGAGATGGACAATTGAATGGTCAATAGAAACACTTGTGAACTCATGTGCTGAAGAAGCATCATGAAAGTCCCTCTATATCAATTATTACTCAAAATGGAAAATGTCTAGCGCACATGATCTATTGAAAGCTCCTTATCCAGAAGCACTATTTATGGTCATAGTACGGGTAAATTATGCAGTTCGTATACCGTGATTGGATGAAAATCTCGCCTAAGTCACTCCTAGGATGGATACTACGCCTACCGCTTCGCTTGATCCCACGTGGAACGGTACTTACTGTTCGCACAGGACTGAATTGTGGCATGAAATGGATCGTAGGGACGAGTGTTCATAGCTGCTGGCTGGGAACTTATGAGTTGAATACGCAAGAAACTGTAAAGCCCTTCATCAAACCAGGCATGACCGTGTTTGATATAGGAGCGAACGCTGGCTTTTACACATTAGCTTTTTCACGTCTTGTAGGAGATAGAGGCAAGGTATGGGCCTTTGAGCCTTTGGCTGAAAATGTGAAGAGCTTATTGAAGCACGTTATGATTAACCAATTACGAAATGTGACCGTGGTCCAGGCAGCGGTTTCATCTGAGATCGGTATCACAGGTTTCCAGACTTCCGGTCACACATGTACTGGGTCGCTTACTGAAGGTGGCTCGTATAGAGTGCCAACTGTATCGTTGGATGGATCAATAACACAGCATGGGTTACCAATCCCAGACCTTATTAAGATCGATATAGAAGGCTCTGAGTCTTCCCTACTAGAAGGTGCCAAAAAATTATTGGAGAAGAAGACGACGACGCTGTTTATCAGTCTTCATGGAGATGATCAAAAGAAACGGTGTCGAGAAATACTAGAAGCAGCAAACTACAGGATTTTGACACTGGGTGGGTCTGAACTTTCCAACGGTCAATTAATAGGCAATGAGATCTATGCTATTCCAAAGTTAGAATCATCTTCAGCATTATTGCAAGACGAAAACGCAACAGCAAAATATGATTAAGAGACAATTATTAAAAAATAATTCGCTCCACTTGTTAAAGGCAACCACTCAAAGTATTTCGACTGGTCTAGGAGCCCAGCTTTTGCTCCTTGTTAGTGGCCCTCTTGTAGCACGAATATTAGGCGTAGATGGGCGTGGATATCTGGCTGCCCTTAATGCATGGGCAACGATGCTGGGGATAGTTGGGACATTAGGCGTTCCAGTTGCTTGTGCCTATTTTCTGAACCAGAGTTCAACATACAAAGACCGTTTAGTTGGTGAAGCCTACCGTATCGCTTTTCTACAGGCATTAGCACTAACAGGGGTGTTGGCATTGACTCTCTTTGCATGGAGCCGTGGGAAACCGATTGAAGTACAAACGTCCATCTATGTCACATTACTCATAATACCGGCAATCCTTTTTCATCAATATTCCCTTGCCATATTGCAAGGGCACCAACAGTTCTGGACATTTAACGTTATGCGGATACTCCCACTCACCTTTTACGTCCTTGGCGTTGTCATGCTCTTCTTTCTTAACCAAAATCATTTAATCGTGGTAGTAGTGATCTGGACAAGCGCGAACCTTCTAGCCGCCATCATCTCAACGTCTGTAGTCCTGAAAACGACACAGATCGATTGGCATGGTGAAACAGGACTTCGAAAGCAACTTTTACAGTTTGGATTACGGGGCCATTTAGGGGCTGTTGCACCGCTCGATGGCCTGCGCCTCGATCAACTAGCCGCTTCAATCTTTCTAGCACCTGCAGCCCTGGGCTTGTATGTAGTGGCTCAAGCCTTCACGAATCTGCCGCGGTTTATCTCCCAGAGCGCTGGGATGGTTGCTTACCCTTCTGTTGCCTTACAACAAAAAGCTCCTACTGCAGCAATACGGCTCATATGGAACTATTTCTGGGGCGTGACACTCATCAATAGCCTTCTCGCCCTCTTACTCATTTTTACCATGCCTTTCCTTATACCATTTTTCTTTGGGCAGGACTTTGCTAGTTCCATTCCGATTGCACAAATCCTCATTGTTGGAACAACGTTCGCAGCTTCGCGCCGGATACTCGTCGAAGGGATGCGTGGGCTAGGGCATCCTCAGATTTCAACTTTCGCAGAAGTGTCAATGTACCCCTGGCTGCTATCTGGTGGGATATTCCTGCTTTGGCAGTACAACATTGAGGGACTGGCGGTGGCAGTGACCATTGCCTATGCACTTTCTTTGTTTGTCGCAGTTGTCAGAACCTTGAAAGCCATTAACGATATACCAGAATCGATCAGTAAACGAACTGGAATCAGTACTAGCACTGGTTGAGCACGGATTTGTTGGATACTGAGCCACACCTCCCCAAAGTGAAGAACTGAGTAATGTTTGCCGAGTATATCCGTCTTTCAAGTTTCAGATTGCCAAGATTGCTTTTTTACCTTGGTGTTTTGTTGATTGCTCAAACGAGATGGAGACCGATCCTATCATTTACCTTATCCGATTGGTTGTTTCTTGCCGCTTTTTTGTGTGCACTCATAGTATTGATGGGACAGAGCAAGGTCGAGATTCCCATTCCTAAAATAGTATTGATTGGATTGGGATTGTTTATGGTAGGCGGGCTTCTTTCTACAATACGGGCACAATTCCCAATATCTTCACTTATTGCCCTGTTAAAATATTTTTATTTATTTGGTGTCTGGGTTTGGTTGGGGACCATTCTATTGCGACGATCTGAAGAAATTCGTGATACCATGATATTTTGGACGATATCGGCAGCCGTCACAAGTGCAGGTGCCGCCATTCAAATGCTTTGGGGCGATGTCATTCCTGGGGGAAACTTTCCAATTACTGATAGAATGACCGGTTTTTCAGAGCACTTTAATGATTTAGGAGAAATAACAAGCGTGGCTTTGGTTCCTGCCCTCTATGTAGCAACCCACGATCATCAGAAAACCTGGTTGTCCTTTTGCATGTGGTTTTCGGCCTTTCTTGTTGTCGCTGGATTAATTTGGTCGAGTTCACTTACAGGAATTGTGGCCGCTGCAACAGGCTTGCTCATATGGATGATTACGAACAAAGCTGGCCTAAAGCATTTTGGAGTTTTAGTCATTGGAGGAGCAACAATTCTCTTCTTGATTCTCATTGCAAGTAACAGTGTAAACGGATTGAATCGTTTAGCAGTTGTAACAACACATGAGGAGTCATTGGGCAACAAACACGATATCCTAAAACTCGGTGATCGCCTGAGAAATCTAAAGAATGAAAAACATCGTTTTCCTTCTTTACTTCCACGTTATACGACATACGATGAAGCATGGGAATCTATCTCCCAAAACTTTATTGTGGGTGTGGGATTAGGACCGGCTAATGGAAGAACCTCTTCTGGTCATGTCGTTCATAACCTTTGGCTCGGTAGTTGGTACGAAGGAGGCTTCTTTGCCCTCCTGGGCATCTGCCTATTGGTTGGTGGCATCGCCAAAATTGGTCTTCGGATTTTTTTAGATTCTTCCTTGGAAGAATCAAGTCGAATGATGGGTGCATCACTCTTTGCTGCCCATTCTTCACTCTTAGTCTTAGGATTAGCACATCCTATTTACTATAAGAGGTTTGTATGGATTCCCACTTTATTGCTTATAGCTTTGTATGTTCGAAACAAAGTAGAAGAACGATTAGAGGGAAAAGCCGAAGGCTTAGATCTACTTACGCGTTAAAGCGCTTTGGTGCGCAAGCGCATAGCTGCTCCGAGCCTTTGAAAAGGTTCAGGATATGTTTGTTAAACAAACCCAGAAATTGAATGTCTCTGGAGAGGAGAAGATTGAAAAAGGAAAGAAAGCCCTATGTCGTATATTGGAATAACATTCCTGCTCCTTATATTGTCGAGCGATTGAATGCAGTAGCAAAGCGAGGTATTCTCGATCTTGAAGTATGGTTCAATGATCGAACAGCTCCTGGCCGAAGTTGGGAGGTGGTTGAGTCAAGTTGGAAGTTCCAATACAACTACATTCCCTGCTTCAAAATAGCCTCATGCCGTTTTCGTTTTCCTCTTCTCCTTCTCAAACAGGATATTCCAGACATTTTAGTAAGTACGTATGCTGAACCTGTATTTTTAGTTGGATGGACTATTGCAAGGATACGTGGAAGTGTAAGCTTCCCCCAACCACGGACAGGCGCAATGTAGAGCTTTCTGGCAGAATGACCCAGGAGGTTCTTATGAAAACGAGTCGATTCAGCGAAACGCAAATTGTCGCCATCTTGAAACAAGCCGATGCCGGGGTCAAAGTCAAAGACCTGTGTCGGGAGCATGGCATTAGCGATGCTACCGACTACAATTGGAAAGCAAAGTATGGCGGGCTTGAGGCCTCGGATCTCAAGCGTCTGAAGGAGACCGAGAGCGAACTGGCCAAACTCAAACGCATGTATGCGGATCTGGCCTTAGAGAATCGGGCTCTCAAGGATCTCATCGAAAAAAAGCTCTAACGCCGACGGAGAAACGAATGGCGGTGCAGACGATGCAGGAAGCTCATGGCGTGTCCATCGTTCGAGGCTGTGCCGCAGTGCATCTGGCTCGGTCGGCGTACTATCAGGTGCCACGTGATTGGCACACCCGGGATCGGGATGTGATTGATGCTCTGAATCAGTTGGTCAAGGCCCACCCCCGCTGGGGTGTCTGGAAGTATATTGATCGGTTACGAACGTTAGGGTATCGCTGGAATCACAAACGGATTTACCGCGTCTATCGGCACTTGAGGCTCAATCAGCCTCGCCGTACGAAACGCCGACTCCCCACACGACCCTCCCTGCCCGTGTTTGTGCCAGAGGGGCCGAACGAGGTGTGGTCCGCTGATTTCATGAGCGATGCCCTCTATCACGGCTCGCGGTTTCGCACCTTGAATATCATTGATGACTTTAATCGAGAAGCCTTAGCGATTGAAGTGGATACGTCCCTGCGGGCCGAGCGGGTTATTCGTGTCCTCGAACGCTTGAAGACAGAACGTGACCTGCCCCATATGATTCGGGTGGATAATGGCCCAGAATTTCTCGCTCAGGTTCTTCAAGATTGGGGAAAGACCAATCGCGTGCTGATCTATTACATCCAGCCCGGGCGCCCGACCCAGAATGCGTTCATTGAACGATTTAATCGCACCTATCGGAATGAAGTCCTCAATCTCTATGTGTTTCGGAGTTTGGAGTGAGGTCCAAGAGCTCACAGCAAAATGGATGACCGTCTATAACGAACACCGCCCTCACAAGGCGTTACAAGGCATGACCCCGTGTACGTATCACAAACCCAAAAGGCCGGAAAACTCTATGTTGAACCTGTCCGCTTGACGGGGAAGCTTACACTAAGACCAACGGCATTGCGAATGTAGGTAGGAAAGGCTTCTTCTAAAATTCTCCTATTCAGCTCCTCTAATATCTCTGGTTTAAATTTTTGTTTCGACAGCCCTTTAACCTTCTCTGAAAACGTGACATCACTCCTTTGTGAAAAATTGGAGTACATAAAGGGATTTCCCAGTATCTGGTTTAGGGAGAGAATTAAAGCCCAACGGATATATTCTTCTTGCTCTTCAGTGTTAGGGTCTAAAGAGTTTAATAACGACTCTCCAAAAGGGAGGCTCGTAAATTCCTCATAGAGTACTTTGAATTTCTTTTTCGTTGGTGTGACATCTTCAGTCTTATCTATTTTCTTGGCTTCCTTGACTTTCCTAACAAACTTTACAGCCTTCTCGACTGGGAATTGCTTAGGGTCAATTTTCCAATCTGCCGACTGGAGAAATTCCAATTCAATGAAGCCCTCTTGTCCTTCTTTCACCTTGGCGTCAAATGTGTGCCTTTTCGAGGCGGAGGTTTGTCTCTGAACTTTGACATTCTTTAATTCCGAAAGGCATAGGTTAGCCCCAATCCTCCTGATATTCTCATGAAGCCTTTCAAGGTTCTGGCGTTCGCTCGCATTTAAGTTCTTTTTTTGGGCATTCTTTATCTCCTTATCAAGAGATTCATCCAAGCAGGAAAGAACCTTATCATCAACCTGATCTTTATTTTCTGAAGCCTGATCTAGCTCTAAAGCCGATTGAAACACCTGACGAAGGTCAGTGATGGTTCTCGTTAATAATTTTCCATGCAAGGCTAATAGTCGAAAATTCCGGTCGATGACATATTCTTGGTGTTCCACAACATAGCTGTAATACACACCACCCCCTGCCGCGAGAAACAGAAATACCGCAAGGCTGGCCGTACCAACTCACTTGGTTCTAGAGACCAAATTTTTAGTCTGAGTCTTGGACGGTGCAATACTTGAAGAAGTCGTATTGGACTGAGTGGGTTCAGGCATACGAAAAGTCCATTTCTAAAAATCCTGATCCTATAGGAACAGCTATCAAAAAAAGATAGAGATCTATCTTTTCAGATAGGCTAGCCAATCCTATCGCCTGAAACTAACGGCTTTCTCGTGGAAAGATACTCACTCGTCCTAATAATAGCACGAATTTACAATGAGTCTGTATAATTTGGAGCAAGAAAATTCGATAATGGCTAATATCTCAAAACGATTGTCTACGAATGTCGAGGGTGATTTTTTTGTCGACTCCACATGTATCGACTGCGATACCTGTCGACAGTTGGCTCCTGCGACGTTCATGGAGGAAAGTGACTATTCTGTCGTTTTCAACCAGCCAGAATCTGCCCAAGAAGAATTCGCCGCCTACCAAGCGCTAATCGCTTGTCCAGTTGGTTCTATTGGCACAGTTAAGAAAAACTCCCAGGTCTTTGCTGAAGCCCAGGCCTCCTTTCCTCTGCACCTCGAAGACAACGTGTACTATGTGGGATTCAATTCAGAGAAATCGTTTGGCGCCCATAGCTATTTCATCCAGCATCCCGAGGGTAACTGGCTGGTCGATTCTCCCCGCTATCTCAAGCACCTTATTCAGGCATTCGAGAAAAAAGGTGGCATTCGTTACATTTTCCTCAGTCACGAAGACGACGTAGCAGATGCCGGCCGATATGCCAAGACGTTTGGAGCAACTCGGATCATTCACCAAGCCGACGCTGTGGCCATACCCGATGCAGAATGGATCGTTGGCGGTGAAGAAGCCATCCATCCTGAGCCCAAGTTCACCCTCATTCCTGTTCCTGGCCATACCGCAGGCAGTATGGCCTTGCTCTACAACCATTGTTTCTTATTTTCAGGCGATCATCTTTGGTGGGATCGAGACCTTGAACGACTTGAGACTCCGCACATGCTGGTGTGGGACGACACACACCTGAAACAGTCGATCACGAAATTGCTCGACCATTCTTTTGAGTGGGTCTTACCAGGACATGGAGAGCGCATTCATATCCATCGTCATCACATGAAGAAGGCTATCGAAGAACTCGCCCAACGCCGGTGGGGCAGTTGAAAAAGACCGCCAGCCTCTGCCGCCAAAGTCGCCCTTCGGCTTGCATGCCAGCAGCCGGTATTGCCTTCCTGTGATTAAGTGCCACCACTCCATCCCAGCAATAGTGGCCTCAACTCCAATATAGACCCTCTATAGTGTCCCCTTGACCTGTCATTTTCAGCAGGAATACAATCATTCTCTATTGTTAGGTATGGGAGGTTAGGCTGTTCCGCCTTTTCCTACCCCAAAGATCCCCACACGTCGCCTATTGGGAGGGTCGTGTGTGGCCTTTTGCTAACAGGAGCACTGGCAGAGTAAACCAGGGACATCAACACGATGCCACCTTAGTCATAAAGAGGATGACTCATGCGTATAGATTATAAAAAAGGTGAACTAATCCAGCCCAATCTTATTCAGTTGGATCGGAAGAGCCGAGGAGAAGAACCAGCCAACAAGAAAAAGGTCATGTTGGTGTTTCCACCAGATTGGTATCCGTCCGAACCCTATCTCAGCCTTCCAACGTTGACCGCTTTTCTCCGACGGGCCGGTCACGACGTCGTGCAAAAAGACGTCAATCTAGAAATGTACGATTGGTACTTCAGCAGTGATTGCTTGCGGAAGGTCTTAAAGAAAGTCCCTCAACAATTAGACCGGCTCAAGAAACGGTCTCGCGATCAGGGGTTGACCGACGCCGAAGTGCAACTTCAGCTGGCCTTGTGCGAATGCACACGGTCACGGATCTTTGATCTTATCGAAAAAGCTGAGCGCGCCAAGCACATCGTCAGATCCTCAGACTTTTATGATGCCGACCGTTTAGAATGGGCCATCAATACGTTTCGAGAAGTCACCGCCACCATCTCCCTCGTCTATGCTCCGGCCAGAATTTGCATGCCTCCCATGGAAACGGATTTGTCCTATAAACTCTTTATGTCCAGTGAAGTGCTAGACGCTGTTCAAGATACACAAGTCAATATCTATCGAGATGTCTTCGAACATATTTTGAAACCGGCAATCGTTGCGGAGTCGCCAGATGTCATTGGTATCTCTATTGTGCTTCGGCAACAATTGTTTTCCACCATGACGTTCTGTGCCCTGATTAAGGAACAATTTCCTAATATTCACATCACCGTTGGGGGCAACACCGTCACTCGCCTACGCGATGTGCTCCCGGACACCCCCCAATTGTTTTCACTCTTCGATAGTGCCGTCATGTTCGAAGGTGAAACGGCTTTGCTCCATTTGATCGAATCACTTGGCACCGACAAGAACTTCGCGGATATTCCCAATTTGATGTATCGCGATGAGACCGGCATTCATACGTCCACGATCACATCCTCCGAAGATATGGCATCTTTGCCACTACCAGATTTTGACGGCTTGCCGTTGGAAAAATATTTTGTCCCTGAACCAATTCTTCCCTACCTCGCCACACGAGGATGTTACTGGGGACGATGCGAATTCTGCGATCACGGGGAAGGGTACACGGCTGGCTACCGCACCAAGAAGGTGCCTCAGATTATCGAGGAGATTCGATTCCTCAAGGACCGCTATCAAGCCCGCCATTTCCATTTTACAGACGAATCGTATCCTCCAGCCTTATTTAGGAAATTGACACGCAAACTCGTCGAGGAAAACATGGGCATTTCCTGGGAAACCCATATTCGTTTTGAAAAAAGCCTCTTGGATGAAGCGGTGTGGAAAGATGCGGCTGACGCAGGATGCAAATTTTTGCACATGGGCTATGAGTCTGGCAGCGAACGCGTGTTGCAATTGATGGACAAGGCCACGACCACGGATGTCATTCAACGCAGCCTGGAGCTCTCGTCCAAGGCCGGCGTCTGGAATCACATCATGGGCTTTTTTGGCTTTCCCGGAGAAACCTATGAAGAAGCCAAATTCTCGATGCAGTTTTTGGAAGATAACAAGGAACATGTTCATTCCATCGGCTTCGGAACCTTTGACCTCGGGAAACACAACCCTGTTGCCAAAAATCAAGAAAAGTTTGGGGTAACCTCCTATAAAAACCCGGAATGGGATTTGGCCCTTGATTATTATTACACGGTGAAAGACGGCCTGAGTATTGAGGAAGCCGAGCGCGTGTTTGAAGAATTTGAGCAACACCATTATGCCGGATGGGATCTCAAGATCATCATTCGTGAATATGTGTATCTGTATGTCGCCCATTTTGGAACCAACAAATTACCGGCACTTCAGTTCAAATTGCCTGATGAAAAGGACATGGCCGTGTTGGCAAATGTGTAACGGCTAGTCGTCAATGCACGTTGACCAAGGCGTGATGCATCGCCTGTTTTCCGTTTCACTCCTCACGCCTTATCATTTTTGTATGAGGAAGGACATCCATAGATGGCTGAAGGCTTAATTCAAATTGATGGAACAGCGTCTCAAGCGGTACCCAGCCGCAAGCTTAAAACCCTGCTGCTTTTTCCTCCCGAATGGGTTCCGACTGCTCCCTATCTGGCACTCCCCAGTTTGACGGCTGTCTTGCGTGAGCATGGGCATGAGGTCATCCAAAAAGACATCAACATTGAAATGTACAATTTGTTTTTTAGCGATTTTTTCCTCATTTGGGTCCAGGCCCGCATGACCCAGCAGCTCCGCGTTTTGAAACAGACGGCCCAAGCAGGGATCTTGACCGAACGGGAATTAGACCAACAAGCCAGCTTAGAACGAGCCCTTGCCAAAGATGTCTTTGAATTAGCTGCCCAGGCTGAACGCGCCAAGGCGATTTCTCAAGGCGAGGAGTTTTACGACGCGGATAAATTGGAATGGTCCCTCAATACGTTCCGAGAAGTGATGGAATACATCTCGGCCGCATACTATCCAGCCTCTTTAGTCTTTTATCCTATGGAAAGTAACTTGGGCTATCGCCCAGGGGTGTCTCAGGAAGTACTAGCCTGCCTCAAGGATGAACAGGTCAACGTCTACCGCGACATCTGCCAACAACTTGTCTTGCCAACCGTGAGTAAGGAACAGCCTGATGTCGTTGGCATCTCAATTGGGACGCAAATGCAACTCTTTGCAGGCCTCACGATGTGTCGAATGATTAAAGAGGCCTTTCCACAGATCCATATCACCGTAGGCGGGAACGTGATTACGCGCCTCCAGGAAGAATTGCCGAAGACCCCGGAATTTTGGGAATCGATTTTCGACTCAGCCATCCTCTATGAAGGCGAACATGCGCTCCTGTGGCTATTGGAAGCCATCAGCGGTGAACGTGAATGGACAGCCGTGCCCAATCTCATGTACGTCGAAAATGGCGATGTGCGAGTCAACCCAGAAATTTATACGGAAAAAACGACGACACTCCCACTCCCTGATTTTTCTGGGCTACCCCTAGACTCCTACTTTGTCCCCGTGAGGATTTTACCGTATTTGGCGACACGTGGATGCTATTGGGGGAAATGCACCTTTTGTGATCATGGTCAGGGCTACTTTGATCAATATCGTGGGAAACCAGCCACCGCCGTTGTTGAAGAGATTCAAGCACTCAAAAACCGCTACCAGGCCGAGCATTTTCTCTTCGCTGATGAATCCTATCCCCCAGCCTTGCTCAAAAAAGTGTCGCAGCTCTTGATCGACCAACAGGTCAACATTCACTGGACCACGCTGATTCGCTTCGAAGAAACACTGCAAGACCCAGAGATTTGGAAGTTAGCGGTTCAATCCGGTTGCCGGACACTCTATTATGGCATGGAGTCGGCTAATGAACGTGTTCTCGAATTAATGGATAAGCATGCGAAACGCAGTGTCATCGAGAACAATCTCAAAGAGGCGGCGAAGGCTGGCATTTGGAATCATGTCATGGCCTTTTACGGCTTCCCCGGGGAAACTCGTGAAGAAGCAGAAGACACCCGACAATTTTTGCTCGAGAACAAGGAATACATTCACTCAGTAGAAGTGTTTTATTTCGTGGCCTATCGGCATACGCCCATTGCCCGCAATCCTGAGCAATTCGGCGTCACTATTCATAAGCAGGAAGAATACGACATGCCGCTTGACTATTATTACACCCTTAACAAATCAGGCGGCGTCAGTTGCTTGGAAGCCATGCAACTCTGTGAAGAGTTTTACCGCAACGATTTCGAACCCTGGGCCGTTCGGGTCAATGCGCGGGAGCATGTTTTCTTATATATTTCCAAATTCGGCACGAACCGCTTGCCTCAGATCTATGCCAGCGAGGTCGGTCGGGATGTGCGAGGATTGATTACCTGGCCTGTCGCAAAAATGGAAGAGGAATCCGGAGAGCCCGGGGAACCCGGGATGGCGCGTGTGGTCAGCCACGGGTTAGGGTAGCAGACAAAATACGATAGGCTTCTTGGACGGCCTTCGACATGGCCTCACCTTTCTTGTACATCTGCATATATTGTGCAGGACTATTCGTCAACCCAGCATACCGATGGGGATGCCACGTCAAAAGAAGTTCCCGACAGCGTTGATTCAGGTCTTCCACACTCAGAGGCCAAGCCAAGTCCAACGTCTGAAGCGCCTGGTCAATTGATTCACGCGAAGGCGTCGACTCGGCGTAGACAGGTGGGTCATGGCTGGGTTGAGACATACCGTAAAGGATATCATTGATGACACATCCGCTTCCAATGCTTGAACCGACATTAGTCCTGAAGGGCAAGGACTACCGTGAAGTGCTGAAGCGGGAATTAGACGCAGGAAAAATTCCCATCAGCCTCGGGAAAAACTGTCCCGTCAAATGTGAATTTTGTTACGAAATGGATCATTCGTATCGGGAAACTCTCGATCCACCCAAAACAACGCAGGACGACTGGGAATTCATTCTGAACTACGTCAATAACATCCCGACCGACCCACTGCAGTTTTGGTGTCTGGGCGGTAATGAGTATATGGAATGGACGGATTTATTTCTTCACCCCAAGGCCATGGAATGGGTAGAAGATTTCTTGAAATATACCGATAAGAATATTCAGTTTTTCACCGTTGGATTTGTTCATGTTCCGAAAATTCATCAGTTAGCCGAACGATATCCCGGACGGATTAATTTTGAACTATCCGTGATCACGATGGGGCAATATCGACAACGCTTGATGCCCCATGCTCCTTCTATCAAACATCTTCAAAAAGTATTGGATGGGCCTGCTGTCTCTTCCGCAAACTTTTATGCGTTTGATGAACACACCATGTCCAAAGACGCCGAGGCCATCGCGCGCATTAACCAAAAATGTGTGTTGTGGATGGGGTGTCTTACCCCAGTCCGAGGACTCAAAGAAGATACCATGGCCTTGATGAAACAAGGACGGAAGCATTTGGCGGTGGAGGCGGAACGAGTTTACGATGCTGGCTATCCTAATTTGACGACTATTCATACGGAAGCGTACGTCACGGCCTTTCTCAATCGGAAACGTATTATTAGTCAGTTCGATGCCTTGGAGCTTGGGAAGCGCGATACGATTGTCATGGCCGGAAGCGTGTACAAAATTTTATCGACATATCGGAAAAACCGCGCGCGCTATCTGTATGTTCCGAATACCATGTTGGGAGGCGATTCCGATTGTACGGTTCTGTTGACATTTGACGACATTCGTCTTCGCTTAACCGACGAAAAAACCGTTCATATTCCCAAATGCATCATGGAATCCGGTCGAGGAACCAACATGGACATTGCCGGGGTCACGCTTGAAGAATTTGTCACCAAGACACGCGTGGGTGTGAAGGTCCTACACAAAATTAACACGCGATTCGCTAATGCCCGTTTATACCGGAATGGATCCCTGCAAAATTTTGTTGAAGATTATGTGCGCAACCCGCAATCAGCTGTGTACGAGGCACTGCCACTGACGGCATGACCCTTAAAGGGCTTTCAACAGCCCGAGGAAAGGTCGAGTGATCGTTCGGCCTGAAATGCTATTCCCCATGCATACAGAAACCCGATCGTTCCGATTCTACAAAGCTGATGTGTTTACAGATGTGCCGTTCGGGGGAAACCCCGTCGCCATCATTCCCGATGGCCATCAGTTTTCCGACAGGGAGTTTCAGCAAATTGCTCGAGAGATGAACCTCTCAGAAACCGTCTTTGTCCTCCCTCCAACAGATGCCACCACGGCTGTCGCAAAACTCCGCATTTTCACCCCCACACAGGAAATTCCCTTCGCCGGCCACCCCATCTTGGGCACATTTTATGTCCTGGCCACGCTCCAATGGTTTTCATTACGAGAACCCGTGACGCATGTATCCTATGAATGCAACATTGGGAACTTTTCTGTTGATATCTTTGTGCAGAATGGAAAAATTGACCGCCTGGTCATGTCTCAACCTGCCCCGCAATTCCTTGGAACAGTAGAAGACATGCGAGAATTATATGAAATTGGGAACGCGCTAGGATTGACCAAAGATGCCATAGCCACATCCCTCTTTCCGATTGAAGTGGTATCAACGGGCCTGCCAATGGTCATTGTTCCTGTTCGATCCCTGACAGCAGTGAAATCCATTTCCGTGAACCCAACCGCCGTCACCGAAATCTGTGAACGGCTAGGAGCCAATGGCATCATGGCCTTCAGCACCATGACGGTTGAAGACCTCTCCGATGTGCACACACGTGTGTTTGCATGCCCCATCGGCATCACCGAGGACCCTGCAACGGGAAGTGCAAGTGGTGCGCTAGGAGGCTATCTCGTCAAAAATGGGGTGGTCGAAGTAGGGCCAACGACGGAAATCGTCGCTGAACAGGGCTATGAAATTGATCGGCCTTCCCACATTATCATTCAGGTGTTATCCGACGATGATATGATTCAGGAAATCAAGGTCGGGGGAGAAGTGGTCATGGTGGCCGAAGGCACCATGGTCTATTAGGGAGCCGTAGAAAAAACCGCCAGCCTTCACAAAAGCTTCGGCCCGCATACCCCAACCCAGAGATAACGAGATACCCTTTTGAGCAAACCCAGTTGTTTCTGTTTGAGTATATATAGCCGTAGCACGTGACTATCAAGCATGTTTTAACCCCTTTAAAACCTCTATAAATGAGAAGCAGACACCAAGAGACACTCTTATGAACGCAATCATCTTTCATCAGCATGGTGGGATAGAGCAATTGGTGCAAGAAGATATCCCACTCCCAACGCTTGGACAGGAAGAGGTTCTTGTTCGGGTTAAAGCCTGCGCTTTGAACCATTTAGATATTTGGATCCGCCAAGGCATTCCAGCCTATAACATCTCACTTCCCCATGTATCAGGATCAGATGTTGCTGGAGTGATCCAGCAAGTCGGCACGGGGGTTACCACCGTATCGGTGGGAGATGCGGTCATGCTCTCTCCAGGACTGAGCTGCTGGCAGTGCGAGTGGTGCCTTTCGGGTCAAGACAATCTCTGCCCACAGTTCAACGTCCTTGGGGCGCAAGTTGATGGAGGTTATGCCGAATATGTCAAAGTCCCTGCAATCAATACGATAGCCCTCCCGCCGGGTCTTTCATTCGAAGCTGCTGCAGCCTTTTCTCTTGTATCCGTCACCGCCTGGCATATGCTATTCAGCTTGGCCCATCTCCAACCAGGAGAAACGGTCTTAGTGATGGGCGCGGGGAGTGGCATGGGAAGCATGGCTATTCAGATGGCTCACATGATCGGGGCCCGAGTACTGACCACAGTCGGCACAGCAGAAAAATTCGTCAAAGCAGAGGCCTTGGGAGCCGACGTCGTGATTAATCATACATGTGAAGACGTTGTGAAAAGAGTCCATGACGTTACCCAGAACCAGGGCGTGGATGTTGTGATCGAACATATCGGCGAGCAGGTTTGGGATCGTTGCCTTCGCGCCTTGGCCCGCGGAGGGCGGTTAGTCACCTGCGGTGCGACGACAGGGGGGGGCGTCACCATCGACCTCCGGTATCTCTTTTCACGCCAATTGACGATCAAAGGATCGTATATGGGCACACGTGCTGAACTTCAGCAAGCGATTCGCCTCTTGAGCCAAGGCACCCTCAAGCCGGTTGTCGATACCATGTTTCCTCTGGCAGAAGCGCGCAAGGCCCAGGAACATTTGTTAAGCCGAAAGGCGTTTGGAAAGGTTGTCCTCACGGTGTAATCCTTGCTCTCCAAACAATGTGGAGAAACAACATGGTCGTTTTTGCATGTTTGGTTCATGACTTGAATCTTCGCCTCTAAACACATATCTATCAAGACAAAACATCCGAGTGGATAAGCCTGGTGTCGGCATCTTCAGGAAATGCCGTCATTGAAAAGGAAGATCCTCACGCTTAGGAGAAATATGTTATGGGAACTATGAAACTTGCTTCAGGAAGTCGACTACCCGAAATCACCCTGCCCCTTTTGGGAGGAGGAACGGTGACGCTGGGAAACGTTCAGAATGCAGGAAATTGGCAACTGATTTTCGTGTATCGTGGCTTACATTGTCCTCTCTGCAAACAATATCTAGCGAAACTTGAAAGTTTGAAAGATCAGTTTCTGGCAAGCCATGCCGAGATTGTGGCCGTGTCCAGCGATCCTGAGGAGAAGGCCAAGGCAATGACTGAATCTACGGAACTGACGTTTCCTGTGGCCTATGGTCTCTCCATCGAGCAGATGCAGGACCTGGGACTGTACATCTCGCACCCACGATCTCCCCAGGAAACAGACCGACCCTTCCCAGAACCCGGCATGTTCGCCGTCAATGCTGAAGGCAAGGTTCATTTGATTGACATCTCCAACACGCCATTTAACAGATCCAATCCTGAAGAGTTGCTCGAAACTGTGGAGTGGATTCAGGAGAATGACTATCCCATCCGAGGAACGTACGAATATAGCGGACAACCATGACATCGATGCACACATATCATACAAGGATCCGTACAACCCGAGGAGAAAGCTCACCTCCTTTTCAGGAGATTGGTCAACAACTATGGACCTGTGATGTCAAAACAGTTTGTTTCCACATTGTCAACGATGAGTACTTGAACGTGTATCGATAACTGTGCAGGAGGGGGGGATGAGCAAGAAGGGACAGACTGTCTGGGACGAACTACTTCGTCAGCTCTCCCGCAATATGAGGCAATTCTGGCAAAATGAGCTTTTCCATGGCCAAACGGACGGCTCCGCTCGACCCGGGAATAGAAAAGATGATGGTTCCTTGATACAGACCGGCGGTGGATCGACTTAACATCGCAGCCGACCCAATGTCTTCATAACTCAGAAACCGAAAGAGCTCTCCAAACCCACCTAACCGTTTCTCCAACAACCCATCCACGGCTTCAAATGTGGTATCTCGCCGGGAGATACCTGTGCCGCCATTCAGGATAATGGCCGAGAGCGTGGCATCGTGTGAGAGCTGTTGAACCAAGGCTCGAACCGTGTCAGGTTCATCCTTAACAACGTGATAAGCCGCAATACGATGTCCTTTGCCAACCAGGAGTTCCTGGATGATTTTCCCACTTGTATCGGTTTCAGGCGTCCGTGTATCGCTGCAGGTAATGACCCCACATGCTATTGACGTTGGGCCTTTGGCTTTATGTTCAGCAGGAGCAGAGTGCGATTGCTGGTGGGCATGATCAGCCATAGCTCAGTCAGCCACGACCCTTAGTCGTTCCAAACCGCATCAGGCTTCAATTGTTCTACGGGTGTGCCGTTTTTAATATGTTCATCGAGGATCAGAGGCACGTCGGTTTCTTTGACCTGAGAATACCAGGTGCCGTCAGGGTAGACGACCACATTCGGGCCTTGTTCACAGGGTCCTAAACATGTTGTCCCGGTCACCAACACTTCTCCAGGCTGAACGCCACGCTCCATGAGGCCCATATTCAAGGCCATCAGGATATTCTGGGATCCGGCACTTCCACAAGAAGGCTTAGGGTGTCCGGGAGGACGAGTATTTGTACACACGAGAATATGATGTTTAGGCTTAGGCATATCGACTCCTTTCAGTCCATTGTGCATTGAAAAAGAAACGTGAGACTCTATGGATTAGCGGAACAACTTGGCGAGGTCATGAGAAAACGCTGCACAGTCAACTCGGCCTGAAGATTTCCCACATTTCAGAACATTCTTCGGGAAGTTGCCAATGCTGAATGCCCTTCTTCACCCAATCCAAATAATGTTCTTTGGGTTTAAACTTTCCCACAGGGTTTGCCACGTGCATGGTGGCAAGCTCTTTTTGCTCATCTTCCGTGATCACAGTCGCTTGCAGATGGCGAAAGGCGGCTTCGGGTACTTCCCCATCGAACTCGTCCAAAATCTTGAGGTCTTCTTCTGTCACCTCCACGACAATCCCCCAGACCCGTTCTCCAGGAGAAGGGATCACACTCGCGAGACCGCCGCGCCATTGAGAAGACCATCGAGGGAAATTCAGGGAATGATCTGGAAGATAGGCCTTGACGATAAAGCGATGTTCGGGAGCTCGTCGCTTTAATTGGGTAGGATTCAGATTGTCGCTATAAATGAAAAATTTCATGGTTTCCAGACTATTAGAGGCGTGTTGTTGTCATTGAAACAAGGCCGTACTTGTATCACAAAAAGTTGTTGGCTTGTCAAGCAAGGAAACAAGGCTCTTGTCTAAGTCTAGCAAGCTTTTTCTTCGCATAACATATCCACCTAGTCTAGCACATCCTCAATTTCTTCTGACGCATATATTAGAGATTCATGCATGCGGCTTACGGATAGGTCACCTTTTCTGGTCATTGACACTCAAAGATCTTTCATGCACGAACACGGAAGGTGAAGAACGTTGGGCTTGACCAACCTGGTGTGTGTTTGTAAGATGTGCCCCGCTTTGTGTGGAACGTATCTCAGGCTCTGCCTGTCCAATCCCACCAACATTTCCAGTTCATCTCACATGTCAATCCGCTTTTCCTGAGAAAAGCACAATCAAGTGGAGCTACAAATGAGCAAGAATAGCCAGGTATCTGTGCGCAATTGGATGTCGTGTCTTTTGGATTCTTTGGTCGATTCAGGCGCGATGCCCTCCTGGGAAGCCGTGGAGTATCTGAATGCCAACCTGATTGGTGAGGCCCCCAATCCCAACCTGCATCACGCAAAATCTCCCTATGAGACCACACAACAGTTTCTTCAACGTGTGTATGGGCCTCTTGTCGAAGCAGCTACGCGTTCCGTGATGCTTCCCCCTCAAGCGATGATTCATATGTTTATGGACATTAGTCTTTTAGGCAATTCCTCGGTGCTTGTGGTGTATTTTCCCGGACACAACGCTCCACATCAATTGCTCTTACTGGATGGCATTCGGGCTTGGGACTTGTTGTTTCCCTCCACAGCCGCCTTCAATGACTGGGCCGAAGAACGCTATCAATGGATTCTCGACGCCCTCAAGACGGTCAGTGTCGAACACCATGCTCCATCGGCTGAATTGGCCTTTGCCTAGTCGAACGCCGATTTGCCCTCACAATCCCCTCACGGGTTGCGTTCGTTCTTCGCAGTGTCTTGCTGCCACGTGACCTCTCCATACACCTGTGGGGGCTTGTGAGGTCACGTGGCGAAACCGACCTGCAAGCTTTACTTCATGTCGAGGAAGACGATGTCTTTGAGGTCGAAGGGGAAGCTTTGGTATCAGAAGATGACGTCGTGGGTGTCGAGGTCGTCGAGCTTTCGGTTGAAGAAGACTGTTGGCTTTCTGTTTTTCCTTCTCCCGACTTGGCTTCTGTTTTCTCAACGGCGCCATCTGCCTTTTCACCCTTTTTCTCACCTGACGCCCCCTCGACTGTTGAATGCTTGGGATCTTTGAATTTGTTCGAATAATCCGTCACATACCAACCTGTCCCCTTAAACACAATCCCTGGCACCGAGATCAGCTTTCTGACAGACTTCCCGCAGTTAGGACAAGTTTCCACGGGTGGATCCGAGAATTTTTGTTTAACTTCAAACTGATTGTCGCACGCATCGCAGGCATATTCATAAATGGGCACGAGAGACCTCCCTTGAGTGATCGAAATCTATTGGGTATACCCCTTGTTTGGTAGTAATCATGAAATTGTGAAGTCAAGATTCGGAAGGGCCATTTTTTACCGTAAGCCAGAAATCGCTTGACCTATTCGTTCCAACCCTTTCTGAATAATCGGAAGCTCCGTGGTGTAAGAAAGTCGAAGATGGTTCGCACTTCCAAACGGCTCGCCGGGAATACAGGCAACTCTGGCTTCCTTTAAGAGATAGGCAGCCAAATCTGTTGGTGTGGCAATAACGCCTTCAGCATGCCGACGCCCCAAAAGCTCTTTCACATTGGGAAAGGCATAAAAGGCTCCAGATGGGTTGGGGCAGTGAATGCCGGGGATGGTATTGAGTTGTTTCACCATCAACGCCCGTTTCGGTTCGAGGTCCCTAATCAGTTCGGCAAAAAAGCTCTCATCCCCGCGAAGCCCAGCAGTCGCCGCTTTTTGCGCAATAGAGGTAGGATTCGAGGTGCTTTGGCTTTGAATGTGGCCCATGGCCGTCATGAGGTCTTGGGGACCAGCCGCATAGCCGATTCGCCAACCAGTCATCGCAAAGGCTTTGGAGACGCCATTGACCAGAATGGTTTGGGCCTGCAGTTCAGGTGCCACGGAGAGAATACTCAAGAACGGGATCTGGTCGTAGCAAATTTTCTCATAAATTTCATCGGAGATGATGGTTATTTTATGGCGTAATGCAATACTGGCAATGGCTTCCAGCGTTTCACGATTATACATAGCCCCAGTAGGGTTACAGGGACTGTTCAGGATTAAGGCCTTGGTTCGTGGGGACAGGCTCTGTTCTAACGCCTGCGGGTCGATGGCATAGCCCTTCGATTCATCCGTATCAAGAAAGACGGGCGTGGCATCGGCAAGCCGCACAATATCCGGGTAGGAGACCCAGTAGGGAGTGGGAATAATGACTTCATCCCCCGCATCACACAAAGCCTGTGCCAAATTGTAGAGGGTATGCTTCGCCCCGCAAGACACGACGATTTGACTCTTTTCATACGCAACCCCTTGGTCATGTTGAAATTTGTCAACAATCGCTGATTTTAACTCCTCTGTTCCGGTCACTGGCGTATATTTCGTAAATCCAGCCTGAATGGCCTCAATCGCCGCAGCCTTGATAAAATCAGGCGTATCGCATGCAGGCTCACCGGCACCAAAATTGCATACTTCAATCCCTTGTGCCGCCATAGTTTTGGCGGTAGCGGTAATGCCGAGTGTCGGGGATGGCCCCACTCGATGAGTTCTTGAAGCAAGTTTCACGACGAACCTTTCTGAAAACGAATACGGAGATGCTCGGCGACCTCTGGTTGGACAAAGTCGTGCAGCGGACCACCCAACATTGCCAGTTCCTTAATAATACTTGATGTCAAATATGAATATTCTTCGCTGGGCATGAGAAACACTGTTTCTAGGCCTTCATCCAATTTTCGATTCAGGAGAGCCATTTGAAATTCGTGTTCAAAGTCAGACACCGCCCGTATTCCACGAATGATCCCTTGCGCTCCACGATCACGCACATAGGGGACCAATAATCCGTTAAATGCTTCGACCTCTACGTACTCAATGCCCTTTGTAGCAATTTTGGCTAGTTCAACACGCTCAGCCACGTTGAGCATGGGAGCCTTGCGGGGGTTCGGAGCTACGGCAACAATGAGCCGATCAAAAATTCGCAGGCTCCGAACAATGATATCCGTGTGTCCACGGGTTATGGGATCGAATGTTCCAGGGTAGACGCCTATTCGCATGAAGGAAAATCGTCCTTTACAAAATTTGGAAAAAGGTTAACGTCGTATCACCATATCGTGATTGTCGGTATTGGATAAGGCGATCGACCTGATCCGGAAGAACCGTCTTGCTGAAATGCTCGATAATGACCATGCTGGCTGAAGACATTTTGGGAAATTGACTCAACGATTCGAGCAGTTCTTGATAATCCGTGTCGTGATACGGCGGATCCACAACGATCATGTCAAAATGAGACGTACTCTCGTGAAGATGCCGTTGTCGCAAGTATCGGGAGACATCGAACGGCACAAGGGTAGCACGTGACGTTAAGGAACACAGACGAAGATTCTCACCAATCGTTGCCCGTGAGACATGATCGTCTTCCACAAACACCACATGTTCGGCGCCTCGACTGAGGGCTTCAATACCCATGGCACCCGTTCCCGCGTAGAGATCCAGCATCGTGGATCCCGGCAATCGATCGTACAAGATCGAAAAAAGGGCTTCCCTTACACGCTCCGACGTTGGGCGGAGGGGACGTTTCCGAGGAACGGTCAATCGGCGTCCTCGATGTTCTCCAGCTATGACACGCATAACGGTATAACAAAGTGATCAGCCCGTTGAACTTACCATACCGTTTTTCTAGCCTGCAATGCAGGATTGCTAGACATGAGACTCATAAAGGAATCCGTAGATTCCATGAGTAAATCGAGAAATGGTCCTTTAGGAACACAACAAACACGGAAGACAGCGGGGTGGATGGTGAAATCAAAACATCCATGGTCACCTGCATGGATGATAAGGCATTTTTTATTGTGCCAGGGATGCCAAGCCTTTGTGTGGACTTTTGTGCTCTAACGACCGTTTCTCAAAGAGAAGGGAACAACAGGCATGAGCGAAAAACGTACAGGCATTGCAGGATGGCCGGAATGTGAACGACCACGCGAGCGCATTCTCAAGGAAGGGCCACATGTGCTCTCTGATGCTCAGTTGCTGGGTATCCTGTTACGAGTGGGACGTCCTGATTCTTCAGCCGTCCAAGTCGCCATGGATCTGCTTAATCAATGGGGAGGGTTACAGGGGTTGGCTAATCGAAGCCAAGAAGAACTTTGCGCCATTTCAGGAATTGGCACAGCGAAAGCCGCCCAAATCCAGGCAGCCATCGAATTAGGCAAGCGGGTACTGGCGACGCCTCTTACCACTGGGGTTCGTATCGGTGAAAGCCGTGACTTGTTTCAGCATTATTACCCTCTCTTGCGGGATCTTCGGCATGAAGTCTTTAAAGCCATTCTGCTGGATGCCAAACATGGGATCATCCGTGATTTGACCATATCGGAAGGAAGCCTGACGCACAGTATTGTCCACCCACGGGAAGTCTTCAATCCAGCGGTTCGAGAATCAGCAGCAGCCGTCATCTTTCTCCACAATCACCCAAGTGGCGACCCTCAACCCAGCGTAGAAGATCGTACCCTCACCGCTAGATTAGTGGAGGCTGGTAATGTTCTAGGCATTCGCGTGCTGGACCACCTGGTCATCGGTGATGGACGCTATGTCAGCTTTGCTGATCAAGGATGGCTCTCCGGAGAATGAGGCCTTGTGTATGCTATACTCTAATACACATAGCCATATTAGGAAAATTTCGTATGCTTGAGAGAAAAGATCAGGCAAACCATTCCAATGGTCCGATGGAAATCATGGAGGATTCAATGAGTCGATGGGAACGTGTATGTTTGGGGAGTCACCTTCAATGGATTGTTTTCGTTTTTCTGAGCGTGCCGCTGTGCTTATTCAGCGCCAGTGCTGGACAAGCAAGCGATCGCGTTCCTTTGGAAATTGTTGGACAGGATGAAGCCCCCATGATCTTAATTCCTGAGGGCGTGTTTCCAATGGGTGTGCCGAAAGCCGCTCGTGATGGCGGAGTCGATGAGCGCCCCAACCATGAAGTGCATGTCGATGCATTTTACATGGACAAATACGAGATCACGAATATGCGCTATTTGCAATTTGTCACCGAGACAGGACATCGCGTACCACAGCATCCGACAGATCCCCGCAAAGGGCTGTGGAAAGGCAACATGATGCCGGAATCCGTTGCCGACCTTCCTGTGATTAATGTGGATTGGTACGACGCCGACACCTACTGTCGGTGGGCTGGCAAACGCCTCCCCACCGAAGCGGAATGGGAAAAGTCTGCCAAAGGCAACAATGACTGGCGGTTTCCATGGGGTGATGTTGAACCCACTGACCGGCACCTCAACTTCAATCAAGCATGGCGCGGTGAAACGACATTGGTCCCCGTCGGCATTTATGAAGCTGGGAAAAGTCCGTATGGGATCTACGACGTGGCAGGGAATGTCTGGGAATGGGTCGCGGATTGGTATGATCCAGCCTATTACTCCAAAAGCCCACGACGGAATCCACCAGGACCTCAACACGGCACTCACAAAGTCCTACGAAGCTCTGGCTGGCAAGGTGAAACGCCTCAAGCACGGATTTTCACACGCATCAAAAGTGACCCTTTAGACCGCAATCATTCCACAGGGTTTCGATGTGCAAGGGATGTCAAGAAATAAGTAAATCGAGATAAGGGCAAAAACTTACCTATGTAGGAAGGCCTTATTCTGTTTTTGTAGATTTTTTCACGTTTTTCTGATACAAACATTTGCTTAAGAGAGTCAGAGATCTGAGCATATGGGAATCAATCAAGATCATGTTCGACATGTGGGACAATTAGCTCGACTTCACTTGAGTGAAGAAGAGATCGAAGCTTTCAGTCCACAGTTGAATGAGATACTTCGGTACGTGGATGAATTAAACACCATCGAGACTGACGGCGTAGAACCGATCGCATCAGTTGTCGATCAGGCTAATGTCTTGCGTGAAGATGCCCTAAAGCCCTGTCTTCCCCACGAGCAAGCTGTGGCGAATGGGCCGGAAGTCATCGACGGGTCTTTTCGCGTACCAAACATTCTTGAAAACCGATAAGTCGTTAGTATAAGGGGTAGGATGATGTTACGCCAAATGTTACGAGCCAAGATTCATCGCGCACTCGTCACCGATGCCTGTCTGGATTATGAGGGAAGCCTGACGGTCGATGAAGATCTGCTGGAGGCTGCTGGGATTTTTCCTTATGAATTGGTGATGGTCTCCAATCTCAATAATGGCGAACGATTTACAACCTACGCGATGGCTGGAACACGGGGGAAAGGCGACGTCGTTCTTAATGGGCCGACAGCCAGAAAAGGGGTCATTGGAGATCAAGTCATCATCTTTTGTTACGAGTATTATAATGAGGAAGAAGCCAAACATCATCGGCCTCGAGTCATCCAAGTCGATGCGCAGAATCGAATGGTACCTTCCTCTTAACTGGCAGTGTATTGATCAACGACCATGGGTCGTCCATTCCCCTTTCTCCTAACGAATAAACCTTTTATCTCAGCGTGATTCACGTAATCCATGTCTCTTGTCAAACTAAGTCTCAAAGAGCTGCAGGATCAATTTACCAGGGGTGATGTCAGTGCAGCGGAAATCGTCCGGGCCTATTGCTTGCGCATGACTCAGGTGGAAGGAAAGATCAAGGCCTATATTACGCGCAACACGAAAGAGACGATGTTGGCTGACGCGCACACTATGGACCAAAACCTCAAAGGATGGCGGAAAACCTCACCGCTGATGGCGATGCCCTTAGCTGTCAAAGATAACATTTGCACGGATGGGATGCTGACGACCTGTGGGTCACGAATGCTGGGACAATTTGTTCCACCCTATGATGCCAGTACCGTCACTCGGATACGGAGCCAACAATGTTTCGTCCTTGGGAAAACGAATCTTGACGAATTTGCCATGGGCTCATCGACGGAACACTCAGCCTTTGGACCAAGTCGCAATCCGTGGAATGTTGCTCATATCCCAGGTGGGTCCAGCGGGGGATCAGCAGCGGCGGTCGCAGCCGATGAATGTGTTGCTGCTCTAGGGTCAGATACTGGTGGGTCGATCCGACAGCCAGCAGCTTGTTGTGGCGTGGTTGGTCTCAAACCGACCTACGGACGGGTTTCCCGCTATGGCCTTGTCGCCTTCGCATCATCATTAGATCAAATCGGGCCTATTACAAAAACGGTCATGGATGCCGCGATTCTGTTGAATGTCATAGCCGGGCACGATCCGTTGGACTCAACTTCCGTGGACCTTCCTGTTCCCGATTACACCAAGGCGCTCAAAAAAAAGCATGCCAAGCGACTGACTATCGGCGTACCCACAGAATATTTTACGGAAGGGCTGGACCCCGAGGTTGACATGGCCGTGCGGGAAGCGATTCAGGAACTACACGTCTTAGGGGGAGACATCATTGAAGTCTCACTCCCAAGAACACCCGTTGCCATTGCGACGTATTACGTCCTGGCGACGGCTGAAGCGAGTTCCAACTTAGCTCGCTATGATGGCGTGAAATTTGGGCTCCGCTCCAAGCATACCAAGGATCTCTTAGAGATGTATGAAACGTCTCGCCAGGAAGGGTTTGGCCCCGAAGTCAAACGGCGAATCATGTTGGGGACGTATGCACTGAGCAGCGGCTATTACGATGCATATTATGGAAAAGCCCAAGCAGTCCGTACTTTGATTCGACAGGATTTTGTGGAAGCCTTTGAGCAGGTCGATGTCTTGGTGACACCCGTCATGCCTACACCAGCCTTCAAACTGGGCGAAAAAATTGATGATCCGCTCCAGATGTATTTGTCTGATATGTATACCACCTCTGCAAGTCTGTCAGGAAACCCGGCGATTTCTATCCCTTGTGGCTTCAGCCAATCAGGGCTACCCATCGGATTACAAATCATTGGCCGGTCTTTTGAAGAAGAAACGATTCTCCGTGTAGCCAATGCCTACGAGTTGGCCACAACTTGGAGAAACACACGACCTGTTATCCGGTAAGTGAGGCGAGTCTTATGATTGAATTGGCATTGATGATTATGGCAGTGGCATTCGCCGTACTCGTAGGCTATCTCGTGCCTACCGTGATTCAACTCCGACGGACCGTGAGCCAGTCAGAACGGTTATTGGCTCGTCTGAACAACGATGTGCCTCTCTTGCTCAAAGAATTGCGTGGCACCAGTGAACAAGTTCATGCGATGACCACGCAAGCCAAACAAGGAGTTGACCGAATCTCAGTATTAATGAATGCTATAGGAGACGTGGGAAAAACGGTGAATCAAGTTCATGGAGTCATTCGGGGACGAGGCGGAGCCATCTTGATGGGATTGGCAAGTGCATTTGCGGGCATGAAGGCGGCCTCTTCAACGATTTCGCAACGAGTGCAGACAAAAGGAGGGAAGCAACATGGCGGATGATCAAGGATGTGGGTCAGGAGCAAGTGTCGCTTTGGCGTTTTTGAGTGGCGCGTTGTTGGGTGCAGCAACAGCCTTTTTACTAGCGCCGCAAACCGGCCGAGAATCACGTGAAGGGTTAGTTCGAGTTGCCCGGCGAACGGGAGAAGACCTTCGGGATTTGACGGATAAGGCATCTGGGAGTTGGGATGACATGCTTGCGAAAGGCCGCGAGTTTATTGACGAAGCCAGCTCCGCCGTCAAAGACGCAGTGGATGCAGGACGCGACGCGATGCGGCGTGAGTCAAGACCGGATTCAGGATCTGAAACAGAGAATCCCTCTCGGCCTCAATGACGTATGAACCCGTCATTGGAGTAGAGGTGCATGCTCAACTCCTCACCCGCTCCAAAATGTTTTGTGGCTGCTCAACCGATTTTGGGCAACCGCCGAATACCCAAACCTGTCCGACCTGCCTGGGATTACCCGGAAGCCTTCCCGTGGCGAATGAAGCCGCGGTGCATATGGCCATTCGAGCGGGATTGGCGTTGAATTGTACAATTCGGTCATCGAACTGGTTCGCCAGAAAAAACTACTTCTACCCTGATTTGCCCAAAGGGTATCAGATCTCACAGTATGAAGAACCAATCTGCGAGCATGGATGGATTCCCCTCGAGGTCCATGGCACAACGAAGCGGGTACGGATTCGTCGCGCCCATCTTGAGGAAGACGCGGGAAAAAACATTCATGCGAGTGCCGGGTCAGGAAGCTTGGTCGACCTGAATCGGGCAGGAACGCCGTTATTGGAAATCGTTACTGAGCCTGATTTGCACAGCGCAGATGAAGTAGATGCCTATCTGAAAGCCCTGCGGGACATTTTACGATATCTCAATGTGTGTGATGGAAATATGGAAGAAGGCAGCCTCCGATGCGAGCCCAATCTTTCACTTCGGCCCAAAGGAGAAACCACATTCGGGACCAAAGTTGAACTGAAAAACATCAATTCCTTTAAGTTCGTCAAGGATGCCATTGACTATGAAATCACACGGCAGACCCAAGTCCTCAACGAAGGCGGAACGGTTCATCAGGAAACTAGACTCTGGGATACGGCAAAAGGGAAAACTGCCGTGATGCGCAGTAAAGAAGAAGCCCATGATTACCGGTATTTTCCTGACCCTGATCTGATGCCACTTCACATCAGCGAGGGATGGATCGAGCAAGTGAGAGAAGGTCTTGAGGAATTACCTCAAGCGAAGTTGCAACGATTCATCAACGACTATGACCTTCCTGATCATGATGCCAGAGTCCTGACCAGTTCTCGAACATTGGCTGACTATTATGAGACATGCGTTCAGTTGGGGGCTCAACCCAAGGCGACAAGCAATTGGGTTATGGGGGAACTCCTTCGGGAATTGAACCACGCTGGCATTGGGGCCGAAGATGCTCCAGTGACGCCGGAGCGGCTCGTCGAGCTACTGACCCTCGTGGAAGATGGCACCATCAGCTTGAAAGCGGCCCGCGAACTCTTCCCAGAATTCTATGCCAGCGGAAAGACCGCTCATGCATTGATCCAAGAAACAGGCCTTCGCCAAGTCTCCGATGAAGGCCCGTTGACTGAATTCATTCAGACAGTTATCGCAAACAATCCTTCGCAAGTCGCCCAATATCGTGAGGGCAAAGAAGCTGTATTAGGATATTTCGTCGGTCAGGTTATGAAAGCCTCAGGGGGGAAGGCGAACCCCAAAAAAGTGAATGACTTATTAAAAACCGCACTGTTGGGCAATGAGTAAGCAAGAGACTCTCATAGGAAAAGAGGAGTGTGCGATATGAGCACCATATCAATGATCAAAGGCCGAATGATCCTAGACTCCAGAGGAACACCGACCATTGAAGTCGATGTTCGACTAGCCAGTGGGGCATGTGGTAGAGCCGCGGTTCCATCGGGAGCGTCAACTGGAAAACGAGAGGCCTTGGAACTCCGGGATGGAAACAAAAAGCAATGGTTAGGAAAAGGGATATCCAAAGCGCTCAAAAGTATTGAGACCATTCTTGCGCCAGCGTTAATCGGGATGTCGGCTTTCGATCAGGTAGGGGTTGATCGAACCATGTTGGCCCTGGATGGCACAAAAGGAAAATCCAAGTTAGGGGCCAATGCAATCCTCGGCATCTCCTTAGCCGTCGCGCGCGCAGCCGCGGCTGAGGCACGTCAACCCCTGTATCGGTACCTGGGTGGAGTGAACGCTCGAGAACTGCCTGTTCCCATGATGAATATCATTAATGGCGGGGCGCATGCCGACAACGGGTTGGATGTTCAGGAATATATGATCATGCCCATAGGTGCCAATCGGTTTAGTGATGCTCTTCGGATGGGTGCCGAAGTCTTTCATCACCTCAAAGCTCTTTTGAAAGATCGAGGCCTGAGTACGGCTGTCGGGGATGAAGGCGGCTTTGCCCCAGCCCTGAAATCCAATGAAGAAGCCCTCAGTATCATTGTCGACGCCATTGAAAAAGCCGGTTATCGTCCTGGACGGGATGTTGTGCTGGCGCTCGATGCCGCATCCAATGAGTTCTTCAAGAAGACAGGCTACCGACTATCTGACCAAGGTACTCGACCCCTTTCCTCAAAAGCGATGGTGCAGTGGTATCAACGCCTAGTTGATCACTATCCTATCGTGTCGATTGAAGATGGATTACAAGAACATGATTGGAAAGGATGGAAATTGCTCACGGAGCAGTTAGGCCATCGCGTTCAACTAGTCGGCGATGATCTCTTCGTTACGAATGTGGAATTCTTATCGCGTGGGATTCGAGAAAAAATCGGAACCGCGATTCTGATCAAGCTGAACCAAATCGGAACCTTGACGGAAACATTGGAAACCATCGCTCTTGCCAAACGAGCGGGATACGGGGTGATTGTGTCCCATCGCTCAGGAGAAACGGAAGATACCACTATTGCGGACTTAGCCGTGGCAGTCAATACCGGGCAAATCAAAACAGGGTCATTATCCAGAACGGATCGGTTAGCAAAATACAACCAACTCCTGCGAATCGAAGAGGAATTGGGAGAAGCCGCCGTCTATCGAGGACAGGAGATGATTTGGCAGAAAGGTTAAGGTGTCATGACGAAACCCAACCGGAAACGGGCCAATACAGCAGATACGTTGGAAACGAATCTCCCCTTTCTTCTGAGTATCGTGATCGGGATTTCGATATTGGGTGTCTGGCTTTTTCATACATCAGGGATTCCTGAGTACTATCGGATGAAGCAGGAAGAGACACAACTCCATCATGACATCCTTGAACTGAAAGAGGGCAACACCAGGCTTCGAGAAGAAATTAGTCGCGTTCAGTCAGACCCTGCCACCCTCGAGGCCTTGGCCAGGGAAGAATTAGGGTTTGTACGGGAAGGCGATGTGGTGTATCAGTTGGTGAAGCCTCAATGAACAACGCGTTGATCCACGTCAAGGAGGGAGGCTGGTATGGGTTAGCCTAGAGGAGTGTACCTGACGATTCCTTCCTACTTCACCAATCTCGTATCGTGTTTCAACTATTTCTAGACAGAGACCTTTTGTCCGGAGAGGACGATTCAAAAGACCACCAGAGATATTCTCATGACAGGATATAACTAACTGGAAGACTAAGGTTATGATGCCATCATGAAATATGGAGCCATGGCCATATTGGGATGTCCGAATGTGGGAAAATCGACTCTGGTCAATGCACTGGTGAAACAAAAAGTAGCGATTGTTTCTGATAAACCTCAGACTACACGAACACGGGTGTTGGGGGTTGCGCATTTTCCCGAGGGCCAACTGGTCTTGCTGGATACGCCAGGGTTGCATCGTCCATGGCATCGGTTGAACAAGCGAATGGTTCAAGCTTCTCTGGACACCATACAAGAAGCCGACCTACTCGCGATCATGGTCGATGGCCAACGGCTTCCCGGGCCAGGGGATCGGCTAGTTCTGGAACAGGTTGCTCAGCTTCTGAAAGAACGCCCGCCGATGCCACTCTTCTTATTGATCAATAAGGTGGATCTGATAAGAAAGTCTAAAGTGTTGCCTATTATTGAAGCCTATCAACACCTGATGACATGGACGGAGATTGTGCCCCTCTCCGCCAAGACCACGCTGAACCTTGATCGTTTGCTGGATATCGTCATCAAGAAACTACCAGAAGTCGAAGGCGCCTATGATGAAGATTTTGTCACTGATCAATCCATGCGCCATTTGGCAGGAGAAATGATTCGAGAAAAAGTCCTGATACAAACAAGAGCCGAACTACCGTATGCGGTGGCCGTGACAGTGGAACAGTATGAAGAAGAAGATCGAGTCGTACGGATAGCCGCAGCCATTTTTGTGGAAAAAGACAGTCAAAAAGGCATTGTGATTGGTAAAGGCGGAGAACGGCTGAAAACGATTGGATCGGAAGCACGTCGGGACATCGAAGCTGCCATTGGCAAAAAAGTCTATATGGAACTTTTTGTCAAAGTTCAAGCCACGTGGCGAGATAATGAACGGATCCTTTCCGAGTTAGGCTATTAATGGCAGACACGCACGCACTCCCCTCTATGAGCCATCCCATAGAGGATGACACGCCACCGATTCCCGTCGAGACACCAGATACCGGTCAGAGCAAGTTCGATTTGGTGTTGCTCTCTGTCCGGCGCTTGCTCCATCGAGGCGCCCTAGCCAATCTGGCCAACTTGATCGGCCGATTACACCCTGCTGATGTGGCGAGAGTGATTGGCCATTTAGCGACTGCCCAAGAAAAAGGGACTGTGTTCGAATTAGTGGGAGAAGACACGGAGCGAGGAAAGGTCCTCAGTGAATTAGATGCCGATTCTATTTGTGAAGTCTTAGAAGAACGAGCCCCGTTTGATGTCGCATGGTTGCTGCGAAACGTGGGAGCGGATGATGTCGCCTACGTACTGGGGAGGATTGAGGAGGACCGCGCACAAGAAATTTTGACCTTGATGAAAGCGGAGGATTCTCAGGGTATTGCCCATCTCCTGACCTATCCCAAAGGGACAGCAGGAAGCATTATGACCACAGAATTCTTCTCTCTTCCGGAAGAGATCACAGCCCAAGAAGCCATTCAACGCCTTCAACAAGCCACCAAGGCTGAAACCGTTTTTTATATTTATGCCACAGACCACGAAGGGCATCTTACAGGAGTACTCTCATTGCGCGAACTCCTGACGGTGGCGCCCACTGCGCCACTCAAGTCCTTCCTGACCCGTGATATCATTCGTGTACAGGTTGGAACAGACCAGGAAGAGGTTGCCCAAAATGTCGCAAATTACAATCTCCTGGCCATTCCCGTCATTGATGAAGAAGACCGATTAGCCGGCATTATTACGGTCGATGACGTCATTGACGTCATTCAGGAAGAAGACACGAAAGATATGCTCAAAATGGCGGGAGCTGCTGAAGAAGATAACTTCATGCACAAATCCAGCGTGCATGCGATCGGGAATCGGCTGCCATGGTTGTTTACAAACCTGTTGGGCAGTCTTGCGTCAGGAGTCATCCTGTGGCATTTTCGCTTAACGATCCAAGAAGTTGTCGCTGTTGTCACCTTTATCCCAGTCATTGCCGCAATGGGCGGCAATGTCGGTTTGCAATCTTCGACCTTAATTATCCGAGGCTTGGCCACTGGACGTGTAGAGCTGAGCGATTTGTGGACTGTGTTGTTTCGGGAAGTGCGCATTGGGCTTCTGTTGGGTCTCATTTGCGGGACATTGTTAACGGTGATTGGGTCCGTGTGGCAAGGCGGAGGATTTCTAGGAATGGTCGTGGGCGTATCCTTGATTTCGGCCTTTCTGGTCTCAACGAGCATGGCCACCATTACGCCCTTAGTCTTGAAACGATTCAAGATTGATCCAGCGGTCGCTGCCGGGCCATTTATCACAACGGTCAATGATATTACAGGAATTACCATTTATTTGAGCTTGGCCACACTCATGCTTGATCATCTCCGGTGAAGCATGATCGTTGAGAAAGACCGCTAAGCGGTTAGGAGCATTATGCCTCTGTGGAAAACAGAAGCGATTACATTACATAGTCGGCGGTGGGGAGAAGCCGACCGCATTGTGACCTTGTATACCCTCAAACTGGGAAAAGTTCGAGGGGTTGCACGAGGTGCCAGACGCATGAACAGTCAATTCGGCGCCGGCTTAGAACCGTTTGGTCATGTTGAGGTCACGTTTTTCGAAAAGGGGCAGGATGCCCTGGTACGTATCAGTCAGGTCGATGTCCGAGAGAGCTTTTTGAGGTTACGCGAATCCTTAGCGCAAATGTCTGCGGCGGCGCGGCTTGTCAACATTGTCTCGGCACTCTCTGCAGACCGTGATGCCGGGACGCGAATTTTCAGCACCTTGCTGAATGGGCTTCAATCGTTGCAAGATAAATGCGACCCGGTCTTAACCTCCATGATTGTGCAAATTCAAATTCTCGGGCACACAGGATTCCGGCCCCAAACAGATCATTGCGCCTCGTGTAACAATCCTTATGCCTTACAAGCCGCTCGATTCTGTGCCGTATCAGGTGGGCTCCTCTGCCGACATTGCGAAGGACAGAGTCATGGCCAAAGTTTACCCATGTCTCCGGGTAGCGTAGCGTTTATTCAACAAGCTCGACGATTGCCATTTCCGGCTGCGACTCGGCTCAAGGCTGTTGGGCAAATCCGTCGAGAAGTGGAAGCTGCCATTGAGGCTTACATCATGGAAGTCATCGGACGGCAACTGCCGGCCATGGATTTTTTAGCCGCTGAATCCCATCCTCCATCATATGGGGTGGCAAACGATCAGAGACCATTTCCACCGCACCCTATGGAGAACAATATTGAGGTATCAGGATGAATCACGAGTCAGTTGAACCCCGCGATATGAACTGGATAGACAAAGGTGTTTTTGGTATTAAGTGGAGTGATGGGCATCAAGGGGTCTACCCTGTCCGCTACCTTCGTCAACATTGTCCGTGTGCAGCCTGTGTGGATGAGTGGACCGGAGAGCGTCGGGTTCAACCTGACGCGATTCCGCTCTTGATCATGTTGCAGGATATTGAATCCGTTGGTCGGTATGCGCTTCAGTTTCAATGGAGTGATGGGCATAACACCGGTATCTACACCTTTACCAACCTCCGCCGCATGTGCCAATGCGACATCTGCGAGCCGCACAAAGACAAAGCGCCCAAGTCCACTTCCCGGCAATTGCTGTAGCTATGTACGCTTGCCCACAAAGATCACTTTCGTAAGCACCAAGCCCATTTAGAAGCTGAATGACGAAAGCCTAGATTTTTCATTTGCATGGGATATTCTCAAGCTTCTTGCCTCATTCAAAGGGACAAAGCAAAAAGAGCAATATGAGCCTGGGACGACAATAAGCACTGCGAACAGCCAATGAATCTTGAGACCTACGAAGCGTAGGTCATCTTAATCCCCTAGCCAGCCCATTTTTATTTTGCCAGATGCCCAAGGATTTGTGTAACCCAACTGCCGTTTCTAGGTTGAAGTCCTTGCCCTGCAAGGGCAGTTTGACTCATGATCACGATACCCACATATCTCACCCCATTTTGGAGGTATCTATGTCGGTTGTTCTTTCTACCCCTCGCCGTAACTTTTCTCATTTCATGAAACACACTCTTTCAATCATCCCGCTGATATGGCTCTTACCATGCGCTTGTGATTGGCAATGATTGCTATCATCACTGGGAGAAACTGGAAACGGCTGTCGCCGATGCCACAGCCGTGGCGCAGGTGTTACGAAAGCAATATGGCTTTGAAGTCACGGAAATTCAAATGGAGCACGCAAAGACATTCTCAGTGCCCTCAACGTCTATCGTCGTACTCTTCACCATCACGATAATCTACTCATTTATTGTGCAGGTCATGGGTACCTAGAGCCAGAAATCGATCGCGACTTATCCAGTGACGTGCGGGTGAAGATCGGGCGGGTTAGTGTAAGCTTCCCCCAACCACGGACAGGCGCAATGTAGAGCTTTCTGGCAGAATGACCCAGGAGGTTCTTATGAAAACGAGTCGATTCAGCGAAACGCAAATTGTCGCCATCTTGAAACAAGCCGATGCCGGGGTCAAAGTCAAAGACCTGTGTCGGGAGCATGGCATTAGCGATGCTACCGACTACAATTGGAAAGCAAAGTATGGCGGGCTTGAGGCCTCGGATCTCAAGCGTCTGAAGGAGACCGAGAGCGAACTGGCCAAACTCAAACGCATGTATGCGGATCTGGCCTTAGAGAATCGGGCTCTCAAGGATCTCATCGAAAAAAAGCTCTAACGCCGACGGAGAAACGAATGGCGGTGCAGACGATGCAGGAAGCTCATGGCGTGTCCATCGTTCGAGGCTGTGCCGCAGTGCATCTGGCTCGGTCGGCGTACTATCAGGTGCCACGTGATTGGCACACCCGGGATCGGGATGTGATTGATGCTCTGAATCAGTTGGTCAAGGCCCACCCCCGCTGGGGTGTCTGGAAGTATATTGATCGGTTACGAACGTTAGGGTATCGCTGGAATCACAAACGGATTTACCGCGTCTATCGGCACTTGAGGCTCAATCAGCCTCGCCGTACGAAACGCCGACTCCCCACACGACCCTCCCTGCCCGTGTTTGTGCCAGAGGGGCCGAACGAGGTGTGGTCCGCTGATTTCATGAGCGATGCCCTCTATCACGGCTCGCGGTTTCGCACCTTGAATATCATTGATGACTTTAATCGAGAAGCCTTAGCGATTGAAGTGGATACGTCCCTGCGGGCCGAGCGGGTTATTCGTGTCCTCGAACGCTTGAAGACAGAACGTGACCTGCCCCATATGATTCGGGTGGATAATGGCCCAGAATTTCTCGCTCAGGTTCTTCAAGATTGGGGAAAGACCAATCGCGTGCTGATCTATTACATCCAGCCCGGGCGCCCGACCCAGAATGCGTTCATTGAACGATTTAATCGCACCTATCGGAATGAAGTCCTCAATCTCTATGTGTTTCGGAGTTTGGAGGAGGTCCAAGAGCTCACAGCAAAATGGATGACCGTCTATAACGAACACCGCCCTCACAAGGCGTTACAAGGCATGACCCCGTGTACGTATCACAAACCCAAAAGGCCGGAAAACTCTATGTTGAACCTGTCCGCTTGACGGGGAAGCTTACATTAGGGCCTGTGTTTGACGCTGGGACTGGAGGACATTCGATTTTTGCCAATGCCTTCCTCAGTGTGTTGAGAGAAAATGCTAGTGGTTAGAGAGTGAACGGCTCTTCTTGGCAATCCGCACTCGTGTGGCTCAAGCAGCCAAGCGTTATCAGATGAAGCAGGTTCCAACCTATGTGCCCATCCATCGCGCTGGCCATGCTGGTCTGGGGAATTTTATCTTCGTCCCTCATCAGACTTGAGAACACTCTATAGCAAGCTAGGGAGATTGTTAAGTGAAAATAGGGAAATAGCCCCCGCTTCTGAGTTTTCTGTATTCTTCCATGTACTCCTATCTTTCAAGTCCATCCTTCGACTTTCCCTGCAGCAGCTCCAGCTGCTCTTTCATATGCCTGGCGTGAAAGATGAGTTCTTTGATGGGGCAGGATGAACATGGTTTGGTTGGCGAAGCCGACCAAGGAATCCGTTCGTAGACTGTCACGGCTTGGAGCGCGCCACTTTGGAGTAGATGAACAAAGGCTATTGCTTGATCTAAAGAATGCGCTACCCATACCACCGACTGCATCTCCTGACGCGGAATGTTCATGGGAACTGAAATGCGGTACTCCTGTGGGTCCAAATCCTGAACCGGACTTTCGACAGATTGGGGCAGCATGCGCCTGACTAAAGTACAAATCTTTTTCATTTCCTCTTCAAGATTTTCGCCTTCTAGTTGAAAGTTCTCTTGGAGCATTTGGGGAATGCCTGACTGGCAGATCTTAACAAGGGTTCCGGCAGCCGACGGAGGTTCTTGCAAAACTGACACCGTGGCAATTGCCTGATCAACGTTCAACGCTAAAAGGGGAATGGTAGTCATTGCCGCCTGCTCGGTCTGGAAATGATCAGACGAAAGGGGATAGCTGGACACAATGGCGCCACTAGCTATCGTTACTCCACAAAAGAATCCAATGCCTATAATCCATCGGGGCCTAAGAATACCCCAGTCTTTAACGATGTAGCGTTTGCTTCGCATGGTTTTCTTGCACTCCAATCTCCATTATTGTGCAAAGACCTCTTTGAGGAGGTCGGTCACACGAGCCGCAGGGTCTGTCCGAATCTGTTTCTCTTCCTCCGCCAATACCGTGAAGAAACCTGAAAGGCTTTTGTCCACCACGTATTGATCAAGATCAAAGGCTATGTCTCGGACGAATGGAATGGCCTGATAACTTCCTACTAATTCCTTGTATTGCCTCACAAGGTCAACCTGATTCATCGCCTGTTCCACTTGTGGCCGAAAGGTTTTACGTAATTGGACCGTCGTTTTTTCCTGAAAATAGTCAGTGGCCGCCGTGTTTCCCCCTTGAAGGACCCCCTTAGCATCCTTAATCGTCATTGACGCAATCGCCTCCCACAAAATGGGTTTGGCCAACGGCGCTGCATGTTCAGCAGCTCGATTCATACGCACCACAAATTCATCTAACTGTGGACCATATCCGGCAAATCTCAGCACCTGATCAAACATCTGAAGCTTCTTCGGCATGAGAATTTTAATGTCTTCATTTCCATAATATCCATTCTCAATACCGGTACGCTCTATGGTTTTTTGCGCTCCCACTTGAAGCGCCTCCTTTAACCCAGACACGATGGTATCTTGGCTCAGTCCGGTCGATGGCGACATGTTCATCCCCTTTTCGAACAGCCCTTTCAGAAGGTCGCCAAACTGCGCCGACACTGGGACACTGATGAAACACACTATGAGGCAAACAATTGGAACAAGTCGACCAAACATCAAAAACTCCTTTCAGAATAAACTCTCGGCCCACAAGCAAAGGCGCGTTAGCGCGAAATCCTTTGCGACCGCTTATTAGAGTTCTTCAATTCACCTCTCCACGAGATCCTTGTCCATAGACAGTATCATCTGATTGCCCTCCCATAGTTGATTGTACCTGCTGCATTGGCAAACACACTAATGCGCACTAAATGAGGGTGTCATATTTCTTCAAGTGAAATGATTATTGACAGAATATCCTCTCGTCTTTAGATCCGGAGACAAGGAATTATTATCGCCAATCGTCGGCCAACTGAATAAGGAACTTGCCAAACGTATGATGAAACTTCTGAACCTGATCCCTTTAGACGACATGAAAGGGCAACACTTGTATTAAGTAGTGATACCTCAACAAAACTTCCCAAGAGCATGCTGGCTCTGTCGGAAGCAACCCATCGATCCTTTCTGTGTCAATGCCATCCTGGATGATAGGAAAACAACGTCCTGCTACTTTACAAGTTCATGCCTCTTTGTTGGCCTCCTACCATGTGGCGAATTGCCTTCCACAGTTCCTGATGTCCTTCATGGGTGTGGGCGGAATACAGGATGACCTGATGCGCGAGGTTGACGGGGAGACTCTGTTGAATCTGTCTCAAGGCTGCTTGACGATGAGACCGAGAGAGTTTATCGGCTTTGGTGACCACCACCAATGGCTCATGCCCAAGGTGCCTGATCCATTCGACGGTTTCCACACCATTCGTGTCATTTCTTCGGATATCGACCAATAAGACCACACCACAGAGTCCGGCTCTGGCCGTGAGATAGGTTTCAATCATCGGTCCCCATTGTTCTCGTAACGTACGAGGCACTTTGGCATATCCAGCGCCGGGTAAATCCACCAGAAAGAAATGTTTGAGCAGGGTATCCGTGCTGGCAATCCGAAAAAAGTTGATGGTTTGGGTTTTGCCAGGGGTCATGCTGACTTTGGCTAATCCTTTTCGTTTGAGTAAGGCATTGATTGTGGAAGACTTCCCAACATTGGACCGACCGAGAAATGCCACTTCCGGTAGACATTCTTTGGGATATTGGTTGGAAGCAACACAACTTTTGACAAAATCAGCTGAAGAGACTTTCATGGTTGTCGCATACCCTCAGTGATCACTTCCGTTCCTTCATCGCTCGTTCAATTTCTCGCCCAGCCTCACGTTTTTTCAGAGTTTCTCTCTGGTCATAATGCTTTTTCCCTCGTGCCAATGCCAGTTCTATTTTGGCGAAACCTCGGGGAGTGAAATAGATTCGGAGAGGAATGAGTGTCAGGCCTCGTTGCTGCACCCGTCCAATCAACTTGTTAATTTCCTTGCGATGGAGGAGGAGGGTTCTCGGACGGACCGGTTCATGGTTCATCATATTCCCATGGCTATAGCCCCCGATATGGCACTGATGCAAGACAACTTTTCCCCGCTCCGCTCTGGCATAACTCTCGCGCAAGTTCGCTTTTCCCTCTCGTAAGGATTTGACTTCAGTTCCTTTGAGGACTAAGCCAGCTTCCATTTTTTCTTCGATGAAAAAATCATGGAACGCTTTTCGGTTGACGGCCACGTCTTTGTGCGTTGATTCTTTTGCCATTCTTTTTATGTTCGAGCCGGGATTCCTTGACCCATTTCGTAGCCCCCACCTACAATAGCATGATGGCTGGCAACCCGTTTAACCACATTCATTCCATCCTGAACACCGTTGCGCAATCTTACGGATTGGATACCAGGTTTTGGGAATACCGCCTGCAGAGCAACTGGGACCAGATCGTCGGCCCAGCCGTTGCAGCGCATACCCAACCCGATCGAATAACTTTTCGTAAACTTCAGCTTCTTGTGGAAAACTCTCTGTGGATGCAGCAACTGGTCTTTCTCAAACCCCACATGCTGGAAACCATCAACGCCGCGATTGGCAAACCCCTGATTACCGATATTCTCTTTCGTATTGGAGACGTTTCTCACGCCCAAGACAAGGCCAACACCTTCGAACAATTACCAGCCTTACCCACTCCATCAGCAACGATGCTCTCTGATCTCTCCCATTATACGAAACATATCAAAAACCCTGATCTCCAACTTGCACTCACGCAGGTGATGGCCAAAGCGCTTATGGTGTCACCCGTGACTCATGACCGGACACACCGAGCGCGCGCGTTTCCTCAAACAAGACCTGGTGGGCAAAGTCCGGCATAACTGTCTTTTCCCAACCCAAGGGCCCTAACCATCCCTTCATCCCTTCTGGGTGAAAGACAAATCCTCCTCGAACTTCTGCTTCAAACTCATTTTTAAATTGCTGCTCTTCAGAATTGTCCGGAATCCCCAGTGTCAGATAGCGATGGAGCACTTTAGGCATTGCCCATTCATGGTTAGCAAAAATATAAATCGTGATTCGTTGATACCAGCCGTGAGGGTCATCCGGTGTGGTCGGCTGAATCTTCATCTGGCCGAAATTCCCCGTGTCCTGACCAACGGCGCGAAACCGATGGAGTAAAGCTTGAATCTCAGGATCACTCGTCCAAGACGGGACATGGACCGCCACAACCGTTTCAGCCTGAGCCCCAATACTATAGGGTGGAATCGAGCGATCAGGCCTGGAGAGGAACATGCCCATGCCAATGAGGACAAATGATCCCAGTAAAACCCCGAGGCCCAGCCTGGGCACCGGATCCAATGGTCGTTTGCTCAAGGGATTCATAGACACACACAGCGGGAGGAATACCGCTCCTGGTATTTAGGAAGGAGGCGCTGAAGATTCGTCGGAGGTCTCCGCCGACACATTGCCCGTTTCGGACTCATCTTGTTCGACGGCATCTTCCAACTTGGCAACACCAACCACACGATCGGTCTCGTCCATGTCCATAAGCCGAACGCCTTGGGCATTCCGGCCAATATCTCGCAAGGCATCCATCTTGGTTCGGAGCACCTTGCCTTCAGCGGTCATGATCATAATCTGATCCGTGTCGCGAACCTGATGAAATGAGACAGCTGGACCATTTTTCTCCGTGACTTTGACACTAATAATACCTCGGCCAGCACGGCCTTGAATCCGATATTCTGAGACTAATGTTCGTTTCCCATACCCCTGCTCCGTCACCGTGAGAATCGAGGCGATGGAATCGGCTGTGATGGTCTCCATACCAATCACTTCATTGTCATCATCCAAATTGATGCCCCGAACACCTCGCCCCACACGACCAATGGGTCGAACGTCCTCCTCATGAAAACGAATAACGATGCCGTGTTTCGTTCCTAACAGAATATCACTCTGACCATCCGTGACATTGACGCCAATGAGTTTATCCCCCTCATCCAAGTTCAGCGCAATAATGCCCCCTTGTCGTGGATTGCCATAGGCAGACAACGCGGTTTTTTTCACGATCCCGTGCTTCGTCGCCATGATGACATACTGATCTGCACGAAATTCCTTAACAGGCAAGGTGGCTGTGACCTTTTCGCCCTCACTCAACGGAAGCAAGTTAATCATCGCTTTCCCTTTACTGACTCGCCCAGCTTCAGGGATTTCATAGACTTTGAGCCAATAGACTTGTCCTGCATCGGTGAAAAACAAGAGAAAGTCGTGAGTTGATGCGGTAAACAGCGTTTCGACAAAGTCTTCTTCTTTGGTTCCCATCCCAATCTTCCCTTTGCCACCGCGTCGTTGTGCTCGGTAATCGGATACCACATTTCGCTTGATATACCCAGCATGCGAAATGGTGACTGCGACTTCCTCATCAGGGATGAGATCCTCCATATTGATCTCGGCTTCTTCTGGAAGAATGTGTGTCCGACGATCACTTTGGTATTCCTCTCGAATCTCGACCAATTCCTCTTTGATAATCCCTTTCACCAAAGCCTCAGAGGCTAAGACGGACTTCAAGTAGGCAATTTTCTCCAGCAGGTCTTCATATTCTCGGGTCAGCTTGTCCCGCTCCAACTGAGTAAGCCGTTGCAACCTCATATCCAGAATTGCTGAAGCCTGAATCTCTGACAAAGGGAATTGCTGCGTGAGCGCGGTTCGAGCCTCGTCAGGAGAAGACGCCGCACGAATCAGCGCAATGACGGCATCAAGGTGATCTAAGGCCACCTTCAAGCCCTCTAGGATATGGGCCCGTTCTTCCGCCTTCCGCAAGTCAAAAGCCGTCCGTCGAATCACGACTTCACGTCGGTGATCCAGAAAGGCCTGCAAGATCTGTTTCAGATTCAACACCTCAGGACGACTATTCACCAAGGCCAACATGATGACGCCAAAGGTATTCTGTAATTGGGTGTGCTTGAATAATTGGTTTAAGATCACTAAGGGGATGATCCCTTTTTTCAATTCAACGACGATGCGATACCCGTCTCGATCTGATTCATCCCGAAGATCGGAAATACCTTCAATCCGTTTATCTTGAATGAGTTCAGCAATTTTCTCGATGACTTTGACTTTATTCACTTGAAACGGAATTTCCGTAACGATAATGCGGTCCCGCTCTGTGCGCTCGTCCGTTTCAATATGGGTTTTGGCACGGAGGGTCAATAAGCCTCGCCCCGTATGATAGGCATCTTTAATACCCCTCGTGCCATAAATAAACCCAGCTGTTGGAAAATCAGGACCAGGAATGTCTTCCATGAGATCTTCTATGGTCATTGTCGGGTCTTCAATAAGCCGCAACAAGCCATTCACAACTTCCCGAAGATTATGAGTGGGAATATTAGTGGCATACCCCACCGCAATACCCCCAGCCCCGTTAATCAAGAGGTTAGGAACTTTGGCGGGCAAGACTCTAGGTTCGGTATCGGATTCATCATAGGTCGGGATGAAATCGACAGTCTGTTTGTCGATATCCGCCAGCATTTCTCCGGCGAATTTTGTTAATCTCGCTTCGGTATATCGCATGGCTGCTGGTGGATCACCATCAACCGACCCATAATTGCCTTGGCCATCGACAAGGAGATCCCGCATATTGAAATCCTGTGCCATGCGGACAAGGGTATCGTAAATGGCCGAGTCGCCATGGGGATGATAATTCCCCATAATTTCCCCGACAATTTTGGCGGATTTGCGGTAGGGCCGATTAAAGGGAAGGCCCATCTGATTCATGCCGTACAGAATCCGCCGATGAACTGGTTTGAGCCCATCCCGCACGTCCGGTAAGGCACGACCCACTATCACGCTCATGGCATAGTCGAGGTACGACAAGCGCATTTCGTCTTCAATAGCAACTTGGGTCAGATGTTCATCTACCGGCATTCTCGGCTCCTTGGTCGTATCCTTGTTTTTTGAGCAATCCCTGCGCCTACTAGTGTTTGGGAATGTCTATTCTGTGGCAGCGCTCTCGAAAGATGTCTGCATCATACCCCGCCCCTCGCTCTCCATTTTCTTGTCCTAGCGCACCTGATACTGGATGTTCCTATGAAGAGGACACAGGAAAGGAACAACAGACCCATCACCGAAAAGACCTAGACATCCAAGTTACGAACTTCTAGGGCATGTTGTTGGATAAAGTTTCGTCTTGGCTCCACCTCGTCCCCCATCAAGATGGTAAAAATCTCATCAACCCCTGCCATATCTTCGAGTTTCACCTGTAACAGAGTTCGCGTTTCAGGATCCATGGTCGTGTCCCATAATTGCCCGGGATTCATTTCGCCCAACCCCTTATACCGTTGAAGCGTCAAGCCTTTTTTCCCCATGTCTAAAATGGCTCCCACCAATTCATCACTTCCATGATAGTGCATCTCGGTATTACCAAATTTGACTCGATAGGGTGGATGACCGAGACCCATCGTGGATGGGGACGTTTTTTGTAATTCTCGAAAATCGGCGGACCCGACTAAATCATGAGTGATCTCCATCGTGTGGACGACACCATTGGTCGAAATCCTGCACACGACGGTATTGGATTGATGTTCCTCATTGTCTTCAATCTCCATCGCAACCATCGCATCTGGATAGGCCATCCCTAATGATTGTTTGGCATGATCCATAATACGGTGAAGAGCCGTTCGATCCTTTAACAGCTCACGGCTTATGTCCTGCTCATTGACAAACGCCCGAAGAATCCCTGCTTCATACACAGTTTTTCTCAACCGAGCCAATAAATTTTCAAAGCTGATGAGTTTTTTCAAGAGAGGAAGAAAGGCTGGGCCACGCAGTATGGTCTCAGACGTCGCAAGATAGACTTCCAGGGTTTCCACCGCGAGATCAGCCAAATAGTCGTTGAGACCCGTTTCATCCTTGAGATAGCGTTCCGTCTTGCCTTTTTTCACTTTAAAGAGGGGAGGCTGGGCAATATAGATATATCCGTTTTCGAGCAGCTCCGGCATTTGGCGAAATAAAAATGTCAGCAGGAGTGTTCGGATGTGGCTTCCATCTACATCCGCATCCGTCATCAGGATGATTTTGTGATATCGAGCGCGGGCAATGTCAAAGGCGTCTTTATCATCTCGACCCTTTTCAGCATCTTCTCGCTTTCGGCCAATACCCGTTCCCAATGCCATGATCAAGGTCCGGATTTCCTCACTGGATAACATTTTGTCAAAACGGGCCTTTTCGACATTGAGAATTTTCCCCTTGAGCGGAAGAATAGCCTGAAACCGGCGATCTCGTCCTTGTTTGGCCGACCCTCCGGCCGAATCACCCTCGACAATAAAAAGTTCACTCAACGCAGGGTCTTTTTCCGAGCAATCCGCAAGTTTTCCCGGAAGCGATCCTCCATCAAGCGCGCCTTTTCGTCGGATCAGGTCCTTTGCTTTTCGGGCCGCTTCTCTGGCCCGAGCCGCATCAACGGCCTTGCCAATGATCTTCTTCGCAATTTGAGGGTTTTCCTCAAAGTATGAGCCCAGAGACTCATTCACGGCTGCTTCGACAACACCTTTGACCTCACTATTCCCCAACTTGGCTTTTGTTTGGCCTTCAAACTGCGGATAACGAACTTTGACGCTCACCACCGCGGTTAATCCCTCACGCACATCATCACCCGCTAAAGAATCCGCATCCTTTTTCAAGAGATCATTGGCATACGCATAGGCATTGATCGTTCTAGTTAAGGCTGCCTTGCACCCGACCAGATGGGTACCACCTTCTCGTGTATTGATGTTGTTGGCAAAGGAAAAAAGATTTTCCGCATAGCTATCGTTATATTGAAGTGCAACTTCCAAGATGATATCCGGCTTTTCCATGGCGATGAAAATGGGTTTATGAAGTGGTGTTTTGGCTTCATTGAGGTGTTCAACAAATGAGACTATTCCGCCCTTATAGCAAAAGGTTTGTTCTTTTTCCTTCTGCTTTTCGATAAGGGTGATCCCCAAACCCTTATTGAGAAAGGCTAACTCTCTCAGACGCTGAGCCAACGTATCGAAACTAAATTCCACCGTTTCAAAGATTTGGGTGTCCGGTTTAAACGTGATTTTGGTTCCCCGTTTTTTGGTTTTCCCGGTTACTTTTAAGGCATCTTCCGGGATACCTCGATGATAGAGTTGTTCAAACACCTGACCATCCTGCCAGATTTCTAATTCCAACCACTCGGATAGAGCATTTACGACAGAGATCCCAACCCCATGAAGCCCACCAGAGACGGTATAGGCGCCTTGTTCAAATTTTCCCCCCGCATGCAGGACAGTTAACGCGACTTCAGCGGCAGACTTTTTTTGAGCGGAATGCATGCCCGTTGGAATACCACGACCATTGTCAATCACTTGGACACTGCCATCGATTTCCAAGGTCACCTCAATGGCTTCTCCAAATCCAGCCATGTGTTCATCCACACTATTATCAACCACTTCGTAGACGAGATGGTGAAGGCCTTCAAATCCCGTGCTGCCGATGTACATCGCAGGACGTTTTTGTACAGCCTCAAGCCCTTCCAACACTCGGATTTGGTCGGCGCCATATCCCTCGACAGAGACATCCTCTAAGGCAATGGCTTCCTCCGAGCTTAGCGGAGTCTGAGATTCTTCTTCTTCCAATGACATCGTTTAACGTTCCTATACTTTGACTGGCATGACAACAGCCGAAAAATTTGGGTTTTCTGCTTCCTTCACCAAACAGGGGCTTAAAGGCGCATCCATTTGAATCGACAACGTTTCTCCGTCCATGACGCTTAACACTTCTAAGAAATATCGAGCATTAAAGCCTGCAGAAAATTCTGTTCCGTGACATGTTGCCGGAACTTCTTCGATCGCTTCCCCAAGATCAGGATTCGTAGAAAACATAGTGATACCGGTTGGGGAAAAGGTGATCTTGACTGAGGATGTTTTGTCTCTCGACAAGACAGAAACTCGTCGCAGGGCACCTTCAAAATCTTCTCTCTTGACCAAGACTTTCTGGTTATTCTCTTTCGGAATGACCTGTTGATAGTTAGGATACGTCCCTTCCATCACCCGTGAGGTCAGGACCAAGCCGCTTTTGCGAAAAATGACCATATGTTTAGTGAACCCGATTAATGGTTCATCTCCACCTTCCTCTAAGAGCCGCCGAATTTCCTGCGCGGCCTTTTTCGGGATAATGACCTTCACTTCCCCTGAGGGGATAACGTCTTGAGGCGCATGAAATTCTTGATCCGCCAATGCCAGACGATGGCCATCCGTTCCCACAATGCGAATCACCCCTTTTTCCCCAGAGGTATTCATCGTCACTAATAGTCCGTTGAGGACATATCGTGTATCGTTATCGCCTACGGCGAAGATCGTTTTTCGAATGAGCGTCAATAATCCAGACCCCGGGAGGGGAATGAGCCCTTCACGGTCAATGGCCGGGAGCGTAGGGAAGTCTTGACTGGGCAGACCAACGACTTTGAATTGGCTGCGTCCAGCTTGTATCGTGATTAAGTTATTCTCTTTGACAATAAGGGTAATGTCTTGTTCTTTGATTTCTTTCAAAATCTCAAAGAGCTTTCTCGCTGAGAAAGTGACGGACCCTGGTTCGTCAATCGTTGCCTTATACAACCCTCTCATCCCAATTTCTAAGTCGGTCGCAATAATGTCCAGTCCTTCAGGTTTTCCTTCCAGAAGAATATTCGCGAGGATGGGCATCGTATTGCGCTTCTCCACCACTCCTTGAACCCGCTGAAGTGCAGTGAGGAGATCCGTCCGGGCAATATGAACCTTCATGGCATACCGTCCCTCCCTTAAGCCTTTGTAATTTCGCCTTTCAGACTTTCAATAACTTTTTGCAGCTCCAGGTCCGTGCTCAGGGCTTTATCGACCTGCTTACAGGCATGCATAATAGTGGTGTGATCTTTTCCGCCATAGGCTTGTCCGATCTCAGGAAATGAGGCATCGGTTAACTCTCGAGAAAGATACATGGCTACTTGCCTGGGATAAACCAATGTTTTGGTGCGACGCTTTGATTTTAAGTCTGATACTTTAACACGAAATCGAGTAGCGACAGCCTCTTGAACATGTTCTTGTGTGATCGTTTTTCGTTCGGTGCCCAAGACATCTCGCAGAACATCTTTGGCAATATCCGTGGTAATGGACTCTCCCGTAAATGACGAATGCGCTTTTAATCGGATGAGTGCGCCTTCTAGCTCTCGAATATTGTTTTTTAGGTTGATGGCCAGCAACTGCAGAACCTCGTCGCCAACGGGAAGATCTGCATCCTCTGACTTTTTCCTGAGAATGGCAATTCTTGTTTCAACATCCGGCTGTTTAATATCGGCAATGAGGCCCCACTCGAATCGGGACCGGAGCCGCTCGTCAATGCCTGGCATTTCTTTGGGAAAACAATCGCCAGAGAAAACAATTTGCTTGCGAGCTTCGTATAACGTGTTAAACGTATGAAAAAACTCTTCCTGTGTCCGCTCTTTTCCCGATAAAAACTGAATATCATCGATCAGCAGCATGTCGACATGACGATACCGTCTACGCAACTCGATCATTTTGTCATACCGAATGGAGTTGATGACTTCGTTGGTGAATTGCTCAGTTGTGACGTACGCAATGCGAAAATCCGTTCTTTCCGCGACAAAATTCCCAATGGAACCTAATAAATGTGTTTTTCCAAGCCCCACTCCACCATAAATAAAGTAAGGGTTATACGTTTTCCCTGGCGCCTCGGCAACGGCCATACTCGCGGCATGAGCATATTGATTACTGGCCCCAACAACAAAGTTTTTAAACGTATAGTTAGGGTTAAGAAATTGTCCTTTTCTAGTCTTTCCACCTCCGACAACACCTTGCATGCGTGTCTGTGTTTGATCTGGTCGAGCACTACTTTCTTTCACAATAAACTGCACATCCAACGGTGTGCCATCAGCGACTCCCTGTTCCTCTAGTGCTTCAGCAATTAACCCTCGATAATTTCGACCAAGCCACTCACCAAAAAATTTACTGGAGACACCGATCTTTGCTACAGAACCGGAAACCTCCTCTAGAGCCGTCTTTTGAAACCAGGTTTCTACAGCATCTCTCCCAATCTTCGATTCTAAATACTTTAACGACTGTTTCCAGACTTTTGGGAGCTCTAACACGAAAAAAACCTCAATTTATTCACAATATTATCAACACCTGTTAATAATTTCCCCTATATTCCCATGCTTTGCCGGCCATTTATCCAAAATCATGATTTAGTGGATGCCTGTTACCAACAGGATACCCCACAGATGTCCCAAAGCCATTCCTGCCTTCATCCCTATGTTCTCTCCAAGCTGACACCACGCAATATGCAGATCTAGCAAGGACATTCTCTATTTTCCTCACTATCTACAGACCTTATTCATATTCCTACGACTACGATTTTTTAGTTCTTTTATGAATAATCCTAGGAGAAGAGAGAAAACATGTAAGTTTGCATACATTACAACGCTATTACCGTATCTGCATCAAAAATCATCGTTACCATATCACGATAGGAGATCTTGGGAAATGTCGAATGTCCATTTCTGAGCGTAAGATCGTCCTCAAGCACATACGTCTTGTCCGAAGGTGATTGTGTCAGGTGAATGCCTTCCTGTATCAGAATCACAGTCAGAACGGTATCAGTGTTCGAGAGGAACGGTATAAACTCGACATCGTCACGATTAGAGCTTTTTGACAGGAGAGCAAGAAGTGTTTTCATACTGTTTTACAATCTTAAAAGGCTAGTATACGGTCACTTTTCGTAATCAACGAGGCAATGTCATCGGAAGAAGCTTCTTGAATCGAGAAACCTGGGTCAAAGTCAAATTGAGACGTAGCGTCTTGTGAAACCACAAGAGGGAGCTGAAGTTCCTGAATCACTGGTAAGTGTTTTTCAATAATCTCGGCATCAATGACCTCTTCAACTTCATCAGTAAGGAGAAGAGGAGCCTGGCCTAGGAGAACAATCGTTATAGGGTTTGGTCCAGTGGAAAGACCAAGGGCAATACGGAGTCCTTCGACTGCTCGATGGGTGTGCTTGGGATTTTGAGTGATGAGAATCACGATGGTTAACGGCATCGACATACGTTTTTTGCCCTACATAAGTATAATATTCTCGGTGCGAGTCGAGAAGGACGGACAAAAGAATTGTCCTCGTAGAATATTTTGGTAATGAGAAGTTGGTTGTGAAATCGTTAGTTATTGAAAAATAAGGGAAAATTATAGTTACTAGGAGTGAAAAAGTCAAGAAATTATGAGGCGATGGATTAAGAAGATAGACGTGTCTTCAGGGTGTCAGGCACGGCGTCAATGGGGAGAAATTCTTGCTGTTTAGACGACATATTTCGAAGTATAGCTTGCCCATTTTGGCATTCGTCATCCCCTAAAATAATGGTCAACGTGGCGCCAAGGCGATCAGCGGATCTGAGATGAGTTTTTAATGTCGAAGACTGAAAGTCTGTGTCAGCCATAATGCCGTTGGCTCGGAGAGCTTCTAGTACACACATACCAGATTGTTGCCCGTTTTGGCCAAATCCAGCTACGTAGACTAAAGGTGTAGGGGGTAGAATCACTGACTCGGGAAGAACGGAGATGACGCGTTCGAGCCCAATGGCGAAGCCAACGCCGGGAGACGGGCGCCCTCCGAGGGTTTCCAGTAGTCCGTCATACCTCCCGCCAGCTCCGATGGCATTTTGTGCTCCAAGGGAATGGCATGTCACTTCAAAAGTCGTTCGGGAATAATAGTCCAGCCCCCGGACGAGACGATGATTAAGGACATACGGGATGTTTAGGAGGTCTAATCCCTCCAGAACTTGTTGGAAATGGTCACTGGATGAGGAGGAAAGAAATGAGGAAAGGGTTGGAACCTCTGCTGTAGCTGTTCTGCAAGAGGGGACTTTACAATCAAGGACGCGGAGGGTGTTACTATGCATTCGTCTTTGACAGTTTCCACATAAATTGGCAGAAATCGGCACAAGAAAACCTAGAAGCGCATCCTTGAACTGTTGGCGCTCGGTTGATACGCCAAGAGAGTTGACTTCCAAGGCAAGCCCATCAATCTGCAGGGATGAGAAAAATCGCCATAACAGGGAAATAACCTCAATATCGATCATTGGACTAGGGCTTCCGATAGATTCCACACCAAATTGGTGAAACTGCCGAAAGCGACCAGCTTGAGGACGTTCATGGCGAAACATGGGGCCAATGTAGTAGAGTTTTCGGGAAGTCGGTGTATTGAGAAGGCGATTTTCGATAAAAGCCCGAACGACGCTTGCCGTTCCCTCGGGTCTGAGGGTCAACGATGTCCCATCACGATCTGGAAAGGTGTACATCTCCTTTTCGACAATGTCTGTTTCTCCACCGATACTCCGGACAAAGAGACTGGTATCCTCGAACATCGGCGTACGAATTTCTTTGAATCCATAAGATTGTGCAAGACGATGTGCCGCCTGTTCGGCTGTATACCAAAGGGAAATATCATCAGGCAAAACATCTTTGACACCACGGATACGATGAATCATACTCGTTCTTTCATAGTCGCCAAGTCTGTCATTGACAGAGAAGAAGGTGTTTTTTAGAATAACTTCTTGTTATAACAGAATATTTTCTACAGTAGAAAGGTAATAAGCCATGTCGATGACCTACAGGCAACCCTCAAATCTTAAGCGAAAACGGGATCATGGGTTTCGAAAGCGCATGAGCACAAAGAATGGTCGAAAAATCCTCGCAAGACGGAGAAAGAAAGGGCGCTCTCGTCTCACAGTATCGGATGAATAACCCAACATACAACAAGAGGCCTACCCAAAGCCTCTTCATTCATCACGGGCGAGATTTTAACCGAATCAAGCGAGAAGGAAAACGGGTCGTCACACTTTTTTTTACTGCCATGATTGCCCCAGCCCCTACCCAACGGGGAAGAGTTGGAATCGTCGTGGGGCGGCGCTTAGGAAAGGCCGTTCTCCGAAATCGGGCAAAGAGAATTTTTCGAGAGTTGGTACGGAGTCATTGCCGAGTTGTCCCCCCGAAGAAAGATTGTATTGTGTTTCCGCGCCAGGCATCATTGACCGTAAAACACCAAACTTTGGTAGACACGTGGACAAAGACCTTGATCCATGAAGAAGTATAGGAACTCCCAACAAAGATATATGCGTCAGCTCATTCTTCTGCTCATCACCACCTACCAACGCCTGGTTTCCCCATTTTTAGGGCCCAATTGCCGTTTTGATCCTTCCTGCTCTCAGTATGGCTATGAGGCAATCGCACGGCATGGAATTCTCAATGGGGGTAAGGCTACAATTATCCGCCTGCTCAAATGTCATCCCTTCCATCCGGGAGGAATTGATCCCGTCCGATAACTCAGGTTGGGGCGCGAGCCCATTGCTTTTTAACCACTTCTTTTTCTTAACAGGCATCATGAGACCCCTGGCGTTTCATCCTGTTGGGAGTCCGCGATACGTATAACGGAGCGACTAATCGATGGAAAAACGTGTTGTTGCCTTTCTGGTGCTTTCTCTCGTCATTATTTTTGCCTATGACTTTTTGATGAAAGAATTGGGGTTGATCCCCGACCAGGACACCGTCCTTGAAGAGGCATACGATGGGGAATTGCCAAGTGCTCGGAGGGACGCTTCCCCAATTGCATCATTGCAAACAGATACGGAACGTGAGCAACCCACAGGTTCTTCGTCATCGATGGAGGTGGAAGGAGAGAGTGCATATTCGGCACAAGAGCACATTGAACATATTGAGACGCCTTTGATCCAAGCCACCATCACCAACCGCGGTGGACAAATACAAAGCTGGAAGCTAAAGCAGTATTTAACCCAAAATGACGACAATCCTCATGCCATCGATTTAGTCTATCCTGAAGGCCACTTCCCAGGTCCTCTTTCGTTAAATCTGCCCGATGCAGCGCTCACGAAACTCCTGCGTGATGGGTTCTATGAAGTCAATCGAGATTTTACCGTATTGGATGCTGACCATCCTGACGGGCATCTAACCTTTTCCTACCAACTTCCCGATCGAAACATCAGCATTCAAAAAGTGTTGACCTTTCATCACGATAGCTATGCCGTAGATGTAGAGGTCAAGGCCGAGGGCTTGGAAGAAGAGATTGATGTGCTGTTAGGAACAAACTTCGGAGTTGTGGAATGGGGGCAAGGGTTTATTGGGTTCCTGGGCCCAGCCTGGATGATCGGCGACGAGTTAGAAAAAGAAGTGCCCGACCCAACGCTTCACCGGAATGGAGATATTCGATGGGCCGCCTTACAGGATAAATATTTTATCAGTGTCATTATCCCCAAGGGGGGAGCGGAAGGCATTTCCGCCCAAAAAGAAGCCGAATATGTCATGTCTGCAGGTATTCGATTCCCTCAGGCCTCTGGGACACAACATCTTTCCTTTCAACTCTATGCAGGCCCCAAGCAATTCGATCTTCTCAAAGCGTTTGAGGTTGGTCTGGAGGATACCATTGATTTTGGATGGTTTATTTATGGCAGCTGGGGCGTCGTGAAGGCGGTGGCCAAACCCCTCTTTTACGTACTGAGGTTTTTTTACGAGTATACCCACAATTATGGCGTCGCCATTATTCTCCTCACGGTTGGGATTAAGCTGCTATTTGTTCCGCTTCAGTACAAAAGCTATACCTCCATGCAAGGGATGCAGAAGATTCAGCCCAAAGTTGTGGCCCTCCAAACGAAACTCAAGGATGATCGAGAAAAACTGAACAAAGAACTCATGAAACTGTACCGTGAACACAAGGTCAATCCCGTAGGGGGTTGCCTGCCGATGTTGGTCCAAATGCCAGCCTTTGTCTCCCTCTTTAATATTTTATATATGACCGTGGACTTGCGGCAGGCGCCCTTTATATTGTGGATTTCGGACTTGTCGATTCAGGACCCGTATTATGTCCTCCCGGTGCTGATGGGCGCCTCCATGGTCATTCAGCAAAAAATTATGCCGACCACCATGGACCCCACACAAGCAAAAATGATGTTGCTGCTTCCTGTCTTCATGACCTTTTTATTTGTCACTTTTCCTGCCGGTCTGGTGTTGTACTGGTTGACGAACAACGTCTTGACGATCACCCAGCAGTTTGTGACGGATCGATTTATTTTCAAGCGATCAACTTTTTCTCAAGCTTCTCTCGCGACCAATGAAAGTCAGACGGAATCGAAAGAGGCGGATCACACGTCATCCCCCAAAAAGAAAGGTAAGGGGAAAGGGGGCAAGAAGGAATCTGAAGAAGTCTAACCAGTGGGGCCAGAAACATGGACCAGGACTTGGACGATACAATTTGTGCAGTGGCCACCCCTCCGGGAGAAGGGGGTATCGGTATCATTCGAGTCAGTGGAAAAGACGCCATTGCCCTTACCTCGCAAGTGGTGAAACCTCGCCACGGTCGCCCGCTCGATACCCTTTTGACGCATACCCTCCATCTGAGTGATGTCCAAGCGGTCGTCACCGCAGGATCAGCCTCTCCTCCAGGGAATTTAGATGAAGCGTTGGTTGTCGTGATGCGTGGTCCTCACTCCTTTACAGGGGAAGACGTCGTAGAGATTCATACCCATGGGGGTCCCTATGTTGTCCAAGCGACCTGCGAGGCCTTGGGACAGGTTGGCATGAGGTTAGCGGCTCCAGGTGAATTTACCAGACGAGCATTTTTGAATGGCCGACTAGACCTCACCCAGGCCGAGGCCGTTCTGGATACGATTCGAGCCTCTACGGCAAGTAGCCTCAAAGTCGCCCAAAGCCAGCTTCGTGGGCACTTGTCGCAAGAAGTCAGTCGAATACGGAATGAACTCCTCCGCCTCTTGGCTCATATTGAGGCGGGGATGGATTTCGTCGAAGAAGATATGACTTTTGTGGAAACGGGTGAAATCCAATCGACCCTCAGCAAGGCATTCGAGGATCTTCAGCAACTAGTGAGGACTTATGCGGAAGGGCGCATTCTCCGGGAGGGGATTCGAGTGGCGATCATCGGTCGTCCCAATGTCGGGAAATCAAGTTTGTTAAATGCCTTACTTCAAGTCGATCGAGTGATTGTGTCTTCGATACCGGGGACGACGCGTGATGTGGTAGACGAAGTCGTCAACATCCAGGGTGTCTCAATGCGAATTGTGGATACCGCCGGGCTTCGACACACACAGGATGCGATCGAACAGGAAGGCATCAAACGAACCCGTGACGCGATCACCCAAGCGGAACTGATCCTTATGGTGATTGATGGGTCAAGAGGTTTGTGCGAGGAAGACCGCGCCCTTCTTCAAGAAGGCACGGACCAAAAGCGTTTATGCGTGATTAATAAATGTGACCTGCCCTTGCAAGTTGAACGATCTGATGTCGAAGTGATGGGGGAAGGGATACGGGTTTCGGCACAGACCGGGGAGGGATTGGACGAGCTCCGAGAGACCATGCGAAAATGTGTGCTTCGCCGAGATTTTGAGCCTGGTGAGTCCATAGTGGTGGGTCGAGCCCGACATCACGCGGCTTTAGTACGAGCCAAGGACTCTGTCACGAATGCCTTAGACTCTGTGACGAACCAACTATCTGGGGACGTCATTGCATTAGATATTCGATCATCCCTCGACAGCTTGGGGGAAATGACCGGCGAGGTGAGTAGTGAAGAGGTCTTGGATCATATCTTTCGCGAATTTTGTATTGGCAAATAGACGGTCAAGAACAAACTCGATCATTCAGAGACAAGAACTATGGCACTAGAACGAGACATTGTGGTCATTGGAGGTGGGCATGCGGGGTGTGAAGCCGCATTGGCCGCTGCCCGGATGGGGTGCCAGGTTGTGTTGTTAACCATTGAGACAAGCAAGATTGCGCAGATGCCCTGTAATCCGGCCATTGGAGGGATTGCCAAAGGGCATCTCGTCAAGGAAATTGACGCGTTGGGTGGAGAGATGGGGTATAACACCGACAAGGCCGGCATTCAATTTCGAAGACTGAATACCAGAAAAGGTCCGGCGGTTCGTGCGCTGCGAGTTCAGTGCGACAAGTCTCTGTATAAGCAGGCCATGCAAGAAACGTTGCAGGCACAGGCGGGACTGGAGATTGTGCAAGGAACTGCTGAACGGATTCTAACCAAACAGGGAAAGATCACAGGAGTCGTCACCAATCATGGGGATGTGATTCATACACGGGTAGTGGTCATTACGTCAGGGACCTTTTTAAAGGGACTGATGCACATTGGGCTCAACCATCTGCCTGGCGGCCGGGCTGGTGAATCACCCGCTGAACAATTGTCTGACTGCATGAGAGATTTCGGGTTTGAGGTCGGACGTTTGAAAACAGGAACACCGCCTCGGCTGGACCGTGATACCATTAACTTCGGGATCTTAGCCAGCCAGCCAAGTGATCCTCACCTCAGACCCTTTTCTTGTCGGACGACAGCCATCACAAACCCTCAGATTTCCTGTCATCTGACACAAACGACCGAAGAAACCCATAAGATTATTCAGGCGAATCTCGATCGGTCGCCGATCTATGCTGGAACGATCGACGCCACGGGGCCTCGATATTGTCCTTCAATAGAAGACAAAGTCGTGCGGTTTGCCGATAAGCCGAGCCACCAGATTTTCTTAGAACCTGAAGAATTGAAATCCAACTCCTATTATCCCAATGGGATTTCCACCAGTCTTCCTGTCGATGTCCAATTAGCCATGCTCAAGACGATTCCTGGGCTAGAGGATGTCAAGATGTTATGGCCGGGCTATGCTGTGGAATACGACTACTTTCCTCCTTGGCAATTGCATCCGACCCTAGAATCAAAATATGTGGAAGGTCTCTATCACGCAGGCCAGATCAATGGAACATCTGGGTACGAAGAAGCTGCGGCGCAAGGGCTCATGGCTGGCATCAATGCCGCACAGAAAGTTAAAGACGCGCCGCCCCTAATCTTGAATCGGTCGCAAGCCTATATCGGTGTGTTGATTGACGATCTGATCACTAAGGATGCCAGAGAACCGTATCGGATGTTTACATCTCGCGCTGAGTACCGGCTCTTACTGCGTGAAGACAACGCTGCCGAGAGACTCATGGAAACAGGATTTACGCTAGGGTTAATTGACGAACCCCTCTATGTACAGTTTCTCAGAAAGCGAGAACGCATTGAACAGGAAGTGGACCGGTTGCGCCATACGGTCTCGTCATGGAAAGAAGAGCAACGTCCACTTTGGGAGAAGTTGGGCACCGCGTTTCCGGAGCAAAACCCAACGTTGGCACAGCTCCTGAAGAGACCGGAAATCACGTATGCCACGCTGATGGACTTGTTAGGAGAACAGGGCGAGGAAGATGAAGCCGTCCGCGAAGCGATTGAAATCACCCTGAAATATGAAGGATATATCGCACGCCAGCTGCAGCAAGTGGATCGGTTTAAGAAATTAGAAAACCGCTCTATTCCACCGGATTTTTCCTATCGGCATATCCTGGGGTTTTCCAACGAAGTCGCAGAAAAACTCACAAGAGTCCGTCCGGCCTCGATCGGGCAAGCCTCTCGCATCTCCGGCGTAACCCCAGCGGCAATTTCCCTTCTGCTCGTGGCGTTGGAGCGTCGTCATCAATCGCGCCTTAAAGCCAGTGTGTTGACCTAACACATTGCCTGTCCTACTCGTTGTCTCTGGTCTTATCGCAACGAGTCTTTTATACCGACCCCAACACCAATACAATATCCAATATCAATAACGTCGAACTTTACAACGAGTGACGACCTGTACGGCAAACTTGAGCATCTGACCCATCATGAGTGCTGAGTTCACTTTTAGAACTCAAAAGTGGTACAGGCAGTTGAATAGTTGTCGTTTACCCGGTGCGGCGGGGTGTATTGACGCATTCGTACCTGACTGCTAGTTTGCCTGCTCCGGTTGGTGGAACACACATAAGGAAAGTACATTTTATGTCACACAGAAAAATAGTTGACGGCTCATTGTATTTTGTCTTCATGTTCCTTGTCGGATGCGCTGGCATGACGCCAACGATGGAGCAACCATCTTTAGGCGTTGATCGCATTGCATGTGTCGGAGAGGTTGAACATCCACCGAAGGGTCTCGTTGAAATAAAGGACACCATACTTGTGCAGAAAGCGCTTGGGGCCAGTGGGCAAGGAAAACTCTGCGTGGGCAACGCGTTTGTAACCACGGAGCCGGTTCCTGTTTATCGGGTATGGAACAAAGAGAAATCTTACACCCTCTATGGAAGCTGGTGGTCTTTTGAATTACCTAAAGGACCAAAACAGAAATATCGCGAAGAGAATGGGATCTGTCCATCTTGGAGCCCGTTGGATCGTATGAGTTCTTGTACGATTAAAGTTGGAACAAACGTCGTTGTTGGCCCCGGGCAAAGTGCTGTGTGTGAGCAGGTAACGTATCCAAAATCCGCAGTGAATCAAGTGTTTATCCCAAATGACTCTCGGAACAACATGCTTCTCGTTGAGAACTGTTCGGCAGGCGCTGATTGGCCTTGAATCGTTGCTCATACATGACAGGAGATAGTCTGCTGTTCAAGAGGGGGGAACGTGCGGGTATTCTTCGATCATGCCGTGATAAAGAGCCACCCATTGATTAATGCCGTTGTAGATGATCTGGATGGGTGTTCCGGAATGTGATGGGCAACGACCGAGTTGTTCCAAGCAGCGTGGTAGTATGTGATAAAACCGTTGAGTTGTTTGGCTCAAACAGATTGTTCTATGCACGTTCACGAAAGTGAATCAGTTCAGTGATATTATTCTCTTAGGAATGATAATATAGCCTTTAATTGTTACCGTAGTCGTTGACAGCATCCCTCCTTTCTTTTTGAAAAGATCCTTACTTGATAGCGAGGATATCTTCCAGTAAATCAAGTCCGGTGAACGGAGTTGTGTCTCTCAAGAGGATAGCGTTGACTCGGACGAAAACAACCTTCCTGGGAAACTAACGGGGGAGACTCAAAAGAGACATTCAAGTCAATACTCATGCTCGACTTCATTCTGAATTCAACCAATGAGTAACACTCGCGGAGGGAAAAAATGAAGAGAAATTTTAAAAGCGCCCTCAAGCATGTACTGGTCCACGAAGGTGGCTGGGCAGATCATCCGAAAGATCCTGGGGGTGCAACGATGAAAGGGGTCACGCTGACCACGTATCAACGCCACTTTGGTGAAGAGAAAAGCAAGGAGGACCTGCATAACATTCCTGAGGAGGAATTAGAGCAAATCTACCGTGCTGGCTACTGGAACAAATGTTGCTGTGACAAACTTCCGCCGGGTGTCGATTACGCCGTTTTTGACGCTGCAGTAAATTCCGGTCCTGGGCGAGGAGCAAAATGGTTACAGGCTGCAGTCGGAGCCAAACAGGATGGAGGTATTGGTCCTAAAACGCTTTCTAAAGTAGAAGAGTTCAATCCCACCGTCGTTGCCGATAATATGTGCGATCGTCGTCTAACTTTCCTGCATAGCCTTCCCACCTGGCCCACGTTTGGAAAAGGGTGGGGACGTCGTGTTGAGGGCGTGCGTACGACTGCCATCACGATGGCCGGTGGAAAGGGTCCATCTGTAGAAATTATCCCATCGGTTGAATACAAATTGGTCAAAAAGGGTTCGAGAGGGCTCTGGGTCCGTAAGCTTCAGGAAACGCTTGGAATCCAAGTGGATGGAAAATTTGGTCGTGGCACGGAGGTGGCATTAAAAGCTTGGCAAGAACAAAGTGGGTTAGAACCTGATGGTATTGCAGGCCGGAATACGTACCGGTCGCTCGGCTTGCTCGCCTAAGAATTATGCTTCATCCGCCAGTGGACCAACTGAATGTCTCCAGAAAAACTGCGACATCCAGAACGAAAGAAATTTGGTAGGTGGTTGGTTACCCACCACCTTCCACGGAGGCACGTACTCTAACGAAACAGGGGGTTTAACCACTGTGAGGTTGTCAATAGATGGAGACTTCGTGGGGTAAGAATACCTGTGATTATCGCAACTTGGCCTCCATAGAATAAGGTTCTCTAATCCCAACATGGTGTCAATACTGTCATCTGTTAGAATTGACCTATCCACAGTTTAGCCGAAAGCAAGATTTCCTCTTTACCTGCTTGAATTGTTTCACCTGAGTCGAAGAGATTATTAAATCTTGGAGACACTGCAAGTCTCTCAACATTGCGCTATAACGTATTCTAGAAATATCGTTCCGTGATGCGTTTCTCTAAAGTCAGCCTTAGTGTGTTCGAAAAGAAGAATCGAACAGGCGATGGTCTCAGACCATGAGGAATCTGAAATATTATCGATGTTAGAATATCTTTATTACTCGTGGGTATTGTTATTCCTGACGCGTACGTGTTTTAGCGGCGTGTCTCTTTCAGGAGGCTAACATGTTCGGTCCCATTACAGTCCCATTTGGGGCGAAAATGCTCTTCAATACGGTCACGCTTAAGCCCGGTGTCAGCTTCGATGAAGTTGAGTTGGCCGTGGGAGAAATGTGCATGGTTGTCAAAGAAACCTACGGTGGTGAAAAAGGAGGATTTCTGGCTGGACAGGTCTTCAAGTTTTCCGGTTTCGTGTCTGATGAAGGCTCACTCACTGATACCAAAACGGCCGATGAGCATTATGCCATCGTGACGTATTGGCAGTCGTTTGAAGCGCATGAACAATCCCATGCCGATGAAATATTCAAGAAAACATTTTCTGCCTTGGCCTCCATGTGCTCTGAGACTAAGGAACTCGGATACGACATGTTATGGCAGGGATCAACAAAGAACGAATAACCCTTGTCCCCACAGGCGGTCTAAGCAGACAGAGGATGAGGAGCAGAAAATGTTGTGTTAAGAGAGGTCAGCTCGTTTGGAAGCCGTGGCAAACGGGCCTTGAAGTTTTAGCATCATTCTGGCCCAAAGGGTCCGGTAGGTCTCGTGGCTTTGAAGCATTCCACAATACCGGCGCAGCAACCCTTGGTACGAGACGGGAAATGTTCGGCCCACCCAGCGATGCCAAGATCGGGGAATACCATACACGACTTTATTTAATCGGGACGCAATCCGAAACTCAGGACCAAGCTCTTGGATAATGGCCTCTTCATAGGCTTCCAAATGTCGATTCGTGTTGTGCAAATAGTCCACAATCGTCGTGGCAGCCAACTGCCCGGACCGCACCGCATACAGAATCCCTTCTCCAAGAAGGGGATCAACCAAATGCCCTGCGTCACTCACTAACAGCGCATGAGTATGCACTAACCCGCCATTCCAGCGTTGCCCCTTCTTGTCGGCGTACCCGTTGCAAATAGGAAGAGGGTGTCCTACAGGGGGAGGCACAACATATCCTGACAAATTTGGATCTTCTTGAATGAATTGTTGAAAACTTCGCTTAGGTCGGCTGTCTCCACGAACAAATTCTCCTACACCAATCGACAGTCCATGGTGTTTAGGAAAGATCCACCCATAGCCTTTTTTCGCAGCATTTAGACTAATGATGGCTACGTTGGCATACCGCCTCAATTGTGTGTCAGGTTGACCCGCTCCCAGGTTCATTTCTCCAAAGAGAATCTCACTCTCTAGCGCGGGAACTTTCTGCAACCGCCGTCCTGGAAATAATTGCTGTGCGACCACACTCAAGGCGCCATCAGCACCTACCACGACACGGCTAAAATATCGTCCTTTGTCCGTCTCCACCTCAACGCCTTCTGGTAGCGCTTTCAAGCGAGTCACCGTTTCATTCTGGTGGACTTCCGTACCAGCAACCTGTGCATGGTGTACCAACCATTGATCAAAACGGGAACGCATGACCATATAGACAAAGGGCTTTTCGGAATCAATCACATACGACTCCTCCGGCCCATAGGTGAAGTGCAAGCGGTGGACCTCTTCCTCAACCACCGACTTAAAATCCGTGGGCAAGTACTGCTCAATGCGTGCGGATAACCCCCCTCCACATACTTTGTACCGAGGGTGGGTCTGCTTTTCTAAGCCCAATACCGAGACCCCAGCCCGGCTTAATTCAAACGCTACTGAGGACCCAGCGGGCCCCATTCCAACGACAATGACATCAAATTGCTGAGATGTGGGTATCATGAGCAGTAACTTTCCTATAGCACATCTGTTGCCCCAACTGTACAGAATTTCTTTGTTTCTTGTCACAGAAAATCACAGAAAAAATACTGTGGATTTTACATCGATTCCTTATAGTTTCAATACCGTGACAGCAAAAGAAATGAAGTGTTATAACTCATGCAACAATCCGTGTTCTTCAAAAGGACATCACGACAAGGAGGATCTATGGCTGAATCACCAGTTACCCTACCACCAGGTAAAGAAATCGCGACGCTTGGGGGTGGCTGTTTTTGGTGTATTGAAGCGGCATTCGACCAATTGCAGGGTGTCGACTCGGTCGAGTCAGGCTATATGGGTGGGAAGCAACCCAATCCATCCTATGAAGCGGTATGCACTGGTGTGAGTGGGCATGCTGAAGTGGTCCAAGTTACCTTCGATCCATCCGTCATTTCTTTTCGAGACATTCTCTACGTCTTTTTTGCCGTGCATGATCCCACCACGCTGAATCGCCAAGGGAATGACGTCGGCACGCAATACCGATCCGTAGTTTTTTATCACTCTCCAGCACAAGAAGGTACAGCCAAAGAAGTTATAGCAGCATTGACCGCAGACAAACTGTTTGACGCTCCAATTGTAACCGAAGTTTCACCCGCACAACCCTTTTATATGGCAGAGGATTACCATCAGGAGTACTTCGTTCGTAATCCCGCTCAACCATATTGTTCCTATCTCATCGGACCTAAAATTGCTAAGTTCCGTCAGCAGTTCGCCTCAAAGTTAAAAGGATAACTTCTCTATCTTATTGATAGGCTACCTTTGATGAACGACAAGCTTGTGCCCCAAAGGCGAATCATTCAGGAGCCCGTTGACATGGCACAAGATGTCGTCAAAACGTTGTCGGAACCCAACCTCCTTTCTTCCTCATAAGGCTGTCCAAGTTTAAACAATGTCTGCAGAGGAAGAGGAGGGAGAGGCTAGATTCTCCATCATATATAGGAGTAATATAGGAACAGCTGTGAAAGGAGGGTCTGATGCCTGCTCTTGAAACCACATTAATTCATTTAGCGTCAGTGCAAAAAAAGAAATTATCCCAATTGGCAAAACGCCGTCAGACGAGTTTTGCGAGTGAGGTGCGTCGTGCGATTGAATGTTATTTAGCAATTGGGGCTGAGGGAATTGATTCTGCTGAACTCGCTGTTGCAGCGAAAACAGCCAGAGAATCGGTTGCAGCGATGACGTTGCAAGCAAAGCGCGCAAACCGCCAATTAGAATCAGCCTTGCATGAGTTACGGAAACCGAAACAAAAGGCCTCATGAGTGTTGCCGAGGACATCTACAAGACACTAAAAGGGCTTGTTGGCTTGCAAGATCAAATGAAGCGAATCGAGAAAAACCTTGGTGAGGTTGCAACGGAATTGAAAAACCATCGTGACCGGCTTGTTCGACTTGAGACAAAAATAGAAGTATATGAAGGCTTAAGTCGACGCCGACTCCCCAAATCTTAACAGAGCCCCATACGGGCCGCAGATTCGTCCCTTCACAGCCCACCATTTGTTAGCTGCGACCTCAAAATTGGTAATGCTCCGTGTCTTTAGGGCAAAAGAGATTGCGTTTGATTCCGGGCTCGCGGGTAATCTGCGAGACCAGGCGGCTCCCATTTGCTAATAACTGCACTGCTTCGCGTTTAAACTCCGGCGTAAACGTTTTCAGTTGGCTCATGTGACACCCCCTCCGGGGGTCCTGTCCCCTTTTTCAGGTGTCTGTCAATTCTGGGCCACCTCAGTGTGACCCATTATATGACCCAATGGGGCAATCGGTGGGAGGACGTCTTTTTCTCGGATGATGGTCGTCTTCAACACCACGTGGCTATGCTGGCTATTGCCTCGTGGTTCTACCAAGCAGGTTCTCTCGCGAGCTTGCCAGATCAAATAAGAGCACGTATACTTTATTTAAACATACGTATATGGAGATTGTCATGAAAACGAAATTAACCGTTACCATTGATGAAGATTTACTTCCGAAAGCCAAGCAGTATGCCCGCGCTCAAGGCCATTCCCTATCTCAACTCATTGAAACTGCGCTCCGTGACATGAGTGCTAGGAACACACCGTCCTTCGCGAGCAAATGGCGAGGTCGGTTGAAACCTGCATTTCGCCAGGATGACCGCTACCGACAACTGGCGAAAAAATATCTATGATTGTCTTGTTGGATACGGACGTCTTGATTGACGTCGCGCTGGACCGAACATCCCACGTCGAAGCCTCTATAAAACTACTGGAAGCGTTGGAGATGCGACGAGGTCAAGGGTTTGTGGCCTGGCACAGCCTTTCAAATTTCTATTATCTGGTTTCTCCGGCTAAAGGCGCCCATCACACCCGGGATTTCCTCGACGACTTGATACGATTCATTGATATTGCTCCTACTAACCGTGATAGTTTCCATCTGGCTTGTCAATTTCCAATGAAGGACTTTGAAGATGCCATGCAAGTCGCCGCTGCTATGGCCTGTGGAGCCGATGTCATTGCCACGCGAAATATTCGTGACTATGCACAGGCTTCCATGCGAGTAACGACTCCTGCTTTGCTTGTGAAAGACATGAAGTGAGAGTGGTCCGTTCCGTCTGAAACCGTAAGGGTCGCAAAACTCAAGTAAGGATTGTTTTCAAGAGACCTACCGATAGAATCGAATGAGCCCCCTTTTGATCGCTGGGATAATGAAAAGTGATAATTTATGAAATCATCTGAAACAGGAGATCAACATTTATCCTGTGTCTATTGTGGACAGCCAGTCTCTACCCAAGACCATGTTCCTCCAAAATGTCTCTTTCCTGAACCGCGTCCATCGTTAATCACTGTTCCCGCTTGTTACTCCTGTAACAATGGTTTATCACAAGATGATGAATATTTCCGTACAGTGCTTGTATCAGAACTGCGAGTATCGGAACATGCCGAAGCCCAAAAATTACGTCCAACGATCAAGCGTTCACTTCAACGGCCCAAGGCACAAGGGTTTCGTATCTCCATGCTAAAAATTCTGAAAAAGATTCCTTTGATGACAGTTGGGGGGCTGTACTATGAGGAAGGCATTGCCATGAAAGTGGATGGTTCTCGAATAAGTCGTGTTCTAGAACGAGTTACGAAAGGCTTGTTTTATCATCATTTCAACAGGCCTCTACCAACCGATTACTCTATTTCAGTTCATTCATCAGACACGATGGAAAAAACACCGAAAGCCATGAACGCGGTTCTGAGAACAATCAATTTCATCAAAGGTTCACCCAAGTATAGTATCGGTGATGAAGTTTTTTCTTATAGCTTTGCCGTTTGTCAAGATGAACCTAATGCGACATTCTGGGTTCTCGGATTCTTTAATACTAAGCCATTTTGGGTTTTTACTATGCCCCAGGAAAAACCATCAGAATAAAAAGGGAGCATTCCTTTTTTCATTTTTTTCCTTAATCTCTTAATCTTTCTCCGATAAATCAAAGGATTATCTTTAAGCGAATTGTGTGTTAAGGGCCTGTGCTAATACTTGTTCAACTGCTGAAGTCGGGATAAAAAAAGGGAGAGGTCTTTTTGACCTCTCCCTTTTATCAGACGCATTGGGGTTATCGTTAGAACCGGCTGCGACGGGTACCTCCTCCAAAATCCCCGCCGCCGCCATAGCCACCACCGCCAGTGCGTGCGGCTTGGGCTTCTTCTCCGGACGACATTTCGATAAATCCAAATCCACGGGATTGGCCGGTGAATTTGTCGCTAATGACGTTTGCTGATTGGACCGTCCCGTGTGCCAAAACAGTTAAGGAGCTATAAAAAGGGTACACCTCCCTTTTTCTATGGGATGCTACCTCCATGCCTCGCCCGGACGATCTTTGCCCACGTACCCCATCATATGACCCAACGTGGCAATCGGCGGGAGGACGTCTTTTTCCCGAATGACGCTCGCCAAATCTAGCTGACTTGGCTGAAAGACTATTGCCATCAAAACCACGTGGATATGCTGGCATATTGCCTCATGACAATCACATCCACCTGGTGGCCGCTCCGGCCACCAAGGAGAGATGGCAAGGGGTGCTCAAATCCTTACACATGCGTTATGCTCAACGGCTCAGTCGGCAACGTGGCTGGAAGGGACATGTCCGGCAAGGCCAGTATGTCTCCTCGTCTTGGGACGAAGTCTATACCTGAGACGTCCGAAGAAATACAGACATGAAGGAACAGGGCCTTATTAATATGGACGCGCGTCGCCGCCAAGAAAAACTCACCCGTGGGTTATCATTATTCCTCTCGGGCATCGTTTTTACGTTGTTCCTTGTGATGTTGTTGCCGGAGAGACAGGCAACTTTAGACATCGCCATCCGTACCGCTGGGGCTTTCATTGTGGCATTGTTCCTGTTTTTGTTTCTGACGCGGAAAGGCCGACGTCGGGCGGCACTTCGGAAGCAACCTTTTCCCTCAGCTTGGGAAACCATCTTGCAGCGGGAGGTGCCGTTTTTTCAGACACTCGATGAATCGGAGAAGGACCACTTTCGGGAAGAGGTGCGCATCTTTCTGTCTGAAAAACGGATCACTGGCATTAAGACCACAGTCGATGACACGGTGCGCGTGTTGGTTGCGGCAAGTGCCATCATTCCCATTTTTGGTTTTCCTGGGTGGGAGTGGGACCAAATCAGTGAAGTGCTTCTTTATCCGACCACCTTCAATGATCAATATGAAATTGGGCGTGTGGGGAACCAAGATGTGCTGGGCATGGTCGGGACCGGGGCGATGAATCGTATGATGATTCTGTCCAAGCCTGATCTGTTGCGAGATTTTCGCGTGACGCAGGATCGGAAAAACGTGGGCATTCATGAGTTTGCGCATTTACTGGATAAGTCCGACGGCGCCGTTGATGGGGTGCCTTCGGTCGGGTTACCTCGGTCTGCCATCACTCCATGGCTCAAGCTGGTGCATAAAGAAATGGTAAACATCCGGGCCGGTCACTCAGATATCAATCCCTATGGATTGACGAATGAAGCCGAATTTTTTGCGGTCGTCTCTGAGTACTTTTTTGAAAACCCGGATAAAATGAAGCGAAAGCATCCTGAATTATACACCGTGCTCGAACAGATCTTTCACCAGGATCCGCAAGCACGAGTCAAAAAAGCTCTGGTGTCCATGATGAAACTCGGAGCTGGACGACTCGGCCGCAATTCCCCTTGTCCATGTGGTAGCGGGAAGAAGTACAAACACTGTTGTTTGGAGGGTTAGAACCTTGTCTTGCTCCTTCGATCTTCTCAGGACAGGGGCCGATGAGGAAAGGAATGTCTGTAGTCCGTCATGCCAGCAGGAGTAAGCGGGCATCCAGCCTTTCAAATTTCTATTATCTGGTTTCGCCGGGACGATGAAAAGTGTGACCTGAATTCGTGATAAAAAAGGGAGAGATCTTTTTGACCTCTCCCTTTTATCAGACGCATTGGGGTCATCGTTAGAATCGGCTGCGACGTTTATCTCCAAAATCCCCGCCGCCGCCATAGCCACCACCACCGCCAGTGCGTGGTGCTTGGGGTTTGGCTTCGTTGACCGTCAATGTTCGGCCACCAAACTCCGTAGAATGTAAGGCTGTAATTGCGGCTTGGGCTTCTTCTCCGGACAACATTTCGATGAATCCAAATCCACGGGATTGGCCGGTGAATTTGTCGCTAATGACGTTCGCTGATTGAACAGTACCATGTGCCGAAAACAGTTCAGTTAATTCTGTTTGAGTCGCGGAATACGGCAATCCACCTACATACAATTTTGAACCCATGGGGTTCCTCCTTTTGAAAAAATGATATTGTCTTAAGCTCGGGAAGGGTAAACCCTTGTGAAGGGGTAGGCCGCAGACGCTGCATTCAGGCGACAGAGGTCAGACACTTTCGAGTTATCTCTCGGGCAAAACAACATCGGTTGTGGGCTTTATTAATTTGCATTCTCATAGCCAAGCCTAAGGCGATAAGTTTCTTCAAACTAGCACGAGAGAGGAATAAAAGATAGTCGGTGTCCAGTAAGAGGAACAGAAAATTTGCCTCTTCGCCTGTGATCTGTCTCGAATGGTTGTTACAATACGTTCTTTTTCTCCAGTATTTTTGCTGCTCCGGTATAATGGTCGTATCCCAAAGCCATGAAGATACAGTGTCGAAAAAAAACAGGAAAAATCTCTTCAACTTATGATTCCTCACTTGATAATGGCAATTCTTTGAAATTTGCCTTGTCATCCTGAACGAAGTGAAGAATCTCTTTCCAGCATAAGCCACTCGACCACATTACCCCGACAACTTTCTCTGCCAGTGCGGGTAGCAACCGGGCCGAACTATTTCTTCACTTCCCAAATCGAATCCACGAAGTAGTTGTTTCCATCAAACAGGTGCTTCACAATCCGATACCCACTGTTCTCAGCCAACAATGTGATTTCTGATAGGGTGTATTTGTAGGAGTGCTCCGTTTGCATCGGTTCCCACGCACCGAAGTGAAATTTCTCTCCCAAGGCATCAATGGACACAACCTGCTCTCGGGTACTGTAAATAAAGCTCTCGACCGCATGGGCTCGCGGATTATACTGTCCCTGCTGGACATAATAATCTTTGACAAAATTCGCCCCCAGCTTTTGATTTAGGACATCAAGGAGATGGAGGTTGAATCGTTCGAACACTCCTGTTGAATCGTTGTAGGCAGAATACAGCGTCTTCGGGTGCTTCATAAGATCAAACCCGATCATGACGTAGTCCCCTTCGTTCAAAGATTCCCGCACATTCCGAACGAACTGCTCGGCTGCGGGTAACTCCATATTTCCAATGGTCGAACCCAGAAAGAGAACCATGTTTCGTAGATTGGCATGTTCTTTGACCGTACTGAGTCCATCAAAGTAATCAGTGGCCAATCCTGTGACCGACATGGTACTCTGGGAAAATCGTGACTCCAGAAAGGCCACGAGATTCTGGGTGGCGCCCTCGGAGATATCGATGGGCACATACTCAAAATGCAGCTGGTTCTGGATGAAGTGCTCAAGAAGAATGTGAGTTTTCCGCCCATCTCCTGCTCCCAGCTCAATCACCCGAAAGGGCGTCTTCGCAAAGATATCGGTGACGGCCTGTTTGTGCGTCTGGAATATCTCGAACTCACATTGAGCTGGATGATATCCGGCAAGTTGGGTAATCTCGGTGAAGATTTCGCTGCCCTGATCATCGAATATCAACCACGAAGGAAGACGTTTCGGTTCTCTCAAGAGGCCTTCACGCACGGCTTGAGCAAACTGGTCATCGACCGATGCTGCAGCGGTTCCCGATCGTAAATTGTGATAGTGAAATGACATGGGTCTCCTTCTTACACGGTTGATCTCGTTGAGGATTTGCTCACCCTGAAGGGTGCTTGCTAGAATGTGACCGTACTATCCTTCAATATATATCTATACAGCCTTTTTATATTTTTATCCTCATCTGATGAGCCTTTCTTCTTTTCACACCATTACCGATATCGATTATCGCAAAGCGGAAGAGGTCTTGACGCACCTCCTGCAGCATGATGATCTTGATCGGTATGTGTCCGATACCCCTGAGTGCCTAGAACCCTTCGAGTCTGTTCTGGGTGTGGCCATATTAGAAGCCTACGAAGACCAGCCGACTTCTCCCAACGCACATCTCTTCCTTCAAAGGATTCTCTATCGCATCAACCGATTAAAACTGTTCTGGTATGACGATCTTGAGAATTACACCAATGAAAGTTCGGCGTTCCTCTTTTCCTTACGGAAGAGAATTGAGACCGTCTGGCAGGACTGGGAGGCCCAGAACATTGCTCTGTCTTCCTTGAAGGACATAGATGTTGAGGCCGCGCTTCGGGAACGTACAGCGGAAGACCTTGATCCAGCGCCCTCGCAGACTGGCCTGTTCTTTCGCAATGAGATGTCACAGACCGGGTACCGTCAATTGTTGGCCATCACCTCTCTGGATGGATTGGTAGAAGCAAGCCAATTGTCACGGGTCATTGGCGGCGTGGGGAACGAAGTGCAAGCCATGCTCACCAAAATCTTGCTTGAGGAGTATGGAGGAGGGAAATTGGCGAGGAAACATTCCTCATTTTTTTCGGCAATGCTGAGAGAATTTGACATGGATACCATGCCAGAAGCCTACTTTGAAATCGTTCCCTGGGAAGTCCTCGCCAACATCAATCACAGCTTTACTGTTTGTGAGCACAAGAGACATTTCTTGCGATACATTGGGAGCCTTCTCTACTTCGAAACCTCAGTCCCTGCGGCATTCCAGAATTATAAAATCGCAGGGGAACGGCTTGGCCTCAGCGAAAAAGCCATTAGCTACTGGGATGTGCACATCAAAGAAGACCTCCGGCACGGCCAGTGGATGCTGAATGAGGTCGCCTTTCCACTCCTCACCCGCTATAAAGATTCAGCATGGGAAATCGTATGGGGATACGATCAGCAACGATTTCTCAGTACCCGTGCCAGCCAAGCCATCGTCAAATCTGTCCAGCAGGCCGAGAACTCCTAGTCTTGTGGAAACCAGATTCTAGCATTGGGTGTCATCGGCACAGCATGTATCGGATGACAGCTCAAGAGATTGGAGCACCTCGATCGACCCGACCGCGGTCAATAACTGATCTCGACCAGGCGGGTGTTTCAAAAAGAGGTTTTCCAATATAGAGAGCAATCATCGTGCTGATTGCGATGGGGTTCATTGAGAAAGAACGACCAACACAGAAGTGGAGGAAGGAATGAGGGCGGTACGGGTACTCGTTGGTACACGCAAGGGAGCATTCATCCTGACATCAGACGAAAAGCGAAAACAGTGGGATATCAGCGGTCCCCACTTTGCGGGCTGGGAAGTCTATCATATGAAGGGGGCTCCGGCTGATCCGAATCGGTTGTATGCATCTCAGTCGACTAGCTGGTTTGGGCAGCTCATCCAACGCTCCAATGATGGAGGCAAGACGTGGGCGCCGGTGGGAAACCAGTTTGTGTATGATGGTGTTCCCGGTACCCATCAGTGGTACGATGGGACACCACATCCCTGGGAGTTCGCACGCGTCTGGCATCTTGAACCATCGTTAACCGATCCGAACATAGTCTATGCCGGGGTTGAAGACGCCGCGTTGTTTCGCTCAATCGATGGCGGTCAGACATGGCAAGAGCTTTCAGGTCTCCGCGGCCATGGCTCGGGACCCTCTTGGCAACCAGGCGTCGGCGGAATGTGCCTACACACGATTGTTCAAGATCCCAGCAATGCCGCGCGGATGTTTGTTGCCATCTCCGCAGCGGGTGTGTTTCGGACGGATGATGCTGGAAAGACGTGGCGACCGATGAACCGTGGCCTGCGGTCCGAAAACATCCCTGATCCACATACTGAGGTTGGTCACTGTGTGCACCGTATTGCCATACACCCATCGCGTCCGAACGTGTTGTTCATGCAGAAACACTGGGACGTCATGCGTAGCGATGATGCTGGCGAGTCATGGCATGAGGTCAGCGGAAACCTTCCAACAGATTTTGGGTTTCCGATCGACGTGCATGCCCATGAGCCGGATACAGTCTACGTTGTCCCGATCAAGAGTGACTCGGAACATTTTCCACCTGATGGGAAACTACGTGTCTATCGCAGCCGGACGGGCGGACAGGAGTGGGAGGCGCTCACGAAAGGTCTGCCGCAACGTGATTGCTATGTCAATGTTTTGCGCGATGCCATGGCTATCGACTCGCTCGACTCATGCGGCGTGTACGTCGGCACAACCGGCGGGCAGGTCTACGCATCAGCTGATGCCGGAGACAGCTGGATGACTCTGGCTCGAGACTTTCCCGCCGTGTTGTCTCTGGAAGTTCAGACGTTGTCATGATCCGCATTGTGCTTCCAGCACATCTACGGACATTGGCGCGGGTCGAAGGTGAGGTGATGCTTGATGTGCCGGGCCAGGCCACGCTCTGCTCAGTGCTCGACGCGCTTGAGGCTCGCTACCCCATGTTGCGGGGGACGCTCCGTGACCAGGTCACGCAACAGCGTCGATCGTTTGTCAGGTTTTTCGTATGTGCGCAAGATCTGTCCCACGAACAAATGGATGCTCCGTTACCCGACGCAGTCACGATGGGGACAGAGCCGTTTCTCATTGTGGGGGCTATGGCTGGAGGATGAGAGCAGTCACATTGTAATAGGCCACTGTCACAATATCCTGGTTGTCATGAAATTGTCCCGGCCTCATGGATAAGGATGATTCTTTATGGCCGTGGTTCATTCTCAAGCCCACCCCATAGACGGAGAATTTCGCCATTCATCGTTCCTTCGATGCTTTGGATATATCCCGCTGCCGCTTGTGCTGCTGTGATGGTGCCACGACCTACTTGGTCGGAAGAAACCACTGGGGCTGGACTCACAACGTTCAAACGTATGCGTCGAGGTAAGAGTGGCCCAACCGTTCGAACAAAAGAGTCGACGGCTGCATTAAATGGACCTGTCGCGGCACTCGCTGGATTTGGATAATCACTGAGATAGCCACTCGACAACGTGAATGATGCACCATCCCGAGCGTAAGGTGTTCCGGTTCGTACAAGATTAATTTGCGCCAGAAACTTTCGCTGAAATCCATACACAAAATCATCGTCAGCTAAATCTTCGTAAACTTTGAACAGGCTATCATTGCCTACGGCCACAACAAGGGCATCAAAAGCACCAACGGCTTCGAACATATCTTGCACGGACTGTGTATCAGTATAGTCGACCTGTACATCACCATTCCGGCTTACCTGGACAATGTCGTGTTGTGGTGACATGGCCCGAACAATCTCACGCCCAATGATTCCACTGGTTCCCATAATGATGATCTTCATAATCTTTCGCCTTTGTAAAAGGAGAGGTAATAATCCCCATTGAAAAACGGAAGCCGTTTAGAACGGGACCTTAAACAGGGGTAGCGCCCAAAGCCACAAATGCGGCCTGCGTCCCATCGTGGAAAAACTGCTGAACCTGTTGGGCTTGGGTCTCATTCGATTTTGTCTCAGTCAAGACGGATGTGGTGAGAATAGCCCCAACCCACCCCTCGGTATGCCAGAATCCACCTGATAACGCGGGAAGCGTTTCTTTCTTGGGATACGGCCAGGGTGTAACATAAAAATAGGGCTCAGGGTACGTGTGATCCCCTGGACTCATACCGCATCCCACCGATCGAGCGTCTTCACTGCCTTTTTCTGGATCCAATGCGACCAACGTCGCAATGTCAAAATGATGCGGCCAACATCGAATAGGCAAAGCCTGGCTCCATGGGGCTGTGATCTCGTGAATCGCGGAATTTGCATTGGAATACCAGCGGTGGAGTTCTTGATATGGGACAGAGTCGTTCATAGAAAAAGGCATGCCCTGTGCAACAGGATGGGCTGGCATATCATAGTCGCGTAAGGCAAAGGGTTTGGGGGCAGCAGACCCAGAGGCCTGAGCATAGGTGGTGGCGAGCCACACCAATGCTTGTTGGAGAGTCTGTGCTGATAGTCGAAGTTCAATCGGGGTTGTATGTTGGGGTGTAAAAAAAAGGAGAGTCAGGTCCGCCAGCCGAAGGCCAACACAGATCCCATCTGAGGACGCATGACTGCAGAGGGCTCCCTGAGAGTCAACCCATCCGAGGTTTGATTGACTATCATCTGCTTGAGGTTCGAGCACCGTATTCCCAAAAGACCCCACAATTTGCACGGCCCAGTGTAACTGAAGTCGTGCATCGAGAAGGCTCGATGTCGAGATGGCTCCAATCGGTTGCCATTGGTGATGTAGCGATTCTGCCGTCATAGTCAGACTCCTTGAGATGATGGGAACGTTTCGTTTGTCTGTCTTATCTATTGGGGGGGCCTGCTTACTGCACGCCACCAAACGGGATCCCGGTCAGTTCAGACATATGTCGTTTAAATGTCGTCAAGTCATCGAGGCAAAACTGATGGAGGTGTGTGTGTCCACAGGCTCGTGCCAAAATGCTCATCAATTCTACGGAGGTTTCAAAAAATCGCGCGAGACGTTGAGCAGATTCTTCGACCATGAGACGAGCACGTAGATGGTCTTTTTGGGTCGCGATCCCCACGGGACAATTGTTGGTATGACAGGCACGCATACCCAAACATCCAATGGCCTGCATCGCGGCGTTGGAGACGGCAATGGCATCGGCGCCTAAGGCCAAAGCTTTGGCAAAATCAGCAGGTTTGCGTAACCCTCCGGTAATCACCAAGGTCACATCTTGCCGGTTGAGTCGATCGAGGTGTCGACGTGCTCGGGCCAAAGCAGGAATCGTCGGTACGGAAATATTATCACGGAAGATGATGGGGGCCGCACCGGTTCCACCACCACGGCCATCAAGGATGATGTAGTCCACACCAATTTCAAGAGCGGCATCAAGATCTTTCTCGATATGCTGGGCCGAAAGTTTGTATCCAATCGGAATGCCCCCGGTCTCTTCACGGACTTGTGTGGCAAAGTCACGAATTTGGGTAATGTCCGTCCAGTCAGGAAAGCGAGCAGGTGAAACAGCGGGTTCTCCTGCTGGTAACCCACGCACTTGGGCAATTTTGCCTTTGACCTTCGGCCCGGGTAGATGCCCGCCTGTTCCGGTTTTGGCGCCTTGTCCGTCTTTGAAATGGAAAGCCATGGCATCGTTGGACTTTCTCCATCGAAAACCCAAATCGTCCAGACGCGAGTTCGTAGAAATACCGTGAGTTTCCAGCTTGCTCTTCCGGCAGCATACCGCCTTCACCTGAACAAATACCGGTGCCTGCCAGCTCGGCTCCTTGCGCAAGGGCGATTTTGGCTTCTTCTGAGAGCGCGCCGAAACTCATGTCCGACACAAACAATGGCAGCATGAGCCGCAAGGGTTTCTGGGCATTGGGCCCGATGACCACGTCTGTTCCGACCGGCACATCATCAAGCTGGGGAGGTGTTGCCAGTTGTGCGGTCACAAATTGAATGGCATCCCACATGGGCAATTCCATCCGAGGTACCCCCATTGCAGCTACGAGGCCATGATGGCCTGTTTTTTCTAGTCCATGTGCTGCATAGCCTTGGATGAGACTGACATGAGGTTCTTCTTCTACAGGATGCGTATCGGCATAGGTGCCAAGATAGGTATCCCGTTGAAAGGGCTGAGGATTCTCGCGCTCCCATGCGGCCACTTCCTCTTCGTCTACCCAGACTTGGCCATCCTCGACCCAGGCGGTGAATTTGTGCAAACGCTCGGCATTGTTGTACGCGCTAATCCCTGTCTCATATTGAAAGTCCCAGCCGTGGAGACCACAAATGAGATCATTCCCTTCAACCTGCCCATCGGCTAAGAGCGCACCTCGATGAAGACATCGTCCGTACAGCACGGAGACCTGTTCATCATAGCGCACGATCACCAGATCCACGTTTGCCACTAAAGCGTAGGCGGGTTCTCGATCTTTAAGATGTTTCCATTCAGCAATCGATACATTCTTCATCTAAACAGGCTCCTTCAAACTCATCAGTAAGGTTCTGGCCATTAACTGTGTTCCGCAAGGAATGAGGTCTGCCATTACGACTCTCTCACGATCAGCTCGAATATCGTCAGAGGTCTTGACGTGTCTCAATGGGGATAGGGTTGGGAGAAGCGGCTTCCCTATTGAGTCGCTGTCTGACAAAGCCTCAAAACAAGAGAGCCAGGAAATCCGTTTGAGCAGAATGGTCACGGAATATTTTCCGGTCAGACAGAGAACCTTCTCTCGGGTGTGGCTTGAGGCCTTGATCAGGCGAATGCATATTGACGGAAGAAGGTCAGGGCATGAGACCTGGCTTCTTTTTCCATTTCCCATCAAGTTTAATAAGGTGCCCAGGCTTCGTTTTCTTGATGGCTTTCTGGCCTGCTAAGGATTCAATGGCGCCTAGATTGGTCTTATTTCTACGAGCGATTTCCCCATATTTTTGCTTCCGCTTCTGGTTGATCTCTTGCATCAATGCCCTAACGTCTCCAGAAGCTGAGGGGTCGACGAGTTCGAGATAGCCGCTCAATGTCTCGCCCACCAACCCTTGGGCTTTGGCCTCATGGAGATTCATCGACCAAGCAGGCATGATTGGTTGAAGACAGAATGTGCCGAATAGAAGGAAGAACAGAAGCCTTTGAGTCATTCTAACATGCATGATGTACCCTCCTCAGGGCATTAAAACAATTCACTGTCGTCTGACAGCACGTCATCAAGTTCTTTATCGACTTTGATCCGTACTTCATGGTCAATTTTCACATTGAGATTGATGGTAATCGGTTTTTCTGGGGCCTCGACCGCAACTTCAACTTTTGGCGAACACCCCGTCGTGAATACCAAGAGACTCAATGGCACAAGCAACAGCAACCAAGATTTTGTGTTTTGCCATCTGTTCATGGGGATAGACCTTTGTTGATCATGAAAAGTTCCTGCTGAACAATTCAAATTCTCACATGACTCATCAATCACCGCTCTTGCACCATCTTTTCGATTTGCTCTTCAATCCCATGGGTCACCTGCAAACTTTGGAGTAACGCCGGAATGTTTTCTTGCATATTCAGATTCAGATGGATCGGACGCCCTTTCTGGAGGGCTGGGTTGTTCTCCTGCAATGTCGTCTGTAATTTCAATGTCCCATCAGTTTGATATTCGACGCCGACCTTCAGCCCATCATAATGGAAAATTTCCAGAGCTTGCAAAACCAGGATTTATTTGAGAGCGAGATGGGCATGTTTCTAGACGACAGAACTTCGATTCAGTAGGGAGAGTTGCTCCTGTTCGAAGATCGACGCCAACCCGAGAATTAGTTGATAAATTCTCACATTGGAGTATAATTTTCCAAGTTCCAGATGAAGGGGGTATCATGGGCAGGAGAGGGAAAAGTGGCTTCAATAAATTTAAAAGGTTTGGGGCTGTCCTAGATAACTATTTCATATAAGGCTTAACCCACTGTTTTAATTGAGTAAATTGGCGTTGTGGGTTCGGGGTATTAAAGCGCCATTCACATTCCTTTAAAAAAAGCGGGAAATGCGGCCGAGGGACTCCATTAAATTTACGCATATGTCGCTTGGCCTGATTCCAGAAATTCTCGATCCCGTTAATGTGCTTGTGTTTTTTGACAAACTGTTTTGAATGATTGATCCGATAATGCTTAAATTCTGACACATCGAGTACATTATAAGAGCGATAGGTATCGGTATACACGATGCTATCGGGAATAATCCGTTCCTGCATGATTCCCATCAATGTCTTGGCTTTCGTATCGGGAATCACTTTCGTATACACGCGGCCCCCACGCTTGAGAATCCCAAAGACCGGGACTTTGCCCGCCGCCCCTCGACCACGCTTGCCCTTGCGCCGACCACCGAAATAACTTTCATCCACTTCAACCTCCCCAGCCAGCGGCATTCCATTTTGGATCGCTTGAGCAATGATTTCTCGTAACCGATGAAAGTAATACGCCGCCGTACTTTTATTCACTCCCACCAACGCTGCGGCCGTCCGCGCCGTAGCTCCTGATACAAAGTACTCGATTAACCGTATCTGTTTCTCCCAACTTAACCGACTCTTCCGCATCCAGCCATCCTAAGATAACTCTCGTTATCTAGGACAGCCCCAAAGGTTTTATTATTTTACCCTATGGAATAAAATCTTAAGTATATATATGTGCGAGAAAAATTCCTGGAAAACTCTAGGCAGGCTTTTTGTATCCATACTTCTATTTCACCTACTCTGGGTGCATATGGTTCAAGCCCAAGTAGTCCTTCCCGAAAATCCTCCTTTTTTTAACAATCCGAACTCAAAAAAACTGGTTGTTTTTGTCCATGGTTTGACCGGAGATGAAGTAAACACCTGGAGTTCAGAAAACCCAGAATTCTTTTGGCCAGAGAAACTTGCAGCAGACTCTGAATTCAAGAACCACAGTGTGTTGTCCTTCGGATATGCGAGTGATTGTGGAATTACTTTGAATATTCGGGAATTAGCACAACGTTTGAATATCACGCTCAAAGAATTAGGACGACAGGTACCCTTTGAAGCCGTTTCCTTTGTTGCACATAGTTTAGGAGGGTTGGTCGTACGCCAATATATTTTAGATCAATATTCAGAAACAAAAATAGATTCAGTTGTCTTACTGAGCACTCCAAATTTTGGAAGCCATTTGTCAAAAGTTCCCAGCTTCTTTTGTGCAAGTGCTCATCTTAAAAAGTTAAACCCAGGCCCAGACGGGTACATAGACAACTTAAATGACCAATGGAGAAGAGAGTTTCGTCAAAAGGTGGACAGAGCACCCTTTCATCTTGCGGCGGCCTATGAGTTGTTTCCAACTCGAAAACTACTATTAAGCGTTAAAGTAGTAGAAAAACCTTCAGCGGTTAATTTTTCAAGGCACACCCAGGCTTTTCGAAGAGACCATATTCAAATATCCAAACCTCGTAAATATGGGGACGCAGTCTATATATGGACTCGCCAACAGTTACTGCAACAACCTCGTGATGAGAGAGTTCATCAGTTTACTGAGGCTGAAGAAAATCGTCTCCGTGACACCATTGGAAAACTGCAAAAAGAACTTCAAGGGACAGACCTTGAAGAGGCATTGGATTTGATAGCTAAAGAGGCTTTGGATGAGGCATTAACCCTGCTTTCCGATCGAGGAGAACAAGAAGACGAGGAAATTGCAAGGATAGCAAAGATTCGATTTGCTACGGCTCAGGTTTATGAATTAAAGCTAGATTATACGAATGCCCTTAAATACTACCAACGAGCGGTGGACCTTTCTCCAAATAATACGCTTTTTTTGAACGAAGTAGGCTTAATGTTTTATACCCTAGCCCAATACGACAAAGCGATTGGGTACTATGAGAAAGCGTTGGCCAGTGATCTCACGACCTTTGGGCCCGACCATCCGAACGTTGCACGGAGCTGGAACAACCTGGGGGTAGCCTGGGACGCCAAAGGGGACTACGAGCAAGCAATTGGGTACTACGACCAGGCGGTGGCTTTCTTTCAAAAGGCCGGTCTTGACCACTATGCTAAAGTCGTTGAAGGTAATATCCAGTCGCTGAAAAACAAGTTCTGAGAAGTTCCCCCTCTGCTATTCTTTTTTAGAAACTACCTTCTCTAACGCCCTTGCAACATCTTCTCGATCTTTTCTTCAATCCCATGGGCCACTTGCAAACTTTTGAGTAAAGCCGGAATGTTTTCTTGAACATTCAGATTCACATGGACTGGACGCTCTGTCGAGAGGTCTGGGTTTTTCCCTTCTAACCGTGTTTGTAACCGCAACGTCCCATCGGGTTCATACTCAATACCCACCTGTAAGACGTCATAATGGAAATTCTCCAATGCTTGTAGCACGAAGTTCATTTGGGGATGAGTCTGTGTCAGGGATTGTGCGGCGCCATCTGCGGTCTGATACCGAATGATTCCCCCTGGACGACGTACGTGAAGACGTCCCTGATAGACGGTCAAGTCATTCCCGTTGACAGTGATGGGGATGTCGCCATCAAGAAGACCGGTGCCATGCAGTCCCTCCTGTTGTTCGAGTTGGAGAATCGCTTCCAGGTCTAAGCCTTCTAAATGAACGGTGAATGCATTGTGTGGTTTGGTATGGTTGTATGCAATGCGTTCACTGAAAATGTTTCCTCCAAACAGCTTGAGAGATAAGTCGCGCACATCAATGCGAGGAATGGCTGTCGAGGGAAGGGATGTGGCTTGCACTTGGAGACGAATCTTCGTGGCGGTGATGCCAGCGCTGAGCTCACCGATAGTCAGTAAGGCTGGCTTGGGCATGGCCCACTTTTGGACGCCACGAACGCTGATCTCAGTCGTCAAATTTTTGAAGATCGTCTTGTCATAGTGCCCGCTCAGATGTTTGAGCGTCACCGTCGTTTCTCCATGATTGATGGTGAATGCTGTGTCACTCGTCTGAGGAGGGATCGTCCAGAACAATTTGACGGAACCTGATAGTTCTCCCTCGGTGATATCGAGTGGATATGGCCAAGGTGTGATGGCGGTTCGGAAATTGAAGGCAGATGGTGAGAAGGTGATGGGTCTGACTTTCACCAATACCCCTCCTTTATTTGTTGAGAATTTATGGTGCAGTCGTCCAATGAGGGAGGCAGTTTTTGTAGATGTTTCGCCAAAAAGATTCAGGCGGAGAGAAGCGGGGTCGGCTGAAAAGCTAAATTTCCAATTTGTAACAGGAGGTATAAATTGGCCTACTTGAGTGCCCACTCCCATCAATACCACATCTCCGTTGGTGTCCCAAGTCTTTGGACTGCCTTTGAATGTCTTGATGTGGAGATTAATGCCTTGTAAGGAAACCGAATGGTCTTTCCATGTGAGGTGTGGGATTTGAATCTTGAGTTGTGCCGGTTCCACTTGCCAGGTGCCGTCGGTCAACCGATATGTACCTACGGTATCATTTCTAAACGCCACGGTCGTTGTTGGAATGACCATGTCATTCATAGGAAGGGGTGTTGCGGTGATAGAGGATGAAGGTGAAAGAGTAAGGCTGAGAGTCTCATTGTTGAAAGACGTGTTTCCTGCAAGGTCCCATGAGAGGTGTTTGATAGGAAGACGTGTCTGTGAGAATTTCTCTAATTGGCCTGATAGATGAAATGTCCCTTCGGCGGTGCTGTCCTCTGGGGAGCTCGCGGATACATGGGAAAGAGAGAATTCAGCCTGTAGAGGAAGTGAGCCAATTATATAGGTGGCATGGAGGTTCCCATCAACGGTGAGAGAAGGCATGGACTCGGTGAGAGAGAGTTGCCCGTGAAGTGATTCTGGTACATCGATGGACACCGTGTGACCGTGAAGAGGAATCAGAGGGGATATGTCCTTGGGCAGTGGGAAGGCCGTCAGGTCAAGTTGGGCAGACAATGCTGATTGGTTTGTCAGCGACCAGTCGAGGTGATCATGTGTTGCCGTGAATGCCCCATGGAGGCTCATGGCAATGTCTTGGGCATAGGGTGCGTATTGCGGCAATGCTCCCTGAAGGTGAATGGTTCCCTTAACACTGCCTATGTTTTCTTTGAGCGCCGTTTGAAGGTCGAGGGCGTGAGGGAGCTTGCCGTGCCAGTCTGCGGTCAGTGTCCCAGAAGCCATGTCCCATTCTTTATTCAAAGGCAAGAACAGCGTAAGAAACTCGATAAGCTTTGGCACATCGGTTTCTGCCGAGCCACGGAGTTGCATATCGGTCTCGGCGCGGTGGAGGGTTGATGTGAGGCTGATCGTCGGCTGGGATGACGCTGAGGATTGCAAGGTCACCTGGATATCCTGTGGGGGCTGTCCAGAGAACGAGAAGGTATACGATGGGATGTTGGGTCCCTGAAAAACGAAGGCGCCAGTCAATTTTCCAGTTTCATGTGTCACTTGTCCTGAGAGCGAAACTTGTTGAAACGGACCTGAATGCTGAATGCGGTGAATGGACATGCTGTCCACCAGCATTTCTCGGAATGGGAGGATAGGGAGAGGCGCAACAAGCTCGGCAATGGTTTGTGGAGGATGGTGTGCTGATGGTAGAGCCTGCATCTGTGCGATGGGCGCCTCGTCTGACGGCGTTGGTCTCATCTCCAAAGAAATAGTTCGAAAATGAATTCGATCGACCATTCCCGAGAAGAGCTGGGCCATGTGATAGTTCACCTCATTGCGGTTCAGCCGGAGGGTAACGATTTGACCCCATAGTTCTGTTTCCAATGAGACGACAGGAATAGAAAACCTCTCAAATGTCGGATAGCCTAACTTAATCGTGACGCGTTGAAACCCTTGCCTCTGCAGGTAATATTCGAGCCCTGTGGCAGCCACAAAGGGAAAGCAGAGGTAGGTGAGAGAAGGGAAAAGCAGCAACCCCCAGACCCACCACAGGTACCGGCGACGATTTCTGGCCAAATGAGGAGACCTATGTTAGAGATGGTGTGGCAAGCGATCGTTATAGAGCATAACGAATCTTGTGAGAGGCATCAAAGGAACAGGGGCATGGTGTCTCTGAGATAACCTGACGCTGGCTAACTTGATGAGGTGTCTGTCTAGGGTGTTCAATGAAAAGTGTAATTTTAAATTGACATGGAGAAATTTAAATATTACCATCTTGGTTTCTGTGCGATTGACTGTTGTTATAAAGGTGAACATGCGAATCTTGACCTGTGCCTTCATATTCTTTTTTCACAGCTTGTTGCTGACAGCCATGGCCAATGAGGTTCGGGTTGCGGTGGCATCCAATTTCCTGGCGACGCTCAATGAAATCACCAAAACCTTTGAACGTGATACGGGGCATGGTGTCACGATTAGCTCGGGGTCGAGCGGAAAGCTCTATGCGCAGATCAGACATGGCGCGCCGTTTGATGTATTTTTTTCCGCCGATGTTGAGCGCCCACGACGGCTCGAGGCAGAAGGGCTGGTTGCTCAAGGCAGTCGCTTCACGTATGCGGTGGGACGCCTTACATTGTGGAGTGCGGATCCCAACCTCATCACGAAAGATGGAAAGATGATCCTGTCTAAACGTCGCCTTGACTATCTGGCCATGGCCAACCCGAAGACCGCGCCATATGGCGCCGCCGCAAAAAGTACATTGCAAGGCTTGGGGATGTGGGAAGCATGGAAAGATCGAGTAGTCCAAGGAGAAAACATCGCTCAAACGTTTCAATTTGTCTTTTCCCACAATGCGCAACTGGGGTTTGTCGCCCGCTCGCAAGTCTTGGACCCCAAACTCAAGGGGGCTGGAAGTCACTGGGATGTGCCAGTTGATCTGTATGCACCGCTACGACAACAAGCTGTCCTTCTCGTCAATAGCCAACAGGCGAAAGCGGCAAGTGCCTTTTTAGATTATGTCAAACAGACAAAGTCGCGAGAAATTATTGAACGGTTTGGATATGGGGTGGAATAACCAAAAGCAGAGAAAGGGGCCATAGGTATGTCTGTCATGGATTGGAACCCGTTATGGTTGACCATGCAGCTGGCGGGAGTGACCGTCGTCGTGTTGCTCCTTGTTGGCACGCCCTTGGCATGGTGGCTGGCCTTCACGAAGTCGCGGTTTAGGACCCCGGTGGAGGCAATTGTGGCATTACCCATTGTGCTCCCTCCAACGGTGCTGGGTTTTTATCTCCTGGTAGCACTAGGGCCACATGGCCCGATTGGTGGACCCTGGAAGGACCTGACAGGATCAGCGCTCTCGTTTACCTTTACAGGGTTGGTGATCGCCTCGACATTCTATTCGCTGCCATTTGTTGTGCAACCCCTCCACGGGGCCTTTGAGGCCGTTGGGAAAAAGCCATTGGAGGTAGCCTGGACGCTTGGTGCATCAAAATTGGATGCTTTTTTTACGGTGGCATCACCCATGGCCATTCGAGGATATTTGAGCGCTATCGTCTTGGGCTTTGCCCATACCCTTGGTGAGTTTGGCGTTGTGCTCATGGTCGGGGGCAATATTCCGGGTATGACCAAAGTACTCTCTATTGCTATCTACGATCATGTTGAAGTTCTTGAATACACCCAGGCTCACGTTCTTTCAGCTGTGCTATTAGTCTTTAGTTTCCTCATTCTCACCATTGTCTATACGGTCAATCGTCGCTTGCCCATTCATGTCTCATGAATACCCTGGCTGCCCAATTCGATGTGCGGTATCCTGCCTTTCATTTCCAGGTCTCGCTGGCTGTGCCATTAGAAGGGGTGACAGCCATTTTTGGGCCATCTGGCTGCGGGAAGACCACTTTCCTCCGTTGCCTGGCTGGGCTTGAACGGTCTTCCCGTGGAGTGGTTCGGTTCGGCAATACTGTATGGCAAGATGAAGCACAAGGTCTCTTTCTGCCAATTTCGCAACGTCCGATTGGATATGTCTTTCAAGACCCACGATTGTTTCCGCATCTTTCCATCCGGTCTAACCTTGAATATGGATTCAAACGAACAGCCAGTGGACAACGAAGACTGTCGTTTGACCATGTTCTGGACGTCTTGGGGCTTCACACACACCTCGATCGACGCCCTCATGAACTCTCAGGTGGAGAGCAACAACGGGTGGCCATTGGTCGCGCGTTGCTCACGAGCCCGACTCTCTTGCTTATGGATGAACCTCTCAGTTCATTAGATGGCAAGCGCAAGCGAGAAATTTTGCCATTCATTCAACGACTCGATACGGAATTGAAGATCCCGATCATCTATGTCAGTCATTCTCTACAAGAAGTTCTACAATTGGCGACGACGTTGGTGATGCTCAAGGACGGCCACGTGATGGCAGAAGGGCCCTTAGCAAACGTGGTGACCCACATGGACTGGCGAGGCTTGGTCGAAGATAGTCACATTGGCGCGATCATCGATACCGTCGTAGAGGCGCACGACCTTGAATTCAGATTGACGAGACTCCGCTTTGGTACACGGCATTTGTCTGTTCCCCATCAAGAAAAAGGTGTGGGGGAGCATCTGCGAGTCCAGATTCTCTCACGGGACGTGAGTATCGTTACGAGTTCCCCGACGTTTCAAAGCAGTGTGCTTAATGTCCTTGAGGCCATGGTGACGGGAATTGGAGACGTCGATTCAGACCACCCGCTTGTCGATATCACATTGGATATTGGGTGTCCCCTGTTGGCCACGATTACTCGCAAATCCTTGGCGATGCTCAACCTTCACCCTGGACAATCTGTCTATGTCCAAATCAAGGCTGTGGCTTTATGCCAAGATATACCTGAATAAAAGACGGAACCCTTTGAAACAATCTACCAGCTTCCCCTTCACCCATGACCCATCACCCAAGACACCGAACCCTGGCTTCGCATGTACGTGCTGTCGCACTTCAATGCACAAGCGAGTAGCCGTTTTCGACCAGTCCTGGCTCCGTCGCATGCTGATTCACAATCAATAGCGGTCTTAGCCCCTCATGCCGATGGGTTTTTTCTCGCGACCAAACTTCGGTATGATAACGGGCCATTTTGCGAAGGAGTCTGTCTGATGAATGCACGAACCATGGCTTTTGCCGCCCAACCAGGTGCTTACCTCACCATCATCCTGGGAATAGGTTTGTGTGGGGCCATGCCTCTTACAAACGCTCAAGCTGTGCCGCTCGAACAGGTTCAACGTGTCCGTGTTGAGACGGTGGCCTTAACAGAAAAAGGCTCGCAGGATTCCACCAGCCTGCACCAACTTGTTAGCAAACGGTTGATTCAAGTTGGCTTTACGCCTATCGACAAAGCCTCAACCCCTCATGATGCTGTTGTGCGAGTGACCTGTGAAGAACGAAAGACATGGACAGGGCCTAGCAAACACCGGAAAGGCAGTCATCTGCTGTCAACGGCTTCTCGGCTATGGAAGGGTCCGGCTTGTCGCATTTCTTATCGGCATCAAGGTAAAAGGGCTCATTGGAGCCGGGAAGTGCGTACCTCTTTTGAACAGCCTAGAGAAGCGGCAAAAGCAGCAGGTGCAACGGACATCGGCTTGTATGCCCTGCAAGAGTTACAGGCCCAGCTGGCGCAGGATGGATTTCCCTTCTATTTAGCAGCGGAATGGAGACAGGCTGACCGTCTTATCAATCTCTTTCAGCAGGCAACAGATCAACGAGACCATCGTCGCCTCATTCTTCAATTGCTTGGGCCACTGACCTCCCCGGCTGCCTTTTCAACGATTCAGCAAGCTACGCAGAATCCAGGGCTTGTGTTGACCGCCATTACCGCACTGGGCGATCAAGGAGAGATGGCTATTCCTGTCCTCGCGAGGCTGTTAGAAACCCTTGTCAAACCGGAGCCACGCCTTGCTGCCCTCCAAGCACTTGGCGAAATTGCGACACACAGCAAGACTCCCGCCCTGTATGATCAATTTGTGGGATTCCTCCAGTCTCATGATCTCCGTATGCAGACCATTGCTGTCCGAGGCTTGGGAAACCTTGGTGATCAACGCGCCATCTCTCCTTTAGAAACGCTCAATGTTCAAGCATGGACCAATTCTTCTACAGGTGCTGACATCCAAGCATTACGGGAAGCCTTGAATTGGAGTCTCTGGCAATTAAATCCCGATGCGCACACAAGTGAATAAGCCTCTGGAGTCATGGTTAACTTCATGTGGCCTTGCTTGTCTCTCCCTGTAAACGCAGCCATCAGAAGCGAAAAAGCGAGATCCTCCTGCGCTGTCTGTCTGATGTGTGTGATGGAAACTATGACATCCTTGCTGAGGAGCTAACGGGCCTGTGATAATATGTAGGCGGAAGATGTGTGAACAGGCGTTCGAGTGATTATTATAAAGAGGAGGCTATTGTGAGCATGATGCAAAAACGACCAGTTCATTTGTTGGTGTTTCTAAGCATGATGTGTGTATTCCTTGGTCCAAGCATGTTTTCAAGTCCGGCGTTAGCCGACGGGGAAAAAGTCAAAGTCCTGTATCACGTGGATACTCGTGATCTCGCGACGGCAAAATATGCCATGGCGCTCATTAACAAACATATTGAAGCTGAGGGTGGGCCGGACAATATTGATGTCAAACTGGTGGTGCATGGGCCTGCCTTGCCCCTCTTTGACGCGGAGACTGTCGATCCAGGTCTCAAGGCAAAGCTCAAGACCATTATCGATAAAGGGGTCGATGCCGAAATGTGTCAGGTTTCCATGAAGCTTTTTGGTAAGCCATTGGACAAATTAGTCGCGGGATTCAAACCAACAGAACATCCCGTGGCGGTCAAACGCATTGCTGATCTTCAGAAGGAAGGGTATATCTACATCAAGCCGTAACCTCGCATATTTTCAACATCGTAAAGGAGAACAAGACCCTGATAGTCTTGTTCTCCTTTTGGTTCGTTTCATGTAGCCAATCATTCGCATTTGATGAGAAGTTGCTCAGTGTTGTGAGTATTGCCACAGCTGTCGTAAATCATTTGGCAGCGATCCTAAAGGAGTTCAAGGTGCCGCAGCAGGAATTCGAAGACCTGATGGCCAAGGTTGTCAGTCTCCGATCTTATCTTGTTGAGGGGAAACACTAAAAGAGTATTGTCATTTAGTGCAAATAAAACCCAACAGAGCCCGTTGCCAAGCAGTTGTGGGCTTTCTCAAGCACAGGCTACCGCATTCCAAGTAAGAAAAGCGCGAGCGCGTAAAATATTCCAACAGGTGACGGCCGACATGAAAGAGGTTCTGCGTCAATTAGTGCATCATGAGGAATCGTTGCACCTGAGTCGAGAATTTGAACCATCGCATGTATCGCTCCCGCTGTCGGGTGGTCGTTGAGAGACCTTGCCCCGGTTGTTCGCATGTTGGCGGTTGTCGTGAATAACCAAGGGCATAACGGTTCGGCGTGCGGCGGCATGGCTCCTCAGCTTGTCTGTCGCCAGCCACCGAGGTTCGCTTCCCTCACCTTTACAAGAGGCGACTGTAAAAAAGAAAGTAGGTTTTGTAGCGACATCGTTCTATACTGAATGGTTAATAATTATGAAATATAATTCCCTAATTCCCATAATCTAAATCAGAACATAGATCCTATCTATATTTAGGAGGAGAAAAGATGGCATTTGTTAATTGGGAACAAGCTGGAAAGCGATTAAAACAGGCTTTGGGGCTCTCGCATATGCCAATTACCATCACATTTTCTCAAGAAGCACCCGCAGGCGTCCCATTCCATGATGGGAAGATGCCTGATCCGAGCGCGGATGGACGCACCGGAAAAGTGACGGCTGGCTGTGTTTTCTGGATTCAATCTGAAGATCGCACCTTCACGACTAAAGCGGATGACCATTTTAATTGTAGTGTAGGGAGCGTCACGCATGGCCTGAAGATGCTTGATGACGTGATGCAGAACGAGGACGTCCGTGGTCTTTTGGAGAGTGAGTGGGTGACTCCCGAAGAAGCGATGCAACTGCCGGTTATCAAAAATCGCTACAAGTTTATCACCTATGGCCCTATTTCCCAGACGAGCATCGATCCCGATGTGATCCTCCTTCGCCTGAGTGCATTTCAAGGGATGGTGCTGCATGATGCCTTTAGCGACATGCCGATTGTGGGAAAGCCTCAATGTCATATTATTCCTCTCGCAAAGGAGCAGAACAAGATTGCGATGAGTACGGGGTGCACACTCAGCCGTATCCGCACTGGTATGTCCCCAGATGAGATGACCTGCACGATACCCGCGAGTCGATTCATAGAGGTGGTCGAAAAACTGGAGACTCGGCATAAAGCTAATGCTCGTGTAGCGAGTTACGCCAACACGGATGGTCGGCGATTTACCAAGCATCAAACCTAATTCAGTTTTTTGGGGACAACGAGCTGTGATGAGTCATCCTTCTTCGCCAATGAATAGAGCCGCTGGGCCTCTTCAGCAACCGGGAGCCATCCTTCTCATTTCTTGTTATGAGCTAGGCCATCAACCGATTGGTTTGGCGCAGACTGTCGGGTTTCTTGAGCAGAAGGGTTATGCCCCCTTCACCTTAGACTTGGCGGTGGAAGATTTTGATGCACAGTGCGTTGAACAGGCACGTGTTGTGGGCATTTCCGTTCCCATGCATACGGCGCTGTCGTTGGGGTGCCAGGTGGCCAAACGCATTCGTCACACCAATCACAACGCTCACATCTGTTTTTATGGGCTCTATGCCTCGCTGAACGCGGAGTTTTTACTTGCTCGCCTCGCCGATTCCGTGATCGGTGGAGAATATGAAATGCCTTTGGTGAATCTCCTCGACCAACTAGCTAAACCTCAGTCTGCTCAGAACACACCACACGGCACCGGATCGGTCTTTGTCACGCAAGTCGAGGGTGTGAGTTGTGCAGATTCTATTGTCTCGCCTTTCTTGAAACGGATCAGTTGGCCATCCCACGCTTCAACAACAGATATGTCTGATGGTGCGATATTTCTAATCCCCACACGCACGGGGCTTCCCGCTCTTCACGAATACGCACGTTTAGAATGCAAGGGACAGGAGCATATAGTAGGATACGTTGAAGCGAGTCGGGGGTGTCTGCATACCTGCTTGCATTGTCCCATTGTTCCGGTGTATCAGGGCCGCTTTTTCTTGTTCCCGGCTCCGGTCGTGTTAGCGGATATTCGACAGCAGGTGAAGGCCGGTGCCGCACACATCACCTTCGGTGACCCAGACTTTCTGAACGGGCCTGGCCACTCTCTGAACATTGTTCGGGCCATGCATGAAGAGTTCCCCCATGTGACCTTCGATTTTACCACCAAAATTGAGCATATTCTGAAACACCAATCGCTTTTTAAAGAATTCAGTCAACTGGGTTGCCTGTTCGTCATTTCTGCGGTGGAGTCGTTTAGTGAAACCGTGCTCGTTCACCTGGACAAAGGGCATACGCGCCAAGACATTTTCATGGCGCTCGACATTCTTCAGTCTGTCGGGATCACCCTTCGTCCTTCACTCGTCGCTTTCACCCCGTGGACATCCCTAGAAGCCTATGCAGAAATGTTTGCCTTGGTTGAACAGCATGGGCTAATCGACTGTATCGACCCCGTTCAGTATAGCGTTCGACTCTTGGTCCCTCCTGGCTCGGCATTGTTGACACCTCTCGAGACCCATCCCACACCGATAGCTCAGTTTTTGGGTTCGCTGGACCAAGAGAAATTTCAACATACATGGACTCACCCTGATCCACGTATGGACTCGTTACAACGGGCGGTGACGATGGTCGTGGAGAACAGCACCAAAACAAAGGAAGATCCAGAATGCACCTTTTATCGGTTATGGGAATTGGTGTATGACACCGCGGGGCTCGAATTTTCATCATTGAATAAAGCCGTGTCCATAAACCCTGATCGTGTGCGCCCGCCTAGAATGACCGAACCCTGGTTTTGTTGTGCGGAACCGACGACGGATCAATTCCATTCTGTCGAGTGCTCTTCCAAGACATGATGGGTTATGAATAAAGAAGGACATGCGACTCGTTGATCTTCTTCCAGCATGTGGTTCCTCACACTTCAGGCTTACTAAGGAGTCCTTAGTTAAAACCACAGCGTTCTCAACCAATTCGTCATGCCCGCGAAGGCGAGCATCTAGAAAATCAAGCCGAGCGCTGGATTCCCGTTTTCACGGGAATGACCATTGGGAGGAACACGTCTCTTGCTGTGTCTCAAGCTACGGACTCCTTGGTAATCCATGACGGATTCTGCCATGGCACATCTGCTTCTCCTCCTTCCATCCATGAGTTACAGAGGTGAGGCTTTTCTGGAGGCGGCCAATAAGGTCGGCGTATCTCTGACTGTTGCGGGGGACGCCCCGCCAGATTTTCTTGAACAATCGCCCAATAGTTTCCTGACGCTTGACCTGTACAGTCCTAGCACCGCTGTCCCCGCCGTTGTGGAGTTTGCCAAAACCTCTCTCATTGATGTGGTGCTCGGAGTGAATGATCAGACCGCCGTCTTGGCATCGACCATCTCTGTCGCCTTAGGACTCGCTGCGAATTCTATCGACTCGGTACGCGCGGCAAGTAACAAACAGACGATGCGGAAACTGCTGCAGAAAGAGGGGCTCCCCTGTCCAAACTTTGTGGTAGTCGGGTTCGACGAGAAATCAGCGGATATTGTCCCACAGGTGACCTTTCCCTGTGTACTCAAACCCCTCACTCTTTCAGGGAGTTGTGGCGTGATTCGTGCTGATGATCAGGAGAGTTTTCAGGAAGCCTTCATCCGAATTGGTCATCTGTTACAGACATTCGCGAGGCCGGAACACGATGTTGCAGGTTGTCAAATTCTCATCGAGGACTTTATTCCCGGAATCGAAGTGGCGCTGGAGGGATTGCTCACGAAGAACATGCTTCATCCGCTGGCTCTGTTTGATAAACCTGATCCACTCGACGGTCCCTATTTTGAAGAGACGATTTATGTGACGCCTTCACGTCTTCCGTCTGACACACAAACACGAATTGCTGAGTCTCTGGCTAAGGCGGCACATGCCATTGGGCTCCGAGAAGGACCTGTCCATGGAGAGCTACGGATTAACGATCAAGGTATTTGGGTCATTGAGGTGGCCGCACGAAGCATCGGCGGGAAATGTTCTCGAATACTAGAATTTGGGACAGGCAGATCTTTAGAAGAACTAATCCTCCTCCATGCTCTTGGGCGGGAACTTCCATCCTTGGATCTCACAAAAAATGCAGGGGGAGTCATGATGATCCCGATACCCCAAGAAGGAATTTTAGAGAGGATAGAGGGGCAAGACGAGGCGCAACACGTTCCTGGCATTGAGGAGCTGGTCATGACGGCAAAGCCCGGCGATCGGCTTATTCCGTTGCCGGAGGGCAAACGATATCTTGGGTTCATTTTAGCTAAGGGAGCGCGGCCAGAAGAGGTAGAAGAAACCCTCCGAGAAGCCCATCGGCGCTTAAACGTGGTGATGAAGCCAATGACATCAAGTGTAACTCGTCCAGGAATATTCCGCGTCTAAACAAGCTTTAAGCCGGTACAATCTCTTTGGCGGTTTGAACCATCCACGCCTCAAGGCTGCTCACTTGTTGCGCCACATCATGAATTTCCGTTAAGTCATGTGCCCACACCCCTTGGACTTCTTCACCCTTATCGGTGATTTCTTTTTGGATGGTCGCCACTTCTGCATCAAATCGTTCTGGACGCTGGGATTCGATCCGGCGAATTCGCCGTTTCCCGTTCATGGTGCCATCTGCACTTAGCTCACACACAAAGTGCACAAGATCGAGTTTTCCATCGGCCAGGACTTTGGCCACTATCCTATACGTTGTCCCCTGCTTGGAGTGAACTATTGCGACCTTATAGAATCGTTCACCTTTGGCAGGATCGACTTCAAGGGCGGTCAAATCAACCAATGGTTTAGCTGGTGTCGTTGGGGCTGTATCAACTTCTCCCATAATGAATTCCTCTCCTTGTGGAAAATAAGAATTAGGTCTATTGAGGATTAAGACACTTTAACAAAGAGTAACGCTTGTTCACTTCCTAACCTCGTAAGTCCAAGGACAATGAAAAAGGCTGCGACTTAGATATTCAGGTTTCCATCATCTCCAGCCTCGTATCAAACTCATGTCCGCATTGGATACACCGGATACAATCTGATTCCACCATCGGCTCATCATCCCGAATTTCCATCCCCCCACAATCGGGATATCGAGCCAACTAGACTCTCTGATCATCGATCGTCTCGTACTGTATTCTGCGGTAGCAATATACGAGTTGTCCCTCCAAATCCCAAGGGTTTCCTGCCTTATCAACAACCGGCAAGGCAGTGTAATGTTGAGCAGCATATGCTTCCTGCTCTTTTCGGGTTGGAAGGCCCGTTTGAACCAGTTTGCCTGTTTTGACCTCGTAGAGGGCGCTCTCTTTGGGGATGACTTTTGTGGGGCCCGTATTGTCCTCCTCTAAACGAGAATGCAGAGTGGAGAATTAAAGGTTTGAAAAGGAATTATGACATAACGGAACTTCAGTTGGGGAGACCCCCTTCGAGACACAGCATTGAAGGGAAAAAATCCCAACTGCCTTCGCTGCTTCTCGAACCACCTGATGCCTCACACCAAGATCCCTCATTTTCTTCAGCCATTTTTCGCACGTGAGAAAAAGTGTGGTAGTCTTGGGTGATATGGTGTTCCCATTAATGAAAGACCTCGCTGCAAGTAGGGGGGTCTTTCAAGGACGTATTCATTCTATTGAGAAACCACGGTTTCTCACCCTCTTCCCTTTCAGTGGTAACTCCGTCGCACGCTACGGGGAATTACCAGCCATTCAAAATATGGAAGGTGAAGCCAGAGGGAAACCTCAATCGAGAAAGGAACAAAAAATGTCTCAGCGACAGGATGTTCCACAACACATTAAAACCACCGAGACCTTTGTCCGATTGTATTTACTGTTCCCAGTACCTTGATCGGTGTGACGACGAGGACGCCAGGAATTCCTATCCAGAATTTGAATTTCAGGCTCATCTTACTGCGACCAAGGCGGATGCGGCCCACCTGTTCTCCACGAACAGAGTGGTGAAAGACAAGATTGAACATGAATGCGAACGGATACTAAACCTGGGATCCGCCTATTTCAAAGACCCCAAAGATGAAGGCACGAAACGCCAGCTAAGGTACGAAAGGGAGATCTTAAAGATCAAGATGCTGACTCTGAGTGATCTCTTGGCAGTGTTTCGGTCGTCGCCCTAATGTCGACGGGCATGGGGGCAACATTTTTTATAGGTGAAGAAGGCTTGGAATGGAGATACTTTAAAAAAATGTTAGGATTTGAGGTCAAGAATTTAAATCAGGCCTTGCACTACCCTATCAAGACTCAGCGTTAGCAATTTGAGGTCAGGTTGAGACAGACCTATTTCCCTGGGAACAGCACGCGTTACTCTTATTTCTATCCTCAACCGGAAAAGTCGAAAATCTGGGGGAGTTGCATGAAGAGTTTTTCCTAATACCGGTATCCTCCACTGATATGACGTTCTAAGGTGGACGATAATCCCAAATGATTCCGATAGAGGGTAGATTCCACAATATCGTTGTTGTGGGGGGCAAGTTGCCCGGCCAGCGAAAAATGCGTCTTGGCCTTCTCATGCTTGCCTAGCTTATGAAGCGTTAATGCCAGATTAAAATGTGCCTCGGGCAGCGTGGGGTCACGTTGCGTGGCCGTCTCGAAAGCCAATCTGGCCGCCTCCCATTCTCCTTTCTGATAATGTTGAATCCCTTCAAGATTTCGTTGCGATGCACTCGGACTCACCATCGGCAACGTGGCTAAAGGACCAGCGCTCGTCACGCACCCGCTCAGAACTCCAAGCAGACTCAATCCGACGATCACTCCTATCGGTGTCTGTGTCGTTTTCAACATGCCATCCTCGTCCTTCGCGTTCTTTCAATGTCGGACCCTTCAAGGAAAAGGCTCTCACTCGAAAGGGTGCGGCCTGTTGTGCAGGAAGGTTCTGATTTGCCCTGTTTGTTAAGTCTGAAGGTTATCTTGTGTTAGTGGGCATACCGCCATGAGCATCAACCCTTGCATGTTGATAAAGTTAGCACAAAACATGCGCCAAGTGCTCTCATAACTACCTGTGGACCTCATCAAGATAAGATTAAACGCAAGAGGAATTGATCCTCCGGAGAATCTATGGCATTCTCCCTCAGATGTCGGTGCTTTCATGAAACAACCAATATTTCCCTCAAGGCATTGGAGCAGACCGTGATTCTTTGCTTGAGAAGGAAAGACTTCCTAAAAGGAATTTAATCATATGGCAATCATTACCCCGTTTCGTGCCGTGAGACCGAAGCCTGAATGCGCCGCCCAAGTATCAGCGCCGCCCTATGATGTGGTGTCGTTGAAAGAGGCACGCAACATTGCCGAGGGCAATCCACACAGTTTTTTGCGAGTCAGCCGGGCAGAGCTTGAACTGGCCGATGAGGTCGACCCCTATTCCCTAACTGTCTACCAGAGAGGGGCAGCGAACCTGCAAAAGCTCTTACAGACAGGCATGCTCTCCCAAGAACCGCGACCTCTTCTCGCTGTCTACCGACAGAAATGGGGAACCCATGAGCAAACCGGTCTTGTTACACTGGCCTCTGTAGAGGAATACGATGGCGGGCTCATTAAAAAACACGAACACACGCGCCCAGTGAAGGAAGCTGATAGAGTTCAGCTGATTACCGCCCACGAGTCTCAATCCGGTCCAGTCCTGCTATTCTTCCGAAATACAGAAACGGTGGCTCGGTGGTTTAACGAGGTGACGAGCACAAAACCAGATGTCCATTTTGTGGCCGATGACAACGTTGAACATACGGTATGGAGTGTACGCGATGAATCTGCTATTGAGCGTGTCGTCGATGAGTTTCGGCGTATCGACGCAATGTATATTGCCGATGGACACCATCGTTCTGCGGCAGCTAGTCGTGTCCGAGCCTCGCGTGCTCAGGCCTGCGCCTCAGTGTCAGGGCAACACGAGGAAGGGTTTTTAGCTGTGATTTTTCCACACGACCAACTGCAAATTCTTCCGTATAACCGAGTTGTTCGGGATTTAAATGGCTTGACGCCTCAGCAACTCCTGGAGGCCCTCGTGCCTCACTTTGCCTTGTCGATGACTTCTGAGCCGGGTCATCCGCCACCTGCAGGATTCGATCTGTACTTGGAGGGACAATGGCATCGAGCGAAACCTAAACAAGATCCGACACAAGAGAATCAGCAGGACCCAGTCAGAGCGTTAGCGGTCTCAGAGTTAACGGAGCGAGTGTTATGTCCACTCTTGGGTATTCAGGACCAACGTTCGGACCCACGCATTGATTTTGTCGGAGGCGTCCGTGGATATCAGGAGCTTGCGGCCAAGGTTGATAGCGGCGAATGGGCGATTGCGTTTTGGTTGTATCCTACCACTGTTGCCGAGTTGATGGCGGTTTCCGATGCGGATCGAGTCATGCCTCCTAAGAGCACATGGTTTGAGCCCAAACTTCGAGATGGGCTTTTCGTTCACATGTTGCGGGACGAGTAACACACCCGTTTCCTCGTCGAAAACACTCGTGGGAAGAGCCGAGGTGAACAGTTTGAGGTTCGGTTTAGAGGAATCGATAACAGTCGTGTTCATACCCGTGGCTGTCAAGCGGATTGCCAACCTTCAGCAAGAAAGGTCTATCTACATCAAGCTCTGATTTAAGGGCGTATCTTCACGATGACTTGGGGTTAACGTGCCGTCAATGCTAAAGAGCTACGAATCAGTTCTTGTTCGATCACAGGAGATAGTGCAACTTCTACCAAAAATAGGCGATTATCAGGAATATCAGTTTGCTCAATGATATAAGCCCGAATCTGCTGAGCCCGTCGTTGTGCCAAGAGACGCAGTTGATTTTCATCAACAGAGATGTCTTGAAGTAAGGTGGTTTCCATAGCTGCGACCGTCAAGAGGTGAGAGATTCGTTCATCTTCTTTCGAAGGCTTGTTACTCAAATTGGGATGGTCTTTAGCTATTGTCGGTTCACCAAATTTTTCTACATAGAGTCTGGTAAGGTATTGGCGTTTTTCATCTGCTGTCAACTCGATCTGATCAATCGAAACCTCACCTTGAGTGGCAGAAAGCGGCTGTTCCACAAACTTGGCTTTTTTCAATTGCGTGAGCAGCATAGCCTCTGCTAAGGCCAGACCATCTATGCCGGAATCGGCAGTGCCTGTTACCTCTAGTCGCAACCTTGGCCGATCGGCTAAAGCTTTTCCTAAGGCAACAAGTTTTTCCTGCTCAGCCGGTAGTAATTCTATGGCACCAGGTGGAAAGGCGACATATTGAAGATTATCCGTATTGTCTCCGAGGATGCCACCCACTAACCCGTTGACAATCGAGAATGGTGAGGTTGCCACTTTTGTGATGATATTCACTACCGCCTGCCAAACGATACCGCCATAACTGAAATCAGGATCATTCAGGTTGCCTCGTACTGGAAGATTAATATCAATTTTCCCTTTCCGATCTTCTAATAAGGCCAGAGCAAGGGGAATCGGCAAAGATGAGGCATCGGGACTTTCGACGTAGTCTCCCAGTGTGATTTGGTCAATCAAGATCTTGTTTTCTCCGATCAATTCATTTTGTGATAGCGTATATGCTAGGTCTAATGACAACTTTCCTTTTGTAATTGGATATCCTGTGTATTTCCTCAAGTAGGGTGAAACTGTGGTCAAGTCCCAGTCTTTCGATGAGAGCGCCAAATCCGTATAAGCATCTTCACTAAGAGGATTAATTTGTCCTTCAATGATAATGGGGGAGTAGCTATCTACATTGCCCTGAAGAGATACATTGGCTTTAGCTATTTGCTCAGAGGATAGTCCTTGAATTGTCCCGCTTAGTCCTTCAATGTTCGTGACCACATTAGGAGTAATGGAGAAATCGGCGACATGGGCGTTGAAATTGTCCAGACGAACCGTCTGGACTTTCACAGGTGTGGATGATGCCGTCGATTCTTCTGAAGAATCTTCTGCAACGGGCGAGGTGTCTTCCGTTGCCTGATCTTCTTGATCCAGGGGAGTAAAGAGGCGTGTGAGATTGAGGTCTCCATCAGGATTAAAGGATACACTAATTGATGGATTCACTAATGTCACTTCATTCAAATTCACAGAAGTCGGTTCGACCGCCAGTGTGAGGTCTTTGAGGTTGAGGTTGTCCCATTTCAAGAAAGGTTTTGTCTGTGTAGGGTCAACAAGGGCTAATTGCGAAACATCAAGACCGCCCTGAAAGAACACCATGGGTTCCGTCATCGAGGTGTTCTGATAACGAGTTTGGCCTGCAAGCGTCAGTGTTCCACTGCCCACATCAAATTGGACAAAAGGTGAGAGGTATGATTCGAATGGCTTTAGGGCAATGTTTCTTAGGTCCATATCTAATTCTACCGACAGTGGTTTGATGGCCACAGTGCCTTTTAGATCAGCCTTTCCAGTTTGATTCAAGCGAAAGGAGAGCGCAATGGGTAGCGGCTGATCCAACATTGAAGAAATATGAGAGGTATGAAGATGGAGATCATCGATCAACACACGCGCCGGTACAGTCGGTTGCCGATCTTCTACATCAATTGTGAAATGATCCAAATCAAGATCCTCAATAACCACAGTCCATGAGTCTTGCGTCTTGATTGGCTTTGGGTCAGCGGTAGATGGTGATATCGTATCAACAGCATCCGTTGTAGATTGGACAGGAGCAAATAATGTTTGATAATTCATCATGCCATCTTTATTGACCCATCCTAAAAATCGAGCATCTCGTGCGGTAATGGAGGGAATCCGAACCAATTGCCTCGCCATGTCAATACTCACACCGTTGATGTCGAGAAGTGGGAGCGAAATCAACGGGTCAGCTACCCCCATTTCCTGAATCGTCAAATCTTGAAGCATCATCTGTCCCTCAAGGATCTGCATATTGATCCCATTGGCTGTCGTTGTTATTTGATTCTGTCCATTTAGGGTCAATAAACCTTGAGCAATCTGAAATCGAAATTGATCTTGTGCATACGCCCATAGGGTATCCAACCGGATTTTTTTAAGCGTCAATAGACCATCAGAACCAAACGGGTCTAATGTAAACCTCCCTTCCCAGCTGATGCGTTCGCCATCGCTTAACTCTGCCGAAAAGAAATACGGGCTCGCTTTCCCTTTTTGGGTGCTGAATTTCTCCAACGTGAGATTAATAGGAACAACATGTGCGACAAATGGTGTTGGTCGTGAAACGTCCTGAAATTCTATTATCCCCTGCTGGATCTGGATGCTCTGAATGAACACCAGTAGTGGCTCAGCCGGTTCTTGAACTGAAGTGTTGAGCCTTGGTTCTTCATAAGAAGGTTTCCCTAAAGTAGTCAGATTCAATGTTCCATCAGGACGGATTATTACCAACCCATAGGGTAACCCGAGACGAACCTGATCAAAGACATACGTTTGGTCTCCTAAGGAAGACAGGGCTTCAAAATCAACAAACAGGTCATCGAACCCAGCCAACGGTGAACCATCTGTCTCCTGAATAGCAAAGCCGTTGACTTGGAGTGTAAAGAGAAAGGGATTGAATGTAGCCGTCTGAATAGATACCGATCGGTTCAGTTGTTCAGTAAGGATGGCAGGAAGCTTGTTGATGATAGCCCATGGTACAGCCAAAAATCCAAGGATTGTGTAAAGGACAACAAGTCCAAGGCTTCCAAGAAAGACAAATTTTAGACCTTTAGCCATGTGCAATAAGGCCAAAAGAATCCTGTTTCAGAGAACCGAGGTTATTAACGGCGCACAGATATTTGGTAAGGACCACGGTAAGCTAAATCTATGATACTGCTCCACCGCAACTGAGACTAGATCATACGTGAATGGAAAACTACTGCCCACCATTTTAGAAACGGGAAAAATCAACGGGCTTTGAAGATGAGTGGAAACGTATCAAAGAAGCCACAGGAGGTCAATGACATCATCACCGTAGACCGAACCTAGAGGGACAGTCTGGAGGAAGACCCTATTAACCCTGTAGATGCAAGTCATAAACGACTTTTATGCGATGGACAAAACGGAAATGTTCTAGCAAAAAACAATCGGCAGCTGGCTTGACCTATACCACCACTTCTAGGTTCAACTCGCCCCTCGGCCAAAGAACACGGTTGGGATGGTCTTGAGGAAAATTTTAAAATCCAACCCAAGCGACCAATGGTCGATATATTGAAGATCCATTTTCATCCATGTATCAAAGTCACAAATGGTATTCCGTCCCGAGATTTGCCAGATACATGTTAGGCCAGGTCGCATACTGAGTCGTCTCCGTTGCCACGGCTTGTACTTTTCAACCTCTTCAGGAAGTGGAGGGCGTGGACCAATGATGCTCATGTCCCCTTTGATCACATTCAGGAACTGAGGAAATTCGTCTAGGCTGGTTTTGCGGAGGAATTTTCCAAACGTTGTTATTCGGGGATCATTGAGTATTTTAAATGCCGGTCCATCTGGAAGCTTACATCTTGTTGTGTGCTGCAAGAGATGAAGTTTCTATGAGTACAAAAAAAGTTACCTAAAGCGAGATAGGGTTAGGTATTCAGGTTACCAATGCAGGTTGACAAAACCGTCTTTCATTTTTCATTATCTTTTCGTTTCACCTCTTATTTCAATCAACTTACTGAACATCTGAATTCCAGCTCTCTATCTCGTAATTCAGTTTATAGCGTTCTTGCCTCACTTCCATGATCTACCTCCGTTGTCGGCTCTTAATCTTTATCTTTCGAGACATTCCAGTTATTGGTTTTACTTTTGGAGCTATGATTCTCCTCCAGCTTCCAGCGGAGGCCCATGATTATTGGTTCCAAGTGGAAGGACAGGAGTATGTGTTATATCGCGGGCATCACTTTGGCAACCATCAAGGGGAAACAATCATTCCCTATGACCCTGCGATCATCGATCACATTACCTGTTTGTCCCCTGATGGGATTCTCCAATTGGTCACCCCTCCTACACGATACCCCCTTCGGGTTTCTGGTCCTTGTGCCCGACTCACGGTGGAAGTGAATTCGGGGTATTGGTCCGAAACCGGAATTGAGACAATCAATCAATCTAAGGAACAGGTTCCTGAAGCACTTTATACATGGCTAGTGATCGAGAGTACGACGTTGCTCAATTCCTGGAATCAACATGAACACCCATCATCCTTACCGCAGGGGTTGGAGATTTTTCTCGAAAAGAACCCATTCCTCGTGGAGAAGGGTGAGAAACTTCGTCTTGTAGTTTTGCAGGCAGGGAAACCCCGTCAGGGAGTAACGGTGGCCTATGATGGCAATCCTCGTGGAGTGACCGGCCAGGACGGACGTATCAATATTCGCGTGCGCCATGGGGGGCTTCAAGTCATCACCGGTAGTATTCAAGAACCGGCCGACGATGCGGGAAAGGCGGATACGCTCCTCCGCAGCACCACCTTATTGTTTGAGTTACCTGACGCCCCTTGAACCATGGCAACTCATCAGTCGTTCTTGACCATTTATTGGGTTATTTGGGTATGCCTCCTGGTGTTCCTGGGGACAGGGTCTCCGCCTACCTATGCTCACCATGGGGTGGCAGGAATTGGAGCTGCCGCTTTGCAAGGCCCCGGTGCGCCGATTGAAGCGGCTAACTCCACCACCTTACCAGACAGCAAATTTCTCCTGTACTTCAAACTCGACCATGCCAATCATGAGACATTTGACTCAGATCGGGCCAATCCTGAAAGCGATTATGCCAACTTCTGGATTGGTGGCCTTGGGTACGGGGTCACCTCATGGTTCTCCGCTTATCTGTTCGTTCCCTACAATCAAAAGGAGGACGAACCGGGCGGATTCGATACCAGTGGATTTGCGGATATTTCCCTCTTTGGGCAAGTCGGGTTCAAATGGGATGAAGGTTTTCGTCTGATTCCGGCCAATGAAAGTCTAGACGATTTCGAAGACTGGCACTTTACCTTAATTGGAGGTTTTACCATACCTACGGGAGATGACAATGTGCGAGACGATGACGGCAATATTGATCCGGGGAAATCGACCGGCTTTGGGTTGCCTTCCTATTTTACGGGCCTGACCGCAACCAGGGTTGTAGCGGACCTGTGGACCATAAATCTGGAACTGTCCCGGACGGCCTTTACCGAAAACCGGTATGCCGATGGAAATCGAACTCGCTTCGGGGCCGAATATCGGGTGAATCCAGCCTTGATCTACCAGGCGTACACCCATCCCCAGCACAAGGTCCGGCTAGACATTTCTGGAGAGCCCCAATACCTCCACCTCAGCAGAGATCGCACCAATGGTGAAGATGAACGAGCTACGGGTGGAGACATTTTATACATGCTAGGAGGGGTGCGAGGGTATTGGAGGAATCTCAGCGCGGCGGTTGGGGTGAAGGTTCCGATCTGGAAAGCTCTCAATGAAGAGGACGATCAACAGGGTGGAGAGGGGTCCGAAAACTTCCGGTTCATTTTTACGTTCTCCGTTTTGTTCCCTTAACGGTAATGGCGATTACAAATCTACTATGTTGGGATGCCAAAAGCTCTTGTATTTCTTTGGGTTCGGCTTGGTTGGTTTTGGTGTTTACAAACCAGGTTGTTGGAAAGCAAGGGATGGGATGGAGCAAAATAGGATTTACGGTCAAATCTATATCGACGGGTTCGAGGGTATCTTTTTTACTCCAAGTCGTGTCCGGTTTCGGTCAATTTGCCACACAACCCAAATATCCGCTTTGGGTTGTGAGTTCAACTGGTCGCTGCAACACATGCCTGAAATGTTTCTGCCGGTGTTGCGTATTCTAATGTTTTTCTCGGTCGCTCGTTCAACTGGCGAGCTACTTTATTGAGCTGTGCTTGCGTATACACGGATAAATCGGTTCCTTTGGGAAAGTACTGCCTGAGCAGCCGGTTCGTATTCTCATTGGATCCACGCTGCCAGGGGCTCTTTGGATCACAAAAGTACACCGCAATATCGGTCGCGAGGGTGAAGTCACAATGATTCGCCATCTCTGTGCCTCGGTCCCAGGTCAATGATTGATACAGCTCAGTGGGGAGGCGCTGGGCATGCTTAATAAGTACTACCGCCACGGTTTCCGCATTCTTCTGTTCGATTTTGGCCAACATGACATACCGCGACTGGCGTTCGACTAACGTCGCGATATAGCTGTTGTGGGTTCCGCCAATGAGGTCTCCTTCCCAATGCCCGGGTACCGCGCGATCTTCGACGGAGGCTGGCCGGTCCTTAATCGAAACGGCATTCGTAATTTTCCCAAGTCCTTGTCGCTTCAGACTCGCATGCTTCGATCGGCGAATGGCTCGCTTGGTTCTGAGACAGTCCTGCAGCTCCTTTTTCAAGACGCCTCTCGCCTGAATATACAGGCTGCGATAGATGGTTTCGTGGGACACGCGTGCTTGTTCTCTATACGGGTATTGCCTCTTCAACCACCCGGCGATTTGCTGGGGGGACCACTGCTGCTTCAGCTTTGCCGCGACGACCTTCGCTAATGAGCGATGATGAGCAAGTTTGCACCGTTTGGGCCGGTGAGCTCGATCCCAGGTGGCTTGGTCTGCCGCCGCAGCTCGATAACCATCATACCCCCCATTGCGATGGATTTCACGACTGATGGTTGAGGGAGGTCGTTCCAAGCGACGAGCAATGGAACGGATAGACTGCTTGTTGGCTAACCCACGGGAAATCTCTTCACGTTCCAACAGGCTCAAGGCTACTCGTGAGCGTGTTCTCTTGGGAGGGCGAATCCCACCGCTGGGCTCAAGAATAGGATAAATCGAGGAGGACTGTCTTTCAAAGAGGCGGCCAATCGAACTCATGGATTCGCCACGCTGCCAGCGTGCCCAAATATCCGCCCGCTGTTCAGCACTAAAGTAGATTCGGGTTCGTTGTTTCATCGTTACACTCCATCTCTAGAAAGTAAGATAAAGTGTTGCGTTGATCAATTGAACTCACAGTCGGTAGTGGACTATCGCACTCATCCAATACCACGGTCAATTTTCGCTTTTTGCCAAAGCACAAGTTGAAGCTGTTCTCTCTTCCCTGTTCTAAAAAATATCTCTGAGAGAAGAAAACGTCGCCTGACGAGTTGGTCCGTCAAGCGTTCACCATACTCCAATTTTCAGTGGTGTTGCTCAGGTATAGCCTAATTAAAGTATTGTTCGAGCCTTTGCCCAGCCCCTGTTTTTCTTAATCACGGTGATGCGTGATTACGCTGAGGCGAGTTCAATGGGCACGTAAAGGATGAGAGGAAATCGTCCAGTCCTTGCTAGGCCTTGATACCTGTGTTTTTCTGCATCTCTAACAATTCATCAAGTTTTTGGTGTAACCGCGTTATTTCTAAGTCCGTTTTAAGACTGACCTCATAATTCAGGGTCGCTTCCATCTTATCTTTGTTGGACTGTCTGTTTTGAGACATCATAATTATTGGAGCTTGAAAGGCGGCAAGGGTGGAGAGGCTTAAATTCAAGAGAATATAGGGATAGGGGTCAAACGTTTGAACGACGGAGGTGAAATAGGAGTTTACGGCCATCCACACCACAATGCCGACCAGAAACACAATAATAAACGTCCATGATTCAATAAAGGCCGCGGTGCTATCAGAAAAGCGTTCTCCAAAAGTAAGCTGATCCGTGAACTTTTCATTCGCGTCTTCCGCAACCGGGGTTCCCTCGGCAATACTTTGAATGACTTTTTGTTCTATTTCCGATAATTCCTTATAGGGCAAATACAGTAACGCTCGAGCTAAATTCTCAAAATACCGTAACATTTGTTTCCCTTTTAACAATTCCATAGTTCGCCCTCCTTATTTAAGTGCCCCCAGACAAACGGTTGTCCTTAGCCAGGGCTGTTCATTTGGCATGGAGTATCCCATTTTCCATCCTCATTTCGCCGCGTATGCTGCCCGCGTTTACTGAATAATATTTCAATTTGTGCTTTCATTATTCTTTTTCAGATTTTCTTATTAAAGATAGAGGCTATAGGCTATACCCAAATGGATCATGTGTATATTGTGTGATTGCCACGACGACCAACGCAGGGTTTCCCGCGAAATTAAAGCCAGAGGATAACTTCGATGATGACGAACACCCCTAAGTTTAATCTTGAGTCAACCATTACGTGTCCAGAGTGCAGCTCTAAAAAAACTGAAACCATGCCCACGGATTCCTGCCTAGTGGTCTATGCCTGCCAAAGTTGCCAAACAACCCTTCGACCAAAGGCCGGAGACTGTTGTGTGTTTTGTTCCTATGGGGATGTCCCCTGTCCCCCCATTCAGCAGCTACGGAAATGAGAGGAGAGAATTTGTATGTTCGAGGCCTTCTTCCTCCGAGTGAGGCCATGCAATTTGCTCTAACTGCCATTGTTTTGTGTGGGGAACCATCATCGTAAAAGGTAGCCCCACTTCTTAGCGTACAATTTCGCAGGAATACGGGTAGTACCCTAATACTATCCTGAAAACAGAATAAATGTGATGGACATAGGGTATAGCCTATGTTCCTCTTGTGACTATTGAGGGCTTTGGCATTTCCAAAAAGTTTTGGTAGCATGAAGTAGTAATAATTCTCACTATGCCATGAGGACGCACATGATCACCACCACACACACCACAGAAAAATTCAGTATTTCGTTACCCGGTGAAATGGCCAAATGGGTACGAGAACAAGTAGAGGCCGGGTCGTATTCCTCCAATTAGTGAAATTATCCGCGCCGGGTTACGGTTGTTACGGGACAACAACGAACTACGCGCAAACAAATTAAAAGCCCTCCAAGATATAGTTGAGGCGTCCGTGAACAGTGGCCCCAGCATTCCCGTCGAAGAAGTGTTTGCCCGAATGGAAGAACGAAACCGTCACTGGAAGCAGAAAAAAGGATGACGGGGTCTTTTCTTCCGTCTGCTGGTTTAGACTTCGAGCACATCCACGATTTTATTGCTGAAGACAATCCTGGGAAAGCCAGGGCGTTTATTGCTTCGTTGAAGAAGAAATGTGTTGCCTTTAGGCAAGAACCCTCATATGGGCCGTCTTCGTCCTGACATCCGTGCCAATCTACGCAGATTTTCTGTTTCGCCCTATATCATCTTCTACCGCATCACAGAGAGGGCCATTGAAATCGTGAATATCATTCACGGATCGCGAGATATTGAAGCTTTGTTTTAGCCAACACTCTAAGCATCGTGTGAAGATCATCATGCTTGGTGAGGAACCGTTATGAGCGAACACATCTCACCAGAAGACTATCAAGCCTAACTATTGGGTGTTAGTTGCCTCAAGAAACGATTTAATGCACTACCACATTCTATTTCATGATAAAAACACGGCTCTGGTTGAGAGTCTTTTCACATTGGAAAATCTTTTTCTTGTCCAGTAGGAGATATGATCAGTATAATGATAAAAAAATATGGGGCTGTCGTAGATAAGGTTCAAGATGTCTCATATCGATCATGATGGCTCCATGACGCGAAGCAAGGCTCAGCTCTTTTTTCACCTTCGGTCTCATAGGCCAAGTCCCGCCACCCCCTCTACAACTTGATAATCACAGTAGATGCTCATGCTTCTCAGAAAATCACAGCTTTGGTTTGGCTGGCTTTTATGCGCGTGGCTCTTGACCGTCATAGTGCCCCTCTCACTGAGTGCCGAGACAAACGAAGAAGAACGGCCAAGACTGCCACTCGCCATAGAGGTGTTTCTCAAAAAACCTGCACAACACCAGTACGACCTCCACATCCATTTGACCAATATCAGTGACACTCCTGTCATGGTTGACGTTCGAGACTTGCCCTGGAATCCGATGGATGGCGACACATGGTTCTCTGCGTTTCGCCTCGATGCGCAAAAACCTTCGCTGCAACACGATGCGCCACTTGGACGGTTTGGCTCACGTCAGGTGCGGCTCATGCCAGGTGAATCTATTCAAAATAGTATGCCTTTAAACGCTCGGATGCCTTCACTGTTACAGGATATCGCGCAATTCGGTGTGCAACTTCGGTGGGACTGTCCGCCTCCGAACCTATTGTTTTTCTGCAAACAGGGCTCACCGACAACCATCACCATTCCCAAAGGAGACCTTGGCCAACCAGACATCTATACGATTGATACGGACGCCTGCCTTGCGTTCGAACACCGCATTGGGCTTCTCGGCATTCCGGAAGGCCAGGAGGTGCTCTTTCTCCTTACGCCCGAACCCGTCATCACCGCACTTGAAAAAGTGCAAGCCCTCCTCCTTGAAGTAGATGAATACGTTACGCACTGCCAACCGCAGTGGACGAATAGCTGGGCGGTGAGTTTTTTCACAGACCCGCAATTTGCGGGATTTCTGCGAGACGGGGATAATCCACGCTATTTCAAAGAAGGTCTCTGGCAACGTGCGAACGTCGGGCAGTATTCCAGTCAAATCCGTACATTATTCCGATTTCCCTGGATCAAGAAAAGAGCTGATACCCACTATCTCTCGGTGTACCACCTACGACAAAATCACGCGCTTGTCACCCCATAGGACTCTGCTGGACAATGCGCCACGGCTCTACCATGACATTGTTCCTCTGATTTCTGTTCTAGTTTGTACATGTGGCCCCCCTTTCACTGTCGTGCAGTGACTGGCTCATGAAGAATCTGTCTCTCCAAAGATATCTTCTCATCAGGAGATGGCAACTGAACATATCACGATAATGCGCTGCGCAACTGGCTAGCAATGGAACAAGGCCAAATGGTTAAGCCTTCGACAGTTGATTCACACCGGTCGGAATGGTAAGGATTGGCTATGCGCATTGTCTTCATGGGAACACCGGCCTTTGCCGTACCATCTCTCAAGGCATTACTCCATTCCGAACACCAGGTCGTGGGCATTGTCACCCAACCAGATCGCCCCAAAGGTCGAGGCAAACAGATGGTGGCCTCTCCAATTAAGGCATTGGCCCAAGAAAACAATCTGCCCATTCTTCAGCCAGAAAAGATAAAATCCCCTGAATTTTTCGATGAGCTCACCCAATGGGCCCCCGATGCCATTGTTGTTGTCGCGTTTGGACGAATCTTGCCCAAGACCATCCTGACGCTCCCGCATCGAGGCTGTCTCAATGTCCATGCGTCGTTGTTGCCTCACTATCGAGGCGCTTCGCCGATTCAATGGGCCATCATCAACGGTGAGACAGAAACTGGCATCACGACGATGCTCATGGATGAAGGCATGGATACCGGGGATCTGTTGCTTCAGGAAACCGAACCCATTCTGCCAACGGATACGGCCACATCCTTATCGAACCGGCTTGCCACACGTGGAGGAACGCTTCTCCTCACAACCCTTCGTGCATGGGAAACAGGCACTCTGCTTTCTCATCCACAAGCTCACGAGAACGCCACAATGGCGCCCATCTTGCAAAAAGCTGATGGGACGATTGACTGGGCTCTTGATGCTCAAAGCCTCGTCAATCGCATACGAGGCCTTTCGCCTTGGCCTGGCTCTTTTACATTTTTGGAAGGCCATCGATTAACGATTTGGCAAGCCTCGGTTTGTGGAACACCACAAAGTGAGACCCATGAGGTGTTTCATCCAGGCACGATTGTCTTTGTTGACACCCAGCGCCTTGAAGTGGCAACAGGAAGCGGCCTGATTACTCTTACAGAAGTCCAACCCGCTAATGGCAAACGCATGCCCATAGAACACTTCCTGACAGGCCACCACATCAATGCCGGTATGATATTTCAACCCGAACCCGTATCCAGTCCACAACTCAATAATCCCCCTGTCTTGTGAAGAGGAGAATCTGTGATGTCACAGCCATCAAATGAGGCCTTGGCGTTTCTCCATGGCCAAATTGAAGACCTAACAACCATTCAAGCCCGTGCGAAGAAGACTACAAATGCGATGGCCGAAACAGAGAAATTTCTGCAATGGAAAAAAGAGACCCTGGCGCTCATTTCGCAGAATGTTGGGGAAACCTTTGCCAAGCAACTCACGGGCGATTGGCTTGAGGTCACGTTTGCAGGCGGCGATGTCTTTGAAGAATTAGAAGATGACATTGATATGTGCCTCCGCCACATCAAAAAATTAGCCAGAGACATTGAACGTTCGTCGCCACCGTCTTTGTAAGCTTGACGAAAGAATCATATATGCCCTTGACTAGCCCACGCCCTCGCCGCAAAAAGTCTCTTGGGCAACATTTTCTGACAGACCCTAATACCATTCGGAAAATCATCGCGTCTGCCGACCTCGACCCAGAAGCCACAGTGTGTGAAATCGGACCAGGACGCGGGGCATTAACTGTTGGCCTCTGTCAATCAGTTTCTTCCGTTGTGGCGGTGGAAATGGATGCAGAACTCGTTCACTACCTTCACCCACTCACCGAGTCTTGCCTCAATCTCGATGTCCAACATGGCGATGCCCTGGCCTTTGCCTATGACAGACTTCCGGAAGGCACCGTCGTCGTGGCCAATTTACCCTACAATATTTCGACCCCGTTACTATTCCGGTTATTAGAGCACCGTGATCGATTTTCACGACTCATTCTTATGCTCCAGTGGGAAGTGGCCCGTCGATTGGCAGCACGCCCCAACACACGCGAATACGGGGCGCTTTCGGTTATCACCCAATATCTTACACAAGAGACGACGCTTCTCTTCAAGGTCTCTCCGACGTGTTTTTCCCCTCGACCTGAGGTCGAGTCTGCCGTTATCCGCCTCGTGCCAAGGCAAGACACCAACCAAGAAGAAACGGCTGGCTTTCTGCGTACCGTCCGGACAGCATTCCGACATCGGCGCAAGACCATGGCCAATTCATTTCGGGAGGCCGGATGGGCCTTGCCAGGTGTTCACGCCGCATTAGACCAGGCCAAGATTGCTCGGACCCGCCGCGCTGAAACGTTAACCGTTCAGGAATTTTCTGTATTAGCCACCATCCTGCAGCATACAGTCCCAAACCACGACGCTCTCCCGAAGAACGGATAATGCTCGGTCGGCATCGCACCATTCAGTGTACTATCATTTGCTATACCCCTACCCCTATGCTAGGATTTGGCATATGAGTATCTTCACTAGGCTAAATCTACACAAATCTAAGCCGCTCAAAATAATACCCTCCCGTCTTTCCTACGAAATTTTGTCCATTGCGTTTCTGACGTTTGGCATCTTAGTGTTCCTCAGCCTTTGGTCATTTTCACCTACGCGTATCTCCTTGCCTAATGAGCCCCTCTCACCATCAGACAACCTGATTGGCAGCGTTGGGGAAACGACCGCATCCGCCTTATTTCTCCTTGCAGGATGGGCTTCGTATGCCATCCCCTTTCTTATTGTTTTATACGCAGCTCGGTTGTTTCAGGAAGGACTGTGGATGACAAAGGCTCGAAGTATCATGGGTTCCATTGTCATGGTCACGTGTCTTGGTGGACTCGTCCAACAAACCTTTTCATCATCGGGAGGCGAGGTAGGACAATATCAACAGGGAGGTCTCATCGGCCAATGGCTTGCGGGTTTTCTCGGAGCCCATTTTGCGGAAGTAGGAAGTGTGATTGTCTTATTGTCCATGCTAATGGTGTCTCTTCTCTTGATCACGCCGAGTTTTCTCACGACAACTGGAACGAAGGCAGCTCATATCTGGCCTTTTGTCAAAGCCACTGGTCAGTTCTTATCGACCCTCTCTTTTCGACGACAAGACGGCCAGCCCCGCGTCAAACCCAATAAACCCGTTAAGATTAATCGATCCATGACCGTTCGAGGTGGTGTCGCCACGTTGCCATATGACGCGAATGCCCACAAACCAGACGAGCTCCTTGCTTTTTCAGACGCTCCGGGAGAACCCACCGTAACTGCGCTGGCAACTTCTGCAATTGAGGATACAGCATCGACAGTCAACGAGTTTCCAAAAGTTTCTGACACATATCAACTTCCTGACCCTACGCAGCTTTTGGACCCCCCACCTGTTTCCGCCACACAGCAAACAGATCATATTTTGGAGACTCAGTCTAAAATATTGACAGGAGCGCTCCAAAGTTTTGGGATTGGGGGGAAAGTCACGGAAGTACACCCTGGTCCGGTTATTACCATGTATGAATTCGAACCGGCCCCTGGCATTAAAGTCGCACGTATTGTGACCTTGGCTCATGATCTAGCCATGGCGCTCAAGGCGGTCAATATTCGAATCGTTGCGCCTCTCCCAGGAAAATCGACTGTGGGTATCGAGGTTCCCAATCCGTTTCGAGAAACCGTTTCTTTTCGAACCATCTTAACAAGCGATGTCTTTACCCAATCCCGCTCTCAACTGACATTGGCCCTAGGAAAAGACATTTTTGGTAGACCCGTTGTGGCAGACTTGCAAACCATGCCACATTTGCTGGTCGCAGGGGCCACAGGCTCTGGCAAGAGTGTGGGGCTCAATAGCATGCTGTTGAGCATGCTGTTTTCTGCACATCCTGATGACGTGAAACTTCTTCTTATTGATCCAAAGGTACTCGAATTGCAGGTCTACGATGGCATTCCTCATCTGCTGCGCCCCGTGCTCACAAATCCGAAGGCGGCGGCCAAGGGATTGTCGTGGGCAGTCCAAGAAATGGAGCGGCGCTATCTCCTCCTTGCGGAACATGGCGTTCGGAATATCCAATCCTTTAATCACAAAGTGACGAAAAACCGTGAGTCGCTTCGGCAGAAGATGGCGCAAGAATCTGAGCAACCCGTTCAAAACTCCCCAGAATCCTTCCAAGAAGCCTGTCTAGCTCAGGGGGAGTCGACGGGAGATCCCACGCCCCTCACACCCTCGGTGCCTGATCCCTTGCCCTATATTGTCGTAGTCATTGACGAATTTGCTGACTTGATGATGATCGCCCCTAAAGAAATTGAAGAAAAAATTGCCAGACTGGCTCAAATGGCACGAGCATCGGGGATTCATTTAATCCTGGCTACGCAACGCCCATCTGTTGATGTGGTCACTGGCCTCATTAAGGCAAATTTTCCGTCTCGTATCGCCTTCCAGGTTTCTTCAAAGATTGATTCGAGGACCATTTTGGACGCGAATGGGGCTGAAGCGCTCTTGGGACAAGGCGACATGCTGTATATGGCTTCAGGGACCGGTCGCATTACCCGCTTACATGGCTCCTATGTCTCAGACGAAGATGTTGCACAAGTGGTACAATGGGTCAAAGACCAGGCTGGGCCACATTATCAACCTGAAGAACCACCTCAGGACCTTTCTTTCCATGATGAAGAGGAACAAGCGCGGGACGAAACCTATGAACAGGCGCGAGAACTCATCATGACGTCTGGGCAAGCCTCAGCATCATTGATTCAACGACGGCTTCGAGTTGGGTACCCTCGGGCTGCTCGCATGATTGAGCAAATGGAAGGAGAAGGTCTTGTGAGCACTCCCGGACGAGACGGAAGACGAGAAGTTCTCGTCCGACAAATGGCTGAACAGGAAAGGCTTTCATGACACGCCTTTTTCTGATTCTCAGCACAACCATACTAATTTTTTCTGAACTTACTCTAGGACAAGCTGCAACAGACCCATCTCTTCAGGACCTTCTTCATCATATAGAAACAGGCTATTCGCAGATGAAAGATTTCCAAGCTGACTTTACACAAGAAACGATGATTGAAGGGTTCGACATGCCGCTTAAGTCTTCAGGACGCGTCTCGATCAAGAAACCTGGTCTTCTGCGGTGGGATTATTTGAAGCCTTCGGTTGAACACATGTATGTGAACGGCGATCACATTAAGATGTTCACCCCTGAATATAATCAGGTGATTCAAGGCAGTTTGACTCGTATAGTGGCGACACAAGCCCCGCTACGTTTATTGCAAGGGATTGGAAAACTTTCGGAGCATTTTGATGTGCAGCCAACCGGTGATGATGAACTCGGCACTGGCGGCCTACCGCTTCTCACTTTGATTCCCAAAAACGCGCCCGGGGCAAAACCTTCACTCGTCCACAAAATGATAGCAGACATTCAACCACAGACATATTTCATCCAGTCCCTAACTCTCCATGAAACCACCGGAAATGTCTCCACATTTCGGTTTTCTGACATCCAAGCGAATATAGGGCTGAACGGTCACATGTTTGAATTTGTCCCTCCCGAAGGGGTTGTTGTTGTGGATGATGTCTTACCTTAATAATAACGCCTTCCAGAAGTCCCTATGTTTTTGGGAAACCCTCTGTCTGATCACTATGATGGTTGGCCTCAGCCTCCCTTCACCGGTTCTTGGGCTAACCACTGACCTGACGAATGATCCAGCCAAAACTGTAAAAAAATATCTTTCCCTCGACAAACGAGGGGCTCGCTTACATGCAAGCACGTCCGAAGCCCTGCAACCATATATTGCTTGGCCCCATGAACCTGCTTGGGGACACATTGTCATCATTGACCAGATCCAGGTTCAGGATGACATTCGCTTGTGGGATGTGGTCAGTGCTGTCGAAGCCGTGATCCCTGTCACCTTTCGTATTCTGGGGGCGATGCAATGGGAGACGGCGACGTTCTTATCCAAACCTCGTACGGAAACAATGCCGTTTCGAGTACGCGCGATCGATAATCATTGGAAAATCGTTGAGCCCATGCTTCCACCACATGTTGGCAAGAACCGCCTCATGGATCACATTCGTTTGGCTTGGCTGAAGGAAACAGACACAGGCCGGAAAGAACGCTTAGATAACTTATGGAAGACATTGGACAATACACAATAGCGCACCAGCACAGATCTCAAACAGACATCCAGTTACTCATTTTTGATTTCGATGGGACCCTCATCGACTCCAAAGTCGATATCGCCACATCTGTCAACTTAACGCTAACAGAATTAGGGTTGCCCTGCCGGTCACCAGAAGAAATTTTTAGTTTTGTTGGCGATGGTGTCAAACGGTTACTCCGCTTGTCTGTGGGTGAGGACAACCTCACATTATATGAGCAAGCGCTCAGAGCATTTCGTGGACATTACATAGCGCATTGCGTCGATACCACCAAATTCTATCCAGGTATTGACGCGGTCATGCACCATTTTTCTGACCATGTCAAAGCCATTGCCACAAACAAATCTCTCGACTATACGCTTCGCATTTTGGAGGGTCTTGGAAGGAGAGACGATTTTGCGGTGGTAGAATGTCCGCAAGACTCCACCGAATTAAAGCCAGACCCCGCGATGCTTCTTAAGATTTTACACACCTTGGACGTCCAGCCTGAACAGGCCGTGTTAATTGGGGATAGCACGAATGATGTTCGGGCCGCACAAGCCGCCGGGGTAAAGGCCTGTGCTGTAGGATATGGCTACGGCAATCGAGATAAGGTTGCCGCCTTAAAGCCAGACTTTTTCTGCGAACGTCCGGAAGAGTTGATGGCCCTGTTTAGGCTTTCTATTCCATTGAAGTAGCGATGTTATCCTAGTGTAAGCTTCCCCCAACCACGGACAGGCGCAATGTAGAGCTTTCTGGCAGAATGACCCAGGAGGTTCTTATGAAAACGAGTCGATTCAGCGAAACGCAAATTGTCGCCATCTTGAAACAAGCCGATGCCGGGGTCAAAGTCAAAGACCTGTGTCGGGAGCATGGCATTAGCGATGCTACCGACTACAATTGGAAAGCAAAGTATGGCGGGCTTGAGGCCTCGGATCTCAAGCGTCTGAAGGAGACCGAGAGCGAACTGGCCAAACTCAAACGCATGTATGCGGATCTGGCCTTAGAGAATCGGGCTCTCAAGGATCTCATCGAAAAAAAGCTCTAACGCCGACGGAGAAACGAATGGCGGTGCAGACGATGCAGGAAGCTCATGGCGTGTCCATCGTTCGAGGCTGTGCCGCAGTGCATCTGGCTCGGTCGGCGTACTATCAGGTGCCACGTGATTGGCACACCCGGGATCGGGATGTGATTGATGCTCTGAATCAGTTGGTCAAGGCCCACCCCCGCTGGGGTGTCTGGAAGTATATTGATCGGTTACGAACGTTAGGGTATCGCTGGAATCACAAACGGATTTACCGCGTCTATCGGCACTTGAGGCTCAATCAGCCTCGCCGTACGAAACGCCGACTCCCCACACGACCCTCCCTGCCCGTGTTTGTGCCAGAGGGGCCGAACGAGGTGTGGTCCGCTGATTTCATGAGCGATGCCCTCTATCACGGCTCGCGGTTTCGCACCTTGAATATCATTGATGACTTTAATCGAGAAGCCTTAGCGATTGAAGTGGATACGTCCCTGCGGGCCGAGCGGGTTATTCGTGTCCTCGAACGCTTGAAGACAGAACGTGACCTGCCCCATATGATTCGGGTGGATAATGGCCCAGAATTTCTCGCTCAGGTTCTTCAAGATTGGGGAAAGACCAATCGCGTGCTGATCTATTACATCCAGCCCGGGCGCCCGACCCAGAATGCGTTCATTGAACGATTTAATCGCACCTATCGGAATGAAGTCCTCAATCTCTATGTGTTTCGGAGTTTGGAGTGAGGTCCAAGAGCTCACAGCAAAATGGATGACCGTCTATAACGAACACCGCCCTCACAAGGCGTTACAAGGCATGACCCCGTGTACGTATCACAAACCCAAAAGGCCGGAAAACTCTATGTTGAACCTGTCCGCTTGACGGGGAAGCTTACAAGGTCCCACGCCAGGACAGTCTTCCCCTTGTCCATGTATCCGATCAGATACAAATCTTGCCGTTCTCCTCAAACATACGTCTACCCACTGCCTTTCCCTCACAGTGAACGAAACACTCGTTCCGACAGACTTTAACAAGTACGGACATAGCGACAGCCTCAAGCTGTCTGCGTTGGTCCGAGATTTGCAAAAGGCAGTCCCCAAGCCACAAAGATGATGTGGCTTCACCCATTAGACAATCATGAACTGAGAGCAACAGCAATGCCTCATACTCACTTCAAGGAGTTAGATATGACATGCCTTTTTTCCCGTCAGCGTCTCTTCTTATTCATCTTCCTTCTCGTGACCCTGAGTTTCGGTGTCACACCTGGCCTCGCCCAAGAAACCGACCAAGAAGTGCCTGTGGTTTTGGTTGATGGCGAAGTGCGAGCTGACCTGTGTACCGGAACAACCACCACGAGTATTCCCATTGAAGTTTCCCCAGACCGCGAGGGAGCACCAAATTAAAGAAGGAGAGCTTTATGTCTTTACGAAGAGTCATTGTTCTTTGCGTAGGATGGATGGTTTTAGTCACAGGCTGTACTACACCCGCGTACATTGCCATGAAGGATGGATTTCCTGAAACCGTGGATACCGCTCGCCTGGTCATTATCTCCACGCAAAACGAAATTCATGCAGACATCGAGAAATCAAATGTAGCGATGGCCATGGGGGGTGGGTTAATCCCCGCATTGATTGACGTCGCGATTGAAAGCTCTCGCGCAGACGATGCGGAAGCAACAATTGAATCTCTCCGAGACATTTTGATTGATTACGATTTTGGGAAAGCGTTACACACCGCATTGGTTCCAAAACTGTCTTCTGTTCCCTGGGTCAACATTCAAGAAATTGATATAGCCTATGATAAGAAAGAAAACTTCGCGAATGAGCTTCTTCAAAAAGAAGGTAATGACTCCCTCATGGTTGTGACTTCTTCGTATTCTCTTAATGCTGATTTTACCACGTTAAAAGTACAAGCGGTGTTGACCATGTATTCAAACCTTCATCGATCCCAGGATGGAGGAAAACATGAGCGCAATCTGGAAGAGGCCACCGTTTATAAAAACAGCGTCTCCAATACCTATCGAGGACCAAACGATACTTCTAGTCAAGAGGTGATCATCAAACAGTGGTCAGAAAACGACGGCACTTTAATAAAAACGGCGCTACAGGAGAGCATAGAAAATGTGGCTAACCTTCTCGTAAACGACCTCAAAAGTCCCAAATCTACCAAAAATACTCTCTGACGATGAAAAGGGGGATCTCAAAGAGTCTGATGCTGATCGGCCTCGTACTGTATGCAGGTATTTGGGGATGCAATACGGGGTCGACTCCTATTGCTTTAGATCTCATGGAAAACAACACTGTTACCGATAAAGAAAGCCAGGCGTCTGCACCTTCCTGCCATATTCACCTGCTCTCTATTGAAGACCGTCGTCTCAGAAAGAATGATGTGGGACAGATGAACACTCATCCTATTTTGGCCAAGAATCTTAAGGAATGGCTGCGAGAGAATTTGGTGGCTCATTTGGGACCGATTCTAGTGCTTGAATATACGCAAACGCCTACTTCCACGTCGCCAGTCATCCAGTTAGCCCTTAGCCTAAAAAAAATGTATCATCATTTACTTCTTAGTACTCAGTCAGCCATCGTGGCTCTTGAGGTTCGCCTTTCCCAAGACGGAATATATTCTCTACCGTATATCATTAGGGGAAGAAATACGTCGGTAAACTGGACTGGCAGTAAAGATTCCATACAGGACTCTTTTAATGAAGCCATAGGCTCAGCCCTGAATGAACTGTCGTCCCATCTCAATCAAAGATGTTCGGCATAAGGGTCAAGGGGGCAAGTCACTTGTTTCATTTAGTCATTTATTGATACTGCTCAGTAGCAGCGGCAAAGACTTAAATATCAAGAGGTAAGCCCTTTCTTCTTTCTGCCCCATTCTCTAGGAACATGCTCATGAAACACTATTGGCTCTTTAAGTCAGAACCCACAACATTCTCCATCGATGATTTAAAACGAGCACCGCGACAAACAACCTGTTGGGAAGGAGTCAGAAACTACCAGGCTCGTAACTTTATGAAAGCCATGGCCGTTGGGGATCTTGGATTTTTTTAGGGGCTGTCCTAGATAACTATTTCATATAAGGCTTAACCCACTGTTTTAATTGAGTAAATTGGCGTTGTGGGTTCGGGGTATTAAAGCGCCATTCACATTCCTTTAAAAAAAGCGGGAAATGCGGCCGAGGGACTCCATTAAATTTACGCATATGTCGCTTGGCCTGATTCCAGAAATTCTCGATCCCGTTAATGTGCTTGTGTTTTTTGACAAACTGTTTTGAATGATTGATCCGATAATGCTTAAATTCTGACACATCGAGTACATTATAAGAGCGATAGGTATCGGTATACACGATGCTATCGGGAATAATCCGTTCCTGCATGATTCCCATCAATGTCTTGGCTTTCGTATCGGGAATCACTTTCGTATACACGCGGCCCCCACGCTTGAGAATCCCAAAGACCGGGACTTTGCCCGCCGCCCCTCGACCACGCTTGCCCTTGCGCCGACCACCGAAATAACTTTCATCCACTTCAACCTCCCCAGCCAGCGGCATTCCATTTTGGATCGCTTGAGCAATGATTTCTCGTAACCGATGAAAGTAATACGCCGCCGTACTTTTATTCACTCCCACCAACGCTGCGGCCGTCCGCGCCGTAGCTCCTGATACAAAGTACTCGATTAACCGTATCTGTTTCTCCCAACTTAACCGACTCTTCCGCATCCAGCCATCCTAAGATAACTCTCGTTATCTAGGACAGCCCCTTTTTTTATCATAGCAACACTGATCCCCCTGCGATCGTTGGCATTGTGGAGGTTGTGAGATCAGCCTACCCTGATCACTATGCCCATGAGCCCAAAAACAACTACTTCGACCCTAAAAGCTCAAAAGATGCACCTCGCTGGATGATGGTAGATGTCCGCTTTGTAAAGAAATTGACTGTCCCCTTACCACTTGAGCGGCTTCGAACTCTCGCCGGCTTAGCCAAGATGGTACTTCTGAAAAAAGGCTCACGCTTATCAGTTCAACCCGTTGACCAAACAGAATGGACTGTCATTATGCAGCTAATAGCTCAGGATGACGGCGTCTCAGGAAGTGCAGGCAGGACTTGATGAAAGGGGTGGATGGTAATCTGTTCAAAAACACCATGAATGGTATACGGATCGGATTGAGCAAATGCCGTGGCTTCTTCTAGAGAATCAGCCTCAATAATCATCAGACTCCCCGCCTTGTCTGTAAACGGACCGGCAAGAACTAACTTTCCCTGATCATACAAATTCTGTAATCGTTCAAGATGGGCGGGGCGGTGCAGCGGGCGTTTTTCTGACCCATGCGGTCCGTCGAAACCGACAATGACAAATTTCATTGAGAGAAAAAGTCCTTTTGGGGTTTCCCAACAGGTGGGCTTGGCTATTGCTGATCATCGGACAAGGCATGGCGACTCCCATACCCGCTATCAACCTCATGCCACCAGCCAATGGTATCTTCTCCTAGTTTCCAGCACAAATAGACCCTTCGCCCATTAATGAGATAAGGAAAATCGCATAAGCCTATATCCAAGTCTTTGACAATCACACCCATCTCTTGAATGGCCCGCAGCGCTTCATTAATTTGCTGTAAGGCTATGGATATAGCGGGGCCCCATGACGCTCCCTCCGCCCAAATGGGAATTGGCACAGGCCTTCTTGATTTCATCTTTGGTTTCCAACAAAACGGTTTTCCCCTCTTTGGCCGCAACAAGATGTGTCTCTAATTGAGGAATTAAACCTGTGGCTTCTTTCAGGGAGAAAATGCGTTCGTGTTTGGGTTGGTCTTCCGAGAAGGCCATACGGATACTCCTGTAGGTCAGATCAAGATTGGATCGCAATCTCTTTCATGTACCATAACCACGATGACGGCGCAATCACCATAGAACGCAAAATGCGATTCATCAATTAAAAGAACCCTGATAGAAGTCTTGACAAGGTTGTAAAGCATGGTATACAAAGGAACAATACCTTCCCGTTGTGATGTGAATTTCCTCTACAGGACTTCCTAAGCCACCGAAAAACGTTTTAATACCCAACGAGTTTCTTTTAGATCCGTATCATCGACCCCACAACCTAATTTTCCAATACTTGTCAACTTAATTTCTATCTACCTATTACCCATACCAGAAAATAGCCTTTCCTTTTTTCACCATGATTGGATTATCCCCCTTGCTATTTCACCCATGGGCCGAAACCCCTTCCTCGTTGTCCTTTTGAGAGGCACGCCTCTCATTTCACTATCTACTGCAGGAGAATGTTATGCATCTTGCCGAATTGAAACAAAAATCCATTGGTGACCTTTCTGAACTCGCTCGCTCGCTCAAAATAGATGGCACCGCTAATCTTCGGAAACAAGAACTCATCTTCGCCATCCTCCAAGGACAAACCGAAAAAAACGGTGTGATCTTTGGAGAAGGAGTCTTAGAAACACTATCGGATGGATTTGGCTTTCTCCGGGCCCCGGATTCTAATTATTTGCCAGGCCCCGATGATATTTATATTTCCCCATCACAAATTCGGCGATTTGGCTTGCGGACCGGGGACATCGTCTCCGGGCAAATCCGCCCCCCCAAAGATGGAGAGCGCTATTTTGCGTTGCTGAAAGTCGAGAAAATCAATTACGACGAGCCTGACGTACAACGTGAAAAAATCTTGTTTGATAACTTAACACCTCTCTATCCCGAAGAGCGGATCAATTTGGAATTCGACCCCGAGGAATATTGCACACGGGTGATGGAACTCACTACGCCGATTGGGAAAGGGCAACGAGGATTGATCGTCGCAGCTCCGCGTACAGGAAAAACCATGCTGCTGCAAGCCATTGCTCGATCCATCTTAAGCAACCATTCCGAAATTACCCTAATCGTGCTGCTCATTGATGAGCGTCCTGAAGAAGTGACAGACTGGCAACGCCAAGTAAAAACCGCGGAAGTCATCAGCTCAACCTTTGATGAACCCCCACAACGTCATGCCCAAGTCGCGGAAATCGTGATGGAAAAAGCCAAACGATTGGTGGAACATAAGCGCGACGTCGTGATTTTGCTCGATAGCATTACGCGATTAGCCCGCGCATACAACTCCATTGCCCCGCCAAGTGGAAAAGTGCTCTCTGGCGGGCTCGATTCGAATGCATTGCAACGCCCCAAACGCTTTTTCGGTTCGGCGCGCAATATTGAAAATGGAGGAAGCTTGACCATCCTGGCCACCGCACTGATTGATACGGGAAGCCGCATGGATGACGTGATTTTTGAAGAATTCAAGGGAACGGGAAACATGGAAGTCCATCTGGACCGGCGGTTGGCCGACAAACGGCTATTTCCAGCCATTGATATTAGCCAATCCGGCACACGGAAAGAAGAACTCCTGGTTGATCGTGATCGACTCAATAAAATGTGGATTCTCCGGAAAGTGCTCAGTCCATTGGGGAGTATGGAAGCCATGGAATTCTTGATGGATAAAATATCCGGGACCAAAAATAATCAGGAGTTCTTACAATCCATGAATCGATAACGGCCCCAAGGGGATCGAAAGAGAGATTTTGCCAAGACCCTCTTTCTCATGATACACATAGAAGAATGCCCAGAGGGCAAGAAATAGCCCAGCGACTATTATCGAGAGGATCGACATGAAAAAAGACATTCATCCAGACTATCGGGAGGCAACGATCCGTTGTGCATGTGGGGCAACAATCAAGACACGAACAGCCATTGGAGACTTTAAGGTCGATATCTGTTCGTCCTGCCACCCATTTTTTACAGGAACTCAAAAAATTGTTGATGCCGAAGGCCGCGTTGAGCGATTTCGGAAAAAGTATGCCAAAAAAGAAGCCAAGGCGTAAGTTGCCGATGGTTGTGTCACAAACCCACTATGTCGGGAGAGCGCAAGGATGTTAGAAACGAAGGTGGGTGGGTAGCCCAGTGGGAAGCTGTATCTAATCGCTATGAAAGCGTCACACAACAGCTCATCGAACCAGCCGTCCTGAATCAGCCCACCCTTCTTCGCTCGTTGACCAAAGAACGAGCAGACATCGAAGAAACCTCCCAACTTTTTTATACCTACCGTTCCCTGCTTGCCCAGATCGTCAGTACCGAAGAACTACTCAACGATCCTCAGGTCGATCCAGAGCTCCATGCCCTTGGGATGGAAGAATTACAAGTCTTGCAGCAGCGTCGGAGCGATCTGGAGACACAAGCCTTAGCCTTACTGCATCCAGGCAATGCGGAGGACGAGCGGAATACCTTCGTTGAAATTCGTGCGGGAACCGGTGGAGATGAAGCTGCATTGTTTGCTGCCGCATTGTTTCGGATGTACAGCAAATACGCGGAAAAAAGAAAGTTACGGGCTGAAATCATTGAATCACATGAAATAGGCATAGGAGGATTCAAATCCGTCGTACTGCTCGTGGAAGGAAAAGGCGCCTATGGACTCTTTCGATATGAAAGTGGCGTGCATCGTGTCCAACGGGTGCCAACCACGGAAGCAAGCGGGCGAATTCATACGTCGACGGCAACGGTTGCCGTGATGCCCGAAGTGGAAGACGTCGATGTTCACATTGACACCAAAGATCTCCGGATCGATACCTTTTGTTCATCAGGCGCGGGCGGACAAAGTGTCAATACAACCTATTCTGCCGTACGAATCACCCACATTCCCACTGGCGTCGTCGTGACATGCCAGGATGAGCGATCTCAGTTAAAAAATCGAACGAAGGCCATGAGGACACTTCGTGCACGAATTGGTGATGCCGAACGCGCCAAACAAGAGGCCTCTATTGCCCAGGACAGACGGACACAAGTCGGAACGGGAGAACGCAGTGAAAAGATTCGGACATATAATTACCCACAAAATCGTGTCACGGATCACCGGATCGGCATCACCCTCCACAAGCTAGAATTTATCCTAGAAGGCAACCTTGACGAATTACTTGAAAAACTTCAGGCTGAGATGAACGCGGAACGCATGCATTCCACAAAATGTGACAAAGCCTAATTGGTGATAGGTCGTAAATTATGCAGAATAACGAGAAACAAAAAGGGAGTTTTTCCCCAGCCCCATTCATGCATGGCACATCACCCCAAACTGGAACGGTGTGGGAACTCTTCCGGCAGGGAGTGAGTATGCTCTCAACCGCAAGCGTGACCAATGCAACCAATGAATGTCTGTGGTTGCTGGAATCGACATGTAACCTTTCTCGCCTAGATATCTATCAAAACCCCAGTCAGCGTATGTCGTCCGAACAATGGAACGCTGCCATGAAATTAGTAAGACGACGGGCATCCGGGGAACCATTACAATATATTTTGGGAACCCAAGAATTTTATGGACTGGAACTGAATATTCCTCATGGGGTCTTTATTCCCAGACCAGAAACTGAACTCATTGTTGATGCCCTGCGGCAACAACCTCTACCTGCGGCAACTCCATCGATTGCGGATGTGGGGACTGGATCCGGGTGTTTGGCCGTGGCGTTAGCCGTACAGGACTCTCGCTTCACGATATATGCCACGGATCGCTGTCCCTTGGCCTGTGCAACAGCGCAACACAATGCCCACCGACATCAGGTCGCCGACCAGGTAACCGTGTGGCCAGGACACCTGCTGACTCCTCTTGCTTCCCGAGGATTACAAGGGACTTTGTCAGCCATCGTCTCGAATCCCCCCTATATCCCAACCGCCGCTCTTGCGACCCTTCCGGTCGATGTCCGTGAACACGAACCATGGCACGCACTCGATGGTGGTCAAGATGGCCTTGATGTATATCGAGACTTGCTCCGGGAAGCATTAGATTTGTTGTTGCCTCACGGGATACTGATTCTGGAAGCCGGCGCCGGCCAGGCCAGCCAAATTTGTGAGGAAGCAGAACGTCACGGAGCCTATTCCATACTGCAGATTCAGCAAGATTTCGCAGGAATTGACCGAGTCATCACGTTGGAGCGGAAGGGGTCACACCTCGTCTGACATGTCGTTGGATCACATCATCATTCAAGGGGGAATCCCACTGAAAGGAACGGTCACGGCAGCAGGAGCCAAAAATGCCGCACTTCCTATCTTAGCCTCGACGATTCTAGGCGGAGGGGAATGTCTCATCACCAACCTGCCGCAGGTTCGGGATACCACAACCTTGCAAACCCTCCTGGGCCTGCTTGGGGCTTCCGTGAAAACAGACGAAGGACGAGTGGCAATTGATACCACAGCCTTACAATCAACAGAAGCGCCTTATGATCTTGTCAAAACCATGCGAGCCTCTATACTCGTGCTAGGGCCCCTCCTCACGCGATTTGGAGAAGCCACCGTCTCTCTGCCAGGAGGATGTGCCATTGGACTCAGGCCCGTCAATCTTCATTTGGACGGGTTACGGCAACTTGGGGCATCCATTACCTTAGAGAAAGGGTATATCCACGCCCAAGCCTCGAAACTGCAAGGCGGACAGATTACACTAGAAATTCCGACAGTCACAGGAACGGAAAACCTGATGATGGCAGCATGTTTAGCTGAAGGAACCACGGTCATTGACAATGCGGCTCAAGAACCAGAGGTGGTAGATCTCGCTTCATTTTTGGTAAAACGTGGGGCAAGGATTGCTGGAGCGGGCTCCAATCGAATTTCCGTGGAGGGCGTACGTCAGCTTCACGGAGCAGAACACCAGGTCATGCCGGATCGAGTCGAGGCCGCGACCTACCTGATGGCAGGAGCAATTACTCATGGAGATATTCAAGTGGACCAGTGCATTCCGCAACACCTCGAAGCCGTGTCTCGGTTACTCCAATCCTGTGGGGCTGATATAAGTCAAAGCCATAACACCATCAGGATCAAAACCTCGTCTCGACTTCATGCGGTAGACGTGACCACGCAACCCTATCCTGGATTTCCCACAGATTTACAGGCCCAAATGATGGCTGTTATGTCTGTGGCCGAGGGAAAAAGCATCATACACGAAACCATATTTGAAGGCCGCTTCCTCCATGTGCCAGAGTTACAGAGAATGGGCGCAGCCATCGAAATTGACGGAGCGCGTGCGCTGGTCCAGGGAGCATCAACACTAACCGGGGCACCAGTCATGGCTTCCGACCTACGGGCAAGCGCCGGATTGGTCCTAGCTGGCTTGGCTGCAGAGGGAGAAACCCGTCTTTCCCGGATTTACCATCTTGAACGAGGATACGAACGAATGGTGGATAAGTTACAAGGTTTGGGAGCCATGATCCAACAACGTGCAGCATGGGCATGAGTGACATGCTCACCGTCGCATTATCCAAAGGCAAACTCCTCCCGCCCACGCTCGCACTCTTTCAAAAGGCGGGGTATGCGGTGCCCCACATCACCAAGGACGACCGACGACTAGTGTATAAGTGCGCCGAAAGTGGTCTTTCCTTTTTAGTCGTCCGTCCAAGCGATGTGCCAACATACGTCGAGTATGGGGCAGCTGATGTCGGCATCGCTGGGAAAGATTTATTACTTGAACAGCACATGGATGTCTACGAGCCTCTTGACTTACGCATTGGAGGGTGCCGCATTGTCGTCGCCGCCGTGAACGGGCAAGATCGACCAAATCGGTTATCCTCCAAATTGCGAGTGGCCACGAAATATCCGCATGTCACAGAGAGCTATTTCAATCAACAAGGAATTCCTGTAGAAATTATCAAATTATATGGGTCAATTGAGCTGGCCCCAGTCGTCGGATTGTCCGATCGGATCGTCGACCTGGTGTCAACCGGGCAAACGTTGAAAGTCAATAACCTCAGCGTGCTGGACGTGATCGCGTGGTCCTCTGCGCGACTGATTGTGAATCGAGCTAGTTTAAAAATGAAGCATGAAGTCATGACCACCTTGATCCGTCGGCTTCGCCGAAGCCGGCCTGCATTGAACTAAGCAGGAGTATCAACGTGAAAATTGTTGCAACAACAGACCGAGGCTTTCGGACCACAGTTAAACATGTCTGCGAACGAGCCAGTTCACAAAATCGGCAAGTCGAAAAAACCGTTAAAACCATCTTGGACGGGGTCGCACGCGGAGGAGATGCCGCAGTCGTTCGGTATGTCAAACGATTTGATGGGATTCGGCTCAAGCCAATGGCATTTCAAGTCCCATCGGAAGAAATCAAGCAGTCGCATGCCCACATCCGAAAAGAAGAGGGCGATGCGCTACGCTATGCCGCGCATAGTATCCGGTCATTTCATGAAAGTCAACGAACTGCCACATGGTTCAAGCAAGAAAAAGGCATTCGATTAGGCCAGCTCATTACGCCACTGGATGCCGTCGGCGTATATGTGCCGGGAGGAAAGGCCTTATATCCTTCGAGTGTCTTGATGAACATCATTCCGGCAAAAGTTGCTGGGGTTAAGCGCGTGGTGATGTGTACACCAACCACCACCGGCACCATTGACCCTTATTTATTGGTAGCAGCCGATATTGCGCAAGTGGATGAAGTGTATCGAGTGGGCGGAGTCCAGGCCATTGGAGCTATGGCCTTTGGCACAGAGACCATACCACGGGTTGATAAAATTGTTGGACCGGGCAACCAATATGTGGCAACAGCCAAACGATTGGTCTATGGCCAAGTGGATATTGACATGATCGCCGGTCCTAGTGAATTGCTGGTTCTTGCTGACGACACCGCGAACGTGGCGCATGTGGCCTCGGATTTATTGTGCGAGGCGGAGCATGATGAGGAGGCACGGGTATATTTGGTCACAACGTCTGCTCGGTTGGCCAAGGCGGTGGCCGCTGAAATGCAGAGCCAACTCTCCACACTGCAACGCAAAAAAATCGCGAGTAAATCGGTCAGCCGTTATGCGGTAGGTTTTGTGGTGCCAGACATGGACACAGCCATCGACCTCTCAAACGCCATTGCGCCCGAACATTTAGAAATCATGGTCAAACATGCCTTAGATTATCTCAATCGGATCCGGCATGCTGGCGCCGTATTCGTGGGGCCCCATACACCTCCAAGCGTGGCAGACTATGTGGCTGGTCCCAACCACGTCTTGCCCACTGGTGGATCAGCACGGTTTTTTTCAGCATTATCTTTAGATGATTTTATCAAGCGTACCAATGTCGTATGCTATAACAAAGAAGATCTCCGCTTGGCCAAATCCTATGTCACGCAACTCGCACGTATGGAAGGTCTTGAGGCCCACGCCAAATCAATAGAAAGTCGATTCCCATGAATAACACTACCCCTCCTCGATCGGCGACCCTTGAACGCACCACCACGGAAACATCGGTCTCCGTAGATTGGCAACTAGACGGTACCGGGCAAGGTACCATTCACACAACCATTCCCTTTGTTGATCACATGCTTACGCTGTTGACCAAACATGGCTATTTCGATCTGACCGTGAACGCCAAAGGTGACACCGATATCGATGATCACCATACCGTAGAAGATATTGGGATTACGCTGGGCTGTGTATTAAAAGAAGCTTTGGGCGGCAAAGCTGGCATTACCCGGTTTGGATGGGCCACCGTCCCGCTGGATGAAACATTGGCACAAGTCGTTGTCGATCTCAGTGGCAGGCCTTACTTGGTCTACAACGTCAACTTGCCCAATCAGCAGATTAAGTCATTTGATCTTGGATTATTTGAAGATTTCTTCCAAGCATTTGTGACACATGGCGGATTGAATCTTCATGTCAATGTGCATTATGGGCGAAACCCTCATCACATTCTTGAGGCCATCTTTAAGGCATTCGCCAAGGCCTTGGCACAAGCCATCAGATTCGATCCTCGTTCCTCTGGCATTCCGTCCACGAAGGGATCATTGTGAGCATTGCCATTATTGATTATGAAATGGGCAATTTACGAAGCGTTCAAAAAGCCTTCGAAACGGTGGGGCACCCAGCCGTTCTGACCAGAGATCCTCAAGTCATTGATCAAGCTAGCCATGTCGTGTTACCAGGCGTCGGGGCATTTGGTGATTGTATGGCAAACCTGGAACGGTTTGGATTGATTGACCCCATTCATAAGGCCGTGCAACAGGGAAAACCTTTTCTGGGTATCTGCCTGGGCATGCAACTGCTGTTTACAGAAAGTGAAGAATTTGGGCCCCATCAAGGGTTAAACCTCATTCCTGGGAAAGTGAAACGATTTCCCAACTTTTCGGTCGACACACCAGCACTCAAGATTCCGCATATGGGATGGAATACAATCACTGTTCAGAATCCTTCATCGGTCCTGCAAGGCATTGAGTCGGAGACACACATGTATTTTGTCCATTCCTATTATGTCGAGCCAACTGACCCCGACGTCAGTTGTACCACAACCGACTATGGCATTCCCTTTACCTCTAGCATCGTAAAAGAGAATATCTTTGCCTCACAATTTCATCCAGAAAAAAGTCAACGTTTGGGGCTACAACTGCTCCGAAATTTTGGGGCATGGCAATGAAAACAAGACAGAATGGGCGTTCGAACCACGTAGAGAAGTTCATCCGAAATATGCTCTATGGACTCTTACTGATGCTCTTGTGGAGCATGGGTGGCTGCGTACCCAAAACCATCACCGTGAAAAGCACACCCCAGTTCAACCCAGCACATATTCACACCGTCGCCATCCAGCCATTGAAAGCGCTCTCTACGCCACAAGGATCGTATCACGGCTCACAAGCCTATCTTTCCAACCATGGATCGGCAGAACACCTTCGCTCATTTGAATTGACCCCGGCGCCAGCGCCAGGACGGGTGTCCACGCAAACCATCACAGTGCCGACCGAAGCCCCAACCGTGATTACCCACATGCTGGTCACGACGTTAAGCGCCCGACCTGGGATCACCCTGATTCCTCCAGCCATGGTGACCGATACGAAGAATCAACTCAAAGCCTCAGGACATGAAGGGCAGCCCTTCGCAAGTACGCAACAACTTGGGCAACACGTAGCAGCAGACGCTATCTTACAAGGGCTCGTTCGTATCTATCGAGAGCGAGAAGGCAGTCGTATTGGAGCCACGCCTGCAGCTGTAGGGTTTGAGGTACAGCTCATTGGGACGAAGACAGGAGCTGTATTATGGTCGGGAAATTATTACGAAGAGCAAAAACCTCTCACAGAAGATATTCAAGGATTTTTGGAACGCGGTGGCGCGTTTGTCACAGCGAAGGAATTAGCCCAGTCAGGGGTTGATCGCATGATGCAGCAACTCCCCATTGGCACACACCTCCTTCCGTAAGTTCACCTTCTGAATTCCCGGTCTCAATTGGACAACCTATGATTATTATTCCAGCAGTCGACATTAAAGATGGTCGGTGTGTTCGCCTCCGACAGGGGGACATGAACCAGGAAACCTTGTATGCCAATAACCCTGTCGCCATGGCGATTGCATGGGAACAACAAGGAGCAGAATGTCTCCATATCGTGGATTTAAATGGAGCCGTAGAAGGCATACCCAAGAATCTTGACCAACTGACGGCCATCGCGAAGATGCTTTCGATTCCAGTCCAAGTTGGCGGAGGCATACGCAGTCTCGACACCATTCGGCTGTATCTCTCTCATGGAATCAAACGCGTCGTCTTAGGGACAGTGGCGTTAACAAATACGGAGTTAATCAAACAGGCCTGTAAAGAATTTCCTGGTCAAATTTTAGTTGGCGTGGATGTGAAACAAGGCAAGGTGGCCGTACAAGGATGGACCGATGTGTCAGAAACCTCTCCTGAAACCGTCTTCAACTCCCTGGCCACATTAGGAGTCGCAGGCGTGATCTACACCGATATTAGTCGAGATGGCATGCTAAGTGGGCCCAATCTCGAGGCATTGGCACTGGCCATCCAACAGTCCCCATGTCCGGTCATTGCCTCGGGAGGCATCACAAAACTTGACGACATTATGCAAGTCAAACGCCTAGGGTCCAACATCAGCGGAATCATTATTGGCAAAGCACTGTATGAAGGAACGATCGATCTGCCATCAGCTATTCAGGCAGCGTCATCGGCTCTCAAAGAGGACTCGGCATGTTAACCAAACGGATCATTCCCTGTTTGGATGTCAAGAACGGACGTGTTGTCAAAGGGGTATCCTTTGTAAACCTTCAGGATGCCGGAGACCCTGTGGAAGTGGCGAAGATCTATGATCAGGCGGGTGCGGACGAACTCTGTTTTTTAGACATCACCGCTTCGCATGAAAATCGAGGGACCATACTCGATGTGGTGGCCAGAACGGCAGAACACGTATTCATGCCATTAACCGTAGGCGGAGGAATTCGAACACTAGACGATATCCGCCGTCTGCTAAAAGCAGGGGCGGACAAAGTCAGTATCAATACGGCGGCTGTCCAAGATCCCGAATTCGTCAAGGCCGCGGCAAGTCGCTTTGGTACACAATGCATTGTCGTGGCCATCGATGCCAAGCGGGTGTCACAAGCCGAAGAACAGGGGCGCTGGGAAATTTTCACTCATGGCGGTCGCACGCCCACAAGCCTCAACGCCGTCCAATGGGCCAAAACAATGGAGACCTTCGGAGCAGGCGAGATTCTCTTGACCAGCATGGATAAAGATGGCACGAAAGACGGATATGATTTGGCATTAACAGCAGCCGTCTCTGAGGCGGTCACGATTCCAGTCATTGCCTCAGGAGGCGCAGGGGACCTCTCTCATCTCTACGACGCCTTAGCGGTAGGCAAAGCTAATGCCGTGTTAGCGGCATCTATTTTTCACTATCACGTGTATACTATTTCGGACGCCAAAGAATATTTACACCAACACGGGCTCCCAATCCGTGTCGTGACTGAACGCAACGCCACGGTGTGTTAAATGGAACCAGCTAGCCTTCCCATTATGAAGACACTCCAGTTTGATGAACAGGGGTTGGTGCCCGCTGTGGTTCAAGACTGGCGTGATGGCTCCGTCCTCATGCTGGGGTATATGAACCAGGATGCGCTTACCGAAACCATGAACACCCAGTTCGTCCATTTCTGGAGTCGATCTCGAAAAACGTTGTGGAAAAAAGGAGAATCATCGGAACATTATCTGATTGTCAAACAACTGTATGTCGATTGCGATCACGACACAATTTTAGTGAAAGCCGAACCCGTGGGTCCCACATGTCATACAGGCGCGCCTAGTTGCTTTTTCACAGCCATCACGGAACAAGGGGAACAAGACACGCACGCGTCTCACAAAGCACAAGGAGGGATTTTCGACCGTCTGTATGAAATGACTGTGTCCAGAAAGGAAAGCCCAGACCCCAACTCCTACGTCTCATCGCTTCTCATTGGTGGAACCGACCGCATCCTCAAAAAGGTCGTAGAAGAAGCCGGAGAAGTCATCCTCGCGGCAAAAAACGACAATCGTGAAGAAATCATTTACGAAGTCGCCGACTTGCTCTTTCATACGATGGTGATGCTAGGACATTGTGATATTCCACCTGAAGAAATCTATCAAGAGCTGGGAAAACGGTTTGGGAAATCAGGGCTGAAAAAAAAGGAGGGGAGCCCATCGTGAGCACATGCTTATTTTGCCAGATTGCTGAAGGACAGTTGAATGCCAAGAAGGTCTTCGAGGATGACCGCTGCTTGGCCTTTGACGATGTCAATCCACAAGCTCCAGTTCACACCCTTGTCATTCCCAAACGTCATGTTTCGAGCTTGAATGAGTTTCAAGCAAATGATACGGAACTTCTTGGTCACTTGCTTCAGACCTGCCGACAAGTTGCCAAAGAGAAGGGCGTGGCCGACTCGGGCTATCGAACCGTCATCAATACCGGCCATGAAGCAGGCCAAACCGTTTTTCATGTGCATGTGCACGTCTTAGGGGGACGCACCTGCCAATGGCCGCCTGGATGAGCACGTGGGTCAACTTACGACCGAACCCTATCCGCCTGCCTCCCACAACAAACATTCTGAGAACAACCCCGATTCCGTTGCTTTTTCCCATCTATAAACTCTTAGGGCTGGATATTTGTTAAGAAAATTCTCAAAACAACAGGCTTTCTTGCGACTCCCTAATGAGAGGGAAAGTCGTAATATTGGGCAGGCCTGCTCAATAGGGAATTTGGGTTGGATGTCTGTTGTCTTAACGAATGGTCAGTAGTGGTGGACTTACCCTCAATGTTAGACCAGTTTCTTGGGAGAGGATCAGCTCGTTCTGCTCGTTCATAAGCAGAGCCAAGAGTTCATTGTGCCTCGTGTTCCTGTTATTCCTTGTCACCTCTCTTTTCCATCTTAGAAATCTACGCCACTCAAAAGTTTCTTAGATGAAAAACCAACGACTTCTTCCTTTTAAGGTATTATTGTACAAACTTCCAATCAAGATCCCCTTTTACATTCACGTAATCAGCATTGTCGGATACCCCACCACAATAACGCCGCTATGGACGGTAGAGTCAGCAATGCGAACGGCGGGTTGCCACCAATCAAGACCGTCGCTTTCCCAGGTGGCAAAATCGGCCCACCTACATGAGGCACAATACCTGTCACCATTGGACATGTATGCCTATCCGCTACACAAGCAGCCGGTTTCATCATCTTCTCCTATACCATTGAGAGAGTAGCTTCAAACTGTTCGAAGCCTGGCCATTCGTTCGTCCCATTCGCAACCCCAATCCCATCTGTGAGAAAAGTCATAAATTGCTCTGAAACTTTTTCAGGCTCGTGTAACACAGCAGCAAGCATGACTGCACCGGCAACGGCAATAGCCGTGAGGTATTCGCCTGGAGGCACAACGGTAGCATCGGGAGGTGCGATGCTCCCACCACTCCAAAAGGCGCCCATGGCCGCCCAGCTTGCGGGAACGTTTAACCCCGTTGACTCAGCAATGGATAAGGCAGCCCGACGATTGGTTTCATTGGGATCACATACCCACTGCTCAGCGACGTGCAGCGTGGCTGTCACAGGGGCCGGTTTCTTGTCATCACAACGAACCTTTGCACAGAGACATGCCCACCAGACAGCTTCCCGTTTAGGTAAGGCATGGGCCAAAAATCGAACCGCATCGGTGAATTGCTGACACTCGATCAAAAAGTCAAGAAATATACGTGGCGTCACATCGTCATTGAGCAATGATCGGGCTTTGTCTCCCAGTTCAAAATACTGGCAGATTTCACCAGCGGTTTGTGCTGTAACTTTGCTTAATGTTTTCTCTTGCATCAATAAGCAAACTCTATGGTTATTAGAAATCATACAAAATGACTGTTGCCTAAACAGCAGACATAGGATGTGACCTAGTCATGAATATACACTGTCATTAAATTCTGGGCTGGCTTCTCTGACGCCGGGTTTAGCCTGGTTTTCGATTTTGATCATCATACCCTTAATTGCCACCACCTGGCTGGTTAAGTTTGATTATTTGAGTCTCTACGTTGTAGGCAACACATCATTTCCCATATCCACAAAAACAGTCCGATCATCCAACTCCTTTTTCTTGAACCTGACTTTGAGCATATTGTTGTTTTCGACAATGTGCTCAAAGACTTTTTCAGAACGAAAGTCGATGCTAAAGCAATCACTGAATCGAGAAAAGGCAGTTCGAGTGTGGAATGAAAGAGTTGTGAGGCAAATTACTGCAAAAAGATAATTTCAACAGGAATTTATCAGGCCCTAACAGAGTCTCTAAGGCAAACAGTCTGCTTGCTTACTCTTTATGCCCATTACCTGAGTTGACTCTTCTATCGTTGTGTGGTGACAACAAGTTAGGTAAATGGGCTGACCAATGCATACAAACCCAAGAATCGTTCAAGCACTAAAGCAAAGAGCAAGGCCTTACTTCCAACGAATTTATCCTTTGTCAAATTGAATCGTCACTTCCTGACCACAGCAATATCAATTCCACAGCATAGCATGCGGACATCTACGCACCGTTCTTCAAAACGTTTCCACGTTTTGGATCATCTGGATTTTCCGATAAGTCGTTGTATCTAGTAAATTGGTTCAATCCGAATGCGAATTTTGTGACTGTTGATGTTGCCCAATTGTTTGTCAGATTCGAGAAAAATCATTTGGGAAACTCATCGTTTGTTCTTGTTCCTGTTGTTGGAAATGAAAGCCTTCTCTTCACAGAAATTCACACTCCTTGAATGGTTTGATCGTATTGCTGGTCATCGTCTATATACGCTAAGTCGTTGTGATGAACTGAGTGGTTCAGTCGCCAGTGTAAGGCCCCGACTGACTCATGACGGTCTTTGGTATGCTGACTTCTTAAGGATATAGCCCAGGAAGCAAAAGAACGCGGGAGTTAAAGTAGGTAAAAGCCAAGGGAGAGTGTTGGTCCTCAACTTTCTAGGGTGCAACTGTTTTCGGAAGAACTTCTGCTAGCCAAACACTCAAAAGAACCCTAAGAATCCAAGGGTTCGCTGATTTGGACCAGTGCCAATTGTGCACAAAAAATGTGAAGGGCTCGAGCAAAAGTGGTTGGATTCGGTTTATACATTTCGACTGCGTGCCTCTCCTCACGAGAAGGCCCATCCGTGATTCGCACTTTGATTTCCTGAAGCAATGGTCGAATGTCTTGTTTCAAAGCGGTTTCTGCAAACGTTAGCTGGACTTGGCTTGCTGTACTCGAATCAAGAAGCAGGTCATCCGACTGCTCTTTCATCGATTCCGCTATAACAGTGCCATCTTAACAGTTACCTGATTGAATTACCCATAGCAATATAGTCGACTGCACTACTGTCACAACCATTATAAGAGTCAGAATCCACCATCGAGTCATCCCTTGGTGGGAGGCACTCAAGCCATGCTTGCTCCACCTAGAACGTCGTGCATCTAGAGACAATACCTCTGCGTGGTGTGTGGCGGACGTTTTTTCTCTAATACGATGTATCACTGGTAAAAACCGACACTGTAAAGGATTGTCAACGTTCCCCACAGCCGTGCCAAACATGGCCTGGAGCCACTTGCCCTGCTCAAGCTCTAATCGACAATCAGCACAATCCGCAAGATGCGTTTGGACATCTCGTCGGTCCTCTTTACTAAGTGTCTCGGTGAGGTACCAGGGCAGGAGAAGTACCACTGAATGTAGCTTGTCCTTGATTCTCATTGACTGCGCACTCATCAACAGGGGTCCTCGTCGATCCCGAGCGCCTTCAGCTGCTCTTTGAGTTCTTTCCTTGCATGATAGAGGCGGCTTTTCACAGTGCCGACAGGAATGTCCAGTAGCTCGCTAATCTCTTTACACGATAATTTTTCAAAATAGGTGAGATGGATAATTTCCCGATGTTTCCAAGCCAGGTTGGTCATCGCCCGGTTGACCAATGCCGCGAGCGTTTTCTGCTCCGCTAATTCTTCTGGTCCGGCATGCTGATCAATCAGCAAATTCTCCACACTCTCAATTTCAACTGTTTGCGAGTGCGCCCCATAACGACGGCGCATGTCATCGAAGGCTTTGTGACGGGCAATGGCAAATATCCAGCTTGAGACTTTGGCCAACCCTTTAAACTGGTTGGCCCCTTTCCACACGACGACCATCACCTCCTCCAGCACCTCTTCCGCCATGCTGTGATCACGGATGATAGTCAGGATATACCGGTACACCCGGTGTGCATAGCGCCAGTATAAAACCTCGAAAGCTTGCTCCTCCCTCACTTTCACTCTTTCAATGAGTTCACTATCCCTGAGATGGTTCAAAACAGGGCTGTTTGCTGAGAAGGTGACATGAGCCAGAGGGCTAGCTTCTTCAAGCGGAAGAACATCTTCTCTGTATTCTTGCCCAAGCAGGTTGTATTCGTCACACTGAGGGACTCCATACGCCGATCGTGTTTGAGGCGTGCGTGTGGGCTGGAACGGTTGACTCGGACATCGAATAGCGCTCACGACGTTGCTCATTGTTGATACCCTCTATTTGGTTGTTTTAGGAATAAATTTTTTCTTGCGCTCCTGACTTCTTCATGCCGAATAACAGGTCAAATCTTCCATCTTTCGAGAAAACACGTACGATTTTTCAAGATTCCTTGTGTGTTCAAAGCTTCGTGGACGGAACATTAGGAACAGATCGAATCCAAATCAATCCAACGTGACAGGTGAGGCAGATATCCCTAACCCCGTCAGGATGGAAGCAGACCATCCATGTGGATTGGGAGATAACAACAAAATTGCTGTCAATACCTAACGAGGTGTCGTCTCGGTTTTATCACTTTCTGTATACGTTCTCCCTTAGTCAGAGATTGAATACTGTATTGTAAGGGAGGCCATGAAGCCTCTTTTCACATTTCGCCTTCCTCTTTCCAACGGCCTCATACCATGGATCGGCTCATAGGCAAAACTTGTTCAACACAACGCGCATGGCGTTCTTTGACTATCAGTTGAGCATGCTTCATCTATTCATTAGATTGACAGAATGGTCAATGCGTTGTATGACTGAGACTTGACATGCATCAAGTCTCTGCTGCTTGTACGGAGGATCATGCAACATTCTCCACGCCATTGAAAATCCTTCATTTCTTTTTAAATATTTCGCCTACAAACACATGATGGCATTTTTTCGTGTGAGCTCCGCATATAGAGTGAGAGAGACCTTATTCCATCTCCTGAAAGGGCCCGATGGCAGATATCTCCCAACAGACAAGAGCCCAGCTTGATCGCCAACCGTGGGATGAGCATGTCCAACGGTTGGCGCTGTATGCCTTCCGGAAATGTGCTCGGCTCTATTGGCACGGAATGAGGAATGGTTCACAGCCATCAGGCCAAGAGGCAGAAGATTTTGCCATGAAAGCGATTAAGAAGGTCTATTCCGGCGAACGACAATGGAACTATAATGCGGACCCTGATCTCTTCCACTATTTAAAAAGTGTCGTAGACAGTCTGATTTCAGCGTCTGTCAGTGGGTGGGACAATAGACATCTCCGAATTCTGAGTCTTATCTTAGACCCTGAAGAGGGTCAGGATACAAACGAGACAGCCGAGGTATTAGCACACGACGCCCCACGGCCCGACCACCTTCTGGAAGAAGCAGAAAAGACCCGGCTCAGTCTTGAGTTATGTCAGGGATTCCGCGATTTTTTATGTGATGAGCCGACACTTCAACAAGTGGTCTCATACATTCTCGATGATGTCACAAAGCCCGGAGACATTGCCCAGCTGCTTGGCGTCTCATCCAACCACATGACAAACCTGCGCAAAAAGCTTCAGCGTCGATGGAAAGAATTTATGACCACCGCCTATCTCGAAAGCCCAATATAATTTTGGTTGTACCATGGATGAGATGAAAAACCCCAATATGGACAACAAGGCCTTCGATGACCTCCAAGCCTTCATGTTTTCCTCTGACCAAGACGTGGACACCATGCCATTGGACGAGGTGTCGGCAGAGCTGACACGGCTCTCGATCGACCCCACCACCTTGGTAGCCAGAGTGCAACAACTTATTCCAATCGAAAATGCCCACGAGCACATATCACATCCATTAAGCACGGATAACACGACCTTCGATGACCTCCAAGCCTTCATGTTTTCCTCTGACCAAGACGTGGACACCATGCCATTGGACGAGGTGTCGGCAGAGCTGACACGGCTCTCGATCGACCCCACCACCTTGGTGGCCAGAGTACAACAACTTGTTCCAATCGAAAACACCCACGAGCACGTATCGCCTGCCCACACAAGGCTTTTGCGCTGGAAGTCATGGGGCCGACCAGGAGAACAAATTTTTTGTTACGGCAAGCACAGGCTCGCATCATTGCGAGCTTGGACACAGACAATGTTCTCGAATAGGCCACGACGAAGTCTGGCGATCCTGGCAGTCAGCCTCTTTTCTATTGTGTTCTTTTCCGAGTTGTCTGAGATCGCACTCTATGTCTTTTCTCCCCCTCAAGTGAGAAAACTTTATAGTGAGCGCCATCAGTTACAAGCCATGCTTGGCCTTCAGGACCAGTCTGGTCTTCTGAGCCCTTCGAATATTCACAGAGGGCTGGGACAAGTTGAACAATCGCTGGGCAATCCCGTGCAAGCCACGAACCACTATGAACGCGCGTTAAAGAGTTATATAAAAATAGGGGATCGCATTGGAGAGGGTACCGTCCTGAGAGCATTAGGCGATACGGCGTACCTCGCTGGCAAGGTTGATGAAGCCAAACAGCATTATGCCAAAGCCCTTGTGACATTCCATCAAGAAGGCAACCAGATTGGTGAGGGGCTTGTGCTTAAAGCCCTCAGCGAATTGGAATATAACGTGGAGCACGACAAAGAAGCAGCAGCCTACCAATCACAAGCAAATACGATTCTTCAACAAGAAGCAGAGAAATACAGTCATGTGATGAAGGAAATCTGCCAGGACGCAGAACTGAAACTCCGAGTAGAAAATTTGAATGATGCTGATGATGACTTGCGATGGTGTGAGCGTGTCGCTCGAGACCTCCAATCGCCTCAACAGCAAAGCCGGGCCTTGGTAAATCTCGGACATGTCCATCGCGTGATTGGGAACCACAAGCTCTCTCGTCAATTCTATGACAATGCTAGAGTCCTCTATCAAGAGCAGAGAAACACCACTGGCGAGGGGCATGTCTTCACAGGTAAGGCACACCTTGAGCGTCACCTTGGTGACGATACATTGGCACGGCGTTATTATGCTGATGCGAAACAGCTCTATAAGATCGGTGGCCAAAAGAGCGGAGAAGCCAATGCGCAGCTCGGATTAGGCCATTTAGAACGTCGGTTGGGAAACCTAGAGCAAGCGCGGACAGATTATCGAAAAGCCCAGGCCCTTTATCACGAAACGAATAATTTCCGAGGTGAAGCCTATGCATTGACCTTATTAGGCGATATCGAACGCCTTCTTGATCGCCTCACCTCTGCTCGGATACTCTATAATAAGGCTTTGGAGTATTACCAAAAAAAGCTGAAAGAAGAGAGAGGACTCGATCCGGAAATACTGGGACCCGGCGAGGCTAATGTCTTTGTAGGACTCGGCGATATTGCACGACTCGAAGGAAAGTATGCTGAGGCCCAAGAGCATTATCAAAAAGCATTCACCTACTTCAAGAATGTGGGCAGCTGGCCAGGACGAGCTACGGTGTATCGAGGGTTGGGAGACTTGGAACGGACCTATGGCACCGTTGATCGAGCACGGTACTACTACAACGAAGCTCTGCTGCTGTATCAAGAAACGCATGATCATTCGGGGCAAGCCAATGCCTTAGGAGGATTGGGTCATCTGGAGCGTCTGGTGGGCAACCTGGAGCAAGCCCAGCAGCATTATGAGGACGCGCAGGTCAACTACGAAAAGGGTGGAGACCGCCGTGGCGTGGCACAGGCGCTTATCCAACGTGCCAAGATTAGCTGGCTGTTCGGCAATCTTGGAGAAGCCTATCAGCATTATGCGGACGCGCAAGCTAACTACGAGAAGATTGAAGATCGTATGGGTATTGCCCAGACACTCATTGAGCGTGCAGAGATCAGTCGCCTCTTCGGTAAGATTGAGCAAGCGCACGAATATTATAAGGAAGCCGCTCAATACTATGGAGAAATGGGTGATGAATCACATGTCCTGACCATACACACGAAGATGAGGAATTTGGTGGAATCGACCCCGTTGCTTGAGAAACCATCGCCTTTGTAACGCCGATGAGAACAGCTTGACCGGTGACAAGCTATTCTTGCTCTCGAATGCGATCCATCACGCGCCGAAATACAGTCGATGAGGGTCTTTCCTGTTTAACTGAACCTTCCTGTATTGCTCCCTGAAGTTGTCGCATCTCCTCGAGCTCTGCTCGACAGTCCGCACAGTTTGTAAGATGCCCCTGGACTTGTTGCTGTTCTTCCTGACTGAGAGTCTCATTGAGGTACCACGGCAAGAGATCCGAGACGGGATGTTTAGTGTCTTCTGTCGACATGTCTTGACTCCTCATATGGATGGTCTTCCTCGAAGCCTTCAAAGACCGTGACGTCTTTATCACTCAGCAAGGATTGTTTCATTCAACAAGAGCACAGATGAGACAGCCTTTTGCACAGGTTTGAGATTGAAGTCCTCCCGTCATGACTCCTCTTAATCTTACGGCTTACAGTTTCTTGCTCGCAAGACACATGCGAGGTCCCATTGAGACATCACGACGTTTCAGACTTCTGCCAATAGAAGGGGTGGCAGTATGCCACCAAATTAGAGGGACTCATTACAAACTATCAAGACTCTACCCAAGTAGGCGTTGATCCTTCGCCTCAAGACAAAGTAAAAAATGAGAATACAGCGAAGCGTATTGAATACGATGCTAAATTTAAGGATAACGGCACGGAAGGGACATATCCATATCTAACCTCCCATTGGGTGGTTGGGGATTTGGTTAACGCTCCGACAGATCTCTCATCTCATTTTTGGAAATTTCGTGTATAACGTTTGGCTGGTGGCTTCGCCGAATGACCACCACTCGACCAATCAGGTCCGAAGGTGGAGGACAAGGAGGCGGCATCACATCAACCCGAGGCCCGACCCCCTGCAGGAGCTGGACTCCATCAGTGGTTTGCACAAACCCTTTGAGGCGTAAGGCCTTCAGCTGACGCATCTGGTTCATCAACTGTTCTGATGAGATACCCGGTTCAATCACAAGTTCTTCAGACTCAAACGCTTCATGCTCATGATGGTGGTGATGCTGTGTTTGGTGAACCCGTGACCGATCTTGGCTCCCAGGATTGGGAGGGAAGAGCACGTCGATGTCAACATGCGCATTGACGGTATGAATGATTGGTGTCCCGGGGGCCATGATATTCAATGCGTGATCTAATTGTGGCAAGGCCTCATCCGAAAGCACATCACACTTGTTTAAGAGAAGAAGATCGGCAGAAGACACCTGCTGTTCAAATGTTCCCTCTAGATCATTGCCGTTTACTAATTGTTCAGCATTCACGACAACCACAGCCACCACATCGCCGACCCACTCGGAAACGGGTTCGCGCCAAAAATTTAGCATCGTATCGAATGGCAGGGCCACACCAGAGGTTTCAACGACGATCCGGTCTGGCTGGACTCGTTCCCAAATGTCTTGAAGGGTCTCTAGCAAGGCATCGGATAATTTGCAACAGACACATCCGCCTTCTAGCTCCACATAGCCATCGTCATTGAGACTGCCTAACAAGGCTTGATCAATTCCTAACGCACCAAACTCGTTGGAAATGACTGCCACACGCAATCCAGTTTGTTGCGCATGTTCCAGCACCCCTCGAACAAGTGTTGTTTTACCTGCACCCAAGAATCCCGACACTACGAGCGCTGGAATCCCAACACAGGCCTGATCATTCATGTGATTGAGGTTCAATGTCATACATGAGGCTCACCGTCGCGTGCACTTGAATTTCTCCAGGAGCAAGGGGCACCGAGTCACTTGAGGATTCCGCCAGCGCCATTCTCGACATCGCATAAGGTTTTCTTCGTGGTTGGACAGCTCCCTGGCCTTCTTGAACAGATTGGAGGCGGACCAATGTCACACCCAACGCATGAGCCAAAGCCTTAGCTTTCTCCAGTGCCCGACGTGAAGCCATTGTGAGCGCCTTCACATAGATAGGGTGTCGGTTTCGTAACATCCATTGGATTCCTGAAAATCGATTAGCTCCAGCAGATAAGGCATGATCCACCACCGTGCCAACGATGTCGAGATCCCGGACCTCGACTCTCACCATATTGCTTGCGGTATATCCAATAATGTTAGGAGGTGGGTTTGAAGAGGAGGACCCACGAGGAGGGCGAGGTGCATATTCAGGCGTCACCTGAAAAGAGGCTGTTTGCATTTGTTGTTCCGCTATCCCCAACTTGACCAACGCATTAATCACCTGCTGCATGGCCTGCCGGTTTTCCTGCTGCACCTGTTTGAATGTGTTCCCTGCTGTCTCTACAGCAAGAGAGACCTGCGCCATGTCCGGTTGGAGATTGATCGTCCCCATGGCAGAAACCGATAAGGTCGCCACGGCAGACTCAACACCCCCATTTGCCAAGAGATCAGCTGGGTGGGACAAAGCACCAAGAACCCATATGACAACAACAACTAGCATTCGCATGCAGGCCTCCTTCATTTGCTTAACATTCCTATATACTATTCACAGTATATGAAGCCGCACTCACCGTAAAAAACCCTTAAAGAAAGATTTGACAAGAGCTTCTGTCCTCTACCAGAATGATACCCATGAGTCCTGAATCCCCCCATTCTGACACACTTGCCATTCCTGACCGGTTATGTACATGGTGTCATATTCCTATGACGAAACGCCTCGTGGCTGAGGGACGATTTTTTCACTACGTTTGCCCGCAATGCATTTTTCAACATACCACAAAATTCCCCGAACCTGCCTCATGACGCTTCCCTCCGTTTCTGTTTTGTTCACACCGAAGGTATATCTAAAGTTTCTGTAAGCCTTCACTGAATGAAGCTCAGGGCTTTTACATCCTACGCATCTCTCAAGACATCACAAGGAAAGAAGTTGGTGGGCACGAAAGAACTAGAGATCATTCAAAAAGCCGTACAATTGTCTTTGGCTTATGGGGAATGCGCGATGAGTGGAACCAAAAGGCACGCAGCTAGAACAAATTCGACACAATCTGCGTGCCACCAACCCAGGTACCAATGACACTTCCGAGCGTTGGGAACAGAAAAGCGAGAAAAACCCGTAAGAGTCGGTTTTGCCACCACCGCTTGGGAATGGCCACATCTTCGGACACAATCTCAAATTCACGAACAACCGGTGGACACACAAACGCCTGCACAAAGGCCGTGACGTAGCCTGCCCCAATGACAGGAGTCAGGCTCGTAAATGGAGCAGATAAGAAGGCAGCAGCAATAGTGAACGGATGAGCAAGCGCCATCATGGCCCCAATTGCACTGGGGATGCCATTGGCCAAGACCCAAAACAACGCACTTTCTCCAGCCGCCACAGATCCTTTTTGATAACCAATCATAGCAATCGACCCGATGATCACGACTGGGATGCCCCATCCAACCCACTTCCACGCCTTTGAAACAGGAGGAATCGTATTCAGCTGGTCAAGGTCGACGGATTGTGTGTTCTGTAACCGATCCAAAATCCCTGGCAGATGTCCAGCACCAACAACCGCAACAATTCGAGTTCCCTCGGCTTGAAGAATTTTTTCGGCCAGGTAACTATCTCGTTCATCAATCAACACTTGCTTCAAAGACGGGACTTCCTCCCCCAACTCTTTCACCATCTCTGACACCACATCTTGCTGACGCAAATCCCTGAGTGACGTCTCAGAAACTTCCGTCGTATCAAAGACACTGAAAACTAAGGAAGACACGAGCACACTCTTTTTGAGAAATGGGGTCGATCGCCATGCTCGCCGCATGGTTACACGTACATCTCGATCACACAGCGCGATGGGAATATCATGTTGTTTCGCAACCGAGACGGCTTCCAGCATTTCCATGCCTGGCATGACACCCAACTGCGTGCCCAAGCGTTTTTGATACGAAGCTAACAACAAATTGGCAAGCAGGGTGCTGAGTTGTTGTTTCCGGATGATTTCTTTGAGATCTAACAATTCCCATTTCTGCCGATGGGACAAGGTTTCATATCGTCGCGTGTCGAGTTCCACACCCACGCAATCTGGCTTCTCAGCTTCAATCACTGACCGAACAAGGTCGACAGATTCTCGTGACACATGGACCGTCCCAACGAGAATGATAGTCTTCTCCCCAACTGAAATGATCTGCACATCTTGTGAAGACGAACGCACGGTCACGTCAGAGGAAGGATTGTCTGGCGAGGCATTTTCAGAATTGTGGTCTTGCATCATAATGGACTGTTAGAAAAAATCGTTTGAAGGGCTGTAAAAAAAACCTGCTCGGTTTCGTCAATGCTTCAGATTGTATGCCAGTGGCGCTTCTGCTAAACATGCGGCGCGAAGGAACGATGACATCAACCGTGCCCTTTTCGTTTCCATGCATCGCACACACCCATGGCCAAACACCGATGGGCGGCGTTTGAACAATCCCTATTCGTTGAATAGTTGGGCGTGGCTGTGCAGTGGCGCAGGCTATCGAGCGCTTGGTGAATTAGGCCATGGCCTCGGTGAATGTCCTTTTTTTACAAATCATACGTGTATGCCACATTATCGCCACCATATGGTTTGGCTTTCCCTTCGATGAATTTTTCCTTGTTACAATAAATACGAACCGTGACTTCTAGCAAATCAGTTAGCCGTTTCATGCTCGTCATCAAGTTCAATACAATCTTTCTGCTGCGTATCCGATCCGTTGTCAATTTTCGACATAATTCCTCTGTAACATGGACCTGTAACAGATCGTCTTTGGCAATTATGGCTGTCACGGCAGAGGTTCCCCCAAGCTGCTGGCGAATGGCTTCTGCCACAGCCTCATTGTTCAACGGTGATTCCATAGAAATCCTTCACCCACCAGACGCGTGCCCTCGATTCCCACACCGTGCGTTTTCATACCCGTAACACCTTCCTTACAAAAGCTGTGTGGCATCAGTCAACCACTCAGCCGTACACTGATCGACAAGCGGAAGCAGCACCTGACACACTCTTCGATGATAGCGATTAATCCATTCAATTTCATGGGCCGCGAGTAATGACCGATCGATGAGAGTATGATCTAAGGGCACCAGGGTCAATGTTTCAAATGACAGCCACTCACGGTCTTCTTGGGGCATGTCCTGACAAGGCACCACCACCATCAGGTTTTCAATCCGAATCCCATACTCCCCGGTCTTATAATACCCAGGTTCATTTGACAGAATCATCCCTGGGTGCAAAGGCACATCATCTAGGCGCTTCGCAATGCGTTGCGGCCCCTCATGAACATTGAGATAACTCCCGACCCCATGCCCAGTCCCATGATCATAATCTAACCCGACTTCCCAAAGAGGCATTCGCGCAAGCGCATCCAATTGTCCTCCGGTTGTGCCCTTGGGAAATCGGACCGAAGCCAATGCAATATGGCCTTGCAACACACGCGTATACCGGTCTTTTTGCTCCGACGTTGGTAGCCCAATGGCTAGAGTTCTCGTAATATCTGTTGTTCCATCGAGATATTGACCTCCCGAATCCACCAAATACAACTTACCAGGCTCCAGTTTTTTATTCGTTCTTGCCGTGCTGCGGTAGTGCACAATCGCCCCATTAGCCCCAGCACCGGAAATGGTCGGAAAGCTGGCATCTTGCCAGAGCGGACTTTCTTGTCGACAACGCTCAAGATATTCTTGTGCAAGTATTTCCGTGATCTCTCCTTTGGGGTTTTCTCGTCCAAGCCATGCTAAAAACCGGCACATGGCTGCACCATCGCGTCGGTGGGCTTCGCGTGCCCCATGAACCTCGATAGGATTCTTACAGGCTTTGGGAAGCACGCAGGGGTCATCTCCCTTGACGAGCAGAGCTCCAGCTAACGTCAACCGGTGAAGAATCCATGCAGCTGACCGCCTCGTATCACAGAGCACTCTAGCCTGACAAGCGCCCAATTCATCCAACGTTGTTGGAAAGGTATTGAGACCATGAATAGTCACCTCCGCCCCTAAATGATCGGAGAGCTTGGCTGAGACTTTACGTGGATCAAGAAACACTCCGACCGCCCCATCACTATGAAGCAGCGCAAACCCGAGAGGAAGAGGAGAATGAGCCACATCACCCCCACGGATATTCAACAACCATGCAATAGAATCGGGAGCCGTCAAAACGGCGACATCTATACCATCAGCTTGCAGTTGCCGAGCCAAGGCTTTGCGTTTTTCTTCAGACGATGTACCGGCATATTGGACATTATGGGAGACCACCATCGCCGTAGGCGCCGCTGGTCGATCAATCCACACCGCATCAAGTGGGTTGGAGGAACAGGAACTCAATTCCCCACCAGCTTCTGCACAAGCCTCTCGAAGGTGCTCAACATCTGTTTCGGTATGGAGCCACGGGTCATACCCAAGTGTTTGCCCAGGTTTGAGGACCGTGGAGAGCCATTCATGGACAGGAGATTGTGTCAGATGCCGGAGGAGAAACAACTCCGGATCGACTTGTGTTCCAGCTTGGAGCGTATACCGTCCATCGACAAAAAGCGCCGCTTCGTCTTGTAAAACAACGGCAAGGCCCGCCGACCCCGTAAACCCCGTCAGCCAGGCCAACCGCTCTGCACAGGGCGGAAGGTATTCATTATGATATTCATCTGCATGAGGAATAATGAAACCTGTTAAATTCCGTCGTTGTAATTCACCGCGGAGCGCCGCGATTCGCGTGCGGGATTCTTGTGGCGTTAGCAACATGGCGCAAGCCTACCGAGGGGAACATGACCTGTCAAACACTTATTCCATGGAAAAGAGTTGATGTAAACCTATCACCAAACTTATAGTGACTGCCGGAACAACCGCCTTACCAAATAATTGACCAGAGACATCACTACGACCATGCACGACCAAGACACCGATATTCTCAAGAGTTTGAAAGCCTTTCCGCCAACCAACGTGTATCAGATCGCCTCCAAAGAATGTGTCGTACGGGGATACGACTATTACACCAAGGAGCGACTGGAATCATTCAGGTGGACACCGGATCGTTCCTCTCTTCTGGCCTCGGTCATGGGGACCAAACGCTATACGATCAAATATTTTATGCAACATGACGTGTTACACTATGCCTGTGACTGCCCCGCTTGGACGCCGGGCCTGCATTGCAAGCATGTCATCTGTGCCCTCCTCACCACGATCAATCTCCTCTCGCCTGATGTGTTTCGCGTGCCAAGACACCGAGGCTACCGGATTGAAGCACTCAAGACGAGCCTGTTAACTGAGTCATCCAACAAGCCCATCCCGCTCAAACGAGCCAAGCCACAGGTTTCGTATGAATTGGTGATTGATGTCAAAACCATGGTCCCAACGGTGTATCTTCGAAAAAATGGAAAGCTCGTCGAATCAGCATGGGACATCCCCCAAGAATTGGAGCTTTTCAGCTCATATGGGTTTCGAGTGTACACCACAGCCTCACAACAGTTTTCCAACTATGTCACTCAATATGGGAACATCCATCAGCTCATCTTGGAAACGTCGCATGGTGAAACAGCACTACAATGGGACGCCTCCCTCCTCTACCAACCCAAGACCCAATTGCATGTCACAGGAGACCACCTCCAGGTTACAGCCTTGTGTATGCTGAATAGCAAAATTCGTGAACAAGTGTGCCCCTTTTGGAACTTTGTCGCCGATTTGGAAACCGGGACACTAGCTCTCCTTGAAGATACAGGAGGCTGGCAGCTCTATCATCGCCTCTCTATGCTCGCTGACCGTATGAAGGCCCAACCTAGTGAGTCACAAGACGTGTTAAGCCTATGGGCCACTCATACCCCCTCGGTATCGCCTTGGGAACAGGAAGCTGCGTGGATGAGTCGGCGCCCCCCTGAAGCCTTGTCATGTCAACTCCCTGTCTCGCACTTCCAATCTATTCAGCTCACTATCCCTGGCAAGGACTGTGATCAGATGCTTCACAACCTACTCCTCAAGGTCGACGGACAGGCAGTTGCCCCATTACGAGAAGATCGAGTCCCCATAGCCACCGCATGCCAGTATCACCTCACCATCAAACCGCAAACCGAACCGATCTCATTGACAACAGCATCGGTTCCGCTCTATACGCTGAAACCAGAATGTTGGTGGGGCGCCGACAAGAACTTCCCATCGCTATCCACCTTCCGTTTTTTTCCGGTCGTTGAGCATAGCCGAAGTCTTCCGACACCGCTCAAGGCACAAAAGCGAAAAACGACCCTCTATGAAACATTCTTTCAGTTTTTGAACATTCACCAACAAACAGAAGCCGAACGGATCATCAAAATCTCGCTCTCCGGTCACGATTTCCGTCAACGTCAGATCAAAGCCTCTGCGACCATCCTGCTACGCCATTACTTTTCGACATTTGTCGAATCCGAACTCCGCCTATCGTATGTCCAGGGTCAGTGGTTTGTGATCCCAATGGACAAACCCAAAGAAGCGCTGCTGTACCTCATTCCATTTGAAGTCTTCGGCCAACAGGTCTTTCGTGGGATGTCTCGCCACGATGAAATGACGCTGCCCGGAACGGTGCTCCATGCCCGACTAGCTCAATTGTATGAGAAATGCACTGAAGCGGGGATTAGCCTCAGCTACAATGATAAACCCATTGTCACAGCCACATGGGATTTTTTATTTGATGCACGAAGAACCACAGGGATTGATTGGTTCGAGATTCGTCCAGAAATCAAAGTCGAGGGGAAAATGATCGATCACGACATATGGCGTGAGGCCCTGGACAATGGAGGCATGGTCGAGCTGGATGGAACTTTGCAACTCCTGGACACGCAATCGCAAGATATCCTCCGCTCCTTGGCTATCATTTATCAGACCAATACAAAACGACCGCGCCAAAAACGGGACATCGTGCGCATTCCACGACTCCGGATTCTGGATTGGATCGCGCTTCGGAAACATGGTGTCCGCGTGCACCTGCCTGAAGAAGACGAAGCCCTCATTGAACGACTGACGCAATTTGAACAATTAGACACTCCAGTACTACCCCAACGATTACAAGCGACGCTTCGTCCTTATCAACGAGATGGCTATACCTGGCTGGCTTTTTTATATCAACACCAATTCGGCGCATGTTTAGCCGACGATATGGGACTGGGAAAAACGATTCAGGCCATCAGCCTCTTGGGTGGGATTCATGAAGGCATCTTGAAGCCCCCTACGCCGGTTCACCACCCGCATCTCGTGGTCCTCCCACCCAGCTTGTTGTTCAACTGGGAGCAGGAAATCAACAGATTTTATCCTGATTTACGTATCCATTTTTATACGGGCAAAGAACGTTCCACCGCCTTCAAAGGCGCTGATGTGGTATTGACGACATATGGGCTCGTCCGGCGAGACATTGCGCGGATCGAGACCATTCCATTTCATGTCATCATCTTTGATGAAGCGCAAGCGGTCAAAAACATCTTTGCTGACACCACAAGCGCCGTCAGACGCCTGACGGGCACCTTCAAAATGGTCATGACCGGCACACCATTGGAAAATCATGTCGGGGAGTACTATTCACTGATCGACTTGTGTCTTCCCGGCTTGCTCGGTAACTATGAAGAATTTAAGCCCCAAATCAATGCTGGCTATACGCCCATTCTCGATACACTTCTTCACCGCACCAAACCCTTTATTCTCAGGCGAACCAAGGAGAAAATCCTCAAAGAACTACCTGCGAAGACCGAAACGGATGTGTACCTGGAACTCACCCCCCATCAGAAAACGCTCTATAAGCAAACCGTAGCTCAAATCAGACCAACCATTGACGAAGCCTACCGACAAAAAACACAAGCCCAGGCCAGAATTATTGCCTTAACCGCCATCTTGAAACTGCGACAACTGTGCGTCTCCCCACGGTTACTCGATGCGCCGCCGACCGAACCGTCCCCCAAAATTCTCTTTGTGCTGGATCGGCTGAAAGAGCTGATGGAGGCTGGGCATAGTGCATTGGTCTTTTCCCAATTCACCTCATTTCTCGATCTCGTGGAAGAAACCCTCCAAGCTGAATCGATCCCGTTTTTTCGGCTCGACGGATCAACACCCACTGCCAAGCGGAAAGGCCTCGTCAAGGAGTTTCAGGAGGGAACGCGCGCATCCGTGTTTTTGCTGAGTTTGAAAGCCGGAGGACAGGGACTGAATCTAACGAAGGCTTCTTATGTGTTTCATCTAGATCCCTGGTGGAATCCAGCGGTGGAAAACCAGGCCTCAGACCGAACACACCGCATTGGGCAAACCAAAAATGTATCCATTACCCGAATTCTGATGCGACATACAATTGAAGAGAAAATGATGGAACTCAAAAACCAAAAACTCACCCTGTACAATGCCATTATGGACAGCTCAGCACAACATGGTGCGGGCATTCACATTTCCAAAAAAGATTTCGACTTCCTCCTGGAAGCAATACCATAACAAAATCGGCTTCACCGCAAAGATGGAGGCAAGGCTGCCCCCAATGATGACATATCCTCTGAGGACACCGAAGCGACAGAAGAGGGTTAGAGTAAGAATTCGGCAATCCGCCGTCGGACCACGCGAGACTCTTCAGTTTCCTTGATAATACGAGTGCCAAACTGAGGTTGCCATCCGCAGTTCACACATCGCAATTCAAACCGTTGGTAGCCATCGCTGGGAAGCCTTGTAAGAAGACCCTGACATTTCGGACAACTGAAACGGGATGAAAGAGAAACACCAGATTGATTGTTGGAAGTAGAATCTATCCTGCCCCCCATGAAAGTGAGTCCACCAATACGACATAATTGAGGGTGTTAGGAAGGAGGTGGACGATGACAAATGAAGAGGGAGATCCGATTCAACGGTGGAGCGCCAAACGCCGGACGGCGTTGGTCCTTACCATAGTCAAGGGAGAGACTTCCGTGGTGGAGGCGGCTCGCGCGCATGGACTGACGGTGGCCGAAGTCGAGGACTGGCAGCAGCGATTTAATGTGGGGGCCGAGAATGCCTTGCGGACACGCCCGAAGGATGAGGAGGCAGTCAAGGACGAGCAGATCAAGAAACTGAAACAGAAGGTCGGGGATCTTGTCCTGGACAATGACCTGTTACGGGAGGCCTTGAAACCGTACCCTTTGGCCCAGAGGACGTCCGACGCGTGAATGAGGCGCATCCGGATGTCTCGGAACGACGGGTCTGTCTGGTGTTACGAGTGGCACGAGCCAGTGTGCGACGACCGTCCCCACACCCAAGACGAGCCATTGAAGTGTCAGAGACCTTGGCCGCACAGCTGCACACGTTAATCGAACAGCACCCGACGTATGGGTATCGGCGATTATGGGCACTGTTGCGGTTTGGCCAGGGGTATAGTGTCAATCGCAAGGCTGTGTATCGGATACTCCGAGTCAAACAATGGTTGGTCCATCAACGTCGTCGCACCGCACGTCCCCGTGCGCAACGGCTGCGCAGTCGGGCGCCCCAGAGTAATCACCGATGGGCGATGGATGTGACCCATGTTCCCTGTGGACGCGATGGCTGGGGCCACCTGGCCGCGGTGATCGATTGTCATGATCGGGAGATTGTCGGGTACGAGTTCGCCTTGCGTGGCCGGGCAAGGGAAGCGGAACGGGCTCTTGAGACCGCCTGCCTGGCCCGCTTTGGCACACTGCGACCCAAGGGAGTTACCCCGGTCCTGCGGAGTGATAATGGGTTAATCTTTCAGAGTCGCCGGTTCCGCCAAGCGTGTCGGGATTATCAGTTGTCGCAAGAATTTATTACGCCGTATACACCGGAACAGAATGGGCTGATTGAACGCTTCTTTCGCAGTCTCAAAGAGGAGTGTGTGTGGCAACAGCAGTTTGAGAGTTTTGAGGAAGGCCAGAAGGCTATCAATAGATGGATACGATGGTACAACGAGGGGCGCCCACATCAAGCTCTGCAGTATCGGAGTCCTCGGCAGTATCGCAATGAACAACGATCACAGGTGGCTTGATTTCAGGGGAGCACTACAAATCAGCCCGTACGGGCGTCGAGGTGGAGGACGGAAGCTTACCTAACTTTTTGCGTTTCCCCTCAGATCGTTCTTGAGTGTTCATAGGCATTATCCTTAGGTAAATTTTCATAGATAACACGATACTTCATGTTCTTTCGCGTCACTGCCCATAGGAGAAGCAAGGAAGATGCCAATTGTCGGCAATGCAAGGCAGTTAGTCACCGCAACGAAATAATCGCTGGTGTTTATCGAACATTTCTCCAATGTTTTGTCAGTATTCTGTGCGAAACGCTGGAAAGAAGAGACAAGATGTATCTGGAAGGGTGCTCTTGACTGTCAACAAAGATGACAGCTTTTTCAAAAGATGGGAGTAGGCCTAACCCCATTATCGTGATTCCGCTGCATTGAGGATGTAGGGTGGGCAATGCCCACCCTACAATTCCTGAATAGATCTTGCCTTACCAATAGTATTCGTCCCCATTAATGCAGATACAGCCCCACACAATTGCTTCATCCGGCAATCGGTGATAGGACACATTCGCCACGGGACTTGTGGATCGCGCTAGTTGGCTGACCTGCATCATATACGTGGCAGCTTGGTGAATCTGGTGAGCACGCGGCTGAAAGACATCAACCGTGCCATCTAGCTTTAATATGAGAACGGCTCGAAACTGCCCGGTCCGTTTGGCTATCCATTGTTCGATTGTTGGGGAAAGAGTTCGAATGTGTACCTGCCCGGGCACATGTTGGGTTGCCACATCCCACCTGTTTGTACCATTTCGGTAAAACTTGAGCCGTGAGGCAGACACAAAATCCTCGTGGTCCGTCGCCTTCTTGGGTTTGAGCCCTCTATGATACAGCAACATCGCGGCCTTGTGATCTTTCAACACTACAATCCCTCGATAGGAGCCACTGGACTGGGCGAACCAATTGTCTACTGGTTGGGACAAGGGGTGCATGTCGAGAGCCCCTGTTACCTTAGACATAGCCAAGGCCGGACCGGCTGTGAGAACGCCAACGAACAATAGAATGAGCATGACCAACCATGCGATAGTAGATATCGAGACTTTCTTCATTCTTTGGATCCTCCTACATAGTAGTTTGAAACAAGCACACGGTAGATACCGAAAGATTGCTTATGCATAACCCTTGCCACATAGACCCAGACTAGCTAGAACGCTGTTTGTCGTAATAAAAACAGGCACATAATTAAGGTTACGGTTTATGTTGTTTTTAGTTCTGCTTCTCCTTATCTAGGGGAATAAGCAATCCCTCGGGACTAGATCGATGATATTTAATAAGTGCCTACGATTTCTTCTCTTAGAGATACGAAACTACAAATCTTTTAAGGGTTTTCATCCAAAATATAATGTCAGACGACCAAAGATCGTTCGATTAGGAACAAACCGACCAATGACTGATTCCCCTGCCGTTACAAAATTCAGATCCTCATAGAAAAAACTTTCATCAAAAAGATTGCGTACTTCTAGACTAATGATTCCTGTGCGTTTCGGCAGCCGGAATCCCACAGAGGTATCGACAAGGAAAAAACTTTCACGATCTTTGGTGAATGGTGACGCCGGAGCCAAATCAACCTTTTGCCGAACAAATGTTCCACCTATTGTCGCGAAGAAACCCGAAGGGTGAAAAAACTTGGCAGCTACCGGGAGAAGGAATGTTTCAACTTTGGGAAGCACGGCACCACTACCAGTCACACTAAGCGCATCAGCTTGACGTTTAAATTGCTCCCATGCAGGTTCTGCACCCAAGGCCCACATTGGATGGGGAGTCCAATACAGATATCCCCGGAATACTTTTTCCATTCGATCGAACCGTCTTCTTTCTTTGCTCCCTGATCCTTCAGGAGCTTTCAAATTTCTCTGAGAATATTCCACACCGCCGAAAAGATTGGCAGAAAAAGTCGCATCAACTGCTACCCCATATCGTTCCGTTTCAGTACCATTGGGATCATCGTAGAATTGGTTGAATCCTGCAATCTGTGTGGGTTCAATAGTTTGATTTACAATTAAAGCCCGTTTTACAGCCTGGAGGTAGGCTAGGCGAAAACGAGCTCCTTCTGCAAAATCCCATTGGATGCCCATTTTGGGACTGACTTTTCTCAAATCAAGTCCCTTATCACTTAAGTCATTATAGCTCAGCCCCCCAGTCCACGTTATATTCTTTGGCCATTCACGATTCACATAAACATATGCGTTGGTATATTCTCTGCGGAATTTATCTGGCATATCAGGAATAAACGTACCATTGATAAGATTATCTGCATCAATATCGCTCCGACCTCCTCCAACAACGGCCTTGAACTCAGTATGGCGAAAAAGGTACTGCCCTTCTACTTGGTATCCTTCGTCTTCCCCTTCACCACGAAACACTCCAGGTTCAAATGTTGTATCCGTTCGCTTGCTGTGAAGATAGGAAAAGATGACATCTGAGTCAGAGGTAGGGGCAACTCGAGCCCCAACTCGATACACATTTTGTTCTATTTCTCGTCGTTCCGTGGCTTTTAAAAAGTTTGGCGAAAAGCGTTGCTCAAGATCACCCTGCTCGGATTGCCGCCTTCTAAATTCTGCCTGGATGTTAACTTTTGGATGAGGTTGCCCTTGGAGAAATATGTTATACACATCGTGCTTCACATCGTTGTTTGCTCTAAATCCATCCGTTTCATAATGAAATTGGCCAAGACTGAGCGACAGACGATCGGCTAACATGCCTGATACAACAACGTCATCTCCCACAGTATCGTTATTACCAAACACCGCATTGCCCAAAAATCCCAGCCGGTCCCGCATAAAGAGCGGATTAAATTCGTTGAAGGAGGGAACCGATGGGCCAGCTGACTCCAATAGGCCGATTCTGTTCTCTGCAAGGCTTGGTTGGAGATTATTAATGTTAATTGGCTGCAATAGCTGGGTTTGCAGCAGCTCACTCACACGGGCAATACCATGGCGCGGCCGAGACGCATATGAGTCGGCCAGCAGCCGGTGCGCCGAATGGCTACGGGGATCCGTCGTCAGTGATTTCCACCCTTCCACTAGGGCTCGTTGACCAAATCCTAGGTTCGTGTAAATCCGCCCAAGACTGGCGCTTCGTGCAGCCTGGTCGTCATCTAACAACAGCCGTGAGCGGTAGACCGCCCGATTATCGTTGAGTTCAATAGATTTTTGGAGATCCCATAGAGCTTCCACTGGGCGATTGACCGTTTGTTTACGAATAGCGTCGTAGAAGTAGGCGGTAGGATCCTTTGGATCCAACATTTTGGCCATATCCAGTTGTGAAGCAGCCAAATCATTTCGCCGTTCTTCGAAATAGGCTTTTCCTAAATAACTACGGATAAGGGCGTTGGTGGGATCTAAGCTAGCGGCAATTTCAAGTTCTTGTCGTCCCTCCCCAACATGCCCATTCTTAATCTTGAGCAACCCTAAACCAAGGCGGGGAAGAGGATCTGCCTGATCAAGCGCAAGGGCTACTTCAAACGCCGCTCGAGCTTGCGCTCTATTGAACTGTGACAGTTCAGCAAATCCTAAGACTGTTTGAGTTCGAGCTAGCTTTGGGTTACGCCCAACGGCCTGCTCTGCCACTTCCAAGGCACGATCAACGTTGCCTTGCGAAAGCCATAGCTCTGCAACTCGTGCCCAAGCCAAACCATTTGCTGGGTTCAAGCGCATCGCGTCTTGCGCACTCGTCAAAGCCTGTTCGATCTTAAAGGCAGCTTGATAGGCATAGGACAAGGCAATGTGTGGAACGGCGGCATCTGGATTGCCACGCACCGCCTCCTTGGCAAGCTTTAACGCCATCTCTTTGTCATTGTGCACCACCGCCATAATCGATTGCAGGGCCAATGACATACCATGGCCAGGTTCAAGGTGCAGGGCTTGGGCAATATCCTCACTGGCTCGTTTGATCCGTCCCACGGAGAGGAGCCACCCTGCTCGCATGGTTAGAAATTGTGTATCTCGTTCGCTCAGTGGGACGACATCCATCTGCTGCAACGCACCGTTGAGATCGCCACTATGGTACATGGCCAGGGCACCCTCTAGTATCTGCCGATAAGGCCCTGTGAAGCTCACCGCATGCGTATCAATCAATGTGGGATAATGCATGGCCCAGTGCACCGCATCTTTGGGCTGTACCAGGATATAGCGCGGGGCAAGACCGGCTTGAGCAGTGGCGGCTTGTTCTTTGGTGAGAAGCAATGTTCCTTGAGCATTCTTCACATGGACGCGCCCTTCGAAAACCCACACGGTGGACTGCTTGTCATCCACACGCACCATAAATTCTGTGCCTTCGACATCGGCATTGACGAATGGGGTCGTGACAGTGAGGCGTCGAGGAACCCGGCTGATAAAGTGTACAATGCCTTTCACCACATCCAACCACGAGGATTGTTCCTGCCCAATTTTTGTGAATGTGAGCGTGGTGCCCTGATCGAGACGGATAATGGTGTTATTGCTCAAGACAATGGCGGTTCGCCAATGAAGGACTCGAATCCGGTCTCCCGCGCAGAACGTCTCGCCGACGGTGGCCGGCTTCCAATTGACTTGGTTCGCTCGGCGAGCCTCAGTGGTACCTTCCACGGAGACAATTTTTGCGACCCAGGGATTGCACTCAGGCGCGGCCCAGGTGGGCTGTGTTAGGCAACTCGCTACCAGCATGAAGAATATGACCCATCCAACGTACGCCTTTTGTGAGTGAATGCTCATTTGTCACTCACCATCACGACGCCTTCCCAGCCTGGCTGGGGAGGACAGGCTTTGAACCGTTCGCATGTCTCGATATAATAGTGACTTGGACCGTCGTTATCTGACAGCGCTAAGGATGCCTGAAATGCCTGAATGGCCTCATCCCACTGTGCCTGGCGAAAGGCATCTAACCCAGATGCAAACGTTTTCAGCATTGTCCTATGCAAATCTGTTGCCTCATTCATGTGGCCGATGAGTTCATAGACCGTAATGGGTTGAGCTTTCCCTGCCATCTGAAATGTCCCCAGTTCACGAGTCAGAATCTCCTCAAGCCCCTCTACCACCAGCGCAGAGGCTAATATTCTTGTCCCTAAATGCTTATTGAGGCCCTCAATCCGTGTTGCTGTGCTGACAATGTCGCCAACCGCCCGATATTCATAATGATCGATGGCGCCAACGTTGCCAAGCACCATACGCCCACCATGTAACCCCATTCGCGTAGGGAGCGGACAATCGGCATGCTGCCGATTGAATCCCACCACCGCATCAGCAATGTCAAACGCAACGTCACAGGCTTGTTGTCGGAGTTTGTCATGCAACGTCGACGACGCCCAAATGGCGAGAACCGCATCGCCGACGACATCAGACACCATGCCTCCACGTTCCCGAACCGGCGAAAAGATCGTTTCATAATATTGATTCATCAATGTCCGCAAGGCTTCCGGACTTAAGGATTCCGCCAACGCTGTGTACCGTGCCGCATCGGTCGAAAGACAAATACCTTCGACCAGTTCACTCGTTGTTTTGATGCTCTCGATGCTTCGCGTGAGTTGTTGAGCAATGGGGGCAGGGATATAGTGCGTCAATGCTTGTTGAATATTTTGTCGTTGCCGGGACGTTTCTCGATAGTTCCAGAATAGGATGCCGAATAACCCGAAGGGAAGTTGGAGGAAGAGGGGCACGATGACAGGCAGCCATATTCCACCCCAGGTGAACAATGCATACGCCATGCCCACATAAGTGAGGCCGACGACGATGCCCGTCGTGACATACAACAGCACAGTCTGTATTCCCGACTGACGATGATATTCAAATGGAATCAATCGAAAAATCAAACAAAGCCCTATCCCCCATCCCGTTAATACCAGGAGAAGAAAAGCCATGCGCAACGGCCAAACCTGTCGATCTTCCAACAAATTGGCAAAGGCCGTGGCCGCCATTTCGACTCCATTGACATAGCCTCCGTCAGCAGACGTAAAGACGGTATGAAAGCGGTCATGCTGTTCTAATTGAATCGATCCTGAAAATCCCACAAAGACCGCTTTCCCTTTAAAATCGATTGCGAGAGTCTCTGGTTGTGCATCTTGCTTTTTCTGACACAATCCTAAAACGCACGAATACGGAATGGTCGTAATGGTTCGTGGTGGCCCATAGAAATCGAGATACCGGGCATCGCCTTGACTATAGGCCTTTAGGAGGGAATTGAGCAGCAAAGCCTGTAAACTCGGGGGGTTCCCATCCTGAATCTCTACCTTTTCAAGAATCTTGGCAGTACGAGTAGGATGCGTTCTCACATATTCCCTGAGGGTTTGAGCCATGACTTGCCAAGGAGGCTTCCCATCGACATCATGCCTATCTTCTTGCAACTGAAGCGCAAGTTCAGGGTCGATCTCCTTCACAGTGCCAAGAAAATCTCTAATGATAGCAAGGGCATGCGCGTGAAAGGCCATAAGGGGAAGCGTGGCAGTATGGTCAACACTTGGCTCAAAAAGCCAAAATTGGTTGACTCGGTATGGGATCGCCGGCAGAGGATTGGGGGCTAGTGCTGCGGCAGCTTGGGCCAGTTGGGACACCGGCTTGATAGTAATGAATAAATTTGATGGACTAATCTCTCTATTTGGTGTGACGATTTTTTCAAATAACACGACATTGCCAGCTTCACGCATGGCTGCTGCAAAAGCGTCATCATCCTGTGGGTCTCGAGGCTCTTTAAAAAACAAATCAAACGCAATGACCGTTGCGCCTTGCTGAGACAAGATTTCAACCAAACGACCATGGAGCGATCTTGGCCATTTCCAGGGTTCTTGTGGCACGTTCAGGTCAAAGGCCGACTGTCGATCTGTCGCAATGATGACAACATCGGCAGGAGGTGACCGCGTACCTCGTAACGTAAACAACCACTGGAGCCCCATCTCCTCTTCAACAGTCAATCCAAATGGCGTTATACCAACCAACACCCCAAGAATGGCGGTGACCAATCCCAAGAACATGGATTTTGTGAGTGGTGACTGGTGGCGCGTTGCCTTCACACGATCTCTTCCCATTCCGGTATTGAGTTTTATTGAGATTCAAGAGCGTAGTCTAAAAAATTTCTTCTCAATATGCCATTTTAATATTTTTTAAGGGGCTGTCCTAGATAACTATTTCATATAAGGCTTAACCCACTGTTTTAATTGAGTAAATTGGCGTTGTGGGTTCGGGGTATTAAAGCGCCATTCACATTCCTTTAAAAAAAGCGGGAAATGCGGCCGAGGGACTCCATTAAATTTACGCATATGTCGCTTGGCCTGATTCCAGAAATTCTCGATCCCGTTAATGTGCTTGTGTTTTTTGACAAACTGTTTTGAATGATTGATCCGATAATGCTTAAATTCTGACACATCGAGTACATTATAAGAGCGATAGGTATCGGTATACACGATGCTATCGGGAATAATCCGTTCCTGCATGATTCCCATCAATGTCTTGGCTTTCGTATCGGGAATCACTTTCGTATACACGCGGCCCCCACGCTTGAGAATCCCAAAGACCGGGACTTTGCCCGCCGCCCCTCGACCACGCTTGCCCTTGCGCCGACCACCGAAATAACTTTCATCCACTTCAACCTCCCCAGCCAGCGGCATTCCATTTTGGATCGCTTGAGCAATGATTTCTCGTAACCGATGAAAGTAATACGCCGCCGTACTTTTATTCACTCCCACCAACGCTGCGGCCGTCCGCGCCGTAGCTCCTGATACAAAGTACTCGATTAACCGTATCTGTTTCTCCCAACTTAACCGACTCTTCCGCATCCAGCCATCCTAAGATAACTCTCGTTATCTAGGACAGCCCCTTCTATTTTACCTTTTATCATGAACAAGGGCATCGTCAAACTAAATTCAAAGATTTCCACTTTCCTTTTACTTTTTTCGAGTCCTTGGCAGAAGAAAATGGGTTCAAGTTGCAGGACTGCTCAAAAGATTATCTCCACCCAAGAGGCCAACGTATGGTTGAGATAAGGAGAAAGCAATTGCTTTAAATGGGTTTCAACCCATTTCTCTTTAATAAAGCCTTCATTTACGACTTTCGCTAAGGTAATCTCAGCTTACGATAGGCTTCTGTCCATCATCAAACTCCTGTCATGACATTCACCCATATGGAAATCAACAACCTTACACGGGTGGCCATACATACCGGTGCCATTATATGCAAAAAGGCTTTCTCCCTTATCCTGAAGACAGAGGCCAAGGCCTATTGAGTTATCTGTGCAACGGATTATGAAAGTAATATCGAATGGTATCGTCGGCATCATCAAGGGGATAGACGCGTCTATCAACAGACGTTTATTAATACCTATTAATTAAGATAGCTTTGCGTAACTGTAAGAACGTAAAACCCCGTTAAGGGACGCTGATGTCCTCAACGATCGAACCGTGCCCTTCTTTGACGAGCACGGGGTTCCACTGAGCCGCATGCTTACTGATCGCAGCACGAAATATGGCGGGAGTCCGAATCAACATGATCATGTATGAGATTTATTGGTCCGTGGAAAACATCGACCACACTTGAAACGAAGGCAAGAGTCCGCAAACAACTTGGATCTGCACACGATTCCACCAAACCATGCTCAATAAGTGCTATCGGATGGTCTTCCAGTGGGAGATCAACACAAACCTGGAGGAACTGTAAGCCGACGTCGACCAGTGACTCAAGGTGTATTATAATAGAGAGCGATCGCATTAGGATCAGTGGTGTGACAGCAACACCGCCATGCAGACGTTTCAAGACTGTATGCCGCTGTCCAAAGAGAAAAAAGAACAGTGACTGTCAGATGACGTATTGGTTTTTCACTTTAACTCCTTACTTAATTTTTAACTGATAATGACCATTTGCGTATTGTTCACTTTTAGAAACTTCGTAGTCTGCCACGGAAACTGAAAATGTCATGAGCGACTTATTCCACAATGTTTCCTCACCTCGGTTCCCTGCATGGAAGAAGTTGAAACGACAACTTAAAAGAGAAATGAGAACGTTTCGTGCTGTGGGCGTTAGTTCGATCCTAAAGGCCATGTGGCCAAGCTCTGATTGGGAAAAAGTGTTGCCAGTTCAGTCAGTGAGCCGGGTTTCTATCCCAGGTTTTACGTTTGCCCACGTAGATGACCTCATGCAACAGATCCAATCTAAATGTTCAGGGAAACATTCGCTGTATCTTTCCCCAGATGAATGGGGGAAATCTCCTCTGGCTTCGCTACAGAAGAATTATCCCGAAGGGGCTGGCATAAAATTGATGAAACGCCTGGGGGGTATTGATGTTCCATATGTTGTCGAGGGACAAAGTGGCAAAGTCCAGGAATTGGTCCTACCATCCCATCGACAACAAATCTTGACCTTTAACTTCCTTCATAGGGTCGGGTTGGCTCCTCAATTGTTTGATATTCTCGAAATCGACGGAGGTTCGGCCCTATGTGTTGCGTATATTGTCGAACATGCTCCCGGCACCGTCCCCACTTCGGCCGACGCAAATCAAATGATTAATGCCTTAAAAGAACTGGTTGCTGCCAAACACCTTCAACTTCTGAATTGGCATGGGTTCGAGGGGCGTGATTTCAGGATTCCCGATTGCAACAACAATCTTTTATTGAACAAGAAAGGTGTAGGGGTGTATGTCGACGTTCAGAATTTCAAACTCTTGAATTACGACAAGCACCTTTTAGAAACAGCCAGGAATGCGGAGAAATTCTCACATTTTGGCAAGAGTTCCTATTTATTAGGTGGGAGCTATCTCTATCAAAGCATCCCAGGAGTTTCTTTGCCGGCCAAGCGTGACCCTGCTCATCGGATGAGGACTTTATTGTCCATGCTGAAATCCTCTGGAGTAAATCTAAAAGATCGCGTGGTCTTAGATATTGGCTGTAATCTTGGATTAATGGGGGCGCAATATCTCAAACAGGGCGCATTGTGGTTCCATGGATGGGATTTTCCTGAGGTCATTATTCATGCCAGCCACATTCTTTCTTCAATCGGGTGTACTCGCTTCAGTTTGACTGAAGCCCAACTTACTCCCCAAACAGACTTGCTGAACTCCATGCCGTCCTTCTTACATAATCATCTCAACAATTCCATTATATCTTACCTCGCCATTCGCAAGCATGCCGGGTGGTTAGCAGCGCTAGGAAGCTTTCCATGGGCTTATATGATTTATGAGGGACATGAAAGAGAAGATCAAGAGATGAGCCGAACCCACATTGCTGAATTTCAACGTCTCGTTCCCATTGAAATCCTGTCAGAAAACAAGGTCACTGATGGTACTTCCCATTTACGTTACGTTGCGTTATTGAAACGATTATGAAAATAGAGGGATTTTGCCTTTCGACCTGCATACATGGGCAAACCTCTGCTATTGCTCAATAATGCATGTGAGGTGATCTGACAACAAGAGAAACTTTATTCTCTTTGTATAGATCTTGCCAGAGGCCAAAAATCTTTTGCTTCCGTTTCGCTTCGAGCTACCTCTCATCTCCATGCAAAGCATGGGACTTTGATGAGTGGAGTAAACACGCCCTCATAATTTTTAAAGCCAGTACAAAAAAGAAGGGGCTGTCCTAGATAACTATTTCATATAAGGCTTAACCCACTGTTTTAATTGAGTAAATTGGCGTTGTGGGTTCGGGGTATTAAAGCGCCATTCACATTCCTTTAAAAAAAGCGGGAAATGCGGCCGAGGGACTCCATTAAATTTACGCATATGTCGCTTGGCCTGATTCCAGAAATTCTCGATCCCGTTAATGTGCTTGTGTTTTTTGACAAACTGTTTTGAATGATTGATCCGATAATGCTTAAATTCTGACACATCGAGTACATTATAAGAGCGATAGGTATCGGTATACACGATGCTATCGGGAATAATCCGTTCCTGCATGATTCCCATCAATGTCTTGGCTTTCGTATCGGGAATCACTTTCGTATACACGCGGCCCCCACGCTTGAGAATCCCAAAGACCGGGACTTTGCCCGCCGCCCCTCGACCACGCTTGCCCTTGCGCCGACCACCGAAATAACTTTCATCCACTTCAACCTCCCCAGCCAGCGGCATTCCATTTTGGATCGCTTGAGCAATGATTTCTCGTAACCGATGAAAGTAATACGCCGCCGTACTTTTATTCACTCCCACCAACGCTGCGGCCGTCCGCGCCGTAGCTCCTGATACAAAGTACTCGATTAACCGTATCTGTTTCTCCCAACTTAACCGACTCTTCCGCATCCAGCCATCCTAAGATAACTCTCGTTATCTAGGACAGCCCCAAAAAGAATCGTAGCCAGTGAGCCGAGGTTAGTCCGAAAGAAGGGTTTCTAAATATTGGTTGGAAATTGTCTTAATATCGAATTCAGCTGCACGAGCCTGAAGTCTTTCGGAATCAGGGGGATGATGCAAGGTTTGAAGAATGGCCTGGGCTAAGGCTTGATCATCTCCTACAGGAACAAGAGAACCCCAAACTCCATCCGATAAAATTTCCTTAGGGCCACTTGGACAGTTGGTACTCACGATCGGACAACCACAGACTAGCGCTTCAATAAGGACATTGGGAAGCCCCTCCCATGCCGACGATAACACAAAAACAGAAGCCCGAGCCATAAATGCATAGGGATTAGGGGTAAAGCCTGCAAAAGATACCTCATTGGTGATATGGAGTTGGGAAGCTAACATTTCGAGCTTGGCACGTTCCCTTCCTTTTCCAAGGATAATGAGCCGAGAAGGAAATTTTTCTAGGACATGGGCGAAAGCCTTAAGAAGGGTTGAAAAATCTTTTTGAGGCACCAGACGACCAACGCCTAAAATTACCGGGAACGTTGGAGACAATAGCCAAGGGTGTGCAATTGGTTCGCAAGCCCGTTCGATGATTTTTGTCGTTAAAGTCGGATTGTAAATAGTCGTAATTGTTGATCGCGGTAATTTTGCGATCTGAGTCAGATCATCAGCAACACCATTGGAAACCGCAATGATCCGGTCGGCTTGTGGATACACTTTTTCTACCAAAGGGGCAATAAGTCGCCATCGCCATTTTGGTGATCGTTCAGTCGTCATGGACAAATGGGTTCGTTCGCTCACGACCGTCCGAGTCTGAACCTTTGCAAGCTGTTTCCCCCAAATGGCCACAAGATTGGTTGGAGTTTTGGCTGAGAGCAGAGCATCTGGGCGTTCTCGATCGAGATAGTTAGCCAAATCGCACAGATACCGAATTGTTTTAGGTGGTTTGTACGCAGCCAGAATAGGAAAAAGCAGCGAAGGCCAAATTCTCCAATTCATCAATAAGATACGAATACGGCTTATCCAGGAACCTGAAGGTTTCAAGAAAATAACATTGATCATAGGATGAACCAAATTATGAAAATCACCTTTTTTCTGACACAGCAAAATGTCAATCCTGTGGCCGGACCTTGTAAAGGCTTCAGCCAAATCAAGCATGACCCGTGCAACCCCTCCCCCAGCTAGAGAAGGAAGGAAAATCGCAAGATGTCGTTGATCTGGTGAGGAGGTGATTTTAATCTGTGTGACTTTCTCTAGTCGCAGGAGCTTCAATGACTCCATGACCGTGGTGATCGAATACCATAGGAAAGACCAGGACTGTTGAGGTCTTAAGCCATCTTGTCATACAGCTGCCGCTGTAGAGTCGAAACAAATCCTTTTCGCAGGGCGGAACTGAAGAAATATTTTCCGGCATTCCAACCTACCTTTGTTCTGGCTGTCCAACATGCGTTCAACCATTTTCCCTGAAGAGCATGAGAAAAGGCAGGTTCAGCATAACAGTGAGTACGGGTATTAGCTTGCTGCAGTTGTACGAGCCATTCACGGGTCCATTCAAGATAGACATGGTCTGGAACGAATTGGAACTTTTTCATACGAGAAAGCATCAAATGGAACGTCAGATCAGAGGCAGAGAAGGATACCCCCAATTCTTGCAGTTGCCTGCTAACGATTTCTTTTTTTTTGAGATTTCCAAGATCTGTTGTTTGACCCGTAATTTGTTGTGAGTGAATGCGTCCTTCGACAAGACATTCCGGAAGGTTCCCTTGCTTGTACTGTTTGGCAAGTCGTACATGGAGTTCGTAGTCCTGACACCGAGGATAATCATTCCGATATCCAAATTCCTGCAAAATTGCCGTTCTTGCCATAATTGATCTATTACTCATGGCACACCGAAAAAGAAATTGCGCGTGAATATCGTCAGAATGCATCGGTTGTCGTTTGACTTGCTTCAATGGGCAACCATCGGCCGTGATCATGCGACACCAACTACCTACCTGTGCGTGACCAGGATTGGAGTCTAGGAAGGCCACCTGTTTTTCCAGACGAGTCGAAACGGCCCGGTCATCACTATCCAACATGGCCATATACTGGCCCCTGGCCAATTGTACGCCTTTGTTTCGAGTTCTCGGAATGCCAACATTTTCTTCATTACATACGAGGCGAATGCGGGGATCAGCGTATGTCTGAATAATTTCGACACTCCGATCAGTTGACCCATCATCAACGATGAGAATTTCAAAATCTGAAAATGTTTGGCTTAAAATACTTTCAATGGCCTCGCCAACATAGTGTTCGCGATTGTACACAGGAATAAAAACCGTCACTTTTGGTGTATTAGTTCTGCCCATAGCCATGGATTGCTCTCATACGGAAAACACTACATAAGAGGATCACAGATTCGACCGGGAAAAGGGTAAGAAGCTATTTTATATTCGCCAACCTTGTGTATACATGGCGGAACTTTTATGTTGATTCCACAAGCGTTTTCTTAGCTTCATCACTATGCCACATTAGGCATATTTGCTACAACGGATGAGATTGTCCAGAGGATTCAGCAGACTAAAGCCATCGCCGTTATTCCCCTACGGACAAACCAAGCAATACTCAAATCGCGAGAATCCTTATCGGCTCTCCCCTCACAGCTTTTGAGTATCCATCTCCCTTGCTCTTTCTGCGCTGGTTTGCTAACCTTTTTTCCATTGCTATCTCTCCCTTCTGTGGTTGATTTGTAGTTACTTCCAATTACAACCCGAGACGCTTCATCTTTCCAACTCACCTCAACATGACTCTCGAGGATAGCGCTGTATAACTTCTTTGGGTTTCTGAGTAAATTCCTAACCAATGTGGCTTAAACCAGCTACCCGACAATCTTCCCCATTTTTTTGGAAACGAGCCAAATACTTTCTCTCCCGGCTCATTGGGACGAGACTGCAAAAAGATAAGAACATTCATTTTGTAACCGTCAATGGGCAACGATATAAGCGTCTCATTCTGTGCGATTCCCATCTCGCTGCTGAAATTGAGCAATGCTTAGACTGTTTTGCCAGCAGTGGGTTTTTCCCTCCCCTTTTAACTCGATATGAGCGTGAAATTTGGCTTGAGTTTATTGAAGGTCAATCTATACGAAACGTAAATGAACCATTCGTCCTCCAAATTGCAGATTTTTATGCCACAGTTTATAGGATGAGTCCTGTTTCGCTGAAAACGACCGAATGGTCGCATCAAGGCAGACTCTTCAACAACCTTCGTTTTCTTTATCAAATTGGTGTGTTAACGCAGGCTTCCTACCAAGATCTTCACGCCGCTGCGGTTGATTTAACTCCAGATCAAGTGTGGATTGGCTGTGATTATACTGACCCTGTTCTCAAAAATTTTATTCTACGTCCAGAAGATGGAAGGATATGTGTGGTCGATGTTGATGGGTTAGCTCGCCACCAATTAATAGGGATGGGAGTGGCCAAGGCCTGTGTGCGATGGTTAGGTTCTTATCGAACAGTATTCTTTTCCTCCCTTGCCAACCAACAAGTCCCAAACTTTCAAGAATATTTTGACTTTATAGAATTGTGCTTCCTCGCAAAATGGACCAAACGCGCTTTTCTCGAGCAAGATTGGAAAGTCATTAACCCCAATTTGTTTGAGCGATTTCGGCGTCCACAATAGTTCAAGAACGTGTTGAAGAATTCCTGCCTCATTCGTTTGAGTTCTCTTCTTCATCGGGCAGCAATGGCACAAAACGTTCAGATAGACTCTCTCGGGCTTTACAAAGCATATGCTCTACTGGGTGATGCGTAAGATAGTTGGCACATCATTCAATGAAAAATTAAACGAGAATTTGTTAACACGTTTCTAGGAAGATCCTAAAAGGGTGTGTTAATGTAAAAATTCCGATGACGTATAATCAACGAAAGCCTTTGGTGCCGCCTGAATGAGCGGAATGAAAGAGTATCATCTAGGTCTCTCAGCCACGAGGCGTGGATCTGCAAAATGTGAGAGAGTATACTCCTGCAAATAGTTGCTACATTTCGCGAATGCAGACATAGTCACAACTTGAAGACACAAATCTTTTCCTGGCCTGTATCTTGCTCCCCACTCGCTCGATGAGTCATAAAATCCTTGGCTCGTGTGCAGGGGAGCCTCTCCTACTGAAGGACAAAGAATGACATATTTGAATCTCCAACGCCTCAAAGCCATCGACCCGAAGGCCTTCCAAGAAATCAAACCTTACCCGTGGATCAACCCGGAAAATTTTCTCACAACAGAAGGATACCAACAACTACTTTCCACTCTCCCAGACGTCTCTCTCTTTCAACAACGATTTGGGATGAAACGAGCGCATGGTCAACAGAGTCACGATCGGTATACTCTTGAATACCATGACAAGCTTCCTTTGCCTACTCCGTGGAAAGACTTTGTCGCCGAACTTCGCGGAAGGGAATATCAGACATTCCTGCAACGCCTCTTACACGTCCATTCATTGGAATTGACTTTTCACTGGCACTATACCCCCAACGGGTGTTCCGTTTCCCCCCATTGTGATGCCAAGCATAAACTCGGATCTCATATTTTTTATTTCAACACAGAAAATGACTGGCAAGAAAACTGGGGAGGCGAAACGGTTATCTTGGATGATGGAGGAAGGCTCGGTAGAAAGTCAGCACCACAATTTGAGGATTTTCAAAGAACCATGGTGTCTCGAGCCATTGGGAATTATAGTTTATTATTTGCCCGAAAAGATCATTCTTGGCATGGAGTACAAGCCATTCAATGTCCAGACGATTCTTTGCGCAAAGTATTTATTGTGGTCATCAATAGCTTCACTATGTTTGATCGAGTACAACGCTTGTTTGGCAAAACCCGTACAGATTATTAAGCCGTCAGGCTTATCCTGCTTTATCTCAAAAATCTAAAAAGTTATGAATCTTACTCCCTGAACTTCAGGACAACAGTGAAGCGGTTTTTTTTTAAACTAATGAATAGAATAGAAAAGTATCTGCCACATGAAGCTAATGCAAAGTTCTCTGGGTATGCTCTCGCCTGATTCGAAATCTCTGGAGACATCTTAAAGATGCGGATTTTGAAATCTTTTGCACATGCCTATCCTTGGCAAAGCAGCATGACGCTTTTGGCTTTGTTATTTGCAGGGATCATGGAAGGACTGAGCCTCTCCACGCTCCTTCCTCTTCTCAACACAGTTATGGATCACCAGACCGGAGACCAACTGGTTTCTTCCAAGAGCGATTCGACGGCTGACATTGGTCCTGGGGCAGGCGTGATCAATATTTTACAAGAATGGGGAGTCACTCCCACTATCGGGATATTCCTTGTCATTATTGTGTCAGGCATTCTATTCAAAACGGTATTTCTTTTATTGGCAAAGAAACAAGTAGGCTATACCGTCGCTCATGTGGCAACAGATCTGCGTCTCGGGTTAGTTCGAGCTTTACTTTCGACTCGGTGGGAATACTACCTGCGGCAGCCATCGGGGATTTTAGTCAACGCCATAGCTACAGAAGCTCAACGGGCTTCAAATGCATACCTTTTTGGTGCAAATGTGGTAGCCCTGGTGATTCAAGTCTTCGTTTACCTGTGTGTGGCTTTTCTCGTGTCTTGGAAAGCAACCTTGGCGTCCCTTCTAGCAAGTCTTGGCCTCCTATACCTATTGAATCAGTTGATTCGCATGGCAAGACGTGCAGGCAAACGACAAACGAAACTGTTGAAATCATTACTTGCCCGAATGGACGACAGCCTTCAATCAGTGAAACCACTGAAAGCCATGGCCCGTGAGAACCTCTTTGGTTCCCTCATGGAAACAGAAACCATCCAATTAAACCGTGCGCTCCGACGACAGGTTTTGAGTCGAGAGGCTTTACGAGCAGCACAAGAGTTCTTGCTAACATTTTTGGCAGCCATCGGCCTCTACATGGCTTTAGTGCAATGGGAGATGCCAATAGCCAAAGTCATCGTACTGGTTCTGTTATTAGCACAGATGCTGAATCGAATAGGAAAAGCTCAACATCGATATCAGGGAATGGTCATCTTCGAAAGTGCGTATTGGTCGATTCAGGCAACAATACAAAAAGCCGAGCAGGAACGGGAAGAAATTATCGGAAACCAAATGCCTTGCCTGACGAAAGCCATTCAACTGGATCAAGTCTGTTTTGCTTATCAAGAGACTGCTATCATTCGAGACCTCTCTATGACCATTCCAGCCGGTTGTTTCGTTTCCATTGTAGGGGCTTCTGGAGCAGGAAAGACAACTGTCGTCGACCTTGTAACGGGTTTGCTCCGGCCACAACAAGGCGAAATATGGATCGACAATCTACCATTAAAGCAAATTGACATACGATGTTGGCGAAAGATGATTGGGTATGTACCTCAAGATACTTTATTATTACATGATACGATTTTTCGAAATGTCACGTTGGGTGATCCCGATCTCGGAGAAACTGATGTGGAATATGCTCTTCAGGCCGCAGGAGCCTGGGATTTCGTTAGGGTTCTGCCTCAAGGAATGCATACCTCAGCTGGTGAGCGTGGGAGCACGCTATCAGGTGGTCAACGCCAGCGCATTGCTATCGCACGAGCCCTGGCACATCGCCCAACACTTCTAATTTTGGACGAAGCAACAAGCGCCCTGGATCCTGAAAATGAAGCGGCTATCTGTCAAACATTGCGGCGACTTCGAGGAAAACTTACTATCCTAGCTATTTCTCACCAATCTGCCCTGGTTAACGAAGCCGATCGCGTATATCGTTTACACAATGGAGTCATGACTCTCATCGAAGATCGATCTGCAGCAGATTCCGGCGTATCAAACTAAATAGAGTGCTTATCTATAAGTAACACATCTAACTCCAAGAATAAGGGGAGACATCGTGGTCCTGATGATTTTGGAGTATGGACTTATGTAGAAGTCGGTATAACCTTCGGGTACAGATGTCTTTCTATTTTGGACTTGTCATCAGCTGTCAGACAGCCCATAGTGTCTCAATTTGGACGATATGTCATAACCCACAACGGTCAGACATACAACTTTCCTGAACTGCGAAAGGAACTCGAGCCGTTAGGACATGTGTTTCGAGGACACGCGGATACTGAGGTCATCCTTGAAGCTATCGTTGAATGAGGTTGATCTTCCCCCGGCTTCCTAGACCGGTTAGTTAAGAGTTTGTAAGGGCTGTGGGAGTCCCTGGTGGCAACCCTTCCGAGTAGGAATGCCGTCGCTGGCGATTAGAGAACTGTTCAATGTAATCAAAGACCTCGGTTCTGGCTTCACACGGGTTTCATACCGACGGCGGTTCATGCGTTCGCGTTTCAAGAGCCCCAAGAACCTTTCAGCTACATCGTTGTCACAACAATTCACCACGCCGCTCACACTCCTCACAATCCCATGTGTTCGCAGAAACGCTTTATACTCCTTGGCGGTATACTGCGTGCCACGATACGAGTGTAGGATGACGGTCTCAGAGAGCCTGTAGTAATGGAATGGTCGCATTTCCCGTAAGAAAGTCTACAGACAACACTACAAACACCTGAATACACCTGGCCGCCATCTGCTCTATTCCTGGCCAGGTTTATAAAGACGTTCTTCTTCAGGAAGGTAGAATTCATCAAGAGAGGTAGGAACTCTAACATTCCAACCCATCAGTCGCTTGCCATCTTCGCCAAGACTTTCAATAAACTCTTTATCAACCATTCGGCAAAAATCGAATCGCTGGCGCATATAACATCTGCAGAAATTCATTGTTAGCGCATGCCGGATCTTATTAGTCTTATTCACTCCAGCCGCATGATGCAGTAACGCGTTGAGTACCACCATGTCTCCTGCCTGGCATATCAAGCGTGACGCATTCTCATAGAACTTTTTTTCATCAAGAACAAATTTTTTCTTGTGGGAGCCTTTCAGATAATAAGTCGCGCCATTTTCAAGAGTAAAATCATCCAGTGCGAAGAAAACGCCTACATTTGTGATGTAATTCGGGATAAACCGAAAACAGTCCACATGAACACGGCTCCCATAATTACCGCCCCCGGATGGTAATGATGAAGATTGATATGCATAGAGAATAAACGTAGGAGAAAGAACTTCTTTAACGTATGCATTCATTGTGGGATTGTCTAAAAGTTTCGCCATCTCCTTACCACGAAGCATGCAATTATGAACCATTCCACTGTCCAATACATCGGGACGTTGCCGCAGGTCTTCTTCTCTGGCCTGATTCAACTCCAGCTTCAGCCAGTAAAGCTGTTCATCATCCAGCACACGCTTGACAACGCAAACCCCATCTGTTTCGAATTGGCTAATAAGTTTGGGATCCACCATTCTTATTTATCTAACAAAAATAAAGGGGCTGTCCTAGATAACGAGAGTTATCTTAGGATGGCTGGATGCGGAAGAGTCGGTTAAGTTGGGAGAAACAGATACGGTTAATCGAGTACTTTGTATCAGGAGCTACGGCGCGGACGGCCGCAGCGTTGGTGGGAGTGAATAAAAGTACGGCGGCGTATTACTTTCATCGGTTACGAGAAATCATTGCTCAAGCGATCCAAAATGGAATGCCGCTGGCTGGGGAGGTTGAAGTGGATGAAAGTTATTTCGGTGGTCGGCGCAAGGGCAAGCGTGGTCGAGGGGCGGCGGGCAAAGTCCCGGTCTTTGGGATTCTCAAGCGTGGGGGCCGCGTGTATACGAAAGTGATTCCCGATACGAAAGCCAAGACATTGATGGGAATCATGCAGGAACGGATTATTCCCGATAGCATCGTGTATACCGATACCTATCGCTCTTATAATGTACTCGATGTGTCAGAATTTAAGCATTATCGGATCAATCATTCAAAACAGTTTGTCAAAAAACACAAGCACATTAACGGGATCGAGAATTTCTGGAATCAGGCCAAGCGACATATGCGTAAATTTAATGGAGTCCCTCGGCCGCATTTCCCGCTTTTTTTAAAGGAATGTGAATGGCGCTTTAATACCCCGAACCCACAACGCCAATTTACTCAATTAAAACAGTGGGTTAAGCCTTATATGAAATAGTTATCTAGGACAGCCCCAAAATAAATCTAATATATTTGTATAATCCTTGTGTCGCGGGCAAAACAAATCGGAGATATTGGTCTATGATATCGGCTTCTTCCTTGGAATGTTCATGCATGATAATTGCCTGACCTAAAAACCAATCATACTCGAAGAATACCTCGCTGAATCCGACTTTCTTGCCAAATGCTAAAACCTCATCCGGGTTGAATCCCTTATCAAAGCTTTTAATAGGTTCGGCATTGGTAAGCACATCTTTATCGATACCAAAATTACGTTCCCAATGCTCACCATTATGCAGCATTCCGGTGATCTCTCTTGAAACCACTTCAGGCAACACATCAAGACGATAATTTTCGAGCGCTTCCATACCTTTGGAAAAGTGTCTATTGGGATTCAAGTCTGAATAGAAAATGCCGCCCGGCTTCAGAACTCTATGGGCTTCTACAATGACGTCCTCGTAGGAGGTTAAATGATCCAGAAAGGAATAAGCGGTCACTATATTAAAAAACTCATCCTTGAAAGGAGTTTCTTCTGCAATAGAGTTTTGGACTTGAATATTTCCAGGGCTCAAATCAATCAGATTCATCATTTCGTCGGTGATATCAACTCCATAAACTTCATCTACCAAATCGTGGATCAGATGAATGATAAAACCCGTACCACATCCGAGATCAAGTGCCCGGCAAGGTTTGGCTCCACTGTTCCGGGCAACCAATCCTTCTAGTATTCTTCTTACTTTTTGTTTATTTTCTTGACGAAAATGAGGACTTCGATTGTACTCGCCTGAGGAAGCCAAGGAAGAGTGAACTGCAATATTAGCTTCAATGACTTTTTTACGAGAGGTCGTCAATGAAATCACCTTTTAAGACCTATTTTAATTATACGATAAAGAGATAAAGACCCTGGAAACCCGGCTCCGTCATTTACAATAGCGAAACATCAATTTGATGTGTCAAAAGGCTCTAAATTTCAGCTTTCCACTCTTCATGGAAGTCTACAATTCTACTCCTATAATATTCCATTGCAGATGCTACCAACTGGATTTACCGAAGTGTTTCTGATAATTTGCCGGTGCTGCTCCTCTGCAGTATATGCAAAGTTTAGTTAAGATTTGAAGCGGTTCCCCCTCCTGTTGGACTGAAAATGCTATCTACATCCCCAGAACGAGAAAAACGCACCGCATGACGAATTAGTATAGAAATGAGCAAGAGAGTCAAGAAGTCAGACGCTCAAGATTGCTCGACTCAAAGCCGCATGCATCATTCGATGTGGCCGCGAAGGTGGACAAGGTAGAGTGGCATCGAGCGATCATTCTCTTGGAGTTAATACATCCATCATTCGTTCTTGGAGATGCAAGTCTGTACTGTGACTCGCACACGTTGTGTGTGGAAAGCCTCACCGTTTCCATACCGGCAGCAGGCAATACACCGGGAATGTCACACTGACTGCCCCACAACGCCACTTCACCTCCAGTGTCCAGCATCCGACGGGTAGCGAAATCGTGCGGTACCCCCCGAACAGGTTCCGTGGGATGGCCATGCCGGGAAAAATCTTGTGTGAATCTGTCGAGCAGTTAAAACGACCTTATCGTGGCATGAGAATTGCTTTCAGTAGATTGGTGTGTACAAACAAGATCCAGAGAAGCTTGGAAAGGTACTATTCATGCTGTCCAGTCAGAATGTGACTCTTTGTCCATTTGATAGGTGTCACTTGGAAAAGACTAAAATCTGGTTTAACGATATTGAATTGGCTCAATTGTTGGATCGAGCAAGGCCAATATCAGATTTAGAACATGAGAAGTGGTTTTGTAAGCTTCCCCCAACCACGGACAGGCGCAATGTAGAGCTTTCTGGCAGAATGACCCAGGAGGTTCTTATGAAAACGAGTCGATTCAGCGAAACGCAAATTGTCGCCATCTTGAAACAAGCCGATGCCGGGGTCAAAGTCAAAGACCTGTGTCGGGAGCATGGCATTAGCGATGCTACCGACTACAATTGGAAAGCAAAGTATGGCGGGCTTGAGGCCTCGGATCTCAAGCGTCTGAAGGAGACCGAGAGCGAACTGGCCAAACTCAAACGCATGTATGCGGATCTGGCCTTAGAGAATCGGGCTCTCAAGGATCTCATCGAAAAAAAGCTCTAACGCCGACGGAGAAACGAATGGCGGTGCAGACGATGCAGGAAGCTCATGGCGTGTCCATCGTTCGAGGCTGTGCCGCAGTGCATCTGGCTCGGTCGGCGTACTATCAGGTGCCACGTGATTGGCACACCCGGGATCGGGATGTGATTGATGCTCTGAATCAGTTGGTCAAGGCCCACCCCCGCTGGGGTGTCTGGAAGTATATTGATCGGTTACGAACGTTAGGGTATCGCTGGAATCACAAACGGATTTACCGCGTCTATCGGCACTTGAGGCTCAATCAGCCTCGCCGTACGAAACGCCGACTCCCCACACGACCCTCCCTGCCCGTGTTTGTGCCAGAGGGGCCGAACGAGGTGTGGTCCGCTGATTTCATGAGCGATGCCCTCTATCACGGCTCGCGGTTTCGCACCTTGAATATCATTGATGACTTTAATCGAGAAGCCTTAGCGATTGAAGTGGATACGTCCCTGCGGGCCGAGCGGGTTATTCGTGTCCTCGAACGCTTGAAGACAGAACGTGACCTGCCCCATATGATTCGGGTGGATAATGGCCCAGAATTTCTCGCTCAGGTTCTTCAAGATTGGGGAAAGACCAATCGCGTGCTGATCTATTACATCCAGCCCGGGCGCCCGACCCAGAATGCGTTCATTGAACGATTTAATCGCACCTATCGGAATGAAGTCCTCAATCTCTATGTGTTTCGGAGTTTGGAGGAGGTCCAAGAGCTCACAGCAAAATGGATGACCGTCTATAACGAACACCGCCCTCACAAGGCGTTACAAGGCATGACCCCGTGTACGTATCACAAACCCAAAAGGCCGGAAAACTCTATGTTGAACCTGTCCGCTTGACGGGGAAGCTTACAGAGCAGCAGGAAGTGACTCAATTTTCATATAGCTTGCAGTCGAGAAAAACATCCCGGATTAATAACGTAACAGTTGTAGAGAGAAACGGTTGGCTGGCAGAGAAGTCAAAATGAGGATAACTCAAAACAACAGAAACATATTGTTAGCCATGCCATCAAAGTAGTGATTTTGCATGCTGTTTTGCATCTACCGGAGATACGACCAGAGGGATGAGCTCATCATAAGCAGTCTTGATATATCGCATTTGGAATATTAGCGCTATAAGGCTTCCAACCAAATGGCTAAGTGGAACCGACACAAAAGAACCGGAGGCACCAATTATAGACTCAGGCCATTGTCCTATAAGTTCAAGAAAGAGCTTGCTCATGCCTAAAAGAAATGCAATAAGACAGACTTGCTGCCAAGGGCCAGATTCGCGAAATCCATCAAGGGCTAGATAAATAAAGCCTCCAAAAGCAATGCCGGAAAAGCCTCCATAGAAGTGCATGTTAGGTTCAAAGACAAGCAAAGTGAGGCTAATACACATTGCTGATAGGACGCAAAACCATCCATATGAGAGGTGATTGCGTCGTTCTATGATTGATCCAGTAATGCCAAGAACCAGTAAGTCGTACAAGAGATGGCTGCCTGAAAAATGAACCATATGTCCTGTAAAAATCCTCCACACTTCTCCAGAAAGAATGGCTGAGCGATCGTATATGAGCCATGGGATTGTCTCTGGAATCAGGAAAACACTGATTCCCACAAAAAGTAAGATGACCGTCACGATAGGAATTGGCCTACTTAGATTTTCCATATTCGCCGCATCCATAGCGAAGTCACTCCCAACGCGGTTATAAGAATCGCCATGATACCGTCAATGTTGCCTGCTCCTGTATATCCAGGTTTGTGAACGACCTTGAACTGTTGTGGTGAATGCTTCACTTTTTCTTTAAATTGCTCAAGTTGAACTTCCAGGTTTTTGACCAACTCTTTGCTGGCTTCTCTGATCCCTTCTTGACTGTCCAATCGGAGTTGCTCTTTTAGATTGACCGGAGTTGCTCTGTGTTCGACCTGACTAATTCCTGGAGCCCGAAACAGTAGTTTTCGGCTGGAAATGTCATAAACAGCCGCATCCATCATAGTGTGGGTATCATTTTTTTCGCCTGGCACGATATAGGCACCGATTAGCGTCCAATAAGCAAGACTCAAAACACCTTCATCTGTAAATTGAGTCTGATCGTAAGAGAGGAGGGCAATGACATCGACGCTAAACATAGTGCGAATCTGATCCAAATTTGTAAAGCTTCCTTGAGGCCTCAAATATGCAGATGGAATGAGTTCAATGGTCTTGACGAAAGGGTACTTTTTGAAATGACCACTTACTTTTTCCATTAATTCCATTTTCTGTCGTTCGTTAAAGGAGACATCAGTCGCACTAGGCACAAAGGCAATGCCCACGTTCATTGGAAGGGATAACGTAGGAATACTTGGTTTTTCTATACGATCGCTTTGATTTGGATACAGATAGTCGACGACACTAGTGGCTCGATGAGTGGTACTCCCGGCACAACCAATCAAAAGACTCACAAAAATGCAAAGAGCAGTGAGCAGGAATCTTTTGTAGTTCAGCTTCACGACAATCCTCCTGTTTATAAAAATCTGGTCGGTTCTTACTGTTTTCCCGTAACGTTATTCCATCAAAAGACCATGCTCAACTCCCATCCTAGAGTCATCCCATGACAACCGGATTTGAACAATCTTCTAGATAGTAGTTTGTTCTATAAGTTCGGCGTAGTTCCCACCAATTGGACTGACAAAACCCATATGAGATGCCGACATGATAATATTTCAGTCAATAGCACGTTGTTTTGGAATGCGTCGGAACTAGGAAAAGCCACTAAAGAGAGGAGCGCCATACTTTGTTTCTCTGAAGAAAGCATGGGAGTATCAGAATAATGCCTACCACGAAAGGCATCACAGAGCACTCGACGTGATCAACTCATTTCTCACATACCGTTTGAGAATGAAAGAAGGGCGGGCAACCTGAACATTACGCTTTTTTCACTAATCCGGAACGCAAACATCGGGTACAGACACGCACTCTACGAGCGGCGCCGTCGACCAACGCCCGAATTCTTTGAAGATTAGGGCGAAACACTCGTTTCGTTTTATTATTGGCATGACTGACGTTATTTCCAACCAGTCGCTTTTTCCCACACAGTGAACAGGCAAATGCCATGAGCGTCTCCTTTTCATCCATCCATTGTCGATATGACATATTGTTGTTACCATAGGCCAGCTTTCAATGACAAGCCCCCCTGCAGGATATACCAGGCACGGGACACCATACGTTCGAACCCGTCTACCTAGAAATCATGGAGACCCACCTGCACAACCACGAAGCCCCAGATCGTGGGACGCGGCAGCAACCCCCTTCCGAACTTCCTATCCGATTTGCGAAAGGGGTCGGTCCCAAGCGTGCAAAATTATTTGAAAAACTTGGCATTCTGACGATTGAAGATGCCCTGTGGCATATTCCTTGGCGGTATGAAGACCGCTCAACCATCCTCCCAATTCGCCATCTCACCGCCGGAACATGCGGCACGATTTCAGGAACCATTCATTCCTCGACACTTCTCCAAACCCGGCGGCTGGGCATGACGATGCTCAAAGTGATTGTCCAAGATGAGACCGGTTCTTTAGAGGTCATCTTCTTTAACCAGCCCTACCTCAAAACCATGCTGACTCTTGGGGCAGGCGTGATCATGAGTGGCATGGTGGCACAGGCGTCACGGGGACGAACCGGTCTTCAGCTGCGAAGCCCTAGTTTTGAAGTCGTGGAGCATGGACAAGATCGAAGCCTTCATGTAGGCCGCCTTGTCCCCATTTACCACGAAACACGTGGACTCACCTCACGACACATTCGTCGAATTGCCAACGAACTCTTAGCACAATCCCCGCCGGTGCTTGAGGACGTGCTTCCACCTTCAATTCGCGCGCGTTACCATTTCCCTGCATTGCCGGAGGCGGTGGGACATCTTCATTTTCCTCCACAACATTGGGACCTCACCGCCCTGAATCAAGGGACCACCCTGGCACATCGACGACTGTCATTCGAAGAATGCTTTCTGTTTCAGCTGGCCCTGGGAATACGTCGCCACACCCATCGAGAGGACAAGCCAGGTATTGCCTTTTCCATACCGACAACGATGCTGTCGACATTACACAGCCTCTTTCCCTTTCAACTCACTGCTGCCCAAGAACGTGTAATCAAAGACATTCAAGACGATATGGTGCGTCCGCATCCAATGAATCGATTGATCCAAGGTGATGTCGGGTCTGGCAAAACCCTGGTCGCCTTGTCTGCCATGATCATCGCCTGTGGGTCAGGCTATCAAGCCGCGCTGATGGCACCAACGGAGATCTTGGCTGAGCAACATGCACTCACCATGAATCAGCCTCTGGCGCAATTGGGACTGCGTGCACTGGTCCTGAAGGGAAGCATGTCAGCCAAAGATCGAAGAGAAGCCTTGGCCAGTATCCAGTCTGGAAAGACACAAATCATTATCGGTACACATGCCCTCTTACAGCAGCAAGTGGAATTTTTTAAACTTGGTCTCGTGGTAGTTGATGAACAGCATAAATTTGGCGTCCTGCAACGAGCCACCCTTCAATCGAAAAGCCAGCACCCTGACACGTTGGTGATGACCGCAACCCCAATACCACGAACGCTCGCAATGACCGCCTATGGCGACTTGGATGTCTCCGTGATCGACAGCTTGCCCCCTGGACGGCAGCCCATTCAGACTCAGTTGTATCGAAAGTCTGGACGCAAACAGGCCTACGCGCTTGTACACGATCAGATCCAAGCTGGGCATCAAGCATATGTGGTCTATCCGCTTGTTGATGAATCCGAACATGTCGATTTGGAATCGGCTATCCAAGCCGCTGACCGTCTCCAGACAAAAGAATTTCCGACGCATCAGGTTGGATTGCTCCATGGCCGAATGAAATCAGCCGAAAAATTTTCGCTGATGGAAGCCTTTCGTCAGGGGGCAATTCATATTCTGGTCTCGACGACCATCGTCGAGGTCGGGCTTGATGTTCCCAATGCGACGGTGATGCTGATTGAGCATGCAGAACGCTTTGGGTTGGCTCAACTGCATCAGTTGCGTGGTCGAGTTGGCCGTGGCACCGTTCCATCCCTGTGCCTACTGATTAGTGACTCCGTGAAAGGGGCGCAGAGCAAGCCCATACAACAAGACATGCTGCCGCTCTCCTATCCCCATAGCCCCGGATTGGAAATACGCCCGACGCCCTTGCAATCTGCACAGCAGCGCTTACAGGCGATGGTTGACTACAGCGATGGCTTTGCCATTGCCGAAAAAGATCTGCAGATCCGAGGGCCGGGAGAATTCCTTGGCGTGCGCCAATGGGGGCTCCCCACATTTCGGGTGACGGATCTTCTCCGCGATCGTGCCATTCTGGAACATGCGCGCACAGAAGCTTTGGCGCTGATTGAACGCGACCCGCACCTTCTCCATCCTGACCATCGTGCCCTGAAGACCGCTATGTTTCGACGATGGGGGAGTGCCTTCAATCTGGGCTCGGTTGGGTAACACCATATGCTGTTGGCAGGCATCGATATCGGAACACTCACTTGTCGGCTGTTGATTGCGCAGGTTGATGGAAAAAGTCGCCTAAAAACCGTTCATTCAGACCGTCGTCTACTACGGCTTGGAGAAGGGGTCGACCGAGAGAAATACCTGAATGCGGATGCCATGGCACGTGTTGTCACAACCCTTTCGGAATGGCAAGAAACCATACAATCCCACCAGGTTGATGCCACTGTCGTAACAGGGACGAGCGCGATACGGGATGCCCGCAACCGTCCAACATTTCTCCAGCACATTGCCAAGAGCACAGGGATCACAGTCGACGTCTTAAGCGGTGAAGAGGAGGCAAAACGAACCCTGCTTGGTCTTCGCTCCGGATTGCCGGCACAGATTCAGAATTTTCTTGGCTTGGATATCGGTGGCGGCAGCACGGAATGTATGTTGTGCCAGGATGGTGAAGAGCCTCGCCTCGCCTCAGTTGCCTTAGGGGTGGTGCGATTAACTGAACAGGTGCTTCACCACGACCCACCAACACCAGCTGAAATCAGAGCAGCCGAAAACCATATTCTCGATATGGCAGAAGCCACCATTGAGAAGATCGGACCGATGAAACCCTGTTCTCTAGTGGGAACAGCAGGCACCATCACAACACTTTCAGCCATCGCACAGGGCCTTACGGTCTATCACCCAGCACGCATTCACGGCTCACAACTCTCACTCTCAACGATTCGAGAGCTTGAAGCCAAACTGCTTAGCTACACACAGGATGAACGACAAACCATTCCAGGTCTTGAACCGGGACGGGAAACCGTCATCGTTGCCGGGACGATCATCCTTCGATGCTTTATGGAATATCTAGGGTTTGATTCTGCCTGGTGAGCGATTATGGGCTGCGGGAGGGGATATTAGTGGAATTAGCCCAGCGTTTGCCAAATAGTCGGGAGTGAGTTCCTACTACCAACCATTGCATGTCTCATTCAATGTTGACTGTACCAACGGAACCCTTTGGACTCTCGATAAGCTGGGCGTTGAACTCCTCCTGGTTTTTCCACAATCAACGCCTTAAAGTCCCATAGACTGAACCAGGCTGGATCCAAGACATTGTGGTAATGCAGGCCCGTCAATTTTGACAAGAGTTCACCCAATGAGTCGGCCAACTCCGATTCCGTGTATGCCCGCACAGCAAATGGCTTTCCCTCAGCTTCACAAAATCGTCGAATGGCATAAGCGGCCCCCGTACACAAGACTTGGGTATCAGGTTGAATGGATAAAAATTGTGGCAAGGGACAATACTGTTCACGAAATCCCAACCAACGAGCCGTCTGTCGTAAATGGGAAAACTGGACTTCATATTCGGTATGCCCCGGAAGCCTGACGGGGTCGGGCCATCCTGTTTCAATGCCAAACTCAATGAGTACCGCTCGACCGCCTGGCCTCAAGACTCGCCACAACTCCATTAAGAAGGTCATTGCCCCAGAGTTCACAATAATCTCATCGGGCAAAGGTTGATCCAACGGCAATCGCAGTCGGCGAATCAGCTCCAGGACAGTTTGATGTTCAGGAGTGGCGCCTTTCCAGGATTCAAATTCTTCTTTCTTAAAATGTGTCGGCGTCATGTCTGCAAGGTTTTCATTATCAATGACTAGATCCACACTGGCATCTGGAAAGGGAAGCTGCTCTGCATTAGCATGAACGGCATGAGCATCCCATCCAGCTTCTCTTGCGAGTTGCATCTGGGACGTCAGAAATGGTCTGGTCAAATCCAAAAACACATACTCGCAGCCTTGCTGCTCATTAGCTGACAGTTCACGAGCCATTTCACGAGAGACATAACCTAATCCAGCTCCGACTTCGACAATGCGGCGAGGTTTAGGATTCCACCAACCAAGCTGTCGTAGCGTTTTGGCTAATAACCGGCCATAGGTGAGCCCATGTAAGGCTTCACAGGGTTCACGAAACAGATGCGAGACCGTGGTCTCAATAATTTCAAAATGCCCATGATGCTGCTGAATGCCTTTGTGGTGAAATTCTGTCAGGTGCTGATCGCTTTCCACAGGCGCATTGCCCGGCCAATGGTCCCGCACCCGTTGAAGCAGAAGATCCCATTTTGCATGTACGCTGTGCCCACTTGGGGCTTCCGCTCCATAGAAACACAGGGAATAGCGGGGGAGTGACCAATGTTCAAGATGCCAGCGCCCTGTTTCGCCAGAAGGGCTACACACCCATGTCCCAAATTGATCCAGTAATGTTTGAAGCGTCGCCCGACCATCCATAGCCCCAAGGAGCGAGGCCCCCGCGCGATTGAGTCGAATTAGTGGTAACTCTTCATCAAGCGGGGTCACCCACCATTCATTCACATTATGTTGATAGACAATAATATCGGGCATGCGCCATGCGCGTTGCTGTAAGGTTTCGCCCTCTAATGACAGGGCTTGCAATCTATCTGGTTGTGTCATAGAGACTGGAGAATCGTGTTGCTGATCAAACATAGCTCTACTCAATGCTCTAAGCTCTTTGTTGATTGATTGGATTCAAATGATTGGTGAGCAAGGGTACACAATGCACTTCAACCCCCGCAAGATAACCCCACGGATGAGGGGATGCGTACGACGGCACCAGAACTACTCCCGCCCCATGTCTCCCGGGATCTCATATTCACTGGCTTATCCACTCCCCTGCAAAATATCAAATGGAGAAAAGTCATCGGTCAAGATAAGCCCCGGATTCCATGACGGGGAATCTGAACTTTTAAGAAGAGGCAAGACCTCGGCTGGTAATGCCCCCTTCGCAACCATCTCTTGGGCCTTGGCCATAAACTTAGGATCCTTCATGCCACGCGCACTCGGACCTGCAAAGAAAATGATATTGGCTGATCCCGGTTTGGTCGAGAGCCACGCAGGCCCACTAACACTGAAGGATTCCACATTGGGAAATGATGTTTTCATCGTGGTGAGAACCGCTTCCGCCCTCACACGATCAAGATCTGCATCGGAAGAAGCCAGATTGACGGCAAGAATTCCTTCTGGTTCAAGGTGTGACCGGAGTTCCACAAAAAACTCCTGGGTGGTCAGGTGGAACGGGATTAAATGCCGTGCAAACACATCCACCCAAATAATGTCATACCGGACTGAACGACCCTGAAGAAATCTTCGTGCATCCTTTACATACACACGGTGGTGACCCGGCTCATATTCAAAAAAGCGTGCTGCGGCTTGGACGACGGAAGGGTCCATTTCCACCACATCGAGTTGCAACTGAGGCCAATATTTCGCCAGCCATTTGGCTAAGGAACCACCACCATGGCCAAGAATGAGGGCATGTTCGGGATCATCTTGTACCCCCAAGGCTGCCATCATCATTTGGCTATATGGCAGTGCCAAATATACGGGAGCGGCTTTCCACATCACAGCATGAAAGGTATTATCCAAAATTAAGAATCGAAACAGATCGTTATCTCGAACCCGAACTTGTTGATAGGGACTTTCTTCTTCATAGACACCAGGCGGTTGGACAAGCACGGGATGCCAGGCTAACCAACTGCATATCCCTAATAAACCAAGGACTGGAATGACGGTCGAAAGCTTGATGCGCTTGGCCCACAACAGCCAAATGATACCAAGCCCCATCTGGGTCATGCCTAATACGGCCACTAACGTGAGACTTCCCAGCCACGTTAATAAATAAAACGATGTTCCCCATGTTCCAATCAGACTTCCGATAGTCGAAACAGCAATCATGGCACCAGTATGTCGGCCAAGATGCCCCATATCTGCAATCGCCAATCGGAGTAGTGCGGGAAGGACACCACTCAACCCAAAAGCCGGAACGGCTAACATGATGCTCGCAGCGAGACAGGGTCCCCACCGAGGGTCCTGTATCCAATTCGAAACAGTAAACACCATAGGCTGGGCAAATCTCGCAAGGAGGAGTGTCCACACCCCCGCCCCAAGGAGGAGGCACGCCAGAACAAGGTGTGCTGGCCGACGATCCGCTAACCAACCTCCAGCCGCATACCCACTACTCATGGCAGCTAAGACAACCCCGATGAGGGCACCCCAGACGAAGAGTGAATTTCCAAAGACTGGTGCAAGCAATCGACTGCCCAAAATTTCCAAGGCCATAACCACCGCACCGGTCGTAAAAGCCGTAAGAAAACAGCCTGCCCGCGAAAAGGAAAGAAGTGATGAAATCCCTCTGGATTGATTCATTGATCTAGGAAGTAATACTTGAATCCGATCGATTTCTTGGCAAACTCAGGGGTATACCTCTTCAAATACACCACAAGTCCGACACTCAAAGAATTCCTGTTTAGAGTCTCAAGCTTAGGCATTTGTCAAAGAAAAGGCCGCTGGTCGCAACCAGCGGCCTTTCGATAACTGGCGTCCCCAACGGGATTTGAACCCGTGTTGCCGGCTTGAAAGGCCGGCGTCCTAGGCCAGGCTAGACGATGGGGACAACACGTCACAGATACCTTTGACAAAAATTTGAGCGCATCCTAACAGAGGGAATACCCTGCGTCAAACTCAAAAATAAGTAAATCTATGTACAGTGAAAACTTGGGTAACGAGAAGCCTTTGGGCAAATTCATGAAAAGGCAGTGGAGTGGACCTATAAGCCGGATTCTGTCCTGCTTAGCGTTCCCACTAAGCAGGGGTGATCATTTCTCTGGGACTCGAGTTACCTCAAGCCTCAAGCAACCTACCCGAGAACTTTAGCCGGGCTAGCTTTTCTCGAAGAGTGTTCCCTTCGGTATGTCCTCCTATTTGGTTTTGCTCCGGGTGATGCTTACCCTGCCACCCATGTCACCATAGGCGCGGTGGGCTCTTACCCCACCTTTTCACCCTTACCGAACGAGACAGGACGAATGGCTCGTGAAGCTCGCTGGCGGTATGTTTTCTGTGGCGCTGATGTCGGATCACTCCGCCTGGGTGTTACCCAGCACCCTGCCCTTTGGAGTCCGGACTTTCCTCTTATCAAGCATCATGATGCTTGATAAGCGACCACCCGGTCCACTCCGTTGCGCCAAGCATTCAGCATAGTCTTCATAACCATGATATGCAAACAATCAGAAACGACAGTCTCTCAAGTTACACTTCTTCGCCAGCTTCATCGGGTAGAATCGATCCAGTTTGCTTAGCATCTTCGATGGCTTGCTCCGAATAAAGTATTCTTTGACAATATGGACAATTCTGTAACTCTTCCGACCGCCTGACTTCAGCTCCCAATTGTGGGGGCAGTTGCAAGCGGCATCCACCACACGCTTCATCCTGCATAGATGCCACCACCACGATGTTCCGAGCGGACTTCAAGGTGGTATACCTGTGATAGAGTGTTTTATCCATAAGCGCGACAAAGTGCTTCTGTTGATCCTCTTGTTGCGCAAGTTCGGACTTCAACGAATCCACACGCGATTCCAGCAAGGCTTTTTCTTGGGCGTAGGCTTGCGCAGCATCTTTAACGACCTGCGCTAATTGTTCTTGTTCTTTTTGTGCCTCTTCATCTCGCACCATGACTCGGAGCACTCGCTCCTCCAACCCATCTTTTTTCTTGTTTGCCAATTCAATTTCAAAAAGGTGCGCTTGGTATTCTTTGTTGGTTTTCAAATCAGACAACCGCGCCCGCATTTTTTGGATATGAGCTTCATGAGCCGATAAATCTTCCTCGCTACTGCGTCGTTCGGCTGCAATCGAAACCAGAGACGCACCAACTTCCTCCAGGCGACGCGTGGCATCCAACAGCGGAGTTTGGGCGGCAGTGATTTGCTGGGGAATAATGGATTGTTGTCGCTGAGTATCGTGAATTTTGAGGTCAAGCTCCTGGAGTTCAACCAGAAGAAGAAGTTGGGAGTTCAAGGATACCTCTCAAGACCATCCACCGTCATACATCGATGATCAAACACCATCTGCATCGTTTCCATTTCAACACGAGAGGGAATATTATGCACGTAGGCTGCTGCCATGCATTACGAGGAACAACACGTAAGGGTAAATGCACCAAGCGATCACCTTAGCACAAAAACTATATCAGGACAAGAAAAGGGTTACGGTTGCATCCCTCACCTCTTGCCGACACCAACTAAGGAAATGGGGGGGCCTGGAAGGTTCCACAATCACCAACACGCTCAGGGGCAGGGAGACAGCAGACAGCGTCCTCCGTAGACCAGATTTATCAAGACTTATGGCCTGTTGGCTTCTCAAACTGCTTAAGTCGCTGATCTGCCGAATTGCTCATTCGACTTCCCACGATGCCACCGATGAAGAAAAGGACCAATGCTAATGGGATCACTTTCGGGTACTCTACCAGAAGCATGTGAAGCCCCTCCCAAACTTCTGGCTTCTCCACCCAGTGTTGAAGATCTGTTAATAGTTCTGAATTCGTAACCCAGCTCTTGGGAATCTCCCTTAAGCCAGCCGCCATCGTGCCATACAGCGAATAGGAACGCCACGTCCCATGATGGAGCCAGAAGAAGACCTGATACAAAAGAACAAGTGGCCCTGAAACCATCAGGCAAATCCCTAGTACTTTGAGCAATCGATAGAAAATGCCTAGGAATGCCCAAACAATTCTTGCCAGTATGAGTTTTACCACCTCGAGCATGTTAACGTTTTGACGGGAGAAGCATGACACCTTCGTTTTTCAATTCACTTCCCCTGTTTTTTAATGTAAGAACTACAACATATCCAATGGTAAGATTGCCTTTATATAGTATGCGAACTCATTCCTGAGGTCAAGATCACGAATAGTCCACGCTAGGAGGGTGTCGTTCTAGGCTTGAGATCGAATCTCACCGAGATTATAGTAGCGGGCAAGATGAAGAATGTGACGCTCTCGTTTCCAGACACATGGCAGCCACGCACACCCAAAACCTGATGACCACTCCCTCATCACAAAGCCGCCGAGTCATTGCCTTGGCCCCCATGCCGCCTGAGAAGTCGGCCTATGCCTTGGCTCGCTATAGCCGGTCGCCGGACTCTATAGAAAAAAGCTTGGAGTGGGTTCATGCCCATTCCTCAGAGAAGTTTTGGGAACAGTTTTACTTTGCGTATGGCCACGGATCTATCGCTGACCTTGGTCATGTCACGATCTGCTTTGAGAATATTTCCGAGCTCGCCGCCATTCGCTTGGAGGACGAACCTTTATGGGATGGGCAAGCCAAATCAACGCGCTATCAAAACTTTGCAGTGGCTGGATGTGTCGTACCAGAGGCGATTCAAGACACCGAAGCAGAAGGCATCTATCGAGGCATTCTGGGAAGCCTGTACAACGTCTATCAGCTCCTTCATGACCCGCTCAAGCAATTCCTCACTGAACAAGCCCCTTGTCCAGAAGACATGAAGCAGGCTGACTATGAAAGAACGATTGCCGCACGCACGTTTGATGTCACACGCTATTTATTGCCCCTCTCCGCGAAGACAAACGTAGGACAAGTGGTAAGTATCCGGACATTGGAGAAACAGATGACCCGACTGCTCTCTTCACCACTTCCCGAATTAGAGAAGATTGGAGAAGAACTCAAGGACGCCTGTCGACTGCCTCCCCTCTCGATATGGGCTGATTTGGAAGGGAAAAGCACGGACTCACCCGAGCCTTTGGCTCCAACGCTGGCACGACATGCAGCATCCAATCATTATCAGGCTGACACGTATAAAAATTTGCATCGATTTGCAAGTGACCGGATTAAAGCGGCTGGCTTAGACCAACCAACAGCTTGGGATGTTCATAATCAACCGGTCGATTTATTAGAACCACATCACCCCTTAGACGAACTTGTCACCACGTTGCTCTATCGGGTCAGTCACACCCCTTACCGCACCCTTTTGCAATTGGTTCAGGATTGGTCGGAAAAAGAAAAACAAGAAACGGTCGAAGTCGCATTAAAAAAGCGAGGGCCGTATGATGAACTCTTGAAAGAATTTCGATGTGGTCAGGCCTTTCTCTTTGATATCCTAATGGATATTGGGAGTTGGCGAGACTTGCATCGACATCGCCGATGCCATCAGATTCAACAAAACTTTACCACTATGCATGGGTTTGATGTCCCTTCTGTCCTCAAAGACGCCGGGTTGGACGGGGATTATCGAGCTGCCCTGGAAGCTGTCACGCAAGATATCATACAGTTACGAAAGACTAACCAGGAAGCGGCGTTATATGCAATCCCGTTTGGGTTCCGGGTACGATGCGTATTCAAAATGGATTTTGCAGAGGCTGAATACATTTCCCACTTGCGTTCCGGCGTCAAAGGCCATTGGTCCTACCGACGCGTGGCTTGGCTCATGAAGGAAAGAATTACCGAACAATATCCGTACTTGGGCAGCCTCATCCACGCCACACCTCCTGACGTTGAAGATACGCTGACTCGATAGGAATATCACTCTATATGAACACCATAGACTTTACTGAGCAAATCACCAACGCGATCGTCCAAGGGGAATGGACCACAGCATTCGATTGCGCCACGCAATGGAGCGAGCAACCAACCCCTTCACCATGTGCATTTTTTACGCTGAACGTTGTGCATTTATTACGCGGGGAATTTGGGCTTGCCTGGCAGATGCATGCAAAATCCCTCGAGACGCTCGAGGACATTGAATTAGTCCGAGCGTGGGTGACCCAGATACAAACCGACCATTCACAGGCAGGGACTGTACAGTTAGTCGCCGGTCTATTTTTGGCACAATCCGGACAGTCGGAAAACTCTCTTGGCTGTTATCAAGAAGCGATCCGTCTTTCTCCAGACTTGCCATATGCGCACTTTTTCCTCGCACAGATTTTTCAACGCATGGGGCGCACGGACCAGGCCATTAAAGCTTATCGACAAGCTGTAAAACTGGATTCATCATATATCGCGGCACGGTTAAACTTAGGGGTCGCTTACCAAGAACACGGGCAATTGGAAATGGCGATTCCGCAATATCGAGAAATTCTGAGGCTTCGACCGGACGAGGCGATCGGCCATACCAATTTGGCCTGTGCATTAGCCGAGCAAGGAAAGATCGAAGCCGCCATTCTTGAGTATAAAGAAGCCCTTCGCCTCAGCCCTGACGATGAAGAAGTTCGATTTGCGCTCGGGAGTTTGTACGAAACCAAAGGACGACCAGACATGGCCATCAGAGAATATCGAGAATCCTTACGGCTCAATCCGCAGTTTGCCCCAGCGGCAACGGCGGTGGGATGGCTCTGTTTTGAAAAGAGACAATTCGAAGAAGCGTTGGATTCATTTAGTGTGGCATTGAAAGTGAATCCGAAAGATGCCGACGCTACATTTGGAGTTGGACGCGTGTATGACGAAAAGGGAAAGCCCGCCATGGCGGCTGAGCATTATCATCATGCGTTGCAATTGGAAAAGGACCCACACAAAAAAACAGCCTTAATGAACTTTATCGACAAGGCCGGAGGCTATCAGACCTAATGCCTCTGTGGGTCAGCCGCTATAATTCCTGAAGCGCGTGCTGAAGCCACTCTGCCTGTTTTTCGAGATCTCCCACCTTAGAGAGTTCAGCCTGAATCTGGTCCGTGAGATAGGAAGAATAACCCACCTTGTCTAGAAACAGAGAAAGGACATGGGCAGCGCTCACACCTTGCTGATTGGTCAATTCTTCAAACGTTTCATCACTGATTGGGACAAAACAACTCCCAATATGTAAAATGGTTTTGTAATAACTGCCTTCGCCGCGCTTTTCAAACCTCAACCCTTCCACAGTGACCTCTTTCCTTCTCAAACAACGTTGAATACAAGCCAGAATATTCTAAGCAAACCTGAATGACAAGACAAGTGATAAGCAAGAGATACACCTGTAAGATTCTTGACGGAGAACCGGACTTGATGATAGCGTAAAAATCTTTCGTTCATTTGTTTGACATGAACGGCCCCCCGGTTTTTATCAACCACGTAGAAGGAGTTATCAGACATGTTGAAACGATATCTCTTGGCCCCTGGCCCGACCCAGGTGCCACCAGAGGTTCTTTTAGCTATGGCAACGCCCATTATTCACCATCGGGCACCAGAATTTGCTGAACTGTTTGGTGAAGTACGTAAGGATTTACAATGGGTGTTTCAGACCAACAATGATGTGTTGATGTTGGCATCCTCTGGAACCGGTGCCATGGAAGGGTCCGTCGCGAATTTTTTATCTCCTGGGGATAAAGCCCTGTGTGTCAATGGAGGAAAATTCGGTGAACGATGGGGGAAGATTTGCCAAGCGTTTGGCGTCCAGCCGATTGAAATCCCTGTCGAGTGGGGCCATTCCGTTGATCCTCAACAGGTTGCTGACGCCCTTAAAAAAGATCCATCCATTAAGGCAGTCTACGTGCAAGCCAGTGAGACGTCTACAGGGGCAGCTCATGACATTAAGGCGCTTGCCGATATTGTAAAACCCTACGAAGGGACCATACTCGTTGTCGATGCTATTACAGCTCTGGGTGTATTCGATATTCCTACTGATGCGTGGGGACTAGATATCGTGGTCGCCGGATCTCAAAAAGCCTTTATGCTTCCCCCCGGGTTGGCATTTGTAAGCGTGAGCCAGAAGGCATGGGGGCTCGCCGAAAAATCAAAAAATGGAGCCTTTTACTTTAATTTCAAAAAAGAACGGGATTCCCAAAGAAAAAACCAAACCGCCTATACGCCCGCCGTCTCCATGATACTGGGACTCAAGGAAGTCTTACGACTCATGAAAACCGAAGGCTTGCCTGGAATGTTTGCGCGGCAGGGCCAATTAGCTCATGCTCTTCGGTCAGCAGTGGAAGCCGCAGGGCTCTCGCTGTTCCCCAAGGGAAAGGCTAGTGATGCCTTAACCGTCATTGCGGCCCCTGACGGGATAGATGGACAGGCCGTGTACAAGAACCTCCGAGTTCAATATGGGATTACAGCTGCTGGCGGACAAGATCATTTAAAAGGAAAGATTTTCCGGCTCTCTCATATGGGGTATGTGGACACGTTTGATGTCATTACCGCCATGGCTGCAGTGGAAATGGTATTAAAGGGACTGGGACATCCTATTCAGTTGGGCTCCGGCGTTGCCAAGGCTCAAGCATTACTCATGACACCCCAATAATGCTCATGGAGTTGAGGACATGAAAATTTTAGTGAGTGATAGTTTATCCAGTCGAGGTGTGGCTGTTCTTGAACAGGCTGGGTTTACGGCCGATGTTAAAACCAAACTGTCGAAAGAAGAACTGCTTCAGGAAATCCCTCACTATGACGGGTTGATCATTCGATCCGCCACCAAAGCGACGGCTGAGGTGATTGAGGCAGGAACACGCTTGAAGATTATTGGTCGAGCCGGAACCGGTCTTGATAATGTCAATACGGAAGCCGCGACCAAACGAGGAATTGTCGTAATGAATACGCCGGGTGGTAATACCACCACGACGGCTGAACACACGATGGCCATGATGGTGGCCATGAGCCGGAAAATTCCTCAAGCAACCGCATCCATGAAAGCCGGGAAGTGGGAAAAGAGCAAATTCATGGGCGTGGAGCTATACAATAAAGTCCTTGGTCTTGTCGGGCTGGGCCAAATCGGGTCATATGTGGCCAAATTGGCTCAGGGGTTTGCCATGAATGTCATTGGGTATGACCCATATTTATCCTCTGAGCGGGCTCATAAAATGGGCATTGAGGTAGTCGATCTCGACGAGTTGTATCAGCGAGCCGACATCATTTCCGTCCATACGCCGTTGACCAATGAAACTCGTGGCATCATCAATACCACCGCCTTTGCAAAAATGAAAGATGGCATCATGATTGTGAACTGCGCACGTGGTGGAATTATTCATGAAGAAGACCTGGCGCAGGCCTTACAAAGCGGCAAAGTCCAAGCGGCTGCATTCGACGTATTCGAAGAAGAGCCCATCAAACCTAATCATCCCCTCCTGTCCTTGGATAACTTTATTTGCTCTCCCCACATTGCTGCCTCAACAAGCGAAGCCCAGGAAAATGTGGCGGTGGCCATATCCGAGCAATTTGTCGATTATTTCAAGAAAGGCCTGGCACGGGGAGCCGTGAATATTCCTTCGGTGCCACCTGACGTTCTTCCACAATTACAACCATATTTGTTGCTCGCGGAGCGAATGGGGTCGTTTCAAGCCCAGCAGATTGACGGTGGGCTGAATCAGGTGACCGTAGAATATTCTGGAGAAGTCGCCTCGCTTTCCGTTGAGCCTTTGACCATTGCAGTGCTCAAGGGTTTGCTCACGCCAGTCCTTGAAGATGAGGTTAATTTCGTGAATGCCCCCGTTGTGGCCAAAGAACGCGGCATTGAGGTGAAAGAAGTCAAAACCCATGATGCTGGGGATTTCACCAGCCTCATTCGCATTCGAGTCGATGGAGTAAATTTTAGCCACCAAGTTAGCGGCACACTCTTTCATAAAAAAGAGCCACGAATTGTCGAGAGTAATGCCTTTCAAGTCGAAGTTATTCCAGAGGGGCATTTACTCTTGGTCAACAACGTCGACCGGCCAGGTGTTATTGGAACGGTTGGCCGAATTCTCGGCGACCATGCCATTAACATTGCTCAAATGCAATGCGCGCGTGCCCAACAGGGAAGTCATGCATTGTTGATCATTGCATTGGATGATGCATTACCATCCACAACCCTTAATGCCATCAGTCAGGAAGAAGGCATCCTCTCTGTCCGACTGGTGAATCTTCCCAAAGGATTCTAACCATTCCCGCTATGCCACGCCGTCTTTCACGACAGATGGGTGGCCAGGGTTCTGCCACCGTGAATGCTGAACGTTCGCTGATTCCTATTGGAACAGCCACCCTCCTTCCAGATGCGGCTCATCGCATTCGGCACTTGGAACAGACCTTTTTCCATTGCATTGGCACGTGGGGCTATCGTGAAATTATTCCGCCAACTTTTGAGTTTCTTGATGTCCTCTCCGCTGGATTGCCTGCAGATGCTTTAGAAAAATGCTTCAAGTTCGCCGATTGGACCACAGGACGGATTCTCGTCTTGCGCCCCGACGTCACAGCCCAAATGGCTCGAATCGTGGCAATGGGCATGGCTGGGCACGGCACTCCGCTTCGATTGTCATATCGCACGACTGTCTTCCGCTATGAGCCAGAACATGCAGGCCGTGAACGCGAAATTTTTCAGGTGGGTGTTGAGCTTATCGGAGAAGATACGCCAGCATGCGATGCAGAAATTCTCACATTACTCATTGAATCTCTCAAAGCGTTGGGCCTGACGGATTTTACGGTTTCACTCGGCCACGTAGGATTTTACCAAGGCCTGTTAGCTCGATCAGGACTGTCCGAATCTGGCCGGCAAGCCGCTGAACTGGCCGCAGCGGGGAAGGATATCCCCAAGTTAGAGCATGTACTTGCTAAAGAGCGGGTTCCACGACACGAGGCACGGGTGATTCTCGAAACCCTTTGCCGATATGGGCGAAAAGAGATTTTGGGTTGGGGAAAATCCATCGCTGGACGAGATCGCTTCTTGACTGGACCGATTGACCGTTTGTCTCAAGTCTATCATTTCCTCGAACAAGCAGGTGTGGCGGAACATCTCCTCATAGACCTTGGGGAATTTCGAGGGTTTCAATATTACGACGGATTAGTATTCGATGTTTTTTCCGCCCACCTCGGCTCCGCCTTAGGTGGAGGAGGGCGCTACAATCATCTTATCGGACGTTTTGGACACAATCTTCCTTCGACTGGCTTTGCATTAGATGTTGACCGAATTGTTAGTGCCTGTGACCGAATGCAGCCTTTCCCATCCAAGCCGGTCGCATCTATTCTGGTGGCCAGTCCACCCACACACTACAAAGCCGCCTATCAAATAGCTCAAGCCCTTCGGAACGAAGGCCGTCAAGTTTTCCAAGAAATCTATGATAAATCGTATCGGTCAGCGAAGACCACGCTCCTGAAACAGGCCCTTCATGCAGGCGCAGCAACGCTCGTCGTCATGGGCGTTCCCCGAATAGCGGCCCATGAATGCCTGCTTGTCATCCCTGGAACCAATGGAGCCGCACCCAACGAACACCAGTGTGCTCTTGCAAACGTACCCTCTATCCTTTCTGGAAAACCCAATGGCGACCGCTGAGATCTCGGAACTACGTGTTCCTCCTCAAAATCTTGATGCAGAACAATCCATTCTCGGGGCCGTTTTACTGGATAACGACTCCCTAGCCAAAACACTGGAACTACTCTCGGAAGAGGATTTCTATCGCGGAGCTCATCGTATCATCTATCGAGCGATGGTAGAAATTTCCGAACGGCATGAAGTGGTTGATCAAATCACATTGACCAATCATTTGAAATCCAAGAGTGAACTAGAACAAGTTGGCGGAGCAACCTATCTCGCTGAGTTAGTGCAAATTGTTCCGAGTGCCTCAAACATACGACATCATTGTAAGATTGTCAGGGAAAAGGCTTTACTCCGAGGACTCATCAAGACGGCAACCACTGTGGTGAGTCAAGGGTATGAAGAAGTTGGCCAGACAGAAGATCTTTTGGAGTATGCAGAACGGGAAATTTTTCAATTAGCACAAGGACGACTAGGTCGATCGTTTGTCCGGCTCAATGAAATTGTTCAAGAAAGTGTTGAAATTGTCGATCGGTTATACAGCCGACAAGAAAAAATTACAGGCATTCCAACGGGGTTTGCGGACCTTGATGATTTGACAGCAGGGCTACAGTCTTCAGATTTAATCATCATTGCCGGACGCCCCAGCATGGGCAAGACCAGCCTTGCTTTGGGCATAGCAGAACATGCTGCGATTCAAACAGCATCGGTGGTCGGGATTTTCAGCATGGAAATGTCCAAAGCCCAACTGGTCTTACGGATGCTGAGCTCACAAGCCCGTTTGGATTCCCATGCATTGCGGACAGGGCAATTAAATAAGCAAAATTGGGTGGATTTGTGTGCAGCCGCCGGTCGATTGGAAGAAGCCCCTATTTTCATTGATGACTCAGGAAGTCTCACCGTACAACAAATGCGTGGGAAAGCGCGACGTCTGAAGGCTGAACATGGACTTGATTTGTTAATCATCGACTATTTGCAATTAATGCAAGGCCGGAATGACTCCGAGTCCCGCCAGCAAGAAATCTCCGATATTTCGCGAGCCTTGAAGGCGCTGGCTAAAGAGTTGGATATTCCGATTGTGGCTCTGAGTCAGTTGAGTCGGGCCGTGGAAAACCGAAAACCCCCGATTCCAGTTTTGGCCGATTTGCGAGAATCTGGCGCCATTGAGCAGGACGCCGACGTCGTGATGTTTATTTACCGTGATGAAGTTTATAATCCAGATACGGAGGATAAAGGCATTGCCGAAATTCTGGTTCGGAAACACCGGAATGGGCCAACGGGCGAGAGAAAGCTCTACTTTCATGACCAGTATGCGAGTTTTGAAAGTCTTGATCGACGTGAAACATCTTAAAGGCATGTAAACCCATGAATTGGTCTCGATGGAATCGAGCGACTCTGACGTTTTGGGTCATTCCGTTGATTATTATCTCTTCTTGTGCCGGACTCCCTGAACCACACCACCTGCAAGCCCACGACGAGAGCATACTCGACATACCCGCTAATTCTCAGGCTTCGTATCATTTTCTTCTTGGGTATTTGGCTGAATTGCGTCAAGATCATGTGCAAGCTCTGAAAGAATATCGACAAGCGCTGGCTCATGACCCTGGTTCGGCATTCCTAAAAGTTCGACTGGCCAAGGTGCATTTTTCCGCTGGGGAAATGACGAAGGCTTTGGATTGGGCGAATCAGGTTTCACTCCATGATGACCTCCCAGTCTCGACACTCATCCTGTTGGCAAAAATGTATGATGGGGCTGGAGAGACGGATCGCGCTCTTTCCTTCTATGATCGAGCAATTACCGAAAGTGGCGATTCGATCAGGTCCAAAGCCGAAAGTACTTTTTCCAAAGGCATCCTGCTCATCACGCTCAAACGGTATGAGGAAGCGAAACAGGTCTTCCAAGAAGGTCTTGTCCTTGTACCAGCCTCTCATATCGGACATTACTATCTTGGCAAAACATTCATGCATCTGAATGAGCTCGCCAAGGCCCAGCGCTCGTTAGAGCAGAGCATCCAATTGGCTCCACGTTATAAGCCCGCATATCAAGAGCTTGTGCGCGTACTCGAACAACAAGAGAAGATTTCTGAAGCAGTCACGGTGTATGAACGATTTCTCCAGCAGGAACCCTCTCCTCCGCTTGCGATCCGGCAGCAATTCGTGAGGCTGTTGCTTCGGGAGAAATTGTATGCCCAGGCGTTGACACAACTGGAGATCATTCAGGCCCGTAATCCCCATGCCCTCAACACCCAGGTTCAAATTGCCTTAGTGCACGGAGAAATGGGCCAGCATGCTAGTGCCATTGAGGACTTAACAACCATTATCCATGCCCATCCGGCCGAACTTCGTGTTCGTGATTACCTGGGCCTCATGTATGAAGAAACCAAAGACTATGATCAGGCCATTCAGATGTACCTAGAAAATCTGGCCAGAGATAACACATTTTATGAAAGCCGCCTTCATTTGGGGTATTTGTTCTATCGCCTCAAACGCTATCAAGACGGGCTTCCCCATCTGAAGCGTGCGGTGGAATTGAAACCGACTCAGAGTGACGCGCCTCTCGTGCTAGGATTAACCTATTTGCAATTGGAGCAACTCACCTTGGCGGTTGACACGTTTGAAGAGGCCATCGCACTCCATCCTAATAACGCCGACCTCCGATTCAACCTTGGGACGGCATACGATAAGCTTGATCGATTCCCTGACGTTGTCCAAGAGATGGAAACAGTGCTTCGATTAAATCCTCACCATGCTGATGCCTTGAATTACCTAGGGTATAGCTATGCCGACCGAGGCATTCATGTTGAAGAGGCCGTACGCTTAACAACACGCGCCGTCGAGTTGAAACCCCAAAACGGCTATTACGTTGATAGCCTTGGTTGGGCCTTATTTAAAGTTGGGCGGATTCAAGAGGCGCTAAATCACATGAAACGTGCCGCGTTTCTCGTGAAAGATGATCCGGTGGTTTTTGAGCACCTTGGAGAAATTTACCTTCTCCAACACAACAGACAAGAAGCTCAAAAAGCTTGGCGTCGAGCTCTTGAATTAGACCCTGCGAATACCGAGCTCAATGAGCGATTTCAGCAACAAGGGTTTGTGCTCAATCTTCAAGAAGGAAAGGTGCCAACGATTCAGCCAGGGGTTATGGATTAACAAAGTTTTCTCACACGGACGATACCAGGCCCTTCATGAACATGGCACAAAAAAACCGAGGCAAGACTTCATTCGATGGTTTTAGAAGGAGACATGACTAGCATGACCGTATCCCGACATACGCAAGAAGGATTTAGTCTCACGGAGCTGATGATTGTGGTGGCCATTATTGGCGTGTTAGCTGCCATCGCGATTCCAAACTTTCTCAAGTCCCAAGCTCGAGCGAAGCAATCCGAGGCAAAAAACAATCTTGTGGCCATTCACACGAACGAGATTGCCTATTTTGCTGAATACAATGGCTATATTGATGATTTTAATGCCATCGGGTTTGCGGTGACAGGGTCATCCCAGCGGTATTATTACGAATTGGGGAAAGCAAAGTCTGGAACGTTACCTCCTGGGTGTACAGCTTCGACATTAGATGCCGTCACCGCAACAGGCTTTACGGCCGTGGCTATTGCCAATCTCGACAACGATGCCACATGTGACGTATGGACCATCAACGAACAAAAAAACCTGGTCAATGTTACAAACGATGTTTCCTCATGACCTGAACAGCAAGTCCGTTCACATTGACGTTTTCAAACACATTTCTCTACCTCACTAGCGAGCCTATTGACTCATTTCGTCACCATTGACCCAGTGATCTGGGGTGGGGGCTCCTGATTGTTTCTTGACAGTTTTTTAACCATTTGTTATAAGCAGCTTATTGTGGGGGAGGTACTGACTGATGCCCCATTTGGCTGTTGTTTGGTGTAAATTCACTCTTCCGTATACCTAAGGATAGGCCATTAGCGCATGAATCTTCTGAAGAACTTTCTTGTCCGTTTATCAGACAGTTTTTTCTCGTCCGTTCCACTCAAGTTACGATCTCGAAAAGGGAACCGCCACCAATCACCTCCCTTAAAATTGGTCGCACAAAACACTCATCCCCTCCAGACACCTGATCTTGCACGCCTTCGTGGTGGCCTCTCTGCAGTGGGCCATGCAGAGATCTTAGATGATGCCATTCATCGTAGCCGATCATGGCTTCTCTCTCGCCAAGACCCTGAACAAGGCTATTGGGTCGCTGAATTGGAAGCTGACACTACGCTCACCTCCGAGTACATTATGCTGCGCCGTTTTATGGATCTTGTGGATCTAGAACGCGAGCGTAAGGCTATCCGGCACCTCCAACAATCGCAAATTGAAGACGGTGGATGGCCCATTTACAACGGCGGGCCTTCAGATATTAGTGCATCAGTTAAAGCCTATTTTGCTCTGAAATTGGCTGGGGTCTCTCCGGATGAACCCTTTATGGAGCAAGCCCAGCACCTCATTCTTTCTCAAGGTGGTGTCACAGCAGCCAACGTCTTTACCAAAATCACGTTGGCATTATTTGGGCAATATGACTGGCGTGGTGTTCCCAGCATGCCACCGGAAATCTTGCTGGCGCCCAAACGATTTTATTTTAATTTGTATGCGGTTTCCTATTGGACTCGAGCTGTCCTCATTCCTCTCCTGATTGTTTTTGCCTACCGGCCAGTCTGCAAGGTCACAAAGGAACAAAGCATTGATGAATTATTTGTTGTGCCTCGTGAACGTCTTGTGTATCGGGAAATCCCTCCTTTCATACGTGACCCTGGCTTGATGAGCTGGAAAAATTTCTTTATCTGGGTGGATTCAGTTCTCAAAGTCTATGAACGGTATCCTATCCGGTCAGTAAGAAAACAGGCATTACGGAAAGCCGAGTCTTGGCTGATCGAGCATATGCAAGGAGAGGGTGGCCTTGGCGCGATTTATCCCGCCATGGCCAATTCGTTGTTTGCCTTGCGTGCCCTCGGGTACTCCAATGATCACCCATTGGTTCTCAAGGCTTTCCAAGGCATTGAAGCCTTGGAAGTTAGCAATGAAGATGGCCCCCATGGCAACTCTCTGCACATGCAGCCCTGTCATTCTCCGGTATGGGACACCGCCTTAACGCTGAATGCCATGGTTGAAACCGGCTTACCGTTGACCGATCCGGCCTTACAGAAGGCCGCAGCTTGGCTCCGGGCTTGTCAAATCAATCGCGTAGGGGATTGGATTGTCTCTTCCCCCACTGCACAACCTGGGGGATGGAGCTTTCAATTCGAAAATGAATGGTATCCTGATGTCGATGACACGGCTGCTGTCATTTTGGCTTTAGCCAAACTCGAATCAAACTTCCCCGCAGATGAAGAAGACTCTATTCGTCAGGGGTCGGCATGGACTCTGGCCATGCAAGGATCTGATGGCGGATGGGGAGCGTATGATAAAGATAACAATCGCCTAATTTTTAATAAAATCCCATTCGCAGACCATCAAGCCCTTTTGGATCCCAGCACAGCAGACCTAACTGGCCGATGCATAGAGATGCTAGGGGCCTTAGGGTATGATCGCTCCCATCCAAATGCTGAACCAGCTCTAGAGTTTTTGAGGCGTGAGCAAGAACAAGATGGCAGTTGGTACGGACGTTGGGGCGTGAATTATATTTATGGAACGTGGTCCGTTCTGGCTGGTCTTCGGGCATTGGGCGAAGATATGTCATCAACATGGGTCCGTCGAGCCATTGGATGGTTGGAATCCAAGCAAAACATTGATGGTGGATGGGGAGAGTCTTGTGTATCGTACGCTGATCAAGCCGAATGGAGCGGAAAAGGCGAAAGCACACCGTCCCAAACAGCATGGGCCCTCCTAGCATTGCTCTCTGCTGGCGTTTCTGATTCTCTGAGTATCGTGCGTGGAGTCAACTATTTGTTACGCCATCAACATGAAGATGGAACCTGGAGTGAGCCGTATCATACGGGGACGGGATTTCCACGAGTATTTTATCTCCGTTACCACGGGTATTGTCAGTATTTTCCCCTTTGGGCCCTCGCAATGTATCGCAACATTAAGGTTCATGGCCAATCCAGAGCTGATGAGCTGAAGCTAACAGCCCAGGCCAAGCGTCAAGTTCACACACGCGGGGTGTGACCCGGAGCGTTTTCTGATAAGAGTTGCGATCTTCACAGCGACGAAGTGGGAATTTAATGCCGTTCGCTGTACTTTCCCCAACCAACAGATGAACCGATATTCTGGCTTTCCATGTTGTGTCATGGAAAGTCCAGTAACACAGATGACTCTTATGCAGACAGGGATGGGGATGAGCAAGGCTCAAGCAGGAGCCCAAGCTTTGTTAGGAAGAGAACAGTGGGACGTTGTCATTTCAACAGGGCTTGTGGGATCACTGACATCTAGCACTCTTGGAACCCTCCTCATTGCCAAAGGAGTCATACAAGACCATTCATCTTCTGCCATGACTGCGATACCCCCTGAGATACGATGTGACTCAGCATGGTCAGAAAAGGCTCTGCATGCAGCTGAAGCCATGAACATGCAAACACAACAAGGAAGAATTGTCACCGTCTCTCGAGTTCTCTGTACGGCAGCAGAGAAACAGGCATTAGCCCAACGCGTCGAAGGCATTGGCGTGGATATGGAAAGTTCTGTCATCGGAGATGTCGCAACAGCCCAACAGATTCCATTCATCGTCACTCGTACGGTTTCTGACCTCTCCTATGAAGATCTACCCATGGATTTTAATCTTTTTCAAGAACCTTGGGGGATTGGACGTGGTGTATGGGGGATACTCTCTACTCCCAAAGCTCTTCCTCGATTAGTCACTTTTACACGCCAGACCCGCAGGGCCTTAAACGACCTTTCCAGTTTTTTTCAAGGTTTTTTGGTAGAACTCCATCCACAGGATTTCAAACATTCCCATAAAACCTAACACCATGTTGCAACAACAGCCTTCGAAAGAAATCCCGCACCGACATGAACACAAGCTTACGCAGAACGACAGAGAGACAGGGTGCTATGAAGAGGAAACTCATCGATTGGCGCATGGGAAGATTGAGTAATATTGAATAATATGGTATGTGCATTGGAGCGTAAACAATGAAACCGTGTGACAAGAGTTCTACTCACATGAAAACACTTCGCAAGATTGGACCTCTCAGGATGTGGTGTACAACGTCGGGCTCCAGATTCATGATCGCTGGAATCATCCTAAGCCTGTGGGTCATTCAGCCTGTCAGTGCTTTTGAGCTAGGATCGGCCACTGAAGCCTTAAAGCAAACCATCGATAAGGTTCTTGTTGTCCTCGCCAATGAAACATTCAAAAGCCCTGATCAGGCTCAAGCTCGAATTATTGCCCTTGAAGAAGCCATCGCCGAACGATTTGATTATCAGGAAATGGGCAAACGAACATTGAGCCATCATTGGAAAAAACTGAGCGATGAGCAACGGCAAGAATTTATCGAACTCTTTCGCCATTACCTCTCGCACACCTATGCTGGCAATATCGATGGCTATGCTGGCGAGCAAGTAGAATACCTCAAAGAGCGGAGAAAAGGGGATTTTGCCGAAGTGCAGACCAAGGTTACCTCTCCCAATCTCCAAATTCCCTTAGATTATCGGTTGCTTAAAAAAACCCGGCAATGGCGTGTCTATGATGTCATCATTGATGGCATCAGTTTGGTCAAAAACTTTCGAGGTCAATTTAACCGAATCATTCAATCCTCTTCTTATGAAGGATTATTGAGTAAGCTCCGAGAGAAAACACAACGCAAGCCTGGTTGACAAGCCTGACAGGCTTGATATAATCGAAGGGTTAGCCTGTTTAGGCAAGGATGTGGATAGTGTGGGCGGATAGCTCAGTTGGGAGAGCGCTGCCCTTACAAGGCAGAAGTCGCAGGTTCGATCCCTGTTCCGCCTACCAAAATCTTGTCGAAACATTCGTCGAACACTGTGAGAATGTGTGCATTCGCGTTGATAATGCCAACGCATCAACGATAAAGCGCCAGTACATGAAATGTGGGGCCGTCGTTCAGCCTGGTTAGGACGCCAGATTGTCAATCTGGAAGTCGCGGGTTCAAATCCCGTCGGCCCCGCCACTTTCTTGCCAGTGCAATCATACTATTTCCCTGTAGAGACAGGGCTCCTTGCGTTCCCACCCTTTTCTGTTATGGTCATTCTATCCCAGTGCGTATAAGAAGGAGAGCATGCTGACTGGCAACCCTTTGGAACTCTTCAGTTCACTCGGGACGGTCTCCCTCATCGTTCTGTTCATTCTCTTTGTCTGTTCGTTCACATCATGGGGAATTATTGCCTATAAATGGCGAAGCTTTACGAACAGCGCTCAGGATGAACGACAATTTTTACACACGTATGAGTTACAGCCTCACGACCTCAAAAAGATATGTCATACCGCAAAATCCTGTGTAGCCAGCTCAAGTGCGGCTGTCTTCCTAGGGGTCATGGACCGATGGGATACCGACGGGAACCTTGATGCCCCACAATCCGGAGACAGGGCTCCCACGGTGGAGCGATCTCTACCCAGTCGGCAATATTTGGAAAAAGTTGTTGAGCACATTATCCAACGACAAATTGGGCGCCAAGAAGCCTACCTGCCGTTTTTGGCCACAACGGGAAATATCGCCCCATTTATCGGTCTGTTTGGAACGGTTGTTGGGGTCATCAATGCTTTTCAGGAAATTGGCATTCAAGGGTCGGCCAGCATTGCCGTTGTGGCCCCAGGAGTCGCTGAGGCATTGGTTGCCACAGCAGTGGGACTTTTTGCTGCGATTCCAGCCGTCGTGGCGTATAATTACTTTTTAGCGACAATTCGAAAGTCGGCCTTCCAGGTTGAAGCCTTTAGTATTGAGTTTCTCAACGCCTTGACCGAGCAGGCCCAAGAACCACAAGAGGCTCGAGCGACTCATTGATGTTGACACCTCGACATTCTCGATTTCTTTCCGACATCAACATTATTCCTCTTGTTGATGTGGTGCTGGTCCTCCTTGTCATTTTTATGGTCACGGCTCCCATGCTTCACCGGGGCATTGACCTGACATTGCCAACGTCAACAGCCAACACCATCAAACCAGAAGAACGACTCATTATCACCATTGAAGCTGACCAAACCATGTTCTTTGGCAAAGATCCCGTCAATATGCTCGACCTACAGACAAGACTCAAGAATGCAAAACAGCGGAACCCAGACGTTGCCGTTTATCTAAGATCCGACCAAACCATACCCTATGGACAAGTAGTTCGTGTGATGGATACGGTCAAGAGTGCAGGCATTGAACGGTTGGGGATGGTCACAGATCCTGGAAAGACACGGATTGATGAGGAACGACTAGCCGTTCAGTAGGAGTATGCCTCTTCATGTCTTATGGGTCACATCTCAGCCTTTTTATTCATCCTGCCTCAGAACAGGCCAATGGTGAGCATGGCCATCTGCGGCTCATGCTTGGGAGCTCATGCCTTCTTCATGTTCTCCTTATTGGGCTGGCGCTGCTCACCTCCCTTTCATCCAGAGTCAATCAGTTTCCAGGAGCCTATCAAGTTTCCTTGCTCTCATTCTCAGATTTCCAGGACTCGCCGGCCATAGGCAACAGTGAGAAACAGCCCATGCCGACTCATGCGCAAGCCTCAGCACCACCTGTACAAGCCAAGGCTCAAACACAGATCACATCCCAGACCAATCCGATCAAAGCTTCGCCACCATTAGCAAACTCTTTTGTTGATGCCTTGAAAAATGTGGTTGTTCCCACACCACGAACCGTTGAGCTGAAGGAACCTAACCACAACGCTCATGCTTTCAATACCCCAGGGCCAGAGATCACAGCCTCTCAATCTGCAACAACCGCTATCATTCCACCCCCTCACGTTCCAAATATGGCTGCTCCGTCTTCCCAGCCATTCCAAAAGCCAATGAAAACGAGTCCCACAGCCTCTCCCATACAAGAGGCAATCGCAAAAACGGTTCAATCCGTTGTCGTCCCTGAACCACGCTCCGTTCCCGCAATGCCTCGAATTTCACCATACCCTGTGTCCGAAGAGACTCAGGACATGAAGCCCTCAACAGAACCGTCTCTTCACATCAAGGCACCACAATTGGCATCGATCCAACCCTTGAAAGTCCCAACGTCTCAAGAACACATTCTTCAGGACAATCATCGCTTGACTCAATCGGTGACACAATCTATCAAGGCAGTGGTAATTCCCCAACAACAAGCTAGAATATCTTCACCGGCCAGTCCACAGCCTCAAGAATCTCGTCCAGACACGATGATCAACCCTGCTGAAGAAACATCGCTTCAACAGTCTCCACCAGGCGAATCCTTAACCAGCGGCCTCAAGCAAGCGGTTCAATCCATTGTCATTCCACCACCAGTCACCGATCTCCCCAAAACAATAAAAACCCCCATGGTTTTGCCAACACCACCACCGCCACCACTAGCCAAAACACCAGACTCGAATCACCTCCCGAGCCAATCACACATTGAATCCCAACAACTTCAAGAGGACATAGAACGGTCACGGCGGGAGATTGCTGATCTCCCTATTCCTTCTCCACTTGTTCGCACTGAATCAGCAGCTGTTCCGCTGCAACAAGAACCCCGTATCAATGAGCGAATGGTCACAGACCTTCACATGCCTGAAGGCACACCAGAAGGGAATCCGTATTGGGGCCGAGTCCAAGCCATAATCGTTCAACATTGGGTGGCCCCACCAGTCGAAATGGGACATGATCGGCTTCTCCAAGCCATCATCGCATTCAGAATTGATCGATTAGGGCAGGTTTCTCATATTGAGATCCAGCAACCATCTGGAAATGTTTATTACGATGTCGCGGCTAAACGCGCTGTATTGCGAGCGAATCCCTTGCCACCGTTTCCATCCGATATGCCGGATGCGTATCATGACCTTCAATTCCAGTTTTCCATTATCAAGGAATAGACATCATGCTCCACTTGCCCCGCATACTTATCCTGACAAGTTGTGTATTGATCGGATTCGGCCTTCTTTCAAAGGTTGATTCCGGTGCGGCCGACATTTTCCTCGAAGCCACGCGTTCTGACTTTCAAAAGATCCCGATCGGGATCTTGGGGTTTAGTAATGGAGCGAAGCGAGGGACAAACAACGCGCCCGGCATCGCCAAACAAGTAACCTCTATTTTAAAAGCCGATCTCAATCGCTCCCAATTATTTAGGGTAGTAGACCAAGCCGATCAACCGGTAAAATTGCAGGAGGGTCTGTGCCAGGGAGAGGCCATGGTGAACCGAGCCAGAAAAAGTGGTATTCCCGTCACGACCTGGGGACGCGTGGGTCGTGAACAGGCTGACCTCATTATGGATGCCTGCGCCTTCGATCAAGGCAACGATACGATCGTCAGAGGCAAACGGTATACGGGCATGCCTATCACGATGAAGCTCCTTCGTCAGATGGTCCATCGGTGGGCAGACGCACTCGTCTCTTACTACACCGGCGAATCAGGGATTGCCCAGACGAAAATTACATATGTGTCCGAATACAAGGGAAATCGGGAAATCTATGTCATGGACTACGATGGCCATGGCAATCAACGGGTGACAACTGATGGCTTTCTCAACCTCATGCCGACGTGGACCACCGATCAACAATCTCTTGTCTTTACCACCTACCAGCAACATGATCAAAAAATCATCAGGCTCTGGTTGGCCTCCGGCAAGAGACAAATCCTCGTTCGCCCTAAAGGCATGAACATTACTCCTACATTATCCCCTAATGGGAAACTCCTGGCGTATGGATCCGCACAGGAGGGCAATACAGAGATTTATACCATGAATCTCCAAACTCAAGACGTTGTCCAATTAACCTTTCACGCAAGTGAAGACCTTTCCCCATCCTGGTCTCCGAATGGCCGGGAAATCGCGTTCACATCTGACCGCGGGGGCAAGCCTCAAATTTACGTCATGGGCGCTGATGGTTCCAATGTTCGCCGTTTAACGTTTAAAGGACCCTACAATGTAGATCCCACTTGGTCTCCACGTGGAGATTGGATCGCCTATGTCTGTAAAGCTCCGGACCAAGGCTTCAAGCTCTGTCGGATCTCTCCTGATGGCCAGGAGCATGTTCAAATCACCACAGGCTCGAAAAAAGACCAGGATGATTCACCATCCTGGTCTCCTGATGGACGACATCTCACCTTTAGTTCTACCCGAGGAGGACGCAGTCATATTTACATCATCAATCACGATGGTACTGGGTTAGAGCAATTGACGACAGGCAAAAAACATAACAGTTCACCAGCATGGTCACCGCGATGATCCACGTTGGGAAACCATGTGTCAGTGACCAATAGGAAAAATGGGATTATGAGAAAGCCGACCATGCCAGACTTCCAGCAGATAATAGAAAACCGACCACTCGACCGTTCCAGAGGGTTGAGGATCCTCAGTATCATGCTCGTCTGTTTCTCCCTTTCTTCTTGTGTTGCTCAACAAGCAGACTTGGATCGTTTTCAGCAGGAATTCGACCGTCGCATCTCGAAACTACATCAAAACAAACAAATCTTAGAAACATCATTGGCGAAGGCTGAGCTACGGGTAGACAAGCTAAAAAGTGAATTGGAACAGCTTGTGAGGAACGCTCGTGCACAATTCAATAATGAGCTGAGAAACATCCGTGAAGAAAATTTAACGACATTGAGCGGGGAGTTGGAAAAACGGTCATTTGAAATTTCACAAGTTAACCAGCAAGTAGATGACTTGAGGGTAGCCATAACAAATATGCGGACCCTGTCAGAACAACGCGATGCAAAACAAAAACAAGCCATCGAGACTGTGGCCTCACAGTTCAAGACGAACATGAAGCAACAAGAAACTGCGACACAAAAATCCATACAGAATATTGGCCAGTCATTGACCGAATTTCGAAACGTCCTTGATGGGCTAAGCCTACAACTGGGAAAAGAAACGAAACGAGCGGGGCAAGCCGAGAGCAATTTGCAAGCGCTGGTTAACAAACAACACGTCGCCTTGACACATAAGCTCGATCAGGATACGCAAGCGCTGAGAACGTATATCGAGCGAGACATTGCTGAAACACTTCGCGGGACCACGAATGACTTACATACAACGCAGACTGCTTTAGGCAAGCTCAAAGAAGTGTTGGATTCGTCGGTGAACAAGATAGGAAAGGCGATTGATACACATGCCCAACAAGTTAGCACCACGCAAATACAACTAACCCGGTTACAAGGCCAAGCAAAGCAGTTTGAGCAAGATTCACAAGGAACCCATAAACAGCTCCAAGAAGTAACCAAATCACTCACCCAGCTCCATGAAACGCTGGGACAAACAGGGAAGACCTTGAGCCAACATGGCGAACAGCAAGAGAAAGAACTTGTCCTCGCCAAACAGCGGCTCACCGCATTAGAGAATCATCACGCAGCCTTATTGAAAAAGTTGAAGGCGGACACTCAAACGCTTCGAACGTATTTACAGAAAGATGTCAATACCAGTCTTAGCACAATTGGACAATCCATGGAAACGCTGAAACAGCGATTGGCAAAGCAAATAGAACAACTACGTGTTGGCGCCAATGCGGTGCAACAGGAAAGCCACCTTACCGCTCAGCAGGTTCAACAACACCATCAACAGATTCAGGAATTACACCAAGCCACAGGTAAACTCAAAGAGACATTCAGGACGGTTGGCAATATGCTCGGACAACGAGCAGACAACCAGATTCAAAGCGTGGGTCAACTGAGTGAGCGCATGAGCCAGCTCGAACAGAAACAAACGACCGCTCAGAAGCAATTTCATTCCGACACGCAATCGATAGCAACACACCTTGCCAAAGTTAATGAAAGTGTTCAATCCGTGACAGCGGCCATCGCACAAGTCGAAGAAGCATTGTCTACCCGAGTCAAGACGTTGGAACAGCACATGGCCAACACTCAACCCTCTGCTGCCATGCAAGAAGTGAGGCAGGAAGTCACGGCGACCATTCAGCATGTCAATCAATTAACAGGGACGGTGGGACAACTACGAGAGATTATCCAGTCCATCGGAACGAAAACGGGAGATCGCGTTGATCAGCAGGCTCAACACATTGCTGAACTGACACAGCAATTGAACAATCTTCAGGCTCAGGATACAGTGCCTGCCACGCAACCATAACCTTCATGCAAGGGCATCAATGATCATGACAAGGTGTCTATGGATGTGGGGAATCATTCTTGTGTTACAGATAGCATGTCACAACGTATCCCATGCCGCACAGCCCTCGCCTCGCTTCCTTGGTTCGCTGGAACAGCACCACGTGAAGCAGCTTGGGGAACAAACCGTGCCAATGACTCGCAAAGGCCTCCCCGTGTTATCTCCCAGCCAAATCTTTCGGCTGGCTTACAAAGATTACCTCAAGGGTCGCTATCAGCTTGCGATTGAAACCTTTCAACAATATATCAAGGATTATCCGACTAGTTCTCTGACCCCACAGGCATATTTTTATCTGGGTGAGGCGTACGCCAACAATCAAGACTGGGCTTCTGCAGAAAAAGCATTCAACACACTGGCCACGAAATTCTCATCTAGCCCCCTGGTGCCATTGACGCTCTTTAAGTTAGGAAACGTCAAGGCGCAAACAGGCAAGCCGCGAGACGCGCGTTTCTATTGGTCTCGCATTATCAAGGAATTTCCCCGTTCGCTGGAAGCCAAGCTAGCTCAGCGGGATATGGCAAAAATTCATTTTTTTGAGAAAAAAGAGCAAGAAACCGGCAAGCAGGACATTCTGAATCATGGCAACTGACGAGGCGAGCGGAAAGATTCATATCCTTTCAGACACGGTATCCAGCCGAATTGCAGCTGGTGAAGTCGTGGAACGACCGGCTGCGGTTGTGAAGGAATTAATCGACAATAGCCTTGACGCTGGCAGCACCTTGATTAGCATTGATGTACAAAATGGCGGCAAGCAGTTGATTCGGGTGCTCGACAATGGAGAAGGAATGACCGAAACCGATGCCAAGCTAGCTTGCCAACGATTTGCAACCAGCAAACTGCGAACAGAGTTAGACCTCTTCAGCGTCCAGACTTTTGGATTTCGTGGTGAAGCCTTACCAAGCATCGCATCCGTATCAAAGTTCAAGTTGCTGACTATGAAACGAGGCGAGACCGTGGGTACATGCGTGCAAATCGAGGGAGGGACGCCGGTCAATGTGACCTCATGTGCTGTCGCCTCTGGCACACATATCGAAGTCCACACGTTGTTTTTTAATACACCTGGCAGACAAAAGTTTCTCAAATCGACTGCAACGGAATTTTCTCACATTTGTCATGTGGTTCAACAAGCTTCGTTGGCCAGGCCTGAAACCCATTTTCGCTTAACGCACAATGAACGTGCCGTGCTCGACTATCCCTCTGTCCAGGCTAAAGCTGATCGGGTTCGCCAACTGTATGGGAATAAATTCCTGGAGCAGGCCCTGTCCATTCATATGACGCAGGCCGATGTTCGGATTGAAGGGTTGACGATGAGTCCACACTTTACCAGAACCAGTCGAACGCCTCAGGACTTGTTTGTGAACAGTCGGCCTGTCAAAAACCCGACCATTGTGCATGCCGTATATGACGCCTATGCATCGTTTCTTCCCAAAGGACGTCATCCGACGTTCGTCCTGTTTCTCGATATCGACCCCACAAAGCTCGATGTCAACGTTCATCCCGCTAAACGGGAAGTCCGATTTTCTCAACCGGATATTATCCATGCAGTAGTGAAAGATGCCATCCGCCAGCCACTTCAACAGAACGGGCACATGGAAGGGAATGCGCTTGAGGAACACCAGGCGATCACGACTGCCGAAGAGACCACCCAACACCCTAGCTCGATCCACGACAACCCGCGTCGTGATGGACATGTCGCTCCAGAAACGAATCGGCATCTTGACGATGCACGTCTATCATATTCCATGGTGTCAGAAAACAGGCAGTTACCTCTTGCGCCTAGAGTTGGTGAAGCCGATTTACTGTACGCCCACGATCAAACCTCATCTATCCACGTGTTTGGCCAGGTCAACAAGACCTATATGATTGTGCAAATTGGCAAAGCGCTGCATATCCTCGATCAACACACGACACATGAACGAGTCCTATTCGAACGGTTGTGGAAAAATTGGCACACTCAACAAATTTCAACACAAGCATTGCTGATTCCCGAACCTATTGAGGTCTTACCTCATGCTGCGGTCGTGCTCGACAAACATCTGGAGGAATTGGGAAAACTTGGGTTAGAGATTGAACGGTTTGGCAATACCGCCTTTCTGATCCGTGCAGTCCCAGCCATGCTTGGAACAATGGACTATCAACGATTGGTTCAAGACCTCCTCGAAGATCTTGCCGAATGGAAATCGCTGACGTCCCTGGAAAGTCAGGTTCGTCCTGTCTTGGCCTCACTGGCTTGTCAGGGGGCAGTGCAGGCTGGACGTTCCATGGAAGATCTCGAAATCCAACAAGTCGTTAAAGATTGGGTGCAGGAAGGCTGCCCGCTCACCTGCCCTCATGGACGTCGGGTCTCATTGCGTTTTTCAACTGATGACCTTCAACGAACATTTGGCCGAATATAACGCGTACTTCATATCGTTTATATACGATGAGAACGACTATGACGAAAGAAGACGGACAAACCAGGAGCCCTGTCATTGCCATCATCGGTCCAACAGCAATCGGAAAAAGTCATGTAGCCCTAGCTGTTGCCAAAGCGTTAGGAACGGAAATTCTGACGGCTGACTCGACGCAAGTCTATCGGGGAATGGATATTGGTACCGACAAACCTACTCAGGCTGAACAAGCAGCCGTTCCGCATCGTCTGATTGATTTAGTGGACCCCCACCACCCATTCAATGTAGGGGAATATCAGCGCCATGCGCACAATGAGATTGCACGCCTGCATCGTGCTGGTCGAATCCCTCTGGTGGTTGGAGGCACGGGCCTGTATATTAGAGCGCTGTTCAGAGGATTGCGGGCAGGACCTCCAACAGATTGGGACTTGCGACATCAATTAAACATTGAGGCTCAAAAGAAAGGGCGAGAGATGATCTATCGTGAGTTGGTGGAAGCTGATCCCAAGACCGCTCATCATTTACACCCTCATGATCAGATCAAAGTACTCCGAGCCCTTGAAGTCTTTCGACAAACCGGCACACCGCTATCTGACCAGCATGAGCATCATGGATTTCGGGAACGGCCGTATCATTCACTGCTCATTGGTCTAACGATGGACCGAATGGCGTTATATCAACGCATTGAGCAACGAGTCGAAGTGGAATTGGCCAAAGGGTTACTCAAAGAAACCCAGCAGTTATTGGCCTGTGGCTACCATCGTCAGCTTGTCTCCATGAAAAGCTTGGGATATCGACAGATGTCAGCCTATCTCGCAGAAGAATGTGATTTTGAGGAAGCCGTCCGATTATTAAAACGCGATACACGGCATTTCGCTAAACGTCAGATGACGTGGTTTAAAAAAGAACCCGATATTGTCTGGATCGATGTACAAGAGGATGAGACCGCGGAATCAGTCAGTGCGCGCGTGCTTCAACTCAGCCAACAATTTCTGGCAAAGAGACCGAGTAGTATGTGGATGAAGACCACGACCTCAACACCGGTCGTTGATGGAGCGAATCATTATGCCTAGGCAACACAAGGGTTATCCCAAAGCGGATATTGCCATCATCGGAGGAAGTGGCCTGTATGAGATGGAGGGCTTGGAACAGGTACGGGAAATCCGACCCTCTACACCATTTGGGCGTCCCTCAGATGCCCTCGTGTTGGGGGTGCTGGATGGTCGGCAAGTCGCCTTTCTCTCTCGTCATGGACGCGAACATCGCTTAAACCCGACAACTATTAATTATCGGGCGAATATCCATGCGTTGAAATCCGTCGGTGTCACACAGATATTTTCTGTCAGTGCCGTCGGCAGCATGAAAAAACGAGTCAAACCCGGTGATATCGTCGTCCCAAACCAATTTATCGACCGCACACAACATCGTGAAAGGACATTTTTTGACCAAGGTATGGTCGCGCATGTGTCGTTTGCGGACCCTGTTTGTCACAGGCTTGCCCATCTGTTGATTCAGTCCGGTCAAGCTCAAAAGACGACCGTGCATACAGGTGGAACATATCTCTGCATTGAAGGCCCGCAGTTTTCAAGCCGGGCCGAGTCTTTACTCTATCGACAATGGGGAGTCAAGGTTATCGGCATGACGAATCTGCCGGAGGCTCGGCTCGCGCGAGAAGCCGAAATGTGCTATGCCACATTGGCCTTGGTGACAGATTATGACTGTTGGCATGAAACAGAAGATGATGTTTCCGTCGAGGCTATTTTGAGTATCATGCATCGCAATGTCGAAGTGGCAAAACATGTTCTTCGTCGGACGATTCAAAAAATCCCCGATGACAGGACCTGTTCCTGCGGACAGGTGCTTGATCAAGCCGTGGTGACGGCGCCTCAAGTCATGACCAAGACAACCCGGCAACGATATCAACTATTACTTCAGCGATATTTAGCTAAATTTGAGCAAAGGAGTCGGTGACATGGGAAGATTGCTTGTTGTGGGATCAATGGCATTTGATACAGTCCGAACACCGTTTGGAGAAGCGACAGACGTGCTTGGCGGATCTGCCACGTACTTTTCGACGGCAGCGAGTTTTTTTACTGGCGTGGATCTCATTGCTGTAGTGGGAGAGGACTTTCCCGAACAGCATATTGAATTTTTACAAAGTCGTGGCATTGACCTCACAGGCTTGGAACGCCGAAGCGGGGCAACATTTCGGTGGCGAGGCGAATATACCTATCAGTTGAACGAAGCGCATACGCTGGAAACTCAATTAAATGTACTGGAGACCTTTCGGCCCAAGATTCCAGACCAATATCGATCACCCGACATGTTGTTTTTGGGAAACATTGACCCTGACTTGCAATCCGATGTCTTGAATCAAGTGGCCCGTCCTCGGTTAGTCGCTTGTGATACGATGAACTTTTGGATTGATGGAAAACGGGATGCGTTGTGGAATGTCCTGCAGCACATTGACATCTTGATCATTAATGATGGAGAAGCGCGAGAGTTAGGACAAGACTCCAATCTTGTCAAAGTGGCCAAGGACATTATGGCACGAGGCCCCAAGCAATTAATTATCAAACGGGGTGAATATGGTGTCCTCATGTTTACGAAAAAGCAGGTATTTGGCGCACCAGCCTTTCCGTTGGAATACGTGAAAGACCCAACAGGGGCAGGAGATACGTTTGCTGGAGGCTTCATGGGCTACCTGGCAGCCTCAGGCGACTGTTCCGAAGAGAATTTACGGAAAGCCATTATCTTCGGCAGCGTGATGGCTTCATTTACCGTTGAAGCCTTTAGTTTAGACAGGTTGCGTGATTTAGACAAAAAAGAGATCGACCATCGTTTCCGTGAGTTTAAACGGCTGACACATTTCGACGATCTCACGTAGTCGTATAGCATTTCTGGTATGGGTCATGGCAATTGGAGAACTGCTCAAGCGATCCCGGGAATCTCAAGGCCTGAGTCTTGAGCACCTGGCATCCCTCACAAGAATTCAGCAACCTTTTCTGAAGGCATTGGAAGAAGAAAACTTTGGCCACTTGCCCGAGCAAGTCTTTACGAAAGGGTTTGTACGGACCTATGCCCAGGCACTGGGCCTTGACGAAGAGGAAGCCATCCGACAGTTTTCGGAATCATCCCATCTCTTTTACAAAACACATGAGGAAACACAACGCCAAACTCGACAGCAAATTGAAAATACGCACAAAGGCACATTGAATCGCAATGTCGTGCTTATCGTGACGGGAGCCGTTCTCATTGGGTTGCTCTTTTTCATTTTTCCATACAAACAAATTCCGCCACAGCACCAAGTACCAGTCCAAGAGAAGACACACGACAAAGGCACATCATTATTGGACACTCCGTCCTCCCAACAGAAGGAGACTCACACTCCCACACCCACTGAAACCAGTTCGCCCATCGTTCCGACTAGTCCGACTTCGAATTCCATAGGTTCAAAGCAAGAAGAAGCTCCAGTGCATGTCGCATCCAAGCCTGTCACACAGGCTCCCCTCCCTCTGCCACAAGACATTCCAGACACAACCACAGTGGAAAAACAACCCCTTGTCTTGGAATTGAAAGCAACCCAGATAACGTGGGTTGTAGTGCAATCAGATGATGGTATTCCCAACGAAGCGCTCTTGCAACCTGGGGAAACTGCTCAATGGAAGGCCACGAAGCGCTTTGTGTTAACTCTGGGCAACGCAGGAGGCGTACAGGTTTGGTTCAATGGAGAACCTCGCGAACTGTTTGGCAAACCGGGTATGGTGATACGAAATCTCGAAATCACACCCTAGCTACAAGCATTGAGGCACCCCTCACCTGATGAGTTTCCATTCCAGGCGGCATGACGAATTTCCAAGGAACCTGACATGATTACCCTTTAAAAACCATCACTTACACCCATAAGGTGATGGAGGCATCACCTTGACAAAAATTTCAGGCCATTGCTATAGTCCGGCCCGTTTTTGTCCTTTGAAATTTAAGAGAGCTGGGGAGTATGATACTCTGGGAGCCGAGCCTCCTCCAGGCTGACGGCTAGAATGATTTATCGAAGAAGTCTCACGTTTATTGTTATGTATTAATCAAAGGAGGGATGCATGAAGCGGTATGTTGTGATGATGAGTGTATTGATGGCGCTGTTGTTCTTTACAGGCAATGTCGTCTTTGCGGGCGCAGAAAAAGATCCTCTGAAACCTCGAGTGCCCAAGGATCACCGTGGAATGGCGAAGAAGACAAAGTCGCCCATTTACAAAAAAGCCAGCAAGGCCTCGGCTGAAATTATTGCAGAAGGCAAAAAGATTTTCGAAGGAAAAGGCACCTGCTTTAATTGTCATGGCAAGTCTGGAAAAGGCGATGGTCCTGCCGGAAAGGTCTTGAACCCTGGGCCACGCGATTTCACAAATTGCAAATTCCATAAAAAACGAAAAGATGGTGAACTGTTTTGGGTCATCAAAAATGGTAGCCCTGGAACAGGGATGGTGCCATTGATCCCAAGTGCCATTAGCGAAGAAGAAGCCTGGAAAGTAATTGCCTACGAGCGTAGCTTCTGCGAGAAATACAAAAAGTAAGAGGACGCTCTCCACTTCTGGTCGAGAAGCGATTGTTTGATCAACCCCCCGGAGACCGAGTCTTCCGGGGGGTTTTTTTATCCTGCATGTCACACTTCGTTAAGTTGACATGACGGATCACCCTTGACTAGACTGCCTCCTCATCTATTAAGCAGGCTTTATGTAAGGGAGAATGGGATACCATGTCACAATCACAGTCCTTAGAAAATGACAAAAGCATTTTGAAGAAAAAAATTCAAGAAACACAAGGAACCAGTAAGGGAAGCCTTGAAGCACAAAAAAAGGTGCGATCCCTTCGAAAATATGTGAAGCGAATCCAACGGAAGGTTCGAGCCCGAGCAGCGAGAATCGCACAGGCATCAGGGAAAAAGGGCGCCACGGCCTCCTAAAAGAACTTAAACTATATTACGTGTTACGCGCGCAAGAGGAGATGCCGTATGAGTGATGAGAAAAAACAGGCTGGCGAGGAAATAGAAGCCCAAGCAGAAGACGTTCAACCAGGTGATGTGGAAGAGACCTTGGTAGACGAAGTCTCAGCGTCTCTAGTGGCTGAAGGCGAAGGAGAAACCAGTCAGGTCGATATGGTTGACGCTTCCTCGGAAGAAAGCCTCGAAGAAGAAGATGTCTCTGAGGAACTGGAAGAAGAAAAGGTTAAAGATGAAATTGACATCCAACTTGACTTGCTCAAAGACCCCGATTGGGTTGTTCGTCGTGAAGCCGTGGTCACCCTTGGTGAAATGGCTGATGAACGATGTGTTGAGCCGTTGGTCCGCTGTCTCCGTGATGGAGATTGGCAGGTCCGAGAGGCAGCCGTCGATGCCATTGGACTGGTTGGATCGCCTGCCGTTGATATGCTCATCCACTACATGCGTGATTGGGACGCACGAAAATATGTGATTCGCGCATTGGGAAAGATCAATGACGAACGCGTGTTAGACCCACTCATTTTCATCCTCAAAAATGATGAGTTTAAAGATGATGCCACACGAGCCTTGGTTGAGCTTGGCCATCCGGCTGTTGAGCGCTTGATCGTGGCATTGACTGACAAAGACGAATTTGTACGCAAACAGTCAATTTTAGCGCTTGGAGATATCGGGTCGGCTGAAGCCGTTGATCCGTTAATCGCGATGCTTCAAGATGAGGATTGGTTGATTCGGCTCACGTCGGCAGCTTCGTTAGAAAAAATTGGTGATCCCCGTGGCCGTGATGCCGTCAAGCCATTGATGAAGGATAAAGATTTGGTCGTGAGAATGCGGATTGAACGGATTTTGGCGTCATGGAAAAAACAGCCGGTTGAACCGGCAGCGTCGGCATAAGCAAGACGCCCTTCATCTTATTTGTCTAGCAATTGATCCAGCTCGCGTTGGGCCTTGTTGAGTTGTTCACCAGAAACGGCGTCCCCAGAGTCCAAGTCCTTCAGCATGCCTTTGATGCGAGTTATTAATCTTTCCGTCAGTGATTGTTTTGTTTGAGTCGGGTCGTTCTCGATCGCCAGCTTTAAATGAACAAGGGATTCCCTCAACTCATTACCAGCTTTCCGATAATGTCCATCTAGCAGTTCCGACTTGCTTTGGACAATCCGATATTTGGCCTCTAGAAGCTCTCCCTGTTGATACAAATTTCTTTTCTCAACCCCCAGCGTCTTTTCCATGACATCTTCTGAGAATGTTTTTAATGTCCGGCTCACCGTTTCAGGGGGTTGTTGCCCAACATAGTACCCACACCAAAAGATACCGACCAACACCATAACTTTGAGGAAAAGACTTACCATAGACGTTACCCTTCATGAGAGCATGTCGATTATGCCTCGTGTCTCACCCCACAGCCCCTCATTTTTCACAAGAAGCCTTTCCTATTTGCTTTGTGTTGAATCATGGTTTTTACATCAATGGACTATCCACTGTTCATTTAAAAGGATAAAGGAATGCCCTGAGGGCGATCAAGGCTTTCAGTCTTGAGAAGAGGCCAGAAGCAGGAAAAACCCGTTGGGGCTGAGACACATTCCGTCCCATGACGAAAATGATAGAGCCCTGAAGCGATTTGAAATGAGGAAGCCAATAATTGATTATGCCTGACCAGTTGGTTCAGTCGACTGTGTATCAGCCGATGCAGACAGAATGGCAAACCGTTCGCCCACGATGCGAGTGACACGATTCATATGTTGCGCGAGCTGTGAAGCTTCCTCTTTCTGAAGGTCTTTCTGAAAACGTGGCAAGACACCCCACCGAGTTTCGACTTCTTCGCCAGAGATTTTGGCCATGACACTAACCAACTTAATAACCTGAACATTTGATGACTGTGGGGAAGAGGACGTCGATGAGGATTCCGCTGAAGGATCTTGCGTGCTCGGCGTCTCTTGTGATGCGTCGGTGTTTTCAAATAACGCTTGCAGAGCGGGGATAACCGCTTGGCCACACAATATGGCTGACGCGATGATATTCTGATTCCCAGATGAACCCGCTTTTGCAGCAACTTGTTCCCCGAATAGCTGAAAGTACGCCTCTTTTTGCTTGCTGTCTTCGGAAATGATGAACTGGAACTTCTCATACAGCTGACGGCTTTCGGCAACGGTATTGCCAATAGAGAGAAGAATTTCCATATCATCAACTTCCGCAGACGTCATGGAGGGGGTCAGCACAGTCTTGAGTTGTTCCCCAACGGTATCTTCCAGGCTATTCATGAATTCTGGTTGGACTTGCAGAGGCACATGAAAAGCCGAAAGCCTGTCAACGACATTAAACATGACCTTGAGAAATTCTAGATAGATTTCCCATTCTTGCGTTTGAGCCCATTTCAGTGACTGAGTCTGATCACTCCGTTTAATCAGGGCAACCGACTCTCTTGCCACACCAAGTAACGTGGAAGCCAAGTCCTTGAGGGTTTGGCCATATTCCTGTTTGATATTCATTGTTTCATTCACCCACACAGTAAAGATAAAGAATGGAAGGCATTATAGCGAAAAACCATCTCACTACCAACAGGCCTTGCAGGTTTTACTTGAAGACAATGCCTTCTCATTGCAACACAATAGGGTGTATGTTATACACGGCACCTCGTGAAAAACACAACGGATGAAACCATCCCGTTCTTCTAAGAAATGTGAGTGAATACTGATGGATCTCAGTAGTCCTGAATCGAAAACCTATGTCTTGAAGAAACCAGTCGATGGGGACAGGACGACACGGTTGTCCCGCGAATATGCGCAAGAATTAAACCCGCAGCAATTAGCCGCCGTAGAAGTGGTCGATGGGCCAGCATTGGTCATTGCGGGTGCCGGAAGTGGGAAAACAAGAGCCTTAGTCTATCGAGTCGCACGCTTGATTGATTTGGGCATTGATCCTCGGGCAATTCTACTCCTGACATTCACACGAAAAGCGGCGCAGGAAATGTTAGGCCGGGTTGGGCTGTTAATTGGCATCCAAAGTGAACACGTGGCCGGAGGGACGTTCCATTCCACCGCGAACCTGCTTCTGCGTCGGTATGGCCGTTCCATCGGATTGGAGCCGGGCTTTACGATCCTGGATCGTGGGGATTCAGAAGACCTCGTGAATCTCTTGAGAGCCCAATTCGGATTACACGAAACGGGTAAGCGATTCCCACGAAAGCGCACCATTGTGGAAATGTTCAGCAAATGTGCCAATACATGTCAAAACTTAGAAACGGTGATGCTGAACGAGTACGAACACTTTGGGGACTATCTGGGTGTCTTAACAACACTCCAGGAAGCATATGAAGCGGCAAAACGCCAACGGCAATTGGTGGATTATGACGATCTGCTTGTCCGGCTCCGCGAACTCCTCACCGTAGACGAACAAGCCCGTCAACTCATCTCCAATACGTACCGGTACCTCTTAGTCGATGAATATCAAGATACCAATCGGTTGCAGGCCGACGTCATTCGCAAACTTGCCGCGACCCATGACAATGTCATGGTCGTTGGGGATGACTCACAATCGATCTATGCCTTTCGAGGAGCAACAATCCGTAACATCATGGAATTCCCAACGTTCTTTCCAGGAACAACCATCTACAAACTAGAAGAAAACTATCGAAGCACCCCTGCAATCTTGCAAGTTGCCAATAGCATTATTGAAGAAGCGACGGAAAAGTACAGCAAGACACTGTTTACGCAAAAACTCGACGGACCGCGTCCATCATTAATACAGGCCATGAGTGAAAATGCCCAATCCCGGTTTGTTGCCCAAAAAATACTAGAGTTGAGAGAGGAAGGCACTCCGCTTCGTGACATCGCCGTCTTATTCCGATCGAGTTTTCATGCCTTTGACCTGGAAATCGAGCTCTCCCGACGGGATATACCATTTATCAAGCGTGGAGGCTTTAAATTTATTGAAACAGCACATGTCAAGGATCTCTTAGCGCACTTACGTATCGTGCATAATCCGTTGGATGCCGTGAGCTGGAATCGAACCCTTCTGTTAGTCGAGGGAGTAGGCCAGAAAAAATCCAAAGACCTGATTGAGCTAATGATCAACAGTCAGAGCCCCATTGAGACATTGCGCAGTGTCGGGGGCCGCCCCTCACAGGGGTTACGAAACCTTGCGACCATGCTCGAGTTGGTCAGTTCGTATGATACGGCTTCTCCTGCCGAACAGATAAGCCAAGTGTTGGAATATTACCTGCCGATCCTCAAAGATCAGTATGACGATTATCCTAAACGGATACGAGACCTTGAGCACTTGTCGATCATGGCCGATCGTTATGCTGAACTAGGAAATTTCTTGGCCGACTTGACCTTGGAACCACCGGATCAAAGCATGGAAGATCGTGAAGCGTCAGAGAGAAATGATGAACGGCTGATTCTCTCGACAATCCATTCAGCAAAGGGCTTGGAATGGCGATGTGTGTTTCTCCTGTGGTTGGTCGATGGACGATTCCCCTCATCCTATTCCTTTGTCACCGATGAAGATTTAGAAGAGGAGCGACGCCTCCTCTATGTGGCAGTAACTCGAGCCAAACAGGAACTTTACCTCACCTACCCGATCAATGTGTACGACAAGATGACCGGATCCGTCCTTTCTAAACCGTCTCGTTTTTTAGAAACCGTCCCGTCTTCTTTTATGGAAACTTGGAACCTTGTGGAAGAAGAGGATCTCTATGCATAGCCAGGGCAACACGTACTTGCAAACGATACCGAGCATACTGTTCTGTCTGTTCATCTTCGTACTCGGGGGACCCGTCACGTCTGTCGCCCAAGCCATGCCAGGCAGTAATCCTCTCAACCCTTGGCCGGCGTTGATCCGAGAAGCAGAAGCCTTAGGACTGCCAACGCAGTTTCTCAAAGAAATTGATCCAGAATTTGTCACCGTTGAGTTTGCCGATCTTCATACTTATGCCGCCGAATATCACCCTGAAGATCATCGGATGATCCTCAATCTGCGGCTATCCTTTAACAAAGCAGGCGGAGCTCTGGCAGCCTTGGATCGGATGACACATCATGACTTGAATCTTCTCTATCATGAATTGCTCCATGCCTATTTGGACTTTATCTTTTTTGGGAGGGAAGCTGACAGATTAACACCACAAGCGAAACACCTGTTAGCGTTTGCCCAGAAACAATTACAATGCCATTACCGCTTTATCCGGATTACGCCTATACGCCAACGGAAGGCCTCCACGGAGCTTCGGTTTCTTTCTGATGACGATGCTTGGGAAGCGCTGAATGAGACTTGGGCCATGTTTGTCGGATGGGCTATTTGGACCAAATTAGAGCTGTTTCCTGACAAACAGACATTTGGACAATGGACACCGCAGCACAGAGAGCAATGGGGGGACCGTTTGGCCCAAGCCGACCGCCAAGGAGAAATTCTTGGCTATTACGAACCTGATGACCCCGTTGAACGCAACATTGCCAGAAAGCGATTTTTAGCCCCCTCTCATGGGATCACCATTCAAGGCATCCAATTGTTATTAGAAACGATCTTATCCGAGTCGCCTGACATAGTGGCCAAGAGCAAAGCCATCATCAACACCACACGCGAGACCGTGGAAAAACCCTTGTCATGTGGAGAGTCGTAGTTCGATGCTCCATGCTGGACAAAAACCGGAAATCCATGATAGCGTCGGCAGCATCGTATGTCGGCATTGGCGCCTGTAGCTCAGTGGATAGAGCACTGGCCTCCGGAGCCAGGTGTCGCAGGTTCAAATCCTGCCAGGCGCGCCATTTTGCTTTTTGTAAAGAACGATATTTAAAACATTCATATTTTCTTGTCTGGGTGGGCCGTTAGCTCAGTTGGTAGAGCAGCTGACTCTTAATCAGCGGGCCGTAGGTTCGATCCCTACACGGCCCACCATTTTTTCAACGAGTTGTGACGCTTTATTTATCGTCACATCCATAGCTTCGCATAGTGCTACTACCATTTTGCTGTCACGTTCTCGAAGGGTAGCCCCGATAATCAGTTGATCTGGGATCGCCCTCCTCCCTCCTCATCTAATGGATCCACGGCACCGCTGGGGAGAATGATGCCGAGTTCGGGGTACTTCTAAGATAACCGCCCAAACAGAGGTCGTTGAGGAACATGGCTGAAAAACTTCCGGCTTTGAGTGGGACACAGGAATAGCATACTCAAGGTTTCTACTGGCCTTTAGAATTATCTAACCTCTGCTCAGGTTAAACACAAAGGCACCTCCTGAAACTTTCTCAAGAAGGTATCTTGGCCAAAACACTATCAGTCTCGAATTCGTAATAATTGGCAATGTTAATGAATTTCAATACGGGTGAATTAAAAGAAGGGACAACCTAATGGATATAGATGCGTTCAGGAAAATGGTAGCGAAGAAGCCGGACGGATTTCTGGGACGCTATGGTCTAGGAGACAAGATCCTCAAGGAAGGTGGGAATCTTGAGGAAGCTGTGGAACACCTTCGTGTTGCAGTGCAGCTTGATCCCGTGCATGTCGCTTCCCACTTTGCTTTAGGCCGTGCGTTGGCTGGACTGAAAAAGAACGAGGAGGCCAAGACGGTGCTCACCGCCGGCATCGCCGCAGCACAATCAGGCCGCTCAAGTGGGGGAGGGGATCTCGTTCCGGAGATGCGTGCGCTAATCCAGTCTTTGAGATAACGTTTTCATTCCAGGCTTCTTCAACAGGGGATATTTCCAATGCTTGGGGTGCACTCCATAGCCCCGATTCAGCAATACCTCTGCTGCTCGGCTATCTTTGTTTTCTATCAGTTCGGCCAGTCGGTTAATGGCCCGATGTCCGTGCGTCCTTGCCAGCTCGATTACCTTGAAATAGTAATAGAGGTCGAATAGCAGTCAGTTCGCTTTCTTGATAATCTAAATCCCGTTTTGCATGGCGCTTTACAAGCAAGGTAGGCTTTAACTGCAGTTGCCCTCTTACCTTAAAACAGGGGAGTGCCGGAAACCTTTATACCCCTAAGGTCTTCAGGAAATTGATGGGACCGTCTCCCATACCCGTCGCCGTCGGTATCCACTGTCATCTGAATAGAGGGATGCCGAAGACGGAAAGAGTTTAGGCTCGAAGACGGAAAGAGTTTAGGCTCGAAGACTTCATTGAATATTTATATGTCATTGAGGTTGAGACCGGCACCTACCTGTGCCTCTATCTCTCTCTTCCAATCTGATTCTAGTCTCATCCCACATTTAGATAGCTGCTCACGCAGTAAACATCAAAGACAAAAAGACCGAAACGTTCAACAAAGGGCATTCAATTTTTCTTTCGGGCCGTTTTTACCCTCACGTCGAAATTAAAAGCGGGGCATATTCCTCATTTTGGAACAGAAATTGCTGTTTATAACAAGCAATCCGTTTTACCCTTTTATCAACCATGATGTGAGAACACTATCTTGCCGAACCACACACAGATGACCGGCCGTGCATGGCCATCTCACCCAGCTATTCGGCTCTTTTTCATCGTTGGGGTCATCGTGTTTTGGACACACGACTGTGCAAGTTATGCAACAGCTATCCCCCCTTTCCCTCTTCATACGAAGGGTTCATCCAATGCGTTTGAAACTCCTGATGCCTTAGACGCCAGAGATATGCTCCCGCCAGAACTGCTCACGGGCGAACACCACACAGTATTGGACGACGTCGTGCCCTTTCGGTTGATGAATCATTTCACAATCACCTCACCATTTGGACAGTTTGAGGCCTATGGCGAAGACATGCTGAAAATTCGCATTCAGGAAATTCAGGCCCTAGCCACGATAGAAGAGGAAACGAATCAATTACATTGTCTAGCCGAGGGCGCTAAGAATGCTGCCCTTAGCCCCTTTAAGTTTGTATTAGGCCTGCTAACTGATCCAGCCAAAACGATCCTCGCGATTCCCAAGGGAATGTGGCGGGTTACGACCCGTCTCCAGGAAATGGCCAATGGCGAACGAGGAGAACTTGAGGAAACTGAAAGCAAAGAACTCATCGGGGTTTCTTTCGTTAAGCGCCGGATCGCTGATGAATTTGAGGTCGATGTCTATTCATCGAACCCGGTGTTACAGGCAAAACTTAACAGTCTGAGTTGGGCAGCCTATGCCGGTGATACCGGCATTCGATTAGCCACAATCCCCATTGATGGCCCGGCCAACGCGGTGCTCACCGGCACTTCGTTGAGTACGACCATCGGCGATCTCCTGCGAGACTATGCGCCTGAAGACCTTCGCCGGCTGAATCGTAAAAAATTGACAAGGATGGACATCAAGAAGTCACTCATTGAAGAATTTCTGCGTCACCGCTGGTATTCCCCACGCCATGAAACGGTATTGGTCCAAGCGTTGGCAGAGATGGAAAACGTGGAGAACCGAGGAAGATTTTTAGAGGCAGCGCTCTCAGCTGAGTTTGAAGAAGAAGCCCTGTTTTTCCAACGCATGGCTGAAATGATGGCAGCGTATCATCAGAATGTTGCACCTATCAATGAGATAGTTGTTGTCAAAGATCAGTTGATCATGGGATACACGAATGACCAATCCCTTGTCGCCATGCTTCCCGTGTTGCGCCTTCCATGGAAAAGAGAGGTTGCTGATGCAGCCGATGCCATCACCAGTTGGAACTCACGAGACCATCAAGTGGAAAAGATCGAGATCTGGATTGAGGGCAAGCCAACGCCTCGCGCCCATCATCAACTCCTCGCCAAAGGGCTCACGATCCACGAACATGCCAGGGATCAATTACTTGTTGCCTCATCCAAAGATCAAACTAATACAATTGTTGCATCCGTTCTTGCCCAAGATTGAGTGGCTTTCTCAGAGACTCGGATAGAGTTCTCCACTGACCTATTCACTCTTCAGGCTCTGTAACAGGATTGGGAAGTTGTAAGAAGTTTATTCGGGTTGAGCCGGCATTTTGCACCATTCTAGCTGATTCAACAATCGAGGCCGGTGCACCCTAGCCGGCTCGACTACCTCGCGAGCAACTTTCGATAGCTGTCAATTGTAGAGCCTCTCAGATCCTAGGTTGCTCACGCGCATTTATGAGAAGGCTCTCCTGAGGAAAGTGGCATTAATGCCAGCACCATGGCCTTGTAGGTCCTTAACGCGTTTTCGTTTTGCCCCGCGTTGATTAAGGCCACGCAGTCACGAACGGTTTGATAGATCTGATCCAAGATTGATTCTGCATTTGACTGTTGGGCAATAGCCTCCACAATGCCAGGTGCAATGTCGTAATACTGCTCAATCAGACGCGGACCATCTGTCGTCCCATGCAGATAGCCATCCCGAAATGCCCGTAACACACGGAGTTCCTCGCAATCGTCCGGGAGCCCTTTTGCCTCAACACAGGCCGTAGTCAGGAAGCACTTCTTCTTTTTGCGCTGATCCTGCTCTATTTTCTTCAGTACACCTTCGACAGCACCGCGGTGGATATGTCCATATGTCTCATAGTATGTTTCAAATGATTTCATTTGAAGCATGTGGTCAAATGCTGCGAAGTAGATTTCCTTTTTGATCTTGGGCTTAATCTGTAGGAACGTCGGTTTGGCAAGTAGAAAGCTGTCCCATTCAAACCGTTCCTGAATAATCGAACGCCGTTCGGCCTTGCCTCCCCTTGCATATTCCTGGTCGAGAGTGTCGCCAAGATCTGTGACACCATAGTCAGATGGATCTTTCCCAAGAATCGCTCCCGTCTGATAATCCTTTTCTACTTCGAGAAACCGCCCAGATTGTGCAGCATTGGCGGTCTCAAAGATGACATTGGATAAGATCATGGCAGGATGTCCTTCCATGTTGAAAAAGGTTGTCCCATCCTTGAAATACGCCTCGCTGGTCCCTCCGCCTTTCTTGGGTTTGGCTTTATACTCGAGTTCCTTACCATGGTGTGTCATGGTTTCTTTAGATGCCGACTTCCGAAGATCCGAAAACTCACTCGACTCCGTTGTTAATGATTCTGCAAAGTCCGATGCACCAATTTGAGGCTTTTGGCCCAAATCTTTGCTCACTTCATCCCACAATCCATCTCGCTGCACGACTTTGGATGAGCTTTGACGAATCGCTTCCGTTACTTTCCGTTGGGCAACCATCTGCGGGCTACGGTGAATCGCTTCGGTGAGCTTGTGTTGAGCAATAGCTTTGGGACGCAGATCGACAAACATGGGAGTGTCGTTCAAGAACGATTCAGGTGTGGAGCGTTGCGTCGTGAGTGGCGAAGAGACGCGGTCTGCACCTGCCTTGTTTTCAGAAGCCTGATGAGATTGATTGTCGGAGACTTTCATGGCCTTTTTTCCTCTTGACGAGCCATAAGGCTGAATAAAACTGGGTTTTTAAGAGAAAACGAAACCGTAGCACAGAATATTATGGGGGAGCCAGAACGATTAAGACGGCTCCACATCTAAAAAAGATCAACAGACAGCAATTATCAAGGCAAAACATTATCTTGCAGACTATGAGAAGGAGGCGATACCATGCCGAGAGTAGCCGGTAGACCTTTAGATTTTGCCAATCTGGACGTCCTGAAAATCCTGAGCAGGTGCCCTGTACCTAGAAGAAATTCTGGCAGATTGACCCAAAAGTCTAAAGATTTACGACGCGGTGGTCTTCTTCTAATTACCTTCATGCCATATAAGACAAGTAATCGTCAGATTCCGACCTCTTTCCCCATCTCCTTGATGAAAAACTGTATCTCAACAGATACGCCATTGTATCTGTTGAGATACAAACTGTGAAAACGATAAACCTACTTAGGGCTTGTTTGGACTACGCTGGATGCCTTTGCAAACCTAGAACCCTTATCCCAACAAGCGATCCATCATTTTGTTGAGTAAAAAACCCTTAGTTTCTCACCGATGGCGTGAAATTTGCTCATCACCCTTTGAAAAGTATACAAATATTCTTCTCTAACTTTTTAATTTTTAAAGGAGTCCTGTACATGATCAAATTTCAACGATTTGTCACTCTTTTCGCCTGCCTCTTACTCATCCCAATGTTTTGCTGGGCTGGTGAACCCGCAAAGTATGACCAATCAGGCTTCTATGCTGGGGTGGGTGGTCTCTATGCAATTGAAAACTTTGATGCAAACGGTATTGATATCGATAATGCACCAGGGTTTAACTTCCGTGTCGGATATCGATTGACATCCCATTGGGCCGTGGAAGCCATGGGCGAGCGCGTTGATGACTTTGATTTTAGGGTCAGCGGGGTTAATGGAAGTGTAGACACATGGACCGGAACACTGAACGGCAAGTTCTTTTTCCTGACTGACCGCTTTCAGCCCTATGGACTCTTTGGTCTTGGCTTCATGCGAGGTCATGTACGAGCCAGTTCCGCATTTGGTAGTGCCAGTGCTACTGAAACGGACTTGGCCCTTCGATTTGGCGGCGGGGTTGACTCGTACATTACTGAACATTGGCTCATCAATACGGAAGTCTCTTATGTACTTCCCACTGGTGATATCGACGATATTGACTATGTTTCCCTAGGCCTCGGTATCCAATACCGTTTTTAACCGAGACTTTTACCCTAGATCTAGTCTGACGCAGGCTACGGCTAAAAAGCTGTAGCCTGTGTTACACTTAAAGGACACCACCATGCCTACGCCTATTACAGAGCACACGATGTCTTCACGCTCTGCTTCTTGCCGGAGCATTGCTTGGCCCTTTTCCTGCGGCAGGCCTCGAACCTGAACCGCATCCCATGGATACGTTCCTCACCAACATTCTCAATTTTCAAGATCCTACTGGTATCCGAGGCACGCTCCGATACATTGACACAGAAGAACAAACACTGTGGCTCAATTGGGAACAACGATCAGATGATCGACCGTTGTTCAAGACAGGGTGGAAGTTAGTGCCAGGGGATGCTACGTTACTCCTCTATCCTCAAGATTCAACACAATTGGACGCATTGCAACATATCTCAAAAGGCACCCCGCTTGAGATGATCATTCAACGCGATCCTGAAGGACATCGACGTATTCTTTCGTTCCAGGATCTTTCCCTTCCGAAGGAAATACCCCTCTAAGTCATACCTCTTTCCTAGTATCGCATGCTCATACTTCTATCTAGATAGCACAGATCTTTTTGATCTGATATGATGCCATTCATACATTCCAATCTTGGGACCGCTCACCTTTTTGTCTCCCCTGACTGAGAGCCGCGATCTTTTCCAGACAGCCTTTTTTCATCTTTTAAGCGGAGGATCTGTTCTTATGAGAGTGCTTCGATTCACCTTCAGGGTTTTATGCACTTTTGTCCTTATTGCCGGCATTGTTCCAACATCGATCCAGGCCAAGTCCTCAGAAGCAGCGTCCAGCATGACGATTGCTGATGGAATGATGGTATCCCTAGAGTATACCCTGACCTTAGAAGATCAAGCTGTCCTAGACACCAATGTCGGTGGGGCTCCCCTCACCTTCGCTCAAGGTTCTCACAAAATCATCCCAGGGTTAGAGCAGGCCCTGGAAGGGATGAAAGCGGGCGAAAGCAAAAAAGTGACCGTTGGGCCTCAAGATGGGTATGGCGAGATTGACCCACGTGGGTTTCAAGAGATCCCTATCGACCAAATTCCACCAGACGCCCGAAAAGTTGGGATGCAACTACAAGGTAAAAATCCTGAAGGACATGTCATTCGCCCCGTCGTCAAAGAAGTAAAAGAACATGTGGTCGTTCTAGATTTCAACCATCCTTTGGCAGGAAAAACCTTGTACTTTGACGTTAAAGTCTTGGATGTGACAGCAGGCACAAGCCCCTAGCCTAGCTGCACAGACCCCGGGCAAATAAGATTGAATCCATGCTTCAAGAATGCGTGGATGCTTCACAACAGGGTATCAGGCAGCATAACCGCAATTTCATCATGCTCATGGGCATGTTTAATGAAACATCCACACACCTCCTGTGACAAGTTCAGCCTCAATGGCATAGATGAACTGTGTTCTTTGAATGTCACAGCGTCTTTACCTAAGAAGTGGAATGCAAGCAATTCAACAGACGACGAATAAGCAGATCGGCAAACAGCAATTCTGAATGCCAGGGATCAGTTTATGTGTGGACGCTATACGTTAAAGACAGCCTCTGAGATTGTGGCCAAACATTTTCAACTCCCTGCCCCCTTGCCAACACAGGCTTGCTATAATATTGCACCATCTCAGCTTGTCTCTTGCGTCCGAACTATTCCGGAATGCACTATGCGCGAAGGAACACTGATGCATTGGGGGTTGCGTCCCTCTTGGTCCAAAGCTTCTTCAACCGGAGCCATGTTAATCAATGTCCGTGCGGAAACCGTAAGCCAGAAGCCTGCGTTTCGAAGCGCGTTTCGTCAACGTCGGTGTTTTATCATCGCCGACGGGTTCTATGAATGGCAGCGCAGAGGGTCGAGTAAACAACCCTACTATATCCGCCTTCACACCGAGCAACCTTTTGCCTTTGCCGGATTATGGGAACATTGGACAGAACCTGACGGTGCTATCAGGGAAACCTGTGCGATACTCACAACGGAACCGAATACACTCATCGCTCCACTACATCATCGAATGCCGGTGATCATTCCTCCTCACCATTACAATCTGTGGCTAGACCCTCATGTTCAAGAATTGAATCAGGTGCAAACCTTGTGCTGCGCCCTTACTCTACCCAAGAGATGGTGGCCATCCCCGTCAGCCGACAAGTCAATGATCCACGCAACAATGATCCCACCTGCCTTAAGCCAGTGGAGTTACCTGAGGATACACAGCCAGATCTAGCGTTACCGCTTAGCTTCTAATTCCTGAAACATTCTCTGCATATCAGATGGAGGAGACACAGTATATTCCTGAAAAACGCCCAAAGAGGGGTGCTGAAACCCTAGAGTACGTGCATGGAGCATGACCCGTGGAACAGGTATCTCTTCTACCCAACAGGACTTTTCTCCACCATAGGTATAATCGCCTAATATTGGATGTCCAAGAGACAGCATATGCACACGGAGTTGATGTGTTCGCCCTGTCTGAGGATACAACAACACATGGGAGGCGAGGTCTTTGAATCGACTGGCGATAGAATATTCCGTGACGGAGACTTTTGGCTTCTCCGTGTTTGGTGAGCACGTTCTCTTCTCTTTTGTATCTCGACCAATGGCTTGTTCAATCACACCATGATTGTTCTGAGGCGTACCGCAAATGAGCGCTTCATAGGTTCTCACGATCGTATGCCGTTCAAATTGCACAGCCAACGCACGATGTGCCTGATCGGTTTTTGCAACTACCATCACTCCAGACGTATTCTTGTCCAACCGATGAACCAGACCAGGCTGGCTCATCCTGTTCCCATTGGAGCTCGTTCTTTCAGAGGCTTGAAAATGTCGCAGGAGTGCATTCATTAAGGTTCCTGTCCAATGTCCTGACGCCGGATGCACCACAATTCCAGCAGGTTTGTTCAGCACCAAAAGCATAGCATCTTCGTACAGGATCTCTAGCGAAACCACTACTCCCTGCGCCATTAACGGTCCTGGTTGAGGAGTCTCCATCGTAATGTGATCGCCAGGTTTGATTTTCTGACTCGGTCTGACAATCTGGGCGTTGAGCCGAATGCGGCCACATTCGATCAACCGCTGAAGACTGGAACGCGAGATATCTGGCTCGCGATGCCGCAGAAAGACATCAAGACGTTTCGGCACTTCTCCGGCAGTAATCAGGAACTCAGTAATCATGCGATAGAAAGATCAGAAAAAATTTGAGATATGCGATTATCTCTCTTTGCTAGCTTGGGAAACAACGACGAAACCCTTGAAGTAATATAAGCGGCCCTTTGACTCGGATTTTCCTCCTCAGCACTGCCCATAACAGATTCCGTTCTTTGGCTAAAAAGCCTAGCCACGTTTGGCTATCAGCCGTGATCTGAAAATCAGCATGGCTTTGGTGTCCATCGATGACCTGTAGGGTTTTCTTTCGAATGATCACCGTGGCTTGGCTTGTTTCTTTGCCTGTGAAAGTGAAATGATAGGTCGCCGTGAGGCCTTCAGCCTTATGTCTTTGAAAGAGTAGTGGCAATCCGTCGAAGAATCCTTTGATGGAGCGAGGTCGCAATCCATTCTCCACGGTTTTTACCTGCTTATGCGGAAACCGTTTCATGACATGGTTTTTTGCATCGGAGCCTTGTACGACATAAATCGTTTCCTCTTTTTTCTGAAGTGGCTTAACGATGTCTGCGACATACTCTTTACGATTGGCGTGAAAGGACTTGTTCACCTCTTCACCTGCCGGACACACGGCTAAGCAGTATGCCGCCTTGTAGTTCGCACCAAAGGATAGGCTCTGCCACATTGAAGCAGATTCCGCATCGTTGACCTTTTCTCGGTACTGCTTGGCAGTTTGACTCTCAACGACATTCTCCACCCAATTCGTGAAACCTCCCATAAATTCTCGGTAGTTGTGGGTGTAACAAGCAGAGAAATTAAAATGGCCGTCTTGACCAATGGCTCCCACAGGACAAGCTGCGACACATAGCTTACACTCCATGCATGGATTGTCGTTGATTGGTGTATCGGTCATGGTGATCTCGGTATCTATGAGAATCGTACCGAGGAGAATAAAGTTGCCGAACTTTGGGTGAATGACATTACGATGAATCCCCATTTGTCCAAGACCGGCCGCAACGGCGACAATTTTATGAGATACGACCCAGATCTTCCCTGGAAATTGGTCCATTTCCATAGGAAAGCCCATTGCCGGATTGAGTGCCCGCACTTCTTTTGCTTCAAGTGCCTTGACAATGTCGCGGGCTACTTCATTGACTTGGTCGGCAGTATGATGAAATTCCAGGTTAGCCACTGAACGTGCCGAACTGCGAATAGGTTCACGATTCATTCGGATCACGAAACTGATCAATGTCTTGGTTCGGGGAAAAGTGGAGAGAATATCCGGCCTGTCTTGGTCGAGCTCAGGTCGATTGATTTCCACAAACCCGACATCATCAGCTCCTGCATCAAGACACAATCGGTAGAGCCAATCTCGAGCAAGTGGTGAAGAAGAACTGTGGAAGTTGGTACTACATTCCTTTGAGTCGATTGATAAAGGCTCCTGTATGTCTATCATGGGAAGTTCAGTGAGTTGTGACATATGAAATCCTCCTATTCGTTGACATATAGGTGTATACACACCTATATGATCAAAAAAAGCTATTCAGGCCGAGCCACGTCAATTGTTGCGGACAAATCCTCTAATAATCGATCTACGCGAGCTTGGCCCAATTCTTTCGTGACTTGTTGCTGAACCGTTTTCCACAGAGGAAGGGCCTTGGCTAATCTGGCTTGCCCAGTAACAGTCAACGTTACCTCTCGTTCCCGTTGATCACTCTGTCCCTGACTCACAAGGATCAAGCCATCTTTTTTTAATGGCTTTAGGTTCCTTGTCAATGTGGTGCGATCCATGATCAACTCTTCAGCCAAACGGTTGATGGTGATGGCGCCAGTTAGCCGCGCGGCTACCAAAATGGGAAACTGCGTCGCACGAAGGCCAATCGGCCGTAAGGCCTCGTCATAGCGTTGAGTGATGACCCTTGCTGTTTTTCGCAAGTGAAAACACACACAGGCTTGGGCTGGCTCCAAATATTGCGTAAGATTGAGGGGATTCGTCTTCATATATGAGAGTATATACACCTAAATACATAATGTCAAACCTGTAACAAGAGGTAGCTGATCTGTGCGCCCACAAATCCTGCTATCTGGATGATGACAGGCGGCATGAGCCTTGTCGCGACCTATTAGGATAGAAGAGATTAGAGAGTTTGGTGAAGGGACGTGGACCTAACGCTCTTAGGCAAACCATCTTCAGACAGATAAACCTTCTTCAATTTCACCGATGATCTTCTTTACGGCTTCCCTTGGATTGGCTGCATCTCGGATTGGCCGACCAATTACTAAATAATCCGCGCCCCCTTTCACAGCCTGGGTTGGCGTGGCAGCCCGTTGATGCTCATTATGCGAGACCCCAGATGGCCGAATCCCTGGGCAAACAAGAAGAAACTCGTTTCCATGTTTTTCCCGAAGCATGGCCGCGTGAAGTCCAGAGGCAATAAGCCCATCGGCACCATGCTGAAGTGATTCATGCGCACGGGAGTCAACGAATTCTTCCACACTTGACACGTGAGCGGACGAAGCCCCCTGACTGCCAGTTATATAGAGATCTCGCATATCGTGCTCACTCATGCTCGTTAAGACGGTGAGGGAGAGAATCTGGACTTTTGTTTCCCCTCGCCCTGCTTTCACCATTTCGATAGTTTTCCCGTTGCCATGAACGGTCATACATTCTATACCGGCTCTTGCCAAGGTCTGCGTGGCCCGCTGAAGTTGTGCTGGAATATCGGGCGTCAGTTTCAAATCGAGAAAGACCTTGAGCTGTTGCTCTTTGAGTTCCTTGACGAACCCCAAGCCCGTCGCAAGAAATAACTCCCAACCCACTTTATAAAATGAGATCAATCCATCGAGTTGTTTCACATACGAACGAGCCAATTCGATATCGGGAACGTCTAACGCAAAAATAATACGATCTTGAGGATTGCCAGGATGCTTCATGAAAGAACCGACTTATACAGTCTTGTTGATTGAAGGAGCCAGACTATATAACAAAACACAAGAAGGTTGTCTATATGGATTTTCTGCCTTTCCTGTGCCGTGCCCTCCCCACTCGTTATGACCATCAACGACCACGTTGCTAAAGACCATCTTTCCCAGACTCACCTCCTCTCACGAAAGGCATTAGAGTAAAGTCACCCTGCTTTAAAAGCTGCTACGGTAAACGCGGGACGTCAAACAACAAGAATCTTGATGTCGATGACAGACATCGATAACCAAGACACGTCTGTGGCATTGATCCATATGACATAACGAGGAGCAACGTCTGTAACAAGGAGACGGCGATTTCTTTTGATTGAAAGAACCAACGCTCTATGGTAAGGTTTCCTGGATTTGAGTGATGAATCCACGAATTTAGAACTACTTGTTATTACTATGCATAAGATGGTCCCATCGTCTAGGTTGGCCTAGGACGGCACCCTCTCAAGGTGCAGACACGGGTTCAAATCCCGTTGGGACCACCATCTTCTTTGCCCTGACCCATTCCAACGTTATCGAAGAAAAGGAATATCGAGAAGCCGTTTTCTGACGATGCTTCGGTAAACATCATATGCAGACACGCGATTTTCATGATGGGGCACAAGATGGCCTCGAAGCCTTAGAGGCACTGGACCCTGAACAAATACACTCGTTTTCCGACCTATTAGCCGCGATGCAAAAAACCGCGTTTGGCGGGCGTCGCGTCGGAGAAGCATTTACGATCTTAAAGGAGATGATTGCCGATCCCGACTGTTTTGTGGTGCTGACGCTGTCAGGAGCCATGACCATCGCGAAAATGGGAAAGATTATCTGCACGATGATTGATCGAGACATGGTCCAAGCTGTTGTATCAACAGGGGCATTAGTTGCCCACGGCATGAGTGAAGCGGTGGGACAAACCCATTATAAGTATCACCCAGCTATGAGTGATGTGGAATTATTTGAAAAGGGATACAATCGGGTCTATGACACACTAGAAATGGAATTAAATCTCAACCATGTGGAACATGTTGTCGGGCAAACCCTGAAACGGCTTGACCCTTCCCAATCACTGTCATCGGCATTACTCACACGGGAACTCGGGCGTACCCTGGTTGATGAATTCAAGGGACCAGGAATTCTGAAAAGCGCGTTCTTGAAGAACGTCCCCGTATATATTCCTGCCTTCACAGATTCTGAATTAGGCCTCGATGTCTCGATTTGGGGGATGGGACAACACCATGAATCCCACGACACGACACACAGTGAGAACGGGCCAGCCTTGTGGAAAACATTATCACAACATCCACCAACTTTTAACCCGTATCTCGACCTTAATAGTTACACCGAGCAGTTACTCGGTGCAAAACGTCTAGGAATTTTGACAATTGGTGGAGGCGTGCCACGGAATTGGGCTCAACAGACGCCTCCCTATATTGAAATCTTGAATCTTCGGTTGAACACGCAGCTTACGCCTCCCCGGTTTCACTATGGAGTTCGGATTTGCCCAGAACCCGATTATTGGGGTGGCTTGAGCGGATGTACCTATCAAGAGGGCATTTCATGGGGAAAGTTTGTTCCACCGAAAGAAGGTGGCCGGTTCGCTGAAGTCTTGAGTGATGCGACAGTAATCTGGCCGCTTCTCGTCATGGGGCTACTCGAAGCCTTTCCCAACAAGACAACGGACGGGTAATCCAACGAGGCTCCGGCATCATGACTCGTCGACTGTTGCTTCCCAGACATCTTTCAATTCTCACGAATTGACCTTGCGGGACCACTTGCACCCATTCTATACTGGCTAGGGAATTGAATTTGTGAACAAGGAAAGATTATGTCCTCAATAAGCATCAAAGACGTTGAAACACGTTTAGGCCACGTCAAGTGCGCTACTTGCAAATCCAACCGATTTGGTATTGATAATCGGACGGTGAAGGATGACGGGGAATGGAAGGGGATATGCAGAGATTGTTTTTACACATTCCCAATTCATACGGACATGGAATTTTATCTCAGGACCCAACCAGATGTTCCGTATCGCCTTCGAGAAATCGCCTGTCAAGCTTGTGAGAAACGAGGAGTGTCGCTAGATTTTCGTATTAACATGTCGGTTCGCGAATCTGTGTATTTTGTGACCTGCCAGTCTTGTCACATACAGTTTACCGAACAATCCTCACTGGAAGCCTTTGAATAACCAATACTGACCTCGTGTAAAGGGCCATACGATGACTCATCCCAGTGACCAGCAACCTGACACTACCAACCAAGAAGAAACGCCCTCGCCAAACAAGCCCTCTGTACAAAATCAAAAAGTCCGGAAAGAAATTCAGGTCGTCTCCATTCCTCATGAGCAGGATATGATCGCCGAAGAAATGGCTGAGTTGTTCGAAGAAGACCAAGTAACCCATAAACATGGCAGCGCCGAACCTGAGGGGGACTAGTCCCTTCCCATACGGTTATTGCCAACTGCTCCACTCATACGTCTAACCCAACCGCATGAACCCGTCTGCTTGTATCATGACCGTGACATACCTTTCTTCTTACTCTCAGTAACGCAACCAAACATGGGCTCATTGATGGCAATCACAATTTTCTGTGTATGTCTGAAATTCATATGTGACACGACCATGTTCCACGTGGAACATGTAGTGGATGTTCAATGATCAACCTCCTACGAGATGGGGCTAGCCAAATTGGATGCCCTCTCAGTAATACAGACATTGAGAGGTTTGATGTATACTATACCCATCTCGTGGACTGGAATAAAAAAACCAACCTGACGGGGTCGCAAGATGCCCAGGCGTTGATTGTCACATTATTTCTTGATTCACTGGCTTTTTCTGAGTCTTTATCAAAATATAATTGCAGCATGTCGATCCTCGATGTGGGAACCGGTGCTGGATTCCCTGGCCTTCCTTTAAAAATTGTCAACCCCATGCTTGATGTCACATTAGTCGAACCAAATCTCAAAAAAGTCGCGTTTCTGCATCACATCATTGGAACACTTGACCTAACACAGGTCACCGTGTTCTCTCAACAAATTCAAACATTTGGTTCGGAACAACTCCGTCATAAAAAAATCGACTTTGTGCTTAGTAAAGCATTGAAATGTTCCTCATATCTCCCGTATGTTCACCATCTTATTCACGAGACCAGTCAAATTGTCTTGTGGCGGTCTTCCCACCTTGACCCACAGCAGGATTTACATGGATTTGCCATTGACCGTGAAATTTCTTATACATTGCCGTTTGGATTTGGCGAGAGAAACCTGAGTATCCTGACCTCAAAATCATAGAGATCCAGAGGTTAGCCCATAATTGGAGATAGTCTCTTCCTTCGGCTTATACACATAATGTTCCACGTGGAACATGCTTGAAGGCATTGCTTTATCTATGGCAAAAATTGTTGCAGTCGCGAATCAAAAAGGTGGCGTTGGCAAGACGACCACGTCGATGAATCTTGCTGCGGCCCTGGCTCTTTCACACAAACCTGTGCTGCTTATTGATTTGGACCCACAGGCAAATGCTACCAGTGGGTTAGGCATTGAAAAAGCTGCACCGACTATCTATGACTGTTTCATCAATAAGACCACAGCTCGTGAGGCTATTGTGGGCACAGCTATTCCCCAGCTTGCCATCATTCCCTCATGCCACGATCTCGTGGCAGCTGAGATTGAGCTATCAGATATTCTGAATCGCGAAACCCTCCTTAAAAGGCTCATCGATGATATTTCTGGTGATTATAATGTCATCATCATTGACTGTCCTCCCGCCTTTGGAATTTTGACGATCAATGCCTTAGTTGCAGCCCATTCTGTACTTATTCCAGTCCAATGTGAATATTATGCGATGGAAGGGCTTGGAAGGCTGATGGAAAATGTCGAACGGATTCGGCAGTCGTTCAATGCGAATCTCCAATTGGAAGGCATTCTTCTCACTATGTGGGATTCCAGAGTCACGCTTTCGAAGCAGGTGTCCCAGGAAATCCGAGAGTTTTTTAAAGAAAAAGTCTACCGGTCCATTATTCCCAGAAATATTGCATTGGCTGAAGCCCCAAGTTATGGACAATCTGCGTTACTGTACAATTCGGCTTCAGCAGGATCACAAGCCTACATCGAACTAGCAAAGGAGTTTCTCACTCATGGAGAAAAAGGCTCTGGGTAAAGGCTTGCAGGCTCTCTTGCCTGGCAGGGAGACTGCCGAGCAAGGGTCTGCACAGACCATTCAGGATATTCCCCTCGCACAGATTCTTCCAAATCCTCACCAGCCTAGGAAACATTTTTCAGGACCCGCGTTGGCTGAATTGGCTGAATCTGTTGAACAAAGCGGGGTATTGCAACCCATTCTCGTTCGGCTCACTGGTGATGGGAAATACGAGTTGATTGCTGGGGAACGACGACTGCGTGCAGCAAAATTAGCAAAACTTCACAGTATTCCTGCATTAGTGAAGAATTCCAGCGATGAGCAATCTATGCTATTATCCCTAGTTGAAAATATCCAAAGACAGGACTTAAACCCCATTGAAGAAGCTAAGACTTATCTTCGTTTGATGAAAGAATTTGGGCTCACCCAAGAACACGTGGCTGTACGGGTTGGCAAAGAACGATCTTCTGTCGCAAATCTGACGAGACTGATGAGTTTACCGAAAACGATTCAAAGCCTGGTTGAATCCGAACAGATTTCCTTGGGCCATGCCAAGGTCTTATTGGGCGTCAAAGACGTTCAAACGCAGGAAATGATCGCACAGAAAATTGTCACACAGACCCTTTCTGTTCGTCAGGCAGAAGATTTGGCAGCAAGACACAATAGCCCCCGTGAGATATCCAAGAAAAATCAGCCTGTCCAAAGAGCTCTTGAGCTGGAAACACAATTGCGACAGATCCTAGGAACCCGAGTAACGATTACCAGGGGGAAACGTGGAGGGAAAATCGCCATTTCATACTTTTCACAAGATGACTTGACAAGAATTGCAGAGGTGATTTTATCATAAGAATTCTGTAGGGTTGGGAAATAATCCAACCTTCATGAACTACCTATGATGTCTGGTGTTCAGCAAGGTTGAGCAATTATTGACAGTATCAAAATAACCTGTCAGCTATGGGAGGATATGAGCCATGTGGGGTGAAGAGGCAAAAAAAAAGGAAACCTTGTTTGATGGAGAACATTATACGTTTTTAGGGAAAGACGTCGAATTCAAAGGAAAAGCAAAATTTGAGGGAACAGTTCGGATTGATGGCCATTTTGAAGGAGACATTACCACAAACGATACGTTAATCATTGGGGAACATGCTGTCATAAAAGGCACGATTACCGGAGGAGTAATCATTAGTGGGGGAAAAATAGAAGGGGACCTCACCGCATCAATAAAAGTCCAACTGCTCAAACCCGCTATTATGGTCGGCAACATTCGTTCTCCCTCACTTTTCTTAGAAGAAGGCGTCGTATTTCAAGGAATGTGTGATATGGGCCTCATCCTCAACAGCGAACCTAACAAGATCGAAAATGTGCATGATCTCGCTTCCCATCGGGACAAACGATTTCAGGAAATGTAAATCATGCCTAAACCGACTGTTATCCTTGGCATGAGCGGAGGTGTTGATAGTTCTGTTGCCGCCTCTTATCTCTTGAACGAGGGATACGATGTTCATGGGATTACCCTCAAAACATGGGAAGATGAGGATGACACCACCCAGACCTCCAAACGATGGCAAGAACGCGGATGCTGTAAGGTTGGGATGGCAAAGTATGTCGCGAAACTGTTGGACATTTCTCACGAAGTTATTGATATACGAGAGATGTTTACAAAAGAAGTCATCGATGACTTTGTCGCAGGCTATCTCCAAGGCATCACCCCAAATCCATGTGTTCGCTGTAATGAACGCGTGAAAGTATTGGTCCTTCACAAAATTGCCATGGAACGAGGAGCGAATTTTTTTGCGACAGGGCATTATGCCCAAATCACACAAGAGGAAAGCCCCAAGCTTCTCAAGGGAAAAGATGGCCGCAAGGATCAGTCATACTTCCTCTATCGCCTGTCTCCCACATGGTTGTCGCATATGCTGCTCCCACTAGGAGGCATGGAAAAATCTGAAGTCTGGCAACGGGCTGAAGCTATGGGACTCCCAACAGATGAACTCAAAGAGAGTCAAGAGATCTGCTTTGTGACACGGGGCAACTACCGAACCTTCCTTACGGAACACGCCCCCCACGCCTCTCGCCCTGGCCCATTTCTTGATGCTCAGGGTCAAAAAGTGGGAGAACATCGGGGCATTGCGTTTTACACACCGGGCCAGCGCAAAGGACTTGGGCTCGCTACCGGCGATCGTCTGTATGTCCAGACGGTTATTCCAGACACACACACCGTTGTGCTGGGCCCAAAAGAAGGGCTCCTCAAAAATGAATGCCTCGTGGCAGATTTGAACATCTTTGACGAACATCAATTACAAGATGGCAACCCTATCGACGTCAAATTTCGATATGCTTCGCCTTCTGTGCCAGCTCACCTGCATTGGAAGGATCAACGAGAAATTCAAGTGCAATTCGATACCCCACAACAAGCCTTGAGTCCAGGACAGTCCATGGTGTTTTATCGAAACGACCAAGTATTAGGAGGAGGCCTTATTCAACGATTTCCTCTAGACACCATCGAACATCTGAACTGATTGGCACATCATTCCCAGCATCTATTATTGACACCTATAACTCTGCATGCTAGTTTTTAACGTTTTTTGCCTCCTCTCCCCGGAGTGAGGCATCTGTCTGTCTCATAAGCTATGGATTACGAATGAATAAGAGCACCATCGCTCGACGATATGCCAACGCGTTGTTCCACTTGTTGGATCCTTCACACGTTGACTCTGCGCGCCAAGCGTTGTTTGTATTGTGTGAAGCGTTACACAAATCCACTGCACTAAAGCATGTCTGTGCCTCCCCTGTGTTTACGATGGAGGAAAAGCATGACGTCTTGACCGCCTTGAGCACCCAAGCCGGAGCCCCTCCTGTGATAAAAGACTTCTTGGGACAGCTATTGAAAAAAAACCGTGTTGGGGTTCTGGAGGAGATTGCCCAAGCATTTAGTGAATTAGCCGATGATCGCGAAGGAAAACAACGGGTGGTTGTGAAAGCAGCCGAGCCGCTTTCTCAAGAAGAACAAGCATGGTTACAGTCCAAATTAGGAACCTTGATGACACAACAGGTTGAATTAGTGTTTCAAGCAGAACCGTCCCTGATTGCAGGGCTCCAAATTCAAATTGGCAGTACGGTCTATGATAGTTCAGTGCGGGGGCGATTAGACAACATCCGTTCCCTCCTCGTGAAAGGGTAAGGGTTATGCAAATCAAGGCAGAAGAAATTAGTTCGATTATTCAAGAGAAGATCAAAGGGTTTGACCAACGGGTTGATGTCCATGAAATGGGCCATGTCATTCAGGTGGGTGACAATATTGCGAAAGTGTATGGGCTCGAAGGGGCTATGTCTGGAGAATTGTTAGAATTTCCAGAAAACTTGTTTGGTGTGGCGCTGAATTTGGAAGAAGACAGTGTCGGTGTCGTGTTATTAGGCGAAGGTAAGGCCATTCGTGAGGGTGATCCTGTCAAACGAACAGGTCGCATTGCCGAAGTGCCTGTTGGCGAAGAACTCATCGGACGTGTGGTAGATGCCATTGGAGACCCAGTGGATGGCAAAGGCCCAATCCAAGCTAAAGAACACCGACTCATCGAAATGCGGGCCCCAGGTGTCGTTGATCGTCAGTCTGTCGGAGAGCCACTCCAAACTGGCCTGAAAGCCATTGATGCCATGATTCCCATTGGTCGAGGTCAACGCGAATTAATTATTGGCGACCGACAAACTGGGAAAACGGCTATTGCCGTCGATACGATCATCAACCAAAAAGGCCTGAATGTCTTTTGTATTTATGTAGCCATCGGGCAAAAACGGTCAACCGTGGCACGAGTCGTGAAGACCCTGGAAGATGCTGGAGCCATGGAGTACACCACGGTCGTATCCGCAACCGCGAGTGATGCCGCCTCCCTTCAGTTTTTTGCCCCGTATGCCGGTGTCACAATGGGTGAATATTTCCGGGATAACGGGAAGCATGCACTTATTGTCTATGATGACTTATCAAAACATGCCAATGCTTATCGTGAATTATCCCTCCTGCTTCGTCGGCCACCAGGTCGGGAAGCCTTTCCGGGCGATGTGTTCTTTCTCCATTCCCGTTTGTTGGAACGCGCCGCTAAGATGAGCGAGGAAAAGGGGAGTGGTAGCCTGACGGCGCTCCCGATCATTGAAACACAGGCCGGAGACGTGTCGGCCTATATCCCCACGAACGTCATTTCCATTACCGATGGACAAATTTATTTGGCTGGTGACCTCTTTTATTCTGGTGTTCGTCCTGCCATTAATGTCGGGCTTTCCGTATCTCGAGTCGGTGGAGCCGCCCAAATCAAAACCATGAAGCAAGTAGCGGGAACTTTACGATTAGATCTTGCGCAATATCGAGAAATGGCAGCGTTTGCTCAATTTGGGAGTGATTTGGACAAAGCCACTCAAGCACAACTGGCCAGAGGCGTCCGGATGGTGGAATTGCTGAAACAAGAACAATACAAACCAATGCCCGTTGCCGATCAAGTTCTTTCCATTTTCTCAGGGGTCAATGGATTTCTCGATAATATTCCAGTAGGGAAGATTCGGCAGTTTGAGCAAGATTTGTTGACCTTCATTAAAGACAAGTATCCGAAGGTACGGGATGAGGTCGTAAGCAAGAAAAAAATTGATGAGGAATTAGGGGGACAGGTGAAAGCCATTATTCAGGAATGTAAACAGCAGAAAGGCTATGACCAGGATTCATAATGGATAACCACCATGGCTAGTCTCCAAAGTCTCCGACGAAAAATCTCGTCGTTCAAAAACACCCAAAAAATCACGAAAGCCATGAAAATGGTGGCTGCGGCTAAGCTCAAACGCGCCCAAGATCGGATTTTATCGGCTAGACCATATGCCCACAAACTCCGTGACGTTATGGGAAACCTTGGGGAACGAGCGAATCGGTCCTCACACCCATTGCTCGCTCAACGGGAAGTGAAGACAACTGAGTTGCTTGTTGTGACGAGTGACCGAGGCCTCTGTGGAGGATTCAATACTAATATTCTGCGGAGCGCGGCAGAGTTTCTCGCAGAACAGACAACAGCCGGAAACCCTGTGCAAGTGAGTCTCGTGGGAAGAAAAAGCGTCGACTATTTTCGACGCCGGGCATGGACGATTCGACAAGAGTGGCCTGGAGTCTTCGATCGATTGAGTTTTGAACATGCACTGGATATCGGTCAACATATTGTGGAGGCATACAATAACGGAATCTTTGATCGCTTGTATGTGGTCTACAACGAGTTCAAATCCGTACTTCAACAGCGCGTCATTGTCGAGCAATTGCTGCCCATTGAAGCCCTAAAGGAAGAGAGCGGACACCAAGAAGCGCCAATCAGCCAAGGAACCTACCTGTATGAACCCGATGAGCATGAATTGCTTAATGCCCTCTTGCCGAAACATTTTGAGGTTCAGACATACCGGGTGTTGTTAGAATCAGCGGCAGCGGAGCAAGCCGCACGGATGACGGCCATGGATGGAGCGACACGGAATGCTGGAGAACTCATTAAAAAAGTGACATTGTCTTACAATAAAACCCGTCAAGCCGCCATTACCAAAGAATTGATGGACATTGTCGGCGGAGCGGAAGCACTCAAATAACGATTTTCCCTTTTGTAAGGAGAACAACGTGGGCACGGAAACAGGAAAAGTTATTCAGGTTATTGGACCAGTGGTAGACGTGGAATTTCCACCGGGCCAACTCCCCAATATTTTCAATGCGTTAAAAATCGATCAGGACGGCGACTCAAAGACAGGGCAATCTGAAATTCATGTCACTGTCGAAGTTGCCCAACATTTAGGTGAAAATCGTGTGCGTGCCGTCGCGATGTCATCCACTGATGGATTAGTTCGGGGCATGTCGGTCAAGGATACAGGCGCTCCGATTTCCGTACCTGTTGGAAGAGAGACATTAGGGAGAGTGGTGAATGTCCTGGGTGAGCCCGTTGATGGATATGGCCCTATTCCCGCAAAAAAGACGTACTCCATTCACCGTCCTGCCCCAGCCCTAGAAGATCAAGAAACAAAAACCGAGGTCTTGGAAACCGGGATTAAGGTCATTGATCTCTTAGAACCCTATGCAAAAGGGGGAAAAGTTGGATTGTTTGGGGGAGCCGGTGTCGGAAAAACCGTTATCATCATGGAGCTGATTAACAACATTGCCCTCCACCATGGTGGGTTTTCTGTCTTTGCTGGAGTTGGCGAACGAACACGTGAAGGCAACGACCTTTGGCATGAAATGCAAGATTCCAAAGTCATCGATCCCAATGATTATGCGCAGTCAAAGGCCGCCTTGGTCTATGGCCAAATGAATGAACCGCCTGGAGCCCGACTTCGTGTAGGACTCACGGGACTCACTATCGCTGAATATTTCCGCGATGAAGAACATCAAGACGTCTTGTTATTCGTGGATAACATTTTCCGGTTTACCCAAGCAGGCTCAGAGGTTTCAGCGCTATTAGGGAGAATGCCTTCTGCGGTCGGTTATCAACCAACACTCGGGTCCGAGATGGGGGTCCTTCAGGAACGGATCACATCAACCAAGCAAGGATCAATTACCTCGGTGCAAGCGATCTACGTGCCCGCTGACGACTTGACCGACCCGGCCCCAGCGACGGCATTTGCCCATTTGGATGCGACAACCGTGTTGTCTCGACCGTTGGCGGAATTAGGTATTTACCCAGCAGTGGATCCGTTGGATTCGACTTCCCGAATTTTAGACCCACACGTGTTGGGAGAAGAACATTACGATGTTGTCCAAAAGGTGCAAGGAACCCTTCAACGCTATAAAGACCTTCAAGACATCATTGCCATTCTTGGTATGGATGAGTTATCGGAAGAGGATAAACAACTCGTATCTCGAGCGCGTAAACTTCAACGATTCCTCTCCCAACCCTTCCATGTGGCCGAAGCCTTCACGGGGACCCCTGGGAAATATGTCAAGCTAGCTGACACGGTCAGAAGTTTCAAAGAAATTGTCGAAGGGAAGCATGACGATCTCCCCGAGCAAGCATTTTATATGGTCGGTTCCATTGAAGAAGTTGTGGAAAAAGCCAAAGCCCTCGGAGTGAAAACCTGATGGCTCAAACGACCGCAACATCGGCTTCGAACAAGATCCAGCTCGAAGTCGTGAGTCCTGATCACCTTCTCTTGAGTCAAGAAGTCGACTACGTGTCGGCGCCTGGGGTTGAAGGTGACTTTGGTGTTTTACCAGGCCATTGTCACTTTCTCACCACCCTCCGTATTGGAGAATTATCCTACCGTATTGGTGAAGAAACCCAATATATGTCCATTCTATGGGGATTTGCTGAAGTCAATCCACAGAAAGTGACAATCCTGGCTGAGGTTGCTGAAAAGGCAGAAGATATTGATATCGAACGCGCGCAAACGGCTGTGACCAAAGCAGAAGAGCATCTGGAACGAGGGGGATTACCCTCAGAAGTCGAAGAAGCTCGCATCAGCTTGGAAAAAGCGAGACTCCGCCAGAAAATAGCCGAACGGCACCAACAAGCACGGAACCCTCACGCTTAGACGGTCACGATGCTTCGTGATCAAGCATGAGAATGTTGAAACGCCCACGAGCCTTCAGAAAAACTTCGATCCACATGCCAGCGGCATTTCCTCCAGACATGAGATAGTCATGCATGAAAGGGAATGAGAAAACTAAAGTCCTTTGCGCGCCTAACTCAAAATACAGCAAACAGCCTTTTTGCCTAGTCTTGGTTTTTGCTAGCGCTTGAAGCTGCCCATCAGGGACGACTTGCTAACAACTGTTGACATTATTCAATAGCCCCTTCTGGATTCGCCAACTCAACGGTCGCATATTTTCGTTTCCCAACTTTCAAACGATATTGCCGGCCGGACTCGACATGCAAGAGTGTATTCACGTCTTGTTGCCGTTCTTTGTCAATCTCAATAGCACCCTGAACGATAAGCCGACGGGCCTCGGCTTTACTGGAGACCAATCCTGTTCGGGCAATCACCTCAATCAGACTCATCGAAAGATCGTCCGGGGAAGAAAAGTCTGAGAGATATAACACCAAACAGCTGTCTGGATGCTCGGGAAACTCTCGACCACGAATCCGCTGTTGGAAATCAGCCTTGCCTTGCTGCGCAGCATCCGCGCCATGATACTGTTCGACGATTTGGGTCGCCAGCGCCATTTTGGCTTCCATAGGGTGCAGCTGTGCCACCATCTCTAAATCCGTGGATGTCAAAAGTTCGTAATACCGCACCATAAGCTCATCGCTAATAGACATGAGTTTCCCAAACATGTCTTCCGGCGTATCCTCTAGCGCAATGACATTGCCAAAACTCTTACTCATCTTCCTCACACCGTCCGTACCCTCTAAAAGCGGCATAGTGATCACGACTTGAGGCACTTGCCCAAAAGCCCGTTGGAGGTCACGTCCAACCAACAAATTGAATTTTTGGTCAGTGCCCCCCAGTTCCACATCTGCCTCCAAGGCAACGGAGTCGTAACCCTGGACGAGAGGATAGAGAAATTCATGCACGCTGATGGGTTTTTGATCGCGGTATCGCTTAGAAAAATCATCTCGTTCCAACATGCGAGCGACACTATAATGCGAGCAGAGTTGCACCATCTCTTCTGCTCGCATGGCTTCCATCCACCGGCTGTTAAATTCGATCCGTGTTTTGAGGGGATCAAGGGTCTTGAAAATTTGACGCTCGTAGGTTTTAGCGTTCGCTTGGACTTGTGCCTTGGTCAGGGCCACTCGTGTTTCTGAAACTCCAGTTGGATCCCCAATCATTCCTGTAAAGTCACCAATGAGGAAAATGACTTCATGGCCGAGATCTTGGAAGTGCTTGAGTTTTTGGATCAGAACCGTATGGCCAAGATGCAAATCAGGGGCGGTAGGATCAAACCCGGCCTTAATGCGTAGGGGTCGCCCTTCCTGTAAAGCCGTACGAATCCGCGTTTCCAATTCTTGCTGCTGGATGACTTCGGTCGTCCCACGAAGAATGAGCGTGAGATGTTGAGTCAGATCTGACTGGGTTATCATGCGTTATACCTTCTTTACCATTACTAAATCGTGATGAGTGATCGAAGGCGTGCCATCCGCACCTTGCCAATTCCATGAATGTTCTGAAGATCGTCGATTGAGGAAAAGGCACCATGGTGTTTTCGATAATCGAGAATGCGCTGAGCTAAGACAGTCCCAATACCTGGCAAGGTTTCTAATTCTTGGAGAGTGCCGACATTGATATTGATGATGCCGTTTTTCGTATGCGGGTTGGGGGCGCCAACCAATGCGGGGTGGAGAGGCTGGAAGGACTCGCCCCTTGATGGATCCAACGCCCATGGGCCCATCCACCAGACCCCAACCAGCATCAGCCCCAACATCATCAGTTTGATACTCAAAGACCAAACCATACCATCCTCGTCGTCGACGGGTTAAGCGAAAGGTCATCCACGGTTTACTTCCGTGTTGATGCCTGATGAATAGCAAGATGTTCAATGTCTTCAGCTGCTTCCATCATGCCTTCAGACAATGTGGGGTGGGCATGAATCATCTGCGCTAAGGCCTTGGCCGGAGCATTGACCTGCATGGCCAGGGCAGCTTCATGAATCAAATCTGCGGCATGCGCGCCCATGATATGAGCGCCCAATATGGCATCGGTCTGTGAATCCGTAATGATTTTAAAGAACCCTGCTGTTTCACTCGTCCCTTGGGCTTTTCCCAAACCGGCATAACGAAATCGTCCGACAGAATAAGCAGCTCCACGCGCCTGTGCTTGCTGTTCTGTTATCCCGACTCGACCAATTTCTGGCAAGGTAAAGATACCGGCAGGAATCACATCATAATTGATGGACTGCGGAGCCTCCAAGATGTTTTCAACCGCCACCTTTCCTTGGGCCGAAGCCACATGGGCTAACATGGCCTTTCCCACTACATCGCCAATTGCGTAAATCCCAGGAATATTTGTTTCCAGCCGCTCATTGACCTCGATATGGCCACGTGTGCCCAACTCCACACCAACTTTTTCCAACCCGATCCCTTGTGTACGAAACCGTCGACCAATAGAGACGAGTATTTGATCGGTCTCAAGCGTGCCCCCATTGCTTAATACGGCGGTGATTGATTCGGGCGAACGATCAAGGCGCTCGACGGTCACCCCAGTGTGCACACGGACTTTTTGCTTTTTCAATGTCCGTTCCATGGCCTTTGAAATTTCCTCATCTTCTAAAGGAAGTACCGAATCCATCATTTCCACAAGCATCACGTGGGCCCCTAATGCACTCATTAGGGATGCAAACTCACACCCTTCCACTCCTCCGCCTACAATGAGCAACCGAGCCGGAACTCCCTTCAAATCCAAGAGTTCCTTACTGGTCAGAATAGCGTGTCCATCAACTGGAAATAAGGGAAGGTCTGGCCAAGAAGACCCCGTCGCCACAATAATGGCATCAGCCGGCACCTGTGTTTCAGTTCCATCCGGCTTGATCACTCGGACAGCACGTTCATGAAGCAACTCCCCAGTTCCTTGAATATGAGTCACCTGCCACGCCTTTAAAAGCGTGGCAATGCCGTTCACCAAACGATTGACAATGCCATTTTTCCGGGCAACCATCTGCGCGAGGTCATAGCGAAAGGCACCATCAAGGTGAATGCCCCATTCTTTTGCCTGATGCAACTTTTCTCCCAAATCCACCACCGCCAGCAAGGCTTTACTGGGAATACAGCCCCAATTCAAGCACACGCCCCCCAGGGCTTGGTTTTCAATGAGTGTCACCTGAGCCCCCAGTTGTGCAGCACGAATGGCTGCGACATAGCCTCCAGGGCCTGCACCAAGAATAACAAGGCGTGTTTGGGAAGACATTAGGTTTCTGCGTTGAGAAATTCTTGGTACTGCGCTGCATCCATTAACGCTTCAACTTCGGCAGGATTGGAGAGTTCAATGACGGCAATCCAGCCTTGTCCATACGGATCTTTGTTGAGGTGTTCTGGATGATCCTCAAGATCTGCATTCACCTTGAGCACGGTGCCACTGACAGGAGCATAGATACTGGATGTCGCTTTTGTTGATTCCACCTCCCCAAGTTCCTGATTCGCAGAGACCTGACTCTCAACCTTGGGTAAATCCACAAAGACCACATCACCAAGTGCTTCTTGAGCAAAATGGCTAATCCCAACCGTAGCCTGCTGCCCATCGATCCGAACCCATTCATGTTCTTTGTGATACCGCAAATCATCAGGAATCATGATACCTCCTTACATTATCGACAGATCTCATACGGGGATGACTCTAGGAAACAATGACGCTGTGTGTTTGAACCTAAAAACATTGGGTAGGAAATATTTCTCCATTTCATAAAGTAGCATATGGATTTTGTCAAGGAAATTGAGGATATGCCGTAATCTGCCCAACACCATGAGGCCATGGCCATTTTGGGCTGTGCCCTCCCAGCATGGTGTGGCGTGCTGAACGAAACACGGTCTGACGAGGCACGAGAACCCACAGTTCTTGTGGATCGCCAAGCAATCCGATCATCTGATCAAGAACAGGGCGTAGGGAGGCAGCATCATTATTAGAAAGCGCAGAATGGTGAAAACCCTGAAGGTTCTTGGGAACATTAGGGGCTTGCTGTTGAATGAGAACAAAATCAAACTGGCTTTTTCCAATTTCAGCCCAATCTTCAGCATACGCCACTAACGCCGGAAGAGGATGCTGAAGGCTTAATGCATGAATCTCTACGCCAAATTCCAACGATGGAAACCGGTCGGATAGTTGCTCGGAGAGTTTGGTCATCACACGAACCTGTTCCCTCATCTTCCACCCACTCCATTGCCAGAAGAGCGGGGAAAAGACCTCATGATCAGAAACAAACGTCAGGGGATCGCTGTAAAGGAAACCAGCTTTAGAGGAATGGGGAAAAGTCAAGAACTCCTGAGGTTCTAGATGAACGTCAAAGGCGGTGTCAAACGCACGAATAGCTAAAGGCGTCAATCCGTCAAAAGGACCGAGGGGCGCATCAGCGCGAAACACGAACCCATCGATCCCTGTTTGGGCCAATGCACCCAACAATGCCACGAGGTGTTGTTGATACCCAGCGTGGAAAAGGTCAAAAAATTGAGAGGGTCGCATCTGTGTTGAGACAGGATCATAGCTCCGATCTCGCCAGTCATCACCCATGTGAGGCATCCCAATACAGCGAAGGCTGACAGCGGCCATCACCGTCTGCTGATGCTGATGGGCCTGTGCAATCAATCGATTGCCTCCCACGCGCATGAAGTCCTTCCAGCGGTAGGGCGTACATCCCATCTCCAAGATATAAGTGGTGATTTGGGCACCTGCTGCTTCTTCAAGCAGTCGTGTCACAACACCCGTCTCCTGCAGGGTGGAGGCGGACACGAAAAGGCCTCGAACCGGGCGAGGTTGGGGAGGCAGAGCAACAAACATCTTCTCTAACTCAAGAACATGAAGCTTGGCACGATCCCGATCGGTGTGTTCTTGGACAGTGGTGGCAACGATCCGATAGTAATCAAGAGCCTTTCGATAATCTCCGGCCTGTTGAGAGGACTGCGCTAACTCCCAGTGGACTTCATCGAGCAGCAACGATCGAGGATGGTTGACCACAAAGCGTTCCAAAAGACGCACACTTTCTTGAACCTGGCCTTGAGAACGCAGATGACGAGCTTCTTGGACGAGTTGCTGCTCTACCCTGCTGGTGAGATGAGGAAAGGTTGACGACGGAGTTGGCCTTTGGACACATCCTGCCCACAGAGCAAGGCACACCAGCCATACAGCCAATATGTGAACTATTCGGACATTCACGAGAAATACCTAAGAAAACTGAAACCCTTTCGTGTGGTGCTTCAAAGGTCTCTTGACATCGATGGAAGATAAGGATGCGACCTCTTTGTTGCGAGTGAATCCTTGGAATTGCTTGATCCAATTGGTGTAGGCGCGTAACGTCTTGGGTGGTAATGTCGTACTTGCATCTCAGCCTTCACACCCTCAAGCGATTTGTTCTAACCGAAAGCGTGTGTGGCCGATGACGTGTTCTCTCCTTTTTGAATGTTGAATTGCATGATGGTGTAATAGAGCGATACGGCATGAGATACCTGTCTTTGTTGTTTTTCGGTTTGACGTTTTTCTCGTGACTTTGTGATGAGGTGGAGAAGTCTTTCTTTCTCACAATCTGTGATAATACTTGAGGCAGAACTTCAGATAATATCTTAGCAGTTTTCTGTTATCAGAATAGTCAATCTTCTATATCCAGACCTTGACCAGAATGGCATGAAATGGCTCTTCAATGTTTGGTGTGACCACCATACTGGAATTTATCTAGGCTTCCGTATATCATTTTATTTAGTACTATCCAGGAACTTGATACTAACGTGTTGGCGTTCTGTTGTGCAAAGTGCTGTTGCCCACAGACCAAGGATTTGCTAGCTGGCTTCTGCTCTAATTCTAGCTAATAAGCAGATCAACCAGACTCTGACGGGGATAAACAAGTCTATCCCTGCCTGAGTTGGTTATCCAAGGGCGTTACATTGCTGCTTGCTGCAAGCAAGTTTTCCTAAACACAGCGACTCACGATCCACTGGAGGTGCTTATGCCAAAAGGAATAATCCGCGCGTATTTCCAAGAGCTAGAAAAATTCGGCTTTCGCGATAACGGTACCGAAAACCGAAACAGAAGGGCACAGTTTCGTTCTGAGTTCCGAACGCATTTCCTGAAGTCTCGCGATACGGATGGCGCTATTCATCGGGAGCTTGCCTGGGGCGACCTTGTCGATTTACCGAGTGGGCTTTCGAATACTGAGGTGACTGAGGCCATTGTGAATGGTCTGACTGGGTTCATTCAATCAGATCATGTCGTTGAGGTTGCGTACATCAAGCGACGCGGAACAACAGAAAACAAACTCAAAGCAAAGCTTAGCTTCAAGAGTGGTGGCAAAACCCAAAATCGCGAACTTATCTGGGGAGACTGTGTTCAGATCCTTAAGAGGGGTGACACAACGTCAAAGGTGAGAGCTCGTGGCTTCATTGGAGAGATGAAGAATTCCGATCTCTCTGAAGAATCACTCTTAGAAGTGTATTTCATCGACGTTGGTCAAGGGGATGGAGTACTTGTCCGGACACCGGACGGGCGGCATCTGCTGGTTGACGGGGGACTGGAACGTTCAAAGCAATTGACTGGGAAAAATGCTGCTGACTTTGTCGACTGGAAGTTTTTCTACGATTATGGTGACTACCAGATTCGTCTAGATAGCATGACCGCTTCACACTCTGACAACGACCACTATGGTGGTCTACACGATCTGGTTAGAACGACTCCCGCCGCTGACCGCGAGCTCGACTGCCTGGGAACAGATATCGGCACGCTCCATCACCCAGGTCTTTCTCGATGGGAAAAGCGCTTAAATACCGATCCGCCTCATGTCGATGGCTTAGGTCCGGCAAAGGAGGGGTTCTTTGTGCGATTGCTTGGGGATCGTGCGGATGCGGAAGGGGCGATTAAGAACGGAGTGGAGAATGAGCTTTCAGGTCCATGGAAATGGTTCTTTCGAGATGTGCTCAATAGTAGCGGAGCGACGACAATCGAACGAATCGGCATCGGACGTGAACATCTTGATCTAGGCGGACCGCTCCCGGAGCTATGGCCCGAGGCGGATGGGTGTTCAATTCGTATTCTCGGGCCTGTTACCATCGAGAGAGATGGGATGCCTACACTTCCAGATCTTGGGCAGAGATCCATTAACACAAACGGACATTCTGTTTGCTTCCGAATCGACTACAAAAATGCGAGGATTATGCTAACCGGTGACCTCAATAAAGCTAGCATGGACTGGCTGCGGAAATGTTATGGTGACCGTCTCAGTGCCTTTGCATGCGACGTTGCCAAGGCTTGCCATCATGGGAGTCACGACATCTCATATCAATTCCTCGAGGCCATGCGACCCGCGGCGACAGTCATCTCCTCTGGTGATGCAGAAGGACATGCTCATCCAAGACCAGAAATTGTCGGGGCTAGCTCCGTCTCAGGCTTCCATAGTATCGACCGTAAGAAGGATAAGCTTGTAACCCCGCTCATTTATATGACTGAAGTCGAGCGGAGTGTCTCGCTTGGAGCCGTCAATCGAATTGACTTCAAAGATCTCCCAGTAGGTGAGACAACGGTGGCTGGTATTCTGCCGGGACGACATTTGGACGAACTGACCTCAAAGAAGCGTATCTCACCGACTGAGGAATCAGAGATCGCTGATGCACCGGCGGATGAACAGGCAGAAATTCGCAAGCAGCTCAAACGACGCTTGAAGGGGCTGGAAGGCCAAGCGACGGACGGTACGATCAAAGCCTCTTATTACTATTCCATGCCAAAAGGCCCGCTTTCTCCGGAACACAAAGAGAGGAACGTTTGGCGATCACGCATCATGGTGAAAAACCACTATGGCCTAGTCAACGTGAGAACAGATGGTGAGCTTATCATGTGCGCGACACTTGATGAGACTGCTGAGGATTGGATTATCCATACGTTTCCTGCGCGGTTCTCCGAAAGCTGATCGGTAAAGATTCGCAACGGGATATACTCTTCATGAAGAGATTCTTTAGAAATAGTGGTCGAATAAAGCCTCCTATGACCTTATGATCATAAAATTCGCAGCTATGCTCTAAAAAGTATAAAAAAGGTCATACCCCTAATTAATGAGGTGAGGACATGACAAACATCTTTCAGCAAATTTGGGATGCCGATCAGTCTGGCGGAGGCATTCGGCCCATACTCGATACTGAGATTGGCGACTCGCAAGTTGGCTTCGTCAAGGTGAATAGTAACCTTGGCACAGAGGAGAGAGACCTCCGCGTCCTCCCCGAAGTCGTTATTCCTAACTCAAAGCGCCGTACGTACGACCTTTGCCGCCTGCTCTTTGACAATTATGCACTGCCGGAGTGGGATAAAGAGATCGATACACCCGAGGAGCGTGAAGAAGTCCACGATCTCGTCCATGCCATGGTTGATGCAGCACCGATGCAGGTCGCGCGGGAATATATCGCACAGGCGACCGGGACCGGTCTTACTCGGGAGCGATGGTACAACACCATCATGGATATGTGGTTCCGTCGGTTTTCAATGGGAGGTGACCCACATCTGTCTGGCTTTGAACATATGATTGTCGGTGAGCAGGAACGCGCGAAAGCCCAGGGGTATCACTTCTGGTATAAATATCACCTCGATGACGGATTCGCTCAGCAAGTCGATGGTGCTATGGTGAATTTCCCAGGCCTGACTGACGATCGCATTGTGTACCTGGGTTCGAAGCAGTCGGCAGAGCAAGCCCAGTTCCCCGAGTCGGTGACCATTTCCTATCGCTGGAATGCTCCAGACTATGATCGAAAAAAACTGCGCTCACTCACCAAGAAGATTGGCGGATTTTTCGTAGGCTGCAGTGTCGAGGGCTTGCTTGCTCTGGGCTCAGTACGTGCGCATCTCGAGACACGAGCACCGAAGGAAGCCGTGATCAATGGTGCTCGATACAAACTTAAGGTTTTCCGCAGCGAAAACAATCGCCATGTTCGCACCTTCTACCCTGTCTTCGTGGGTGCAGTAAACGACGGGGTGGGCAGCCGCCCTGGCGATGGAAGAGAGGAAACTGAAGGAGGAGTCGTCACACCAGTGATCGCAGGTTGTATACGCATCGTCGCTGCGTTGATCAATCCCACAGGCCATGACGTTGGGAATGAAACAGTAACCCTGATCAATACAGGTGGAGCCCAAGAGACCTTGAATGGCTGGCGGCTTGAGGATAAAAACAAGAGATCACAGCCCCTTTCGGACGTGACCATTGGAGCGGGAGAAACCGTTCGCATTGTGCTTAACCCATCCGGTGCACAGCTTTCCAATAAAGGAGGGCGTATTAATCTCATTAACGCAAGCGGGCATGTCGTGCATATGGTCAGTTATTCCAAGGGACAGGTCAAAACGGATGGAGAGACAATTCTGTTCTGATTCAATACATACTAAACAAAAAAGTGGTGGAGCTAATGCACTGGAGTCCGCGCTTTCGCACTTTTTAGGAACCACCTCACTCAGGCCTTTCCCCACAATTCTTCTAACCGTTGAGCACGACCACAGTTCCATTTGTAGAATTTGTAGCGGATGGGATTCTTCTTGTAAAAATCTTGGTGATAGTCCTCTGCCGGATAGAACATTGAAGCTTTGGTGATTTCAGTCACCACTTGATCCATAAGCCCTGTGTTTTCTTCAACTTTTTGCTTTGATGCTTGGGCTAGTTGGTTCTGCATGTCATCAAGAAAGAAGATGCCCGATCGATACTGATTGCCATGATCGCAAAATTGTTGATCAGGAGTAGTTGGATCGATATTACGCCAAAAAACCTCTAAGAGCCTTTGATAGTTGACCTTGACAGGATCATAGACAATTTCGACTGATTCAGTATGTCCCGTATGACCAGCTGAAACTTGCTCGTAACTCGGGTCAGCAACCGTGCCACCAATGTACCCTGAAGTGACCGACACAACACCGTCTACTTGCTCAAAGGCTTCTTCCATACACCAGAAACACCCGCCGGCAAAGATCGCTTTCGCTCGTCCGCCTGGTTCTTCCATACTGGCACGGCTGTTCACGCTTGCCAGGCTCAAGCCACCAACGATCACACACACGAGAACTGTGCCTATGTTGCTCATCCACCGCATAATAGCTCCTCCATATGTATCACGTTATCAAAACTAGTTGAGACAACAACTCATTTGCCTCTATAGTCTCATAACGAACAAGAGTATTACACGATTTCAAAACCTCGCACCGTAAACGATGGACTTTCAAGCACGGATGTCTAATCGGACAACGAAACCTAAAAACGGCCGTTTCTAGGTTAAATCCATTGCTGGGAAAAAATAGCCTATTTCAAAATGTGCAGTTTCTGGTGAGTCAGACCCATGAACAGCATTTTCTTCGATACTCGTCCCATGCGCGGCCCGGATCGTACCAGGTTCAGCCTTCGCTGAATCAGTTGCACCCATTAAGGTCCTGTTGCGTTTGATAGCATCTTCTCCTTCCAAGACGAGAACCACAACAGGTCCCGAGGTCATGAAAGAGGTCAAACTCTCAAAAAATGGACGTTCTCGATGAACCGCATAGAACCCTTCTGCGACTCTCTTAGTGAGAGACATCATTTGGATAGATACCGGATGAAGACCTGTGCTCTCATAATGCTTGATGATATCTCCAATGACCTGTTTTTTGACGGCATCCGGTTTAATAATTGCTAACGTGCGTTCTAACATAATTCTTGGTCCTTTCTATGAATTAATAATGATGTAAACAGCTGCTTCGTTGGTATTCAAATTCATTTATGGCTGTTGAATAGATCGGAACGTGCTTCACGAGTGAAACGTTTCGGAAGAGTAACAAACTCTCATAAATTTCGACAAACCCAAACCAACTGATCCAATGCGCCAAAAGCGCTATGTGCTTGCATAAGAATCACAAGCATGAGACAATTTCACATTCAGCAGATAGCATGTGAGTCAATCTCCTGAAAGGGAGGCGAATCGTATGGAAACGCGCCAAGAAGTCGTCAAGTCGATTGGGGCTTGTTTGCTCGTGCTTCTCTTGAGCGTTGTTGTTCTCACATATGTGCCTGAACAACCTTCCTCCCTGACTCAACAGGCTCAAATCCAACAAGCCGTACCGCCACAGCCAACGTCCCATCTTTCTTGGCTCGATTCCACGCTTTTCTTTTCCCATCTACAAACGCGTCTTCCCCAATATCGGGAAGGGTTCGAAAAGGCCGCCCAGAAGCACAACATTCCTTGGACACTTCTGGCTGCTCAAGCGTATCAAGAATCACGGTGGAATCGACATGCCAAGAGTCCGACGGGTGTCAGGGGCCTGATGATGCTCACCCGAGTCACGGCAGCCTCATTGGGCATTCAGAACCGACTTGATCCAGACAAAAGCATTGCAGGAGGCGCAGCATACTTTGCGCAGTTGCTCAAACGCGTATCGCCGTCTGTTCAGGAGCCTGACCGTATTTGGATTGCGCTGGCAGCCTACAATGTCGGCATGAGACACATCCGAGATGCCCAAACGCTGGCCCGACAATTCAAGAAGGACCCATATCGTTGGAAAGACTTAAAGACTGTCCTGCCGTTGCTTGCCAAAAAGAAATATTACACAACCTTGCGTTACGGCTATGCCCGTGGCCAAGAACCTGTACAGTATGTCACACGCATCCAGAGCTATTGGGATCTCCTATACAAACGGTTGTCTGAGGTATGAGACCTTTGAAGCGACCTGGTCTGTTACTGAATGAAATGGATGTTTTTCTGCTTGATTAAGCGAGCCAGGTAGCTACGCTGTAGCCCGAGTTCATCTGCGGCTTTGGTTTGATTTCCATGACATCGCTGAAGGGTTTGTTCAATGATGTGGCAGCTGTACCATTCCAGCGCATCATGATACGACAGCCCAGCTGGGTCAGGAGCCTTGTAATCAGGCAACATCGTCAGGCCCAATTGATCCGTTCCGATCATTGGTCCGATACCTAGAACGACAGCCCGAGAGATGGCATTGTCCAACTCTCGAATGTTGCCGGGCCAGGCATACGTATTCATATACGATTTCGCCTCCGGGGTCAGAGCCATCTTAGGCTTCCCCATTTCTCTGATGTGCCGTTGTAAAAACATTTCGGCCAGCGATTGAATATCATCAGGCCTTTCTCGAAGGGGAGGGAGAGAAAACGTCACAACATTGAGACGAAAGTATAAATCCTCCCGAAACCGACCGGTCTTGACTGCCTGACGGAGATCACGGTTCGTGGCCGCAATCACTCGAATGTTCACATGAACCTGCCGAGTCCCCCCAACACGGTGAAATTCACGATCCTGCAAGAAGCGAAGGAGTTTTACCTGCAAATCTTGGTGCATATCTCCAATTTCATCTAGAAAAAGCGTCCCACCATCGGCAATTTCGATTTTGCCTTTTTGAATAGAGCTCGCACCGGTATACGCTCCCTTTTCATGACCGAACAACTCATTTTCCAATAAAGTATCATTTAAAGCGACACAGTTGATAATGACAAAGGGATGCTTTCGTCTAGGACTCCATTGATGAATAGAGCGGGCAAATAATTCCTTACCCGTTCCACTTTCTCCGAGAAGCAAGACCGTCGCATCAGAATTTGCTGCCCGTTTCGCCATGGTTGTCAGGGCTGTAATCTTGGGATTCCTTCCAACAATGACTGAATAGCGAGATTCGACTTCTGTACGCAAGTATTCTACATGCTGCTTGAGCGACTCTCGTTCCATGGCCTTTCCCATGGCGAGGGCCAGGTGATCGATATTCAGTGGTTTGAGTAAAAAGTCATAGGCTCCACATTTCATGGCTTCCACCGCGCGGGTAACAGTGGCGTGGGCCGTCATGACAACAATCGGAGGGATGAGCCCTGGAGCCGAGACACGAGGCCCACTATTTGTTTCTGTTTGCAGAGTAGCGTCATTGAGCTGTTGTCGTTGGCTGAGATGCTCCAAGACGTCCATGCCCGACATCTTCGGCATTTCCAAATCCAAGAGCACCAATGCAATCTCTTCATGCTGCAATAACTCAAGCGCCTCTGTCCCATCACCAGCTCTGACCGTATCGTACCCCAACGCTGCAATCCGATCAGATAACATCAAGGCAATGTCAGGATCATCATCTACAATCAAGACTTTTTGTGTCATAGCCTTTTGCCTTATGGTCTCATGAATCCAATTCTTCAAGAATCGCCGCGGCCAGCAAAGGAAGCATAATTTCATGATGGCCAGTGAGTGCGTATCCAACGCCCCCTTTTTGGGTCGGTCGTTTCAGGACATTGGTCGTAGGACGATACTGATTGAGAAAGTCTAAATTGGCTGTCGTAATGTGTCGAAGCGATCGACCAAGATTGCGGCTGAGCGTCACGGTTTTCAAAAACACTTCAGGCAGAAGGACGGCCGATCCCACATTCACGTAGACCCCCCCTTCCATTCGAGAGACCACAGCGGTCAATTTGTGGAAATCGTATAAAGATGCCGCTCCAAGCGCAGCTCCATCTGCCAAAGGATGCATATGAATAATGTCTGTCCCAATCGCGACATGCACAGTCGCCGGCACATTAAGTGTCGCAGCCTTAGCGAGCAAGCTGGTCTTGATCGAACGAAAAGCCTTGGCATGCCGATTCATGTACCGTCCCACCGCTTCTCCTATTCCCTGGCCTTCTTTGTCTCCTTGAATAATCGCCTCGTTAATCATACGTCCTGTCTCTTCAGCCATCCCAAACCGTCCATTATCAATCTCAGCATCCACATCTTCCGAGGTTTGCCCCAGGTACGCCAGCTCAAAGTCATGAATCACAACAGCCCCACTCATGGCAACGGCTGTAATAATGCCACGATCCATCAGATCAACCAAAATAGGATTGAGGCCCACCTTGGTTGGATGAGCCCCCAAGCCGAAGATCACCGGACGCCGCCGTCGATGAGCATGCGCAATGGCTTTTGCCAAACGGCGAAGGGTCTTCACGGCAAGCACATCAGGGAGCGATGCAAGAAATCCTGCGAATGTTCCACCTGACTGCCAGGGAGAACCAAACTGGGATGTTCGAACTTTACTTCGACGTGTTCGAAGCGGGTAGGTCTTGACTCGTGAAAGATCTAAAGGTCCACGAGCTGGAGGTTTAGGGGATTTCGGCAAAAAGTTCCTCTTCTACAAGTTCACACAGCACATGTCCTAACGTCATGTGACATTCTTGAATACGTGCCGTAACCAATGACGGCACAAGAAACGCATGCTCGACATGTCGCGCGAGAGCTCCACCGGATTCACCGGTCCAGCCAATAGTGACTAACCCCTTCGATCGAGCAACATCCACACCCCGTAGGACATTAGGGGAATTGCCACTCGTGCTGAGGGCAATGGCGATGTCACCCGTTTGCCCATGCGCCTGAATTTGGTGAGCGAAAATATCCGCAAATTCATAATCGTTGGCAATACTCGTGAGCGTCGACAAATTCGTTGTCAACGCCAAAGCTGGCAATGGGGCACGCTTTTTCTGATATCGTCCAACAAACTCAGCAGCTAGATGCGCGGCATCGGCGGCACTGCCCCCATTGCCAAAGAACAAAACTTTCTTCTCGTTTCGGAAAGCCGTGACGACGGCTTGGGCCAACACTTCAATCTGCAAAATGGAAGCCTGAACAAATCGCCGCTTGACATCGGCGCTCTCTTCAAACCGTTGAATGATGCCTTCTCGATTCATCGAAAGAACATTGTAACAAGGTGTGCCCCGTTTTCACACTCTTCGATTTTTGGATCTCGAAACACCCGTTGGATCACACACGTCCACCAACGCATGTCGCGTATCTGGCATAAGAAAAACATGTCTCATGCCCCATTAAAGTAACCACGAATAGTTTTCTTGCACGAAATATCCTAATGGCTTTCGCATTTTTTTCACTCAATGGCCATTTCTGGTGTCGAGAATAGATGCAGAATCCATCATTTTCTTGAACCCCTCCCAAGGTGGTGATATAGTCTCTCCGACGTGAGCATCGACGGTCCAATCAAAGCCCTCTTCGTGGCAATAGGGGAAGATCCTGCCACGGCCCTCTACACCATTAACCGTTTGGCACCAGAGTTTCTATGCCTCTGTCTTCCTGAGACAAGTCAGTCCCTTGTCGAAACACACGTGCAACCACATGTTGCCACCATGCCTCACCGATGGGATTGGATACTCTTGAAAGCACCTCATCAGTTTCAGCATGTCCATCAAGAACTTGCGCAACATCTTCCCCCCATGTTGAAAACATGGGGGATTCATTCGGGAGACTTAGTCGTAGATCTTTCCGCATCGACACCAGCTATGGCTTCAGCCATGGTACTCGTCAGTCGTACGATGGCTTCACGCATCGTTCAGCTCACAGCACCCCATCCTGACATCTCCTCATCATCCAACATCATAGACATAGAAGGAACGGCCAAGGCTTGGCTATCCTCTAATATGTGGGATGAAGAGGCGGTCCAAGCTCGAGCTGAGGCATCTCGACTGTTTAATCAAGGGGCCTTTCATTCCGCCGCACAGGGATATCGCCATATTGAATCCTTAGTCAGCGGAGGACTCAAACCGCTCTATCATGCACTGGGTGAATTATCGGAAGGCTATGCGCTCTGGGAACACTTCCAATACCGATTGGCATGGGACAAACTAAAATCCTCCCTGAAAGCCTTGGAACTAGCATCCATATGGGGAGGGCCTACAGGGCTCGCCAGCGTCTTGACAGCCGTCAAGGCCAATGTGAAATTCCTGGAAAGTCTTGTGATGGATCCAGACGTGATCAAGCGTGTGGTGTCACATGATCTATTTGCTCATGCCCAACGCTTAGCTCGGCGCGATCAACATGTTGAAGCCGCAACCATGGTTCTCCTCCGAGCACTTGAAGCCTATGTTCAATATCAATTGTGGGTAACATTTCACATCAAGTCGTGGGATGTGCAGCTTGAGCAACTGCCTCAAGCCCTTCAAGAGACATGTCGACACTGTTATCTTGACGATATTGATGGAAAGTATAAGCTCTCACTCCAGACTCAGTTTCATACCCTGGCCGGGCTTGGGCATCCAATGGGGCAGGCCTTCTTATCGGAATGGACCAAGCTAAAACCGCTTCTGGATGCTTCACAACAAGCTATCTTGGGACATGGATTTGAACCAATCAAAAAGGAACGCTTTCATCAGCTTGTCGAAATTGTCACAAAACTCACGAACCTTCACGACACATCTCTCCCAACCTTCCCTCACATGAACCTGTCCTGATCATGGAGGTCAAAATCTACTATGAGGACACGGACTGTGGGGGAGTCGTCTATTATGCGAATTATTTAAAGTACTTTGAACGAGCCCGAACCGACTATTTGCAAGAACGAGGGCTGTCCGTTGCCAAACTTCAGGCGGAGGGCACATTGTTTGTGGTCATTCATGCTGAACTGACCTACCGTTCTCCTGCTCGATACGGTGATGTGCTCACAATTCAGACGACGGTTTCCCCAACACGCAAAACAGGCATCATATTTTCACACGTTATTTGCCATCGGGATGACCAGCGAGTGATCGTTGAAGGCTCAGCGACGTTGGTGACGACCAACCTTCAAAATAAGATCCAGAGATTAGATCCCAACCTCACTCAAGTCATCCTGGCCTCGGGACCACCTCTCACTTCATCGGCATAATGCTGTCTTCAAGGGGACTATGCAGCAAGAAGCCCAACCGTTTACCATATGGCTCATCTTTGCTAGAACCGAATCTATTGCGTATAATTTATATCATGGTTCTCTTCTATCAGCGAGGTCACACACTGCATGCGTAACGTTCGTTTTCTCCCTATGTTCGCACTGTCCTTTCTCTTCATGGCTTCAGGATGGACTCACGCTCTTGGAGAACAGCCTGACCTCAAACGGCTCAGGTTGCAGGCGGAAGAAGCGATGGCATTCGGTGATCCGGACGGCGCGGCTCTGAATATCGGAAAAGCCGCAATGATGGCATCCATTTTAGCTAAGCAGGAAAATCACCGCCAAAAATCGACACCATATCGAGCATTGTCTCTTTTTTTTCGATCACAAGAGAATACCTATCGGGCGATGGCCATGTTTGAAAGAGCCGGCAATCACGTGCCACCTCCATCAAGTGTCTGCAGCAGCTTGGCATTAGGCGCACATCAAGCCCAACGCGCCCACGAACATCTACGCAACACCCATCAAACTTCCCAACCAGTCCAATCGGTAGGAACGCAAATTACCGGATGGCTCCATACCATTCAAGAAATCCAAGAAGACTTTCACTGTCGGACGCCCTAATGATTTTGTGTGGGGGATAAAAAGACATTCCCGTAGAACTGGAATGCTGATTCCCGAAATATACTGAATTAGCGTGGGTATCAAGAAAAGGTGGTCGGGGCGAGAGGATTTGAACCTCCGACATCCTGCTCCCAAAGCAGGCGCGCTACCGGGCTGCGCTACGCCCCGTCACAATGTGGTGGGTTTCTCGTTTTTTGTTCAGAATCGTTTTTGCCTTCTCCAGCGCTTGCGCGCGATGACTGATCCGATTTTTTTGCTCCACGGTCAGCTCAGCCAACGTACAATCCAGATTGGGGACCCAAAATACAGGGTCGTAGCCAAAGCCTTGGGTTCCTCTGGATGTTTCGACAATGAGCCCCTCTAAAATACCTTCTACCACTTCAATCTGCAAGGAGGGCTCGACAAGCGCCATAACCGTCCGGAAACGAGCAGTACGTTTTTCACGAGGAATCCCGTCAAGCTCCTGAAGCAACTTTTGGCAATTGTCTTCATATGTGGCCTGTTCACCAGCGTAGCGAGCCGCATAGACGCCCGGACGTCCATTGAGCGCATCGACCTCTAATCCTGTATCATCAGCAAGGGCCAGCAAGCCTGTATGGCGTGCCAAGATTGTCGCTTTTTTGATGGCATTGGCTTCACACGTCTCTCCATCTTCAATGATTTCAGGCAGAGAGGAAAACTCGTCCATGGTCCGAATCCGATAACCCACATCGCCTAATAAGGCCAAGAGTTCTTGTCGTTTGTGGGGATTGCCCGTTGCCAGGACGACGTCGATACCCATGTTACGTCAACGGACCAATCAATTCTTTTTGAATTGTTACGAGTTGTTGAGTTGCCTCGGAGCCTAATTGCAAAAATTCATCCAGATCATCTTTGTCAAATGGTGCTCGCTCAGCCGTGCCTTGAATTTCGATGAGTCGCCCATTGCCTGTCATGACTAGATTCATATCCACCTCTGCGAGGGAATCTTCTTCATAACACAGATCCACCATATTCTGCTGCCCCACTTTGCCAACACTGATTGCGGCTAAATAATCCGTCAATGGACAACGCTTCAGCAAATTTTGGCTTTTGAGTTTCATCAAGGCATCGGCAAGCGCAATGAATGCACCGGTGATGGAAGCCGTGCGTGTACCACCGTCAGCCTGAATCACATCACAATCGATCCAAATGGTGCGACTGCCCATTTGTGTCATGTCTGTGACGGCGCGAAGCGCTCGGCCAACCAAGCGCTGAATTTCGAGGGTCCGGCCGCCTTGTTTCCCGCGAGTAGCCTCCCTTGTTGTTCGGTCATGCGTTGCTCGAGGCAACATGGCATATTCCGCCGTGACCCAGCCTTGCTCTTTGTCGCGAAGAAACGGCGGGACCTTTTCTTCGATTGACGCGGTACAAATGACTTTGGTGTCACCCATTTCCATTAATACCGACCCATCGGCATATTTCAAAAAAGGCCTCGTAATATTTACAGGACGGATTTGATCATAACGGCGACCATCCTGCCGTTGAAGCCGTGCAGCCAAATTCATATGTGATCCTTTCCGGGAAAAACAAAAGGCGGATTATAAGAGGATACGCCCTTAAGAGCAAACCATTGGATGGGAAAGGGACAAGACAACAAATGGGCTAAAGATCAGACACCATTACCCTTTTCTTCGGGTAATCTTGAATCGAAAAAAGAGCAACCCCACAATGAGGAGGCTGATACCCCAGATAAAATATTCTTCATATGGAAAAATATACGGCATCAATCAACCTTATCGAAACCCATTCTGCCTTCGCAAGACAACAGCCTGACCATTCGTTGACTGAGGTTAAGGCACATGCTAGATTCCTCGTGGCTTTTGTTCTTGTGGCCGTTCAAACAGTCCATATGCCGTTTTCCTAACATGCCCCAATAACCACGATGAAAAGAGCTTAACACAACCGCCCCGTCGTTGAGACAGCGAATACAATGCATGACCTTCGAATGTTAAGAGAGCACTTGCCGGTTCTTCAGGAACAACTCGGGGTTCGAGGTGCAGATGTGTCCTGGGAGGCAGTCAACACCTTGCTCCAAGAATGTCGAGTGGGTATCACGCAGGTTGAAAGCCTACGTCACCAATTGAAGACAGGGTCAGAGCATGTGGCCCAATTAAAACGATCCAACCAGCCAGCTGATGAGGCGATTGTTAATATGAAGCGCCTTGGAGACCAGATCAAGGAGCGAGAAGAACAACTTCGGGGGTTAGAAGAACATCTGGAGCAATTGGCGCTACGTATTCCTAATGTTCCGCATCCATCAGTTCCTCAAGGACCGGATGCCACCCATAATGTGGAGGTTCGCTCTTGGGGGACGCCCCCTGCGTTTTCCTTTTCCCCTCAGTCTCATTTGGCAATCGGGGAAGCCTTAGGCATCTTAGATTTTGAGCGAGCCAGCAAAATAACGGGGTCTCGATTTGCTGTCTCCTTTGGGCTGGGAGCGAAATTAGAACGGGCCTTAGCGAACTTCATGCTGGATATACATGTCCAACAACATGGATATACGGAGGTGTTACCCCCATTTTTAGTGAATCGGACAACGATGACAGGCACAGGGCAACTCCCAAAGTTCGAAGATGACCTTTTTCATATTACCTCTGAAGACTTTTTTTTAATTCCCACGGCTGAAGTCCCGGTCACGAACCTCCATCGAGACGAGATTCTTCCTTTACACACCTTACCTCTTCGGTATGTGGCACATACCCCCTGTTTTCGACGAGAAGCAGGGTCATACGGGAAAGACACGAAAGGATTAATCCGAGTCCATCAATTCAATAAAGTGGAGTTAGTTGTCTTGACAGTGCCTGAGAAATCCGATGAAGAACTCGAGCGGTTGACAGCGGCGGCGGAGTCCATCTTACAGCAGTTAGAACTCCCGTATCGGGTAATGTCCTTGTGTACAGGAGATTTAGGGTTTTCTGCGGCCAAAACGTATGATTTGGAAGTATGGGTGCCATCGCAAAATATGTATCGTGAAGTATCCTCATGTAGCAATTTTGAGGAGTTTCAGGCGAGACGAGCCACGATTCGGTTCCGCCCGAAAGAAGGAAAACCGGTCTTCCTGCATACGCTGAATGGGTCAGGCGTCGCGGTGGGACGAGCGCTGGTCGCCTTACTTGAAAATTATCAACAAGAAGATGGATCAGTCCGTATTCCTAAAGCGCTACAACCCTATCTTGGAGGATTAGACCGCATTGTTCCTCAGGCATAGCCAGACGCCGCCTTCCGAGGAAGCTTGGCTTAATAGCCCAGCGCTGTGTTAAGACTGGATACGGTCAATGGGGGAAGCGTAAATTCCCCAGACACTTCAATACGAGAGGGAACAAGCAGAATGGAATGAAAGGAGACATCCCGAATAGCAATTTTCTCTTCCGGCTTACCAGCGGGACTAATTTCTACGTTTTCTACAGAGCTCGTGATTTCTCCTAGGTCTTGTGGCGCATAGGTTTCAATGACTGATCGGAGGATGTCCATAATCTGCACATTCGCCTCTTCACCCTCATCCTCGACATTTTGTTCAATAATTGTAATCACATCTGTAGCCTGCTCCGTGAGGCGGCAGTTTTCCAGTCGCTCTTTACGACGGAGCGCCAGGAGATCATTATCTAATTCTTTGCTAAAAGCCCCATAGGCAAATCGCATAAACTCAAAATGGAACCCGCGCAACCCCTTAGACAACATCTGCAACTCGCTTAAAAACACTAGTTGTTGCACTTTGACATCACTCACCATAGAGTGAGAATCGGTCAAATGAAGCAGCAACAACAACAAAGCCCGATCAACTGTAATATCTTGAGGTTTCCGCATCGCGCCTCTCGATCAAAAAATGTTCTCCCGGCATCACGCAACGGCAGCGGTGAGCAGTCTATCCTGCCCGTCGTCATAGGGTCAATGGAACTCCCTCCTCCTACCTTCGGTCTGTCTCCATGACGAGGCTTGACCCATAAAGGTTTTTTCGTTCTAATGGTGTCCGTCTAAAAGAGAGGGACTTATGTCAAAGGCCATCCAAGAACTTACCATTCTGAAAGAACACCTCACAAAACATAACCTCAAACTTACCCGCCAACGGGAAAATATTCTTACCACCTTTTTAAAAATGGAACATGTGACCGCTGAACACATGTACCGGTTGTTGGCCAAGAAAGATCCTCATATCGGCTTAGCAACGGTCTACCGGACGTTAAAGCTCCTCTGTGAAGCGGGTCTAGCCAAAGAACATCATTTCGGCACACAAACGCAATTTGATAACGTGGCCCATAAAGGGCATCACGATCATCTCATTTGCACGGATTGTGGGAAAATTGTCGAATTTGAAAATTGCCAGATTGAACGACTCCAAGAAGAAGTCGCGACTCGAAATGGATTTACCATCAAAACCCATCGCCTCGAGCTCTATGGCTTGTGTGCAACCTGCCGTTCTTGACACGTTTTTGTTCTCCTTGTACAATTCCAGAAATTGAGAGCATGAATCATTATCAGTATCATAAATTGAATGAGTAACAATAGAAATCCCCTCATGATGCTGCCAGTCTGTGCGGTAATCAACAAGCGTGCCGTCTCTTGGACGCTTAATTTTCTCACTATCGTCAGCTTCTTACTCGTTCCGGCTTTTTCAATAGCGGATGAGGGTCTTGTGGTCTATTCAGGACGAGCCGAACGGCTGATTCAACCGGTGCTTGATGCATTTGAAGCACGCACAGGGATTCCCGTACGCGTCCTAACCGGAAGCAGCACGGCATTGGTCAATCGTCTGCAGTTTGAAGGGGAACGGTCACCAGCCGATGTGTTCATTTCCAATGAAGTGGGCACGTTGGAGCATGCACACAAACTGCACCTCCTTCGCCCCGTGGCCATGAAAGAAATTGATCGGGCAATCCCTTCGGCCTTTCGAGCACCAGATAATAGTTGGATTGGGCTTTCCGGTCGCATCTGGGTCGTGGTGTATAACACCACGCTTGTTCAGCCGGATCAGGTACAATCCATCCTCGACTTAGCCGATCCTCGATGGAAGGGCAAACTGGCCATTCCCAATGCTGGGAACGAATACCTCCAAGCCGGGGTTTCCGTCATTCATGCTCTCAACGGCAAACAGATGACTGAACAATTTCTGAAAGGCATCAAGGCCAATGCCGGAAGCTTCGTCTTTGGGAAAAACCGGCAAATTGTCAAAGCGGTGGCCCAAGGAGAGGTCGCACTCGGGATTGTCAATCATTACTATATTTTCCGTCATTTGGACAAACACCCCCAAGCCCCCATTGCTCCGCTGTTAACAACAGACCAGGGATCAAAAGGCATGGGCATTGTCATGAATGCCTCGGGCATCGGCATCACAGCCCATGCACCTCATGTCGCCGCAGCCAAACGACTCATACAGTTCTTAGTCTCGCAAGCCGGTCAAAAACTCTTTGCCGACCTCAACAAAGAATACCCGCTCCATCCTGAAGTCGCTGCAGATGCCGTCCTTCCCGACCGCAAGAGCTTTCATGTTGCACAGGTGCCGTTGACTCGCCTGGGTGAACTTCGCGATCCTATCATGACAGTGATTGAAGACATTGGTCTCCGATAGCTCAACGTTTCGCATTCCTTCTGTTTTTTCCCAGTCCCTTTCCCTTATTTCCCTGGGTATCGCAGGACTCATCGTTCTCCCCTTGGTCTATGTGGCAACCACCGCACTGCTAGCGGATTCAGCCGTGTGGGGCCGCTTATGGACAACACGGGTGCCTGAGTTGTTTTTCAACACCATCTCTCTGGCAGGCACCGTGGCCATTGGGACATTGCTCCTGGGGGTTTCCCTCGCATGGTTTCTCACACAGTATGATTTTGGCGGATCTCGAACCTGGGAATGGGTCATCATCCTTCCGCTCGCAATTCCGTCCTATGTCTTGGCTTACATTTATAGTTATCTTCTGGGATTGGGAGGGCCACTGGATGTCACCTGGCAATGGCTAGTCGGAGAAGACTCGCATATCTTTTCCCCCTTCACCTTTGCCGGGGCCGCGCTGGTCATGACGCTGAACACATTTCCATTTGTCTACGTGTTGGCCCGATCAGCTTTTTTAAACTTCAATATCTCCTATGAAGAAGTCGCGCGAGTGACCGGAGCGACGCGGCTGTCAACGTTTTTCCGTGTATTCTTACCCTTGATCCGTCCATCATTAGTCGCAGGACTGCTTCTGGCCATTCTGTACGTGGTCTCTGATTTCGGAGCTGTGTCTCTTCTTCGATACCAAACATTTACGTATGCCATTTACCAACAAATGACAGGACGATTTGACTACACGGCCGCATCGTGTTTAAGCCTATTGTTGGTCATCTTCGCATTGGTGTTTGTTGTCGGAGAGCGATGGTTTCGGAAAACGAGCCGATTTTATCAGACCAGTGGGGCCTTTCGACGAGTCAAACCACGGACGTGTACGTCTCTTCAAACAGGACTCATCACATTGTATCTGCTTGTGATTGTCGGTTTGGCCTTTGCCCTCCCAGTCATGCTGCTTATGCAATGGACCATGACGGCCATTGCCGAGGGTGAGCTCTCATTCCGTTTTTTAGGTTTTATCTGGAACAGCATTCTCCTCTCAGGGAGCACAGCAACATTGGCCTTGCTCGTTGGAACGCCCTTGGCCTATTTAGCCTGCCGAAAGCCGACTCGCTTGAATATGCTCTGCCTTCAAGGAGCCTACTCTGGCTATGTCTTACCAGGTCCAGTGGCGGCATTGGCTTTACTGGTGTTAATTTCTCAAATGGTTCCCGTGCTCTATGGCACAACCGTGATCTTGGTTGTCGCATATCTCATCCATTTCCTCCCAGCAGGCTTACAAGCCATGGAATCGGCCCTTCACCAGGTGAATCCAAATGTCGAAGAAGCCGCACGAAACCTTGGCGCACGCGCGGTACGAACATTCCGGGTGATTACACTCCCACTCGTGAAAGGAGGGTTTCTCGGCGCATGGATTCTGGTCTTTATCCAATGCATGAAGGAGCTGCCAGCCACTCTCTTGCTGCGTCCGGTGGGGTTCGATACACTGGCCATTCGCGTGTGGCTAGAGGCCAGCGAAGAATTGTTTCAACTCGCAGCACCTCCAGCCTTATTGATCATCATCGTGTCCATTCCCGTTGTCATCTTGTTAACTCGAAGGACAGGAAGCCTATCCTGAAAGAACATTATGGGAGCATTCGTCCATGAACATGCGCCGGAAGCCTTGAACCCCGATCGGCGTCCCACACCATCAACGACTCGAACCGTTCTTGATTGTTGCACCGTAACCTGTGCGTATGGGCTGACCAAATCGGCCATTCGTGATGTCTCCTTTTCTATGCAACAGGGTGACATCCTCTGTTTACTGGGGCCATCGGGGTGCGGAAAAACGACAACCCTGCGGGCAATTGCAGGATTTGAACGAGCCGTATATGGAGAAATTTTTATCAACGGACGGCTCATGTCGAGTGCGCAGGTTCACCTCCCCCCGGAACAACGACATGTCGGGATGGTCTTTCAAGAATATGCCCTGTTTCCTCATCTGCGGGTGGAAGAGAATATTGCTTTTGGATTGACCAATCTTTCCTCATCTGAACGCCGCGCGCAGGTTCAGGCCATGCTCTCCATCATTGGCTTGAGTGGATTAGAAAAACGGTATCCACATGAATTGTCGGGTGGTCAGCAGCAGCGAGTTGCGTTAGCCCGAGCATTAGCGCCCAAGCCGGTCATGTTGTTATTAGATGAACCATTTAGCAATTTAGACCCGGACATGACGGTCAAAATGCGTGAAGAATTGCTACAACTTTTAAAAGGTACACAGACCACATCTATCTTGGTAACCCATGATCATGAGGAAGCTTTTGCCATCGCCGACCGCATTGCCGTTTTCCAAGACGGGCAGATTGTTCAAATTGATACACCTGAGAACATCTATCACCTTCCGACTTCTCCGTTTGTTGCGGAATTTGTCGGGCAAGCCGATTTTCTTCCTGGCTCTCTTCAGCAAGGCGTGGCAAGCACAGAAGTGGGCGAATTTCCCAAACCCGCGCATTACAACGGACAGGCTCATGTTCAAGTATTAGTGCGTCCAGATGATATTCGGATTACGGCGGTCGGGACAGGAGAGGCATGCATTGAAGCCAGACAGTTTCGTGGATCAGAAAACGTCTACAGGATTCGGCTACCATCTGGAAGACAGATTCATTGCAGCGAGCCCTCAACAGCCGTGTATCCCCTTCATGCGCTGGTAGAATTAGAAGTGATTGCCACGCACACCGTGTTATTTGAACATAACGAATAGTTATGACGGTAACAATCCAATTGTATTGACTAAACCCCTAATGGGTTCAGCGGATGAAGGCCTCCTTTATAGAATATCATTCACAGAAGGGCCTCGTTCCTTATATAATGACTTTGTATGTCTCTATGTAACGTTTTTTCGATAGCTGTAATAGTGGTCTCTACCTAACAGGGAAAGGAGGAGTAACGTATGAATCAGAGAACATTGACAATGGGATTGAAAACTTTCACGTTTCTTTTAGGAAGTCTGTTGTTTGTATGTGGCGGTAGTTTGGGGACAGTCTCTGCCTCAGGCTATGATGCCGATGCCCACCATGGAGGATCTTCTCACCACAAAAGTGATGTACATAAAGACAGTCATCATGGGAGTAGCACATCCGGACATGAAATGGGACACCATGGGAAAGGCGGCAAAGGCCATGGTTCCAGCCATTCCGGAATGACAGGACATGCCGGTCACGGGAATAAGCATGGTGGAGGTGCCCATCAGAATGCGAGTCATTTTATTAAGCATGTACTGAAATTCAAAGAGGGCATGGCTATTACAGAAAGCCAAGCACAACAACTCAACGGCATCAATGCAAACTTTAAAAGAACCAAAATTCAAACAGAGGCTGATGTCAAATTGGCTAATCTGGATTTACACGAATTACTGAAAAATGAACAAGCTGATCTGTCGGCCATTGAATCCAAACTTAAAAAAGTCCATATGCTCAAAGCGGATCTCTATATGGCTTCAATCAAAGCTAAGCGAGAGGCCAAGGCTGTTCTGACAGATGAACAGAGAAAACGCATGAAGGCGGTTCATGATCGGATCAAAGCCTATGGATCGAAGATGAAACAATCTGGCCATCCCGGGGGATACCCTCACCATTCCAAAGAGAAAGAAAAGTCCTAAATTCTTTGCGTACGGCTGGGGAAAATAAAAAGACATAGCGTCCTCTCGCCTAGAAGAGAGGACGCGCCTCTGGCAGAAAAGTTTTTGAAAATCAAAGGACAGTAGAAATCATCACATGCAACAATTGGCGCGCCCGGCAGAAATCGAACCTGCGGGGAAAATTCTTCCTAGCAGCAGATTAAACGCCGCTACTCATGAGGAGTTGGACAGTTTTGTGAGGACAGGAGTAGACCAGGGGGGCACCTATCCGTAAAGCCACAATCCAGTCGCAACCGATGGATTGCACGTTGTCGACCACTCCCATCCCACTAATAGAGAAAGTCAGACAATATCCAAGGCAGGCCATAAAACAGCTCAACAGCGCCTTTTCTCTCCTCACATCCTGATTGGGGGCTTTAGGTCCTCAGTATCTTGCCTATGCCCACCCTCTGAACGAAGTGGGCAGTCAAAACCATCGGCAGCTTCAATCTTATTAAAATGTTACCAGCCAGCAAACTTCAATCCGACGGCTTAGAAAGAGAACCCTACTAATTCTGCCAGAGACTCGCACTGTCGGTAATCTGAAAAAAGGGCGAAAGAATGTCCAGCTTTCTATCTCATGTTTGTCTCTCTGACCAACAATCTGGACACTAATCGAGAACCAGGCATGTGCCCGCTTTCCCCGCAATGGCACGGGCCATGTTGGGAGGATTAGTGATGATGCCGGTGGCGCCACCATCCTCGATGTAACTGATCAAGGCACTGATCTTTGGCTCCATGCTGCCCTTACCGAATTGTCCTTGGGCACGATAGTCCTGAGCTTCTCTGAGCGTTATACTGTCGAGCCAGCGCTCGTCAGGTGTATTGAAATTAACAGCCACTTTCTCCACGCTGGTACAGATCAGCAGCATGTCGGCCCTCAACTGTCTGGCTAATAGGCTAGAGGCAAGATCTTTGTCGATAACCGCTTCTGCACCTTCCAGCGCACCGCTCTCGTTTTCGTAGACTGGAATACCTCCACCGCCGCAAGCAACCACCACATAGCCATCGTCGACCAGATGGCGGATTGCTTTTATCTCAATGATCTCTCGTGGTAAGGGTGAAGGCACAACCCGACGCCAGCCACGACCTGAATCCTCTCTTACTTGCCAATTTTGCAGCGCTCCCAACTTGCGGGCAGTGTTCTCGTCCATATAAGAGCCAATTGGTTTAGTTGGGTCTCCAAAAGCCGGATCATTCCGGTCGACCAGGACCTGGGTGACCATCGTAATGACCTCCCGTCTGATGCCACGGCAGCGGAACTCATTGTGCAAGGCACGCTGAAACATATAGCCAATAGCACCTTGGGTATCAGCGCTGGCATAGTCCATTGGCACTGGCGGCACTTCGCTGAGAGCAATCTCCGATCTCCGCAAGATAAAGCCCACTTGCGGCCCATTGCCGTGGGCCACAACAATGTTCCAGCCGGCTTCTGCGATATCCGCAATGTAGCGGGAGGTGCGTGCTGCCGCCTCAGCCTGGTCGGGAATGGCATTGTGACCTTCATCGACGATTAGAGCATTGCCGCCGATTGCAACAATCGCAAGCTTGTTGTTTGCTGACATATCCAGCGTCTCCTTACTATTCAAACCAGCTTGGCAATTCATCCGCAAGCACGGCTACCGCCTGATTAAAGCATGCGATTGGTGCAGAAGTGATACCGGCACCGATTTGCCCGATGCCCGCTTCCTTATGTGCAATACCGGTATTAATGAGTGGTTCGATACCGGTATCGACCACTCTACGGACATCAATACCGGCCGGCGTGGCGGTAAAATCGAACGCCGGCAACGTAAAGGCCCCATTGCAGCCGAGCGTGATGTTGGCCATCTCTCGAGAATGAGCGATGGCATCGTGCGGGGTGCCGCCGACAAATTGGACGATGGCCGGCGCTGCCGCCATAGCAAAACCTCCAAGACCAGCGGTTTCCGTGATCGAGCTGTCGCCAAGGTCAGGTGCCGCATCGCTCAGCGAATAACCTGGGAAGTACAGACCGTTAACAACAGGTGCCCTTGTTGTAAACCAGCGCTCTCCAAGACCACTGAGCCGGATACCGAACATGACCCCATTACGGGCCATTGCCGTGACCATGCTGCTATGCGGGACGCCGGATGCCGCATCCAACATTGCTTTGCAGGCCGCCATGGACAGATTCAGGAAGAAATGATCGTTGTCGGCTATAAACCTTGCCACGGCGGCAAAATCAGCGCTCGATACCCCGGCCTCCAAAGCTGTCGGAATTAGCTTGCGTAATAACAGAGAAGAGGCAGCGACGTTTCGGTTGTGCACTTCGTCCCCCATGTGAAGGGCTTGTGCCATCAACGGCTTCAGTTCGAGACCACCGAGCTTTTCCACTACCTTTTTCAACACCGGCCCTAAGACGTCAGTCATCCATCGCAGCCGCTCGATCACATCAGGCCCATTAGCGCCAAATCGCAAGACCTTACCTAAGCCTTCGTTCATGTTGCAGTAGGCGCGGTTGCCCTGTTCTTGGTTTCTCACAATCCATACTGGCATTGAGGGACTGATGACACCGGCCATAGGCCCGACGGCATTGTGGTGATGGGTGGGCGCAAAACAGACATCACCGTTCTTCGCAAGCATGCGAGCCGCTTTGATGTCATTGGCCCAACCTTCAAGCAGAATTGCCCCGATGATTGCTCCTTGGACTGGACCACACATGTCTTCCCAAGAAATCGGTGGGCCAGAGTACAGGATCATCCGGCCATTGAAACCTGGCAGTTCCTCCCCTGCGATGCCCACACCTTCCAGTACCGGTTGAGCTGAAAGATAAGCCTGATAAGCTCTTTCATTGGCTGTTTCTACCAGAGGATGATTGATTAAAGTGGCCAATTTCCATCCAACCTCCGGATCGCTGTCGGCAGGAGGACGCCACTGGAGATCAAGTGATCTACCGCCAGCCTTACGAATATTGTCACCAAACGAAGTTAGGCCAACATTGACGATTTCGAGGTTCTCGCTGAACAACCCAATCATCGCACTTTCCCCTTGGACGATTGTTGTGTTGACTTTTGGCCAGCGGCCGAAGCGATCGCTGCAGCCTGATACACTGCCTGCGCATTGCTTTGTGCTAGAACGACCCCAGCTTCGCGCAGTCTAGCTTCCTGAAGAGACAACTCCTGCGGATCACCGTTTGTGCCGCAAATTTGAGCAACGAAGCTGACGTAACGGCCATTGTTAGTTGCCTCGGCCTGGGCTGTGCGGATCACCGGAACCATTTCCGCGGTTGGATCATCATTCGAGCCATATCCCAGAACGACGTCCAAGAGGATCACGGCGACTTCCGGATCGGCCGCTTCGCTAACAATGCGTTCGTTGCGCAGACCCTGATCAATCATCGGATGGGGCCGACCACGGGTGAAAATGTCATCACCGAGATCGATGACCGTGTGCTGAAAGCTACTCCAGGCATCGCGTAGTACCAATTCGGCCTGTAATGGTGTACTCGAGTAAACCGAGCCAATTTCATCACGTAGTAATACCAATGCTTCGTAACAAAAGGTACCACCGCTATAGAGGCCGCGGATATATTTCTGGCCTTTGCTGAACTTGGAGGCTTCGCGTTGCACCAGTGTCTTGCCGATGGATTTCTGACAAGCCTTTGGAGTTGCACCATTAACCAGAGCCACTGCCATATGCGCGGCATCCTCCAGCGTTCTTGCAGCGTGAACATTGTTCCGCTGGACGTCTTTTGTCTCAGACCCCAGAAAATTGGCAACGATTGGCTTGCCGCAACGTGCGGCAGCGGCAAGGACTCTTTCCGCAACATCAGGTGCGGGAGGCTTCGATACCAGCACAATGATCTTGGTTTCAGGGTCTGCGGCCAACGCCTCAATCCCTTGCAACATAGTGATGCCGCCTATGTCCTGGCTCAAATCGTGGCTACCTGTACCAATCGCCTGGGAAATGCCTTTTCCCAAACGCTCAATCAGACAGGTGACCTGTTGCAGACCAGTACCGGAAGCCGCGACAAGGCCAATTTCACCCCGATGAACAACATTTGCAAAGCCAAGCGGAATCCCATTGATGATGGCCGTCCCGCAATCAGGGCCCATGACCATAAGATCATGATCACGTGCATAGTTCTTGAGCATTTTCTCTTGTTCTCTCGACACATTATCGGAAAACATCATCACATGAAGACCAAGACGTAGTGCTTTCATCGCCTCCCCAGCGGCATAGACTCCAGGGGTCGATATCAGAGCCAGGTTGGACGCCGGCGCCTCACGCATGGCCATATCGATGCTTCGTGGCGGTTTCTGGGCAACCTCACCATCTTCGTGGCGGTCGGTTGTATTGAGCAAGAACTCTGCTTCTCCCATGGCCTTTTTCAGTCCCTCGTCCTCGCCACGAATGACGATCAACAGATCGTTTGGTCGTGGCTCGACCTTATGCTCCAGCAGTCCGGTATCGTGCAGTAGCTTGATGTTCGCCTCTGTCGCCATCACAGCAGCTGCCTGTTCGATACCTTTTTGTGAGCTCAGCCTGGCTGATAATTGCATCAGAGCAACTGAGTCCCGGTAATAGTTGGCGAGAAACCTTTCCAATATCGGCATTATACAAATCCAAATTCCAGCAGTTATTGGTCAAACCACCGATGCACCATAGGTGGCAACCGTTCAACCCAAGTGACCAATCCCAACAGGCAACCCAAGACGCCTTCGCGTCCAGAAGAGGAACCAACACAGAGTGCCTGCCTGGTGTGGCAACGAACCTCCGCAGTGGACCGGCCATGGGAAATCGAAGCAAGCAGATTGGTGATGGTCTCACTGAAAGCACCTGCACAGGCCTGTTCCAAATAAACACGACTGATATCGCTGGTTGCATGTGCCCGGCCAGCCACCACACGTACGATCGTGGAGTGTCCGGCCAGCTGCCTTTCCGATTGTGCCGCACTGTATATTCCGGCCAGGTATCCAACCAGCAAGTCATCGCCGCTGGGGGTTAAGCCGCAGCCGCAGCCTACCATTCCCTCTGCAATATGTGTGGCAGCCATTAGTTGATTGCGCCGCACAGCATGGATCAGACGTTGAAGATTGTCTGTAGCGTTACTGGAAACATATTGAGTGGTGACATCGTGATTATCAATTGGCACCGCCGCTTGGGCTCGTTGCAAAGCCTCCCATGCTGTTTGCCAGGCCTGTTGAATGTTTCGCTGCTTCCAATCGATAGGTTCGAAACCGTGGTTTGAACACCAGATCTCTCCTTTCAAAAGATTGGCCTCGAGACTCTCTCCTTGGAACCGGAGAATGCCGGCTCGGCATCCCACAGTTTGTCCAGCACGAATTCGATCAAGAAAGGAAAACTTTGACGGTGTCGCTAAACGAATTCCATGTGGCACACAGCCCATATCGCGGCTGAGTAACGACAACATGTCATCATCAGCCAGCATGATGTTGCAGGCATTGCGAAAGACGCTGTGGACCTGTCCGGAAAATCGATCGCGCCGAGCGTGTGAGCCCGCTACGATGGCATTGACACAAATCATTCCATCCTCGCTTCCAGCAACGGCTCGATTCAACTCACCGCCTTGATCTTGTCGAGACGACAGAGGACATTAACCACTTCTTGCGAATCCGTGACCCAACCGAAGATCCCGCCTTGCGCCTTGATCATTTCGAGCCCAACGCGTTGAAATTCTGGGAAGTAGGATCCGACACAATCAGAGATCACCAGGCACTCGTACCCGCGATCATTGGCCTGGCGCACGGTGGTGTGCACACAGACTTCGGTCGTCACGCCGCAGACGATCAAGGTAGCGATTTTGTTATTCTGAAGGATAAGCTGCAAATCAGTTTTGTAAAAGGACCCCTTGCCAGGCTTATCGATCACCGGTTCTCCCGCCGCAGGGTAGAGTTCAGGAATAATATCGTGGCCATGTTCGCCTCTGATCAGAACACGACCCATCGGACCCTGATCGCCAATTCCAACTTTGAGCTTGCCGCGCGCCAGTTTTGCTGGTGGCGCATCGGCCAGGTCCGGTCGATGGCCTTCACGGGTATGAATCACGACCATACCGATATGACGGGCAGCCTCGAGCACGCATTTGCAAGGCTCAATGGTGCTGCGTAATAACGACACGTCGTTGCCAAGCATTTCGCCGAACCCCCCAGGCTCTAGGAAATCCCGTTGCATGTCGATAATCAACAACGCTGTGGTTGCAGGATCAAACTGCAGCGGATAGGGCTCTGCATTGAAGCTGCTCTGGCTCATCCGTGCCTCATCTCCGACCGTCGTTTCCAAGCATAATCTCTTTTTGAGGAACTTCGGCTATCGAATCTCTTTGTCTTTACTCGAAACGTAAGCACGCCAGTCGCCGAAATGCGAAATATCCTGATGCTGGTCTTCGGCCAATTCGCGTGGATACAGGATACCGTTCACAATACGTCCGTCGTCGAGCTTGACCGGACCGCAATAAAGATTAGGCGGCTCGCCCTCCTCGACCCGGCACCAGATCTCATCACTCATCCGATATAGTTCTCCAACCACCGAGAACCCACCACTCTCAACTTCAAACATACCTGGATGGCGATCTCCAATCGAATAGATGCGATAGATAGGAGCCGTACGAAACTCACCAAGAAATTCTGCGCCATCCAGGTTGCCGTGTAACGCGAGACCTCGCATGAGCGTACCGTTGACGAACAGTTCGAATGCCATGTTTTTCGTAGCTCTCTAGTAAAACGCCGGTTGATCAATGCCGTTTTCTGTCATGCGTAAGGAGGCATCGGCAGATGCAGCTAATACGGGTGGTACGCGTGAGAAGCTCGCCACTCCTGGAACAGTTGCTGGCATTCCTGCTTCAGAACTCCTGGAACCAGATTGACATTGCTCTTGCCGATTCGAAGCAGCTCTTTGGCAGGAAGAGTCAGTTCATTGAAACCTATCGCGGTCGCGTCATCAATGGTAGATCCATAGTAGACGGTTTCTACTCGTGCCCAGTGGAGTGCTGCTATGCACATGGGGCAGGGTTCACATGTACTGGCCACTAGGGCACCGGTGAGGTGAATGTTGCCAACGTTCCGACACGCTTCGCGCAAGGCTACAATCTCTGCATGAGCCGTGATGTCCGTAGAGGCAAGTACATGGTTGTGTGCAACGGCAACGACCTTTCTGCCTATACGAATCGCACATCCGAAAGGACTCTGCCCCTGGGAGATACCTTCCCAAGCTGCTTTGAGGGCAAGTTGCATGAGTGATTCTGCTTCGGTCACAAGACACTCTCCCTTGCTAAACTTTCTGTATTCTGTCACGCCTTAGCGTTAAATTGCTGCCTGTCTTGGAGAAAAAAGGAACGGTAAAATGAGTCATTGAATTGCCAACCTAGGTGACAGAAAACAGCCTTGTCTTGTCTCAGGACAAGTAGATATGACCAATGAAAAAGGCTTTGTCTTGAGCCCTCAGGTTTCCATCATCTCCAAGCGGGTATCAAACTCATGGCCGCACTGAACACAACGAATACAGTCTGACCCCACCATGGTCTCATCATCCCGAATTCCCATACCTCCGCAATCGGGACATCGGGTTAACTGGATCTTCTGATCATCCACGGTCTCGTACCGTGTTCCACGGAAGCAATACACTGGTTGGCCATCAAGAACCCAAGGATTTCCGGCTTTATCAACCACCGGCAAGGCAATGTAATGACGAGCCGCATAGGCCTCCTGCTCCTTTCGGGTCGGAAGGCCGTCTTGAACCAGTTTCCCTGTTTTCAATTCGTAGAGGCCGCCATCTTTGGGTATGACTTTTGTAGGTCCCATCTTCTACCTCCTGGTAAGGGGAGCCAGATGTTACACTGAAAACTCGAGGATGAATTATGACATAGCCAAACTTCTAAAGGGGAGTCCCTCAGCAAGCCTGGGTACAGTGTTCTAAGCCCGCCAAGTAAAGTACGCTAAGAGATCCCCAACGGAAATAATGCCAACCACTTTTCCTGTTTCGCGCACCACGAGATGTCTCACACCAAGATCCCTCATTTTATCCTGCGCATCCAGAAGCGTCTGGGTCGTATCGATGCTATTCAGGGGAGTTGTCATGATACTCTCCACCGTCGTGTTCTCTAAATCTTTCCGCTCGGCCACAGCCTTTCGCACCAGTTCTCTATCAGTCACACTGCCAATGAGTTCTCCACCTTTTTCGATAAAGAGAGCGCCCACTCGTTCATCACGCATTTTTTTGGCAGTGTCGGCGATTGACGTCTCGCAAGGAATTTTCTTAAGGTTTTTACTCATGACTTCTGTGATCGAAACCATGATCTGGCCCTCCTTCCTCGTTGAGATGAGTAACTAGCCATTCTCGTTTCCTATAGGATCCAGGCCCTTTGCCTCTCTGTATTGCCTTGCCCCAGCGGACCAGAAAATATCATACATTTCGACCTGCTCCCGCCAGCTCATGATGGCTTTGTCACCGTGCGGCCTCGATACAGTTGCCCACGGATACCAATCCGGTGTATGTCCACAACGTGGTTCTCCCAATCAATTGAATAGAGAATGCGCCACGCCCCGACCGCGTACTGGGCAATGCCAGGTAAATCCGCGTCCAGGGGCTCGTGTCGAAGATTCTCGACATTGGAGGCTAGCCACTTCGTCTTATCAAAAAGACGCTGTGCCATGCCCTTCTCGGTAGCCAGAAGGTCATCAATCACTGAAGGCAGGTAGGCGACACGATACCAAGCCATGCCACGTCACCAATGCAGGCCCAGTTTTTCAGCTATTTCGTCTCCGGTGACCCGTTCCGAGGAGGCCAGGGACTGCTTCAACCGGGCACGGACGGTCTCATCCAGGGGTAGGCCCAGATCAGGATCACCCAACAGCTCACACAGACGATCGTCCACTATGCCATTGACAAGCTCTTTAAATTCCTTCAGAGAAAGATCGGAAAGATTCATTGTGCAGGCTCCCATTACTTGGGAGAATACGCCCGTTGTGGATAGTCAGCGAATGAATTGCCCGGTGATCATACGGAGGAAACGCGGCCAAAAGCAATGTGGCAGAACAACTCAGGGGCGGTTAAGAAAACGGAGAGTGGCTATATGAAGGAACGATGAAACGATGCAAGCCCATGTAGAATTTTTTGATTTACGAAAGGAGCGATCGTCATGAACACGCCCGGCCATCTCCATGCGATTACCATTGAGAAAAATCCGAATCGCATAAAAGTGACGTTTAATAGGACGGTGATTGCCGATACCCGACAAGCGTTAATACTTCGTGAAGGCCTGTTGCCACCAGTGAACTATATACCACGGGAAAATGTGTACATTTCTTACTTTCAAAGGACGAGTCACACTACGCGCTATCCGTTGAAAGGTGACGCATCATACTTTACCGTCAGTGTGGAAGATCGAATCGCCGAGAACGCGGTCTGGACCTACGAAACCTCGTTCTCCTCCGTGGCCGACATTAAAAATCACGTCGTCTTTTATCCAGAAAAAATGAATGCGATCGAAGGACCTCCTCATGAAGGATAGAGAAGATGAATGATAATCGAGATGCAGATAACAAAAGATTTGACTCTTAACTGTCTAACTCTGACAAACCGAACCTCTCATGGAAATGTGGCACTGCACAACCTAATTTGTTTTCCTATTACGATCTGTTATGGATTAATGATGGAACTACGGCTGGCGGTTTCACCGGACCTGAGGAACATTTCCCCAAAAAATTACAACTCTTTTTGACTACCTCTTTTCGATACTCCATCTGCATAATCAACTAGGATGCCTTCCGTTAAACAAAAAATCGTAGCAGCAATGCTTAAGACAAAAACAACATAATTACTAACAAGGATCAACTTAGCGCGGCGTATGGATGGCTCTTTCCAGACCTTGTTTCGATCCTTTAATGAAACATCCTTAATAAGATCGCTCTTTGAGCCGATATTTTCTGTTTTCATGTATTCTGCGTACTCCTCGGTCATTTTAGTCCCTGCCATATACTTGGCTTCACTGCCTTCGGGAAAATTAAAGGAAAGTCGGTCGTGGTTCCAAAAGTAAGTCATAGAGGCTACTATGGATCCAACAAAAAATACCGTAGCGGCTGTGAGCCACCTCTGCTTAAATTTTGATCTTTCTTGATTCTTCGTTATGGCTGAAATAAAAAGGAAGAGACAAAGTGTTAGCACAGAAGCTAAACCCACCGAGAAATGGGTACCTGCCTCTTCTGGCGGGGCAATCCTCTTAAAAACCCCCCCAAACGCGGCTAGTAAAAAACTAACAATCCCAATGGCTTTAGCTAACACGTTCTTTGAGGGCATGTCCCTTACCTACTCATTCACAATTAAATCAGTTTTATAGGTATCCTTGTTTCCCCGCTTGATGACCTCCACGGGTTTGGGATTGATATCCTCTTTTTTACCTCCAGGCTGACCCGTCCAAAAAAATAATTTGCTTCCGGAAGTGAAGCGGTAGCCGGAGAACTCACGTGTTCAAATTGTTGCACCTCATCTTTGTCAAGCTCGGTTGAACTAGTCCTCCATATGAATTTCGTAACATAATACACAATGCGCGGCTCAATAACCTTACCTTCTTTATTTATCGTCCGCACTTCCACATCAACGAGGGGGGGAATGGAAGATACATTCCACCGTCCCCTTTTTCCTCCATAAGGCCAGCTATCCTCCCTTTTGTTTCCTCAGCAAGCATGTAGATAGCATCAGCCTGTTCACTTGTAATTCTTCGCTGCTCGGTGATAGCGTCTCTGAGAATGCGATTGAGCATCGCTATTTCGGCATTAAACTGTAATATTGCCTTTTTATTCAGAGGTCTAATTCTCCTTTCCATTACTTTTTTGACGAGACCTACAGACTGCCTGAAATTGTTTACTGACAGAAACACTCTTTCTCTGTCTTCAGAAGACTCGAACTTTTCTATTCCGACTTTTGACAGATTTTGCTTAAAACCTTCAAGTGTTTTTACTCGTCTCCAGAATTCTTTTTTTAGTTGATGATCGGTCGTGAGCCTAACCAACTTCCCCTCCTCGAGAGACTTGCTTAATTGTTCTCCACCCTCAATCTTTGGAACAACGAGTTCTGAATTCGACAAGAGCGTCTTTTCATCTAATCCCGGATTAAGGCTGTAGAGTAAACCAATGGATTCCCCATCTGCTTCAATCCTCAAACGCTTCTCAAGGAGTGTTTGAATATTCTCGCCCTTTTTCAGCGTGACGGTCTGCGAGGTTAATTTAATCTTCGTCGCATCAAGTGGCACAGAAGAATGATCGTGGGGATTTATTAATCGAAAAGACAGGTCTGAGCCCAAGACATCTTCCGCATGTAGGGATTCCCCAAGGGAGAGTAATGTAAGGGACCATATAAGAAACGTTATGAGAAGTGTCACTATCAAAGGTTTTAGGGCTTCTCGCATAACTCAACCTCACAGATTCAGTCCCTGGGTTTGTTGTTGCTCTCATACATGTTCTTCATTCTTTTCTTGTTAATACCAGTTCCTTATGAATATATCCGCGGCGTTTTATAAAATCGAAAAGCTTCGGTTTCTGAGGCCCAGCAGTTTGGTTATCTGGTACCACTTCTTGGTACAGCTTGGGAACCCGGCGTTCCGCATAACGCAAGATATCCTGAAGCGTGAACCTCCCGTCTTGAACTGCTTTTCCTTGTTCAATCCCCTCTTTGACGAGCGCATAAGTCAGGAGACTGTATCCCCGTGCCCACGCGCTGTCCTTCGCCTGGGTCGCGGTTAGTACTGGCATTTGTTTATCGTAGGCAAGTTGCCCTAATCCTCTGCTCCCCATGGGACCTGGCTTGAATCCTTTGCCCTCCACTGCCGCCGCATAACATGCATCAATGATTAACACCATCTGCTCGGACTCCATTTCGCCCAACCAGAGAGCAAGCTCTTGACTTGAGATCGCGCGGCTCAACAGCTTGTTCGTCACTTGCTTTCCGCTATCTCGACCAAGGTCATAGGGTAGTAAGTAAAACTCACCATGCTTATCGGTAATGCCGTGAGTCGAAAAAGAAATGATGACTAAATCCTCAGGGCGGACTTTTTGAATTATAGTTTTATATTGGTCCGGAAATTCAAACAAGCGCTTCGAATCTTCTCGCTTACCGAGCAACCAACCAAACACGGTTCGAATGTTCTCTTTGGTGGGAAGGATAGGCGGTGGCCGGTCTTTGAAGTCTGCCTGGTCATCTTCAAAATCGGGATTCGAGTGGTTTGTAATCAGGGGAATTGCAACGACCTTATCGAATTGGTTCGATTGTTTAAGATACTTCGTTAAAGTGTCTCTCGTAATTTCCGCATCATCGGATGCAAACGCCAGACGCCATGGAAGGGCTTCATTGTCCCCCACACCCACTGTTATCACATAGGCCTTTCGCTTGACAGGTTTCAATTCAAACGGGGATATGTTGATAGACCGTGTAACCGTCGGACTCTTGACTCGATCCTTGTTGAACGCATAGGCTGAAAACTCAGTTTCTGTATACTCAAGAGAAAAGGCTACATTCTTAACCTTTCCGGTAATACCTGCGTACTGACGTACCTGGGCACCGCTGGCACGATTCCATAACCGGACGCTCTTGTCTTCGCTCCCCGTGAGCACGTAACGGCCATCTGGAGACATCGCCACTGCGGTGATGGCCTCCGTGTGGCCTATAAACCGTCGGACCTCAACAGCTTTATGTCGACTATCAAAAAATTTCGTATTAAGTCCAGCTAAATCCCAGAGTATTGCGCTTTCATCATCGCTGCCTGTCACAACGTATGGTTCATTTGGTGCGTAGAATATAGATCTCACGCTCCCGGAGTGTCCGACGAGGTGGTATTTTTGCTCATCGTATGGTCTTCGATCCCAATTCCAGATCCGGACAATTCCATCGGCGTGGCTTGTGATATTCCAACCGAACCCCGGACCATTGCCAAAGACCTCTATCCCAGGGTATTCCATGTGATCAATTTCCGCACCCGTCTCCACGTTCCAAGAGCGAATAGTGCCATCCTGGCTTGCAGTCAGCAATGTTCCCCCTGTTAAGAACGTGGCAGCTGATATATTCCCCCTACGACGTTTAAGGGTATGGTGTTCTGTAATTGCCATTGTATCCCAGACCTTCATCACACCATCTGAGCTGGCACTAAAGACAAAGCGCCCGTCTAGGGAAATAGCAGAGGCATTGAGTGTGGCACCAGGTGGGGAGAATGTATGGACCGGAACACCGGTCGAGGCTTCCCAAGACATGATATTGCCATTAGTACTGACAGCAATTACCTGGTTGCGACCTGTTCTGCGTGGAATTCCTAGAGCAAATTTTTTTTTGGCTTTCCCGGTTGGGTCCAACTTAATTTGGGTGGCTCGACGCCAAGCCTCAAGTTTTCTTTGCCTTCCAGCTTCCGGAGCAAGGAATGGTTTTTTGTCTGTGCCGCCCCACTGTGCCACGAGATAGCCATCCCGGAACAGCCGCAGTCCATGAACACCCGAATCTTTCAGGATAGGAGATTCTCGTCCAAGAAAAGTTTGGGTAACATTTTGTACCTGCACCTCGACTTCGACAACGGACATCCCAGATTGCTCGCGAACTGATTCGAGCCGAGTAATTTCGACTTTCGGTTGCGCTCGATTCAGCGTCAGAATGTCACGTATAGCTGGCAAAGGATCTCCTGCAAGTAGCTTAGGCAAAAGACGTGGTTCGTAGAATTCCTGCATGAAAAGTTCTAGTGCCAATGGTTTAAAAGGATCATCTGGCAGCACCCAATGTAGCCCTGGGACATTACCTAGATTATTCGTATCAAATCGCCCGTCCGGTGAAATAACAATCCAGCTTGCGTCCAGTGAGGAGACCAGTCGGCAAAGCTCTTTTCCTTTGGCCACTTGCCACAATCTTGCAGTGCCGTCGTCACCGCCCGTAACTATTAATTGACCACTAGGGGAAAAATCCACAGATCTTACCGGACCCCAGTGGCCATTAAACTGATAAACCTGCTTTGCCGTCGAAACCTCCCAAACACGGGCGGTACCATCGTTACTGCCGGTTACCAACCAAAGACCGTTCGGAGAAAAGGCGAGGTCTCGCACAACTTCTTGGTGCCCCTTAAACCGCCTGATTGCTTTTTTGTCGATGACGTCCAAAAGAACCGCATCACCGTTATCGAGCCCTACCGCAATAAAACGTCCTTTGGGAGAAACTGCCAAAGATTCGATCCCTTCTGGGTAACTCCTGAACCCGGGTAGTAATTTCCCAGCAGAAAGATCCCAAATATCGAGTTCGAACTTTGTGCCAATGAAAACTTGTGAACCATCTGCGGAAAACTTAGCATCCCATACGTCAACTTCACCCTTTGCGGGTTCGACAGTCTTAATAACTTCGCCTTTGGAAACATCCCAAAGAAACACACGGCCCATGCTGCCAATCACAGCTCTTTGGCCATCAGGTGATAAATCTGCATCCCAAAGCCAATTCGTACGGTTGTCTTCAAACTTAACCCGGAAGAACTGTTTTTCAACCCCACTGGCCACATCCCAAACTCTCAAGGTGCCTGCCCTACCTCCTGTTGCCAGATGACGTCCGTCTGGGAAAAACTTTGCCGAGTTTACTAAGCCTACGTGACCTTTGAACCGATGCAGCGCTTTGCCACTCCCAAGATCCCACAACCGGGCAGTAGAATCTTGAAGTCCTGTCACCAAGTGTCGTCCATCTGGAGAAAAAGCCACAGTACGCACAGGTCCTGCACCACCTTCTAACCATTGAATCGGCTCTTTTCTATATTTAACATCCAAAATCCCGGCCCAAACATTATAAATCCCACCACCAGCAAGCAGAAATCGGCTATCTTGCGAAATAGCTATATCCCTCGGTTTAAGTTCTGTGAACTCATGGATCAGTTTTTGCTTGTCAAAATCCCATATTCTGATACCAAATTCTCCTCCGACTGCCAGGAAGCGCCCATCTGGCGAAAACGTAACTGTCCTAATTCTACTTCCATCTCCTATTACCAGGTCATCCTCTAGGCTTTCGCTGTGTGACTTGTGTTCCAGTGAGCCCATGAAGCTAGGCGGGATACTAGATAGATCCCAAATGTCCAATTTGTAGGGTACGGGAGAACGACCTGCTTTAATGTAAAGTTTAGCGATTACTGCATAACGCCCATCTGGGGAGAAGGCCACCGGCGGCGGTTTATATCCTGTAGATATTTTATCTCCAAATTCATTGTACTTTGATGTCCAGCGATTTGTGACTATTAATTGTTTGCCAAATTGCTGCAACTCTCTACCAGTGGTAGCATCCCAAAGTCGTGCAGTTCCATCTGTGCTCCCTGATAAAATCAGTCTACCTTTTGAGGAAAGTGCAACAAATTTAACGGTTTCATTATGGCCTCTAAATATCCGTAGCTCTTTCCCATTTGCAACTTCCCAGAGGCGGACGCTCTCATCTGCACTACCTGTTACCGCAAAGCGACCATCTGGCGAAAAATCAACGGCATGGACATCGTCCGAATGGCCCTCAAACCGCCTTAGCATCTTGCCAGTCGCGGCATCCCAGAGACGCGCTATCTTGTCCTCGTGAGCCGTCAAAATCCAGCGTTTATTGGGGGAGAGGGCGACATCATTAATCGCTCCTCCTGCAGTAGCGAAAATGCGAAGCAACTTTCCGCTGCCCCTGTCCCAGAGTCTAGCCGTTCCATCCTCACTACCAGTCAAAGCCAGACCACCATCCGATGAAATAGCAACCCCCGTAATAAAAGAATAATGGCCTAATTGGGGTACAAGGCTCGGTTGGACAGAAGATGCAGCAGAATGGAGGAAAGGGGCTGTCTTCTGTGGCTCCATTCCTTGTTGATGGTAACCAGGTTGATTGGCTAACAAATCCTCTGAATAAATGAGGAAAGGGAGAAAAACTAATATCAAGATGATTCGCATCGTCTATAACCCCTTCAGCAATAACCAACCAGGATGAACTTCCTTTCTAAATCTGCGCAGTGAATTGAGAGTGAAATTCGGATTAGCCATGAGTATTGACTTAGTAGGTAACGACATCTGAAGCAAACAGTTTCTAGTCTTTTTGGCAATAGTTTCCCAAACTTAGAGCATGTCAACTAAGCCAACTGTTGAATGGCCTTTATGAAGTCTTGGGAATTCGAAACAGCCCCAAAGACCCCTCCTTGCATCTTGATCATCTTAATGGCGGCCTTGTGATTACCTTCATCTGTTGCACCGGTGCAATCCTCAAGGAGCAAGCATTCATAACCGCGGTCATTAGCTTCACGCATGGTGGTATGAACGCACACGTCAGTCGTGATACCAGTTAACACCAGGTGGGTAATCCCTCGCGTGCGCAGGAGCATTTCCAAATCTGTGGCGTAGAAGCTGCCTTTACCTGGTTTATCAAGAATCAGCTCGCCTGAAGCAGGTCGTAGTTCGTCAATAATGTCCCAGCCCGGTTCTCCACGAACTAATATCCGTCCCTTCGGCCCAGGGTCACCGATCCCTGCCTGAATTTTCTTACTTCGCCATAGTTTGTTCGGTGGGCAATCCGCCAAGTCCACTCGATGTCCTTCTCGCGTATGAATCACAGTAAATCCAGGAATTGTTCTCACCGATCCAAGAACATGTTTGATTGGCTCAATTGCTCGCGCGGTGAGGGAGAGGTCATAACCCATTTTGTCGACATAGCCTCCACTACCACAGAAATCGTGCTGCATGTCGATCACAAGCAACGCGGTATGTTGCGGGTCCATGTTGCCATCATAGGGCCATTCATAGGGATCCGCCTTGATCGTCACTTCCATCTTAGAAACCTCCTCGCGTTTCTTTTATTTTGGCACTTCTCCGACTACACCCTCAGCATACCAATCCATGGTTTCAATGAATTCAAAACTTGGCTTCTGGCCTTCCTCAAGACGCACCTTCCCCGCGTTGTCCTTAATCGGACCTTGAAATACGGCGTACGTTCCATCTCTGATCTGTTCCCTCCAAGTCATAACCTTATCTTGAGTCTCCTTCGGGACTGCAGATCCAAGGGGCGCGATATCCAAAAATCCGCCTTCCAAGCCAGTTCGGTGGTGTCTGTTGACCCACTTGTCTGATTTCCCTGCCTTCACATCTTTCACAATCTCCACATACAATTCACCCCATTTCCAATCAGCCCCAGTGATCCAGCCTTTCTCATTGAACTTTTGAAGATCACCTGAGTGATAGCCAACAGAAAACGCCCCACGTTTGGCCGCCGTTTCTACTACCGGTCTCGGGCAATCCTGATGCTGACTAAGCACATCCGTTCCCAGATCCAGAAGGGCATTCGCCGCTTCTGATGCCTTTCCCGGATTGCACCACTCCCCTGTATAAATGACATGGGTTGTTACGTTCGGGTTAACCATACGAGCCCCCAGCGTAAACGCATTGATATTCTGGAGCGTCTGAGGAATCGGATGAGCGGCAACAAAGCCGAACACGTTTTGCTTGGTGACTTCTCCAGCGGCCATGCCAGACAAGAACATGGCGTTATAGATGTATGACCAGTATGTCCCGACGTTCGTGGAGTGCTTAAATCCACCCGCATGCATGAGCACAACGTCTGGATGTCGTTTCCCGACGTTGATGGCCGAGTCCGAATACCCGTAACTAGTAGGGAATAGAAGCTTGGCCCCTTTTTGAATCATTTGCTCCATGACCCGTTCAACTTCCGCGGTTTCCGGAATGTTTTCACTGGTCATCACCCCAAGGTCCGGAAATTGCTTTTCCACCTCGAGCCGGCCCTGATCGTGCTCATAATTATATCCGTAGTCATCTTTAGGTCCGACATAGATGAAGCCAACTTTGAATTGTTCGTCTGGTTTCTTAGAAGTTGGCTCCTCAGGCGCCTGTCCGCATGCCCAGATCGCCATTGCACAAACTATGACGCATATTCCCATTAGGCTCCGTTTCATCGTGTGCTCTCCTTTCCTGACTTACGTTATCCCACTCCTTTGAAGACCGATTTCAGGCCTTCGGGCATCGAATATTTTCGACTCTTTTGCCACAGTAATAAACCGACGAGGGTCAACACATATGGCAACATATGAAGATAGTAGGGGGACACATTGATCCCCTGGGCCTGAATCTGGAGGCCGAGAGTAAAGGCTGTGCCAAAAACACGGCGCCCAGCACTCCTCGTAACGGATGCCACGTCGCGAATATAGTAAGGGCCACAGCCACAAATCCCCGGCCTGCAGTCATGGCTTCCACCCAGCTCTGAGTATAGGCAAGCGAGAGATGCGCCCCGCCTAGGCCGGAAAACACCCCACCGATTCCAATCACGCTATACTGAAGCACCTGTACCCGCACACCCATGGCAAAAGCCACGAGCTTATTTTCACCAACAGCTCGGATATACAGACCCCAACGGGTGCGGAACAGAAACCACCACATCAGTGGAGCCGACAAATAGGCTAGATAGACCAATACATCATGTTCAAACATGATCCGGCCCAGAAAGGGAATATCTGACAAGCCTGGAATCGTGAGAGTCTGTATGCCCGTAATCCGGACCCCGACGTACGGGCGACCAATAAACGACGTGACGCCTAAACAGAGAAACATCAAGGCCAATCCACTCGCAATTTGATTGGCACGGAGCGTCACCACCATGAACGCATGAATCAGACTCGCGAGCCCTCCAGCCAACGCTCCCATGATGACTCCCAGCACGGGATCCTGAGTTTCGGCCGTCGTGATAAAGGCAACACAAGCCCCCGTGACCATACTGCCCTCCACCCCGAGATTCACGATCCCCGCCCGCTCCGTCAGAATCTCCCCGAGGGTCCCATACAAGATCGGCGTCCCAGACCGAACAGCGCCCGTCAAAATGCTCTCGATGATTCCAATCACCGGATTAATACTCCTTTCGTCCCGCTGCCAGCCTACCCAATACGATGAAGAAAATCAGGGCCATCAGAATATTAACAATGGCATAGGGTAACTCAAGACTAATCTGAATCATGTCTCCCCCCAGCGACAGGACCCCCAGGAGAAAGGCCATGAGGATAATCTTGAGGGGGTTATGGAGGGCGAGCCAGCTGACAAGGAATCCCGTGTACCCGAATCCCGTTGAAATGCCGGGCCGGAGTCTCCCCTGGATCGCACAGACCTCTGCCATCCCTGCCAGGCCGGCGAGCCCCCCTCCAATGCATAAGGTCAGAATAATGTACCTGTTGATCGGAATGCCGGCACGCCTCGCGGCCTCAGCGTTATCACCGATAATCCGTAGTTCATACCCCCAGCGCGTCCGTTTTAGGGCAAGGTAAAAGAGGACGATCGCACCCAACGCAAACCAGAGACCAGTGTGAATCCTGGTGTTCCCATAGAACGCCAAACGTGCCGCATCGCTGAATTCTCTCGTAAAAGGCCAATTAAAACTCATCGGATCTTTCCAAGACCCGTGAACCATGTGTTCCACTATGAGAATGGCCACATAATTCAGCAAAAGCGTACAGATGGTCTCATTGACCCCGGCTTTGACCCGGAAAAATGCTGGAATAAACGCAAAGACCGCTCCACCCAAAAACCCCAAAAGCACCAAGGTCGGCAAGAGAATTTCTTTGGGCCACTCTCCCAAAGTCAGCGCGCCCCATGTGGCCCACATCGCGCCAATATGCAGCTGGCCTTCTGCCCCGACGTTGAGTAAACCCATCCGAGCAGGAATGGCTGTGGCAACCGCACACAGCATCAGGGGAATCATTTTGACGACGACTTCACTGAGACCATACGTGCTTCCTAATGACCCCTTAAAAATCTCGCCATACGCCTCAATGGGGTTCTTCCCAAACGACAGAAGAAGCAAGCCGACTGCAATGAAGGCAAGGGCCATCATCCCTGTCATACGGAGCACGTCAATCACTCGATTGTTTCTGACTAGAGCGAGCATCTCCATCAGGTGGTTGCTCCTCCAGTCATCAAGAGTCCGACTTCAAACGGCTGAGTGGTCTTGGGATTGACAATGCCGGCGACGCTCCCTGCGTGCATGACCATGATCCGGTCGGACAATGCAAACAACTCGTCCAGATCTTCGGAAATCAACAAAAGGGCAGAGCCCTGGCTCCGACTCGTTAGGAAGAGTTCATGCGCCAATTTTGTTGCCGCAATATCAAGGCCGAACGTGGGATGAAACGCGACCGTGAGACGAGGCTGACAAGCCAATTCTCTTACAAAGACAACCCGTTGAATGTTTCCTCCAGAAAGCGTAATGACCGGACGATCGAGATTGGGGAGCGTTAATCCAAATCTTTCAACGTTGAGTTCGATCTTTGCGCGGATCTCCTTCCAATCCATGACCAGACCTCGCCATCCTCTCTGCGAGTCACGCTTATGGAGCACCATGTTTTCCAGCACACTCAACCCCGGCGCAACTCCGGTCTGCAAGGGATCTTCTGGAATATATGCCACAGGAGCTTCCAGAATTTTGGCGGTTGATCTATTGGTCAGATCCTGTCCATGCAGGACGATGCGTCCTTGAGAGCATGGACGCAAGCCCAAGACTACTTCGCCAAGCTCAGTTTGACCATTGCCCGCGACACCGGCTACCCCAAGAATCTCCCTTTCCTGGAGCGTAAAGCTCACCCCTTGAAGACCTGAGCGACCACGCTCTCCCGAGGCGAACACATCATGAAACTCAAGCGTGACATCTTGACTAACTGGCTCCTGAAGCTGGTCTGATTCTATTGACTCGATTGTGGGCTTCCCAACCAGCATATAGGCGAGATCGCTTTCTGTGACATCCTGACGTAGCGCTGTATTGACCACCGTTCCCTTGCGGAGTACAGTGATCCGATCGGCAAGAGCCATGACTTCCCTTAACTTGTGTGTAATAAAGAGAATGCAGTACCCATCGCTCGATAACTTCCGTGCTATTTCAAAAAAGCCCTCGACCTCTTGAGGCGTAAGTACGCTAGTCGGTTCATCGAAAATCAGGATCCGTGAGCCGGTGAAAAGTAGACGAAGGATTTCCACTCGCTGCTGTTCCCCGATTGAAAGCTCCCAGACTTTAGCCTCAGGCTCAACAGACAAGTTATAGCAGGCGGCTGTGTCGCGGATCCGGTCTGCTAGCTCCTGGCTTTGAATCATTTGGCCTTGTTTCTGTACGGCCAATGCGATGTTTTCAATAACCGAAAAGGCGGGAATGAGCATGAAATTCTGAAACACCATACCTATCCCACATCGCATCGCATCCGTTGGTGTGCGGATATCGACCAGATTGCCTTCAATATAAATAGAACCGCTATCTTGCTGGTAATACCCGTACAAGATTTTCATCAAAGTGCTTTTTCCAGCCCCATTTTCTCCCAGAAGAGCATGGATCTCGCCTTTTTCAACAGAAAGATTAATCCCAGAGTTGGCAAGCACCCCTGGAAATGACTTCGTAATATTCTCCAACCTCAGGTACGCCGTATTCATTTATGTATCCATCATTCCTTTAAAACAGAAGCGTGTTCTCATTCTCTCCTATGAGAGAGTTTTCCCAATGTTAGGCTGACGTTCCCGTTTTATATGGTGGGCCATGGTGTGAAGGATGATCGAGCCGTATTCCATGATCGCTCCATCACAATAGATTTGTCCGTAGACATGCTCGGCAGCTTGGTTGATAGGTTCGGGAAGATCGATCTCAGCAAGGTTGCTGTATTCAGTGGGGAAATGTTCAGGCTTAGCTTTGTCGGTGAGAGGCTTTGTTAAATTAGTTCCTGATGGAAAACACACATGTGAGTCGCAGTAGATTGACCCCGCAACCAGGCCGATAGATAGACCCCCACATGGCGCCAAGACCAGCACCCATTTGCGGCGATCGGGGTTCCACCATTCCGCGTCAAGTCCTGCTTGTCACCTAAGCCATGCATCCAGTTGCAGTTATAGGACTTCGGTTCATGTCCACCCACGTGGACCAACACAAATGCTCCTTTTTTCTGGTTTAGACGAGTCTCCTTCTTCCTTTAGGTATGACAATTTTTCTGACTTGGATGGTATCGCTCAGCATGAACTCATGCTTCGCCAAGTCGACGTATCGGATTGATAGATCTTGGCTAGGCCATGCAAGCCCGTGGACTTTAACGCCATGGCCGGGTGAGCATAACCCAAGCCCCAGCATTGTACATCGATGTGCGCCAATAAACAAGGAGTCACACGTTGCACCTACATTTCCTGCTGCCAAGATCGGAGTTCACAACAAGCAGGTAGACCACCATTTTCATAGTCACCTCATGTTCCTCTTTCTTAAGAAACACCTGGTCGCCCGTGCCAACCAAGGCAACGAGCACAAAGGAGGTTTCTTGATAAATAACCGCAATATCGGTGGTTTCCAGCAAACCCGGCAGAGACTTACAGGTAGCCAGAGTGTCAGAAAAAACTGTGGTGGGACTTGGCACAACCATATCGATCAACTCAGAAAAATCTGTCGTCATTTATCTAACGGCAATTCAATAAAACTTAAAGAATGCGTTGACAGCTGACACATTCAGCATCCGAGAATCGATTCGAAGGCAGTGCACATCATGACACAAACACTTCTGTCCTTCAACTTAGGAGACTGTCTGAATGAGTGATCGTCACGAGAGAGAAACACGTTGATTTCTTATCCATAGAGGAGACCACACATGATGTGCATCGCCAACAGAACCTTCATATGGGCGGCAGTCACGATTCTGACGATAGTCTGCAGTGGTCCCATCGAGGCCGGTCAGGCCCGGGACAGAGCAGCCGAGTCGGTCGTGACGTTTACCATTCTCCATCTCAATGACATCTATGAAATTGCGCCCGTGGAAAGCGGACAACGCGGCGGGCTGGCCCGAGCTGCCACAATCCTGCGTCGGCTCGAAGAGGAAGACCCTAACACCTTGGCCATTCTGGCAGGTGATCTGTTCAGTCCCTCAGCCATCGGGGCGACGAAGATGAATGGCAAACCAATCGCCGGGGCACACATGGTGGAGGTGCTGAACAAGGTCGGCCTTGACACAGGACTTAGGCAAAAAGAACAATTCACCTTTTCGGGAAGCTGTCCGGCGGGCAGGCATTCCCTGGGTGAGATGGCATGACCTGCGGCATTGCTTTGCTAGCAGATTGGCGATGAGCAATGCGCCCTTGGGAACCATTGCGGCCCTGCTTCGGCATAGCACGACAGTGTTGGTGAAGCGTTACGCCCACTTAAGCCCCTCCCATTTACGGGAAGCCGTTGAAATGGTGTCTATGTTTGGAAAAGACCAGAGACCTAACCCTGAACAGGAGTTACAAAAAGAAACCGTGACTGGAACCGGAATTGAAGAGAAGGAGCGGGTAAGTGAAACGGTGTAAGTGGTTGAAAAGGTTGGCGCGCCCGGCAGGAATCGAACCTGCGACCTGCGGTTTAGAAGACCGCTGCTCTATCCAACTGAGCTACGGGCGCTCATAGACTTTTTCGAACATTTTCCTGAAGTTACTCTTCCATGTTCCAGTTTGAGATTCGCTCACTGGGTTCACACTGTGGAAGGAGGTAATCTCACTATAGCGTTTTTTCGATCTTTGCCCACGTGTCTCGGAGAGGCACGGTTCTATTGAACACGAGCTTGTTCGGCAACGTATCAACTGAATCAACACAAAAATAGCCTTGCCGTTCAAACTGGAAACGGGCACCAGGAAGTGCGTAAGCAAGGCTTGGTTCCACCCGGCTATCCGATAACGTTACTAACGATTGAGGGTTCAAACACTCCAGATAATCGGTGCCATCAGAGTCCTCATTCGGGTTAGCTTTGAGAAACAACGAATCATAAAGACGGATTGTAGCTTCCAGGGCATGCGCGGTTGAGACCCAATGCAACGTCCCTTTTACTTTGCGAGTCGATTGGGACTGGCCGCTACGCGTTGACGGATCATAGGTGCAATGAACTTCAATGATATTGCCCGTCTCTGAATCCTTGATCACATTGACACATTGAATGATATACGCATAGCGGAGCCGGACTTCCTGGCCTGGAGCCAGACGAAAGAACTTTTTGTGTGGCTGCTCACGAAAATCCTCCTGCTCGATGTACAAGACCTTGGAAAAAGGAATCTTCCGTGAACCCATGCGAGGATCCTCGGGATTATTCACAGCCTCTAACTCTTCCACCTGATCGTCAGGATAGTTGTCGATGATGACCCGAAGCGGACGTAAGACCGCCATCGCCCGTGGGGCCTGGAGATTTAAGTCTTCACGAATCGCATGTTCCAATTGTGCCATTTCAACAATGCTATCGCGTTTGGCCACGCCAATGCGTTCGCAAAAGGTTCGAATCGATGCAGAGGTATATCCTCGTCGTCGGAGACCTTTCAAGGTTGGGAGTCGTGGATCGTCCCAACCAGTGACATGCCCTGCGGTCACTAACGCCGACAGTTTTCGTTTGCTCATGACCGTGTAATTGAGATTCAATCGGGCAAATTCAATCTGTTGCGAATGACAGGCCACATCACATTCCTTCAACACCCAATTGTATAAGGGTCGATGATCCTCAAATTCCAGGGTGCATAAGGAATGGGTGATCCCTTCAATGGAATCAGATAATGGATGAGCAAAGTCATACGTTGGATAGAGACACCATTGCTGCCCAGTTCGGTGATGCGTCACATGCCGGATTCGATAGAGTGTCGGGTCTCGCATGTTGATGTTGGGTGACCCCATATCAATTTTTGCCCGAAGCACATACTGACCATCATCAAATTCACCAGCCCGCATACGGGCAAACAGCTCAAGATTGTCATCGATTGAACGCGTTCGATCTGGGCTTTCGATACCAGGATGCGTCAGGGTGCCGCGGTGCGCTTTAATCTCTTCTGCACTGAGACTATCCACATAGGCTTTGTCTTTTTTGATTAAGAAAACTGCGTATTGATAGAGCTGCTCAAAATTATCAGAGGCAAAAAACAACTGGCCGTTCCAGTCAAACCCCAACCAGCGGATGTCCTCTTGAATCGACTCGACATATTCCAGAGCTTCCTTACAAGGATTGGTATCGTCGAACCGTAAATGACACTGGCCTGTGGCATATTCCCCAGCCAAGCCAAAATTCAGACACATAGATTTCGCATGTCCGATGTGCAAATGGCCATTTGGCTCTGGAGGAAATCGTGTGACGACACAGCTACCGTGCCGTCCTGATTGAACATCCTCAGCAACGGTGGTCCGAATAAAATCTCGTGGGGAAGCAGCAGGGGTCGACATCAAAGAGAACGTCAGGCAATACCAGAATAATATCGAATGACGTCAGAGACCGAAATCACACCGATGATGGTTCCATTTTCAGTGACAGCCACATGCCGGGTGGCTTTCTCTTTCATCAATTTCACCGCATCCACAATGGGCTCACTACTTTCAATGGTGAGAAGCGGTTCACGCATGCAGGTTTTCACGCATGTGGTCAAAGGATCAACCCCAGTCGCCACCACCTCATGCGTCAGCTCTGTTTCCGTAATACTGCCAACATAGCCATCCGCCCCTTCAATCAGGGCCGATCCAATTTTGGCTTGTTGAAATAAGATCGCGGCGTCTTTGAGCGTGGCATTGACATCAAGAGACTTGACGTGTTTAGACATGTAATCGGCCACTCGAGGTCCCGTACTTTTCTTCGGACGGGTGCTCCGATTCATTTCCGCACGACGGGCCTCCAGATCTGCGACGCAGCTTTCCAACACACGCTGACGCTGCAACAGGCTTTCTCGTTCGGTATCCTGTGTGATGCCTTCAGGCGCTTCACTGGTTAAATTGACCAACCCACCAGCCTCACCAAGCTGAGCATAGGCATACGCCTCGACCATCATGGACGTGTTGCCAAAGGCTTTCGTGATCAAGTCCTCTGTCGCCATGTCAAATTCTTCTATCGAGGAAGCCGGCCTGTTCCCCATAATATGATTTTTGAGTTTGCCAAGTTGTTGACGCAAACTTTCGATATGCTGGTCAATCGTAGCCTGGGTCTCTTTGGTCTTTTGTGTAACGATCGCCATAGTTCCTCCTTGATCGCTAAGAGGGTGAATAGGGCCCATGGTATCCCATGACTCCGTAAGGAGGCAAGGACCAACGCGATGATGGGGTTCTATTTTTCTGAGGAGTGTGGCATACTGGATTTCGTTAAGAAACCGAGAAAATCGGTTCTGTTTTCGTAACCATGGAGGCCATATGGACCTGAAAATCGAGAGTCGGAATGTGGGGATGACACCAAGATGGCAAGCAGAGATTGAAGAGCGTGTGGACGCGCTCCAACCAGACTACCATCACATTACGCATGCACGAGTCACCTTGACCAAAAATCCTCACCATAAAAAAGGAGAGGATAATGCGGAAGTGCTCATTGTGCTAACACTCCCTCCCCGACATACCGTCACGGCCCGAAAGGAAGCGAAAACCTTTGAGGAAGCCATTCGTTTGACCTTTGCCGCGGCCATCACTGAAATTAAAAAAATACGAGGCAAGAAATCAGCATCACCCCTTCCACCTGCCGCTGGATCATTAACGGGGGTTCTTGGCAAACTCTTTCCACAAGACGCGCATGGATTTATTGTCCAAGATGGTGGACAAGAAGTGTATTTTCATGAAAATGACCTCCAAGACTGCACCTTTAGTGAATTAAAGACCGGGATGGCCGTTCAGTTTGAGGTTGTCGAAGGGCTCGAAGGGCAGAAAGCGACATTCGTCACACCTCAATCTCTCTAAGGAAAATCCCGAGTCAGCTATACATTTTCCTTATCGTCTCTTGCTGCACATCAGGTGCAGCAAGAGGCATCCCTTATCGATCTCTCCCCTTGCGGACCCTGGCCGATCGTACAGTTTAAAAGCTCTAGAAACATGTGGTTTATTGGTCTGAAGGTACAGACGTGCGTGATTGAGGGCCTAACACGGCCACTTTTTGAGGACCACCCCTAACACGAAAGGATGGATGCTACCCATGCGTAATACTAAACCAACGAGACCAGTGATAGGCCCACTCCCCCCGACCATGTTGACTCTGGCAATCGGCTTGAGTCTGTCACTCAGCCTCACGGGCCAGGCAGAAGCCCAGCGCATACTGGCGATGAACAGCCCACGTCCTCTGGTGGGATCTCCGAACATCGTAGGTTCAGACACACGGCCAGTGCCACAACGTGTGGCTGCAAACCTATCTGTCGATCTCATACCCGTATCCTTCACGACCGAACCGTTTCTCATCGTTGAAGACAACCGAATCAGTGTCAGGCTAGAGAATCATCCCTTAAGTTGGGTACTGCAGGAAGTGGTTACACGAGGTCACGTGGCCATCACAAAGGCAGAGGAGAGTGCGGCCACGTTTGAGACCATCCCGGTCACCGCGCAATTTAAGGATCTCCCGCTTGACCAAGGCTTACGGATACTGTTGAAAGACGTCGATGCCTTGTATTTTTATCGAGCTGGAAGGCAAGCGGCCGCCGATTTGCAGACCGTATGGGTGTATCCAAAAGGGCAAGGAGAGACGATGAGACCGGTTCCACCTTCGGTGTGGGACCCTACCCGAGAGCTACGTGCAAACCTCTCCCATTCAGAGCCAGCTCACCGCAGAAAGGCCCTCAAGGATCTGATTAAACACGAGGGAGCAAACGCCGAACCATACATCCTGGAAGCACTGAACGATCCTAATGATTCGGTACGCCACCTTGCCTTTGAAGGTGCCTTCCGGACAAGCATAGATGTCCCTGTCGATGTGTTGACCGACCTCCTGCAACATGATGCCTTGCCCCGGATACGATTCCTAGCCCTGCACGCCCTTACACGAGATGTAGAGGCCAACCGGTGGCTAATTGAGCTGGTGCTGGACGATGCTGATGAAAAAATCCAAGAGCATGCCAAAATGTTGCTGGCTAACATAGATACAGATGACGAAGATAATCACGAACACCACGACGAATGACAACTGAAGGAACATGGTCGTGAAGCAACCCTCAGGAACCCTGATGAAGAGACCTGTCGATGAAACATCGAAAGCAACCACGAGGGCCATGGAGACGATTGTGAGGAAAATGTGAGTATGGTAGATAGCGGCAAGGCACACGAGCGCTGGTCCATAAGGACCAGTGCTCGAAGGTGAGACAAGGTGAGACAACGTCGAATTTAAAAGCTTGAGGCAGCGGGAACCGAAGGAAGTCATCACAGCTCATAGAAATTTTGCTAGGCTTTCTTCGTAGACATAAAGGATGACGAATGTGAGCCTAGAGTGGTACTCCCCAGCCAGAGTGCAGCATTGTGCGTGGGGAATTCGAGGATTGATCCCCTCTCATCTGTACTATGATCTGTGGAGTTCCATGGCCATTTCCCTTACACCATGTGATCACGAACGATGCTTCAGTGCCCCACATTGATGCTGTTCAACCTCGTCATGAGGTTTTCCGCTCAGCACATAATTGACCTCCTACGTCGACGACTCTGATAGCTGGTGCATATAGGTCGATATGTTCGCACTGCCATAGTGCTTCAGTCCAAAGAGCTCTTCTGCTCCTCCATCAGTCGTGATATACCCAAGTTTGGCTTTTCTTGCAATCCGCCCGTACACTTCGTTCTGACCCGCATCGGCGTAAAGATTCGCTAGTCGTCAGTCCCAATATCAACGCCGATATAACTCTGCATGTTGGGATTTTCATTGAACATATTTATTGGTAAAGCCATGAAATGTTTGGCAAAGAACCAATAATATTTGTGCCGGGCCCACGCATCGCTACTTAACGCGATATTGCCAACTAACAATGTGAGAACGAGAAACCCGAACACAACGAGGTTTCGCTTTTTCCTTTGGCTTTGTGTACTCATGAGCGCATCCTCCTTCATTACGTCGTTGGGCAATCCACAGAAAACCATTGGGACACAGTCTTGTCTATCATGATGGCTCTGCACAGGGGTCTTCTTTCAATAAACTTTAACCATCACGTCCACAATACAACAGGCAAATGTGGCCGTACGGGACAAACCCATCCGCCATTTTTGAAGGTTTTCCCTGCCCTATCAGCACGATGGCATAAAAAGTATGAGTGTCTCTGGAGCTGATGGCATTTTTTCGTTGGGGCTCCGCAAAAAAGGAGTAGGATGGCCTTTGAACTGAGAAACGGTTGTTCAACGCAAGAAAGACATGGAAGAGATTGATAGGCCAGGAATCTTAACTCTGCGGGCAAGGCTGACTTCCATGTCTTCATGAGCAACTGTTCGCAAAGTCAGCGGGAAATATGTTCTTTGCTTACTTATACAGTACCGTACTACATAGTACTGTCTCCTTCGTTGACAGCTAGGAGTATGTTCCGTGGACATCCTGTCTCTTCTTTTCTGAATTTTGCACAGAATGCTGACACAACGTTGGAGAAAAATTCATAAACACGAAAGATTATCTTATTACGGTGAATAACTGCCCTGTATTGAGACAACTGGCATCTTCCTTGCTTGCCCTGGCCTATGGACAGAGACGTGAGAGAACAGACATCACCATTGTTGTCGTTGGTTAAGGTGATCTTGAAGGAGCAGGCCAACGGGTTACACTGCGATGTGTGAATTACGGATATCCTCTACATCCCCATTCACAGCCTCGTGATTCAAGCCAGACAGGAAACCTCTTTGTCAGAGTACAGGGTGCGTCGAGAGCTTCCATCGACCGCCTATTTTGAGGCTTACCCTCTTCTTGGAGGAATTCGGGATTGCCCACAATGTGGTTTAAGCACATGGATTCCTTCTTCTCAAAACCAACACCTTAGGGCCTCTGAGAACAGGACATCATGATATCTTTTGAAAAACTCAAGCAATGTCTGAGCAAACCTGAGATCATCCATATATTAGAAATCATCGACCAAGTCGCAAAGATCAAGGACCATGTCCAGTTAAAAACCGCAATGGTCGAGAGCCAAAAACTTGTTCCTTGTAATTACCTGGTTGGCGGTCTGCTCGCCATTGAGGCACCACAAGGATTCAAAGGCTTCTCAAGAATCATTAATGCGAGCTTTCCTTCTGACTGGATACGCTATTACATAAGAATGAAGTTATACGATGTCGATCCCATCTTGCAGCAACATGTGCAGAATTTTTCAACTCAGGTATGGCAAAAAACTTTTCAGAACGTCACAGAACCTAAAGCTTTGCATTTCATTCAAGAGGCCAAGAGTTTTGGCTTATCCCAAGGAATCACGCTTGGCATTTTTGACCACAGGTTGAAGCTAGGAAGCTTTTTCTCTTTTTGTGGCCCGTTGATGGCGAGAAACAAGTACCACACCATTCTTTTGGAATTCCTGCTCATTCATTTGCACAGCGCCATGATCCGGGTCCACTTCACTGACACAAAGGAACATCAAGGCATTCATCTCCTCACTTCCCGTGAAAGAGAAGTCCTCCTTTGGATTATACGGGGAAAGACCAATTGGGAAATTGGAAAAATTCTTGAGATCTCAGAACGTACCGTCAAGTTTCACGTCGAAAATATTTTTGCGAAACTGGATGTCAAAACTCGGTCCCAAGCCGTTGGAGAAGTCTCTCACTTGTTGACTTCCATCGATCATAGCAATGAGAATAAGTTCCAGCATGCCTTGTCAAATACATGATAATATATTGAATGCTTTTCCCGTTGATGAGGAAAGTCCTCCACTGCGGTTCATCACTCCAATAATATGAGACCCGCCTCTTCTCTATCCAACTTGCTGCTTAGCGGCGAAAGATCTTTCCTGCAGTCCTTTCCATTTTCCCAATGAATGGGGTTCCCCATTTCAGGTGAGGAAATCTTACGACATTTCGGTCTCTTTGTAATCTTCACAGTGGGGATCACACACAGCATTCGCCTCTATGCGATGAAGGCTCACTCGAGGTGATGCCAGTGGTGTCGAAATACATCATCTCGCCATGGTAGGGTTGAGAGAAATCGGCATTAACACCGCATGACTGTCTGTTGAATCGCTCAGTTTTTCAAAGGAGGCAGACCTGCCCAAAGCTCTTCAGGTATTAAGCGAAACGGGGGTTGGCAACAAGACCCATCCAACACGGGCACAGGTCCCTTGGTACGCGAGACAGCCATGAAGTCCATGAGCACGACAAGAGGTCGAGCACACCACGGGCATATGGGCCAAAGCGTTTGCAAAGGCTGGCTGATAGGGTTAACAATCTCCAGCAGTCTCTTAGGGTTCTGCCTCTTCCTTTCATGCTTCATACTAGCGGGCACAGCGAGCGCTGACACTTCTCTTGAGCCAATTCGGTTTGGTCTGGCAACTGCCCCTTCAAATCTCGATCCACGGTTTGCGACAGATGCCGCCTCTACACGGGTCAATCGCTTGGTCTATGAGCGGCTGGTAGATTTTGATCACACGTCACGCCCCATTCCCGCATTGGCTCATTGGGAGCAACTGAGCCCCATTCACTACCGGTTTTACCTTGATCCCAACAGACAACCGTTTCATGACGGGCAGCCCCTCACCGCGCAGGACGTCCAGGCCACATATCAGTTTATTCTCGATCCTCAGCATGCGTCTCCTCACAGAAGCTCGTTGCTGCGCATTGATCGGATGACCACCCCAAACGATGCAACCATTGACTTCTTTTTAACCAAACCAGATCTCTTGTTCCCTGCCTATTTAGTCATAGGGATTCTGCCAGCCCAGCTGATAGCGACACAGCATCCGTTTCATTCCCAACCGATTGGAAATGGCCCCTTTGCTTTCACAAATCGTCCTGATGACAGTCGCCTCATTTTGACTCGCCGAACTGATCGCCAACCGTTTGAGTTTGTGCGGGTCCCAGACCCAACCGTCCGGACAATGAAATTACTAGCAGGGGAAATTGACATGGTACAGAACGATCTCGAACCAGAACTCGTTGAATATTTAGCCAAAGATCAGCGCGTCGTCGTTCAACGCGGGCATGGATCGAATTTTGTCTATATTGGGTTTCATCTTCAAGATCCCCTGACCAAACAGCTGGCCATTCGCCAAGCCGTGGCTCATGCCATTGACCGACAGGCGATTATTCGATTTATGCTGGGAGGAGCCGCCCGGCCCGCAAGCGCGCTGTTACCTCATGATCATTGGGCTGGCAATCCCGCATTGCCTCCATACAACTATAACCCTCAAAAAGCTCGTGAACTCTTGGCGCAGGCCGGTATCACTCCTGATCGACCAATTCATCTCACCTATACAACATCCAGTGACCCATTCCGGATTCGTCTGGCGACGATTCTGCAACATCAGTTGGCCAAAGTGGGCATTGCCTGTGACCTGCGAAGCTACGACTGGGGAACGTTTTATGGAGATATCAAGGCAGGACGCTTTCAACTGTATAGTCTTTCATGGGTCGGCATCAAAACGCCCGATATTTTTTCTTATGTCTTTCACAGCCGATCGATTCCTCCTCATGGGGCCAACCGTGGCCGTTTTATCGACGACACAGCCAATCGTCTCATTGATGAAGCCGAAACCGCACAGGCGATTTTTGAAAAACGTGAGAAATATCAACAGCTTCAAGCATACCTCCTCACAAAGCTTCCCTATGTGCCCCTGTGGTTTGAGGATCATGTGTTTATCGCGCGACAAGAGATCGAAGGATTTTCGATTGCCGTTGATGGCAATTATGATAGCCTCGTGTCCGTACAGCGCCGACGGTAAATCATGAAACCCTGCCCCTTATGTTTATCCACTATCTTCTAATTCGATTGCTCACCGCTCTGGCTGTGGTGTTCGGCGTTGCCGTGCTCGTGTTTGTGCTTATTCACCTTGTGCCTGGTGATCCAGTCGATGTCATGCTCGGAGAATCGGTACAACCGGCTGATAAGGAAGCCTTACGACATGCGCTCGGACTCGACCAGCCGCTCTACCAACAATTACTGAATTATGTAGGGAGGCTATTTCAACTAGACTTCGGGCATTCCATTTATTCCAAGCGACCTATTCTCGATATTATCTTGGAACGATTGCCAGCCACTATTGAACTGGGTAGTGCAGCACTTGTGGTTGCCATGGTGATTGCATTCCCTCTTGGTGTGCTCGCCGCCTTATATCGCAATACACTTATCGACGTTGGAGCCATGGGGTTCGCCTTGCTTGGGGTCTCTATTCCCAATTTTTGGATGGGACCAATATTGATCATGGTGGGCGCCTTATGGGTCGGGTGGTTTCCAGTCAGCGGCCGAGAAGGCTGGCTCTCTTTGATCCTTCCAGCCATGACGCTGGGCACAGCCATGGCCGCCATTGTGTCACGTATGGTCCGCAGTACATTGCTAGAAGTGATCAACGAGGACTTTATGCGAACTGCTCGAGCTAAAGGGTTGTCTGAAGTCTGGGTCATTCTTCGCCATGGGTTACGCAATGCCCTTTTGCCCGTGATAACACTCTTAGGGCTGCAACTGGGGACATTACTGGGTGGGGCAGTGATTACCGAGACGATCTTTTCCTGGCCAGGCATTGGCCAATTGACCGTTGAGGCAATTCAACGACGTGATTATCCCATGGTTCAGGCAACAATCTTTATCATCAGCCTCTCATACATCATTGTGAACGTGATGACAGATATCCTGTATGCGTGGCTCGACCCACGCATTCGGATTCAGGAGTCTTCATGATTCGCTGTTGGGGGCCCTTGTCTCTGCTTGTCCTTTGGTGCCTCATTGCACTTCTGGGACCGTTGTTTCCTTTGACACCCAATCAGATCGATCTGCCCAACATTTTAACGGGCATAGGGTCACAAGCCTGGTTGGGGTACGACGACTTGGGTCGTCCCATGTTTGATCGTCTTGTCATCGGAGCACGCACGTCATTCATCGTGGCAATATCGGTCGTGACCGTTTCCTTCATCATGGGAAGTCTGCTTGGGACATGCAGTGCCTATATTGGCGGGGTTGTCGATCTTGTCCTCGTTCGTATGATTGATATTTTCCTGGCCTTCCCAGGCATACTACTTGCCATTGCGTTGGCGGGCATGATGGGCCCAGGCATTGAAAATGTGGTGATTGCCCTTGCCCTGGTTGGATGGGTGGGGTATGCGCGACTCGCTAGGGCCCAAGTTCTTTCTGTCAAAGAACAGGAACATGTGGTGGCAGCCATCGCCATTGGCACCAAGCCACTGGGGATCATCTCTCGCCACCTACTACCCTTGATCATGGCCCCCCTCATCGTAGAAGCAAGTTTTGGGATTGCGGGAACAGTCATTGCCGAAGCAGGCCTCTCCTTCCTCGGGCTTGGAGTTCAGCCACCAGCTGCCTCATGGGGAAGTATGATTCGAGATGGAACGCGATATATGTTGGTGGCGCCACACATGGTGGTCGTCCCAGGGCTCGCGCTCATGGCCGTTGTCCTGGCCATCAACATTTTTGGCGATTGGCTCCGCGACTGGTTGGATGTCAAAGCCGGGACAAGACACACGTCGAGGAGCTAACACAACATCGGCCTTGAATGGATTTGCCCAAAACAGCCTCGCGGGAGGAACCAACTACTACATCTTCTTGTATAAGGAACGGATCAGAATATATAGTGTGTGTACGCTCGTACTCTATCATACCAATGGACATGCCTGCTTCGTCCCGATCATGCAAAACTTTCTCATCCGCAATATTCTCCAACGACTGCTGCTCCTCATCATCGTATCGATTGTCGCACATTCCGTCATCCACCTGGCGCCTGGTGAACCCAGCGAGGTGGATCCGTCAAACCCGCGAATGAAGCCTGAAGATATTGCCAATATTCGTGCAGCCTTTCACTTAGATGACCCATTATATCTTCAGTACGTCTATTGGGTCCGGGATCTGGCAAGTGGCGAACTGAAATCATTCAAAGACAGTCAACCGGTGCTTGAGAAAATCTGGCACCGATTTCTTAACTCACTGCCGCTCTTTATTTGTGCCACATTGCTAGTCTGGACACTAGCCTTTCCCACGGGCATTCATGCCGCCGTGCGGCGCGGCGCCGTGTATGACCGATCAAGTACATTCGTCGCGTATACGCTCATTTCGATTCCTGGTTTTTTCTTATCTTATCTGATGATCCTTTGGGTCGTGGACTGGTTGAATGTCCCAGTGATTGGCATGAGGACGTTTGGCATGGAACAAGCCCAACCAGCTTTTCAGTTCATGGATCGCGTCTGGCACTTGGTGATTCCTTCACTGATGTCAGCGATTGGGGGCATGGCCATCCTGTCTCGATATGTCCGTTCCCAAATGCTAGAAGTGATCAGTCAAGACTATGTCCAAACCGCACGGGCAAAGGGGCTCAAAGAAGAGTCGGTGATTTATCGGCATGCGCTACGGAACGCGCTCCTTCCCTTTGTCACCATGTTCGGACTGCTTCTCCCGAGTCTTATTGGAGGATCCGTAATTTTCGAGCAGATTTTCGCGTGGCCCGGACTGGGACGGCTGGGCTACGAGGCCATTCTCGCTCGAGACTTCCCAGTTATTTTGACACTCAATTTTTTTGCAGCGGCATTAACATTAGCCGGCACACTCATTTCCGATATTTTGTATGCGGTTGTGGATCCACGGATCCGCCTCCAGTAGCCAACGACTATGGTATAGGACACAGACACTACTAATGTCAGCGCGCACAACCAAACAGACGGATGAATCGGCAGAGAATGATCTTCCACCACTTGAAACGCCGTGGGAAGAATTTCTGCATGTCTTTAAAAAGGACCGCTTGGCGATAACCGGCGCCGTGGTGTTGGGATTGTTGGTACTGGCAGCAATATCGGGAAAAACCTTCACCGAGTGGATTGTCCTCTTTGACCCGGAGGTCGTTCGACTTCCTGACAAGTTTCTCCCACCGTTGTCTTCTCCCTCGAGTGAGGTCATCCCTGAGCAGGATCTTCCGCTCTTGGGAATCTATCTCATGGGAACAGATGAATTGGGCCGTGATGTGTTTGCTCGTATGCTCCAAGGCTCATTTGTCTCGCTGTCTATTGGATTCATTGCCGTTGGCATTTCTGTCATCATTGGCGTGATGTTGGGTGGATTCGCAGGCTATTATGGCAATCTCAAATTGGGCATCATCACCATCGATACCCTCATCATGCGATTCACCGATGTCATGCTCTGCTTTCCTACATTTTTTCTGATTCTCACCGTTGTCGCGCTTCTGCCACCGAGCATTTACAACATTATGATCGTCATTGGTCTCACCAGCTGGATGGGGACGACTCGATTTGTTCGAGCAGAGTTTTTGACACTTCGTGAGCAGGATTATGTGGTGGCCGGGAAAGCGTTAGGGTTACCAGAGAGCCGGATAATTTTTCGCCATATGGTTCCAAATGCTATTGCACCGGTTTTAGTCTCGGCCACGATTGGAGTAGCAACCGCCATTCTGACCGAATCAGGATTGAGCTTTCTTGGCTTTGGCGTCCAACCCCCGTATGCGACATGGGGAAATATTCTCGCTGATGGCAAAGGATTTATCTTTGATGCTCCGTGGCTCTTTTTTATTCCGGGCCTCGCGATTTTAGTCGTTGTCTTGGCCTTTAACCTGGTAGGGGAAGGGCTGCGTGAGGCGCTCAACCCCAAACTACGTGGACGATAAATGGGATCCTCCGCCCCACTGCTTGACGTGCACCACCTATCGACGTCTTTCTTTACCGAGAAAGGCGAAGTGCGTGCCGTTCAAGACGTGAGTTTCACAATTGATCCAGGGCAAACCTTGGCATTAGTCGGTGAGTCAGGATGCGGAAAATCCGTCACGGCCCTGTCCATTATGCGACTGATTGAAGCTCCAGGCCGGATCGTCAATGGAACCATTCTGTTTAAAGGCCAAGACCTGGCAGCCCTTTCCGATGAAGCGCTTCGACATATCCGCGGGAAAGCCATTGGCATGGTGTTTCAAGAACCCATGACATCGTTGAACCCTGTCTTCACAATTGGAAACCAAATTGGTGAAGTCTTGACTATTCACACAAACTTGTCCAAAGCAGAGATTCGAGCAGAAGTCATTCGTTTACTCGAAAAGGTTCGCATTCCTTCAGCAGCCCAACGCTATGATCAATATCCACACGAAATGTCTGGGGGCATGAAACAACGCGTGATGATTGCCATGGCGCTTGCCTGTAAACCAGATCTCTTGATTGCCGATGAACCAACCACGGCGTTGGATGTAACGATTCAAGCCCAAATTCTGGACCTCCTGAAAACCTTACAACAAGAGATGGGCATGGCCATCTTGTTGATTACCCATAATTTGGGTGTCGTGGCCCAATTTACCCAAGATGTGATTGTGATGTATGCCAGTCAAGTGGCCGAGCGCGCCTCGACACAGGATTTGTTTCAACATCCTGCACACCCATATACCCAAGCGTTACTTCACTCCTTGCCGAAAGCTGGAGGGCGTGGCCATCGGCTCGAATCGATTGCCGGCATGGTCCCTTCGCCGTTGCACTATCCAGCAGGCTGTCATTTTTCGACCCGATGCCCAGACGCGTTACCCCAATGCGCATATCAAGAACCACCTCTAGTCTCCATCAATGAAAGCCACGATGTCATCTGTTGGCTCCATCAACCCACGAATCCTCCGAGTCCCTCATGACAAACGGAAAACCTCTGTTGCAGGTCCATCACCTGAAGAAGTATTTCCCTATCCGAAGTGGATTGTTTTCTCGTGTGTCGTCTTGGGTCAAAGCAGTTGATGATGTAAGTTTAGAAATTCAAGAAGGCACGACCTTCGGATTGGTTGGAGAATCCGGATGTGGAAAAACCACCGTAGGCCGGACCATTCTTCGTCTCATGGAACCGACTGAAGGCACAGCCTTGTTCGAGGGGGAAAACCTGTTTCAACTTGATGCTCGTCAGCTTCGGCAAACCCGCCGACGCATGCAGATTATTTTTCAAGATCCTTACAGTTCCTTGAATCCAAGAATGACAGTCGGCTCGCTCATTGGAGAACCATTGCGCGTGCATGGACTTGCCAAAGGGGTCGCATTGGACACCCACGTGAGGAGACTCCTGGATCGTGTCGGACTACGGCCGGAGCATCAATCACGGTATCCCCATGAATTTTCTGGTGGTCAGCGACAACGGATCGGCATTGCACGAGCATTAGCCTTGAATCCGAAATTTATTGTGTGCGATGAAGCCGTCTCAGCATTGGATGTATCGATTCAAGCACAGATTTTAAATTTGCTTGGCGACCTTCAACAGGAATTCCATTTATCGTACTTGTTTATTTCCCATGACTTGAACGTCGTGCAATATTTAGCCGATCACATTGCCGTGATGTACCTCGGCAAACTGATGGAGGTGGCTCCGGCAACAGCGTTGTTTGAAAACCCCAAACATCCGTATACCCAAGCCCTTCTCTCCGCCAATCCTATCCCAGACCCCTCTGCACAACGTGAGAGGATGTTGCTTTCTGGTGATGTGCCTTCTCCGCTTAACCCACCAGCTGGTTGTCGGTTTCATACCCGATGCCCGGAAGTCATGGACATCTGCAAAACCCAAGATCCTCCACTCATTCACATTAGCCCCCCTCAAAATCGCCATCAAGTCTGGTGTCATTTGTATTCATGACATTCGTGTGTGAATGCACCGTGATCATTTCTATTCCCCTCGCGTTCATGAATGATAAAATGTTTCATTCTCATGTCTTCTTCTGGCACGCTTCATCATGAGCCAATGGATTGAACAGATTTCCGAATTGATGGTCACGCATGGGGAAACTTCCAAACGGTTGGATCATTTTCTAGCCAACCGAGATCCCCATTGCTCACGAACAGCCCTTCAGCGACTCATTGAGGAAGGACATGTTCGGGTTGATGGGCAACTCGTCAAGCCAAGTCATAAAATCAAGCCGGGCGAACGGATTCTTCTCACCATTCCCCGGCCCCAACCCATTGATATTCAACCCGAACCCATCTCGCTGGATATTATGTATGAAGATGACTCCCTGCTCGTTTTGAACAAACCAGCGGGATTGGTGGTGCATCCGGCGCCGGGACATCGGTCAGGCACGTTAGTGAATGCACTCTTGTATCATATGACGACCAGCGAAGGTGGATTGTCGAGTATTGGAGGGAAAGAACGTCCTGGCCTTGTCCATCGACTCGATAAGGACACGACGGGGATCCTCGTTGTGGCCAAATGCGATGAAGCCCACCGTTCACTGGCTAATCAATTCAAGCAGCACAGCATTCATCGTGTCTATGAAGCAGTGATTTGGGGCAAGCCCAAAACGGGCAAAGGGAAAATTACCTTGTCCATTGGACGGGATCTCAAAGATCGCAAAAAGTTTTCCGCTCATACAACCCGCCCGAAAGAATCGCTGACGCATTATCAGGTCATTGAACGTTTTGGAAAAATAGCTGCGCGTGTGGACTTGTTTCCCGGAACCGGTCGCACACACCAACTCCGAGTCCATCTTTCGGCTATTGGATGTCCGATTTTAGGAGATCCGACGTATGGCGGGAAAAAAGTCACCTGCATCGAGGAGATCGTGATTCCCCGAGTGATGCTTCATGCCAAAACCCTTGGATTCGTGCATCCTCTCACCCAACAGCTCATGGAATTTCATGCACCCTTCCCGCAGGACATGGCTTGGACGGTTGAACAGCTTCGTGGACGAATATCTATTTCAGGGCACGTTGAATAATTCAATAATCTCTCGATGCAGGTTACCATTGACATATATATTCAAACATCAGTAGGAACAGAGAAGGTCCCTCGCCTTCGTGAAGCCGATCCCAGCCTTCGTAGCCGAAGGGCGACTTCGGGGAAAGAGGCTCGGTGGAAGCAGATTCAGTGAGGGGGCGAGGCGTACTGGGTAGTGCGTTGAACCCTCTGAGCAATGAGAACACCGCTGTCAGCTTTTTTCAACAGCCCCTTTCAGGCCCTTTTGGTGCTTGACAGAATTAGCTAGGACTACGGGACCCTTCTTCCCGGAAAGGCAAGAGGCACGATGAACACAGACCAAGCATTGGATATTATTGGAAATATCATTGCCACATTGGCTGCATTCAGCGCCAAGATTCCTGCGCAATCCTTTATGGTCCAGCCTGGCGGGATCCGTCCTACGCCAGAAGCGGTGGAAGCCTATGAAGACGCCGTATACCGTTTTCGAGATGGGGCAGGCATGACCTATAAAGGCATGACTCCTTTTTTCATTGAATCGTTGGAGGCATTTGAAACTGGTCAAGTGTTTCATGTCGTGCCGCCCTTACTTCAGGCTTTAGAACAACTTACAGAAATCCAAAAAGCTGGGAAAATTACGATTGCCGAACGTGAACAGGCCCGTTTGCTGGAATTCCTCCGGCGCTTACACAAAATTCTTCCGGATGCCACAAAGCCTGAGGTTGATCTTCCTCCTCCAACTTCCTATTAAGGGACTGTTGAAAAAGGGTTAGGATGGGTTTGGCGTAGCGGAGGAATGAAAGCGAAATCGACAAGCTGTGCCTCCTCTGACCATACACTCCTCTTGTATGGCTTCTTGATTTTCAAGGAGTGCCTCCAATAGAGCTAAATCGAATTGACACACTTCAGGGTGTTTGTCTGCCAGTTTATGATACACACAATTATGGGCTGAAAGCATAGGAAGTTCTTTTGACGTCGACGGGACGACATGGGCATCGTAACCCAGTTCATTTAAAACGTGATTCACCTCTTCGATTTTTTCCTCAAAAGTTTGCCCTACCAACTTGGGCTGTAACTGTTTCCCTATTCCCACAGCCAGTTCTCGCAGAAAGCTGCTGAGTCCTTCGGCCCCTAGTTTCTCTTTGAGCGCATCGAGCATTAATTCCGAAAACCAAGAATATTGTTTGGGCAATTGGTCGATGCCCTTTGCAGTAATTAAATAGACAGACCCAGGACGGCCTTTTGTCTTGGTGACCGTTCCCTTGGCAATCAACCCATCTAATTCCAAATTGGTCAAATGCTGGGTTACCGCCGTTCGACTAATGCCAAGGCTCTCTTCCAATTTTGGAATAGAAAGACCATCACGGTGACCTTTTAACAGAAAAAGAATTTCTCGTTGTCTTAATGACAGAGTTTCCAAGAACTTTTCACTCCTTACCGAGCACGTTACCAGACTTCTAGAACATGTAAGAGAAATAACACATTTTTATCACAATTAAAATTAATACGGCTGCCTTGACTTCAATATTTTATTAGGGGCTGTCCTAGATAACGAGAGTTATCTTAGGATGGCTGGATGCGGAAGAGTCGGTTAAGTTGGGAGAAACAGATACGGTTAATCGAGTACTTTGTATCAGGAGCTACGGCGCGGACGGCCGCAGCGTTGGTGGGAGTGAATAAAAGTACGGCGGCGTATTACTTTCATCGGTTACGAGAAATCATTGCTCAAGCGATCCAAAATGGAATGCCGCTGGCTGGGGAGGTTGAAGTGGATGAAAGTTATTTCGGTGGTCGGCGCAAGGGCAAGCGTGGTCGAGGGGCGGCGGGCAAAGTCCCGGTCTTTGGGATTCTCAAGCGTGGGGGCCGCGTGTATACGAAAGTGATTCCCGATACGAAAGCCAAGACATTGATGGGAATCATGCAGGAACGGATTATTCCCGATAGCATCGTGTATACCGATACCTATCGCTCTTATAATGTACTCGATGTGTCAGAATTTAAGCATTATCGGATCAATCATTCAAAACAGTTTGTCAAAAAACACAAGCACATTAACGGGATCGAGAATTTCTGGAATCAGGCCAAGCGACATATGCGTAAATTTAATGGAGTCCCTCGGCCGCATTTCCCGCTTTTTTTAAAGGAATGTGAATGGCGCTTTAATACCCCGAACCCACAACGCCAATTTACTCAATTAAAACAGTGGGTTAAGCCTTATATGAAATAGTTATCTAGGACAGCCCCTTTTATTATCTATATAGTTCAATTTATTTCAGTTTTATAATTAATAACATTAATTATATAAATATATAACAGTTATAAATAATTTTAAGGAGGGAAAGGCGATGAACCTCATTAGCAAAGTCGATCGCAAAACACTGGGTGTTTGGTGGAAGCGTAGGTCTTTTTCTGTTGCTTTCTGTCCTCTTGTCCTATGGAGATACCGGATCGTTCTTCGAGGACAACCACAAAAAAGCCTTTCGCGCTAAAGTCTTTTTAGATGCTCACGATATGGTTGCCGAAGGCCAAAAGACCTTCCGATTCGATACATTTGGAGATGAAGCCTTTTGGGGAGGGACCCTCAGATTACATGAAGCCATCGCCGGGAAGCAGAACGGTGGAGTCGGTCCAGGTGTAAGCCCGAATACCGCCCTTGCAGTGGGATTAAAAGTCGACAAAGAAGCATTACCCAAATCTCTGAAGCGGCAGATCAAACGAGGTAACGTCGACCTCGATGATCCTGCAACCACCTTGGCCCTACTCAAACTCAATGCGGTTGTCGGCGTTACCGGATTTTTTGATGAGTATGGGACCATACAATCCATCGGGATTCAATGCGCATTGTGTCACTCGACTGTAAACGATTCATTTGCTCCAGGAATCGGTCGTCGGCTTGATGGATGGGCTAATCAAGATTTGAATGTGGGAACCATTATTGCCTTAGCCCCTGACCTGAGCTTCTTTTCGAACTTGCTCAACCTTTCTCAAGATACTGTCCGAACTGTCTTGAATGGCTGGGGACCAGGAAAGTTTGACGCTCACCTCTTGTTAGATGGGAAAAACGCCCCAACACTCATTCCCCCTGCGTTTGGTCTAGCCGGTGTGAATTTGCACACATGGACAGGGTGGGGCTCGGTAACACATTGGAATGCCTTTGTCGCAGTCTTGGAGATGGGAGGACAAGGCACGCTCTACGAGCCACGACTAAATAATGAGGAAAAATTTCCCATCGCTACAGAAAATGGGTTTTATAATGTTCGAAGAAAACCAGATCTCGTGACCAAAAAACTCCCAGCGTTGCAGTTTTATCAACTTGCCTTACAAGCACCGCGAGCACCGCGTGGCAGTTTCGATAAACGGGCTGCTAGGCGAGGAAAGCGGGTATTCAATAAGCAGGGCAAATGTGCGGGATGCCATGTTCCTCCGATTTTTACGGAACCGGGATGGAATATGCATCGTGGGGAAGAATTCGGAATTGATAATGTTCAAGCCGAACGAGGGCCGGAAGATGCCTATCGAACGACCCCTCTCAAAGGTCTTTGGACTCATACCAAGCGAGGCTTTTTCCATGACGGGCGATTCCCAACCCTCTTGGATGTTGTGAATCACTATGATCAGACTTTTCAGTTGGAGTTGTCCTCAGAAGACAAGCGTGATCTCATCGAATATTTGAAGTCGTTGTAAGAGACAAAGAAATTAAGAAAGAGTCTATCAGAAAGGCGGGAGAGCATCAGAAGCTCTCCCGCCTCAATCCTGGCCGGTGATAACGCGTAGGCTATGAAGCTGGCATCGCCCTCGTTTTTGGTAACACGAGAGCGAAGAAAAACATCCGATCTCTAATCTCTGCATGCCCTATAGATTTCCCCAAAACCCGCTCACGTTTTGCGCCCTCATCCGCTTCACAACATATTCCGCTCAACACTGAAGGATTCTTGATCGTCACGGTTACCCTCCCTCTCGGTTTTCTAGACTTGCCCTACTGGCAGGCTTTATAGGCAAGCAATGTATGGCCTTATTTCATATCGCAAGAATCGGATTGCAGAAATGATAGGCCAGGATTGAAAATGGAACCAATTAACTACGGATAAGCAAAACAAATGGCTCTAGACGACCTTCAGGAACAATCAAGAGATTACCGGCGCATCGAACAAGCTATTCATAGCCTCCAGGAGAGGGCCGTTCAGCAACCAGATCTCAAAAAGCTTGCAGCCAGCCTCAAGCTAAGCGAATTCCATTTTCAGCGACTCTTTAGCCGTTGGGCCGGCGTAAGCCCTAAACGGTTTCTTCAATTTTTAACGCTCGATCACGCCAAAGCGGTCTTGGCTAAATCCGAGAGTCTTCTGGATGTTACGTTTGAAGCAGGACTGTCCAGCGTTAGCCGACTGCATGACCTGTTCATACAGTGCGAAGCAGTGACGCCAGGAGAATATAAAAACAGAGGTCAAGGAGTGACTGTTTCGTATGGATTTCATCCAAGCCCTTTCGGGGAATGCCTCTTAGCTACCACACCTCGTGGAATCTGTTGGTTCAGATTCATTCAACATGGAGGCCGACGCCAGGCTCTTGAGCAACTTCGGTACGAGTGGGAGAAAGCCAATCTGAAGAATCATCCTACCCAGACAAGTCCATTTCTTGAGCAAATCTTCAGTTCAATTCGGAACTACCGAAATCCACTCTATCTCTATGTCAAAGGGACTAATTTTCAAATTAAAGTCTGGGAAGCTCTGGTTCGTATTCCGCAAGGCGGAATGTTGTCTTATCAGCAAGTAGCCCGCCATATAGGAATGCCCAAAGCCTCGCGTGCTGTGGCAAACGCCATTGCGCATAATCCCATCCAATATCTTATTCCTTGCCACCGAGTCATTCAGAGCATGGGAGCTTTCGGAAGCTATCAGGCTGGACCTGAGAGAAAAAAAGCCCTCTTAGCTTGGGAAGCCGCGCAGTTCGAGGCCGAATCAGCCTGAACTGCCTCTTAAGCCGAGTTGTTCATCTTGAGTGACACGCCCAGGCAGTCATCCCTTCTTCCGACAAACACCGCCCCTACTCACTGAAGAAACGCTAACCACCACAAACACCTATAAAAATTCTCAACGTCTTCACTTAGATCTTTCTATAAGAGTCCTGAGTGCCCTATTCGCTCAGCTTGAGAAAACCCTCCAAACTTTTTCTCCAACTTCGCAAGAATCGGATTGAGGCTGACCTCCTTAAGCATTATTGGTTTAGTTGAGTGATGGATATTCTTGAAACCACAACGACTAAATAAGGAGAGTGCCATGAATGCTCAGTCACAAAAATCTTTCAACTTCCATGGTTCGAGAACCTCAAAGTTTCTCGTTATTGCCTTAGCAATAGTCGCCAGCATGTTATTGCCTGGGCAACCAGCTTGGTCCAGTGAGAACTCACACAACGTGATCATTGACCTCTCAATGGTAGAGTGGAAAACATGGGAAGGCCTTCCACAGGGTGCAGAAATCGCCATATTTTAGGGAGATCAAAAAACAGGGCCGTCAGATGCCATAGTAAAACTACCCCCAGGGTACTTGTTTCCTCACCATCATCATTCTGCCCGTGAACTCCTCGTTTGGATACTAAGGAACGTTTACCTATATCGCTGATGATGGTAGGACGCAGGTATTAGGCCCGATGGCTTATCTGAAGCTCAAACCTGAAACGAAACATTCGGTCCGTTGCGGTAACGCTGAACCGTGTATCCTCTACCTGACGTTCGATGAACCGGTAGACTTACACATTCACCCACATTCTCATGAACGATCCTCTCGTGATTGAGAGAATAAATGCTTTTCAAATAGATGAGGTAGGCTGTGTGGGAAATCCGGTTTTCATTAGTTCTTGAATTTGGTACCGTTAGTGACAATCCACCAGTAACACGCAATGTTGTTATGATACATAGGGATAAGCTGATCTGTTGATAGCACGTGTGTGGACGGTGAAAGGATGACTCGTCGGGAATGAGCATGGAACAACTTCTGAGAAACGTGCAGACAATCATCAAGGCGGAACCGGTTATTGAAGGAGCCGGAGTCAAGCTTCAACGAAGTATCGGGGGACAATCTCTACGTGACCTGGATCCTTTTCTTCTCTTTGATCATTTTGGATCACGTAAGGCTGAAGATTATCAGGCTGGATTTCCCATGCATCCACATCGAGGCATTGAAACGGTCACGTATATGCTCACAGGTGAAGTCCATCATCGAGACACGCTGGGCAATACTGGAAGCATTGGCCCTGGCGATGTGCAATGGATGACGGCGGGCGGCGGCATCATGCACGAAGAAATGCCACAGGTTCGTCCGGAAGGAAACGAAGGGTTCCAGCTTTGGGTCAATCTTCCGGCTACTCGTAAAATGACTCAGCCTCGCTATCAGAATATTTCATCTCAAGCTATACCCGAGGTGACAACTCATGAGGGCGCACACATTCGAGTGCTTGCCGGGAACGTTGAAGGGGTTGAGGGGCCAGTCACTGGTGTTGGGGTCACCCCCACCTATCTCGATGTGTTTCTTCCGGCGCATTGCGCCTTTACACATTATCTTCCACGAGGGCAAACCGCTTTCGCATATATTTTTGAAGGAACAGTCGCCTTCGCCAATAACAAGCCCGAAACGCCAACCCGGATCTCACACTCACGACTGCTCGTGTTAGACAATGGTGAAAGAGTTACAATGAGCACAGACGATGAACCAGCGCGGCTCTTATTAATTGCAGCACAACCGTTACATGAACCCATTGTTTGCTATGGCCCCTTTGTCATGAATACTAAGACAGAAATCGAACAGGCTCTGCGGGACCTTCAGCAAGGCACGTTCATATGGTCAGAGCAAAGACATTCATGATCCAGGCGCAATTTCCAAACGAACAAACAGAAGACGGCGAATATGACCGTCAAGATGATACATTTCGCCATTGGATAATGGATGATAGCCATTCGCCCTATCCAGTAGAAAAGGGTCGCTATCATCTCTATGTTTCATGGGCCTGTCCTTGGGCACATCGAACAATTATTGTACGAACGCTTAAGCAATTGGAGCCTGTCGTCGGCATGATCGTGGTTGATCCAATTCGAGATGATCGAGGATGGGCCTTTCGCGATGGTCCAGGACATACCCGTGACCCCATTAATGGATTCCAATTTTTGAGTGAGGCTTACAAGGCGACAGACCCTTCGTACCAATTACGCGTCACCGTGCCGGTCTTATGGGATCGTGAAACTCGAAGCATTGTTAGCAATTCTGACGACGACATCATGCGCATGCTCAATCATGAGTTCAATCGATTTACGTCCAATCAAACAGATCTGTATCCGGAAGACCTCCGAGAAGACATCGATGAACTGAATGCGTATATTCACGACACTGTGAATAATGGAGTTTACCGAGCAGGATTTGCGACATCTCAGTCGGCCTATGAGAAAGCGGTGAGTATTCTTTTCGAGACACTCGATGAGCTAGAAGTCCGTCTAGCCAAACAACGCTATTTGTTTGGCAACCGCATCGTCGAAACAGATTGGCGCTTGTTTGTGACACTGATTCGATTCGATGCCGTCTACCATGGACACTTTAAGTGTAATATTCGCCGGATCGTGGATTACCCAAATCTGTTCGGCTATCTCAAAGATTTGTACCAACATCAGGGCATCGCTGAAACCGTCAACTTCGACCATATCAAACGTCACTATTATTGCACGCATGATGACATTAACCCCACCCGCATTGTCCCGGTTGGGCCCTATCAAGACTTAGAGGTTCCCCACGGACGAGAAAACGTGACGCGTTAAGTAAGGAGTACTCACATGTCCGCATTTCACTATCAAGCCATCTTTGAACATGCACTGGATACAACCGCCTATCGAAAACTCACATCGGACCATGTCTTCACCACGACCTTCGAAGGGCAGGAAATTTTAAAAATTCAACCTGAAGCGCTTACGCTTCTTGCTCGTGAGGCAATGGATGATGTCTCGCATTTATTGCGGACAAGTCATCTTGCCCAGTTGGCTACCATTCTGGATGACCCTGAAGCTTCGGACAATGATCGGTTTGTCGCATTGGAACTCCTTAAAAATGCCAATATTGCTGCAGGACGAGTCTTGCCGGGTTGTCAGGATACTGGCACAGCAATCGTCCTCGGGTATAAAGGACAACAGGTATTCACGACAAACGATGATGCCGAAGCCCTCTCCCTTGGCATCTATGAGGCCTATGATAAACGCAATTTACGCTATTCCCAGATGGCTCCTCTCGATATGTATACCGAAAAGAACACAGGGACCAACTTGCCAGCGCAGATCGATCTCTATGCCGAAACAGGCGGAGAGTACCGCTTTCTCTTTATCGCCAAAGGTGGCGGGTCAGCGAATAAAAGCTTTTTGTATCAAGAGTCTAAAGCGTTGCTCAATCCAAAATCTCTGCTGGCTTTTGTTGCGGAAAAAATTCGCACACTCGGCACTTCAGCCTGTCCACCATATCATCTTGCTCTGGTTGTTGGTGGCTTGTCCGCAGAGTTCACGTTGAAAACCGTTAAATTGGCCAGTTGCCATTATCTTGATGATTTGCCCACTTCTGGGAATGAATCGGGACGCGCGTTTCGGGATCCCGATTTAGAATCCCAGATCCTACAACTTTGTACGGAGACCGGCATTGGGGCACAATTCGGCGGGAAATACTTTGCACATGATGTACGGGTGATTCGTCTTCCGCGTCATGGGGCCTCCTGTCCTGTGGGATTGGGCGTCTCCTGTTCAGCTGATCGACAAATCCTGGGGAAGATCACGAAAGACGGTATCTTTCTCGAACAGCTCGAAACCAACCCTGTGCAATACCTCCCAGACGTGATGGAACACGATTTGGAAGAGCGCGTCGTCAAAATCAATCTGCATCAATCAATGCCGGAAATTCTGGCTGAATTACGCAAACATCCTGTGGCCACTAGACTATCCCTCACCGGGCCCATTGTTGTAGCGCGAGACATCGCCCACGCACGACTCAAAGAACGACTTGATGCTGGAGAGGGGCTCCCTCAATACCTGAAAGACCATGTCGTGTATTATGCCGGGCCTGCCAAGAAGCCGGAAGGCCATGCCTCAGGGTCCTTCGGGCCCACCACCGCCGGACGCATGGATTCTTACGTCGGTGCGTTTCAAGCTGCAGGTGGGAGCATGATCATGCTGGCGAAAGGTAACCGATCGCAACAAGTACGAGAGGCTTGTGGAAAGTATGGTGGATTTTACCTAGGCTCTATCGGTGGTCCAGCGGCGCGACTGGCCGAACATAGTATTAAAAATGTGGAAGTTCTCGAATACAAAGAACTCGGGATGGAAGCAGTATGGAAAATCGAAGTCGAAGACTTTCCGGCTTTTATCGTCATCAATCACCAAGGCCAAGATTTTTATGCTGATCTCGCTACTCAGCGCCCGCCTACATTCGTACAGCTCGATGGACAAGGGAAGAGATGAGAGGAGACAAAAGGAGAAATCCGGTTCCTATGTGTTAGCTAGCTATTGATAGATGCTTTCCTTCTTCACTTTTCTCACTCAGCGTGGTAGCATTTTCTCTATCAAACATGCACCAGAAAATCGGATGTCTTCTATGACTGACAGCAAACAAAAGTTGGAAATTGAAAATTGTGAATACATACACTAATCACGTTCAAGACAATAAAAGTAAGGCTGTTGCCAATGGTTTTTCTAAAAAGCCGTCAAACAAAATGTCGACTTTTCAATTTGACGATAACCGACCTCATGCTGCTGCCCAAAGAAAACTACAAGAAATAATACACAATAACCCTTGGGTAAAGAGAACAAGCGTTTTTCAGAAAATGGCTGATAACCACTATGCTTCAACAAGAACAAAGAAAGAAAACTCTAACAAGAAACCATCACAACAAGGCAGGGTTGGATCCATTCAGAAAAATGTGGTGCAGCGCTATGCCTATGTGGGTCCTAAGCAGGTAATCGAGGCCTATGAAGGAATGGAGCAGTATCCGGACGTGATGAATACCACCGAGCAAGTGAAAAATCCTACCAAAGAGCAAAGTGAAGTGATTGGTGATCGTTATTACCGGAAGTATAAGAATCGTCAAGAGTTCAACCAACATACCACTGGTCAACCCGTGGACGTCGGTTTGATCGATCACCTAACCAAATGGTACCGGCTTCCATTCTCCAATGGCTTCTTTGTCTTAGGCGAGGCCCACAATATCGCGAATTACCGGCGTCTCATCAAGGAAAGTAATCAGACTGGAGACATTCTAGGGGAGGGTGGTACTGTGCCTGTCCTTCACTACACCCGCTCCCGGATGCAGCGCGGTGGTACCGAGCCTACCAGGCAGGTAGGACAAGCCACCGAGCATGCCATGGAATCGATTGTGGCCAAGACCGCTTATGCTCTGGCTTCTCTGCGAGACGATCTTCACAGAGAGTTATGGAGTAAAAAGTCGCAAACACAGAAGCCAGCCATGCAGTTCCAGGACGCAAAGGATTGGTTAGCGTATGTGGACCTTAACAAACCAGAAGTGAAGCGAGATAAGCGTCGACGTCCCTACTATATGCTCAACAAAGTGCAGATGGTATTAAAGTCCGTCCAGGAAGCGAAGGAAGGAGAATATGAGCGTGGCAAGACAGCAGTGAGCCTGCTCAGCACATGCCTTAAGCAGCTTCAGGATTACCAGAATAACCTTGACGAGCAAGACCTTGGCGTGGCGGAGTTCCAACAGAAACTCAAGAGTCTCATCGTCGTTTATGAGAATTATCAATACATTACGCCCAAAGAGAAGCGACAGCTCTATTGGGTGGGGCTCAAAGAAGCGGCAGAAGAGGCTCATCTTCTCGCTCGAAACGAGATCGAGGAATCAACCATGAGTCGAAATGGTAAGTCCGGCAAGGCACTTATCGATGAGCAAGCCAAAGAAAACCCGACCACAGGTTTGCTGGGGGAGACCTGCACTCTGCGGGATATCTTCATGTACGAGGCGATTATTGATGCCCAGAGTCGTAACTTTGTGATGGCCGGTATCGGGGATGATCACCTCCAACATCTTAAGGGGCCATTGGCGAAGGTCAATATCTTAACTATCAGCTACAAGGACTTCTTCGATCAGCATACCATTGATGCAATCCATCCTTGAGCTGATGGGTTGTCATTTTGTCTTCATGCGTAGGTCTTGCATACAGGCTTGAAAACTTACCGGCTTTTATCGTCATCAATCACCAAGGTCAAAGCTTTTACGCTGACCTTGCGGTCCAATGTCCGCCAGCGTTGATTCAGGTTGGTGAACCTAGCAAAAAATAAGGAAAAGCCTGAATGAGAACCAATAGGCTCACATTGGCTCTGTCAAGAAGCACCTTTATGGTTGCATATGCTTTGATGCCCATGTGGCAAATGTGGTGAAGCCTTCAGGGTAGAGCGTCCGGGCCAGTGCAAGTTTCGTCTCGGCATCCGGACCAAAATAGGTATATTCCTCGAAGTAGTTCATCATTTCCCTGAGCTCCCGTGCTCCGGGGAAGGGGAACGCATCATAGACCTCGTTAGGAACCTGGTTAAGGCCTAAGCTGTGCCCCTGTGCATTCAAAGTATCGACCATTTCCTGCCAACTTGTCAGTTCTGAGGCAAGGGCAAGGTATTGACCCTGGCCAACTACGTCTGGTTGCTCCAAGGCACCAGCGACAAGCTTACCTAACTCGGTTGGATCTCCTACATGCAGACATTTGCTCGCTGGATTCATCGGAATCGTCCATCCCTTCCGTCCATTTGCTAAGGGTTGCGGTGCCATCATCCCAAGGAAATTTTGGAAATACATCGGCGCCTCAACAAACGTGAAATATGGAAAGGCAGCAGTTTGTACTTCGATATCCACGAGGGCCTTGCCGGTAAAATGAATGACCTCATACTTTCCACCAGAGATCTCCTTGCAGTTGGGAAGCGTTGACCACACAAGATGTTGTACGCCAGCAGCCTTTGCCGCTTTCACAGCCATGGTTCCTTGCACCGTTTCGCTGGCCATGGTCGCGGGGTCCCAAAAGTTGGTCACAACAAACGCGCCATGCGCCCCTTTAAATGCAGGTCCCAGTGTTTCAGGCTTTGTTAAATCCCCCTGTACGACTTCACATCCCTGTGATTCCAACGCCTGTGCTTTTTCACTATTCGGATTGCGAGTTAGTGCACGAACACCAAACTGTCCGCGTGCAAGGAGTTCTTGTACGACTCCACTGCCTTGTGTCCCCGTTGCCCCCATTACCGCAATAATTGATTTGGCCATGTGTTCCTCCTGATCATCATATTGGGGGTATTGAACGATCTAAAATCTTTCGGTAGTTGGCAATCACTAACAGACATCCTCCTATTCTCCCTCCGATCCTCATGCACGTCAAACTCTGCTTGATCATGCTTTTGCATCTCTATCACACATGATATGACACCATAAAGTTTACACATCGGGAATAGAAGGGATATGTTAGGCTTCTCGCACGGGAACTATTGAATGATTTAAAGTTCATTCAATAGGCAACTGGCCAATGAGATAGGCTCTCAACACTAGAAGGAACGGTCCTATACAGATACAGTAGCCTCGATGCCAATTTCTCTTACGACCGACCCGAAGAAGAAGCTTTTGTCGATCATTGCATTTTTTGCTGTCCTCTATGTCATCGTGGAAGTGACAGGGATTCGATCTCATTTATCACCCGACAGCATTAAATACTTATTCCTCGAGCACAAATTTTTGGGAATTGTGTTCTTCTGTCTCGCCTTCAGGGTTGGAAATCTTCTGTATGTTCCTGGATGGGTGTTCTTAGTCGGTGCCGTCTATGCATTGGGAAAAGAATGGGGCGGCGGCGCGACACTTGCAGCAGCGGTGTGTTCTTCAACGATAAGCTTTTTCCTCATTCGTACAGTAGGCGGCACAGCTCTTCGGAGTTTCAACAATACATGGGCGAATTGGATTTTCTCACACTTGGATAAGCGGCCAATCCTTTCCATCACGGCGCTTCGGCTCATGTTCCAGACACTTCCTGTTTTAAACTATGCACTGGCACTGACAGACATACGATTTCGCCAGTATTTAGTCGGTACATTGCTTGGATTGCCCATTCCCATTTTCATCTATTGTTATTTTTTGAAATAATCTTTCAGCACGTTTTGAATTAGCAAAAGCAACTTGGCGAAGCCAGGCTCATCTATTTTTTGGGTATGGATATGAGCAATGAGTGAAATGGAAAAGAGAATGGTTAACGCTTCGCTTCTGACGCATCACGTCTAGAAGAAATATCATGGCATGCGGAGCAAAGCGTTTGTGGAGGCTGGCGGACTGTTTCAACAATCGGTTAAGACATGACCCTAACGACTTACTGACACCGAACTTGCGAGGAGCTTCGATGGAGGCTGGAGCCCCAGGTTACAGCCTGAGACGTGTTGAGATAGGCATTCTGATCATGCATGAGCGCACCCGCAGGAAGCGCCTCCCACAATGATCCGAGGTTTTTGCGAATCCGATCTTCATAAAACTTGGGGAGTCGACGGCTTTCTCCTTCAAAAAACTTCCGGACCTCTACATCTGAATCTAGAAGTCCTCGGACTTTTGTGTGGTGTCGAATTCGCCCAAATCCTTCAGAAGACACGGCGCGCAACCCATTCATCCACTTGGGAATGACCCCAGTATTCGCATGAAGTCGTCGAAGAATCCGCGGCCATGAAAACGCGTAGCGAGATAGGTCCACCACATGATCATAGAATTCTGGCCAGGAATAATGTTTCGGGGTGACATTCATGGACTTGTTGTTATCCAGGAAATGGAAAGGGAAAGGCCGGACCCGACCGTCTCGCTGCAATTCAAGATTAATCGGCACAGCCTGTCCAAATGCAGAGAGCAGGGAAAACGCGGGAAACGCTCCGGGAGACAGATCCAGAAAGCGTTTGGTCAACTCGAAAGGCTCTGCCCCTTCATCAGTATCTAACCCTAAAATAAAGTTCGTCTGGACATAGGGGATATACCTGAGAATCATATTGATATGGGCAGAAACCTGCTGGACCTTTTCAGCACCAATGTTCCGTCCTGTTTTCGATTTGTCTCCAAGGGAATACCACGATTCAATCCCTGGCAACATGGCCTTAAAGCCATTTTTGCGTAACCGCTGTAAATGGGGTTCCGAAAGCAAGGACAGCGTCATTTCTGCGATAAAGTCAACCTTGTTGTGTCCAATCGCCTCTTCAATCGTTGTCATGTATTCATTAAAACGAACACCAAAATTGGGGTCGTGCCACGCCACTTTGGGACGGCGAATCTTTTGAAGGAGAAAGCGGAGATCTTCGTGGATTTGTTCTGACGGCACCGGTTCATAATCGACCTCGGAGTCGATGCAAAAATTGCATGTATACGGACACCCCAGGCTTCCGATCATGGGAACAATTTTAATCGTGGGGGCTTTGGCAATCGTCGGCTCAATAAACTTCCACCGCTCTTTCACTCCGGGAAGATCGACGGGCTGTTTCTTGGCAGTGAGATGGCGACCGATAGGCCGGGATGGGGCACAGTCTCGCAAAACCTCTTGAATGAGGGGTCGATCTGTAAATCCCAACACATAATCAAAATACTGCACGGCGTCTTGCGGATAACTACGGGCATGCGGGCCACCGAGCACCGTCACCGCACCCTGCCGTCGATACAGGTTACTGATGGCATAGGCGGTCATGGCTGACCTGGTAAAGGCTCCAATAAAGAGAAGATCCGTCTCCCCTTGCAGCTCACTCGCCAAATCTTCCATGCCGGTGTAACAAATAAACCGAACGTCATGCCCTGCTTGTTCGCACCATACCGCAACAACCTGTGGCATGATACTGGCAAGATTGGGATTCATCACCCGAGCATACATGCGTTTGGTCGGGCCTTTGGTGACCAGGTCAAGAATGGTAATTCGTAGGCGTTTCACAAGCCCCTTGTATGTAGGAGGTTAAGGAATGAGCAAGAAGATGCCATAGAGGAAAGCTACGACGACATTATACAGATTCCTATGGGAACTTGCAGCATCCAATCCCGATTTTTCAAAAAGAGGGCATGTTGATAAAAAATGGGATGAGACCAATACACCCGGAGAAATTCTTGAGGAGGAATTTTTAAGGCCTTTCAGGCATATTCACGAGCAACGAGAAATTCTGGTTTCGGTTTGCCATCCTCCTTTTCCCAAAAAACAAGGATTGCTGGGAGGCCCTCACAACGATCAAGTCTTTTGTTAAGAGGGTTGCTCGTCCTATTCATCTCATGAATCCAACTCATGACTTTCCCTTAATAAGAAGGAGCATAATTTGAGCTTCTTCTCCACCAACGAATTGTGCTAAAGAATTTTTCAAAGTCGTATTCACCTTAAGAATCCTGACTCAGGATTCTTAATAGAGCTACTCCAGTAGAAATAGGAAACTAGAATTTAGTCAACAAAATACCTGAATTCTTTTCTTTCTCTTCAAAGCCACTCGGCTGGGCTGTGTTTTGTCATCTATCTTGAGATCGTAAGATTAATTGAAATCAAAATAAGAGGGGAAGTTAAATGATTTCAATAATATGGGGCAGGCTTAAACAGTTAACGCGTCTTTTACTTCTTATCCGATTCAGTATTTTGGTGGCTGGGATTGGTATCTTGGCTGTCTACGTTGACCAGGGCCAAGAAGCACTTATCGTGATGGGGCAAAACTTTTTATGGGTTCGCTTTCTAGCTCTATTCCTTGCAACAACCTTCACGGCAGGCGCAGTTTGGTATTTTGGGCGGATCATGTATTTATTCCAGTTCAGTGATCCAACTGTAAGCTTCCCCGTCAAGCGGACAGGTTCAACATAGAGTTTTCCGGCCTTTTGGGTTTGTGATACGTACACGGGGTCATGCCTTGTAACGCCTTGTGAGGGCGGTGTTCGTTATAGACGGTCATCCATTTTGCTGTGAGCTCTTGGACCTCCTCCAAACTCCGAAACACATAGAGATTGAGGACTTCATTCCGATAGGTGCGATTAAATCGTTCAATGAACGCATTCTGGGTCGGGCGCCCGGGCTGGATGTAATAGATCAGCACGCGATTGGTCTTTCCCCAATCTTGAAGAACCTGAGCGAGAAATTCTGGGCCATTATCCACCCGAATCATATGGGGCAGGTCACGTTCTGTCTTCAAGCGTTCGAGGACACGAATAACCCGCTCGGCCCGCAGGGACGTATCCACTTCAATCGCTAAGGCTTCTCGATTAAAGTCATCAATAATATTCAAGGTGCGAAACCGCGAGCCGTGATAGAGGGCATCGCTCATGAAATCAGCGGACCACACCTCGTTCGGCCCCTCTGGCACAAACACGGGCAGGGAGGGTCGTGTGGGGAGTCGGCGTTTCGTACGGCGAGGCTGATTGAGCCTCAAGTGCCGATAGACGCGGTAAATCCGTTTGTGATTCCAGCGATACCCTAACGTTCGTAACCGATCAATATACTTCCAGACACCCCAGCGGGGGTGGGCCTTGACCAACTGATTCAGAGCATCAATCACATCCCGATCCCGGGTGTGCCAATCACGTGGCACCTGATAGTACGCCGACCGAGCCAGATGCACTGCGGCACAGCCTCGAACGATGGACACGCCATGAGCTTCCTGCATCGTCTGCACCGCCATTCGTTTCTCCGTCGGCGTTAGAGCTTTTTTTCGATGAGATCCTTGAGAGCCCGATTCTCTAAGGCCAGATCCGCATACATGCGTTTGAGTTTGGCCAGTTCGCTCTCGGTCTCCTTCAGACGCTTGAGATCCGAGGCCTCAAGCCCGCCATACTTTGCTTTCCAATTGTAGTCGGTAGCATCGCTAATGCCATGCTCCCGACACAGGTCTTTGACTTTGACCCCGGCATCGGCTTGTTTCAAGATGGCGACAATTTGCGTTTCGCTGAATCGACTCGTTTTCATAAGAACCTCCTGGGTCATTCTGCCAGAAAGCTCTACATTGCGCCTGTCCGTGGTTGGGGGAAGCTTACACCTCGACCACGCTTGCCCTTGCGCCGACCACCGAAATAACTTTCATCCACTTCAACCTCCCCAGCCAGCGGCATTTCATTTTGGATCGCTTGAGCAATGATTTCTCGTAACCGATGAAAGTAATACGCCGCCGTACTTTTATTCACTCCCACCAACGCTGCGGCCGTCCGCGCCGTAGCTCCTAATACAAAGTACTCGATTAACCGTATCTGTTTCTCCCAACTTAACCGACTCTTCCGCATCCAGCCATCCTAAGATAACTCTCGTTATCTAGGACAGCCCCAAAGAAAAATATTAAGGTTTGAGATTCTTGGTAACGTGTTTCTCTGTTACCAACAAGAGGCAAGTGCTGGGCTAACCAGGTATGGCTGGGGGACTGGGCATCGAACCCAGGTTCTCAGATCCAAAATCTGATGTCCTACCACTGGACGATCCCCCAAACCGATGTCACCTTAACGGCTTCAGAAAAGACAGTCAAGGGTCACGAGCGACAGCCGACAAGGGGAGATCCCATGGCTGAACGAGGAGCCATCGTCCATGCCTGTTGTGACGACAGGGCATGATCCGCCATGGTTGCTTTTCGTTAAAATCTGTGTAGTACTAGTTATGACTATGGTCTATGAGGGAGCGAATCCATGGCCACCTATGCGATTGGGGATGTTCAAGGATGCTTTTCGGCGCTGCGCAAACTGTTGGAGCAGGTTCAATTTGATCCATCTGTCGATCGCCTCTGGTTCGTCGGGGATCTGGTCAACCGAGGGCCTGAATCCTTAGCGGTCCTGCGATATATCAAAGGCTTGGGCGAAGCTGCGACAACGGTTTTGGGCAATCATGACCTTCATCTGTTGGCGGTAGCTGCTGGGATTGCGGATCAGCATCGAAATGATACAATTCAGGAAATTTTGGATGCCCCGGACTCGGAAGATCTTCTCCATTGGGTGAGGCAGCAACCACTGCTTTATCGGGAATCTGACTATGTGTTGGTTCATGCCGGCCTTCTTCCCCAATGGACGGTTGAACAGGCGGCAACGTTGGCGCAAGAAGTTGAACAGGCGCTCCGTTCAGATGACTATGTGATGTCCCTCAAATCATTGTATCGAAGCCGTGAAGTTGTCTGGAATCCTGAGATGCCGGTTGCCAATCGATTAGGCTTTGTGACCAATGTACTAACGAGAATACGTGTTTGTTCCAAAGAGGAGCATCTCAACCTTTCCTACAAAGGGCCACCTGCGCAAGCTCCCGACGGGTATGAACCATGGTATCAGATCGTCCCAATTGCTCCACGAAAAGAAACCATCATTTTTGGGCATTGGTCGGCACTAGGTGTGCTCATTCAAGACTCTCACTTAGCGTTAGATGGAGGATGTGTGTGGGGCGCAACGCTTTTTGCACTCCGGCTGGAAGATCGCCAAGGGTTTCATGTCTCATGTGGAGATGGGGTGGCAGACACGTAATGAGCTATTGTTGAAAAGGCCTGTCCTGAGTCTTTTCCTGGAGACTGCATAAGTGGAGTACTTTCCGGAAGGGGTGAGTCATGAGTGCAGGAGAATGAGAAAAGATCCTCCCGTTGGTATCGAGCCATCGTGCATCATCGCACCGATAATCCTTAGATGTTTTATGTCAACTTTGTAGGCAACTGTCTATTTTATAGACAGTTTGAAAGACTATTTCCTTTCATTTTCTCCATATCTCACAATTAAAAAAGGGGCTGTCCTAGATAACGAGAGTTATCTTAGGATGGCTGGATGCGGAAGAGTCGGTTAAGTTGGGAGAAACAGATACGGTTAATCGAGTACTTTGTATCAGGAGCTACGGCGCGGACGGCCGCAGCGTTGGTGGGAGTGAATAAAAGTACGGCGGCGTATTACTTTCATCGGTTACGAGAAATCATTGCTCAAGCGATCCAAAATGGAATGCCGCTGGCTGGGGAGGTTGAAGTGGATGAAAGTTATTTCGGTGGTCGGCGCAAGGGCAAGCGTGGTCGAGGGGCGGCGGGCAAAGTCCCGGTCTTTGGGATTCTCAAGCGTGGGGGCCGCGTGTATACGAAAGTGATTCCCGATACGAAAGCCAAGACATTGATGGGAATCATGCAGGAACGGATTATTCCCGATAGCATCGTGTATACCGATACCTATCGCTCTTATAATGTACTCGATGTGTCAGAATTTAAGCATTATCGGATCAATCATTCAAAACAGTTTGTCAAAAAACACAAGCACATTAACGGGATCGAGAATTTCTGGAATCAGGCCAAGCGACATATGCGTAAATTTAATGGAGTCCCTCGGCCGCATTTCCCGCTTTTTTTAAAGGAATGTGAATGGCGCTTTAATACCCCGAACCCACAACGCCAATTTACTCAATTAAAACAGTGGGTTAAGCCTTATATGAAATAGTTATCTAGGATAGCCCCAAGATTTTTAACCTGCTGATCTGATGGACCCATTCGGAAAAGGCGCTTGAGAACCTTTTTCCCTTTTTTCCAAAGTCGAAAAGCTTTGGCTGGCATGCTTATGACCTCCGTGTTGTCAAAGAATGGTTCAATCCCTAATCATATGCCTCCGCAGGGGGAGCTTTACAGATATAAGAAAAAAGCAATGAGAGTATTTACTCATAGATATCTGTAAGGATCTTCTTACACTGAAAGGAGGAGTACGATGGCACGTTGCAAGAAGTGCAATAGAGTCGATGTGGTTCAAACGTGTGAAATCTCAGTACAGCATTGACAGTATTCAGGAAGATGCCTCAGAAGCCATGAGTGGGACAGTATTAGTCCGTCCATTAACCGAATGATGCACATCAAACCCTAAAAGGGCTCGTACCCGCTGAGCAACCTGGTTGGCTTCATAGAACGGTGGTCGATGGTCAGTTTGAAAAGCTGCTCCAAACATGTGTGCAATACCTGAGTTGTTCAAACTTTGATGAAGAGCTGATAAATCGCGAGGAGGAAGCACAATCCCTTCTGAAATAAGCCAGGCACAGAAATATTCCAGTCGTTGCTGTGGTCGCGCAGTGCCTCGATTATTTAAAGGACGGGAATGTGCCCGCGTTAGGATCCATTCTCCAATTCGCCTTGTGAGGGTTGGGGACTGTTCTGGTATGGGATAGATATAAAGTGGTTTGCCTGTAGCCGAAGCTTCCGACAGCATCGATTCACTTTCGCCTGTGACAACAAGCACATCCGCCGATGCCAGATAACCCCAGTAGGGATTTTTGGATTGTTCTGGCTGCCATTCGTGTATGGAACCGGAATTTCCAAGGGCTTGACGGAGAGCCTCAATAGCTTTTTTGCCTGTTCGGCGACTGGTGACAGCTAATACACTGCCTCCTGCTTTTTGGGCAAAGGCTTGGACTTCTGCTCCCATTTTAAAAGCCGTGGGAGCATCAAGCGTGTACCGAGGTGTGGTACCTCCAACAAGGAGAACCACATGAGGAGATGGCATCGAATCAAATAGTTGGGAGAACTCCTTTCGGGCTTCTGCCAGTCGTTTGGCTGTGACCTGATGTAGGGGGGCAACGGTCATAATCCGTTTGGGGTGAGGCAACAACCGACAGTATCGAGGTGTGACCACAAGGTCGAATGAGTCAGCCAGTTGTCCCCCTTTTCTTCCAAGGTGGACGAGTCGTGTTCGACCAAGGCTCTGTTCTCCAATCCAACGAGAAACGGCGGCTGTCCGTTTTCCAGCGGCAATCACCACATCGGGCCACGGAGGAACAAGTAAGGACAACGAAGACGGAGTCATGCCAGGCAAGGGATTCTTGGACCGTCGACGATGGAATACGCGCGATGTTATGAAATTCAATGGTTTCTTTTCATAAGACCATCCGAGAGCATCGGCTAATCCAAGAGATTGTGTGGTATTTCCTGGACGATCATCTGTAATAACCCAGACTCTTGGATTTTCACCGCTTAAAAAGCGACCGCCTTGACAAAAGTACAGATTATTTCCGGTTTTTCTCGATGAGGATTCAATAGCTAATTCCCAGTGAAGGTGAGGATACCGTTTCGCGGTTGCATGAAACTGTGCTTCCCACCAATCAAGGGTTTTTTTATTTCGCACTATGGTTTTCTCTGCAGGCCGTTGGTGAGATGAGGGATTGGCTATAATTGATGCATAGATGAAATAACGGGCATGTTTGAATGCTTCGTCCAAAACCCAGGGGACATCATCTTCTGGAAGACAGTCAAGGAAATTCAAACAAATCACGCCATCATATTGAGGTTCAGGGGACTCCGAAGGAACTGTGGAGGCAGGATTATAGCGGGTGAGCCGTACAGTCTCCATGAAATTTTGTTCGTTCAATGAAGAGGCAGTGCTGCTGTTGCAGATTGTACCTGACCCTTGCCTCATCTCGGGCCCATAATCAAGGATCGTCTTCGCTTGGACTTTTTGAATGAGCTGTGTAATAGCTTCCTTGTGAGTGGAATACGACAAATGGGAGCATGGTTTTTCTTGCTCAATGTCAAGCGTTGCTGGGGTGTTCCGTTCTTCCAGGTGGTTCTGAGAGGAGGTAAGGCATTGTCCAAAGCGTTGGCTAGGACGATGCTTGGTAAACACTTGGGCTCCAACATCGTCTGCCGATTGTTCTAGAGACAACCACACGTCAGCAAAAGGATGGTCCTCATAGACAAAATACTGTGGGAAAGGGCGCCACGGTTGCGTATGGAGTGTTGTGTAATGTAACAGCTTTGCGTGATCTGGGTGGTATTCTTCGTCTCGTGTATTCCATGCTGGTTCTAGAGGGCCATACAGGTTGGGAAGGGCAAGGGCTTTGGCAAGCAATGTTTTCTTAGGGGAATGACAGGCTGACTCGAATTCCCAGATATTGGCCATCCGTTCACAATCAATTAGCATGACTGAAGATTCTGTTTCGGAAATGGCCAGAAAACCATGATTGTTCATGTCCAGGTCGAATAATTCCCCAGGATCACAAAGGTAAATTTGATCGACATCATTGTAAATAGCGCGTCCCACGCCATTGGTAAAATGAGGAATCGCAAAGCGATAATTGGTAAAACCTGTTGTCCATTTCGAGCGATTAAACCTCGCCAATTCTTTCATGAGGTAAATCTCATACACGCGAGCAGGATCCCGGGCTTGTTCGATGGACCAAACAAATACTCGTTCCGCTCGATACTGTGCTGGTTCTGTTCCAATAAAAATGCGGACGGGTGGTTTAGGACTGGGGACAACGCCTTCTGCCACATCGAGGACGACCCGTTCTGGCTGAGTTCTCATGCCTGGGCCTCGATACAGTGTACGGTTAGGAAATAGCCTTGAGATCATCATGCTCTTCTTTATACTATGCCTTTGCCAAGCTATAAGATGATGCAACATTCATGAGGGAGCATTCAGGTCTACTATACTATAGACTTTTTATGCAACGGTAGAGTGTTTGTAAAGAATCTCTGAAGAACATCTTCTAAGGATTTCCCAAAATCTGGCAATACTTTTGAAAGGTTGTTCCGGCCTCTTTTGGGGGGAGGTTTCTGAACTCTTTGACCAGCTTGTTCTGAAAAAAGAAAAAGGCTCACGCGTAATGGAGTTGTCAAGGAATATATGAAACATTTTACAGCGGGTTCTTCCCATACATAATGGAATCTTTCTTAACCACCATAACTGAGATAATTCCAACAGAAGTATGGATTGGGTTAACAGTTTTTTCGGTCCTGGCGTTTATTGGGACGCTGATAGCCGTGCCCGCAATCCTGGTTCGTTTGCCAGAGGATTACTTCGCAGAACATCATCCTCGGGGTTGGATGGCCGACCATCATCCTGTACTTCGGGGAATCGGCCTCATAGTGAAAAATGTCATTGGGTGCATCTTTTTCTTTGCTGGGGTGGTCATGTTGGTGCTTCCCGGACAGGGCGTGTTAACCATGATCATCGGTCTTTCCTTAATAGATTTCCCTGGAAAACGGAAACTGGAACAGAAAATCGTCGCTAAGCCAATGTTTTGCAGTACTATCAATGCGCTTCGTCATAAATTTGGAAAGTCTCCGTTGATCCTGAGCTGACTTCCTTCCATGATAGGCTTTCTCTCCAATCCTCCTGCTCTCGTCTGTACACACCTGAGGTTTCCCGGCTAGCATAACGCGTATGACAAAACTCATGATGCTATTCTGGGGTATGGTGTCGGCTCTCTGTGCCATCGCGTTTGCGTTGGTCACGGGTCTAGTGAACCCTGAAGAAAAAGTCAACGCCCTATGGTTAGTCGTCGCCGCTGGATGTTTTTATGTCTTGGCCTACCGGTTTTAGGGCGATTTTTGGCTCGGCAGGTTGTCGAACTCAATGATGAACGTGGGACTCCGGCCTATCGATTAGAGGATGGCACGAACTTTTATCCAGCCAATAAATACGTGCTATTCGGGCACCATTTTGCGGCGATTGCGGGAGCTGGTCCGCTGTTGGGGCCAGTGCTGGCTGCCCAGTTTGGATTTCTTCCAGGGTTTTTGTGGATTGTTATTGGTGCAGTGCTGGCGGGGGCGGTGCAGGACTTCATCATTTTGGTGGGATCGCTTCGACGTAATGGCCGCTCTCTTCCAGAAATTGCTCGTGCTGAAATTGGATGGATCACAGGCCTGGCGACGGCTGTTGCTGTGCTGTTTATTGTGATTGTTGCCTTGGCTGGTCTTGGGTTGGCTGTGGTCAATGCCCTCTATCAAAATGCTTGGGGGACGTTTACTGTTGCGATGACCATTCCCATTGCGTTGCTGATGGGATTCTACCTTCAAAAATACCGACCTGGTCGTGTCGGGGAAATGTCTTTCCTCGGCGTTGGGTTACTTATTGTCGCGGTGATCGCAGGTCGGTTTGTGGCTCAGTCTGATTTGGGTGAGTGGTTTGTTTTAGAACCGCAGACGTTGATTTGGCTTCTCGCTGGCTATGGGTTTTTAGCCTCAGTATTGCCTGTCTGGATGTTGCTTGTGCCTCGTGATTATCTTTCCACGTTTATGAAACTTGGTGTGATTGCACTCTTGGCATTAGGAGTCATCATTCTGGCGCCGGACATTGAGATGCCCCGGGTGACTCGCTTTATTCATGGCGGTGGCCCCATTATTCCTGGCCCAATTTTCCCATTTCTCTTTATTACGATTGCCTGTGGGGCCATATCAGGCTTTCATTCGCTTGTTTCCTCGGGGACGACCCCTAAGATGATCGCCCGAGAGTCACAAGCCATTGTGGGATATGGCGCGATGCTCTTAGAAAGCTTTGTGGGAGTCGTCGCCTTAATTGCTGCAGGGCTGTTAATCCCAGGAGATTACCTGGCCATTAACACCATGCTCTCCGCAGAAACATTGGCGTCTATAGGATTTCCGGTAGCCAACATTGGAGAATTGTCACGGCTTGTCGAAGTGGATGTGGCAGGACGTCCAGGTGGGGCGGTCTCGTTGGCGGTGGGGATGGCGTCTATCTTTTCCGCGCTCCCTGGGATGTCCAGCTTGATGGCCTACTGGTATCAATTTGCCTTGTTATTTGAAGCGCTGTTTATTTTGACAACGATTGATGCTGGCACCCGAGTGGCACGATACCTTGTGCAAGAGTTAGGGGGGTATGTCTACGCACCATTGAAGCACATCAATTGGTGGCCAGGTGTGATCATGTGCAGCCTATTTGTCGTGATGGCCTGGGGGTATCTTATCGCCACGGGGTCCATTGCGACCATCTGGCCCATGTTTGGGGCAGCCAATCAACTTTTAGGTACATTAGCCCTTTGTATTGGAACCACATTGTTGATCAAAATGAACAAGGCCAAATACCTCTGGGTGACAGCGCTGCCGATGGTCTTTGTCGGGATCATTACTTTAGCGGGCTGTTATGAATTATGGTGGATGTTTCTCGACCGAGCCCAACAAGCCACCGCGTCGCTTCAGATCACGACCATGTATCTCAATGCGGGGTTGGTTGGACTGGTGGCGCTTCTGGCGCTGGTGGTATTGGTTGAAAGTTCTATTAAATGGTATGGCTATGTGATTCGAAAACAGCCATTCACAAGCACGGAAATTCTCGAAGAGAAAGGGATTTCGATCCCTGCTGGTCCATGCTGTTAAGCACATCAATTAGGTAAAGGAGAGCGCAATGGCGGATCAATTTTCATTTGATGTTGTGTCCGAGGTCGATATGCAAGAAGTCAAGAATGCGGTAGACCAGACGATGAAAGAAATTCACCAGCGTTTTGACTTTAAGGGATCAAAAACAGATTTGACCTTAAAAGAAAAGGAAAAAGAGTTAGAAGTTTTGTCTGATGATGAGTATAAATTACAGAGTGTTTTAGACATTGTAAAAGGAAAATTTGTCAAACGGAATGTGTCCTTAAAAGCCATAACATACGGGAAAATAGAACAGGCTTTAGGTGGGACTGTGCGTCAAACCTTAACCATCCAAAGTGGACTTCCCGATGACAAAGCGAAGGCGATTGTGAAAGCCATCAAGGAGCAAAAATTGAAGGCCCAAGGCCAAATTCAAGGGACTCAGGTGCGAGTGCAAAGCAAGAGTAAGGACGAGTTGCAAGCGGTCATGACTCTCTTAAAGCAAAAAGACTTTGGTCTGGACCTTCAATTCACCAATTATCGTTAGTTGGTATTCTTGTAATCCAACTGCTGTTTCTAGGTTCAATCGTTCCTATTCAACAGCCCTTATGTAGGAAGATGGTTGGTCCAGGCTTCCTTGAGATGCATAATAGCCTGGATCATGGCTTCGCTGGCTGCTACCCCACGCAAGACATCATGAGCGTCTTCCTCTGTTGGATAAATGGGTGCGGTTCCCTGGGCTCGATAAATAACTGGGTAGACGTTGGATGCCAGAGGAACGTTCAGTCTATCAAGAGATGCCCAGTCTTGGCCGTCAGCTTGAAGCAGTATATGACTGGTGGTCACATCCAAAATAGCTATTTCCGCAAAGGCATAATTTTCTGCATGAAATCCCAGGACCCTTCCTCGACCAATTCCCCCTTGGACAACACCACCTAACGGAAACTGGTCTGGAACTTCAGTTTCAGAGCTTGAAAGAATGACCAATACTAAATGGTCTAACCCTCGTGCCTCTCCTGCCTGAACAAATTGTCTTACCATTCCATTTGGGACGATGTCTTGAGAGAGAACAATCTCATCCACAGTGATGGGAAAATCCTGGTTAATCCGTTCTCGCACCCATTGAGTGAAAGCTGCAAACTGATCTTGGGATAAAGGAGGAGCGGAATCCATGGCGGTTGTATCGTTAATAATGAGCAACCCTGTTTTAGGTTGCGAACTTGCGAAGGCGTGTAATTGACCGGTGTGTTCTAACCCTTTGGCTGCTCCCAGATATTCAGGCATCTTGGGGTGAAGTCCTGACCCACAACCGTTGTTTAGAAACGCCACAAAGAGAATACCAGCTATTATGTGAAGGCGATTCATCGTAACCTCCTCGTTAGAAGATTTCATAGCACAACCTTCATAGAGATATTGTCATGGGGCAACGACAGATTGGTCAAGGGACATCGCCTTATCATCATCATGGAAATAATTCAAAAATCTCTCGATAGTAGATTGCCACTGAGATGCACTCTCAGACACCAGAAAGTTCTGGGACTGTTCAAAAATGTTGCTCGCCTGCGCGTTGAAGTGTTACAGCACATCAATGCGAAGCCGAAGCTTCCCTATGGCAAAGACAAAAACTTCACCGCAGCATGCAGGCCGAAGCGTTTGCGAAAGCCAGCGGCGTTTTCAACAGCTTCTTATGTAGGAAGATGGTTGGTCCAGGCTTCCTTGAGATGCATAATAGCCTGGATCATGGCTTCGCTGGCTGCTACCCCACGCAAGACCTCATGAGCCCCTTCTTCTGTTGGATAAATGGGTGCGGTTCCCTGGGCTCGATAAATGACCGGATAAAGATTGGATTCCAGAGGAATGTTCAGTCTATCAAGAGATGCCCAGTCTTGGCCGTCAGCTTGAAGCAGTATATGACTGGTGGTCACATCCAAAATAGCTATTTCCGCGAGGGCATAGTTTTCCGCATGAAATCCTAATGTCGTTCCGCAACCAACCCCTCCTTGAACTCTCCCACACAACGGAAACTGGTCTGGAACTTCAATCTCAGAACTTGAAATAATGACTAACATCAGGTGGCCCAACCCTTGTTCTTTTCCTGTCTGTACAAATTGACGTATTCCCTTTGGGGTAAGGTCTTGGGGAGTCACAACCTGATCTGCGATGATGGAAAGATCTTGATTAATCCGTCCTTGTATCCATTGGGTTAAAGCTGCAAGCTGGTCTTGAGATAAAGGAGGAGCGGAATCCTTGGCGGTTGTATCGTTGATGATGAGCAACCCTGTTTTTGATTGCAAATCGGACAAGGAGCGTAGTTGGTCGGTGTTTACTATACCTTTAGCAGTTCCTAGATATTCAGGCATCTTGGGGTGAAGTCCTGACCCACAGCCGGTGTTCAGAAACGCGACAAAGAGGATGCCAGCAATTAGAGGAAAGCGACTCATCGTACACCTCCTATCAGAACATTGTGTGGCACGATCTTCCATAGAGATATTGTCACGGGTCAACCTCAAATAGGTCAAGTGTGGCAAGCCACTCATATCAAAAGAAAAGTAGTTGCATCGGCTAGGAACGCGTTGAGTGTCAAGTCATCTCCCTGGCCGATATGCTGTTATCGATCGATGTCTTTTCTCATGACTGTATCAAGCACTTTCAATGGGACTTTCTGGAAAACCTGCTAGAGAAGTACGAGGCGCTCAACGAAGGTTTTTTCTGCTGGAGTACATTCCATTGAAATTGTTGCATCATAAAAGAACCATAGGGTAGGGTACCCCCGTGCAATTTTTTACACCAATCATGCGGGTGTGCCTCCTTCTTGGGGTAAGTTGTGCCCTATTGGTATCGTGTAATCAAATTAGTATTCCCCGTCTGACTTTTGAGGAGGAGCCGACCACGTATCTGCCAATTTCGGTCGCTTACGACTTTGATCCGCAATTGAATCAAGCTTCTCTAGAGGTAGATGCCTGTGGATTTTCGTACACCATTCCGACCGGTGACATTATTAGGCAAGCGTTTCTGGATGTCAGTCAGGACCGATTTGCTTCCGTGACTACTCACCAGGCAGGTCAGCCAAGCACTGCGAGCGCGTCAACCAATGTGGTCATTCAAGTCAGCCTGGCCAATCAGGTATTTGATGCGATTAATCGGTCAGGAGAGGAAGATCGTTATAATGCGACGATTGATCTTGAACTTCTCGCCATTTTCATTGATGCCCAAGGCAATCATGTTGCGAAAGCCCCATTGGTCTATCACGATACGACTCGAATGTGGGTGCCAGAATTAAGTAGTCAGTCATCATCGTGTTCGACGGGCCAGTTTGATCAGGAGTTTTACGATGCTGCGGAAATTTTAGCCAAGGACCTATCGGATCGAATGCCACAGCTCTTTGGTCAACCGCCAACACCAGGAACCGTTGCCCAAAATCCAGTTCTTCCCCAGACCACATTTCCTCCTGTCCCTCAGGCTGTTGCTTCGGCTTCCGCATTGTCCTTCCGGACGTTGCTTCAAGATGGTAACGATAATCTTGTGCTTGAGGGCGGAGAGAAGCTGATCTTGCAGATAGAGGTAACCAATAAAGGGATTGTCCCCATTGCATCGGCGTTAGTCGAATTGAGTGGGACGCAGATCATTCTGAAAGCATTTTCACAAGTGACAGAAGGGCCTGTCACCATGGGAGTCCTCCAGCCAGGTGAAACAAAAATGACCGAGGTTCGTGGGCTGATGCCTTCATTATCTGAAAAAGCCAGAGGTGAATTGATTGTGTCTGTTCGGACCCCAGATGGTATTTCGGCTGGGACCCATCGTATTCTGGCAGCTATCCAGCCAAGTAAAAGGGCTGTGCTTCTGGAAGATCTCCAGCGAGAACATACATCCCGTCCTGCTGTTCTTCCAGCGCAGCCTCAGGAAGACGTGCCTCTCGAAGCAGACGATTCGGACTCACCGTATTATGCTATTCTGATTGGACTAGGTGAGTATCGTGACTCGTGGATAGGAAAACAGCAGATAGTCAACGAGCCTATCCAGGCGTTACGTGATGCCTTGCAGTCTACCGGTATATTTGTATCTGACCACATCCGGACTCTCGAGAATGCGCATGCGACCAAAACGGATATCGAGGAAGCGCTCTTTTCCTGGGCGATGCCACGTATGACAAAGGAATCAGTGTTGGTCCTCTATTATGCTGGCCATACCCTTATTGACCATAAGACAGGTGAAGTGTATGTGGTTCCCTATGAAGGTTCTCCCCGAGCATCCAAGAGCCGCTTGATTTCTCTCAAAACGCTTCAACGGGTGCTAGGGAAGCTGGATGTACGACTCGCGCTGTTGTTTCTCGATGCGCCTCTCACGAACAGTTTTAGCCGACTACGAGAAGGTAAAAAAAGTGGAATACCCTCTCCCAAATGGCACGATGCGCTTGCCCAAACTGATGATCAGGAGGCTGCAACGGTTATTCAGATTAGACGCACAACACAACAGCCATTGCATGATCCAGCTAAGCTGCTTTCTGGGTTACTGGGGCGAGCTGATCGCAATCAAGATGGGGGGATTACCGTTGGAGAAATGATTCAAGATCTTGAATCTGTTGCGGAAGTGGTGCCTCCCATGGCTCGTCTCAATACCAGTGCGGAAATTCCATTAGCCCAGTAATTGTATGGTTGTGCCATCGTTTGACGGCCCAAAAAAGGCTATGCTAGGGTCCAGTGGTGACCATATTTCATTAATCCTCAAATCAGTTGTCTGTCTATGGAAAAAGATCTGAAATCCATTTTGCATAAGCTCCAATACACTGACGACGCCAAAGTGGTGCAGCAGATTACGGAGCAAACTCACATGGTGCAGCGCCGCATGGCCGGGATTCGGCATAAACTCGTGATCATGAGTGGAAAAGGCGGTGTTGGGAAAAGTATGACTACCGTGAATCTTGCCTTGGCCTTGGCTCGTCAAGGGTATCGGATGGGTATTTTGGATGTTGACTTGAATGGTCCGTGTATTCCGCAAATGTTGGGAATTCCCGGACAGCCGTTAGCGATGACCGCTGAAGGTGCCATACCGCCTGTGGGGCCTCTTGGCATCAAAGTGGCATCCATGGAATTTTTTCTAAAGGATTCGGGGCCCGTCCGTTGGAAGGGACCGATGGACCTGAGCCCTGTCTGGTTAGGGCTCATGGAAATGAATGTCATCCGAGAATTTTTGGCCGATGTTGTTTGGGGAGACCTTGATATTCTGTTAGCCGACTTGCCGCCTGGAGCTGCTGCAGATAAACCGCCTGTACTGGCTGGGTTTCTGCCTGATCTCGTTGGGGCTATTGTGGTCACGACACCATCAGAAGTGGCCTCAAATGTTGTTCAGAAGTCAATTGGTTATGCGCGAGAACTGGGGATCACCGTTTTAGGGGTGATCGAAAATATGAGTCAATATCGTTGTCCGTCTTGTGGTGAGGAGAATGCCTTGTTTGAAGGCAACACAGAAGTTATGTGTGAGGCCTTACATTTGCCATTATTGGGCAGGATTCCCTTTGATCGATCATTTGCCCGAACTTTTGATAAAGGCCAGCCTTTGCTTGATTCGTCCTATCCCACGATTCAACGATTTCAGGACATTGCAGGCAATGTGCAAGCGTTGTTGGATTATAAAAAGGTGCTGGCTGAAAAACTATAAAATGTAGAAAGGACAGCATCATTGGTGGGGTGCTTCCTAGGAGAATCACTATGAAATTTGTCTGTTTAAATTGTGAAACCTATATGAGTTTTGAAAAAGTGGAAAAGCCCACGGAAGGGTCGCTGGGTGTGTTTTTTGCGTGTCCATCTTGTGAAGCAAAGTTTTCCATGGTCACGAATCCCGGTGAAACGCAAATGGTGAGTTCGCTGGGCGTGCAATTGGGCGGACGGTCGACGGCGGCTTCTCCTCTTGAAATGACTCGTGGCACCCTGCGAGAAGAGGCTGGGGCTGGGCATCAAATGGCCGACTACCTGAATGAAAAAATCCAGGCGGGACAGATTGCACCTGCTCAAACGAGTGAAGCAGCCAAAGCAGGCGAAGGTGGGAGTTGCCCATTTTCTGCCATGGTTGCTGAAATGGGGTTAACCTCTGGCGGCCAGTCTGCTCCGGCCAGTGGAACGGAGTCGGATATTGCGTGGACACCTGATGCAAAAGAACGACTTGATCGTCTTCCGTCTTTTGTTCAGCCGATGGTACGTAGCAGCGTGGAAGCTTATGCTCGTAAACAGGGGTTCACCAAAGTGACACTCCAAGTCATGGATGATTCTAAGAATGCCTCGGATGGGATGACCTGGTCCAAAGAGGCCGAACAGCGTTTGGACAACATTCCAGACTTTATTCGACCGATGGCGCGGAAGGAAATTGAACGGCTTGCCAAAGAACGTGGCGTCTCCACAATATCTGCCGAGCTTATGGATGAGGCAAAAGACAAGTTTATGAAATTTATGTAAGTTCGAATGAGGAGGCGGCGAATTCCCGCCAATTTGCATAGAGCTTTGTTTGATAGAGTTCCTTGGCTTTTTGAGCGCAATGCGGATAGTATGGCTCAAGGATTGTTGCCACTTCCCATAGAGGAAGGCCCACAATGTTTAGATAGTCTCCCTCAACCCGGTCGATCAAGACCGATCCATTTCCCTGAATTGAGTAAGCCCCGGCTTTTCCTAGACTTTCTCCTGTCTTGACATAATTCTGCAAATCTTCTTCGGTAAAGGCTTTCATCCAAACCTGTGTGGTTTCGATTGTCGTGGTGCGTCTCTCCCGCCCTTGCCATACTAAGCTAATGCCAGAATGAACCTGGTGGCAGCGACCGCGTAATTGACGAAGCATATGGGTGGCATGTGCCATATCCCAAGGTTTCCCAAGTGTATGTTGGTCAATTTCAATGAGTGTGTCTCCTCCAAGGACGAGACTGTTTGGAAACTGATTCGCGACGGATTGAGCTTTCTCTAGAGCGAATTGCTGCACGTTGTCGGAAGGTTGTTGCCCAAGTGTGGATTCTTCTGCACAGGTGGGTGACATGATGTCAAATGGAATATCGAGAAGAGCTAGCAATTCCTGTCGACGGGGGGACGTGGATGCCAAAATCAGATGCATGAGCAAGCAATCTTCTCGTTTTTAGGATGTCGTTGATGCTATCGGTTCGGAGAGATGAGCTGTTGCATCGGTGGCCTGAAAGTCTGAGAGAATGCGTTCGATGTCTTCACTGGCAGTCGTCCTGACCATTTGGGCTCGTAAGGCTGCGGCATGGGGAAACCCTGAACAGTACCAGGCAAGATGTTTGCGCATTCGGGGGAAGTATTTGTGTTCCTGAAGGGTTTCAAAGAGTCGGGCATGTTCTAAAGCCATGGAAAATCGACGATCTCGTGAGATGAGTGGTTCTGGGAAACAAGGATTTGTTCCCTGTTGAATTGCTTCCCGCATCAGGTTTTTCGCTTGGAAAATCCAGGGATTACCAAGTGCGGCCCGACCGATCAGGATGCCATCAACGGCATGCTGTCGAATGTGAGATAGGGCATCAGGTAGGGATTGAATATCCCCGTTTCCTAAAAGGAGAATGCCGTGGTTCCGTATGGTCTCAGAAACCTGTCCGATCGCTTCCCAATTTGCTGCGCCTTTGTACATTTGGGTTAAGGTGCGCCCATGGATGGAGATCACGGTAGGACGACCGGCAATCAAACATTGGCTCCATTCATCGATAATGACGGAATCATACCCCAGCCGTGTTTTCACCGACAAAGGGATTGGCTGACGAGAACAAGTCTCTGTGCGGTGAAATGGCGAATGACGGAGATAGTCGATAACTCGTGTTTTCACGCCTCCTTCGGCTAACGACTGCCCAGAAGCCCAGTCAAAAATGCCTTGCCGCGCAGATGCCATAATGGCAAGAGCCAATTCGGGTGTTTTGATAAGCCCAGCTCCACTACCTGACGACGCGACGTTTTTTGAAGGACACCCCATATTAATGTCGAGGCCATCAAAGCCCAACGCACATACCACCTGTGCAGCTGTGTAAAATTGATCAGGATCCTTCCCGTACAATTGAGCCACAATGGGCCGTTCGTTTTCCGAATAGCGGAAGGCCTCAAACGCTTTTGGTTGCCCATGAAAGAGATCTCCGACATGGGTAAATTCTGTAAATATCACGTCTGGGTTGCCATGACGGGCGACGATTTGGCGAAATGCCGCGTCAGTTACTCCATCCATGGGCGCTAAGCCAATGATGGGAAGAGGCAATTGCTGCCAAAAACTCATGAACGGTTTCGTCCTCTCATCGAATGCATTATTTGTTCGGTTCAAGGCCTTCCTTAATGGATGACGGGCCTGTTTCCCTCTTGAACTTCAGTTCGAACAATTAAACACAGCAGATAATGACCGAAATCGCTTGCCTGTTCAAGAAGTGGCATGAATTTCGCACTAGACTCGGGTGCATTCCAGAATGCTATGGCATAGAAGAGGAAGGAACGAGATGTGAAAGGAATCATCGTGTGAATGATCAATGGCTGGTGCGCACAGGGAGGGGATGGGAACGTATTGGGGGATGGCATATGGGGGTTGTGTCTCTTCTGTGCCTTGTGAGCATGGGATGTGGCGCAACGCGCGAACCGATTCCTGTCTTGGATGCTTCAGATTCCCGTCATCATGTATCCCCAACAGTGTATCCTCATCACTCAACTGCGTCGGTCCAACCCCTGGCATCAGTGCGAAAATTGCCTTCACCAACACACAAACCGACACGCCATGCTCGTCAGAGTTTTCCATCTTCACGCCATAGAGCACAAGATTCCAAGCAGGCTAGTCGGCGTTTCAGCTTTCGGGTTCAGAACATGCGTTTTGTTGATGCGTTGGCCTTATTTGCAAAAGCCAATGATCTGAACATCGTTGCGAGCCCTGAGGTCACAGGCGTCGTCACGGTCGATTTTCATGGACTCTCGTTGGCTAAAGCCATGGCTGCGCTATTGGAGATCCACGGATATTATTGGGAGAAAGACGAGGGGCTCATTCTTGTTCGTCGATTGCAAACGAAATTTTTTACCCTTGACTACCTTCGGCTTGTGCGGGGGAGCACAGGCCACAGTGAAGCCCATGTCGCTTCTGGCTCGGCAGGGAATAATCGTAGTCGAGGCGTAGGTCAGAACACGGGGACCATTGCGTTGGATCAACAAGACCATGTCGAATTTTGGCAAGAGGTAGAAACCCAGGTGCGGGCCTTGCTGTCGAAGGAAGGCCGTCTTGTGGTCAATCGTTTGTCTGGGACTATTCAAGTCACGGACTTGCATCAACGAGTGAGAGAGATCGAGCAGTTTTTAACAATTCTTCGGCAATCGCTCTATCGGCAGGTTGAGATCGAGGCCAGAATTTATGAAGTCACCCTGAAAGATGATTTCAGCTTGGGTATTAATTGGGACAAAATCAATTTCAATGGAATGGCGGGGACATTTGTGCTGTCCAATATCGTCACGACGCCGCTGGGTGGGTTTTTGTCCAGCTCTCCAACAGCACGGGCTCGATTAGATGAAGGAAGTTTCGACGTCATTCTTGAGGCGTTGGAAGAGCAGGGAGAGGTGAAAGTAGTTTCGCAACCACGAATTGTCACACTGAATAACCAACCGGCGCTTATTAAAGTAGCCACGGATGAATCATTTTTTACCCAAACCGTTTCTCAAGGGTCGGCTGGAACGGGCAATGTGATTACAGAGCAAGTGCGCACGATTACCGTTGGTTTAGTGTTATCCGTGACCCCACAGATTTCTGAAGAAGGTTGGGTGATGCTGGATGTGACTCCGATTACTTCGAGTCTCAGAGAAACACGAACTTCTCCACAGGGTACGGCTACTGCGCCTGTGTTGGATATTAAGCAAGCCTCAACCCTAGTGCGAGTTCAAAATGGAGCGACAGCTGTCGTGGCAGGATTGATTCAAGACACCGTGTCTGATACCAACCGAACCGTTCCGATTTTGAGTGATATCCCTGGATTGGGACATCTCTTTACAGGGACATTCCAAACCACACGGAAAAGTGAATTGGTCATCTTTATCACACCTAAGATCATTGAGGCTGAATAAGGGGAGAATAGCAGAATGTCCTCCCATTTCATTTTTCTGGCGGTGTAGGGAGAACAGATGGGATTGGTGCCTCCACCCTTAATGAGCAAATAAGGATAATAAGGCAGGAAAATCAGAGAGACCAATAGAAAGATGGGGCCCGTAATCAAACGGAGAAATGATTGACAAGAATTCACAGGGGTCCATATACTGGCCGTCTAGTCATTGGCACAAAGAATTGAGCCAAAAGCCTCAGTGGCTGGGTCATGTTTAGCCTATGTTTCTTGAAACGTAGGTCTTTATTGAGGTTGAGAAAATCTTACGATCAGCATACGGTATGGGTGAATAACCTGGTAGGCATTCTCATGAACTTTAGACTTTGGAGATCTTATCCATGAATACGCAATATAAGGTCATGCCTGGACCTGAACATTTTCTCCCCCCGTCGGCTTCCAGTATGGGGATTCGGCTTCCTGACCCTGGCCAAGGGCATATTCATGGGTCCATCGTTCCTGAAGAAGAAGCAATGGAGGCTGCAGCTAGGCAAATTTTGCAAGGAAAAGTTCCAACGATTTTCCCAGGGCCGCTTGTGTTATGGGCGTGGAACGAAAAGGCCGCGCAAAAAGCAAAAGCAATTCGGGAGTTGTTCGAGACGATTAAAGAATGCGCTGCTTCATCTCAACAACCCATGCTTATCCCCATGCCGGACTACCGACCAAAGTATCCTAAAATCAATCCTGAAATTGAAATTAACCCCAACCATCCAAATCTTACGATTTGGCATAATAAAATTGATGTCTGTATGTTCGTAGGTGTCCATTGCCACCAAGCCAATCTCTCTCTGAAAATCATTCGTGGTGGGACCAACTGTTATACGATTGCGATGTGCGCGCAAGCTGGACATGAAGATGCCATGCTGACATTTCGAGATGCAACTGCAGAGAAAATTCTTCGATTGTCAGAATGGGTTCGGAAACTGAAAGGCTCTGTTGAGCCTCCGTCGAATTAGGATATTTGATGCTCAGGTGTAAGTGTTGACCCATCTATAAATGATGAAGGAGGTCAGAAGCTATGGCAACTCAAACCGTCATTGGAAGCAAAAATAAAAAAGACCAAGTTTATACTGATCCCTGGAAGATGATGAATGAAGCTGAACGCACGCCTTCATTCTTTACCGGAAGTGAAGTCATTAAAGAAGCTCTTCGTCGAGCGAGCTGTGATGTCATGATTGCATACCCCATTACACCACAAAGTGAAGCAGCGGCGCTGATTGGAGAGCTATTTGCTGAAGGATACATCGGGGACTATTTCCGAGGTGAAAGTGAGTTTGCGGTGATGTCGCAATGTGCCGGAGCGGCATTTGGCGGTGCGCGCGTCTTTACCACAACAGCTGGGCCGGGAACCATGCGTGCGATGGAGAATTTCCCTATGTGGGCTGGGGCGCGACTCCCTATTCAAATGATTGTGACCTGCCGTGGTATTAATTCACCGCTTTCGATTCAACCGGACACATTGGAAATTTCGTATCTGATGCAGACGGGTATGCTCGTGTGGCATGCTGAAACGGCGCAAGACTTTTATGATTGGATCCTTAAGGGGTATATGGTGTCTGAAGAACCAGATGTTCATCTTCCCTTGGCATTGTGTTGTGATGGGTTCTTCGTCACTCACACGAAGGATATGGTGGATCTGACCCCCGCCGATATGTGTTTGCCTCCTTATGATCCTTACCGATCTCCAGTGCCGTGTATGGACATGGAATGTCCCCCGGTTCGGATGATGCGTGATCCTTTTGTCATGAAAAGTAATTATATTAGCTATGCGACTCATGCAAGTTGGCAACAAGAAGTCTGGGCAGCAGTGGAACGGTCTCGCAAGCATACCATTGCCTGGTTAGATGGCCTTATCGAAATAGAAAAACCGGACGCAGAAGTGTTAATCGTCACGTCAGGGACCGCTGTCTCTCAGGGACGTGAAGCGATTACCTTATTAGAGGAGGAAGGGATTGATGTCGGATTGGTCAAAGTTAAGACCCTTCGTCCATGGCCGGGAGAAGAAATTCGTGAAGCCACAAAGCATGCCAAACACATTATTGTGCCAGAGTTTAATGTGGCCGGATGGATGGCACGAGAGATTCGAGCGACCATCCCCAATAGTGAACGAGTCTATGCTGGCCCTCATGTTTGTGGAGGAATGACGATGCCTCCAGAAATTATTGCCGCGGATATCAAAAGTGCCATGGGCATTAAGACCTCGGCATTAGCTGGGCGAGGGAGTTGAGTAAGAAACGACCAAGATAATTTGAGTTTCGGTTTGCAACCAACAGGTTGGTTTTCTCTATAACACACGGAGGCATTTATGAGTTTAGAACGAATAAAAATAGCCCCTGAATTACATGATATCATGCCAGAAGAATATCAGGATCTTGTACAACGCGCGACATATGGGAATAATAGCAGGGGATGGAAGGACATTGGAACGTCAAAAGAATTAATCGAAGAGCATTCCTTATGTGCAGGGTGCCCAGAGTCCATGGCCTTTCGGTACATCTTGGCCTCGCTTCCCAATCCTGAAGATACTGTGATGGTTGGGTCAACAGGATGCACAAGTTTAGTATTCCCTCATGTCGGTGTCCATAACATTCATTCACTCTTTGGAAACCAAAATGCGATTGCCTCGGGTCTGAAACGTGCCTTAACCGTTCGATTTCCTGATAGAGCAAAAGATGTTGTGGTATTGGCCGGAGATGGAGCTACCGTTGATATTGGATTAGATATGACGCTCCAAGCATGGTTTCGCCAAGAAAAATTCACCACAATCTGTTTTGATAATGAGTTGTACGCGAATACCGGTGGACAAGAAAGCGGGTTGATGCAAAAAGGATTTGTGGCCAAAATGGCGCCGGTTGGAAAGACGTTTGAAAAAGTGCGTTTGCCCGAGATTGCCCGTGAATCAGGATGTCATTATGTTGTGAACTGTACGGTGAGCAAGCCAAACTTAGTCGAAAAAGTCATAAAAAATGCCATTCATGTAGCTCGGGAGATTGGTCCGACCTATCTTCAGTTATATACCCCATGTATTCTTGAAATTGGCAAGAATAGCATGGAAGGGTTACAGGAGATGCGGGACTCTGAGAAGCCAACGGAGCGGTTTGCTTATAAAGAATATATTAGCGAGACAGCTAAAGAACTCTTGACTGAAATTGCCGCTAAGGAAAAAGAACGAAAAGCGGCTGCCAAAAAACAATTGGCTGAGCAAACGGCATAACAAGACTTTATCATTCAATTGAAAAGGGACTTCCTATGATCAAAAAGCGTATCAACATACGAATGTCGGGCCTTGGGGGGCAAGGAGCAGTGACGGCTGCACATGTCATGGCGATGGCAGCATCCAGAGACGGGAAATTTGCTATTTCAAATCCATTCTTTGGGGCGGAAAAGCGAATGGCTCCTGCAGAAAGCTACTGCCGGATTGGGATTAATCGTATCTATGACCGTGGCGAATTAGTTTTTCCTGATGTCATTGAAGTGTTTCATCCGCAGGTTATTACGATGGGCAAAAGCTATACCATGCCTTTCTACTCAGGTATTAAGGAAGGCGGAGTTGTCATTATTAACTCTGATATCCCTCTTCTATCGGATGAAGACGTCAAAACCTTAAAGGATCTCAATGTATCCACATTTTACATTGCGGGGACGACAATTGCCCTAGAGGTTGCAGGCACGGAACTTTCGACTAATATGACGATGATCGGATCCGTGGCGGGCATTACCAAATGCGTCTCTATGGAAGGTTTGGATGGTGCGCTTCAAGAACGATTTGGAAAAAAGTTCGTGGCCTCGGGTGGAACAGCAACCTTGGATGAAGCCATTAAAAAGAAATTTGCCAAAAAAGAAATGCTATTGCAAAAAAATCTTGATACGGTTAAACGGGCGTATCAGATTGCAGCAGAGTGGGCAGAAAAGAATAATGTTGAGCTAGCTGTCGCGGAAGCGTGATCAGACAACGAGAAGGATAGAATACGATGTATAATGTGGCGAAAGTGACGGACGAGAAATGTGTGGCGAAAAAGGGCTGCCGTCTCTGTATCATGTATTGCCCAGAAGCCAATTGTCTTGATCTGAATTCAGATAAAATGGTGGCAGAGGTGTATATCAGCCGTTGTAAAGGGTGTGAGTTGTGTCTCGTTGTGTGTGATGCCGCGAAACACAATGCCATTGCCATGGTGGCGGTCAATTCCGATGGAACATTAATGGAGAAGGCCGGCGAGGCTGCAGAATTAGGCCAAGCATATCAAGGCTAAGTCCCGTATACGGTTACCTGAAAAAACCCCCGGTATACACTGGGGGTTTTTTTTTAGGAAGAGACCCCACGGGTTATGAAAGAGGTTGATGGTATGAGTCAAGAACTCAGAGATTTAGTGAGTAACATTGTCGTTGATTTTGGACAATTTCATGAGGCGCTTAAACATCGGGCCAAAGAGTTAGAGGCAAAAGGCGAAGATTCGGACGTAGTTAATAAAATTATCATGGGTGCCGATGCCATGAAGGATAGTGCCAATATTTACTTGTCATGGGCTCGCCATTATATCGCGCTTTCTGAGGGAGGCGCTTCGGAGTCTGAGGAAGGGGAAGAAGATTCGCCAGACTTTGGATTTTAACCATAGATGACACCAAAAATGGATCTTCAAGAGCTGTTGATCATTTTTTAAATTGTGTTATGATAATAGTCCATTTGTTGTTGGATCACATGGCATCCTTCTAAATAGAGCCTGTTCCTCGGTAGCTCAGTTGGTAGAGCGGTCGGCTGTTAACCGATTGGTCGCAAGTTCGAGTCTTGCCCGAGGAGCCATTTTAAAAGCCCTTTGGCCACACGACCAAAGGGCTTTTCTTTTTTCCTCACCTGCGCCGATGCTTAAGGCTGGCTCGTGGTTCAAGCCTTATTTCATGAATCCTATCATGTAGGTAGCATTGTTGTGACGATTGCTGGGTCATGAGGAAACGAAACTGTGAGGGACTTAAGAAAAGCCAATTTTCATAACTTATTTTGATTAAAGACGTAAAAAGGCCTCTGTTCAGAGCTACGCGGGTCAATGACTTTCCTTGACGAGATTTTTATTCCATTCGGGTATTTCCACGACGAGATTTTTTGTGCCATTGGCGACACATTGACAGGCTAGTCGAGACTGCAGCGTAATCGCTGGCGCTTCATCTAATTGGTCGTCTTCGTCTTCTGTGGCTTCATTACATGTCTCAAGCCCCTCTTTCACAATAATGTGACATGTTGAGCAGGCACAGACTCCTCCGCAGGCATGCTCTAGGTCAACACCCGCTCCAAGCGCAATATCCAGAATGCTCCCAGGTAGGCCTGTTGCCCCATAGGGTATGCTGTCTGGGTCCACTTTGACTTCGATGGTACCGTCTGGTGCTTTGAACGTAATGGTGAAAGGGGTTGTGGCTGTCTCCGTCTCGGTTTGTTCGATGTAGGGATTACTTCCGCCCATTTCTTATTGACTCCTTTTTCTTAGCCTGTTCGCCATGTTCTGCGGAGATTTATATATACGACTCTTTCTATCCCCGATCAATTAAATCTCCGACTATTCTAGTCTTGACTAGCTTGTCAGGTCAATGCTAGATTATGTCCGAGTAGAACGGTCGGAGATGGGAATTGATCAAACTAATGTTTAAGGGTGACTAGGTAATGCTCAAGCTCTCCAAAAAAGCCGACTATGCACTGATGGCCTTACAGTACATTGCCTCTGTGCAATTTGGCGATATGGCGAAAGCTCGTGTGGTTAATACCAAAGAAATTGCGGAAGAGCATCATATTCCCGTTGAACTGCTTGCAAAGGTGCTTCAGACTCTTGCCAAACATGACATGATCGAAAGTCAAAATGGTCCCAAAGGCGGATATGTGCTTCAGCGCAATCCCAAGTCCATTACCATTGCCCAAGTTCTTGAAGCTATTGAAGGACCGCTTGGCATTACAGATTGTTATCATGAGAAAGATCAGGAATTGTGTTCGCAATGGAATCATTGCAATATCCGAACCCCGCTTCTCCGTGTGCAGGAAAGCATTTATCAATTGTTGAATAGCATGTCTATCAATGACATGTTACTGGGGTCTCCCTTAATCATCGTTGAGTCTCGTAAGGAAGAAGGAGTGCAGTCATGAAGCTTCCCATTTATATGGATAACCATTCCACCACACCCTGTGATCCTCGGGTTGTGGAGGCCATGCTTCCATTTTTTACCGACAAGTTTGGCAATTCCGCGAGTCGGAATCATAGCTTTGGCTGGGAGGCGGAAGAAGCCGTCGACCAGGCCCGTAAGCAAATTGCAAAATTGATCCACGCTGATTCCAAAGAAATCATTTTCACGAGTGGTGCGACGGAATCCGACAATTTGGCCATAAAAGGCGTGGTCGAGATGTATCGTGAAAAAGGCGATCACATCATTACCAGTTCGACAGAACATCGGGCTGTGCTAGATGCCACGAAGTCCCTTGAAAAGAAAGGGGTTCAAGTTACGTATTTACCGGTTGATAAAGCGGGTATGATCAACCCTGATGATTTCCGGAATGCCATTACAGATAAGACCATTCTCATCTCGATCATGTTAGCCAGCAATGAGATTGGCACCATTCACCCTATTCAAGAAATTGGAAAAATTGCAAAAGAAAAAGGCATTTTGTTTCATTGTGATGGCACACAAGGTGTGGGAAAAATTCCTGTTGATGTGCAAGAATTGGGTGTAGATTTGATGTCTTTTTCGGCCCATAAAATTTATGGCCCTAAAGGCATTGGGGCTTTATATGTCAGGCGAAAGGCGCCACGAGTTCGGATTGTTCCTATGATCGATGGCGGAGGCCATGAACGTGGCATGCGATCTGGGACGTTGCCGGTTCCGCTTGTGGTTGGATTTGGCAAGGCGTGCGAGCTCTGTGAAGAGGAAATGCCGGTAGAGTCTATTCGGATTGCTGCGATGCGGGATCGACTGCATGAGGGGATCATCAATGCGTTGGATGAAGTGTATCTCAATGGACACATCACGCAACGGCTTCCGGGCAATCTGAACTTGAGTTTTGCCTATGTGGAAGGCGAAGCCTTATTAATGGGTGTGAAAGAAATCGCCTTGTCTTCAGGGTCAGCCTGTACCTCTGCGACGTTGGAGCCATCCTATGTCTTGCGTGCCCTTGGGGTTGGCTCAGATCTTGCGCACTCGTCTATTCGCTTTGGCCTTGGCCGGTTTACGACGAATGAAGAAGTCGATTACACTGTTGATCGGATGATTAAAGCGGTGAACCATTTACGAGAAATGTCGCCGCTTTATGAAATGGCAAAGGAAGGTATTGACCTGAAATCTGTCCAGTGGGCAGCACATTGATCTGTCAGTCTCATCTTGCTCACTTTTTGTCCCAGTGTGGTGATGAGGGGCCATACGCTCCGGTTTTGTACGCCTCGTCCTGAATCAAATTCTGGTGACCTGAGGGTCAGGTCGTTTGAGGCATGTTTTGTGATGACTTTCAATATGATTCATTTAGGGTAAGGAGGATTGACTTATGGCTTACAGTGAAAAAGTGATTGACCATTATAATAATCCTCGTAACATGGGGAGCTTTCAAAAGGATGAAGATGGTGTTGGAACCGGTGTTGTCGGCGCGCCTGAATGTGGAGACGTGATGAAACTCCAGATTAAGGTTGAGGACGATAAAATTGTGGATGCTAAATTTAAAACGTTTGGGTGTGGGTCCGCGATTGCCAGCTCCAGTTTAGCGACGGAATGGTTGAAAGGAAAAACGGTCGAAGAGGCTGGTCAGATTAAAAACACAGAAATTGTTCAAGAACTGAATCTCCCTCCCGTGAAGATTCATTGTTCCGTATTAGCTGAAGATGCCATTAAGGCAGCGCTAAATGATTATGCGAAAAAAGAAGAAGTGAAATCATCCGCATCGTCATAGAGGGGAGTCGATCATGAGTGTGGAGACGACAGAAACGCCGGTTGTTACGCTGACTGATGCTGCCGTGACGGAAGTCAGGCGCCTCCTGGATGTCCAAGGTATTACTGAAGGAGGGCTTCGTCTGGGGGTAAAGGGTGGTGGCTGTTCTGGCCTGAGTTATACGATAAACTTTGACGATAAGATTGGCGAGTTTGACACCGTTTGCACAGTTGAAGACGTCAAAGTGCTCGTGGATGCCAAGAGTGCCATCTATTTGGCTGGTATGACGCTGGATTACCAAAAAGACCTAGTCAGTGGCGGATTTAAATTTATCAATCCCAATGCAAGTAAGACCTGCGGGTGTGGGGAATCTTTCTCCGCATGATATAGGTTGAACAGTCTTTTAGAATCTAACTCTTTGCCACGGGCATGACTTTTTGTCATGCCCGTTCTGCGAGAACTGTCATGCAGGATAACACGATGAACGAAGCAGCGGCAGATCCACGGTCATTACCGATGGCCCGTAGTATGTGTTGGCATTGCCAGTCTGAGGTCAAGGGTGAATATTTGTGTGGTCGGTGTATTAAGGTTCAGCCCTTATCTACAGAACTGGACTACTTCTCGTGTTTGAATCTTCCTCGTAAGCTCAACATTGATCGGGACGAAATAGAAGCGACCTTTTATCGATTAAACCGAGTTTTTCACCCAGACTTTTATGCCAAAGGTGATGATCATAACGAGAAAACCATCAGCTTGGGGAACTCGGCGTTAGTGAATACGGCCTATCGCACGTTGCGTGATCCCATCCAACGTGCGGAATATTTAATCCGTTTAGAGGCTGGCTCCGCGAAAGAGATTCGAACCGCACCTCCTGCAGACTTATTTGAAGAGATTTTGGAACTTCAAGATGATTTGAATGCCTTTCGTGCAGGTGATCCAAAAGAACATTCAGCAGAAATGACGAAGTTGCGTCAAACATTGCAAGCCGCCCAGGCTTCTTTGACGAACCGCCTGCAACAATTAGATGCGCAACTCTTTGAAGCCTTCGAGGTGTGGGATGCCTTACAGGAAGAAACATCTGATGAGGCTGAAGCTGTTCGTGTCAGGAAAGAGCACGTGCTTGAAGAGATGCAAGGCATTCTCTCCAATCGGACCTATGTCCGCAACATCGTCAATGATGTGGTGGCGACTATCAAGTAACTGAGACAGGAGACACGGAATATTCTATGGTACGTATCGTTGGTATTGATTTGGGAACCACCAATTCGCTGATTGCCTATATGGATGGGGATCATCCTCATGTCATTGCCGGAATGCATGGTCAAACCAAGGTGCCGTCGATTGTTGGCATGACGGATAATGGTGTGCTTGTTGGTGACCCAGCTAAAGAACATTTGACTCGAGATCCAGCAAAAACCATTTATTCTGTCAAACGGTTCATGGGGAAATCACTGAACGATGTGTCCGAAGAATTGACATATTTTCCCTATCAGCTTCAGGAAAAAAATGGGGTTATCCGCATTGAAGTGGGAGATCGGACGTTTTCGCCACCTCAAGTGTCGGCGATGATTTTAAAAGAATTAAAGCGTCGTGCCGAAGCCCACTTGGGCGAAGAGGTTTCCAAGGCAGTCATTACGGTTCCCGCCTATTTTAACGATAGTCAACGACAGGCGACTAAAGACGCCGGATTAATTGCTGGGCTAGAAGTTCTTCGGATTGTGAATGAGCCTACCGCAGCTTCTTTGGCCTATGGGCTTCAAAAGAATACCCAAGGTATCATTGCTGTATATGATCTTGGTGGGGGGACATTTGACGTCTCGATTCTCAAATTAAAAGACGGGATCTTTGAAGTCCTGGCCACGAATGGCAATACGCATCTGGGAGGAGATGACTTTGATCGAAGTCTCTTGGAAGTCATGATTCGGGACATTCGTGAACGCTATCAGATTGAACCGGCAAAACATCCTGATTTTATGCAGGCCGTTCGATTGGAGGCTGAGCGTACGAAGATCCGACTCTCTCAAGAGATAACTGCGTTAGCCTCTGTTGAACTGCCTGAAGGAAAAGGGCTCTATCAACGAGATTGGACCCGTGCTGAATTTGAAACCTTGGTCGGAGCGTTTGTGGAGCAGACGCTGCATCCTTGTCGACTTGCCCTTCAGGATGCAGAACTACAAGCCAGTCATATTGATGAGGTGGTGTTGGTTGGGGGAAGTACCAGAATTCCTCTGGTGCGTCAGCAGGTCGAAGCTTTATTCGGCAAGACGCCTCATTGTGAATTGAATCCGGATGAAGTGGTGGCGCTTGGTGCGGCTGTCCAAGCTGGAATACTGAGCGGTGAGAATCGAGACATGCTTCTTTTGGATGTCACGCCGTTGTCTCTTGGAATTGAAACCATGGGAGGGGTCATGAGCACCCTCATTCGACGGAACACGACCATTCCAGCCAGCGCAAAGGAGATGTTTACAACCTACGTTGATGGTCAAACGTCCGTGGACATCCACATTTTGCAAGGTGAGCGGGAGTTAATCAAAGACAATCGCAGCCTGGCTCGATTCCAATTGACTGTCCCACCCTTACCGGCGGGTGTGCCGCGCGTTGAGGTCACATTTTTGATCGATGCGAATGGGATTTTACATGTGACCGCAGCAGATGTGCGGACAGGTCAATCCCAATCTGTCCAAGTCAAACCTTCGCATGGGCTCACGGATGAAGAAGTTGAAGGGATGATTCGTGAATCCTTTCAATTTGCGGCAGAAGACATCCAGGCTCGTCAGGTGATTGAAGCAAGGACGGAAGCAGATGCCATTCTGATGGCAACGGAAAAAGCTTTGCGTCAAAGTACCCATCTGATTCAGGCTGAGGAGAAAGCCGAAATCAACAAGACGTTGGATGATCTACGGATGGTCCGAGAACGCGATGATCATCGACTCATTCGAAACGGTATTAGCGAAGTGGAAAAGGTCACCCATCATTTGGCGGAAGTACTCATGGATGTTACCTTGAAAGAAGCGTTGGAAAATAAAAAAGTTTCCGAAGTCACGTAATCCTCGCAGCAGCAGTGTGGTCACAACTGTTCACTCAAGCTCTTGATGTACTTGACATGAGAAAAACGTTTTGTATTGTCACGAGGTACTCACGAGCTTTTTACTAGATACCTCTATAGCTTCTACGTCTGTTTTACACTCAACGACTGTTTCTCGGATGATGGGAGGATTCAATGCCACAAGATTTGACATGGTCAGATACGGAAGACATTGCGCTTCGGTTATTTGAAGAGCATGCAGAGGTCGACCCGCTGACTGTTCGATTTACAGATATGCATGATTGGATTGTTGCCTGGCCAGAATTCACCGGCGACCCCAAAAGCTCGAATGAAAAAATCCTGGAAGCTATTCAAATGGCCTGGCATGAAGAATATCAGGATGGGCACTGACTTCCTTTTTTTTATACGAGAGGGACGAAATGCCAAAGTAGGAGACTTCTGCTTAGGGAGTGGCAAGGTCCAATTCATAAAAATCTAATGGATTAGCGAATGGGCTATTAGGTTTTGTCGGTGCGGTCCCCTGAGCAAACACTTCAGTGGTGGTGGTTTGACTCGGCTGAGTGGCAAGTTTTCCTGTTGAGTTTTCAATCTCTGCAAACTGAATCCCCGCTGGGACTGAAAAGGTCATCACAGGAAGATCCTTCAACGCGTGTTTCATAAATTGAGTCCAAATCGGAAGCGCGGCATGCGCTCCTGACTCAACTCGGCCAAGTGTTTGAACCTCATCGAATCCGACCCAGATTCCTACAGCAAGGTTTGGAGCATATCCAACAAACCAGGCATCCTTGTATTGATTTGTTGTCCCAGTCTTCCCTGCTATCGGTCGACCAATGGATTTGGCCCCTCGTCCTGTGCCGCTTTGGATGACATCCATCATCAGATTCGTAATCAGGTATGCGGTATTTTGAGACACCACTTGCCGAGGCTCAAAGAGATGTTGTTCCAACATGGTGTCTTGCTGGTTTTTGACAAGAGTAATTGTATATGGAGAAAGGACCATGCCTTGATTGGCAAAGACTCCATAGGCGGCAGTTAGTTCTTCAAGGGTGATGCCTGAAGATCCTAATGCTAGGGAAAGATCCTGGCTCAATGGACTAGCAATGCCCAGAGATTTTGAAAAATCAATGACCCGGCGAACACCAATTTGGTTGAGTAATCGGATCGTAGCCGCATTTCGAGAATGGCGTAAGGCCTCCCGAATGGTGATCGTACCGAAAAATCGCTTCTCGTAATTCTCTGGCTTCCAAATTTTTTCCTCTTCTTCTTGCTCATACACGAGTGGCGCATCCATGATGAGGGTGGCAGGCGTTAGGTTATTATCAAGGGCTGTTGCATAAATGATGGGTTTAAACGCAGAGCCTGGCTGGCGACGTGCCATCAAGGCACGATTGAATTGGCTCCGCTCAAAATCATAGCCGCCGACCATAGCCTTGATCGATCCTGTTCGGGGATCCAAGGCTAATAAGGCGCCCTCCACGATGGGTGTCTGTTCAAGGATGAATGCCGGAACGCCCTTGCTTCGGACTTTCAAGCGAACTTCTATGATGTCTCCTGGTTTCAACAAATCTTGGGGAGTGGCTTCTGGAAAGGTGCGGGCTTCTGTGACCAACGCGTTTTTCGGAATGCGACGTCGAGCCCAGCGCATGTCTTTTAAGGCCAGTGGCGCTTCAATCCCGTTGGCAACAACGATGGCTTGCTTCTGATCGACTGCGGTGACAACACCTTGGTGAATATGGTCTGTGCGAGCCATGTCTTGTATGGTCAATTCTATATCACGTGGAACGTCAGGTGTGGGGAGAGGCAAGGGCTCATGCCCGAGAGGGCCACGCCAGCCTTGCCGTTTATCAAGTTGTCGAAGCCCATGCCTGATGGCCATTTCGGCAAGACGTTGCATGCGTGTATTCAATGTTGTGAAGACCTGCAACCCTCCCTTGTACACCATGGGTTCTCCATACTCATTGACCAAATGCTGCCGAACCTGTTCCAGAAAATAGGGAGCGATACGTTCAAGCGTGAGACGCTGGTAGGAAAGCAGAGTTGCCACGGCTTCTTTCGCAAGAGCTTCCGTGATATAGCCGGCCTGGACCATGCGGTGCAGGACATGTTCTTGCCGACGTTTGGATCGTTCAGGGTTTTTATAAGGAGAATACGTGCTTGGCGCCTTGGGTAGGCCCGCAAGAAACGCGGCTTCTGGTAAGGTGATGGCATTCAGATCTTTTTCGAAATAGGTGAGGGCGGCAGTCCCAATCCCATAGGCGCCGTGGCCAAAATAAATCTGGTTAAGATATTGTTCTAAGATTTGTTCTTTCGTCAGAATAAATTCCATTTTAAATGCGAGAATCAACTCGCGAATTTTCCGGCTGTAGGTTCGTTCGGGTGAAAGAAATAACGATCGTGCAAGTTGCTGAGTAATGGTACTTGCGCCTTCTACCGTTCCACCTTGTTTGATGTTGGTCCAGGCTGCTCGAAAAATTCCCCAAATGTCCAAGCCAGGATGTTCGAAAAACCGTGCGTCTTCGACCGCGACAATAGCATGAATTAAATCGGAGGGGATTTCTTCGAATGGAATGAACACCCGACGCTCTGTGTAGAATTGCCCAATAAGTTGTCCATCATCAGCATGGATACGAGAAATTAAACTTGGCTGGTAATTGTCCAACGAATCAAGGGACGGCAGGCCGACAGTGGCATACCAAGCCAATCCGGTCATGCCTATGAGCATGAGCCCGACGAGGGTGCATGAACCAATCAGAACGATCCGTCGAAGAGAGTGATGCTTAAGAAAGGCTGTGCTAAGTTTTAGTTTCGGCATGAAACGTTCTGTGATCCCAACGTAGTGGTTTGACGTATTCAGATTATTGTTGAGAAAAAATCATCTATCCTTACGATACCCCTGGTTTCCTCTAAACTACAAGTCTCAGGTACCCAAGCTGTGTTTGGCTTTCTTTAGCCTTATCGCATAGAAGTCAGGATGAGCAAGGGCAATAGAGAAGAGCCTGAGTTGATAAAATTTTTCGTTACATAGTAGGAGAAATCGTTTGCAGGTTATAAATTAAATGTTGGTCTTCCCCTGATTTTGCGGATGCATTCGAAAATGTCCACAATGGACCAGGAGGGGTGTCATGGAAAAGCGGAGAAGATTCTCGAAGGAATTTGAACGCGAGGCAGTCCAAATGGCGATCGGTGCGAATCTGTCTAGCAAGCTTGTGGCTGCCATCGGACGGCTCGACTCATGAAACAAGCTGGGCTCCAAGGGATTCCGGCCAAGACGCGAAGGCGAGGTCGAAAGTCGGGTGAGCGCCACCAGGATGTAACGAATCACTTAGCCCGCGACTTTGGGGCAGAGACTCCCAATGCAAAATGGGCGACCGACATCATGTATATCCGCACAGGCGAGGGGTGGCTGTATCTGGCCGTCGTCCTCGATTTGTTCTCCCGGCAAGTGATTGGCTGGGCCATGTACTCGCAGCTCGGGCGCGAGTTAGCCATACAGACAGTGCTGATGGCGGTGTGGCAACGAACGACCTCAGAGAAGGTGGTCCTGCACTCGGATCGTGGCGTGCAGTATACGGCCGAGGAGTTTCAAGTCTTCTTGAAAACCCATGAAATTGTGAGCAGCATGAGGGGGGCGGTAATTGTTATGACAATGCCGTCGCGGAAAGTTTCTTTGGGTTATTGAAACGCGAACGAGTTCACCGGCGGCGCTATCTGACGCGAGCCAAAGCCCGAACGGATATCTTTGATTATATTGAGCTGTGTTACAATCGTCAGCGTCGGCACTCCTATTCACAAGGGTTGCCGCCTGGAATCTATGCTAAAATAGGTGACCCTCTCCCACAAAACCGGACCAGCCAGAAGTGGAAAAATTTGATAGGCTGGAGAAGGGACGAAAGGGGAAGGTCATCCCCAAACCAGGTCTAACAGCTGTGAGCGTGTATACACCCGACCGGGATGACGAGCGAATTGAAGCAGCAAGTCGAACTCTCTAGCGGTTAGTTCCAAAGGGCGATTGCCGAGCATCACGGTCCGTTTTTCGGGGTTGATTAGAAGGTTGCCGTGGTCCGTACCGATAATGCGTCCACCCGCCGAAAGAGTACTTTCACCCGGGCCAAGAGTTCCTGGATGTTGAAAGGTTTTGTCAAATAGTCGTCGGCACCGATCTCAAGACCTAACACACGATCGATCTCTGAGGATTTGGCAGTCAGCATTAAGATTGGCGTATAGTTTGGTTGTGCTCGCAACTGCCGGCAGATCTCCAGACCATCTATTCCGGGAAGCATCAGATCCAAAATAATCAGGTTGTAGGGTTTGCTCAAAGCCTGGTCCAAGCCAGAAGAGCCATCAACAGCCCAGTCAACCTTGCAATGGAGGTCTTTAAGATGAAACTCAAGGAGATGACCCATATCCTGGTTGTCTTCAATGAGGAGGATTCGATGAGACATGGGTTTCTTTCATTGATTGTCAAGATGAAGTAATGTCTCTAGTCAAGCATGAAATTATCACATGATTATCACAGCCTATCAGAGTTGTTTACCAAATGGCTTCTTGACGGACTTTGGTGGCCTTTGTAGCAAAGGTCATGAATGGTGGGGAAATAGGAGTTGAAGGGCTTTTTTTACTAGACAGATAAGGTGGCAGAGAAGCAGGGGAGGGTCAAATACGAAAGATAATTGCATAAAACTAAGTGACAACACGTATTGCAAGGCTCTATTGGACCTTGTGCCTCGGTTGATTCTAAGGAATTGGGAGCCATTGTGGGATGTGGAATAGGAAAATGGGCAAAAGGTGAAGTGTCGAGTCGGGAGTTGAACCGAAGGTTAGGGAGGGATTCGGCCGTTTGCAAGAGTTTGTCGATGCTTGCGGTAGGGCGCGAATGGGCAACCCTAGATGGGTGAGAATCTTGATAATCACCATGAGATCTTCAATGGCGGCCATGAGCGTCAAGAGCTTTTCCTCAGCATACCAAGTCAATCCAAGCATTCCTCCGAACATGAGGCTGAGGGAGTGTATGAACTAATCAGAATGGTCCATCGAAGCGAGTAATGCCTTGGAGAGGCTGTTCTAGGGGTTGGTTGTGGGATGAAACTTACCTAGCATGGGGGAATAGGAACATTGCTGAGCAAACGGCTTTTATCTTTACGATACGCCTGGTTTCCTGAAAACTACAATGTCTGGACACAAAGACCAGCCGTATTTTTGATTATATGAGCTAAGAAAGCCCTTTGAGCAATACCGATAATGATAAATTTCTCATGGAGTTGACAAACTTTTTGGCTGCATGGTACGAGAAACCTCTTGGCCATTTTATTATTTGGTATTTTCATGTTTTAACATAAAGGAGGCGGATCGATGTCGAGTGATGTAGCTGCGGAAATTAAAGTTGGGGATATAGCTCCTGATTTTACCTTAAAAGATCAGGATCAAAACGATATAACCCTCAGCGCATTTCAGGGTAAAAAGAATGTAGTGTTGGCCTTTTACCCATTGGATTGGAGTCCAGTCTGCACGGGTGAGAACAAGTGCTTGACAGATGATTTCCCAACCTTTGGTGAGGGCAATGCAGAAGTTTTTGGTATTAGTACCGATAGTTTCTTTTCGCACAAAGCTTGGGCCGAATCGCTGGATCTCAAACACCAGTTGTTAGCCGATATGCACCGAACGGTTTCGAAAGCCTATGGGCTGTATTTTGAGCCATTGAATTGTTCAAAGCGGGCTACCGTTATTGTCGATAAAGGGGGCAAAGTGGCCTATGTGAAAGTTCAAGACATCAAAACAGCTCGTGATGACAAAGAAATTTTAGAGGCCTTGAATCAACTAGGATAAACTACTTGTCTGACGCAGCCAGAGGTGTTTTCTCTGGCTGCGCCGGGTCTTTGCTAGAGAGTGCACATGAATCACGTTGAAGATGTCACCGACCAAAACTATCAAAATCTGATTCAGGCGCCTGCCGCCATCGTTGCGTATGGTATTGCTTCCTGTGCCCCATGTGCGGCGTATGATCCCATTCTTGAAAAAACGTCCGTCCAACACAGTCATGTGCGGGTTGGGAAAGCTAAAATGCACGTGCCTGGCCGATGTCGTGAAATTAAAAAACTGCATCGGTTCAATACCTATCCCACTACCCACCTATTTTCGCATGGAACGCTGCTCTTGAGCCGAGAAGGTCAGCTAGAAGAAGATGAGCTTGCCCGTCTCGTTGTGCAGTACTTCCCGAACCCGTAACTGTTTTCTTACCTACAAAACTGTGTTGCTGTGCCCTGTGAGTCCGTCAAGGTGATTGTGTCAAGGTGCCCTGAAGGCATGTGCGGTTCGAGGAGGCTCTGGATAAGGCATGAGACATGTTCTGGGCTTGCCGGTTGAGAGCCGAACGCTGGAAGGTTGGTCAGGTCTTGTTGGTGGAATCGTTTCAGGATTTGTTGCTGTACAAGTGTGTCTACGGTGTCGATGTCAACGACTCGTCCAGTGTCAGGGGCAATAGGCCCGCTTATGGTGATATCAAGGATACATGAAGACCAAGACACCGTGTTGTCCGGTCCTGAAAATCCTGAAGAAAAGCGATAGCGTCGTGTGACTCGAATGTCAGTGTGTGCGGGTGTAATAACCCGACTGTCATTTCCTTCAGCCCTAACCTCAGAAAAAAGATCCTCTCCTTCATAGACTCGCACAGATTCCACTTCTTTGGTTTCAGGTCGTTGTGAAATGATATTCCAGAACACAACAGCCAAATTTTCCGTCGTGGGAATTATCTCTTGAAAATAGGGCGTATCGAGGTTGAGGTGTTTGTGGTCAAATTCTTCTACTATGTCAACAAGCACTCGTTTCAGGTCATAAAGATTGATAATCATTCCTGTGATGGGGTCAACCGTTCCCCCGATCGTAACTTCCAAGAGATAATTATGGCCATGACTTGGTTCATTATTGCATATGCCAAAGACGGCACGGTTCCGGCCTGCATCCCATGAGGGATTATGGTATCGATGAGAGGCAGAAAATTCGATGCGTTTGGTGAGTGTTGACTGTGACATACGTGAGCCATGTTCAGGTCAATAAAAAAAGCTAGACACCATTTCCATCGTACAATGGAACGGTATCTAGCCTTGTATCTGTTTGCCAATACCTCTTACTTATGTGCTGAATGAACTGCCGCACCCACAGGTGCTTTTCGCTTGAGGGTTCTTAATAGCAAACCCAGATCCTTGCAAGCTATCGACGTAATCGACTTCAGCGCCTTGGAGCATAGGGGCACTTTGAGAGTCCACGATAACTTTGACTTCTCCCTTTTCGATGACAGTATCGTCATCATCCATCTTGGATTCGAACGACATGCCATACTGGTAGCCGCTGCATCCGCCACCCTTGACGTATATTCTGAGGCCGAGGACATCTTCCTCCTCTTGTATTAATTCTTTAATTTTTTCTTCTGCGATTGTTGTAATAGTAACCATTTGACCCCTCCACGTTTATAGTAAGGCATGGGACAAGCAATGCCTTATAATGATCATCGGATTGCTCTACGCAGGGACATTGTCCCTAAGAAAAGAAATTTTATCAGCCTCACTTAGGCGTGTCAATTTTGAAAGCAAGATTTCAAGAATGGTTAGGGGGGTGTAGCTCTAACCTTGATGAGCCAGAAACATGCGTTGCTAAGCTGCCATGAGGGCCTTATTCTTGTTTAGGGGGCATGGATGGCTTAAGCCATAGCTGTTTAAATGGGGGTTAACCATCTGGCATGGTTCGGATCTTTATCATTGACAATGTCAAAAAAGGCCTGTTGCAAAGTGCTGGTTATCGGTCCACGTTTCCCATTGCCAATCCGTCGATCGTCGATTTCCCTCACTGGGGTCACTTCTGCAGCCGTACCGGTGAGAAAGACTTCGTCAGCCACATAGAGCGCGTCTCGTGTAAATCGTTCCTCAATGATAGGGATACTCTTCTCTTCTGCCAGTTGGATCACGGAGTTTCTGGTAATCCCTTCCAAAATAGATGTGAGGGGTGTGGTCTTGAGGCGGCCTTTGGAGACGATAAAAATATTCTCGCCAGTCCCTTCTGCCACATATCCTTCTGGATCAAGAAGAATGGACTCTTCGTATCCAGATTTCTTTGCTTCACATTTGGCAAGGATCGAATTCACATAATACCCAGAAATTTTTGCTCGTGTCATAGACACATTGACGTGATGACGGGTAAAGGAAGAGATTTTCGCTCGGATCCCCTGGGTCAGCGCGTCCTCGCCTAGATACGTTCCCCATGGCCAAACGGCCACAGCCACGCGGATTGGGTTATTACCAGGATATAGTCCCATTTCTCCATGCCCAATAAACACGAGGGGACGGATATAACAAGATGCCAGCTCATTCACACGAATAGTCTCAATAATGGCATCACAGACGTCTTGTTTACTGTAGGGAATGGTGAGCATGGTGATGTGAGCTGACTCAAATAACCGGTCAACATGGTCGGCAAGGCGAAAAATGGTTGATCGGCCTTGTCCTTCGTAACACCGAATTCCCTCAAAAGCCGATAGCCCATAATGAAGGGAGTGGGTGAGAATATGCACGTTTGCCTCATCCCAATCGACAAATTTTCCATCTAGCCAGATCATTTGCTGTTTCACACGTACCTCATTCGTTTGTCATGAACAATGTGCTCTGTCTATCCGCATATATTATGAGAAATTCGCCGTGAATGCTACATTGTCCTTGCACCAATTTGACAATAAGTGCACAGGAGGATTTCCTTGACAGCCCTGGTCCCCTTCCGTACGATGCCGCTGTGTGTACTTTCCAATCATTGACGGGGGGTTCCCCGCATCAACGATCATCTCGTTCCCTGCTTTCCTTAAAAACATCTGATTGGTTTCAGGTTCTTGTGTCTTTCATCGTGATAGGGGCGGGATGGTTTTTGGGACCTGCGCCTGTCTTGGCCTATCCTATTATGAACCTCCAAGCTCCACAAGGTTTTATTGCCGATCCCTCCAGACAGCAATATTTTATTGCCAATGCGAATGGTGAACCAGGGGAGCGGGACAATAATGGATTCATTACCAAGTTGAAGCAGGGTGGTGAGGTTAGTGAGTTGCACTTCATTCAAGGTGGACGAAACAAGGCGGTGCTTCATTCCCCATATGGCATGGCGATTATAGAGGATATACTGTTTGTGGCAGACCTGGATGCGGTGAAAGGGTTTGATGCTATAACAGGGGAGCCATTGATCACCATTTCGCTCAAACGGTTTGCTCCTGTGAATTTAACTGGATTGACTGTAGACCCAAAGGGGCGGTTATTGGTTTCTGACCCAGAGAGCAATGCGATTTACCGAATTGACCCGCAACAGCAATACGCGGTGTCTCTGTTTCTTCAGGATGATGCGCTGGCGGGGCCTAGTGGGCTTGTGTTTCATCACAAGACCCATCGGTTGATCGTGACGAGCTTCAACCAAGGCATTGTTCTGGAAATTGATTCTCAAGGATCCATTCGGGAGTTAGTGTCTAATGGATTTTTTTCATCACGGTTTTATAATCTGAGCGGAGTAGATTTTGATCAATATGGAAATATGTATATATCTGATCTCACCGCTGGCAAGATCTGGCGTATTCGCCAAGACCATAAAATGGAAGTTATTGCTGAATTCCTGATTTCTCCAGCCAGTGTCAGTATTGATCGTGAACAACATTTGATTTTAGTCCCGTATCTATATGCTAATGGTGCGGAAATCAATGGATTAGAGCGTCCTACAAGTAGTGGGACCAAAAAGAAACAACGGACATTTTCCGATTATGGGTTTGGCAAAATTGGTGAGAAACCATCGAAATGAGTCAATGTCTGTATTGTCATGAACGGAAAGGCAAACGGCCGTGTCCTGCACTCCAAGGGAACATTTGTAGCCCTTGTTGTGGAGCCCATCGCGTTGTCAGTATCAATTGCCCGCAGGATTGTGTCTACTTGGACGCTAATGTGGAATATCAACAAAAACGCATGGGAGAACGATTTCACCACGAACGGAAGGGCCTGTATCGGGAACTACTCGAATTCGGAGGTGAGAAAGCCGCAGAGGTCTTTTACTTAATGGAAGCGGTTGTGTATAAGCACTTTCATCTCAACCGCAACGGGCAAGATGGTGAGGTGATCGCGGCGATTCAGGCCCTTCGCCGGTCATTGAGTCCTATTTACGTTCCAGAAGTTGCCCCTCCAGCCTTTGCGGAGGCGTTGAAAAAAGAGTATACCGCATTTATGGAAGGGCAAAAAATTGATCCTGGACTCGTGGGGGAAGTTTTAGATCGAGGGCTCAGGTTTATCAATCAATTTTCCGGAGATGGGCTCCGCTCCAACCAGTTTTTAAGTGGCTTGATAGGGTTTTTTACCACCCGTCATCCGCAAGTGGCTAACGAACTCACCCAACTGGCATCGTCTGGTGGGCGGATCATTCTCCCAGGGACAAGACCGGGTCAAGAAGACAAACCATTTTTGACTCCTTAACCCAATCCCGCCTCTTCTGGGAACCCCTCTAGTCCTATTCGACAATTTCTATTGTGATTTCGATGCGTTGCAAGGGACGGTCTTGAGCATTTCTTGGTTGTGCGACAATTTTGTCGGCAACTGACATGCCTCTCATCACTTCACCAAACACGGTGTATTGACCATCCAAGTGTGGCGCTTGATCGACCATGATAAAAAACTGCGAGCCAGCACTATTGGGGTCGGCCGTCCGCGCTGCCGAAAGAATTCCTCGCTCGTGCTGAATTTTGTTGAATTCTGCTGGGAGTGTATACCCTGGCCCTCCCATGCCATATTGGTCCTGTTTCGTGGGATCTTTGGTATTGGGATCCCCTCCCTGAATCATAAATCCAGGAATGACACGGTGAAAGATCGTCCCATTATAGAACCCAGACGTTGCCAACTTCATAAAACTGGCAACGTGTTTGGGGGCAAGTTTCGGAAACAATACCACTTCCATTTCTCCAAAAGCGGTTTTGATGATGGCATGTGGCGCAGACTTTTTTTCTGCAACTGGGAGAACAGGGACATCTCCCGCATGGGCCATGCTTACAAGACCTCCCATTAGCACACAGATGGCCATTAATCCAACCCCGATCTGTTTCCTCTTCATTCTTGTTCCTCCTTATGACTAGCACTCGTGAATGGTTAAGATATTATATAGGATGGAGGCGGTTCAGTGCTTGCTCTGCGGCCTGTTGTTCCGCCTCTTTTTTGGTGTTGCCTTTCCCCTGCCCCGCATTGTTGCCTTGAATCGCCACGACAACGTCAAACACTTTCTGGTGGTCAGGCCCCTGTTCTTGGACAACCGTATATTGCGGTAACGCATTGAAGTGGTGTTGACACCATTCCTGGAGCTGACTTTTATAATCTTGGACATGGTCTGGAACCGTCAGGTTTGGCAAGTTAGCCATGTTTTCTTTCAATGTGGCCAGAATGAACATTTTAGCCGGGGCGAGACCTCCATCTTTGTATATGGCTGCAATCAGGGCTTCTAAGGCGTTAGCAAGCAGGGAATGTTTCGAGCGTCCATGTGTGACTTCTTCTCCGCGCCCTAAACGGAGGAACCGGCCAATGTGTAATCGCTGAGCCGCTTGAGCTAAGGAAGTTTTACTCACTAGGTACGCCCGTGTTTTAGAAAGCTCTCCTTCTGTGAACGCCGGAAATCGTTCTGTCAACTCTTCGCTGACAACCAATGCCAGAACAGCATCGCCGAGAAATTCTAAGCGTTCGTTGTGCTTTGCCTTAGATGTCCGTTTGTCCTGTAAGTGAGACTTATGAGTCAACGCTTCTTCAAGAAGAGTTGGGGATCGAAAGGTATACCCAAGGGCACCCTGGACGTCCTGCAGGAAAGCCATCAGTCACACTCATCAAGATTATGGAAATGCACGGAGATAGGGTCAGGCATCAAGGCGTTTTAAGAGAAGACATGCGTTCACTCCACCAAAGCCAAAGGCATTTGAGATGGCGGCCGTGACATGCGCATCCCGGGCTTTTCCGGGGATATAATCCAAGTCGCACTCAGGGTCTCTGTTTGTTAAGTTGATTGTTGGCGGTAAAAGACTCTTGTTGATCGCTAAGGTGGTAAACACGGCTTCTATCCCACCCGCAGCGCCGAGCAAATGGCCGGTCATGGATTTTGTTGAGCTGACGGGAAGGTCATACGCCTGTTCTCCAAAGACCTCTTTAATCACGCGGGTTTCAATTTTATCCGCAAAGGTTGAGGTCGCATGGGCATTCACATACCCAATAGTGTCCTTCGGAACCCCTGCATCCTGAATGGCCCGTTCCATACATGTGACCGCACCGGTCCCTTCGTCAGGAGGGGCAGTAATGTGAAAGGCATCACTGGTCATGGCATAACCTGCAATTTCTGCATAGATCTTGCTGCCACGACGACGGGCAGATTCAAGTTCCTCTAACAACAGCACCCCTGCGCCTTCGCTTACCACAAAACCATCTCGATCCCGATCAAATGGGCGACTGGCGGAAGTCGGATCGTCATTGCGTCGGGAAAGTGCTTTGGCCGAAGCAAAGCCTGCGAGGCATAATGGGCAGATGGTGGATTCGGCTCCTCCGGCTAGCATAGCATCAGCCTCACCGCGTTGGATAATGCGAAAGGCGTCTCCGATACAGTGGTTCCCTGTCGCACAGGCCGTGACAGCACAAGAGTTTGGCCCTCGTGCCCCAAACCTGATGGCCACCTGTCCGGATGCTAAATTGATGATCACCATGGGAATAAAGAATGGGCTTACACGGCTCGGCCCTTTTTCTTGGAGGACTTGGTGATATTGTTCAATGCCAGGAAGCCCTCCCATACCCGAGCCAATATATACCCCAACCTTCTCTGCGTTGTCAGCGGTTATCTGTAATCCAGCATCATCCATCGCTTCCTGACTGGCCGCTATGGCAAAATGGATAAACCGATCCATTTTTTTGATGTCTTTTTTCTCGATATAGTCTGCAGGGTCAAATCCTTTAACTTCCCCCGCAATCTGACATGGGTAGTCTTTAACGTTAAATTGGGTGATGGGGCCAATTCCTGATTGACCCTCACAAAGAGCCTGCCAGGTATGCTCAACACCAATTCCTAAAGGGGTGACCAGTCCTAAGCCAGTCACGACCACACGGCGTTGCGGTCGTTCTCCCGATTTCATGGCATCACTCCTCAAGATTTTTCCTTAATATAGTCAATGGCCTGCTGAACTTTTTGGATTTTTTCAGCTTCCTCATCAGGAATCTCAATTTCGAATTCCTCTTCCAGCGCCATGACTAACTCAACGGTGTCTAGCGAATCCGCACCAAGGTCATCTACAAATGCCGCATCTGCGACAACTTCATCTTCTTCGACACCGAGCTGTTCGCTGATAATTTTTTTGACACGTTCTTCAACGGCCATAAGCTTGTCTCCTTCTCTCAAGATAGAACATCGTGGTTAATATATTGAATGTGATTATTACATACCTAGGCCATGTGCATGCCACCATTCACATGAAGCACCTGTCCCGTTAGGTAACTTGCGGCCTCTGAGGCAAGAAATTGAACAGCCTGAGCGACATCGGTTGGTTGTCCCAAGCGACCAAGAGGAATTTGCTTCAGTAAGGCGGATTTGACCTCAGGAGAAAGCCTCTGGGTCATAGAGGTTTCAATAAAACCTGGGGCAACGGCATTAATGGTAATTTGACGACTGGCATATTCTCGCGCTACCGTTTTTGTTAAGCCAATCACCGCTGCTTTGGAGGCCGCATAATTCGCTTGTCCGATATTTCCGGTTACACCCACAACCGACGCCATGTTGATAATACGTCCGTATCGCTGTTTGGACATTGAAGATAGGACGGCTTTTGTACAGTTAAAGGTGCCGGTGATATTGACTTGGAGCACAGCATTCCAATCTTCTTCTTTCATGCGAATGAGCAATCCATCCCGTGTAATTCCTGCATTGTTGACGAGGATATCAATATGCCCCCATTCATTGAGGAGCTTGTCGGTCATATCTTTGACCTCGTCCCATTTTGCTACATTGGCTTCCAGGATTATCCCACGCCTCCCCATGTTCTCGACACCTTCTAGGGTAGCCTGGCATCGAGATTTCTCTAAATCCACGATGGCGATATCAGCTCCGGCAGAGGCCAAACATTCGGCAATGGCCTGGCCAATTCCCTGAGCTGCCCCTGTCACGATTGCCACTTTTCCTTCAAGAGACATAGCCTCTCCTCATGCGACTTGTTAATGATTGTCTCCTGTGAGACCTTAGGCCGTACTTAAAGCGTTCATGGTGGTATCTAAGGATGAAGGGTCTTGAACATTAAGCCATGTTGCATCGGGCAACGTTCGCTTCCCTAATCCGGTGAGTACAGTTCCAGGACCAACTTCAATAAATGTCGTAATGCCCATTTCCCACATAGTGTGCATGGATTGTTCCCATAAGACTGGCGAAGGGAGTTGCTGAACTAACGAGGTTCTGATTTCAGCCACGGCCTGAATTGCTTTGGCTTCTGCATTATTGATGACCGGGATGCGTCCTTCGGCTATGGGGATCGTTTCTAGTGTTTTCGCCAGTCGATCTGCGGCCTGCTGCATTAAAGGGGTATGAACCGGGACACTGACCGGTAATGGCACTACTCGCCGACAACCTCTGCCCTTTAACAATGTTGTGGCCTGTTCAACAGCAGCCTGTTCACCGGCGATCACGACTTGTCCGGGAGAGTTAAAGTTTGCCGCAGCGACGATTCCAGCAGCTTCGGTTTCCCGACAGACTTCTTTCACAATGTCACCCGATAATCCCAACACAGCAGCGACGCGTCCACTTCCTCGTAAAACGGATTCGGACATGTATTGCGCTCGCTTTTGGACCAGTCTGACCGCATCATCAAATCTTAAGCTGTGAGCCGAGACTAGAGCTGAATATTCCCCCAGGCTATGGCCTGCAACAGCAGCAGGTTCAATCGACAGATCATCGAGCATGCGAAGTGCCGCGATGCTCGTGAGCAGCATGGCTGGCTGTGTGTATTCGGTGAGATTCAATGTATCCGCAGGTCCTTCAAAACAAAGAGAGCGGATATCGTACCCTAGGATATCTTTGGCTGTCTCATATAATGTATGGATGCGGGGAAAGGCCTCATACATTGCACGACCCATTCCGATGAACTGGGAACCTTGCCCGGGAAACAGCAATCCGATCGAACTAACCATGATATATACAGATATGAGAGAAAAGTGAACGGTTGTCAACTATTAGTCGACGATAAATTCTCCACCATCAACACAAATGACATTGCCGGTTATCCAATGTGACTCTGCTTGACTGAGTAGTCCAATCGCATCAGCAACGTCTTGAGGTGTTGTGAGTCGTCCCGAAGGATTTTTTCGTTTGGCTAGTATCATCATTTCATCAGACCCCGGAATCTTCCGGAGTGCCGGTGTGTCGGTAACGCCAGCCATAATCGTATTGGCCGTAATTCCCAATGGAGCCAATTCCAAGGTCAGTTGGCGAATGTTCGATTCCAAGGCTGCCTTGGCGGCAGAGACGGCGCCATATGTTGACCAAACTCGAGCCCCACCAGCGCTAGTCATCGCAAAAATTCGCCCGCCTTTTCCCATGAGTTTACGAGAGATAATGGTTTGTGTCCAATAGACCAAACTATTAGCCATGACATCCAATGTCATTTCCAACTGGGCTTTAGTGATGGCTTCCGTCGGCGACGGGGCGAGAAATGGCTTGAGTGTGCCAAAAGCCAGGGAATGGAGTAAAACCTGAATGGATCCAGGTGTGTCTGATTCCTGTAATTTGGTCTGTATCGCATCACAGATTTCTTGGCGTTTATCCGGGTCCGCTGCGTTGGCATTCACAAAGACCGCTTCCCGTCCCTGTTCGTGTATGGCTTCCACAATGCGGGTGACATTTGGCAATGTCGACTTGCGATCGAGGTGGACTCCAAAAATATGCATCCCCATAGCGGCCAGTTTGAGCGCTGCCGCTTCTCCGAATCCGCTAGAAGCCCCCAAAATAAGAGCCCATTGGTTACTGTTTGTTTGAAGGTCTTTTTCCATCATGTTCCTTCCTCAATATTGCACTTAGATAACGTGATACGAAGAGTCTTCATCCGTATCGATGCCTTACCAGCGCAGCACGCCAGAGGCCCATGTCAGTCCTGAGCCAAATGCAGCTAATAACACAAGATTCCCGGGTTGCACTTTGCCAGTTTTAACTGCTTCATCCAGGGCTAAGGGAATGGACGCCGCTGAGGTGTTTCCAAAGCGATCAAGATTGATGGCCGTCTTTTCCAGGGGCAATTTCAATCGTTCGGCCACGGCTTTGAGAATTCGTATATTTGCTTGGTGTGGCACAAAACAATCAATGTCGTTAATGGTCAATTCATTAGCGGCCAATGCTTCACGGACAGCTTCTTCCATAGTTTTTACTGCAATTTTAAAAGTTTCATTGCCTCGCATTTTGACGTAGGGCAGTCGTTCATCAAGGATGGTTTGCGACGCAGGCCGACTTGACCCTCCACCTGGTACACAAATGAGATCTGCCAGACGACCGTCAGCGTGGAGGTGGAGGGAAAGAATACCAGCCTCTCCTTCAGAACGTCCAACTACTGTTGCTCCTGCGCCATCTCCGAATAAGACACATGTATTCCGGTCTGACCAGTCTGTAATCGCTGACATGACCTCAGCACCTACAACGAGAACATATCGATAGCCTGCCTTGATGTAGGCATTGGCTATGGAGAGCGCATAGACAAATCCACAACATGCGGCAGCAATATCACAGGCAGCGGCCCGTGTCGCCCCAAGACGATGTTGAATGAGACAGGCCGTAGATGGAAGGGGATAATCACCTGTGCAGGTCGCGACTAAAATCATGTCCAGGTCCTGTGCCGCAATGCCGGCATTGGCCAAGGCGGATTCTGATGCACGAATGCCTAGGTCCGAGCAGGCCTCTCCAGGTTCAGCAATCCGACGTTCGTGAATCCCAGTCCTATCGACAATCCAAGTATCGGATGTGTCGACTATCTTTTCAAGATCCGTATTAGTCAGGATTTTTGGAGGGACATACGATCCGGTTCCAAGGATTTGGCTTTTCATTCTGTGGCCACAGAAGGGTTGCCCGTAGTCCCGTCACTCAGCCCGTCGGCAATATCATGCTGGATCAAGTCGATAAGCCTGGCTTGGCTGAGTGCATGGGCACGGATAATCGCGTTTTTGATAGCCTTTGCAGAGGAACGCCCATGACAGATTATGCTGATTCCGTTTACACCTAACAATGGAGCTCCGCCAAATTCGGCATAATCGGTCCGCCGTCGAAGGCGCAGAAGGGGCCCAGCCATAAAAAGAAAGGAAAATCGACCAAGCAAGGTAGAAGCGATTTCTTTTATTAACATTTTTTTCATAGCATCAGCGAGGCCTTCGGAAATTTTCAATGAGACATTGCCCATAAAGCCATCACAGACAATGACATCGGCTGTTCCACTATAGACATCACGACCTTCGAGATTCCCGATGAAATTCATGGGACTGTTTCTCAGCAAGTGGAAGGCTTCTTTGGTGACTTCGTTCCCTTTCGAATCTTCTTCCCCAATACTGAGAAGTCCTACACGAGGTTTGGATTTTTTAAAGAGATGTTTCCCATACTCATGCCCCATGATCCCAAACTGATAGAGTTGTTGGGCTGTACAATCTACCGTGGCCCCAACGTCTAGCATTACCGCATGGCCTTGCAGCGTTGGAAGTGTGGCTGCAATGGCAGGGCGCTCTACGCCTTTCATGGAGCCTAATAGAAAAAAAGCAGAGACCATAGTGGCTCCAGTGTTGCCTGCACTGACAACAGCATCGGCTGCCCCAGATTTGACTAGGTTGGTCGCGACCCAAATTGATGAATCTCGTTTTTTTCTGGCTACTAAGGCTGGGGATTCATGCATGCCCACAACCTGTGACGATGGATGCGTGGTGATGCGAGAGTCGGTACAATTCAACCGTTCACGCTCGGCAAGAATTTGCTCTTGGTCTCCAACCAGGACAACCTCAGCATTGAGCTCTTTGGCGGCCTGACTCGCACCAGTAATAATGGGAATTAATCCATGATCACCGCCCATTGCATCAACTGCAATTTTCATGGAAATCGTGTCGTCAACCTCATACAGGTTGAGAGAGGGAGGTTTTAGCCTTCTTCAATGGAAATAACGGCCATCCTCTTATATGTCCCGCAACTGAGACAGGTACGGTGGGGGAGTTTAGGTTCATGGCATTGCGGACAAATGGAAAGACTGGGAGGCACAAGTTTGGTGTTGGCTCTGCGTTGATCACGTCTTGCCCTGGATATTTTATGTTTCGGATTTGCCATCCTGATTCCTTTGTGTGAGAGAGAATATACGTGTTGTTATTCTTAGAGAGACGGTTTATTAATTGTAGAATCATGAGTGTTAATCAATTGACGCAAAGTTGAAAATGGAGAGGCCATCCCCATTTCCTGACAGCCACACTTCTTGACATTGCGGTTAGACCTGCAAACTTGACAAAGCCCAAGGCAGTCAGGGGTACAAAGTGGGTTCATGGGAGCCATGAGGATGAGCTGTTCTCGTAGCATGTCTCCAAGTTCAAGTTGTCCATTGACCATAGAAAACCGTTCGATCTGGACGGTTTCTTTCACTTCTTGACTCGTATCGTTACTGTGCTGTTGGCTGTCTTGCTCTGATTCTTGAAACAGGACAGTAAAGGCGATGTTACTCCTGTGCTCAAATTTCCCTAGGCATCGGACGCATTCATAAAAAACACTTCCATAAATGGACCCTTGCGCTCGAGCTTGTTTCCCGACTCTCAACAGCTGAACCGTGAGGTCCAGGGGTGCTTGTATTGTGAACTCTTCCCCACGAAGCCCAAGATCTGATAGGGCAATACCTCGTGTGAGGTCGAGTCCTTCATCGGGGATGTCTTTAAGCTGTAGATTGAGCGAGGGCATAGATTCCTCGCAAACCGTTAATCAGCTATCGTTCTTCAGCAAAAGCCAATAATGCTATACTCCTTGCCCTTTTCACGGCAAGGGTCAATTTCCGTTGATGTCGCATGCAGTTTCCAGATGTTCGTCTGGGTACAATCCGCCCTCTTTCGGTCAGAAAACCCCGCAAGAGCGGAATGTCCTTAAAGTCCAGAGGTGTTTGATCATGACAAAATCGACAAAAACGACGTCGTTGAAAAAGTCGTCCGCGCTCCACGATTTGTTCTCCTGTCTAGAAAATATTATGAATAGGGCTCACCCTCATATTCAGGCTCCTCGGTATAATCGGTTTCGGGGCCAGAAGCTTGTTTCTTGGGTAAGAATGTCACGGATTGGGCGACGACTTCATGTTTACTCCGTCTTTGCCCATCTTCTGTTTCCCAACGTCGTTGTTGTAGGCGGCCATCGACAATCGCGCCGTCTCCTTTAGCCAAGTACTGTCCGCAATGTTCCGCTTGTTTCCCAAAGACGACAATATCTATGTAACACACTTCTTCTTTTTGATCATCGGCTTGACGAAAACGTCGATTGACGGCTAATGCAAAATTCGCAACAGCTGTACCATTCGGGGTGTAACGAAGCTCAGGATTCCTGGTCAAATTTCCAATGAGGATAACTTTATTGAATCCCAGCATCATCCGACTCCGCCGGTTCATCTACTGCTACAGGCTGCAAGTCTTCTGGTTCCATCCGAATCGTCAGAAACTTCATGATAGAATCTTCCAACTTGTAGAATCGTTCAAGCTGTCCAATCACCTGCCCGCCAGCGTCGAACTGAAATTGAACATAAGTTCCTCGTCGATCATGTTGAATCTCATATGCTAATTTCTTTTTCCCCCAATTGTCTGCTTTGAGAATAGAGGCACCTTCTTTCTCTAATCGCTCTTTTGTCTTTTCAATGATGGCCGTGGTTTCTTCATCTGATAGTGAAGGACGAAGAATCACGATCGATTCATACAACGGCATGCAACAACCTCCTCAACCTCAAGAAAAACCAGGCGCGGAGGCCTGGAGACCCGGTAAAAAATCAAGCGTTGCAAACTAGCATAGGGAAAAAGGGCCTGTCAAACAGTGCCTACACGTTAAAACGGAAATACATAATGTCCCCATCTTTCACGATATATTCCCGACCTTCTAGACGAAAAAGCCCTTTTTCTTTGACTGCCGTGGGTGTTCCACAGGCAAGTAAGTCCGTGTAGGCAAAGACTTCAGCTCGAATAAAGCCTTTGTGCATATCCGTATGAATTTTCCCTGCCGCATCTTGTGCCACGGTGTCTTTCCGAATCGTCCAGGCACGGGACTCTTCTTCACCTGCGGTGAAAAAGGTAATCAATCCCAGTAGGTCATGAGCCGCCGTTAACAAACGCTGTAAGCCAGACTCTTTGAGCCCTAAATCTTCCAGGAACTCTAGTCGTTCATCTTCTGGCAAGGTCGCTAACTCGGCTTCAATCTTTCCAGACAATACAATCGTGTTGGCGCCCACCTTTTCTGCCTTTTGCCTCACCGCGTTGATGAAGGGGTCATTTGGACTCCATCCTTCTAACACATTGGCCACAAAGCACACTGGCTTGGCTGACAATAACTGATAGTCTTTGAGTTGAGCCTGTTCATCAGCTGAAAAGGGATGAGCATGAAGCCATGTGCCCTGGTTCAGCAGCTCTTCCAATCGCTGGATGAAGGCCTTTTCTTGGGAGGCTTCCCCATCGCCAGCCCGAATTCGTTTTTCTAATCTTTCCCGTCGGCGTTCCAACATGCCTAAGTCGGCTAGCATTAATTCCGATTCAATAATATCAATATCGCGGATAGGGTCGACTTCTCCAATGACATGGACAACATTGGGTTCGGGGAAACAACGAACTAAATGCAGCAACACATCGACTTCTCGAATTTGTCCCAAAAACTGATTGCCCAAGCCTTCGCCTTGACTCGCGCCTTGGACAAGTCCTGCAATATCCCGAACTTCGAGCGTGCTTGGTGTCATTTTCTTGGAGTGAAAGATTGTGACGAGTTGACTCAGTCGTGGGTCGGGCACGGCTGAAATCCCAATGTTTGTTTCGACGGTGGCAAACGGGTAGTTTGCCACAAGGCCGCCGGCTCCAACCAGCGCATTGAAAACCGTCGTTTTCCCAACATTGGGGAGGCCAATCATGCCGCAACACAAACTCACGGGCTATCCTCATAAAGATTGACTGTATTGAACAGATTCATGGCTTCAGCGGGCCCTCTTGTCGCGAGGCATTCTAGGGCAGAGACGGATCGAGTAGTGGTGTCGGCAATGATCGGAATTTCAGCTGGAGTAAAGGCGGAAAGAACATAATCGGCAACATCATCACCAACTGGTGGACGACTGATGCCAATCTTAAGCCGTGAGAACTCATCTGTCTGAAGAGCGTCAAGAATAGACCGAAGGCCATTGTGCCCGCCGGCCCCTCCACGTTGTTTAATTCTGATCCGACCCACATTCAAATCGAGATCATCATAGACCACAATCAGATATTGAGTCTCAATGTCATACTGTGTAAGCAATGCCTTCACGGCCCAGCCAGTCTGATTCATCCATGTGAGGGGTACCCCTAAGACAATTGGTTCGGTTCCGAGATGTCCAGTGCCCTGTAAACTGGCACCCTGTTCGGTCAATTTGATTGCCCATTGCCTTGCTGCTTGGATGATAACCTTCCATCCAACATTGTGACGTGTTGCCTCATAGGCTTCTCCTGGATTTCCCAGTCCGACAATGGCATACAAGGCTTATTTCTTACCTTCTCCGGCTTTACTTGCCCCGGCCGAAGGTTCGGGTTTTCCCTTGGTGCTTCCTGCAGCTTCACTGTCACTTGAGTGTGTCGATGTGGCATCGGTCGCCATGCTGGCAGCTAACTTTGCGTCGGATATAGGTGCAGACACGCTCACGACCATGAGGTCTCCGTCATCGAGAACTTTGATGCTTGGCCCTGCTTGAACATCCTTGACATGGATGCCTTGGCCAATTGTCAATTCTGAGACATCGACATCGATATGTTCAGGAATAACCCCAGGCAAACATTCAATATGGAGTTCTCTCAGGTTTTGATGGAGGACTCCTTTATCCCGTTTCACGCCAATGGGTGTTTCGCCAGTGGTCTGGACGAGTACTTTGACCCGGACTGCCTTATCCATTGATACTTCAAATAAATCGACATGCAACACAAGACCCGTAATGGGATCAACTTGATAATCCTGAATCACGGCGACCCGATCCTCTGTTGCGCCGTCGTTTATTAATTTCAACGAGACCAACCCTGATCCACCAGATTGGGCAATGATAATTTTTCTGACGGCCCGAGGGTCCATCACGAGAGGAATAGATTTGCCTTGACCATAAAAAACCGCTGGAATTTTGCCATTTCGGCGAATTTCTCGAGCCGGTCCTTTTCCGACTTCTTTCCGTACTTCTGCTTCCGCTTCAAATTTCATCATGTCCCTCATGTATAGATGTGAATGATTCAACAACAATCAGCATAGCTGTCCCTCTATAAAGATCTGAGCCGACTCTCTATCAGAATACTCAAACTTTTCATCTTAACAGGCTTGAAAGGAAAAATAAAAAGAAGGCTAGACAAACAGTGAGGTGACGGATTGTTCCTCGTGAATACGGCTAATGGCTTCGCCGAGCAACGAAGCGACTGACAAGGTACGAATTTTCGGACAATGGTGGTCTTTCCCATGTAGAGGAATGGAATTCGTGACAACCACTTCAGTTAGACACGATTGTTGCAGGCGTTCAATGGCTGGTCCAGAGAGAACAGGGTGGGTACAGGCAGCCCATACTTGAGAGGCGCCCTTATTCTTACACGCTTGTGCGGTTTCGACAATCGTTCCAGCCGTATCGATCATATCATCCAAGAGCAGCGCCTGTTTTCCTTGAACATCTCCAATAATATTCATGACTTGTGCTTGATTGGGCCCTTCCCGGCGTTTGTCGATAATCGCTATCTTGGCCCCAAGATGCTTTGCAAACGCCCGCGCACGTTCGACTCCGCCCGCATCTGGAGAGACCACGACAAATTCGCCGAGATTGCTGTTTTTGATGTAATCCAACAAAACCGGAGTGGCATACAGATGATCGACGGGAATATTGAAAAACCCTTGAATTGGCCCAGCATGGAGATCCATAGTCAACGCCCGATGGGCCCCTGCTGTGGTAATCAGGTCTGCCATCAGTTTGGCACTGATCGGCACACGTGGTTGGTCCTTGCGGTCTTGCCGTGCATATCCATAATAGGGGATGACGGCGGTAATACGAGAAGCCGATGACCGTTTCAGCGCATCGATCATAATGAGCAATTCCATGATCGAGGTATTGACCGGATGGCAACAGGATTGAATCAAGAATACATCCGCTCCGCGCACATTTTCTTCAATCTTTACTCGGATTTCCCCATCGCTGAATGTCGAAACGGTAGCCTGGGAGAGCCCAATACCTAAATATTGGCTGATTTCCTCGGAGAGAGAAAGATTCGAGTTGCCGGAAAACAGTTTAAGTGTTCGACTCACGGTCTAGCCAATAGAAGTTGAAAATACAAAGTACTCAGCTATGTCACCTTTTCACTGGTGGGGAATCAAATGTAGGTGATCACTTCGTCGTTGTCAACACAAACAGCGGTGTTCCTAACTCCCTGCCCTTATGCCGTTGGCACGGCAAAGGCCCTTCGTCCAGGGGTTCGTTCTGCCGCCTCCTTGGCTTGTCTGGCGGATAATTCATCAGGAAAAATCCCAAACACCGTTGGCCCGCTTCCTGATAATAGGGCCCCTTCAGCGCCACTTTCCAGTAATTCGGTTTTTAATTGGCCTAAGGACTCATATTCTGGGAAAAGGACCGTTTCAAAATCATTTTCCAAAAGAGGCATAAGATTTTCCCAAGACCAACCCCGGTTCTCCTGAATGTAATGCAAATGTTTGGAAATAGGGAGTATTTTATTTCGTCTCTCAGCCAAACGTTGAAAAGCTATTTTCGTTTCGATTGGAAATCCTGGATTTACCAAGACCACCCATCGGTTGCCGGATGATTGCATTGCTGTGATGTCTTGCCCCCATCCTTGAACCAATGCAGTGGGAGCTGAAAAAAAGAATGGGACATCGCTTCCCAATGTTGCACCAAGAGAAGCCATTTTCTGAGTAGACCATTCCAAGCCTAGTAGTTGATTGAGACCATAAATGGTTGCGGCAGCATCGCTACTGCCGCCTCCTAATCCTGCAGCAATCGGAATGCGTTTCGTGAGATCAATCTCGATGCCCCCTTGTGTTTTACTCTGTTCGAAGACAAGTTTCGCCGCTCGATGAATCAAATTATCCTGTCCAGTGGAGACAGTTCCTCCAGGGCATCGTAAAAGAATGTCAGACCCTTGTGGATAAAAACTCAGGCTGATCTCATCCATTAATTCCACAGTCTGCATCAGTGACCAGAGTGCATGATATCCATTAGGAAGCTGATTTAGTACCCGCAAGACCAGATTAATTTTTGCTGGAGCCTGTACGACAATAGCCGTGTGGTCTTTCATGATTTGTTAGGCTGGAATCGAGCGGTTCATATTTGGCGCTTTTCGCAAGGTTAGCCCATAATTCTTACTCATTTTTTTACTATAAGGGAGTATTTCATGGGGACGACCAGACTTTCAAGAAAGGGACAAGTCATGATTCTCAACTCCATTCGTACGGCCTATCATTAGGATTATCGGGTAGGAGCGTATCGTGAAGGATACGCTCCTACCCGATAGATTATTGCTTCATCTATGATAATCCTTCTCAACGTATTTTTTAAAACAAACGGGTCCTCCCTTAATCCTTTTTCATAATATATCTTCTTTGGGCTTATAAATTCTCAGGCATGTATCTAATTGTTCATTGGTAGTATCTGAATGGATACATCTCAGGGCAATTAGTATTTTCACGCTTATAGCATGAAAAAGTTACCAAACAAATTAAATTATTCTTAATGAAGCACTTACAGCGAGTCTGCCATTTTTTGCAGACATACCATCTGGCACTAGGTTTGCTAGATACCTCCTGGATAGCGCTGCCTTCAGGTCGAGAGGCTCAGGGCGTGGCTTGTTGTGATGAACAACGTTCAATAAGGGTTTCTTGTCTATTGTAAAGAACTTGGATGCAAATAGTAGGACTATCACTAGACACGGCGGCGTTTTTTCTTTCTCGAGTGTGTTGCTAGGAAGGAGAGGAAATGGAGCGTGAAGTTTCATCTTGGGTCCATGGCTGCGCATGGAGTATGGCCATGCTTTGCTGGTGGCTGTTCCCGTCCCTACTCAGTCAGGCTCAAGAGCCTGTGCCTCCAGACCCTGTCAATTACTCCGGTATCGAAGAACTCGCAGATTTATTGGAAGAGGAAACCGTTAGTATTGCTATTCAGGACGAACAGCCTATTTCCAAAGCTCCAGCGCATGTACACGTGATTACGGATGAAGATATTCTTCAATCGGGCGCTCCGGATCTCCCAACGGTTTTGCGGCGTATACCGGGCATGGAGGTCATCCAAATGACCGGTTCAGAGTTCAACGTAAGCATGCGTGGCAATAATCAAACCCTAGCTAATAAAATCCTGGTCTTGGTTGATGGTCGGTCTATTTACACTGAGGTCCAAGGTGTCACGTTTTGGAGAGGAATTACGGTGACCTTGCCGGAGATCAAGCGTATTGAAGTTCTCAAAGGCCCGGCATCGGCTCTGTATGGGTTCAATGCGTTTGATGGCGTCATTAATATCATTACCAAATCACCTGAAGACATGCAGGGCACAACCATGCAAGCTGGGGGCAGGGAGTTTGGTACCTTCACGACATCGGCGATTCAGGGCGGATCTGTAGGGAACCTCGGATACCGTCTTTCTCTCGGGTGGGATCAGGCCAATCAATGGAAGAGCCGAAAGAACCTGGCCTTGCAAGCTTATAAATTCAACCTTCAAACCGACTACCAGCTGCCTGGAGATTCACGCATTCGAGTATCCGGCGGGTTAGTCGAGATGAACAAATTTGACGGCCCGGTGTTACGGTCCCTTCGCTTAGATTCCGACATTCGGCTTCCTTATGTTCATGTGGGCTATGAACGTCCAAATCTGTTTTTGCGGGCGTGGTGGAACCAATTAGATGCCACTAGTCAGATAGGACCTCAAATTGGATCGGGCACCCTTCGTCACTTTTCGGACCCATTGGGAAAACCTACTTTATCATTCTTGGGCAATACGTATAATGCTGTTGGGCAGCACATGCTTAACCTTGGGGACATCAATCGGCTGACCTATGGTATCAATTACCGGGTAAATACCTTTTCAGGGAACCTTGTTAGTGATGTTAAACCTGAACACCGGCTTGGAGTGTATGTCCAAGATGAATGGAAGCTGAACGATCGTCTCACACTTCTGGTCGGGACCAGACTGGATCTGGGTTCCTTTATCAACCCGTCCTATAGCCCGAGAGGAGCCCTGGTCTTTCGTCCCTGGTCGGACCACGCGTTTCGGATTGGAATATCTGTGGCCCATCGTCCTCCAACCCTTTTCGAAACGTATGAAGACCTTCATCTTACGAATACCTCCACTGGCGAATCGTTCACCTTTCTAGGTAACGAAAATCTTGAGGCAGAGAAAATCGTATCGTATCAACTGGGGTATCAAGGCTGGTATGCCAAACATCGGTTGCGAGTTCGAGGAGAATTCTTTTTGAATCATATTACCAATCTTATTGAGCTTCGTCCCATTACTTCTACCGTCCTTCAAAATGCCAATGCCCAGGGGACGGCTGACATTTACGGAGTAGAGGTTGGGCTGGAATGGTTGGCCGCACGCTGGTTGAGTACCTTTGCCAACCTATCGTACCAAGATATCAGGCAGTCGTTTGATGAGACCTTCCAGCGTGCTGGGCCTTCATTTAAAGTGAATTCAGGACTACGGGGAGAATGGGATTCCGGGCTGAGTGGAGAAATCGCCCTGCATTATGTTGGAGGAACTTCCTACCCTCTGGGCGATTTGGTTACTCAATTCTCTGATCCAGGCCAATCCTTCAAGTCTCGATTGGGAAGTTATACGCTGGTGAACCTTCGTGCTGGATATCACTTTTGGAATGAGCGGGCCGAGGTCAGCCTTTCGGCCTTCAATGCGCTCAATGATCGGCACAAGGAGCATCCTTTAGGGGAAACCATCAAAAGCCGTGTGATGGGTTGGTTTACTATTACCCTCTAGTCAGCTTCTGTAGGGACTTATAGCATCAAATGTCCTGAGGTGTATTCACGTGAACAGGTCAACCCCCTTGTGTTCCGGTAGGATATGGGCATCAAGCCTTGCTACTTTCCTCAGTGTTGGTCTCTGGATAGTCTCGGCCTTCGGGGCGACCCAGGAGATTGCCATCTTCAAATCAGCCGATTTGAAGGCATATAACCAAGCCGTCACTGCAGCAAAGTCTGCTTTCGGTCCTGCCTTCACATTTTTGGAAATGAACCTCAAGGGGAATCTCGAACGTGGTCGAAAATTGGCTAGGAAACTCCGTGCATCCGATGTCGAGCTGGTTCTCGCTATTGGATTAAAAGCTGCTCTTGCCGCCAAACTAGAAATTCTTGACGTGCCGGTGGTGTATACCATGGTCTTGGATCCGGCTAGGTATAACCTGATTGCCCCTAATATCACCGGCGTGCTCTTAGATGTCCCTATTGAACGTCAATTAGCAAGCATAAGCGAGGTCCTACCGTATGCCACACGCATCGGTGTTCTGTATGACCCAAACAAAACAGCACGATTGCTCGCTGAAGCCCGCCATCATGCGACCGCCTTCGGCATGAAAATCATCAGTCGGGAAATACAGACGGAGAAAGACGTTCCTGAGGCCGCCAGAAGCCTGTTAACCCATGTTCATGCGCTCTGGCTATTGCCTGACAGCACGGTACTCAATGAAGATTCACTGCGGTTTCTCCTTGATACCACCTTGGAAGTCAACATTCCCCTCATCGGCTTTTCGACTGAATTGGTCCGAAGTGGGGCCCTCTTGAGCCTTTCAGTCGACTATAAGGAGGTTGGGGCCCAAGCTGCACAGCTCTCAAAAACCATTCTCTCCGGCAAAGTTTCTGTCCCTTATCAGGTTATTTCACCTTCACAGGTGAAGATGGCGCTGAACTTGAAAACGGCAAAATTTTTAGGACTTACCTTAGATCCCAAGATTATCGAGCGAGCACATGAGCGATACTAATCCAGATCGTGTTGCAAGTTCGCGTCAGAGGAAGAACAGAGTATTCTTTCCCTCTCCCTATAGGAGTCTTCGCACAAAGCTGGTGGTGTTTTTAAGTCTGGTCATCATGACAACCTGTACGGGATTAAGTTGGTATTTTATTCAAAACAAGACAACGGATATGACCGATCAACTAGTGAGGCTTGGCAACATCCTTGTCAAAAACCTGGCCTCGAACAGCCGCTTTGCTCTTTTTACCGAAGACACGCTGCAACTCCAGCGGTTCATAGAAGGGGTGATGGAGGTTGAGGAAGTTGTCTATGTCATGATCACAAGTTCCGAAGGGAGTCTGCTGGCTCGTGCATCCAAAGGCATGCTGAAGGCTGGAAATACCTTGGTGCGGGACAAGAACCGGCCGTTGTATCCTGATACAGCCATCACTCATTCACAGATTGACTCACTCGACTTCTCAATCAAGATAACCTCTTTCCAGTCAACAGCACACGCTGGTCTCCAAGGTATTGGTGCCACCCCTGTGTTAGATGATCAAGGGGAATCTGCCGGCCTGGAACGACTGCATAATTTTGCTTTTCCCGTCATTCGTCAAAGTCCCAATGAAGCTTCGGATAATTCTCCTTTAGGTCCGTTACTTCTAGGTTCTGAAGGCAAGGGTTCACCAGAGAACTCCCACTCGATCCGAGAAGCCAAGGTCTATGGGGTTATACATGTGGGAGTGACTGAATCTCTCATGCAACAAGTCTTGAAAGGAGTCATCTACGACATTGGGCTGTTAACTCTGGCTATTATTGTCTTTGGTATTACGGCGACTATTTGGATGGCTGGAAGAATTATCACCCCGCTATCCAATCTTGCCTATGTCGCTCAACGAGTAGCTGTAGGAGATCTCACGGCTACAGCGGATGTCACCACGCGCGACGAAGTTGGACAATTAACCGCGATATTTAACCAGATGACCCATTCCTTACAAGATCGAGACGAAGCCATCTCTCTCAACATCGGAACTATCCAACGACAGCTAAGACAACTCCAAGCACTCAATCAAACCAGCACGGCTATTACCTCGACTCTGGACTTGGATAAGCTGTTCACGACCGTTTTGCAATTACTGATTGAACAGGTCGGTTTCGGACGAATGCTTCTCGTACTTTATGATGAGACACAAGGAGTTGCTCTCCTATCCCGAGTCTCTGGGGTGCCTCTGGACATTGAAGCACGGGCGAAACAAATTAAAATTCCAGTTCAAGATGACGGGAGTATCGAAGCTGATCTGCTGATTCACAAGCGTCCACTTTTAGTTCCCGATCTTCACACGATTCGTCATCGTATGTTTCCACCATTCTTAGCCGTGGCCGAACAGATTGGGATCACCTCCCTTGTGGGTGTTCCCTTACAAAGCAAGAGCCGTGTGCTGGGATACTTAGTGGCTGACAAGGCCAGCCATCCCTGCGCTCAAGAAGACTTAGACTTGTTGACAACCATTGCGAGCCATGTCGCGGTGGCCATCGATAATGCCAATGCCTACCAGGAACTTGGCACGCTGACCCACAACCTGGAGCGGAGAGTGCTTGAGCGAACTCAGGCCTTGCAAATTGCGAATGAAAAACTTCGAGAACTAGATCGCCTGAAATCGGGCTTTGTCTCTATTGTTTCTCATGAGTTACGTACCCCCATGACCTCTATTAAAGGATACATCGAAAATATGCTAGACGGCCTCGCTGGAGCCTTGACTCCCAAGCAACAGTATTACCTGCAACGCTTGCTTCATAATTCCGAACGTCTTACCAGGATGATCAATGAACTTCTGGATCTTTCCCGAATTGAGACGGGCCAGGTAAGCGTGACCCTGGCGCCCTTGGCCATTCAGGATGTTGTGCAAGAAGTGACGGAGGAACTTCAGGTCCAGGTTGTCTGGAAAGGGGTGGATCTGCAGGTCAGCCAAGGCGATCTACTCCCATTAGTCATGGGTGATCATGACAAATTGCATCGGGTGCTCAGCAATCTTGTGCAAAATGCCATTACCTTCACTCAGGCTGAAGGGCGTATTATGATCGAAGTACGTGAAGGGACAGAGGAATTTGTTCAGGTATCGGTTCAAGACACTGGATGTGGGATTTTTGAGGAAGAACAGCAGAAAGTCTTTTTGCAATTCTATCGAGGGAAGGCAACACCAGCTGCTGCCCGAGGAGCGGGGTTGGGGTTGGCCATTACAAAACACTTGGTTGAACTGCAGGGAGGAACCATTGGGGTAGAAAGTCAGGTTGGAAAAGGCAGTACATTTACTTTTACGATCCCGCTATACAAGGGAGATGGAACTGCTGAGGTCTCATTGAATCAATAGGGCGTGGCACAAAATTTGTGCAGGTGTCATGGATTTTAGAATGGCGACCAGGTCAGAATTGTGAGACCCGTAAAAAGCGTCCACTCTTGTGAGGCACCTGTTAGCCCAAAAGCCATGCTAGCATCGCCAATAATGCGTGGCGTGATCGCATAGATCATGGCACGCAAATATTGGAGGAAAGGCCGGATCCCTTGCCGATGGGAACCAAACAATTCGCCAGCAAGGTTCAAGCGATCAGTTATGGCGTAGGATGCCGTTGTCACTCATTCGAGATCATCATTGGCTTCGTTCTCTGACGCGTCTCCTAGCCGAGTATAGATAACGTTGAGATCGAGCACCAAGCGGTCCAAGGCTATACCATAGATGCCATTAAGTTCATAGTCTGTTTGCCCTGTTTGGGTACAGTGGGGAACTTAATCCCGCCTTCGAGGCTCAAGGCCGACGGCATAAGGGTTTTCAACGGATGCACGAGCTTGAGGGGTCCTAAGACATCACCAAACCCGCTTTGCGTGGGGCGATCACTTATGATCCCCGCATCTCCTTTTATTAACACCCTCGATTCGTTCCATGAGTGCATATTTCAGGAGATACGGCAGGCTATATCGGTGACGATCATCTGACTTGTTCTTCAATGATTGCCAGCCTATTTCAACTTCTAAATATTTTGGCAGAGGGAGATAGGCTAAATTCAAAACCGCAGGGCGGTATGTCCTCGTCTTCAGCTCTTCCGCGAAAGCCGAGGAAAAGGTCGGCATTCCACAGCCTCTACAAGTTTTGTTCGGAGGTTATTATCTTCTCGGCTTGCCGTGTATGCCAAACTGTTTTTGTTGTGGCCTTACGAAATGCTTGTATTAAATGACCTTTCATGTGTTTCAGACGGCTTCGTTTGAATCCTTTCGTGTCTAAATACGGTTTTTGGAAAAACCGGTCTATCCGATTTTGTAACCGTTGGATTTCCATGTGGAGGTCTTCAGCTTTTTGATGATGTGCCGTGGCTTCTCGGACATGCTCTTCGGATGTCCACCCTTGCATCATTTGAACCCTGTTGGAGTCGTAAGGGACTTGCTCGAGATTCAGCTCGTGTTGCTCAATAAGGGATTGTGGAAAAAGTTTATTCATTCTGGCTTCCAAGGTCTTGACCTTTGACTCAAGGGCTGCCAGCTTGTCTCCTGTTATTGTTGAACTTTCCTCATGAACGGTGAACGTGAACAGAGTATCCTCTGCGAAAGGTCCATGAATAGGTCCAGTTCTAGGACCGTCCGCTAAAGCGAAGGAACTACCACATGCCAAAAAAATCGATATGAAGACAATTGGGGGTATTAGCATGTTTCCCTCCTTATCTTTTTCAACGCAGGTGACTAAAGCGACAAGTTTAATATTTCTCCTTATCATCTAGATGGTAAGAGAACACTGAGTAAAATTAGGGGCTGTCCTAGATAACGAGAGTTATCTTAGGATGGCTGGATGCGGAAGAGTCGGTTAAGTTGGGAGAAACAGATACGGTTAATCGAGTACTTTGTATCAGGAGCTACGGCGCGGACGGCCGCAGCGTTGGTGGGAGTGAATAAAAGTACGGCGGCGTATTACTTTCATCGGTTACGAGAAATCATTGCTCAAGCGATCCAAAATGGAATGCCGCTGGCTGGGGAGGTTGAAGTGGATGAAAGTTATTTCGGTGGTCGGCGCAAGGGCAAGCGTGGTCGAGGGGCGGCGGGCAAAGTCCCGGTCTTTGGGATTCTCAAGCGTGGGGGCCGCGTGTATACGAAAGTGATTCCCGATACGAAAGCCAAGACATTGATGGGAATCATGCAGGAACGGATTATTCCCGATAGCATCGTGTATACCGATACCTATCGCTCTTATAATGTACTCGATGTGTCAGAATTTAAGCATTATCGGATCAATCATTCAAAACAGTTTGTCAAAAAACACAAGCACATTAACGGGATCGAGAATTTCTGGAATCAGGCCAAGCGACATATGCGTAAATTTAATGGAGTCCCTCGGCCGCATTTCCCGCTTTTTTTAAAGGAATGTGAATGGCGCTTTAATACCCCGAACCCACAACGCCAATTTACTCAATTAAAACAGTGGGTTAAGCCTTATATGAAATAGTTACTAGGATAGCCCCTAATATATTGTTGTCAGCACTATGGTGATCTGTCATTGAAAACGATCGCCTCGCTATTCGGGTTGACGCATGCGGGGAGCGTTTTACCAGCCGTACATGCGATCCAGCAGTTGATCAATGCTGGGGTGCTTCAAAGGCAGATGCAATTAACAAAAATGATTTGACTGTTATAAATAGAACTCCCCCTTTACCTAGTTTGACTTCGTCTTCGGCCTGAAGATCCACCGCAGGCAAGACTTGGGGCTTGGATTGAAACACACGAAGTGGTATTCTTCCATCGTAACCCACTCCAATCGTAAGGCTTTGTCAAAGTTGAGGTTTCTCCACGGAGGACTACATTGACAGGCAATGAAGAGAATGGCGACGACGGAGAACTTGAGATCAGTCCGTCGAAGCTGGCGATTAAATTTGCTAAGCCTGTAATTACCTATGTCTGGCATTGGCTGAGAGGATACAATCTTGTTCTCCTCGGTCCTTCACTTGCTGGTAAGACCCGTTTTCTGCGTTTCCTCTATACCCTCGAGTTTGTACCAGATCACAAGAATGAGTACGCACGAGCTGCCGATAGAACACTCAAGGAGCGCAAAGAAGGACTAGTCGTTCTAAAAATCGGAGTTGGCAACCGGGTTGAGCTCCCATTGCGCGCTGTAGTAGACGAGCCTGGAATGGCAGAAGGAGAGGATCATGCTAACCTGATTGTAGACTCAAAGAGGTTCGCATCGGGGGCTCATGTGATTGTTATTGTTCTGGATGCGAGTCAACAAGAGGAGTCCCTCAAGTGGATCGGAGATTTCGGAAAACGCCTAACTCAAATTATAACAAATGCACCTGGGCTTCGTGAAATTTTTGTGCTTCTTAATAAATACGACAAATGTCAGAATTACGACGCGGTCAACAGGGAAGTCGCAGACAGGCTTTATGAGGAATTAAAGCCAGCAATCGGGGAAAAAGGGAAAACCATAAAAATCCGCCCAACCATTCTGATTAAAAATAATAAAGCAGTGGAACTCATAAATGTGGTGTTTCAGGATCTTGCTTTCACATTAAGAAAGCCGAATGATGAAAAAACCTTTTACAAGGCAGAGGTCCCAGAATGAAACCCATCGATGACGACCGGAGTAGCTTGCCCTCCTCGGGCGTCTTGGTTTCTATTGCGGATGAACAGCGTGGTCGGCTGGTTATGATCGACGGGGTTTGGCGACTTGCCAGTGCAATAGTGATTGGCTCTGTACTTATTGCCTCGGCCATTACTTTTCTACAGGCCGCTGTACTAATCGTGGCAGTGCTTACGGGAACTCGTCTGGTCGAACTTGAATTTCAAGCCTGTTTAACTCGAATGGAAGCTGCTAGACGTGCCTTGATGATACAGAAGGAAGGGGATCCAAACCGTAACGTCCAGAGTTTGATTGATTTCCTCAATTCTCCGGATATGGTTCCCTCTATATCTCGGCATCAAGATTGGGGATACTGGATTTGGGCTGCGATTACCATACTAGTAATTCTCGCAAAAGTCTTTGGATGAAGTTATCTACAAGCTTTATCAAAAAAACTTAGTCTGGTCATGAAGTGCATAGTTGATTGTAAGATCTTCCTCAAAAAATAAGATGAGAAATCAAGCCTATTTAATAATGTTTAAGCCCTTGTTCGCATTCACAAATGCCAAGACCCATCCGCATTCAAGATGAACAGGCGTTTTCTTACATCATGAATCGGGGGCGAGGACGGCAGGCCCATCCAGCACTTGATCAACGCTGGGAAGCTTCAAAAACAAATTCAATTAATCAACAAATACTTAACTGTTATAAAATAAGCTTGGCCCATTTTTACGAATGGACTCATCTAGAATCGCGCTTTAGGCACCCTGTCTCTTGGTGGATGCTTTTGGAAGCGCGTACCGCACTCCCCACTTTTCCAAGGCCAGTAAGATCGGGCGAAGGGCTTTCCCTTTTTCGGTGAGGCGGTACTCGACCTTCGGTGGCACTTCGGCATACACCTGTCTGGAAATCAGCCCATCAACCTCTAATTCTCTGAGTTGTTTGGTCAGCATTCTTTGCGTCACGCCTCCCACGTTGCGTTTCAACTCATTGAACCGCTTTGTGCCATCCAGCAGATGATAGAGCGCCATACCTTTCCATTTCCCCCCGATCAATTCCAAGGCCGCTTCAACGGGACAGGCGTGGGAACAATCGTAGCGTTCGAATCTCATGGCGCACCTCAATAGTATACTTTATGTATCTATAGTACAATTATGTGCATACTTGTCAATTTCATATATATCCCATATCTTAGCAGTAACACAAAGCATGGAGCGACAAAAAAAGAACGACTTAAGACTCTTCACACGTACTCATACTAAGGAGACGCCTCATGATGAACGCTGTTGGCCTCTACCAGTATCTACCGATCGAGAATGAACAATCACTAGTTGATCTTCAGATTGATCGACCTAATCCGACTGGAAATGATCTTCTGGTCAATGTCCGGGCGATTTCCGTTAACCCAGTTGACACCAAAGTCCGGGCACCAAAAAACGACATCGAATCGATACCACGCATCTTGGGCTGGGATGCGTCTGGTGAAGTCATCGCCATCGGACCAGATGTTGAAAGCTATGCGGTTGGCGATCAGGTATTTTATGCCGGCGATATTACCCGGCCAGGCAGTAACAGCGAGTATCAGCTGGTCGATGAGCGCATTGTCGGTCGAATGCCCGCTCAACTCAACTATGCGGAAGCAGCGGCGCTCCCGTTAACAAGCATCACAGCTTGGGAAGCGTTGTTCGAGCGACTCGGCATCTCACCACATGACGGAGATGCAGGCAAGTCTATCCTGATCATTGGCGGTGCTGGCGGTGTCGGCTCGATCGCGATTCAGCTCGCGAAGCAACTGGCCAAGCTTCACGTGATTGCCACGGCTTCACGCCTAGAGTCGGTCGCTTGGGTTAAGAAGCTTGGGGCCGATCAAGTGGTGAATCACCGCAACGCGCTTGACAAGGAACTGGGTATCATCGCGTCACCACAGGTCGACTATATCTTTTGCCTTAACAATACTGGGCAACATTGGTCGGCAATGGCGAATGCCATTGCCCCACAGGGTCGCATCTGCTCAATCGTTGAAACACCAGAACCAGTCGACCTCGATCTCTTAAAGAGCAAAAGTGCAACTTTTGTCTGGGAATTTATGTTCACGCGTTCGATGTATCAGACACCAGACATGATCGAGCAACAACGGTTGTTAACGTCGATTGCAAAGCTCATTGATGAAGGCCAACTTGTTACAACCGTCAATGAAGTGATACGCCCCATCAATGCAGAAAATCTTCGCAAAGCACATGCATCGATCGAGCAAGGCAACACCATCGGCAAAGTTATACTCGCCGATTGGAAATGATGTGGCCCAACTCTTTTGGCTATTAGTTTGGTGGAAGAAGCGGTCCCGCCCAGTGCCCCTGGACACGCTGCACATCCACAAGGTTGTTGGGAGGGCCAAGATCAGCCATCAACTTCGTATCAATACGACCGTTGCCTACGAGAATTAATCGAGGATCAGCAACACCAGGCGATTTAAACCAGTACCAGCCTGGACATGTCGGCTTCGTATCACTCCATGTTGGAACCACGTGGCGCAGTTCGCGTTCCAGGTATGATTGAACTTGATCGGCATCGTGGCTTCCCAGCAAGGCTTTCAATCCTTGGTACAACGCCTCGGCATAGGCTCGCAACGTCATATTTATTCTCCACCTTCATAAAACGTTCATGTAGCAGTTTGCCTAAGTTTAAAATAATCCCTGTATTATCACATTGTCCAAGAACCAGGGTCTCCTTCTCATTGACCCTTCCTCGGCAAATGGGACAAACGAATTCGAGAAAAACGTGGTGGGGTGACTTACCCCAGCTATTAGTCCGACGACCGGAACACAGCCAAGAGATCGCTTAGCGTCAGCATCTTGATCCGCAACACCGCCCTTTCTTGCAACAACTGATCCTTTGTTCTCTCATCATTGGGATCTTTAACATAAGCTGCTCCCAAGTTGAGTATATTCTCGTATTCGTCTTCGACCTTGTCTTTTACCACTCGGTTGTTGGAGGACAGCTGCGCCGCCTCCGTCCTCGTTCTCGTAAGATGCATCTGAAATTCAGACTCCGGATACGCACTTTTAGCACCCTCGTCGTGACACCGATCAAGGTGCTGGGATAACAGGACATACAGTCGGACAAATGTTTCCGTTGTTTTGATGTGTTGTGGGACATCTTGTTGCGGGGTCATGCTTTGATCCTTTTCTTTGTTGAGGTTTCACACTGACTCGACAGGTCTCACCCCTTGAATGACGGGAGCTCGGTCGGCCAAAGCTATCACACTCCTTTTCAGAAGGCCACGTGACCGGTGATCTGTTTGCCGCATCTTCTGTTCCAGATTGCTTTGGGCTTCAGCTTTTCCCTATGATCACCGGGAAATGAATCCACCGACCGTATAGTCTCCCAGGTGAAAAAGGGTTGCATCAATGAAGCTTTCAGACCTTTCAATGAAGGAATTTAAAAAGCTCGTCAATGGTATGGTGGACGACCGCCTATGTGAACTGCTGGGTGATCCCGATCTGGGACTGCCCCTGGACGAACAGGTCCGTGCGCGGTTGAAGCAGTCCCTAGCCTCCTCAGAACGGGTCACCGGGGACGAAATAGCTGAAAAACTGGACCTCCATTGGTGACAAGGCATGAGTTGGTATCGTGTCGCCTACCTGCCTCCGGTGATTGATGACCTTCGGGCAACCGACAAGGGCATAGCCCAACGTCTTTTTGATAAGACCAAATGGCTGGCCTCCAATGCTGAGAACCTTCGACATGAGCCTCTGGACCAGGACTTACCTGGCCTTGCCCAGTACGCAGTCGGTGACTGGCTGATTCTCTATACAATTGACCGAGAGGAACACGTCGTGGACATCCATCGGATTGGGACTCGTGGAGACCTATACCGAAGCCACTCGACGCAAAAAAATATGAGCTGGCCAGAATAGATCGAATAGAAACTTAGCAAAGCTACTCTACGAGAGAACAATGAGATAAGGGGTTAGATCTTTTGTTGGCCAAATAGCTTCCTCTTTCTTTCAAATCAGCATCTAGAATTTCAGCACTACACTCTGCAGAAGACCCGCATGATAATGGCAGAGAAAAACGAGGTAGCATAACTTTTCACAAGAACTTGCATCACCTAATAGTTTTCGGATGCCACTCAGCCTTGACTGTGCCAGTCAGAAGATCGACGAGCCTTACAGTGCCATGGGTCTCAGACCACCGAAGGGCCAAAACACCTTCATGAAAATGGGAGGCGTTTTTCGGTTGCTTATCCGTGCACTGGGAGCGCTCCATGAACCGCTCCGCATCATCGACTGGGGGCGCAGACGAATGAGAAAACCACAAAACATCAGCCTTTGACATCTCTGAGGTCATGGGTCGTAGGTACTGCGTGGGCCCTTCCATCATCCGAGCAACTGAACTGATTTCTTGAGCATAGAACTTTTTCATGGTACAGCCCTCCTTCCTCTACATTTACATTGTGTAGGTCATTTCGAGTTCCACTAAGCCATCTGTTTTGATTCCCGACCTAGTCAATTCACTTTCCTCCGCATGATCAGTTTTTACAATCACTCTGCCCTACCTTCATTATACTCCTCGAGGTTTTTCGTTCTCCATGATGCCCTGTATTTGAAGCCGCTATAATGACAAGGAATTGGGGAATAAGGGGTCTGATTTTTTGTTGACGAATAGCCTTTATGGCAACCCGGATTTTATAAAGCTTAATGGTGCAGATGGTGTCCGGAAGACGAATGTTGATTCAATAGTTGACCGCGAAAAGCTGCAAACGTGTTCAAAGTGTTGCTACACTCAAAACCAACATTCATAATAAGCCCAGAACTCCTGTAGGGGGAGGGCTAAGAGGGCGGGGGAAAATTTGGCAATACGCAAGTAAATAGATTTCTGAATAAAAGTCACCACGATTCTCTGTTATAACGCTCCTCATACGACAGAGCCATAAGGGAAGAGCAAGCAATAAGAGTCCTGATACTTTTATCGGGGAAGACCGATGGAACAAGATTTATACCAAATCGTGTATGGCAGTGTGGCTACACACCTCTTCGAAAAAGAGGAATTACTGACATTATTGAGGCACGCAAGAGAGAACAACAAGCGACTTGGCATTACTGGCATGTTGCTTCATTGCGAGGGGTCTTTTATTCAGGTTCTCGAAGGACCGAAAGACCAAGTTGCAACCCTATTCCAAGTGATTAAACAGGATCCACGTCATCATCGAATTTCGGTTTTTGTTGAAGAACTGGTCAAAAGCCGTGCTTTTTCTCATTGGCATATGGGTTTTAGAAGTCCATCTCTTGAGGAACTTGCGAAAATTGAAGGTTATACCCCATACCTTGACTTAGGAGATGATCCAAGAGCCATCCAAAACTATTCCGCTGTCGCATTAAAGCTAATTTCGGCTTTCAAAGAAATATCCGATTAACAGTAAAGAATGCAGGAACTAGAAGTTTAAGAGCCACCAACCCAGCAGCGACTACCGACCAGTTTCTCACCCTATGGAAGTTTGGAAAATGCTTCCATAGCCCGTCGTCGTGAATCTCCAAGTTTGACAATCGGCCAAGGGTAATCTTCTCCTAGTTTCATACCTGCTTCTGCTAACACGTTTTCTGGCGCTTCCCAAGGATTGTGCAGGTATTTCGACGGCATCTTTGCCAGTTCCGGCACGAACTGTCGAACATACTTACCGCTTGCATCAAATTTCTGCCCTTGCGTGACGGGATTAAAAGCCCGGAAATATGGCGCAGCATCGGCCCCACAGCCTGCGATCCATTGCCAACTAGCACTATTGTTAGCCAGATCCGCATCGACCAATGTATCCCAGAACCACTCCTCTCCGTGATGCCAATGTAACATCAGGTTTTTAACGAGAAAGGACCCAACAATCATGTGCACCCGATTATGCATATATCCTGTTTCCCAAAGCTCACGCATGCCAGCATCAACGATGGGGTAGCCCGTTTGCCCCTGTTGCCAACGTTTCAGCGCTTCTGCATCGTTACGCCAGGCAAAACCATTAAATTTCTTTTGGAGGTTGCCCATCGGCAAGTCGGGGAGTGATAAAAGAAGATGGCAGGAGAATTCTCGCCAACCCAGTTCACGAAGAAAAGACTCACCATCAGTCCGACATTGCTCGGTGATCATTTGTTTTTTGCTGCGCACCTCTATCCCCTGGGCAGTCAAGGTTTCGTGAATTTTCCGATCTCTATGTATTCGCCATGGCTCGTAACAACGATTCCAGAAAATCACCCTCGCTCGCAGTTCTCGTTGGTAAGCAAGGATAATCCACCCCCCAAACCCTTGCTAGAGAGGGATTTCCTCAACACACCTGACATGCAGCTCTCTTCAGGAGCCTTCTTGCAAATAGGCATACTGGGCTTACTCGTCAGGACAACAAGATTTTATGATTTGAGGATTGAGGTGCGTGATCTCATTCGCAATTTGAGCTAGCGTATAGCGGGGGGTAATATGTTGTGGACAGTTCCAGTCATAGGCTCGGATATGCAGAAGGATGACCCGCTCGATACGAGCATTGTAGTTTTCGGGAGTTAGCTGCTTGGTAAGATCTGGGGCATCTGCGGCTTCTTGGATTTCAGCCTCAGCCCAGATTTTCAGGCGCTGCTGAGTCGAATAGTCGACAAGAATCAGCGAGGCCCGTTGCGTATCCGTGAGATTCCCAACACTAATATATTGTCGGTTGCCACGAAAGTCGGCGAACCCAAGGGTGGTCTCATCAAGCACATGCAGAAAACCCGGAGGGCCACCACGGAACTGGACGTAGGGCCAGCCATCAGCCCCAACTGTTGCCAGGTAAAAACTCTCGAAAGCTTCAAGAAACCCTTTCTCACGGTCAGTGAGGACAAACTGATCGCCAGATTGTTCCATTTTGGCGTAGGACTGTCTTGATCCGTGCTGTTCCTGAAATCCCTTGACGGTGTCAGTGAAGGCAAGTTTGGTGAAGTTCTGATTCATGAAACGTGGTGGGTGGGAGGTTTTGCCTGCTCAGCGCGAACTATTCTGCACCTTTATTCATATACCTTTGCTTATTTGATTCCCCAGCGTAGAGCAACTTCATTGAAGAGCTAGTAGCAAAAGAAGTCAAGTCTTGACTTTTCATATGACTTCGCCTAACCCACGTACCTAATCATGGCTAAATATGGTTCCGGATCCAAGTCTTACACGCGATGAAATCTGCATCACCTTTAGTCCCTGCGAGGCCGTTACTTTGAATCACCTGTTCCCATGCATACCCTACTTGCCTTCGAGTCCTTCCTCCGAAGTTTACTCGTGTCGCATTATTGCTATCATATTTAACGTGCTCGCCATAATGGATGTGCCATCCGGCACCGATACCTGCATCGAATTTCTGGATAACAGGTTTCTCAGATCCTTGTTGCCGGACCGTCTCGAATTTCCCCTGGAGCGGGTCCTCTTCTTCTCGTCCCCCTTGCCGTTGAATCAGCCCGAACTTGCCCTGTAGCAGCTCCTCTTCCGCCGCCCCCTTGAGTTGTGCGGCCTTACCAAACATGCAGCTGAGCTGCTTGCGCTGAGCCACCATGGACGGGCTGTTGTGAATGGCAGTACTCAATGCCCGTTGGGCGGTAGCTTGCGGGTTCTCGTTCATCGCCTCCGCCAGCTTGCGCTGGGCAATCGCCTCGGAGCGATTGTCGACAAACCCGACGGCAAGAGGTGCAGAGGGTTTGATGGTAAGTCCTCTACGGGACTGCAAGACCTCACGGCTGGTGCTTGGGTTTTGCGTAGCTTGAGTTGACTTCGTGTCGAGGATTTTCATGATCGATCCCTTTCTCTTTGTTCGTTCACAGCGTTAAGCCCTTTAGGCGATTTCGAATAGGGCATGCTATGTCACGGGCCTGATGGCTTGACACTTTTACACTTAGACATCAAAGAGACCTTTTGAGATTCCCCCTACTCTATCTTGAGTCTCATATCCAAATCTAGTCTCTTCCAATATGAAAATGATACTAAACATGGCCTGGTTTCTCTTCATGATGAGAGATGAACATCATTCAGGACGGTGAACCCAGGAGCTGCTGTGCAGGAAATTCCCGATGATGAGAGCAGCCCAAGAGGAAGTGCAAGATTTCATTGCCGGCATTTTACAGTACAGGGTAATAGCGTAAAAACGACTTGCGTTGGATCAAAAGGCGCGCGTGGGTTTCGACTGAGAACGGCTGTGGCGTAAAATGCAATCTGGAACTCTTACCATGCGATACTATATTTTACGCAATCAGGTTGCCATTCCCGCTTCGAGTGCGATGGAATTTGGCAAATGGATAGAAACGGCTGATCGGGTTGTGAGCAAAACACAAGTTGCAGACATTGAGGTTTCGACGGTTTTCCTTGGAATTGATCATCAGTTCTTCGATGGTCCTCCTCTCCTTTTTGAAACGATGGTGTTTGGTGGCGATCTTGATCAAACATGCCTCCGCTGTTCTACGTGGGATGAAGCCGTGGCGCAACACGAAGTGATCTTGTCAGAAGTGTTAAACCGAATGTATGGCTATCACAATCCAGGTTGAACCTGCGACGTTCGTTTCGTCTTCAGTCTGTCGTAAAAATACTTCATGTGAACAGCTGCAAATCCACGCAAGTGAATGCTGAGGAACGTCGCCCCCCCCGGTTATCAGAAATTGCAGATAAGAGGTAAGGGTTTTATTTTCAAGAGCCTATAATTTCATAGCAACTGAAGCTAAAAAGGCAACGCTTACTTCTGTCAGGAATAAAGCGATTGCCTGATGTTCACCTCTTGTGCGCTAGACGTTAAGTTCTTTTTGCATTTGCTAAGGCAATTGATATGTTGAGCCGCGGCAGACTGTTTAAGAGATGCTAGCCGAAAGTCAGCCTGCGAGGAACAACGTGTCACGCATCACCGACCGCTAAAACTTAATCTCAATGTAGGCTTTTTCTTTGAGTCCAGCGAGCCACGTGTCATAAATCTTTTTAGATTTTTCTTGGATCAACGTGTTTTTAATCTCTTCTTGAATAGCTTTGAATGGAGGAGCCTGTGGGGGGTCGACCGCATTGAGAGTCAGGATGTGAATGCCGAGGCTTGTTTGGATGGGCTGGCTGATATCGCCAGGGTTCATCGCAGCCACGACCCCGGCCAGTGTTGGCAGTAGTTCGGTTTGCGCAATAGCGCCAAGATCTCCTCCGCGCACGGCTTCAGGCCCATCCGAGTAGCGTGCAGCAAGCTCTGAGAAACTTGCGCCGTCTTGCAATTCTTTATAGATGTCTTGGGCCTTACTTAGAGATGGAGAGTCATCAATTCCAGGTGGTCCTGCAAGGAGGATTTGCCGAAGGTGATAGCGGGCGGGTTTCATGAACGGTTCGGGGAAGTCTTGATAATGTCGTCGCATCTCTTCCTTCGACACCATGACATGTCGCCGCACTTCAAAGTCTTGCACTTTTCGTAAGAGCAGTTCTTCACGAATGGCTTCTTGAGAATAGACCTCCACTCCATTGGCACCTCTCTGATTGATGAGGCTTTTTGCCCGTTCGACTTCTGCATCCGTTATAAAAAGACCTTTGGCTTTTGCTTCCTGGATCTGTAATTTCCGTGCAATCAGGTTATTCAAGACTTCGTATTCTTTGCGAACTAGCCGCTGTGTCAGATCTTTCCCATCGAAACGCGCTTGTAACCGAATCGTTTCATCTTCCAATTCCGCTTGAAGCTCAGAAACGGTGATGACTTCAGAATTGACAATTGCCGCGATGCCATCGGTTAGCTCTTGCGCCCACGCAGACATAGGCAACACAACCAGGCCCCATGCAAGGATTATCCATACTCCACGCCCCCGAGGAATCTGCGCGGTGCGTCTCTGAGTAGGCGAGTTATTGTTGTCTTCTTGTTTATCGTGCTCACACAATGCGGCACATCTCCTTTTCAACCATCACATCACTTCTGTACATGATGGTGTCGCCTCTTGCCCTGCATACCCGGCAAGTTCCTGCAAAAGACGAATGACTTCTACATTCACTGTCGTCCATTCTTCGACGAACAGTTCAATTTCAAACACATGTGGAGAAAGAAGGCGCACTTGGTCATCTCCCCAATCCATCAACCACTGGAATCCTGCTGAGGAAATGGGGGTCTGTTTATCAAACGTACACACCACACGACTTTTCTGTACTTCCAGTGACTCAAGCCTCACCGCCTTGGCCAACAGTCTAATTTGCATGACTTCGAATAACCGTTCCACGGTATCCGGGATTGGCCCATACCGATCTTGTATTTCGCCATGGAGCAGCGCTAAGTCGCCAACCTGCTGACTAGCCGACAGTCGTTTATAGAATGAAAGCCGCTGATGGCCATCATCAATGTAGCTCTCTGGAATATAAGCCGATACATTTAAATGGAGTGTCGGGTCTAGTTCCTCCTGAACCTCTTGGCCTTTGAGGCGTTGGACCGCTTGTTCAACCATATGGAGATACAGATCCAAGCCCACCGCCGCAATATTGCCTGATTGCTGTTTGCCAAGCAAATTGCCTGATCCCCGAATTTCCAAGTCCGCGGCGGCAATCCGAAATCCTGAGCCAAGATCTGCAAATTCCTGAATCGCTTGCAAGCGTTTTTGGGCATCGGTACTTAACGTTTCTTCATGAGGGTAAAAAAAGTATGCAAAGGCTTGATCTCCCGCACGCCCGACGCGTCCACGAATTTGATATAACTGGGCAAGCCCAAATGTATCGGCACGATCGACAAGAATGGTATTGGCTCGAGGCACATCCAGCCCTGATTGAATAATAGCTGAGGCCACAAGAATATCCGCCTCACCATGGAAAAACGTCAGCATCGTTTTTTCCAGAAGATGTTCAGGCATTTGGCCATGTGCCATCACAATTCGCGCCTCAGGGACCAATTCCTGTAACCATGTAGCGACCTGCTCCATGGTCTGCACCCGATTGTGAACATAAAACGCTTGTCCATCACGCGCCAGCTCTCGCCTAATTGCTTCCCGGACAACAATTGGATCAAATCGGAGAACCTGTGTCCGAATGGCTAACCGACCTGGAGGCGGCGTATCAATCACTGACAAATCTCGAACACCTGAGAATGCCATTTGGAGGGTTCGGGGAATAGGCGTTGCGGTTAACGTCAAAACATCGACCTGTGTCCGCAGCTGTTTGAGTCGTTCTTTGTGGCGAACCCCGAACCATTGTTCTTCATCAATGATGACCAAACCGAGATTTTTGAAGACGACATTTTTTTGTAATAGCCGATGCGTCCCAATCACAATGTCCACCACACCAGAGGCCATTTCGCTGAGAAGCACTTTCACCTCTTTGGGGCTTTGAAATCGTGACAGGACACCAATCCGTACAGGAAAGGCTGCAAAGCGCTTAGAGAAGTTTTCATAATGTTGTTGCGCCAACAATGTTGTCGGCACGAGCATGGCAACTTGCCGATTGTCCTGCACTGCTTTAAAACTGGCGCGCATGGCGATTTCGGTTTTTCCATATCCCACATCGCCACAAACGAGCCGATCCATTGGTTTGGCCAATTCCATGTCTCGCTGAATTTCTTGGATCACCCGTAATTGGTCTGGGGTTTCCTCATACTCAAATGAGGCATCAAATTCACAAATCAGTGTTGAATCCTCTCCATAGGCCCTTCGGGTGACCATTTCTCGGTTTGCATAGAGTTCCACGAGTTCTTCGGCCATATCTTCAATGGCTTTTTTTACACGAGCTGTCGTGCGTGCCCAGCTGCCTCCGCCCAATCGGTCTAACTTGGGAGTCGACTGCTCCCCGCCCCGGTAGGGTTGCACAAGATTGAGACGATCCAATGGCACATAGAGCGTATCCTTTCCTGCAAATTGCAAAATCAGGTAATCGCTCTCAAAGTCCTGCACTCGCAATCGACGAATGCCTTCATAGCGACCAATGCCATGTTGCATGTGAACAACACAGCCCCCCACTTGTAAATCAGACAGGGAAGAGAAAAACTTGGCCATGCGGCTTTTGCTAGTTGGTCGATGATGAGCCGCTTTGGCAAACAGGTCTTCTTCCGTAACTACGGCAAGATGCCCAGCAGGCAAAACGAACCCCGAGGACAGCTCTCCATGCAGCAGGTAAAATGGCGTTCGAAAAGAATGGGCCTGCTGACAAACCTGCGGACGCCAGAGGTCTGCAGGCACGTCATGTTCAGACAACAAAGTTTGTAGTCGTCCCACTTGACCAGCATTCCGCACCACAATGACGACAAGACCCTTCTCCCGAAGCATGTTCAGAGTCGTCAACGTATCTGTGAACGACCGTCCTTTCAGACCAAGCCCCATACTCATTGTGGTTTGCACAGAAACCGAGACCACTGGGTCCCATGCCCCTTCTGAGGGATTTAAAGGCTCCGTGGCTACGGTAGCCCACCCATGTATCAACTCTTGGAAATTTTCCCATGTCAGGAAGAGACCATCCGGCGCTGGATATGGGAATGCGTCAGACGCTGATGCTTTCTGATCCCACGTTTCCAAGAGATAGTCCCAAAAATTTTCTGCTTCTTTGGCGAGCATCTCAGGACGATTCAGTATAACGAGGGGCGGATCGGGGAAATAGTCAGCTAAAGTCTCTATCGTCGAATAAAACGCCGGGCAACGCCATTCCTCATCGGGAGGAAATTCAGAGAGAGGGTCACTTTGCTCTTGCCCTACCCCGATACATTCGCGTGCCGGCAGAATTTGGACTTGTGACAGGTGTTCTACGGATTCCTGGGTTGCAGGATCAAATAACCTGCTGGACTCGACCATGTTTCCAAGAAATTCCATCCGAACTGGATCGGCATAGGCTGTGGAAAACACGTCCATAATTCCCCCACGCACACTAAACTCTCCAGGGATTTCTACAACAGACACTCTCCGGTATCCAAGACGCAGAAGCCGTGTAATGAGCAGCTCTCGTTCCAAAACTGCACCAACTTTGACCAAGAACGCTGCTTCTGAAAAGATCGCACGTGGCATGAGCCGTTGCAGAACGGCTTGCACCGACGTCACGACAACCGTAGGCTGTTGTGCTGCCAACTGGCAGAGGGTCTGCATCCTTTGGGCAACCAGGTCAATGGAGGGCGCCATGGCTTCATAGGGTACATCTCCACGCTGCGGAAAGAACACGAGCGGATCGGCGGAATACTCTAGCAGCGAATGACAAAACTGTAGATCTTGGTACAGCTCGCTGGCTTCGTCTTCTGTAGGAAGGATCAGTAGGCACGATCTCGCAATGTCTCTCGGCTTGCGTTGAGATTCCCCCCCGGACCAGCCCTGTGACGCCGCTGGATCAGCTGCATGCACATGAGACAGCACAAACGCCAGCGCTGCGCCATGAGGTCCGACAAGACAGGCCTTTTGCTTGGAGTCGTACATTGCTTCAACGAGAGGTTGAAGCTGCTGTATCAACGCATTCGACAAGAGTGAGGCCATCGTCCTATTCAGTGATGTCCCAATTTCCGTTTAGAGTCAACCACCAGAGATCACTTCTTCTTCCGGGACAGGATCACGCCATCCCAGGCCATCAGAACAATGGGGTACCAAAGAGGCGAGATCATTCAGTATCTTGCTTGAGAGGGAGGTTTTGGATTTTCTGAACTAACACCGTGGTAGAAAGACCCTGCACCATGGGAATTGTCGTTACGGTTCCACCTGAAGACTCGACACACTCACGACCAATAATATTCTGATACGACCAATCACTTCCTTTCACCAGCACATCCGGTTTGAGCTTGGTGATCACCGGCAAAGGATCTGCCTCATGAAACAGCGTCACATAATCGACACAGGTCAGCGCTGCCAAGACTTCCATGCGGTGATCTTCTGGATTAATGGGCCGGCCATCACCTTTGCCCAACATGTGAACCGATACATCAGAATTGACGGCGACAATTAAAATATCACCTAATTGTTTGGCTGCTTGAAGATATCGGGTATGGCCAATATGAAGCAAGTCAAAACAACCATTGGTGAACACCACTCGCTCCCCTGCACGACGATGGTTCGCCACTCGCGCAGAAAGATCATGAAGTAGTTGAATCTTGTCGCCCATCACCTGAAACCTCTACCGATTTTTCATAATACCCGGTGCCCCGGAGAAATCCTAGACCTTTGGTGCAAAAGGAACCCACTTTTAAATAGCAGGGCCTCTCAAGACCTCATACTATTGGGATAGGCGGTGTTTCCTCAGCCCTGTATTCTAGAAGGTCTCAACAACCATACGCGGCTCTGCTTACTGGATGTCGCATAATTGACAAAAGAAACGGTATTTGGCTAACTTAAATTTTGGGGCTGTCCTAGATAACTATTTCATATAAGGCTTAACCCACTGTTTTAATTGAGTAAATTGGCGTTGTGGGTTCGGGGTATTAAAGCGCCATTCACATTCCTTTAAAAAAAGCGGGAAATGCGGCCGAGGGACTCCATTAAATTTACGCATATGTCGCTTGGCCTGATTCCAGAAATTCTCGATCCCGTTAATGTGCTTGTGTTTTTTGACAAACTGTTTTGAATGATTGATCCGATAATGCTTAAATTCTGACACATCGAGTACATTATAAGAGCGATAGGTATCGGTATACACGATGCTATCGGGAATAATCCGTTCCTGCATGATTCCCATCAATGTCTTGGCTTTCGTATCGGGAATCACTTTCGTATACACGCGGCCCCCACGCTTGAGAATCCCAAAGACCGGGACTTTGCCCGCCGCCCCTCGACCACGCTTGCCCTTGCGCCGACCACCGAAATAACTTTCATCCACTTCAACCTCCCCAGCCAGCGGCATTCCATTTTGGATCGCTTGAGCAATGATTTCTCGTAACCGATGAAAGTAATACGCCGCCGTACTTTTATTCACTCCCACCAACGCTGCGGCCGTCCGCGCCGTAGCTCCTGATACAAAGTACTCGATTAACCGTATCTGTTTCTCCCAACTTAACCGACTCTTCCGCATCCAGCCATCCTAAGATAACTCTCGTTATCTAGGACAGCCCCTAAATTTTTTATTGTCACGTTGTGTATTCATGGCATATCGTCCCTCACCCACCGTAGGCGAACCGATTCGAATCTCATCCCAGGCTCAGCAGATGACACTTGAGGATTTCGTGTCTTCTAAGTTAGAGGAATGTGTCCGAGCCATGAATGGAGGCTCCTCCCAAAGCCTCTACCCTACATTGATGAGAGCCGTCGAACGGCCATTGATTGAACTTGCCCTAAAGGAAACCAACGGCAATCAGAGTCAAGCGGCACAACTATTGGGTATGAATCGGAATACCCTACGAAAAAAAATCGAGGCATTTAATATTTCCGTCAAGCGGAAAAGAGTTGTCAGCCAACAGACCAAGAGACCATCAAAACCATGATGGACTTTTTCCTCCTGACCCATGCTATTTTTCCATAGAAATCAAGAATTTCTTGACATTCCCCTATGGCTCCACTAGCATGACGGGTTGCATATAGGCGCGTAGCTCAGGGGGAGAGCGCTACCTTGACACGGTAGAGGTCGGCGGTTCAATACCGCCCGCGCCTACCATCTTCAAGCCGCGAGTTGTGTGCATGATCCGCTTGTCTCTCCCTACACATGTGAGCAAGCCTCAACATCAATATGAAGAAGCAAAACGGCCTTCCTGTGATGGAACGCCCACAAAACACACGAATGTCTGAGACCATCACCATCACCCTCCCTGAGGGAAGGACTAAAGTCTGTCCCATTGGCATGCTGGCCAGTGAAGCGCTCACGGATGGTCAAACCCCTTTGAATGCTGACATATTCGCGGCCAAAATCAATGGTGTGTGCATGGACTTGGATACCCCACTTTCTCATGACGCTTCGATAGAACCCGTACGATTCTCTTCTCCTGAAGGAAAAGAAATCTATCGGCATAGTAGTACCCACATCATGGCACAAGCCGTCAAAGAAGTTTTTCCTTCGGCCAATTTGACGATCGGTCCTCCTATTGAGGGTGGGTTTTACTATGACTTTTCTTTTGAACGGCCCTTTACTCCTGAGGACCTGGAACGTATCGAGCAAAAAGCGCATGAAATTATGCAAGCCAACTTGCCCATCACGCGAATGGAAATGTCGAAGGCCGACGCAATCCAGTATTTTGCGCAAAAAGGAGAAACGTTTAAGGTAGAAATCATTCAGCAAATCGAAGACCAGACCGTCTCGCTGTATCAACAAGGCGAGTTTGTCGATCTCTGCCGAGGCCCTCATGTGGGATCGACAGGCCGAATTAAAGCCCTCAAGGTACAATCTAGCGCTGGCGCATATTGGCGGGGCGATGAACGCAATCCAATGCTTCAGCGCATTTATGGAACCTCATTTCCCACTGAATCTGACCTCCAGGCTCATTTAGCCAGGCTTGAGGAGATCAAGCGGCGTGATCACCGAAAATTGGGCAAAGAATTAGACCTGTTTAGCATTCAAGACGAGACCGGGCCAGGATTGATTCTGTGGCATCCTAAGGGTTCGCTGATTCGTCTGCTTATTGAAAATTTTTGGCGGGAGCAGCACGTCCAACAGGGATACGAATTGGTGTACTCTCCCCATGTCGCCCGACTTGATTTATGGAAGACCAGTGGACATGTTGAGTTTTATCAAGACAGCATGTTTGCACCTATGATGGTAGAGTCCAGTGAGTACCAACTGAAGCCCATGAATTGCCCTTTCCATATCATGGTCTATCAGTCTCACCTGCGCAGCTATCGAGACTTGCCCATTCGGTATGGGGAATTGGGAACAGTTTATCGCTATGAACGCTCTGGGGTCCTTCACGGGCTTATGCGTGTGCGCGGGTTCACTCAAGATGACGCCCACATTTTTTGCCGACCGGATCAAATTGAGGCTGAAGTACGAAAGGTGTTAGATTTCACCATGTTCGTCCTCCGACGCTTCGGATTCTCAGAGTTTGAAGTCTACCTCTCCACAAGACCGGAAAAATCTGTCGGTTCTCTAGAGAAATGGGACCAGACCACCTCGGCGTTAGAGGCCGCGTTAAAAAATGGGAAATTCGACTTTGCTATTGATCCAGGCGAAGGTGTCTTCTATGGTCCAAAAATCGACATTAAAATTCGTGATGCGCTTGGTCGAGCCTGGCAATGTTCAACCGTTCAGATTGATTTCAATAACCCCGAACGGTTCGGACTTGGCTATACCGGGGAAGATGGAAAAGCTCACCAGCCTATTATGATTCATCGCGCCCTTCTTGGCTCTATTGAACGATTTTTTGGTATCCTGGTTGAACATTATGGCGGTGCGTTCCCACTGTGGCTTGCGCCGACTCAGGTCAAGGTCCTTCCCATCACAGAGAAACATCTTGACTATGCCAAGACTGTGGCTGACCAGTTACGAACCTCAGGCTATCGAGTTGACGTTGATACGCGCAATGAAAAAGTCGGGCTGAAAATCCGGGAGGCGGAAAAAGCCAAAACACCTTATATGTTTGTCGTCGGCGATCGGGAAAGCCAAAATCAACACGTATCTGTTCGCAAACGAAATGGAACCAACTTGGGTTCCCTCTCCATGACGGAAGTTCTTGAGCTCATCCAGCAAGATTTGGTATTAAAGGAAGGACCCAGTACGACTCTACCAATATGAGCCGCCCTGCTTTGATTAAACAACGCGTCAATCATCTAATTAAGGTTCCTGAAGTACGAGTAATCGGACCAGATGGGGAACAACTTGGGATTTTAAAAACATCCGAGGCCATTCGGCAATCTAGAGAGCTGGGCTATGACCTTGTTGAAGTCTCTTCGACCTCCGAGCCTCCGGTTTGTCGGATTATGGATTTCGGCAAGTTTAAGTATGAACAAAGTAAAAAAGACCACAAGATTCGCCAACATCAGAAATCAACGCAAGTTAAGGAAATTAAGTTGCGGCCAAGAACGGATATCCATGATTTAGAGACGAAAGTCCGGCGGATTCGAGAATTTTTAAGTGAAGGCAATAAAACTAAAATTACCGTCATGTTTCGAGGCCGAGAAATGGCCAATAAAGAATTTGGCTATCAAGCGATGGAAAAGGTGGTTGAGGAATTAAAAGAATGCGGAACCATTGAGAGTCAACCGAAAATGGAGGGCCGCAACTTGTATATGATTATCGCCCCCAAAAGCTAACAGCGATCATTTTTATTAAAGAGGTTCTCTATGGCACGAATGAAATTAAAAAATCATTCCGGCGCAGCAAAACGTTTTCGGCGCACGGGCTCTGGAAAATTTATGCGGAGAAGAGCTGGGCTACGGCACATTCTGACTAGTAAAACCCGCGGACGCAAACGCCTCTTGGGCACAGCTGTTGAAGTAGACAAAACCAACCGCCCGGCCTTAGCAAATTTGCTGCCGTATCCCGGGTAATGGATAGATCATACTGACTTACGAGGAAAGGACTCGCTTATGCCGCGTGTAAAAGGCGGACCACAAACTAGACAACGCAGGAAAAAACGGCTAAAGCTCGCGAAAGGCCAATATGGCGGGAAGAGCCGTCTCTTTCGAACGGCAACAGAATCCGTTGATAAAGGGCAGGCCTATGCGTATACCGGGCGGAAACATCGGAAGCGAGACTTTCGGCGTTTATGGATTACCAGAATCAATGCTGCCACACGTGCGATTGGCCTCAGCTATAGCCAATTCATCAATGGCTTAAAGAAAGCCAAGATTGAGTTAGACCGAAAGGTGTTATCGGATATGGCCATCCATGATTCGGCTGGCTTCCAACGCCTCACGGAGGTAGCAAAGAACGAGTTAGCTAAAGCGGCCTAACAACCTCCGGCAACGCCTCAGGGCTGAGGTGTTGCCGGTTTGTTTCCTCACAAAATTCTTAGCCCATTTCTATCTACGTAAACACAACACTGGCAGAAGCCATTTCTGGCTATCCTTCTCTCGTTAATTCCCCAACATCTAATTCAAACACTGCCACAGGCATGCTAATTTGCCAGGCTTCCAACACTTCAGGGTGCAACTCTCCGATAAACCCCAATGTTCGTTCCTGAGAAAGAATTTTTCCAACTCTCCCTGGCATAAAGGAATGATGCTGCATCGGTTCAAGCGTGTAGGGACGGACAAAATAGTACAGCAGTAGATCCAGGTATGTATGAACTTCTGAAAAATTGGCTGCCGGGTTGGCCACAAGAGCACCTAATCGAACCAACGTCTGTGAGCCAAGTTCTTGGCTCAAGTCTGGGATCGCGACCTCTCCGACTTCAAAGAGGCGGTGAGGATAAAATGCTCGATTTGAGGCCGATTCGATCTGCAAGAGTGACGGAATAATCCATGAACGAAGGCAGGAGTAATGCTGTGACATAACATTATCCACTTCAACCACATGTCCCTCATTGGGGTCTGTTAATTTCATGCGATCGACTAAGTCTTCCCGTGCCATCAGAATATTGGAAAACATCTCCTGAAACCCACATCCCACCATATAATCACGGATGAGGTCCGATGTCTCTTCCAAAGGAGATAAAGATCCCACGGTAAACTGAACCGGCATCTCAGGGGCAAACGACTCATATCCACGGCTAATTGCGACATCTTCTGCTACATCAACAGCATGGAGCAGGTCATTCCGATACGGAGGAAGCCGAACAGACAACTGATGCCGACTCGCTTTCACTTCATAGCCATAGGCTGTGAGAGCTTGCTTGATGACATCAGTCCCCAACGGAAGCCCCAAAGCCGACTCAATGGCATGCAGAGGCACACGTTGCGGACTGCTAAAATCAAAGGGCATACGAATCGTTTTCCCAAATTCCGTGGCATAGGGATACAGAACCTCGACAGGATCAATTGTGGCACCCCGGTCAGCAAGGTTAACTGCAAAAATATTCAGCGCCAGGATCACCATCCGTAAATCCGTTCCCGTAACTTCAATCAGTAGTTGGGAATCGCCGACTTGGACTTGCCCCACATCTCGACTGTTAATGATGGGAGGGAAAGACAACACTTGGCCTTCTTTATCCCACAGCAATGGAAGGGACTCTTGCCCTTCTAAAATATGCCCGTACTCCATGCCCTTTGGGTGCACGGAGAGAATGTCCTGTAATGTCAATTTCTCCTCGAAGCCCAACGGGACAAAACTCGCAGCATGCGGCTGAACCAATCCGTAGGTTACAGGAAATTGGATGGCCTCAAGTCGGTAAAGACCAATCGAAATGGTGGACCTTTTGCGTCCAAAAATATCGGCCAGCTTTTCCTGCGCTTGGATGAGCTGGGTTAACCCGTCCGCCGTTACAGCATAGCCTGAAGCACAGGCCGCAGCGAGAAAGGGCCTGACCTGTTCCATGCCAGCGCTGACCATCACCCGACGCTTCGGACGCGCCCGGCTTGAGAAGAATGCATAAGAAGAGGGCATGGCGTCGGATAACGCCATCCGAATTTGACGAGCAATGCCTTCAATACCCCAGAGATCAGGACGATTGCTGTCTTGGAGCTCGACACGGATCTCTCCCGTTGCAGGAGTGTGATCTTTCAGTTCGCCTTTGACGAGCGAGAGCCATGTCTCAATGTCCTCGATCGTCACCTCTCGGCCAACAAGTTGCTCAAAATCTTTATGGTAAATAGAAATAGTTGGCATAACTTAGTTGCGTGAGACGCGCAGGTGTGTATTGCTATGAGGCTAAAACGTTCCTCTCATATTTCGAACTTTTTCAAGATCCGAGGAAAATAAGTCACGGATATCATGAACTCCTAAAGCCACCATGGCCATTCGATCGAGCCCGAGACCCCAAGCAATCACTGGGACTGTAACACCTAATGGATTTGTTACTTCTGGCCGCAACAAACCGGCTCCGCCCAATTCCATCCACCCAAGTTGAGGATGACGCACATGCAATTCAACCGATGGTTCAGTGAAAGGGAAATAGGCTGGAAGAAAGCGACTTTCTCGAGCCTGCGCCATTTCTTTGGCAAAGAGGGTGAGCAGCCCAAGCAACGTTCGGAAATGAATGTCATTTCCAAGGACAATCCCTTCCACTTGGAAAAAGTCTGTCGCATGTGTCGCATCGACTTGGTCATATCGAAAACATCGCGCAATGGAAAAGTATTTCCCAGGGACGTCAGGGTTGGAAGCGAGAGTTCGGGCCGACACAGCTGTGCCTTGACTTCGCAGCACTAGTCGTCGGGCACGATCTCGATCATACTGGTACCCCCATCCCGTTGACCCCGTACTACCCCCATGCTCATGGGCTTCTGACACGTGTGACAGAAATGGTTCTGGAATGTGGTCGGCATGTGACGGGTTTTTCACAAAATAGACATCATGAATATCCCGTGCAGGGTGAAACTGGGGCATAAACAATGCGTCCATATCCCAAAATTCTGTTTCCACCAAAGGCCCACGCATCTCTTGGAACCCCATCCCAACCAACCTTCGTTTCACAAGGTCTAAAAAGGCTCGGTAAGGATGACGCCTGCCCGATGCCACTCGTGGTGGTGATAAATTAATGGTGTATTTTCGAAATCGTTTGTCTCGCCAAGACCCATCTTTCAACATTTCAGGGGTGAGTTGAGACACTTCTTCGATAGGACTAGACTGACAAAGACCTCCAACCGTTTTACCTTCATCCGTTAGGGCATACCGTCGTTCAATATGTTCCTCAAAACGAAATGGCTCATGCGTATTGCCTCGTTTAACTGAAAACTGGCGAAGAATCTGTTGCTCAAACTCTTGGAACTCCTGTAAATCCTGTGTTGTCGCACGAAGTTGGTGCAGAAGACGTTTGAGTGATTGGAGTGTCGGACTACTGACGCCTGTTAATTCAAGGTAGCCACCAGCCACCAGACGAATAGCCAATTCTTTTTTGAGCACACCAATCGCTCGGCTGATCTCGGTGGGCTGGAACCGTTCGTTTGTTTGAAGATCTTTGACTGATATGGGCGTGGCTGACTGTGTTGCGGATTTGATAGAGTCAACAATCCATTCCAATGGCGCGCCATCCATCGCATAGGTCTCCCCAATCTCCGTGAGCACAACAGTAACCGTTCGGGTCTCGGATTCAACACAAAGAAGCGCTTTGGCTGACAACCAGCCTACCGCCATGCTGATTTGGGACAAATCTAACTGACAGGTTTGGGCCAAGGCATCATCTGAACGCGCCTCCCCCGATTGAGAAAGCGCCGCCAACACTTGCACTTCAAGCGGGTGTAAACTGTCATAGAGGGATGCGGTGTTCATGAGGGGGCATTACACGTGAATCGTCTTGGCCGCTGACCGAAATGCGCGAATCGTTTCTCCATAATCAGGACTATCAAAAATGGCTGATCCTGACACCAACACATCTGCACCAGCTTGAACAATCTCGGCGACATTTTGAACCTTGACCCCACCATCGACTTCAAGAAGCGCCTGACTCTGGATGTGTCGAAGCATCTGCCGAGCTCGTCGGATTTTCGCTAAAGTTCCGGGAATAAATGATTGGCCACCAAACCCTGGATTCACAGACATAATCAAAACCAACTCAACATCCGGAATGATTTCCTCGATCGAGACCAGAGGCGTTGCAGGATTCAGCGTCACCCCGGCTTTTACCCCATGTGTTTTGATCAATTCGATCGTGCGATGAAGATGGGGGCAAGTTTCGACATGAACCGTGAGATAATCCGCCCCAGCCTGAGCAAATTCAGGAATGAATTGGTCCGGATTAGTAATCATTAAATGAACATCTAAAGGCAAGGCCGTTGTTTGCCTGAGCGCTTTAACAATGGGAGGACCAATCGTAAGATTCGGAACAAAATGCCCATCCATAACATCAACATGGATAAAATCAGCGCCTGCCTGTTCAACACGAGCAATGTCTTCAGCAAGATGCCCGAAATCAGCAGAAAGAATTGAAGGCGCAATATATGTCGTAGTCATGGGATCTCATGCTTTCGTAGTCTAGCTGCAAAAAACCCATCCATAGACAACAGGGTGGGCATGGTGAGAAGGTTCCCATCTTCATTCAGAAGCGGGTAGGTAACGGATGGGGCCCAAGGGGCTGCGGATTCAGGAGAAAACTCCGGATGGCTCCGACAAAATTCCTTGATAACCTGCACCGTTTCTTCTGGCTCTCCAGAGCAGGCACTATAGACCAAGACTCCGCCAGGTCTCAAGAGGGTAGCCACTCGGCCCAAGATCGCGAGCTGACTCGCATGATGCCGAGTCAGATCTTCACCGGTCTTTATCCACTTCCCTTCTGGGTGTCGTCTCAAAATACCGAGCCCAGAACACGGCGCATCAACCAAAATACGGTCGAAGTCTTGCCGATTTGAACCGCAACGTCCAGAGGACGATGTGATCTCGGCCAATGAACGGTCGGTGCTGTTGATCACGTCAATATGAAATGGCCGCACCACGGAGACGCCCAATCGGGTACAGTTCTCTTTGAGCCTGGCCAGCCGGTTCGAACTCGAGTCCATCGCCACAATTTCTCCAACATTTTCCATCAGTGCCGCGAGATGTGTGGTTTTCCCACCCGGAGCGGCACAGACATCCAACACTCGATCACCCGGCTGAACATCCAACAATAATGGAACAAGTTGCGCAGCTTCGTCTTCGACATAACAGAAACCATCCTTGAGTGGGCGAAACTCCTTCAAAGCCCCGCATTTTTCAACCACCAACCCAACTTGACTCACTCCCGTGGGACGCACAGACACTCCATCTTCACGAAGCTGTGCTGCTAGTCTATCCCGGGAGCATCGCAATGTATTCACACGCAATGTGAGTGGGGGAATTTCTGTTGTCGAACGGCAAATGCGTTCAGCACCCTGGATGCCAAATTGCCCAATCCACCGTTCGACCAACCAACTAGGGCAGGAATAGTGCAGAGATAAGGCCGTTACAGGATGATCATGGAGATCTGGCAATGCAGGCGCAGGTTCTCGAATCAGGGCACGCAAGACGGCATTGACAAACCCTGACCAATCCCGCCCTTTAATAGGTTTTGCTAATTTCACCGCTTCATTGACTGCGGCAGAGTCGGGAATCGCCTGTAAACACAAGATCTGATACGCCCCAATCCGAAGGATACACGAGACAGGAAGTGGCAGACGAAGGATGGGTCGATTCGAAACCATATTCAGCCGCCAATCGAGAAAGGTTTGATGCCGAAGTACCCCGTAGACCAATTCAAAGGCCAGTGCACGATCCTGATCACTTAACGAATGTGTCTTTACAAATTGATCAAAGGCGTCATCAGCATAGATGTGTTTTCGTTCGATCTTGAGAAGGACTGATAATGAACAGATTCTTGCATGAACGAGCCTGTTGGGAGTCGACGAGACTGGTCCGGCAGAAGTCATATGAACACTGTGTTGTTGAATGATTCAAAAGTCTCTGGATAAGAGGCTACGGCAGGCATCGGGGTTTCACATACCAGCGGAACAGAAATTGGGAAAAAGCCGTCCAGCCTTCTTTGGTGATGAGTGATAGGTCATGGGGCCACGAATGCCTCAATTACCTTTCGCCCATGCCTTACACGTCTAGAAAACACGGCTGGCATAGGGCCGAAGCGTTTGCGAAAGTGGGCAGTCTATTAGCATTCTCAAGAGAGAGATTGTCGCCTCTGGACAAGACGAGCAGCCAGGTGAATGGCCTCAATCAGACTTTGAGGACTCGCCTGTCCTGTGCCCACAATGTCATAAGCCGTCCCATGGTCCACCGAGGTGCGAACAATCGGAAGACCAATGGTCACATTCACACATTTCCCAAAGGCCATCAGCTTTAACGGAATCAATCCTTGATCATGATACATCGCCACAACGGCATCATAGGATCCTCTCGCGGCTTCACCAAATAATGTATCAGCAGGAAGTGGGCCCACTGTTTGAATACCCAATCGTTTTGCTCGTTTGACAGCTGGCGCAATGACGAGGCGTTCTTCTTGACCGAACAAGCCACGTTCACCGGCATGAGGATTGAGCGCCGCCACAGCAATACGCGGGGCAACAATCTGAAAATACTCCTGAAGACCATGATGGGCAAGACGGATTGCTTGACTGATTCGGGACACGGTTAAAGCCTGCGGAAGATCTCGAATACTGAGGTGGGTCGTGGCAAAAACAATTTTTAGTGGTCCGCCAAGCAGCATCATTGCCACACGCTTCGAATGTGTCAAGTCTGCCAATAATTCGGTATGGCCACGAAAATCATAGCCAGCCATATGCATGGCTTCTTTATTGATGGGTGCTGTGACCATTCCAGAAACATGGCCAGCCAGCGCAAGTTGCACCGCCGTGTGAATACAGGCAACGGATGCTGCGCCAGACGATGCCGCCGCACGACCAAGACGAACGGTCTTCAAACGAGGACTGAGGGGATCGATCACTGGGAGGGTGCCTTTTTTCATAACAGACCATTCAGGCACAGGCGTATCCCATGGAACAGCCATCACCCGTAGCGAAGACCCAAGGCCCTGAACCATATTCTGAAAAACGGACAATGAGCCAATTACAACGGGGCGACACACACACCATATCGCCTCAGAGGCCAACGCCTTCACGATGATTTCCGGGCCAATCCCTGCTGGATCACCCATTGTCATCGCTAAAAGAGGACGCCCCTTTGCTTGCTGCCCAGGAAGTGGTATTTTGGTCATGAGCGCGGTGTTTTCTTTGATGGCCGTTTATTGCTTGTCTTCAGGGCATGCAGGACTTCCTGGATGACCTCCCGAACTGGTTGGCCAGCCTTCACGGCAATGGCCTGGCAGTCCCGATATTCTGGAATCCATTTCGTCATCGTTCTTTCGACTGGCGCTTTTTTTACTCGAACTGAACCTTGTGGGAGATGAACCATTTCTTCGGTTCGAGGAAGAACATAGCGTGTCATGGGCTGCACCCGAACTCCAAGCGTGCTTGTTTCCCGAAAAAGCCTATGGGCCATAGCTTGCGCCTGTTCCATCTTGGCCAACGCTGCCACGACAATTCCTGGTCGACTCCGCTTCATAATTACTGGAGTCAGCCGAACATCCAACGCCCCAGCCGCAAACATCTGATCAATTAACATTTCATAGATTTGCGGATTCAAGTCATCAATCGTGGTTTCAACCTGAACCACCTGGTCGAGCTGATACGAAGCCACCGCAGCCTGTCCAAGAAAAACCCGCAGCACATTTGGCCAGCCGGGAGGATCGGCCGTTCCCGCCCCATAGCCGATAGCCTCATACAGAAATGGCGGGATTGTGGTGAACTGCTGTGTTAACGTCGTCAAAATCCCAATCCCCGTCGGCGTCGTCATTTCTTGTTGTGGACCTTCCGAAACAACGGGAATCTGTTTCGCTAATTCTGCGACAGCAGGGCCAGGAACGGGTAAGAGGCCATGTGCGGTCTTGATGAACCCAGAACCAAGGTTAACTGGCGAGGCCGACACATGAGTAATGCCCAGTAAATGACATCCCAATATCCCTCCGACGACATCAACAAATGAATCAAGCACCCCAACTTCATGAAAATGCACTTTCGACATAGGCAAACCATGCACGCGTCCTTCGGCTTCGGCAAGGCAATCAAACACCTGCAACGATTGCGTCTTTACAACATCTGGTAATGGGCTTTTGGTGATGATCTGCCGAATACGGGAAAGCGACAATGGTCGTGCAAACCCTTTTTGCACTCGAACGTCGATTTTTGTGGCCTGAATTGTTCCCCTGTGGACCAGTTTGGATTCAAGCCGATAGCCGGAGAGATTGAGTGCACGAAGATTGCGTTTCAGCAGCGGCCACGAGAGTCCGGCATCGACTAACGCGCCGAGAAACATGTCGCCACTAATACCGGAAAATCCATCAAGATGAAGATGAGTGGCCATAACGCTGAATGACAACGGTGTTAGGTGTTTATCAACGGAGTCAAGGATTTGCCACTGAAACTATCTTGTGTTTTAGAATCTGACCGTCAGACACACGGTTGACACCAACAATTCTTATCTCATGTTCTAACGTGTCAGGCAAGGGGCATACTGTTCAAAACAGGAGACTGGGGAAATAACGGGCTTTCTTCCTTATGGAGAGACCCTTTTATCAAAAGGGCCCCTCCATCTCGGAAGATTATCAATGATAGGATTTAAAATCGCCTATTCCGGCCGCCGCGATCACCACCGCCGCCACCTGATCGACCACCACCACCAAATCCGCCGCCACCGCCTGAACGAGGAGCCATAGGCTTCGCTTCATTCACGGTCAACGTCCGGCCATCCATCTCCGTTGAGTGCAGTGCCGAAATCGCGGCTTCGGCTTCGGCTGATGTCGCCATTTCGACAAAGCCAAACCCTCGTGATTGCCCGGTAAATTTGTCAGTAATCACACGCGCCGACTCCACGGTTCCATGCTCGGCAAAGACTGCCTCAACTTGAGCATCTGTCGCAGAATAAGGCAACCCACCCACATAAATTTTTGAACCCATTGGGTTCCTCCTTTAAAGTTAGGATATTGTCTTGAGCTGGAGATGGATGAAACGACTGGAAGGTAGAGCCTGCGGACGCGACAAGCAAGGCGACTGAGGTCAGGCTTCCGAACAAACTCCCTAGCAAAACAACATCGATCGATTAAGAGCCTTCGATTCGTTATCTCTTCATTACTAGGCTCCACGCAATGAAGGGTGTACACTCTACCATAGCGTCAAGAGAAAAGACAGCAAAAAGTTCTTCATTGATTGGACGTTTCAGAATACAAGAGTAACTGTACCCCAATAACAAGAATCAAGATTACCCAACAGACCATCAGACGGGATTGGCCATTGGGCTGTGGAAGTTTTCGGACATGGACAGATTCACAGAGAACCCGGAAGGCTCCTGCTGTGATCGCTAACCCACACATAATCGAATGGTGTATCATAATCTGATGCGCAGCTGGATGAGGGCCATGTCGATGAAGGAAAAGAAGAAGTCCTCCAAGAATCGCAAAAGCCGGCAAGGCCATTTGCCATCTACATCACTGAAAATGACCAATTCGGCCCAACCACTCGATAGCACCGACAACTAACAACAATACCGCCAGTATTTTATGTTGAATGATTTCCCAATCACCGCTGAACATCGTCTGCATGAAACTCATCGATCCAATTGGTCAAGCATCATGATCACTCCAAACCAGCAAATAGCTACCGAATCCCAACATACCCAAGGGCAAAAGAAATCGAACCCACGCAAGCGTATGGAACGCCAATCCCGTTCGTAACTCTGCTAAGCCAATCAGAATGACCGCCACTCCAGCGAGCGCATGGTTAAACTCTGAATAAGCAATCCCTTCCGGCGAGCCTTCCCATTGAACCGGAAGAGCTTGCTCCATGGATGGGTGAATCATCTGCCCCTCATGGGCATAGCTCAGGGTTCCTTCTATTGTCTGGATTCCGCAAAGAACAATCAGGATCTCGCATATGAAGAATCCCACGCCTCTCTCTATCGTTGTGCGAACGTTCTAGATATTGTCTATTGTTCGTTTGAATGCTCACACACCAATTTCCTTCACCATGTCATATATGCATGGTATTGCAATACAGACTGTCAGGCGAACGGGGCGAGAAGAAGACAAGTGGTAGGTTGTGGCACCAGGGATTTAATTAGGAAAATAGAAGGAAACGCCCACCAGTCCAAGTATGGCATTAATCCCTGTGTTTCTTTTCCCAATGTTGGCATTGGAAATATGGTGAAGTTTCATCCCAAGCGATAGACTAGACACCATCTCTTCACTTTCAAGCCAGAGATAGTGAATACCAGGGCCAGTGTGGAGGATAAATTCAAATTGCGTGCTTTGCTCGGGAATACGCGGGGCTAAATCAGTCCAGACCATGCCCGCACCCATATCCCAATATGGCATAAATCGCCCAAACGACAAAAAGTTATACCGGCCAATCAACGATCCACCAAATAACGATGCACTAAACGGATCCACGAAATGTGCGCCAATTGGCTCAACGATAACCTCAAATGCCCCACTGAAGTAACCAGCCTCTAAGGCATCCGACAAGACATACCCAATCTGAGGAAGGACGAGTATCGCTTCACGGTTGGATGAATCGGCATTACCGAGACCAGTAAACGCATGCCAATACCCGGTTTGAAGACCCAGTTCAACTGTGCCTTTTTTTACAATATCCTTGGCTTGCAGACCAGCCCAGGCTGGAGTCGCGAAAAGAATCATCCAGCCAACCAGCAACACCCAACACAACCCGATGAGGGCAAAAGACATTTTATGTGTTGCTGGTTTGTTTTTCCCGTCGCGCCCCATGGAGTTCTCGATACCCTGTATGACTTTCACATGAGCTTCATAGCATATGACTATTGGTCGTTGCAATCGATCTCGAGAGAACGATAGGCTTGTTGCTAATAGAGGAAATGATCGTCTCATTAATAATGAGGAAAGCCCTTAGAACCATCAACAGGATTTTGGCAAGTCTGACGTATAGCCTATTGATATTGATGCTTGGATGGAATGGATGTACCGGGGTTTTTCCTGCGAGTGAATCGGATAACCCTGGCATGGGGCTATCCGACAGCCTCCCGGTGAATGGGCTAGCGGGGATATGGGAATATGAAGAAGATGGCGGTGTTCTCTATCAACTGGCGTTTGATCAGAGGGGACAAGGCACATATGACTGGCAGGGTGGCACATTTGAGACCTCCAGTCTTTCCGGCAGGCGATGGGTGGGAAAATGGCATCAATCCGGCAATGATCGAGAAGGAGGATTTGAGGCGCATCTCTCTGAGGACTACCATTCAGCAACAGGCCATTGGTGGTATACACGCATTGGCAAGAATGGTGAACCGACACAACCGGGAGGACGCTTTACTCTCACACGACGATTTCCATTGGGTTGTCAACATGATGCCTGCTAACCACATGAAGATAACGCCCAAACCGTGGCCAGCCTGAGATCTCTCAACGTGACGAAAGATAAGCCCTACCCGTTCCACGTTTCTGAGACATCGTCTTTTGTTTGTGGGTTCCTCGTTCAGGAAAAATGAGGGCCTTCCCTCGGATGGTTCGGTGATACGTAATCGCAAAGCGATGTGCTTCATCCCGAATGCGTTTGAGCAATTTCGTTGATGAGGCAGATGGCGACAATGTGATCGGGTTCCGGTTACCCGATAAAAACACCCGGTCCTCCTTTTCACCTCGCGCTTTAGCCAATCCAATAATCGGTATATGCGTCAAGCTAAGATTACCCAATGCCTTTTTCGCTGCCTCTACTTGACCAAGACCCCCATCAATGAGAATGAGATCGGGAAGAGAGAGGCGTTGGGAAATGGCAAGCGATCCACCATATCGCCGTGTTACCACTTCACACATGCTCGCAAAATCATTGGCACCTTCGACTGTTTTAATACGAAACCGACGATATTCAGATTTCTTGCTTTTGCCATATTCCCAGACCACCATAGAAGCCACGGAATGGGTGCCCATCGTGTTAGAGATATCAAACCCCTCAATCCGAAGAGGTAGCCTGGGCAAATGCAAGAGGGATTGCAACTCTCTTCCGGCTTCCTGATCAGCAGCTTCAGCGCGAAGGTGATGGTACATGGCTGCGGTGGCATTCTCCTCCGCTAACACAACCAAATGCCGTTTTCTCCCTCGTACCGGAGCCACAATACGCACGGCATCGCCTTTTTTGCTAGAGAGCCATTCTTGCACAATCGTACTATCGAGCAGCTGAGTGGAAACCACCAGTTCTTTTGGCGGAATGAGTTCTTTGTTGTAAAACTGTTCGATTGTTGACTGGAGTAACTCTTCATCAGAGACCTCCCCCGCATCACTCCAGAAAAAATCCTTTCGACCAATCAGCAACCCTCCGCGAATAAACAACATTTGGATATCGGCGACAGGTCCAAGCCGGGACAGCCCTAACACATCTTGGTCAACCGGCCCAATTTGTGCAACGCGTTGTTTTTCTAAGGTCCGTTGTATTTTAAAGATTCGGTCTCGGAGTCGCGCGGCCTCTTCAAAGGCTTCCGTGTGAGCCGCCGCTTCCATTTCCCCACGGAGATTTTTGAGCAACTCAGTGTCTTTCCCTTCGAGAAACATCCGAACTTGCTTGACGATCCGGTGATACTCTTCACGGGTTTGATTGCCAGTACACGGGGCAAAACATCGCTTAATTTCAAATTCCAAACAGGCCCGGTCTGCCGTTCCATTAATGTCGATTTTGCACGTCGCGAGTGGAAAGACTTTTCGAATAACCTTGAGGGTTTCCCGAAGCGCACCGGCAGGAACATACGGGCCAAAATACAAGGCACCATCTTGCTTGACGCGACGGACAATGGAAAGACGAGGAAAATGCTCACGGACAGGGAATCGAAGATACGGATAATGTTTATCATCACGCAAGACCACATTGAACCGAGGCCGGTATCGCTTCACTAAATTGCTTTCGAGAATAAGCGCCTCGAGCTCAGACTGCGTCAACAATGTTTCGATATCCGCCACGAGAGAGAGCATGAGTTGCGTTTTAGGAGTCAAGTCGTGACTTCGTTGAAAATATGATCGAACGCGATCGGCTAACACCCGTGCCTTGCCGATATACAGGACTTCATCATCCTTCCCTTTCATCAGGTACACACCTGGCTGGGAAGGAAGATCATCAAGCTTGGCCTGGATGAACGGAGAACAAGAAGACGTTGAAGTCGTATCGTGTTGTGACGCAGGCATGGCGAACCAACCGCCTTAGACGAGAGCTGTCCCTGGACGTCGCTCAATCAATTCGATTTCATACCCGTCAGGAGCATCAATAAAAATAAACCGGCTACCTGAACTCGTGCAGGTCGGTCCATCCGTAATCGGAATCTGTTTCGATTGGAGTTCTTGAATCGTCTCATCGAGATTCTCTACTTCAAATGCCAAATGCACAAGATCTTCTTCTACCATGACGGGTCCACTGGGAGGAAAGCTACATAGTTCGATCAGCTCTTCACTATTGGGAACAGCCAAAAACGCGAGATGGGAGCCGCGTGGGGAAACTTTTCGCTCCAGGATCTCCAACCCCAACACCTGTTGATAAAATGCAAGTGTTTGATCCATGTCACTGACCCGCATTCGGGTATGCAGAAGCTTTTTTACGAGCATCGCCACGATCCTTTCATCTCTTTCTTCCCTATGAATGGTTTCTTCGTGATTGTACCGAACCCTGATGAGAGCAACAAGAAGCCATAATGGAACGTCTCATCTCATGGCATGAGATCCTGTATCAGTTGAGATGCCACCTCTGTTTATGTGATAACTCTCCGCTCAACGCTTGTTGTTCTCATGAAGAAGACAATGAATGACTCAAAAATTGCTCGTATTGCTGGCAGCAATGGCACTCCCAAACAGGCTTATGCCATAGAGGATTGATCAACAATCCCTCGTCAAGATGAATGAGTGAGAGGAGCCCACTTCGTTTATGGATATCAATACACATACACAGCTCTGTGGGGTGCTCGGTAATCCTGTTGAACATTCCCTGTCTCCAGCCATCCATAATGCCGCTTTTCAACATCTCTCACTTAATTTCGTCTATCTCGCCTTTCAGGTTGAAGATATTGAACGGGCTATCGCCGGCATCCGCGCACTCGGCAATATTCGCGGTCTCAGTGTGACCATCCCTCATAAAGTATCGGCTATCCCACATTTGAATGATATCGACCCAACAGCTCAGCACATCGGTGCCATTAATACCATCGTGAAAACCCAAAGCACATTGACAGGCTACAACACCGATGCCCTGGGCGCGCTTCGCGCGATCAAGGAACAACACATTCCTCTCCACGATGCTCATGTGTTACTTGTGGGATCGGGTGGGGCCGCTCGAGCCTTGGCCTTTGGTCTTGCGATAGACGGCGGAATCTCCAAACTGACCATCGTCGGCATTGATCAGAGAGAGCGGCAGGAGCTCGTCAATGATCTTCGCCAGCGTACCCCCATCACAGTTAAAGAGGGAGACCTCTCTCAAGACAGCTTGAAGCCCATGATAGCCGAGGTCCGCCTCTTGATCCATTGCACACCGATTGGAATGCATCCCAATGTTGACGCCTCTTGCATTCCTCGGGAATTACTTAGCCCCCATCTGGCTATCATGGATATTGTGTATAATCCCTTGGAAACACAATTACTCAAGGATGCCGCACAAGCCGGTTGTCAAACCATTCCCGGCATTGACATGTTTCTCTACCAAGCCGTGGCCCAATTCGAACTCTGGACTGAGCAACCAGCTCCTGTTGACGTCATGCGCCGCGTATTGGAATCTCATTTTTCATGAATATCGTCTTGATTGGCTACCGGGGAACGGGGAAAAGCACTATCGCCACGCTTGTCGGACAACAACTAGGATGGGACGTCACGTCAACGGATGAAGAAATTGTGAGGCGTGCCAAACGTACTATTCCAGAGATTGTTGAAAAATTTGGCTGGGACCATTTCCGAGATCTGGAAACCGCCGTCTGTCAAAGTTTTATCGACAAAGACCACATAGTGATCGACACAGGCGGTGGGGCCATATTGAGAGAAAAAAATGCCAATCATCTCAAATCCAACGGGATCGTATTTTGGCTAACCGCGTCGGTGGACACGATTATTCAACGCATCGGACAGGATACGCAACGCCCTTCCCTCACAGGCCAGAAGACGTTCACGGAAGAAGTCGAAGACGTGCTCCGTGAACGGACACCTCGTTATGCAGCTGCAGCCGACCATGTTCTGCCTACAGACCATGACGTGCCAGCAACCCTCGCCGACATCATCGTGCAACGGGCGGGCTGTTCGCCTCAGACTTCCTAAACAGCTGTAGGGTATTCTCGTTCTGGAATGATGTGAGAGAAAGCCCATTTACACACTGTCACCGGAAAACAGGCGATCCCCTACCCCAATGATTGTGGACATAGTAAATTCAACTGTGCAACATTTCCCTGTGATGAACGCGCATGAGTACTGGAAATCTTCTTTGGGGTTGCAGTGGTGTCAATGGCTACTCAATAGCTATCACCAATGGTTGGGCGAGGAATTGATTGCACGGCAAGGAGATCTTGAAACCCAGAGTGAACGTTTATATCATGCCCCCTTTGTCGTCGTATCACATGGAACGCAAAACGATCCACTCTTGAATTATGGTAATCAGATCGCCTTGGAGCTGTGGGAAATGGATTGGGCACAGTTCTCTGTCACCCCTTCCAGATTGACGGCAGAACCGGTGAGTCAAGCTGAACGAGCACAGATGTTGCAACAAGCGGCAACGAGAGGTCACATTCGTGAGTATCAAGGCATTCGCATTTCCCAAACTGGCAGGCGATTTTGGGTTGATCACGCTATTGTGTGGAATGTTCTAGACGAACACAATACTCCACGTGGACAAGCTGCAACATTTTCCGCCTGGCAGTATGTGAAAAACCCTGACAAACCGTAAGGCACCGCCCATAGACGATGATTGCATCTTTGCTCCATCATTCTTTAAGGTGGTGCGATATGAGACGATGGCTTCTGGTGTAGGACATTGTCTCTCGGGACCAGCCGGCTCTTGAGCAATTGCTCGATGATTCAATACCCCCAACAGAAACATCTGCGTGCCAAAACACTCAACATGTAAGGGCCCAAGAATACGATGATACTTGCTGGAGACATTGGAGGAACCAAAAGCTACGTTGGCCTTTTTGATTGGAAAGATCAACGAGTCGAACCCATTCGGGAAGAGAAATTTTGGAATGCAGACTTTGGATCGTTTGAGGAACTCTTGACGGAGTTTCTAGAAGACCTAGAAAAATCCTATGGATCGCCTGGGCAAGAAGACCCTGCAGAGGATTCAGCACAAGAAAACCCTCCCCCCCTCAAACCAATTACGGCAGCATGCTTTGGAGTGCCAGGGCCAGTCATAGACAATCGCTGTCAAACCACGAATCTTCCCTGGGTCATCGATGGTACATCACTTCAGAAGCTGTCACAAAGTCCGAAAGTGCAATTATTAAATGACCTTGAAGCCATGGCTTACGGGCTGCAAGTGTTACGATCAGACGAAACCATGCTGCTAAACGCTGGCGGGAAAGAACACCCACAAGGGACCAAAGCCCTCATTGCTGCTGGAACCGGACTCGGCGAAGCCATCTTGTTTTGGGATGGTCAACGCTACCGATCCTGTCCTTCCGAAGGCGGCCATGCGAGTTTTGCTCCCATCAGTGACAGAGAAATTGACTTGCTTCGCTATCTCCGAACCAGTTACCGACATGTCAGCTTTGAACGGGTGTTATCAGGGGAAGGCCTGCATCTCATCTATCAATTTCTTCGGGATACTCAAAAAAATGAGCCGACATGGTTTGCCCAAGAACTCCCAAACGGGGATCCAGCTGCGCTGATTGCTGAAGCCGCTCTCAAGGGGAAGCCTGATATTTGTGTGCAAGCCCTTGATCTCTTCATCTCAGTCTTTGGCGGCGAAACAGGCAACCTGGCCCTGAAGTCTTTAGCCTTAGGTGGGATCTATATTGGAGGAGGCATCGCCCCCAAAATTCTTCCCAAACTGAAACACGATACCTTTATGAAAGCGTTTACCGCAAAAGGTCGTTATCAACGCCTCCTGAACACCATTCCGGTCCGCGTGATTTTGAATGACCAGGCTGGACTCTTAGGCGCAGCCTCCTATGCAGCTGAATCGGCCCTCTCACACTAATACCATGACGTCTCGTACCTCACACACGTTTGAAGATCCAGACACCCAAAAACAGATTGCGGCGGAAGCGGCGGTTGCCTACGTCCATGACGGAGATGTCATCGGACTCGGAACCGGATCAACCGTCAAACACTTTCTGTCCGCCCTCAAAGAAAAAGTGAAGGCTGGCTGGCGGATTCAAGGCGTATCCACATCACAAGCAACCAGTAACCTCGCTCAACAATTCGGCATTCCTCTTCTGACAGAGGAGAAAGACTGGGTGATCAACGTTGCCATTGATGGCACCGATCAAGTCGACCCACGTTTTAATCTGATTAAAGGTGGGGGAGGGGCGCTGTTACGTGAGAAAATTGTGGCTTCGGCAGCACGCCAGTTTATCGTCATCGCCGATGCGAGTAAACACGTACCGGTTCTGGGACATCCCATGCCACTTCCCGTTGAGGTCATACCGTTTGGATGGCCCCACACCGCAAAATTGATTCAGCAATTAGGTTATCGTTCTGTTCTCCGGCAGCGTGATGGAAGAGCGTTCTTAACTGATAGCGGACATTATATTTTGGATGTGGCCATCGATCGTATCGACGATCCGGCTTTGCTTGAGACCACCTTGAATACCATCCCAGGCGTGGTGGACAATGGGCTTTTTGTGGGCCGAACATCGCTGTTGATTCTAGGGACCCCTCATGGTGTTGAAATCTCTTCTCCAACCACTCGACCATCCTCTGTTTGAAATCCTGTGTGGTGGCAGCATGCCTGTCAGAACAGGCTATTGGTAACTTCGCCGATAGTCAGCAAAGAACCGTATGGATGTTGTCAAAAAAGGGTGCAGACAGAAAGGATTGTGTTGATGCTTGCCACGCAGAAGAACAAGACAAGAAGAACACCCGTCACTGGCGTATCGACGATGGTGATGGCGATAGGAATGAGTCTCGTGATTCTGAGCTTCGTGCAATGTTCGCAAGAACCCCCAGAAACCATGCCAGTAGCGAGAGCGGCCATGCCATCCGCCACCACACCACAGGATTCTCCGACTTTGCCAACGTCTGTGGCGTTTCCTGGCAATGGGACCTTTACTCGCGTAGCCAAAGATGCCATGGCATCTGTCGTGAATATTTCCTCCACTCGAAAGGTTTCCCCATCGGGGAAAGAGGCACCTTCTCCTTTTTTTAATGATCCCTTTTTTAGACGATTTTTTGGGGAAGAGTTCGAACGTCCGTTTCGGTCTCCGAAAAAACGACCGGAACAAGGGCTGGGCTCAGGCGTCATTGTTCGCTCTGATGGCTATATCGTCACGAATCATCATGTTGTGGCACAGGCTGATGAACTCACCGTCTTGATCAATGGCAAGCAACAATATACCGCCAAACTCATTGGAACCGACCCAAAAACCGATCTGGCCGTAATTAAGGTAGACGCACACGACCTCCCGACATTGCCCTGGGGAAATTCCGACTCATTAGAAGTCGGAGAGGTTGTGTTAGCAGTTGGCAATCCATTTGGCCTCAATCAAACCGTCACCATGGGGATTATCAGCGCTGTCGGTCGGGCCAATATGGGAATTGTTGACTATGAAGACTTTATCCAGACCGATGCTGCGATTAATCCTGGCAACTCCGGTGGTGCGTTAGTCAATTTACAAGGGGCATTGATCGGAATTAACACCGCTATCTTTTCCAGAACCGGTGGATATATGGGCATTGGGTTTGCCATTCCAAGCAAGATGGTCAAGCACGTCATGGATAGCTTGATTGAACGTGGAAAGGTTGTCAGAGGATGGCTCGGAGTCTCGATTCAAGAACTTACCCCAGAGCTCGCTGAACAGTTTGGGGCATCCGAAGCCTCTGGAGCGTTAGTCGGCGAGGTCGTAGAAGAGAGTCCAGCCGAAGAAGGCGGGCTAAAACGCGCTGACATTGTCCAACAATATAATGGCATCGCAGTCCGAGACCCCACGCATTTGCGATCACTGGTGGCTGAGACCCAACCAAACACTGTGGTTTCAATAAAAATTCTACGAAACGAACGCTCGCAAATGCTCTCTGTGACCATCGGCGATATGCCACGCAATATGGCCATGCAGGGGCAAGGAGCACCTGGACGAACCCAAGGCCATCACGCCCTTTCGGGGATTGCTGTTGAACCCGTTCCTCCTGGCCAAGTCAGAGGTGACCGTGGTGTCATTATTACCCAGGTCACACCGGAGAGCCCTGGTGAACGTGCTGGGCTTCGTCAAGGTGATGTGATCGTCGAAGTCAATCGGATGCCCATTCGTCACGTTCGCGATTTTGATCAACTCACCCAACAATTAACACCCACATCGCCTGTGCTGCTCCTTTTGAAGCGAGGTCAGGGCACACTTTATCTATCCATTAAACCGTAAGAGAAATTGGCCACGAATCCATAATGTGGAAAACGACAACAGAGCCCGAACGACAATTGAAGCGTATGGCATCGATCACCAGCAATTGGACTGCTGCACAGACATACGCCAAGGCTATGCATTTTTTTCGAATGGCAACATTCATTGTACTGACAGGGATCATGACACAGGTTGCTGCACACACAGCTTATGCATCTAGTCCTCATTCTCCGCATGACCCACAACATGGCTTCTCCGACTTTGAATCCTTACCTGATCTTCCTCCGGAAGGACCTGACACGTTCCATTCTCACCAAAACATCCCGTTGCAAGACACATCCATTTCGATTGATGAAGCCCCCAAAGGACTGTTCCGCGACATTACCCTTGCTGAAGGGTTTGAGGAAGATCTGGAGTTTCGCCGTGGCCACGGGGTCTATCCTGTTGGCCCCACAAACGTCTTTTCTCAGGAGACTGTCGCCGTGTTTGTGGTCTTTCGCGTCCACAAGCATTATGCTGCCTATGAAGTGATTGGCCGACTCTATCCTGAAACAGCCGATGGCCTTGATCCCAAGCAATGGATCGATGAAGATGCCATGTATTTGGCTTTGGAAGATGAAAGCGGATATCTGAAGCTCTTCCCTCCGTCAAAAGGCTGGCAACCTGGTCGGTACCGGGTGGAAATCTATGTGGGGTATGAAGTCAGTGCCCTCAACCGCATGGGAACCATGCGATTTACCATCCAACCTTCTTTAAACAATTGAACAAACAATACCATGCGACTGACTCCATGGTGTGATCTCAGATACTGACATGACGCAATCTCCTTGGCTATCAGTAGTTATTCCCATTAAGGATGAACGGGAGAATCTGCCTCCACTGACGAGCCAATTAATCCATGTCTTACGCAATCTGCCTGAGCCTCAAAACACCTCATTTGAAATTCTCTACATCGATGATGGAAGCACCGATGGCAGTGAGGAACGCTTGGACCAGCTTGCTGAGGAATACCCGGAAGTGCTTGTCTTACATTTAGACAAGAATTACGGACAAACCGCCGCGTTTGACGCAGGATTTCGTCATGCCCGTGGAGAGCTCGTGGCAACACTCGATGGCGATCTCCAATATGATCCTGCCGACCTGTTGATCCTGCTCCCCTTTGCCTCACGCCATGATCTCGTATGCGGACAACGAACCCAACGACATGACACCTTCATTCGAAGGCTCTCATCCCGCATTGCATTTTTTGTCAGAAAGACGGTTATCCATGACACGATTCACGATACCGGTTGCTCATTAAAAATATTTCGTAAGAGCATGCTGCACTACATTCCTCCGTTCAAAGGCATGCATCGGTTCTATCCAGCATTGGCCAAGATACATGGCTTGTCGGTTGTCGAAATCCCCGTTCAACATTTCCCTCGCATTCATGGCCAATCCAAGTATGGGATAAGCAATCGGTTGTTCTCCGGACTCTACGACCTGATTGCCATTCGATGGATGCAACGGCGGTACGTGAACTATCAAATGAAAGAGGAGAGAAAAAAGATTGTCCATGACAACAACTGAAATAGTGTGGGTTGGCATTGGGTTTCTGGGGCAAGGATTATTTTTCTCCCGATGGCTCATTCAATGGATGGCCTCCGAACGAAAAGCCGAGAGCCATATGCCAACCTCGTTCTGGTACATGAGTCTTGCTGGAAGTCTCATTGTGTTATCCTATGCATGGTATCGGCAAGATCCTGTTTTTATTGCTGGCCAGAGTGTCGGATCTATCGTCTATATCCGCAACTTGATGTTTATCCATCGAAGTCGGTAACAGGCCACTTGTGGTTTACACCGCTCCTCGTCCCCGCTCTCATTCCCCACAGATCCTGCATCTCCTCGGGCTTGCTGTTCTCGCTGGCATCTTGTTGTTTATTGGACTCGGTGATTTAGGACTGACAGATCGAGATGAAGGCAGCAATGCGGAAGCCGCACGCGAAATGCTGGAGTCGGGAGATTGGATTTCACCGACTTTAAATGGGGAACCTCGCTATGCCAAACCTGCTTTCGTCTATTGGATCATTGCGGGAACATATTCCATCCTAGGCGTGAATGAATTTTCCGCGAGACTGCCATCCGCCATATTTGGCCTGACACTAATTCTGGTTCACTACCTGTTTCTCACGAGACTTCTTGGCGCCAGCATTGCCTTCATCGGAGCACTGATGCTCCTTCTCAACCTTGAAGTCATTGCTAGTAGCCGAATGGTGTTGACCGACCCAGAGCTCGTCTTATTTACCACGCTCTCTGCCTATGGATTTTGGCTGGGATTTCATGGAACAGGACGCCAGCGCTACTGGATGTGGGGATTCTATCTCGGCATGGCACTGGCCACGTTGACCAAAGGCCCCATAGGGATTCTCATTCCTCTGTTCGGTGTCATGCCTTATCTGACCATCACACGGCAATGGAAGCAATTCTGGCAAACCGGCTTTCCTCTCCTCGGCACGGTCGTCTGCCTGCTGATTGCGTCGCCTTGGTATATCGCCATGTTCACCATTCATGGCGTTGACTACCTTACGGCTGCCCAAGCCAATACGACTGGCCGATTTGCCAACCCCATGGAAGGACATGGAGGGACGATCTTCTTTTTTATTCCTGTTCTCCTGGTCAGCTTTTTCCCGTGGAGCGGGTTCCTTCCTCTCGCGCTTTCCCAAGCTTTGAAACCTTGGAAAGCTCTTCGTGCAGGAGAACAACACCTCACCAACGAACAACGTCTTACCTTTTTTGCCGCATTATGGGCAATTGGAATTTTTCTCTTTTTTAGCTTATCAGCAACACGCCTCCCCCATTACATCTTGCCCTTATTTCCTGCGGCATCGATTCTGACAGCCGTATTCTGGTCTCGTATGCTTGCACACATATCACCGGCACCGTCAGCCACCGCCTTGCAGGAAGAGGAATTACCTGTCGCCTCTTTCAACACGGAAGCTTCGAACATATCTCACCCATTACCCTCTGGTAAAAGTCCCTCCGGTCTCAAGGGTTCCCTCATCATCCTTGTTATCACCGGATACCTACTTGCCCTGCTCTTTGCATCTATTCCTGCAATCTATGAACATTTTCAAGAGACGATTGCCGTGGAATTTCCCACAGCAACAAAAATCAACCCGGGCCTCATCGCGCTGTTCCTGGGGGGAGTATTTTTTGTTGGCACCACCATCATTCGTCATCTTGCCTCTGTCGAGAAGCGCCGTCCGATGGTAGTGGGAATAGCTGGAGGGATGATTACCCTTGTGATGTTGACCATCATTATCGTGGCCCTCCCCCCTTTCCACAAACATTTCATTGCTCCCCCTCAAAAACTTGCCACTATTGCAGGCCTCAATCTGGGAACAGAAGGACATCTGGTGCAATTTGGCCGAAAGCGCCCTTCGTTAATCTTTTATGCCAAGCACCCCATTGTTCAAATCAGCCCAGGGGAAGATGAAAAATTTCAAGCCCTTCGCAAGATACCAGGGAAAACGATGATCATCCTTCAGTCACACTTGCGTGCACGGCTTCCCTCCCCAGAGTCAGAATTTTCCGTTCTTCTGACGCATCAAGGCTTCTCACTCCTTTCGAGCGAGGACATGATGCCATCAAATAGGCCTCAAAATAGTCATTGAGCCAAAACTGATACGGAAGCTATGGAGGAGGCTCAGCAAAGGCTGAGGATGCCACTGGCAGAATGGTGAATAGCCCTTCTACAAGAGAGGGAGAAGACTGTGTATCTGCTGAATCAATAGAAACAAACCGACGAGGCCACACATACGCACCAGGTCATGAACCCGTGACACTTCGGATTCTTTCATAGAAATCTGTGATTGCATCATCCACCAGACCATGCCTGCAAGACCCGCCAATGTGATAATCAACCAGGAACCCGTTGATAGTGCCAGGCCCATGCCTACGATAAGACGAGCTTCGGGAGCACCAATTTTTTTGAGGGACCAGAAGCTAATGGGCTTGCTTCGCCTGCATTCCCTTTGAATCCACACCCCCAACAGCAAGAGACTTCCACCAAGAATCACACTGAGGAACCTCATCGTGTTTTGAAGGGGTTCGCCCTGCACCATCACCCAGAGCAACGCAAATCCTGTCACAAAGAAAGGAAGACTATTGAGGATCACATGAAGACTTGTCTGCTTCCAGGTCTGGAGAGGACGGGCCAAAACATACCCCACAAGCAGTCCCAGCATCGCGCCAGCCATCACGTCAGTCGGAAAATGAGAGCCTCTCATCACTCGGCTGATACCCACAAATGCCGCAGTCCCGTACCAAACCCAGGTCATATGCGGGAAATATTTTGCGAGGACGGCAGCAACAGCGAAGCTTGCGGAGGAATGCCCAGACGGAAAGGCGTCAAATCCTCCTTGAAATGAAGGCCCCATCTCAAAGGGATGTTGATGCATCAGGCGAGGACGGGGGCGTCCGATAAGATGCTTAGGGATCTGAACAACAACCCCAATCACCGCATGGGCAATCAGGCTATCGAGACCGGCGCCTTTGAACGCATCCCGCTTCCACACATAACCAATCGCGAAGAGCCCAATGGAGATGCCAACAAGCGTAACGCCATCTCCGAGCCAATTCCCCACATTGCCAATTTGTTCAAGCAACGGATGATGCAAGGACCGAACGAATTGAATAAATGGAAAGTCCAATGTCGACAGCGCAATGAAGATCCCAAATACAACGATCTGGGAAAGAAGCAGGGAAAGGCCAAGACGGATTGATGAAGTCCGACGAGAGATGGCATTCATGCGAGTAGCGAGTTCTGACGAGAAGACCCTTCCCACCCCTCCTTGCCCTTGCTCCTCTTACCGTGCGTCTCACAAGGACAAGGAGCCATCAGGGTACCCAGTCCGCCAAAAAGACATTAAATTCTCCCGGCTGAGCCTGTCGGTCAGAAACCCAAACCAAACGCGTACCGTCAGGAGAGAACATCGGAAAGCTGTTGAAATGTCCATCGTGCGTAATTTGCTCCATGCCTGTTCCATCATCATTCATGAGATAGAGATGAAAAGATGGTGGTCCAGATCGCTTCTCCACATGATGCGAAACGTTAGAGGAAAAGATGATACGACGGCCATCATGGTGAAACGATGGGGCAAAATTTGCGGCGCCATTCTTCGTGATTTGGCGCTTCTCTGAGCCATCAGCATTCATGATGAAAATTTCTAAGTGAGACGGCTCAACAAGATTATTCTTCAGGAGATCTTGATACTGTTGTCGCGCAACTGGATCTGTGGGGTGAAATGCCCGATAGACAATGCGCTTCTCATCAGGAGAGAAAAATGCACCACCATCGTATCCGATGTCATCGGTTAGCCGTATCACACGGGTTCCGTTGAGGTCCATGGTGTAGAGATCAAGATCCCCATCACGCATCGAGGTAAAGATAATTTTCTTGTTCTTGAAAGAAACGGTTGCTTCGGCATCATAGCCAGGGGTGGTAGTTAATCGATACGGTTCTCGTCCATCAATGCGATAGGAAAAAATATCAAAATCGTGCAAGGCCCATCGATAGTGGGCTCCCTGAGTCAATTTAGGAGGACAGGCTAGGTCCTTTCTATGTGTTGAGGAAAAAAGGATACGTCTGCGGCCAGGGAAAAAGTATCCACAGGTCGTCGTGCCAAATCCATTACTGACACGCTGAATATTCTTTCCATCAAGATCCATGACATACATTTGGTAACAATCTTGCTGTAGATGTGCACTTGAATCTCTTGTTGACTGAAAGATTAATTTGTCTCCATCAGATGAAAAGTAGGCTTCTGCACTTTTTCCCCCAGTCGTTAATTGTCGGATGTTCGTCAAGTGGGATTCCGCTGGTTCTGCAGCAAGCAGTGTAGAAACAGTACTGACAAACAGAACGACAAAGACCACCACAACTGTCGCACATGAAACATGAACCCATGACCAATTTTTACGAGACATCAAAACGGACCTCTTCATTATTCATGGTTAACGGAAAATCACCTCGAGCCAGCACATGCCCATCTTGAAAGACAATGTAACTGTCCCATCCATAGAAAAAGACAAGTCTGGCAATCCGAGCAACGGCAGCAGGTGAATGGCCATACAATATTGTGACAACATGATCTGAATATTGTGGATGACGGCATGAGATCAAGACGGCAATCTCAGGGCCCGTAAAGTCCTGTCCTTGGATGGTAGTCTGATCGCCTTCTTGGCTGACCCGTCCTCCACAGGCATCGAATCCCAATGTAGCAAGCACGTTCACGCGTGGCCTACCCAAAATAAGCAGTGACTCATTCATCAGTTTTCCCAACGTATCTGACCGTTCGGTGACGAAGGACTTCTCTCCACGAACTCGTTGAAGCACAGATTCATAGGCAGGCCACGCTTGCTCCGTGGCCTGCGGCGCAGCAATCGCACGACGCTGATCTGTCGCCCAAAGATTGAGCATCGGGGGAATTTGAGAACGGCTTATGTTCCGGATCAGTTCAAACTCAGGATCAAGCCTGAGACGAACAGGTTGGCTAGTCACCACAATCGAAAAGGATTCTTGTGCCTTGGCCGTTGACACAACGACATGCTGGGTTTCTCCATTGGCAAGAGAAAGCAGAAGGGGAATTCGCATCCGATAGGCTACGCCGAGCTGGACAATCGTTCCCGTGACCTCAAAACGTTGAGAGGGAAGGTCGGACACATGTACTGCTGTATGAGCAAGTTTGACCGTGGGTGCCCCTGACTGCTGGACCCACTGCTGAAAAAACCATCCCAATTTTTGATTAGCCGTCTTTTCGAATGCATGCTGAAGATCACTCCAATTGACAAACCGGCCTTGGTCATGATGGACAATGGCCCGTATGGCTCCAAAGAAAGCTTCATCACCAATTTCCCGACGCAGCATATGAAAGACCATGGCCCCTTTCTGATACCCAATGGCATTATCTCGTTCCGTCTCTTTATGATGAAACCTTCGCAAAGGATAATCATTGTCAGGTGAGACATAAACATTATATCCCAAAACCATTTTTCGACGATGTTGAATAGCTGTATCAATGGATCCATGTCGTTCATCATAATAGTAATTGGCCAGATAAGTCGTGAGCCCTTCAACCCAATTGCCATGCTCTACACGATTCAACACCGCATTGCCGATCCACGAATGCACGATTTCATGACCCAGCGAATATGGCTGGACATACCGTCGTTTCACCACACCGCTGCCTAAGAGCGTAAATGACGGCATCCCTAGCCCACTGGGGAAAAAATTCTCCACCACGGCGAATTTGGCAAATGGATAAGGCCCTAATAGCGAGGAATAGAAGTGAAGGTACTTGACCACCGCATCTAGATAGGCCTCCGCCAAATGCGCCTCTTCCGGAAATAGATAAGTTGCTAATTCAATGCCTTGCCACATTCGATGAGACATCACAAACCGATTCGCCACAAGAGTGAGCGCTTCCGTTGGCATTTCTGCTTGCCACGCAGTCATCACGCGCCCATCTTGTGCTTGATGGGAAATCTGACGACCTTGGGTCATGGCCTGCCACCCTTCCGGAACGACGACTCGAACGTCGAAGGTGGCAAGGGAGCCTGGAATATCTGGATACCACAGGGTTTCCGAGGAGACATACACACCTTGCGGTCCAATATGCCCGTTGGTCTTGTCCATCCCAACAAACCGAAGTCCTTGTGATGCTTGCGGAGGTCCATTGATCTCACCATGATAGACAATGAGCAATTCACGAGGGTGTGCAGTATACGGAATATCGATGACAATAGTTCGTCCATCAGGGATGGCATGAGCCCATTCATCACCTAGTGTATCGACATCGATGGGTTCTTCTGTATAGGAAATAGCTTGAGAGTCGAGTGTTACAGCATCTACATGTAAGGCTTGGTTTAACACCAAACGAATAGTGTGAGCGCTAGTCTCCGTCCCAGCTAACATTATTGAGTCCCTGACAATAAGGCTGTGGCTATCAGGATTGAGCTGCAGATCAAGCGTATGGTGCTCAATGCGAAAGGCCTCAGCCCACACACCCTGAGCCATGACAAGCCACAGAACCAAAAAGCCAACACCATTGATCTTGCGCAGATGTTTCTTCACGAGGCTGGAATCTCCACAAGGGCATCGACAAATTCTTTTGCGTGAAAATCTTGGAGATCGTCCTCTCCTTCACCAACACCAAGCAGTCGAACCGGGATGTTCAGTTCTTCCGCAATCGCAACCAGCACGCCACCTTTTGCCGTTCCATCCAATTTCGTCAGCACAAGGCCTGTGACCCCCAAGGCTTCGTGAAATTGTTTAGCCTGGGCAATCGCATTTTGCCCCAATGTCCCATCCAATGTCAGTAAGACTTCATGAGGAGCGCCAGGCAGCTCCCGATTCAACACCCGCTGCATTTTCTTGAGCTCATCCATCAGATTGACTTTAGTGTGCAGACGGCCTGCGGTGTCGATTAAGACCACATCCACCCCTCTAGCCTTTGCTGCAGAAATGCCATCAAAGACAACGGCCGCAGGGTCGGCGCCATGTCGATGTTTAATGACATCCGCTCCAATCGTCTTTCCCCAAATTTCTAATTGTTCAATCGCCGCTGCGCGAAAGGTGTCCGCAGCCACAAGCAACGGCGTCAACCCATTATGCTTGAGGCGACTTCCGAGTTTGGCCATATTGGTCGTCTTCCCTACGCCATTAATACCAACGGTCAGAATGACAAAGGGCTTTCGACTTTTTCGAATAAGAGTCTCTAGGGAGTCAGATTCCACCGCTGTCAAAATTTGGCAAAGCGATACCTTTAAGACATCAAGGGAATGTGCAGGGTTCGCGCCTCGCATGTTGTCTTGCAGTTGAGTCATCAGCCGTGTCACGGCCCGAATGCCTACATCCGCACCAAGCAAAGCCGCCTCAACTTCTTCAATCGTGTCAGGATCAAGCTCTCGCCCCACCAACCGCCGAAGTGAGGCTTCCACATGTTGACGTGTCTTCCCTAATCCGTCACGGAGCTTATCGAACCAACTCATCGTTTATCATCCTCATATTTTTTAACGGTGACCAGCTTCGGCAATGGGTATAAGGCACACAAGATGCGCTTTTCTTTCCGTCGCATTCGGCGTGCTTCGTGTTCGCTCCGTTCATGGTCGTACCCAAATAAATGCAGTACGCCATGGATGAGCAACCGTGTCAGCTCTTCATCAATAGCATGGCCCAAATCTTTCGCTTGCCGTGCCGCGACAGGCACCGCAATCACGACGTCGCCAAGAAGAGAAGAACGAGGGCCAGGAGACTCTCTCAGGGAAAAGGCGAGCACATCCGTTGGTTCATCAACGCCTCTGAATTGTCGATTGAGCCCTTGCATACGGCAGGTGCCAATGAGCTCAATGCCGAGTTCAGCATCTTCTTCACCAGCTAGGGCAAGGATGGTCTGTGCCATCGTGGTCAACACCGAGACGCGCACCATCGTTCGCCGAAGTCGGTTTCGTACATCAACCGGCATCAGGTCATGAGTCTTTCATCTCGGGGTGTTTCGAAGAAAGCCGTTCCTTCCTATGTGTGCCATCAGCATGCTGTGCCGATCGTACAGAAGAATGCGCCGACGAGGTTGCTTGAGCATCATGTTGATCATAGGCTCGAATAATATCTTGCACCAATTGATGGCGTACCACATCCCGATGATGAAAAGACACAAATTTGATCCCTTCAATGCCTTGCAGGATCTTGGTGACATGAATAAGACCGGATGTTCGATCAGGAGGAAGGTCGACTTGCGTAATATCCCCAGTCACAACCGCTTTGGCATTGAAACCCAAGCGTGTCAGAAACATTTTCATCTGCTCAGCTGTGGCATTTTGCGCCTCATCCAAAATAACAAAGGCATCATTCAAGGTCCGGCCTCGCATAAAGGCCAGCGGCGCAATCTCAATGTCCCCTCGCTCAACTAATCGATTGGCCCGTTCGACATCCATCATCGTATATAAAGCATCGTAAAGAGGGCGAAGATACGGATGGACCTTCGCAAACATGTCTCCCGGCAAAAACCCCAGCCGTTCACCAGCTTCGACGGCTGGTCGTGCAAGGATAATCCGGCTCACTGTTTTTTGAGTCAACGCGGCAACAGCCATGGCCATCGCTAAATAGGTCTTCCCTGTTCCTGCAGGACCAATGGCAATAACCAAATCATGCGTCTGAATGGCTTCAAGATAGGCATGTTGTGAGGGGGTTTTGGGAGAGACGGTACTTTTGGGAGTCAGAACCGGAGAGCGCCCGAGAGTGAGTGGACTAATAAGGGGTTCCGAATCATCTTTAGAAGCCTGTAAGGCTCGGGTGACATCTTCAGATTGGAGCTCATATCGCCCCGTCGTCCATTGAGCCAATTCAGCAAGGAGTCGCTCGGCTTGGGAAACAGCATCTGGCTGCCCTTCCAGGGTCACCTCATCCCCACGAGCCGATAACTGGACCCCCAGTTCATGTTCAATTAAACGCAAGTGCGAATCATGAGGACCGAATAAATTCGCTAAATCCGCACCTTCTCGTATTTTGACTTTACGCACGTGCTTGTTTTGAGGTCTCCTTATTCAAGGAACGTTTTCTGTATTTTAGCAAGGCCCTGATACCAGAACAAGACAAATGGGCTACCGCCGTTTTTGACATGTTGGGCAAAAGAATGCACTGCGCTCCTGACTCAGACGGCGAATACGCGTGCCACAGCCACGCAGACAGAACGTCCCTGTTTTTTGATACACCTGATGGCGCTCTTGAAAACAGCCAGGGCTGCCATCCGGGGTGCAAAAATCTCGAATCGTCGACCCTCCACAGACAATAGCCTCCTGCAACACAGCTTGCATGGTCGCAAAGAGACGATGCAACGTCTTTTTCTTTAAACGATTCCCAGAGGCATGAGGATGAATGCCGGCTCGATGAAGAATTTCATTAGCATAAATATTTCCAATCCCCGCTATTTTCTGTTGATTCATCAAGAACGCCTTTAATCGACCACGAGACTGTTGAATCAATGCGATAAATGCCATCGGCTCGACACTCAAGGGATCCAGACCAAATCGGCGGCCACGTAACTCCTGCCAATCGTGGGCATTCAGCAAATAGATACGACCAAACCGTCTGGCATTCCAGTAACGCAGCTCAGGAGTGTGGCTCGTGGCGAGATACACAACCATATGCGTATGAACTGCAAATTTCTGAGGAACGCCATGGAATAAGAACCGCCCCGTCATCCCTAGTTCAGCCAGCAGAAATTGAGACCCTTGCCCTTTCTCACAAGTAAACAGCAGCGTTTTCCCATACCGTTGGATATCTTGGATACAGGCGCCTTCATACCAAGGAAGCTGATCAATCCCCTCGCGGATGATGTCCTGGCGACCGACCCATATGGATCGAATAGTGGTTCCGAGGACATGGCGGCGAAGTTGGCGAAGAACCGATTCAACCTCTGGGAGTTCAGGCATGGAGAATATGGTCCAATTGCCGATAAGACGGTGTCAACAACGGTCCCCTGAAACCATCATCACATTCTGGAATCTTCTGCGTCATGGACAGTTATCAATCGGGAAGATAGAGGCTCCCATGATTCAACAAATCCACCAGTAAATGGAGATGCGCATCTGTGCGCGCATAGTGAGTTGGCCTGATCGTTCTTTCGGCACATAATATCTTCACCAGATCCGGCTGTATCTCATGGCATGGGTACCAACGACTATCCACAAACAACCACGTTGCCGCACCATGCTCCTGAAAAGCAAAACGCGATCCTTCATTTCGTATAAGGCATCCCCCTGCAGACACATGAGTTCTCACAAATTCAAGGTCATATGTCTCAAGATCCATCGCGTTTTCGTCATATTTGGGTGCCGTCATGAAAGACCCGAACCATTGGGCAAGCCTGTCTTTGTCGTTGAGATATTGCCTCAGGATATGCTGAGCCTTCTCCAACGCCCCAGCCGTTATCTGGCCAGGGTTGGCTTGCGGAACGAGATCAGGGTCAGTATATCGCAGATCCTCATTTAATGTTTCGCCAATATAATCGGCAACGCCTTGCAAAATTTCCTTGTGAGAAGGCGCACGAAATCCAACGGAGCAGGTCATACAATCATCACCTACTGCGATTCCATTGTGACTCACCCCAGGCGGGACATAGAGCACATCCCCAGGCTCGAGAACCCAATGCTGGGTGGATGTCCATTCGGACAAGATCATCACAGGGGTATCTGTACGGCGAGGAGAATGCTCATTACACCGTCTGCCAATTTCCCATCGACGCCGACCAGAAACCTGAACAAGAAAGACATCGTAGTGATCATAATGTGCTCCAACGCCACCGCCATTACTAGAGTAGCTCATCATCAGATCATCAACGCGCCAGCTCGGAATACAATAAAATTGTTCAAGAAATGTGGCAGCTTCCGGCACCCAATGATCGACTGCTTGCACTAACAAGGTCCAATGCGTTGCCGGCAAGGTGCGAAAAGTCTCGTCAGTAAATGGACCATGCTGGAGTTCCCAGTGTTCGCTGGCACCATCTTGCAGGATCAAACGAGACTCAACCTCGTGCTCGCATGCAAGTCCAGCCAGTTCCTCAGCGGCAATCGGAGGTCTCACATCCGGCAATGCTTGCCGAATGAAAAGAGGTTTTTTTGCCAGTAGTCAGCGAGAAAGGTTTCGAGTGAATACTCACCCAAGGGGTTTGTCTTCATAGAAGTACGAATATGGGGTATTTGAGGCCAATGCGGTCAGTTTTCACAGCAATCTCGTCAGCATGATTTGAGCATATCCATATGAGAAATCCCATCTTCCAGGTAAGGATCTGATACCGGTGTAAATCCATGCTGCTCATAGAACCCTTGGAGATAGACTTGCGCTGCAATTTTGACCATGCTGCCAGGCCAACACGTGGCTATTTCATACAGCGCTCTCTGTACAAGCTGGTGGCCCATCCCACACCCACGCGCTTGAGCACTAACCACAAGCCGACCAAGGCCAACCTCTGGATAGCACAACCCTGCCGGTAGGATACGCGCATAGGCCAGAACCTGCCCACATGCATCACATCCGAGCAGATGCCTGACCTCCACATGCCGGTCATACGCGTCAAGTTCAGGATAGGCACAGGCTTGCTCGACGACAAAGACATTTACGCGTAACTGCATGGTCTGGAAAAGCTGATCGACCGTCAGCTCCTGAAATCTCCTGACGTCCCAAGTTATTGCAACCATATCATTAGAAAAATCTGAAGATCTCTGAGAGGCTCTTACGCCTCATGACTTTCCTCAAATTTCAGCGCAACGGAATTGATGCAGTACCGTTGTCCGGTTGTTGGCGGTCCATCATCGAAAACATGGCCCAAGTGGGCATCACAGGTCGAACATGTGACTTCCACTCTGCTCATGCCATGGCTAGCGTCTGTTTGCTTCTCCAACGCATCTTCCGAGAGTGGTTGATCAAAACTAGGCCAACCAGTTCCCGAATTAAACTTATTCTCTGTACTGAACAACATGGCTCCGCAGCAGACACACTGGTACCGCCCGCTTTTTTGTCCAGGGTCATACTGATCGGTAAACGCAGGTTCGGTGCCATGTTGCCTGGTGACATAATATTGTTCTGGACTCAGTTGCTGTTTCCACTCGTCATCGGACTTCTGAATTTTAGGGGCCATCATGGTCCTCCATATTTAGGAATTTCTATCGCCGGCAGCCTTGAGCACCAACCCTGAAAAGACGGCATGCAATTTCCCAACATCGTACCACAATCGCCTGTGCTTGGAATGGCTCCTAGGGTTATGCCTTGACAGCCATATCCATGGATACCGAGAATATCATTCAGTGTCATTTCACTCGACAAGGACTCTATGACAACCGAAGTACATTCCCTGGGCAAATCTTCTGAGTTTCGGCGTAGTATGTATGTTGATGGTTGGAATCAGCTCTACCTTGATCCAAAGAAAGTTACGACATTAGGTCGCTTTTGCCATTCTGTGGGGATTACAGAACTCCACCTGTATGACTTACATTGTATCCTCTGTGATGCTGTCCATGATTCAGCACATCAAGAGGTGATCGAGTCATTGAAAACCAACCACGGCATTCAACATTTCAATGCGGCATACAGTTGCATGACGCAGCTTGACGATATCGCACGGTATCAAGACACCTATCACGCTTTTTCGGGAACCATCCTGGAATGTGAATGGTGGCGAAACGAACCACGAGACTTTTCGACAGCCTTGTGTTGTCTCCAAGCAGCGGCAGCGAGCCCCTTGGAGGTCCATGCTTACACAGGGTGGTTTCAGGAGGACGAAGTGGCCGATCTTTGTTCAGCTATTGATGTGTTGCATCTGCATGCCTATCGGCCCGATGGCACAGAAACCTTTTCCTATACGAAAAGTCGATTAGAGCTTTTGAGCAACCATTCCATGAAAGTGGTTCCGCTCTTTTCTGCAGAGCCTGACTTTATGGGACCCTGGTTGCATAAGCATGGCCTCCACGAAGCAGAGCGTCTCTATGATCAGGCCTATCAGGAATGGGCAGCGAAAGAACCAACCAAGCTGGTCAAAATAGGCGTCAATTATTTTGCGTATAGTCACCTAGCTAAAGCTGTCCGCTCAGACTAACGACGACCCAGCACTTGATTCTTGCCTTCACCGATACACCTCCAATCACCGAAGCTTGCAGCAACGAGATTCCTGCAAGAGCGATGCATAAATATGGCTCAGTCGCTGTTGATCCAATATAGACATATGCCCGCAATGTTTTGTAATAGTTTCCTTTTGCACAAAATCGCTTAGAGTTACTGTCACGGGTTCCCAAATCGCTCCGACTAAGTCTGCGATGTTTTTTGAGAATGTATGCTGCCATACATTTTATGAAAAATTGCTCCAGATGGGGTTGTCTTTTATGAAGCCGGCATGAAATGGAAGCAACACGATACGGGTCATATCACCATGAACCAAGCCGTGATCGAATGGTAGAAATCCGGGAAAATTGCTAACATTCGCTTTTACGGCAACTTTAATCCAGGTCCTATCGCCGGGTGACGGGGATTTCAAAAATAATGCGCTGTCCTGCCGTGGCACATTCTTTCAAAGAGAATCGTCCTTCTGTCATTGTTCCCTCACAACAAGTGACAGGGCATGATCAAAACTTTTCATCATCAGTCACAATGGATTATTTTGCTTTACCTGGCTTGGTGACTGAAGTCGTACTTAAACGGTGTTCACAATGCCATTATGCATCCCCCTCATATCCCTGGGGGATTGTGATGCGTCCGACTTTGGCATCCCGCCTCACTTGCGTTAACCGATCTGGGGTTCCAATATCAGACCAATAACCGGAGACCACATACCCATAGATATCCGCACCATATTCCAACCACATGAAGTAGGCTTCGATAATAGAAGACATCTCTTCTTGAGGAATGTCCCGAAGGAGCAATGGATTCAGGACATGGACCCCTGCAAACATGAAACGACGTCGTTGCGCAACTGAAGATTGAAGAGAACGACCACGACCGTTGATTGTGAGAATCTGATTCCGCTCATCTGTTTCAACAACACCCCAGGCTTCAACATCTGGGTCTTCTCGCAGGACCATGGTCGCCAGTCCTTGGTGGCTCTGATGAAAAGTGAAGAGATCTGTCAGGTTGATATCAATTAAGGTGTCTCCATTGAGAACGAGAAACGGTTCGCCTTCAAAGAAAGATTCCACCTGTTTGATGCCCCCTCCTGTCCCCAAAAGACGAGGCTCATGGGAATAGCAAAGCCGCATTCCCCACTCCATCCCGTCTCCCAAAGCGTCTTCAACCTTCTTTCCGAGATGGTGGAGATTGATCACCACATCAACAATGTGATGACGACGAAGTAAGAAAAGATTCCACAGAATCAGTGGTTGATCTAAGACCCGAAGAAGAGGCTTGGGAACCACCGCGGTGAGAGGACGAAGACGTGTGCCAAGGCCGGCAGCCAAAACCATGGCTTTCATATCGGTGGGTTAGCCCTCACAAGCAGATCCATTAATGAACGCCTCCTTGAACAAACAAAGCGAGAGAGACGGTCCAAAAGTATGCTTACTGCCATTCAAACACATAGGGCTTGAGAGTCTCATAGAGTTCTACAAGCTCAGAGTGTTTCTTCAAATTGTGCTGGACATAGCCCAAGGTGCGGGGAATATCATCGAGGAACTTTGCATTATGTTTCACCCGGTCAATATACACGAACCGACCCACCGCTTTGAGGTTTCGTTGAATGCTGGTGAGATCAAACAACCGGCGAAAGGCTTGCCGATCCGTCAACAACATACGATCTTGCATTGCGAGATCCACTCCTCGGCTCATTCCATCAACATACTGCTCAATGAGGGTCTCAACCAGAGAATCGTCCAAAGCAATATATGAATCCCGTAACAGCGAGGCGAGATCGTATGTCACCGGGCCCAGCAACGCATCCTGAAAATCGACAAGGCCCAACATGTCCCCTGCCACCATGAGATTCCGAGAATGATAATCGCGATGGGTAAACACATACGGTTGCGCAACCAACAATTCAGCGATCTGTTGAAAGGCTGCCCGAATGATTTTGGCATCGGCCTCAGCTATCGGTTCCCCACGACGAGCTTCTACCCCATATTCCAGAAAATGGTCAAATTCCCACATCAGCAGTGGCACATCAAATGACTGATGAAAGGCTAGACAGTCCGGATTGTCCATCCGTGTCGCTTCTAAGTGAATCGTGACAAGCATATCAATAGCCTTGGCATACACCGCGAGGTGTGAAGACTGCCCTGAGGGGTGACAATAGTCCCACAATGTGACATCCCCAAAATCCTCAAGATATAACAACCCGGCCGTTTCATCGTAATGATACAAAGAAGGGACCGACACACCGGCCTTGGATAAATGTTTGAGGATATTAATGAACGGAAGCTCATTAATGTCATGACAGGTATGACTCACTGCTTCTTCAGAGGCTTTAAACGCTTCAGCCTGTGCTAATTCCATGAGGATCAGAGAAGACATCGTGCCTCCAGTTACCTGCAAGCGGAAATACCGACGATTCGAGGCATCACCGGCCAAGGGCGTAATACTAGAAACAGCACCATGACCGGCAATGGTCTGCTGAACCGTCTGCTTGATAAGGAGAGGATCAAAAGGCATAAGAGAAGAAACGCCCGGGTTGTTCTAGGCAAATTATACGCGTCCTTGCAAACATTGTCACATCCCACACCGTCGACATTCGCCTTCAATTCGGGTACAACATCCTCCCAAGATGTGTAAGGAGTCCAAGACTCCAACCTTCTCGTAATCACAAGAACGATCGGAACGAAGGAGTCTTCATGGCATATAAGGGCATTGGCGATTATGGCATCATCGGCGATCTTCACACGGTGGCATTAGTCGGCATCGATGGGTCGATTGATTGGTGCTGTCTGCCTCACTTTGACTCTCCAAGTATTTTTGCAGCCATCCTTGATCAGAAACAAGGTGGGTATTTCAAAATTTCGCCAATGCGTCCTGGAAACCAACGTCAAATGTATCTTCCCGAAACGAATATTTTGCTCACCCGATTTTTTCAGGAGGATGGAGTCGGTGAGGTGACAGATTTCATGCCCGTCGAGTCAGATGCCCCTGGATCACTTCCTCAGCGGCATCAAATTATTCGCATGGTCTCTGTTGTCCGTGGACAGGTTCAGTTTTCCTTGGAATGCGCACCGTCCTTTCACTATGGGCAGGACGCGCATACCGCCACCGTCCGGGAAGGAGGAGTCATTTTCAGTTCTCCGAAACTCACATTAGGCTTGGCAAGCCCCATTCCCCTGCATGTCCGTGAAGGCCGAGTGCATAAAAAATTCACGCTGAGTGCTGGACAAAGCCTCACCTTTTATCTGGAGTCCTTTGAATCGAACCCACCAGAAGATCTGTTGGCCACGCCGGAGTCCGGAGAAATGTCATTCAGGAACACCTCAGCCTTTTGGCAAAGCTGGTTAGCCCAATGTCAATATTCAGGGCGCTGGCGAGAAATGGTGCACCGTTCAGCATTGACGCTGAAATTGCTCACCTATGCCCCCACTGGAGCAATTATCGCTGCCCCCACGACCAGTCTGCCCGAATTTATCGGAGGCCCACGAAATTGGGATTATCGATACACCTGGATGCGAGACGCCTCGTTCACCGTGTATGGGTTGCTTCGCCTCGGGTTCACCATGGAGGCTGGCCGTTTTATGGATTGGTTGAATGCTCGATGTCATAACTTGAACCCCGACGGATCGCTTCAACTCGTCTATGGCATTGATGGACGGCGTGAGTTAAAGGAAATGGAATTGCCTCATTTAGATGGCTATTGCGGTTCACGGCCCGTGAGGATTGGCAACGCCGCCTCTGAACAACTGCAATTGGATATGTACGGGACCTTGATGGATGCCGTTTATCTGTATGATAAGCATGGCGCCTCCATTTCCTACGACCTCTGGGTCAATCTTTGCCGCTTACTTGATTATGTCTGTCATAACTGGGAACAACCTGATGAAGGCATCTGGGAAGTTCGGGGAGGCCGTCATCATTTTGTCTACTCAAAAGTGATGTGCTGGGTTGCGTTGGATCGAGGCATCCGACTTGCTGACCAACGCGGATTCCCAGGAGATCGAACTCGATGGATGGCGGAACGCGACAGCATCTATATCGAGGTCATGGAGCGTGGGTGGAATCAGAAGGTAGGGGCCTTCGTCCAACATTATGATACAGAGGCCCTTGATGCAGCCAATCTCATTATGTCCCTAGTGGGCTTTGTCTCTCCAACTGACCCGAAAATGGTTTCAACAGTCAACCAGACGCTTGAACAACTGACAATGGGCAGCTTGGTCTATCGCTATCGTATTGGAGAAGGCGCGCCTGATGGCCTGGAAGGTGACGAAGGCACATTTAGCATGTGTACGTTTTGGCTGGTTGAAGCCCTCACCAAATCCGGACGATTAACCGAGGCACGGTTAATTTTTGAAAAAATGCTGAGCTATGCCAATCACCTCCGGCTCTATGCCGAAGAAGTCTCCCATACAGGAGAGCAGCTGGGAAACTTTCCGCAGGCCTTTACTCATTTCGGCTTAATTAGTGCGGCATCAAATTTAGACCATGCTTTAAACATCAAAAACAGCAATGCGATACGATGACGAGACAACCCATATCACCAGGGAAACCATCCTGAAATCCTATCCAACCCCCCGCCCCTTCCTGTCGAGAGAAGATGAGCCCCACGTGGGTGAGCAAACACATGCCACGCAGTGACTTCCCTTCTTGGCAACTTTTCTACTGAGCAAGAAGTTACGAGACAAGGCAAAAGTCATGAAATATGTGCAATGGACCCATTGCACAACTTGTGAGGAAGGAAATGGTGCCGAAGGCGGGACTCGAACCCGCATGGGTTCCCCCACACGCCCCTCAAACGTGCGTGTCTACCAGTTCCACCACTTCGGCATGGAAAGAATTATAGGAACCGAAGAAAACTCTTGTCAATGAATAGTCCCTTCGGTAGAATTTCCTTTTTTTATATTACCGTAAGCTTTTCATGTCTTGAGCAGACGACATCCGCTCTCCATTGCGTATCCCATGCTTCGCATTACAGAGATTTTCCATAGTATTCAAGGAGAATCAACCCACGCGGGAAGACCATGTCTGTTTGTCCGCCTAACAGGCTGCCCATTGCGATGCACCTGGTGTGATACGGATTATGCGTTCTACGGTGGACGTGAGATGAGCGAAGACACGATTGTATCCGAACTCAACCAGTATCATTGTAACCTGGTGGAAGTTACCGGAGGCGAACCGCTTCATCAACCTATGGTATTTCCATTTATTACAACACTGTGTCAAAAAGGCTTTGAAGTCCTGATCGAAACCAGCGGCGCCATCGATACGGCCCCCGTCGATCATCGTGCACAGATTATTTTGGATGTAAAATGTCCTGGAAGCGAGATGGTCGATCGTATGTATTGGCCAAACCTTCATCGACTACGCAAGCAGGATCAAGCAAAATTTGTCATCGGCACCCGAAGGGATTATGAATGGGCTGTGGACATTATTCATCGATATAAGTTAACACAACGTTGTCCGATCTTGTTCAGTCCTGTTTTTGGAGAGTTGCCCTATCAAGAGCTGGCTGAATGGATATTGAAAGATGGACTGCCTGTTCGGTTTCAGATGCAATTGCACAAATACATTTGGGAACCCCATACACGAGGCGTTTAACTAACTGACGATACAAGATTGTCCGACAAACCAGGGAGAGAAACTGACGCATGAAAATACAAGTCAAGCAAGGCAGCGTAGCAGGAGAATCCACGGAAGTGTTGGTCTTAGCCGGATATGAAGATGAATCAAGTCTTGGACAATCCGGTGAGATGTTAGATCGGTCATTAGGCGGCTACTTACGGGAGTTGCGAAAAACAAAGGAATTTCGAGGCAAAAACCATGAAACAGTTTTGATTCATACACGAGGCGCCATTCCTCCTAAACGCATTCTCTTTGTTGGGCTAGGGGAAAAAGCCGATGTGACAGTCGACCGAGTCAGACAAGCCATGGGCATTGTGGCCAAACGAGTTCGGCAAGCAGGGCTTTCCTCCTTCACGACATCCATCATTGGGACAAACATGCCTCAGGCCTCGCCCACGGCATTGACACAGGCCATGATCGAAGGCGCACTCCTCGGCACCTATCGGTTTTCGTATTATCGCACTGAGAAAAATGACGAGCGCAAAGGGCTCACACAGATTACGTTGGTCACACCGAAACACACACACGTTGATGCAATCAAACGTGGGGCACGCTATGGAGAGGCCAGCGCCGAAGCCACAGCCTTTGCTCGAGATTTGTCTAACCACCCCTCGAATGTGATGACTCCGACTCGGGTTGTCCAAGAAGCCAAAACAATTGCCAAAGAACCAGGTGTCCGCCTGAAAGTGCTTGAGCAAAAAGACCAAGAAAAACTGGGCATGGGTGGCTTGTTAGGAGTCGCGCGAGGAAGCCACGAACCACCAAAGTTTATCATCTTGGAATATACCGGAAGCGGACGGCAGCGCAAGACTGATCGGCCCATTGTCCTGGTCGGAAAAACCGTCACCTTTGATACAGGAGGCATTTCGCTCAAGCCGGCTGACAGCATGGAGCAAATGAAAGCTGATATGACAGGAGGCGCAGAAGTCTTGGCAACAATCCGAGCCATAGCCCGGCTACGACTTCCAGTCCATGTCATTGGCATTCTTCCGGTCACTGAGAATATGCCGGGAGGGCGAGCCATTAAACCCGGGGATATCTTAACGATGCTCTCCGGGAAAACCGTGGAAGTCCAGAATACTGATGCCGAAGGGCGACTCATTCTTGCAGACGGTCTATCCTATGGAGCAGGCTTGAAACCCGCATGCCTCATCGATATCGCGACACTCACGGGAGCCTGCGCGGTGGCACTCGGGCAATTTGCCATTGGCATGTTGGGCAACAACGATGTACTGAAAAAACAATTGCAACATGCTGGGATGCAGGCCGGCGAACGTGTGTGGGAAATGCCATTATGGGATGAATATTTTGAGCAACTGAAAAGTGATGTCGCAGATATGCGAAACATCGGTGGACGTGGTGGCGGGATGATTACGGCAGCCATCTTTCTCAGTAAATTTGTCGGTAACATCCCCTGGGTGCATCTCGACATTGCCAGCACAGACTGGAGTCAAACTGAACGGCCCTATATTGGCAAGGGACCAACAGCCATTGGAACCAGATTACTGCTACAATTTTTCCTGAACCATGTCAACGATGCGAAATAGTAACGATCCCTTGAGTCTTCGGGAAACCGTCGGCCAGCTCTTTATGGTTGGCTTTGATGGGACTGATCTTTCTCAAGAGTTCATGGCATGGCTCAAGGAATTTCGCCCTGGAGGCGTGATTCTTTTTTCACGCAATCTGAGCGACCCCGATCAAATTCTTGCCTTGACTCAACGACTCCAAGAACAGGCAGGGCCACTGATCATTGCCATTGATCAAGAAGGCGGAAGAGTCTCCCGGCTGCCTTCACAATTTACTATTTTCCCGGCAGCTGCCAGATTCGCGCAACATCATTCGACCACACTCACGTATGAAGCCGCAGCCATCACGGGAAAAGAATTGCGTGCCGTGGGCATTAATATGAATATGGCACCGGTCCTCGACATCCACACTCGTACCGCGAATCTGGTTATTGGAGACCGCGCATTTAGCAGTCAGCCCGAGCAGGTCTGTTGCTATGGAGAAGCCGTGATCGCTGGGTTACAAAACCATGGCGTCATTGCCTGCGGAAAGCATTTTCCCGGCCATGGGGATACGCAAACCGATTCCCATAAAGAATTACCATTTGTTGAGGCATCGAGGGCTCGACTGGAAGATATTGAACTCCAGCCATTTCGACATGCCATTAAAAAAAACCTTGCGAGCATCATGACCGCGCATGTGCAATATCCAGCGTTGGACCCTCAACTGCCAGCAACCCTATCCCCAGCTATTATAGAGACCTTGTTGCGAGGCCATCTTGGATTCGATGGCCTCGTCCTGACGGATGATATGGAAATGAATGCCATTACCGATCACTTTTCTCCTGATGAGGCCAGTGTGGCCGCCTTGCATGCTGGAGTCGATATGCTTGTGATCTGTCATCGCCAAGATCGACAAACCGACGCAATAGAGGCGGTCCTACACGCAGCTGAGTCAGGAGACTTGCCCGTTGAGCGACTCAACCGCAGCCTTGCCCGTGTGGTCCGAATCAAAACACAATTTCTCTCGACCATTCCCATATCCCAAGATCAACCCGTCACTGACGTCGTAGGTGCTCCTTCGCATCAGAATCTATTACGTCGTATCCAAGCCATAGATGCTCGGATCTAACGAGAAAGGAATTACACATGGCTTTAAAAAGAGGCGACATCCTTGATGAACGGAAACGATTTCCAGAAAGCTGTGGGCTCGTGGTCAAAGTCATGGGTGGCGGGGAAGGCTTTAAAAAAATTCTCTGCTGTGGGCATGAACTGACCGAGGAAGACCGCGTACCAACCCTTGAACGTGTTCGAGGGCGAAAAAAGGGGAAACTCCCAGTTGGTGTCGTCTTGGACGAAAAGAAATCTTTCCCTGATTCTTGTGGACTCCGCATGATGGTGCTAGATGGCGGGGCAGGGTTCCAGGAAATTCAATGCTGCGGGCATTCGGTGCAAATGCGAGCGATACAGGACTTTCAGTATGGTGGGATGCGTCAAGAAGCACTACCCGACATGGAGCCACACGGGAATGCGTAATTGGGTAACCACACAGCTACATTCACACGTTGTTCACCCCATTGCTTGCGTCCGTGAAATGGTGTATGGCAATATGAAGGCCCTTTGAGACGTCAGAGATGAGCACACTTCCTGAGTTTGTTGGCACAATTCACATCTTCCTAGGGCCCTACCGAGGAAACCCTATCGCGCTTTACGTCCGACGTGAGGGGGAATTCTGCCGTATTTCTCCAACGGCCTATCCATGGAATCGAATTGTGGGTAGTGGAGAAACGATGAATAAGGCCGCCGCACACTTTGAAACACAATGGAAAGAAGGCGGCCTTTCTCCAGAAATGTATTCCGGTCCTCATTGGGAAGGCGGAATCAAACCAGAGAAACCCAAACCCATTCCTGCACCCAAACCAGCCCCCCCTCCTTCCACACCACCGCAACCAACCGATGCTGCCCCTGAGACGGAAAACAAGTCGGAATAGCCCTCGTTTTATTGCGTCGTGCTGTATTTGGCGGCTTTCATAAAAGCAGAAAACAGTCGACGTTGAATAGGATCGCGGTCATAGAGAAATTCCGGATGCCATTGAACTCCAAGAAAGAATGTCCGAGAAGGCGCTTCAATCGCTTCAATCACTCCATCTGACGCCAGGGCAGTCGAGATAAGGCTTGGCGCGACAGACTTGATGGATTGGTGATGAGAACTATTGACCGCAATAATCGCCTTTCGCGTGATCTTGCGGAGTACGGTGTGAGGTGCAACCTGAATAGCATGCGCCACCTTAATCGCAGGATAGGGTGGCTGATGTGGAAGTGCCGATGAAATTTGTGAATGAATGTCCTGAAACAACGTCCCACCCAAGGCCACATTCATGGATTGCATGCCGCCGCAAATCCCCAATATTGGAACATTCGCCCTATACGCAAGGTTGATGATGCCCAACTCAAGATCAGCACGAAGTTGACTCATCCGGCGAAAGGGAAACCTCTGGCGTTCTCGATAGCATCTGGGGTCTAAATCCGACCCACTGCCAGTCACCATCAGACCATGCACCCCGGCAAGGATTTGCCGCAAGGTTGAGGTGTTACTGCTGACAGGGAGAACCAATGGGATGCCACCAAGAGCCTGAATCGCATTCAGATACCGGGCACGAAGAAAATAGGTAGGCTCTTTCCCCCCCATATCTTTCTGGTCCCCAGGGTTAAAGTCTGGGGTCACACCAATAACGGGTCTCATGAACCTTCCCATTCATGGTCATCATACGGAGATACCCCTAAAAACCTGACAGGTTTGTTACCCTTGAGATGGTCAGGCGTAATCACATAGGTTCCGTAAAAACTCGGCTCCCAGATGGCCGTGGCAGCTTCAGTATTGCCTCCTGTTAACACCCACGTCATCCCTCCAACAATACCGCCTAGTCCAGCATAGACAATTTTGCACACGCCATAAGGAATCGTGAGCAAGACACTGCCGATCCCCAGCCCAGCATCGGAAACCTCTGAATGGCCTTCATCCGCGTGAATCACAGACACAGGAAACACCACCACTAGACTGACAGAAAGGACTCCCATCAGGACAAGGTCTCTCCACATACACTTAGGCTGCCCACAAGACTGTCTTCTCATTGTATCCTCCTCTTTGTTGAATGGACTCTGTGCCAACCGTAATGACATAGACAATAATGTGCAATCGATGACTGATGAAGAACGTGTTGACTAGACTGCTGTGTCTTCATCCTCTCCTAGATCAAGCTCTGACAAAATATCCGCTTTAATCTGAATCGTATTCTCCTTGAGCAAATTATCCAGTTCATGAACAAATGACTCAGAGGGAAGACAATGGGTTTCTTGCCGAAGACCATCCTGCAACGCCAATTGCAATTTCATCTGGCAAAGAGATTGCACCAACAGGTCACGTGCATGGGAACACAACGCGTCCCGATCTTCCTCAGGAAGAGACAAAAAAACATTCGTCAGCCAGGCCTCGTAATTCAGCAGATGACAGGCACGCGCAATCTGATCATGGGTGAGTTCAACGACAATCTGTATACCGCCTTTCCAGCTACGCTTTTTGACATTAAACACACAATAGGAAATAGGCGGGAGAGCTTTTCCCAACTCCGGCCCAAAAAATAATGTATACCGATATTGCGGTATCTGTGGCACAGGGACTAACGACATTGGAGGGTATTTTACCATCCGGTGGAGCAAAGACAAACCGATACGGAAAGATTTCTTTGGCCACCATTTCTAGATGCATGGGTCAAAGGGACCAGACCATTGACAGACACACAGTCCTGTTGGGTTGACACTCATTGCTTAGGGTCGATACAGTTAAAGACCGGTCGCTGATTCATCAACATCACTTCCTGAAAGAAGGGTCTTGAATGTTCGGAACATTGGGGTTTTCGGAACTGATCATTATTTTAGTGATCGTGTTGATCATTTTTGGAGCAGGACGACTCCCCCAAATTGGGGAAGGCGTTGGGAAGGCCCTTAAAGGCTTCAAAAAAGAAGTGCAGGAGATGCCTCCGCCTCTTGATGAAGGAACCAATACAGCAAGTTCGACACCTCCTTCCCAAGAACCCCAGGCCACAGCAAATGCAGCCGCTCCTTCTTCCACAACCCCTGCAACATCCGAATCGCCCTCCTACCAGCCTGGTCCGGAACAAACCCCTGGAACCACAGCCGCGCTTGCATATAGTGGTATTCGTCCACAACAGGCTCAACCTGTTGCATCACATCAGCCCCTTTCAGCACCCGAGTTACACACCCAAGAGACCGTCTCAACAGATGGCGTGCCCGGACCGGTCACCATGGAAGAACGGGCCGCGATGCCTACGCCTCAAGGACAGGCTCAATACCCACCACTTCCACCTTCGGCAAGACCACAGCCAATGACAAAACGCCCTTCGGCCATTGTCAATAAAGAAGCCGTCGCCCGAGTGCAAGCTCAGCGAGCAGCCAAGCAAGCCCAAGCCTCTCCTCAAGACATGCAAAGCTTAGGGGAAGGACTGGGAAGTGCCTTAAAGACATTTCGTCAAGCCGCCTCCGATGTAAAAAACTCCATTGACCCTGAAATGCGTACCATACAAGCCGAACTAGAATCTGCGCAAAAAGAAATGGAAGACACCGTTGACGTTGCCAAACAGCCCCTTCTGCCCAAAGATCCTTCCTCATCTGCATAAAGACCGTTCGAGGTTCCCCTCTTCGCCTGCCTTTCTCTTGTTTGTTAGTGCCGTGCTCGTTCTCTCATATCTCTTGCTCACAGGCTGTATTGTCGATTCTGAAACATCCCCTCCACTCACAGTCACACTACAGTTAATCGGATTACTCCATGACCCCAGTCAAGACGTTCGCAGAACAGCAGCCTTGTCGTTAGGAAAAATTGCCATTCCGGCCAGTGCTCCGGCATTAATCGAGGCACTGAATGACCCAGATCCGATGGTGCGCACGTTTAGCGCGTGGGCGCTAGGTGAAATAGGTGAAGAGGTTGAAACAAACGGCGCGCTCGCCTTGGTTCGTTTACTCGGAGATCAACACATTCACGTGAAACATGCCGCGGGCGAGGCATTAGGGAAAATTGGCGTCCGGCAAATTATCGTTAAGCTTCTTATTGATGTCCTGATGGTTGGTGGGGTTGAAAGCCGACGAGCCGTCGTCAATACATTAGCACAACTAGAGGCACACTCCGCCTATAACCCCTTACTCGCCGCATTAGAGGATGAAGATTCACGTGTTCGTCAAGGCAGCATCGCAGCCCTCAGTGAATTGGGAGATCGTCAGGTCTTACCATTTCTTCGGAAACGGCTTCTCCTTGATCCCGATATTGGAGTTAAAGCTGAAGCATCCTATCGGCTGGGAAAACTGGGAGATGTAGATGATCTGTCGACGCTTCAACAATCTCGCGATACAGATCCAAACCCTTTCGTTCATTTGTGGGCGACCTGGGCCATTCACAATATCACACCGACACCGCAAGAATAGAAAAACTGAAAGGGCTTTCTTACAATCAAAGACGATGAGGAATCCCCTTGGCCTAAGAGGTCAAGACTGGTGTAGGAGAAAAGAAGCATGATGGATCGTAGACTTGAGCCGGAAATTATGGATGGGGAAGAACAGGCTCGCGTGTATGCCGCTGCTGACTTTGCCAAAGAAAACCAAGACTTTGTCGAGCAATTCGTCAAGACATACGACGATATGGAAAAAGCATTCGTGCTGGATTTGGGCTGTGGCCCAGGAGATATTCTTATCCGGTTGGCCCGTTGTCTTCCTGAGCTGTCACTGCTTGGTCTTGATGCCTCACCAGCAATGATTCGCCTTGCAGAAGATGCGGTGAAAGAAGCCGGATTCACTACACGCATTACACTACACTGCCAGCGTTTCCAAGATTTTACCCCTCCTGCCCTTGCCGATGCCATCATATCCAATAGTATGCTGCATCATATTCCCAATCCCTTACAATTTTGGTACGCCGTGAAAACCATGGCGAAACCACGAGCACCCGTTTTTGTGATGGATCTGCTTCGCCCTGACTCACCTGAAACGGCACAGTCGCTTGTCGATCAGTACGCCGCGGAGGAACCGGAACAATTACGCCATGACTTTTACTATTCCTTACTTTCCGCCTTCACAGAAGATGAAGTCGCCGCACAGTTAGCCGAGTTGAATTTCAGTCGACTCTTCATTGATGTTCCCGATGACCGCCATTGGATGGTCTATGGCCGAACGTAAAGCCTCCCTTTTCCTCACACAACTTGAGCTATGGAAGGGCAGCACAACAATCAGTCGTGATGGATTGAAGGGACAGAGGCAGGAGCCAAAATACCTATTGCACAGACTGCTTTACCTGCCCGTGGACAGCCAAAAGATTGTAATGGTACACAGCTCGCCTATCGGACCAGCCCATAAAAGGAAGCATTGACGTTTTGGAAAAATCCACCGCTGCCTTGCCATTCATTGCGAGTCAGCACAACCCATCTTTCAAACAGTGGCGCGCGCTTCTCACAACATCGGGCATCAAGCAGCATGCCCAGTTTTTGCTGCACGGCAAAAAGGTTGTTGAGGAAACTCTTGTCAAACATACCCAGCATTGCCGGGCCGTGATTACTTCGGAACGTTTTTTAGCCCTTCCTCACGTACCGGCATCCGTCAAAATGTTTTCTTTATCTCATAGCCTGTTTCAAAAATTAGACTGTTTTGGCACACAGAATCCGCTCTTAGTTTGTCGGGTCCCGCCCTTGCCAATGATCGACTTACGAGAACCACCAGATGGCGTAGAAGTCCTGTGTCCCTTGGGAGACCCAACCAATGTTGGCGCGTTACTCCGAAGCTGTCAGGCCTTTGGTGCCACGAAACTTATTTTCCTTGAGGAAGCCACCCACCCATGCCACCCTAAATCTGTACGCGCTGCAAGTGGCGCCATATTTAACCAGCCCCTCTACCAAGGCCCCGCGCTGCAAAGACTCCACCAAGAACACCTAGACCACTCGACGATCGCCTTAACCATGCAGGGCACACCGCTAACAAAGTTCACATGGCCCATCAACATACGCCTTGTCATTGGAGAAGAAGGCCCTGGATTACCTTCGGATCTTGACTTGCCCTGCATATCAATTCCCATGCACAATCAAAACCATTCGCTAAATGCCTCCATTGCCGCAAGCATTGCGCTCTACGCTTATCGCCTCGCCCACCCGTGGGGTGTGCGGTGACTTGACAGGGCGGCGAGAAACACGGTACGCCTAGAGACGCTTCGACGCCTGGCCCAAGGAGGACCCTATGCCTGTCAATGCCCTACGAAAAGACCAGCCCCGCCCGACTCGACCGGCGCCGCGGACCACCCGCGTTGAGGGGGCCGCCCCACCCCTCTCCGAAGCCGCCCAGCAGGAAGCCGATCTCGCCAACCAAGAACAAGAAGCCCTCTGGGAAGCCGCCGATAATGCCATGACCCAACAAGACGGCTCCCTCCGCTGGTAACCATGCCCCCCCGTCCGGCCTTCGCCACCCCTCAATCCCTCGCCTGGTTTCACGCCGCCCAACGCGTCATCCCCGGGGGCGTCAATAGCCCCGTCCGCGCCTTTCGAGCCGTCGGAGGCCAGCCGCTCTTTCTCACCCGCGCGAAAGGGGCCTATGTCTATGACCTCGATGGCCATCGGTTCCTGGACTACGTCCTGTCGTGGGGGCCCATGATCTTGGGCCATGCCCCCGCCGCGATCGTCCAACGGTTAACCCAGGTCCTCGCGCAGGGGACCAGCTTTGGCGCCCCGACCGTCCATGAAGTCCAATTGGCCCAAATGATTACCCAGGCGGTCCCCTCCATGGAGATGGTGCGTCTCGTCAACTCGGGCACAGAAGCCGTCATGAGTGCCTTGCGGGTCGCGCGGGCCTATACCCAACGTGAGGGCATTCTCAAATTTGCGGGGGGGTATCATGGCCATGCCGACGCGCTCTTAGTCCAAGCGGGATCGGGGGTGGCCACTTTAGGCATTCCTGATAGTCCCGGCGTCCCGGCTAGTGTGGCGCGACAGACCCTGACAGCCCCTTACAATGACTACCCCGCCGTGGAACGCCTGGTGAGACGCTATGCGAAACGCCTGGCGTGTATCATTGTCGAACCGGTCGCCGGCAATATGGGGGTGGTGCCCCCACACGACGACTTTCTCCCGCGCCTCCGGGCGTTAACGCAACGGTATGACATACTCCTGATCTTTGATGAAGTGATGACGGGCTTTCGGGTGGGGTATGGCGGCGCGCAAGGCCTCTATGGGGTCACGCCGGATCTCACCTGTTTAGGCAAGATTATTGGCGGGGGGCTCCCGGTGGGCGCCTATGGGGGCACGCGGGCGATCATGCAACAGGTGGCGCCGGCGGGGCCGGTGTATCAGGCGGGCACGTTATCGGGCAATCCATTAGCGGTGACGGCTGGGGTGGAGACGTTACGGCGCTTGACGCCGGGGGTCTACCGGACGTTAGAGGCGCGAGCGGCGGAACTCGCGGAAGGGCTGGGGGCGGCAGCGAAGCGCGCCAAGGTCCCATATCGGCAAACGCGGGTCGGGTCCATGTTGGGGGGCTTTTTTACGGCCCGGCGGGTGGTGGATTATGCCTCGGCGCAGCGGGCGGATACCCAGCGGTATGCCCGGTTTTTTCAGGGCCTCTTGCGCGAGGGCATCTATGTCGCCCCCTCGCAATTTGAGGCCGCGTTTCTCTCCACCGCCCACACCTCCGCCATGCTCCACCACACCCTCGCCGCCGCAAGGCGGGTTTTTAAGAAACTCTAATGACTTCCCATCTTTAATGATGGGAAAATAGTGGGATTTACGAAACGATGATGTTATTCGTCATCATCGTCATCGTCTTCATCCTCTGCTTCTAATGCCGCTTGTCGCTGTTGTTCTTCCATCGCATTGTGGATCAACATCCGAATGAACATGGAAATGACCGACCCTTTTTCCAATGATCCCCCTGGAGGGATGGCAATGCGACCTTCCTCAACCATTTTATCAAGCCATTTTTTTTGATCTGGGGGCAAATGCACTGGAATTTCAATAAGTGGAACTTTCCCAAACATATCCATATAACTGATTCCTCCTCTTTCAGTAATCTGTCATGTATTAAACACGAACGTTTTAGCCTACCCCCAACACATCAGCCATTGTGTACAGGCCTGGGGGTTGCGAACGAACCCACTCCGCAGCCCGAAGGGCTCCACGGACAAATGGATCCCGGTTATGGGCACGATGGGTAATTTCAATCCGTTCACCGAGCCCTCCAAACAAAATGGTATGGTCACCCACAATATCACCTGCCCGAATGGTCTGCATACCAATTTCACGAGGACGACGTTCCCCAGTCATCCCATGTCGCGCAAAGACCCCAACTTCCTGAAGATCTCGTTCCATAGCTGCGGCCAAAGCCTCCGCAAGTTTCAACGCGGTTCCGCTCGGCGCATCTTTCTTTTTATGGTGATGGGCTTCGATCACCTCAATGTCAAAATCTTCTCCAAGTGTTTGGGCGACTTTTCCCACAATTTCCAATAACACATTGATGCCAACACTCATGTTCGGGGCACACACACATGGGATGCACTGCGTTAGCACTCGAAGCTTGGCCAACTCTTCGGGGGAAAACCCTGTGGTACCGATGACCATGGCTCGCCCATAGTGAACAGCTTGTTCAAGATGATGCAGCGTTGCGACTGGAGCTGTGAAGTCAATCACGACATCACCCAATGGCAGGACAGCGGCAAGATCTTCCGTCAGAAAAATTCCCACTGCCCCACATCCGGCCACTTCACCAACATCTCGGCCAATAGATAGATGACCTTGGCTTTCTGTTGCGCCAACAAGCGAAAGCTGTGGGGATTCTTGAGAGAGGGAGACCAAGCGGCTTCCCATTCGGCCAGCAGCCCCAGTAATGATGAGTTTGGTGGCTGAAACCATATTCATAGAATTCCTGCCTTGGTTAACACCTGATGCAGTTTGTCACGGTTATCCGTGGACATTGGAGTGAGGGGCAACCGAAGTTCCGTATGAATTTTTTTCATCATACCCAGAGCTTCTTTGACCGGGATAGGATTAGTTTCATAGAACAAAGCGCTAAAGAGCGGAGCAAGCTTGAAATGACCAACGCGTGCAGCATCCATGTCGCCAGCCAATGCAGCATTGACCATTCCGGCCATCTCAGCCGGCGCGATATTGGCTGTTACGGTAATGACCCCTTTGGCTCCAAGCGCCATCATGGGTAAGGTCAACGCATCATCTCCAGACAATACGGTCAAGGTTTCACCACATTGATGAAGAATGTCCGACACTTGTTGGAGCGACCCACTCCCTTCTTTGATGCCAACAATCGTTGGGATCCCAGCTAAGCGAGCGACCGTCGCCGGAGTCATATTCACGCTAGTTCTTCCTGGGATATTATAGAGAATTTGAGGGAGGTCCACGGCCTTGGCAATGGCAGCATGATGTTGGAAGAGCCCTTCCTGAGTAGGTTTATTATAGTAAGGCGTAATCAGCAACGCCCCATCGGCTCCTGCATCCTTGGCATGCTTGGTAAAGGTAATGGCTTCATCGGTGGAATTTGATCCAGTACCTGCAATAACAGGGACTCGCCCGGCGGCCACTTCAACTGCCAGCGCCACAACTCGTTCATGCTCGACAGGCGTGAGGGTCGCAGATTCGCCCGTGGTTCCGCAGGGGACAATACCATGCGTCCCATTCGCAATCTGAAATTCTATCAGATGGGCAAACGCCTGTTCATCCAAGTATCCCTCGTGAAAGGGCGTGACAATGGCGACTAATGAGCCCGTAAACATAGCAAATCCTCATCCCTTTTAAGGTTCAGACGTTCTTGACGCTCTTCTCATAACTGCCGCAAGAAGTCTGGAATAGACTCACCACGGATTAAATCCTGATACTGTTCTCGTTCCCGGATAACATAACATTCGCCATCTTTGACCAGAATTTCCGGAACCCGAGGTCGAGAATTATAATTAGAGGCCATGGTAAAGGCATAGGCTCCAGCACTCATCACGGCCAAGAGATCTCCAGGATTGACTGCCGGCAGCGACCGGTCTTTGGCCATAAAATCACCAGATTCACAAATAGGGCCAACCACATCAACATTGTGAACGGGCGCATGGGATTTTTTTTGAATCGGCCAAATATCATGGTGAGCCTCATAGAGGCTGGGGCGAATCAAATCATTCATGGCGGCATCGACAATCACAAATTGTTTCACTTCAGTTGGCTTGTTATAGAGAACCCGTGTCAGCAGAAGACCTGCATTACCCACGAGGACTCGTCCCGGTTCCATAATGAGCTGACACCCAATGTTTTGCAGCAATGGAGAAACGGCATCTGCTAAATCTTTGGGTTGTGGAGGTATTTCGGTTGAATAGGTAATACCCAGACCGCCACCAATGTTCAGGTATCGAATATTCATGCCTTCGGCTTTCAGGGCCTCTATGAGCACGACAATCTTTTTTAATGCATCGACAAAGGGCGTAATCTCCGTTAGTTGGGAGCCAATATGTTTATGAACACCCACCACATCAATATGCGGCAACGAAGTGGCAAATCGGAACTCTTCCAACGCACGATCTGCGCTGATTCCAAACTTACTTTTTTTGAGTCCTGTTGAAATATAGGGATGGGTTTTGGGGTCAATGTCTGGATTCACACGAAGGGCCACTCTGGCCTTACACCCCATGGTGCCCGCGACGTCATTAATCACCTTCAATTCATTTGAAGACTCCACATTAAACATGAGGATCTCCGATTCTAACGCATATCGAATCTCATCGGACGATTTGCCCACTCCGGCGAAGACGATTTTATCGGGAGCGACACCTGCTTCCAATGCCCGATAGAGCTCTCCCCCAGACACAATGTCGGCACCACTCCCCTCAGAAGCCATTAACCGAAGGATAGACAAATTCGAATTGGCCTTCATGGCATAGGCAATGATGTGAGGAATGGAGGCAAAAGCCTGATCAAAATCTCGGTAATGCTGGACAAGTATTGTATGGCTGTAGACATAACATGGCGTACCATATTCCTTGGCAATGCGTTCCAGTGGCACATCTTCGCAATATAATGCATTGTCTTGATAGTGAAAATTCTGCATGTAGAATCACTCTTCAAATAGGGTAAAAAACAATAGGGACTCGGCGTTGAGACACTTACGATTCAATTCAATCATTACAACACATTGCCATTCAGAAACCATTATCGTGTACCAATAGGTCTCAACGGTGGCAACTCAACTTCGTTTTCGTCAAGAGGAACGAGTTGTGGATCCTGGGGTCGGACCTTAGACTGATTTTGTTCTTGCCTCAGTTTCTTCTCAATGCCAATATCTTCCGGCGCAATCAGCGGCCCCACAGACCCGCAGCCTGACAGTCCCATGAAAATGAGACACAGCATGAGCATGAGCAGACACTTGATCGCCTTAGGAAACCCTTGATTGACGTGTGTCACGATACAGCTTTCTTGTGACGCTTCTTCTCTCGAGACATGCTCGTCACCAATTTTTCAAGCACCTTCAGCCTGGTTTCTACCGACTTTCTCGCTGTCCCTCCAATTTGCGCCTTTCGGCTGATAGCCATTTTGAGCGAGAGAAAGGAAAGCGCATCAGGCCCAAAGTGCGAAGAGGCCTCTTGCAAATCTGCTAAAACCAGATCCCTGAGTTCTCGATGGTTCTCAATACACATATGCACTAAGTTTCCGACAATTTCATGAGCCTCTCGAAATGGCACACCCTTGTTGACCAAGTAGTCCGCTAATTCTGTCGCGAGCAGATAGCCAGAGCCAGCGGCTTCGGCCATGATCTCACCATGCACATGTAGATGGCGCACCATCTCCGCATAAATTTCCAAGGAATCCATGACCGTCTTGAGACTGTCGAAGAGCGGTTCTTTGTCCTCTTGCAAGTCACGATTATAACTGAGTGGTAATCCTTTGAGCGTCGTGAGCAAACCAACTAAATGACCATACACCCTTCCCGTTTTTCCACGAACCAATTCTGGAATGTCCGGATTTTTCTTTTGGGGCATCATGCTACTGCCAGTACAAAACCCATCCGACAATTCCACAAACCCATATTCTTGCGAAGACCACAACACCAGTTCTTCACTAAATCGGGAAAGATGCATCATCAGAATAGACAAAGCTGCGAGCACTTCTGCCACAAAGTCTCGGTCCGACACGGCATCTAAACTATTTTGGGAAACGTTGGGAAAATCCAGCAATTTGGCTGTAAACACCCGATCCAAGGGATAATTGGATCCTGCCAACGCTCCGGATCCCAATGGGAGAACATTCAATCTGGTCAAGGCATCCCTGATACGGCCTTTATCCCGTTCAAACATTTCGACATAAGCAAGAAGATGATGAGAGAACAAAACCGGTTGCGCACGCTGGAGATGTGTATACCCTGGCATGATCACATCTAAATGCGCACGGGCCTGTGTGAGGAATGCCTGTTGTACACGTTGGATATTGTGTAACAAAGTTGTCAGGGTTTCTCGCAAATACAAACGCAGGTCGAGTGCAACTTGATCATTTCGACTCCGTCCTGTGTGGAGTTTTCCACCAAGAGGGCCAATAAGCTGGGTGAGCCGGCGTTCAATCGCCATATGAATATCTTCGTCCTCGAGAGCAAACACATCATGCCCACTTCGAATCTCCGTGCGAACGTGTTCTAACCCCTTCACGATCTTGGCACATTCTGCTTTGGTCAAAACTCCAGCGCGTGCGAGGGTCTGGCAATGAGCCATGCTTCCTTGAATATCTTGTTCGAAGAGAGTTTGATCAAAGGCGAGTGATGAGGTGAACTGCTCAACCAATTCGTGAGTACGCTCACGAAACCGCCCCCCCCAGGCCTTTTTCGAGGACACAACCGGTTGCCGTTTCATAGGTGAAGAACGAGTGGTGGCGGCTGTTTGGGATTGTCCGGTTGCTCGAGCCGGTCTTTTCTTGCTGTTCATTCTTATTGTCGGCTTATCAAGCCTTCCTCTTCCCACGATTGGCACCTAAGGCCAAGCGTAAGGCATTGAGCCGAATGAATCCCCCTGCATCCTGTTGGTTGAATCCTTCATCCTCTTCAAATGTGGCAAGCGTTTGACGATAGAGGGATTGAGCTGAACGACGACCGGTCACAGTACAATTGCCTTTATACAACTTTAGCCGAACGGTGCCGCTCACCGGTTGCTGCGCCTCATCAATTGCTCGCTGCAACATGAGACGTTCCGGGGCAAACCAATACCCGTTATAGACCAACTCCGCATACTTGGGAATTAAGCTATCTCGCACATGAAGGACTTCTCGATCAAGGGTTAATGATTCCAGACCACGGTGCGCAGCATGGAGGATAGTCCCGCCTGGCGTCTCATAGACCCCACGGGATTTGATGCCAATATATCGATTTTCCACGAGATCGACACGGCCAATTCCATGCTTCCCGCCAAGGGTATTCAAATGAGCCAAGAGGGAAGCTGGTGAAAGCCGTATACCATCAACCGCAATGGGATCCCCATTGGCATACTCGATTTCAATCGATTGAGACTTATTGGGCGCGCGCTCGGGAGAAACCGTCATCTGGAACATTGACTCAGGAGGCGCGGCCCACGGATCCTCAAGGATGCCACCTTCATAACTGATATGCAGTAAGTTCAGATCCATGCTGTAAGGCTTGGCTTTCGTCACGGTGATGGGAATACGACGGGCTTTGGCATACGCCACAAGATCTTGCCGAGATTGAAGGTCCCACTCCCGCCAGGGTGCAATAATTCGAATATTTGGCGACAGCGCAACGTAAGTTAATTCAAACCGAACCTGGTCATTCCCTTTCCCCGTGGCTCCATGACTGACAGCCATCGCCTTTTCTTTTCGAGCGATTTCGACTTGACGGCGCGCAATCAGCGGACGAGCGATTGAGGTGCCCAAGAGATAACTGCCTTCATAGACCGCATTGGCACGAAGCATGGGAAAGACATAGTCTTTCACAAAGACTTCTCGAAGGTCTTCCATATAGACTTTCGAGGCTCCTACCGCCAACGCCTTTTTCTTTATGGCTTGTAGATCTTCACCCTGACCAAGATCCGCACAAAACGCCACCACAGGACAGTGATACGTATCCTGAATCCATTGCAAAATGACCGATGTATCCAACCCACCAGAATAGGCTAGGACGACCGGTGACGCCGCGGCTCGGTGGGTTGTCGTTGATGTACGCGCACGAGACTGACGACGTGATTGATTCATGATGAAGAATGACCTATCCATTCGGCCAAAATGGCCTTTTGCACATGAAGACGGTTTTCCGCTTGATCGAGAACCACAGATTGTGGGCCATCAAGCACAGATGCAGTAATTTCTTCCCCCCGGTGTGCCGGCAGGCAATGTAACACAATCGCACTGGGCTTTGCCTCGTTCATGAGCTGATCATTCACCTGGTATCCTGCCAGTGCTGTTAACCGGCGAGCTTGGTCCTGTTCTTGCCCCATACTCGTCCACACGTCCGTATAGACAACGTCCGCCCCGTTGGCCGCGTCGAGAGGGTCATGGGTGATGACTGCACTCCCTCCTGTCTGACGCGCCTCCATTTGTGCTTGCGCCACGATATGCGGATCTGGCTCAAACCCACGTGGACAGCCGATGGCAATATGCATGCCGACTTTAACCGACGCTTCGAGCAGAGAATTCGCAACATTGTTCCCATCTCCAATATAGGCTAGTTTCAAACCCTTGAGACAATCCATTTTTTCCCAAATGGTCATGAGATCCGCTAAGGCCTGGCAAGGATGACCTAGATCCGTTAATCCATTGATCACCGGGATGGAAGTATGCCGTGCCCATTCCTCTAAAGTTGCCTGTTCAAAGGTACGGATAACGAGCCCATCCAGATAGCGGGATAAAACCTGAGCTGTATCGGATAAGCTTTCACCTCGGCTTAACTGGATTTTTTCAAAATCGAGAAACAGGGATTGGCCACCCAACTGGTTCATGCCAGCTTCAAACGACACTCGTGTCCGGGTCGAGGGTTTTTCAAACAGCAGGCCCAAGGTCATGCCGGTCAACAAGTAGGAACTTGGACTCTGTCGAGGGGCAGCCTTGAGGTCTCTCGCCACTTGCAACAGTCGTAATACATCAGGAGCAGGAATCGGGGCCAGTGACAGCAGATCTTTCCCTAATCGGCGCTGGGGTGTCTCTGATATCGCAGGTCTTCTCTCATTCATGAACAATGGACCTCAATGTTCTCTGACATGGACACGACAAACCCTATGCTGGTGAGGCAGGACTTCAAGACAGGCAGCCTTCGTAGACCGTTAAATATGGCATGGCTTACATTTGACTCAGCTGCCGCTTCCGTAAAACATCCGACAAGACGGTTAGCAACTGGTCAATTTCTGATTGCGCAATGATCAAGGGCGGAACAAATCGCAAAACATGGTCCATCGTGCAATTAATTAACACTCGCCGCGTAAGACAATCTAAGACAACATGTTGCCCAGGAATCGACAATTCCAAGCCTTGCAGAAGCCCCAACCCACGAACCTGTTGAACCAGGGCGATACGGCTCTGAAGTTCAGCCAAGCCTTTGGCCAGATAGTCTCCTTTTACCCGGCTTCTTGCCAATTCCCCATTTTCTAAGAGCACACGAAGCACAATGAGTGCCGCTGTACAGGCCAGGGGGTTGCCTCCAAAGGTCGAGGCATGGACACCCGGGCCAAAGGCCGTGGCCACTTCATCTGTGGCTAAACATGCGCCAATAGGTATACCCCCGCCAAGGCCTTTCGCAAGCGTCATAATGTCAGGTTGCACGCCAAACTGTTCATACGCAAACAGCGTACCTGTTCGGCCCATTCCTGTTTGGACTTCGTCAAATATGAGAAGAATCTGACGCTCTGTACACAAAGTTCGCAGCTGCTTGAGAAAATCAGCATCAGCCACGACCACACCACCTTCCGCCTGGATTGGTTCCACCATGATTGCGGCCGTCTGTTCATTAAGGATCTGCTCAAGAGAAGAGAGGTCATTAAGTTTCGCATAACGAAATCCAACAGGAAGCGGACCAAACCCCTCGTGAATCTTTGCTTGACCAGTTGCAGTCATCGTCGCGAGGGTACGACCATGAAAGGAGTTGACCATCGTGATAATTTCATGGCGATCCGCTCCAACTTGTTGGATGGCATAGCGTCGAGCGAGCTTAATGGCAGCTTCATTGGCCTCCGCGCCACTGTTACAAAAAAAGACTTTTTGAGCAAAAGAATGTTCGACAAGCGCTTGCGCGAGGAGAACCTGCGGTTCGGTATAGTACAGATTGGAGGTATGAATAAGTTGCCGAACCTGGTGTTCAAGCCCGGCCACAAGATCAGGATGCCCATGACCGAGGACATTGACGGCAATCCCTCCTACACAATCCAAGTAGTCTCGGCCTTCATGATCATAGACCACACACCCTCGTCCTCGGCTAATGGAGAGTGGAAGACGCGTATATGTCTTCATCAAAAAATTGTCTGCTTGTCGTTGCAATTCTTCTGTCAGCATGACGCCCTATCCCCGCATGAATGCAGGGGAATCTAGCATAGGCACTCTGGAGGACGCAACACAATTCGCCACGCCACACCATGCGTTTTTCTTCCAAAATCTGGGAACTCTTGTAGGTGCTATGAAGGATGTTATAACCTCGCGGGATGAAAGCCTGTCGTGCCTGCAGCCAACAAAACCCGGATGATGCCCAATTTTGTCACCGTTGTGGCGTGGAATTTTCTGAAGATCACGAGAGCGCCTCTTCCGATCCCGCTCTTGACGAACGTCAATTATGGCAAACCTTTCTTGGCCCCAATAAAACCATTCTCTTTTCGTTTGGTCGTGGTTGGTCCTGGGAACCCGCAGCCAATTATTATTTGCAAATCTTCCGCCGGTATACCGAACAAACAGGACCATCTGGCTTTCGGTTTGCCTTGACATGGCATTGGCCTGCCTTTTTATTTGACCCTTTTCTCTGGTTTCTCTATCGAAAAATGTATATGTATGCCCTCCTCTATGCGGTAGGGCCCGTTGTGTCCGCGTTTCTCACCGGTGATCTGTCAGTGGGAATTGTCTGGCGAATTATGGCAGGGATCAGTGGCAATTACATTTACTTCTGGCATGCAAAAGACATCATCGAAAAAATCAAGGCACGGGTGGGACTTGATCCCATCGCACGGCTGCGATTATTACAAGAGGAAGGTGGGGCTCAACCTTATGTTTTATGGTTGGGCGCAGCGTTGCACTTCCTCATGTTCGGCATACTCATTGCGGCGTTTGAAGAAGGGCCAGGGGAAAGCGACGAAGAGCTACCAATTCCGCATGACCCTGATCAAAAGTTTTTTTGAGCCAAATCACATCACCGAATGGTCACAGATTCTGGCTTGATTGCTGAGACAATTGCCAAGCAAACCAGGCTTGAAACCATTCGTAGTCGCTTTGAAAAGCCATATGCGTGGCATGCCCGCTTTCATCTTTTTCGGTCAGGAGTGTGTAAGTTCTTGGCCAGTTTTTCATCCACCAGGATTTCAATTCTCCAGGAGGATACGGCAGGTCATTGGGTTGACGAATGCCCGCAGCGGAAACCAATTCGGCGATCAGCGGCCAATACCGATCTTTCCCCATTCCGAGAAATCGAAAATGTTCTCGCAGTAAAAAGACCACCCACAACTCCGCGCTATGCTTTTTGTTATGCTTGAATGGTTGAATTTGACGGAGAGGCACCGGATCAAAGTTTTTCACCGTCGAGGTGTAATCGGGGCCCCCATACCGCTTGGCGACATTGGCAAGGTCTTCCAACATACTGGCAAGTTCGACTTCCACCACGGCAGGAGTAGGCCTGGGGTCTTCTTTGAATGGCGTCGGCGACGTTAATAGGTCAATCAGTGGACGAAGTTCTCGCAAACGGCTCACGGCGGCTTCTAGGATCTGGGCAGATTCTAGCCAATAATCCGGATCGCTTTTTGATAGACGTTCGCGCCCGGGAGGCGGCAGGACGACAGGAATCCAGTGACGAAGAAGAACGAATAACAGATAATGGACATCCCCACCAGCGTTATGAATGCGTATGAGGACGTTATCGGCATGTGCGACATTGGCAAAAAAGGATTGCCCTTTTTCACCCACGCCCAAACGGTGGGAAAGGGCGATCCACCAACCAGCAAGATGTTTCCAATCTGGGTTCGGATTCATCATAACATAGAGGACAGATGGCATCGAATACAGTGTGCTGGTGGCCATAGTACGTGGTGTTGAAAAGCAACGCAAGCCAGAATAAGGAGCGCACAACAACCAACACTGAGCTCAGAAGGAAAGGACAACGCGATGCGACAAATGGTCTTAATTCGACATGGTCAGTCCCAATGGAATCTAGAAAATCGTTTTACTGGATGGGTCGATGTTCCCCTCAGCTCCCACGGGGAAGAAGAAGCCCGGGAAGCCGGAGAAAAATTAAAGCCCTATCAATTCGATCTCGCCTTTACCTCACTCCTCATGCGCGCCCAGGAAACGTTACGGCTCATTCTTGTAGCCTCGAACCAGTCAGGTATTCCGATTGAAAAGACCGAAGCCCTAAACGAACGAATGTATGGAGAATTGCAAGGGCTCAACAAGGATGAGACAATCAAACAATATGGCGAGGAACAAGTAAAATTATGGAGGCGTAGCTATGATGTGCAGCCACCTGGTGGCGAAAGCCTCAAGGACACGGCGGCCCGCGTCCTCCCCTATTATCAGCAAACGATTTGGCCTGCGGTACAAGCCGGCAAACGCATCATCGTCGCCGCCCATGGCAATAGTCTCCGTGCGATGGTCATGCATATCGATGGACTTTCGCCCAACGAAGTGCTGGAATTAAACATCCCCACTGGTATGCCCTTGGTTTATGAATTCGATGATACCGGGGCGGTCACCCGACACGAGTACCTCTGACATGCCACGGCAGCCATTCTTGATATGGCATCGTGCGGCTGATGGTCTGGCGCTTGCAGCTTTGACATCCTTGTTTCCAGTCAGATGTTTGTTCTTATGACACCTTATCACAGCGAGGCAGGAGCAACCACGACTCTCATGTAGACTGATTTAATCTTCGTTCAGCAATTTTTGGATCATTGCATCAAGATGCGCTAACGTTCCAAATGACACGTCTCTGAGAACCCCTTTCCTATCAACGACAATCGTTGACGGCGTGCCTTCCAGGGCAAACAGATCAAATGTTTTTGCTGAATATTCTTTTAATCTCATGTACTGCTTCACGCGTTGAATAATGTTGTGTTTGTCTTCTTCTGATTGTGAATCAAATTCGGGAATGCGTGGATAGATAAACTGCATGATGGTTTCTTGCCGAATCTCCCCTGTCACCTTTGTCAGTTTGTCCATGCCTAAGGGAAAGGGAATCTTGTAGGACAAACGGGTACCCTCGTGTAATTGTCCAGATCGTGAAAGGGCATTCTTGGTTTCGCCGATGACTTGGCCTGTCTCTGCAAGCATTTTCACATTCTCGACGGTGTTGACATCAAAATCTTCAAAGGCTGTCGCAAGACCGATAACGTGAACACCTGCATCTTTGTAAGTGTTGGAGATCTTGATTGCTTCTGGGAGCGCAAACAGAAAGCAACCTGGGCAATTGACTTGAAAGACTTCAACGACAACAATATGGCCTTTTTCCTGATCAAAATTTGTTGGAGCCCCTTGGATCCACTCTGAGATTTCAAGGTTCGGCGCCTGTTTCCCTATAACCGCATTCACAACGCTCTCCAGATCGTTTCCATGAAATACCCTATCCTCCTCTCTGTCTAGATCACTCATTCTCCAATTGAGCCAGGACGTCGCCAATCTCTTCAACTGGCGCCCAATCAATAAACACCGCGAGGAGCTTGGACACATCGGAGGCCGGAAAGACACCCGATGATTCCAACCGATCAACCGCTTCCCCAAAAATAGCTATCGGTTCTCCCCCTTGCTGCGTGATTCTCGCAAAGGCAGCCCATTGGGCTTCTTCTTGAGGCCAATATGCCTCGACAGCATGATCAGATAAGGCATACACGGGCCCCCAGCGTTCACTGATTTGTTTACGTACCTGCACCATAATCCCTTCACATTCACGTTGTGAGACAATTAAAGGAAGCCCGGACTGGATCCAAAAGAGCGCCATCGTCAGAATGGCTTTCGTGATCATCTGCATTTGCTCCAAGGTAGGCTCAAGATCGTAGTCATGTAACACGTCACGAGATAAGGGTGGTGGAATCACCGCGATCAATTGTTCAGCCACATGGGCTGGCGTATCATTCATAACATCCCCTTTCAGATTCACCCATTCACCATGGTGAAAGAATAAGACACGGACAAACAAATCGCAATCACGTGAGGGCCAACAGAGTACGAACATCACGACTTGACAGGCCGCCGAGAATGGTGCCAGTCTCGGAAAAAATTGGAGTCTTCTGCTGTTTGGCCTATGCGTTACGTGTTGATGGCGATTGCTGGACTATGGATCACGGACGGCATTGCCTTGCTCATTGCCCCAGCAAAAATGATGGAATTATTGAATATGGCGCTTCGTACGTCTTCTGGCCTTCTACATTGGTCCGGCCTCACAGGGCTCCTTGGCATCCTGCTGTTCATCGGCGCCGATGAGTTATCGTATCAACCTCTATGGACCTTGCTGAGTCTGATCATGATGATTAAAAGTCTGGCATTGCTCATCGCGCCTGATCATATCCGCCAACCCATCATTGCCTGGGTGCTCAAGCGAGAACCCATTGATTATCGGATCTGGGGAATCGGACTGTGTGTGCTGTCGGTTTTGCTACTCGATGCGACAGGCCTCATGAAAGGAGTGGCACCCTAAAGATGGGCGCAACATTGTTTATCGGAAGCATGGTTATCGTATTAAGTGGGATTGGCTTGATTATGGCGGTAGCCCCAACAGCCTGGATCGCCTTCTTGGATCGCAGTCTTCATGATGCGTGGATACGATTTTTGGTGACTCACGGCATGATTTTGGTAGGCCTGACATTGATTGTCGGCACACAACCCTTTCAACTCTTTTGGTTTTGGGCGATCTGCGGCGCCATCCTGGTCGCGAAGGCCTGTCTATTACTGGGCGCTTCGGAATCGCTCCGAATACAGTTTTCTGCCTTGATCGGTAAATGGCCAACCTGGGCTTTTCGCATCTATGGCGTGCTACTGCTCATCTTCTCAGGGTTTCTTGCTACGCAGGTGATTGTCTATGGATAGGCCAATTCAATCCAACGAGACCACATGCCGGGAAATTGTTCGGGTGTGGGAAGCACACAAACTTGCAGTCTGGCCGACATCATTGGGAGCGCTGGAAGGACAACTCATGATGTTGGACACCGTCATTGCCGGCTGTGCGACATATTTCTTAGAGTCCGAGGATGGGTTAGACCCGCAGCGTGTGGACATGTTGCAGGAGACACAGAACGATCTTCACCTTCTTCAATCCGACCTACCAGACGACGCTGCTGGCTATGTCCAACGACTCGATCACTTGTGCACCCTCCTACTCCATAAGAGCCAGTCGACATAAAGACGGATATCGACCCATTGTGGGGTCACCCACACAATGGAGGCAAACGTGCGGAACATGTTTTCGTCAAAACATTCAGGACATGTCGGCTGCCTATGACGGGCCGTGCGGCTCCATGGAAAGTAATCTTCATGAAGGATCTGCCTTCGAATGATTGGCCAGAATAATATCCCAGACTTCTTGCGCCGTTTCGGCAAAATGAAAGAGCTGAAGGTCCTCAGCACTGATTAAGCCTGTCTCAACAAGCATGGGCCAATTAATGAGCTGTTGCCAAAAGTCCCTCCCAACCAAGACCACCACCACCCCTTTTACTTTGCCTGTCTGGATTAATGTAAGCGTTTCAAACAGTTCATCAAGTGTCCCGTACCCGCCAGAAAACGCCACCAACGCCGTGGCTCGATAGAGAAAATGCATCTTGCGCAAAGCAAAGTATCGAAATTCAAAGCACAACGATGGGGTAATGTAGGCATTGGGCACTTGTTCATGAGGAAGGGCAATATTGAGGCCGATAGATTTAGCCCCCACATCATGCGCGCCGCGATTCGCAGCTTCCATAATCCCTGACCCGCCACCGGTTACAATCACATACTCACACCGGTTCTCTACTTGACAGGTTGAAGACACCAATTGGCTGAACTCTCGAGCTTCATCATAGTAACGAGCCAACGCAACCTGACTCTGTGCAATCTTCACTTGACGTTGCCTATCAGCATCGTGAGGATCCTCGGCGAGTGTGGCTTGGGCCACATGGAGTTGTTTTTGAGCCTGACCAAGCTCTGGCAAACGGGAGCTCCCAAAGACGACAATGGTCGATGCAATGCCTTCAGCCTGTTGAATCAGCTCTGGTTTGAGCCAATCCAACTGAAGTCGAATCGCCCGCAGTTCATCACGGGCAAGAAATTCCAGGTCCTGGTCAGATCGACGCAATGCCGATCTCAAAGGATGGAAGTGGGGAAAATGGTCTGGTGGTGTCACACACCTAGTGTACCACACCAACAAGGCATATATAGGGCAAGAGGCTTTCGCTCCAAGCCCTTTCTTCTACAAGCAGGCATAGCCATAGCCTGGCCACGTGGCATATGAGGCCACACCTCTAGACAAACAACACATGACCGTCTATCTATACGCGGATACAGATTCACACATTTTTCACAGCACCATGAATTATGCCCATTGATGTCGACATTGCCATCGTCGGAGCTGGGGCCGCAGGCCTTGCAGCAGGTATCTTTGCGGCGGAAAAACATCCAAATTGCCAGATTGTCCTGTTAGACGGGGCAAAGACCATTGGCTCAAAAATTTTGGTATCCGGCGGCGGGCGTTGCAATGTCACGCATGAACGGGTAACCCCTGCCGACTTCTATGCGCCACGCCGATTGGTCAAGCGGGTCCTCCAACGGTTTGACGCACAGGCCACTGTACGCTGGTTTGAATCATTGGGCGTGCCATTGAAGCAAGAAGCCACTGGCAAACTGTTCCCTCTCAGTAACAAGGCACGGACGGTCTTGCAGGCCCTGATTGGCCGGTGTGAAGCCTTAGGAATCTCTCTGCTGACTAAACACCGTGTTCAAGACATTGTGCCAGCTCAGACCGGGTTTCAGATTGTCCATGCAACCGGCCATCTGACGGCACAGCGGGTTATTCTCGCAACCGGAGGACAGTCCTTGCCCAAATCCGGATCGGATGGGCATGCATGGACGATCACACAACGACTGGGGCATACCCTCACAGCCACGTATCCTGCGCTCGTCCCTTTACTCCTGGATGAGACATTTTTTCACCACAACCTCTCAGGCGCTTCTCACGAGGTCACCCTCACGACAAGAGTCGTCGGCAAAACCATTGATCGCCGAACAGGTAGTTTGCTTTGGACGCATAAAGGCGTGAGTGGCCCTGTGGTTTTAGATAGCAGCCGCTTTTGGATCATGGCCCATGAACAAGGACAACCGGTGACACTCTCGTTAAATGTCTTTCCAGGCCAAACATTTGATGATGTGGATCGTTGGTTATCTCAAGCCACCAATCAAGCAGGACGAAAGACAGTGGTCGCACACCTTGCCGAACGTTTGCCGGCACGGGTTGCCAAAGCACTTTGCCACCATGTTAGCCGCACGCCTGAAGAACAGCGCACGGCGTCTTCCACTGAAGAGCCTATGGCAATGCTCGACGCCCTACTCCTGAGTCAACTCCGTCGCCCACAACGCCGAGCCTTGACTCATACGCTGACCGATCTGTGTCTCCCCGTCATCAACACACATGGCTGGAACCATGCCGAAGTAACAGCCGGAGGCATTCCCCTCGAAGAAATCAATTGTTACTCCATGGCGTCTCGAAACATTCCAGGTTTGTATCTGATTGGGGAAATGCTCGATTGTGACGGCCGGATTGGGGGCTTTAATTTCCAGTGGGCATGGTCAACGGGATACATTGCCGGACGCCATGCGGCCGACAGCCTAACCACACACCCCCTGTAAAGGAGATCGTGCACACAGATTCCCTCTCATTGGCCATGATGCACCACAGGCTACGCACCGTTTTCCCACGCCCAGATCACCACCGGGAAGACGGCTTGCGCCCCTAAAGATGCCATCCGTATAATCCTTCCATTCTGTTGTCCGACCAATTATAGCCGAGGAGTCATAACCGACCATGACCGAGACCGTCAAAGATCCTAGTGTTTACCCAACATTGCGTAACTTACAATATTCCCCGCTCAAGCAAGGAGAAGAACAATATATTGTCCTGTGGGACCCCACAGGGTTGTCTTCTGAGAAATTGGTCATTCCCCTTTCCATGTTCTATGTGTTTCAGTTTTTTGATGGAGAACATTCACTCGACCAAGTCGGTGGGGAATATTTGAAAAAATATGGTGAATTTTTGCTGCCGGATCGATTGCAGCGATTAGTCGCTGACTTGGAAGACAAATTGTTTCTGGAAGGCGATCGTTGCGACCAGGCCAAAGCATTGGCCATCGAAACCTTTCGCAATGCACCGACACGACCAAGTGTCTTTGCGGGCAAAAGTTACGAGGCAGAGGCGGAAAAACTCTCGCAGCAATTGGACGGATTTTTTTCCTCGAAAGAAGGGCCGGACAAAACCCCGTCCGAGCATGCGGGACAGCGCATTAAAGGGGTGATTGCGCCCTCGTTTGACCTTAAAGAAGCCGGACCGTTGTATGCTTGGACCTACAAAGAATTACAGGAAGCAGAAACACCATCGGTCTTTGTACTCCTAGGAACCTGCCATGCCGGGTTAGAGGGAGGCATTGCCGTCACTGGTAAGGACTTTGAGACTCCGTTAGGCGTTGTGCCGGTCAACCAATCAATTCTCAACGCATTTCGAAGCAATGGCGGGGAGTCATTTTTCACTGAAGAACTTGCCCATGCGCAAGAACATAGCATCGAATTTCAACTACCGTTTCTTCAGCACACCATTGGCCGCCAGAAGCCCATTTCTATCGTGCCCATCCTCTGTGCCTTTCCTCCTGACTGTTTAGCCGATAAAAGCTTAAAAGAGCTCTTCGATCGCGTGGATACATTTTTGAGCCTATTCAAACAGGCTGTGGCAGCCTCGGGAGAAGAGATTTGTGTGATTGCCAGCGGCGAACTGGCGCATATCGGACTTCGCTATGGAGACCGGACGCTCCCAACAGATTTTTCATTTCATCGATGCATGCAAACCGACCTAGAAATGCTCAAGCATGTAGAAAATCTGGAGCCAGAAGCTTTTGCGGAGTTTATTTTGAAAGAAGGGAATGCTCGAAGAATTTCAGGATTTTCGACAATGTTTACAATGCTGAAACTCATCCAAGCTGAAAAAGGGCAGGTCCTGCGGTACGATCGTGGCATTACCGATCAGTTTAATTCCACCGTCACCTATGCCAGCATCGCGTTTTATTAACAGACGCGTTACCCTTCCAGTACGACAACCGTCATTTCAACTGATTCCAAAGGATTGTCGTTTTCATCACGGACAAGGTTGGCAATTTTGTCAACCGCGTCCATACCTCGAACGACCCTGCCAAACGCAGAATACGACCGATCCAAACTACTAGCATCATCGACACAAATAAAAAACTGCGAGCCATTATCGGAGATATCACGGGATGCCCCCATGTCCCTGGGCACTTTGGCCATGGACACCGTACCCCGGCGATGTGGGCGATCGCCTGGCTCAGGAGGGAGACTATACCCTGGGCCTCCCGTGCCGTGCAGGGCTCGATCCGACTCTTTGCTGAAAGGATCGCCTCCCTGAATGACGAAACCTGGAACCACCCGATGAAAGAGGGTTCCATCATAAAACCCCATTTTCCCCAGATTGATGAAATTTTCTACATGACGTGGGGCTAGGTCTGTAAAAAAACGTATTTCAATCTCCCCAAATTTGGTAGAGATCACAGCCTTTGGATTTTTTTTGGCAAATTGGATGGGCGCCGACATAGATTGGGACTGTAGCAAGGAAAGCCAATAAGCATCAAGTGAGTATGAAAGCCTAAGACTATTGAAATTGAAGTGGCGCAACCTCACAAAGAAACACACAACAGTCTAACCTCGGCTAGTAAAGAGAGGGGAGAACTTGATGCTTGGATTTTTCTGGAAAATTGGGGGCAAGCCTGACCTCATATGTGTATGTGAAGCTCAGGGTCAGCGGTTACAGCAGCACACAAAACTAATAAAACTAGACTTGACCCCTTATACTTGACCCTTTTTATCCGCCATTTTTGAATATATCGAGGGGTTCTATAACCGAATACGCCTACATCAAACTCTCGGCTATCGTAGCCCAGAGAAACTTGAACGTCAGGCCAATGACTCGTAACTTCGTGTCTGTTTTTTGAGGGCCACCTCAACTTGCCCCCTTCTTCCCTTCTTTTTCTACTTTTTCTAACCTCCCTGATCGTTCATTATTTAGAGAAAACAATTGCTTGAACTACTAGTAAAACGGCCGCAACAAACCCGATCACCCAAATTACCATAGCGTACTTGTTTAATTTCTTTAGCAGTGCAAAGCCCTTTTCGCTTTCAGTAGATAGTGGTACTCCTAGCAATTTAAAAGCACTTGCATTGTCTCCCTTGGCAATTGTTTTGTTGGTGATTAGTTTAAAAATCATGTAACCTAGAACCACAAAAAAGAGGATAATGGCAGCAAAAAATAATCCTCCGCTTGTAAACATTAAGGTTTGAAGAAAGCTTTGAAATGTTTCTTGCATAACGACTCATTTCATTCCGACTCTGCATTCTGCAGAGGTAAATTCAACATATCTCGAACGCTTGGTGAAGCCAAGGTTCCATTAAATCCTACCCCACTGGCTCCGTAGATGCCAAACCCAACACCACTTCTCCCTTTTGCTATTGCCAAACCATCAAAAGTGAAGTTTGGTGGATTTTGGCTAGAGCTTGTTGCAACATCAAGCGACCCTGCAATAGCTCTTAGACCAAGCCCTCCTCCTCCTTCCATCCGGAAGAAGTACTGGATGAAAAACCAGATGAGGTCAATTGATTACTCGCTCCAAAGCCTACATGTCCTCCCATTGAGACTATTGCTCCTACCCCAAACATCGGGCTGATTTGGCCACTTATAAATATCCTTGTATTCAGAAGATCTCGTACATCTATGGCCAGCCCTATATTAAATTCACCATGAATAAATAGACCAGGGAAGCCTACAAGTGGAAATGCTTGCGTCCCGATAGTTCCTCCAATTCCTAAAGAAAATTGAGTTTCCCGAATCGTGGATGAAAAAGCAGGAAGTGGAAAGCCCAAGTTGGATCCACCGAACGTGGGCAACGAAGTCGACACAAAGCCTCCTCGCCCCCCAAACGTAAAAGGTGAATTATTATGCAAACTACCCGCTGGACTAAAATTGGAGAAAGTAGGAAATGATGGGAGATCAAAGAGCTGGTCAGCGAATAACGCTCCGAAGCGGCCCCCAGGCTGGCGTGGCCCCCCACAGAAAGAGCTGTCCAAGGACGGACAATGGGCGGCGAAATGCCCAGTCGGATCGGTATAGACCAGGGGATTATTCAAGGCATACGCATACCGATTGAGGGTCTGTGGATTCCCCGGCTCCGGTACTAGGGTATCGGCCGAGATAAACCTTCCTAAAATGGGATCATAATATCGCGCCTCATAGAAATAGAGGCCGGTGCTTGGGTCTTGTTCTTTGCCCGTATACTTATACGCCACATCGGCCGTGCCCGTGTTGCGGAACGTGTCCCCATAGGGCACATAGCCCACATCCTGCTCTTGGACGCCTTGCCCATCCGTCAACACACTCGTGGAACCCAGATGGTCTGGATGGAAATAATTCACTGACCCCGTCCCGCCACTGGACGGCACCTGTACCATGGCTATCCGCTGGTCATCCGCAAAGATCAGCTTCGCACAGGACATACCTTCACACACATACAGCTTGCCAATATACGTGGTGGTCGTGTTGCTGGTACCTTCTGTGACCGTCTTCTGTACCCGGCCGCCATCGCCATCATAGACAAAGGTGGTCCCCGCCGCTCCGGTGCCCACCGCCCCGCTGGCGGCAAAGCTCCCACTGGGGGGGCCTCGTTGCCGCAGTGCCAGGGGATCCGATCCCACCGCCGTCACGTCTTGCCCAAACACCCGGCCCCCTAGCACCAATACATCGAGCGTCTCGGGGCTGTGTGCCGTTTCCGCATCGGCCGACTGCTCTTCTTCGCCCTTCACTTCCAGCGTCGTCCCAGGCACGTCCACCCAGGCATGCGCCACCGTCAGCTGCTGTACCCAATACGCCAAGGCGGTTCCCCCTATGTCGAGTGTCCCCATCGGCGTCGTACTATAGACCGCCAGATACCCTACCTCTTCCGTCGCATGGCCATTTTGTAAGGCCTCTTCTTCAAACAAAGCCGCCTGAAACCCCGTGGTTGTTACTTCCTGAGCCCGCACCGTCACGGGATCGGTTTCGTTCTCTGTTTGCAGGGTCAAGAAGACGTGCGGGGTACCTGGAAAAGCCTGAGTAAACGCCTGCGGGTGCCAGGCGGTGCTCCCACTCACCGCAAACGTCCCGACTTCGAGCAGCAGCATCCCCCCCGTTGAGCGCATAGCGGCCCGGCTCCAGCGCCAGATACGCCACGGTTTCCGGACTATTATGGACTCCGTTTTCATAGGTCCATTCCGCAAAGCGGAGCTCAAAGCCCGTCGGGGTCACCTGGCGCACGCGCACCACGCCAGGGTCCGGTCCCTGAAAGGTAGGCGGCGCGGCAATTACCACCGGGGCCATCGTCCCGACGGGCAAGGCCACGGGCTGCCAGGTGTGCCGCACCGACACCTCCCCGACCGTCGCCCATCCGCTGGGGCTACCGCCACTCGCGGTGATCTGCACCGGGCGGTTCTCGGCATCATACGCCATGGTCCGTCTCGCGCCACTGATCAGATTCCCATTGGCATCATAGGTATAGGTCTCACTCCCCGCCTGCGTCACGGCATGGGGTCGCACACTGGCGTGGCCACTCGGGGGATAGGTATACGTGCCCACCCGGGAGTTGCTCAACAGATTGCCAATGGCGTCGTAGGTGTAGGTGAGGTTGCCATAGGCTCCGGTGGCGAGGGTCAAGCGATCAAGGTCATCATAATTGAAGGTTTGGGTACTATGCCCCGAGGTCGTAAGGCCATCCGTGAGTTGCGTGACATTTCCTCCGGCATCAAAAATATAGCCTAAATCTTGGAGGACGGTGCTTCCGTTGACCGTTTTGAGCGTCGTCAAGCGGAAAGTCTGTGGATTATAGATATAGCTCGTGGTCACGCCATTACCGTACGTCAACGTACTGGGTTGCCCAAGAGCATTGAAGCCGCCATAGGTGGCATACGTCGTGCTCCCTTCCTGGACGCCCTGGAGTTGCGGGCCGTTATAGGTCTGCGTGACCGTGCTGGTATCGGGATAGGTGAGGGCTGTGACCCGCCCGAGCCCATCGTAGGTACTCTGGATGGTATAGGTCGTGCTCTCTCCGCCTGCCTGGTTCGTCACGTGCTTGTCCGTCTGAATCACCCGCCCCGTGACATCATAAAAAAAGGTCGTCGTGCCCGAGGCATCCTGCACCTGCGCGAGCCGCCCGATGCGATGGTTGGTGTTCCCATCATACGTATAGACCACATCGCCGGCGCCTATAGCTTTGACCGTGCTGTAGTCTTTTTGGATGCGGCGGTTCAGGACATCGTAGTGGAAATGGATGGTTTGGCCTTTGGCATCAGTCTGGAGAGTGAGATTCCCATTGACATCATAGACATACGTCCAATCCCCCATGTCGGGATCATGCATGGCGATTTTCCGAGAGAGGGTATCATACGTCATGGTCGAGACATTGCCTTGGGTATCCGTGAGGGTCACCAGATTCCCCAGGCCATCGTACTGATAGGTGGTGGTGCTATAGGGGGTGCTCACGGCGGTGTTACAGGTCGTGTAGGTGCCGGTATATTCCTGCACGGTTTGTACGCGCCCATAGGCATCGCGGGTTACCCGTTTCCGATGGTCATTGGCATCAAGACTCACTGAGACCCCGTCATCATGACAGGTGAGCCCACGAGAGCCATCGGGGTTAGTGGTCTGCACCACCCGGCCCATCGGGTCGTAGGTGTTGGTACTCCAGAGCGGCGTGCCTCCTGTTTCAAAATACGGCGTGCTGCTGCGCGTCACCGCCCCGCGGACATCATAGTCCGTGTTGGACACAATGATCTTGCTATCTGTCCCGGTACTCTTCGTGGTCATCGTCCGACCCAAGCCATCGAAATAGGTCCAGATGGAGAGGCCGAGTGGCGAGTCACTCCGCACATGTTGACTCCCGACCGTGCCAAAGGCCACATAGCTCGTGGTGGTCCAGAAGCCATCGGGTTGAGTGACGCGAGTCCGCCGGCCTAAGGCATCGTACTTGCTGGTCACCACGGCCCCATTGGGGTCGGTCACCTGTTTGACTTGTCCATACAGCCCCGTGTCCATGGGCACGTCATTAACGCCGTAATACTGGGTGGTGGTGCGATGGCCGAGGGGGTTGGTCACGGCCGTGGCAAAGGTGCCCGAGCTGCCATACGTCATCGTGGTGGTGTGGCCCAACGCATCACGCGTACACACCACATTGCCCATCCCGTCATACGCCATGCGGGTCTCCGGTGAACTCCCGCCGTTGAGCCAGTTCACCACACGGGTGAGCTGGCCCTTGGTGGGAAGTTGGTTGGTCGAAGCCACGGTACAGCTCGTGGTGCCGTCGTAGTAGAAGTCACTTTGCGCCAATTGAGACCCGCCGGTGCCCAGGCCTTGGGAGAGGGTCTCTTGGGTGGGCAAGCCGAGAATCCAGTCAGTCGTATTCGGCGCAAAGGTCCGCACGACAGTGCGATCATCGGCACTCTCGCTCACGTCACCGTATTGATACTCCTCAATCACATTGCCATAGACATCGTAGGTGTAATCCGTGCGCGTCTGGCGCGAACACCCGTTGCCATCACAGATGTCGGTCACCACGGAGGCGGGGGGACTGAAGAAGGGCGCCGCGCCGTCATCATCGGCCGTGTAGGTGGTGAGAGTTTGGGTATACAAATTCCCTTGTGCATCCGTGACTTGGGTGCGATAGGGTGCGCCTTTCAAATACCCATTGGGGACGTTGGGGGTATTCACGTCCACCTCCGTATCATTACCTTGATGGAACCACGTCTCGGTGAGAGTTTGTTCCCCCGACGGCCCGGCCGGTCCGGTCACGGTCACATGCGCAAACCCCCGGAAGTCCCGCTCTCCGAGATGATGGAAGCCGCCCTCGTAGGTATACGTACTGGTGGCCACGTGGCTATTCCCATCATCAGTCGTGATGGCACTCACCGTCTGCACCGGATAGGGGAGTTGCGTATTGGCGTACTGCGTCGAGGGGGTATACTCAATAGTAGTGGAACCTCCAAGGCCATTGGCAATGGTTTCCAATAAGAGTGGGGTACCATTTACCAAAGCGACACTCGAGCGCCACCCTTGGTTAGTGCCCAACCGCGAGGCCACCATGTCCGCCAACCCATCGCCATTGACATCCGCCAGTTGCCACGTCTTCCAGATCGAGCCATATGACGTTGCCGAATGCACTGTCGCAATAGTCGAAGCAAACGTCCCGTCGTCTGTGATAAGTTTATTTGTCAAACTAATTGGGGGAAGCCCTGTTCCCTCCACGACAGCTCCCGTTCCATCAACCAATGCATCCTTTCCAAACTGTTGGATGATGCTGAGTAAAGATCTGTTAGTGCCCCCGGTGTTTACATAGTTCAGCGCATACGCCCGCACGAGGCTGTCATTGGCTCGGACTTCAATGGTTTTTAGCCTCTTTGCCGTCTTCATCAGAAAGTTCGGCACATACATCGGGGGAGCATCTGGGCGATCTTCGAGGTGAAAAATCACGCTGTTACTGGGAGCAAGGCTCCCATGCCCCGTATAATCAATCCGCGCTTGGTAGGTTTGCCCCTGGTCTTGGGTATAACTTAATGTCATATAATTACCATGCGGATCTTCCACCCGATCCAAACACCAGCGAAAGATCTGGTCAGCATCATCGGGTTTCGCCGCGCGGGTATTGGCTTCTTGCCCGAAGTAAAATTTCTTCCCGGTCTTGTCCGTGGCCATAAAGTACGGCCGGCCATCACTCGCCGTGAGTTTCTGGACTCGGGTAAAGCCTCCTTCCACTTTTGCCCGGTATTCGTCATCCCCGATATTCACCAGTTCTACATTAATCCCGGAGAGCCGGAAGACGTAGGCATCGCCGCTGTAATCCACCCCAAACTTCGTCTGGCGTTCAATCACGCCCTTCTCGAGTTTCCAGCCCATGCCCAGCCAGCCATTCCCATTGGCCGAGCCATAGACCAAGGCCAAGTCGGGGTGTACCCCACCTCGACCAGGTGGCACGTCAATGGGAATACTGGTGGTGGCGGTCCCGGTGAACAGGTCCGCGCGGACTTCGCCCCCCACCGATGCCACCGGTACCTCTTGATCCGTTTCTTGGGCGAGGCCCTGCATGCCCCCCAGATTCAGAAACACCAGGAGGAAGATGAAGAAGAGGAGACGTTTATAAGGAAAGAGGCATGTCATGTCCAACTCCTTGCAGAGGATTATCCAAGATCGCTGCTCCATTGCTGCGTGTTCCTAGTTCGGGAGTATCTCTGTGTGAGGCCACGCGCATGTCGGCATACCTATACGCAAATCTCAGACCAGGGCGGGCAGCTCTGGGATTCAGCCTCTACAGCGTGTGCTGTGGCCTACGGGGACGTGCTTTTCTTCGCTGAACCGGATAATTGGCGATTGGCCAGAAACTCGCGTGGGATGGTCAAATTGTATCTGATCCGATACAGGGAAAGAGGGGGTTAAGAAACAGATTGGTAAATGAACGACGGCTCAGAAACCAGTTCCAACCAGTCATTAGGGCTATGGCGCGCTCGTCAAATTAAATGTATCTCAGAGGATACAACGGTGTATCTGTTTGGATTAGGAGAATTGTTAAGAGAAGATAAACAGCAGTATATCACTAATCTAACTGTTCCGATTCTTCAGAAAAACACGTGGTTTCTCGATCTATTCCAACAAATTCTTTGGCAATCAAGCAATCTGACACACCTAACTTACTCTCTGTTTGTTGGCTGCAGCCCATCTCCTGGACGAATTTTTCCCCAACAGAACGCCCCCAGCAATGTCACCATGGCAGCCATGCCAAGCGCGGCATTCCATCCAAATTGGTCGGCTAACCAAGGCGTCAGCGTAGGGGACAACGTGCCGCCCAAATTAGCTCCAGTGTTCATAAGACCGGACAGGGTTCCGGCATAGGGTTTGGATAAATCGACGGTCGAACTCCAGAACGCTCCAACGGTGAAATAGAGCCATCCCGCACCCAACGACAGCAGGCCAATAGCTACCAGCGGCTGTTCACTGTACGCGCCCCAAACAATCGACAGTGCAGCGAGCCCCATCCCCAATCCCCCCACATAACTCCGGCCTCGATTCATGCCATACTTTTTAGTGAGTTGGTCTGTCACCCATCCCCCGAAGGGGCAAAACACCATCATGGCGAGAAATGGGCCGGAGGCAAAGACCGCTCCCCGCAAGACGTCAAATCCGCGAACATTCACCAAATATAAATAAAACCACGACATGTAAATGTAGGCCACATACCCCAAGCAGGTATAACTGAGAACCAACCACCAGACAGTGGGGGTACGGAAGATTGCTTTCCAAGGAACCCCTTTGGGAATGTTGTGTGTCTGAAGCGTGGGGTCACCTTGAATCAACGCCAGTTCCGATGCATTCACATGGGGGTGATCACTTGGATGATCGGTGGCATACCAAAACCACACTGCGGCCATGATAAGTCCAAGTGCACCGGCAGCATAAAAAGCCATTTGCCATCCGAAATTCACCATAATCCAGGCTGTGAGTGGTGGGGTGATGGCCGACCCGATGCCAATGCCTCCGATGGCAATGCCAATGCCGATCCCGCGTTCATGTGGTCCTAGCCAATTGGCAACCGCCCGATTAAAATTCGGCAGTGCCGCAGCTTCCCCCACGCCAATAAGAAATCGCACCAGGATTAACGACCCCATCACCCCCAAGAGATCGACAATCGGCAAAGTGGGCGCCAACGCGGTCACCGCCGTAAAAATCGACCACCAGATCACTGCCCCCGTGAGCACTCGCCGAGCCCCCCAGCGGTCACCGAGCCATCCTCCTGGGATCTGGCACAAGGCATATCCCAACACAAAGGCAGAAAAAATTTGTCCCATTTGCATGTTAGTCAGCCCCAACGCCGGCATCATGTGGCGCGCGGTGACGGAAATATTGACCCGATCAATATAGGTAATAATACTTATTACTAGGAGAAGGCTGAGAATGACCCAGCGTGTGCGGGTTGGGAAAGAATGAGGAGTAGGTGGCTTCATTGGAACCATTATGAGAGAAGCCGCCACTGTAACGTGGTCATGTTCGAATTGCTAGACAGCTATCTGAGATCAGTGGTCGCCACGAGATGGATTTGGCTCTAGGGGTTGCATCCCCCCTATCAGGTTTTGTAAGAATAACTCCCCACGTACATCCCCCTAACACGTTCGACTGCGGCTGTAAGGAAGTTTTCATGCACATTGCTCAAGTGTTTCAACGTCATTGTCCAGCTATTAGTTTTGAGTTTTTCCCTCCCAAAACCGAAATGGCTTCTCTGGAGCTCTTTCAGTCTATTCAGCAGTTGGCCCCCCTCAAACCCGCGTATGTCAGTGTGACGTACGGCGCCGGTGGCTCAACGCGTGAGCGTACGCATGATTTGGTCGTGAAGCTTCAACAAGAAACCAGCCTAACGATAGTCTCTCATTTGACGTGCGTGGGTTCTACGCAAGATGAAATATTCCAAATTCTAGAGAAATATCAGGCAAGCGGCATTCAGAATATTATGGCGTTGCGTGGGGATCCCCCGAAAGGAGAAACTCGTTTTGTGCCCCAAGCCGGGGGATTTCCATATGCAGCCGACCTGGTGTCTTTTATTAAACAACATTTTCCTAACATGGGCGTGGGAACGGCTTGCTTCCCAGAAGGGCATCCCGATACGCCTAATCGATTACAGGAAATTGACCATTTAAAACGAAAAGTGGACGCGGGCGCAGATTACCTTTGCACGCAATTGTTTTTTGATAATCGCGATTTTTATGATTTTTGTGAACGATGCGAACTGGCAGGCATTCATATTCCTATCATCGCAGGGATTATGCCGATCACGTCTGCCAAAGGGATGACTCGGATGGCTGAGCTCGCGCTGGGCGCACGGTTCCCCGCCAAACTCTTACGCGCCATTGCCAGGGCTGACAGTGATGAGCAGGCGGAAAAGGTTGGGATTCACTGGGCCACCGAGCAAGTGCTAGATCTCATCGACAACCGTGTCAAAGGCATTCACCTCTATACCCTGAATAAATCCAAGGCCACACTCCATATCTACGATGCGCTGGGCATTCAGACGTCTGACATGTTGCAACGCTAAATGCCCTTAGAAACAGCCATTGGACGCCTCTAGGTCAATGACGAACCGAAACCGGACATCACCACGAATGATCCGGTCGTAGGCCTCATTGATCTGCGATAGTTGAATCACTTCCACATCGGACACAATGCCTTGTTCGCCACAGAAGTCCAACATCTCCTGGGTTTCTTGAATGCCCCCAATCAGTGAGCCCACCACACGACGGCGACGCAAGATCAGTGAGAAGGCTTCGATGGAGATTGGTTGGTCAGGAACTCCCACGAGGATCAGCGTCCCATCGGTTTTGAGTAAGTCAAGATAGGCATTGTAGTCATGTGGCGCTGAAATCGTATCAATGATGAAGTCAAACGTGCGTGAGAAACGTGCAAATGCGCCCTCTTGCGCGGTGGCTGCATAGTCTATCGCTCCAAGCCGTTTCGCATCGTCTCGCTTCTTTTCGGATTGGCTGAAGACAGTCACATCGGCCCCTAAGGCATAGCCTAATTTGACGGCCATGTGGCCGAGGCCTCCTAACCCAACCACAGCTAGTTTATGGCCTTTCCCTATACCCCATTGTCGCAGCGGGGAATATGTTGTAATTCCCGCACAGAGAAGCGGTGCCACCCCTTCGAGCGACAGCGCTTGAGGAATCTTAAGTCCATACTGTTCATCCACAACAATTTGGCTTGAGTAGCCGCCATAAGTGGGATCACCGTTTTTGTCGTGGCCGTTGTAGGTTAATGTCATGCCTTCTTCACAATATTGTTCAAGCCCTTGAGTACAAGAGGCACAGGTACGACAGGAGTCGACAAAACAGCCAACCCCAACGGTTTCTCCTTCATGAAACTTTGTGACATCTGACCCGACCTGGATCACGGTTCCGACAATTTCATGCCCAGGCACCATGGGATAGATTGATCCACCCCACTCGTCTTTCACTTGATGAATATCAGAATGGCAAATCCCGCAATAGCGTATTTTGATGAGTATGTCATGTGGCCCCACCATCCGCCGGGTAAAGGTAAATGGTTGCAGGACGGCTCCGGCGCTCATGGCGGCGTAGCCTTTTGTTGATAGCATACATATTCTCCTCTTCAATCCAGCTTATTCAGCTTCTCATCCCTCCACAGCAATACTCTAGAGATACGGGCAATACTCGTGACCTATTCTCGGACCCTTATGGTATACGACACGTGAGTGGATGGAAAGCGCTTGATAGGTGTCTGCAGCTCGTGTTCACCTCAAGATTTCGGTGCGGTGGGTTGTTTAATCAGCTGAGGCCAAATCGCCCGCGTATTTCACAGACAGGCTTGGCCTGACAAGTCCGTTGGAACCTGCTGCCGAGGAATCTCCTCACGGACTATTCCTGTCTATTTTGCAAACTCGATATTGAAAGCCATGTTCCCATCAGCCTTGATGGTTACATCCTGTTCTTGCGTTCCCAGTACAGGATGCCATGCAATCAACTTGTACTCTCCTGGTGGAATGCGATCAATGGTGAACTGCCCCTCATGATCAGAGATGGCAAAGTACGGGGTTTTCACCACATACAGCCAGTTTTCCATAAAGTCATGCCGGTCACAGGTGAGGGCCACAACGCGCCCATGCTTGAGTTTTTTCGGTGTGAATGTGTGGATCTTTTCGTTATGGGCTGGCAGGTTTTGATTATGGACCGTTTTCAAGATGGTCGCATTTTTTCCCTTGAGGACATACGTATGCAGAGTGTGCTTGATGATGTCCTGATTGATGAAATGCACCGGGCGATCAACGGCCACCACACCTGTGAAAGGGCCGAAGTTGCAATGCTGTAATCGAACATCCAGATTAAGGGCCGCGCCTTCTCCATAACGAAATTCGCCATCATTGGGCGGCGTGCCTTTGAAACTTCTGGCTTCAAACGGCTTTCCTTTTTCAACCCCTTCCAAGACAAGGACAGCGCCTTTTAACGCGCCATCCTTGACTTCAACCTTCGTTAAGAGTCTTTCTTCTCCACAGACTTCTGGCGTTTTCTTCACCTCAAATCGTTTCGGGGTTGGCGGCACGCCTGTAAAGGCAACATGGCCCACAATCGTCCCGCCATTGAGGACGGGTGTGACCTCATAGGAAAATCCCACCCCAACACTTCCCAAGAGAAATATGGATAACGTCACTAGTGTTGTGCTGTATTTCATCATGCGTTGGCCCCTTTCTCTGAGCCTCCAACCCTTTATTCTGTGTGAACTCTGTTCCGCCATTTTTGACATTAGTACACGACTTGCCAGCCCACGTTAAAAATCCAATCCGTTTCAAGTTGTGGGCCATCCAGGTTTTGATAAATCGGCACACCACCTTCAACACCGATATGGTTTTCTAGTCCCCATATTTCCGGGAACAACAGGTTAATGCCAGGGAGAAGATCTAAGCGCTCTCCAGCTCGCCGATTAGGGTCAGCTGTTGAGATAAAGTCTTCAGGTGCAATGACAGGGTGAGGCCGAATGTCTGTGTCTCGCCCATCATAATTCCCCCAATCCGACCAGTTGAATCGAAGCGATGTACTCACCCATCGCGTCCACGCATACGAACCAAACAGGTTAAGCTGATAGGCATTCCCTTTTGAATATCCTGCAGTATTCCGTCCAATTCTGATAGTGCCTAGTGCTAGAAATCCCCAAGCGGCGTCTCCCATTTCTCCTCCATAGGTCAAACCGGGCAAAACATCCACCGTGCCTGAACCTAATTGCATTGGATATGGAAGACGGGCTCTTCCCAATGATGTGTCATCTTTCTTTTTAAAGCTCCCGGTCGGGAGACTCAATCCAAAGTTCAAATGAAACCGATGCGCCCCAATGCTTGGTGCCTCAAAGGCATACAGCCGCCACAATGACGTCAATTTCACGTCACCCACGCCTTCAGATTCCGTTTTAAATTTCGCTCCCATGCGAGTCAGGTGGTTCATACTGTTGATGATGTAAGGCACCATGACCATCACAGTCAGCGTATCGTTGACACCATACATGCCGCTAAACATATGCATCTGCATTCTCATGTCCGTCGGCGTCACATTGAAGCCACCACCCGTTGGACTCACAATGTCCCTTGCTGACACATTATCTGTTCCATCTCGATTCCCATCCATATCCATATTCATGTATCGATAGGTAAACATGAACTCACCCTTATCGTGGGTATGATCTCCCATCATGCCAATTGGGCCATGGGCATTGGGCTTTTCTGACGTATAGAAATTTCCAACCTTGAGCTTTTCACCTTTCTTCGCAAGCCGATCCCCTAATGAGTCTTCTACACCACTCAATAGACCATCTAATAATGCGGCGTCTCCACTTTGCCAGCTCCCGATAATCATGACCCCACATACAAACAATGTCATCAAAACTTTTTTCATTCTCAGTATCCTCTCCACAACTCTGCGATTCATGATGTGAATTAATCTTGCTCCCAGCCTGTGCTGTTTTCTGACACGTGGCTCGATGGACCCGACTAGAGGCAGACGTCCTGCACCGATATGCCCAGGGCTTGTTGATATGTTGGCCACAAGCGAGGATCGATCCACGCTAGACAGGCTCTTCGATTGACCTGCTCTCGTCCCTCATGACAACAAGGAACAGACGGCAGCGCCATCGTGAAAGACCAATCGTACGTTTTAGGATATAGAGGAAGACAGGGGAGGCGCGCGGGAAGGGGGTGTCCACGCAACAGCAAGATCGGCTGCAGAGAACTGTTTTGGTTTGATGAAAACGAAGGTTAAGAATGGACCGTGTAGACTAAATTCAAAGGCTTGCAGCACCTGTCCGGCTGAACAGGCCCACGAGCAGAGCAGGCTAGCATGTGTCGTGGCTTTATGATGGGCGTGATGAAGCGTATGAGCGGTTGCTTGACCCGATAGGCCCACACTCACAAACAAGAAGCATGCTACCAACGTAGCCGCTAGGAATGGACGACAAAGATGTTTCATATCAGATGCCTACCAATCCTCATCCTAGGCAAGCCCCTCTTCTAAAGTCAAGGTTCACGCAGGGGGCTTGATGCACGTTGCATAATGATCAATGTCCATTCGGCTGTTCAACATCTGCAACGAGTTGGTTCAAATGGACTTTGGCTTCTGATGCGTTAACAGCCTTAACCAGAAGGGGACCTCCTGATAAGACTAAGATGCAGGCCATTTCTTGTGTGTGGATCATGGCAAGGATATGAAAAATCTTCTTTGACACGCTACAATTCTCGTCGTTTGTCCTATCACCCCATGAAAGATTAGCTTGAAAATTTCTCAAAGACCCATTCATCGCGTCCTGATACTTCTCAACCCTGTCTCACTCTCATGGAAGGAACCGTCTATGTGGTTGCTTGGCCTCTTCTTGCTCATTGCACCATTGATTTCTTCTTGCACCCATCTTCCGAATGAAACACGTAGCTTTACGCTTTTGGCCATGAATGACATTTATCGGATCGACGGGGTCGATGATGGGACCAGTGGAGGCTTGGCTCGTGTTCGTGGGTTGCGCGCTGAACTTGAGAAGGCTGATCCGAACGTGTTGCTCCTTCATGCAGGGGACTTTCTTTTCCCCTCGTTGTTAAGCCGACAGTATCACGGCCAGCAGATGATTGATGTGCTCAATCTCCTGGACGGCAATCCAGATACATATGATCATCGTCTGTTCGTGACATTCGGCAATCATGAGTTTGAAAAGAGCCAGGTGGACGATGCGACCCTCGTCGATGCCAGAATTGAAGAGTCCCAATTTGCATGGCTTGGGTCCAACATTGTTTTCAAGAAAAGTGAGACGGGACAGCCTCTCGTGGAATCGGACAATCTAACCAATCACACCATGATATACAGTGGCGACGTCCAAATAGGACTGTTCAGCCTAACGGCTGACATCAAACATCCAGCATACGTGGCTGAATTTGGAAAGCCTGAATCCGTTGCACGACACCTGACTCGGCAGTTACGGGATCAAGGCGCCGACTTTGTCATAGCCATCACTCACCAGCCAATGTCACAGGATTCAGCCTTGCTGGACACCCTCAGGGCAGATGGCCCTGACCTTATTATTGGCGGCCATGAACATAACCGACAAAGCCTGCAAGTCAATGGTCGGTGGGTACTGAAAGCCGATGCGGATGCGCGAACGGCAACTGTCATTCGAGTCACGCTCCCCCATGGTGGCCCGCCAACAGTCTATTGGAAATTTCAGAAGCTCCATTCTCCAACAGTGGAACCCGATCCTCTCGTACAAGCGCGTATCGACCACTGGATTCGTCGGCATGATGAAGACTATTGCCAATCTGTTTTGAAACACCCCCCTGGCTGTCTCGATAAAGTCCTTGGGAAAACACAGGTTCGGCTCACTGGCGAAGAGCTTGAAATCAGAAGATATGAAACCAATCTGGGCAACTGGATTGCGGATCAAGCCTTATTGGCTTTTGCAGATCAAGGTGCCCAGGTTGCATTCATCAACTCAGGGTCTCTTCGCCTGAACCAGGATATTCCTGCTGGCACACCAATTACCCGACGGCATATCGAGCAACTGTTTGCCTATCCCACCCCATTGAAGCTACTCCGCATGAATGGCGCCACACTTCAAAAGGCCATCTCTCATGCGGTGGAGGATTGGACTGGCAACGGCTGGTGGCTACAAGTCAGCGGTCTTGCCTTTTCCCATGACCCCCAAACGGAATCCGCTGACAATTTCACGCTGCTGACAACAGAGGGACCTCAATCCATTCACCCTGATGATCAGCTCGTCATCGTGACTAATTCATTTTTGGCGGAGGGTGGCGATGGGTATTCTATGCTTTCGAGCACATCTGTTTTGAACACTGCACAAGCACCAGATTTAAAGGAATTCGTTATCCAACGACTCAAGACAACAAACATAGACGGGATTTTACCGAAGGTAGAAGGAAGGATCTGCAATTCGATACGAGATGGACCTTGCCAGGCAATCATGCCCTAAGATTGTTTCGATCCAAACATGCCATCCTTTTGAGCCATGGTATGCTCTAGCCCTAGCTATGGAAGATGTTTATCCGCCTAACAGAGAAGAAACTGATTGGGTGGCAGCAGTTTGCCCAGCGAGGTTGGAGAACATAAGGGTGGCGGAGACAGCCCAGTCAATGAATGGTTTGGGGTAGATACCCAAGAAGAGCGTCCCGGCAATGCCGATACACACGGCTGTTTTGAGGGGAGTGGAAATAATTAATGGCGAGGGGTCGGTTGGTTCACTGATGTACATTTTCTTGACGACGATCAAATAGTAGTACATGGAAATGACGATATTCACGAGACCCACAATTAGCAAGGTATAAAGTTCTTGCTCCATCGCTGCCACAAAAATGTAGAGTTTACCAATAAACCCTGCTAAGGGCGGCACGCCAGCCAGTGATAAGAGAAAGATAAGCATGGCGGCAGCTAAAAATGGGGAACGCCGGTTGAGGCCACTGTAGTCTTCGATTTCATCGCTTTTGATCAGATTGCTGACACCAATCACCACGGCAAAGGCTCCCAAGTTCGCAAACAAATACGTCAACAAGTAAAACATGATGGCATCGCTGCCCTGCTTGGTGCCAGCGGCTAATCCAATCATGACATTGCCGATTTGTGCGATTCCTGAATAGGCTAGCAGTCGTTTGATATTTTTTTGCGCTATGGCCACGATGTTGCCATAGGTCATGGAGAGAATCGATGCAACCACAAACAGCAACACCCACATGGGCTTGAAGGTCGCCAGCGCCACATAAAACATTCTGATTAAGATGGCCAACGCGGCCCCTTTGGGCGCAATGGACAAAAAGGCTGTCACAGGGGTGGGCGACCCTTGATACGTATCCGGAATCCATGAATGAAACGGCACTGCCCCAATTTTAAAGCCCAGCGCTGCAAAAATGAGCAGGAACCCAATCGCGAGCCCATAACTGCCTGAAGTGCCCACCATCTCGGAAAAAATCAGCGTTCCTGTTTCTCCATAGACCAGGCTAATACCATACGCCAACAGACCTGCCACAAACACGCCGAGGATAAAGAATTTCAAACCAGCTTCGCTGGACCTCATATCCTCACGTAAGTAAGCCACCAGGATATAAAAGCCAAATGTCGAAAATTCCAATGTCACAAAGACGGACAGGAGATCTTGCGCTGATGCCATAAACATCATGCCCAACGCAGACATCAAGACGAGAACATAATATTCCCCCTTGAAGACTCTAAAATTTCTGACGTAGTCGATCGACATTAAGACCACTAATATGGTGGCCAGGACAATAAAGATTTTAAAGAAAATGGCCAGCTGGTCTAGAACAAACATATTGCGAAAAAGCGCGCCCTCAACCCCAGACAGATCAAACCAGATCAGATTGAGGAGCGTAACGCTCAGACCTCCGACACTCAGATAGGCAAGGGTTTTGTGATTGATTTCCTTCATCGAGAAATCAACAGCCAACACCAGACAGAACCAGAGCGTCAGGAAAATTTCCGGGGCAAGAAGCAGTAGATCGGATCCGGAGAGTGTGAGTGAAAAGGTCATCATGGTTAGGGAAGCAATCCAGGACTCGCTTGCGTAACGAGTGGTGCCGTTTGATTAATCCGATCAAGCATGGGAACTACCGTGGATTGCACAATGTCATAAAAATGTCCGGGGAATAGCCCAAAGGTAATGCTACAGACAATCATGAGAAGCAGCGGCATACGATTCACAAACCCTGTGGCATCATGAGCATGCTCATATCCCTCATCTAGCTTTCCGTAAAACAACCCGCGCATCATCTTGAACAAATAGGCCATCGTCAGCACGATACCAAGCACCGCGACAATGACCTGCACCGGGTATTTATTCCAACTCCCGACAATGATCATCACCTCTGCAATAAAATTCACCGTCCCTGGCATCCCGACCGAGGCCATACAGGCAATCACAAAGCACCCCGCCACAAACGGCATGCGTGTGACTAACCCCCCAAGGGATGGGATATCACGTGTATGCGTCTGGTCATAGACCCACCCTGCCATGGCAAAGAGCATCCCCGTCGCCAAGGCATGCGCGAACATGTAAATCACCGCGCCTGTCAGACTGATATAGTCCAAAGCCGCCATGCCTAAAAAGACATATCCCATATGGCTCGAGCTGGAATACCCAATCACATACTTTGTGTCTTTGGCAAAATAGGCCACTAGCCCCCCATACACAATGCTAAAAATACAGAGAACTGCCGCAATGGGCATCAGCTCTCGGGTCGTCTCTGGGAAAATTTCAAAGGCCACTCGGATAATGGAAAAATGGCCAAGCTTCATCAGCACCCCAGCATGTAACATGCTCGTCGCCGCGGGCGCCGCGGCATGGCCAACTGGTGACCATGAATGCAACGGCCAAATTGGCGCAATAGACGCAAAACCAAAAAAGACCAACAGCCAAATGATCCAGGATAAAGTATCGGAAAACTTTGCTTGTTCTCTGAGTACGAGAATGTCAAATGTATGGAGACCAGAGAAATGATAAATCAACAAAATGCCCATCAGGGCGGCTACCGCTCCTGCCGACAAAAACAACGTTAGCTTCATCGCGGCGTATTCTTTACTGTTCGACCCAAAGTTGAAAATAAATCCAACGGAGTCTCGTAATTTTTTGCCCTCTGGGTCAGTCATAGACAGATACCCTTTGGTATGACTGCCCCACATCCCCAGCAAGAGATACATCGGAAGCACGGACATTTCGTAGAAGAAGTATAGGAAAAACAGGTCCAGCGACATAAACACCCCAATGGTCGCCGCGGCCAGAATCAACAAGAAAATGTAAAATTCCTTGGCGCGATCTTTGATGTGCCAAGAGATGAAAATTCCCGCAAATAGGAGGATGGCCGACGCAAAGACAAGCGGCGCGCCAATTCCATCAACGCCAACATAAAAGGCAATGCCTAATTCTTCAGACCAGGGAAACCGCTGCACAAATTGGAAGCCACCTTTATCTGGATCATATGCGAAAAATAAATAGAAGGAGGCCAGAAGAGAAATTCCTGCTGCCGCTGCAGCTACCGCACGAACCAGCAACGCTTGCTGGTTGGGCACCAGGATCAGCGCCACCGCCCCAAGAAATGGGGCAAATAAAATGATCAGCAGCGTATATTCAGCCATCTATGATTCATCCTTGCCATGGCTTGAGATCGTCATGTGGCCGACGGTCTCTTCTTCCACACTATGTATCGGGACACCCGCGACAACGGTGTTGGCTCTTATTTGATTGGCTATCAAGCCTTGATCTAATCGAAGCACAACCGCTTGAATGGATCCATTGATCATTCGGAGAAACGGTGAAGGATAGAGGCCAATCCAAAAAATCATGACGGAAATGGACACAGCGATCAGTGTTTCCCGTTGGGTTAAATCTTTGAGAACCGCAGGCACCTTCGAACCAAGCGGACCGAAAATGGCTCGTTCGTAGTACCAGAGGAAATAGGACGCTGCCAAAATGACGCCGGACACGGCAATCAATCCGTATAACCAATGGGCCTGAAACGTCCCAAGCAAGACTAGAAACTCCCCAATAAACCCATTAGTCCCCGGCAATCCAATCGAGGCCATTCCGATAATCAGCATAAAGATGGCGAGCATCGGCATCCGTTTCGCCAACCCTCCTCCACTTTCGATCAACGTATTCCCCAGACGCTCATACAGAACCCCAGCCAGAAAAAAGAGTCCCGCCGTGGTGAACCCTAGATTAATCATCTGCAATAAGCTTCCTTGCAGTCCTTGAAAATTCAAGGCAAAGAGCCCGATCACGACAAACCCAAGGTGGCTGATGCTGCTAAACACTAATAGTCTGCGGAAATCCGTCTGGATGATGGCAATGACCGCCCCATAGACAATCGCAATCAACCCCAATGCCATAACCAGAACAACCACTGTTTGGTTTGTGGAGGCTTCCGGAAGAAGCGGGAAACTGAATCGGAGGAACCCATAGGTCGCTAACTTGATACCCGCCAACACAACCGACATGCCAATGGGGCCTTGCACCAGCGCATCGGGCAACCAGGAATGAAAGGGAAAGATCGGCGCTTTAAACGCTAGCCCCAAGAAAATCATCCAAAAGATTACGATCTGTTGATCGACTGGCACCGAGACCTTCAACAGGTCCAGCAGATCAAAGCTATACGTACCGGTTACCGCATGATGATTCAAACTCAACAGGGCAAAACCCACAAGCATGAAGACACTGCCCAACAACGTATACAAGACATATTTCAACGACGCATAATGTCGATCAGCCCCCACCCCCCACAGTTTGATAAGGAAATAACTCGGGATAAGCATTAACTCCCAAAACACAAAAAAGAGAATCAGATCGATCGAGACAAAAACACCGATAATCGTGGTCTCAAGTGCTAGCAGACTCATGAAATACGGCTTAATGTTGTCTTGAACCGTATCCCATGAATACAGCACGATCATGACCATCAAAAATGCTGTCAACCCCACGAACAACACGCTAATGCCGTCAACGGCGAGGTGATAGCTAATGCCCAATGGCGGGATCCAATTCAAATGTTCACTAAACTGCATCGCGGCTGAATCAGAGACAAAGCGCCATAACAGAAGAATGGCTAGAGCCAATTCAATGCCCACGATGCCTAACACTGATTTCTTCATCAGATCCACGTCATGTTGCGCCCATATCACAAACGAGCCCAAGAGCGGCAGAAACAGCAACAGGGAGAGCAGGGGAAAGCCAAATGTAAATTCTTCGTGCATAAGCCTGGTCTTCTCAGTCCCTTACAGAATAGACGCTCCCGTTAACCATAATAAAAGAACATGTACAAGGAGAAAAAACCCAACAACAATCACAGCGGCATAATGATGGACCATCCCTGTTTGCAACTTTCGCCAAGACCAAGCGATCAGATGGTTGCCATACCCAATGACATTCAGTCCCGCATACACCACATGTTTTTCAGTCCATGTAATCCAGCACGCACTCACATCCGTCATGTGCCCAATGCCTCGAACACATCGATCAATGATCTGTCGATCCAGCCAATCCCAAATCAACCCTAGCCGTTTACACGGTTCCACAATGATCCGATCATAGCCCTCATCGACATAATATTTATTCAACAGAGTGGCGTAGATACCCGGCACGCGAGTCGCCAAATCATCCGCGGCTTGTGGACGAACCGCATATAAGTAATGCGCTAATCCCCATCCCCCCAACGCAATGGCGATAGCCACCGACATCAACCCCAGCAAGAGGCTTAGACTCACCACATGCGGCAGCGCGCCCACAGGGGTCGCAACCTTGGCTAAATAGCCATGAAACCAACCATGCTCTGGAGGAAACCCGACAAATCCGCCCACCACAGAAAGCCCTGCTAACACAAGAAGTGGCTTCATCATAATTCCCGGAGACTCATGCACGTGGTGCTCGACGTCAGGGTCCATCCGAGATTGTCCGTAAAAAGTCACATAGGTTAAGCGAAACATATAGAATGCGGTGAGAAATGCCCCGATCGCGGCAAGGAGATAGAGCCCATAATGTGCATGGATAAAAGCATGGGCCATGATTTCGTCTTTACTCCAAAACCCAGCCAATGGTGGAATTCCAGCAATCGCTAACGTACCCACTAAAAATACTTTATACGTCATCGGAATTTTCGAATGGAGCCCACCCATTTTCCTGATGTCTTGTTCTCCGCCTAACGAATGAATCACTGCACCAGCCGATAAAAACAGGAGCGCTTTAAAAAACGCATGGGTCATCAGATGAAAGATTGCCGCTGTATAGGCGCCAATCCCACAGGCAAGAAACATATATCCCAATTGGCTCACCGTCGAATAGGCCAGGACTCGCTTAATGTCGTTTTGCACTAACCCAATGGAGGCGGCAAACAACGCGGTAATTCCGCCGATCCACCCAACAGTCGTCAGCGCCATAGGCGCCATATCAAAGATCGCATGGTTCCGCACCACCATGTAGACACCCGCAGTAACCATTGTCGCAGCATGAATTAAGGCACTGACTGGCGTCGGGCCTTCCATAGCATCAGGCAACCACGTATACAGCGGAATCTGTGCCGACTTACCCACTGCCCCTACCAATAGACACAAGGCGATCGCCGTGGCTGTTCCCGTGGACAATTGCCCCACTTGTTCGAAGACTTTCGTGTAATCGAGTGTCTGGAAATTGGCAAAGACCAAGAATATGGCCATCAGGAACCCGGCGTCACCGATACGATTGACCACAAACGCCTTACTGGCGGCTTTTGCTGCAGACACCTTGTCAAAGTAATAGCCGATGAGTAAATACGAGCAGAGGCCAACGCCTTCCCAGCCGATAAACAAGACCAAATAGTTGTTGCCCATCACTAACAACAACATGGAGACCATGAACAAATTCATATACGTGAAGAACCGCGTAAAGCCTTCTTCTCCATGCATATATCCCACAGAATAGACATGAATGAGGAATCCAACCCCAGTCACCACTAACAGCATAATGGTCGTCAAAGGATCAATGAGAAACCCAAGATTGACCATGAGCTCTCCACCAAAAATCCAGCTATAGGCAATGACTTCATAGGCCGCCCCGGTTGTGAGCATATGGCCAAACACCATTAGGGCACAGACAAACGAGAGCCCAACAGCGCCAAATGCAATCCGGCCAGCCAGGTCATGGGAGTAGCGATGTCCAAGCAGCCCGTTGAGTAGGACCGCGACGAGCGGAAACACCGGTATGAGGATGACAAGGAGTTCCATCATCTTACCACTTCAAGACATTGATCTGGTCAACATTGGTAGATATTTTCCCACGGAATACGACGATAATGATGGCCAGCCCGACGGCGGCTTCACCAGCAGCAATCGCAATGACAAACAAGGCCGCCAATTGCCCCGCCATTGATTCAAGATAATGCGAAAACGCCACCAAATTGATATTGGCGGCATTCAACATAATCTCGACAGACATCAGCACAATAATAAAGTTGCGGCGAATGAGGACCCCGAGGAGTCCCGTGAAAAAGAGGATGGCACTGAGCCCGACATATGCAGAAAGAGGAACCATCATTGCGCTCATTCAGGTTCGGGGTCTATTGCGGCAGGCGGTTTGGCCAAGACAATCGCACCAATAATCGCCCCCAACAGAAAAACCCCCACAATTTCAAACAACAAGAGATAATCGCTGAACATGGTAATCCCTACGGCATGACTTGGCCCCGTTGTTAACAAGACTTCAGCCGTTGCATCACCTTTTGCGCCACCATAAGGAGATTGCAGGATCAAAATGAGCAGTTCACCGAGAATGCCTACTCCGCCAAAGATGATCCACACATATTTCCGATGGAGATACTGTTCCTCTGTTTTTAAACTCAAGAGCATCAACACAAAAAGATACAGGACCAGAATTGCTCCAGCATAGACAATGATTTGAACCGCAAACAGAAACTCTGCATTAAGTAAGACAAAGAGCCCAGCCACATGCAACAACAGAGTCAGTAATCCCAATCCGCAATGCACAGGGTTTTTGAGAGCCACCGTCATCACGCCAGCAATAATACTGACCGTGGCAAAATATCCAAATAGCAGATAGATCATCAAGACGGTTTATAAAGAGGAGGCATCTTGCTGCCTTTGAACCGACTGCGGAAAATGGTAGCGGTAGGCACGGCTCTCTTCACCTTTTTTTTCCTGGTTATGTGCATATAAGTATCGTTTGGCATCATCTATATGTTGCTCGCCAATTTCATAGAGCCGCGTTTTGTCGAAGAGAAGGTCACGTTTGTCATGAGTCGAAAACTCATAGACTTTGGTCATAGCGAGGGCATTCACCGGGCAGGCTTCGACACAATACCCACAAAAGACACATTTAGTGATGTCGATATAAAATTCCGACGCATACCGTTGAAGCGGCATGGATGTGTCTTCTTCGCTAATCACTTTAATGCAACGGGATGGACAGGCCGCCTCGCATAAGTCGCAGCCAACACACCGTTCTTGTCCATCGTCATACCGCAATAAGCCCAGCGCGCCACGATGCGCATCGGGAATCGTTCGTTTTTCTCTTGGGTATTCGAAGGTCATGGGACGATGAAACATATGTTTAAACGTCACTTTCATCGCATTCCAAATTTCCTTGAAGAGCACTGCATCAAAAAACTTTTTGGTTGAACTTGGTGAGCTCATCGCCTATGACGCCTTTTCTACTGTGACACGAGCCAACTTAAAATACGGCACGCCGGTGACCGGATCGCATTCCATCGGGATAATATCTTTTATCGGTGGATCATTAAAGTGTTCAGGAAAAGCACAACTCGCGGGCATTAATGACATATCGGCTTGAACCGACAGTTCAATACTACCGACATCAGACGTAACACGCACCTGATCGGTTTCAGAAAGCCCCAACCGCTCCATATCTTCAGCACACATTAAGAGGGAACCGGTATTGGGAGAAAGCGCCATAAGACCTGAAGCCTGCGTCGATAACTTGCCAGAATGGTACAAGAGCTGAACTAACCTCAGCCCAAATGGACGAGAATTGGTTGCCTCAAAGCGGGTATTCTTATATCGGGCCATAGTCTCATCATTATAGCCATTGGTGAAGTAGGCGGAAGGGTCCCCCACCACTTTCTTCGGCTGCCCCAAGTTGTAATAGGCTGGGAGCAGCTTCCGCATTTCAGTTTGAATGTCCTGGGTGGTTTCGTATTCCATCGAAGCCCCCAGCGCATTAGCAAGACCAACGATAATGTGCCAATCCAACACACTCTCCCCCAGTGGGTCAAGCGCCGGTCGAACAAATTGCACTTTACCTTCTTGATTGGTGACAGTCCCATCTTTTTCTGCAAAGGTGCAGGCCGGAAACACCACATGAGCCTGCTGAGCGGTTTCCGTTAAAAAAGGATCTTGGCAGATTAAGAGTTCAAGCTTCGATAAAGCCTCCTCAACCCCACATGAAGCAGGAAGAGTGGCTAAGGGATTTTCTCCAACCACGTAAAGGGCTTTGATGTCCCCACGCCGGCAGCCCTCCAATATTCCCATGAGGTTTTCCCCTTGCTCCACCACAGGCAAATCCGCATTCCATGCTTGAGAAAACTTTTCCCGCGCCGCTTGATCGTGAAAAGAGACAGAGCCTGGCAGAAACTCAGGCGCCGCACCCATATCCACGGCCCCTTGTTCATTCGCTTCTTCGGTTAAGGTATTGATTCCACACCCAGGCTTCCCAAGTTTGCCTGTGACCCAAGCAAGATCCACCAAATTTAAAACATTCGCGTATCCATCAGGCTGTCGAACGATACCTTCCCCACACATGATGATTGACGTAGGCGCTTCGGCAAAAATCTTAGCCACGGCATTGATCTGCTCCACCGCCACACCGGTTTGCCGGGCAATCTCTTCCAGCGACAGATGCGCCGTTGCCTGTTGTAATGTGGCCAACGCGTCAGGAAATTGACCGGTGACTTCACCATCCACAAGATCTTGAGCCAACACAGAATGGACGAGCCCCTGCACAAAGAGGCCTTCGGTTCCTGGTGTCACCATCAATGGATATGAAGCTAATTTCGCAATGTTGGTTTGCGCTGAATCGACCACAATGACTTGGGCCTTATACACCCCAATCGCTTGCTTCACGCGCACGCTCGCCACGGGATTCGTTTCCGTTATATTGGAGCCTACGAGCAAAATGGCTTTAGCCTTGGTGATTTCCTCAGAGGTGTTCATCATCCGACTTATGCCAAGGGCATGGTCAACCGCTCGGACGAAATTGAGGTGTCCATACCGCGCGCTACTATCGAGATGATTGGTGCCAATGACCATCCGCATAAACTTCTGGAAAAGATAGAGCTCTTCATTGGTACAGCGAGCCGTCATCAGCCCGGCAATGGCCTGTGGCCCATAGGTGGCTTTCACTTCTTGCAATCGCGCGGCCGCAAAGTCTAAGGCTTCAATCCATGGTTTTTCCTTCAGCTCTTTGCCAGCTCGAACCAATGGATACCGTAACCGGGCTTGACTGTCGATAAATTGAAACCCAAATCGTCCCCGTACACATAGTCCACCATGCCCATTGGCGGTATCCAGACGATCGCCCCATTTATTTTTCCATGATAAGACCGAGGTCACTCGTGTCACTTCGGTATCTTTGGTTTCCACATACATTTGACAACCATCACCGCAGTAGTTGCAGGTTGTCAGCGTTTTTTTCAATTGCCAGGGTTTATAGACATACTTGGAGTATTTATTCGTAATCGCCCCAACCGGACACACGGCCAAACAATCTCCGCAAAATTCGCAATCGAGAGCTTGGTCCCCTTTGGCCACCACCTGGGTGAAGCCGCCTTTTTTCATAAACTGTAACGCATCGATACGCTGGACATCTTTACAAATGTTGATACACTCACCACAGGCGATGCACCGGTTCATATTGAAGTCCAGCACCAAACTCCGCGTGTCTTCTGGAATATTTTTTTGCTTGGCATTGGCCAAATCCGTGACTTGATGCTCAAAGGCCATATCTTGCAGCTCACAATGGCCATCGGCATCACACACGGGACAATCAAGCGGATGCACTGAAAGATGCTTTTCTACGGCCTTTTTTCTGGCGAGGAACAGATCCTCACTTTCGGTCGTCACCACCATCCCAGCGGTAGCTTTCGCGGTGCAGGACCGTACTGGGGCCTTTTTCCCTTCCACCGTGACCAAACACATGCCACATGAGCCAAAAGGATCAAATGTATAGTGGTAGCACATTGCCGGAACGACTTTTCCCGTGCTTGACACCACATCGTATAGGGACACCCCTTCCGTCGCACTGACCGTCTGACCATCAATGCTAAGATCAATGGTTACCGCTTCGCCATCAAGGGCAGTTACTGGTTTTAATGCCATATCTGTCTTACGCTCCCGTCATCTACGCTACCGGTCACATTCGCCCATGACGATGTCGTATGTTCCAAAAATCGTCACAGCATCAGCAATCATATATCCACGAGCCATTTCATCAAACGCCCCCATATGAATAAACGACGGCGCGCGAATTTTTAATCGATAGGGCTTACCTCCACCCGTACTCACAATGTAAAACCCCAACTCACCTTTGTGGGCTTCAGTGCCACAATACACTTCTCCTGCTGGTGCATCGAATCCCTGTGAAAATAGCTTGAACTGCTGAATCATGGACTCCAAGTTCGTAAACACTCGATCTTTTGGCGGCAATGTCACACTAGGAACATCCGCCAAAATAGCGCCTTCCTTGGGCATTTGGTCCATACATTGTTGAACAATCTTGATACTTTCCCGCATTTCTTCAACACGAATCCAATATCGATCGTATGTGTCCCCATTCTTCCCAACCGGCACACTAAATTCACACTTGGGGTAGGCGCCATAGGACTCATACTTTCGCAAATCATAGTCGACCCCAGACCCTCGAAGAGTAGGGCCACTCAGACCAAAGCTCAATGCATCCTCAGCGGTAATCACCGCCACACCCCTTGTGCGGGCTAGCCAAATTCGATTTTTCTCCAAGAAGACCACATATTCATCAATTTTTGGAGGAAAGTAATCCAAAAACTGACGGATTTTCGCTTCTAACGATGGGGTAAAGTCCCGCTCCACTCCTCCGATGCGATACCAACTGGTGGTCAGCCGAGCCCCGCAGAGTTCATCAAACCAATCCAGAAGAATTTCACGATCCCGAAACGTATAGAAGAAGACGGTCATCGCTCCAATATCTAATGCCTGCGTTCCCAACCAGAACAGATGCCCAATAATGCGTTGCACTTCGGCGACAATGGTCCGGAGATATTCCGCCCGCTCAGGGATAGCCATATCCATGAGCTTTTCCACCGCTCGGCAATAGGCATAGTTGTTATACATGGCACAGACATAATCCAATCGATCGGTATGGGGAATAAATTGTTGATACGTGCCATCTTCCGCTAATTTTTCTACGCCACGATGCAGAAACCCCAACACCGGCGTAGATTTGACAATTCTCTCGCCTTCAAGCTCAAGGATGACCTTCAACACCCCATGAGTGCTCGGGTGTTGTGGCCCCATATTGAGCAAGAGTTCTTCGGTTCGAAGAGTCGGAAGCGATTCCGTTTCCGGATGCTCCGGGTCTACTTTATAAATGGTACTTCGCTGATCTTCGAGTGAGGCCATGCGCTGTTCTCAATCACCTATCATCTTTAGATCGTGCCTTCGTTCAAAAATTCAAACGTATCCCGCCAACCCTTTCCCTGAACCGGAAAATCCTTCCGAAGTGGGTATCCTTCCGGATAATCATCGGGCATCAGAATCCGACGAAGATCACGATGATTTCGAAATCGGATCCCCATCATGTCAAATACTTCTCGTTCCATGAAATCCGCGCCTTTCCAAATATCCATTAAGGAATCGACGACACAATCATGCTCTGGCACACGAGTTTTCACCCGAATACGGTGACGGTTCCGAATGGAGTAGAACTCATACACCACTTCAAAGCGCTCAGGATCATCCGGCCAATCCACTGAACTCACATGCACGATATAGTCAAATGCCATAGCCGGATCATCATAAAGAAACCGCCCCATTGCATGCAGATGTTCACGTTTGACAATGACCGCCAGATCACCTCGCCACTCTACCGCCTCAAGAAATCCTTCGGGAAACGTCGCCTGAATTTTCTCAGCTAATGGGTGCATGGAACTAGACTTTGACCTGATCCGGTTGCTTGGTAAAAACGCGTTTCACCATGATGCGATCCTGAAGCTTCAAGATCCCATCGAAGAGCGCTTCAGGAGTTGGGGGACAACCCGGTACGTAGATATCAACCGGGACAAATCGATCCACACCCTGCACGACACTATAACTGTCATAAATATTCCCAGATGTCGCACAAGAACCCATGGAAATTACATATTTGGGCTCTGGCATTTGATCGTAGATTTTTCGAATGACGGGTGCCATGCGGCGACAGACAGTTCCAGCAACAATCATCAGATCAGATTGCCGTGGTGAAGCCCGAAAGACACCGGCCCCATACCGATCAATATCATAACGAGCCGATACCGCTGCAATCATTTCAATCGCACAGCAGGCCAAACCAAATGTCATCGGCCACAGGGACCCTTTCCGAGCCCAATTCACGGCTTTTTCAAGTGACAGCGTCATGACCCCAAGATCACCATCTTTTTCACGTTGCCCGATTTGGATTAGTCCCACTCCAAAGCCCCTTTTTGCCAAGCATACACATAGGCCACCACAAACAAGCCAATAAAAATCAACATCTCTATTAACCCAATGATACCCAGGTCATAAAACGTAATAGCCCAGGGGTATAAAAAAATGACCTCGATGTCAAAAATCACAAACAGCATCGCGATGACATAATAGCGAATAGGAAAGGGCATGCGAGAATCAGAAAATGGCTCGCTTCCACATTCATACGTCGTTAACTTTTCAGCTTCTGGATATTTCGGTTGAACAAGGTAACTCAGCGCGAGCGTGACCAGACCAAACCCCAACGCCAGCACGATAAAAATCAGGATGGGAGAATACTTGCTGAGATACTCTGCTAAGAGGTCTAACCCCACCATGGAAACGTTTCTTTCAGCATGGGAACAACAACCAATTCGCCGGATAGAGGAAGCGGTATGGTAACACCCTAATTTTTAGGGAATCAAGGGAACAAAAGACCTAGATTGGTCACAGCAAAAGCCCCAACCGTTTCACTGCAGACCACATGTCCCCTGTGCCAGCCTACTGTTGTGTTCTGCCACAGAGACACTCCAAAACAATGGGGAAAGAAGCAACATTCTCAATTTTTTGAATTGACCACCATGTCTAAACACCTTGTCAACAGGCATCAGAATACGAAGACCGCATACATAACACTCTGGCACGCGTGTTGCTCTCTCAACTCATATTAAAGTGAAAGCTGACAAACATACAATAACGAAATAGGGCCGTTTTCTAAAAATAGATGGGGAGAAACTATAATATCCTTTAGGAAAAGGAGTGAGGAATGCACAATCACACAGACCAAGTATGCTCGAAGCAGAAGAATCAGAAGATAGGCCCAAGAATCTTCAAGACCAGCTTGCTCATGGCCTGTCTCCTTTTCGGAGGATTATTCCAAGCCGGGGCTCAACCCATTCAACAAATTGATGTCACCATTAAAGATTTCACATTCCTTACAACCCCAATGCCCTTGCGACGCTTGGTGCCAACGCTGATCGTCATTCGAAATGAAGATCCCGTGCGTCATGGATTTTCATCTGACCTATTACAAGAAATGTTTATTGAAGTCGAAGGTGAAAGCGGAATAATCTATGGCCGGGGGATTGAAGGATTATATGTAGAACCTGGAAAAGAACTTGCCATTCGGCTAACGATTGAACGACCTGGAGACTATGCCTTTCATTGTCCGATTCATCAAGACATGGACGGGGAAATTCTTCTCATCGATATCGAATCTGTATAGCACATATCGGGCTTATCCCAAATCTCAGGCAAGCAGAGCCTCTCTCATAGATAGAAAGGATTGGGACAAATGCTCATAAAGAACAGCTAGCCTGAAAACCAACACTAGGGGCAAGGAAGCAACTGAGGGACCACATCCTTAGCTCGCCCCTGAATCGACATATCGACAAACTCGGAATGGGGATTAACTTCAACATTCACCTCAACCACGAACGCTCCTTGGTTCTTCGCCACTGAGGCAAAGGAAGCCGCAGGGTACACCACCCCAGACGTCCCGATGATGAGCAAGATCTCACAGGACTCTAAGGCTTGAAAACTTTGCTTGAGGTCTTCCGGATCAAGGGATTCGCCGAACCACACAATATGTGGCCTTAAGAGTCCACCACATTGGCAATATGGCAAGAGAGGAAGGGGAATCGTTCGATTAATTTCTCGCTTGCCACATGCCGTACAGCGTACATGCCAAATATTTCCATGAATTTCAGAAAGATTGCGTGATCCGGCTGCCGGATGAAGCCCGTCGACATTTTGCGTGATCAACCAAAAATTTTTGACGCGCTTTTCCAATTCTACCAGCGCGACATGCGCTGCGTTAGGCTGCTTCGTGGCTAGCGATTCTCTTCGCCAATTGTACCACTCCCATACCAACTGGGGAGTTTGCTCAAAGGCCCCGGGAGAGGCCAGTTCCTCCGGTCGAAAGTTTTTCCATAACCCCTCCGGCCCACGAAAGGTAGGAACTCCACTGTCTGCTGAAATACCGGCTCCAGTGAGAACCGTGAGAGATTCAGTCTCTTCTAGTCGTCCACGCACGGCTTGTATGAGCGTTTCTTGCATCACACCTTCACTCCTCGCATGAACGATACAGGTAGGTTGCAACGCTAAGGCAATAAAATCAAAAACCCTGCTGAGGAATATTCCTCAGCAGGGTTTTTAATAGGAGAAGAGCAACTAGCTCTTCTATAAGTCAAAAATCTACAGGCGCTTAGAAATTGATCCAAAGCTGTGTATATCCCCAGTCTTGATCACTTTCATCAATACCACCTCGTGAAGCTGCCTCTTCAACATACTGGCCGGCAAAGAAATGGCCATAGCCAACCTGCCAACCCACGTGGTTCCCTTGGAAGAAGAGGGTATAGACCACATCCAATTCCCATCCAAGAGAATTCGTGCTGTTCTGAGCGTCAGACGCGAAGTATGTCCCCTGATTGGCTCGGTACCAATTGTCTTTGGCCTTTGCCAAACGCATGGAATGTCCAGCTACTTCAAAGTGGCTGTTTTTGTTTGGGCGCAACTCAAGTTTTCCACCCCAGGTCATCATATTTTGCCATGCCATCAAATCCATATACCCGAAGTGAATATGGTTTGTGGGAAACAACTGGCTAAATGTTGAGGCAGTGTTACTCGTCGCACTATTATCGCTATCGCCAGAACCATAGTTAATTTCAGCTCCGATCCTTGGTTGCATAGCAACGGGAAGCGTGGCCCCAGCATCAAAGTGCAGAGCATAGGCCCGAATATCTACGTTCCGACCACCAGGATTACCATAGGCCCGAATATCTACGTTCCGACCACCAGGATTACCATCTGGGTCGATTTTTCCAAATTGATAGTATCCTTCAAAGGTCGCGTCAAACATGCCTTTTTTGGTCGTCGCACGTCCACCCAAGGTGTGTCGGGATTGGTCATGTGCTTGGCCGCCACCTGCAGCTGTTGTTCCACCCTGCCCGGCAGCACCTCCTGTTTCCCAAATCCACGCAGGTTCAACAGTGATTCCCGCTATCTTGGTGGGAACACGGACGAAGATAATATCACCATCCTGATTGGCCTTTCCTGCTCCTGCTGGATTTGTCCCTCCTGCATTCTGACCAATATTGTTTTCAGCTACTCGCAACCAACCAAATTCCACTGGCATCATCTTGTTGTTATAACGGAACGTGACACCATCAAAGGCAAAACCCACGTTATTCCAGTCAAAATGTCCAAAAATCCGGTGATTTCCCCAGACCATCAGCTGGCGACCAGCCTTGATCGATAAATTTGGCACCACAAAATTTCTGACCAGCATAAACCCTTGCCGAAGGAAGAAGTCTGTACTCGTACTATTAGGATTCACGCCAGAGTCTGTCGCACCGAAGTTATGAGACACCTGCGCTTGGGTAAAGAACCGAACATCCGGTGAAATATCGTAATTAAAGCCTAACCGGATCAACTGTTGCGTATAAAAGTCGTTTGAATCCCCACTGCTTCTCATTGTTCCGGCTGACGAGGTACAGGTTCCTCCCCCACCCCCACCAAAACACCCTTTGGAACGGAATTCTGGGCGAACCCGCATATCACCCGAAATGGTTAAGTTTTTAAAATCAAAAATCTTGGCTGTAGGCGGATCAAACTTACCGTATTTCGTCAAGTCTGGAATCGCCCGAGGAACAGCTGGCATGTCCGTCTTTTTGTCTGTGGCAGGTGTCGTCTTCACACCTGATGCTGGCGTTCCAGCAAATGATGCCACAGTCGGCATAGCCACCAGTACGGCCGCCGCTGTGACCCATTTCACACTGTTGGTTAATCCTTTCATTGCACTCCTCCTGTGAGTTAATAACCAAAAAGGGCGACAGAATAAAGAAATTCTCTTCATACCGTTACCCAAGTTGACAACTGTCATGAACCAATAAAAATAACGTTTCCCAAATAAACTCTTAATAACAAACTGTTTCTAAGACCCTATGCTAATAACATGCCTAAACAAAATAGAAACGTAAACCATTGAAAAGTAAAGTTATTTTAAATTTTGTAGCTACAAAAAGCACACACAGTGTTGCTAATTAGCAACAAAATTCTTTCATTTTCTTACTTGGCAAGGCGTTTCAGGCAAAAAAATCCCTTCGGCTTGGTCATAATCATGCCAGAGAATCATCAAAGTCATCGCATTACCCCGTTTTAATTCCGTCTTTTTCTCCCACCGCTGCGTCACCTGCACCCTTAATGCTATCCTCAGCTTCTTTCACTGATGATTCTAAATCTTGCTGAACCATTTTCACTTCTTGTTGGATCATATTGATTTCTGGCTCGACTGATTGTCTCAGGTCATCTGCTGTTTCCTTAAAACCTTTCACAGCTTTCCCGACTTGTTTGCCGATTTCCGGAAGTTCTTTGGGGCCGAATAGGAGAAATGCGATCACCAAGATGATCAGAATCTCCATAGCGCCTAATCCAAACATGGTCGTTACTGGTCCTCAACCTATCCATGGGTAGGAGGTTGAGCTGATGGAGGAGCCTCTGAGGGTCCACTTGGTGGTGGGGCGCCAACAGACACGGTTTCGGAGGCAGGCGCCGCGGTAGCTTGTACGACTGGCTGTTCCTGCAATTGTTCAGTTGGGATGGGCGACCCCGTTGGTTCGGGGGCAGGCGTGACATCCATAGCATCGGCTTCGTTCACAGACTTTTTAAACCCTTTGATAGCTTTTCCTAAGCCCTCACCCAATTGAGGTATTTTCCCGGCGCCAAAAATGATGAGCACGATAAAGAGAATGAGAAGCAGTTCCATCCAACCAAATGAACCAATCATGGGAAAACCTCTTTACATCAAACCATCAAACAGGACCTTGTCTATAGGCCCCCTCACTTACGATCGCGTAACATACTAAGGGATTTCTGAGAAATCTACAAGACTTTTCAAAAAAACAGGAAAAATATTCTTTCTAACGCCCTACGCCTCTTTAGCCTGAGTGGGAAGGCGAGTTCTGTGGAGCAAATGAAAAATGATAATAGTCCACACCCTGTGACGGCACTCTGAACACCGCCATAATCCCCTCACGGTCATATCCTAATTCTTCCAGACCAGGCATCGCCTGTGTGACCTCTTCTTCCGTGAGGTAGGCAATGGTGTCTGGCACACCATGACTCTTCAAAGACTTCAGTAGGCTTTCGAATTCCGAACGATGGTCAGATGGCATGTCTGCAGAAACCGGGAAATCAATAGACCGCGGATACGGGCTCTCATAGGAGCGATTGATAACCTCAAGCGTTTTCAAAATAAGACGGTCGATTTCCCACTGTCCATCTTTGGGCAAGTTGGGATGAGATGCCAATACATCCATCAAACTCATAACGTTGGTTCCTAAACTCCGTCCCACAAACTCTTTCTGAAGTTCTACAACGACATCACGCGCACCTATGTGAGCAGCTGTGGTTTCAAGCAACACAAAATTCAGCATGAAGCTAAATTGTCCTCCGTGAAGCCCGTAGCAAGGTTTTTCCGGATCATTCAACACATCATGGTCAAACGTTCCCGCATCAAAACCACTAAAACCAATCGCATGAGGAGCCAGCAAACGATTCGCTTCTTTCATCGACTGCGCTGCCCCCACATTGATCGGGGTCAGAACCTCTTCATCAATCCCTCGCAAAAACTCTGTAATCATTTTCCGAAACGACAGGGTTTTTCCATCCACCTTGTGATATTCTCGCTCCCAGACGATATCGTCTAACACACTGGGAAACCCTTTCAACGCTTCGCCATCAGCTTGATCAAACGCCTGGATAAACCCCGACCAATCGGCAATATCGGTTAATCGCGATTCTTTGAGATTCGGGCGGAGATGTTCTTCCAAAATGTCTCCTCCCTTCCTGATGAGCAATTTCGTCGGCAGCTCACTCCATAGTTCGTTACAGAAAATTCGATCGACCGATCCATCTGGGCATGCCTGTAAATCTGTCACATCAGCATGCAGCACGCTGTAACGCCCCACATGCTTGACCAAATCAGGGTTCGCTTGCGCATCGGCCACGACAGAAGCCGTCGAATCAACCAGGACATATTGAATACGAGGGTAGACGAGGCCATCCACATCTAAGGCCTTGAGGCAATCGAGAAAACATGCAGCCATATTGCCATTGCCACATCCCCATTCATGAACCGTCAAAATGGGAGCGGACTCAGCCTTCGACCCTGTAGCATGTGCCGATTCCTTGGCCTGGTCATGGGCATGATCCCGCTTGCAGACCTGCTGGTAATAATCAGTCGCAAGTGCATAGGCAAGCCGGTAATCTGCCGCCGCAAATGTTTGATATAACTCACGGAGCGAATGGCTTCGCAATCCGTAAAACACTCGGTTCATATGGCTTTGCCACACATCAACGGGAGAAAAATCACCCATGATTTGTGGGAGCGCTTCCTCCGTTGAACTGGCTGAAACTGGGACGTTCATAGCAGGTCTCAAATACCTTATTGATCGTGATCGATAATGGGAGAGTAAAAGCGGAAAGTACTCTAGCAGACAGTTTGGATCGGCTGCAAGATTGCGCAACCACGGGGTGCACTTTCTGTATATTTTAGGAAGGCTTACCCAAGATGCAGAGACAGGCCAAGCTTCACTTCTTTAGAAATGCTATGACGTTATGGCTTGATCCGTTTCACAAGCACAGCCTTCCAACTCTCAGATAATGCCAGGCACAGAGCGAGTGCAAGGTTTGCTTGTTAGAAGGTGGAGCTCAATGAATCGCTGAGGCTCCCTCGATATACTTCTGCGACCGGTCCCTTCATCGTCATATTGAACTTGGAGTCGACGGTAATGTGAAGTGTCCCACCCGGAGCTTTCACCGTCACGGGGCTCTTGACCAATCCAAGACGAACTGCGGCACTGGCGGCCGCACAAGCCGACGAGCCTGAGGCTTGCGTTTCTCCAGCGCCACGCTCCCAAATCAGAATAAACAAGGATTTAGGGCCGGTGGGAACAGCTAATTGGACATTCGTGCGATTTGGGAAAATTGTGTGGTTCTCTAGTTCAGGCCCAATGGCCAAGAGATCCGCTTGCGTCCATATCTTATCTTTTTCCTTGAAGACAACACAGTGGGGATTTCCAACACTCACCCCGGTAAAGCGAAGAGATTGCCCCGCGGCTTTCACCGGTTGTTGAAGCAATTCCGGGACCTTCAGCATGCACGGGAGTAGACTGGGCTGAAAAGACGCGCGGCCCATTTCGACGGTTGCCCCACAAACCTGGCCTTTTGCATTCACCTCTAGCTGGATTCGAACAATCCCCCCCTTAGTTTCAACCGTAAAGTCTTTTCGACGGGTTTGCCGAGTGCCATACAGATAACACCCGAATATCCTGAGACCGTTTCCAGATTTTTCAGCTTCGCTGCCATCAGGATTATAAATCCTCAGCCCAAAATCGGCCTTTTTGGAAGGCACACGCGCTAAGACACCATCACTCCCAACGCCCCAATTTCGATCACACAAGGCTCGGATCATTCGTGGTGTGAGGCGAAAGCTCAATCGCTGAGGGTCCAAGGCAATGTAATCATTGCCCAATCCATGACCTTTAAAAAACTGATTGTTCATGCACGCTCCTTGCTGTTGAAAATGCCTGCTCTCTCTATAGCTGACGATAAAACTTACGCGATGACGAAAAACCTGTTGCTTTCTACATGAGAGACAGCACCTGTTATAGCATTATTGCGGTAAGGGGGTTGTGTTCTCCATCTTTTCGGTCTTACTGTACAGCCATGTCGGATAAGAAAGAAATCGCACACCCTGCCGCGGCAGCGAACCATCTGTATCTCATCGATGGCTCCGGCTTCATCTTTCGAGCTTATCACGCCCTTCCTCCATTGACTCGACCAGATGGAACACCCGTCAATGCGGTGCTGGGGTTTACCAATTTACTCCTGAAACTCCTAAATGATGTTGATGCGGATCATCTTGCCGTCATCTTTGACTCAGCCCGTGAAAATTTTCGGCATGCCATTGATCCGAATTATAAGGCCAATCGCCCTGATCCACCAGATGACTTACTCCCTCAATTTTCATTAATCCGGGAAGCCACGAAAGCCTTTCAGGTGCCCTGCCTTGAGATCGCAGGCTTTGAAGCTGACGATATCATTGCAACGTATGCCAAACAAGCTGAATCCGCAGGATTTGACGTGACGATTGTGTCTTCAGACAAGGATTTAATGCAACTGGTCTCTGCTCGCGTCACGATGTGGGACGCCGTAAAAAACCGTCGAATTCGATCAGAACAGGTCAAGGAAAAATTTGGGGTCGGGCCCGAGCAAGTCGTCGATGTTCAGGCGCTGGCTGGCGATTCCACCGATAATGTCCCAGGTGTCCCTGGGATCGGCGTGAAAACAGCGGCACAACTCATTCAGAAATTTGGAGACTTGGATACACTGTTGGCTCGCACATCAGAAATTCCACAAACCAAGCGTCGGGAAAACCTCATGGAACATGCAGAAAAAGCCAGGTTATCCCGGGAATTGGTTCGGCTTCGTTGTGATGTCCCTGTTGACGTTCCCATTGCTGACCTTGTTCGACACGATCCAGACCCCGATATACTCCTGACCTTCTTAGCCTACCAAGGGTTTAAATCCGTCGCCGCCAAAGTTCAGCACCAGCTTCAGGCAACAGGCACCCTTGAGCCAAGAATGACTAGCCCTGCCTTTCTTCACCCACGTTCGCCCTCGACAACAATCTATGAATTAGTGCAGACGGCCACAGACCTCCAAGATTGGGCCACACGTGCCCGCTATGCCGGGTTCGTTGCTATCGATACCGAAACCACGTCCCTAGACCAGAGCCGGGCGGAGCTGGTCGGTATCTCTTTAAGTCTCCAACCAGAACAGGCCTGTTACATTCCTCTTGCTCACCGTGCCCCAGACGAAGTCGACCCGGTGGCGAACGAGAACGGATTCTCTCATCCTCGCACAGGCCCATCAGAGTATGCTCTGCAGCAAATTCCTCTGGACCAAGCCTTAAGTCTATTGGCGCCATTATTATCTGATCCCGCTGTGCTCAAAGTTGGCCACAACATCAAGTATGACATGGTCATCCTCGTTCGATATGGACTCGCGGTTAATCCGGTTGACGATACCATGCTCATGTCCTATGTCCTCGATGGAGGAAGCCATGGCCATGGCATGGATGAACTGGCACAGTTGCACCTTGGCCATAAAACCATTCAGTACAAAGATGTAACAGGCACAGGGAAAACTCAAGTCACCTTTGACCGTGTCCCCTTGGATCAAGCCTTGCCGTATGCAGCAGAAGACGCTGACATCACCTTACGCCTGCATCACGTTCTCAAGCCTCGACTTATTGCCGAACATCTTTTGACGGTCTACGAAACCCTGGAACGGCCACTCATCCCCGTTTTGGCGAACATGGAAGCAGAAGGCATATACGTCGATCGGACGACACTCGGACGCTTAAGTCAAGAATTTACGGAACGACTGCAGGCATTAGAACAAGACATTCACCAGCTCGTTGGCCATCCATTCAACGTCGCTTCTCCCAAGCAAGTGGGCGACGTACTCTTCCAGGAAATGGGATTAGCGGGTGGCCAAAAAGGGAAAACTGGTGCCTATTCAACCAGCGCCGATGTTTTGGAAATGCTGGCCGGGCAAGGCCATGCACTGCCAGCAAAAATTCTCGACTGGCGTCAGTTGGAAAAATTGAGAAGTACCTATAGTGATGCGTTACTCAAACAGATTCATCCACAAACAGGGCGGGTCCATACATCATTTGCTATGGCGGCTGCCTCCACGGGCCGTCTTTCTTCTACCGATCCCAATTTGCAGAATATTCCCGTACGGACGGAAGAAGGCCGGAAGATCCGTCGAGCCTTCCTAGCTGAAGCTGGTAGAACCTTCCTTTCACTGGATTACTCACAAATTGAGCTACGCCTGTTGGCTCACATGGCCGAGATCGATGTTTTGAAACATGCGTTTCGGGAAGGCCAGGATATTCATGCGTTAACAGCCAGCCAAGTGTTCGGTGTCCCTATCGAGGAATTGGACCCGCTTCTGCGTCGAAAAGCTAAGGCCATTAACTTCGGTATTATTTATGGCATCAGCCCTTTTGGATTAGCTCGGCAGCTCAATATTCCGCAAGGAGAAGCCGCTGCCTATATTGAAGCCTATTTTCAACGATACCCTGGGATTCAAGAGTACATGGAGCAGACAAAACAGGTCTGCAGAGAACGGGGCTATGTGGAAACCCTCTTCGGTCGGCGTTGTCATATTCTCGGCATCAACGAGAGAAATCCTGCCAAGCGAAACTTCGCCGAACGCGCGGCTATCAACGCCCCTATTCAAGGAACGGCTGCCGACATTCTCAAGCGTGCCATGATCCGTGTGCCACCAGCACTAGACCAACAGGGGCTATCAACCAAAGCTCATTTGCTATTGACCGTGCATGATGAATTATTGTTTGAAGTCGAAGAAGAAGCCCTAGAACACACGACCAATGTCGTCAAAACGGTGATGGAATCGGCTCATCTCCCAGCACTCAGCTTGGATATTCCCCTCACGGTGGACGTTGGACATGGGGACACGTGGGATCAAGCTCATTAAAAGAGTTGCCACCAAAAACCACTAGGCAGCCTTTTTGAACAGCCTCTGTCGGCCTGTGATATAAGAACGTGTGGGCACACAGTCTGCTATAGAGGAAATTCTGAATGATTCAACAACCTCATAACCTTATGATTCTCTGGCTATGAAAATTGCGACCTGGAACGTCAATTCGATCAAAATACGAGTGGCCCATCTCGTCGAATGGGTCAAGGAAACCGGAATGGACGTTGTTCTCCTTCAGGAGCTCAAGTCTACAAACGATGCGTTCCCTCGAGAACCGCTTGAAGACCTGGGATACAACATTGCACTGGTCGGCCAGAAAACCTACAACGGAGTTGGCATTCTCTCAAGATATCCTATCGATGTGGAATACCAGGCCTTACCCGGAAGTCAAGACGATGAGCAGGCTCGATACATTGAAGCCATTATTAATCGTGTCCGCGTCTGTTGTCTATATCTCCCCAATGGCAATCCAATTGACAGTGAAAAATTTACATATAAACTTGCCTGGATGGATCGGCTCATTGCACATGCGCGCACGTTGTTCGCTTATGAGGACGCTGTTGTCCTTGGCGGGGACTTTAATGTCTGTCCTACCGATGAGGATGTATATGATCCCGATGGATTCGCTGGTGATGCCTTGTGTCACCCAGACTCTCGGGCAAGATATCGATCACTTTGCCATGTGGGCTACACCGACGCCTTTCGTGCGCTGTATCCTCAACACCACGCTTACAGTTTCTGGGATTATCAAGCTGGCTGCTGGAATAAAGACCACGGTCTCCGCATTGATCACCTCTTATTGTCTCCCCAAGCCGCCGATCGCCTCACCGCGGTGGGAATCGACAAAGGGCCTCGAGGAAAAGAGCGACCGTCCGATCATACCCCTGTGTGGTGTGAACTAGAAGAGCGTTAATCCACCTTTCCTACTCTAGATTCTCATTTGGGCACGATCAGCCAAAGGGAAAAGTTAGGCTAGAAGTGTCTCTAACCTTCCTGCATGGGCTAGAGATTCACCCACTGCATACCCCATTCGGTATAGCGCGTGCCTTGTGCCACCCCTACGGGAGCGATGTCGTTAAGCACGTCAAGTTCCTGTGATGACAGAGTAATAGCCAGTGCGTCAAGATTTTCTTCTAGGTGGGTAGGCTTGGTAGTGCCAGGAATAGGAATGCTCTCATCGTTTTGACCAATGACCCAAGCGAGAGCCAGTTGAGCAGGTTGGCAGCCCTTGGCTTTGGCTAACGTTTCAATAGCAGCCACAAGTTCCAAATTCTTTGTCAGATTTTCACCCTGGAAACGTGGGATGTTTCGACGCGAGTCATGTTCCCCTAAATCTTCAGCCTTTATGATCTGGTGAGCGAGAAAGCCACGTCCTAACGGACTATACGGCACAAAGCCAATACCTAACGCTCGGCACATTGGAAGAATATCTTTTTCTGGATCTCTACTCCACAGGGAATACTCCGTTTGAAGCGCTGCGACAGGAAACACAGCGTGAGCCTTCTGAATCGTCTGGACACCGGCCTCGGAGAGACCGAGGTGGCGGACCTTCCCTTCCCGCACAAGGTCTGCCATTGCCCCTACCGTCTCCTCAATCGGTGTATTGGGGTCCACGCGATGTTGATAGTAGAGATCAATGACCTCTACGCCCAAACGGCGAAGACTGGCTTCACAAGCAGCGCGGACGTAGTCCGGCCTGCCATTCACTCCGATAAAGGCTCCCTTCGCATCGCGCACAATACCAAATTTGGTGGCCAGCACGACATTGTCCCGTTGCCGGCTTAATACTTTTCCAACGAACGTTTCATTGTGCCCTTGCCCATAGATGTCTGCTGTATCGAAAAAGGTAACACCGCGTTCTAATGCTCGATGCAAGGTTGCTGTCGCCTCTTGTTCATCAATGGGGCCGTAAAACTCCGACATACTCATGCATCCCAACCCTAGGGCAGACACACGCAACTCACTGGTTCCTAGTTGTCACTGTTCCATGACCTTCATTCCCCAATTGCACCCAAGTTCTTCTCATCCTCGACGGTCTCGTCGTTCTTCATCACTTATGAGTCCAAGCCTCAGAAGTCCCTATTTGCTTCTCGTAACGCCTTCTGGACTCAATCCTAAAGAGCGTCGCCTCAGAAGGGCCATTGCATGATCTCTCGTTTATACTTTTTATACAATGCAAAGAGGCCGTCATTCCCTTAGGAAATGACGGCCTCTTGTAAATTCCACAGTCTGGCTCTTCAGCGCTACCGCTCTCAAGACATATGCACCATTACGAATTAATACTTGTATGTTTCAGACTTAAACGGTCCATTCATTGGAACATGAATATAGTCGGCTTGCGTTGAGGTTAGTTTCGTAATCACCCCGCCAAATCCCTTTACCATATGGGCTGCGACTTCCTCATCAAGTTTCTTCGGTAAGACTTGAAGGGTTATTTCGGTCCCAGGGTTGTCGGCAAACTTTCGTTCGTATAAGTAAATCTGTGCCAGGACTTGATTCGCAAATGAACCATCCATAATTCGTGAAGGATGGCCTGTGGCATTGCCCAGGTTCACTAACCGGCCTTCGGACAATACAACCAGGTGATCGTTGTTGATTTTATCACGATAAACCTTATGAACCTGCGGCTTTACCTCATCCCATTCCCAGTTTTCTCTCATATAGGCAGTGTCAATTTCATTGTCAAAGTGGCCGATATTGCATACAACGGCGCCACATTTTAATGTTTGCAACATAGCCGAGTCACAAACATTGAAATTACCAGTCGTGGTGACCACTAAATCCGTCTGTCGCAAAAGCGCAGTGTTAATATCCGCGACCTTGCCAGTGTTCATGCCATCCTTGTAAGGAGAGACCACTTCATAGCCATCCATACAGGCCTGCATGGCACAGATAGGGTCAATTTCCGAAACCTTCACAATCATGCCTTCTTGACGCAATGATTGAGCCGAGCCTTTCCCGACATCTCCATATCCGATGACCAAGGCCTTTTTTCCTGATAATAGATGGTCGGTTCCACGCTTAATGGCATCGCTCAAACTGTGACGGCACCCATATTTATTATCGTTCTTAGACTTCGTCACCGAATCATTCACATTAATAGCGGGGACTTTCAGGGTTCCTTTTTCCAATTGCTCCTGTAAGCGGTGCACACCCGTTGTGGTTTCTTCTGTGATCCCATGAATTCGGTCCAGCATGGCGGGATACTTCTCGTGGAGAATGAGAGTCAAATCGCCACCATCGTCTAACACCATGTTGGCATCCCAGGGCTGTCCATCCTTTAAAATCGTTTGCTCAATACACCATTCATATTCCTCGGCGGTTTCGCCTTTCCAAGCAAAGACCGGAATGCCTCGTGCCGCAATCGCTGCCGCAGCATGATCCTGCGTCGAAAAGATATTACAAGAAGACCACCGAACTTCTGCCCCAAGTTCAATAAGCGTTTCAATTAACACGCCGGTTTGAATCGTCATATGAATGCAGCCGAGGATTTTGGCTCCCTTCAACGGTTGCGTGTTTCGAAATTTTTCACGGAGCGCCATCAGCGCAGGCATTTCCGTTTCCGCAATCTGGATTTCCTTACGACCCCAGTCAGCCAGGTTAATATCCGCGACCTTATAGTCGCCTAGACTTCGATCGATCATGGTTGCAGTACTCATAGATGGTTCCTTTTCATGTCAGAAAAAAATGTTAGGGCGAACCCAACTTTTTCAGAATCGATGGACCAGAGAACTATTTCCCCGCTTCCTTTCGTAGTAGCCTTGCCTTATCGGTCTTTTCCCAGCTGAAACCTGGCTCATTCCGGCCAAAATGCCCATAGGCAGCTGTTTGCTTATAAATAGGTCGACGGAGTTTCAAATGGTCAATAATGCCCCGAGGGGTCAAAGCAAAATGTTTTCGGACCAGTTTATCCAAAAGATCAACTGACACTTTTTCTGTCCCTTTCGTATCGACCAGGACAGACACTGGTTCAGGGACGCCAATGGCATACGCCAACTGCACTTCACATTTGTCCGCGAGTTTCGCGGCAATAATGTTTTTGGCAATGTAGCGGGCCATATAAGACGCTGACCGATCGACCTTACTCGGATCTTTTCCGGAAAACGCGCCCCCACCATGGCTGCCGACTCCCCCATAGGTATCAACGATAATTTTTCGGCCCGTGAGCCCAGTATCTCCCATCGGACCACCGGTCACAAATCGGCCTGTTGGATTAATGTGATATTTCACCGTGACTGGGTCGAAAATAGACTTGGGCATAACCGGCTTAATCACTTTCTCTATCAAATCTCGCTCAATCGTCTTGGCGGTCACTTTATCGCTATGCTGAGTTGAGAGCACAACGGTATCAACTCGAATGGGCTTACCATTTTTATATTCAACAGTGACTTGGGCCTTTCCATCCGGCCGAACCCAGGGAAGAATGTTCTTTTTTCGAACTTCGGCTAACCGCTTCGTTAGCCGGTGCGCTAAAACAATCGGCATAGGCATGAGCTCAGCCGTCTCATTCGTGGCGTAGCCAAACATAAGACCCTGATCCCCAGCCCCACCGGCATCCACCCCCATAGCAATGTCACCAGACTGAGCATCGATGGCGGTCAAGACTGAACATGTTCGATAATCAAAGCCCCATGTCGCATCAGTATAGCCCACTTCCCGAATGGTCTCTCGAATAATATCGGGGATTTCTACATAGGCTTTAGTAGAAATTTCTCCAGCAACAAAAGCCAGCCCAGTTGTCAAGATTGTTTCGCAGGCAACACGGCAATTTTTATCCTTGGCGATAATGGCATCCAAGATGCCATCTGAGATTTGGTCGGCGATTTTATCAGGATGTCCCTCAGTAACCGACTCGGAAGTAAATAAAAAATTTTGTCTTCCCATAGTTTCCCTCATCACACAAAAAGACACGCTCTCGGATATCACTAATGTGAACCCGGCGAGGTGTTCTTCCTCGTTAATAATATTGATTAAATTGTCAACGGGTTCTGCCACTTTAATAAAACTCCTTGGTGGTTTGTCAAATAGTCGAGAGAATTTCATTTTAGGATTTCATAAAGAATACCGCACCCCGACCCAAGAGGAACCATCGGATTACCGCAATCTGCACACAAGATTTCTGGCGATAATTGAGTTGCAAACAAAGAATAGAGGGTGCTAAGATCCTCTTCCTATTCTGCCAAAAGTGGGACATTTGCGACCAAAAAGTATGATGAGCCACTGGGAGGGCGTGTAGGCATTCCTCTCGGTCATTCCCTTTGACATGAAGTTCCTGAAGGAGGCTTCTTGATGTATAAGACGATATATATCCCAGTTGATAACTCAGATCACTCCAATAAGGCTGTTGATTTGGGTGTCACATTGGCCAAAGAATTTGGCTCCAAAATTGTGGGGAGCCATGTCTATGCCGCCAAGATGCATGACAAGCGATTCAAACAGATGGAAGCTGGGCTACCCGAAGAATATCATGACGAGAAGGAGTTAGATCGTCAACGCCAAATTCATGACTCCTTGATTACCCGTGGGCTGCAAATCATTACGGATTCCTACCTTGATTACGTCGATCAAAAATGTACAGAGGCCAACCTGCCCTTAGAGCGCCGATCCTTAGAAGGCCGAAACTGGAAGGTACTGGCCGAAGACATTAATAACAATGGATATGATTTAACGATTATGGGCGGTATCGGCGTAGGGGCCGTTAAAGATTCGGTCATTGGCAGCAATACCGAACGTGTGCTCCGACGTGTTCGCAATACCGACATGCTGATCATCAAAGACCTTCGTCCTTTAAATGGTGGGAAAATCGTCGTGGCCGTTGATGGCAGTCCACATTCTTTTGGTGGCTTAAAAACCGGCTTAGCCCTGGGGAAGGCGCTGAACAAACCCGTAGAGGCCATCTCCGCCTTCGATCCATATTTTCATTATGCCGCCTTCCATAGTATCTCCGGCGTCTTGAATGAAGAAGCGGGAAAAGTTTTTCGGTTTAAGGAACAAGAAAAATTGCATGAAGAAGTTATCGATAGTGGACTGGCCAAAATTTATCAGTCCCACCTAGATATCTCACGTGAGGTTGCCCAAGACGAGGGCATGGACGTCAAAACAACCTTGCTTGACGGCAAAGCATTTGAAAAAGTCTTGCAATATGTTCGGAAAGAACAACCATGGCTGCTCATCGTCGGACGCATTGGAGTCCATAGCGATGAAGATATGGACATTGGAAGCAACACGGAAAACTTACTTCGCGCCTCTGCGTGTAACGTGTTGGTCTCCAATCAAAAGTTTGTGCCTCCCATCGATACCCAAGCCGAATACACCGTTGCGTGGACAGAAGAAGCACTCCTCCGAATGGAAAAGGTCCCTGTGTTCGCTCGAGGCGTGGCAAAAACCGCAATTCATCGATATGCCATCGAAAAAGGGCACACCATTATTAGTAATTCCGTAGTTGATGGGGCTGTGGGAGACATTCTTCCCAAAGGGGCAATGGATGCCATGAGAGCATTGGGTGGAAACCTTGATGCGGCCGGAATTGATCGTAATGCGATGCAAGCCGATGATGCGGTCGCTAATGACTTGATGGGCAACACGCTCAGCGGGATGATGAATCAAGTCGTCGAAGAGAAACCGACTGAATCTTCGCCATCCGTAAGCCCTAGCAACCAAGCCTACCTAGATCGAATGTCGCAACCCTATTTCGTTTGCGATGGATGTGGCTATATTGGCAAAGGTGATACCCCGGTGAAATGTCCAATTTGTGGGGGGGCCGGAGATGGCTTTAAAGCTGTGGACAAAAGTATCTTTGATGCAGCCGCCAAAAATGAAGGGGGTCTAGAGACCCAGTTAGCTTACGATGATGTTCCTATGCAATGGACGAAAGAAGCGAAAGAAGCCATTCGGTCCATACCTGCAGGATTCCAACGCAGACGAGCCAAGGCCAAGATTGAAAAGACTGCGAGAAAATTAGGCATGACGACCATTACACTTGAATATGCCAACCCCATGATTCAGGAAGCCGCGTCAGAGGACTATACGCCTATTTTCTCAAACAAGAATTCTGATCCTGCTGACCAGCAACCTGACACTCCACAGAAAACTGCTGAGGCAACCGATTCCCCTTATACCTGGGACCCAGAGGCCTTAAAGCGACTGGAACGAGCCCCAGAAGGATTCATGCGTGATTGCACAAAAGCTCTCATCATCAAGCATGCCGATAAACTAGGGACCACTACCATCACATTGGATGTCGCCAACGAAGGCATTGATCAAGCGAAACATACGATGGAAGAGGCGATGAAGTCAGGAAACGTGAAAGACATTATCGCCAAGCTCACCAATGCTGGCGCCTCTTCCGGAGCTGGCTCTGATGGGTAAATCCCTGCCAGTACTCAATTTCACCAACTGGACTGAAAAATTAGGATTTGGGAAAAAGGCTTCTCCGGCTGATTCTTCCGCTCTGCAAGATCCTTCGCTTCTAGCCGATGGCCGCACGGTTGATGACTTTAAACCATACCTCATTGCGTTGAACCTAACCAAGCGTTGCAACCTTAAATGCGACCATTGCTATCTCGATGCCACGACCAAAGCAGGGGGAGGCTCCGACGAGCTCTCCACAGAAGAATGTTTCCGATTAATTGACCAAATTGCTGAAGTGAATAAAGGCTGCCTTCTCGTCATTACCGGAGGTGAGCCACTCGTGCGTCCTGATATTTTAGATATTGCCCGACATGCTGTGCAGTTAGACTTCATGGTGGTCTTCGGCACCAATGGCATGCTCATCAATGATCGCATAGCCCGGGAACTGGTCGACATTGGAGTCATGGGAATGGGCATCAGCATTGATTCGCTCGACCCCCAAAAACATGATGCTTTTCGAGGAATACCTGGTGCCTGGAAAGCCGCCGTTGAAGGGATTGAAGCATGCAAACGGAATGGGCTCCAATTTCAAGTTCATTTTAGCGCCCAGCCAATGAATTACCAGGAGCTGCCTGCCGTCATTGATTGGGCCCATGATCTTGGCGCACGCGTGCTGAATGTCTTTTTCATGGTATGCACGGGACGAGGAGAGGAACTAACGGATATCACACCTGAACAATATGAACATGTCCTCTCGTATCTCATCGACTCGCAAGATAAATATGCCGACATGCTCATTCGAGCACGATGTGCACCCCATTTCAAACGGCTTGCGTATGAAAAAGACCCAAACTCGCCGATCACCAAAGCCCAAGGGTACATGGGAGGAGGCTGTTTAGCGGGCACGAATTATGCGCGTGTAACACCCAATGGCGATCTGACACCTTGTCCATACATGCCGCTCTCTGCAGGCAATATTCGAGAAAACAGTTTTGTCGATCTTTGGGAACGGTCGGAAGTCTTTGATTCTTTCCGTTACCCGCATCTCAAAGGCAAATGTGGAGACTGTGAATATAGCGAAATCTGTGGCGGATGCCGGGCGAGACCCTACGTTGATCATGGCGACTGGATGGATGAAGATGAATGGTGCCTCTACACGCCTAAAGGCGGAGAGAAAGTGAAAGTCGCCTTCAACGCTCAAGAAAACACCACCGTCATCTGGGATCAAGAGGCCGAAACGCGCCTCAACCGCATTCCCTACTTCTTACGAGCCATGGTCAAAAAAGGCGTGGAGCGGCATGCAGACGAACAAGGCATCCCTGTCATTACCATCGAGCTTATGGAAGAACTGCGGAAAAAGAGATTCGGCAATGAAAAGCCGGTGTTTAAATTCTAATGAGCGATCTCCAATCGATTCTCTTTGACCTCAACACCGTCATTCCAATCCTTGTCCATTGGTTACACCTACTTTCTGCCATTGTCTGGGTCGGCGGCTTAGCATTTATGGTCATGGCAGTGACGCCTTGCCTACAAACAGCCGTTCCCAAAGAATACATCAAACCGATTTCTGACACGTTCTACAAGCAATACCGGAAAGTCGTAGGGATTTTGCTTATCGTGATTTTATTTACTGGCGGGTTTAATCTCCACTATATCGGTAATATCATGATCGCACAAACTGGGGAAGGCATCGCGCATAACCCCAAGTATCTGACGATATTTTTCATTAAACTCTCCTTAGTCTTGGGCATCCTGACTATTTACCTCTATACCGTCATTTTCAAAACGGAGCAAACAGGCGAAGAAACAGAAGATGAAAAAGAAGAGCAAACATTCGAACCCATTCCCTTTCAACGAGGCGCTTTGTGGATGGGAGTTTTCATCGTCTTGTGTGCAGCCGCACTGAAATACCTTCACGTGTAAGCCGACATCGGTTTGTTTCTCTCCTGACAGCATTCACAAACATCCCTCGGTTTTCTTTTTTTCTCCCTCAATGAGTTATAGAATCATTCAAACGTCTATCGAGAACAGGTTGCCGCTGCCCCATCACCGGCAGGAATGGGAATGGCCCCAGAGGACCACTCCCGACTTTCGTCGCCGAAGGGCTATTTCGATGAAGGAAGCTCGGCGAAACCAGTTCCAGACACCTTTAGTTATAGGGGAGAAACAATGGGTAATGCAGAAGAACAAAAAACTAGGAGGTAGACTCATCGTCTCTCACCCATTAGTCATGATTTCTAAAGAGAGCCCTATAGACAACCGTTTTCAAGAATCTTCTTCAAGGAATATACGATGAAAAAACACCCTATTCATCGTCCCTTTCTCAGCAGACCTCATGGGGAAGCCCTTCCTACCGTGGCGATCATTGGACAACCAAACGTCGGGAAATCGACCCTATTCAATAAGATACTCGGGACCAAAAACACCATCGTCGATGATTCTCCAGGTGTGACACGAGATCGTATTTATGCGGAGTGTGAGTATCAAGGACATCTTTTCCAATTAGTCGATACTGGAGGATTTGACCCCTCAGCCACTGAGGGCATGGTGGGACTGATCAAGCAACAATCACAGGTGGCCGTCTCGCAATCAGATATCCTGATTGTGGTCATGGATGGCCGAGCCGGGCTCACACCCTTGGACCAGGAGATCATCAACTTTCTCCGTGGAACCAAAAAGCCGATCTTTTATGCCATCAACAAAATTGATACACCCAAGTCCGAGACACTCCTGGCTGACTTTTACAAGCTTGGTCAAGACTATTTATACCCCATTTCAGCTGAACATGGCATGGGAGTCGATGAACTACTCGAAGCCCTCTTGCCGCTCTTCCCTGTGCAGGAAAGAGATCCACATGATGTACTCTTTCCCAAAGTAGCCATCGTGGGCCGACCCAACGTCGGCAAATCAACATTAATGAATACCATGATGGGACAAGAACGGATGGTCGTCAGCGACACACCTGGCACAACTCGTGATGCCGTTGATTCGATCATTACGTTTGAGGATCGGCACTACCTCTTTACCGACACCGCCGGTCTGAGACGCCGTGGTCGGGTCGAACGTGGGATCGAAGGGTATAGTACGGCAAAGACCATCAGAGCCTTAGGACGATCGGATATCGCTATTTTGCTCTTAGATGGCATTGAAGGCGTGACGGAGCAAGATACAAAAATCGCCGGACTCATCCTCAAGCAGGGACGGGGGTGTATTATTCTCGTGAATAAATGGGACCTACGAAAGGGAGAAGCCGATGCACAAATGAAGTATTCTCAGATGCTGCATCGACGATTCCCCTTTTTACAGTTTGTCTCAATCCTATATGGATCAGCCTTACGAGAAAAAACTATTCAGCAATTATTCCCTGTCATTGATAGCGTGGGCCGTGAATTCTCCAAACGCGTCTCCACAGGAAAACTCAACCAATTTTTGCAAAAAGCCATTGCCGCCAACCCGTTGCCTCTTCGAAAGGGCAGCCCGGTTAAATCCGTATTTATGACACAAGTAGCGACCAATCCACCCACCTTTGCCTTATTCGTTGGCCGAAGCATTGAGGTCACCTCCTCGTACCTTCGGTTTCTAGAAAACCGTATTCGTGAGACCTTTGGCTTTGAAGGCACTCCCATCCGAATCCTTGTCCGGAAAAAGTAACGCAGTACTCTGGGCACAAGATGAAGATGTCAGGGGTATGGATTCTAGACTAGAGAAGAAACAGCTTAATATATCGCATAAGCAGGCAGTTTTCTATGAATAGAATTACAGAAACAAGTCCGCCTCAAACCGGTAGTTAGAGAGACTTACACTGAGTTCCATATGGTGTCTTCTCGGTGTGAGAATCCTTTCCTTCAAAGATTTTACGAAGCTCGGCTGCTCGACTACGATGCTCCTCTACTTCCATAGCATTATCGGTTTGTTCGAGAGCACTTGCGTATTCTTCTAGATAATCAGCATAGCCAAGAGGATCTTTCGTATCAGCTTGCACTTTATCGAATTCTTTTTTCACACGAGCGAAATATTCAATAGCTTTTGTGTATTGTTTTCGGTCGTAGCTCATTTTCCCCAATTCATACAACGACATGTACACAGGACCTCCTGTCTCTGCATCAAGCTTGTAGGCCTCATTAAGCCCACGATCCGCTTCTGGCCAATCACAGATAACCCCAGAGGAACGACCGTATTCATACCATAAAACAGCCATCGCTTGCCGATCCACACCACCCATCTTGGCATTTTGTATAGCACGAGCGAAATACATACGCGCATCAGCCCAGTTGCCAGACTCTATCGCAGCATACCCTGCCTGATTGTATTTTGTGGCTGTATGACGATTGATTGGGCTGGCACAGCCGACAAGGGTCATGAGCACTACCATCACAACAAGAATGTGGTTCATTCGGAAAACTCCTAGTAAGAAACAGCCAACTGAAATGCCATTAAACTTTACAATAATATAAGGGGCTGTCCTAGATAACGAGAGTTATCTTAGGATGGCTGGATGCGGAAGAGTCGGTTAAGTTGGGAGAAACAGATACGGTTAATCGAGTACTTTGTATCAGGAGCTACGGCGCGGACGGCCGCAGCGTTGGTGGGAGTGAATAAAAGTACGGCGGCGTATTACTTTCATCGGTTACGAGAAATCATTGCTCAAGCGATCCAAAATGGAATGCCGCTGGCTGGGGAGGTTGAAGTGGATGAAAGTTATTTCGGTGGTCGGCGCAAGGGCAAGCGTGGTCGAGGGGCGGCGGGCAAAGTCCCGGTCTTTGGGATTCTCAAGCGTGGGGGCCGCGTGTATACGAAAGTGATTCCCGATACGAAAGCCAAGACATTGATGGGAATCATGCAGGAACGGATTATTCCCGATAGCATCGTGTATACCGATACCTATCGCTCTTATAATGTACTCGATGTGTCAGAATTTAAGCATTATCGGATCAATCATTCAAAACAGTTTGTCAAAAAACACAAGCACATTAACGGGATCGAGAATTTCTGGAATCAGGCCAAGCGACATATGCGTAAATTTAATGGAGTCCCTCGGCCGCATTTCCCGCTTTTTTTAAAGGAATGTGAATGGCGCTTTAATACCCCGAACCCACAACGCCAATTTACTCAATTAAAACAGTGGGTTAAGCCTTATATGAAATAGTTACTAGGACAGCCCCTAATATAATTATCTGAAAATGATTAATCAGGTATCATCACCCCATTAGCCCATCTTGGCCAGGTTGTTGAAGTAATGGGCGAAGACGCGCATGCCACCGGAAGCTTGGCCCCAATCAAAATATTCATTGGGAGCATGATATCCATGTTCAGGAAGGCTGAGGCCCATAAAGAGAATGGGCACATTCCACGCTCGTTGCATAAGGGCCACAGCTCCGATTGATCCGCCCTCACGCACCTGTGCCGGTTCTTTCCCAAATCCATCTCTCACCGCTTGTCGCAACGCCTCGGCATATGGACCCTCGGTGATGCCACGAAATGGCTCCAGCTTACCATCACTTTCGACCTTGATCATTGGATTGCGTTCTTTGACAAACCGTCGCAGGAGAGCCAGGATTCTATCGGGGTTTTGATTGGGCACTAAGCGCATGCTGACTTTGAGTTCCCCCGACGGCGGCACAACCGTTTTGACGCCAGGCCCCATATGCCCCCCAACCAGACCATGCACTTCAAAAGTTGGATCGGTCCAAATACGTCGAATCAGGTCTGCGCAGATTTCCGTTCGCAGCGACCGAAACCCGAACGCTCGTTTAAACCGACTGACCTGGAAGCCAGACCGGAGAAAGCCCTGCATTTCTTGACGGGTGGGGCGCACGACATCGTCATAAAACCCAGGGATTTTCACACGTCCGGTTTTCGCATCCACACAGGCATGGACGATGTCACACAATTCCGCCAACGGATTCCGAGCGCCTCCGCCGGTCAATCCTGAGTGGACATCAGTTGTTCCAGTTCTCAGCGTCAATCGTGCAGCCAACAACCCCCGCAACCCACAAGAAATGGCCGGTTGAGTTCTCGAAACCCATATGGTATCCGATACCAAAACTGACTGGGGCTTAGAGACCAACGTCCGTTGATTTAAGATATCTTGAAAATGCGGACTGCCAATTTCTTCCTCCAATTCCCAGAGAAAGCGAATGTTGAGAGGAATACCATGCTCAACTGCATAGCGGGCAGCGAATAAGGCTGTCAGCGCCGGCCCTTTGTCATCCGTCGTTCCCCGGCCACGATATCGATCGCCCTCTTTTCTGAAGGTAAAAGGCGATTGACGCCATTCCGGCTCTTGCGCAGGCTGGACATCAAGATGGTTATAAATGGTTAAGGTCGGATGCTGTTTCCCGACTGTCCACCCACCAACCACAGCCGGGTAGCCTCTGGTTTTGACGATCCGAGCTGTCGCCCCCATCTCCCGTAAAAATTGGACAGCCAGCGTAGCTGTTCGCCATATGTCGTCGTGATGCTGAGGATCAGAGCTGACTGAAGGCAACTCGACCCATTGGGCTAACATTTCTTCAAACTGAGGGCGGACCGACGCCATGTAGGTTTTCAGATCAGTTGGTTTCCATGTCACGAATACACCTCATCCAAAATAAAACGGAACCGGAGAAAAAGTGAGAATAAAGATCCCTAATGCTGCCCACCCAATGAGAACTCGACCACGCCCAAGTGAAGCATGGGGATCAACGACAGGAGGATGCGCCAGGCCAACTAAGCCCGCTAATCCAGCCCAGAGGAACCAACCAGGCCATCCATAGACTCCCAATGCCAAGAGGATAGGAAGCATGGCCAACGCCAATGTTCGTTGTCGAGACCCAAGGAGGGCAAAGGCCACATGCCCGCCATCAAGCTGGCCAATGGGGATTAAATTCAATGCGGTGATGAACAATCCAAACCATGCTGCAAACCCAATGGGATGCAGGACAAGATCGAAGGTCTCTGGAATGGATCCCACCACAATCCATGCTAAAAATTGCAGGAGGAGCGGTTCCCCAAGTTGCAAACCATAGACATGTTCACGAGGTACGGTTTCAGACAAGGCCAAGCCCACGATTAAGGCGGGAACAGCCACAAGAAAACCCGCAATTGGCCCCGCAACGCCAATATCGAAGAGCGCCCGACGATTCATGATTGGGGAACGCGTACGAATAATTGCCCCAAATGTGCCGATAAACTGCGGTGGGCCTGGGATAAAGAGAGGAAGCGAGGCAGGAACACGATGGATGCGCGAGAGCCAAAAATGTCCAAACTCGTGAGTCACTAAAATGCCTAGCAATGTGCCCGCAAAGGGAATCCCCTGATATAACAACTCAGGAGAAGAACGCAAAAAATCCCACGCCCCCTGAAGAAGATGCGTTCGACCTTGATAGGCACCAGCCCACAACGTGGTAAAGATGGTGCAGATAAAAAGAAGAACCGGAAGCCCTAATGCTGAAAATGTCGTTTCCACGACCGGAAGCGCCGTATAATACGGAGGCGTCCACGGGACCTGTTCTATATTGGGAGTATCCTGACGGTCGTCAAAAGGCCCTTGGCCCTCGGTATGTGACGAACGCAAAGGCAGTTCTAACGAATCCTGTTTATAAAAAAGTCCTGGTGACGGCCTGTATTCAGATGGAAGCTCGCCAGGATTATTGTCCCCAGGGTGTTCGCCCGGGGCATCCTTCTCTGAGCGAACGGGATCAGTATCCATATCATCTTCCCTACCCAAAGGGATTATACCGTAATTCTTCTCTCACCGTTGTGGCAGGCCCATGGCCAGGAAGCAAAATGGTATCTTCCGGAAGCTGAAGCACAATCTGCCGGACGGACTTGATATGCATGGAATATAAAGAAAATGGGTTTGATCGCCCAATGGATCCAGCAAATAACGTATCACCGACGAAACATAGGTCTTGTCCATACCCATACACACGATAACAGATACCACCTGGTGTGTGCCCTGGAGTCGTCAGACATTCCACGGTCAGGTGCCCCACCAGGATTGATTGTGCATCACATGGAGTCACCAAGACATCGGGCGCGGGTTTCCAGGGAAGCAGAGGACTGTCGCCATTCCCAAGGTACACAGGCACCGGCCATTCAGCCAGGATACGATCAAGACCGCCCGCATGATCCGTGTGTCCATGGGTGAGACAAATTCCTACTAACGTCAGGGCTCGGGCATTCAACTCCGCAAGCATGTGCTCTGGATTGTATCCTGTATCAATCAAGACGGCCTGTTTCGTTGCCCGATCATGTACAATATAGCCTTTGACTTCATAGCCTCCAATATCCCCTAAGATTGTTACAATACTTTTATCAACCCACGAAGGAAGAGTCGCAGGCCTCCATCCTTCCAAGACAATGTCCGTTAAGGCCTGCGGCTTAAGCGCCAGGGCTTGCCCAACCGCCTCGACCTCCTCAGCCGAGGGTAGTCGATCCCCTTGCTCCAGGCTCTCAATCGCTTTGGCCGAAAGATTGGCTTGCCGGGCAATGTCTGTAACCAATTGACCTTGACCAAGACGAGCCTTTTTCACAATATCGCAAAAGTCATCTTCTAGTGGCATGAGATATTCATTCTCCTCAGGGGACTATTTAAAAACATGCTGAAATTACTTTAGCTCTCTACAGTTTTCAGAATATAGTATCAGGCTAATCAGCCATCTACCACCAGACACTTGCACACGATCGAGAACAACGGTAGCATAATTGACTATATGCAAACCCTCGACATTCAGCACCCCGACATTCCAGACTTGCAGTTTGTCTTATTGGTCCTTGCTTTGACAACATCAGATATTCCAACCCTCAATGTCTCAACTCCCATTCGTAACCTGGTATTCGATCGTTGCTGGGCCTTAATGCATGATACCCCCCCACCGCAGGTGATGGAGGAACGGATTCTAGATCTTCGTCAAGGGGATGAGGTGACGTTAGAAGCCATGGTTGAAGTCATTCGTCGAACTTTGAACGATCATGGCTTAACCCGCCTCGAATGGGATCATGCGCCAAGTGAGACAACCCGAGAATCGACGCCCGAAGCCAAACCATTAGTGGATCGCTTACAAAAACTCTATCCCCCACCAACAGAGCCACAGGAAGAATCACCTGACCCGCCAAACCGATGACAGCTCAGGCTTCTATCGGTTCTTCACAGCGCCGACAAAACAATTCCGTTCCCTTATGACGCTCACGGCCCGAAACGGTGATGACCCAGGGACGTTCGCTCCAAGGAGGACTATGTCGGACATGTTGGCCATGTCCACAGGCTAAGTCGGCAACCCAGTCACCAACATCATCTTGATGAAATCCCACGATTTTCTGGTTCATGATGAACACATTGTCACAAGCCCTAGACGATCAAGGGAGAGGCTACTTCTACAGCAAAGACTCGCCGAGGCCAACTGTTTCGGTTATGGGTTAGGAGTAACAGGTCATAGGTGAAAACGAAAATGGAATTGACTCATTACCCCTTTACTCATGACTTCCGAAAGAAATGCCGCTGGCACACACCGAAACGTTCCAAAAGCTGTCGGCTTTCTTCAACAGTTCCCAGCGGGTCAGGCCGCTTTGGCCAACGCCAGAACCATTCCCTCTAAAATCCTAGACGGAGAACCTGCGGCTCCGCCCTTGAGCGCGGAATCGGTTTTTTCAAATAAGTGAAAGCCATTTTGTAAACGACTAGTTGAAAAGCTCCGTACCAAAGCAAAGAACTCTCGTTGCTTAAAGGGTGGAATCCCAAGAGACCGAGCGACGTGAGATTCGGCTATCCCCTGTGTGAGTGAGTCCTTGGCTTTCCAAATTCTTCGAAACTGCCAGACAAGGGAGCCAAGAATACGCAACGGCGCCTCGCCAGACTCTAGATTTTGAGAGACAATGCGCAACGCTTGGCCACGACGCCCAGAGGCTAGCGCATTGGCAAGATCAAAAACAGACATCCCTGGCTTCGCCCCACGAACCGCGTCAATGTCATGATGGCTCACCGGCTGTCCCATGGGAACATAGCAAGCGAGTTTATCCAATTCTTGTCTGACGGTATATAAGCCATCGGCAGCCAGGTCTTTCAACTCCTGCGCTGCGGAATCTTTCAGTTGAATGCCGAGACGACGAGCTTCTTGTGTCACCCATCCCAATCGATGTTGGTCGAACAACGGAGGACACTCAATGAGTGTGGCTCGAGCCTTTAGGCTCTGCACCCACTTTTGGCGACCATCCAGTTTGGAAGCAACTAAGACAATGGTCGTAAAATCCGATGGTGTTTCGAGGTAGGGAATGAACGCCTCTCCGTCTTTCGCCGAAAGTTTTTCTGCCCATTTAACGATCAGCAGTCGATGCGAGGAAAAAATCGAGACTTCTCGAGCACGATCGGCAATCTCACCGCCATCAGTCTCATCACCATAGAGCAGTTCGCAGACATAGGGATCATCTTCACACGCCGAATCGGCACCAGGTTCACTGGGCTGTTGCCGGCCCAACACGTGACGCCGAATGACCTGAAGCGCTTGCTCACACAAATAGCCTTCTTCACCAAGGATGAGATAGACAGGGGACAACCCATTGCGTTGGATATCCTTCTGGATTTCATAATGTTTCATGACGGGTTGGCTCTCAGGATGTTCTTGCTTCGTGCAATGTCAAAATTTGCGGCGATTGACTCCGCAATACGCTGACCCGCCTGTTCAAGGGCACGATCTTGAAGGACCTGGTTAAATTGTAAGGAAGCCGTCCCTCCTCCGGTATCCGGCGATCCTCCCACAAAAAACTCTCCAGACCCTCTGGCCGTATGCCCCCACACAATGGTTCCGGTTTGCCGATCTTCTACTGTCACACGAACCACAACGGTCACACGACTTTCTTGCGTGGCTGTCGTTGAAAATGTTAACGAAGGGATCCTCACCGAGACAATTTCGCCTTTCATGAGAAAATCGCCCAACGCTTGGTCATAGAGCACTTCCGCTCCGCCACTTGTGGCGAGCTCTTGTCGGACAAACGACGTATAAATTGACTCAAGGTTTGGGTGAAATGTTTTATTCGCAAAATCTTGAACCACAAGACGGACGGATGGCCCTTGTCGTGCTGACGTTGTAGCGCCACCTACAGTCGGTCCAGGACCTTCAACGGAAAAACGATAGCCACACCCTCCAACCAGAAGGCCTAAGATCACAAACCCTATTCCCCAACAGGTGCGGATCTCGGCCTTTCCGAGAATGGGCCAAGCCCTACAGCACAAAGTTAACCAGCTTGTTTTCAACGTAGATCACCTTTCGTGGGGTCTGGCCTTGCAGCCATTCCAAAAGCTTTTCATCCGCCCGTGCCAAACGCAGAATGTCGTCTTTACTTGATTCAGCCGGCACGAGAATTTTACTGCGCAGTTTGCCATTCACTTGGAGAGGGATCGTCATATCAGAAGGGGTCAGACAGGCAGGATCATACGTCGGCCACGGTTCATGGACAAGGCTTGAGGCATGTCCAAGACATGCCCACAGTTCTTCAGCCAGATGCGGCGCAAACGGAGCCAAGAGGAGGACAAAGGTCTCTGCACTGTTTCGAGGAAGCGGACCTTCTCTAGTGATATCCCTGACAAAGACCATCAGTTTGGAGATAGCGGTGTTAAACCCCATCTCCTCAATATCCTGGGTGACAGCTCGAACCGTCTCTGCCGTCAGCCGAGCCTGAGTCGACGTGCCTGTACTGCCTATGAGATGAGATAAGGAACTGTGTCCTTCTTGCTCTCCCATGATCAGACGATAGGCTCGCTGCAAGAAACGGTGGACACCTGGAATAGAATCACTTGACCAAGGTGCGCCTTTTTCCAAGGGGCCCATGAACATTTCGTACAGCCGCATAGCATCAGTGCCATATTCGGCAATCACGTCATCAGGATTGACGACATTGCCACGACTTTTGGACATCTTTTCAATCACTTCTTCAAGGACAAGCCCTTCATATGTTGGATGACAAGGAGTGTCTTTATCTTTCCAGTGCACGTCTTGTGCACAAACCCATCGAGCCTTGAGCTCTTCTCGGCTTTCGCGATGTACTGAGGTCTCAGCGTCAAGACACACGTCTGTTGCAGGATACGTGGTCACGCTTGCATGAGGGTCGTCCGACAAGTTGTTATCGTAATACCGATAGCTGTAGCCGAGAATCATTCCGGGATTGAGCAGTTTTTTAAATGGTTCTGGCGTATGGACCAACCCGAGGTCATACAACACCTTATGCCAGAACCGTGAATACAGAAGATGCAACACGGCATGTTCGGCACCGCCCACATACAGATCAACAGGCATCCAATATTGTTCGGCTTCCGGCGACCAGGCCTGTTCGGTTTGTTTCGGGTCACAAAACCGAAGGTAATACCAACAGCTTCCTGCCCATTGTGGCATCGTATTCGCGTCTCGTACTGCTTTGTGTTTGGTTTCAGGATCGGTCACTTCGACCCATTCACGGGCTCGAGCCAGAGGTGGTTCAAATTCCCCTGTCGGTTTAAAATCATCGAGCTCAGGCAACAAGACCGGCAGATCGGATTCTGGGACAAGCTTGGTCGTGCCATCATCCAAGTGCAGCACGGGCAAGGGCTCGCCCCAATACCGTTGACGGCTAAAGAGCCAATCACGCAGTTTATAACTCACCGACCCCTTGCCTTTGCCCTTTTGTTCCAACCATTCGATCACGTGTGTTTTGGCTTGGGGAGTGGGTTTTCCATTTAAAAAATCGGAATTGATACTGGTTCCTGCCCCAACATACGCTCCAGCCGAAATATCACCCCCTGCAACAACTTCTATGATCGGCAAGGCAAACTTGGTTGCAAAGTCCCAATCACGAGTATCATGCGCAGGGACAGCCATGATCGCACCCGTTCCATAGGTGGCCAGGACATAGTCGGCAATCCAAATGGGCAGGCGCACGTTCGTCACCGGATGGAGTGCAAACGCCCCCGTAAACACCCCTGTTTTCTCTCCCCCTTCAGCCAATCGCACACGATCACTTCGCCGTGAGACCTCTTCAATATACTGCATGACCTCGTTGTGCTGCGCCGCAGTCGTGATAGTCGAGATCGCAGAATGCTCAGGAGCCAGGACCAGGTAGGTTGCACCAAACACTGTGTCTGGGCGGGTCGTAAACACTTCCAGCGAGTGCTGAGGGTGGTCGGCAATCTCAAAGGAGATCGAGGCGCCTTCCGACCGACCCACCCAATCTCGCTGCATTTTCTTGATGGGGGCAGGCCAATCGACAAGATCTAAGTCATCGATTAGCCGATCGGCATACGCGGTAATCCGTAACATCCACTGTCGCATCGGCACACGAACAACGGGAAATCCCCCCCGCTCGCTTTTGCCATCTTGCACTTCTTCATTCGCTAAGACTGTTCCCAAAGCAGGACACCAGTTCACTGGCACTTCAGCCAAATAGGCCAACCCACATTCGTAGAGTTTAGAAAAAATCCACTGCGTCCATTTGACGTATCGAGGGTCGGTGGTATCGATTTCTCGTGACCAGTCATAATCCATCCCCAGACTTTGAAACTGCCGACGAAAATTTTCGATATTCCGCCGCGTGGTGTCCCGAGGATGCGTTCCCGTTTCAATCGCATATTGTTCAGCGGGCAACCCAAAGGCATCCCACCCCATAGGATGCAAGACGTTAAAGCCTTGCATGCGCTTATAGCGAGAGTAGACATCCGTCGCAATATAGCCTTTGGGATGTCCCACATGGAGCCCCGCACCCGAGGGATAGGGAAACATATCCAGGATGTAGAATTTCGGTTTGGTCGTGTCAGGATTGACGGCAAACACTTGATGCGCTTGCCAATACTTCTGCCATTTCGCCTCAATGGCGTGGTGATCATAGGCTTGGGACATAGAAAATCTACCTACAGGAATGACAAAATATTAGGTTGATGAAGAACAGAGAAATTTATCATAGCGCTCACCGAGCTACAAGCCACGGACGTTCTCCGCCATCACCCAGAGAACTGTTCACCTACACGTTAACGCGCAAACCTCGCCGGATGAATTGCGCGTGCTTAGGACAAAACGTTATGCCATCCGGATTAGTTCTCGAATCGCGCGGCTAACCCCTTCGAAAACCTGATGCGGCTTTGCGGTTCCATACATATAGGCTGGCGTGGTGATAATTTTATTCTTTTCGTCAACGACAAACCGCTCAACCGCACAATTGAGATGGGCCGCTCCAGTTTTTTCCAATTCCGATGCGGTCGGTTGATCGTCGCCAATCGTCACATTGACGCCTGCCTTGCCAAAGGCTAGCGCCATAATGGCCGGGGCAATGCAAATAGCGGCAATGGGTTTCCCACTCGTATGAAATTCCATCACCACGCGTTGGACATGAGGGTCGATTTCCCCAGCGCTGCCTTTTTCCGCGAAATCACAGAGATGAAGAGCCGCACCATATCCTCCAGGAAAAGCAAGTGCGTCAAAATCATGCGCAAGGAGATGTTCAATGGCTTGCACCTCACCCCGAGCAATCCGCGCGGCTTCTTGCATCATATTTCTGCTTTGTCCTGTGGGGGTTTGTGTCAAATGATTGGTTTCGGGCACATCTTTATTCGGGGCAAAGATTTTGTACGCAGCGCCCTGTTGTCCTATCGCAATAAGCGTACTAATGGCCTCCGTTATTTCCGCCCCATCTAAATATCCGCAGCCAGAGAGAATAACCGCGACCTGTTTCATAATTCCTCCTTGCATGCCCGGTTGCCCTGAAGAGGGCAACGTATCCATAACGCTTTTGAGAGTCTGCCCATTGTAACTTAGACGGTCACAACTATTTTACCTTTTTGGACATTGGATTCCATATACTCATGGGCCTCGATGATAGCCTCCAAAGAAAACGTCCGGTCAATGATGGGGCGTAGCGCACCCGATTGCAGGCCATCGTGAATGTAGCGTTTCCCACGAGAAAGCTTGTCTGGATCTTTCACAATCTCAAACAAGGTATAGCCTCGTACGGTTAACCCTTTAGCCAAAGCAGCAAAGAGCGGAAACGATGTCGGCGATGGAGATAATGCCCCATATTCAAAAATCATCCCGCCATGAGCCGTCGCATGAGCCAATTGTTCCAGCAGAGAGCCGGCAATAGGATCAAAGACGAGACGGGCTCCGTTCCCGGAGGTGATCGCCATCACCCGTTCCACCATGGGCTCTTCATCCGTGATAATCACATGGTCGGCTCCGGCTTCCAGAAGAAATGATTTTTTGTCAGCGCCTCGTGTCGTGGCAATCGCCAAAGCTCCACTTGCTTTGGTGATCTGAATCGCGGCTAACCCCACACTACTGCTGGCTGCCGTAATCAAGACAGCATCACGAGGCCCCAAGTGCCCATATTCAATCAACGCACCAAAAGCCGTGAGATATTGCATCCAAATCGCCGCGCCTTCGATGGCCGACAACTGGTCGGGATACGAGGCCACGGCATACGCAGGTACAATCGCACTTTCGCCGTAGACCCCATACTTCCCAATAGAAAAAGACGGAATGGTACTGACTCGATCTCCAATCTGAACGCCGCTGACGTTTGATCCCACAGCCTCGACAATCCCAGCGGCTTCATAGCCTAGTCGCGAGGGAAATTCCGGTGTTTCTAAATATTGCCCTCTTCGAAACATGATTTCGGCACGATTGAGACCAATGGCTTCAACTCGCAAACGCACCTCTTCACTCCCTGGCTCTGTCAGGGATAGGTCTTCGAGTTTGAGAACAGCAGTGTCTCCAACTTCATGAAAGCGAACAATCTTTGGCATGAGGCATTTTCCTTTGATGGGTTATGATTTCTGAAGAGATGCGCGATCAACCACAACACGCACAATATGCGTATCATCCGTTTTGGCGTCTCGAACGAGGCGGAGAAACTCGACGGCATCCATGTTCACTTTTCGCAGAAATCGTCGGTCAGCGCCACAACTATACATGAGGTTTGCTGGAAGCTCCCCTCGAAGTTTCGCTCTCGCCTTGGCAAGAATTCGAGGAAACCAGACCAACCCACCCATCGACGCCTCTCTAGAGGGAAAGGTATCCATGGTCAACGGTGGTCCCGGTTGGTCCCCGTGCTGTTCATGTATAAAGTAGTCTCGCCGTATCTCCGTCAGACGGAACACGGTGCCAGGATCTGGCGCTCCATCATCACACCAATCCTCCACACAATCAAAAACCTCCTGTGGCGTGGCACCGATAGATGTGAGGAAGTCGATGTCTTCCGGTGAACACAGGCCTTCTGCCTCTCGCACACCATTCTCATACGATGTAATCGCCTTGTGATAGAGAGCCTGAAATGTTTCCATCCATTGGGTGGAAAGACTATCTCGTTCACTCGCTGCTGACATCAGACTGTTGCCCATCAAGGAAATTTAAGAAGCCGTTGAGCCATGCAAGCATTTCTTGATCGGTGCCCTCACTCACACAAAAGCCAAGACTGTTCACAAAAACCACTTTAAGGTGAATACTCTACGTATTCGTTAGAAATTGTAAATACACGTGATGAAGTCAAAATAGTCGTATAGCAAGAAGCCCATAATCGTAACGCCCAGCGTACACATCTTGATAACCGGATCGTCATCGCGAATAGCCTCTTTCCAAACAGCAATAATTTGCTGAATCCCTTTATAGGATTCTTGAACCATTTCTTTTGTAAAATCGTCCGCCATACGCGTCACGCATACGTGGAACATGGGAAGTGAGCGAGGAGACGAGAACCATTATAAAATGAATGGAAGAGAAAAAAATATACCAACGATCTTCCCTAAACAGAGAGGTGCGAAAACATCTGCTAGCTTCCTAATTTTGTGAGGAGAGACTTTTTATTTTTCAATTCACCCTACTTCCCTTGGAACAGAACTCGTCCAAATCCTGTCTGAAACCAGATTTTCGTGAGTTCCTCATCATCAGATAACCATTTTAGAATCATTGAGCTTGCAAGTGACGATTTCGCTCTCCAATAGGGCAGTCTCTGCGTTTTCGACTCATTTCTCTGGGATTCCCCAAGGGCCCCATGGACACACTCAGAAGAGATTTATTTGCCAGAACCGACCATTCTGGTTTACCTTATCACGTTTAGTATTCCCCCTCCTCTCTTATTATATGGATAGAGCATGATCACGTAACGTGCGTTAAAGAGGAAAAATGTGAGTCTCCCTGTGTCATGACCTGCCAATAGCTCGGAATGCCAAAGCATGAGAAAGGATTGATGAAGGATGTCAGAAATACAGCAAATTGGGGTAAGCCTCTGGAAGCTTTTGAAACGTTGGTTTGACACTTATTCCGAGACAGAGTTGGCTTCGGGTCAGGATAGTCATGCAATGGATTTGGGACGCATTCTTCCCTTTATCGGGTTGCATGTTGCCGTCCTGGCTGTGTTTTGGGTTGGCTGGAGCCCAATAGCCATCACGACAGCTGTTGGGTTGTATGTCGTACGCATGTTTGCGATTACGGGGTTTTATCACCGCTATTTTTCTCACCGCTCCTATCGAACTTCACGGTGGATGCAGTTCGTGTTCGCGTTCATCGGCGCCAGCGCTGTACAACGAGGTCCCTTGTGGTGGGCAGCCAATCACCGCATTCATCATTCCCATGCGGACCAACCCGCGGATGTTCACTCTCCCATGCAGCATGGCCTCTGGTGGAGCCATGTGGGCTGGCTCTTAACCCATGACCAGCGTTCGACAAAGCTAAAATACGTCAAAGATTTTTCTCGGTATCCAGAATTGCGTTTTCTAGATCGGTTCGATGTGCTTGTACCATTGATCTTGGCAGGAAGTCTCTTCCTCTTTGGTGGATGGTTAGAACATGTCCATCCGAACCTAGGGACATCTGCCTGGCAGATGCTGACCTGGGGTTTTGTGATTTCCACTGTGGCCTTGTGGCACGGCACATTTACGATCAACTCGTTGTCTCATCGTTTTGGTCGTCGACGCTATGCCACACCCGACACGAGCCGGAATAACTTCGCGTTGGCGATTCTCACATTTGGTGAAGGTTGGCACAATAATCATCACCAGTATCCCACCTCGACCAGGCAAGGTTTTCAATGGTGGGAAGTCGATATCACATATTATCTCCTGCGAGGGTTTCAACTCTGTGGCTTAATCTGGGATATTCGCCCCGTACCAGCCTGGGTGCTGAATCAACAAGATCTGGACCAGACGGGTCAGGGCATCAATTCGAAAAAGATTGCGGTGTGAGTGGCTGGCTGAGGCAATGAACAACATCGCCAAGATAGCATCCTCTCATGATGTTATCTATACACCTTCCTTCTCACAATACAGGCGGCAACACATCCTACCTTTTGCCTTTCCCAACAAGAAAACCGATCCATGAGGAGAAGCAGCCTGGTATGTGGGTGAGATAGCGAAACCCCAATGGCACACCTCCCTCCACCCACACGAATCAAGGCTCCATTTCATTTTCCTTCTTTTTCTCTTCATGACCTTCTTGGTATACCATGTCGGCTTAAGTAACTGCTGTTCGCTAATCTCGAGTCAAATTTTTGCCAGACTCTCTTTGCATGAATGCACTCTATTATCCGTTTCATCTCTGCCATGTACAGACGCTTCAACAGCTATTAGCCAACTACAAGCAAATTCATTTTCGAGATTATATGGCGCTGCAACTCACCCCCTTGGTGGGAACGACAGCGTTTTCCGACCGCATGGGAGATGCCCATCAAGATCTCGTGCACATAGGCAGGATTGTTCAAGGCCATAACGTCAGTGGACCGATGAGTCCTGATGTCATTTCCGCTGTAAATCGAGACCTGCGAGATTCTCACTGGCGGGCCCTTTTCCATCAGGCATTGCAACAAGACTTTCGATTTCAACGTGGGTTGTTCGATATATCCCAACTTTCGCATACAGGAAACCCACAGACTCCCGCGACACCTATTGTCGTAGAATTGATACAAGCTGACTGGGAAGACATCCCCTATCAAGTCGAAACCATTCAGGCCCTGAGTCGAACCTTGTTCTCCGCAAAGAATGACGCGCACTATGAGTATGGCTTTGCTTTGATTAAAACAGCAGCAGCGTTAGTGTATACCATTCATCTTTGTCAACACTTGTGTCTCACTGCAATCACCGATTCACAAGCACATCATCGATTACTAATGCGTACAGCTGAACGTGATGGGCTTGAGTTACCCAACGCGTGCGTGCAACGAAAAGGGTACTGACGTTTCACTGCACGCCTTAAATTGTTCATAGCCAACTTGAGAACAACAAAAGTGCCCCATGGACAATGGCATCCCACTTCATCCTTCCACCAACTGCTGGGACACGTTTTGTGCATCACGGGCGGACTATCTAACCGCATTGGCTCAAACTGTTGCTGCCGGGGTTCGCCGTCAAGACACAGACCACCCCGCATTTTGTGGATGCATCGATTGGCATTCCTGTGTGCATGGCCTTTACGCATTGCTCACAGTTTCTCGACTTACTTGCAATCCCCAATGGGCAACTATCGCGGAGGCCCTGTTCCAAGTCGATCGTTTAGAGGAAGAGTTCGCATCAATTCAGACAGGGAAAATTGATCAGGAATTGCCCTATGGATATTCATGGTTTTTAAAACTTGCGCAAGAACGGGAACGGTATTCCGGGAAACGCGATTTATTGCCATTAGCCACAGAATGCACAACGCGCCTCACGCGATGGGTCTTTTCTCTCTCAGGACAAGAACGTGTTCAGCATACGAAACATTGTGCGTATAATAATCTCTCTTGGGCCCTTCTCAATCTTTGGGAGTGGGCACAATTTAAGAATGATACGACACTCACAGAGAATATCTTCACATTGATCAAAAACCACCTCCTTCCCTTTAACGAGGAAACGGGCTCTTCATCTCACGAAATGACAAATGAGTTTTTTTCATCCTCACTTCAACGAATACGCCTTATCCTCCGTGTATTCCCACAGGAACAAACTTTTGATTGGCTAAAAGCATATATGAGGAAAGAGGGGTGGCCTAAACCCATAACACACCTGACAACGGCACATTCCGCTGGACTGAACTTCAGCCGTAGCTGGGCCTTGTGGGATCTCTTCCGGTGTCTAGGCAGAGACGAAATCCGTGATTCATATGCTCGGCACATCATCACCCATATGACCATGCCGCAATATTGGCGAGAAAACTACAAACATTATAGTCATTGGGTCCCGCAGTTCGGGGTTTATGCCATCGCATTAAGTATGGAAGAAGAAAAGCCAGAGGCCTAAGCCTTCAAAATTTTTGAAAACTTAGGAAATCGTCTCATCCACAGAAAGCTGATCCTTGGGATGAGGTGAAGCAGCGGCCTGAGCAGCATGTCGGAGAGCATCTACTCGTTTGGCATACCGGTGCCCTGGCCGGATGAGCACAAGGATGCCGAGCCCCTGTAACACGTCCGTCACATGATCTTGCATCCCGACAAAGAACAAATGCTGTTGATGCGCCTGGATGATCCGCAACATGTCCTCAACGGCCATCGCTGAAGTGCCATCGATGACAGGGACATCTGAAAGATCTAAGACACAACTCGTAAATTGCTTGAGACCTGGAACTGTTTCGATCCGCCGGACCATGTTTTTGGCTGAGCCAAAACTCATTGGGCCATCTACATGAATCAGGACAATCTTCCCCGCATTCCTTTCCAATATGGCTCTTTCCTCTTGGGTGAGTGGCGATTCCTCATGCATGTCCGTGATAACCTGCATATTGGCCAGCTCAAGGTCAGCCATTTCTTTGACAAACAAGATACTCGCCAAAACCACGCCAACCCCCACGGCCGTGATCAAGTCGACAGCCACTGTCACAAATAAGACCACTACCATAATGAGGACATCAGCTCGAGGAGCCTGAAACACATGGCGAAGAAACCGCCAATCAATAATATCGACTCCAACCTTTAATAAAATCCCTGCGAGAACAGCTAATGGAATGTGTGCCGCAAGCGGCCCTAACCACAGAAGGGTGGCAAGCAACACCAACCCCATTAATGTTCCCGACAGTGGGGTACGACCACCTGACCGAATATTTGCCACTGAACGCATCGTGGCCCCCGCACCTGGCAAGCCACCAAACAAACCGGCAACCATGTTGCCAATACCCTGGCCAATGAGTTCTCGATTGGAATCATGTTGAGTTCTGGTCATGTTGTCACAGACCAGGGACGTGAGCAGACTATCGATTGCACAGAGTAAGGCGAGGACACAAGCCTCTTCGACCATAATCGTTAGGGCATCTATCCGAAATGTCGGGACGAGCATTGAGGGGAACCCCTGAGGAACCGCTCCAATGACAGGTGCATCGGGGAAAAAAAACGCGGCGATCGGGGTACACACGAGCAAGGCCAACAACGAAGGAGGCATGATTGCTCCGATGACCTTTGGCGTGAGGTAGACAATGGCTAAGGCCAGGAACCCAAGCGTCGCGGCTTGGGCCATCGGGGCACTCACGACATGTGGCAGAGCTGTCAGATTGACAAGCACGCCTCCCCCAGATTCATGTCCTAAGAGTGGACCGATTTGGAGAATAATGATAATGACACCAATCCCACTCATGAATCCTGAGATCACCGGGTATGGCACCAAACTGATGTAACGACCTACGCCAAGTGCCCCCATTAGGATGAGCAGGCCTCCAGCCATCATAACCGTAGTGAACGCTAAATGAGGCTCGTCTGAAAACAGCGTCAGCATACCCGCAAAGATGACGGTCATCGGTCCGGTTGGACCCGAGGCTTGAGCGGGAGTTCCCCCAAACAGGGCGGCAAAAATGCCGACGAAGATTGCGCCATAGAGTCCAGCAACCACACCGGCGCCTGAGGCCACACCAAAGGCCAAAGCCAAAGGAAGAGCGATCACCGCAGCAACGACTCCACCAAAGACATCACCTCGCAGATTATTAAAATGTAATCCGTGAATAAGTTTTGGCATCATGGTTTTCGATGTACGATTGTAGACAGCCTCATCCCAAAACGATGGGACATGGGGCCATTTGATTCAGACAGGCTTCCTAGACAAGAAGCTTAAGAGTACAAAAGACAAAAAGTGAATAATAGACCTCATACACATGATGGATGGGGTTAAGCCATACTTTGGCCTCAACGCTCTCCGTTTTGTATCCACACACAGCAAAATCTTTTACACCACGAACCCGTAACTCACGTTTGTCATTGGCTAACTGAATAACCGAGTTTCCGATTCTTCAAAGCCTGACAAACAGCCCTTGCACAACATCGATGTTTTTGATCATTTCAAGCTTGATAGAGAGAATTTATTTTGATCATACCCGTTTTTCATCATCATGCGCTTCGGAGTCACAATACAGTATGCCCAAGGACGAATAATAACGATGACTAGATTCACCTACAGAACAAGATCTCCTTGTCCCAACATAGGACCGTACCCTCTTGCACAGATGTTGCTTTTCGCTACAATATCATACCCTGCTCTCCAGCTGTGAATCAGAAGACAACAAGGATTCTATGGCACGATGCTTGCTGCGCATAAAAGCAACGCTCTCGTGATTGCATGAAAGAAAGACATTTTTCCACTGGTTGCTTCCTATACCCAATGTTTCCACTAATCTCATAAAAGACTATCCTCCTTTGAATGTTCTTCTCGAACTATTAATTCTGCTCTTCCTCGCTCGGCTATTCAGCGAGAGTGCCGAGCGCCTTGAGCAACCAGCTACCGTTGGTGAACTGACTGTTGGAATTTTGTTGGCCGCCGCTGCGACATTTTGGGGTACAAGCTTTCCATTTCTCGTCCAATTGACAACGAGCAAGACTCTTGAAGACATTGCCAATCTAGGGATTTTCTTTCTCGTTTTGTTAGCAGGGATCGAATCAAAACTTCAGGAACTTCGACAAAATTCACGTAGCGCCATTTTTGTTGCCCTTGGAGGTGCGCTTATTCCCTTGATATCTGGATTCATCTTAGGGTGGCTGTTTCTCCCTGAGTCAGAAGTGAAGTCCATTCAGGCATTTCTGATTGGCATTACCATGTCCATTACCTCTATTCCAGCAACCATTAAAGCCCTGACAGAATTTGGATTACTCCATTCTAGAATGGGTCAGACCATCGTTGGCGCAGCCATTGTTGACGATATTGTTGGCTTATTCTTGCTCGCTATCCTAACCTCGATGATCCAAACAGGTCATATACCAAATCCAATGGTTTTTATTGTTCTTCTGGGTAAAGTGGGCATCTTCTTCGGCATCACAATTGGTCTCGGCATCCATGTCTATCCAAAAGTGAGGCAAAGCCTCAAGGCTCTCAAAATGGCTGCCGTGGAGTTTAGTGTTCTGATGATTGTGGCCTTAGCCTACGGTCTTCTCGCAGAGGCTCTCGATATGCATTGGATTCTTGGAGCTTTTATGGCTGGCCTCTTTTTTGAGCCTAGTCGGGTCGGTCAGGAGACGTATCAAGAAATACAGTTGATAGTGACAGGAATCACCCAAGGTGTCCTTGGTCCACTATTTTTTATCTGGATCGGAACACACGTCGAGATTGCGACTCTCACAAGCATTCCCCTATTTATGGCGCTTCTTCTTTTAATTGCGTTTACTGGAAAGATCGTCGGCTGTGGTTTTCCTGCATACTGGGGTGGACTTGATCGTCGCAACGCAATGTCAGTCGGCGTCGGGATGAGTAACCGCGGGGCGATGGAGCTTATTATCCTGAGCATTGCCCTTGAGGCCGGCTTATTTGCGTACGGGAATCAGGACAACGTGATCGTCTCTCACTTATTCTCAGCCTTAGTCCTTATGGGTGTGATCACCACTCTCCTTTCTCTTGTCATTCTCAGACGAGTTCTTCCAAAATCTCCAACCTAATAACGATGCATTCATACACACTGACATATGACAAAATTGAGCTCATAGACTATCCGGCTTCAAGAGGTGCAGCTTATCCTGTGGGTAACACTGACTCTCAACCTCCTCATAGCATTTACCAAATGAACCATGGATTGATGACAGCGTCTTTAGGAATGCAAACCGATGAGTTTCACTCGTTTTTCGACGGCGCATCAAATGTCATAAGACTGGCGGGACGGTGGCTGGCATCTCACTCACCTGACCTGAATCACGCTTATGGGCACAAAAAGGTTGAAGCCCTTGCCGCAGCAGCTACTAGAGGCACGATACTTTTCCTTATTCAATTTTTTCAGTTCCTTACTTTGAGGCACATCAGACCAGCATTTGATTTGCCAACTACCACACAATAGGACAAACTTCTTCATCTTACCTGTTGTGATCATATTGACTGATAACCTAAGATAGAGAGATGAGATTCAAAAATTCCTCCTTAATGGTCTACCATCAGCATTCTGTTAATCAGATAGAATCACCACGTGAATCCTACCCTCATCATACTTATCCACATTCGCGACAATGACAACCGTGGCACGCCTTTTGCTCACTAATGCAACGGGAGCTTATGACTTTGAGGAAATCCAACAAGAAGGAATCATGAGATGAAATTGCTTATTGCGATAGACGGCTCAACTCAGTCAATGAATGCTGTTCACGCTCTTGCACATTTCAAACCCCCAGAAGAATTAACTCTCGTGCATGCCCTGACACTACCGGAATTAGACCATCCCATGATTACATCTGAATTTCGAGATCAGGTGCGTGATAAGATTGAGAAGAAATTACGTCAGGAAGGAAATGCCTTACTTTCCCAAACCGTTCAGGAATTACCTCAGGATTTTGGACCAGCCCAACACATTCATCAAATTGGCTCTCCAGCTCAAGTGATTCTCGAGACCGCACAGTCATCTCATCCTGACGTGATCATGTTAGGGGCTCGAGGGTTAGGACGAGTGAAGGATTCATGTTAGGAAGCGTGTCTCACCGTACCATGCTCCACGCGCCGTGTTCGACCTTGATTTTTAAAGGTCCTTTACCCTCTTTACGAAAAATTCTTTTGCCCGTTGAAGGAGAAGAGGATGCACAAATGGCATTCAAGTTTTTGGCAACACAGCCTTTTCGCAATCCTGTAGAGATACAATTAATGATTGTCTGGCCACAGCCTCAAACCCCTTGGCCTATTACCTTGGAACAAAGCAAGCAGTTAGAAGAACATGTAATTGCTCATACGCAAGAACAGCTCAATTCTCTTGCCGTGAAGCTTTGGAACATGGGGTATTCAGCAACGAGCTATGTTGGGTTAGGAGATCCTTCGTATGCCATCATGGAACAACAACATGCCAACAAGGCCGACATGATTATGATAGGCTCTCATGGACGACGAGGCATTTCTCGTTTCTTACTTGGAAGTGTTTCCCACAACGTACTTCATCAGGCTGACTGTCCAGTATTTATCGTACGCTAGGTCTCATATTCATCTCTTGCTCATCATTACCATGAGCATCAAATATTTGATTCATCATGAAGATATCATTCTATGGCGCAACGCGATCCGTGACAGGAAGTCGACATCTTATTCAAGCTGATAAGACTCGAATTCTTCTTGATTGTGGGATGTACCAAGGGCGCCGTCAGAAATCAGATCAGTTTAACCGTCAGTTAGGGTTTGATGGGAAACGTGTCAATGCGGTTCTCCTTTCTCATGCCCACATTGACCATTCTGGTGCACTACCTATCCTCGCAAAACAACAGTTTAACGGACCAGTCTACATGACAGATGCTACAGCTGATCTGACAGGCATTATGCTACAAGATTCAGCACGGATCCAGAAAAATGACTCTGCCTACATGAACAAAAAGGAACGTCGTCGTGGAACTCGACGTCTATTGCCCTATTACGATGCAAAAGATGTCCAATCCATCATTCAACAGTTCTCCCCAGTTCACTATGGCAAAACGATTCGTGTTTCACCTCGGATCGAAGCCAAATTTTATGATGCCGGTCATATTCTTGGGTCAGCTTCGATCTGGCTCAAACATACCCATCGCGGGGACTCTGTTTCCGTCTTGTTTTCCGGAGATCTGGGAAGAGCAGACATGCCAATTCTAAGAGATCCGCAACCTCCACCTGCCTGTGATGTACTAATTCTTGAGTCAACCTATGGTGACCGCGTTCATGACGAAGATCTCGAAACGATGAGACAGAAAGCACGAGCGCTCATAGCCCATGCCCAGACACATCACAGTAAGATTATCGTCCCGGCATTTGCGATCGGTCGCACACAAGAGTTAGTCATGCGGATTAAAGAGCTGGTCCAGGCTCATGAGATAGATCCGCTACCAATTTTTATTGACTCCCCATTAGCCTCAAAAGCAACAGACGTCTTCCGTCGTCATCCTGAATGTTTCGACCAGGAGACGTACCAGACATTTACCTCTCAATCTGATCCATTTGCAGCCAAGTACATTCACTACATCTCCTCTGTCCAAGAAAGCCAAGCCCTCAACCACAGGCAAGGTCTGTGCGTGATTATCTCAGCTTCAGGCATGTGTGAAGGTGGAAGGGTACTTCACCATTTGAAGCATGCCATCCAAGATGACCAGAATATCATTGCCCTAGTCGGATTTCAGGCTGAACACACCTTAGGACGCAAATTGATTGAAGAATGGGATATGGTTCCGATCTTTGGACGTCCTACTCCTCGGCGAGCTAAAATTGTTCGCTTCAACGGACTCTCAGCTCACGCGGATCGAAATGATTTGCTCGCCTATGTTCGTGCTATTGAGCCACCCCCCCGCCAAGTTTTTGTGGTCCACGGTGAAGAACGGCAGTCTTTTTCACTTGCCGCTGCTATTCGAGCAGAACACCAGAATATCCGTGTCACTGTTCCTGAGTTTGGCTCCACCCATCATATTTGAGCCACGGGAACATTGTTCGAATCTTTTTTCCCTAATCACATATTTTCTACGCATATCTGTGGAGTTCTGCACCATCGACCGATGAGCTTAGTGGGGCAACGTTCCTCAAGAGCAATTTGCCAATTCATAGTTTCGAGTGAAAATCCTTTATTTCTGTAACAAATAAGCCTTTCCAGCATCTGGAAAAGTGGCATGCGCCTTGCTGTGTATAAAAGATGAGACAAGGCAAAAACAGATTCACAGGATGTTCCATCACAAATAAAAAAAGATGGTGGACATGAACTCGCTAACTCGAGGGGATCCATTTCACGAATTAGACGATTTACGAAACCGCCTATCCACATTGTTTGGACGAGCGCCAATCAAAAACAGTGAAGAGAGCCGAGAGGCCATGCGAGTTGCGCAATGGGCGCCTCTAGTCGATATCTCGGAAGACGAGAAGGAATATCTGATTAAGGCTGAGCTTCCTGAAGTTAAGAGCGAAAATGTCAACGTATCAGTGCACAATGACGTACTCAGTATTACGGGTGAACGAAGGTATGAAAAAGAAGAAAAGGATAAGAAAGTACATCGCGTTGAGCGAGCCTATGGAAGCTTTGCCCGAACATTTACGTTACCAGAAGATGCGGATGCTGAACATGTCACTGCAGAGTCTAAAGATGGACTCCTAAAAGTTCATCTGCCGAAGACAGACAAGGCTAAACCTCAGAGCATTGACGTGAAAGTTCATTGAACATGAAGAGACAGACCAGACCTTGGTGGGTTAATCCGTAGTCAGGAGCAACTCACTGACGTCTACCTCTCTCTAGACTCTCACATGAAAGGTGAAAGGCTATTATTGAGTACGCGTGCAGTCCGAGAGATGTACCTTATATTCATTAGGCGAGAGTTGTAAGGAAACTGTGTATGAAACACATAATCAACCGAATCCTCTTCGCAACCGACATCTCCCAATCAGCCTTGCCTGCATTTCACACAGCCCTGACATGGGCAAACGCATGCGATGCGATGTTAGATATCGTTCATGTGATGGGGGTCATGCATGAAGTCGATCTCGATTCTGCAGTCGCCAATCGGTATATCAAGGGACAGCGAGAACGTCTCAAATCTGAGTTAGACCAACTGGCATCACAGGCAAATGAGACGCTATCCGCAGTTCATGTTCATATGCTTGAAGGTCTCCCTGTCAATATGATCGCAACATTTGCACAAACATCTCAGGCCGACCTCGTGATCACAGGAACCCATGGATGGGGAGGCATTAACCATGTGATGCTGGGGAGCGTTGCCGAGCGCGTGATTTGCCAAGCTCCGTGCCCTGTTCTTAGTGTTCGCGATGTGGAAGCTGAGAAGACAGCTTCCACTGACAAATTGAACTTCAGTGCCCGTGACTCTGCTCCTCGCCATATTCTCCTTCCTATTGACTTCTCAGACTGTTCTCTTGATGCCTATGAATACGCGGTCAATCTCGAGAAGTCCTTTGATACCTCAGTCACCTTGCTCCATGCATTGGGACCCTTTTCCTATAGTTTAGATTTCACCTTGAGTCGTCCAGTGGAGGATCGTCAACACCGAGAAAAAGTGAAATCACGTCTGGCCGACCTCACAAAGGCGTTCACCAGAGAAGGATTTAGAGCTAGTTATGTGATCAAGAACAAACCAGCGTCCGAGGCAATTATCGAGACACGTACTGAGTCAGGAGCTGATCTTATTATTATGGGAACACATGGCCATCGAGGGTTGCGACGTTTGATTATGGGAAATGTTGCTGCAGCGGTGCTTCGCCAATCTCCAGTTCCGGTCTTAACTGTCAAAAGTCAAAAATTCAAGCATGAATCTGAAAAACCAGCCCGCGAGAGCGTCCAAGCAACACACCTCTAGACCATAAAAGAATACTCTGAGTTCTTTAAGCAGGACACCTCTTCAGCAAATGACTGTCAATCCAGGCCTGGAAGCACTATTTGCTCGACCGAACAATCAGTCACGTGCTTCTGATTTTCAAATTCAGAGAGATCTCACACTTTCGAGGTGAGAAGACCACACCTCCAATACATGTGGCTCCTCAGATTACTTTGCTTTCTGATTCCTTCACAGCGCTGCACGTTTCGTCTCCACAGAAAATGCCAAACGCCCTTCTGACATCGACATTGTTGGAATGGGCTGCTCCATCGCTTCATGATGAACCCACGGCATGTTATCTCAAAAAGTAGCGCCACAAGTCAGATCACCGAGTTAATCAATCAGATGGAACAAACATAATCTTGTCTATCGTCTGGGGTACGATTACAATTACAATAGGGGCTGTCCTAGATAACGAGAGTTATCTTAGGATGGCTGGATGCGGAAGAGTCGGTTAAGTTGGGAGAAACAGATACGGTTAATCGAGTACTTTGTATCAGGAGCTACGGCGCGGACGGCCGCAGCGTTGGTGGGAGTGAATAAAAGTACGGCGGCGTATTACTTTCATCGGTTACGAGAAATCATTGCTCAAGCGATCCAAAATGGAATGCCGCTGGCTGGGGAGGTTGAAGTGGATGAAAGTTATTTCGGTGGTCGGCGCAAGGGCAAGCGTGGTCGAGGGGCGGCGGGCAAAGTCCCGGTCTTTGGGATTCTCAAGCGTGGGGGCCGCGTGTATACGAAAGTGATTCCCGATACGAAAGCCAAGACATTGATGGGAATCATGCAGGAACGGATTATTCCCGATAGCATCGTGTATACCGATACCTATCGCTCTTATAATGTACTCGATGTGTCAGAATTTAAGCATTATCGGATCAATCATTCAAAACAGTTTGTCAAAAAACACAAGCACATTAACGGGATCGAGAATTTCTGGAATCAGGCCAAGCGACATATGCGTAAATTTAATGGAGTCCCTCGGCCGCATTTCCCGCTTTTTTTAAAGGAATGTGAATGGCGCTTTAATACCCCGAACCCACAACGCCAATTTATTCAATTAAAACAGTGGGTTAAGCCTTATATGAAATAGTTATCTAGGATAGCCCCTTACAATATGTCACGAGAACACGTCAGGTGATAGCTTTCACTCAACAATTCTGCTTTCGTTGTTCATCACCATGCACCCATCTTCACCACAATTCTCAGGTCGACTTGCACGGGACGACTTTTCACACTTACTGATTGCCCTCAAGCAAGCAGGCTATCAAATACTCGGACCTGTTGTCCGAGATGGCGCCATAACCTGGGGTGAAATTGCCAAGGTGGACGATCTTCCCATCGGCTGGCACGATCATCAACAACCAGGCCAATACCGCCTTGAACAGAAAGGAACACAGCGGTTCTTTGATGTCGTACATGGGCCAGAATCCTTAAAAAGGGAAACCTTTGTGCTGCGAGAGCCACTCTTAACAATCGAGCGTCGCAATAAAAGTTTTTCTGTTCAACCAGTTCTCCCACAAAGTACACCAACAGCAATGCTCGGTGTCCGTGCGTGCGATCTTGCAGCTTTGACTATACAGGACCGCATTTTTCTCCATGATCAATTCTCAGACCCCTATTATAAAACACGGAGAGAATCTCTTTTTCTGATCGCCGTCAATTGTACTCGTGCATTGGAAACGTGTTTTTGTGCGTCAATGGACACAGGGCCAAAAGCCAAGTCAGGCTTTGACTTGGTGCTCACTGAGGACGATGAAGATTTTATTCTAGAAGCTGGAAGTCCCGCAGGGGACGAGATTTTTCAAAAGCTTCCACTTGCACCAGTATCCGATGCTCGACTAAAGCAGGACAACAATCGAATCGAAGCCTGTGCAGCTAGTCAAACTCGAAAAATTGATGCCTCTCGCCTTCCTGAGATCCTGTATGAAGCCTACGACCATTCACGGTGGGATGAAGTCGCAAATCGGTGTTTGGCATGTACGAATTGTACGATGGTCTGTCCTACATGTTTTTGTCATGCCGTTGAAGAACAACCTGAGCTGACTCAACAAAAAAGCGAGCACACTCGAGTTTGGGATTCATGCTTTACCCCTGATCATGGCTATATTCACGGCAAGAACTTTCGGCCTACGATTAAGGATCGCTATCGCATGTGGTTGACACACAAGCTTGGAACATGGGTCGATCAATTCGGCATGTCGGGTTGTGTAGGGTGTGGTCGATGCATCACCTGGTGCCCAGTCGGCATTGACCTCACGGAAGAAATTCACATCCTCTGCAACCAACCTGATCGTGCAAAAAATAAGTAAATATTCCTCTCTCCCTAGGAAGGGTGAATGGGGCTGACACAGAACATGCGTACACAACCCATAAATTCAGCACACACGCAACTTCTGGCAGCACCTCTCAACATTAATGAGGATTGTTCATAGAGTCTCAATGAGTAAGTCGCAGATACCTTGTCCCAGCAGTAGTAAGCCTCAATCGTTGTGCAACAATTCTTGGACGTTACGTGCAATCTTTTGCGCTAGCAGTTTTCTCGACAACATAAAGCATTTCAATCTAAAACATGGTGCGATGTGATATCCAACCCCTACCTGATTCACCCAGCCACGATTATCGAGAAACGACAGGAAACCTCGAACATCGTCAGCTTTCGACTCCAGCTAACTGATCCCGACGTTCGGCAACAGTTTTGTTTTCAGGCCGGCCAGTTCAACATGCTCTATGCCTTTGGTGTGGGAGAAGTCGCCATCTCAATTGTTTCAGATCCTGACGAACCAGAGTATTTGGATCATACAATCCGAATCGTTGGCCGAACGACCCAAGTGATGGGGCACATGAATATCGGAGACAGCCTAGGTATTCGCGGAGCATTCGGAAAAGGCTGGCCTATGGAGGAAGCCAAAGAGAAGGACGTATTGGTGATCACAGGCGGCTTAGGTTGTGCACCGGTCGTCGGAGCTATCGAGTACATGTTTCGGAGGAGAGAACAATATGGGAGAATTAAAATTCTGCATGGCGTGAAGGCGCCTCATGATCTTTTGTATCGCGAACGTTTTGATGCATGGCGGAATCACCCAAATACAGAAGTCTATCTCACCAGCGACGAGCCGGGAAAAACTTGGCATTACCATGTCGGAGTGGTTACCGAGCTTTTTGACCAAATCGATTTAGATCCTGGTCGTACTCTTGTGATGATGTGCGGTCCAGAAATCATGATGCGGGTGTCGATGAGCGTGCTGACTCATCGAGGGCTTGGCCCGGATCAGATGTATGCTTCACTCGAACGTCATATGGAATGCGGCATCGGGCTTTGTGGACATTGCCAGCTGGGACCGTTCTTTCTTTGTAAAGATGGCCCCGTGATGCGATACGATCATGTGATACCATTCTTAGGAAAAGGTGGAATGTGAGAGAAGCTCCGATCGAAGACCAGCAAGAACAAGAATCCGTTCTGGGACCAAAACGCCCTAGACTGGCTGTGTTTAAATTCACTTCGTGCGATGGATGCCAGCTCAATGTGTTAAACATGGAAGATGAACTCTTAGCGCTTGGTGAGGCTATTGATATCGCCTACTTTCCTGAAGCATCAAGTCGGATGACACCCGGCCCGTATGATATTGTCCTAATCGAAGGATCAATTACCACCCCAGAAGACGCCCCACGGATTGCCGAAATTCGAAACCAAGCAAAGCTTCTCATCACGATTGGAGCATGTGCCACAGCAGGAGGCATTCAAGCCTTGCGTAATTGGGGAAATGTCGAGGCGTTCAAACAGGCCGTATACCCAAAGCCAGAGTTCATTCAAAGCTTGAGCACCTCAACCCCGATCTCCGAACACGTGCAGGTTGATTATGAACTTTGGGGTTGTCCGATTGATCGGCATCAACTGCTGAATGTCTTAACAAATCTACTTGCGGGAATCGAACCTCGAATTCCAACACACAGTGTGTGCCTTGAATGTAAACGTCAGGGGCACGTGTGTATCTTGGTCGCCAAGGGTCTTCCATGCCTTGGGCCTGTCACACGCACAGGCTGTGGAGCCATTTGCCCTCAGATGGGACGGGAGTGCTATGGATGCTTTGGACCTGCTGAGAATGCATCTCAAAGCCCAGGGGTCCCCCCTAATACGTCTTCTCTTGCTCAACAATTTCATCAACAGTTCCAGATAATTCCTCAGGACATCGTTCGTCGATTCCGGGGAATCAACGGATATGTTCGACCATTTCGAGAAGAGAGCGATGCCTGGGAAACCAAATAACGCTAGAACCATCAAAGTTAACATGATGGCACGAGTGGAAGGAGAGGGGGCTCTCCACGTCACCGTATGTGATCAAGAGGTTCAAGATGTTCAACTTCGAATCTTTGAGCCTCCGCGATTTTTCGAAGCCTTTCTTCAAGGACGCCATTTCAGCGAGGTCCCTGATATCGTAGCTCGCATTTGTGGCATCTGCCCCGTCGCCTATCAAATGAGTGCGGTCCATGCGTTAGAACCGATCTTTGGCATTCAAATTCCACAGTCCATTCAACTCCTTCGTCGTCTCTTATACTGTGCAGAATGGATTGAGAGTCATGTCCTACACATCTATATGCTTCATGCCCCCGATTTTCTTGGGTATGAAAGTGGGATCGAGATGGCGAAGGACTATCCCGATATCGTTAAACGAGGGCTTCGGCTTAAGAAAGTTGGCAATCAACTCTTAACCTTACTAGGCGGTCGCTCGGTCCATCCTGTGTCTGTAAAGGTCGGAGGCTTTTCTCGTGTTCCCTCAAAACGAGAATTGGAAACCCTCATAGATGATCTCTTGTGGGCAAGAGATGCGGCAGTCGAGACCATTCGGTGGACGACTGGATTTGAATTTAGCGATCCTGAACAAGACTATACGTTCGTGGCTCTTCGATCAGCAACAGAATACCCCATGAACGACGGACTTGTGGCTTCGAACCGCGGACTAGAAATCCCAGCAGTGGACTTTGAACAATATTTTCAAGAGAAACAAGTTACCTATTCAAATGCCCTTCACTGTCTGCTCAACGGGCAATCATACTTAGCCGGCCCTCTGGCGCGGCTCCATCTTAACTACGAGCAACTTTCGCCTCTTGTGAAAGACGTCCTCTCCACAACAGGACTCTCCTTACCTTTCAAGCGAGTATCGCAGGGAATTGTGGCGCGATCACTAGAAGTTCTGCATGCGATTGATGAGGCATTAGACATTATTCAGCAGTATGAAGCTCCAAACGATGCAGCAGTTTCCGTAACCCCTCGAGCTGGCATTAGCATGGCTGTCACCGAAGCTCCTCGAGGCCTCCTTTATCACCGGTATCAGGTCAATGAAGACGGAACAATCCAGGCAGTCAAGATTGTTCCACCAACGTCTCAGAATCAGCGGCAAATTGAGGAAGACCTGAGAGCTTTTCTACCTCATGTTCTCGATCGTCCTGATGAAGAAGTGGCTTTAGGATGCGAAAAAATCGTACGCAGCTATGATCCGTGTATCTCCTGTGCAACGCATTTTCTCACATTACATATTCACAAGCTGCCAGCATGAACACAAAGCGGGTCATTGGGTTAGGCAATCTCTACGCGGGGGATGACGCAGTCGGTATTCTTGTCATTCGCAAGCTACAAGCCCTTCATCTCCCAGGAGTCGACATGATTGAAGCAGGTCTTGCTGGGTTGACCCTGCTTGATCTATTAGAAGGTGCCAAGCACGCGATCGTGGTCGATGCCGTCCAGAGTGATTTAGAAGAAGGAGCAATTATTCGACTGGAAATTCCACAAGATCAAGACCAAGTCACCCGACTCTCATGGGACTCTGCGACACCGTCTACTCACTCGATAGGATTGAGTGAGGCGATTACGTTAGGCATGACGTTGGGAATACTCCCAGAGCAGCTGACAATCATCGGCATTGAACTAGCGCATTGTACAACAAACCAACCAATATCTAGAAAGGTTTTCGCAGCCACAGAAACCGTTCTTGCAAGCATTGTGGAAGATTTACGGAAAATGGCATGCACGAACTCCAACTGATGCAGCAGGTGGTTCACATGGTCGATGATATCGCACGCAAACAGGGTCATGGAAAACCAACGACCATTCGCCTGCAAATCAGTAGCCATTCTCATTTAGCTGAGCACAGTCTCGAGGAACTGCAGGCGACTTGGCACATGGCGGCCTTTGGGACGGCAGCACAAGATACACAACTTGAGACGGAGATGGTCACCAACACAGGCCTGTGTCAGACATGTGGCTTCACAGCTGAACGGCGACGGGATACCATGATATGTCCGACATGTGAGTCAGGGTACCTAGTTTGGGAAGATCAGCCCGAAGTCGTTCTTCAGGAGATTGAGTGGTTAGAGGAACCTGTATGACACCATCACCTCTCACGACAACATCTAACCACCCTCAAACACGGATCCGCATCACCATGAAGGGCCTACTCCAAGGTATCGGATTTCGTCCGTTTGTCTATAGACTTGCTCAAAACCTATCTCTGGGATGATGGATTAGGAATACCGAACAGGGCGTTCTTGTCGAAGTCGAAGGGAGTAACACTGCGATTCAGTTCTTCCAGCAATGCCTACGAACCCAAGCACCACAAGCTGCCAGAATTCAAAAATTTGAAGTCATCACGATTCCTCAGGAAGATTCACCAGAGTTTTCTATCAGGCCTAGTCACTCACAGGGAGCACACAGAGCAACCCTTGCTCCAGACTTAGCGACCTGTGACGACTGCGTCCAAGAAGTCAATGATTCGCACTCTCGTCGTTTTCGCTATCCCTTCACAACATGCACCCAATGTGGCCCGCGGTATAGTATCATCACCGACCTTCCCTATGATCGAATGAACACAACCATGCATGAATTCCCGCTCTGTAACGACTGCCAGACGGAATATAACGACGAGAGCGATCGACGGTTTCATGCGGAAACCATTGCTTGTCCAGCATGTGGCCCACATATCTCCCTGTGTGACCAAACAGGGAAGATTCTTGCCAAACGAGAGGACGCTATCACACAGAGCTGCCTACTAATTCGCTCAGGTCACATACTCGCCGTCAAAGGTTTAGGAGGCTTTCAACTCTGGAGCGACGCCTTATCACATGAAGCCGTGCAGACCCTTCGGAGTCGAAAGCATCGGCCTAGAAAACCATTTGCGGTGTTGTTCCCCTCAATTGCAACCCTCCGCGAACATTGCCTCGTTTCACCAAAAGAAAACGCCTTATTACGATCATCTGAAGCCCCAATCGTCCTGCTCAAAAAGAAACCATCTTTTGCTCTGACATCTCTTATCGCACCAGATAATCCCTATGTCGGAGCCATGTTGCCATACACACCATTACATCACCTACTCATGGCAGAACTTCTTACCCCTGTCATAGCCACCAGCGGAAATCGATCTGACGAACCCATCGTCATTGATCAAGACACAGCCCTCCAACGCTTGCATGGAATTGCTGACGCGTTTCTAACGCATAATCGCCCAATTGCCAGACCGGTTGATGACTCCGTCGTACGCACAGTTAATCATGAGCAGAGCATCCTGCGACGAGCAAGAGGGTACGTACCCCGCCCTCTTCTCATGAACACCACCCACGACGAGAGCGCAGCGCTTGGCACAACCCTGGCCGTCGGGGGACAGCTCAAGAGCACCGTGGCCATAACGACTCACAACCAGGTGATCCTCAGCCAACATATCGGCGATCTTTCAACACGAGAAGCCTATTCACAATTTGAACAAACAGTCACAGATCAACTTCGCTTGTTCAACGTGCAACCGCGAGCCGTCGCATGCGATCTCCACCCCGATTATCACTCTACGCTATTCGCTCACCAGTTAGGAAAACGATTGGATATTCCTATCGTGCCTGTCCAACATCATCACGCCCATATTGTTTCAAGTATGGTCGAACATGGACTGCAAGGACCAGTGCTTGGTGTGGCATGGGATGGAGCTGGGTACGGACCTGATGGGACTCTCTGGGGAGGGGAGTTTCTTCGTTGTGACTATTCTGGGTTCGAAAGAATCGCACACCTCCAACCATTTCGACTCCCAGGAGGAGAGACCTGCATGCGCGAGCCGCGCCGCGTCGCGTTCTCCTTACTCTATGAAGTCTTTGGGGAAGAAACCTTGGACTTGGATTGTCCTCCACTTCACTCTTTGGGAGCGAGCTTAGCCAAGTCTTTAGCTACACTCATGGACAAACAGGTGCATTGTCCCTCGACCACCAGCATGGGTCGTCTGTTTGATGGGATAAGCTCGCTCCTCGGGCTCTGTCAAATTTCTACATTCGAAGGTGAAGCTGCCATGGCTCTCGAATTTGAAGGTCACAAGGGACAGATGGGAAAGGATTGTAGTTTGGAGACGTTGTGGCCCTTGTCCAACACACACGACGAACATAGCGCTTTGACTATTGATTGGCGCCCATACATCAAACAACTTGTCCGACAACATCACAGGAACAGCGCGGAGGAAACAGCCAGGCAATTTCACCAACACCTGACTGATATCATCATAGCGATTGCGGAAAAAGTTGAGAGTACGCACATTGTTCTCTCAGGCGGCGTGTTCCAGAATGTGTTACTCACTTCTCTGGCCGTAGCCAAGCTACAAACTCATGGGTTTTCCGTCTATACCAGCCATAAGGCTCCACCCAATGACGGCGGGCTTGCTCTTGGACAAGCAATGATTTGCAGAGCCTCAAAGGCTCTGCAATCACAATAACCATGTTCTATCTGAATTCTATTCAGATAGGTGACACATAACATTTCCTGAGAACACGTAGTGAACTGATGTGCTTAGCAATACCAGGGCAAATCCAAACGGTTGAAGAGGGAGAGTTACGACAAGGCATCGTGTCCTTTGGAGGCATCACCAAAAAAATCTGTCTGGCATTGGTCCCTGAAGCCATGATTGGAGACTACGTCATTGTGCATGTGGGATTTGCTATTAGCAAAGTTGATGAGCAGGCTGCCCAAACAACACTGGCAATGCTAGAGGACATCGGCCAATCTCATGAATGAAGATCTGTTGAAAACTTCCTCGGCCACCTTGCGTTCATTTCCCCCCTGCCGACTAGGTGAGCTTCATCTTGCAACAAGAAAGCGGGTCGTTCACAACGACTGCGCAAGAGAAGCCCCAACGATCGTACGGGCAAACAAGTGTTTCTCCGCTCACTCCAATCTTCTCCCTGGCAGTGCGAGAGAGCATGAGACTTCACCATGAAATATATTGATGAGTTTCGCCACGCTGACTCAGTCAAGAGGCTTGCTGAAACGATCCATACTATCACACAACATACGTGGACTATCATGGAGGTCTGTGGAGGACAGACCCATACTATTGTTCGTTATGGACTCGATCGTCTCCTTCCTTCAGCGATTGAAGTGATTCATGGACCTGGGTGCCCTGTCTGTGTCACTCCAATTCACATGATTGATGCCGCCTGTCAGATTGCAAAGATTCCAGATGTGATCCTGTGCTCATTCGGGGATATGTTGCGAGTGCCAGGATCGGAAGAAGATTTACTCGGCGTGAAGGCGCAAGGTGGAGATGTGCGAATGATGTACTCACCTCTGGATGCCGTCGCACTCGCCCACGCTCACCCGGATCGTCACATTGTCTGCTTCGCTGTTGGATTTGAGACGACTGCACCCGCTCAAGCCATGGCCGTGCTCCAAGCCCATGAAAAACAATTGACGAATTTCAGTGTCTTAGTAGCCCACGTGCTCGTGCCACCTGCCATGGAAGCCATTCTTGATTCATCAAGCAATCGAGTACAAGGATTTCTTGCTGCGGGACATGTCTGTACCATCATGGGCTATGAAGCATATGAACCAATTGCCAAACGCTATCAAGTTCCGATCGTCGTCACGGGCTTCGAGCCAGTGGATATTCTCGAAGGCGTGTACATGGTCATCCAGCAATTAGAAACAGCTCGACATGAGGTCGAAAATCAATATACTCGCTCTGTACAACGGTCAGGCAACTTAGAGGCGCAAAGAGTCGTCAACAAAGTATTTGAGACATCAGACCGGATCTGGCGAGGAATCGGGGAATTGCCTCATAGTGGTTTGATTCTTCGAGAATCGTATCGAGACTATGATGCCATGCAACGGTTTGGGCATCTCATGAAATCTAAAAACTCTCATCACACCGACGATTCCGAATGTCAAAGCGGGTTAGTTCTTCAAGGTCAATTGAAACCTTCTGAATGTGCAGCCTTTGGAACTCAATGCACACCTGATCACCCACTCGGGGCTCCCATGGTTTCCAGTGAAGGAGCATGCGCAGCCTATTATCGATATCGAAAATAAGAATGTTTCAAGTTTAAAATTTCAGGTGACATGATTGGAAAAATCTAAAAGAACGATTCAGAGGTTTGAAGATCTAGAGGCCTGGCAACATGCTCGCATTCTTGTCAGAGAGATCTATCGAATATCGAATGAGCCAAAGTTTTCTAAAGACGTTGGGTTACGTGATCAAATTCAAAGGGCAAGTGTGTCAACGATGGCTAACATTGCGGAAGGATTTGAACGTGATGGCACTCGAGAATTCATTCAATTTCTATCGGTGGCGAAAAGCTCAGCTGGAGAAGTGAGGTCCCATCTTTACGTTGCTAGCGACCAAAGTTACATCAGCGAAAAAGACTTTGATTGTTTACAGTCTTTAACGATCAAACTAAGTAAAATGATCAGTGGATTGATGACTTATTTACGTCAAGCCAATATAAAAGGGAATAAATTTAAAAAAAACCTGAATCTTGAAACCTGAAATATTAAACTTGCAACACTCGACTTTGAACTGCTGTGAAGTGATACAAGAAACGAAATGAACAACAGCACCCCCTTTGACATGGCATGTCCCCTCCCCGTTTCATCTCATGACACCATACGCCTAGCACATGGCGGAGGCGGTCGACTCATGCAGGATCTTATTCAAGATGTGTTCGTGAACATATTTTCAAACGATCATCTATCTGTGTTCCATGACAGTGCCACCTTATCTCCGCCCAATGGACCATTAGCTTTTACCACAGATTCGTACGTCATTCGCCCGTTGTTTTTTCCAGGTGGCGATATTGGCAGTCTGGCTGTCCATGGCACGATTAACGATCTGGCCATGTCAGGAGCTTGGCCTTATTATTTGAGCGCAGGGTTTATCCTTGAAGAAGGATTAGAATTGACCACATTGCAACGTGTAGCTCACTCGATGGCCAAAGCGGCACGAACTTGTGGCGTACAGATTGTGTGTGGAGACACCAAAGTTGTGGATCGGGGGAAAGGTGACCAGATCTTCATCAATACCGCTGGTATTGGCGTGATTCCAACAAATATAAACATTCGCCCTGACCACATTGAACCCGAAGACCGAATCATTATCAGCGGCGACCTAGGCTCCCACGGAATTGCCGTCCTGAGTGTACGGGAAGGATTATCGTTTTCAGGAAATATTTCCAGTGACTCGGCTCCACTTCATGAAGTCATTGCAGACTTACTGAATGCAGGAGTCAGTATTCATTGCTTACGAGACCTGACGCGTGGTGGATTGGCCAGTGCTCTTAATGAACTTGCCCAAGCCTCGAAAACTCAATTGACAATAGAAGAATCGAAGATTCCTATCAGCGATTCTGTTCGGGGCGCTTGTGAAATTCTTGGATTAGATCCGTTGTATGTGGCTAATGAAGGACGGTTTGTCATGTTTCTCCCGGCCAAGGAAGTAGACCGAGCGTTAACAGTATTGCGGAAGCATCATATTGCCCATGGCTCGGTGGACATTGGGGAGGTCCAACAACTTCATTCAGCGCAACATAACTACCCCGTTATACTTCAAACACTGATCGGTACTTCTCGCATCCTTGATCTCTTGTCTGGAGAACAGTTACCAAGAATTTGTTGATGGTTGAGCGAAAGACTACGTATTTATCATTATTAATGATAGCCAATTACTACTAATCCATGATTGTTACCTTAGTCGTCACACTGTCACTTCTTGGGTTAGCCGTATTGATTCATTTCGAAGCGTTACTTCGACTATCCGACTTCATTATCGCCCCGTCACCGTTTTCGTGTGAACTTGCTGGTCTGCATTCTGGGCGCCTTGCTCGCTCATGTGATCGAAGTCTGGGTATTCGGGCTGGGGTACTTTTACTTAACGGGATTCAAAGAGTATGGCTGGCTTGAAGGATTGGGGTCCCAACCAACCTTAAAAGACTGTGGCTACTATTCGTTTGTCACATACACGACTCTCGGATTCGGAGATCTCGTTCCCAAGGGCCCGATTCGTTTCCTCACAGGCATGGAGGCATTAACCGGGCTGCTGCTCATTACTTGGACCGCGTCGTTCATGTACCTACAAATGCAAAATTTTTGGCAGGCTGATTCGAGTAAATAAGCAGAGCAATCCAGTAAATTCGGCGAAGGACTCTGTTAATTAGCGGAACAATCCGCTATCGGCCCCAAGGCAACGGTAGCGCTTTAATCGCCAAAGTGGATCTTCACATCATTCGGGTAAGGGCAACCCTTCCCATTTTCGATCAGATCACGCAGGCTCAGCAGATAGCAAGTCCATTTCGTGTTGAAATAAAGAAAGTCGTCCTTGGACGAAGCTTCGCTTTCATGAACCAACTCGACCCAGACCTGATTTGCATCCTGCTTGAAGGAAAATTCTAGCGAGCAGTCATGCCACAGCCCGGGTCCGGAAACACAGTACAGACGAACCAGTGCATTTTCTTCCAAAGCATCAATCCTGAACGACAGGGTGACGACATCCGTAAAATGTAGATCCAACACTTGCCCTACCTTTGGCGTTCCATCGGTTGTTGTCGCCCACCACCCACAGAGACCCACGGGCTCATGCATGGAGCGGTAGATGTTGTTGATGTCGCCGACGATGCCGACACGGTGCCTTACTCTTGTCATTCTCATTACTCCTAATTTTGTAGAACACGAATGTCGCCTTTGGGTCGGATAGCGAACATCTCACACCTCAATCATAATTGTAACTCACTCACAAAGGAGGCTTAGAATTATGATGTATTTACCTCAAATAGTTAAAGCGTCAACGCCTTGGAATAAAGGCAAACTCGTTGACCAAAAACCTCCGTTAAAACAACGTGAGATATGGTTTATACGAATCAGACTTCAACTAAAGAAAGAAAACAAAGAGTTGGCCATGTTTAATCTTGCGATAGGCAGTAAATTACGGAGTTGTGATCTCGTGAAACTCACGGTACATGATGTCTATCATGTCAATGGCATTGCTCCTAGAGCCATGGTTCTGCAACAGAAAACACAGCAGCCTGTTCAATTCGAGATCACAGAACAAACCAGAGATGCCCTAAAAAACTGGATAAGCCACAATCAATTACGTCTAGAAGACTATCTTTTTCCTAGTCGAATCAATCGTTCAAATCATATTTCTACGCGCCAGTATGCTCGAATCGTTCACAAGCGGGTTGAGATGATTGACCTAGACACATTGCAATATGGCACGCATTCGTCAAGAAGAACGAAAAATCTTTGAGCCGTTCAGCTACTCTTAGGGCACACAAAATTAGAAAGCACGGTTCGTTATCTTGGCATCGAAGTGAACGACACGTTAGAAATAGCGGAACAGACAGAAGTTTGATCAAGGCTAAGCACAGCGGCCTTGTTCACAAGGTCGCCATGCGGCCACAAGCGGACAGATCTACCCCAAGTCATATATCTATGGCTTGTATAGGTCATTAGGCCATAATAAAGAGGGGTAGAGCATTGGACTTCGAATCCATCAAGAGGGGATTGTCTAACTCATTGTAAAGTTGGCAATCCCCTATCTGGTCGTGTCTTTTGAGGTTATTGCCTATTGGTCTCTCTTAGCCGCACTTTGCTTGCATTCGACTCTCTTTGGCTGTCTCGCTAACACCTATGTAATACTAGGTTTTTTCTCCTTAATAACTAAAACCCTTACTGATACAGTAAGGGGACGCTGCTCATGAGTGATGCTGAACGTCTTCAACTCCAATCCACCATTACGTGCCCCCAGTGTGGATGTAAAAAAAGTGAAACGATGCCTGTTGATTCCTGTCAGGTGCTGTACGAGTGCTACGGGTGCAAAGCGCCCCTTAGGCCCAAGACCGGGGATTGTTGTGTGTTCTGTTCTTTCGGAACCACACCGTGTCCTCCGATTCAGCAGGCACGTCAACCAGATTGAGGGTTACCTCAAGACCTAGACCTTTTTAAGGAAGGGGTAATTTGCCACAGTTTGAATTGGCCCCTTCTTCCATAGGAGAAGGGAAGGTCTATAACACTTTGAAATCTTTCAAATTCAATTTGATGGTATCAAGTTTGCTGTACATTTCTACGAAAAAGGGTTAGGCTAATTACAAGGGTTAGGCTAATTACAAAGGAGGGATGGTAGAATCCCAACTCCGCAAATGAATCTACAATTTCTATCGAAAATGAAATATTTTTTCCTTTTATCCTTTTTGCCTTTGTAGTCTGCGGAGTGGGCGGCTTGTATTGCCCAATGCCAGCCTCAGCAACTGACACACATCACTCGCAACAAACTTCTCACCATTCCTCATCTCCCCAAAGCACGGGAGACTGTCCCGATCAACTGACAACGTCTGCGGAAATTTTTGAAAATAAAGATGTCTCTGTTAGTGTTGTATCCGCTGCGACTGTTTCCTGGCTACACGACATCCCTAGCTTCGGTCTTTTCAAGTTTCTAGGCAATGAAAGGACACCCAACTCCACTACCTATCCTCTTCTGTATCTTCTCTTCTCTGTTTTTCTGAATTGAGCTTCCCTAACAACTGAATGGCAAAAGTGTTCGGAATCCCATGGGGTTTCCGAACGTAGTTGACTATTTCCGTCATCATGTTAGGGGGGCATCATGGAATCCTTTCAGCTCCAACGTTCATATCTACTAATCCTTTCCATAGGGCTGTTGCTGTCTATTGTTCCAGGTCTGTCGGTTCTGGGCGCTGAGCCTCCACTGAAACTAGAAACGCTTATCGAGGAAGCCTTTGAGCGGAATCCGGAAATTCAGACAGCAAAGCAGCGGTGGGAAGCCACGAAAGCGACAATCCCTCAAGTCCAATCTCTGCCTGATCCAGTGGTGGGTTTTGGCTACCGCGGTCCTGACATCATGAGAGAGGGTAGATTTCAAGTTCAACAACAGTTTCCATTCCCAGGAAAGCTGGGACTTAAAGGAGAAGTCGCCTCCCAGGCCGCCGATCAAGTCAGCAAGGCTTACAGGGCCATTCAACTTCGGGTCATTGCCCAGTTGAAGGTCGCCTACTTCAACCTCCATTTCATTCATGAATCCATTGAGGTGGTGAACAAAAATCTCATGATTCTCAAAGAGCTGGAGAAGACCGCGGAAGTGCGATACCAGGTGGGTAAAGGGATTCAGCAAGATGTCTTCCGGGCGCAAGTTGAGCTTTCCAGAGAAATGGAGCGATTGACCAGCTTGGAGCAGGAACAACATACGATCACGGCAGAGCTCAATCGGATCCTCAATCGCCCGCCGACCATGCCTCTTGGCAAACCCGAGGAACCAACCCTGACGTCTCTCCCGTATAGCCTTGAAGAACTCACCAACCTGGTCAAACAACAGTCTCCGCTCCTCCAAGTTCAGGCGCATGGCATTGAAAAAAGTCAATCATCCCTGGCATTAGCCCAGCGAGAATACTACCCGGACTTTACGGTGAGCCTCGGAGTCATGCAGTCATTTCGATCAGATGAGCTCACCGATGCGTTTGGCATGTTCGGAATAAAGGTCCCGCTCTACTATTCAACCAAACAACGCTACGGAGAAAAAGAAGCGCTTGCGAACTTGGAAGGCGCACGAAAGAACTATGATGCGGTGTTACAAGACGCCTTGTTTCGGATGAAGGACAATGTTGTCCGAGTCCAACGAGCAGTACGCTTAGTGAAACTAATTGGAAGAGCGATTATTCCCCAAGCGTCGTTAGCCCTTGAATCATCGATGGCCGGGTATGGGGTTGGAAAAGTGGACTTTCTGACCATGCTCGACAATGTGCTCAACCTGCAGCAAGACGAGTTGGATCTGCATCGCCAAACCACCGACCACGAAATTGCCATAGCAAGGATTGAAGAGGTGATTGGACAACCCTTACACGACTACCCTGTGGCGAAGGACTAACATCTTATGAGACCGACGCACCCATCAAATACGACCTCAAACGGGAAAAGCCGTTTAGGCGTGATAGGACTTCTTGTCGTGATGATTGCAGTGGGGATTGGTGCCTATTGGTGGTATATGGAAAAGCCGTCCGTGCCCATGGAGCAAGTGCGAGGCACAGAAGGGAAAGCGGTATCAACCCCGCCAATAACTCAGACTTCAAAGACGTCGCTCATACCCCCTCAGAACAAAGGCGTAATGGTCAGTCCCGAAAAGCAACAAATGATTGGGGTCAAGACGGAACCAGCCACGATTCGAGATCTGACTCATACAATCCGCACGGTGGGCCAGGTCGAAGTTGACGAACGACGACTGACCCACATGCACACGAAACTCGAAGGGTGGGTGCAGGAACTGTACGTGAAGTTTACGGGTGAACACGTCAAGAAAGACCAGAAACTGTTTGAAATCTATAGCCCTGAACTCGTCTCGACTCAGGAAGAATATTTGTTGGCCTTAAAAGCTGTGCAGTCACTGGGTGACAGCGAATTTCCAGAAGTGGCGCAAAATGCACGATCGCTCCTTGAAGTTACTCGCCAGCGGTTTTCCCTCTGGGATATTACGCCCGACCATATTCGAGATTTGGAGAAGACCGGGAAAGTGCTACGAACGCTGCCCCTCCATGCCCCAAGCTCAGGGTATGTCATGCATATGGCCGTTCGTGAAGGCATGCACGTGATGCCGGCCATGGAACTTTACGCGTTGGCTGATTTATCAACGGTGTGGGTCCTTGCGGATGTGTATGAATATGAAATTCCTCTCGTGGAACTGGGTCAGCAAGCCACGATGACCCTGTCCTATTTCCCAGGCCAAACATTCAAAGGCAAGGTGACGTACGTGTATCCCACACTTGAAACCAAAACACGGACGGTCAAAGTCAGGGTCGAACTGCCGAATCCTCAATGGGCTCTCAAACCAGGCATGTTCGCCAATATTGATCTTCAGATTCCACGTGGGAAGCGCTTAGTGGTGCCGATTACGGCTGTCCTCGATTCGGGCACTGAGCAACTCGTATTTATTGATCAAGGTCAAAGTATGTTCGAGCCACGTAAGGTTACGGTGGGTGTGCGGACGCGGGATGCGTATGAAATTCTTGAAGGCATTACGGCTGGGGAGTTGGTGGTCACGAGAGGCAACTTCCTGGTGGATTCAGAAAGTAACCTGAAAACGGCCACGGAGATGATGATGCCGGGCATGGATATGGGAAAAAAATCGAACGTAGAACAAACAGCGCCTATGACGGACATGCAACCGTAAAGAAGGAACTCGTTTCGTGATTGAGAAAATTATCGAATACAGCGCGAAAAATAAATTTGTCGTACTCCTGCTCGTCGCGTTCCTCGTGGCCTGGGGCGTCTGGGTCATGCGGGTGATGCCATTGGATGCCATTCCCGATTTATCCGATGTGCAGGTGATTATTTTTACGGAATGGCCAGGTCGAGCGCCACAACTTGTTGAGGATCAGGTGACCTATCCAATTGTCACCACCATGTTGGGAGCCCCCAAAGTCAAAAATGTCCGGGGCTATTCCTTTTTTGGCCTCTCCTTTATCTATGTCATTTTTGAAGATGGCACCGACATGTACTGGGCCCGGAGCCGAATTCTGGAATACATGAATGAGGCCATGAAAGCCCTGCCTGACGGGATCACCCCCACGCTTGGCCCCGATGCCACCGGCGTAGGGTGGGGATTTGAATATGCCGTGGTGGACTCCACAGGGCAGTTAGATCTGGCCGAGTTACGCACGCTGCAAGACTGGTATATCCGGTACTGGCTCAAGGCGGTCCCTGGCGTGTCGGATGTGGCGAGTATTGGAGGATATGTGCAGCAGTACCAGGTGAATGTGGAGCCCAATGCCATCCAAGCCTACAACCTCTCGTTGGACAAAGTTATACATGCGATTCGAATGAGTAACAACGACGTGGGTGGGCGAGTGGTGGAATTTACTGGACGAGAATACATGGTTTGGGGGCGAGGATACATTGAATCGGTGACTGACCTTGAGCAAGTGGCGGTCGGAACGGATACACAAGGCACGCCTATTCTTCTCAAAGATATTGCCCGTGTGGAATTAGGCCCTGATCTTCGGCGAGGGCTCACCGAGTTGAATGGGACCGGTGAAGTCGTGGGCGGTATCGTCGTCGTGCGGTTTGGGGAAAGCACCTTGGAGGTCATTGAACGCGTCAAAGCCAAAATTACAGAAATTGCTCCCGCTCTACCTGAGGGCGTTGAAATCATTCCAACCTATGATCGCTCGGATTTGATCCTCCGTTCTGTGGCGACCCTCAAAGAAAAGCTGATTGAAGAAAGTGTGATCGTCAGTCTGATTACGATCCTCTTTCTCTTTCACGTTCGCAGTGCGTTAGTCGCCATTCTGACCCTTCCCTTAGCCATTTTAATGGCCATCACCGCCATGTACTACTTGGGGGTCAGCTCCAATATCATGTCCCTAGGTGGAATCGCCATTGCCATTGGTGCCATGGTAGATGGGGCGATTGTGATGGTGGAAAACGCGCATAAGAAACTCGAACGCGGTGGGAACGATACCGATCGAGTCACCCTGATTATTGAGGCCGCCAAAGAAATGGGCAAACCACTCTTCTTTTCGCTGCTGATCATCACCGTTTCTTTTTTACCGGTGTTCGCCCTCGAAGCCCAAGAAGGCCGCCTGTTCCACCCTCTGGCCTATACCAAGACTTTTGCCATGGGATTTGCAGCGCTACTGTCCATCACTGTCGTGCCACTCCTAATGGTGCTGTTAGTAAGAGGCAAGATTGCAGGTGAAGCCCGGAATCCGCTCTCCCGTCTGCTCATTGCCGGATATGGGCCCATGGCCCGACTCGCCTTTCGTTTTCGAAAAACGGTCGTTCTCCTTGCTGTCCTCGGGCTTGTCGCTACTTTGCCCACCTTCATGACATTAGGCTCCGAGTTTATGCCTCCACTGTATGAGGGCACATTGATGTATATGCCCGTGACCGTGCCTGGTGCCTCCATCACGGAAATGCAACGAGCCCTCAAAGTGACCGATGGGATTATTCGGCAATTCCCTGAGGTAGAAAGTGTATTCGGAAAAGCTGGCCGAGCCAGAACGGCCACCGATCCCGCACCGCTCACCATGATCGAAACCATTATTAATCTCAAGCCGGAAGAACAATGGCGACCCGGTATGACCGTCGAGAAGTTGGAGAATGAGTTAGATCAGGCACTCCAAATTCCAGGACTAGCGAATGCGTGGACTATGCCGATCAAAGGACGTCTGGACATGCTCACAACCGGCATTCGCACGCCCCTCGGCATCAAAATATACGGAAGTGATTTGGATGAAATCCAACGGATTGGTGGAGAATTGGAAAATGCCCTCCGCGATGTCCCGGGAACCCGAAACATTTTCGCAGAGCGAACAGGAGATGGGTATTACGTTTATTTCAAAGTGAAACGCGAGGAAATTGCCCGCTATGGCTTGTTGGTCAGTGATGTAGAGCGGGTCATCGAATCCGCAATTGGGGGAACGAATATCTCCACGACTATCGAAGGGCGGGAGCGGTTCCCGGTGAACCTCCGTTATTCGTGTGCCTTTCGAAATACCCTGGAAGACCTCCAACGCGTATTGGTCTCGACCTCTACTGGCCAACAGATTCCCATTACACAGCTGGCTGATGTGAATTTGGTTAAGGGTCCTACAGTGGTGAAAAGTGAAGGCTCGCTGTTAGTCGGGTATGTCTATGTCGATGTGGCTGGTCGCGATCTTGGGAGTTATGTCGAGGAAGCGCAACAGATTGTTGCCCAGCAAGTGCCGATGCCTCAAGGGTATCACTTAAATTGGAGTGGGCAATATGAATATATGCAATGGGCTAAAGCCCGACTACAGTATGTGGTGCCCCTGACTCTTCTCATTGTCTTTTTACTGCTCTATTTGAATTTTCAGTCTATCGCCAGAAGTCTCATCGTTCTTCTCTCAGTGCCCTTTGCCGCGATCGGAGCCATCTGGTCATTGTATTTTCTGGAATACGACCTAAGTGTTGCCGTCTGGGTGGGAATTATTGCCTTAGTCGGGGTGTCAGCGGAGATTGGGATTATCATGATTACCTATTTGGATCACACCTATGCCAGTTGGAACGCTGAAGGCCGGCTCAGCAATATGAAAGATCTGATCGAAGCCGTCATTGAAGGCAGCATCAAACGGGTGCGTCCGATCATGATGACGGTCGGCTCGACAATAGCCGGCTTGATTCCGATCATGTGGGCGCACGGGAGTGGGGCCGATGTCACAAAACGGATTGCCGCACCAATGATTGGGGGGATGGTGACGACTCTCATCCTGACGTTGTTGGTTATTCCGGCTATTTATATACTTTGGCGAGGTTGGGGATTAACGCACAAACAGGTGGACTCAGATTTGGATTAATTCAGTCCGTATTTGATTGGGGAGCGTCTTGTGAATGTAACGAAGATGCAGATTGTAAAAAGGAGAAATAATATGAGCAAGTGGATTCTGGGGACACCGTTCTTTCTGTGTATGTTGTTCATGGTGATCATCGGAGGGTGTGCTGGACAATCGTCGCAGCAAAAAGACCAACCCCTAGAGCCACAAATCGGCACAGATGCAGAAGCCGCTGCCTACATACTAGAAGGCAATCATTTTTTTACTGGGAAAAGATACAGAGACGCGGCGACGAAATATGAAGCAGCCATCAAGGTTCAATCTACCTTAAGGGAGGCCCATTACAATCTTGGCCTGGCTCTCTATCGACAAAGCCTGTATGCAGAAGCACGCCCCCACTTTAAAGAGGCGGCTCAATTAGAACCATTCAATCAGGTCATTCGCAATGCACCTCCATTCCGAAAATACGGAACAGTCGAGACTAAAACGGACGATGGATCTCTTGATGGGCATTATGGTCATCAGCATTAGGATAACACCGGGTTAAATCTCCTAGTAAAATGAGAAGTAAAGACCATCTATTACGATCTGAGCAGACGGCTGGCCTCCTTATGATCGGAGCTATGGCGTTGGCACTCACCGCGGCCAACTCGCCGCTTCAACCAATTTATCAAACAATCCATCATACACCTGTCCACGTTCGATTTGGTCAATTAATTATTGATGAGCCACTTGTTGTATGGATCAACGAAGGGCTCATGGTTATCTTTTTCCTTTTGGTTGGACTCGAAATCAAGCGAGAACTGCTCGAAGGGCAACTCAGGACTCCGGTTCTCTTCGCCCTTCCGGGCCTTGCTGCTCTCGGTGGTATGGCTCTTCCTGCAGCCATCTACTCAACCATCAATTGGACTGATCCCATGTTACTTCGTGGATGGGCTATTCCGACCGCAACCGACATCGTGCTTGCCCTCGGAATCTTGTCATTTTTCAATGCGCGAATACCTCATAGTCTCAAGGTTTTTATCATGGCCGTGGCTGTCTTTGATGATATTGGAGCCGTCTTCATTATTGGACTTTTCTATGGTCAAGACCTGGCTCTTTTTCCATTAACCATGGCTGCATTTGGTGGAGCAGCATTAGTGGGCCTGAATATTTTTAATATTGTCAGACCTGCTGCTTACGTATTCGTTGGACTATTTCTCTGGGTGTCGACGTTAAAAGCCGGAATTGAGCCAGCTTTGGTTGGGACGCTTATCGGACTAGCGGTTCCATTACGCGTCCCAGGTCGAGCGGACTATTCTCCCCTTGGTGAAACCGAGAGGCAATTGCGGCCTTGGGGGGTTTTGTGCGTCGTTCCCTTATTTGCTTTCTTCAACTCTGGTGTCTCTTTTTCTGGTGCTCAGCTTGAGACTCTCTTTAACAAGTCATCGGCTGGAATCATAACTGGGTTATTTCTTGGCAAGCAACTCGGAATTTTTGTCGCCGCATGGATTGCCGTGCAACTTAGATTAGCAAAGCTACCTGATGAAATAAGTTGGTCGCAGCTCTATGGAGTCGCGTTGTTGGGAGGAATTGGCTTCACTATGAGCCTTTTTGTTTCTTCGCTGGCATTCACTGAACCGAGTCTCATCCAATCTTCCAGATTCGCTATCCTAATAGGTTCATCCTTATCTGCTGTAACAGGAATGATTGTCCTTTACCGTTCGACCATGAGAAGGAATTTTGGCTAGGTCCAAGCCTTTTATTCACACTCTTACAGAATTGCCTATTAGCAATTCTAACAATCAATTTATCATGTGTTGGACAAAACTATTTATCCCTCAACTGTCACCTATGGACGCCAAAGGGATTACAGGACCAAAAACAGGAATATTACATGAGAAGGGCTTTCCCCAATGGAAAAGAAAAAAATAAAATCGTAAAAGACCCCGTTTGTGATATGAACGTCGATCCGGCGGCTTCCTCCTGGTCGGCTACTCATGCCAACGAAACCTATTTCTTTTGCAGTGAGCATTGCAAAGAACAATTTCAATTGAACCCTGGGCTTTATATAAATAAAAAAAGGGAAGTGTTACTCAATACCAAATCAAAAAAACAAGATACTGATTTCTACATTTGCCCCATGTGTCCGGGTGTCAAAGCCGACAAGCCCAGCCCGTGTCCCAAATGCGGAATGGCGCTCGAACCTGAGATCGCTGCCGTACCAGCCACCAAGACAGAATATGTTTGCCCCATGCATCCGGAGGTGGTGCAGGACCAACCAGGCTCCTGTCCAAAATGCGGGATGGCACTCGAACCTCGAACAGTTTCGTTAGAAGAGGAAGATAATCCGGAGCTGACGGATATGACGCACCGGTTCTGGATTGGTCTTGTGTTGACATTACCGGTATTTTTCTTGGCCATGTCCGAGATGATACCCGGACGCCCCGTTGAGCAAGTGCTGTCACCTTTGGTCATGTCATGGGTGCAATGGGTATTAGCCACCCCGGTTGTCTTATGGTGCGGGTGGCCATTCTTCCAGCGCGCATGGGCTTCGCTCGTCCACCGCAGCCTGAACATGTTTACCCTGATTGCGTTGGGGACCGGCACCGCCTATGTCTCTGTAAGCTTCCCCGTCAAGCGGACAGGTTCAATATAGAGTTTTCCGGCCTTTTGGGTTTGTGATACGTACACGGGGTCATGCCTTGTAACGCCTTGTGAGGGCGGTGTTCGTTATAGACGGTCATCCATTTTGCTGTGAGCTCTTGGACCTCCTCCAAACTCCGAAACACATAGAGATTGAGGACTTCATTCCGATAGGTGCGATTAAATCGTTCAATGAACGCATTCTGGGTCGGGCGCCCGGGCTGGATGTAATAGATCAGCACGCGATTGGTCTTTCCCCAATCTTGAAGAACCTGAGCGAGAAATTCTGGGCCATTATCCACCCGAATCATATGGGGCAGGTCACGTTCTGTCTTCAAGCGTTCGAGGACACGAATAACCCGCTCGGCCCGCAGGGACGTATCCACTTCAATCGCTAAGGCTTCTCGATTAAAGTCATCAATGATATTCAAGGTGCGAAACCGCGAGCCGTGATAGAGGGCATCGCTCATGAAATCAGCGGACCACACCTCGTTCGGCCCCTCTGGCACAAACACGGGCAGGGAGGGTCGTGTGGGGAGTCGGCGTTTCGTACGGCGAGGCTGATTGAGCCTCAAGTGCCGATAGACGCGGTAAATCCGTTTGTGATTCCAGCGATACCCTAACGTTCGTAACCGATCAATATACTTCCAGACACCCCAGCGGGGGTGGGCCTTGACCAACTGATTCAGAGCATCAATCACATCCCGATCCCGGGTGTGCCAATCACGTGGCACCTGATAGTACGCCGACCGAGCCAGATGCACTGCGGCACAGCCTCGAACGATGGACACGCCATGAGCTTCCTGCATCGTCTGCACCGCCATTCGTTTCTCCGTCGGCGTTAGAGCTTTTTTTCGATGAGATCCTTGAGAGCCCGATTCTCTAAGGCCAGATCCGCATACATGCGTTTGAGTTTGGCCAGTTCGCTCTCGGTCTCCTTCAGACGCTTGAGATCCGAGGCCTCAAGCCCGCCATACTTTGCTTTCCAATTGTAGTCGGTAGCATCGCTAATGCCATGCTCCCGACACAGGTCTTTGACTTTGACCCCGGCATCGGCTTGTTTCAAGATGGCGACAATTTGCGTTTCGCTGAATCGACTCGTTTTCATAAGAACCTCCTGGGTCATTCTGCCAGAAAGCTCTACATTGCGCCTGTCCGTGGTTGGGGGAAGCTTACATCTATAGCGCCGTGACCACCCTTGCTCCTGAATTATTTCCCGATTCATTCAGAGGAGCGGGCGGTGAGGTTGCGGTCTATTTTGAGGCCGCTGCCGTGATCACCGTGCTCGTGCTGCTAGGCCAAGTCTTGGAATTGCGGGCCCGCAGCCAGACCGGCAGTGCCATTAAAGCCTTGCTTGGCCTCGCACCAAAAACCGCCCGACGCATTGGGGAGAATGGTGCGGAGGAAGACGTCCCCGTGGAAGCAGTGCATCCAGGGGACAAACTTCGCATCCGTCCAGGGGAGAAAATCCCGATCGATGGAGTCATCCTTGAGGGTCAAAGTGCCGTGGATGAATCGATGATCACCGGAGAATCCATACCGGTGGAAAAAGAGGCCGGTGCCGGGGTTACCGGGGGCACGGTAAATGGCACGGGGGCTTTGGTCATGCGAGTTGAACGAGTGGGCCGGGATACAGTGCTGGCCCAAATCGTCCGCATGGTGAGCGAAGCCCAACGGAGCCGAGCCCCCATTCAACGGATGGCCGATCTGGTGGCTGGCTATTTTGTTCCGATTGTTATAGCGATTGCGGCGCTCACCTTCGTCATCTGGGCTATTCTCGGCACGGAGCCTCGTATGGCTCATGCCCTGGTCAATGCTGTGGCCGTGCTCATTATTGCCTGTCCATGCGCGTTGGGACTCGCCACCCCTATGTCTATCATGGTGGGAACCGGACGAGGTGCCACGGCCGGTGTCCTGATGAAACATGCGGAAGCGCTGGAACAGTTGGAGAAAGTGGATACTTTAGTCGTCGATAAAACCGGGACCCTTACGGAAGGCAAACCCAAACTGATGTCGGTGGTATCCCTTTCCGATCTGAGTGAAGACGATCTGCTGCGATTGGTGGCCAGTCTGGAACGAAACAGCGAACACCCTCTGGCCGCGGCCATTGTGAGCGGGGCAAAAGACAAAGGGCTAGACTTGGGGGAGGCTCCAGACTTTCAGTCGAAAACCGGCAAAGGTGTCATCGGAACCATTCAGGGAAACGTCATGGCACTCGGAACTCGGAAATTTTTGGAGCAGGATCACCAAGTGAATCACGAGGAATTCGAGCCGTTAACGGACAAGGCCGAGGACATGCGCCGAGACGGTCAAACTGTCATGTTTGTGGCCATGAATCATCGGGCTGTGGGAATAGTGGGCGTGGCCGATCCTGTCAAAGCGTCGACACCAGAGGCCATTCGCCTGTTACATGAAGAAGGCATTCAAGTGGTCATGGTTTCCGGTGACCATCAGCAAACAGCGCAGGCGGCGGCGAAAAAGCTTGGCATCGATGAGGTGAAAGCGGAGGTCTTGCCCGAGCAGAAAGGCCAAATCATTAAACAACTTCAAGCACAAGGAAGAATCGTGGCGATGGCGGGAGACGGCATCAATGACGCACCGGCACTGGCCCAGGCCCATGTCGGCATTGCGATGGGAACGGGTACGGATGTTGCGATGGAAAGTCCCTAGTCAAAGGTGCTCTGCGAGGCATTGCCCGTGCCCGCAGGCTCAGCCAAGCAACCATGCGCAACATTCGTCAAAATCTCTTTTTTGCCTTTTTCTATAATGCCATTGGGGTGCCGATTGCCGCCGGCATTTTCTATCCCGCATTTGGCATCCTCTTGAGTCCGATGATTGCTGCGGCCGCCATGACCTTTAGCTCGGTGTCGGTCATTACCAACGCACTCCGATTGCGAACGGCAAGATTATAGATGCTAGATTTCATTCTCTTTTAGAGGCTGAAAGCTGACATCTAAGATTATGCGGTTGTCAGAGTTGTCGAAAGCACCTCATTTACTCCATATCTCAGCCGTACGGTGTTCGATGGCAAACACGCTGCCGAAAGCGTATCGAGAGCTCCTATCTGACCCATGGCTGGATGGTCGTCCCGTGGGTATTGGCTACCCAACTTGAGTCACTGATCGGAAATAAGGATTGAATCCCACTGAACTATGTCAAGTCCACTAAGAATCAGAGCAGATGATTCATAGTCAGTGGGCCGGCGGCAGAATAGTCCTTTATTGGGAAGGCGTTGCGATGAATACTGATTGAGCAAAACCTGTTGTGGGACCTGTTTTGGATTGGTGGCTCGAACAGATTAACTGAAATCGTCGTCATCCAACTTATCAAATGGTGGCAGATCCTGCTGCGCACCGAGCTATTCTAGTCCGTGCCTAAACAGAAGACTACAGGCCCGTTTATTCGAGCCGCGCGTTCGGCCGCCGCAAGCACTGACAATCAGCCCCAAACGCAGACTCTGTTCAGCCGACCACTCATATATTGGATTTGATCAGAAGAATTCTTGGTCAATTGAAGAAATAAGTCAAGTTGTGGGTTTGAAAAACGAGAGAAAAAATGAGGTGGGAGGAGATTTATTTGTAGTTCGTTTATTCTATTTTGCAATTCCATTCCCCGGTCTTCCTGCATCATCTTGTGGGATCTCCCTCACGATATGACGCAACAAGAGAACCTGCGGAGGTGGCAAGGGAAATTGGGTGTCGGTCGAACTCTAGGGGTAAGTCCGCCTGCGGCACATATGAATCTGATCCCCTTTTCAGTCTGGCCTAATAGACATGATGGCGATGTTTGACCGTGAGAATGATCACCTGGCTTTTGCCTTCCCAGACTTCATACACGATTCGATAGGCTCCTACTCGTAAAGATCGCTCTCCTGCATGATTCCCAACTAATGGCTTCCCTTGAAGTGGTGTAATCTGCAAGGCCTCCAGCTTTCGAGTGATTCGCATACAAAGCTGTTGGTCTGCCTGGGCTATTTGGGTCATATCGTGTTCTGATTCACGTGTGAATCGAACCGCATAATTCACGAGAGTGCCAGTTTTTTCTTCAGGGTGGAGAGCGCAATTGTCTGCCCTTTGCGGGCTTGTTTTTGGGAACGAAGGATAGCCTGTTCTTCGTCGGGGTGAGCTCGCAGGTCGAGAGTCTCTAGCAACCCCTCATACTCGTCGGCACTCAGGAGCACAGCCGCATCAGTCCCATTTTTTGTAATCACAATTCGTTCGTAGGTTTCATTGACCTCTTGGACAATTGCTGAAAGTTTATGCTTGGCTTCGGCCAACGGAATAGTACGTCGCATACAGACTCTCCTTTTCGCTTCAACATTATATAGTCCTTAATTATAGGCTAATTTATTCAGAAGTCAAGGAACCGAATGCAAATCCATAGCCTCCTCACTTTACCATCTTCCCCATCTATGGAGGCGAGAGAATTTGGAGAGTTTTGAGTTGCAACTTACACTACTATAGTGAAGCTAGGGACAATGCGGAAAAGATCAGTGACATTCTTCAGGACAGAAGAACACGAGGTAGAGAACGATGACAATGCCCACGGTAATCGCTCCCTACAATATGCCAGACCAAACCCCTTCCTGTTTAGCATCTGACTTTCTTGCCACTTACTTTCGCGCCGGGAAGCGAATCAGCTTGGCGTTGCGGCCATCGTCCCTCGCTCTTCGACGGTCTCCTTTCCTTCACCACCAAACCGAGTTGCGAAATACCCGATGATGATCCCGACTATGGCTCCCTCGAGTACGAACCAGAATGGCGATGACAATACCCCATTCGGGCCGAAGGTATGTACCATGATGGCCTTCATATCGGTGTAGGCAAAGAACGTCAGGACAAAGTTCATCCATGCACCAATCAAGGTTGAACGAAACCACCATGGCAACGGGATCTTCAAAATGGGGTGCCATGTGAAGACTCCGAATACGCCAATGACCGCGCCGACGGTCGTGTACCAGAACAAGATACCCCAGCGTAATAACCAACTGGCATCAGGCAGAAAGAAAGGTAAGAACACAAAGCCTACAAGCCCGACGATAAAGCCGATCCCCTTGCCGATGGCGATTCGAGTAATGAGTGATGGATTACTGAACATGGAATACCCTCCTTTCGCCGCCATTCAGGGTCTGCTGAAAAATCCCCCAGCGGCGTTCTCGACAATTTTAAGTGTTCACGTACTGTGTGTACGCTCCACGCTCAAAATTGGCTATGCCTTACTGGACATACTTTTTTGAACCGGCCCGAGGCCTCTTGCCATCCAACGTATTCCTGGGCATTTTTCCCCACGACATCCTCTTTCATTCAGCACTCCCATTCACACCCCCCAGCTTTGCGCCCCATTCATGAACACAAGCCACCTTTCCTGTTTTGCATCTTGTCTTCTTGGTGCAGACCTTCATCTCACAATAAGGACAGAACAATGTGTGTGATGGACAACTGAATGCGAGACACTTCCTAAGAGAAAACGACTGAGGCCAGACCTACTGTGCGTCCGCATCACGATCAGATCGGGCGAATGCCTTTGAACTTCCTCTGCAATACTGACTGAGGGCGCCCCCATGACAGCAAAGCCTTTGGCGGTGTGTCCCAAACTCTTGAGTTTCTCAGAAAGCTCTCCGGCAAGCTGTTTGCCATGCTCCATGATCTCTTCTCGAATGTTCTCTGGAATCATTGCCCCCACTGGCCAGACAGGCTGTGAAAAAGGCACCACATGCATCAGGGTGACATGAACGGTTTCTCGAAACGGCTTTGCTTCAAAGAAACGAACAATCTCTTCCCCATCCTCCTGATTCGCAAAGGGAACAAGAATATTTTGAATTTTCCTCAATGAATCTTTGACGACAAGAGTCGAGCACGGTGCATGCGTCATCACTCGATGTGAAACACTCCCTAACAAATGCTCCCGAATGTGTCCAAGTCCCCCTCGCCCCAATTACGATCAGGTCCGCATGTCGTTCTTCTGCTGTCCCAATAATGATTTCTGCTGGATCTCCGAGCTGTAATACTTTTTTTACTGGACCTGGATTGAGAGATAACAGAGAGACGACTCTCTCTAATAGTCGCTCCGCGTCCTCTCTCATGGCTGTTTCTACTTGCATTGATAAATCTTTGGCTAACTCTGCGCCAATGGTGGGATACGATAACCCTGGAACGCTGACGACCGTCAGAACCGTCAATTCTTCTGCGGGAGCTAACCCGCTCAGTCCTCGTGCTGCCTCGTAGGATTGGTCAGATCCGTCTACTGCGAGCATGATTTTCATAGGTGTTTCTCCATTTACCAATTATGGAAAACGTTATCAAACGATCAAAAGATATTACCCTTCCCCCACAAAGGAGAGAACAATTGAAGAAGAAGGAGCCCATCCTTCACCGAACTTCTTTGACCATATCGATGGCACCACTGGGACATTCTTCTGCGCACAGACCACAACCTTTGCAATACTCATAATCAATTTCGTAACGCTTGCCTGAACCAAGCTTGATAACGGCATTATCTGGACAGACACCAAAGCAGTTATCGCATTCAAAGCACGTCCCACAGGATAAACACCGTCTTGCTTCGAACAAAGCAGTGTTCTCATCAAGTCCACTGACGACTTCATCAAAACTAGCCTGTCTTCTCATCACGGCTAAAGAGGATTGCTGACTTTTGTCGGCATCCGTGTAATACCACGTGTTCAAGTTCTCGAATAATGCGAATGGATTGGATGATGGCTTCACGTATTGAATACCTCGAAGATACGCATCAATATGTCGCGCAGCCTTTTTCCCATGCCCTGTGGCGACCGTCACTGTTCGCTCGGCTGGCACCATGTCCCCTCCTGCAAAGACACCCACGCGACTGGTCATCATGGTGTCATCTACTTGAATCACCCCATCATGAGAAACCTCAAGACCCGGAACGTTTTGTAAAAATTTCAAATCGACGTCCTGACCGAGCGCGAGAATAAGAGTGTCCGCTTCAAGCGTTTCGCACTGCCCTGTTGGTTGTGGCCAACCATGTTCATCCAATTCCATTCGCTCAACCGTTATGATTCCCTCATCCATCTGCTTGATGGTGTGGAGCCAACGCATCAGGACTCCTTCTTCTTCCGCTTCTTTTACTTCGAATGCATGAGCTGGCATATGCGTCTCATCTCGACGATAGATCATCATCGTTTCCATAGCACCAAGGCGTTTTGCCGTGCGCGCAGCATCGATAGCGGTGTTTCCCCCGCCATAAACAGCCACTCGTCTCCCAATTTTTTGAGGCGTTCCCCCCTCCATATTAGAGAGAAAGGAACGGGCATCCACAATTCGGCCAGCGTCTCGACCAGGGATATCGACTCGTTTGCTCAAGTGAGCCCCGACTGCTAGAAACACGGCGTCCCACCGTTCTTCCTTAATCGTCACCTCCAGGTCTTCCACGTTCTTATTCAGCACGATCGTCACACCCATCGCCTCAATCCGAGAAATTTCTGCATCGAGTACATCCCGAGTGAGGCGGTACTTTGGAATACCAAATCGCATCATTCCTCCAGGTTTGGGACCCGCTTCATAAATCGTCACCTGATGACCTAATCGTGCAAGGTGGTAAGCGGCCGACAGACCACTTGGACCTGCGCCCACCACAAGCACTTGTTTTCCTGTAATCGCTCCAGGCTTTATCTGCCATCCTTGCTTGATCGCATGATCCCCAAGAAAACGCTCTACCGCATGAATACTGACCGGTTCATCAAACTGACCTCGGTTGCATGCAGGTTCACACGGGTGATAGCAGACCCGACCGTGAATCGCCGGGAATGGATTATCTTCCATAATTTTTCGCCATGCTTTTTCGTAGCTTCCTTCTTCCGCATGATACAGCCACGATTGAATGTTTTCTCCAGCTGGACATGCATGGTTGCATGGAGGAAGATGGTCTCCATAGACAGGTCTCATGGTCCGCCAGTCACCCGTATGGTTGGCACGGCTTGAGTTCGGATCAAGCGTGATGGCAAATGGCTTATGTTCCATTTGTGACGCCCTTTCTCACCAATCCATACCGCTTGATATTGGTGTCGGCTATGGCCTGTATTTCAGCAATTGCTTCACGAGCTAAAGGATCAGCAAACACATGCTTGAACCGCCCCTGCAATTCAAGGTAACGCTCAACCGGAACCTGTCTTCGAATCGGCGTACAATCCGTTACTTCTCCATACTCCGCTTCAAATAATGGAAACAACCCACTCTCAACGGCAAGACGCGCCACCTTCAGTGTGAGCGCTGGATCGGATTTCCATCCTAAGGGACAGGGCACATGAATATGAATGTACCGCGCACCATGTAGCCCCATCGCTTTTGCAACCTTAGCTTCTAAATCGTGAAGATCCGCAACCGACGCCGTAGCCACATATGGAATCCCATGAGCCATCGCAATGCGAGGGACGTTTTTCCCAATGCCTACGGGATTTCCTGGATGCGTTCCAACAGCTTGTGTCGTATTTGTCCAGGCCTTCGGTGGCGTCGCTCCTGAGCGTTGGACGCCTGTATTCATATAGGCCTCGTTGTCGTAACAGATGTACAGCACATCATCATTGCGTTCGAACATACCCGAAAGACACCCAAAGCCAATATCAACTGTCGCACCATCGCCACCCTGCGCAATCACTTTGACCCCCTTTTCCCCTTTGGCTCGTAGAGCTGCCGCTACTCCACTTGCAACTGCTGGCGCATTGCCAAAGAGTGAATGCATCCAAGGAATTTGCCAAGCACTTTCTGGATACGGACTCGAAAAGACTTCAAGACACCCTGTCGCATTCACGGCAACCAATTGGTTGTTGCTCGCCCGCATAGCCGCATCAATGGCATAGCGTGCCCCTAAGGCTTCACCACAACCTTGACATGCCCGATGACCAGAGTTCAGTGAATTGGTTCGTTCTACCTGAGATTGCAGGGTTTGTTCCGATTTATCGAGCAGACGATTCCCAATCGTAAATGTTCCCGTTTGATAAAATTTAATGGGTTGATGGGCCATCGAGACTCCTCTAGCCTTGCGTTTACATGTTTTACCGAATGCGAGCTATCGAATCCGTTTTATTGTCCAACTTTCAATTTAAAGGGACCGACGTCTCCTGGAATATTTTTAGGGATGAGCCCAGATCGGCGTTTCTTCTGTTGCCGGACAAATTCATCATTCACAGCATTCCAATTGAGATCGAGAAAATGTGGTTCTTCCAATCCTTCAAGGCATGCTTCACGGACTATCCGTACAATCGAACTCTTAGGAATCGCTCGACCGCCTAATCCTGCAATTACGGTCATCACTACAAGAGGTAAGTTCTGCACCGCCATTCTTACATCACTGGAAACGATTCCTCCTTTCCCAACAGCCAAATCTTTTTCGATTACGAGGATCCGCTTTGCATCCTTGACGACCTCGTGAAAGGCATGAGTGGGAAAAGGACGATAGGATGAGATTTTAATGGAACCAACTGAAAGACCCGCAAGACGCAATTCGTCAATGGCATCTTTGATCGTCCCATTGACCGAACCAAGCGCGACAATAATCGTTTCTGCCCCTTCTGTATGATATGACTCCAACAAGCCCCCCGACATTCGACCGAACTGCTCATGGAAGGCCTCACTCGTGCGAGAAATAGCTTCCAAGGCTCGAATATGTTTGTCATGAGCAAGATAGCGTACTTCCATGAAAGCATCTGGGCCGACCATGGCGCCGATAGAAATAGGATTCAAGGGGTCCAGGACTTGTACAGGCTCAAAGGGTGGGAGATAGTCATCGACTTGTTCTTGTGTCGGCAAATCAACAAGCTCAAAGGCATGTGTCAGAATATACCCATCCATACAAACCATCACAGGGCAACTGAGTTCTTCTGCTAACCGAAAGGCTTGAATATGAAGATCCACCGCTTCTTGATTATTTTCCGCAAAGAGTTGGATCCAACCAGCATCACGCATCGCCATACTGTCCGAATGATCATTCCAAATGTTAATGGGTGCTCCGACAGCTCGATTGGCAATGGTCATCACGATTGGCAAGCCAAGACCGCCAGCGTTGTAGACGGCTTCAGCCATGAATAAAAGCCCTTGACTTGTCGTCGCTGTATAGGCCCGCGCTCCCATGGCCGATGCGCCAATGAGCACACTCAATGCGGCAAACTCCGATTCGACATTGAGAAACTGGCAAGTGCCAACTTCTCCAGCCTTCACCTTTTGAGATAAGGTTTCTACAATATGAGTCTGCGGTGAGATGGGGTAACAGGCCATCACTTCGGGTCGACAGAAAGCAACAACGGTAGCGACGGCTTGAGATCCTTCTATTTGTTGTTTCATGCTGGAACCTTAGACTAAGAAGATTTAGCCAATGTTCTGCTCATAGACTTTTGCGACGATCTTGGCATTTAGGTTACCCAAATGGCCTGGAAATTTTTGTTGAATAGCTTTCTCCACCGACAGTTTGCTGAGTGAACCCGTGAGCTTCGCAAACCCTGCGACAAGCCCTGTATTAACGAACGGTTGTCCCAAGTGTTGCATGGCGATTTCAGAAACAGGAATCACACGACAATGTCCTTCAGGAAGCGTCGAACAAAACTCTTCGACCTGTAAAGCCTCAAGTGTTCTCGTGGAGTTGATAAGGACATATCCATTTTGCGACAAACCACTGAAGACATCGACATGCAACAGCAAGGTTGAATCTTGAATGATGACGACATTTGGATGGGAAACTGGTTCATGTGATCGTATTTTCGCGTTACTTATTCGGCAAAAAGCTGTCACAGGAGCGCCCATTCTTTCAGATCCAAAACTTGGAAACGCCTGCGCGTACTTCCCATCGAAGAAAGCCGCTACAGAAAAAAGCTCGGCTGCAGTGACGACCCCTTGTCCACCACGTCCATGAATACGGATTTGGAACATCAGCAACGCCCATAAAACCTAGATGGAACCGCCTGGTTTTGTCTTACGCCTGATTATCCTTCTTTAATGAATAGAAGCAAGAGCCATGCCCCACGGAAGTGTTCCGACATGACCTATGAAACAGTGAAATGACAGATGAGAAAATGGAAGGGGAATTTCTGATTACGGGTCAATGAGAATGATATCTGCGTTGAACGATTCTTATGGCTAAGATGTGCCAAGATCTTGAAACGACAGAGGATTTTAAAAACGCAGACAGCCTTTTGCGGTCTATTGAGGCTTTTTCTTAAAGCTGGCACGCAAAGGATTGATGCAGATCGCCTTAAAAACTCCTCAATTTAGGTTATAGAGTTGAGGCGAAACGCAACTCGAAGAAAATTAAGGCCTGGGGCAAAAGGCATCAGCAGGAAAATCTTAAGAAATTGCGCCGAGCCTAGGTGACTTGTTTGATTTTCGGTTCTTCGTGCGAGCGAAGGAGTTCTTGAAGACTTTTGCCTGACATCACTTCATCAGCCAAGAGTTTTTTAGCTCCTTGAACTAATACAGGTTTGATTTGAGTAAGGAGAGATTGGACTCGAGTTTGCTGGTTATCAATAAGAAGTCGCACTTCTTGGTCAATTTCTCTTGCTGTTTCTTCTGAATAGATCTCTCTCGAAGCATGTTCATTCGGGCCGAGAAACATGGACTGCCCTAAGCCTTGCTCTAGGGTCACGGCTCCCAATGTATTGCTCATACCATAATTTTTGATCATCAGTTTGGCAATGTTGGTAGCTTTTTGAAGATCATCTGCTGCTCCAGTTGAAGCTTCACCGAAAATGAGTTCTTCGGCAACACGACCACCCAAAAGAACAGCAATCTTGCTTTCTAATTCCGATCGAGTGAGCAGATACCGGTCTTCAGTTGGTAACTGCATCGTATAGCCTAATGCCGCAATACCTCGTGGAATGATAGAAATTTTCTGAATAGGATCGGAGCCTGGGATCAGCATGGCCACCAGGGCATGCCCCACTTCATGATGAGCCACTCGTTTTCGTTCTTCTTCACTCAGTACACGGTTTTTTTTCTCGAGTCCAGCGACCCCTCGCTCCACCGCTTCTTCTAAATCTGCTTGTTCCACTGTCTCACGATTTTTTCGAATCGCCAATAAGGCGGCTTCGTTTATCACGTTCGCGAGATCTGCCCCGACCATTCCAGGAGTCATGGCTGCAATTTTTTCAAGTGCCACATCACTAGCCAGTTTGATCACCTTAGCATGGATCTGCAGAATGGCCTCTCGACCGGATCGGTCTGGGCGGTCCACTAAGACTTGGCGGTCAAATCGGCCTGCCCGCAGTAAGGCTTGATCAAGAATCTCAGGTCTATTTGTGGCGGCAAGAATAATCACTCCGACTCGTGGGTCGAATCCGTCCATTTCCACTAGTAATTGATTCAATGTTTGTTCACGTTCTTCGTGAGCCATTGGACCAGCGCCTCTGGCTTTTCCTAGCGCGTCGAGTTCATCGATAAAAATAATGCAGGGAGCCTTTCCCTTTGCATTCTCAAACAAATCTCGCACTCGTGCAGCTCCCACCCCAACAAACATTTCGACGAACTCCGAACCACTGATTGAGAAAAACGGTACGGCAGCTTCACCAGCAATCGCTCGTGCCAATAATGTCTTCCCCGTTCCCGGAGGACCAACTAACAGAACACCTTTGGGAATACGACCACCGATACGGGTAAATTTCTCTGGGGTCTTGAGAAATTCGATAACCTCTAAGAGCTCGTCCTTGGCTTCATCTACTCCGGCCACATCTTTCATACTCACAGGGATGTCTTTTTCCATATAGATCTTCGCCTTGGATTGCCCGATTCGCATGAAACTACCACCCGGCCCTTGACTAACTCGTCGAAACATGAAAATCCAAATGGCCACAAAGATCAATATGGGAATTACCCATGACGCCACGTCTTTCCATAACGTGCTCACGATCACTCCAGAAAATTCGACATTCTTTTCCTCAAGAAGTCTTACTAAATCAGGATCATCGACCCGAATCGCTTTGAACCACTTTTCCTTCTCTTCTTGGACAGCAGGCTTGAGCTTTCCATTAATGATCGTGTCCGTAATCGCGACCTCAGCCACCTTGTCCTCAAGCAGCCAGGCCTTGAACTGGCTATAAGGCACTTCATCCAGATGCTGCGAGGCCAAATATATTTCCTGCAGCATAATGAGCCCCCAAAACGCGATGATGAAATACCATATGGAAAAACGAAATTTCTTATCCATGCGCTCACTCCTCAGGTGAATGACCCGTTGTTCGCCATTTTATCGCCTTAAAGACCTCCACGGCGACTAATATCGTAAACACCAAAAAATGAGCGATCCCCAACTCCCTAACGTCACTGGTGACACGTCGAGAATGCCTTGGGTCGCTGGAACATACATGCCAACAACTAGAAACTCTTTTCCTAATGTCCTCAATTTGAATCTGATTAGCGCACTATGAGCACGGAACACGATGAGTTGCGCGCCACTTTGTGGGCCACACTTCCCAAAAGGAAGCGCCTCAACCCTGTGAGTCCCCTTGATCCCACCACAACAAGATCAGCTCGGGTTTGTTTGATTGCCTTGAGAATTTCATCGGCAGCATGCCCTTCAGTTACCTTCGCTTCGATACACAATTTTCTTCGACCAAGGGTACGCCGCGTTTCCTGAAGAAGTATTTCTCCCATTTGCTCACCTGTTTGTTTAATAGCCGCAGTCAATTGTGTTGCCCTCAAATGGCCTGTAAACCCATAGGCCATGCGTGTCAGAGAGTCAGGCGTTTCCACGACATGAAGGATGTTAAGGTGTGTCGATTTTGGAAAATTCAAGCTCTTGAACAGGGTGACGGCCCTTTGAGAGTCTTGGGATCCATCTGCCGCGAGCAGAACGCGCATGTTTCGTGCTTTACGACGGATCCAACGGGGATCGCCTCTCACCACGAGTACCGAACATGTAGCGTCACTCAATACCCACTCACTGACGCTACCGAGGAGAAATCGTTTCATGCCTGATAACCCCTTGGCACCCACGACAACCAAGTCAATCTGATGTTGGTCAATCGCCGTGAGAATCTCGACCCCGGGGATGCCTTCTACGACATCGGTTCGAACCTCTAACCTCGGTCTGGATAATGAATCTGCCAAACGGCTAATGAACCGACGAGCTTTCGTTGTTGCTTTTTCCCAGACAGCAGCAATCTTGTCACGAAACTGGCTGGCGTCATCAAAGGCAGTCCACTCCGGCCACTGTTTTATTTCAACGATATCCAGGATATACACGACAGAGTTTGCCGACAAATGAAGTCCTTGCACCCAATGGGCCGCGGCTAAAGAATTCCGTGATTGATCAACGGCCAGTAACACCTTCATGCATAGGCTCCTTTCTCTGTTTGGAACGAGAAGTTCTAGCTGTGTGCAAACCCTTTCAATCTGTCACCTTGCCACCTTCAGGAGGTAACAGCCCATGTTGATTGTTATACACTGGGGACTAGGGGAAGGACAGCGCTTTCTCCACGGTCTGTTAAGTTATGTCTTCAGCCTTCGTCGACACCATTTTTCCATCCCAACGATGAAATAGCTCCCCAGCCCAATGCCAATGATCGGTATCCATGTTGCTCCATCGATTGGGGCAGTATGAAACAGGAAATTCATCGCCGGGGCATAGGTGAACAGCAATTGCAGCACAATTGTTGTCAAGACACCACCGGTGACCCAAGGATTACTGAACAGGCCGAGCTGAAACATCGATCGGTCCAGTGAACGACAATTAAAGAGATAAAACAACTCGACCATCACAAAGACATTGACGGCCACAGTCCGGGCTTCCTCCAACGTGCCGCCTGTGCTCAGTACCCAAAAAAATAAGCCAAACGCACCGACGAGGAGGAGTGCCCCAACAAGCAGAATTCGCCACACCAACTCGCTGGTCAGTAACGGCCGGCTGGGATCCCGTGGGAAGCGCTCCATAATCCGCGCCTCCTTGGGCTCAAAGGCCAGCATGAGTCCTAACGCCACTGCGGTGGTCATGTTGATCCAGAGGATCTGCACTGGCAAAATCGGCAAGGCCCATCCAGCACCAATAGCCGTTAGGATCACCAGTCCTTCTCCCATATTCGTCGGAAGAGTCCACACAATAAACTTCGTCAGGTTGTCAAAGACCCCTCGTCCTTCTTCAACCGCCGCTTCAATTGAAGCAAAATTATCATTGGTGAGAATCATATCTGCAGCTTCTTTGGCCACCTCTGTACCCCCTCGGCCCATGGCCACACCGATATCGGCTTGCTTGAGTGCCGGTGCATCATTGACCCCATCCCCAGTCATTGCGACAACGTGTCCACGTGCCTGTAAGGCTTCAACCAGTCGCAGTTTTTGCTCTGGTGCCACTCGCGCAAATACCAAGGTCTCGTTCGCAAAATCCGCCATTTGGTTCACTGAGCTCATTCCCAAGTCAGTCCCCGTCATGACTCTTGGCTCCCCTGCATCCGAGACTGTTGTTGCCCCAAGTCCAATCTTCTGGGCAATGGCCCTTGCCGTGATGGCATGGTCACCGGTAATCATTTTGACCTCGATCCCAGCACGTTGACAGTTTTGCACCGCTCCGATTGCCTCGGAGCGAGGGGGGTCCATCATGCCTTGGAGACCAAGCCATATCAGTTCAGAAAAATGCCGGTCCGGATCAAGCTTGTTGGTCTCTGACGATACAACTCCCTGTGCAAACCCTAAAATGCGAAGGCCACGCTCAGCGAGTGTATGAGCGGCACGATTGATCGTGTCCGAATCACAATGCCGTATCCTCCCGTCTGCGCCTCGTTCTTGGGTACACAAACTCAAGACCTTTTCCAGAGCACCTTTAATGTAGACGACCGTCGAGGCGTCATCCGTCCTCTGATGAAGGGTCACCATATACTGCCGTTGGGATTCGAAGGGAATGACATCGATACGGGGAGTGTGTTGAGAGGCTTGCTTCCAATCAAGCCCAGCTTTTCGAGCCGCCACTAGTAACGCGCCTTCGGTAGGATCACCGACGATCATCCATTGCTGATCCCGTTCAACCAGTTGTGCGTCATTGCAAAGCATCCCGGCTATCAGACACTCGCGAAGTGCCGGTGCTTTTCCGAGATCTATAGCCTTCCCATCTCGCTCGATTGTTCCAACCGGTTCATACCCTCTCCCGCTTACCGAAAATTCTTGGTCCCCAGCGACGATAGCCTGGACGGTCATCTGGTTTTCCGTGAGGGTGCCCGTTTTATCTGAACAGATCACCGTTGTACTGCCCAGAGTTTCCACGGCGGGGAGCTTGCGTATGATTACATGACGTCTGGCCATACGGTTGACGCCAATGGCCAAGGTAATAGTCACAGCGGCGGGAAGCCCTTCTGGAATGGCACCCACCGCTAAGGCCACGGCGGCCATGAACATTTCGACCACAGGCAGCCCTCACCACATCCCAATGCCAAAGGTGACGGTGGCTAATCCCAGAATAACAACGGTCAGGATCTGACTAAAGTGTGCAATCTTTTTGGTCAGCGGAGTGGCGATATCGGCTGCACTGCCGATGAGCTGATGAATGCGGCCGATTTCAGTTTCGGCCCCCGTACCGACAACCACGCCAACTCCTTGACCATAGGTCACTAGCGTGCCGGAGTAAGCCAAGTTCCGACGATCTGCCAGAGCGGTATCAGATGGTAACAACAATTCCTCCTTCACAACTGGGACGGATTCCCCGGTTAAGGCTGATTCATCGACCTGTAATTCGCGGATGGAAGCCAGGCGCAGATCAGCCGGGACTTTATCGCCAGACTGTACGAGGACAACATCGCCTGGGACCAGGCTAGATGAAGAAATCTGGCATTTTTCTCCCTCCCGCAAAACCGTGGCTTCTGTTTTGACCATTGACATCAAGGCTTCTAGTGCTCGCTCTGCGCGGGACTCCTGAATGAACCCAACGATGGCATTCACCAGCACAACCCCGAAAATCACACTGGCGTCTACCCATTCATCTAAAAGGGCGGTGACGATCGTCGCTGCCAAGAGGATGTAGATCAGAGGATGGTGGAATTGCAGCAAGAACTGTATCAATGGACCATGCCGACGAATCAACGGAAGCACATTCGGTCCAAACCGCTGAAGCCGATCCATGGCCTCATTTTGAGTGAGGCCTCGAGACACATCTGTCTCCAATAATAGGAGCACTTCATGAACAGGTAGCTGGTGCGTGTCGTGATTTACCTGGCCGTCCATCGTGTCATCTTCTTTAAATTAGGTTGCTCTCAACTGCGCTTTTACTCAAAATCTAATACTCTTCTTTCACCTGATAAAAATTCAGCAGAAAATGATAACCGGTCAGTAACATTAAAACATGCTGCATTTTGCGACACTGCAACATTTCATTCTCGTACCAGATTTCCCCAAATCCTGTTGATCAAGAAGTAAAAAATATCTCAGAGTTTCACTCATGCAACAGAAGTACCGCATGATCCTACTTGGCGTTACTCTTGCTTTTTTTCTCAAGAATAATGAGAAAGATGCGGATCACAGATCTTATTAGAGTAGCGAGGTAGGGGAATTTGCATAGGATCTTCCTTACGTATGAACTCTGCCAAAAACTATAGAAAAAGAGTATCTGATAAGGAACTTAATCGCATTCAAGCAAACACCAATCTCAATGCTTTACTGAAATGATCATTTACCCAATCTTTTTGTATGGCATTTTCCTTGCGTTAGCTGTAAAGACAACATTCCTTCTTCACGGACAGAGGATGAGTCGAAAGACAATATCCTTTGGCATGTCCAAATTCTCCCACGCGTCACCATTATTGCTGGATTTGAGTTGGGATCAGGAATTTTCATCAACACCATGTTACCTGAAGATCTGCACTTCGACATCGCTCGACACCCTCTTTCACTTCCGACCGAACCAGACATGTTTTCTCCTCTCTCGTGCGAAACGAGAGGTGACCTCATAGATCCCCTCTCGCTAGCATGAATTAATTCGGTTGATTGAAGATATGGCCCAACGATTGAGGAAACGTGACTGTCCCACCAGGAAACTCTTTTCCCTTCTGCCACAAATGATAAATGACCTCATCCGTCTTAGCAGCGGCTTCCGCCACAGCTACATTTACATTGCTATCAGGATAACCACAGCCCTTGACTTATTTTCTAAGCATCCTTTTCAGAACTTCACCTAGATGGCTCATGTCCTTTTTCGCGACATCAATTTATTTTTTTGCTGTTGCAATTTCCTACACCAAAAACCCAGCCGCCTCATACCTCTCTAAATGTAACCCGTGAATAAGTTTTCATAGCATGATGTTGTAGTGCTCCCTCGAAATCAAGCCACCCGTGAACGTTCTGCTTTCCGATATTGCCGAGGGCTCCGGGACGGCGATGCTTGGTGTGGGCGTTCTTTGTTGTCCCAGCGCATCCAAGTGTTGATCGTTCGCTGCGCGGCCTCAAAATTGTTAAAGTGCTGTTGTCAGACACACTCCTCTTTCAAACTGCGAAAGAACCGTTCAATCAGCCCATTCTGCTCCGGCGTATAGGGCGTGATGAATGCCTGTGATATAATGATAGGCGCGCCGGGCTTGGCGAAACCGGCAACTCTGCAAGATCAAGCCATTATCACTGCGTAGCACCGGCATGCTCCCAACCGGGCTAAACACGCTGCCTCAAGGGCCCGCTCGGCCTCTTTGGCCCGTCCCCGCAACGCGAACTCAGACCCCACAATCTTTCGATCATGACAATCAATCACCGCCGTCAGATGCCCTCAGCCATCCCGTCCGCAGGGGATATGGGTGACATCCATGCCCAGCACTCTCCAGGGTTCGGCTCCGCAGGCGCTGCGCCCGTAGGCACGGCGTGCTGACTCGTTGATGAATCAACCATCGTTTGAGGCATAACGTCCGATACACCGCTTTGCGATTATGCCCCCACCCCTTGCAAAACCGTAAGAGCGCCCACAGCCGGCGATAGCCATAGGTCGGATACTCCTGAATGAGAACCTAAAGTCGCTTGACCAAAGCCTCAGAAAGTTTGGGGGGCCCCAACGTGGCTTGCGTGGGCCAATGCAAGGCCGAACGCGACACCCCTTCCCCTCCACAAGGCGGCATATCTTTCAAACGAGGATGCGCCCGAGTCTGCACAGGAGAGACAACATGACTCATGTCAGTGCTGCTGCCCCTTTCGTGCACTATCAACACTCCAGATACCCGAACCCTGTGCAGAAATACATAAGAATACAAAGCAGTACAACACGGCAAGTTCACCACCGTTCTCAATCGGAAAGAGCGCTTTTGTCCCATGCGCCATCCAATAGGCCGCGGCCATCAACCCACTACAAAGGAAAGCCGCCCAACGCGTGAAGAGCCCAACCATAACCAAGAGTCCACCAAGAGCCTCGATCGGCCCAGCTACATAGAGGACCAAGCCTGGGGCTTCAAAGGGCATGGCATTCGGAAAACTGAAGAGTTTTTGCGTGCCGTGAAAAAGAAAGAGGAATCCCACGACGATGCGCATTAAGGCATAGGATTGCTGAGAACACGATTGTGTAAACATAGGGAATTTTCCTTCGGTTGTTGGTTATCTCAAATAAAGGTGCCCAAGGCACCTCCGTGTCACAAGTATTTTTTTAGCCGTGGTAAAAGTCTTCCCGGACAATCTTGCCATCGTGCCAGGTCTGCACAGCCACTTGCTTCATCACCACGCGATTTCCCTCTTTGAAGGTCAACTCAAACGTCCATTCCACAGCAGCCTGTTCACCATCGACGATAATTCTTCCAACAGTAGCCCCATGAAATTCTTGCACGCTTGCTAAAAACTTCAATTCATATTCACGGTTCGCAGCCTTTCCCACCCGTTCATCACTTCCATTTTCACTCATGACCACATTATCCGCATAGTACGTATCAAACGTTTCGAGGATCTTTCCTGTGACAACGCCGTCGATGACGGCTTGGACCTGATTGCGAAGACTCATGACTTCCCTCCTTCTTTACGATTGCCTGTTTGTCGGTTCTGAAAAAGTAATACCTAAGTCTTGAATTTCTCGATATGGGAGCAACCAGACGAGCGATTCATCGTGAAGATCGACTACCTGGATACGATTCCCCCAAGGGTCTCGAAAATCGCAACTGCCTCCGGATTCGAATGTTAGTCCATAGTTTTTCTTCAGCTTTTGACGAACTTCCTCAACCTGAGCTGCATCACGAACCATAAGACCGAAATGCTTCATTCGATCTGGCTTCAATTCCTTGACTTCAAAGATTGCCAAAAATTGATGCTCGCCTAACTGGCACCATGCAGCCCCTTCGCCGCCCCGAAGCATCGTGAGATTAAATACATCCGAATAAAATTCCACGGCTTTTTGTGCATCATCGACCTCGATGACGACATGATTGACTCCATACACCTGCACAGCCATCGTTCTCACTCCTTTCGCCTATTTTTGAGTGATAATGACCCGCTCATTCGAGGCGGGTACATCATGCATGATACTCTTCACAAATCCAGCTTGTCGGAACATACGATCGTATTCGGCAAACGAATAGGCATCGCCCGCAGGCGTTATGGCCAACATCGTCAGACCAAACTCTGCCATGGCTGGCGGAGAGACTCGATCTTCATTTGGGACAAATTCCAACGTCATAACTCGTCCACTATCGGCCAGACAGGCATGAACTCTTGTCAGCAAAGCCTCACAGGTGCCCACATCAAAATGATGGAGAAAATTGGTCAGGAGAACCAGGTCATACCCTTCGCCAAATTCCACATCAAACGCACTGCCAGGCAACATTCGGAACCGATTTATCACACCCGCAGCGGCAGCTTGCTCTTGTGCGACAGTCAGGACATTGGCCCAATCCTGTGCGACCACCTCGACCATTGGCAGCTTCTTGGCCATTTCCACACCAAAGATCCCGTGCCCGGCGGCTACGTCTAAGACCTTTTGCGTCTTAGGTGCATGCTCACATACCCACTTAGCCATCCATTCTGCTGGCTCTTGCATCAATGGCATCATCGAACGCGCAAATCTCACCCATTCAGGATGCTCGGGGGCGATGATTCCTTGGGCATCGATCGCTGTTCCGCCTTTCTTCACTGCACGAGTGAGGTGTTGAAACCCTTCACGTAACGGAGAGGACAGCATAAATTCCATGGCGCCGCCCATATAAGCAGGAGAATGCCTATCAAGAAAGAGCGCGGAGTCTTGAGTAAGTGCATACGCTATCCCTTGTTTTGTAAGAAATCCACCAATGATCAGGTAATCAGCCAATAAACGTATCCCACGCTCGGACGTTTCACACCGGTGAGCCAATTGAACAGGAACGGAATTTCCTTCGGCAATAGCGGTAAACAGTTCTAATTCGATTGCTGTTTTCAACGCGGCTGTTCGTTGATACGCATTCACCGTTTGGAAAAACAACGCTGGCGAAGGCGCCTGACTGTGGTCTGAAGTACTCATAAAGATTTTTTCCTTTCTTTTCCTTCACGATTGACACATCATTCGATGTGCATCCCTCTGGCATAACTCGATGATCACTCTTAAAGGAAAAGTGGTTTGCTCGGAGAGAGAACCACCCTTGGATTGTTTTGCCAATCGACTGCTTGAGCATCGACATAGAGTTCGACCTCATTCCCATCAGGATCGTGAAGGTACAGACTTTGAGTCACGGCATGGTCCGTCATGCCAGAAATCAGAATGCCGGCACGATCCAATTCCTCTTTTGCCTCACGCAGTTCTTCCAAGCTATCCCCGATCTTGATACCAATGTGATAGAGACCCCGCCTGCCCCCTGTGAGAGGGGCAGGTGCGTCACCCACTTCAATCAGTAAGAGCTCATGATGCGTTCGCCCGGAGGTCAAAACGGCAGCGTTGTCCTCAAAAACCCTGCCAATCTCTTTGAATCCCAAGAGATCACGATAAAATTGAAGCGCCCGGGCTAACTCTTTGACATAAAACACCACATGTCCCAAATACTGTGCTTTCATGATATGTTCCTTGCACTATTTCGGCCTTATTAAAATCATTAACGTTTCTGACTTGCCATCCTGCCATGTATATCTTCTAACTATTCAAAATTTTCCCGAAGCCGCCCCAATAACCGCTTCATCTGTTTCACTTCCTCCTGGGTCAGCGCATGCTCAAAAAATGGACGAATAAAGGCCGCATGCGCAGGAAACACCTTTTGAAAGAGCGTCTCCCCTTGAGGAGTCAAGCGAATCTTAATAGCACGGCGATCACCTTTGATTTGTTCTCTTTTCAAGAGACCTTTCTTTTCTAATCGATCTAAGACGCCAGTTAACGTGCCTTTTGTCACTAAGGTCGCTCGCGAAAGCTCAATACATGTCAATCCATGAGTGCCGCCAAGTTCGACGATGACATCAAATTGCGACGGCGTCAGGCCCAACGATTCGATGTGGCGGCTAGCCACCCGAAAGAATGCGAGGTATGCCTCAACCAATGGACGGACAAGACGCAGATACGGATCTTTCTTAAAGTCAGGCATTGCCATGGACACACTCCAGATATGATTTATCCCTGGGAGGGCATCGTTCTAAATCCTGCTCCCGATTTCTCTTCAACTAAGTTTCACCTTCCACGCATATTGTTTTAACTAAAATAGTACTAATTAAAACATTTGTCAAGTTCCACTCCCTGTCAACTATCCAAATGCAGCTTATCATCGACAATAAGACGAGCAATGGCCATTACTGGACTCTCAAGCTGAAAATGGCCAAGAAGAGTAAGAGCTACCCTCATAAGCCTATCCAGCAAGTCCCAGGCAGCGAGGAAGAGGTGGGGTTGGAAGAATTGTGTAGTTTAAATTGTGTAGTTTAAGTGGTGTCTAAAAGCGATTTTCTTGGCTGTCCGGTAGTGTTGCTAAGGTATACCCTATAGTCCGCATTTTCTAAATGGTTCTTGCACTTTGCCGTCGTTCATGTATACTTCAATGAAGTAGAAATATATTCCAATGGGTGATAGCCTATGGTGATCATAGAAACCTTGGCATTTACACGGCGTGTCAGGTCGTTGCTTTCGGATGAGGAGTATCAGGCCCTGCAATGGTTTTTGTGTACGGTGCCGGATGCCGGAGCCGTGATACAAGGCACCAGCGGTGCAAGAAAAGTGAGATGGAAGCAAGAGCGTCAAGGTAAACGGGTGGTGTGCGGGTGATTTATTTCCATCATGGATAGGAAGACCAATTATGGATGTTGGCGCTGTACGCGAAGACCGACAAAGAAGAGTTATCGCATGCCGATAAAATAATCGTGAAACACTTAGTTGAGGAGATTAAGCAATGAAGATGAACAGTAATTTGTTAGACATCGATTTACAGGAAGAACTGGCGGCGATCCGGGCGCAGAAGACTGGGAAGCAACCGTTGAAGACGAAAGCGTTTCAAGCCCCCTCTAGCCCGGATGTGATCCGGCATCGACTGGGCTTAACGCAAGATGCGTTTGCCGGGTTGCTGGGGGTGTCCGTTCAGACGTTGCGCAATTGGGAGCAAGGGACACGGGAACCACGGGGTCCAGCCTTAGCTTTACTCAGGATCGTCGAGAAAAACCCGGAAGTGTTGTTTAATTAAGGCTCGCTTTTTCCCTGTGTGCAGACAAATGATTTCTAGTCATTCTTAATTTGTGCTTTTTCCTAAAGCAAAAATTGCAATTGAAGGAGAGAAAAGTTTCCTTTGAAACTTACTGCGTTTCCGCTATCGGCTGTGAGTTCAATTGATCAACGCAACAACTTTAGGTGCGAGCCGGTCTGACTTGGGACGCTGTCCAGGTTGCCGTCCAAGCTTTCTACCTCGCGCTTTGGCGGCGGCGAACCCAATTTCACTGGCGGTTCCAGCATCGAGTTCTTAACCATCGAGCGTGGCGACCGGAAAAAACTCGTCTGGCTTCAGGGTGAGACGGTTGGGCTAGATTATCAGTGGGAATCGGGGCACTGTTCGGGATCAGAGCACTATTGATGGATATCCCTGCAGAGCTAATGACTATGGTATCCCTCGGTTTCCCTAACAAGGGTTTCATGAGATGTTCATACCCACCTGGACAAAACCCAGGGCCAATGTACCCCCGGTGCTGGGCCTCCTACCCTCTTTACGATTCCCCTTCAACTCATGAAAGTGGTAAGGGTACGACGTGTATTGGCATGAAATTGTACGCTGAGCCATGAGAGAATCTTTCTTACAGCGGCGCGTGAGCCAATATGCGAGCACCGCGGCGGACCGGGCGAACGGTGACTTCTACCTTGTGGTGAAGGGTATGGAGAATCTTGACGAGCCGGTCGATCGTAAAGCCTTTCAGATTGGCCTTTCTGATCCGGCAAATGTCGGCTTGATTAATGCCGGTTTGCTGAGAGGCCTGGCGTTGTGACCATCCTTTTTTATCCAGAATATCAATAATTTTTCCACTCAGATCAGCTTTTAACAGCTTCGTCTCCGCATCAGGTAAGCCAACATCCCGAAACGGATTGTCGCTTCCTCTGACTAATTCGAGTGTATCGTTTCTCATGATCGCCACTCCTTTTTTAATTGCTTGACCCGTTCTTCAATCACAGCAAGGTCTTTCTTTGGTGTTCTAATGCCCTGGGTCGATTTCTTCTTAAACGCATGGATGATCCAGAGATCATCACCGAGTTGAACCGCATAGACTATTCGATACGCATCGCTTCTATACGGCAAGGCCACTTCCAGAACACCAGAACCAAAACCCTTCAATGGTTTAGCCAGATCGGACTTTCTTCCTGTAGCTGCCAAGCGAAGAGCTGTCATGATCTGATCCTGCGCATCAATAGGAAACTCAGTGAAAGCCTTATGTGCGGCCTTAATCCATGAGATTCGCCGTGGCATGATTTATGATGGTATATCTACCATCATTTGTCAATAAAAAAGTGTTGGGGGGTTTTACGATCTTTCATAGCAACCCGTCACATGACGGGTATCAAATTGACATCCTCACGAGCCCAAAGGCCAAGAACAACCTTACGCCTCTTGAGCTTCTGCGGATTCCTCGGGTTGGTCTGGGGGTTCAGGGGTCGCCAGCCGTTGCGCCACATAATCAAGAAAGGCTTGGTAGCGCCGCTGGCTCGCGAGCTTGGCGGGGCGTTTTTCCGAGTCTCCTAATTCGGGAGTATGGGCAAACCAATATTGCAGATAGGTCGAGAACATTTCGGCGACAAATTCTTGATGGCGGGTCAGCTTCCCTAACAGCCGTGTTTGCCGATCCAGGCGGCGGAACAACGCATCAATTTGGCTCATATCATCGAGGTACATGCGTAAGGCGGCTTCTAAGAAGGCGGACTTGGTGATCCCCTTGGCGGTGATCAGCCGCGTGGCATCATCCAATGTTTGTTCTGTGACATACGCCTGAAATAATCGCTTTTTAGACTTGGCGAAGGGTTTGACCTTTTTGGGTGTGGCTGGTGCTTTGGGCATCGTCAACGATCGTGTGCTGGTGGCCGACTTTACAGCTCCGGTCCATCCATACTTTTGTCACTCCAAATATCCATTCGCCGTGGCTGAACCCGAAGACGTTCAGCCATTTGGCGCCGCTGCTCCTCAGTCTTGACGCGTTCCTCATCTTCCTCCCTATGCACGGAGAGCAAAGCATCCTCCTCGCCCCACTCGGGCAACTCCCTGCCCTGTTCATGATCGGCCTTGCTGTTCGACTCGCTCTGCTCAAGGTGTTCCTCAACATCCTGGCCGAGGCCGGAGCCTCCGTCACGCTGGCTTGTGGCAGGGGGCAAGGCATGCTGGTGAATGGGCTGCATGGGGAGTGATTCCCAGACCGTGCGTACCTGAGGCGGAAACTCACGAGCCATGGCTTCACGAGTTTCCGGTGTGGTCAAATTCGCTTGACCGGCAAAGGCTCGATCCTTGTAGTAAAACACTTTGCGGGCATGATACGGGTAATGACCACCAATGAGGATCAGGCTTTCCTCTGCCGGCAACATCAGAACCTCCCCAGGTGTTAACAGGGGCCGGGGGGTTTCTTGTTCGGTCACCATCGTGTGCATTAAAAACGGAGCCAGGCGAGAGCCAGCATAGTTGGACTGCTTTCTCACTTGGGTCGCTTCAGCAATCGACGTGTTGCCTTTTAGAATACTCATGACCAAGGTCACGCGTCGTTTGGCCGTCCGCCGTTGGATAGGTTCATGCTGTTCGTCTGTCATCGTCCACCTCCTGCCTATAAGATTATGTCTTAATCGGTGGACTCAATTGCAGAGGGAGCAGGATACAATGCTGCAGGACAGTATTTGAGCATGAAAAACCAGGTTCCATAATGAAGGCAGATGTCCACTGTTAGTGAGGATATTATTTGCCAGAACCTGCCTGAATCATGAATCATTCTTGACCTTCGCCCTCAGATACCCCACAATGAGGGACAAGCCGTAACCAAGACTCATTAGACATCAGAACAAGAAGGAATTGGGTCATGACACGAAGTATTCCGCTACTGGTGCTGATCATCTTTTGCACCCTAACAGGATGTTTGGGAAATCGTAATTGGGAGTATCCACCTTCCTCACGTGGCACCTACCTGGATGTCACCGCAACGACTCCTATTCCAGCGCGTGTTGTGGTATTACCTCTCCAAGACCTTCGGCAGGAGAAGGCAGACGTCGATTATGCGCACATCGCACTTCCGCTCGTTCCCTATGGGAGCATACGGTATGATCGTCCTGAAACGGTGGTGAACCCGGATCCAGTTGATGAAGTGCACTTTGACCCTCCCCAAGACTTTGCACGAGCGATCGCAGCTGAACTGCAAAGGGCACAGATTTTTTCTTCCGTGATCTATGCGGATGAGGCACAGATGGCTACGGCCGATCTCATCGTACGTGGAACGCTCCGTTCGACCCAATGGAATCGCACCCTCACGACCTACTTGTTAGGGCCCCTTGGACCGACCCTCTGGTTCCTAGGGCTGCCCATGGGGAATACGACCACGACATTGATGATGGAGGTAACGTTGGTTCCGGCGAATACGCACCCCCGCAACCCCGTCTGGAGTTTTTCGATGAACTTTCAAGAGAAGCTCTTGGACAGTCCGTACTATGGATGGGAAGACGCCGTGCTGAGTTATCCCCTTGCGCTCCAGGATGCGTTAAGACCCGCAATTGCTGACTTGGTGGACATTACTCAAGAAAATCCGCAGTTCTGGGTCAGGGCCGGGGACATGCCTTGAAGCGGGCGCTGGCCTCATGCTGGGTATGAGCACGAGAAAGCACCGTGCCTGCTGACTACGATGGCCTATTACAAGAATGGCCTGTCGCTACGGATCGAGCTCTCCAACAAACTTATTACAGCATTACGATTCCTCATCTGATGCAGAATGCTGATTTTCTGTATTGCTCGGGAAAAAACATGGTGAAGATCGGAGCTAGCTATGTGCGGTGGAGATTCAGCGTGATATTAGAGAGGATCTCACATGAGACTTTCGGCTAAGAGCCCCATCTTAGACCAAAGTGGTGCTACGTGTGTGCCTTATGCTAGCTTGTAAATTCAGGCATAGACAAGTATCTTCGGTGTGCATGCCTACTCTATCTCATTGATAACGTGTGCTGTGAATGACACGAACAAACAAAGGGGAAACTACGTATGACGGAATGGCTTCTGACCGTTGAAGAGTCGTTCTTCAAAAGTACCAAACTACTCATTGGGTTTTTGCCAAAACTGGTTGGTGCCGTGTTATTGGTGATGGCCGGGTTTGTCATTGGTCGACTGGTCTCGGTTGGCTTAACAAAGGTTCTGCAGTTTCTCGGCATGGATCGGCTACTTGGGAAGACCGCTGTTCATACTATTCTTGAACGAACCGGTACCCAAAAAACAATTTCACAAATTTTAGGAGTTCTGGGATTTTGGATCATATTCTTATTGTTTTTAATTTCGGCAACGGAAACCTTAGGACTGGCAATTGTCTCACAGGCCCTCACGGGGTTGGCATATTTTCTCCCGAAAGTCGGCTTGGCCGTCGTTATCTTGGTTTTGGGATTATTTGCGGCTAATTTTCTGAAAGAAGTCATCAGTTTGGCTTGTACGTCTGCCGGTGTTGCCCAAGGACCAGTCGTCGCGCAAACCTTTTATGTAGGGATGGCATTGTTGGTCGTCGTTACGGCCATCAATGAATTGGGGATTGATACCACCCTGCTAAATAATACAATTATATTGTTGGTGGCTGGGCTGATTGCAGGAGCTGCTCTCTCATTTGGCCTTGGCGCTAAGCCCGCGATTGGAAATCTGATCGCCGCCCACTACCTATACCCTATATTAAAGATCGGTCAGAAGGTCCGTGTCGGTGAGATTTCTGGTGAAGTGTTGTCTATTACTCCTGTTGCCGTGGTGGTTCAAACCCAAGAAGGGCGGGCAATCATTCCGGCTTCTCAATTTTCCGAATCTACGGCTATTGTTGATCCCTCAGAATAGAACTCATGCGTCCAGAAGACCAGCTCAACCTTAGATTTGTCCAACTTCATCCAGTTCAAGCTTCTAGACAATTAGAAATTCTGGAGTCACCAATTGCCGCAGAGGTGCTCATACCGTTTCCTACACGGGATATTGCAAATGTTCTAGGGTGTTGTCAGCCGGGGCTGGCAGCACGGATTCTCGAGTATCTTTCGATTGAGCAGGTGACAGAAGTGGTCAGTACTTTACCAGCTTCAACCGCCTTTGTAGTGTTCCGGCAATTCTCTCAAGAATTCCAAGGGCAGGTTGTTGACCAATTAGGTCCGATACATGGTCCAAGATTTCGTTTGGCCCTCATCCAACCCAAACAATCAGCCGGAAGTTTGGCAAATCCAAGAGTGGTGACATTGCCTCCTGATGTAACGGCTGAGGAAGGAATCGAGCTTATCAAAAGAAACCCTCGCCAAGCGTCATACTACCTGTATGTGGTTGATCGCGATGCTCAATTGGAGGGGGTCGTGACCATGAAACAGTTATTGATGGGAACCCCCAAAGATTTTATTGGGTCGGTAATGAATGATCAGGTAATCACCATTCCTGCAAGTGCGACCCATGAAGAATTAATAAAACATCCACATTGGCAACAATTTCATATGCTTCCCGTAGTCGACCACGATAGAGTTTTTCTCGGCGTGCTACGCTATCAGATCTTGCAACAGGTTATTGAGAAAACTGAAAGACAAAAGCCTCCAGGGTCCTTGCCGGCTGCACTCATTGAGTTATGGGAGGCCTATTCTCTGGCGGGCATACGGATATTGACGGAATTATCTGAAGCTAACAAACCGGATTCTTTGTCTCAAAGATAATGGTCAAGGTGCTGAGGGTTGCAAATGAAGACAATGACTCCTCTATATGAAACGTTTTTCTCCACTCATCCAGAAGAAGCGGCTCGTCTCTTGGAGTCGTTCTCAATGGCTGAAATTTTTCGGGTCATTTCTCAAACGCAACCTAAAAATATTGCCCATTTACTTTCCAATATGAGTCCCCCTCTTGCATCAGACGTATTGCTCCGTCTTGATAGGGAAGTGTTGGTTCGTGCTGTTCCAGAATTTTCTCCAACAATTTTGGCGAATCTGACCGCTCGGATTGACCCTGAACAACAAACAGCCTTTTTAAAGAGAATTCCCCAAACCGTCGTCAAAGAACTGACCGCCTTTCTTGAATATCCGCCAAACGCGGTTGGCAGCTTGATGGACCCTCGCGTGCTGGCCCTATCTGAAGACATGCTGGTAGAACAAGCCCTTGCACAAATTCGTGCAAGGGGTTCTAGAGAAATGCATGAAGTTTATGTGATCGACCGCAATCATAAATTAGTAGGGAGCGTGCCACTTCGAGATTTACTCATTACCTCGCCGGACGAACGGCTTCAAGCCATAATGGAACGAGACTTGTTGACCATCCATCCTTTAGAACAACGGGATCATATCGTGGGTCTGTTCAATGAACGAAAGCTCTTTACCTTCCGGTCACGGATTTAGATGGACACTTACTCGGCATTATTCGAAACCAGGCTATTGTCAAAGCCAGTCGAGAGGAGGCCAGCGCTGATGTACAAACGATGGTCGGGGTCAGTGCAGATGAACGTGCGTTGTCCACGCCTTGGTTTGCGGTCAAAAAACGTTTGCCATGGTTACAGATTAACTTGCTAACGGCTTTCTTGGCAGCCTTTGTGGTTGGTTTATTTGAAAGTACAATCGCGCAATTTACCGCGTTGGCTGTGTTATTACCCGTTGTGGCTGGTCAATCAGGGAATACCGGGGCCCAATCATTAGCTGTTGTCATGCGTGGGTTAGCGTTACGAGACATCAGGCCTTCTCAATGGGGTACGGTGAGTCGGAAAGAGGTCGCTGTTGCCTTTATTAATGGTGTTGCTGTTGCCGCCACGACGTGTTTGGGCGTGTACCTGTGGAGTCAATCTCTTGGATTAACCATGATTATCGGAGTCTCGATGATACTCTCCATGACGATTGCCGGGTTATCCGGAGCCATCATCCCCATCATCCTTCGGTCGCTCAATCAAGACCCAGCTCAGTCATCATCGATTATTTTGACGACTGTGACAGACGTCTTTGGATTTTTGAGCTTTCTGGGATTGGCCACCCTATTTTCCAGTTGGTTGGTCTAGTCTTTTTGGTTGTCACACGCAAACACCTGCTTACCCCTCAGCCAGTTACGTTTGTTTTTTTCTCACGCAAAATTTCGACCTTGTACGAATATCATAATCATGCCCTTTTCCTTATGTGAATCCTTGAGGAAGCCACCCAAGGTTCCTGCCGATGGCAAGAATGATCAACAATAAGCGAGCTTGAGACATCGCGAGTTTCTAGAACATGAATTGGAGCCCAACGACCTCATCGTTCTGGATAGTAAAAAAGGTGATCCTGCTGTAAGCTTCCCCCAACCACGGACAGGCGCAATGTAGAGCTTTCTGGCAGAATGACCCAGGAGGTTCTTATGAAAACGAGTCGATTCAGCGAAACGCAAATTGTCGCCATCTTGAAACAAGCCGATGCCGGGGTCAAAGTCAAAGACCTGTGTCGGGAGCATGGCATTAGCGATGCTACCGACTACAATTGGAAAGCAAAGTATGGCGGGCTTGAGGCCTCGGATCTCAAGCGTCTGAAGGAGACCGAGAGCGAACTGGCCAAACTCAAACGCATGTATGCGGATCTGGCCTTAGAGAATCGGGCTCTCAAGGATCTCATCGAAAAAAAGCTCTAACGCCGACGGAGAAACGAATGGCGGTGCAGACGATGCAGGAAGCTCATGGCGTGTCCATCGTTCGAGGCTGTGCCGCAGTGCATCTGGCTCGGTCGGCGTACTATCAGGTGCCACGTGATTGGCACACCCGGGATCGGGATGTGATTGATGCTCTGAATCAGTTGGTCAAGGCCCACCCCCGCTGGGGTGTCTGGAAGTATATTGATCGGTTACGAACGTTAGGGTATCGCTGGAATCACAAACGGATTTACCGCGTCTATCGGCACTTGAGGCTCAATCAGCCTCGCCGTACGAAACGCCGACTCCCCACACGACCCTCCCTGCCCGTGTTTGTGCCAGAGGGGCCGAACGAGGTGTGGTCCGCTGATTTCATGAGCGATGCCCTCTATCACGGCTCGCGGTTTCGCACCTTGAATATCATTGATGACTTTAATCGAGAAGCCTTAGCGATTGAAGTGGATACGTCCCTGCGGGCCGAGCGGGTTATTCGTGTCCTCGAACGCTTGAAGACAGAACGTGACCTGCCCCATATGATTCGGGTGGATAATGGCCCAGAATTTCTCGCTCAGGTTCTTCAAGATTGGGGAAAGACCAATCGCGTGCTGATCTATTACATCCAGCCCGGGCGCCCGACCCAGAATGCGTTCATTGAACGATTTAATCGCACCTATCGGAATGAAGTCCTCAATCTCTATGTGTTTCGGAGTTTGGAGGAGGTCCAAGAGCTCACAGCAAAATGGATGACCGTCTATAACGAACACCGCCCTCACAAGGCGTTACAAGGCATGACCCCGTGTACGTATCACAAACCCAAAAGGCCGGAAAACTCTATGTTGAACCTGTCCGCTTGACGGGGAAGCTTACATATCCACCAATATGGCTTTATAGCGACCACGGAATAATGGACCATCGGTTGCGTGGAGTCGATTATAGCGTTGAGTGTAGACTCCATTAATATGGCGCATAATGCGGTCAAGGTTCGCCCGTGGCGTTTCGAGAAGCAGGTGATAGTGATTGCCCATCAGGCAATAGGCATGAACGATCGCATCAAAGCGCTGATGGGTTTCTTCGAGCGTCTTGAGAAAGCTTTGGTAATAGGCGTGACCATGAAAAATGGCCTGCCGTCCTCTCCCCCGATTCATGACGTGATACAACGCCTGTTCGTATTGGATGCGAATGGGTCTGGGTTCGTATTGGATGCGAATGGGTCTGGGCATTTGTGAAGTATGCCAAATTCTTAAACATTATGAACTAGGCTTGACCCCTTTGCTGACCCCGCGGATTCATATAATAAGTGCAATTTCTCGAGCCACTCGCCTCGGGTATGATGGTGGGCTGTCGCAATCAATGTCACAGCAGGAGGAGTCTCGATGAAATCGTATCAACAGTTACGGCAAGAAGAGAGATTTTACATCTGGCAAGCCCGGCGGGAGGGAAAAACGCAAAAGCACGTCGCCGAGACGCTGGGCCGGCATCCCTCGACCGTCTGTCGCGAGCTTAAACGAAACACATACCCGCAGTGTCATATGTATACGTACCACTGGGCCCTGCAGATCGTGCACCATCGCAAGCAGTGCGCCCGGCGTCACAAACACCGCAAACTGACCGATGAACTCTCTCGGTTGATCACTCAACTCGTTCGCCAATACTTAAGCCCGGAGCAGGTGAGCGGGTATCTGAAAACGCATTTCGCCATCCGCCTCAGCCATGAAACGATCTATCGCTTCATCTACCGCGATGCCATCCGGAAAGCAGACTTGAAGCCGTTTCTGCGGCAAGGCGGGAAGCACCGACGCAAACGCTATGGCTCAGGCGCGCGAGCTTCAACGATTCCCAACCGCGTCTCCATTACGGAGCGGCCTCAAGAGGTCGAGGCGAAAACACGGCTAGGAGATTGGGAATGTGACACGGTGATGGGGAAAGATCGAAAAAGCGTGTTGGTCACGGTCGTGGATCGTGCGTCCCTGTATACAGCCTGCTCTCGGGTCTTGAGCCGGTCGGCTACCGCCGTGAGGGCCGCCATTATCCGGCTGCTGCGTCCCTTCAAAGAGCGGGTGCAAACCCTGATCTTTGACAATGGCTCAGAATTCGTGAAGCATGAACTCGTAGCCCACGCATTGGAGGCCACCACCTACTTTGCCCATCCCTATGCATCCTGGGAGCGTGGCATCAATGAAAACACCAATGGCCTCCTGCGCCAGTTTTTTCCGAAGCGCACAAATTTCAGAATGGTCTCATGGCAACAGGTGAGAAAGGCCGTGACCCATCTCAATAACCGGCCCAGGAAAACACGTGGGTATCAAACACCAAATGAACTATTCCACAAGCACTTCGTCCCTCTGGTGTAGAACAAATTGCACTTATGACTTGAATTCAAGATGCCTTGAAAAGGGGTCGAAAAAGGGTCAAGTTTATTTTATAAAAGCTAGACACTTTTGATTAATTGTATCTGCCCCTTAAGCCTCCAGCATTGATTAAGTGCTGGATTGCATGTGCGGCTAGTGAACTACTTCCTCATACGTCCACTGGGTGCCACATTCTAAAACGAAAATACGGTCAAGTCTTTTGTTGATTAATTACGAGCTTTCCTTCCTTTCCTTATCGCATGCAAAGGGAGACATCCTTGACCATCAGAGGTTAGGGGCTCAAGCCTTGACTCAACGGATATGGTTGAGAGATGTAGTCAGACCTAATTGAGAATCCATGAGACGAATAGACAAACGACAATCTCAAAAAAGACTTGCTCCTTGGAATCATGTGACTGCTTCTATAGAATTCTCGTTCTATAGGAAGAAAAGAATATCAAATGGAAACGAGAGTTTCTCGTTGCTCATGAATATGTTTTAAAGCACTCTTGGGCAGGTTCTTCTCAGCTATCCGAAGGTCATAGGACGTTTGCAGGTTCATCCAGAACTTCGCAGTGTTACCAAAGAACTCACTCAATCGTACAGCAGTATCGCCGGTAATGCCTCGTTGTCTATTGACAATGGCTGTAATCCGATTGGGTGGGACGCCGATAGCATTTGCCAAAGAGGAGGCTGTGAGCCCTGTGTGCTTTAAAGGTTTTAAAAATTCTTCCTCAAGAATTTCTCCCGGGTGGATTGGTCTCATCCCATTCTTCATCATCAGGGCCTCCTCTTAATGATAATCCGTTATTTCCACATTATGCGGACCGTCCTTCTTCCACACAAAACAAATCCGCCATTGATCATTTATCCTCAGGCTATGCTGTCCTTTTCGATCGCCTGCCAGCTTCTCCAGGTTATTTCCCGGCGGCATGAACAGATCGAGTAATTCTGCTGCATTGTCTAGAATCGTGAGCTTGCGTTCCGCAGACTTTTTGAAGCTAGAAAAAGTCCGAACTTGTTTGCCAGAAAAGAACATTTCAGTTTTCTTGTCGGCAAAGCTTCTTATCATTTTTTAATGGTACTATGTTTTATGATATACGTAAACAATATACTTATATATTTAGAATTTCTCGTTAAGGCAAGAAAGGCTCAGCGAGCCATACATTTGCCACCATAGAGAAGATGTATTCTCATGTATTAGGTGGTTGGAAATGACGAGGGAAAGGCAAAGAAAATGGCTGGGGGAGAAGGATTCGAACCCTCACAGTCAGAACCAGAATCTGACGTCCTACCCTTAGACGATCCCCCAGTCCGAATGATTAGGTAGAATTGTAGCTTACGGGAGCACTAAACGGTCAGTCAAGCAGAAGCGCCGCGTCTGTGGCTTTCGCGGCGAGTTTGGTTGCTCACTGTCTCGACTCGGATTGGTCAATCACTCAAGCATCTCTCGATCGTGGACGTCTACAGTCATACCCATTCACGCATCAGTCGGAACAATCCCGCAACTGGAAACGTGTTGGAGTGCCTCTAGTATCCGGTTCATCGATCGATCTTTTCCCAAGAGTTCCATGACATCATAAATCCCTGGGCTTGTGGTGCGGCCGGTTAGAGCGACACGTAACGGTTGGGCTAGGTTTCCCATTTTGAGGCCATCTTCTTCCAAAATGACATGGAACAGTTGTTCGGCCGTTTCTTTGGTAAATGGTTCTAATGCTTTTCCTCGCTCGACAAACTTTTGCAGGCTTGGGGCAATCTCCGGAGTTATGAACTTTTTTGTGGCGGCTTCGTCTCTTACGACAGGTTCAATGACATAGGGCAAGCTCCAATCGACCATTTCAACCAGCGTGCGAGCCCGCTCCCGGAGTGGTGGAACAAGCGCTTCGAGGCCTCCTTGTGGCTGGATCGGACTGTTTGGGTCGTAGCCCTGTTGTTGAAGGAATGGTTGCAGCTGGTGTGCGACCTGTTTGGGGTCGGATTGCTTCATGTATTCCGCATTCAGCCATAAAAGTTTTTCTGGGTTAAAGGTCGCAGCGGCCTTTTGGACAGAGCCGAAAGAGAATTTTTCAACCATCTCCGTCAACGAAAAAATTTCTTGATCGCCAAATGACCAGCCTAGCCTGACTAAATAATTCACTAAAGCCTCTGGCAAATAGCCCATCTCTTGATACGCCAACACAGACGTGGCGCCATGTCGTTTGGATAGACGAGCTTTATCTGCGCCAAGGATCATGGGTAAATGGGCAAACTTTGGGATGGCATAACCCAAGGCGCTGAAAATCGGTACTTGCCGGGGAGTATTATTGACGTGATCATCACCACGGATCACATGGGTAATACCCATCATGGCATCATCAATGACAACGGAAAAATTATAGGTGGGATAGCCATTGGATCGTAGGATGATCAAGTCATCTAAGACAGCATTGTCAAACACAATGGCGCCCTTGATGAGGTCTTCCACGACGGTCTCCCCTTCTTGGGGCGACTTAAATCGTAAGGCCGCAGGCTGCGTGGGTGTTGTGATGCCACGCTCACGGCATTGTCCGTTGTATTTCAGGGGCTGCCCGGTGGCTTGGGCTTCCTTACGTCGAGCTTCCAACTCTTCAGTCGTGCAAATACACCAGTATGCCTGGCCTCGTTCTAACAAACCCATAGCTTGTTGGCGATAGAGGTCGAGTCGATCGGTTTGCCGGTAGGGTCCCTCATCCCATGTCAACCCTGTCCATCGGAGACCTTCTAAAATGACGTCAATCGCTTCGTCTGTTGATCGATCACGGTCGGTATCTTCAATCCGTACAATAAAGGTGCCGCCTTCATGACGAGCATAGAGCCAATTGAACAACGCGGTTCGCAATCCGCCAATATGCAGATATCCCGTGGGGCTGGGGGCAAAACGTACACGGACATCACTCATTGTCTGCTATTCCTTTCAACATCTTCAGTGTCTTGGTACGAATGATTATTTCAAGAAGACTGTAAAAACGCAGCTTATCGAGAGCGCGTCGCTTAAAGCAAACAGAGGACGTCCTTTCTTGACGACTCGCCCAACGCATGGTAGCATCGGGGCGATCAGTCGGATGTTTGTATATCCGATGACCCAAAGACAGAGCATGAACGTGGGGCTGTGGCGCAGTTGGGAGCGCGCGTGAATGGCATTCACGAGGTCGCCGGTTCAATCCCGGCCAGCTCCACCAAATCTTTTCCCTCATTAATGATATTCGGAGTCTCGCTTCCTCACTTATCCCCATTGTGTCCTGCTGGGTAGTTGGTCGCCTTCCTCGTTATCGTTGTTGATCACCTGCTTGAGATTGGTCAGTCATGATTCATATTGAACAGATTGTCAAACAGTACCCCACCAAAACGCTGTTTGCTGAGGCATCGGCCCATCTCCGACCCAATAGCCGTGTTGGGTTGGTGGGCCGGAATGGCACCGGCAAAACGACGCTCCTTCGAATGATTATTGGTGACGATGCGCCGGAAAGCGGAACGATCCGAAAACGAGCCTGGTTGAAGATTGGGTATTTGGCTCAGGAAATCGACTTCCTTCCTGGCCAGACCGTGTTAGAAGCGACTCACCGCAACACCTATCCTGAACATGAGGCGAAACGTATTCTCTCAGGCTTGGGGTTTGGCGAGGGTGACTGGGATCGTTCTCTTGAAACCTTTTCGGGTGGCTACCGTATGCGTGTGACACTGGGACATTTGCTCCTCTCGAGCCCCGATGTGCTGATGCTCGATGAGCCGACCAATCATTTGGATAAACCGACGCAGGCCTGGCTGGAAGCCTTCCTGCGTGCGTCCAACATGACGATGTTGATCATTAGCCACGATACCGTTTTCTTAAACAGTCTCGTGACACATATTTGGGAAATTCGCAACGAGCAAATTCAAGAATATCGCGGGAACTATCACTCTTTTCAAAAGCAACGTCTCCAACGGGAGCAACAGACCGCGGCGGCAGCTGAACGGCAATCCAAAGAAGTGGCCCGCGTGCAAAACTTTGTCGATCGCTTTCGGTATCAGGCGAATAAAGCCAAGCAAGTTCAGTCTCGTCTGAAACAATTGGAAAAGGTCAAATTGATCGAGCAACGGCGGGATGCCAAACGGATTCGGTTTAAGTTTCCCGAGCCCACTCCCAGTGGGAGGCATGTGCTTGAGCTTCAACAGGTGGCCAAGCGGTATGGCCAAGTGACGGTGTATGAATCGCTTGATCTCTCGGTCGAACGAGGGCAACGCGTGGCACTGGTTGGGGAAAATGGAGCTGGCAAGAGTACGCTGCTCAAGATCTTAGCCGGGGTGTTAGCGCTTGATGAAGGCACTCGACGGGAAGGTCATGGGGTGAGCCTCCATTATTTTGCCCAACATCAGGCCGAAATTTTGAATCCGGAACATTCCATTTTAGATTCTCTGGGAGACGCAGCTCCACAGGCCGAGATGAATTTCTTGCGGGGTATTGCCGGAATTTTTCTCTTTTCCGGCCCTGACCAAAAGAAGCCGATTAAAGCCTTGAGTGGTGGGGAACGCAACCGTGTCGCCTTGGCTCGCATGTTGGTGGAACCGGCGAATACCTTGCTGTTGGATGAGCCAACGAATCATTTGGATCCCACCTCTGTTGATATTTTGACGGATGCCATGATGGACTTTCCTGGGACTATTGTGTTCATTTCTCATGATCCAACATTTTTAAGCCGGGTTGCGACACGGGTGGTCGAGATCGAGAATGGGCAAGCTCGCGATTATTATGGAGATTACGAATATTATTTGTGGAAACGGTCGCAAGAGCTGGAATTGAGTCAAGACGCGAAGGCCAATGGTGCTGCCGCCGATCGTCCACGGAATAAGTCTTCTAAAAAAAACGAGTCTCCTAAAAAGAATGAGCCAGCCTCTGTCTCTTCGCCTGACTCGAACAGGCCCACACGTCGAGACTTGTCAAAATCACTCGCCCGTTTGGAAAAACAAGTGGTCAAAGTCGAGGGTGAGATTGCTCATTGGGAAAGTCAGATCAAAGAGCGGGATGCTGACTTAGCCCGTCCGGGCACCTACCAGGATTATACCCGTTGGACCCGGCTCCACGCGGAACGTGAAGAATGGGGAAAAGAGCTAGAGCTGCTCACGCATCGATGGTCCACCTTGTCGACGGAGCTAGAATCTGTGAAGTCTCAATTCACCGCGCTCCAATCCTAACCTGCCAATGCGCCTCAGTCGTGTTTCTTGTGTTTGGTCCTGTCTGGTTTCGGCACGTCTGTTTTCTGAGGCTGATAGTATATTTTCCCCTTGAGCGGTTCTGGCAAGTGCGATTGTTCCTGTTGTGCGTCGGGGTCGTCATGCACATACCGGTAGCCTTTGCCGTACTCCCATGCCTTCATGAGTGACGTGACCGCATTGCGAAGATGCAGCGGCACAGGAAGGTTGCCATGTTGTTTGGCATCATGCCGGGCTTCAAGTAATCCCACATAGGATGCGTTGCTTTTGGGAGATGTCGCGAGATAGGTTGTTCCATGCGCGAGATTGATCTGTGCTTCCGGTAGTCCGACCATCTCCACAGCTTGAAAGACTGAGGTGGCGACCATGAGCGCCATGGCATTCGCATTACCAATATCTTCTGATGCAAAAATGACCAGTCGTCTGGCAATAAATTTCGGGTCTTCGCCGCCTTCCAGCATTCGTGCTAACCAGTAGAGTCCTGCATCAGAGTCAGAATCCCTGAGGCTTTTAATAAACGCAGAAATAAGGTTGTAATGCTCTTCTCCTTGGCGATCATAGCGAAGGGTTTTCTGCATGAGCAGATGTTCCAGTTGCGCCAAGTCCATGACCCACGACTTTGGTTCTTGGGGTGTGGCCTGTGTTACCGCAAATTCCAATGCTGTCAATGTTGAACGGGCGTCTCCATTGCCATACTGGATGAGTGCCTGTTTGGCTTCCTCTGTCAGCGTGACGCGTAGCCGCCCAAAACCATGTTGCTGATCAGTCAAGGCCCGGTCAATGATCGCGCGCATGGCCGCATCAGGCAGCGCGTCGAGGACAAGAACGAGGCACCGTGATAGCAATGGGGCAATAATTTCAAAGGAAGGGTTTTGTGTCGTCGCACCGATCAGGGTAATATCGCCGCGTTCGACGTGAGGCAAAAACGCATCTTGCTGAGCCTTATTAAATCGATGAATTTCATCCACAAAGACAATGGTCGGCTGACCCGACACAAGGCTTCGCTGTTTTGCGGTCTTGATAATGGACCGTAGCTCGGGAATGCCACTTGTCACGGCAGAAAACGGAGCAAATGCCGACTTGGTTGTTTGGGCAATGACATGGGCTAATGAGGTTTTTCCTGATCCTGGCGGACCCCAGAGAATCATTGATGGAACGGTATCAGATTCGATCGCTTGACGGAGGGGTTGATGGTTTCCAAGGATCTTATCATGTCCGACAATGTCTGAAAGTATCCGAGGGCGAAGGCGTTCAGCCAACGGAACGGCCTCGGGCTTTTCTCGACGTGGAGAGGGAAACAGGTCTGTTTGGTCGTGAGATATCATGGACATAGGATGTTTGTTGTGTTGAGTTTGCCAGGCCTTTTCCGTTAGAGCGCTTTCTTAGACTCTTTCCCTTTCCACAATGCGAGGGAACGCCTGTCGTCATGCATGAAGGTTGTTGGTCGACGATCAGATGATGTTCTATGCTATAACGCGGCAAGCAAGGCGTGCAAACCAACCTGTGGAGGCATGAGATGACGGTGACAATCAACGGGGTGACGCTGGCCTATTCCGACCAAGGGCAAGGCAAGCCCATTGTCTTTCTCCATGCCTTCCCAGTCAATCGTACTATGTGGGAACCTCAGATGAACGCGTTGTCACATACGTATCGAACCATTAGCATTGATCTGCGCGGACATGGTGAATCCGATGCCCCCTTATGGCGGTCTACGATGAAGCAATTTGCGGATGACGTGATTGGTGTTCTCGATCATCTCTCCATTACTCAGGCGACGTTCGTGGGGCTGTCGATGGGAGGGTATGTTCTGTTTGCGTTGTATCGAAATTACCCTGAGCGGGTTGCGGGGCTCGTGCTTGCCGATACGCGGGCTCAAGCGGATACTGAGGATACGAAGGCTGGCCGGATGGCCATGGCACAAGTTGCCTATCATCAAGGTGCCGAAGCGATTGCAGAACTCATGCTGCCCAAACTCTTTAGCCCTGCCACCCTCGCAACGAAGGCTGATCTTATACAGACTGTCCGATGTCTCATCACGAGCACGAAGGTGTCAGGTATGGTGAGTGACCTGATGGCCATGGCCGACCGACCAGATGCGACCGACATGCTTGCGACGATCACGTGTCCCACGTTGATCATTGTTGGCCAAGATGATGTGGCTACCTCTCCATCAGAATCCCAGTTTATGGCTGACCGTATTCCTCATGCACACGTGGAAATGATTCCCGATGCTGGTCATCTTTCCAATATGGAACAGCCTGAGGCGTTTACGGATATTGTGAAATCGTTCTTAAAGAAACTCTGAATGCCTAAGATTGTCGTGTTTGTTATCCCATCACGTGATGGTGAGGGAGGCCCATGGCTATGCATTGTCGGTTTTTCTCGTTCAATAGCCATCGGGGTGCAATGGCCCCATGTGCCTTTGCTTGTATGGCTTCAGGTGTTCTCGTCGCCCATCCATGTTTCATGCCTTTATTCTTGTTTGAGGCCATGGTACTATTTTTAGAAACGTTGCTGGCTTATTGTGGGTCATTCCCATTTTCATTATCCGCCAAGAGGAGAAGAGCGATCATGTCCGAAATCCATTGTTTGAAGTGTGAACAAACTGCCGAGCCCATCACGGATAATCTTTTTATGGGAAAACTCGAGCAAGAACTCAAGGCTAATGTGTGTGGAAATTGTTGGAATGAATGGGCACGTCCTGGTGGTGTGAAAACCATGGTGATTAATGAATATCAACTGAATCTTGGTGATGAAAATGGCCGTGCTGCGTTAAAAAAACAAATGCGGTCTTTTTTTAAATTGCCAGATGCCGAAACTGAATTTAAGGACTATCGCCACTGATTCAGCTCAAGGTTTCTCGATGAACAACACGGAAAGCTCAACGCGGACGGTGTTCTCTTCAGAGACAACATGAACTGCAGCTGTTCTTTGCTCGATGCTCAGATCGTGATAAACTAAACGCATGGAAGTCGTGCTAGGAAAAGGAATTTTTCTCGTTGCCACCCCTGGACTCCGAGACCCCAACTTTCGTCAGACGGTAATCCTGCTTTGTGAGCATGGCCCAGAAGGTGCATTAGGTGTTGTGGTCAATCGTCCTACGGAGATCTCGATTACCGAGGTACTGCCCAAAATCCCTGTGCTTGAAGGCCAAGCTCATGTGGTGTACTCCGGAGGGCCGGTTCAACGGAATCACCTTCTTATCGTATACTGTGCCATGGAAGAGCCGGAAGATACCCATCATGTGTTTGATGGGGTCTATGTTGGCGGGAATACCCTGGCGCTTGAACAAATCCTCAAGGCGCCCACGCCGACTGACCAATTTAAAGCCTTTATCGGCTATTCGGGGTGGGCCCCAGGTCAGCTTGAAAATGAGATGGAAACGGGGTCATGGGTGATGGTGCCAGCCGATACGGTTTCTATGTTCGAAGGTGAACAGACACGACTGTGGGCCAATATTCTGCGTTCGCTTGATCCGTCCTATGATATGTATGCCGATATGCCTCTCGATCCCAATTTGAACTAAGAGCTTTAGTTCGGTCTTGACTTGATGTGCCCATATCCATCTCACCTGTTTGGTATTGTTGGCGAAGCATCATGGTCTTGTGGCGGTAGCGGTTGGATGTCATCATGATGCCACGTTGCTCGAGTAACGGAATTCAATTAGTAGGTTTTAAGCCTTCCTCAAGTCCAATGATCCTCGCATCTCTTTCGCGCGTGCCATAGACAAGGCGCCAATCCTGAATAACTACATAGCTCCAAGACAGATGGCGCAGCCTGCTGTGGTGGATATTCATTTATCCTGGAAGAACCATGTTTTATGTCTTCCTGGGTTAAATGTAGGAGAAGCGTGGGTTGGCGAAGATGCGATGCTGGTGCGTGAGAGTTGTGGATATGGCCTAGATATGACTCGGGCCATTGTCCTTGCGGAGAATGGCCCGACCACGGTGTATACACACCACTCACTTTGTTGAGGCCTGTTGGAGAGAATGCTGGGGGATGTTCTGCTTTGTAGTGAAACTCACCATCCCTTTGAGACGGGATCAGGCACGTGGCCGATTCCCGTATAAGGCCTTCCTCGCAGTACGTTGCCTGAAAAGGCTCGTGTCATAAGACACATCTGAGAGAGAAGAGTAAGGGATCATGAAAAAAACAGAAGGCCCGCCGCAGTGAGTATGTTACTCTGCCAACGGGCCTGTCTGGTCAGGTGGAGTTAGGTCGTTCATCAGAGACCTCCTTTGTACCTCATGACCACATTTCACAACCATGCTGTATATCATGATTGCACGTCCCCTCCTTAAGCGTCGTGGAGGTTAATCTTTATCGTACTCCGTGCCATAGCGCTTGTCAATCTCTGGTCATTTCTCTTTCTTGATGCAGTATATTTTTGGTGTGCTCTGTTGTCGAGGAGGCCACGGGATCAAGGCATTGGTCGTTTGTTGATACTGGCGATACCCTTCTCCTCGGTTCTTCAATGCTTGCGCTTCAGCTAACGGAATTCCACTAACTTTGAGTAATGTTCCCACCATCAGAAGCGGATTGATTATAGTCAACCAGCCATATGGGAGCCCTATGCCCATTGGGACATATGCACACCAGTGCAGCCCTTCGAAAAAGTAATTGGGGTGGCGGGAGTAGTGCCATAATCCCTGCTGGAGTGTCTGCCCACGATTTTTGGGATTTGAGCGAAACTGTTCAAGTTGTGCATCTGCTATAGCTTCTCCAAGAATAGCCACAATCCATAGCAAGCCTCCCATTCCCTCCCAGATGGTCCATCCTGACGAGGCCTTCGCCATCAAAAGACAAAGTGGAAAGGCTAGGGCCAGAATGGCCAGCGCTTGAGCCTGAAAATACACAAAGAGGTATGCTTGTGCATGTGGTTCCCATTTGATCCGGAGTGTTTGGTACCGATGATCTTCAGCCTTCCTATATATCCGATAGACGAAGAAATGATAGCCGAGGCGAAGGGCATAGATGGTGGCCATGCTCATAATGAGCAGCCGGTGCAGGACATCTCCCTCAATATAGAGTGCGCAACCAATGATAAAGGCCGTCAAGCCTAGACAAAATCCGAGGTCCGCCAGAACAGCGTTGCGCTGGATACATTGGAGGCTCCATAGGCCAAAGAACCAAATCGATAAGCCACCCCACCAGCTTGCCCACCAGTTCAGATTGATGGGAAGCCCAGCCAATATATCCATGGGAATGGTGTTCGTTGAAGGGGAGAGAACAGGACAATAGGGCGGAATGTTTTAGATTAAACAGCTTTATTCTGAGCTGCCCAGCATATCATCGATCAAGGGACGATTCAGATCTTCACAGCCAAGACAAATGAGGTCAAAAAACACTTCATGGTCGGCGACGTAGTCTCGGTCATCTGCCAATTGTTCTTCATGGACCATGTCATAGCAGACCTGGCACAAAATCATTCGGCCACGCATCACCCCAACTGTTTTTCGTCCTTGGTTTTGTTGCATAGGCTTGTTTGTCAAAGGTTAGGACCAGCCACGTTGCTGTGCTAAGAAAAAGTCTTCCGTTTCCAGATCAACCCCACACGTAGGACATTCATAGGGTTCATCCGGTGGCGGCACCATTATTTCTTGCTCTTGGATTTGCCCTTGGCAGACATGATAAAAATGTCCACTGGCATGTTCTTCATCTAAAACATCATTTTCATATTTTAAAATCATGATAACCCTCTTGCCTTTGTTTATATACAAGCTGGCCTTGTTTCCGCAATCCCTCTCTATTCCTGCCTGAGACGTTGAGCCAGGTTATTGGTGATACATCTGTGGTTCATGGTGCGACTTCTGCTTTTGCCTAAAGACTAAAGGTGCAAAATGTCAGGCCTGCGAGCACTATGAATACGCAGACAAGGTCTTCACTTTGCAAAAGGAGGTTTCTTGAGTGACATGATGGCGACGTCAAAAAGCATTGTGGTGGTGTTGCGCAGGGCATTCATTGTGAAATGCTTTGGCTAGGCCCTGCTCTATATGTAGTATAGGGAAGTAGTTGCCCGTAGTCTTAGAAAATAAGAAATACGTTCATCTAAGATCTGACTTTTTGACTTCTTCGACAGGCTATTCGATAGTATTCAGTCATTCTTGGAAGTGGTTTAATTGAGATGGTCTCAGTTACCTAATACGGCATTCCATTTTTTCGTGTTCCTTTTTTCTTGCCCCAGGAGGTTCCTTGCCTAGATAGCCTTCTCCTTCTTTGATAAGCCAATATTCAGCTTCTTCTGGTTCAAGGTCATAGGCCTTGCCAGTAGCAGGATCCAGAATTAGGCCAATAAGTCCACCAAAAATTAAGTTTCCTGCATACCATTAATATTGCCTTTCGCTTGGCAATTTGCGAAAAGAGTCGTCAGCGTAATGGCATAGAAAAAAAGGAGGGGGAATATGGCTGGCCAAGGATCAGGTGGAAATGTTCTTGCGGCGTTGTGCAGTCTATTGATCCCAGGATTGGGGCAATTGCTGCAAGGGCGATTGTTGATGGCGGTCGTGATGTTTGTCTTGGCGGGCGCACTGTGGTGGTTTCTCTTGGGGTGGCTTATTCATCTATGGTCCATTATCGACGCCGCCAGATTTCGATCGTCTGCATGACCGAGTCCTCGTCTCGTGGTTGTCATGAGTTCATCATCAGGTAGCGTGTCCAGATGAATAATCAATTTCTGCCTGAGAGAAAAAAATGGGAATCGATGAAAGGACTCTAGTCACGCGAGTGCTCAAGCCTTTTACCTTTTTGCGCATGCGTTTTACCCTGTGCCGCAGGGTTCAGCGAGCTTCTCTTGGCATGCTGTCCTTCTCCTACCAACGTGGACAAGAGAACAATAAAAGACTTCACTTAAGATATAATGTTTACCATAATTTGATTCTAGTGCTATGGTGAAGTTCACGCAAATAAAGATACCCTAAAAGAATTGTAAGTCGCCTAATTACAAGGAGAGGTTCTTTTGACTATTTATCGTGCCCATGCGTCTCAGCCTATTCCTGATGTGGTTTTGTATCATGCCGAATGTCCGGATGGATTTGGTGCAGCTTGGGCGCTCTGGAAACGATTTCCATCTGCTACCTATGTGCCTGTTAAACATGGCCGAGTGCCCCCGTTGGGCTTGGATTCTAAGCATGTTGTCATGGTTGACTTTGCTTATGCCAAAACAATCGTTGAAAGCATGGCGGCCTCGACCGCCAGTCTGCAAATTTTAGATCACCACATCACAGCAAAGACTGCGCTCGCAGGAGTGCCCTATGCCTATTTTGATATGAGTAAAAGCGGTGCGGTTTTGGCCTGGGAGTGGGTGCATCACGAATCAGTGCCGTGGTTACTTCGGTACATTGAAGATAAAGATTTATGGAAATGGGAACTTCCCCAAAGCCGGGAAGTTAATGCCGCATTGGCTTCCTATCCTTTTGAATTTGAGGTGTGGGATCAATTGCAACAAGATGTTCTCGAGATGGAGGGCAAGGCTATTGTACGACAGGAACAGTCGCTGATTGATCAGATTGCCAGAGAAGCCGTGTTGGTTTCCTTTGAAGGGGAATGGGTCTTAGCCGTCTATAGTCCTATTCTGACCAGCCAAATTGGAGAACGACTCTGCCAAGAGAAACCTTTTGCCATCATTTGGCATCAGCAGGAAGGACGACGCTATGTGAGCCTTCGATCACGGGCTGGTACGACCGATGTTGCTCAGATTGCTACACGCTATGGTGGGGGTGGACACACGAATGCTGCCGGATTTTCCTTTCCTATTGATACCTCAGCCAACCTCACATTAGATCCAACGAAAGATTTGCCTCCGCTGTCATAAAATGCGCTGCCCGTATCCTATATCGGTTAGACCCAACGCGCCATATCATGATTCCTCTTCACGATGATAATCCCACGCAAATAACGCCTTTTGTCACGATCGGATGTATTGCTGCGTGTGTCTTGGTGTTTCTTTACCAATTCTCATTATCAGGTGGTGGTGGAGAATTATTTGTCTATCAATATGGCGCCATTCCTGCAATTGTTTTTGGATA